>Ga0208754_100002_pt1 | contig 1240509 bp, 1136 predicted proteins | sample LakWasMet55_HOW8_2_FD_183889 | JGI IMG/M metagenome (GOLD analysis project Ga0208754, IMG submission 183889) | Freshwater sediment methanotrophic microbial communities from Lake Washington under simulated oxygen tension - Sediment Metagenome... | ecosystem: Environmental > Aquatic >... | reverse complement strand
CTTCCTGACCGAAGGCCAGATCGTCAAGGTCAAGGTGCTGGAGACCGACGAGAAGGGTCGCATCAAGCTGTCGATGAAGGCCCTGATCGACCGCGACGCCGCGCCCGCATTCGCACCGCAGGCAGCGCCCGTCGCTGCCCCGGTAGCCGAAGAAGGCGCGGCCGAGTAAGGCCGCTAGCAACAGGAGATCTTGAGATGCAAGTTTTGATGAACTTGATGCTGGCGGTGCAGTTGCTGAGCGCCCTGGCGATGATTGGCTTGGTGCTCATGCAGCATGGCAAGGGCGCTGACATGGGCGCGTCTTTCGGCAGTGGCGCGTCGGGAAGTCTGTTTGGCGCAACCGGCAGCGCCAACTTCCTGTCTCGCAGCACCGCCATCTGCGCTTCGCTGTTCCTGGCATGCACGCTGGGTCTCGCCTATCTGGGCGGGCAGCGTCATGTCACGACGGAGAACGAAAGCGTTCTTGACCGCGGTGCTTTGCAGAAGGCAGTCCCTCCCGCATCAGGCGCTGCAGCGGTTCCAGTCGGACCGAATCCGGCCGCGAACAACCAGCACTGACGGCGAAGACTCACGCAGTGCTGCGCTGCCCAACAAGGCGGGACCAACGCAGCACTTCAGCGTCTTCTGCCGACAGTACCTTGGTAGAAGCGGCAGCCGGGTGCTTGCGGACCTTGTCGAGCACCACGGCATCTTCCATTTGGTGGATGTAGTCAACAAGCTGGGCATCAGAGGGAATCATCCCCCGGTTCGCCAAGCTGTAGCTGTGAAGCATGATCGACTCGATCACCCCGGCCATCTGCTTGTCGACGAATTGCTGTTGGGTCCCCGCCATTGAATTGGTACTGCTCATGGCACCATTGTGCATTGGCCTTTGGGACCCACTGCCAACTGCTGCAGGTTCAACGCCCCTGCATGCTCATATCCGAGCCATCTACGCCCGGACCTGCCTGCTGCGGCGCCACGAACTGCTGCTCGACGCACACAAGCACGTCTTCAGCGTGTTTGGTGGGGCAGCCCAAGCGCGGCATCTGCGACGAACACGAAGGCCACCGTGGACAAAGTATCCAACGTCAGCGCGCTCAATGTCCACCTTCGTTGCAGCGCGCCTTGGCCAAGGCGGAAGGCCCAGGTGAATTCAGCCGAAAAGGGGACTGTCCGATTTGCGCGGCAAGCCGGTACCCGCCAGTTGCTGATTGCGCCGGCCAGCCCGCTGAAAGCGGTCAAAAAGCGTCTTGCCGGCAAGTCCTTGGGGCAGCTGCCGCTGTGCCTGGTCAATTCCCGGCCAACACCCACCACGCAGGCACGAACATCCACACGACCCGGCATATTGCAGCCCGATCGCTTGAACGCTCAGATCGCATCTACGGGCTTCAATACCAAGCACGTGACCAGTAGCGAAACCTTCGCATATCGGCTAGTTCTGCATGGGGTCAAAGCGAACCAAATCCTTCAAGACACGCGCATCTCGAGCGCGTGCATCTTCTGCCGCGCGCCGTGCCGCTTCAGACACGGTGACGCGTGTGTCGCTGTCCAAGAACGGCGGCGCCCCCACTTTGGGTGGCTCCTGAACGGACTTTCGAATTGACGACATGTGATCGAGAAATGCCAACCATCGGTTGGTCGCCTGAACCTTCAAGAGATTTTCCGCTATCGAAAGGAGTTCCGTCGCAAGGCCGGAACAGGACCGATCACAGCCGTCCTGGTCGCACGTTTGCCTTGCACCGGTTCGCATTTTCGCAGATGCGGCGATCTAATGAATCAACTCCAGCCTTGCCTCTTCGCCTATGCGCATCGACGGCGCTGAGCGTCCGCGGAGCGCCTAGAACTCTCGATGCGCTCCAGCCGCCGGTACTCATGTCGAATACCTCGCACTGCGCCGACGAGGGGCGCGAAGTAGATGCGCATGCTGTACCACGCGATGCGCAATACCGGGCTGAGATTGCACCTCATGTTCCTAACTCCTTTGTCGCTCGACGATGATCAACCTCGATACGTCTTGTAGTCTCTGCCGATCAAGTTCGACGGCGCGAGGCGAGACGAGCGCTTGTTCTGCCGATCTGCTGGTCAAGTAGCTGTTGGTACTCCGCCGCTGTTGCCAGCACCTCTTCAAGTTTCCGCGAGGTCGTCGCAAGCAATGAGTGTTCGGCCCGATCGTCGATCGAAGGCGCCGGATTTGCACACCGCAGTTCAAGCTCAAGCATCAATCTCGCTGCCTCGGCAAGGCGCTCGGCGAAGTCGCTGCGATCCCGTTTCACGGCGAAAACTCACACCGCTCCCCAGCCGGCACCTCGACCGGCCGGCAACAGACTACCGGTTGGTTGATCTAGGCTGCGTACAGGACCTTGGACCAAACTTTGCAAGTGTGCGCACAGAACGCTTGACTCTCGTTGATAGCAGTCGACCGTGCCAGGCGCGCTTCGGCTGAGAAGTCATCAGAATTCCTGAGGCAGTCTTGCTGAAGTACAGGCGCTGGCCAAGCCGATAGCTCGCCATCGAAGGCGGCAAGGCCACCTGCCCGCCTCGTCCAATAACGCTGATCTCCGATGGGCCTGGAAATCGATTCAGCCGCATCATGCCCTCCGGTCACAGCCCGTTTTCACGGTCATGCAGCCACCACTTGGCGAACGCGCGCAAGTCCTGGTGCTGGGAATGCACGTTGCGGAGTTCCGGGCCGGCATTGGGACTACCAACTGGGTCCCTGGCCACCAGTGCACGATGAATGCCCCGCGGCACGCCGCGAAAATATGGCAAAAAGTCGTCGACGAATGCGACAGGTCGGATGACTCGCAATGAGGCAGCCTTCGGACTCCGGCCTCCAACATGCTCGGCGGTTGCGACGACCCTATCTATTGGGAAACCCTGACTCTGAAGGTTATGTAGGCGAGCAGCGAGAAAGCGCTCAGGCATGGCAGAGACACAAACTAGGTCAAAGCCAGCATCGACCAGTTGGAGACACGCCTCGACTGCGCCGGGAAGTGCCGGTATGTTCGACCAGAATTCCTCGTCAAAGTGACCGCGGAAGTAAATCAATAGTTCGCCACTGAGAACGTCAACCTGAAACCTGTCAATGGCCCAATAGGCCCCTGAAAGCCGCTCGGCTGGGCGCGCGCCAAAGGCGCGTTGCCAGGCGCCCGCGTAAGCAAGGTTGTAGTCGACCAGAACGCCATCCGCATCGATCGCTATGCAGCTCTTCTTCGAATCGGAGCTCATATGGGCAACTGCCATGTTATCAACGGCAATAAGACGCAACATATTGACGTTATGAAAAGTCGCCACTGCCGGCTGACTGCGCGTAGTTTGCGATCCTCAAGGTAAGGTCTGCATCGTGACGCATGAGCGCTTGCAAGGGCGTTAAGCCGCCGAAGACCGGCGCCGAATTGGGGCGTCGTAGCCAGTCCCTCGCGTCCTGGTCGAATGAATAGATCAAGCGAAGTGATGCATGTATCGAGTTCACTTTCGCAGCCATATCGGCCCGACGTGCCAAACCGCCTACAGGCGCACCTTTACTCATTCGCAGAAAATCTTCGACCGTGCTACCGAGAATCCCCATCTGCTCTTCCAAAGCCAAGCCCCACGCCGAGCTGACAGTCTGAAAAAAATACTCGAGCTCTGCACCTGGCAACGATGAATATGGCATACGCAGGTCCTAAAACATCAAGTATCTAGATGCAGATGGGGATGGGGCGCCCTTATTCGACTTCCGCAGCCGCAGGGGATATTTGGCAAACTCCGATTTCTGAAATTGCCATGCAGCCGCATGGAGGCGCGAATTAACCGCGCACGAGGCCGAAGCCCCTCCGCCAGCCCGACGGCCACCAGCGCTGAATGGGCCCTATCCTCGTCCCTAACTGTAGTACGAGCAGAGGCTGAGCAAATTAATACCCGAGTCCGCTTATAGAACTTTATCAGGAATCTTCTTCAGACGCGTACTCAAGTTCGTCCTATTAGTATTCACAAAATACCAATTTGCATCTTTTCGGGAATATTTTACGCCAACGAGCAGGCATGGTTTTTCATTTACATGGATTCATTTTTGTGAAAATATGCAAACGCTCGCTGCGGAGCCGGAAACCAGCTAGCGAAACTCGGAGCCGGCGCGTCTGCTAGGGGCAGATTACGAAGATAACCATGACGCCAGAAACGACAAGCTTCGGTGCCTGCGTCTATGCACATCGAATGCGCCAAGGCCTTCGACAGGCAACCGTTGCGGCGCGGGCGGGGATATCGGGCGGGTACTTCAGCGAGCTTGAGAACTCTAAACGCCATGCCCCCCCGCAGCGCACGGTGCGGCGAATAGCCCACGCCCTCGACCTTTGTCAAGCAGGCGTTGAGCAACTATCCGCACTGGCAGATCGAGAGCGCGCTACCGCACTCGATGAGTCACATCTACCCGCAGAGGTCAGAAACCTTCTCTGCGTGATCCGAGCATCAGCCCAATCGCTTGACTCCGCACTGCTGGAAAGCCTTCAGCAACAGATCACGGAGGCCCTCATGTGAGAACCAGAAGACAGACCCGTTTCAGCGGGCCTGTCGACCGGAAGCGAAGGTGCAGTCACCTCAGCCGTCGCAAGCTCAGACTAGCACCTGGCCTGATCCGGTCAAGGCAGGCTTCACTTCGCAGCGAAGCGGAGATGACCCCAGGCGGTGAGGTGAATCGCCCCTTGGCAAGCAATGCTGCATCCGTCTGCCGCACGGATGCAGCGCCCCTCCCCTCGCCTGTAACTCTGCATTTGGCTCGCGGGCACACGCAGATCGGGCCAAAAGGGCCTGCGAAAAGGCCACTTTCCGCCGCACACGCGTCCACCTCATCAGCAGACCTGGAGGACCTATGAACAGCACCTAGTCAAAAAAAACGGCACTCGGTGTATCAGACCGCCTGCCGTTTTCGCTGGGGAATTGCCCAGACTCTTCAGTACGAACAAAGTCTACGGCCCACTTTCGGCGCCGTCAATTCCCCTTGTTCTTCAAATTTCCGGCGCTGCTCCCGCAGCGGCATGAGGGGAACGCATGCGAACAACCAAGAGGTTCACGCCGTTAGTTATAGAACGCTTCATCAAGCAGGGCCGTGGGGAGGGTTCCCACCAGGACTACAGGCCATGGCACCGAGTGAGTCGGGGTGATCCGGCCAGTTCAGGCCGCAGCCACCTCCTTCACTGGAAGGGTCGACTTCGCGAATTGCTCTCCGACGGAGAGCTCGGCCAGCAGCTATTCGCGACCATGCTTGCCAACCTTGACGACTGTCTTGAGCAGTACCGACTCACGCCAGGCCGATCTCAGCACCCGCTCGTCGCGTATGGACGCCTCGGGGATGAGACCTTTCCGGGCACCGAAGAGCTGTCGAAGCAGCTTGGCATCAAGCACCCGCAACTCAGTGTCGGAAAAGACACCACTCTCTGGCAACAGACAACCGACCTTGTCCTTGTGTTCAGGCCTGCCAACGGTCAACGGCGAATGCTTGCCATTGCATTCAAACCCTCAGAGAGCGCGCTGAGAAAGCGCCAGCGCCAGTTGCTCAGGCTGGAGCGCGAGTACTGGCATAGGCGGGGAGTTGATTGGCTTCTCATAACTCCCGGCGAGTATGACGAGTCGGTATACCGGACTCTTCAACGATCCGCATGCTGGGCGCTCGCAGATGAAGTCACTGCCGGGGCCAAACAAGCTGCCGCACAGATTGCTCGCCTGAACTCCTGGGCGCCTCTGTCGACAGTTCTTGAGGGAGTGGCTACTGCCGTAGGAACACTTGAGACAGCTCAGCGCGCCCTCTGGCAAGCCGTCTGGGCTGGGGATCTTCCGCTTGATCTAAGGCGAGGATGGCGCCCCCATTTGCCTCTGAAACTAGTGACCGCAGAGCAGTTCGAAAGCTTTAACCCGCTTGCCTCAAGGAGGTCAGCATGGATCTAACTCACAACTCGACGTTCCGGTTACTGAAGGAGCTTGAGCCGTCGACCGACTACAAGCCAGGAATCTATCGAGTCATTCTGGATGAACCCATCAAGGGAAAGACCGTTGCAGTCTTGATTCGAGAGGAAAAGGACGAGGCCTCAAAGGATGCCAAGTCCGAAGAGGCTCTGCCTCGCCCAAAAGGCGGCCGCCGAAAGCTGAAGCACTCTGCACACCGCTGCAAGAAGCCCCCGCAGGCCCTCGTTGGTGAACTCATCTGGATGGACAAGGACGAGTTGCTACAGCTGCACAAGGCCAGTCTCCTCAAGCCCATCGAGATTCAGCGGGAAGGTCGGATCTTCTCTTTGAAGCTCTCCGCAAGGGGGCTGGCAGACCACGAGCGTCGCCAGCTCGCAATGGCCGGATTTCTTGATGTCAGACGCCTGGAAGAAGGTGTACTTGTCTACGGAGGATTGAGCGGCATGGTGAAAGAAGCCACGACCGTCGCGGGCGTGAGTCGGTCCTTCGTCTACAAGCAGTGGTCTTCGATCTGCCGCCATGGTTTTGACCCGAAGAGTTTGCTGCCAAGGCGCGACCGATGTGGCGCCAAGGGCGTCGTGAGACGTTGTGACCCTGGAGAAAGGAAGAAACCCGGCCGAAAGACGCTCCACGAGCGCATCGCGCGCGCTTTCGGCGAGCCGCCGCCCCCCGGACAGCCAGGCATGTCGACGGAATGGGCTGCCGCAATCATGGTCGCTGACAATCAGATTGCAACGCCTAAGCCGCCATGGCCAACCCGAACCGACCAGATCATCAAGAGCCAGTTCATTGGGCGCGCTGAAGAGGTCAACGGCAAGATCGAACTCGTCAAACCGGAGATCTTCACCTATCCCAATGCCCGCCAGATCAAACGCGTCCTGACCGTCGAGGTCGAAAAGCTCAAGCGCCTGATCGAGTCAACCACAGCTAGGCATTTCAACAGCTCGATGCGAGGGCTTGTAGCGCGCAACTGGCAAGGCGTCGCGGGGCCCGGCCATACCTGGGCCATCGATTCGACCGTTGGTGACATCTACCTCCGCTCGTCGCTCGACCGCTCCTGGATCGTCGGCCGCCCCATCGTCTATGTCATCGTGGACATCTGGTCGACCGCGATCGTCGGCTTCTATGTTTGCCTGACAGGTCCGAGTTGGAACACTGCAAAGATCAGCTTGTTCAACGCGGCGTTCGATCCCAAGCAACTCGGTGAGCTGTGGGGCTATGAACCCATCCTCTCTCTGGTTCCTCACCCAACCTTGTCCTATTGCCTCATGTGCGATCGCGGTGAGTACCTCTCCCTGGGGCATCGAGAGACGGCGGTCAAGCTCCTCCCACTCACCAGCTACGCACCGCCGTACCGCGGTGACCTGAAGGGCCTAGTCGAAGTCATTCATCGGATCGAGAAGGACGCACAGTTTCTTTTCATTCCGGGCGCCATGGACTATCGCCGGAAGGAACTGGAGCTACGGCGGGTCGACCCGAACTCCTGCGTCATGACGGTACGTGAGTACGTCGAGTACCTGCATCAACTTTTCGGTCTCTACAACCTAACCGCCAATCGAAGCCACCGTGTCGATGCCCACATGATCGCGGCAGGAGTGGATCCAAGTCCTGCTGGGCTCTGGGCGTGGGGGCACGGTACCGGAATTGGATTTCAACGCGCCGTCAATGAGGCCGACCTGATCGCCGGCTTGCTTCCCAGTTCGACGGCGCACGTCAGCCGCAGTTCGGTGCGATTCGCCAGGTGTGACTACATGTCGGAGGAGGTGAAGGCCGGGCAATGGACCGCCCTGGCTCGAAATTTTGGAGGCTGGAGCCTCCCCGTCAACACCTACCCCGGCTCACTTTCCAGCATATGGACACCCCGCATGAGCGGCACGGGCTTGATGAAGCTGAACCTGAGCGACGAGTCCAAAGTTTCAGGCGATGTGACATTCGATGACTACATGGACAGCCTGGCCTTTGAGGCCTTGAACAATCCTGACGTCGCACACCAGAAAATGTGGGCACGCGTCAACTTCAAAGCCCGAATGAGCGCGCTCGTCGAGCGCTCTATGAAGCTCACCGCCGAGGCACTGGCCAAAGCCTCAGGCCCGACGCCGACCCAGACTGAAGCCCGCGTCATGGAAGTGGCTTCGATGCGGCCAGCCAAGTCTGAAGCAGAGGCCAAGGAGAAGGCTCGTGAAGAGGCGCTTTCTGACCACGACACGATGATGCAAGTGCTGCTTCAAGCCATCGACGACCGGGAGAGCATCAATGCGAACGCCTAACTTGTTCGATCCGTACGCGGACAACATCCTGTGCCAGAAATTGGGGCCAATATTGTCGAGAAAAGACGCACTGGCTCAACTGCTCGATCTTCCCTCGCGGCCACAGGACATGGCGAACATTCCCCGCCACATTCGACTGCATCATTTGATGAGGCTCAGGGGGCTTCATATACCGCCCCAGGTTGAAGGGCGCCTCTTTGAGTCGATCGATCTCATGCTCCGCGGCGGCTACCCGGATCGCGACCCAAATGAGCCCGCCACCTTCGCCATGATCAGTGGCGAAGCCCTTCGCCGCAAGAGGCCACCGAGCCCAGCCATCGCCGCTGCGGTTGGCGGAGTTTCTGGGACCGGCAAAACCCAGGGCGGTCTGCGCTGCCTAAACTGTTTTCCGCAGGTAATCGTCCATGAGAGGTTTCCTGGAATGAATGGGCTTCATCAACAAGCCGTTTGGCTGTCTACGGACGTCCCCCCAAGTGGAAAAGCCGAGGATCTTGCACGGGCGCTCATGATCGCCTGGCAGACGGCCACAGGAAGCGGCAGGTTCACGGAACTTCTCGCCAGGGAAAAGTTCAGGAACCCAATGCAAGCGCTCGATGAATGGCGTCATGTCGCGTCCGCGCACTTCCTTGGAATCTTGCACTTGGACGAAGTTCAGAACTTCTTCAAGCTCAATACGCTTGAACAACGGCGCAAACGAAAGGCGGGTGACGGGCCACCGGAGCTGAGCATCGTTGAAGACCAATGCTTGCGTTGGATCCTTTCACTGCTAAACACCTGGGGCATCCCAGTGTTGTTCAGCGGAACGCCCGATGGCATCGGAGCGCTCACCAAACGCTTGAGCACGGCCGAACGCATCGTGACGGGCGGCGTCCACCAGTTTGATCCATTCAGCAGTTGGGACCAGCCCTCATTCAAAGAGCTTTTTCTCCAACGACTGGGGCAGTATCAATACACAAAAGGAAAGTTGGCTATCACCGACGGCGTGGCCGAATTGATCTACTTGCTGACTGCCGGTGTCCCCAGAATCATCATGGCGCTCTGGATAGCGGCCAATCGACTGGCACTGGAGAGCGAGGCTGACGTCTTGACTGCTGACCATCTCAGCAAGGCGTCCAAAATCTATCTTGCGCCGCTCTCGCCAGCTGTTAGTGCCCTGTTGAGTCAAGATCCGCTGCGCTTGGCAAGGTACGAGGACCTGATCACACGCGATACGACCTTCTGGCCGTCATTCTGGGAATCAATGAGCGCGCACTGACCGGGTCAGTTTCTCAATGGCATTGCAAGGGGATAGGCACCCTTCAAACTCAAGCAAGGCGGTCCGAAAGCCCGTTCCAGCTTGTCTCACCAGCGCTTCCAGAGTTGCATGACTGACGCCTGCAATGGAAGCACTTTCGCCAATTGAGTAGCCCTGCACATAGAACATCCTTGCTGCCATCAGCAGTTGGTCTGCGGGATCGCTTCCCAGATTCGGAAGTCCAAGGTCAGCGAGGGTCCTGAGCACAGAGGGAGAAACTGCGCCGACCTTGCGACTGATCGCGTCATAACTCCCCAAACTCTCGACATAGATCTGGCGAAGCTTGTGCGGGACGCGTGGCACCGGTCTCGAACTGCGGTGCGTCGGCGGCGTCATGAATGCCGCAACTGCATCGTCGCCAGTTTCAAACAGAACGCTGGCTACCAGCGCGTAGCTGGCCACGGTAGACGCTGCCTTGCCACTCCAAAGGACGCCATCAATGCTTTGGAGCATTTGACCTGCCCGACGGCCACCGAATGCAGGGAATTCCTTCTCAAGCCAAGAACTGGGAAACAAGCTTTGAATCCTGTCGCTAACAAGTTCCTTGTATCGCTCGCGTCTGCTGGTCTGTCCGCGCCCCGAGCACCGAATTCCCGCTGGATGAGCGCGTAGCCGCAACGCGTCCCGGACAGACGGGACAGTGAAGGGGGCACGTGTCTCCATGAGTGCGCTGCAAATGTCCAGGAACCGCAGAACCGGTTTTGAACTACGAACTCCGGCAGCCCATTCATCGTCGACGGGGCACGATGACTCGACAAACTCGGACGGAGACCGACTAAATGCATTTTCAGCGTCTGTAGAGTTGAGTCCGATGCGATGCTTTGAGCACCAGTAAAGACCTGGCATCTGGTGTTCCCGTCGCCAGAAGCTTCGGATCAACTCGGACTGGTCCGCAAGAATGCAATCGATGCAGAAGTAGGCAACGGTTCGTGTTCGTCGCATGCCCGAATTGGACAGCAGGCCCCTGTTGTCCAGACTTCCGTGCGGAACATCGGGCAGCCGCGAGGTTATCGCCCGGCGGAATGCCAGCGTGCTGTGCTGTTGGACAAAGAGTTGAGTTGGAACACCAGCAACTAGACTGAGGAGTTCGACGACGGGAGTCGTCCTAGGAGTCCAGTTCAGGACCTCGGCCCATTGAGCCATGAGCGCAATCGTGGCGTCCTCGTGGTTCAGCCCGTTCAAGCGCATCACAGCGCCCAAGTATGAGCGGTCGATCTCGCCAGGAAACACCTTTGGCCGAATCATGTCCTGAACTCCTCAGGTTGATCCCATCATGGCTACTCTGCCCGGTGCAGAAGGGCTAAGGAGCGAATCACCGTGGACAAGGCTTTGGCGTGACTTGCTGATCCGTCCCATACGGACTGGACGGCACCAACAAGGTCTGGGTTCCCCTTCACGGCGTCTAAGCTAACCCCGCCTCCGGCCAAGCGCTCAACGAACAGACAAACGTCTTCTGCCAATCTGGAGTGACGTTGCAAGCGCCCGCCGAGGATCCGACTGACCTGGGATTGGCTTGCCCCGAGCGCTTCTGCAATCTGCTGCTGCGATACGCCTAGTTCGCGGCACGCGGCCGACGCTCGTTGCACCCGTACTGCCAACTCATTCCTGATCATGCGCCAAGCATACTTCAATGCATTTTTGCATGCAATTATCGATGAGCGGCAGGTCGACGCCCTTCAGTCAATTGAACAAGGAAGACTGATCCTGCGGACCCACGCGCCGCGAGAGCGCTTCGTCCAACGCACGCCGCGTCAGCGGCAACCGGCCAAGGCGGGCCAACTTGGCCTTGAGTTCTGGCACGACTTGGTAGATCTGCCAGAGGCGAAGCCCTCCGGGAGCCTGGGATGCGGTTAGACGCAGGGCTGCTTCTCGTACAGCTTGACTGAGCCTCTCGTCACGCTCGTCCCATCTGACCGAGCTCATGCCCGCATTGCCGGCATGCATCTCTGGCGACGGGGTGTGCTGACGCAGCCATTCCCTGTCATTTCGATAGAGCCAAGCGTAGGCTGAAGGAGCCATGGCTCTCATCAGCTTCACCCCAACTGCATGATGCTCGTTCCACACCGAAGTCCAGGCTGACCGTGCCAGGACTTGCGCTGCCGAGAACCGAGCCGCTCGCCACTCCGCATGCAGGCCCACCTCTGATCGCAAGAGCCTGGTGACGGTTTCAACGGAGATTCCCGCCGACCTCGCAACCTCTTCCTTGTCCGCACCTCGCCGAAGTTTGGTCACCAACACGGACCTGACTTCCGGTTTGAGCACCTTAGGGCGGCGTCTTGTTTGAATTCCGGCTTGGGTTGCCCATGCAATGGCCGTCGCGACATCTACTCCCAGATCCTTGGCAGCGGCCGAAACCGCCTTGCCATCGCTGAGCAGTTGCAGCAACTCTGTGTGCGGCGCCAGGGCGCGAACACTCGGCTCGGGTGCCCCTTCGTCCAGGGGTGGATGGCTGCCGGTCGCTGAATTGACCTCAGCAGCGGTGCGCAGGGCACACCGATCATGCGAAGTGATGAAGTCCTGTGCATCGTCGAAAAGCCAGGCTATTGCGACGAGCAATCGCAAAGGATGTGTGCCGGACCTCGCTGGCCGAACAAGGCGCCCAATCTGGGATTTCGCCTCCTCTAACGTGCTGGGCAACGCGGACAGCTCAGAAGCAACCCGCAGTTCCCGAGCAACTCGCAAGAAGTCCCCAGCCGCTGCACCCAATCGGTACCCGCCGCCTGAAGTCACCCAGCCTCTCAGCACCATTCGCTCCTTGAGAGTCGCCTGGACCGCTGAAGGCTCAAGCCAACCATCAGGTCGAGCCTGTCGAACCAACGTCACGGTCAGTTCGGCAAGGCGAGCAAGCTCCGTCACGTCGTGGTCGATAGCCCAGTCACTTGAGATTTCTGTATCGGCAGGGAGGTGCCATTGAAATCTACCCACGCCTGTCGATTTAACCGTCGCGATGCCTAGAGTTGTTTGATGCATCGGGCACACCCACACACCCGGGAACTGATGCTCTCGATGCCAGAAGACCCATCCATGCAAGTCCAAATCAGCATTCATGCAGTGCACGCAGGCTTTAAGCGGGTGGTTCGCTCGGAATCGGCTGGTCAGCAGGCCGAGGCGATATTTGAGGTGCGCCACAGACGGACCAGACATGGCAAGCACTGCCGTTGCAACCGCAGGCTCACCTAGAAATGGCGCATAAAACGCAAGGGCCGTCTTCTCGCGGGCAAGTCGCTCGGCAGTACCGTATGTATTGCCTGTTCGCCGACAAAACTCACTGATCCGGTTCGGAAGGTCGTGCTGCGACCCGCCGGAGCGATGGCCGAAAAGAACCCGCGTGGTCTCCGCCGAGACACCCCGGCCCGACAGCCGGTGGTGACGACTGCAAAGACTGAAGAGAGTTTCGTCCGGTAGCCACGCCAAGAGTGGGCTGACGGCGTCTGGTTCCCACAGATCCGCGCTCATTGCCGAACGCTATAGCAAGCCGCCTACATCGCAAAGCACTTGATATCCCCGACTGTTGCGACGGGCAGCGAAGGCTGGAGGGCTTCATTGCAGCGATTGCAGCCTTCCGCAGTTGGGCGACGTATGAACGCTATGTCGCGTCAAGCTGCTGGTCATGCTCTCATTTGCGAGCTTAGGTTCGCGTAATATTTCCAAACAACTGTAAAGCGCTGAGGATGAGGATGGACGCTATTTCTGATGGAGTCGACAAGGCATTCGTTGCATATCCATCAAGGGATTCCGCCTTGGCAAGGGTCATTGCAGAGGGCGTAGGTAAAGCGAATCGCATGCTCGGCAAGCGTCTGAGGTACACGCCTTGGGAATTCAACGATATCGCTGGGAATCCTCTCATCTCCCCAATTTTGGACGGGATTGAGTCTTCAAAGTTCGTCGTCGCCGACATCACCTACTTGAATCCAAATGTCGTCTACGAGATCGGCTTCGCGATTGGGAAGTCTCGTCGATGCTTCTTGATCCGGCATTCGCAAACTGAGGGCGACAAGCGTGTAGCTAGAGAGGTAGGCATCTTTGACACCTTGGGGTACGACACGTATGACCACGCTGATGGTTTGGCCGAGTCGTTGACCGCTTATGTAGATCCAAAGCCGCTGGCCTTTTCGAGCGCGCTTGATCGACTTGCGCCGGTGTACGTTGTAGAGCCGCCGGCTAAGGGCGGCGTGACTACTGTTATGACATCACGCCTCAAGAAGGCGCGGTACAAGTACCGAAGCTTTAATCCGGCAGAGGACGCGCGCCTTTCTGCTGCGGATGCGGTGAGGCAAGTCGCGAGTTCCGCGGGCGTGCTGCTCTATCTGATGGATGGAGACCACGATACAAACTTTATCCACGACACGCGCACGCTCTTCGTTGCAGGGCTGGCGCACGGAATGGGAAAGCCTACTCTCGTTCTTGCTCATGGATCAGCCGACATACCGCTGGATGTCCGTGACGTGGTTCAGCGGTTCACTCGTCCTGAAGACATCGTTGACCACATAGCCGCTTTTTCTCTTGAGATCACTGAGCACTTGCAGCAAGCAGACCCTACGCCGCTCAAGGATCTGACCCCACTGCAGTCGCTGCAGATCGGGGATCCGACAGCTGAGAACGAGATGACCACGCTGGGCAGCTACTTTTTGCGCACAGACCAATACAGCAAGGCGGTGCGAGGCGAGGTGAATCTTGTCGTTGGGCGAAAGGGTGCCGGCAAGACCGCCTTGTTCATTCAAGTTCGAGATAAGACGCGCGCCGACAAGCGCAATGTTGTGCTTGACCTTAAGCCAGAGGGATATCAGCTCCTTAAGCTGAAGGAAGACATACTCACCCACCTGACCCAGGGCGCGAGTCACCACTTGGTTACCGCTTTCTGGGAGTACTTGATCCTTCTTGAGATCACCTACAAGCTTCTCGAGAAAGACCAGACCGCGCACAAGTTCAATCACGAAATTCGTGATCTATATCTGGAGCTTGAGCAAACATACAAGACCGAAGGCTACTCGGTTGAAGGTGACTTCTCCGAGCGCCTCTTGGCCCTTTCACAGCGCATTGCCCAGGACTACGCGCAACGATTCGGAAATACGGACGGCACCAAGCTGTCCACCGATCAGGTCACGCAACTTGTCTATTCCCATGACGTGCGGCTGCTTAGGCGGCAAGTCTCCGCGTATCTCGAACACAAGCAGGGTGTTTGGGTGCTGTTCGACAACTTGGACAAGGGGTGGAGCACGCAAGGCGTTGATGCCGTCGACGCGATGGTATTGCGCTGTCTTATCGATGCTGGCCGAAAGGTCGAACGCGATATGCGTAAGGATGGGCACACTGTTCATTGCCTAGTCTTCATCCGCAATGATGTCTATGAGCACCTGATGCGACAGAGCGCTGACTACGGTAAGGAAATGCGGGTTGCGCTGGACTGGACCGATGCCGACATGCTGCGGGAGCTTTTACGGCTGCGCTTGATATCAGGGCTGCCTAGTGGCTCTGCGAAGCTGGCCTTCGACCAAATCTGGCCTCAACTCTGCATTTCGCATTACAAGGGAGAAGAGACTTCCGCCTACATCATTGAACGCTCTCTCATGCGTCCACGGAATGTAATCAAGATGTTTGCGCATGCGAAGGGCTTCGCTGCGAACCTCGCTCATCAGAAGATTCAGGAGAGTGACCTCGAAAAGGGAGTTCGTGCTTATTCGCAGGACTTGTTGGTCGAACTCGACCACGAACTGACGGATGTTTTCCCGGATTCTCGTGAGCTGCTCTATCACTTCATCGATGCTGAGCCTCAACTTACAGGTAGTTCATTGGCAGAGTTAATTGCCAGTGCTGGCATCGAAGCAAGTGACGTGCAGCGGGTGATTGACTTTTTGTTGTACTACGGGATCCTTGGGATTCAAGACGCAACGGAACAAGTTCACTACATCTTTGGCGTGAACTACGACCTCAAGGTGCTTCAAATCCGCGCTGCGCGCGCCGGCGGTGATGCCGTATACGTCATGAACCCTGCATTCCGCCCAGCACTTGGCATTCGCGACATCAGCTAGTCCTAAAGTTCAGTTGCAGTTGCAGTTGCAGTTGCAGTTGCAGTTGGGGTTGGGGTTGGGGTTGAGTGACCGCCATGTGAATCGCTGCAATGGGTGGCAACGGTCGTTCACCGTTATTGCCTGAGCGACTCCTGCCAGCCTGAAGCGGTTGCTCGCCTGGCAACCCAGCCAATCGCTGCGGCCCTATGCCCCCGCAGGCCCACCTGATCGAGACATCGTCAGCAAAGCCGCACCAATGCTCAGTCGTTGTTTACGACATTGCGACCTGACCGACGGCGCTGCGCCAAGCCGCGCCATTTCTCACTCGTCGTTTACGACTTTATTTACCTGTTTACGACTTTAATTGTCGAGAACAGCTGCGCGACCCCAGAGCGTGACGGTCATTCGACCGTCACGCTCTTGGCCAGATTGCGTGGCTTGTCCACATCCGTGCCGCGCGCGCAGGCGGTGTGGTAGGCCAGCAGCTGCAGCGGGATCACGTGCAGGATCGGGCTGAGCGCGCCGTAATGCTCGGGCATGCGGATCACGTGCAGGCCGGGCTCGCTCTCGATCTGGGTGTCGCCATCGGCGAACACATAGAGCTGGCCGCCGCGGGCGCGCACTTCCTGCATATTGCTCTTGAGCTTCTCGAGCAGGGCGTCGTTGGGCGCCACCGTCACCACGGGCATCTCGGCGGTGACCAGCGCGAGCGGGCCATGCTTGAGTTCGCCGGCCGGGTAGGCCTCGGCGTGGATGTAGCTGATCTCTTTCAGCTTGAGCGCGCCTTCCAGCGCGATCGGGTAATGCAGACCGCGGCCCAGGAAGAGCGCGTTTTCCTTGCGCGCGAACTCCTCGCTCCAGGCGATCACCTGCGGCTCCAGGGCCAGCACGGCCTGCACCGCCACCGGCAGGTGGCGCAGGGCCTTGAGGTGCTCAGCTTCCTGCTCGTCGCTGAGGTGGCCGCGCGTCTGCGCCAGTGCCAGGGTCAGCATGAACAGGCCCACCAGCTGGGTGGTGAAGGCCTTGGTGGAGGCCACGCCGATCTCGGCGCCGGCGCGCGTGATGTAGGCCAGCTCGCATTCGCGCACCATCGCGCTGGTGGCCACGTTGCAGACCGTCAGCGTGTGCTTCATGCCGAGTGCGCGGGCATGCTTGAGGGCGGCCAGGGTGTCGGCGGTCTCGCCGCTCTGGCTGATGGTCACCACCAGGGTGCGCGGATTCGGCACGCTGTCGCGGTAGCGGTATTCGCTGGCGATCTCGACGCTGGTGGGGATCTTGGCGATGCTCTCCAGCCAGTACTTGGCGGTGGAGCCCGAGTAGTAGCTGGTGCCGCAGGCCAGGATCAGCACCGAGTCGATCTCCTTGAAGATGCGGTAGGCGCCGTCGCCGAACAGCTCGGGCGTGATGCCGGCCACGGCGTCCAGGGTGTTGGCAATCGCCACCGGCTGCTCGAAGATTTCCTTCTGCATGTAGTGGCGGTAAGGGCCCAGCTCGGCCGCACCGCTGTGCGCATGCACGGTGCGCACCTCGCGCGTCACCGACTCGAAGCGGCCGGTCTCGGCGTTGCGATGGCTGAGCCAGTAACGGCCCAGCTGCAGGTCCACCACATCGCCCTCTTCCAGGTAGACGATCTGGTCGGTCACGCCGGCCAGCGCCATCGCATCCGAGGCGACGAAGTTCTCGCCCTGCCCTGCCTCGGTACCGACCCCCAGCACCAGGGGCGAGCCCTCGCGGGCGGCGATCACGCGGTGCGGCTCGTCGCGGCAGAACACGGCGATGGCGTAGGCGCCCTTCAGGCGCGGCAGGGCGGCCTGCACGGCCTCCAGCAGGTCGCCATGGTAGAGATGGTCCACCAGGTGGGCGATCACCTCAGTATCGGTCTGGCTGCTGAACTGGTAGCCCTTGGCCTTCAGCTCATGGCGCAGCTCGTCGTGGTTCTCGATGATGCCGTTGTGCACCAGGGCAATGCGGCCGACGCTGTCGGCGGCAGCATTCGGGCCATGCGAGAAATGCGGGTGGGCGTTGTGCACCGCCGGCACGCCATGGGTGGCCCAGCGCGTGTGGGCGATGCCGGTGCCGGAGGCGATGCCGTCTTCGGCGGTCTGGCTGTGCAGCTCGGCCACGCGCGAGGTGCTGCGCGCACGCTTGAGCTCGCCGCCCTGGTGCACGGCCACGCCGCAGGAGTCGTAGCCGCGGTACTCCAGGCGCTTCAGGCCCTCGATCAGGATGGGAACGATGTTGCGCTGACTGACCGCGCCGACGATGCCGCACATAAGCTGTTGTCTCCGTGAAGGAAGGATGAGGCTGGAGGGAATGCTGCGCATCGTAGGTAGATGGCGAAGATGGTTGCTTTCAAAATTCATCGCCATTTGCAACAATCATCCACATTCATAAATCAGCGCCTCAATATTTCACGAAAGCGGATGGAATGACGGAATCAGCCACAACCCTGGGACTAGACAGTACCGACTACCGCTTGCTGGATCTGCTGCAGCAAGACGCGGCGGTGTCCAACCAGGAGCTGGCGCAGCGCGCCCATGTCTCGCCAGCCACCTGCCTGCGGCGCGTCAAGCGCCTGGTGGAACTGGGCGTGATCGAAAAGCGCGTGGCCCTGCTCTCGCCCGAGAAGCTGGGCGCGGGCCTGTCGGCCATCGTCGAGATCACGCTGGATCGCCAGGGCGCCGAGCATCTGGCGGCCTTTGAGCAACGCGCCGTGGCCGCGCCCGAGGTGCAGCAATGCTGGCGCGTCTCGCCCGGGCCGGACTTCGTGCTGGTGCTGCAGGTGGCCGATATGGCGGCCTACCACGCGCTGGTGCAGCGCCTCTTCACCCAGGACGCCAATGTGCGCAACGTGAAAAGCTTCTTCAGCGTTCACCGCGCCAAGTTCGCACCGCAGCTGGCCCTGCCGCGCGGCTAGGCGGTTCAGCGCTTCAGGATCAGCAGGCCCTTGAGGTACTCGCCCTCGGGGAAGTAGATGGTCTGCGGATGGTCGGGCGCCGCGCCCACGCGCTCGAGGATGTAGCCATCGCATTGCGCGTCCAGGCCCGCCCCCGCCACGATCTTGTGGAACAGATCGGGCGGAATGCCGCCCGAGCAGGAGAAGGTGAACAGGATGCCGCCCGGCTTGAGCAGCTTGAGCCCGAGGCGGTTGATGTCTTTGTAGGCGCGCGCGGCGCGCTCGGCATGGGCCGCCGTGGGCGCGAACTTGGGCGGATCCAGCACGATGGCATCGAACTGCCGCCCCTCGGCCAGATAGGCGCGCAGCGTGTGGTTCACATCCGCATCCAGGGCCTGGTGGCGTGCGGCATCGAAGCCGTTCAACGCCACATGCTGGTTGGCGCGCGCCAGCGCCGGACCCGAGGAGTCCACGCTGATCACGCTCGAAGCGCCGCCGGCCAGCGCCGCCACCGAGAAACCGCCGGTATAGCTGAAGCAGTTCAGCACCTCTCGGCAGCCATACTGGCGCACCGTGTCGGCAAAGCGCTTGCGGTTGTCGCGCTGGTCCAGGTAGTAGCCGGTCTTGTGGCCCTCGGCCACGTCCAGGCTCAGCTGCCACGCGTGTTCGCGGATCACCAGCTCGGTGTCGCCCGCGCCGCGCAGCCAGCCGGTCTGAGCCTGCAGACCCTCGAGCTGGCGCACGCTGGCGTCGGAGCGCTCGTACAAGCGCGTGAGGCCGGTGGCGGCGAGCAGCTGATCGGCAATCTGCTGTTTCCAGCGTTCGGTGCCGGCGGTGCCGAACTGCGCCACCAGCGTGTCGCCATAGCGGTCCACCACCAGGCCCGGCAGGCCGTCGGCCTCGCCGTGCAGCAGGCGCACCGCGTCGGAGGCGATGGGCAGGCGCTGCCGCACTGCGATGGCGGCGGCAATGCGGCGCTGGAAGAAGGCGGCGTCGATGCGCTCGGCCTCGTCGAAGCTCCAGGCGCGCAGGCGGATCTGCGAATCGGGGCTGTAGGCGGCCCAGCAGAGGAACTGGCCCTCGGCGGATTCGACGCGCACGGTTTCGCCGGCGTCGGCGCGGCCGCGCTCCACCGAGCCCTGGAACACCCAGGGATGGCGGCGCTGCAGCGAGCGCTCCTTGCCGGCACGTATGCGTATCGATTTCATGGCGCCATGGTACCGAAGGCATAGCCCACGGCCAGGCTGAAGACCGGCGAGGACTGCGTGCCCGCCTTCATGGTGCGCCACTGGCCCAGGCCGGCGCGCAGGCGCAGACGATCCCAGTCGCCCCGGCCTTCCCACTGGCCCCAGGCCTCGGCCTGCATCACCGCGCCGCCACCCACGGCGACGCCACCGCCACCGGCGGCACCCACCAGCAACTCGGCACCGGCGCGCCATTGCTGCGCCCACAGCGGCGTCTGCAGGCCCAGGCCGAACAGGCCATAGGAATAGGCGCCCGCCTTGCCGAAGGCCGCGCTGCCCGCCTGGGCGGCGCCATACAGCCAGGGATTGAGTTCGCGCGTCATCAAGAGGCCGATCTGGCCGATCGAGGCGCTGCTGCCGTTCTTGTAGCTCATGCTGGGCAGCTGCTGCACGGCGGCATAGAAGGTCTGGGTGCGCACCACGCCCTCTTCCAGCTGCCAGAAGGAATCGGCACGAGAGCGCCGCTCCAGCGGCAGCGCCAGCGAGAGCCGGCCATAGGGCGCACTGAAGCCGCCCGAGGCACTGCGCAGCCAGCCGCCCTCCAGCCTGACGCTGCCACCCCAGGGCGCCAGCCAGCGCAGGCTGGGGCCGGCGCGCAGCAGCCAGCCATTGCCGGTGGCCACATTGCCGCCGCCGCCCAGGCCGGCCGCCACATGCAGGCCGGCACGCAGATTGGGCGTACCGAGCGCCCAATCCTGCCCGGCGGTGCCGAGGATTTCCATATAGCCGTCGGCGCCGCCCTTGGCCGCGCCCGAGGCCTCCAGGCCCCACCAGGATCCCGGGGCCAGGTATTGCCTGAGGTCGGCGCCGGCGGCGTACATGCGCCTAGCGCTCGGCTGGCCCGAGCGCGTCTTGGCGCCCTTGCGCGGCAGGTAGACGCCGGCACTCAGCGCAATCTCGTCAAAGCCCATGCCGCTGCGCCCCGACGAGCGGCCCAGGCGGCCGGCGTCGCTGGGGGCGAAGCTGGCGAAGCTGTCGGAGCGGCCCAGCACCAGGGCGATCGAGCTGCTCTTCACATTGCCGCTGGGAAAGCGCACATGGCTCAGCGCCAGGCCGCTGTACCAATTGCCCACCTGGGTGCGCAGCGACAGTTCGGGGCGCAACATCAGGCCGCCGCCATAGCGGATCTGCTCGGAACTCAAGCCCCCGCCCGCGCCCGCATACAGGCCCAGCGCCAGATGGCTGTCGCCGCTCAGGCGCCAACGGCGCTGCGCCGTCAAACCGGCGGCAAACACGCCGCCGTAATTGCCACGCGCGGCGCCATAGACGCTGGGGCCGAAGCCCCAATCCTCGTTCACCGCCACCAGATAGCTGCCACCGAACAGCGCGCTGCGGTCGCCATTGGGCAGGCGCAGCGGGGTCCAGCTCATTTCAAAGGCGGCGGGACGGGTTTCGGCCGAGGTCACGAAAGAAGCCGGCGCATCCGCCGCATATGCGGCGGAGACCGCCAGGCAGAGCGGCAACAAGCGGGCGAGACGGTGGTGAGAAGGCATGGGCGCGCACGATACCAGCATCGGCATGGGCTCAGCGCTTCTTGGCACGCGGATGGGCCGCGTCGTAGACCTTGGCCAAATGCTGGAAGTCGAGCTTCGTATACACCTGGGTGGTGCTGATGTTGGCATGCCCCAGCAGCTCCTGCACGCCGCGCAGATCGCCGCTGGATTGCAGCAGGTGCGAGGCAAAGGAATGGCGCAGCATATGGGGATGCACATGGGTGGGTAGGCCGGCCTGCAGGGCGCGCGCCTTCAGCAGCACGCGCACCTGGGCGGCGCCGAGGCGGGCACCGCGCAGGCCGACGAACAGCGCCTGCTCCTGCGGCCTGGCCAGCTCGCCGCGCAGATCCAGCCAGGCGCGCAGCGCCCGCAAGGCCGCCGCGCCCAGCGGCACCGAACGGCGCTTGCTGCCCTTGCCCAGCACCTGGGCCTCGGCGCTGGCCAGGTCCACCCAGGCCTGGGCATCGCGATGGGCTTGCAGATCCAGCCCCACCAGTTCGGCCACGCGCAGGCCGCAGCCATAGAGCAGCTCGACGATGCAGGCATCGCGCGCCTCCAGCCGCCGATCGGCATGCCCACCCTGAAAGTCCGCCAGTTGCACCGCGTCATCCACGGCCAAGGCCTTGGGCAGGGGCTTGGCGGCCTTGGGCGGGCGCAGGCCGTCGATCGGATTGAGGCTCACCAGTTGCTCGCGCCCCAGCCAGCGGTAATAGCCGCGCCAGGCCGAGAGCAGCAGGGCCAGGCTGCGCGGGGCCAGGTCTTGCTGGCCGTGCATGTGCGCCAGCCAGCGGCGCGCCTGGTGGGGCTGGAGCTTCAGCAGCTCGACGCCATCGCGCTGCGCCAGCGCGGCCAGCCGGCCCAGCGCATCGCGGTAGAGCGCCAGCGTGCGCGGCGCCAGGCGCCGCTGCACCCGCAGATGCTCCAGATAGGCCTGGGCCTCAGGCGCCAGGCTGCTTGTTGCGTTGGGCATCGGGCAGCAGGCGCACCAGCGCGGCGCTGGCGATCTCGCCGATGCGCGCCAGGAATTCGGTGCCCATCTCGGCCGTGTAGCGCGTCGGGTCGGGCGATGCCAGCACCAGCATGCCGAAGGCCTTGGCCGGGCTGCCGTAGCTGAGCGGGATCAGCGCCAGCGAGCTCACCGCGGCATCCTCGCCCAGCCAGCGCGCCGCCTCGAAACCCGAGTTCACGCCGCAATAGGGCTGGGTCAGGCTGCCGGCGAAGCTCTTCACATCGGGGCCCACGGCAGCCGCGAAGTCGGCCTGCGCATGGGCCTCGTCCACCACCCACAGGCGCAGGCCGGCGAGCGGGATCAGGAAGTGATGGCGCAGCTCGCGCAGCAGCACCTCGGGGATGGCGCCTGCCTCGGCGGTGAGCATCAGCGCGGTGGTCCAGCGGTGCAGGCGGTCGGCGATGGCGACGTTCTCCTGACCATTGCGGATCATCTCGACGATCTTGTGCTCCAGGCCCTTGATCTTCTCGCGCAGCATCTCGGCCTGGCGCTCCTGCAGCGAAACCGCGCGCTGGCCATGCGGATGGCTCAGCTGCACCGCGGCCAGCAACTCGGCGTGGCGCTCGAAGAAGCTCGGGTTGTTGGCCAGGTAGTTGGCAATGTCCTGCTCGGTGATGCCAGTCACACCTTGTTCGCTTGTCGTCACAGCTCGATCTCTCCTTCAAACACGGTTTGCGCCGGGCCCGTCATGCGCACCGGTGCGTCCAGGCCCGCCGAACGGCCGGCCCATTCAATCTTCAAATCGCCGCCGCGCGCGTGCACCTCGACGGCCTCGTCCAGCAGCCCCAGGCGTATGCCCGCCACCACCGCGGCGCAGGCGCCGGTGCCGCAGGCCAGGGTCTCGCCGGCACTGCGCTCGTAGACGCGCAGCTTGATCTCGCTGCGGCTGATGATCTGCACGAAACCGGCATTCACACGGCGCGGGAAATGCGCATCGTGCTCGACCTCGGGCCCGACGCGCAGCACCGGGGCCGCATCGACATCGGCCACGAACTGCACCGCATGCGGGTTGCCCATCGACAGCACCGCCACCTCGCAGGGGCCGGAGGGCAGCGCCAGCGGCCAGAGCTCGAAGCCCTGCTGCAGGCGCGGCTGCAAACCCGCGGCCACGAAGGGCAGGTCGGCCAGCGTGAAGATGGGCGCGCCCATGTCCACGGTGACGCGGCCGTCGTCCCGCAGATGCAGCTCGAGCAGCTTGTTGACGGTCTGCACGCGGATGCTGCGCTTGGCTGTGAGGCCCTTGTCGACCACATAGCGCACGAAGCAGCGCGCGCCATTGCCGCAATGCTCGACCTCTTCGCCACTGCTGCCGTTGAAGATGCGGTAGCGGAAGTCGACGCCCGCGGCCGGGCTGGCCTCGATCACCAGGATCTGGTCGCAGCCGACGCCGAAGCGGCGATCGCCCAGGCGTTGCAGCTGGGTGCGGTTGAGGGCCAGCGGGGTGCGGGTGGCATCGATGACGGCGAAGTCGTTGCCGGCACCCTGCATCTTGGTGAAATGCACATTCATGCCGCGATTATCCGCGCGCGCTTCAGGCATAGAGGGAGGGCTCGCCCTCCGGCCGGGTCTTGAAGCGCTTGTGCACCCACAGGTACTGCGCCGGCTGCTCGCGGATGCGCGCCTCCAGCCAGGCATGCAGGGTATGGGCGTCGGCCTCGGGGTCGTCGCTCGGATAGCCGGGCAGCGGCTCGCAGGCCTCGACCTCGTAGCCCTCGCTGCCGGGCAGCATGCGCACCACGATGGGCTGCACCGCCATGCCCATGCTGCGCGCAATGCGCGAGGGCGCCAGCAGGGTGCAGGCGGGCACGCCGAAGAAGGGGATGAAGGCCGAGTCCTTGGCGCCGAAGTCCATATCGGGCGCATTCATGAAGGCATAGCCCTGCTTGATCAGGCGCAGCACCGGGCGTATGCCCTCGTGCCGGTCCACGAAGGCGGTGGTGCCGAAGCGCGCGCGCCCGGCCAGCATGCGGGCGTCGAACACCGCATTGCTCTGGCGCTGGTAGACGTCCACGCCCGGGCAGCGCTGGTTCAGCATCATGGCCGGCGCGCTCCATTCGAGGCCGACAAAATGCGGCAGCAACCACATCACCGGACGCTCGCCGCGCTCGGCCAGCTGGATGTCGCCCTTCACGCGCATCAGGCTCAGCAGCCGCTCGGGCGGGGCAAACCAGAGCAGGCCGCGCTCCAGGATGCTGCGGCCGATCAGCGCGAAATGCTCGCGCACCAGGGCGCGGCGCTCGGCCTCGCTCAGCGCGGGAAAGCACAGCTCGACATTGCGCAGGGCAATGCGCCGCCGCGAGCGCGCCAGCCCATGCAGCAGGCCGCCGAGGCCGCGCCCCAGCGCCGCCAGCAGGCCGAGGGGCAGCCAGTGCAGCAACCACACCAGGCCAATCAGCAGATGGGCACCCGCCCGTCCGATCACGAGCCATCCCCCAGGGCGGCCACGTCCACGCGGCGCGGTGCCTTGTAGCGGTTGTAGCTCCAGAGATATTGCCCGGGCAGCTGGCGGATGATGGATTCCATGGACTGATTGACGGCGGTGGCCGCGCATTCTGGCGTGTCTTCGCGCGCGATCACCGGGCCGGGTCGCACCCTCACCACAAAGCCACGCCCCCAGGGCAGGCGCTCACCCCAGATCAGCACCGGCACGGCGCCGGTCTGCTGGGCCAGGCGGCCGGCCAGGGTCATGGTGTAGGCCGGCTTGCCGAAGAACGGCGCCCATACGCCCAGGCCGTCAGGCGGCACCTGGTCGGGCAGCAGCCCCACCGCCTGCCCCTGGCGCAGCGCGCGCAGCATCTGGCGCACACCCGCCAGGCTGGCGGGCGCCGGCAGCAGGCCCGGCCGCTCGCGCGAGGCATCCACCAGCTCGCGCATCCAGGCCTTGCGCGCCGGGCGGAACAGCACCGTCAGCGGCCCGTACTTGGCACTGAAATGTTCCACATAGGCCTGCGCCGTGACCTCGAAGCAGCCCAGGTGCGGCGTCAGCAGGATCAGGCCGCGGCCCTGGTCCAGCGCCGCCGTGATCAGCTCCGCGCCATCCCATTGCACGCGCGCACCCAGCGGCTCGCCGAAGGGGCGCAACCACATCCAGGGCAGCTCGCCCATCATGCGGCCGATGTGGCCGATGGCCGCACCGGCCTCGGCCATGCCCAGGCCGGCCTGCGCCACATTGGCCTTGAAACGCTGGCGATAGACCGGCGCCAGCCACCAGGTCAGGCGGCCGAGCAGGGCGCCGATTCCTTGCTGAAACCACAGGGGGAAGCGTGAAAGCAGACGCAGAAACCACATATTTCTATAATGAGTGCATCGCCGAGTTACTGAACAACTTGCGGGGCGATGCAGGGTTTGATCCGCGGATTGAAACACTGCCGGGCTGCGATGCTCAACAAATGCCGCTAAAGCGTTCGCCGCGACTCCCGCAGCACGGCAACGCCGATGGACTGACAACAAGGAGTGTAAAAGTGGCGAACGACTTTCTGTTTACTTCCGAATCCGTTTCCGAGGGCCACCCCGACAAGGTAGCCGATCAGATCTCGGACGCGATTCTGGATGCAATCTTCACCCAGGACCCGCGTTCGCGCGTGGCCGCGGAAACCCTCACCAACACCGGCCTGGTGGTGCTGGCGGGCGAGATCACGACCAACGCCCATGTGGACTACATCCAGGTGGCGCGCGACACCATCAAGCGCATCGGCTACGACAACACCGAGTACGGCATCGACTACAAGGGCTGCGCGGTGCTGGTGGCCTATGACAAGCAGAGCAACGACATCGCCCAGGGCGTGGACCACGCCAGCGACGACCACCTCAACACCGGCGCCGGCGACCAGGGCCTGATGTTCGGCTATGCCTGCGACGAGACGCCCGAGCTGATGCCCGCGCCGATCTACTACGCCCACCGTCTGGTGGAGCGCCAGGCCCAGCTGCGCAAGGACGGCCGCCTGCCCTTCCTGCGCCCCGACGCGAAGAGTCAGGTGACGATGCGCTATGTGGACGGCAAGCCACACTCGATCGACACCGTGGTGCTGTCCAGCCAGCACGCACCCGAGATGAGCCTGGGCGACAAGATGAAGCCCGAGTTCTACGAGGCCGTGATCGAGGAAATCATCAAGCCGGTGCTGCCCAAGGAATGGCTCAAGGAGACCAAGTACCTGGTCAACCCGACCGGCCGCTTCGTCATCGGCGGGCCGCAGGGCGACTGCGGCCTCACCGGCCGCAAGATCATCGTCGACACTTATGGCGGCGCCTGCCCACACGGCGGCGGCGCGTTCTCGGGCAAGGATCCGACCAAGGTGGACCGCTCGGCCGCCTATGCCGCCCGCTATGTGGCCAAGAACATCGTGGCCGCCGGCCTGGCGCGCCAGTGCCAGATCCAGGTGGCATACGCGATCGGCGTGGCCAAGCCCATGAACGTGACCGTCTACACCGAGGGCACGGGCGTGATCTCGGACGACAAGATCGCCGCCATCGTCAACGAGGTGTTCGACCTGCGTCCCAAGGGCATCATCCAGATGCTGGACCTGCTGCGCCCGATCTACGGCAAGACCGCGGCCTATGGCCACTTCGGTCGCGAGGAGCCCGAGTTCAGCTGGGAAGCGCGCGACAAGGTGAACGTGCTGCGCGATCTGGCCGGCCTGAAGGGCTGAGCGAGCGCGCTGCGGTTGGGGTGACGAGCGTCACTCCAGCCCGCACATCTTCCTGAACGGGCCCAGCACCGCCTCGCCGCGGAAGGGCTTGACGATCCAGCCGGTGACGCCGATCGCCCTGCCGCGCTCGCGCGCCTGCGGGTTGTCTTCGGTGGTCAGCATCACGATGTGCACCGCGCGGTTGCCCAGCTCGACGCGGATCTTCTCGGCCATGGTGAGGCCGTCCATATTGGGCATGTTGATGTCGCTGAGTACCAGCTTGATGCCGGGGTCCCGGCGCAGCTGCAGCAGGCCGTCGACGCCGTCCACCGCCACCACCACCTCGAAGCCGTTGTTGCTCAGGAAAGTCGTCACGATGCCGCGCATGGTGCTGGAATCGTCGACCACCAGAATCTGAGCCATGCAGGGGTTCCCTTCAGAATAGATCGAGCTCGCCGGTCGCGGCGGGGGGCGGGGCCGCCGCGAATTCCGCAAAGCCTTCGGGCGACCAGTAGAGATTGAAGATGAAACGCTGCACGATCATCAAGGGTGGCAACCCTGGGCGGCGCGGATCGGAGAGCTGGTAGCGTATGCACAGCTGCGCGTCCTGCGAGCCGAAGGACATGTATTTGTGCTCGTGGTTGATCACCAGCGGCACCTGGATCTGCTGGGTGGTGAAGGCCTGCGGCGGGATGTAGCGGTTCTTGAACGCGCCCCAGATCAGGTTGGTGGTTTCGCCCAGCAGGTTGTTGAGCTCGCGGAAATTGAAATCGCCGCCGAGGCCCTCGTAGCTGAAGCCCTGGATCAGGCCCTGGCGCAGCGCGCCCTCCTCGGTCTGCAGCATCATGTAGCCGCGGCACCAGGTGCTCTCGATCGGGATCAGGGTCGAGACCTCGCCGAAGATGATGCGGTCGTGCACCACATAGGGCGACTCGGCCTGCACCTTGGCATAGGGAAACATCGAGCTCAGCGAGGCGCAGGTCAGCTCGACGATGCCGTCCACCAGCTTCCTGGGGTAGCGCAGGCTGAAGATGGCGCGCTGCACCGCCTCGCGCAGATCGGCAATGTCGCCGGGCTGCCAGCTGTGGCGCAGCGCCGCCTGCTCGTCCGGCAGCAGCTCGCGCGTGCTGCTGCGGCGCAGAAAGGTGGGCAGCTCGGGTCGCAGCTTGTGGATGGCCTGCGCCAGGCTCAGGGCATCGGGCTCCACGCCGGGCAGGTCCTCCGCCAGCAGCACGCCGGCCAGATCCTTGTGCTGGGCCAAGGTGCTGAGCGCGTCGCGCGCGCTGCGCGGCAAGGCCAGCAGGCCCACCTCGGCACAGAAATCCGCCAGCAGCTGGTATTGCGCCGGGTCGTGCTCGAGCAGCAAGACCTTGGCCTCGAGATGGGTGGTGTCTGTCATGGCCAGGTTTTCCCAACAGGCGAACGGCAAGCCGCCTTATCCCATCACATATCGTCAGCTTCGCGGCCCACTTGAGACTGGACAAATAAACAGTTGTTTGCGATGCTCGCGGCCGATGAGCACACCCGCCCCCAGCCTTGAGGAACTGCGCCGCTATGCGATCGCGCGCAGCCTCTTCAAGCCGACCACCTTGCCCACCGCGATCCGCAAGCTCGGCTTCGTGCAGGCCGACCCGATGCGCGCCCCGGCGCGCGCCCAGGACCTGATCCTGCGCCATCGCGTCAAGGACTACCGCGCCGGCGATCTGGAGCGCCGCTACACCCGGCTGGCAGTCGAAGAAGACTGCTTCGTCAACTACGGCTTCCTGCCCAGGCAACACCTGGCCCTGCTGCATCCGCGCGAGCCCAGGCGCAGCTGGGACGCCAAGACCCGCGCCCAGGCCGAGCAGCTGCTGGCGGTGGTGCGCGAGCGCGGCCCCACCCATCCCAAGCAGCTGCTGGAGGAATTCAGCCACCATGGCCGCATGCCCGGCTACTGGGGCGGCGAGCTGAACGTCAGCACCCAGCTGCTCGACGGCCTGCATTACCGCAGCCAGCTGCGCGTCAAGCGGCGCGACGCCGGCACGCGCGTCTACGAGGCGGTGCAGCACCCCGAAGCCGAGCAGAGCCCGGCCGCGCGCCAGGCCCGCGCCGAGGCGCTGCTGGACATGGTGGTGGCGCTGTATGCGCCACTGCCCGCGCCCAGCCTCGGCTACCTGACCTCGCTGCTGGGCTATGGCGCGCCGCAGCTGCGCGCCGAGACTCGCCAGGCCTTCCAGCGCGCCAAGGCGCGCTATGCCCATGCGCAGATCGACGGCCGCACCTGGTTCTGGCCCGCCGACGAGAACCCGCGCTCCAAGCGCCACCGGCTCGACACCCAGCTGCGCATGCTGGCGCCCTTCGACCCGGTGGTGTGGGACCGCCGCCGCTTCCAGCTGCTGTGGGGCTGGGAATACAAGTTCGAGGCCTACACGCCCGCGCCCAAGCGCAAGATGGGCCATTACGCCCTGCCCCTGCTATGGGGCGACGCGATGCTGGGCTGGGCCAATCTGCGACTGGAAAAAAACGGCCGGCTCCAGCATGAGCTGGGCTTCGTGCATGGCCGGCCCAAGGGCGCGGCCTTCAAGCTGGCCCTGGAGGAGGAGCTGCAGCGCGTCAGCGAATTCCTGGGGCTGGGCTCACCGGCCTAACTCAGGCATTCAGCGCCGCCATCGCCGCCTCCGGATAGCGGCTGCCGGCCACCGGATGCGCGGCCAGCAGGCCCGCCAGCTGCTCGCGCAGCGCGGCGCCGATGTGCACCTGGGCCGCGGCGGCGTTCTCGGCCAGGCGGCTGACGCTGCGCGTGCCGGGGATGGGCACGATGTCGGGCCCCTGGTCCAGCAGCCAGGCCAGCGCCAGCTGCGCCGGGCTCAGCCCCTCGCCCTGCGCCAGCGCGCCGAGGGCATCCGCCAGCGCCAGATTGGCGGCCAGTTGCCCGGCCTGGAAGCGCGGATTGGCACGCCGCCAGTCGCCCGCCGGCAACTGCTCGGCGCTGCGGATCGCGCCGGTGAGGAAGCCGCGCCCCAGCGGGCTGTAGGGCACCAGGGCAATGCCCAGCTCGCGGCAGGTGGGCAGGATCTCGGCCTCGACGTCGCGCGTCCAGAGCGAGTACTCGGTCTGCAGCGCGGCGATCGGGTGTACCGCATGAGCGCGCCTGAGCGTGGCCGCCGAGGCCTCGGACAGGCCCAGATGCCGCACCTTGCCGGCACGCACCAGCTCGGCCATCGCGCCCACCGTCTCCTCGATCGGCACGCTGCGATCCACCCGATGCTGGTAGTAGAGATCGATCTGCTCCACGCCCAGGCGCTGCAGGCTGGCGTCGCAGGCCTCGCGCACATAGGCCGGGCTGCCGTCGATGCGCAGCAGCCGGCCATCGGCGGCGCGCACATTGCCAAACTTGGTGGCCAGCACCACCTCCTCGCGGCGCTCGGCCAGCAGGCGCGCCAGCAGGCGCTCGTTGGCGCCCACGCCGTACATATCGGCGGTGTCGAGGAAGTTCAGCCCGATGTCCAGCGCCCGATGCAACACCGCGAGCGACTGCTGCTCGTCCGCCGGGCCGTAGAAGTCCGACATGCCCATACAGCCCAGCCCCAGGGCCGAAACCTCGGGGCCCTGGGCGCCCAGCCGGCGGCGCGGCATCGTCAATTCTTGCTTGCTCATGCTGTTCTCTTTCCTTGGTTTGTTGACCCCTCGCAGCTTAGAAACGAGGGCGCGCCGAGCCCAGCGCAAAGCTCGCCCATGCTTGCCCAAAACTCCGAATCCGCCGCGCCGGCCGCCTCGCCCCTGGCCGTAGGCTTGCACAATCCGCCCCATGGCCGAAGCCCCACACCCCCAAGACGCCGCCGAGCTGGAGCGCCTGCGCCAACGCGCGCTGGCCCTGGCCCTGCGCCACGCCCCCACCGATGGCCTGCACGACACCGCCCTGCCCGGCCTGGCCCTGATACGTGCCAGTGCCACCGCCCAGGCCCTGCCGGCCGTCTATGCGCCCGGCCTGGTGCTGGTGCTGCAGGGCCGCAAGCAGGCCCAGCTGGGCGCGCAGACATTGCGTTATGACCCGCTGCACTGCCTGCTGGTCTCGATGACCATGCTGCCGCTCGGCCAGATCACCGAGGCCAGCCCCGCCCAGCCCTATCTGTGCCTGCGCCTGAGCAGCAGCACGCAGATGCTGGCCGATCTGCTGCTGCAGTGCGGCCCGGCCGCCCCGGCCCCCTCGCCAGCCCCGGCCGCGCGCGCCGCCGCGCCGGTGGGGCTGAACCTGAGCCCCGTCACCACGCCGCTGCTGGACGCCGCGCTGCGCCTGCTGCAGCTGCTGGACACGCCGCAGGACCAGGCCATGCTGGGGCCGATGCTGCAGCGCGAGATCTTCTACCGCGTGCTCACCGGCCCACTGGGCGCTCAGCTGCGCGCGCTGGCCAGCGGCGACAGCAGCACCCAGCGCGTCGCGCGCGCCGTCGATGCGCTCACGCAGCGCTATGCCGAGCCGCTGCGCATCCAGGAGCTGGCCACGCTGGCGCATATGAGCCCTTCCAGCCTGCACCAGCATTTCAAGCAGCTCACCAGCCTCTCGCCCCTGCAATACCAGAAGCAGCTGCGCCTGCAGCAGGCGCGCCGCCTGATGCTGGCCGAGGGTCTGGACGCCGCCGCGGCCGCGCACCAGGTGGGTTACGAAAGCCCCTCGCAGTTCAGCCGCGAATACCGGCGCCTGTTCGGCACGCCGCCGCGCAGCGATATGGCGCAGTGGCGCGGAGCGGCTGCCGCCTAAGCCCCTGCGGCGCGCGCCGCCAGCAGCGCCGCCGCCACCTCCGCGAAGCCCGTGCCGCGCTCGGCGGCCGTGACATAGGCCGGCAGGCTGCGCAGCTGCGGCACAAAGCGCGCGATGTTCGCCACCCCCACGCTGAGCGGGATGGACGCGAACATCTGCTCGTCGTTGCTGGAGTCGCCCACATACAACCAGTCGGCCGGCACGAAGGCCTCGCCCAGCAGGGCCTGCACCGCCCAGTCGGCCGCCGTGCGCTTGCTGTGCGCGCCGATCCAGCCATTGATGTGGATGGAACTGACGGTGGCCTGCAGGCCATGCGCGCGCATCACCGCGCAGACGGCCTCGATCTGCGCCGCATCCAGATGCGCGAACTCACTGTGGTCCACCGCGATGTCGGTGAGGCGGCCAGCGCTGTCCTCGGCCAGCGTGGCGCCCGGCACGCGCGCCAGCACGTCGGCGGCGCAGCGCTGCAGGCGCACGAAGTTTTCACGGCGCGTCGCCTCGTCCTGGCAATAAAAAATGCGGCGCAACTGGCCGCCCTTGTTCTGCAGCATCACCGCACCGTTCTCGGCCACGATGGCGCGCACCGGCCAGGCCAGCGCGAAGGGCTCGCTCCAGCCGGCCGGGCGCCCGGTGATCGCGATCACCGGCAGCCCGGCGGCGGCCAGATCGTGCAAGGCCTGCAAGGCGGCCGGCGCGATGGCGCCCTCGGCGGTGAGGGTGTCGTCGATATCGGTGAGCACACCGCGCAGGCGGCCGAGAGCCGCGGGCGGGCAGGAGGCAAGAGGCAGCATGGGCGCCGATTGTGCCCATTCCCCATGCCTGTTCGAGCGAACGAGCTGCGCGATGCGTTTAGAATCCGTGGCTTCCGAGGAGCGTTGCAACCTCTTGCTTAGAGGCCAGGCTCGGAGACTTTCTTTGCAACCGCGCTCACCCGCTGACGTCCTGCGTGGGTGATCGTTGTCATTTCAGACCCTCCCTCACGGCGCCAGCGGCTTCAACGTTTTGTCATTGAAGGAGCCCGCTGATGACTGCCACCACCACCGAATACAAGATTGCCGACCTGTCGCTGGCCGACTGGGGCCGCAAGGAACTCAACATCGCCGAGAGCGAGATGCCCGCGCTGATGGCGATCCGCCGCGAGTACGCCACCAGCCAGCCGCTCAAGGGCGCGCGCATCACCGGCTCGCTGCACATGACGATCCAGACCGGCGTGCTGGTCGAGACCCTGCAGGCCCTGGGTGCCGAAGTGCGCTGGGCCTCGTGCAATATCTTCTCCACGCAAGACCATGCCGCCGCCGCCCTGGTGGCCCGCGGCACGCCGGTGTTCGCCTACAAGGGCGAGACCCTGGAAGACTACTGGGACTACACGCACCGCATCTTTGAGTTCGCGGGCAAGGGCGAGCCGGGCGAAGGCCCCAACATGATCCTGGACGACGGCGGCGACGCGACGCTGCTGATGCACCTGGGCCAGAAGGCCGAGAAGGATCTCTCCGTGCTGGCCAACCCGGGCAGCGAGGAAGAGCGCATCCTGTTCGCCGCCATCAAGGCCAAGATCGCCCAGGACGCCAGCTGGTACACCCGCAAGAGCGCCGAGATCATCGGCGTGACCGAGGAGACCACCACCGGCGTGCACCGTCTGAAGGAAATGTCGGCCAAGGGCTCGCTGCTGTTCCGCGCCATCAACGTCAACGACTCGGTCACCAAGAGCAAGTTCGACAACCTCTACGGCTGCCGCGAATCGCTGGTGGACGGCATCAAGCGCGCCACCGACGTGATGATCGCCGGCAAGATCGCCGTGATCGCCGGCTATGGCGATGTGGGCAAGGGCTCGGCACAGGCGATGCGCGCGCTCTCGGCGCAGGTGTGGGTCACCGAGATCGACCCGATCTGCGCGCTGCAGGCGGCGATGGAAGGCTTCCGCGTCGTGACGATGGAATACGCCGCCGACAAGGCCGACATCTTTGTCACCACCACCGGCAACAAGGGCGTGATCCGCCACGAGCACATGGCCGCGATGAAGCACAACGCCATCGTCTGCAATATCGGCCACTTCGACAACGAGATCGACATCGCCTCGATCGAGAAGTACGAGTGGGAAGAGATCAAGCCGCAGGTCGATCATGTGATCTTCCCGGACGGCAAGCGCATCATCCTCCTGGCCAAGGGCCGCCTGGTGAACCTGGGCTGCGGCACCGGCCACCCGAGCTATGTGATGTCGTCCTCGTTCGCCAACCAGACGATCGCGCAGATCGAGCTGTTCGCGCACAAGGACGCCTACGACATCGGCAAGGTCTATGTGCTGCCCAAGCACCTGGACGAGAAGGTCGCGCGCCTGCAGCTGACCACGCTGAACGCCCAGCTGAGCGAGCTCAGCGATGAGCAGGCGGCCTATATTGGCGTGCCCAAGCAGGGGCCGTTCAAGCCCGATACGTATCGCTATTAAGCAGCCATGCGCGCGGATCAACTGCTGGTCGCCAAGGGCCTGGCGCCCACGCGTTCGGCCGCGCAGCGGCTGATCAGCGCGGGTGCGGCCGAATGGCAGTCCAGCAAGGGCTGGCAGGCGCTGCGCAAGGCGGGTGAGGACCTGCCCGAGTTCGCCGAGCTCCGCATCAGCGATGACGCGGAGCTGCGCTATGTCTCGCGCGGCGGGCTCAAGCTCGAGGGCGCGCTGGCGCACACGGGCCTGGCGGTCGCCGAGCTGACGGTGCTGGACATGGGCCAGAGCACCGGCGGCTTCAGCGATTGCCTGCTGAAGGCGGGTGCCGCGCGTGTGGTGGGCGTGGACGTGGGCCATGGCCAGCTGCATGCCGCGCTGGCGGCCGACCCGCGCGTGGCCGCGCTGGAGGGACTGCATGTGCGCGAGCTGGCGGGCTCGGCGCTGCGCGAGCAGGCCCCCGCCGAGGGCTTTGCGCTCATCGTCGGCGACCTGAGCTTCATCTCCATGCTCGGCGCCCTGCCCCAGCTGGCGCCCTGGCTGGCGCCCGGGGGTCAGGTCTTGCTGTTGATCAAGCCGCAGTTCGAGCTGGGCCCCAAGGCCCTGGCGCGCGGCGGCCTGGTGAAGGACGCCAAGCAGTACCCGCTGCTGGAGGCGCGCGCCCGCGAGGCCGCCGCCGCCCTGGACTGGCAGGTACGCGACTACTTTGAAAGCCCCATCACCGGTGGTGATGGCAACAAGGAATTCTTCCTGTGGGCCGAAGGTCCGCAGGCAGCGAAGACGAACGCAGCAAAGGAACACACACCATGACAGCGGTGAGTTTCGAATTCTTCCCGCCCAACACCCCCGTGGGGGCGGAGAAGCTCAAGACCGTGGTGCAGGAGCTGAGCGTGCTGAAGCCGCAGTACTTCAGCGTCACCTACGGCGCCGGTGGCTCCACGCGCGAGAAGACCCTGGCCACCGTGAGCGAGATCGCGGCGATGGGCTATGAGGCCGCGCCGCATCTCTCCTGCGTGGGTTCCACGCGCGAGAACATCGCCGAAATTTTGGCCACCTACCGCGCGCAGAACATCCACCGCGTGGTGGCGCTGCGCGGCGACCTGCCCAGCGGCACGGCCACCGCGGGCGAGTTCCGCTATGCGGCCGAGCTGGTGCGCTTCATCCGCGAAACGCAGGGGGCGGACTGGAAGATCGAGGTGGCGGCCTATCCCGAGTACCACCCGCAGCAGCGCTATGCCGCCCGCGACCTGCAGCACTTCGCCGACAAGATGCGCGCCGGCGCCGACGAGGCCATCACCCAGTTCTTCTTCAACCCCGACGCCTACTTCAACTTCGTGGACGAGGTGCGCAAGCTGGGCGTGGATGCCCCCATCGTGCCGGGCATCATGCCCTTCCACAACTACGCGCGCATCGCCCAGTTTGCGGCGCGCGACGGCATCGAGATTCCCCGCTGGGTGGCGCTCAAGATGGAGGGCTATATGGACGACGCCGCCTCCATCCGCGCCTTCGGGCTGGACGTGATGACGCGCGTGTGCGAACGCCTGATCGCCGATGGCGTGCCGGGCATCCACTTCTATACGCTCAACCAGTCGGCGCTGACGCTGGAGTTGTGCAAACGCCTCGGTCTCGGCTGAGTTTCTTGAGGCAACGCAAAACCACCAAGCCCTCATGACGAGGGCTTTTTTGCACTTGCGTCAGATCAAGGGTTAACACTATCGATCTGCGTCCAATGGCTTCATCGGGATTGGTCCCGGCAAACAAGGAGTTATTGGAATGATGGGAAAGATTGCAAGCACCTTCGCCGCTGTTGCCCTCGCCGCCGCCAGCTTTGCTGCTCAGGCGCAGGCTGAAGGCCCCTGGCTGGTGCGCGCCCGCGTCGTCAACATCGACTCGGCCAACAAGGACACGACCGGCCTGGGTCTGACGATCAACAACAAGGCCATCCCCGAGGTGGACATCAGCTACTTCTTCTCGCCCAATATCGCGGCCGAGCTGATCCTGACCTATCCGCAAAAGCACACCCTGAAGGCCGGCGGCGCCGAAATCGGCACGCTCAAGCACCTGCCGCCCACGCTGAGCCTGCAGTACCACTTCGCCCCCGCTGCCAGCTTCCGTCCCTATGTGGGCGTGGGCCTGAACTACACCAACTTCTCGTCGGTGAAGTTCGCCCCCGCGGTCGAGACCGCCCTGCATCCCAGCATCAAGCACAACAGCTTCGGCCTCTCGGCCCAGATCGGTGCCGACATTGAGCTGTCCAAGAACCTGTACCTGAACGTGGACGTGAAGAAGGTGCAGATCGGCACCAAGGTCTACTCCAGCGGCACCGAAGTCGGCAAGTTCAAGGTCGACCCGCTGCTGGTGGGCGTGGGCCTGGGCATGCGCTTCTGATCAAGCCCGTCGCCTGACGACAAGGCCGCCGGCCCGCAAGGGTTTGGCGGCTTTTGTCCTTTCGAGGGCGCTCAGTCGCGGTGCGCGCGGAGTTGGGCTTGGGCATCTTGCGGGTGAGGCTGACAGCCCATAGAACAAGTTATGTCTTGTATATTGAAATTACAAGACTGATGTTGTAATGTGCATATACAAGGCTAATCTTGTATAGTGAATTTACAAGCCATGACTTGTCTTCTGCCAGGAAACCGCCAATGGACTTCGTACTCAAGACGACCGAGCAGCTGCGGCAGCAGATCCGCGCTCTACGCAAGCGCACCGGCATGACGCAAGCACAACTTGGCACTGCGCTAGGTGTCTCGCAGGCGCGTGTGGTGGAAATCGAAGCGATGCCAGGCAGCGTGAGCTTGCAGCAGATCATGCAGGTCCTACACGTCTTGGGCGCAGGCCTCGTCGTGCGAACCGACGACCTGAGCCCAGCCGAAGAACAGTCAAAGGTCAAGGTACGAGCAGCCCGAGCAAGCGTAGCCCACGGCGGCAAGCGGGGTAGCTGGTGAGTTCGAGTCTCTGGGCCTGGATGAACGGCCAGCTTGTTGGGCGCTGGGCCGTAGATCGCGGCACGCACCGTTTTAGCTACGACAAGACCTGGCTCGACAACCCAAAGCGGCGCGCCTTGTCGCTGTCGCTGCCAATCACGCCGACCCTGGAGGTCACGGGCGAGGTCGTCGCGAACTACTTCGACAACCTACTGCCCGACAACGACAAGATCCGCGCGCGGCTGGCTCGTCGGTACAAGACAAAGAAGCAGGACGTTTTCACCTTGCTAGAGGCGATCGGCCGCGACTGCGTGGGCGCGGTCCAGCTGCTACCGGAAGGGGAGCAGCCACTTGGATGGGATCAGATCGACGGCGAGCCACTCAACGAGGCAAAGGTCGCTGAGATTCTTCGCGCAACCCCATCCGAGGACGTCCTTGGACAGCGCAACAACGACGCGCTGTTCCGCATCTCATTGGCCGGCGCTCAGGAGAAGACCGCCCTGCTATGCATGCGACAGAAATGGTATCGCCCAAAAAGTGCAACGCCGACGACACATATCCTCAAGCTGCCACTCGGCATCGCGGGCGGCATCAGGCGTTTCGATTTGGCCGATTCCGTCGAGAACGAGTGGCTGTGCGCGCGCATCCTGCACCACATGGGCCTGCCCGTCGCAGAGTCCGAGATTTTGACCTTCGAGGACCAGAAGGTGCTCTCCGTCAGACGCTTCGATCGGTCCTGGCAGCACCACCAGGACGGCAGGGACTGGATTGCACGGCTTCCTCAGGAGGACTTTTGCCAGGCGCTCGGCGTGCCTCCGACGAAGAAATATGAGCAGGACGGAGGGCCGGGCATGGCCGCTTGCCTGCGACTGCTCGAAGGCAGTTCGGACTCAGGCGATCGTGAGACCTTTGCAGTGACACAGTTGGCCTTCTGGCTCCTATGCGCCACGGACGGGCACGCAAAGAACTTCTCCATCTTCTTGGAAGCCGGTGACAGCTACATCACGACGCCGATCTACGACGTGCTCTCCGCATTTCCCTACATTGGCATGAAGGCCAACCAGCTTCACTGGCGCGAGGCTGAGATGGCGATGGCGCTACGGTCGAAGAATGCTCACTACCACGTGCATGGCATTCATGCCCGCCATTGGAAGGCGCTGGCCGAGACGTGCGGCGGCAATGTCGTGTGGAACCACATGCTGCGTCTCGTTGAGGGTGTGGATGCGATTCTGGAAGACGTCAGCAAGGAGTTGCCGGCGGGTTTTCCTGAGAAGACCTGGGGATCCATCTCCAGAGGCACAAAGAAGCAGGCGGCGACCTTCAGAAATGGGCTAAAGGCACAGCCGACGTCGCCAAGACCATGATCCAGGCCGGGTGCGGGCTGGCAATGCTGCGGGGCGTCGCCTTGGTGTAGCGTCACGGTACTTCGTCAACGCAGCCGGTGAATTCTTCTCCCCGCCCTCGCCCAGGAGCCTCCATGTCCACCGCTACGCCATTCAAGATCAGCCGTTTCCCAGTCCCTGAGATCAAGGATCTGCCCGACGACATTCGCACGCGCATCCTCGCCGTCCAGGAGAAGTCCGGCTTCGTGCCGAACGTTTTCCTCGTTCTCGCGCACCGGCCGGATGAGTTCCGCGCGTTCTTTGCCTATCACGACGCCTTGATGGAGAAGAAGGGCAACTTGACCAAGGCCGAGCGCGAAATGATCGTGGTGGCCACGAGCAACGCGAACCAGTGCCAATACTGCGTGGTCGCGCACGGTGCCATCCTGCGCATCCGGGCCAAGAATCCACTGGTCGCTGACCAAGTCGCCATCAACTACCGCAAGGCCGACATCACGCCGCGCCAGAAGGTCATGCTGGACTTCGCGATGAAGGTGTCTGCCGAAGCGTACGCCGTGGGCGACGACGACTTCGAGACACTGCAGCGCCATGGTTTCGACATGGCTGACGCGTGGGACATCGCCGGCATTGCCGCCTTTTTCGGCATGTCCAACCGCATGGCCAACGTCACGAGCATGCGCCCCAATGACGAGTTCTATTCCCTGGGGCGCGGCGCTTGATGCTCAGCCTAGCGCCGCGAACGCATCCCTTGTCAGGTTCTCCGGCGGCGCACCCGCGGCGCGGCACACCACGTCGTCCTCGATGCGCACGCCGCCATACCGGCTCAGGTGCTCCACCAGGCCCCAGTTCACCGCGCCCGCGTGCGGGCCGGCGCGCAGTTGCTTGAGCAAGGTGGGAATGAAGTAGAGCCCGGGCTCGATCGTCACCGCCATGCCGGGCTGCAGCGTGCGCGTCAGGCGCAGATAGGGGTGGCCCTCGGGCTTGGGCGCCAGCGCGCCGGTTTCATCGGCCATGAAACCGCCCACATCGTGCACCTGCAGGCCCAGCAGATGGCCGATGCCATGCGGCATGAAGGTGGAGGTGATGCGCTCGGCCAGCATGGCCTCCTCGCTCATCGCCTTCACGATGCCCAGGGTCTTCAGGATGCTGGCGATGCGCGCATGGGTGCTGAGGTGGATGCTTCGATAGTCCACGCCGGCGCGCACCTCGTCCACCAGGGCCAGCTGGGCGGACTCCATCGCCGCCAGCAAGGCATCGAAATCTGCATCACCGGCACTCCAGCTGCGCGTGATGTCGGCCGCGTAGCCGGCCACCTGGGCGCCGGCGTCGATCAGCAGCGAGCGTGATGACTGCGTCGGTGGGGTCAGGTCTTGATACTGGTAGTGCAGCACCGCGCCATGCTCGTTGAGCGCGACGATATTGCCGTAGGGCAGGTCGCGATCGGTGTGGCCGCAGGCCGCCAGGTAGGCGGCGTGGATCTGTGCTTCGGAAGCGCCGGCCAGAAAGGCCTGGCGCGCCGCCACATGGCCGCGCACCGCCCGCGCCGAGGCTGCGCGCATCTGCGTCAGTTCGTACTCGGTCTTGCAGCCGCGCGCGTAGTGCAGCAGGTTCAGCAGCGCGGCCGGGTTGTTGGGCACCAGGCCCTCCAGCGCGGCATCCGCCTCGCCGATGATGGCCAGCCGGCCGGCTGCCGCCAACTGCAGGGGCAGGTGCTGGCGCGCCTCGTCCGGCGTGCTGATGATGCAGATCTCGAAATGCTCGACCCAGAAGCCGCTGGGCGCCGACGGCGGCACATGCCAGTAGTCGTCGGGCTGGTAGTAGACCAGCAGGGGCTTCTGCTGCCCCGGGCGTATCAGCAGCCAGCTGTTGGGGTGTTTCGTCAGCGGCAGCCAATGCTTGAAATGCGGATTGGGCGCAAACAGATAGGGCCGGTCGTCCAGGAAGGCGTATTTCTCGATGCCGGAGGCGATCAGCAGGGCGTCGAAACCGCAGCGCGCCAGCGCGTCTTCGGCGCGCTGCTGCAGGCTGGCGAGGTGGTGGGCGTAGGCGGCACTGTTCATCGCCGCATTCTCTCAGCCCGGCCGCTCGCCGGCCTCAGCCTGGCCGCTGACAGGCGTCCAGGCCTTCGTCGGGCGTCGGCCGGCAAGCAGTTGCCGGCCTTGGTCCCGACTCAGCCCTCCTTGTCCCACACCACCCCCTCCTCGGTGAGCATGGCGTCCAGCGGCATGTCGTGCGGCTCGGCCTTCAGCAGGGGCAGAAAGCCATGGGCATAGCCCACGCCGGCGGTGGCGGGGCGCGGCTGCAGGCTGGCGAGGGTGCGGTCCATGAAGCCACCGCCATAGCCCAGGCGCAGGCCGCAAGGCCCGTAGCCCACGCAGGGCACCACCAGCAGCTGCGGCTCGAAGACCTCGGTGTCCTTGGGCTTGGGAATGCCGTACGCGTCTTCCTCCATCGGGCAGCCCGGGTACCAGACATGGAAGCGCAGCGTGCCATGCTCCTTGTCCACCACCGGCAGGCCGATGCGCCGCACCGGGTTGGCCTCGGCCCAGCGGTACAGCGCCGGCAACGGGTCGAACTCGCCCTTGATGGGCCAGTAGGCGCCGATGGTCAGCTCGCGCCGCCGCACCAGCCAGACGCGCAGCACGCGCTGCAACTCCTCGGCCAGCTCCAGTCGCCCCGGCAGGGCCAGGCGGTCGGCAATCAGTTTGTGGCGCAGGGCGGCACGGTCATTGGCTACATCCACGCGAGAGTCTCCCAAGGCTGGCTGCCGTGATTGTGCGCGAGGGTCAGGTCTTGTGACTTGCGGGTTTGCCTAAGCCGCCACCTATAGTTGCGCCATGTCCAAGGAACTGCTGGCCCACAGCCTGGAATTGCTGGCACCCCTGGGGGCGCTGCGCAGCCGCCGCATGTTCGGCGGCTATGGCATTTATGCGGACGAGATCTTCATCGCCATCATTGCCTTCGAGCAGCTCTGGCTGAAGGCCGATGCCGAGACCATCCCGACCTTCCAGCAGGCCGGCTGCGCGCCCTTCCGCTACGACAAGCAGGGCCAGGTCATGACGATGGCCTATTACGCCGCGCCGGAAGAGGCGATGGAATCGCCCGCGCTGATGCAGCCCTGGGCACGCCTAGCCTTGGCGGCGGCGCTGCGCGCCCGCGCGGCGAAGGGCAGCAAACCGGCGCCGCGCCGCAAGATTCAGGCCGGCCGCTCGACGCGCAGCTGATCGAAGTCCACCAGCGCCTCTTCGGCGCCATTCATGTAGAGCCGCTTGCGCTGGCGCGGGTAGTCGCAGACATCCTGCTCCAGGTTCGTTCTGGCGGCGATGAACACCAGCGGCTCCGCCCCCGTGTTCAGCAGCGTATGCGCTGCGCCATTCTTCGCGAAGCCGAGAAAGTCCCCCGCCTCGACGGCATGGGCCTGCTCGTCGATGATGGCTGTGCCCCGCCCCGACAGGATGTAGAAGCACTGCTCCTCATAGAGATGGCGGTGGTACTCGGCGGCCTCGCGGCCGGGCGCCAGCGTCATCACATGAAAACCCAGCGCCGTCATGCCGGTGGCGCCGCCCAGCGACTTGGCGACGCGCACCGCGTTGGCGTTCAGCAGATGGGTCTTGGCTTGACCCGCCATGGCGGCAATGTCCGCCGCCTTCAACAGCGGGCCGGCCATGGTTCAGGCCGCTGCCAGGGCCGAGCTGGCCGGGCGCGCCGCGCGCTTGGCCTTCAGCTGGCTCCAGGCTTCCGGGCAGGCCAGCGGCGGCACCAGCAGCTGGAAGCGCGCGCTGGGCCAGGATTCCAGCACCACCTGCTCGCCGGAGCCGAGGATGATGGCCTCGCCGGCGGCCAGCCAGACGTCCAGGGCCGGCCGGTCGGCACGGCCGCTGCGGGTCAGCCAGACGCGACCCTCCAGCACGCGCAACTCGCGTGCGCCCGGCCCGATCGGCAGGCTCAGGGCCTGGCCCTGGCCGAGCTCCCAGGCAGTGCCGGCATAGGCGGGGTGGAATGCATCGATTGATGAGCGTTGAGCCAAAGACATGGTGTCCTCCTGATCCGCCCGCCGCACTCGGCGGGCATGGGGCAATACTAGGGACTACCCGGAATCCGGTCCAATGAGTTGCACGCCCCGGATTGATACCATTCGCGCATGAATAACGCGCCGCGCCATCGCCCCCTCGCCATCGGCCCCCTGCGCGCCTTCGAGGCGGTGGCCAGGCTGCTCAGCTTCCGCGCGGCGGCCGAGGAGCTGCATCTCACGCAGTCGGCCATCAGCCGCCAGATCCGCAGCCTGGAGGACGAGATCGGCTGCACCCTGTTCCTGCGCGGCACCCGCCATGTCGAGCTGAGCACCGACGGCGCGCTGCTGCGCACCCAGGTGGTGAGCATGATCGAGCGCCTGGACGCCACGGTGCGGCAGATCCGCCAGTCACGCGGGCGCCGCGTCGTCAACGTCACCACCTTCGCCTCCTTCGCCTCGCTGTGGCTGCTGCCGCGCCTGGAGGCCTTCCAGCGCGCGCATGCCGACATCGACATCCGCGTCTCGGCACTGGACCAGATCGTCGACATCGACGACAGCGAGATCGACCTCGCGCTGCGCTATTGCGCGCCCGGCCAGGTGCCGCCCGGTGCGGTGCGGCTGTTTGGCGAAACCCTGGTGCCGGTGGCCAGCCCCTGGCTGGTGGAGCAGGCGGCCCGCGGCCTGGCGCCGCCGCTGCGCCAGCCCAGCGACCTGGCCCAGCACAGCCTGGCCGAGGAAGACGACCAGCGCCCCACCGCCCAATACCTGAGCTGGCGGCGCTGGCTGGCCGAGCATGGCGCGCCCGAGCTGCAGCCGCGGCGCTGGATGTACCTGAACTTCACCTACCAGCAGATCCAGGCCGCGCTCTCGGGCCAGGCGGTGGCGCTGGCGCGGCTGGCGCTGGTGTACGAGTCGCTGCAGCGCGGCGAGCTGGTCGAGCCCTTCGGCCCGGCCGGGCGCATGAGCAGCCCCTCGGCCTACTGGTTGCTGCTGTCACGCCAGGGCCGCAGCCGGCCCGAGGTGGTGCAGTTCGCGCATTGGGTCGAGGCCCAGGCCGCGCAATCGCGCCGCGACATCGGCGAAACGCAGCACGGCGACGAGGGCGGGCTGGGCGAGCACGATTAGGCGCAGCTAAGGCGTCACGAGCTCGCGCTCGGTCAGGATCACGGTCAGGGGCTGGTCATGCGCCTCGATCGCGAAGGCAATTTCGCCGCCGCTCCAACCCAGGCCGATGGTGGTGACGCCCGGATGCCTGGCCAGCCAGCGGTCGAAATAGCCGCCGCCATAGCCCAGCCGGTAGCCCTCGCGGGTGAAGCCCACGCAGGGCACCAGCAGCACGTCGGGCACCACCACCGCGCCATCGCTGCTGGGAATGCCGCACTCATCCTTCAGCGCGGGCGCCTCGCCCTGCCAGCGCCGGAAGTCCATCTGCCGACCCTCCTTGCGGGCGAACGGCAGGGCCAGACCGCATTGCTTGACCAGGCCTTGCGACTGCACAAACTCGGCTGCGTTAAATTCCCCTTCGAAGGGCCAGTAGAGACCCAGGCATTGGGGCTCTAATTGAGCCAGCAGTTCACGCAGCGCAGCGGCCTGCGCGGCCTGCGCCTTTTGCGCCTCCGCGCTCGCCCACCATTGCGCGCGTGCGGCCAGCAAATGACGGCGCAGCGCGGCGCGCTCGTGCGGCAGGGTGGCGTGGTCTGGCGGCATCAGCGGTTTATCCAGCAAAGAGAAAGCAGAGAGAGAACAATCTTGTCGGCAGTATATGGAGCACGGAATCTGACGCGCGTCGCGGCGCTCGCGCTGGCCTGCGGGCTGAGTTTTCTTTCATGCGGCGCCCGCGCGCAAGACATTGCGCCGCCCAAGCCCGAGCTGATCGGCGAGGCGCGCGAGGCCCTGCGCCTGAAGGACAAGAAGCGCCTGGCGGCGGTGAACGCCGTCGCGCAGGCGCAGCAATACCCGCTCGCGTCCTGGATCGACTACTGGGACCTGGGCCTGCGCCTCACCGAGCTGAGCCAGGGCGATCTGGAGGGCTTCTATGCGCGCTGGCCCGGCAGCTATGTGGAAGACCGCTTGCGCAACGACTGGCTGCTGGAGCTGGGCCGGCGCCGCGACTGGGGCAATTTCGCGCGCGAGCTGCCGCGCTTCAAGATGGCCGACGACCGCGAGGTGGCCTGCTACGGCCTGCTCACCGAACACCTGGCCGGCCGCGATGTGCGCGCCGCGGCGCGCGCGGCCTGGCTGGCCCAGAAGGATGGCGACGACGGCTGCCATCTGCTCGCCAGCACCCTGTTGGAGGCCGGGCGGCTCAAGCCCGAGGATGTCTGGCTCAAGCTGCGCCTGAGCTTCGAGCTGAACCGCCCGCGCGCCATCAAGCAGGCCAGTGCCCTCCTGCCCAAGGGCCTGGCCCTGCATGTCACCGAGCTGCAGGACAGCGCGGCGCGCTACCTGGCGCGCAAGGCCTCGACCCAGGGCCGCACCCATGCCGAGATCACCACCCTGGCGCTGCTGCGCATCAGCGCCAGCGACACCGCCCAGGCCGCCGAGCTGGTGGACCGCTGGGAGGCAAGGCTGCCGCACGACCTGGCCGCCTGGGCCTGGGCCCAGCTGGCGCGCCAGGCGGCGCTCAAGCTGCAGCCGGAAGGCGCCGACTACTACGCGCGCGCCTTCCGGCTGCTCGACAAACATAACAGCGCCGCGGAGTGGAGCGACGACACGCTGGGCTGGGCGGTGCGCGCCGCGCTGCGGGCCGACAACGGCGCCGGCCGCCCGGCGCTGGCACTGCAGGCCCTGGGCCTGATGAGCGCGAAGGAGCAGCAGGAGCCGGCCTGGCAGTACTGGCGTGCGCGCGCCCTGCAGGCCAGCGCGGCCGAGGGCGCCGGCAGCGCCAAGAGCGAGGTCCAGCGCGCCCAGGCGCGCCAGCTGCTGCAGGGCCTGGCCTCGCCGCTGAGCTTCTACGGCAAGCTGGCGGCCGACGAGCTGGAGCAGCGCCTGCCCCTGCCGGCCGCACCGGCGCCGCTGAGCCCGCAGGAGAAGGGCCAGGCCTATCAGCACCCCGGCCTGAACCGCAGCCTGCTGCTGATCGCCGCCGGTCTGCGCAACGAGGGCGTGCGCGAGTGGAACTTCTCGCTGCGCGGCATGAGCGACCGCGAGCTGCTGGCCGCCGCCGGCCTGGCCTGCGAGCGCGAGGTCTGGGACCGCTGCATCAACACCAGCGAACGCACCAGGGCCGAGGTCGACCTGAACCAGCGCTATCCCCTGCCCTTCCGCAACGAGGTGCTGGCCAAGGCGCGCGAGATCGGCCTCGACCCCGCCTATGTCTACGGCCTGATCCGCCAGGAGTCACGCTTCATCATGGACGCGCGCTCGCATGTCGGCGCCTCCGGCCTGATGCAGGTGATGCCCGCCACCGCGCGCTGGACCGCCAAGAAGGCCGGCCTCGACTACAAGCCCGAATACCTCACCGACCGCGACTTCAATCTGCGCATCGGCACCAACTACCTGAAGCTGGTGCTGGACGATTTCGGCGGCTCGATGGCGATGGCCGCGGCGGCCTACAACGCCGGCCCCGGCCGGCCGCGCCGCTGGCGCGAGGGGCCGGTGATCGACGCCGCCCTGTGGGCCGAGAGCATCCCCTTCAACGAGACGCGCGACTATGTGAAGAAGGTGTTGTCCAACGCCACCGTCTACGCACGCCTGCTCGGTTCCGAGCCCAGCGCCTTGCGCGAGCGCCTGGGCAAGCTCATCGGCCCACGCGAGGCCAGCGCGCCCTCCTCCAACCAGGACCTACCGTGACCCCCAACAAGATCTTGATCCTAGGCGGCAGCGGCTTTGTCGGCCGTGCCTTGTGCGAGCAATTGGTGCGTCAGCATGGCGGCGCCGCGGCCATCACGGTGCCGAGCCGTCGCCCGGCCGCGCACCGCGGCCTGCAGGTGCTGCCCGGCCTCGACATGATCGAGGCCGATGTGCACGACGCGCAGCAGCTCACGCAGCTGCTGCGGGGTCAGGATCTGGTGGTCAATCTGGTGGCCATCCTGCAGGGCGACGAGGCCGCCTTCGAGCGCGCCCATGTGCAGCTGCCGCGCACCCTGGCGGCGGCCTGCCGCGAAGCCGGCGTGCGCCGCCTCATCCATGTCAGCGCGCTGGGCGTGGGGCCGGCCGCGCCCTCGCGCTATCTGCGCTCCAAGACGCGCGGCGAGGCGGTGCTGCAGGAGGCGGGCGCCGAGCTCGATCTCACGCTGCTGCGGCCCTCGGTGATCTTTGGCGCCGACGACCAATTCCTCAATCTGTTCGCGGCCCTGCAGGCCTGGTTCCCGCTGATGCCGCTGGCGGGCGCGGACGCGCAGTTCCAGCCGGTCTGGGTGGAGGACGTGGCGGCCGCCATCCTGCGCTGCATGCAGGACGGCGGCACCATCGGCAAGACCTATGAGCTGGCCGGCCCGCAGGTGCTGCGCCTGGGCGAGCTGGTGAAGCTGGCCGGCCGCCTGAGCGGCCACGAACGCCGCGTGCTGCCTCTGCCCGCCATGCTGGCGAAGGCGCAGGCCCTGCTGATGGAAAGCCTGCCGGGCGAGCCCATGATGTCGCGCGACAATCTGGCCTCGATGGAGGTGCCCAATATCGCCAGCGGTACCCTGCCCGGCCTGGCCGAGCTGGGCATCCAGGCCCACGCCGTGGAGCCCATCGCCGCGGCCTATCTGCGCCACGGCGTCAGCAAGATGGACGTGCTGCGCCGCGGCGCGCATCGCTGAACGCATCGCTGAACGCATCACTGCGATGCGAATCGATCAAGCCGGCAGCGCCGGCGATTCGCTAAGCTGGCCAACCCAACAAGGAGGAACATCCCCCATGCAACTCGTGATCGGCAACAAGAACTACTCGTCCTGGTCGATGCGCCCCTGGGTGCTGCTGAAGGCCTTCGACATCCCCTTCAGCGAGCGCAAGCTGCGCTTCGACTTCACGCCCGGCTCCAGCTTCTACCAGGCCATGGCCGAGGTCACGCCGGCCGCCAAGGTGCCGGTGCTGCTGGACGACGACGGCTTCGCCGTCTGGGACACCCTGGCCATCACCGAGACCATCGCCGATCGCCACCCCGAGCTGGCGATCTGGCCACGCGATGCGCGCCAGCGCGCGCGCGCACGCAGCCTGTGCGCCGAGATGCATGCCGGCTTCGGCGGCCTGCGCGGCCTCTGCCCGATGAATATCGAGGCCGACCTGAGCGCGGTGGGCGAGCGCCTGCTGGCCAGCGAGCCCAAGCTGCGCGCCGACCTGGCGCGCATGCAGGCCGCCTGGGAAGAGGCGCTGGCCGCCAGCGGCGGGCCCTTCCTGTTCGGCGCGTTCAGTGCCGCCGACGCATTCTTCGCGCCGGTGGTGATGCGCGTGACGCGCTACGGCCTGCCCATGTCCGAGCCCTGCCGGCGCTATCTGGCCGCCATGCAGGCCCATCCCGCGGTGGCGGCCTGGGTGGAAGACGCGCTGGCCGAGCAGGACTTCATCGCCGACGACGAGCCCTACCGCGTTTCCGGCGGGCCGAACGGCCAGCTGCGCTGAAGGCCCCGACGGCGATGCTGAAGATCTACAAGGTCGGCGGCGCGGTGCGCGATGCCCTGCTGGGCCGCCCGGTCAGCGATATCGACTGGGTGGTGGTGGGCGCCCGGCCCGAGGAACTGCTCGCTCAAGGCTTTCTGCCGGTAGGCAAGGACTTCCCGGTATTCCTGCACCCCGAGAGCAAGCAGGAGTACGCGCTCGCCCGCACCGAGCGCAAGACCGCGCCCGGCTACCACGGCTTTGCCTTCCATGCCGCCCCCGAGGTCACGCTGGAAGAAGACCTGGCGCGCCGCGATTTAACTATCAACGCGATGGCCGAGGACGCCGCGGGGCACATCATCGACCCCTATGGAGGCCAGCGCGATCTGGCCGCCAAGGTGCTGCGCCATGTCTCGCCGGCCTTTGCCGAGGACCCGGTGCGCATCCTGCGGCTGGCGCGCTTTGCGGCGCGCTACCGGGACTTCACGGTGGCGCCCGAGACCTTGGCACTGATGCGCGAGATGGTGGCCGCCGGCGAGGTCGACGCCCTGGTGGCCGAGCGCATCTGGCAGGAGTTCGCGCGCGGCCTGATGGAGGTTCAGCCCTCGCGCATGCTGGAAGTGCTGCGCGCCTGCGGCGCGCTGGCGCGCCTGCTGCCCGAGCTCGACCGCCTGTTCGGCGTGCCCCAGCCCGCCCAGCACCACCCCGAGATCGACACCGGGGTGCATATGCTGATGGTGCTGGATGCCTGCGCCGCGCTGGCCGCGCCGCTGACGGTGCGCTATGCCTGCCTGTGCCACGACCTCGGCAAGGGCCTCACGCCCGCCGAAGCGCTGCCGCGCCATATCGCCCACGAGAGCCGCGGCCTGCCGCTCACCAAACAAGTCAGCGAACGCTGGCGCGTGCCGAGCGACTGCCGCGAACTGGCCGAGCTGATGACGCGCGAGCACACCCACGTGCACCAGAGCCTTGACTTCACGCCGCAGGCACGGCTGAACCTGCTGGAGCGCTGCGACGCGCTGCGCCGCCCCGAGCGCTTTGCCGAGCTGCTCTTGGCCTGCGAATGCGATGCGCGCGGCCGCCTGGGGCTGGAAGACCGGCCCTATCCGCAGCGCCCCAAGCTGCTGGCCGATCTGCACTGCCTGCAGGGCCTCAACCAGGCCGAGCTCAGCGCGGCGGCGCTGGCGCAAGGCCTCAAGGGGCCGCAGATCGGCGCGGCGATTGCGAAGGCGCGGCTGGCGGCGTTGGCCGGGCTGGGGCGCGCGTAGCGCTACGCGCCCGCCAAGATTCGGGAGGCATCCCACCCTTTTGGGGGGATAGGCCTGAAATCCCCACTCCGGACAATCCGGCCCATAACAAGTTGGGGTGTGGCCATGCGCGCCACGTGCAGAAGAAATGACGTTGATGATGAATGCAGAGCCGAGTGCCGCAAAGGCACCGGCCGCTGACGCCGCCATGCGTCGCGAAGAGCCTGGCGGCGAGGGAGAGCTGCGGCGCCTGGCCCAAGAATGCACAGTACAAGAGCTGGCGCGAGAAGATACCGGCCGAAGTGGGGACAGGTCTTGACCCGACGACGACTCCCTTCCTGGGCAAGCTGCCGTGCGCGGACTACAAGTAGATCCTGCAGGTCTCGGCGGCGCATGTGTACCTGACTTATCCCTTCGTGCTGTCCTGGTCGATGCTGGAGGCGATGGCCTCGGGCTGCTTGGTGACTGGGTCGGACACGGCGCCGGTGCGCGAGGTGCGCAAGGATAGGGTGCGGGCCATCGAGCATCAGTGCGCCGCCCTCTTGCATGCCCGGCTCGAAGCCAGGAAACCCGCCAGGCCGACGCAAGTCGCTGCCATCACCACCCACCCCCTTTGCTTGCGCAGGCTTTGCAGCAATGAAGAAAAGTAGAAGAACCAGGAGTCCAAGATGAATCCAGCCCGTGCGATCAAGACTTCCACCTGCGGCCGTGGCGCCGACCCCGTGCGCTCGCGCAGGCCCGCCCTCAAGACGACGGCCAGAGCCATGGCGCTCTTGCTGGCCTTGTCCACCTTGTGCGGCTGCATCACCCCTGGCCATGTGCCTGCGAAGACAACAAGCAACTACGCCGGGCAGCCGTTGCAATCGCTGGTGATCGTGCGCGACACCATGGAGCCCAGGGGCGCCATGGAGATCAGCAAGTCGGCCCGCGGCTACAAGCCTGCGATCTATGAGTCGGACAAGGTGTTTGCGCGAAGGCAGGCCATGCAATTCAGCAAGGCACTGCGCGAGCAGATCGATCAGCGCCTGGGCGAAGACGCGGCTACGCAGGGCTTAAGGCTCTTGGCCGTCACGCAGGACACCTTGGCCCAAGCGCCTGCCGACTGGCCCAGGATGAATCTGCATGTGGAAACGGCGCACTTCATCTGCGAAAGCGGCTGCCTGATGTACTACTGGGTCAAGGCACAGCTGTTGGTGAGCGCGGGCGCGGATCAGCAGGCCTGGAGCGGCTGGATTCGCATAGCCCAGCGCCTCGGAGACACCGAGCCTGTAGACGCCATGTATCAGGATCTGCTCAAGCAGCTTCTTGCTGCCATGCGCAAGGACGGCGTGCTGTAGGTCCGCGGTTCGCTGCGCCGCAGCGAACACTGCACCCAACACGCCAAGCCTAGGCAAGCCAAACCATCAACGATCAAGCCCGAGAGGGACAACGCAACCATGCAAACCAAGCCGACCCCTGCGATCACCCACCCATCCCGCCAGATCCGCCGCAGCAGCATCGGGATTCAGCGTCTCAGGCCACTGGCCAGCTGCGCCACCATCGCAGCGTTGGCCCTGGCGCTGCCCGCCCTGCAAGGTTGCGCCACCGCGCGTGGTGTGCCTTATGTCGAGCACGCGGCCAGCCTGCCCAAGCTCACCGCCACGGCCTCGCGTGTGACCTTCTATCGCCCGGCAACCGTGCAGTCAGCCGGCATGGAGACCACCTTGCGCGTCGATGGCGACGTGGCGGGCGTTTTGGGCGCCGATGGCGCCACGGTGTTCGACCTCGCACCGGGCGCCCATGTGCTCTCCACCAGTGGCACCCACTGGGTGCGGGCGGAGTGCGAGCTGAGTGTGAACCTGGAGCCTGGCGGCGAAAACTACTTCCGTGTGGAGCCCCGCTTCATGAACGCGCTGGCGATTTTTGCCTACGGCCCGGTGGGCGACGCGGTTGAGGCCTCGGGCAAACGCTGCGGTGGCGCGTTCAAGCTGGAGCGGGTGGATGCAGCGGTCGCCGTGCCGGCGCTCAAGGGGTTGAAGATGACGGTGCAGGGTGGGAAGTAGGCAGGAACGGCCTGAGAAATGACGAGGGAGCTCTAGTGGCCTCAAGACCGAATGCTTGTCGGATCTCAGCGTTTAGCATGCCGCCGCAACTGGTTGGCTGGCGAACTTGGATTGTCTTTGCGGCGTATCAGCCACTTGCGCAAGAAGGCTGAAGAGCGGAACGACGGAGAAACTTGAAATGAAGCATGCGAAGAATGTTGCTTTGGCGAGCTTCGTCAGGGATATGGGGGTTCAGCTTAGAGACCTGACCCTGAGCCTTGCGGGAGTTCAGGTTAAAGCTCCATATCCGGGCTCTCTCCCGGGCCTTCAGGGCCTTGCCAGGCGTTTGGCACCTTGCATGATCAGTCTAGCCATGGTCGTTCCCGCCGTTGCGTCGAGACCGGGCGAGCAGTCGAGTCATTCCCCGCCAGCACCCTCGGTCTGGCTGGGCGACCTATGGCCAAAGCTTGAAATGAATGCCGGCGAGGAGCCGGACCCGAGGCGGGGGCGATTTGTCAGCGTGCTGGAAGGCAAGTGGGGAAGCAAAACCCTGGTCGACTTGATGAGCGGCGAGCAGTGGTGGATCCCTGAGTTTGGTGATGCATCAGCGGTAGGCCGTCCGGTATGGCGGCCTGACGGCTGGACATACAAAATCGTGCGAACGGCCTACGCCAATACGCACCAGCTCTGGTCATGTGAACAGAGCTGCAGCGGGACGCCGGAGCCAGGCAGTTCTGACCGCGTCGCGGTCAACAGCCAGGGTCAGAGGATCCACCTAGGCGCCGTGCCGATGCCGCTGCGCTTCAAGGGCGAGGCCTTGAGGATCCAGCGCGCTTGGCCCGACGGACCTGCCATCGAAGAAATCTGGGCCCTGCAAGCAGAGGACGAAGGCGGGCAGGTCTTGTGGCGCAGCGTATTTCTCGGGCAAACGGCGGGGCAACGACTCGGCCCGCGCGATGAGCTTGGTATGGACAGCCCAATCTGTCTACTACATACAAAAGCGATTGTCTTCCCCGGCCTGGACTGGGTATTTGTCAGGGCCGACTGCAGCGACGGCGCCAGCCAGAACGACTATTTGGCCAGGATAGACCTGAAGACTGGCCGCCTGTTGGCCCCACACCCTTTGCTCAAGGTCGTGCCTGCAGCGGAACTGGAAAGCCTAGTTCAACGTGTGCTGGGACCGCTGGAACGCGACAGTGGTTACCAGCGGAAGCACATGCAACTGTCGGAACAGCCGGGCGAGCCAAAGTTATGGAAAACCACGGACGACCCTGGCGACCCAACCTATGCGCGGCTGTTCGGGGCCATACGCAAGCGGTATTTCATGAACAGCAAGGCGAGGAGCTGATACAGGCAAGCCCAGAGGTCAGGTCCTTGATCTGCCCCTGTTCGCATCGATCTCGCGTCTTGCCGCCATGGGTCGGCCGCCCCGCTAGAACCGATAAATCAGCGCCAGCTCCGGCACCCATTCCTGCGTTTGGGTGCGCGGCTGGCGCGCGCCGCCTACCGCATTGCCTGCGCGCCACAGGGTGGCCATTTCGCCCTCACTCAACTGATGCTGCCGCCAGCCCAGGCCGGCGCGCAGCTGCCAGGCCGGTGCCTCGGGCAGGCTCCATTGCAAGTGCAGGCGCAGCCCCAGTTGGCGCCGCAGGCGGCCGCTGGGCAGATCCACGGGGTCGGCGATGGGCAGCTCGAGGTGCAGCCGACCCGCGGGGCCGAAGGCCCATTCGCCCTGCAGCATGTACTGCCAGCCCGGACCGAACTCGCCATGCAGGCGCAGGCCCAGACCCAGTTGCGCGCGGCGATGCCGCTCCGGGTAGCCGCGCACGGCACCGGCGTCCGCCAGCTTCCGATCGATCTGGCTCCACTCGCCCATCAAGCCCACATCGAGGCCCAGCGGCGCGGCCAGGGGCTGCCACAGCTGCGCCTGCAGGCGGGTTTCGCGCAGCTCGGCCGTCGTGCTGAGGGCCTGGCCCTGGCTGCTGTGCCCCTGGTAGTCGCGCCCGCCCTGTTGCCGCTGCCCGCGCAGCTCCAGCGCCGGCCCGGCGCTGCAGGCGGCACGCAGCTCGAACCCGGCGCCGGGCAGGCGGCCGCGCTCGTGCAGCAAGCGCCGCCCCGACGCATCGAACTCGGCCCAGCGGCTATCGGCATGCTGCAGCGTCAGGCCCAGCTGCTGCAGGCCACAGGAGGCGTAAGCCGCCGCCGGCGCCAGCAATATCAGCAATAGCTGGGCGCGCGCCAACAAGCTCAATGCAGCTCGCTCCAGGTCTTGACGCTGCTCAGCTCGAATTGACCGTTGCCGTCGGCATCGAGTTCCAGCAAGACGCGGCCATCGCTTTGCACCGTCATGCGCAGCAGGCTGTCGGCGGCACCGCGCACCAGTAGCTGGCCCGCGCTGGGATCGCTGCGGCCCGAGAGCTGCAGCAGGGGCACGGCGGTTTCCAGGTTGATGCGCTTGGATTCCAGGCTGGAGCTGGTGAGCGCGCCGCGCGCGGTGGTGCTGGTCTGCAAGCCCAGTCCTTGCGGTGCGGTCTGCAGCGTCAGGGCGAAGTTCTCCAGCTTCTGCGAGAAGTCCGTGCTACCCACGCGCCCCGAAGAGCTGAAGCTGGCCACCTCCATGCTCAGGCTCATCCTGTCCGCGCCCGACATGGTCAGCGAGACCCGGATCAAGCCGTCGCCACTGACCTTGCTGGAGCTCGTGGTGGCGGTGAAGCCGCTGAGTTTGAGATCCAGGCCGGCGCTGAAGCTGTTGGACCCGAACTCGCCGCTGGCGCTGGTGACGGTGATTTCCATCTTGCCGTCCATGCTCACGCCGTCTTCCTTGCAGGCCAGGGCGGTCATGACCATGCCATCGCCCGCATCGACCTTGCCGTTGCCATTGGCATCGGTCAGCGCCGCATCGATGCGCCCGCCGCCGGCGCAGGGGGTGGACTGGCTGGTCGTCGCGCCCTGCACCAGGGGCACGCCCGCCTTGCCGAACCAGCCCGGCAGCGCATTCACCTGCCGGGCCGCGAGCGTCAGCAGCGAGGGCGCCGTGGCGGCGTCTGCACCTGTCACCAGGCCGGCGGAACCCAGCAGGTACTGGCTGCTGGACAGCGACTGCTGGGCCACGCTTTGGTAATTGCTGCTGGTGATGGCCAGGGCCGTTGGCGCCGGCGCCGGGCCGGGCGTGCTGTCGCCGCCGCCGCCACAGGCGGCCAAGAACAGACTGCTGATGGCCGCAAAAACAGCGGCGCTGCGGCGTTGAAAACCGTGATGCATATAGAGACTCCCTTTGGTTGATCGGGGGTGCGGCCTCGGTTCCAGGCAAGCTGCCCCACGGACAAGCGCGCGCAGTGTAGGGCCGGCCACAGAGGCCGCATCCCCCTCTAAAGGGTGTGGCAGCGATCGCCCTGCGCAAAGCCCAGGGCATCGAAGGGCGCGCCCGCGGCGAAGCCGATCACCTTGAAGAGCTCGCCCATCTCATGCTCGGCAATCAGCTTGTGCGCCATCACGCGCTGAGGCAGCTCGGCCGCGGCCATCAGCTCGACCAGGCCACAGTTGATGAGGAAATGCGCTTGGGCTGTGTAGCCCAGCACGCTGAGCCCGGCCTCCTGGCCGGCCAGCGCCACGCCCGTGAAGTTGACATGGGCGGTGATGTCCTTGAGCCCCACCAGGGCCAGCGGGTCGCCATCGGCGCGGTGCTCGTGGTGGCACATCAGGGTGCCGCCCAGGCGCTGCGGGTGGTAGTACTCGCGCTCGGGAAAGCCGTAGTCGATCAGGAAGATCGCGCCGCGGTCGAGCCGCTCGGCCAGGGTGCGCACAAAGGCCTCGGCCTGCGGGTGGATCTCGGTGACGGTGCCGGGCAGCATGTGCTCGTGCAGCGGCGGGCGCAGCGCGCTGGGCCGGTCGGCGAAGGCGAAAAGACCTGACCCTTCGGCCACGACACCGCGCTCGCACCAGGTGTGGCCATCAAAACTCAGCAGCTGCACCGGCATCGCGTCCAGCACCTCGTTGCCGAGCACCACGCCCTGCATGCGCGCCGGCAGCTGGTCCAGCCACTCGAGCTTGTGCGCCCAGGGCTGCAGGCGCTCGGCCTGGCGCGCGCGCAGCGTGCCGGACAGGTCGACGATGCGGTAGCGCCGCACGCGCTCGCCCAGCACCTCCAGCAATTGCGCCGCCAGCGCGCCGGTGCCGGCGCCGAACTCCCAGACCTCGTCGCTGCCGCTCGCCTCGAGCGCCTGCGCCACCTGCGCGGCCAGGGCGCGGCCGAACAGCGGCGAGAGCTCGGGGGCGGTGACGAAGTCCGAACCGCTGCCGGGCATCAGGCCGAACTTCTGGCGCTGATTGGCGTAGTAACCGAGGCCCGGCGCGTAGAGCGCCAGGGCCATGAAGCGATCGAAGGGCAGCCACCCCCCGGCTTGTTCGATCTCGCGCTGGATCAGGGCGGCTAGCTCGGGCGAGGTCTGGACTTCTTTGCTCATGCCCCGATTGTAGAAACGCGGCCGCGCAGCCAGGCCTCGAAGGCCGCCGCCGACATCGGCGCGCCGATCGCCTCGCCCTGCACCTCGTCGCAACCCCACAGCGCCAGCGCTTCCCATTGCGCGCTGCTGCGCACGCCCTCGGCGCTGACGCGCAGGCCCAGGCCCTTGGCCATCTGCAGCATCGCGCGGGTGATGGCCACCGAGCCCTCGTCGTCGGGCAGGCCGGCAACGAAGCTCTGGTCGATCTTGAGCTTGTCCAGCGGCAGCAGGGTCAGGTGCGAGAGCGAGGTGTAGCCGGTGCCAAAATCGTCCACCGAGATGTGCAGGCCCAGGGCGCGCAGGCTGGCGAGCGTCTCGGGCACGCCGCTCAGGTCTTCGGTAAGCATGCGCTCGGTGAGCTCCAGCTCCAGCCAGGTGCCCGGCACGCCGGCCTGCTCCAGCACCGTGGCCACCGAGCGCGCAAAGCTGGCGAGGCGGAACTGCATGCTGGAGAGGTTCACCGCGATCGGCACCTCAGCCACGCCCGTCTCGTGCCAGATGCGCGCCTGGCGCGCCGCCTCGCGCATCACCCATTCGCCCAGCGGCAGCATCAGGCGATGCCGCTCGGCCACCATGATGAAGGCCTCGGGGCTCAAGAGGCCGCGCTGCGGATGCTGCCAGCGCAGCAGGGCCTCGGCGCCGGTGAGCGCGCCGGTGCGCGCATCCACCTGGGGCTGGTAGTAGAGCGCGAACTCGTCGCGCGCGATCGCATGCGCGAGCTCGCTCTCCAGCACCAGGTCGGCATAGGCGTTGGCCGCCATCGAGGGCTCGAAGAATTCGTAGGTGGCGCGGCCGCTGGACTTGGCCAGGTACATGGCGGTGTCGGCGTGCTGCAGCAATTCCTCGGGGCTGTCGCCATGCTCGGGGAACATCGCCACACCGATCGAGGGCGTGACCGAGAGGTCGCGGCCATCGGCGCGCACCGGCACCTCCACCACGCTCAGCAGCGCGATCAGCACCACATGCACGTCCTCGCGGCCCGACACCTCGTCGAGCAGCACCACGAACTCGTCGCCGCCAAAGCGCCCCACCGTGTCGGTGGCGCGCAGGCAGGCACCGATGCGGTCGGCCACGGTGCGCAGCACCTGGTCGCCCTCCAGATGGCCCAGCGAATCGTTGACGCGCTTGAAGTTATCGAGGTCGATGAACAGCAGGGCGAGCTTCTGCGCGTCGCGGCGCGCCGTCAGCAGGCGCTCGCGCAGCCGGTCGAGGAAGGCGCCGCGATTGAGCAGGCCGGTGAGCGCATCGTGATGCGCCAGGTGGTGCATGCGCTGCTGCGCCGCCAGCCGCTCGCGGATGTCGCGCACGATGGTCATGCGCAGCTTCTCGCCGCCGCGCCAGAGCGTGCGCACGATGAATTCCACGTCGATGCGGCTGCCATCCTTGTGCTGCACCGCCGTCTCGTAGCGCGTCTCCTCGCTCTTGCCCATCACCTGGCTGACCTTGTGCAGCTGGTCGGGCGCCACCAGCGCCAGCGCCGAGCGGCCCAGCAGCTCGGCCAGGGTGTAGCCCACCAGCTGGCACAGCGGCGCGTTGGCATCGGTTATGACGCCGTCGCGGTGGAACACGATGCCCTCCACCGAGGCGTGCATGAACTTGGCCATGCGCTCCTCTGACTCGCGCACCGCGATCTCGGCGATGCGGTGGCGCGTGATGTCGGCGATCAGCACGAAGCTGGCGCGCGACTCGCCCTTGCCGTCCAGATGCGGGATCAGGTTCACCTCGATCCAGCGCGGCGCGGCGTTCGGGCTCTCGATCTTGCGCTCGTACACCACCGCCACCTGCTCCTGCAGCACGCGGTCCACATGGGGCTGGATCTCCTTGGCGGCGGCCTCGCCGATCACCTCGGCAAAGGTGCGGCCGAGGATGCTCTGCTCGTCCAGGCCGAACATGCGCGCATAGCCGCGGTTGGCGAACAGGCATTGGTCGGTCTTGGCGTCGTAGAGCGCGATCAGCACCGGCACGTTGTCGGCCATCAGGCGCAGCTGTGCGGCCTGGTCCTGCGCGCGCAGTTGGGCGCGCTTGCTGGCCGAGATATCGGTCCAGAGGCAGACATGGCTGGCGCCCTCGCCATCCCAGCGCGAGCGGCAGCTCAGCCAGGTCGGCGCGCTGGCGCCGGTCTGCAGCTCGAGCTCGAAGTCCTGCGGCTGCGGCCATTGCGCGCGCAGCTGCGCCTCGGCCTCGGGGCGCAGCCAGCTCCAGCCCGTCTGCCCCTGGCTGAGCTGGAGGAACTGCGCATTGCGTTCGAGGATGGCGCCGCTCGCATCCACGCGTGTCGCGGCACTTGGCAGCAGTTCCCAGCCCTTCATGTGGCCTCGCCTCCTCAGCTCGGTGTCAGGTCTTGCCTTGCTGCAGGGTGTCCATGGCCAGGCACAAGTCCTCCCAGGCACGCGCCTTGTCCACCAGATTGCGCAGCAGATAGGCCGGATGGTAGGTCACGATCAGGGGCACGCCCTGGTATTCGTGCACCCGCCCGCGCAATTTGCCGATCGGCTCATTGCTGCGCAGCAGCGACTGCACCGCAAAACGCCCCATCGCCAGGATGATGCGCGGCTGCACCAGGGCGATCTGGCGGTTCAGATAGGGCTCGCACTGGGCCAGCTCGGCGGGCTCGGGATTGCGGTTGCGCGGCGGCCGGCACTTCAGGGTATTGGCGATGAAGACCTGCCGCTCCGGCGGGCCCTCGGCGCGGCCCAGGCCCAGCGCGCGCAACATGCTGTCGAGCAGCTTGCCGGCCTGGCCGACAAAGGGCTCGCCCTGCAGATCTTCCTGCTCGCCGGGCGCCTCGCCCACCACCATCCAGTGCGCCTGCTCATGACCAACGCCGAACACGGTCTGCTTGCGCGCCTCGCACAGGCCGCAGGCCCGGCAGCCGGCCACGCTCTCGCGCAGCGCCGCCCAGTCCATCGCGGCAATCGCCTGCTCGCGCGCACCGGCGGGTACGGACGGCGCGACCGGCATGGGCGGCAACACGGCAGCGACCGGCACCGGCGCCTCGGCAACGGGTGATGGTGGGGCCGCACTTGCGGCAGCAGGCGCGGTAGGTGCGGCAGCGGCAGGCGTGGCGAGAGGCGTGGCAGGAGGGGCCGTCCAGACCTTGATGCCCATGGCCTCAAGCATGGCCTGCTGGCGTTCCGAATAGCTCATTGGGGCACCGCCAGGTTCATCACGATGGCGTCTTCGCGCTGCCCGCCTTCGGCCGGGTAATAGGCACGCCGCAGGCCCACTTCGGTAAAACCATAGCGGGCGTAGACCTGGCGCGCGCGCGCATTGCTCTGACGCACCTCCAGCCAGATCTGCTGCGCCCCCTGGGCGCGGGCCCAATGGCTGAGCCCGTCCAGCATCAGGCGCGCCAGGCCACGACCCTGGTACTCGGGGCGCACGGTGATGTTGAGCAGGTGCAGCTCGTCCACGCCCTTCATGGCGAGAAAATAGCCCTGCAGCTGGCCCAGGCTGTCGTGCCAGACGAAGGCGCCATAGCCGGCCGCCAGCGAATCGATGAAGTTGCCGCGCGACCAGGGAAAGGGATAGGCGCGCAGCTCGATCGCCAGCACGGCGTCGAGGTCCTGCACCGTCATGGCGCGCAGCCCGAACTGGGCCAGCGGGCCCGGCACCGGCGCCCAGGCGGCGGCGAGCTGCGCGCTCATGATGACGAGGCGCGTGCGGCCAGGCGCTCGGCGGTGGTGAAGGCCACCTTGTCGCGCACATAGACGGGCATGGCCTCGGCGGCGTCGCGCAGCGCGCCGGCGTCCCAGGCCTGCTGGCTCAGCTCGGCCAGCGCCGCGGCGCGCGAGCGCGACTCGGGCCAGCGGCTGGCAGCCCCCGTCTGCAGCGCGGCGCCGAACACCGCCAGCGCCGAGCCGGCCACCGCGGTGGGCGGCAGCAAACTCGCGTCGGCCCAGCGGGCGTTCAGGCTCTCGGCGCTGTAGAGCGCGGGCGCTGCCAGCGCCTGCCAGCGCCCGTCCTGCCAGCCATAGGCGGCGGCGTAGATCTCGTTCATGCGCGCGTCCATCGCCACCCAGACCCGCTCGCCCAGCGCGGTGCCGGCGGCCGCGGCCTGCTGGCGCGCATCCTCGGCCACCTGCATCAGACTGTCGATCGCCAGCACCGGCTTGCCGGCACCCAGGGCCAGGCCCTGGGCCACCGCGCAAGCGGTGCGCAGGCCGGTGAAGGCGCCGGGGCCCTGGCCGTAGGCGATCGCGTCCACGTCGGCGAGGCCGAGGCCGGCGCGCGCCAGCAGCGCCAGCGCGGCGGGCACCATCTGGGCCGAGGCCTTGGCGCCGCCCTCGCCCTCATGCAGCAGGCGCTCGGCCGGGGTGATCAGGGCCAGCGCCATGCTTTCGGTGGAACTATCGAGGGCCAGCAGCACGGTCATGGGGGCAAGTGTAGCCGTGCGATCATCGTCGCCATGCCCTTGACAAGCTTGCACCATCCCCTCCGAACAGGTCTCGCGGCATGGCTGCTGGCCGGCGCCGTTGCCGCCGTTGCCGCCGTTCCCGCGGCCACCGCCGCGCCCTGGCCGGCCGAGCTGGAGCCGGTGCAGCAGGCCCTCGCGCAGGCGAAACTGCCGCCCGAAAGCCTGGGCATCTGGATCCATGCGATCCGGCCAACGGGCGCGCAGTTCGAGTGGCAGGCCAGGCAGGCCATGAACCCGGCCTCGCTGGCCAAGCTGGCCACCACCTGGGCCGCGCTCGAACAGCTGGGGCCGGCCTGGACCTGGCGCACGCCGGTCTGGTTGAACGGCAGGCTGCAGCCCGACAGCGGCGTGCTGGAGGGGGATCTGGTGATCAAGGGCACGGGCGATCCCAAGCTGGTGCTGGAGCGCCTCTGGCTGCTGCTGCGCCAGGTGCAGGCCCTGGGTGTGCGCGAGATCCGCGGCCATATCGTGCTGGACCGCAGCGCCTTCGCGCCCTATGCGGGCAGCCCGGCGGACTTTGACGGCGAGCCCTGGCGCCCCGGCAATGTGCAGCCCGACGCCCTGCTGCTCAACTACAAGGCCCTGACCTACAGCTTCCGGCCCGACCCGGAGCGGCGCGTCGCCTGGGTCAGCACCGATGTGCCGCCGCTGGACGGCGGCGCGGCGCTGAGCCAGCTGCCGCTCAGCGGGGGCGCCTGCGATGACTGGCGCGGCGCCCTGAAGGCGCAGTGGAGCGACAGCAAGCGGCCGCGCTTTGGCGGCAGCTACCCGGCCGCCTGCGGTGAGCTGCGCTGGCCGGTGGCCGACCCCGATCCGCGCACCTTCAACGCCCGCCTGCTGGCGGCGCTGTGGCGCGAGCTCGGCGGCAAGCTGGGCGGCGAGGTGCTGGAGGGCAAGGCGCCGGCCACGCCCCCGAGCTTCGAGTTCGCCTCGCCGCCGCTGGCCGAGGTGGTGCGCGACATCAACAAGTTCAGCGCCAATCTGATGGCCGAGCAATTGCTGCTGAGCCTGGCCAAGCCGGTGGACGGCGCGCCGGTGACGCTGGAGCTGGCACGCCAGCAATTGCGCGACTGGCTGGCACAGCACCTGGGCGATGGCGATTTCCTGCTCAGCAATGGCTCGGGCCTGTCGCGTGATTCGCGCCTCAGCGCCGCACAGCTGGGTGGCCTGCTGCTGCAGATCTGGGCCAGCCCCAGCATGCCGGAGATGCTGGCCTCGCTGCCGCTGGCGGGCCAGGACGGCACGCTGGCGCGCGGCGATGCCAAGCGCTTTGGCGCCGCCCAGGGCCGCGCGCACCTGAAGACCGGCTCGCTGCGCGACGTGACCGCGCTGGCCGGCTATGTGCTCTCGGTCTCCGGCCAGCGCTACGCCTTCGTGGCCATCGTCAACCATGGCCGGGCGCTGGCGGCGCGGCCGGCCCTGGACGCCCTGCTGCGCTGGACCGCGCAGGACATGCCGGGGGCGACGCGCGGCGCGCCGTGAGGAACCCTTAGAAGCTGTAGCCCAGCGACAGGGTGGTGACGATGGGACGGAAGTCCACGGTGGTGTTGCGCGTCACCACACCCTCGCGCGTCTGGCTCACCGCCGTCACCTCGCTCTTCACCTTGGCCATCGCCACCGTGCTGACCAGCGACCAGTTCTTGTCGAACTGCACCGTCAGGCCGACGTGGCCGGCCGCGCCCCAGGAGTCCGCCAGCTTGATGTTGGTGGCGCCGCCCGAGGCCAGATCGCCCGCGACGGTACTGCGCGTCTTGGGGAAGCGCGTGTAGTTGATGCCCAGGCCCACGAAGGGATGCAGCTTGGGCAACAGCTCGCCGAAGTGGTAGTTCAGGAACACCGTGGGGGGCAGCTGCTGCACCGCCGAGATCTGGCCGAAGGGCTTCAGCGAGCCCTCGCCATAGACCTTGTGGGTGGGCGGCAGGCCCAGCGCCAGCTCGGCGCTCCAGCTGGGCGCAAAGCGGTAGGTGTAGCCGAAGCCCAGCGTGTCCTGGTCGCCCACGCTCAGGCGCGCATCGGGCAGGGAGGCGTTGGTCAGCGGCGTCGAAACGGCGCGCACGTCGATATGGGCACCGCCCAGATAGACGGTGTGGGTCTGGGCCGCGCAGGCGCCGGCCAGGCCCATCAGGAGGGCGCCCAGCAGGCCGGAAGAAATCTTGTGGTTCATGTCTGTATCTCCGTGCTGCTGCGACTCACAGGCCGCTGGCCAGCACTTGTTGGAAGAAGCCGCGCGCCAGGGCGGTGCAGAACGGCGGCACCAGGCCACCGTGGTACTGGCCCTGGGCGGAGGCACCGGCCGCGGCCTTGGCCTGCTGGAAGCCGAAGTAGACCGTCTGGCCGGCCACGCCCGCCGGCAGGCTGGAGAGGTTCTCGAGGTCGTACGCGCCCATCAGCGGCGCACCGCGCGACTTCAGGTCGGCGGCGGAGACGCTGGTGTTGATGTCGAAGAACACCGTCGGATCCTGCTTGCCGCCGCACAGGGCGATCGGGCGCTTGGGCGTCCAGCCCAGCAGGGTGTTGGTCTGCAGCGCCTTGCGGAAGCCGCCCGTTGCGTAGCCAGCGCGGAAGCTGTCCTTCAGCAGGCCGCCGGTGCCGAACAGCTTGGTGAAGGTCGGGTCCGCCGGCAGCTTGCCGGCGGCGATCAGCTCGCTGACCGACTTGTCGCTCGGGAACAGGCTCTCGGCGCTGGCGTCGAACGGCGCCTGGTAGGCCTCCGAGGGCGTGCTGTAGATGTTGCCGTAGGACTTCTGATAACTCGTCAGCTGCATGGGCGCAAAGATGGTCGCGCCGGCATTCGGCTGCACATTCACCACCGCATCGCCGAAGCCGACGATGTTGTAGGGGCCGGACATCGGCGCCGAGGCCGTCACGGTGAACTCGGCGGCGTAGTCACGCTCGATGATCTTGTGCACCGCCATCGCCACATGGCCGCCCTGCGAATAGCCGCTCACCAGCAGCTTGGCGGAGGGCTTGACGGCGCTTTCGGCGGCCAGGTGGGCCTTGGCGGCGCGCAGGCCGTCCACCATGTCGACGCCCGAGGACTCGGCATTCAGGTAAGGGTGCCAGTTCAGGCTGGACTTGTCGTAGCCCAGGTAGTTGGGCGCCACCACGATGAAGCCCTGGGCCGCGAACATGGCCATGGCCAGCGCGGCCTCGCTGTTGTTCTTCACGTCGGCCATATTGGTGGCGTGGGCGGTGCTGGTGCCATGCGCATACAGCAGCACCGGGCGCTCGCCGCTGCAGGCCGGGTCGCTGCCGCTGGGCACCAGCACGCCCTCGGTGGCGGTGGCGGCCTGGCCGAGCGGGTCGCGCGTGAAGTAGACGATGTAGCGGATGTCGACATCGCACTTGGCCTTGCCGGACAGGGGCTGCAGGCCCTTGGCCGCGGTGCCCGCGTCGATGTCGGCGATGGTGGCCTTGCCGGCCAGCAGGGCGGTGACGATATTGCCGCGCGCCGGGGGCGGGTCGTCGCGGTTGTCGGCGGCGCCGGTGCCACCACCGCAGGCGCTCAGGGCGGCGGCGGCCAGCGCCGCCAGGCTCAATGTCTTGATGCTGCTCATTCCTACCTCGTTGCGAGTTTTATCCTTGGCCTAAAAAAGAACGGTCGTTCTTTTTTGAAGCGATGACTATATTTCCCCGCAAACAGGTCGCCCCCAAGTAAAAACCCCGACACCGCGGAACGGTGTCGGGGTTGCGCAGCGGTCCTGCGAGGCGGGTATCAGAAGGGGTTGTTGCGCGCCCGCGTCTGGGCCAGCAGGCCCAGACGGTTCTGGCCGCCATTGCCCAGCCAGTAGTCGTCGGCCCACAGCCAGGTGTCGGCGGAGGCGGTGTCCAGCAGGGTCTTGGTGGTGCAGTCGGGCAGCGCCACCTTGCAGGCACCCACGGTGATGTTGGCGTAGCCAAAGCCCTCCGGGTATTTGGCAATCGCCTGCGACATTTCGTCGCCCAGCACCAGACCGATCAGGCGGCCGTCGTTGATGATGTTGAGGCGCATCTGCGAATTGAAGGCCTGGGTCAGCGCGCTCAGCAGGGCCGCGCGGTCGGTGTCGGTCTTGGTGGCCTTTTCCTTGGCAGCATAGGGCGTCAGGCCCAGGTCCGGCAGGGTCACGACCAGCACGCGCCCGCCGGCATTGGCGACGCGGTTGACCTGGTCGGCCAGCGCGCGGCCGCGCTCGCCGGCGCTGGCCAGCAGGGTGTCGCGGTTCTGCGCCGGGAACTGGCGGTACAGATCGAGCAGATCGTTGCTGCCCACCAGGATCGCCACCAGATCCTTGCTGGTGAAGCCGCCGGCCGAGAACTGCTGGTCGATCTGCGCCTTCACGCCATCGACTTTGGCGCCCGGGCGCGCATACATGATGCCCTTGGGCGTGGCCACGTTGTCGGGGTTGCACTGCGGGAACACCAGGCCGAACTGGGTGGCCAGGGCCTGCACCCAGATCGGGTTGTTCTGGCACTTCAGCGCCAGGGTGGTGTCGTCCACGGCGTTCACCGCGTACTTCTTGCCTTCGGCGGTCAGGTAGCTGGCCTCGTCACCCATCGCCATGATGCGCGTGGGCGCAAAGGGCTCGATCTGGCTGCTACCGCCACCGCAGCCCGCCAACATGGCCGCCGCAGCCGCCAGCAGCACCAGACCGGCCTGCCCCCACCCTTGCTTGAAACTCTTCTTCATGAACGCTCCGAGAGAAAACTTGACCGCCTGCCTCAGGAGGCTGAATCAGAAAAAGCGGCTGCGGCGCGGGACAAGCGGTCCCTCACGCCATCCCAGGCCGCATCGGCCGGGGGGGTTTCGATCCAAATTTCGCGTGCGCCCTGCGCGTCCAACGCGCGCAAGACTGCAAACAACTCCTGGGCCGCCGCCCTCGCATGCCTGGGCATGACGCGCTGCAGCAGGCCTTGCGGCACGGCGACCGTGCGCGAATATACCGCCAGGGCATGAGGGGTTTCTTTAGACAGGGCCGCCTGCAATGCGGCGGGCGCCAGCAGCCGCACCACCGCGCTGGGCGCGTAATGGGCCGCCAGCGTGCCGGAGGCGCGCGGTGCTGCGGCATCGCGCGGCACCAGCGGCTCGCCCGCCACCGCGGCAATTTCGGCCTCGGTCAGCACGCCGGGGCGCAGCAGCACCGGATGGCCACGGCTGCAGTCGACGATGCTGGACTCGATGCCGACCTCGCAATCGCCACCGTCCAGCACCAGCAGGCCGGGCTCGAATTCGCTCAGCACATGCTGGGCCGAGGTGGGGCTGACGCGGCCGAAGCGGTTCGCGCTGGGCGCGGCCACGCCCAGCACGCCCAGCTTGCGCGCCTCGGCCAGCAGGGCGCGCGCCACCGGGTGGGCCGGGCAACGCAGGCCGATGCTGCCCTGCCCGCCCGCGGCGGCGGCGGCCATGCCGGCGGCGCGCGGCACGATCACCGTCAGCGGGCCGGGCCAGAAGGCCTGCATCAGGCGCCGCGCCACCGGGGGCAGGTCTTGCGCAAAGCGTTCGGCATCGGCGACGTCCAGCACATGCACGATCAGCGGATGGTCGGCCGGCCGGCCCTTGGCCGCGAAGATCTGCGCCACCGCGGCATCGCTGTCGGCGCGCGCGCCGAGGCCGTAGACGGTCTCGGTGGGCAGCGCCACCAAGGCGCCATCGGCCAGCGCCTGGGCGGCGCGGGCAATGGCGGCGGGGTCCTGGCCGTTCAGCAGCATGGCGTCTTCACCCATTCTTACCAGTCGGCCGGCAGGCCCAGCAGGGCCGCCGCCTGGCGCGCCACCGCCTCGGCCTCGGCGGCCGTGGCCGCGGTGATGTTGAGATGGCCCATCTTGCGGCCACGGCGCGCGCTGGTCTTGCCGTAGAGGTGCAGATGCGTGCCCGGCAGGGCCAGCACGGCGGCCCAGTCGGGGCTGCGCTCGGCAGTGCTGCCGGGCTCGAACCAGAGGTCGCCCAGCAGGTTCAGCATCACGGTGGGCGAATGCAGGCGCGGCGTTGGCAGCGGCAGGCCGGCGAGCGCGCGCACCTGCATCTCGAACTGCGAGACGTCGCAGGCATTCATCGTGTAATGGCCCGAGTTGTGCGGGCGCGGCGCCATCTCGTTGACCACCAGGGCGCCATCCTGCAGCACGAAGAACTCGATGCACAGCACGCCCACATAGTGCAGGCTGGCGGCGATGCGGGCCGCAGATTCGCGCGCCTGCTGTTGCAGGGCGGCGCTGGCGGCCGGCGCCGGCACCTGGGTCACCGCCAGGATGCCGTCGCGGTGCAGGTTCTGCTGCACCGGGAAGCTCACCACCTGGCCGGCGGCATTGCGCGCCACCAGCACGCTGAGCTCGAGCGCCAGCGGCAGCATCTGCTCCAGCACGCAGGGCACGCGCTTCAGTTCATCCCAGGCCTGGGCCAGCTCGCCCGCGCTGCGCACGCGCAGCTGGCCCTTGCCGTCATAGCCCATGCGGGCGGTCTTGAGGATGCCGGGCAGCAGGCTGGCCGGCACGGCCGCCAGGTCGGCGTCGCTGCGCAGCAGCGCATAGGGCGCGCAGGCCACGCCGCTGGCCTGGAAATGCGCCTTCTCGTCGGCGCGGTCCTGGCACCGCGCCACGGCAGCACCGGCGGGCGCCACGAAGCGCTGCTGCGCCAGGCGCTCCAGCGCCGCGGCCGGCACGTTCTCGAATTCGGTAGTGATAGCGTCGCATTGCGCGGCCAGCCGCGTCAGGCCCGCCTCGTCGAGGTAATCGGCCTGGATATGCTCGTGCGCGATGGCGCCGGCGGGGCTCACCGCGTCCGGGTCCAGCACCACGGTGCGGTAGCCCAGGCTTTGCGCCGCCTGCACAAACATGCGACCCAGCTGGCCGCCACCCATCACGCCCAGAGTGGCCGTGCCCGGCAGCAAAGGCTTGCCGCTCATCAGATCAGGTCCTTGCTCATGGCACGCGCCACCTCGGTCTGGCGCACGCGGTAGGCGGCCAGCTTGTCGCGCAGCTGGGCATCGTCCTGGGCCAGCATGGCCAGCGCGAACAGCGCCGCATTGCCGGCGCCGGCGGTGCCGATGGCAAAGGTGGCGACCGGGATGCCCTTGGGCATCTGCACGATGGAATGCAGCGAGTCCACGCCCTGCAGATGGCGGCTGGCCACCGGCACGCCCAGCACCGGCACCAGCGTCTTGGCGGCCAGCATGCCCGGCAGATGGGCGGCGCCACCGGCGCCCGCAATGATGGCGCGCAGGCCACGGCCCTCGGCGGCTTCCGCGTAGGCAAACATGTCGTCGGGCATGCGATGCGCCGAGACCACCCGCGCCTCGAAAGCGACACCGAACTCGGAGAGAATGTCGGCGGCGTGCTTCATGGTCTCCCAGTCACTGCTGGAACCCATCACCACGCCAACCAGGGGAGAGGCGTTCTGCATAGTCTGCACGGCGCTGTCCATAGGCTGGAAAACCTTGAATTGTAGGCGGCAGCCTCCAACTGCCTCCGATTCCCTCGCAGGCCCCGAGACGACATGATCGACATCACCCTCCAGAACTTCGAACAAGACCTCTTGCAAGCCTCTGTGCAGCAGCCCGTGCTGCTGGACATCTGGGCGCCCTGGTGCGGCCCCTGCAAGAGCCTGGGCCCGGTGCTGGAAAAGCTCGAGACGGCCTATGCCGGCCGCTTCCAGCTGGCCAAGCTCAACAGCGACGAGCAGCCCGAGATCGCCAGCCAGCTGAGCCAGGCCTTTGGCGTGCGCAGCATCCCCTTCTGCGTGATGTTCGTGGGCGGCCAGCCGGTGGACGGTTTCGTGGGCGCGATCCCCGAGGCGCAGATCCGCGAGTTCCTCGACAAGCATGTGCCCAGCCCCGACGAGCTGGCGGCCGAGGAGGACGTGGCCGAGGCCGAGGCCCTGCTGGCCGAGGGCGATACCGCCTCGGCACTCGACAAGCTGGCGGCGGCGGTGGCGGCCGACCCGGCCAACGAGCAGGCCCGCTTCGATCTGGTGAAGGCCCTGCTGGAAGCCGGCCAGGTGGCGGCCGCGCGCAGCGCCTTCGAGCCGGTGGCCGCGCGCGCCGCCGACACCATCACCCCGCATGCCCGCTTCGCCGCACTGGCGATCTGGCTGGCCGCCGCCGAGCGCGCGCCCGGCCTCGACGCCGGCGCGCTGCAGGCCGCGATCGCCGCCAACAAGCGCGACTTCGAGGCCCGCTACGCCCTCGCCCAGCTGCAGCTGGCGGCGCTGCGCCATACCGAGGCGATGGACGAGCTGCTCGAGATCATCATGCGCGACAAGAGCTGGAACCAGGAGGCGGCGCGCAAGGCCTATGTGGCGATCCTGGAACTGCTGACCAAGCCCGCCCCCAAGGCAGCGGTGACGGCCGGCGAACCCAAGGGCGGCGCCCTGCAGCTGGCCGGTCAGACCACCGTGGCGCCCAGCGACCCGCTGATCGACCAGTACCGCCGCAAGCTCAGCATGGCGCTGTTCTAAGAGCGTGTTTGCGATCCCGTCATAGCGCCCGTTGCCCCGCAAAGGCAAGGTAGCCCAGGGACGCACTCGTCGTTGCCCACCTTGGCCAGGCGGCGAGCCTGGCCTGCGGCGCGCGCCTAGATTGCGCCCCTGGGCTGCCTTGCGGGCACCATGACGGGATCACAAACACGCTCTAAGGCGTCAGCGCGGCGGCGGCCAGCTGCTCGCGCCAGCTCTGCTGCTGGCGCGCGAACTCGGCCCATTCACGCTCGGCGGCCGCGGCGTGGCGCTGCGCGTTGGCCTGATCGTCCAGCGCCGCATAGACCTGGGCCAGGCGGCTGTGGGTGGCGGCCCGGTCGTCCACATCGCAGCGCGGATCGAGTTCGATCTCCGCCTCGCGGGCCTGATGCAGCGCATGTTCGCGCTGGCCGCAGTTGATGCGGCACCAGGCCAGATCGGCCAGCAGGCTGCTGCCCAGGCGCTCCAGCCCGCGCGACATCGCCAGCGGCAGATGCTCCTCGTAGAGCTGGCGCGCCTGCTCGTAGTCACCCTGGATGGCCAGGATCTGGGCGCGCAACACCGGCGTCAGGCCGGCCATCGCCGCCGCGCCCACGGCGGCATCGTAGTGGCGCACCGAGTCGACCCCCAGCAGCAGCTCCGGCCGCGCCTGCGCCGGGGCCGCGAGTGCCAGGCGCCGCGCCTCGGCGGTGCGCATCTCGGCCATGTTGTACATCAGCGCCGACAGGGTGGCGTCGTCGCCCTCGGCGGCGGCATGCGCGCGCGCCTTGGCATACCAGGGCTGGGCCAGCTCCTGCGCACCGGCATAGTGCCAGGCCAGCCCCATGCACATGCAGGCACGGCTGCGCGCCACGCGATGCTCGGGCGCGGCCGTCTGCAGACAGGTGCGCACATGCGCCAGCATCGCCGGCAGCTCGTGGCGCACATAGGCCAGCTGGGCCAGCCAGGCGCAGGCCAGCGCCTCGATCTCGCCGATGCCCACCGACTTGGCGATCGCATAGGCGCGCTGCACCTTGTCCTGGGTGCTGGCGCTGAAATCGGTGTAATAGCTCATCAGGCCCTCGGCCATGTGCAGCCAGGCGCCGATCTCGGGATGGGGGTGCTGGAAGGCGAGCTGATGCAGGCCGGTGAGTTCCTCGCGCGCCTCCACCAGCGCACCATGGCGCGCCAGCAGCATCGCGCGCTTGGCCTTGAAGCAGGCCGCCTGCACCGGCGAGGGCGCGGCGGCGATCTGCTGATCCAGCTGCTTGAGCAGGCGTGACTTGATCTCTTGCATGGCCTACTCCCTGCTGGGCCTCAGCGCGTCAGGCGCTCCAGCGCTTCGCGGTACTTGGCCGCCGTCTGTTCGATCACCGCGGCGGGCAGGGCCGGCGCCGGCGCCACCTTGCCCCAGGGCTTGCCGTCCACCTGGGCCTGCTCCAGCCAGTCGCGCAGGAACTGCTTGTCGTAGCTGGGCGGGTTGCTGCCCACCGCATAGCTCTCGGCCGGCCAGTAGCGCGAGGAATCGGGCGTCAGCACCTCGTCCATCAGGGTCAGCGTGCCGTCGGCATCGAGGCCGAACTCGAACTTGGTGTCGGCAATGATGATGCCCTTGCCGAGAGCAAGGTCGGCGGCGCGCTGGTAGAGCTGGATCGAGATGTCGCGCACGCGCTCGGCCAGGTCCTGGCCGATGATCTCGACGCAGCGCGCGAAATTGATGTTCTCGTCGTGGTCGCCCATCTCGGCCTTGGTGGCCGGCGTGAAGATGGGCGCGGGCAGCTTGCTGGCGTTCTGCAGGCCGGCCGGCAGCTTGACGCCGCAGACCTCACCGCTCTGCTTGTACTCGGCCCAGCCGCTGCCGGCCAGATAGCCGCGCACCACCGCCTCGATGGGCAGGGGCTTGAGGCGCTTGACCAGCATGGAGCGCTCGCGCACCTGCGCCTTGTCGGCCTCGCTCACCACCGAGAGCGGGTCCTCGCCGGTGAGGTGGTTGGGCACGATGCCCTCGAGCTGCTTGAACCAGAACAGCGCCATCTGCGTCAGCAGCGCGCCCTTGCCCGGGATGGGCTCGCCCATGATGACGTCGTAGGCCGAAATGCGGTCGCTCGCCACCATCAGGATGCGGTCGCTGCCCACAGCATAGTTTTCGCGCACCTTGCCACGGGCGATGAGGGGAAGCGAGGTCAGCGAGGAGTTCAGCAAAGCAGCGGTCATGGCGGGGGTTCCAACGAAGAGGCCTGGATTTTAGGCGCGCGGCCGGCCAAGTGCCCGACTTCGAGCGGGCAAAAAAAGGGCCCGGGGGCTCGCACCCTCGGGCCACAAACGCGAATCGTCCTTCTTCTTGTGGAGTCTGTTACTGCACGACTTGAGCCAACTCGCCGCGCGCATAGGCCGCCGCGACGTCGACCAGGCTGCGTGCCTTGATCTTGCCCGCCTGGCCCTCGCAATTGAACTCCATATAACGCTGCTTGCATACGGCCTTGGCAGCCTCGCGCGCCGGCTTGAGCCACTCGCGTGCGTCAAACTTCTCGGGATTCTCGGCCAGGAACTTGCGCACCGCGCCGGTCATCGCCAGGCGGATGTCGGTGTCGATATTGATCTTGCGCACGCCGAACTTGATCGCTTCCTGGATTTCCTCGACGGGCACGCCGTAGGTTTCCTTCATCTTGCCACCGTACTGGTTGATGATGGCCAGCAACTCCTGCGGCACGCTGGAGCTGCCATGCATGACCAGATGGGTGTTGGGAATGCGGGCGTGGATTTCCTTCACGCGGCTGATCGCCAGGATGTCGCCGGTGGGCTTGCGGCTGAACTTGTAGGCGCCATGGCTGGTGCCGATGGCGATGGCCAGCGCATCCAGGCCGGTTTCCTTGACGAAGAGGGCGGCCTCCTCGGGATCGGTGAGCAGGGCCGAATGGTCCAGCACGCCCTCGGCGCCGATGCCGTCTTCCTCGCCGGCCTGGCCGGTTTCCAGCGAGCCCAGGCAGCCCAGCTCGCCCTCCACCGTGACGCCCACCTTGTGCGCCAGCGCCACCACCTGGCGGGTCACGTCGACGTTGTAGGCAAAGTCGGCCGGGGTCTTGCCGTCGGCGCGCAACGAGCCGTCCATCATCACCGAGCTGAAGCCCAGGTCGATGGCGCCCTGGCAGATCGCCGGGGTCTGGCCGTGGTCCTGGTGCATCACCACCGGGATATGCGGATAGGACTCGACGGCGGCGATCACCAGATGCTTGATGAAGCTCTCGCCCGCGTACTTACGCGCGCCGGCCGAGGCCTGCAGGATCACCGGGGCGCCCGCCTCGTCGGCGGCGGCCATCACGGCCTGCACCTGCTCCAGGTTGTTGACGTTGAAGGCCGGGATGCCGTAGCCGTGTTCGGCGGCATGGTCCAGCAGCTGGCGCATGGAAACGAGAGCCATGGAAGTTCTCCGAGGAAGTGATAAATCCTGCTGGCGCAGACATGGGGCAGCGTGGCCTCGCCATGTAACCGCACCGTAACTGCTGGCGATTCTAGCGGTGCGGCCCTGCGCGGGCATGCCTGTTGCGCGGCGTCGCCCCAGTGTCCCCTCAGCCGCGGGGGCGTGCAAGCTCGCTTGCGGCGCCCACTGCCTGCCATTAGGCTGCAACTTGGCCTGTTGCCGACGCCCTTGCCTATGACCCGACTTGCCCTTGATCACCTGACGCTCTGGATCACGGCGGCCGCGCGCGAGCATGCGCTGGACCTGGCCGCCCATGTGGAAGAGCGCACCGGCGCCAGCCACCGCGCCAGCCTGGCAGCGCTGCGTCGCCTGGTCGATGCGCAATGGCTGACGCGCAGCGGCAGCAGCCGGCGCCCCGTCTACGCCCCCGGCCTGCTGCGCCAGGTGGTGCGCAGCTACACCCTGCATGGCCTGCAGGAGGATCTGCCCTGGCAGCGCGACTTTGCGCCCAACTTCGAGCTCCCCCGGCATGTGGCCCGCATGGTCCAGCATGGCTTCACCGAGCTGGTGAACAACGCCGCCGACCACAGCGGCGGCACCAGCGTCACCGTCTCGCTGCGCCAGACCCCCAGCCACGCGCAGCTGCTGGTATCGGACGACGGTTGCGGCGTGTTCAGCAAGATCTGCGAGGCCTTCGACATCGCCGACGCCCAGCACGCCATGCTGGAGCTGAGCAAGGGCCGCCTCACCAGCCAGCCCGCCCAGCACACCGGCCGCGGCCTGTTCTTCAGCTCGCAGCTGGCCGATGTGTTCGACATCCATGCCAATGGCACGGCCTTCCAGCGCCGCGCCTGGGAGAGCACCGGCTGGCAGCCGGGCCGGCCGCTGCCGCGCCAGGGTAGCTCGATCTATATGTCGGTGGCGCTGGACACCACGCGCACGCTGGACCAGGTGATGGAGGCCTGGAGCATGGATGGCACCGGTATCGAGTTCGACCGCACCACCATCAATCTGCGCCTGCTGGCCGGCCCCGGCCAGGCGCTGGACAGCCGCGCCCAGGCGCGGCGCGTGGCGGCGCGGCTGCCGCAGTTCCGCCGCGCCGAGATCAGCTTCGCCGGGGTGGAGGACGTGGGCCACGGCTTCACCGACGAGCTGTTCCGCGTCTTCGCGCGCGCCCACCAGGAAGTAGAGCTGCTGCCCACCCACATGACGCCGCGCATCGCGGCGCTGGTGAAGAGCGCGCAGAACAGCTGACCGCGCGCCTAGAGCGCGCTGTCCACCAACTCGCGTATCTGCTCGCGCGCCTTCACCAGGGCCGCGTCGATGCGCGGCAGGTAGGCCGCCCATTCGCTGCCCTTGGCGGCAGCGATGTGGACCGGATCGGTGACCAACGCCTGCGGGCCCACCATCAGGGCGGCCGAATAGCCGCCAGCCTGGCGCAGGCGGCGCTCCAGCAGCCAGGCGTCGGCGCTGCGATGCGTGGTGAGCAGCACGTCACAGCGCCCCGCCATCAGCATGCGCAGGCGCGCGGCCGGATCTCCGTCGGAGTACTCGACCTGGAAGTGCCTGCCCTTGGCCGCATCCAGCGCCGCCCCATAGCTGACCGTGCGACCCATGCAGACCTTGAGTCCGCGCAAGTCCTCCGGGCCACGCAGGTTCAGGCCCAGATCGCGCCGGCTGACCGGCCAGACCCGGCTGACGAACAAGGCCTTGCTGAATTCCAGGATCTCCTCGCGCGCCGGCGTGCGCCCCAGGCCAAAGCCCAGGGCCTGGCCACGCTCGGCCATGGCGACAACGCGCCCGAAGGGCAGCGGCAGCAATCGCCAGCGCAAACCCGCGCCCTGCGCGAGCAGCTCCAGCAGCGGACCGACGAAGGCCATATTGGCAAACTGGCCCAGCGCCAGCGGCACCTCCGGCAGCACCTGCGCGCGCACCGCGCCCGGGCCATGCCAGGCCGGTGAGCAGGCAGCCGCGCCGGCTCAGCAAAGGGGCTTGGTCAGCCGACGCGGCAGACCTTGAGCATATTGGTACCGCCTGGGTAACCCATCGGTTCGCCACAGGTGATGGCATAGGTGTCTCCGGGCATCAGGACTCCCTTGTCCACCAGGATCTTCTCGGCCGCGGCCAGCGCGGTGTCGCGGTCCTCGTACTTGGGCATCAAGAGCGGGCGCACATTGCGGTAGAGCGTCATCTTGGTCTGGCTGATCGCTTGCGTGGTGAGCGCATAGATCGGCACCTGGATGCGATGGCGGCTCATCCACAGCGCGGTGGAGCCCGACTCGGTGAGCGCCAGGATGGCCTTGCAGCCGAGGTGGTAGGCGGTGAAGAGCGCGCCCATCGCGATGCTCTGGTCGATGCGGCCGAACTGGCGGCCGGCGAAATCGGTGTCGAGGCTGACGAACTCGGCCCGCTCGGCCTCCAGCGCGATCGCGGCCATCTGCTCGATGGTCTCGACCGGGAACTTGCCGGCCGCGGTCTCGGCGCTGAGCATCACCGCATCGGTGCCGTCCAGCACCGCATTCGCCACGTCGCTGACCTCGGCGCGCGTCGGCACCGGGTTGACGATCATCGACTCCATCATCTGGGTCGCGGTGATGGCCACCTTGTCGAGTTCGCGCGCCAGCTTGATCATGCGTTTCTGCAGCGCCGGCACGGCCGCATTGCCCACCTCCACCGCCAGGTCGCCGCGCGCCACCATGATGCCGTCGCTGGCCTTGAGGATGGCCTCCAGGTGCGGGATGGCCTCGCTGCGCTCGATCTTGGCGATCAGGCCGGGCTTGTGGCGATAGGGCTCACCGGCCACATTGCAGAGCTGGCGCGCCATCTCCATGTCGGTGGCGTTCTTGGGGAAGCTCACCGCCACGTACTCGGCCTGGAAGCTCATCGCGGTCTTGATGTCTTCCATGTCCTTGGCGGTCAGCGCCGGCGCGGTGAGGCCGCCGCCCTGCTTGTTGATGCCCTTGTTGTTGGACAGCTCGCCGCCCAGCTTGACGGTGGTGTGCACCGCCGCGCCGCGCACCGCGTCCACCGTCAGCACCAGCAGGCCGTCGTTGAGCAGCAGGGTGTCGCCGGGCTTCACATCGCGCGGCAGCTCCTTGTAGTCCAGGCCCACGGCCTCGTCATTGCCGAGCTCGCTGCGGTCGGCATCGAGGACGAACTTGTTGCCGTTGATGAGCTCGATCTTGCCGTGCTCGAACTTGCCGACGCGGATCTTGGGGCCCTGCAGGTCGGCCATGATGGCCACCTGCTTGCCGGCCGCCGCCGCGGCCTCACGCACCAGGCGGGCGCGGTCGATATGGTCCTGCGCCTTGCCATGCGAGAAGTTCAGCCGCACCACGTCAACGCCGGCCCGGATCATGCGCTCCAGCACCTCGGGGGTCGAGGAAGCGGGGCCAAGGGTGGCGACGATCTTGGTGGCTCGGGACATGGGACTCTCGCAGTAATTCAGTTACAGGCGAACGATTATGAGCCCGGATTAGAGGGCTCTCTCGGTTACGCAGAGTTACGGCGACTCAGGATTTCCCGGCCAGCACATCGGCCACCGCCAGCGCCGTCATATTGACGATGCGACGCACCGTGGCCGAGGGCGTGAGGATGTGCACCGGCGCGGCCGCACCCAAAAGCACCGGGCCCACGGTGACGCCCTGGCCGCTGGTGATCTTCAGCACATTGAAGAGGATGTTGGCGGCATCCAGCGTCGGCAGCACCAGCAGATTGGCCGAGCCGGTGAGCGTGCTGTCGGGCAGGAAGGCATGGCGCACGCTTTCCGACAGCGCGGCATCGCCGTGCATCTCGCCATCGCTTTCGATCTCCGGATGGGCGGCGGCGAACAGCTCGTGCGCGCGGCGCATCTTGAGGGCCGAGGGGCGCTTGCTGGAGCCGAACATCGAGTGCGAGACGAAGGCCAGCTTGGGCGGCAGGCCGAAGCGCTGCACCTCCTCGGCCGCCATCGCGGCGATCTCGGCGAGCTGCTCGGCGCTGGGCGCGTCGTTGACGAAGGTGTCGGTGATGAAGAGCGTGTGCTTGTCCAGCATCAGCGCATTCATGGTGGCGAAGGTCTGGGCGCCGGGCTTCAGGCCGATCAGGTCGGCCACATGCTCCAGATGCGAATCAAAGCGGCCCACCATGCCGCAGATCATCGCGTCGGCATCGCCCAGCTTGATGGCCAGCGCACCGATGGTGGTGGCCGAGCGCCGCACCGCCGCCTTGGCCATCTCGGGCGTGAAGCCGCGCCGGCCCATCGCCTTGTGGTAAGTCTCCCAGTACTGGCGGAAGCGCGCGTCATTGTCGGGGTCGATGACCTGCACATCCTCGCCCAGCTTGAGGCGCAGGCCGGCGCGCTGGATGCGCATCGCGATCACCTCGGGGCGGCCGATCAGGGTGGGCTTGGCCAGGCCCTCGTCCAGCACCACCTGCACCGCGCGCAGCACGCGCTCGTCCTCACCCTCGGCGTAGATCACGCGTGCGGGGTTGGCCTTGGCGGCGGAGAACACCGGGCGCATGAACATACCGGTCTGGTAGACGAAGCGCTCCAGCGACTGGCGATAGGCGGCCAGGTCCTTGATCGGACGCTCGGCCACGCCGGATTCCTCGGCGGCCCTGGCCACCGCCGGCGCGATGCGCAGGATCAGGCGCGCATCGAAGGGCTTGGGGATCAGGTAGTCGGGGCCGAAGCTAAGCTCCTGGCCCACATAGGCGGCGGCCACCTCGTCGCTGGTCTCGGCCTTGGCCAGGGCGGCGATCTCGCGCACGCAGGCCAGCTTCATGGCCTCGGTGATCTTGGTGGCGCCGCAGTCCAGCGCGCCACGGAAGATATAGGGGAAGCACAGCACGTTGTTGACCTGGTTCGGATAGTCCGAGCGGCCGGTGGCGATGATGCAATCGGGCCGTACTTCCTTGGCCAACTCGGGGCGGATCTCGGGCTCGGGATTGGCCAGCGCCAGGATGATGGGGTGATCGGCCATGCTCTTGACCATCGCCTGCGTCAGCACGCCGGCGGCCGAGCAACCCAGGAAGACATCGGCGCCCTCCACCACATCGCCCAGCGTGCGCGCGCCCGTGACCTGGCAATAACGCTGCTTGGACTCGTCCAGCTTGCCGGCCTTGGCGTCCTCGCGCTCGCTCTGGATCACGCCCTTGGAGTCGCACACGAACACATTGGCGCGCTGCACGCCCAGACCCACCATGACGTCCAGGCAGGCGATCGCCGCCGCGCCCGCGCCCGACACCGCCACCTTGACCTTGGCGATGTCCTTGCCCACCAGTTCCAGGCCGTTCAGCAGCGCGGCGCTGGAGATGATGGCGGTGCCATGCTGGTCGTCGTGGAACACCGGGATGTTCATGCGCTCGCGCAGCTTCTTCTCGATGTAGAAGCATTCGGGCGCCTTGATGTCCTCGAGGTTGATGCCGCCCAGCGTGGGCTCCATCGCCGCGATCATGTCCACCAGCTTGTCGGGGTCGCGCTCGGCCAGCTCGATGTCGAACACATCGATGCCGGCGAACTTCTTGAACAGGCAGCCCTTGCCCTCCATCACCGGCTTGCCGGCCAGCGGGCCGATGTCGCCCAGGCCCAGCACCGCCGTGCCATTGGTGATCACGCCCACCAGGTTGGCGCGCGAGGTGTACTCGGCCGCCAGCGACGGATCTTCCTCAATCGCCAGGCAGGCATAGGCCACGCCGGGCGAGTAGGCCAGCGAGAGATCACGCTGGTTGGAGAGCGCCTTGGTCGGCGTGACGGCGATCTTGCCGCGCGTGGGGCTGCGGTGGTACTCGAGTGCAGCTTCACGCAGCGCGCTTTCGGCCGGCGACAAAGGCTTGTTGCTCATCCAGGTCTCCTGATCGTCGTTCTAGGGCAGGTGAGCTTACTCCCGCGATTGCTGCATGGCGATGCCGACTCCTTTGCCTGGCATGCAAAGATGGCAAGCCAGGGTTCGGACTAGGGCAACACTTGCTTGATCTGCAATTCCACCGCCGCGCCGCCCACCTTCAGCGCCGGCGACAGCGCCTGCATGTCGCCCGGCTGCGGCATCGCATTGCCGCTCTTGCTGATGCGCGCCCCCACCACCACCTGCTCGACGCTGGAAAGCTTGAGCGCCGGATTCATCGCCATCGAGTCGTCCAGCGTGAGCTCGAGCGGCAGATCCTTGACCTGGCGGCGCTGGATCGCCAGCGGCGCCTTGGGCCCTTGTGAGGCGCGCGCGAACACGAACAAGGTGTCGTCGGGCGCGGCCTTGGCGGCGAGCTCGGGCGCCAGGCTCACACGCACGCGCAGGGCGGCGCCCACCACGGCCGGTTGCGCCGGCACCGCCGCCTCGGCGCGCGCCTGGGCGGGGGCCTCGGCGAGCTTGGCCGGCAGGCCGGCACGCTGGCGCGCATCGGCCAGCGCGCCCTGCAGCTGCTGCGCCAGCTCGCTGCCGGGCTCGATGCGCTGGAGTGCGCGCTCCCAATGGCGCGCCGCGGTGGCCGCGTCGCCGCGGTCAAAGGCCAGGGTACCGGCCAGCGAGAGGGCCTTGGCATTGTCGGGATCCAGCTCCAGCGCACGCTTGAGCAGGCGCTCGGGTTCGCCATCGAGCTTGCGGCCATTCGCCATCGCCAGCGCGTCGGCGTAGTCGGCATGCACCTGGGCATCGTCGGGGCGCAGCTTGACGACGCGCTGATAGGCCGTCACCGCCTTGTCGAACTGGCCCAGCACCGCATAGGAGCGGCTCAGCATGGTCCAGCCCTCGGCATCGTCGGGCCGGCTCTTGAGGCGCTCGGCCAGGCGTTCGGCCATGGCCTCGAACTGCTTGGCCTCCATCGCATGGGCAGCGCCATCGGCGGGCGCTTCCGCCTGCACCGGCCGGGCCCCCGGCGTCTGCGACCAGCCGGCCGGATTGCCCAGCCAGGCATAGCCCGCGACAGTGAGGGCGAGGGCGAACAGGCCCAGGCCCGCCAGCAGGCGCGGCGAGGGTCGCGTCGGCCCGCCCACGGCGGCCGGCGCCTGCTGGGCGGCACGCAGCTGCGCCTCCAGCTGGCTGCGCGCCTGGCGCGCCTCCTTGCCCTTGAGCACGCCGCCGGCAATCAACGCATCCAGCTGGGTCAGCCGGGTCTTGAGTTCGTCATGAGAGGTCATCGGGCGGCGTCTTCGTCAGGGGTGTCGGGATCGAAGGCCTCGGGGGCCATGGCCTGGCGGCGCCGCAGCACCCGCCACAGCGTGCCCAGGGCCAGCAGCAGCAGCAGGCCCGGGCCCACCCACAGCAGCAGGGTGCTGGCCTTGAAGGGCGGGCGGTAGAGCACGAAATCGCCGTAGCGCTCGGTCATGTAATCGAGGATCTGGCGCTCGCTCATGCCCTTGGCCAACATCTCGCGGATCTGCTGACGCAGGTCCTCGGCCAGGCCGGCATGCGAATCGGCGATGGTCTGGTTCTGGCACACCAGGCAGCGCAGCTCGGCGGCCAGCACCATCATGCGCGCCTCGATCTCGGGGTTGGCGGCCACCACCGGGGCCTCGGTGGCCCGGGCGGCAGCCAGGCTCAGGCCCAGCAGCAAGGCCAGCAGGGCATGCAGGATTCCGCGCTCAAGCATTGGCATCGAGTTTCCTCAGCAACGGTTCGATCTTGTCGCGCAGCACCTCGGGCGTGACCGGCCCGATGTGCTTGTAGCGGATCAGCCCGGCCTTATCGATCACAAAGGTCTCGGGCACGCCGTAGACGCCGTAGTCGATGCCGATGCGGCCCTCGGGGTCGAACAGCGTGTCGGTATAGGGGTTGCCGAAGCGGCCCAGCCAGCCGAGGCCGTCCTCGCGCTTGTCCTTGTAGTTGAGGCCGTAGATGGGCGCCACGCCGCGGCGCGAGAAGTCCACCAGCAGCGCATGCTCGTCGCGGCAGGCCGCGCACCAGGAGGCCCAGACATTCAGCACCCAGACCTTGCCCAGCAGGTCCTCGCGCTTGATGGTCGCCTCGGGACGCGCCAGCGTGCTGGCCTGGAAGGCCGGCGCCGGCTTGTCGATCAGGGGCGACGGCACCTCGCGCGGGTTGAGGCGCAGGCCCAGGGCCAGGAACAGGGCCAGCAGCAGGAAGGCGCCCAGCGGCAGCAGGAAGCGGTTCATCGCGTGCCCTCCCCGGCCATGCCCGCGGGCAATTCCGCACTGCGCGTCTGGCGGCTGCGGTAGCGCCGGTCGCTGGTGGCCAGCAGGCCGCCGCCCATCATCACCAGGCAGCCCAGCCAGATCCAGTTGATGAAGGGCTTGTGCTGCACGCGCACGATCCAGTCGCCGTTGTCGAGGCGCTCGCCCATCGAGATGTAGAGGTCACGCAGCAGATTGCTGTCCACCGCCGCCTCGGTCATGGGGTTGCTCTGCACCTTGTAGATGCGCTTCTCGGGGCGCAGGGTGGCGAGCAGCCGGCCGTCGCGGCTGACCTCGATGAGCGCCTGCGCCGCCACATAGTTGGGGCCCTGCACATCGCTCACCGACACCATGCGGAAACGGTAGCCCGCCACCTCGGTGCTGGCGTCGGCCGTCATCTTCACGTCGCGCTCGGTCTCGTAGGTCTTGACCATGGCCACGCCGAAGGCGAACAGCGCCACGCCCAGGTGCGCGATCCACATGCCCACCATGGCGCGTGGCAGCAGGCGCATGCGCCCGACCACGCCGCCGCTCATGCCACCGCGTGGGCGCAGGCGTTCCAGCAGATCCACCCCCATCGAGGCGATGATCCAGTAGGCCAGCGCCAGCGCGCCGGTGGTGGCGGGCGCGATGCGGCCGGCCGCCCAGCTCGTCAGCAGCGCCGCGCCAATTGCGAGCACCAGGGCCCAGCGCAACCGCCGCGCCAGCCCGGACAGATCGTCTTCCTTCCAGCGCATCAGCGGCCCGATGCCCATCAGCATCAGCAGGGGCGCCATGATGAGGGTGAACACGGTGTCAAAGTAAGGCGGCCCCACCGAGATCTTGCCCATGCCCATGGCATCGAGGAAGAGCGGATAGAGCGTGCCCAGCAGCACCGCGCCGCAGGCCACCGCCAGCAGCATGTTGTTGACCAGCAGCGAGGTCTCCTTGGAGAGCAGGCCGAAGCGCTGGCCCAGGCCCACGCTGGGCGCGCGCCAGGAGAACAGCAGCAGCGAGGCGCCGATCACCAGCACCAGGAAGATCAGGATGAAGAGGCCGCGGCGCGGGTCGGTGGCAAAAGCATGCACCGAGGACAGCACGCCCGAGCGCACCAGGAAGGTCCCCAGCAGCGAGAGCGAGAAGGCCATGATGGCCAGCAGCACGGTCCAGACCTTGAAGCTGCCGCGCTTCTCGGTGACGGCGAGCGAATGGATCAGCGCCGTGCCCACCAGCCAGGGCATGAAGGAGGCGTTCTCGACCGGGTCCCAGAACCACCAGCCGCCCCATCCCAGCTCGTTGTAGGCCCACCAGCTGCCCAGGCCGATGCCGAAGGTCAGGAAGATCCAGGCCGCGGTGGTCCAGGGCCGCGTCCAGCGCGCCCAGGTGGCGTCGAGGTTGCCGCCGATCAGCGCCGCGATGGCAAAGGCATAGGCCACCGAGAAACCGACATAACCCATGTAAAGCATGGGCGGATGCGCCACCATGCCGGGGTCCTGCAGCAGCGGATTCAGGTCGCGCCCGTCGGCAGCGGCGGGCAGCAGGCGATCGAAGGGGTTCGAGGTCACCAGCATGAAGAGCAGGAAGCCCGCGGCCACCAGGCCCAGCACCGCCAGGATGCGCGCCACGAACACGTTCGGCAGGCTGCGGCTGAAACGCGCCACCGCCACCGTCCAGACGTTCAGCATCAGCACCCACAGCAGCAGCGAGCCCTCATGGCCGCCCCACACCGCGGCGATGCGGTAGGGCAGCGGCAGCAGCGAGTTGGAGTTGGAGGCGACGTAGAGCACCGAGAAGTCGTGGCGCACAAAGGCCGAGGTCAGGCAGGCGAAGGCGGCCAGCACCAGCAGGCATTGCAGATAGGCGCTGGGGCGCGCCAGCGCCATCCAATCGGCGCGGCCGCGCTGGGCGCCGACCAGCGGCAGCACGCCCTGGATCAGGGCCACGGCCAGCGCCAGCAGCAACAAAACTTGTCCGAGTTCGGGGATCATTTCTGGACTCCGTTGGCAGGCGCGGGGGTGGGCGCGGGGCTGAGCGTGCCCTGCATCTTGGCGCGCATCTTGTCGGCGCGCTGCAGGGCGTCGGCGGCTTCCGGCGGCATGTAGTTCTCGTCATGCTTGGCCAGCACCTCGCGCGCGGCGAAATGGCCATCGGCGCCCAGCTGGCCCTGGGCCACTACGCCCTTGCCCTCCTTGAACAGATCGGGCAGCACGCCCTCGTAGCTGACCGGCACGCTCTTCACCGTGTCGGTGACGACGAAGCGCACCGTCACGCCCTCGCGCACCACGCTGCCCGGCTGCACCAGGCCGCCGACGCGGAAGGTGCGCCCCAAGGGGGCTTCCTTGGCCTCGATCTGGGTGGGCGTGTAGAAGAACACCAGATTGCTGTTGAAGGCGTTCAGCACCAGGGCGGCGGCGAGGCCGACGATTGACAGCACGCCCAGGACCAGGGCGGCGCGTTTGTGACGGGGCTTCATCGGTAGGTCTCCGGATCTTCAGCAGCGAGCTGCCGCGCGGCAGCAAAGGCCTGGCGCTGGCGGCGCCGCACGGCCAGGGCCTCGACCAGCATCACCGCCAGCGTGAGGCCGTAGGAACCCCACACATAGAGGCCATAGCCCCCCATGTGCAGGAAATTGTCGAGCGACTGCCAGTTCATGCCTGCTCCCGCGAATGTGTCAGGACGCGCACCCATTCGGTCTCGCCCTCCTGCTCCAGCACGATGGCGCGCGCCCGCGTGAACACCACCGCGAAGCTGTAGGCCCAGAAGCTCAGCGTCATCAGCAGCATGGCGGTCAGCATGGTGCTCACCATCTTGGGCGCGGCCGTCATGCTGATGGTGGAGCCCTGGTGCAAGGTATTCCACCAGCGCACCGAGAAATAGATGATGGGGATGTTGACCGCGCCGACCAGGGCCAGCAGCGCACCCGCATTGGCGGCGCGGCGCGGATCGTCGATCGCCTCGGTGAGGGCGATATAGCCCAGGTACATCAGCAGCAGGATGAACTCCGAGGTCAGGCGTGCGTCCCACACCCACCAGGTGCCCCAGGTGGGCTTGCCCCACAGCGCGCCGGTCCACAGCGCGATGAAGGTGAACAGCGCGCCGGTGGGCGCCAGCGCACGCGCATACATGGAGGCCATGCGGGCATTGAGCATCCAGCCCCAGGCGGCCCAGAAGGCCATCACCATGTAGATCAGCATGGACATCCAGGCCGCGGGCACGTGGATGAAGATGATGCGGTAGGCCTCGCCCTGCTGGAAATCGGTGGGCGCCATCGCAAAGCCGACATACAGGCCGGCCAGGCCAAACAGCAGGGCCGAGGCCCAGAACCAGGGCAGCAGGCCGCCGGCCAGGCCGTAGAAGCGCGAGGGGGCGGCAAAGGTGTTGAAGCGCAAGATCATGGCGTGAATGATGACACCGGTGTCAATCGAGCGAGATGCGCAGCGCCGCGGCCGCGGCCAGCGGTGCGCCCAGCAGGGTCAGCAGCAGCAGCGCGCCTTGCAGCGAGAGATGCGCTTGCGGCGAGAGGCCGGCGTCCACCGCACCCACCGCGCCGGTGCCGAAGATCAGCGTCGGCACGGTCAGCGGCAGCACCAGCAGAAACACCAGCGAGGCGCCGCTGCGCAGGCCCAGGGTGAGCGCCGCGCCCACCGCGCCCAGCAGGCTCAGCACCGGCGTGCCCAGCAAGAGGCTCAGGGCCAGCGTGGCGATCGCCTGCGCCTGCATGTCGAACAGCACGCCGATCAGCGGCGAGGCCAGCACCAGGGGCACGCCCGAGCTGAGCCAATGCGCCAGCACCTTGCCCAGCACCAGCCACTCCAGGCGCTCGGCGGCCAGCAGCATCTGCTCGAGCGAGCCGTCGTGGTGGTCGCTGGCGAACATCTGCGTCACCGATAGCATCGCCGCCAGCAGCGCGCAGACCCAGGCAACACCTGGCCCTATCAGTTTCAAGGTGTTGGGCTCCGGCCCGATGGCGATCGGGAACAGCCCCGCCGCCACCACGAAGAAGCCCAGCGGCAGCAAGGCCTCGACGCGCCGGCGCCGCGCCAGCAGCAGATCGCGTTTGGTGACGGCCCACAGCAGCCCTCTCATGCGCAGCGCCAGGGTTCGAGATCGAACTCGGCGGCCCCGGCCAGGTCCACGCTCTGGTGGCTGGTCAGCAGCACCATGCCACCGCGCGCGGCATGCGCCTCGATCAGGCGCGAGAGGGTGGCCATGCTGTCGCGGTCCAGGGCGTCATAGGGTTCGTCCAGTATCCAGGGGCGCGGCAGCTCATCCAGCGCCAGGCGTGCCAGCGCGCCGCGGCGGCGCTGGCCCTGCGAGAGCGTGCGCACCGGCTGCTCGCGGCGCGAGGCCAGGCCCAGCAGGCCCAGGGCCCGCTGCGCGCGCGCATCGGCATCGTCCAGGCCCTGCAGGCGGGCCAGGAAGGCGAGCGCCTCGGCCAGGGTCAGGTCATCCTTGAGCGCATTGCTGTGGCCGATATAGATCAGTTGCCCGCCCGCGCCGTCGCACCATTGCAGCACGCCCTCGGTGGCCGCCGACAGGCCGGCCAGGATGCGCATCAGGCTGGTTTTGCCGCTGCCGTTGGTGCCGCGCAACCAGGTGATGCTGCCGGGCCGCAGCTGCATGTCCAGGCCACGGAACAGGGTGCGGCGGCCACGGCGGCATGCCAGGCCGCGGGCATTCAGCACCGGGGGCGGGCCTGGCTCATGAATGGGTGCATGCATGGACCCTATCGTAAAGGCCGTTACCTGCCCGCTCTTGACATTTCGCAAGCCAGCAACAGGCGGCCCCGCTCAACGCCACTTGTAGCTGTAAGTGATTGCTACCAGCGTTGCGCGCTGGTTCGGCTGCTGCCACACGGTGCTGCCGTCCGAGTAGGCAAAGGGCAGACCCTGGTAGCCCCAGCTCCAGTCGCTCAGGCGCGAACGCTCGTGCACCAGGTCCAGCCGCAACGCCGACTTGGCGTCGATCTCGTAGCGGCCGAACAGGCGCAGCGAGGTCTGGCGATAGACCACATCGGGCAGGCCACCGGTGGCCGCCAGCAGGGCCGCGCTGTCGGCGCCGGCCATGGCGTCGAGCGCCTGGGTGTAGACATTGACATCGTCCACATAGCCGAGGTTGCCGCCCACGCTGAACTTGGCCGACAGCTTGCCGCTGAAGCCGGCGCCCACGCCGATGTTCTTGTTGCGGAACGAGAGCAGGTAGCCGGCCGGCCGCGCCTGGTGCAGGGTCTGGATGCCTTGCGACAGATAGGCGTTGAGGTGCCAGTTGTCGGACAGCGCGTAGTCGGCGTCCAGCGCCACCATGTCCATCTCGGTGCGCTGCAGGCCATAGCTGCTGGGCGAGGTGTAGCGGTCGCGCCCGCCCTCGGCGCTGAACTGCAGGGTCAGGGCCTCGCTGGGCTGCAGCTCGGCGCGCAGCTTGAGCTTGTCGCGCTGGCGATCGGCCAACGTCGGCATGAAGATCGCCGTGGCGAAGCCGTTGGCCGGGTTGGCGAGGTCGCTGACCTCGCTGACACCCAGACCGCTGTTGTCCTTCAGCCAGTTGCTGCCGTCGCGCTGGCTGCGCTCGAAGCCCAGGCTGCCGCTGAAGACCTCGGACACGCTGTGGCGCAGCTCGGCCTTGTAGACCGTTTCGTCGGTGCGCTGGCGCAGCGCGCTCACGCCCGAGATCGCACTGCTGGCGGTGAAGACGCCGCGGTCGATGGACTCGAACTGCCCCACCAGGGTGCCGCGCAGATGGTTGCTGAAGCGGTAGCTCAGCTGCAGCTTGCCGCGCGACTTGGTGCTGGGCAGGCTGCGGTTGGTATAGAAGGACTTGTCCTCCACGTTGTAGAGCTGGATCGGCGTCTTGTCGTCGCGATCCTCGTAACGCCATTCCGCCTGCAGCGCCAGCTTCGGTGCGGGCCGCAGGCTGAAGCCCAGCTGCGCCTGCGTGCTGTCGAGCCGCCCACCCAGGTCCGCCACGCCGGCCGGCGCGCCGCTGAGGCCCGAGGCCGCGAAGTTCTGGTGCTGCAGCGCCTGGCCCATGCCCAGCTTGAAGTTCAGCAGCGCGATCGGCGTGAGCGTGTAGACGCCGGTGATGTCCAGCTGGTGCGCCTGGTTGTCGGGCGCCAGCGCGATCGGCTGGCTCAGCGCCGTCAGCAGGCCCGGGCTGAGCGGCAACAGGCTGCCGACCGGGTTGTTGAGGCTGCCAGGGATTTGCGGCGTCAGGGCCTCGTAGCGGTTGTTGAAGAAGGACCCGTAGTAGCCCGCGCTGACGCGCAGCTGCTCGCCCGCATAGCTGAGCCGGGCCTCGACCTGGCTGTGATTCGCATGGATGGGCTCGGGCAGCATCACCAGCGCCGAGCCGGTGCTGATGCCGGTGGCACCGCGGCAGGTCGGCAGCAGCAGGCTGGGGCAGTTCATGCCCACGCCGAACAGGCGGGTGCCGACCTTGTCCTCGGTCTTCAGATCCAGCTCCAGCGACAGGGCCGGGCCGAGCGCCTTCCACAGGCCTAGCCGGAAGCCGCTGCGCTGCTGCTTCAGGTGCAGCTCGCTGCCGCCGCCGGCGGCGCCGGCCACCACTTGCGGGCTGGTCGAGCCGGCGCCCGTGAGCAGCGTGTTGACGCTGTTGGGGTCGTGGCGCACGGTCTCGCCGTAGCGGGCGCGCAGCTTCCAGTCGCCCTGCTTGCTCCAGCCCAACGCCAGTTCGCGCGTCTCGCCCAGCAGATCGCTGCCGCGCAACCACATCGAGGTGCCGGCCTCGTCGTCGCGGCGCTGGTAGTCCAGGCTCAGCAGGCCCACCGGGCGATCGCCCAGGCGCACGCCGCTGTACTGGCCGAAGCGCGTGTTGTCGGCGCGCCCGCTGCCCAGCATGCCCAACCCGAAATGGATGGTGGACTCAACCTCGCTGGCTCTAGCATGCACCGCGCCCAGCGCGGTGAGCAGCGCCAGGGTCAGTGCGGTCTGCCTTGCGTGAGTCATGATGGATGCTCTCCGAGTCTCAGCGCAGCATCAGGTGCGGCGTTGGATTGCTGACCGAGGGGTTGTTGGAACCATGCACCTGGGTATGGCAGTTCATGCAACTGCGCCCCTGCCAGAGGTTCACCACGTTCTTGCCGCTGCTGGTGCCGCCGATGAGCGCCGGCTGGCCGGGCTGCAGCGGCGTGAAGACGCCGGGCTGCCCGCCCACCGCCCCCACGCCACCGGCCACATGGGGCGTGTGGCATTGCTGGCACAGCATCGGCGGGCGCGACTTCAGCATTGCCTGCACGGTGCTGCCATGCGGGTTGTGGCAGCTCGCGCAATCCTCGCTGACCGGCTCATGCTGGTGCACGAAGGGGCCGCGCTTCTCGGCGTGGCAGCTGTAGCAGGTGGCATTGGTGCTGTCGCGCTTGGCCAGCTTGGGGCCCATCGAGCCATGCACATTGTGGCAATCGGAGCAGCTCATCTTGCCCTCCGGCACCGGGTGGTGCGATGGCTTGCTGAGCTGCGCGCGCTGCTCCTTGTGGCAGGCGTAGCAGAGCTCGGTCTGGCTGGCCTTGACGAGCGCGCGGTCGTTGTTGGTGTGGATCTTGTGGCAGCTGTTGCAGGCCACGTCGGCACTGTGGTGCTGGCTGCCGTTCCAGAGCGCACGCTTGGCGTCCTTCTCGTGGCAGGTCTGGCACACCGCACTGCTCTCATGAGCAGGCATGGCCAGGGCCTTGCTGAACATGCGGTCGGGCTTGGGCTGGGTCTTGGCGCCCTTGGGCTTGTGCGCATGCGCCTCGCTGGGCCCGTGGCAGCTGATGCAATCGGGCACGCGCGCATCCTTGCTGGCGGCATGGGCCGAGCGGCTCATGTCGGGCAGGTCGTCGCTGTCATGACAGGTGACGCAGAAGGCGGCACCGGTCGGCTCGGCCTCGGCACGGGCCCAACCCGTGCAAGCCAGCAAGCTCACCGCAAGGGCTGCCATCCAAGCTGTGATACGCATTCGAACTCCCTGCGGGTCTTGCAAGCCAAACCCGGCGGGCGGCGCCCACCGGGTTTGGCACATCGCTACTTCTGACCGTGGACGGCGTCCACACCCTTGAAGCCGCCACTGGCGTGGCAGTCGTCGCAGGTTTCCCGCGGCAGCGCGGCGATCTGACCTTGGGTCTTGTCACCAAAGGCCGAGCCACCGAAGGAAGTGACGTGGGCGATGGACTTGCTGGAGTCATGGCAGGCCGTGCAGCTCGAGGCCTTGGGCGAGATCACGCGCCAGTTGTTGGCGTTGGTTTCCACGCTCAAGGGCATGGCGCTACCCATCAGCGGCTTGGCCACGACGGCACCGAGCGTGCCCAGATCCTGCTTCCAGGACTTGTTCTCATGGCAGGCGTCGCAGTTCAGGCCCACCTGTGGATAGGCCACCTCGGCGGCGTAGTTTTCGGTTCCAGCCAGGAAGGCCGAACCGCTGGCCACCAGGGTCGAACTGGCGAAGGGCTGCTGAGTCGTACCCACCGGCGCCGCTGCCAATGCACCGCTGACAAAGCCCGTGCCTTGCAGGATGCCGTCCTTGCCCCACACCCCCAGCACGGTGTTGCCATGGGTGAAGGGATAGGTGCGCCGCGAACTGCCATGGATGCCATGGATCATGCGCTTGAACTGATAGTTTTCGCTCAGCGCCAGGCCGTTGGTCATGATGGTGGAGGACATGCGGTTGGCGTCGTGGCAGAGCACGCAGGCTTCCACCGTATTGCGGGCACCGCTGTGGAAGGCCTCGGACAAGGTGTTGGAACCGGACGTCGTGCCGAGCGCGCCGTGGCACACATTGCACTTGTCGTTGGACACCACGGTACGGCGCGGCTGCAAGGTGCCACTCAAGGCCACTTCCTTGTAGCTGTGCTTGGCGATGGTGTTGATCAGCACCTTGGGTGCGACTTCTGGTCTTGGGTCGGTGGCCCACTTGGCCTGCAGCTTGGCTTCCTTGACCTGGCCAATGCTGATCACGCGTGCGGTACCGAAGGCCACGGCCGTCGCGCTGTCATCCGGCACCGGGATGTTGACCGTGTAGTGGTTGGAACCGTCGTTCACACCCTTGTAGGCATAGGCATTGGCGGTGCTGCCGCCATTGTTGTAGCTGGAGTACTCGGTCTGCCCGCTCGCCTGTCCCACCATATTCTGGTAGGCCAGATAGAAGCGCAGGTTGCCGAACTTGGTGGTGTTGGCACAGTTCACGCTCGCCCCGCTGCCGGTGCAATCGGAGGTCACCAGGTTGTAGGCCGCATTGCCATTGGTCGGATCCGACAGGAAGTACTTGACGGTGACGCTGCGGCCCTTGTGATCCGCGGTGTCATTGAACGCCACGCTCTCGATATTCATCTTGTACTTGGCGGCGTTCTCTTCGTTCTGGTTCCAGTGCACGCGGTCCGACCCGATATTGGTGCCGGCCTTGTGGCACTCGACGCACTGCGCATTGCTCAGATCCTTGGCCGTTGCGCTTGCGCCGATGAGGGTGCCGGCATAGACCTTGTGGCTGGTATCCCAGTCCGAGCCCGTGCCATTGGCGTGGCAGGTCAGGCAGGCTTCCTTGCTGACCTTGCTCTTCCAGTTGTCGCCCTGCGGCGTGGCAGGGTTGACGCCCGAGTGGCAGACCGAGCAATTGCGCAGGTCTTGCGGGAAACCCACCTCGGCATAGTCATGCTTCGAGTTGGAGTAGCCCCAAATGGTGTAGTCCTCGCCACCCTTGCCCGTATCCAGCTTGGACTTGAGCAGCTTGCCCGAGTGGATCTTGTGCGCCATGGTCGCCAGGTTGAGGTTGTTGCCGCTGTTGGCATCCACCGTACCGGGGTTGTGGCACATCACGCAGTACTGCGTGTCGACGCGACCGCCGCCGTGCAGGGCGAGCTTCTCGTGGCAGCCGTTGCAGCTGGCCACATCGGTCATCTTGCGCGTCTTGCTCGGGTCGGTCACGGGCACCGACTTGCCGTTCGCATCGATGGTGAAGTCGAAGTAGGGATTCACCAGCACCGTCGCGCCGGCCGCATTCTTGTAGCTCAGCTGGATCGCGACGCGGTGCGTCTTGGTGGCATCGAAGACCACGCCATTGGTCTGGGCGGGATCCTTGATGTCGGTCTTGAAGGTGTAGGTGTAGTAGCCGTCCGGGCTGGCCACCAGCTGCGCGGCGAGCAGCGCCGCATCGGTCTGCTTGCCGTCGGTGGTGGCCTGCATGGCCGTGGCCAGCACCGGCTTGTTGTTGGGGCCCACCGTGGCCGCCGCAGTTTCCTTGCGGTAGATGTAGTTCACCCATTGGTCGGGCTCGCCATTGCTGCCCGGCACCAGCTTGGCGATCGCGAAGCTGACGTTCGTGATGGCCAGGCCGGTCTTGAGCTGGCCATCCGAGTAGATGGCAAAGTTCACCTTGGGCGGGCTGGCGATGGTGACGGCGGCCACGCCGGCGTCCTGCACCGTCAGGAAGGGCGCCGAGGTGTTGGTGGCGCTGTCATTGCTGGCCACCGCGGCCGCTTTGCTGAGCAGTTCCTTGACCGTCGGAGCCGGCGTTGGGGTGGGCGTGGGTGTCGGTGCCGGAGCCGGATCGGACCCGCCGCCGCCGCACGCTGCAAGGGCGATCGCCGTCATCACGGCCATGCCCCATCGAGTCAGCTGCTGCTTCATAGCTTTCTCCTTGTTCCAGGAACTGTTGCCATCGGTTCGGCCCAACGGCGATTCGAAATTCACATCACGCTTGTATCGATATGTAGACAGGCTTCTTTGTGCTCGATCAAGCCCGCGTCAAGTGCCAGAAAAGAAGCCAATCGCCACCCCGGCCAGCAGGGTCAGACCCACGGCGATGAGGGTGAAACCCAACACCTTGGAGGCCAGGGTCATGGGCGCCGCCGGTGCGTCGACCACGTACTTCTGGAGTTCGCCGGACTTCAGCAGGCGTTCGTACTCCACCGCATGCTCGCGCCGGTAATGCTCCAGGCTCATCGTGCCGGTGAACATCACCACCTCGAGCGGGAACTTGTCGGGCCTGAAGTGGTTGTTGAAGAAGTGCACGGTGAACAGGAACACCACCGCCAGGAAGGCTTCCTCGCCATGGAAGATGGCCGCCACATTGAAGACCCAGCCAGGCAGCCAGGCGCCGGTGATATTGGGCAGCCACATCATCAGGCCGCTCACGCCGATGATGGTGACGCCCCAGAACGGCGCCCAGTAGTCGAACTTCTCCCAGTAGGTCCAGTGCTCGAACACCGGACGCGGGCCCTTGCCGAAGAACCACTTGAACATGGCGATCATGTCCTTGCCGTCCTGCAGATTGGGCACCAGCGAATCCGGCCCGAACCAGCGGAAGGTCTTGCGCTTCTTCCAGATGCGCAGCGCGATATAGAACAGGTGCCAGAAGAACACGCCGGCGAAGATCACCGCATTGATGCGGTGTATCAGGCCCGCGACCTTGGGCCCGCCCAGCGCCTGCATCACCCAGGGTGCCCAGGCGGCATCCGGGTAGAACAGCGGCATGCCGGTGAGCGTGAGGATCATCAGGCTGAGCGCGAAGCTGATGTGGGCCAGTCGCCAGATCGCACCGAAGCGCTTGAAATGCTTGCCCTGCAACTCGGGTGGCAGCGCTTCCAGCTTGACATGGGGGCGCAGCTTGGCCTGCTGCCTGTCCTTGTACTCACGGTAGAACCACAGCAAGGTGTGCAGCCAGAAGAAGCCGAAGGTGCCGATCAGCAGCTGCACCATGATCTGGTAGCCGATCCAGATCTGCGGATAGCGCTCGAAATCATGCGGATGGCCGTGCGGCTGGAAGCTGGCAAAGCCCGCGGGCGCCTCGGCCAGCTCCTTCTTGCCGTTGTGGCAACTCCGGCAGGTGTCCATGCGGTTGTCCGGATGGACCTTGGAATCGGGATTCTTGGCCTCCAGGATGCCGTGACTGCCATGACAGTCAAAGCACTTGGCGGTGTAGGCATAGCCCAGGGTGCTGATCTGGCCGTGGTAGGTGGCCTTGTAGGACTGGTAGTTCTCGGCGTGGCAGCTACCGCAGCTGGCGGTGATGGCCAGCTTCACCGCGCTGGCCGAGGTGTTGCCGATGGCGTGCGAGGTATGACAGTCGGAACACACCGCGGCCTTGCTGTCATGCTTCTCGAGTACCGCCTTGCCGTGCACCGACTCCGCGTACTCGTCGAGTTCGTCGCTATGGCATTTCTCGCCGCACATGGCGGCGCTGTTGCTGCGCCACTGCGCATGCTCGGGGCTGCCCTTGCCGGGAATGGCGAAGCTGTGGGTGTCGTGGCAGTTGTCGCAGCTGGCGTTGACCTTGTTCGCGGCCTTCTTGCTCACGCGGGCGTGGAAGGACTGCTTGTAGGCGGCAATGTTCTCGGCCACCAGGCCCAGGCGCGGCTTGGCGGCGGCGCTGCCGTCCTGCTTGGCCTGGTCCCAGAGCTGCTGGTGGCAATCGGCGCAGCTGGCCGACTTGGGCAGGGCCGCGCCATCCTTCTGGTGGCCATTGCCCGGCGCGGGCTGGTCCTTGATGGCGGTGTGACAGGCCACGCATTCCAGCTTGGCGTGCACGCTCTTGCCATAGGCCTCGGGCGCCATGCTTGCCAGCGCGCGCGGCTTGCCTTGCGCATCGGACACCTCAAGCTTGTGCGTGCCCGTGGCATGACAGCTCAGGCAGCCCTCGTTGTCGGCCACCGCACCCAGGCCCAACAAGGCCAGACCCAAACCGAAACCCAGTCGACGGGCCCATCGCCCAAAAGGAGTGCCGCGCATAGTTCTTCTTCTTTGGTTTGTGCCGAGGCCCTTGGCAGGCCTGGAGGGGCCCGTCTGAGCGGGCCCAGCGGATGCTATGCCGCTAGTTGGACAGAATCCACTGCGCGAGGTTCTTGATCGCGTCGGCATCCTTCGTATTGATGATCTTGTGATCTTCCTCGGTGCCGTCTTCAAGCTTGACCTTGGGCCCGGTAGTCATGTTCTTGATGGCCTTTTCCTCGCCGTCGGCCTTGCCCTTGTACTTGGCGGCAATCTTCTGCAGGGACGGGCCCTTCTTGTCCTTGTCGACCGCATGGCACTTGAAGCAGTCGTTCTTCTTGGCCAGGGCCTTGGCGGCATCGGCATCGGCGGCCTGCGCCCCGTGCGGAACGGCGAAGGCGGCGGCGACCAGGGCACACAGGGCCCAGCGCGGTGAGAGGCTCTTGGATTTCATCGTCAACCTTTCAGTGCTTCGGACAAGCGCCGGATGGAGCACAGCGCGGCTCGGGCCACGCGCACTCCTACCGACGGGTCTAGCCTAACGGGGTGACGGCAAGTACGCACTTGATCTAGCGCAAGTGCCGATGGGGTGGGGCTGCCGCGCAACACCCGCCCGGTGATAACCCTTAGGTTCCAGCGCGTTTCGCGAGGATTTCAAAGGCCGGCAGGGTCTTGCCCTCCAGCACCTCCAGGAAGGCGCCGCCGCCGGTGGAGATGTAGCCCACCTCCTTTTCGATGCCGTACTTGGCAATCGCCGCCAGGGTGTCACCACCGCCGGCGATCGAGAAGGCGCTGGACGCCGCGATGGCGCGCGCGATGGTCTCGGTGCCATGGGCAAAGGCCTCGAACTCGAACACGCCCACCGGGCCGTTCCAGACGATGGTGCCGGCGGCCTTGAGCTGCTCGGCCAAATGCGCGGCCGTCTGCGGGCCAATGTCCAGGATCAGGTCATCCTCGGCCACCTCGGCCACCGGCTTCACGGTGGCCTCGGCATCGGCGGCAAAGCGCTTGGCCACCACCACGTCCACCGGGATGGGTACGGCCGCGCCACGCGCCTTCATGCCCTCGATCACCGCCTTGGCCTCGCCCACCAGGTCAGGCTCGGCCAGGGACTTGCCGATCGGCAGGCCGGCAGCGAGCAAAAAGGTATTGGCAATGCCGCCGCCCACGATCAGGCCGTCGACCTTTTCCGAAAGCGCCTTCAGGATGGTCAGCTTGGTCGAGACCTTGGAGCCGGCCACGATCGCCACCAGGGGCCGCTTGGGCGCGGCCAGCGCCTTGCCGATGGCATCGATCTCGGCCGCCAGCAGCGGGCCGGCGCAGGCGATCTTGGCAAACTGGGCGATGCCATAGGTCGTACCCTCGGCGCGGTGCGCGGTGCCGAAGGCATCGTTCACATAGATGTCGCACAGCGCGGCCAGTTTCTTGGCCAGCTCTTCGCTGTTCTTCTTCTCGCCCTTGTTGACGCGGCAGTTCTCCAGCAGCACCAGCTGGCCGGGCGCCACGCTCACGCCGTCCACCCAGTTGGCCAGCACCGGCACCTCGCGCCCCATCAGCTCGCCCATGCGCTTGGCGATCGGCGCGAGCGAATCCTCGGGCTTGAACTCGCCCTCGGTGGGGCGCCCCAGGTGCGAGGTCACCATCACCGCAGCACCAGCCTTGAGGGCCTGCTCAATGCAGGGGATGGAGGCGCGGATGCGCGTGTCTTCGGTGATGTTGCCGGCATCGTCCTGCGGCACATTCAGGTCGGCACGGATGAAGACGCGCTGCCCGGCCACTTGGCCGGCAGCAACCAGATCGGAGAAACGCAGGACGTTCATGATGGGCTTGCTTGGTTGGTAATCAGGGCGGCGCGCCAGCGGCGTCGCAAACCGCTAGCTTACCAACCCAGGCCCAGGCGCAAGGCCAGCATCACCGCCGTGCCGCTGACGATGGTGCCGAGAATGCCCCGCTTCCAGAAGAAATAGGCCGTGCCCACGGCCACGGCGAACAGGCGTGGATCCTGCCAGGTCGACACCAGCTGGCCCTTGGTCAGCACGATCTCAGGCACGATGACGGCCGCCAGCGCCGCCAGCGGCGCGTAGCGCAAGCCCTGCTTGGCCCAGTCGGGCATGGGCAGCTCGCGCTTGGGCAACAGGAAGAAGCCCCGCGTCAGCAACGTGATCAGGGCCAGACCGAGGATGCCCAGCGTCGCCTCCCAATTGCTCATTGGTGCACCCTTCGGCCTGCGGCCTGTCCCGCCAGGCGGGAGCGAGCTTGCTTGGGACGGCCCTGCGCTGCGCTCATGCGCGCAGCTCCGGCTTGGCGGCGTCGGGCTTCCAATGGTCGAGCAGCAGGCCGATGGCCACGGCAGCGGCGATCGCCACGACGATGTTGAGCCGCAGCGGCAGCGCGTAGGCGGCCACCGCCGCGCAGCCCGCCACGCCCGCCGAGATCCAGGATTTGCCCGAGGACAGCAGCGAGTAGGTCAGGCCCAGCAGCGCCAGCACGCCGGCAAAGCCCAGGCCCCATTCGGTGGGCACGCGGTCGGCGAGCAGGATGCCGGCGATCGAGGGCAGCTGCCAGGCACACCAGTTCAGCGCCACGCCTCCCCAGTAATAGGGCTGCTGCGCCTCGGGCTCGGCCTGAGGGTCAGGAAAGCGCCGCATGAAAGCGACGTAATTGAGGTCGGCCGCGAAATAGCTCAGGGTCAGGCGTTGCCAACGCGGCAAATGCCCGAAGTAGAGACGCCATTGGGCGCTGAAGATCACGAAGCGCAGGTTGACGCAGAAGGCCGTGGCCCACAGCACCCACAGCGGTGCGCCGCCGGCGATCAGCGGCAGGGCCGCCAGCTGCGAACTGCCGGCGAACACGATCAGGCTCATCAGCAGGGCCAGCCACAGCGACAGCCCGCTCTTCACCATCGCCACGCCGGTCACCAGCCCCCAGGCCGAGATGCCCAGGGTGATACCCAGCATCTCGCGCGCGCCGCGCCGGAATTCGGGATGACGCCATTGCGCCCAAGGAGAAAAGCCCATACGGCGATTGTCGTATGGGCTCCGGGCTGGCGCCGCCGCCAGGGCTTGCGGCGTGCGGCCTGCGCTCAGTTGTTGAGCTTGCGCACCGTGCCGCTGCCGGCCGTGTGCATGCTGATCTCGGGGTTGCCCAGATAGCTGACACCGCCCGAACCGGCGATCGAGATGTCCAGCTTCTTGTTGGCCTGCACGATCACGTCGCCGCTGCCGGCGATGCGCACCTTGGCGTCCTCCGCCACCAGGGCGCGCGCCTTCACGTCGCCGCTGCCCGAGACCGAGACATTCAGGTTGGCGGCGCGGCCGCTGGCCACGATGTCGCCGCTGCCGGCAATCTTCAGCGCCAGGCGTTCGGCATTGAGCTCGTCGAAGCGGATGTCGCCGGAGCCGGCGATCGAGGCGTCCAGCTCGCCGGTCTTCATCGCCTCCACGCGCACATCGCCGGAGCCGGCGATGGCGACGGCGCGCAGCTGCGCCATGTCGATGCTGATCATGGGCGTGTTGCTGGCATTCAGCGAATAGCCACGCTTGGGTCCGATCTCGAGCGTGCGGCCCTTGCTGCCGTCCACCACCTTGGTTTCAAGATAGGGCAGAAGGTTCTTGTCGGTCTTGACCTCGACCTTGTGGCTGCTGCTCTGGCGCACCTGCACCTTGAAGCCGCCGGTGACCGAGATGGCATCGAAGCTGCCGACGTCGCGCGTCTCGGTGCTCATTTCGCCCGAGCCGTTCACGCGCTCGGAACCGATGCTCCAGCTCCAGGCCTGGGCCGAGCCCATGGCGGCCAGGCCGGCGGCGGTGATCAGGGTCAGGGCGGCAAAACGACGGGTGGTGTGCATGATTGGCTCCGTATGAATCTGGTGCTGCGCATCATGCAATCCATGCCACCCGAGCAGCCATCACGATTCGACCAAGTGCTGGCCGGCGGGTGCCAGATGCAGGAAACCCGCCCCCATCAATGCTTGGCCTTGGCGCCCTTGCCGTCCTTGACGGAACTGGCCTTGTCATCCGCCTTCTCGGCCTTCTCAGCCTTTTCGGCCTCGCCTTCACCAGCCTTGGCGCTACCGGGACGCGGCAGCAGCGGCGCCACGCCCTCGAGCTTGTTCTCGCGCATGTACTCGTCCATCTCCTTCCAGCCGGCGAACACCGCCGCCTTCTGGGCCTTGGGGTTGAGGGTGTAGCAGTCCTCGATGGCGCGCAGGGCGTGGCGGCAGGCGCTGCCCACAGCCTTGCCCTCGGCCTCTTTGGCGGCGGCCAGCTTGGCCGGATCTTCGATGCCTAGTTGGTCGCAGGCCGCCAGGCTGGCGAGCAGGGGCAGCAGCAGGAGAAGAAGTCGCTTCATCCCGGAGCTATCGGCCATTGCGGCGCCGGTCTTAAATGTGGATTCAGCGGGGCGCCATCGCCAGCAGGCGCGCCACGCGCTCCTCGGTGGCCGGATGGGTGCTGAACAAGCCCTTGATGCCGTCGGTCGAGAGCGGGTTCATGATCATCATCTGGGCCGTTTCCGGGTGCGCCTCGGCCGGGCCCAGCGGAATGCCCTGGGCGTAGCGGTGGATCTTGTCGAGCGCCGAGGCCAGGGCCCGCGGGTCACCCGAGATCTCGGCGCCGCCACGGTCGGCCTCGAACTCGCGCGCGCGGCTGATCGCCATCTGGATCAGGCTGGCGGCGATGGGCGCCAGAATCATCACCAGCATGGCGACGATGGGGTTGGTCTGCCGCCCCTCGGAATCGCGCCCACTGAAGAACATCGCGAAATTGGCCAGCATCGAGATCGCGCCAGCCATGGTGGCGCTGACGGTGGAGATCAGGATGTCGCGGTGCTTCACATGCGCCAGCTCGTGCGCCATCACGCCACGCAGCTCGCGCTCGGAGAGCACGCGCATGATGCCGGTGGTGGCGGCCACGGCCGCATGCTCGGGATTGCGCCCGGTGGCAAAGGCGTTCGGCGCCTCTTCGTTGATCACATAGACGCGCGGCATCGGCAGTTCGGCCTTGGCGGCCAGCTCGCGCACCATCGCGTAGAACTGCGGCGCCGAGGTTTCGTCCACCTCTTGCGCGTTGTACATCTTCAGCACCATCTGGTCGGAGAACCAGTAGCTGAAGAAGTTCATGCCCAGCGCCACCACCAGGGCCAGCATCATGCCGCTACGCCCGCCCAGCAGCGCACCGATCGCCATGAACAGGGCGGTGATGGCGGCCATCAGGATGGCGGTCTTCATGATGTTGAACATCGGGGTCTCTCCGTCGGAGTGGCTGGAGCCGCTTAGATGATGCTCAGGCGGCGGATTTCAAGCGTTCGCCAGCTGCGACCGGACGCGCCTGCAGAAAGGCCGCTGCCGGCAGGCGCTTGCCACCGGCGCGCTGCAACTCGGTGAGGCGCAACGCCTGCTCGCCACAGGCCACCACCAGGCCGGTGGCGTCGGCGGCCAGCACCTTGCCGGGCTCGCCGCGGCCCTCGCAGACCTCGGCGCGCCAGATCTTCAGCGCCTCGTCGCCCAGCAGGGCCAGCCCGCCCGGGAAGGGGTCGAAGGCGCGCAGGCGGCGCTCGATCCGGGCGGCGGGCTGGCGCCAGTCGATCTGGCTTTCGCTCTTCTCGATCTTGTGGGCGTATGTCACCCCCACCTCCGGCTGCGGCTGCGGATGGAAGCCCCCGCAGGCCGCCAGCTCCAAGGCCTCGACGATGAGGCGCGCGCCCAGCGCCGCCAGCTTGTCGTGCAGGCTGGCGGTGGAGTCGGTGGCGCCGATGGGCAGGCGCTCGGTCATGAGCATGGCGCCGGTATCCAGGCCCGCATCCATCTGCATGATGGTGATGCCGGTCTCGGCATCGCCGGCCTCGATGGCGCGGTGGATGGGCGCGGCGCCCCGCCAGCGCGGCAGCAGCGAGCCGTGGATGTTCAGGCAGCCCAGGCGCGGCAGGTCCAGCACCCATTGCGGCAGGATCAGCCCATAGGCCGCCACCACCATCACATCCGGGCGCGCATCCAGCAAGGCCTGGCGTGCGGCCGCGGCCTCATCGGGGTACTTGCCGTCCAGCCTCAGGCTGATCGGCTGCGCCACCGTGATGCCGTGCTGCAGCGCCAGCTGCTTCACCGGCGAGGCCTGCAGCTTCATGCCGCGGCCGGCCGGGCGGTCCGGCTGGGTCAGCACCAGTGGCAGCTCAAAACCGGCCGCCAGCAGCGCCGCCAGCGCGCTGGCGGCGAATTCCGGGGTCCCGGCGAAGACGACGCGCATGCCCATCAGCGGCCGCGGCCCTGCTCTTCGCGGGTCTTCTTGATCATCTTGGTCTTGATGCGCTCGCGCTTGAGCGGGCTCAGGTACTCGACGAACACCTTGCCCATCAGGTGGTCCATCTCATGCTGCACGCACACCGCCAGCAGGCCCTCGGCGTCGAACTCGTGCGGCTGGCCGTCGCGGCCCAGGGCACGCACCGTGACGCGGCTGTGGCGCGGCACCTTGTCATAGATGGCGGGCACCGACAGACAGCCCTCCTCGCCCTCAGTGAACTCGGCACTGGTGGCGATCAGCTCGGGGTTGATCAGCACGCGCGGCTTGTTGCGGTCCTCCGAGGTGTCGATCACGACCACGCGCTCATGCACGTCCACCTGGGTGGCGGCCAGGCCCACGCCCTCGGCCGCATACATGGTTTCCAGCATGTCGTCGACGAGCTGACGGATGCGTTCGTCCACCTCGGCCACGGGCTTGGCCACGGTGTGCAGGCGGGGGTCGGGATAACGGAGGATGTTCAGTTTGGCCATCGGGGCTTCCATGCGCGCCTTGTGGACGCCGCACAACGTCTGTTTGTAAGTGCTTGCAAGAGCGCCGGGGCGCCCACCGCTTTCATTGCGACCACCCCGGAATGGGGGCAGAATCGCCGCGAGCTGAGGCGGCATTTTCGCCGATCCGCGCGTGCGCCGCCTGCACCAGCAAAAAACGCCCTGCAATGACGATAGAAAGGCAGCCCTTGAGCTCCCACGCAAGACTCACTGCCGGCCTCCTTGGCCTGAGCATCTGCATCGCCAGCGGCCCTGGCCACGCGACCAACTATCCCATCACCCCGGAGCAACGCGAGACCGCGCAACGCGTGGCCGATGCCGGCGTGCCGATTTCCGAGCTGGCGCCCGGCGCGCCGGACTCGCACACCGTCAAGCCCGGCGACACGCTTTGGGACATCTCCAAGCTCTTCCTCAGCAGCCCCTGGCGCTGGCCCGAGCTCTGGGGCATGAACCGCGACCAGGTCTCCAACCCGCACCTGATCTACCCGGGTCAGGTCTTGCTGCTGGTGAAGAGCAACGGCCGCGCCCGGCTGGAGCTGGCGCGCTCGATGAACGACGCATCGGCGCAGGCGGCCGGCACCACCAAGCTGTCGCCACGGGTGCGCAGCAGCCGCCTGGAAGACAACCCCATCACCGCGATCCCCCAGCATCTGATCGAGCCCTTCCTGACCGATGCGGTGGTGTTCGATACCGATGAGCTGGCGCTGGCGCCGCGCATCGTCGCCACGCCCGAGGGCCGCGTGCTGGTGACGCGCGGCGACCTCGCCTATGCCCGCGGCGAGCTGATACAGGGCGGCGAATACCGCGTGTTCCGCAACACCACGCCGCTGCGCGATCCGGTCAGCAAGGAAATCCTTGGCTACGAGGCACCCTTCCTGGGCACGGCGGACATGCTGCGCCCCGGCCGCGAGGGCCCGGACGCCAACGGCAAGGCGGAGATCGTGCCGGCGACCCTGAGCATCCGCACCGCGCGCCAGGAAATGGGCGAGGGCGACCGCCTCTCGCTGGTGCCACCGCGCAATTTCGAACGATATGTGCCGCATTCGCCGGCCCAGCCGGTGTCGGGCCAGGTCATCTCCATCTACGGAGACGCGCTCACCGCCGGCCAGAACCAGATCGTCGCCATCAACCGCGGCAAGCAGGACGGCATGGAGCGTGGCCATGTGCTGGCACTCTGGCAGGCGGGGCGCGTGACGCGCGACAAGACCGGCGACAAGCCGCAGGATATCCGCCTGCCTGACGAGCGCCACGGCCTGCTGTTCGTGTTCCAGGTCTACCAACGCGTGTCCTATGCGCTGATCGTCTCGGTCAAGGACCCGGTGGCGCCCGGCGACCGCTTCACCCAGCCCTGAGCGCTTGCGCGCACATCGCGTCGCCACCATGGACCGCGATGAGCTGAGCGCCTGGTTGTATCTGCTGGAGACGGCCGAGCTGGGGCGGGCCGGCATACGCCGCCTGCTCGCCGGCCTGGGTGGTCCCCAGGCGGTACTGGCGGCCGGCCCGCCGGCCTGGGGCTCACTGATCCGGCCCGAGCTGGTGCAGGCGCTGCAACAGCCGCCGCCGCAGCTGCCTGAGTTGCTGGAGCGGACGCTGGACTGGCTCGCCGGCGACGCACGCCGCAGCCTGCTCTGCCTGGGCGACGCCGACTATCCCCTGCCCCTGCTGAACAGCCCCGATCCGCCGCTGCTGCTCTATTTGCAGGGCCGGCGCGCGCTGCTGGGCAGCGACGCGGTGGCCGTGGTCGGCAGCCGCCACCCCTCGCACCAGGGCCGCGACAACGCCCTGCGCTTCGCCGCTGCGCTGAGCGAGGCGGGTTACTGCATCGTCTCGGGCCTGGCCCTGGGCATCGACGGCGCCGCCCATGAGGGCGGGCTGAAGGGGCCGGGCAGCAGCATCGCGGTGCTGGGCACCGGACTGCATGAGATCTACCCACGCCACCACGCGGCCCTGGCCGAACGGCTCAGCGAGCAGGGCCTGCTGGTGAGCGAATACGCCCTGGGCATGCCAGCCCTGGCCGCCAACTTCCCACGCCGCAACCGCATCATTGCCGGGCTCGCGCGCGGCTGCCTGGTGGTGGAGGCCGCGCTGCAATCGGGCTCGCTGATCACGGCACGCCTGGCCAGCGAGGCCGGCCGCGAGGTCTTTGCCATCCCCGGCTCGATCCACTCGCCGCTCAGCCAGGGCTGCCATGCGTTGTTGCGCCAGGGCGCGGCGCTGGTGGAGAACGCGCAGGAGGTGCTGGACGCGCTGGAGCCCAGCACCCGCCACAGCGCGGCGGCGGCCCTGCCACCCCCGCCGGCACCGCGCGCCGCCTTGGACGAGCCCGGCCTGGTGCTGGAGGCGATGGGCTATGACCCGGTGTCGCTGGATGCGCTGATGGCGCGCGGTGGCTGGAGCGCCGCCCAGCTGAGCGCCCTGCTGCTGGACCTCGAGCTGGCCGGGGCGGTGGCACGCCTGCCGGGCGCCTTGTTCCAGCGCCGCGCACAGGCCTGAAAGTGGACCTGAACGCGGGCCTGAAATCTGACCGGATGGCGCGCCGGAACGCCCAATTCAAGGCCAATTTCAGCCCCCTTTGCGCGCCGGGGGCTTGGGAGCCCTGGGTTATAGTGCGCCCATGTTTGACGTCCTCGTCTACCTCTACGAAACCTATTGGCGCCCGGACGCTTGCCCGGACCACGCCCAGCTGACACGCAAGTTGTCGGCCGTAGGCTTCGAGACCGACGAGATCCAGGAGGCGCTGTCCTGGCTGGACGGGCTGGCCCATGCGGCCGAGTCCTACCAGGGCGAACAGGGCGTCACGAGCATGCGCGTCTACTCGGTCGACGAGCTGGACCATCTGGGCGAGGCTTCGGTGGGCTTCATCAGCTTCCTGGCTTCGGCCGGCGTGCTGCCGCCGCCGATGCGCGAGATGGTGATCGACCGCGCGATGGCCATCCCCGGTGCGCCGATGGACCTAGAGGACCTGAAGATCATCGTGCTGATGGTGTTCTGGAGCCTGGGCGAGGAGCCCGATGCGCTGATCCTGGACGAACTCTTCGTCGCCCCCGAAGACCGCCTCATTCACTAGCCCGCCGGGCGTTCAATTCACCAGGCGGCTCGGATCCACGTCCAGCTTGGCGAGCGCATTGCGCGTGGCGCGCACCGTCAGGGCCTCGTCCTGAGCCGGCAGCAGCAGACCGGCCTGCAGGAAGGCCGCCAGGCGATTCAGCTGGAACAGCACACCGCGCCCCTTGGGTGAGACGAACAGCGTGAGGCCGTGGCGCACGCCGCGCCAGGCCAGTTGCACCGCCTCGTTGCGGCCTCGGTAGTCCAGCATGTACCAGCCGCCCACCTGCAACTCATGGGCCCAGGCCAGCATCGCCGGCGTGGGCATGGAACCGCCCTCGGCCACCACTTCCAGGTCTTCGGTCTCATGGCTGGAGAGATCGCGCACCAGCGACTCGTTGAGCTCGCCCTCGCCCTCGGGCAGCATGGCCTCCAGCGCCTCCAGCTGACCCATTAGATCGTCCAGGCGCTCGCGCGGTATCGCCGCGGTCTTGGCGGTGAAGGCGGCGGCCAGGGCATTGTTGAGGGCGCGGATGTGCTGATCCTGCTTGTCGCTGCCGAGGCCCGCATGGCTCATGCCATCGCGCAGGGTCTTGAGCAGGGGTGGCAGGCGGCGTATCACCTCGGCCCGCTCCTCGCGCGACACCTTGGCGCTGGCCGACCAGATCAGATCCGCGGCCGCGCGCTTCATCAGCTTGGTGTCCTCGGACTGCGGCCCGTTGCGCACCCCGCTGACGGCCAGCACATCGGCCCAGACCTGGAACAGGAATTCGCGCACGCCATCCTGCACCGGCACCTCGTTGAGCATCTTGCGCAGCTCGATGGTGTACTGGATCGCCATGGTCTCGCGCTGCTCGACCTGCTGAGCCAGCGAGACACCCTTCACCGAGGCCTGGTTCTCCTGCTCGAAGTAATGCGCGAGGAATTTCTCGAACTCGGTCAGTACGGTCTGGAACACGCGCCGGCCGGTGTCGGGGTAGGCCTCGACCACCTGCACCACGCGCTTGATCTCGCGCTCCAGCGCGTCTCCCACATCGCCCTGCGCGGCATTGAAACCCATCACGCAGGCGCCCATGCGGTCGATCAGGCGGCGCGCCGGGTGGTCGGTGGTGGCGAAGAAATCGGGTTCGGAGACGGCCACGCGCAGCACCGGCATCTGCAGGCGCGCAAACCAGACGCGCACCGAGGCGGGAATGCGCTCCTCGGTAAGGATGCTCTGGAACAGCAGGGCCACCACCTCGATGGTGGCGCGCTCGGCCGGCGTGTCGGCCGCCTGCTTGAGCACCTGCTTGAAGGCCTGGTTGCGCGCCTTCAGGTCGTCCAGCACCTGCGGTGCGGTGGCCTTGGCGCTCTCGGCCGGCATAGGGCGGCGTTGCAGCGCGTCCTGCGCATGGTTGATGGCGGCGCTGAGGCGGGCCGACACCGTCACCATTGCTGGCGCCGGCATCGGCGCGCTGGCACCGCGGGGCGCGCCGGCGCTCGCGGCACTCACCGCGGCGGCGGCACGCGGCAGCATGTCCGGCACATTGCGCGCCAGCACGCGCTGCAGCTGCGCCAGCACCTCCTCGGCCTGGGTGGCGGACTGGCTGCGTACCGCCGCGGCCTGCGCCGGCGGCGCAGGCCCGCGGCCGCCCGGAGGGGCCGTATGGGCGTAAGCATTGCCGGGGCCGTTGGCACCAAAGCCCGAGCTTGGCACCTCACCGGCCGCCCCACGGCTGCGGCGTATGAAGGGCCGCAGATCCACCTCGGGCATGACCTGCTGGGCCACCAGCCAGCGATTCGTCTCGTGATAGGCCTCGCTGAGCAGCAGGCCCAGTTCTTCATGCAGGCAGGGCTGCAGCAGCTGCCATTCCGAAGGGCCCAGGCCGGCACGCAGCCAGGCCTCCAGCACCACGCGCGAAATCACTTGTGCGCGCAGCAGATCATGCGGCGGCAGGTCCTCGCTGTGCTCCAGCGCCTGCATGCGGGTGCGCAGGTCGGTGTACTCCCAGGATGCCTTGTCCATCATCGCCAGCACCAGGCGCGAGCCGGTGATCTCGCGTTCGATGGTGAGGTCGTCCACCAGGCTGAGCGCCTGTGCGCCGGTGTTCGTGGGGATGCTGCCGATGCCGCCCGCCCCCCCCTTGGGCTCGGCCACGCCATAGACCGCGGCGTGGCGCAGGCCGCTGACAAAACCGCTCTGCCAGGCCGGCCCCTGGCGCTGCCAAGCATTCACCGCATCGCGGCGCAGCACCTGCAGGGCGTACTCTGCCGGTTGCAGCAGCAGGTGCTGGGCCGCCTCGCCGAGCGCCTTGGCGACATGCGCCGCGCCGCGCACGAGGGCGTCCAGATAGACGCGCCGCGCTTGCGTAGCCAGGGCTTTGGAACGGGCGTCGGCGGTCGGGGTCATTGAGTCAGGAAAGTGGCGGGAGTTCTCTGCGGATCACTCTACACCAGCGCCCCGGCGTTCGGGTCGTCCGGATCTTCCTTGTTGAGCGGCACCTTCACCAGATCCTCGCGCTTGACGCCCAGCCACATCGCGATGGCGGCGGCCACGAACACCGACGAATAGATGCCGAACAGGATGCCGATGGTCAGCGCCACTGCGAAATAGTGCAGGGTCTGGCCGCCGAAGATCAGCATCGACAACACCATCAGCTGCGTGCAGCCGTGGGTGATGATGGTGCGGCTCATGGTCGAGGTGATGGCGTGATCGATCACCTCATGGGTGGTGAGCTTGCGGTATTTGCGGAAAGCCTCGCGCACCCGGTCGAAGATCACCACCGACTCGTTCACCGAATAGCCCAGCACCGCCAGCACCGCCGCCAGCACCGGCAGCGAGAACTCCCATTGGAAGAAGGCGAAGAAGCCCAGGATGATGACCACGTCGTGCAGGTTGGCGATGATGCCGGCCAGCGCGAACTTCCACTCGAAGCGGAAGGCCAGGTAGATCATGATGCCCACCACGGTCACGGCCAGGGCCTTGGCCGCATCGGCGGCCAGCTCGGCGCCCACCGAGGGGCCCACCACCTCGCTGCGCGAGAGCTTCACCGGCTCGGCACCATCGGCCTTGGCGCAGATCTGCTTGCTGACGGTCTCGCCCTGTTCGGTGACGCCCTGGCGTTGCGAGATGCTGCCGCCCTCGACCTTGCAGAGTTCGCCAAAGACGCGGTCCACCAGTACGTCCTGCTTGATGTCGCCGCGCAGCGGCAGGCGGATCAGCACATCGCGCGAGGTGCCGAAGTTCTGCACCTGCACCTCGCCAAAACCGAGCGACTCGATGTGCTCGCGGGTCTTGAGGATCTCGGCCGGATGCGAGTACTCGACCTCAACCACCGCGCCGCCGGTGAACTCGATGGAGAAGTGCAGGCCGCGCGTGATCAGGAAGAACACGGCAGCGGCAAAGGTCAGGAAGGAGATCGCGTTGAAGACCAACGCGTGCTTCATGAACGGGATGTCCCGCTTGATACGGAAGAGTTCCATGATTCGCTTTCTTAGGCCTGCGGGGCGTCCGTGGTGCCGGGCTCAGCGGCAGGCTTCCACACCTGCCCGATCGACACCGACTTGAGCTTCTTCTTGCCGCCGTACCAGAGGTTGACTAGGGCGCGCGAGAACATCACCGAGGAGAACATGGAGGTCAGGATGCCCAGGCAATGCACCACGGCAAAGCCCTTCACCGGCCCCGAACCGAAGGCCAGCAGGGCGATGCCGGCGATCAGCGTGGTGACGTTGGAGTCCAGGATGGTCGCGAAGGCGCGCTCATAGCCGGCATTGATGGCCACCTGGGGCGAGGCACCGCCGCGCAACTCCTCGCGCACGCGCTCGTTGATCAGCACGTTCGAGTCGATCGCCATGCCCAGCACCAGCGCAATGGCGGCAATGCCCGGCAGCGAGAGCGTGGCCTGCAGCATCGACAGCAGGGCCACCAGCAGCAGCAGGTTGAAACCCAGCGCCAGCGTCGAGAACACGCCGAACAGCATGTAGTAGAGGCACATGAACAGCGCCACCGCGGCAAAGCCCCAGATCACGCTATGAATGCCCTTGTCGATGTTTTCCTTGCCCAGGCTGGGGCCGATGGTGCGCTCTTCGATGATGGTCATGGGCGCGGCCAGCGAGCCGGCGCGCAGCAGCAGGGCGGTGTCGGCCGCTTCCTGCGTGGTCATCGCGCCCGAAATCTGGAAGCGGTTGCCCAGCTCGCCGCGGATCGACGGCGCCGTCAGCACCTCGCCCTTGCCCTTCTCGAACAGGATGATGGCCATGCGCTTGCCGATGTTTTCGCGCGAGACGTCCTTGATGATGCGTGCGCCCTTGGCGTCCACCGTCAGGTGCACGGCGGGCTGCTGGTGCTCGTCGAAGCCGGGCTGGGCATCGCTCAGGTTGTCACCGGTCAGCACCACCTGGCGCTTCACGATCAGCGGCGCGCCACCGCGCTCGGTGAAACGCTCGGTACCGAAGGGCACGGGGGCGCTGCCCACCGCGGCCGCCTGGGCCTCGGTGCTGTCGTCCACCATGCGCAGCTCCAGCGTGGCGGTGCGGCCGATGATGTCCTTGGCCTTGGCGGTGTCCTGCACACCGGGCAGCTGCACCACCACGCGGTCCAGGCCCTGTTGCTGGATCACCGGCTCGGACACGGCCAGCTCGTTCACGCGGTTGTGCAGGGTGGTGATGTTCTGGCGCAGCGCGGCCTCCTGCACCGCGACCATCGCCGCGGGCTTGAGCACGCCGGAGAGCTGGAGCTCACTGCCCGCGCCCAGTGGCGTCCATTCCACATCGGCCAGCTGCTCGCGCAGCAGCACGGCGGCCTTGTCGCGCAGCTCGGCCTCGCGGAAGTTGACGATCACGTTGTTGCCATCGCGGCTGATGCCGGCGTGGCGGATGCCCTTGTCGCGCAAGAGGGTACGCAGATCACCGGTGAGGGCCTCGGCCTTCTTGGTCAGCGCGGCCTTCATGTCCACCTGCATCAGGAAGTGCACGCCGCCGCGCAGGTCCAGGCCCAGGTACATCGGGAAGGCATGCAGGCTCGCCAGCCACTTGGGCGAGCGCGACACCAGGTTCAGCGCCACGATATAGGTGGGCTCGGCCGGGTCGGCGTTGAGCGCCTTGCTGATCGCGTCCTTGGCCTTGATCTGCACGTCCGGATCGGTGAAGCGGGCGCGCACCGAGTTGCCCTCCAGCTGCACGAAGTCCGGCTGGATGCCGGCATCCTTGAGCGCCTGCTCAATGCGGGAAGTCAGCGCGGCATCCACCTTGACGGTGACCTTGGCGCTGGAGACCTGCACGGCCGGGGCCTCGCCGAACAGATTCGGCAGGGTGTAGATCAATCCGATCAGCAGCGCGACCAGCAGCAGCGCGTACTTCCACAACGGATAACGATTCATGAGGGCATCCTCGGGAGGCCGATGGGCGCACCAGGCTGGTACGCCTCTGAATAAAGCCCGGCACCATGTCTGGCATGGGCCGGGCTGGGAGACTTCAATTCAACAGCCAGTGGCCCGCGCGCGGCGGGCCAGGCCGGACTTACTTGACCGTGCCTTTGGGCAGCACCTGCACCACGGCCGAGCGCTGCACCTGCAGTTCCACGCCATTGGCCACTTCCAGGCTGACGATGGTCTCGCCCAGCTTGTTGACCTTGCCCAGCAGGCCACCCGAGGTGACGATCTCGTCGCCCTTGGCGAGCGCGTCGATCATGGCCTTGTGCTCCTTCTGACGCTTCATCTGCGGACGAATCATCACGAAGTAGAGCACCACGAACATCAGCACCAGGGGCAGCATGCCACCCAGCTGGCTCATCAGGTCGCCACCGGCCGCGGCAGCCGGGGCCGCTTGCGCATATGCATTCGAAATAAACACGTCGATATCCCTTTGGACTAGGTCCGCCCAGACTGATACGGGCGGAAGAACCGCGGATTGTAAGTGAGGCGGCGATTGCCGCACCCGCGATCCAAGCTGGGGTTGACAAGCTCTCTTTCAAGAAATATTCTCCAAATATATTAACTTGCTTTCAAAGGCTGCCTCATGAGCGCTGTCAACCTGCCCCGCTGGACCGGTGTGTTCCCTGCCGTCACCACCAAGTTCACTGCCAACGAAGAGCTCGACATCGCCGAGATGGAGCGCCACTTCGAGTTCCAGATCGCCAACGGCGTGGACGGCCTGGTGACCGGCGGTTCGCTGGGCGAGGCCAGCACCCTGACGCTGGAAGAAAAGCTGGAAGTGGCCGCCACCGCCCTGCGCGTGGCCCGCGGCCGGGTGCCGGTGCTGGCCAATGTGTCCGAGACCAGCACGCGCCAGGCGCTCAAGTATGTGGAAGGCTGTGCCAAGCTGGGCGTGCAGGGCCTGATGCTGATGCCGGCCGTGCTCTACCCGGCCGATACCCGCGAGGCCATGGCCAATGTGCGCACCGTGGCCAATGCCGCCGCCCTGCCCACCATGGTCTACAACAACCCGGTGTCCTACCGCGTCGATCTGAGGCCCGAGGACTTTGCCGAGCTGGCCGACTGCCCCTGGCTGGTGGCGATCAAGGAGTCCACCGACAACATCCGCCGCATCACCGACCTGCGCAATGTGGTGGGCAACCGCTACCAGCTCTTCATCGGCGTGGACGACCTCAGCTTCGAAGGCCTGGTGCTGGGCTGCGACGGCCTGCTGGCCGGCCTGTGCGATGCCTTCCCGGCCGAGACCGTGGCCATGTACAAGCTGATCCGTGCCAAGCGCTACGACGAGGCGCTCAAGCTCTACCAATGGTTCATGCCGCTGCTGCACCTGGATGTCTCCGCCAAGCTGGTGCAGAACATCAAGCTGGCCGAGGCCATGGCCGGCGTGGGCAACGAGCATGTGCGCCGCCCGCGTCTGCCCCTGGTGGGCACCGAGCGCGAGCGCGTGCAGGCCATCATCCAGCGCGGCCTGGACAGCCGCCCGGACCTGCACGCCCTGTTCTGAGCGCCAGCTTGCGCGTTTGCCCGCAGCGGGGCCGGGCCCCGCTGCTGCGATGATCGCGGCATGAACGCCAAAGCCGTCCCCAAGAAAGCCCCCGCCGCCAAGGCCCCCAGCAAAGCCGCCAGCAAGGTCGCCACCAGGCCGGCCGTGAAATCCGACGACATGGCCCCCGAAGCCGACAAGCGCCGCTATGCCGACCAGGCCTACGACGCCATCGAATCGATGATCGCCACCCTGGTGCTGAAGCCGGGCGCGCCCATCGTCGAGGCGGACCTGATTGAGCGCACCGGCCTGGGTCGCACGCCCACGCGCGAGGCCTTGATGCGCCTGGTGGCGAACGGCCTGATCGTGCAGCTGCCGCGGCGCGGCCTGCTGGTGAGCGACATCCTGCTGGCCGAGCATCTCGACCTGCTGGAAGCGCGCCGTGCGCTGGAGCGCCTGATCGCCACCAGCTCGGCGCGCCGTGCCACGCCGCCGCAGCGCGAGGCCCTGGTGCAATGCGCGCAGGACATGCTGGACGCCGCCAAGCGCGGCGATCTGGCCGCCTATATGCAGGCCGACCAGGCGCTGGACCGCGTCAACCACGCGGCCTGCCGCAACCCCTTCGCGGTGGCCGCGGTGATCCCGATGGTGATCCAGTGCCGGCGCTTCTGGTACGCCTATCAGCACCAGGGCGACATCGGCGAAGGTGCGCGCTGCCACCTGCTGCTGGCGCGCGCCATCGCGGCCGGCAAGGGCGAGGAGGCCGCGGCCGCCAGCGACGCCCTGCTGGACTATCTGCGCCAGTTCGCGCAGCAAGTGATTGAATGAGTGATTGAGTAGCAAGAGACCATGAGCCCTGCCCTGCCCACCCGCATCATCGATTCCCATACCGGCGGCGAGCCCACCCGCACCGTCGTCTCCGGCGGGCCCGAGCTGGGCCGGGGCAGCATGGCCGAGCGGCTGCAGCGCTTCAAGACCGATCACGACGCCTGGCGCAGCGCCCTCGTCAACGAGCCGCGCGGCTCGGATGTGATGGTGGGTGCGCTGCTGTGCGAGCCGGAGCTGCCCGACAGCGCGGCCGGCGTGATCTTCTTCAACAACGTCGGCTACCTCGGCATGTGCGGCCATGGCAGCATCGGCCTGATCGCCACGCTGGCCTACCTGGGCCGCATCAAGCCCGGCGTGCACAAGATCGAGACCCCGGTGGGCCGCATCAGCGCCGAGTTGCACGCCGACGGCCGCGTCAGCATCGCCAATGTGCCGGCCTATCGCCTGGCCAAGCGCGTGCCGGTCGAGCTGGGCGGACGGGTCTTCCATGGCGACGTGGCCTGGGGCGGCAACTGGTTCTTCCTGTGCGAAGACCATGGCCTCGAGCTGACCCTGGCACATGCCGAGCGTCTCACCGAATTTTCCTGGGCCATGCGCCAGGCCCTCACGGCCCAGAGCATCGGCGGCGCCGATGGCGCCGAGATCGACCACATCGAGCTGATTGGCCCCGCCCTGCAGGCCGGCCACCAGGGCCGCAGCTTCGTGCTGTGCCCCGGCAAGGCCTACGACCGCTCGCCCTGCGGCACCGGCACCAGCGCCAAGGTGGCCTGCCTGGCGGCCGACGGCAAGCTGGCGCCGGGCGCGCTGTGGCAGCAGGAAAGCGTGATCGGCAGCGTGTTCGAGGCCTCTTATCAAGTTTCCCAGCAGGCCAGCGCTGAGGGTCAGGTCTTGCCGACGATCACCGGCCGTGCCCATGTGAACCTGGACGCGACCCTGGTGTTCCAGCCCGGCGACCCGTTCGCCTGGGGCATCACGCAGCGGTGAGATCGGCAGACGTCCTCATCGTCGGCGGCGGCATCGTCGGCGCCGCCTGCGCACGCGAATACGCGCGCCAGGGCTTGAGCGTGGCGGTGGTCGAGCGCGCCGCGCTGGGCGGCGGCGCCACCGCCGCATCCATGGGCCATCTGCTGGTGGTCGACGCCGAGGATGGCGGCGACGCCAGCGAGTTTCAGCTCTCGCAGCGTTCGCTGCGGCTGTGGCAGGACTGGCTGGACGAATCGCCGGCCCATGCCGAGCTGGCCGAGCATGAGCGCTGCGGCACGCTGTGGATCGCCGCCGACGCCGAGGAGCTCGCCCTGGCCGAGCGCAAGTGCGCCTGGCTCACGGCGCGTGGCCTGCCCGCCGAACTGCTCGACGCCGCCGCGCTGGCGCGCCTGGAACCCCTGCTGCGGCCGGGCCTGGCCGGTGCCCTGCGCGTCGCGGGCGATGCGCGCGTCTACCCGCCCAAGGTAGCGGCCGCCTGGCTGCAGCAGGCCAAGGTGCAGCTGATACGCGGCGAGGTCACGGCCATCGAGGGCGCGAGCCTGCGCCTGGCCGACGGCCGCACGCTGTGGGGCGCCATGGTGGTGCTGTGCGCGGGCCTGGCCAGCCAGCGCTTTCTGCCGCCTGGCTGCCTGTTGCCCAAGAAGGGCCAGTTGGCCATCACCCAGCGCGCCCCCGCGGCGGTAAGCCATCAGCTGGTGGAGCTGGGCTATATCAAGAAGGCGCATCTGGCGCACGAGGACACGGTGTCCTTCAATGTGCAGCCGCGCCCCGGCGGCCAGCTGCTGATCGGCTCCTCGCGCCAGGTCGGCCGCAGCGATGCGCCGCTGGACCTGGCGATGCTGCGCCGCATGCTGCAATGCGCCGCCGGCTATCTGCCCGGCCTGCCCGAGCTGAGCCTGTTGCGCTGCTGGAGCGGCATCCGGCCGGCCAGCGCCGATGGTCAGCCGCTCATCGGCGCGCACCCCGAGCTGCCACGCGTGTGGCTGGCCACCGGGCACGAGGGGCTGGGCATCACCACCTCGCTGGCCAGCGCCGAGTTGCTGGCCGATCTGAGCCTGGGCCGCACGCCACAGCTGAGCCCGGCACCCTATGCCCCGGCGAGGTTCGTCGCATGAAGATCATCATCAACGGTATCGAGGCCGAGGTGCCCGCGGGTGTGACGGTGGCCGCCGCGCTGGCGCATGCCGGCCATGGGGCCACGCGCCGCTCGCTCAGCGGCCAGCCGCGCCAGGCTTTTTGCGGCATGGGCGTCTGCCAGGAATGCCGCGTGCGCATCGATGGCCAGCCCGAGCGCCTCGCCTGCATGAGCCTGGCGGTCGAGGGCATGCAGGTGGAGACCCTGGCATGACCAAGCATCTGCAGGCCGATGCCATCGTGGTGGGTGCCGGGCCGGCCGGTATCGCGGCCGTGAGCCACCTGCTGCCGGCCGGGCGCAGCGTGATCTGGGTCGACAACCAGCTGCGCCCGGGCGGCCAGATCTGGCGCGGTGCCGCCCTGCCCCAGGTCGATGCGCTACGCCAGCACCCCCGGCTCAGCATGCTGCCCGGCCATGCGGTGGTGGCGGCCGAGAGCCCGCACGAGCTGCTGCTGCACGACGCGGCCGGCCAGCAAACGCTGCGCGTGCGCGCACCGCAGCTGCTGCTGGCGCTGGGCGCGCGCGAGCGCATGCTGCCCTTCCCCGGCTGGACCCTGCCCGGCGTGCATGGCGCGGGCGGCCTGCAAGCCCTGGTGAAGGGCGGTTGGCCGATCGCCGGCCGGCGCGTGCTGCTGGCCGGTTCGGGCCCGCTGCTGCTGGCCAGCGCCGCCAGCTTGCGCGCCGCCGGCGCCCGGCTGCTGGGCATCTACGAGCAGGCGCCGCGCGGCGCGCTGGCCCGCTTTGCCGCCGGTCTGCCGCTGGGCAAGATGGCGCAGGCCGTGGGCCTAAGCTGGCGCTTGCGCGGCCTGCCCTACGCCCCGGGCCGCTGGCCGCTGCGCGCGCTGGGCGAGGACAAGCTCGAGGCCGTGCTGCTGACGGATGGCCAGCGCGAATGGGCCGAGCCCTGCGACGCGCTGGGTGTGGGCTTCGGCCTCCTGCCCAATACCGAGCTGGCCGAGCTGCTGGGCTGCGCCCTGCAGGACGGCGCCATCGCCGTGGACGTAAAGCTGCAGACCTCGCTGCCGGGGGTGTTCGCCGCCGGCGAATGCACCGGCATCGGCGGCGTGGACAAGGCCAGCCTGGAGGGCGCGATGGCGGCCGCGGCAATGCTGGGCCAAGGGCTCAAGCCCTATGCGCGTCGCCATGCCGGCCAGCTCGCCTTTGCGCGACGGCTCGCCAGCGGCTTCGCGCTGCGCCCCGAGCTGCTGCAGCTGGCCGATGCCAAGACCCTGATCTGCCGCTGCGAGGACGTCAGCCTGGGCGCCCTCAAGGCCTGGCCGCAATGGCGCGACGCCAAGCTGCAGACGCGCTGCGGCATGGGCGCCTGCCAGGGCCGTATCTGCGGGCCCATCACGCAGACCCTGCTGGGCTGGCCCGAGGCCAGTGGCGGGCGGGGCACGCGCGCGCCGCTGCAGCCCGTGCCGCTGCGCTGCCTGATGGATGACTGACCGGGACGACTGAAGCCACGGTGCCATCTGTCATGGCCCACCGCGCCGGGCGGGCCATGGCTCCTTCGGGCGATGTGAGCGGGCACCGCATTGCCGAGACTGCATGCACCGACGCCAAGGTGGCGTCAGCCTCAAGGAGTCCCCATGCACAAGCCCGCCCGTTTCGACATGTACGCCACGATCCACCGTGCGCTGCGCCACTTCATGACCGACACGCTGACGCAGATCGGCCGCCTGGACGCCAGCGACAGCGAGGCCAGCCGCGCCGCGCTGGATCAGCTCGACACCCTGCTCTACCTCTGCCGCCAGCACCTGGAGCACGAGAACCGCTTCGTGCACCCCGCCATCGAGGCGCGCAGCCCGGGCGGCTCGCAGCGCATTGCCGGCGAGCATGAGGACCATCTGGAAGCCATCGCCGCACTGGAGGCCGAGGCCCTGGCGGTGCGCCAGGCCCCCAGCCCCACCGCCGATCTGCGCCTGTACCGCCATCTGGCCCTGTTCGTGGCCGACAACTTCGAGCACATGCAGATCGAGGAGACGCGCCACAACGAGCTGCTGTGGCAGGGCTATGACGACGCCGAGCTGGTGCAGATCCACGAGCAGATCCTGGCCTCGCTGGACCCGGCCGAACGTGGCATCGTGCTGCGCTGGATGACGCCGGCCTTGCCGCGCAGCGAGCGCGCCGCCCTCTATGCCGAGCTGCGCAAGCAGATGCCGGGCGAGGTGTTCAGCGCGGTGCTGGACGGCGCCAAGCCCTGGCTGGGCGCGCAGGACTGGGCCGCGCTGGTGGCCGATCTGGACCAGCGCGAAGCGCTGCTCGCCTGATCAGCCCTGCTTCTTGGCCGCGCCCAGATAGGTCTCGATGACGCGCGGGTCGTTGGCCAGCTCGCTGGCCGGCCCCTCGAGGCCGATCTCGCCGGTCTCCAGCACATAGGCGTAATCGGCCACCTCGAGCGCGGCGCGGGCGTTCTGCTCGATCAGCAGGATGCTCACGCCGGTATCGCGCAGGCGCGCGACGATGCGGAAGATCTCCTTCACGATCAGCGGCGCCAGGCCCAGGCTGGGTTCGTCCAGCATCAGCACCTTGGGCCTGGCCATCAGGGCGCGGCCCACCGCCAGCATCTGGCGCTCGCCGCCGGACAGCGTGCCCGAGAGCTGCTCGCGACGCTCCTTCAGGCGCGGGAACAGGGCGTAGACCTTCTCCAGCTCCTCGCGCCAGTCGCGCTGGCCCAGGCGCATCGGGCGGTAGCCGCCGAGCACCAGGTTGTCCTCCACGCTCATGGTGGTGAAGAGCTCGCGCTTCTCTGGCACCAGGGCCAGGCCGCGCATGACGCGCTCTTCCAGGCTCAGGGCGCTGATGTCCTGGCCATCCAGCAAGACCTGACCCCGGGCGGGCAGCACGCCCATCAGCGCGTTCAGCGTGGTGCTCTTGCCGGCGCCGTTGGGGCCGATCACCGTCACCACGCTGCCCTCGGGCAGCCGCAGGTTCAGGCCCGTCAAGACCTCGGCGCGGCCGTAGCCGGCATGCAGGTCGCGTACTGTCAGCAGTTCGTTTGCCATGGTGTTGTCAGTGCTCGGTTCCCAGGTAGGCGGCGCGCACCTCGGGGCTGGCCTGCACCTCCTCGGGGGTGCCCTCGATAAGCTTGGTGCCGAACTCCATCACCACGATGCGGTCGGTCAGTCCCATCACGAATTCCATGTCGTGCTCCACCAGCAGAATGCTCAGGCCCTCGGCCTTGAGCTGGCGCAGCACCTCGGCCAGGGCCTGCTTCTCCTTGTGGCGCAGGCCGGCCGCGGGCTCGTCCAGCAGCAGCAGGGCGGGGTCGGTGCAGAGCGCGCGCGCGATCTCCATCAGGCGCTGCGGGCCCAGGGCCAGATTGCCGGCCAGCTCGTGCATCTGGCCTTGCATGCCGATGCGCTGGAGCTGCTTCTCGGCCTCGGCGAACAGGCAGCGCTCCTCGGCGCGGTCCAGCCGCAGCATGGCGCGCAGGGTGCCGCTGCTGCTGCGCAGATAGCCGCCCAGCGCGACGTTCTCTAGCACCGTCATGTCGGCAATCATCTTCACATGCTGGAAGGTGCGCGACATGCCGCGCTCGGCAATGCGGCGCGAGTTCAAGCCGCCCACCGGCAGACCGCGGAAGTTGACCTTGCCGCTGGTCAGGCTCAGCACGCCCGAGACCAGGTTGAAGGTGGTGGACTTGCCGGCGCCGTTGGGGCCGATCAGGCCGATGATCTCGCCGGCGCGGATCTTGAAGCTGACGTCGTTGACCGCAACCAGGCCGCCGAACTGTTTGCGCACCTTGTCCACCTCGAGCAGCAGTTCGCCGGGCTCGGGCTTGTCGCGCGCCGGCAGGGGCGCGGCGCCATCCCAGTCGTGCGCGCGGCGGCGTGTCGGCAGCCAGCGCGCCGTCAGGCCTTGGAAAAAGGGCCACAAGCCCTTGGGCGCGTACTTGAGCATCAGCACCAGCAGCACGCCCAGCACGATGACCTCGAAGTTGCCATTGCTGCCCAACAGGCGCGGCAGCAATTCCTTCAGCTGGTCTTCCAGGATCTTCAGCACCCCGGAGCCGACGAAGGCGCCCCAGACCGTGCCGACACCGCCCACCACCGCCATGAAGAGGTACTCGATGCCCATCTTCAGCGCGAAGGGGCTGGGATTCACGGTGCGCTGGAAATGCGCGAACAGCCAGCCCGAGACCGAGGCCAGCATGGCCGCGATGACGAAGATCACGACCTTGTAGCGGAAGGTGGAAACGCCCATGGCCTCGGCCATCACGGTGCCGCCGTTGAGCGCGCGGATGGCGCGGCCGGGTCGCGAGTCGAGCAGGTTCTTCACGCCCCAGGCGCCCGCCAGCGCAAAGATCCACACCAGGTAGTAGAGCGCGCGGCCATCCTGCAGGCTGAGGCCGAACAGGTTCAGGGCCGGCAGGCCCAGGATGCCGTCGTACTTGCCGAGGAACTCGGTGTTGGCGATCAGGTAGTTGAGGCTCAGCGCCCAGGCGATGGTGGCCAGCGGCAGGTAATGGCCCGACATGCGCAGCGTCAGCCAGGCCAGCAGCAGCGCGATCAGCACCGTGCAGGCCAGGCCGGCGAACAGGGCCAGCCAGGGCGAGATGCCATAACGCGTGGACAGCAGGGCCGTGGTGTAGGCCCCCACGCCCACGAAAGCGGCCTGCCCGAAGGAGGTGAGCCCGCCCACGCCGGTGAGCAGCACCAGGCCCAGGGCCACGAGGGCGAACATGCCGATGTAGTTGAGCTGGGTGATCCAGAACTCGGGCACCGGCAGCACCGGCAGCATGAACAGCACCAGCAGGCCCAGTGCGGGAAGAAGTTTGCGCGATTGCATGGCGATCAATGCTCTTCGGTATGCGGGTCGCGCAGGCTGCGCCAGAGCAGCACCGGCAGGATGGAGGTGAAGACGATCACTTCCTTGAAGGCGCTGGCCCAGAAGGAGCTGAAGGACTCCAGCAGGCCCACCAGCACCGCGCCCAGCGCGGCGCCGGGATAGCTGGAGAGGCCGGCGAACACGGCGGCGACGAAGCCCTTCAGGCCGATCAGGAAGCCGCTGTCGTAGAAGATCGTCGTGGTCGGGCTGATCAGCAGCCCGGAGAGCGCGCCGATGAAAGCCGCCATGGTGAAGGACAGGCGCCCCGCCGCGGTGCTGGAAATGCCCATCAGGCGCGCGCCCAGCCGGTTCACCGCGGTGGCGCGCAGCGCCTTGCCGTAGAGGCTGCGCTCGAAGAACAGCCACAGCATCAGGATCAGCGCGATCGAGGCCAGGATGATGATGAGGGTCTGGCCCGAGAGCATCAGCGGGCCGGCGTTGAAGCTGGCATCCCAGAAGCTCGGGTTGCGAGAACCCTCGGCGCCGAAGAACACCAGGCCCAGACCGGTGAGCGCAAAGTGCACGCCCACGGAGACGATCAGCAACACCAGCACCGAGGCATCCGCCAGCGACTGGTAGGCCAGGCGGTAGACCAGGCCGCCCATGGGCGTGACGATGGCCAGGGTCAGCAGCGCCTGCAGCACCAGGGGCAGCTTTTGCGGCGCCGCCCAGAGCGCCAGCAGGCCGATCAACAGCGCCGGCGCGGCCGACTTGAACGCGGCCGCCGCAGCGCGCGGCAGGGCCTGTCCGGCACGCCAGCCGGCCACCAGGTCCATCAGCGCCACCAGGGCGCCCATGGCGATCAGGAAATGCACGGTCAGCGGGGTCTGGCCCAGTTGCAGGCCCGCCATGGTGAGTGCCCCAAAGGCGACGAATTCGCCCTGCGGGATGAAGATCACGCGGGTGACCGCGAACACCAGCACGGTAGCCAGCGCCAGCAAGGCGTAAATGGCCCCGTTGGTCACGCCATCCAGCATCAGGATGCTTGCTATCGAGAAGTCCATGAGCCCACTCTAAACAAAATGCCTCCAAGCACCCCTGGTACAGGGCCGCATTGACAAAGCGCAAATTTCCCAGCCGACCGGTCGGTCGAAATTGATTTGGGGTAAACGCCAGCAGACTACCCCAGGGCGGGGCCCGGTTCTGACGCGAGGCTGACGGCCGGCAAATGTCGCCCGGCCGGCCTATGTCCGACTGACTCGCTCAGGCTTGTGGCGCGAGTCACACGACTAGACTGTGCCGATGCCCGACAAGACCCCCTCCCTTCAGATCGATGGCGCAGTGGCGCGCATCACCCTCAGACGCAGCCATGTGGCCAACCGCCTCGAACTGCAGGACCTGCAGACCCTCGGCGCGCAGCTGCGTGAGGTGAATGCGAACGCCGACGTGCGCGTGCTGCTGCTGCTGGCCGAGGGCAAGCATTTCTGCAGCGGCTTCAATATCGACGCTATGGAAGCAGTTCCAGGCGTAGATGCCGGCGCACTGTTCGAGGCCCTCACCAACGCCTGGGAGAACGCCCGGCCGGTGACGGTGGCGGCGATCCAGGGCGGGGTCTACGGCGGTGCCACCGATCTGGCCCTGGCCTGCGACTTCCGCCTGGGCGTGCCCAGCTGCGAGATGTTCGTACCGGCCGCGCGCCTGGGCCTGCACTTCTACCGCGGCGGCTTGGAGCGTTACGTGAATCGGCTCGGCGTGGGCGTGGCCAAGCGCGTGCTGCTGGCCTGCGAAACCCTGGATGCCCGGGCCATGAGGGACTGCGGCTTTCTGGACCAGCTCTTGCCCGACCGCGCGGCTCTGCAGGCCGCGGCCGAGGAACTTTGCACGCGCCTGGCCGGCTATGCGCCGCTGGCCCTGGCGGCCATGAAGCAGCACTTGAACGCGATCGCCAGCGGCCGGCTGGACGTCGACCAACTGCGCTCCGACATCGCCGTTTCCAACGCCTCGCAGGACCTTGCCGAGGGCGTGCGCGCCTGGCAGGAAAAACGCGCACCACAGTTCCGTGGGTTTTGACCAACCGGATTGCCCCCAATCATGGGGAGCCGGCAATGGTGGAAAATAGAGGTTTGGACGTGTGCGTGGCCCAGATAGAGGAAAATCGGGGCTGACGCCAACCGTCTGGCATCAATACTCTCACTCTACTCAGGACCAGCGTGGCCAAGGACAGTACCAAAACCACCATCGAAGCCGATGGTTTGCGCTACCGATCAAAAGCACCCGGCTCGCCCTTTGCGGCGACTTCTTCCTTCGGCGCGGCCACCATGTCGTGCTTCCTCTGCGGCAAGCACCGCCCGCGCGCGATGCTCAAGTCCAAGAAGCTGCTGGGCAAGTCGCAGCCCGTCTGCGCCCCATCCTGCAAGGAACTGGAAGAGCAACTGAGCAAGAAGCCCTGAGGAGCTCGGCTCCCCTCAGCTCTGCCTGAAGCAGCGCCCGCAAACCGCACGGTAGCGGGCGTTGCCGCCGATCTCCACCTGCGCGCCTTCGGTGATCTTGCGGTTGTTGGCATCCACCCGCATATTCATCGTCGCCTTGCGACCGCAGTCGCAAATCGTCTTCATCTCATCCATCTCGTCCGCCAGGGCCAGCAGCGTGGCCGATCCGGGGAACAGCTCGCCCTGGAAATCGGTGCGCAGCCCATAGCAGATGGCCGGCAGATTGCGCAGATGCGCGATCTCGTGCAAGGCCCAGACCTGGGCCTTGGTGAGGAACTGCGCCTCGTCCACCAGGATGCAGGCAATGCCCGGCTGCTCGCCCAGCAGAGCCTGGAAATCCGTCGCCGCATCGAACACCTCCGCATGGCGCTGTGGCCCCAGACGTGAGGTAACCACGCCATGCCCATAGCGATCGTCGACCTGGGCGGTGAAGATGCGCACGCTGTGGCCACGCTCCTCGTAGTTGTGCGCCACCTGTAGCAAGGCGGTGGACTTGCCGGCATTCATGGCGGCATAGCGAAAAAACAGTTTGGCCATCTTGGATTCGGTGCGTGGAATGAGTGCGCCGGTTCAGCCGGCCTTCTTGCGCACCGCGCCCGCCGGGCGCTGCACAAAGGCCTGGCGCGCCTGCAGTTGCTGCTCGAACTGGCGCGCGATATTGCCGCAGACCAGATCGCAGAGCGCATAGACCGAGGGGTCCGCGATGCGATAGAAGACGCTGGTGCCGCGCCCCTCGCGGCTGACAAAGCCCTGCTTGGTGAGCAGGTTCAGGTGGCGCGACACGTTCGCGGCCGTGCACTCGCAGGCCGTCGCCAGATCACCCACATTGCGTTCGCCGCCGCGCAGCAGGTTGAGGATGCGCAAGCGCGTGGGCTCGGACAGCACCTGAAAGTAGCTGGCCACCTGGTCCAGTGCCTCGGGGGGCAGGTCTTGCATGGAACGCTTGCTCGGCTCGTGGATAAAGGCGCCATGATGCCTCAGTCCGCGCCCGGCGATGGCAGGCGCCCGCGCCTGGCCCGCAACATGCTTGTGGTTTATCGCATGACCCCCGGGCAAGCGAGATGGCGCTGTCACAAGCTGAGCGCCTAATATGAGCCGAGAGGGAAGCAAGCGACCATCAACCGGGGCCGGCCGCACACAAGGCGGAACGGGCTCGAACCAGACAGCCACCACAATGAGCAAAGACACCTACACCAGCGTCAGCGAAGACGGCCTGCGCTATGAGTCGAAGTTGGGGGGATCACCGTTTCTGGGCAGCGGCCACACCCGCTCCTGCTTCAAGTGCGGCAAGCACCGCCCGCCCACCAGCCTGCAGTCCAAACGCATCCTGGGCCGCACCGAGGTGGTCTGCAAACCCGGTTGCGCCACGGGTAAATAGCGCGCATCAACGACGACGCGGCCACGGTCGCGGCCCAGCTCAATGGGCTGAGATTTGCCAGGGCTGGCGCGGCATGGGCACAATGCCGCCTTTCCTGCTCACAAAGCCGCCAGCCGGCGCCATCCATGTCGTCTCCCAATCCGCAGCCCGCCGCGCCGGTCGATCAGAGCCCGGCCGCCTGCGCTGCCCAGCTCAAGCAACTGTTCCCTGCCTTGTTCAGCGGCGGCGCCAAGCCGCTGAAGCTGCGCATCCAAGCCGACATCCAGGAGCGGGCGCCCGGCGTCTTCACCAAGCAGATGCTGTCGGCCTTTCTGCGCCGCTATACCGGTGGCACCGGCTACCTGATCGCGCTCAGCAAGGCCCAGCATCGTTTTGACCTCGACGGCCAACCGGCCGGTGAGCTGAGCCAGGAACACCGCGATGCGGCCGTTCAGGAGCTTGCGCGCCGCCGCAATCTGACCGAGACACGCCGCGCCGAGGAAGAACAGCAGCAGCGCCAGCGCGCCCAGCTCCTGCATGATTTCTCGCGCACCACGCTGACGCCGGCCAACTTCTGTGCCCTCAAGGGCATTGCCCTGGAGGCGCTGGAGCCCCTGCTGGAGCAGGCGCGTGAGGAAGAGAAGGCGCGTCGTGCCGCACCACCACCGGCGCGCCGGCCGGACCCGCGTGGACAGCGCCCGGGCGGCCCCTCAGGCCGTGATGATCGCCATGGCCGGCCGGCGCCGCGCCGGGCCGATCAGCGCCCGCCCAAGGCCAAGCCCGAGGCGCAGTAACTCAGCGCTGGGTCCAGATCACCCCGGCCACGATCAGCACCATGCCGATCACCGACACTGGGCCGGGGTACTCCGCAAACAAGGGCATGGCCATCAGGGCCGCCAGCACGGGGGCCAACGCGCCACCCGTGGCCGCCCGCTGCGCGCCCAGGCGTGCGATCGCGTAGGAATAGCACAGGGTGGACGCCAGCCCCACGCCGAGGCCCTGGATGGCACCGTGCAGCAGCATGTCGTGCCCCGACATGCTCAGCAGGCCCAGCGGCGGATGCAGCAGCAACCAGGGTGCCAGCAGTAGCAGCGACACGCAGGAGATCAGCGCAGCCGCTTCGACGGGCGCCAGCTGAGCGCGGCGCAGCGCCAGCGTGTAGTTGGCCCACATCAGACTGCCCGGCAGAAACAGGGCATAGCCCTGGGCGAGATCCCCTTGGCCGTGATTGAAGGCCAGCAAACAGGCCACGCCCGCGGCAATCATGGCCAGCGGCGCTGGCTTGGACAACGCGGCCCGACCAACGCGCAGGGCGTTGAGCAGCGCCACGTACAGGGGAATGGTGCCGGGGATCAGGGTGCTGCCGTCCAGCACCGGCGCATGTTTCATGCCCCAGCCGGCGATCAAGAAGTAGGGTAGCCCGGCGCCGGCCACGATGCTCAGCCAGGCCGACCACGGCAGAGCGGCAAAGCGGCGCCGGCGCGTCCACAGCACCGGCGCGAACACCAGGCCGGCCGGCAGGAAACGCACCAACGCCAGTTCGGCCGGCGCCAGCTGCGCGCGCGCGCCGGCGCGCAGCGAGACAAAGAAGCCGGCCCAGATCAGCACCGTGATGCCCAGGGCGATCCAGCCCGCGGTATCGCGGCGCTCGCGACCAAAGCTGGCACTCATGCCGGCAGTGGCGGGGATGGGGCGGGGAATTATCCGCATGCATGCCTAGGGTTACTACCAGAACGCATTTTCGCGAGCAAGCTCGAGCCGAATCGACCAGCTTTTCCCCATCGCCGCTTCCTTTACGCGCGAATTCACCAATGACTGCGAGAATCAGGCGCTTTTCCTCCAAGGAGCCCCCCTGTGGACCGCATCGATGTGCAAATGCTCGAGTTGTTGCAGGCCGAAGGCCGGCTCAGCATCGCCGAGTTGGCCGAGCGCGTGGCGCTCTCGCCCACGCCCTGCGCGCGGCGACTCAAGCGCCTGGAGGAAGGCGGCTACATCGCCGGCTACCGCGCCGTGCTGGACCGCCAGCGTCTGCAGCTCGCCACCACCGTGTTCGTGAACGTGCGCCTGATGCACCATCGCGAGGACGCGGTGCGCCTGTTCGAGGCGGCCATGCAGGCGATGAGCGAGGTGGTGGCCTGCCATGTGGTGTCGGGTGCACATGACTATCTGCTTGAGGTCGTGGTGCGCGACCTGCCCGACTACGAACAGAGCGTACGCAAGCTGCAGGCCCATCCCATGGTGCAGGACATCACCAGCAACTTCGCCATCCGCAGCGTCAAGAGCGGCGCACCGCTGCCGCTCAAATCGCTGTGAGTCGCGCCCTCTGCCCGCGCTGCGAGCGGCCGCTACACGCCTGCCTGTGCGAACTGGTGCAGCCGGTGTCGAATCAGGTGCGGGTGCTGATCCTGCAGCACCCCTCGGAGCAGCGGCAGGCCAAGGGCACAGCGCGCCTGCTGTCGCTGTCCTTGCAGCATTGCGAGCTGCGCGTGGGCGAGCAGTTTGCGCCCGATCCAGACACAGACGGGCGCTATAGCCTGCTGCTGTACCCGAGCAGCCCCGCCGACCCCATATTGCCCGCTACCCCAGCACCGGACTTCGCGCGGCTGAACCGGCTGGCGCAACTGCGGCTGATCGTGCTGGACGGCACCTGGCGCAAGAGCCGCAGGCTGCTCTATCAAAATCCCTGGTTGCAGGCCTTGCCACGGCTGTCGCTACAGAGTCTGCCAGCACCGGCCTACCGCATCCGGCGCGCGCATGCCGAGCATCAGCTCTCCACGCTGGAAGCCGTGGCCTGTGCGCTGCAGCAACTCGAGGGCAGGCCGGCGCACTGGCAGCCGCTTTGGCAGAGCTTTGAGACCTTCATCGCGCGCGAACTGGAACGGCAGCGCCAATGAGCGCTACAGTCCGCGATCGAAAAATGCTTGGCAACCCAACCACATGCGCGCATTGATCAGCCCCCGCAGCACCGACGTGCGTGCCTGGGTCACGCCCGAGGACCTGAACGTGGCGCCCGAGTTGCTCGGCAAGCCGCTGGCCACGCCGGCCAAGCGGGCGCTGGCGATGCTCATCGACCTGCTGCTGATCTCGCTGACATCCAATCTTGGCAATATCTGGTGGCTTTGTGCCACCGGCGTCGGTGGCTTGCTTTGGCTGCGCCGCAAGCCCGAGAAGCCACGCCGGATAGTCTGGGCCATCGTCGCCGTGATGCTGGCGCTGGGGGCGCAGCAGACTTGGCAAGACCTGACCCGCGAACCGCGCGCCGCCCGACCGCATGCGGCTGCGGAGTCGGCGAGCACGGGTGACGAAGCGGACAGCAAGGACCGGCGCATCGCCGAACTGGAAGCCAAGCTCGCCAAGGAACGCGCCAAGCAACCGCTGGACTTGCGGGGCCAGATCAAGCACTGGATCGATGAAATCGGACTCAGCTACGGCTGGGCCTTGCTGTACTTCACATTGCTGCCGGTGGCCTGGCCCGGCCAGACGGCTGGCAAGCGCCTGCTCGGATTGCGCGTGGTCGAGTTGACCGGCAAACCGCTGACGCTGATGACCTGCTTCAAGCGCTACGGCGGCTACGCCGCCGGCATGGCCACCGGCTTCATGGGTTTTGTGCAGATATTCTGGGACAGCAACTGCCAGACCATCGAGGACAAGACGGCCCACACGGTGGTGATCGATCTGCGCAATCCCGCGCGCCTGGCGGCGCATGAGCCCGTCAAGGATGAGGTCACGAGCGCCTGAAACGAAAAAGCCGCTAGGAGCTAGCGGCTTTTGACTTGGTTGCGGGGGCAGGCAACGGACAAAAGAAACGCATCCGTCTGTAGTGCCCCTTGTGGGCCGGACCTCACGCACATTGCTACGGGGCTGGGGGGGACCCCAGTAGAGCGAAGCGCAAGCCCTTCACGTTCTGGACAGCCAGCGGAAGCGATATTGGCGGGCATCCCACCTATCGACGCGGGCCGGCCGCGTGCCAGATCCCTTGTATCCTCCTGCCTTCGATCTGCAGGTCACTATGTCCGAACAAGCCCCTCAACCCTCCGCCGAAGACGAAGCACTAGGCCTCGCAAGCGCGCTCATAAAGGCACGCACCGAGCGCGGCTTCACACAAGCTCACTTGTCCGAAGTCAGCGGCATTTCTCGGTCGGCAATCAAGGGTTATGAGAGCGGGCGCAATATGCCAGGCTCGCGGGAGTTGAAGGCTCTCTGTTCGGTACTGAAGGTCAGTCCAACCGCCCTGCTCTTCGGATCAGACGAAGCATTCACGACTCGCCTAGGGGCGAATCAGTTGGGCACAGAGCGGAATCAAGCCAAATTGAAGTTGCTGGGCCTGTGCGCCATGCTGGCCCTCGATGAAGTCGATGCACTGGTGCGGCTGGCAACATCAATCGCTGTGGCGCGGCATGGAATGGAACCGATTGCCGCACGAATGGCTGAGGCGATCAAAGCCTCGGAGTGGATTGAGATTGGAGACGACCCGGGGCCTGATCTGAGCCCGGACGCAAAGTAGCGCCGAGGCAAAGGGGCACCGAAAAGGACACGAATAAAGCCAGTTGCCTTTTTGAGGAACCATGTATAAAGTATCGAAAACGGCCATTCGGTCGTTTTCGTAACCACATGGCTCAGAAAGGCATTGCATGTCCCGTATCAATTTCGCCAACCTCCCGCTTTCGTCCGACGAGGCGCGCGCCGCGCGCAACTACTTCGGCTGGCCCCAGGCTAAGGCCGCCGAAGAAAGCGGCCTCGCCATCCACAAGATCAAGCGCTTCGAGGCAGGGAACTACATCCCTGACATCGACTTCCTGACTGCCTTGCGCGATTTCTACGAGAAGCGCGGCTATCAGTTCGAGAACACTCCCGCACCCGGCGCCAACGCCAAGAGCACCGGCCAGGTGTTCCCTGCGGGCGTCGTTGGTGACTCTGAAACCCCGGCCAGTGACGTTGAGGCCAAGAGCTACAGCAACCGGCGCGGTGCGGCGCAGGTTCATCACATGCGAATCGCCCTTCAAGACGAAGGCGAAATGGGCCGCACCCTCGATCTGATCGAGGAAAACGAAGAGCGAGCGGCCGAGCTGCTGCGCAACCCCGTCAAGCCGGGCGCGTTCTACGGTCTGGCCGACGAAACTGAGGCGGCCCATGCTGAAGCCGTTCGCCTGCTGGCCGAGAACGGCATGCTGTTCGCCAAGCTCTTCGGCCGGGAGATCGGCGGCAAGCCATCCGCCGACACGCTCCAGGGCAAGGCCAAACCCAGCACCACGGGCGAGCTTCTGCACGCGCTGCACGCTGACGCTCACCTGGCTGTCAGCGGTGACGCCGAGGCCAAGGACCGCCGCAAGGCTCGCAAGCCGGCCAGCAGCATCAGCCAGGCCCTCGGCCTGAGCTGAACCACACCCCTCCCGTCCGCAGCGGGCAGGGGTGCGCGCACCGCCTTTGCGCCCCCTGGCCCATCACCTTTGGAGCCATCAAATGACACGACTCAACAGTCAGGCCGCCGCCTGGGCTGCACCCCTCTTCTCCCACCATTGCACCGCCGCCGGCGTCAGCAAGCGCAGCCACAAGCTACCGGAAATGCCCTGTGTGCTGTGGTTGCCCACTCGCCAGGCCTATCTGCGTAGTCTCGACCTCCTCAAGACTGAATTCACTACCAGCCCCAACGCTGACAGTGCGCTGCGTCTGAGCGAGTCGCAAGCCGACGCAATAGGCCAAGACTTGATCGGCATGACCGGCCTGCGCGTGAAGGTCCGGGCCTTTCACCCTTGCCATTGAGGGCCCGCCATGTCGACCACTCAACCCATTCCCACCTTTCTTCCCCGCCTGGCAGCTCGCTATGACCTGAACGACTCGGACATAGCCGAACAGGCCGAGCAAGCGGCCCAAGCTGTGCAGCGCTTGGCCGACGCTTGGACCATTGCCGGATCACCTGACGGCTTGGTGCTGCACAGACTTCGCCGCATTGCCAAGCGGCACGCGATCCGTCTGCCCGACAAGGCAACGCTGCTCGAAATCGTCAATCGCATGCGCGACCCGAGCTGGTGGCGCCGCGCGCTGCGGTATCGCTTCAAGGCGGTTGAACTGCACCAGATCCAGACCGGCGCCGTCCATCGCTTCGCCTCCCCCTACGTGTCTGGCAAGGCGCTACGCCGGCATGAGCGCCAGGCCGCACGCCTGGCCGGCCAAATGGCCGCGCTGGAAGCCGTGAACCAAAGCACTGGCGAAGTGGTGCCCATGCCTGACCTGATCGAGAAGAGCCTGGCGAATCCTGTGAACCGCCGCAACGCCTTGATGGCGCGCATCAAAGGCATTGAGGTTCATGCGCAGTCCAAGGGCCATGTCGGCCTGTTCCTGACCCTCACATGCCCCAGCCGCATGCATGCCCGGCTGGGCACATCCGGTGCGCCGAATCCGAACTACAACGGCACCCACCCGCTGAAGGCTCACGCCTATCTGCGCCGGGTATGGAGCCGCACCACACGCGCCGCGGCACATCAAGGCCTGACCCCTTACGGCTTGCGCGTTGTGGAGCCACATCACGACGCATGCCCACACTGGCACTTGCTGGTGTTCCTGCCGTCAGACCAGGCTGACGCCTTCGCTGCCCTCATGCGCTGCCAGGCCCTGCGCGACAGCCCCAACGAGCCGGGCGCACAAGAGCGCCGCTTCACCGTCACCCACATCGACCCGAGCAAGGGTAGTGCGGCCGGCTATGTCGCCAAGTACGTGTCCAAGAGCATCGACGGTGAGGGCGTGGATGCCGACACCGAAAGCGCCAGCGACGGCAAGAGCGCCGCGGTGCGCCAGGTCGCGTGGTCCCGCACCTGGGGCATTCGCCAATTCCAGTTCTTCGGCGTGCCGCCCATCACCCCCACCCGCGAGCTGTATCGCGTGGCAGGCCACACCCTGCCCGGCCAGGCCCTGCCCGAACTGCATGAGGCCTGCAAGGCCAACGACTACGCCGCCTGGCTGGCTACGGTGGAGGCTCACGGCTTGAGCCTGGGCATCGACTACAGCGAACGCCCCAGCACCCGCTACGGCGGCGAGATCAGCAAGGCCATTCAAGGCCTGCATGTGGCGGGCGGTGACCTGGGCGGATCGTTGCAGATCACAACCCGCTGCGACTCATGGCGCATCGAGCCGCGGGCAAAGGCCAAGCCTTTGGCTGCGGAATCTGCGAGCGCAAGCGAGGCGTTTGGCTCCCCTTGGACTCGATTCAATAACTCCGCACCCCTTGATTCACAAGGGATTTTTCCGGGCGAGTTGCCCGAGGGAACCGATGATTTTGGGGAGGTGGGGGAAGAAGAGAAGCGTCCCGCACCGGGCACCGCTACCCGGTGCAGGACAAGGCCTTTGGAGATCAGCCAGGGCGCAGCTTAGCGCCGGGCCAAATCCGCGCAAGAACTTCAACCACCGACAGGGAGAAAACCGATGCTCAACCGCTTGCCCAAGCACATGCCCACGCTAGCCATGATGCTCGCCGATCTCGGCAACCCCAGGCCCGACCACCTCGCCAAAGCTCTGGGGGTCAGCGTCAAGTCCGTCTATCGATGGAAGCGCGCCGAACATGCACCGCGCCCCGCGCTGCTGGCGATCTTCTGGCTCACGCGCTGGGGCATGTCTCAGGTTCATTGCGAGGCCCACAACGCGGCCATGCAGCACGCGGCCATGAACAGCGCACTGCGCAGTCGTATCGGCGAGCTGGAGCGCCAGCTCGGCAAGCTCGGCCAGATCGCTGACTTCGGCTCTGCCAACGACCCAAGCCGTGATGTGCGCAACACCTGCACCGCTCTGCCCATTCACCAATTGCTGCCCGTGCCGCATGAGCCTGTGAAAACCACGGCCCCCAGGGTGAGCGCCAAGAAGGCCGCCAGCCTGCGGCGTGTCGAGCTGGCGGAGCGGCGGCTTGCAAAGCGGGCGAACGGCGCACCTGATCCATTCGATTTCCTGCACACCAAGTAAGGGCCATTGGCCCGGCAACTCCGCAGGTCAACCGCGCCTTTTCCGCATGCACCACCATGGGTGAACCGGGTCAACCGACCAGTGCAACCAACCAATTCCCGTACGTACATATGAAGCGCTACCCCTGTAAGAATCGCGGGAAAACCGCCGATGCCTTCCGCCTGATTCGGGCCTTCACGATCGATCACAACGCCGACCGCCTCCGCCGCCACATTGAGCGGGAGTTCAAAGAGGATCGCCGAACGCAATCAGGCCGGTGCTTTGCAATGAAGATGCGGCGCCGGGCGGCCTCAACATACATGGGCAGGCACTCCCAATGATGAACACGACACCGACAGGCAGTCAAAGAAATGCCGCACGCCAGCAGCTCATCCAGCTGCTGGCCCAGCGACTCGTCAGGGATGCCCTGGCCGAGCAAAAAGAGAGTGAGCCCCATGACATTGCGCGCAACCCTGTACGCCAGATACAGCACCGACAAGCAACGCGAAACCTCCATAGCTGACCAGCTCCGGGCAGCGGTAGCGCGTGCTGAGCGCGAAGGCTGGGCCGTTGTGGCGACGCTGGCCGACGAGGGAGTAAGCGGCTCAACCCCTGTTGCGCTGAGGCCTGGCGGCAAGGCCCTGATGGCCGACGCGCTGGCCGGCCGGTTTGATGTGTTGATCGTCGAAGGTCTGGACCGCCTCAGCCGAGAACTCGGGGAAGCCGAAACGCTGGTGAAGCGGCTGGAACATCGCGGCATCCGCATCATTGGAACGGCAGACGGTTACGACACCGAGGCCCGCGGCAGAAAGGTTATGCGCATCGCGCGCGGCCTGGTCAATGAGCTGTATCTCGACGACCTCCGCGAGAAGACGCACCGGGGCTTGGCTGGGCAATTCGACCGCGGGCTAAGTGCTGGCGGCCGGAGCTATGGCTACCGCACGGAAGAAACCGGCCAGGGGCGCCGGATGGTGATCGATCCGGCCGAAGCCGTGCATGTCGTCTGGATCTTTGAGCGCTTCGCCAAAGGCTGGGGCGTCCAGCGCATCGCGCGGGAACTGAACGCCCGGAACGTGGCAAGCCCACGCGGGGGCACCTGGGCAGTTAGCGCGCTCTTTGGCAGCACGGCGAAGGGACTGGGCCTGTTAAACAACGAGCTGTATGTGGGCCGTGTGCTCTGGAACCGTCGCCAATGGCTGAAGGACCCGGAAACCGGCAAGCGTCGTTATGTCGAACGCCCCCGCGCTGAGTGGCTAGAGCGTCAGGCACCGGAGCTGCGCATCATCAGCGATGAGCTTTGGGGGCGCGCTCGAGCTCGGATGACCAAGAGCACCGTTTCTGGGGAACCTACAGCCGTGAACGCTGTCAGGCGCGGCCGGCCGGCGCGCACGCTGTTCGGCGGGCTGATGCGGTGTCACGCTTGCGGCGGGGCTATCGTCGCTGTCAACTCGGCAAGCTATGGGTGCAACACCCACAAAGACCGTGGGCCAACCGCGTGTGCCAACAAGCACACGCTGCAACGAAAGCGCGTTGACGCTCGATTGCTTGCCGAAGTTCGCAACGAGTTGCAGGCCCCCGACGCCCTCGCAGAGTTGCAGGCTTCAGTTCGCGGCCTGCTGGTAAGCCAGCAGCGCGAAGCCAGCGCCGACCAGGACGGAAGCCGCAAACGCCTCCAAGTGCTCGGCAGCGAGATAAGCCGCCTGGTTGACGCGGTGGCTTCGGTGGGCATCAGCCCTGCTATCGCTGCGCGCCTCAAGGCCGCTGAGATCGAACGGAAGGAACTGGAGGCCAAGGTGGCCAATCAGGCCATGGCGCCGGCCGAAGTGCGGATGGTGCTGGATGACGTCACCGGCCGCTTCAAGCGCATGCTGCTGCAATTGCAGGAGGTACTTGAGGGCGAAGACCGGGAACACGCGCGCCAGCTTCTCGCGGAGCTGCTTGGGCCGGTAACGCTGGTGCGGGAGGAAGGCGTGGACTACGCAGAAATTGAAAAACCCGCTGAGCGCATGCTGATTGCAGCGTCCAACGGGTCTCTAAATTTGGTTGCGGGGGCAGGATTTGAACCTACGACCTTTGGGTTATGAGCCCAACGAGCTACCAGACTGCTCCACCCCGCGACTGATCTGAACAAAAAAGCCGCCCGACTGGTGAGCGGCTCTTGCTGAATCGAAGTTCTTGTATTTGGTTGCGGGGGCAGGATTTGAACCTACGACCTTTGGGTTATGAGCCCAACGAGCTACCAGACTGCTCCACCCCGCGACTGAAGCTAGCAGTATAGCGCACTATTGCGAGTTCTGTCAGATCCCTGCGGCCTCGAGCGAAGAAAGAAAGCGCGGCGCGTCCTGGAAGCCAATCACGCGCACGCCCTGCAGTTCCTCGCCGGCCGGACTGAAGAAGATGGTGCCCGGCGGGCCGAAGAGCTTGAAGCGTTTGAGCAGTTCGCGATCCGCCGTCGAATTGGCCGTGACATCGGCCTTCAAAAGTACCGCCTTGGCAAGGCGTTGCTGCACCGCGGGTTCGCTGAAGGTGAAGCGCTCCATCTCCTTGCAGGACTTGCACCAGTCGGCATAGAAATCCAGCATCACCGGCTTGCCGGCGGTCTTGAGGATTTGGTCCAGCTCGGCCACGTCGCGAACAAGCTTGAACGGCAACTCCGCCGATGTGGCCGCAGCGGCCGGGCCCGAACTGTTCTTTAGCGTCGACGCCTGCGCCAGATTCACGCCACTCAGCGGCTTGAACGGATCGGTGCCTCCCGCGGCGGCCCCCACCCACTGCAGCAGGCCAAAGGCCAGCGCCGCGAACGCGAGGGTCTTGCGCAGCCAGGCACGCGGACCAGCACTGACATGCCAGGGCTTGAAGAGACCCAGGGCCAGCGAGCTGCCGACCAGCAGGCCACCCACTAGGGCTTGGTGAAGGGCGTCGGGCAGGACGGGCTGCACGGTCCAGAGCGCTACCGCCAACAGCAACATGCCGAAGAAATGCTTCACGCCGTCCATCCAAGGGCCCGCGCGCGGCAGCAAGGTGCCCGCAGACAGCCCCAGCAGCAGCAGCGGCACGCTCATGCCGTTCGCCATCGCGTAGAGGGCCGAACCGCCCAGCACCACGTCCTGACTCTTGCTGAGGTAGAGCAAGGCGCTGGCGAGCACGCCCGTGACGCAAGGGCTCACCAGAATCGCCGACACCGCCCCCATCAGGAACACCGCCACGAAGCGACCGCCCTCGAGCTTTTGCGTGGTGTCGTTGAGCTTGCTGGCAAACCGACTGGGCAGTTGCAACTCGTAGGCGCCGAACATCGACAGCGCGAACAGCACCAGCGCCAGGCCGAAGACGATCAGTACCGGCGTGGACTGGAAATAGGCCGCCAGGCCCTCCCCTGCCAAGCCTGCCGCGATGCCCAGAGCGGTATAGACCAAGGCCATGCCTTGGGAATACGCCAGCGCCAGCGCGAAGCCACGGCCGCGCGAGACCTGGCCGCCGCCGCCCACGATGATGGAGGCGAGGATGGGCACCATGGGCAATACGCAGGGCGTCAGCGACAGGCCGACGCCGCCAATGAAGAACAGGCCCACCACAAGCCAGAAGCGGCCGGACTGCAGCACCTCATCGAGGCGGCTGGCCGGCTTGTCACCCGAACCGGCCAGCGTCGACTTGGCCCCCGTGCCCACGGCAGGCGACAGCCCGCCGCTTTCGTTAGCTGCCCCAAAGCTGCCAAAGCCTTCGGCCGCAGGCAGCAGGCTCGCCGAGCCATCGCCACCGAACTGCTTGAGCTTCAACGCGACGGGGCGTGTCATGGGGGGATAGCACAGGCCCTTGTCGGCGCAACCCTGGCCGGTCACGCGCAGCTCAAGACTTGGCGCCCCCTGCTCGATCGCCACGCGCACCTTGAGGCCATCGCGGTAGACCTCTACTTCCTTCTGGAAGGTCTCGTCGTACTTCTTCTTGCCATCTGGAATGCTCACGCCGCCCAACTGCCCGACGCCCTGCAGTTCGAACTTGAACTGGTCGCGGTACATGTAATATCCGGGCGCAATGACGAAGCTGACTTCGGCACTGCGTTCATCCAGTGTGCGCACCGCCAGCTTGAAGGCTTGTTCGGGCTCGAGGAAATCATCGGCATGCGCGGCAATACCGGATGCCAGGCCGAGCAGCACGAAGAAGAATAGGCGACGCAGGATGGACATGAAGATCAGCTGGATGTGAACTCGAACGCGGGCCTACGGCACGCCCGCTCGAACGAACGAAGCGCGCAGCTTAGCGCCATTCAAGCGCGGCTGCCTTAGGTCTTACGGCAGACCTTGCTGCAGACGAAAAAAGGCCAGCTGGTGCTGGCCTTTCTCGATGCGCGAAGCAGAAGAATTTATTCTGCTGCGGCTTCCACCGTGGCTTCGGCCACTTCGGGGCGATCCACCAGCTCGACAAAAGCCATCGGAGCGTTATCGCCGACGCGGAAACCCATCTTCAGGATGCGGGTGTAGCCGCCCGGACGGGTGTTGTAACGCGGGCCCAGCTCGTTGAACAGCTTGGTGACGATCTCGCGGTCGCGCAGGCGGGCAAATGCCAGACGGCGGTTCGCCACGGTAGCCACCTTGGCCAGCGTGATGAGAGGCTCGACGACGCGACGCAGTTCCTTGGCCTTGGGGACCGTGGTCTTGATGGCTTCGTGACGCAGCAGCGACACAGCCATATTGCGCAGCATGGCGGCGCGGTGCTCGCTGGTACGGTTGAGCTTACGGAGTCCGTTACGGTGACGCATGGTGCTTTCCTTTCATTAAATAATCGCCGGCAGCCGTATCAGGTACTGCCGGGTGCACCGGCTGGGGTTGGTCAGCGCCCCAGCCACTTTCAAAACTTCTTATTAACGCTTGTCCAAGCCTTGCGGCGGCCAGTTTTCCAGGCGGGCGCCCAGCGTCAGGCCACGCGAAGCCAGCACTTCCTTGATTTCGTTGAGCGACTTGCGACCCAGATTCGGGGTCTTCAGCAGCTCGGTCTCGGTACGCTGGATCAGGTCGCCGATGTAGTAGATGTTTTCGGCCTTCAGGCAGTTGGCCGAACGCACCGTCAGCTCGAGCTCGTCGACCGGGCGCAGCAGGATCGGATCGAAGCTGCTGGAACGCTGGGCCGGCTGGTCGAAGGCGTCGACCAGGTCGGTACCTTGCAACTGTGCGAACACGGCGAGCTGCTCGACCAGGATCTTGGCCGAAGCACGGATCGCTTCCTCGGGCGAGATGGCGCCGTTGGTTTCGATTTCCATGACCAGCTTGTCCAGGTCGGTACGCTGCTCGACGCGGGCGTTCTCGACGGCGTAGCTGACGCGACGCACGGGCGAGAACGAAGCGTCCAGGACGATACGACCAATGCTCTTGGTCGGTTCGTCGCCGTAACGGCGCATCGTGCCGGGCACATAGCCACGGCCCTTCTCGACCTTGATCTGCATGTCCAGCTTGCCGCCTTGCGACAGATGGGCGATCACGTGGTCCGGATTGATGATCTCGACGTCGTGCGGAGTCTGGATGTCGGCAGCCGTCACCGGGCCTTCACCTTCCTTGCGCAGGACCAGGGTCACTTCCTCACGGTTGTGCAGACGGAACACCACACCCTTGAGGTTGAGCATGATGTGAACGACATCTTCTTGCACGCCATCGATGGCCGAGTACTCGTGGAGCACCCCAGCGATCGTGACTTCCGTCGGCGCATAACCCACCATCGAGGACAGCAGCACACGGCGCAGGGCATTGCCCAGGGTGTGGCCATAGCCGCGTTCGAACGGCTCCAGGGTGACCTTGGCGCGGTGACCGCCCAGGGGCTCCACATTGATGGATTTGGGTTTGAGCAGATTGGTTTGCATGAGGTCTTTCTTTCAATACCCTCGGTTCGTTACACCGATAAGGCTGATGGACCAACCGGGTGCAGGCCAGCAATAGCCAGACCCGGACGAGGAACAGCCGAGCAGGCCCCTCAGGAGCCGCTCGGCAGACACGGGTCGATTAGCGCGAGTACAACTCAACGATCAGCGATTCGTTGATTTCGGCACCGAATTCATCACGGTCCGGAGCCTTCTTGAACACGCCTTCCAGCTTGGTGCCGTCCACGGCAACCCAGGCCGGCAGGCCGATCGAATCAGCCAGCTTGAATGCGTCGATGATGCGCAGCTGCTTCTTGGCCTTTTCACGCACGGCGACCACGTCACCGGCCTTGACCAGGTAGGAAGCGATGTTCACGACTTCACCGTTCACGGTGATGCCCTTGTGCGAGACCAGCTGACGTGCTTCAGCGCGCGTCGAGCCGAAGCCCATGCGGTAGACGACGTTGTCCAGGCGCGATTCCAGCAGGGTCAGCAGGTTCACGCCGGTCGAGCCCTTGCGGCGCTCGGCCTCAGCGAAGTAGCGGCGGAACTGACGCTCCAGCACGCCATACATGCGCTTGACCTTCTGCTTTTCACGCAGTTGCAGACCGAAGTCCGAGGTGCGCTGGCCGGAAGTGCGACCATGTTGACCAGGCTTGGAATCAAACTTGGCCTTGTCGCTGATGGCGCGGCGGGCGCTCTTCAGGAACAGGTCGGTGCCTTCACGGCGGGAAAGTTTGGCCTTGGGGCCGAGATAACGTGCCACTTTGCGTGTCCTTGTTCAATCTGACGCAGGTCTGCCGCAGGAAGCAGCTGAACTTGCGCGAGTCCGGCCAGTGTTTTTCTAGGCTCGAACGGTGGTCTTAGGAGGCTTGCGAGGCATCCGGGGGATGCGTCATGGGCCTCAGCAAAACAGCCGGCGCGGCACTTGCGTGCCCGCCGGCGCGGGGGTCAAAACCGCGATTATCGCACTAAAGACGAAGTCTTAGATACGACGACGCTTCTGCGGACGGCAGCCGTTGTGCGGCACCGGCGTCACGTCGGAAATCGAGTTGATGCGGATGCCGAGCGCAGCCAGGGCACGAACCGACGATTCACGACCAGGGCCGGGGCCCTTGATCTTGACGTCAAGGTTCTTGATGCCTTGTTCTTGAGCAGCGCGGCCCGCCACCTCAGCGGCCACCTGGGCAGCGAAGGGCGTCGACTTGCGCGAACCCTTGAAACCCTGACCACCCGACGAAGCCCAGGACAGGGCGCCGCCTTGACGGTCGGTGATGGTGATGATGGTGTTGTTGAACGAAGCGTGGACGTGCGCAATGCCGTCGGCAACGTTCTTGCGAACCTTCTTGCGAACGCGCTGGGCAGCCGAGTTATTGGGTGCTTTTGCCATGATGAGCTTTCTTCAGTGGGGCCGCGCGTTACTTCTTGCCGGTAGCGGCGGACTTACGCGGACCCTTGCGGGTACGGGCGTTCGTACGCGTACGCTGACCGCGCATCGGCAGGCCACGGCGGTGACGGAAGCCGCGGTAGCAGCCCAGATCCATCAGACGCTTGATGTTGATCGACATCTCACGGCGCAGATCGCCTTCGATGGTCATGCGGCCCACTTCGTCACGGATCTTTTCCAGATCAGCGTCGGTGAGGTCCTTGACCTTCTTGTCGAACGGAATGCCGCAAGTGGTGCAGATCTTCTGTGCGGTCGTACGGCCAATGCCGTAGATCGAAGTCAGACCGATCTCAGTGTGCTTTTGCGGCGGAATGTTGATACCAGCAATACGTGCCATGTGCGTCCTCTAATTCGCTCGTGTCGTGCAGCAATCAGCCTTGGCGCTGCTTGTGGCGCGGATCGGTACAGATCACACGCACCACGCCCTTGCGACGGATGATCTTGCAATTGCGGCACATCTTCTTGACGGATGCCGAAACTTTCATGGTCTGCTCCTTGACCTACTCATTAACGCTCAAACAGCGTGCCCGGGGAAACCTTAGCTCACTTCGCCCGGAACACGATGCGAGCACGACTCAAATCGTACGGCGTCAGTTCTACCGTCACTTTGTCGCCAGGCAGGATGCGTATGTAGTGCATACGCATCTTGCCGGAGATGTGACCGAGAACGACATGACCGTTCTCCAACTTCACTCGAAACGTAGCGTTGGGGAGGTTCTCCAGAATCTCACCCTGCATCTGTATGACGTCGTCTTTCGCCATGCCTACGCTTCTTGCTCTGTTGGTCTAATTCACCTTCAGGTCGGCCTTTCAGCCAGCCTTGAAATTTGCCTTCTTCAGCAGCGACTCGTACTGCTGACTCATCACGTAAGACTGAACCTGGGCCCAGAAGTCCATGGTGACCACGACGATGATCAACAGGGACGTGCCACCGAAGTAGAACGGAACGTTGTACTTCAGCGTCAGGAACTCAGGCAGCAGGCACACACCAGTGATGTAGATGGCGCCAGCCATGGTCAAACGCGACAGGATCTTGTCGATGTGCTTGGCAGTCTGCTCACCGGGACGAATCCCGGGGATGAAGGCGCCGCTCTTCTTCAGGTTGTCTGCGGTCTCACGGCTGTTGAACACCAGCGCCGTATAGAAGAAGCAGAAGAACACGATCGCAGCAGCGTAGAGCAGCACGTAGATCGGCTGACCCGGACGCAGCATGTCAGCGATGTCCTTCAACCAGCGCATGCTGTCACCCGTGGCAAACCAGCTCACCAGCGTGGTCGGCAACAGGATGATTGACGATGCGAAGATCGGCGGGATCACACCCGACATGTTCAGCTTGAGCGGCAGGTGCGAAGACTGACCACCATAAACCTTGTTGCCCACCTGGCGCTTGGCATAGTTCACCAAGATCTTGCGCTGACCGCGCTCGACAAACACCACCAGATAAGTCACGGCCACGATGATGGCAGCCACGATGAGGAAGGACACAGGGCCCATCGCACCGGTACGCACCAACTCCAGCAAGCCACCAATCGCGCCGGGCAGACCCGCGGCGATACCGCCGAAGATCAGGATCGAGATCCCGTTGCCCAGACCACGCTCAGTGATCTGCTCGCCCAACCACATCAGGAACATCGTGCCGGCCACCAAGCTCGTCACCGCGGTGAGGCGGAAACCAAAACCAGGCGCAATCACCAAGCCAGGCGAGCTTTCCAGCGCGAGCGCAATGCTCAGCGATTGGAAAATGGCCAGACCCAGCGTGCCGTAACGCGTGTACTGCGTGATCTTGCGACGCCCTGCTTCGCCTTCCTTCTTCAGCGACTCCAGCTGCGGCAGCACATACGTCATCAGCTGGATGACGATGGAGGCCGAGATGTAGGGTGTGATGCCCAGCGCGAAGACGGTGAAGCGCGACAGCGCACCGCCCGAGAACATGTTGAACAGGCTCAGGATGCCACCCTCCTGACCCTTGAAGAACTGCTGCAGCTGCGCCGGATCGATACCGGGCACGGGGATATGCGCCCCGAGTCGGTACACCACCAGCGCCAGCAGCAGGAACACAAGCCGGCGACGCAAGTCGCCGAACTTGCCGCTCTTGGCCAGTTGGTTTGCGTTGGTAGCCACTCGCCTGATCCCTTGCCGCCTTAGGCGACCGAGCCGCCAGCGGCTTCGATGGCAGCCTTGGCACCGGCAGTCGCAGCCACGCCCTTGAGCGCGACCTTGCGGCTGATGGCGCCGGACAGGATGACCTTGACGTTCTTGGCCAGCTCGGGCACGAGACCCACAGCCTTGAGCGTCAGCACGTCGATTTCATCACCGGCCAGGCCTTGCAGATCGCTCAGCGTGATTTCGGCATTGAAGGGACGAGCCAGCGACTTGAAGCCACGCTTCGGCAGGCGACGCTGCAGAGGCATTTGGCCGCCTTCGAAGCCGACCTTGTGGTAGCCACCGGCGCGCGACTTTTGACCCTTGTGGCCACGGCCGGCAGTCTTGCCCAGACCCGAGCCAATGCCACGGCCCACGCGACGCTTGGCGTGCTTGGCGCCAGCGGCAGGCTTGATGGTATTGAGTTGCATCTTGTTGTCCTTAGTCCGTGACGTGCTTAGAGCACTTGCACGAGGTAGGCGATCTTGTTGATCATGCCGCGAACCGCAGGCGTGTCTTCCAACACGCTGGTGCTGTTCATCTTGCGCAGGCCGAGACCAGCCACGGTGGCGCGATGCGAGGCACGCGTACCGATGGGGCTGCGAACCAGCTTGACCGTCAGAGTTTTCTTGTCAGACATGTGTCTCTCCAGTGCAGCGATCAGCCGACGATGTCTTCGACCGACTTGCCGCGCTTGGCTGCCACTTCGGCGGCCGTGGTGGAGCGCTTGAGGGCGTCCAGGGTGGCGCGAACCATGTTGTACGGGTTGGTCGAACCGTGGCTCTTGGTCACGATGTCGGTCACGCCCATCACTTCGAACACAGCGCGCATCGGGCCGCCGGCGATCACGCCAGTACCGACCTTGGCCGGGATCATCATCACACGTGCAGCACCGTGCTCGCCGTTCACGCTGTGGTGAATGGTGCCGTTGCGCAGGTTGATCTTGACCATATTGCGGCGTGCCGACTCCATGGCCTTCTGCACGGCGACCGGAACTTCCTTCGCCTTGCCCTTGCCCATGCCGATACGGCCGTCGCCGTCACCCACCACCGTCAGTGCCGCGAAAGACAGCGTACGGCCGCCCTTCACCACCTTGGTGACGCGGTTGACCGCGATCATCTTTTCCTTCAGGCCGTCGTCATTGCCTTCAGTCTGCGCACGTGCTTGAAACTTTGCCATTTCGAATTCCTTTATGCGTCAGAACTGCAGGCCGGCTTCGCGAGCAGCTTCGGCCAGAGCCTTGACACGACCGTGGTAGGCAAAGCCCGCGCGGTCGAAAGCCACCTTCTCGATGCCAGCAGCCTTCGCCTTTTCGGCGATACGCTTGCCGATCAGGGTCGCAGCGGCGACGTTGCCACCCTTGCCATCGGCGCCCAGCTGAGCGCGGACTTCCTTCTCGGCAGTCGAGGCGCTGGCCAGCACTTGGGAACCATCGTCGGAGATGACGCTGGCGTAGATGTGCAGGTTGGAGCGGAACACCGTCAGGCGAGCCACACGTTGCACGGCGATACGTGCACGGGTTTGACGCGAGCGACGGATGCGCTGTTCTTTTTTGGTCAACATGGCGCTGCTCCTTACTTCTTCTTGGTCTCTTTGAGGGAGACCTTCTCGTCGGAATAGCGGATGCCCTTGCCCTTATAAGGCTCGGGAGGACGGATCGCGCGAACTTCAGCAGCGATCTGGCCCACCACTTGGCGGTCCGCACCCTTGATCAGGATTTCGGTCTGGGTCGGGCACTCAACCTTGATGCCAGCCGGCATGTCCTTCACCACGGGGTGAGAGAAACCGATTTGCAGGTTCAGCTTCTGACCTTGAGCCTGGGCACGATAGCCCACGCCGACCAGGTTCAGCTTGCGCTCGAAGCCCTTGCTCACACCGCTGACCATATTGGCCACCAGGGCGCGCATCGTGCCGCTCAGCGCATCGGCATCGGCCGACTCGTTCACCGGAGTGAAGGTCAGCTTGCCAGCGTCGTTCTTCACGCTCACCAGAGCATTGGCCGGACGAACCAGCGTGCCCAGGGAGCCCTTCACGCTGATCTGCTCAGCGGTGATCGTCACGTCCACACCTTGCGGGACGGCGACCGGCATTTTTCCTACGCGGGACATTGTCTGTCTCTCCTTGCGCTTAGGCGACGTAGCAGAGCACTTCGCCGCCGATACCGGCTTGACGTGCCTTGCGGTCAGTCATCACACCCTTCGGCGTGGTGACAATCGCCACACCCAGGCCATTCATGACCTGAGGAATATCGTGGCGGCCCTTGTAGATGCGCAGGCCGGGACGGCTCACGCGCTCGATGCGCTCGATCACCGGACGGCCGGCGTAATACTTCAGCGCGATCTCCAGCTCCGGGCGGGCTGCGTCGCCGCGCACCGCGAAACCGTCGATATAGCCTTCGTCCTTCAGGACCTTGGCGATCGCAACCTTCAGCTTCGAGGAAGGCATCACGACACTGACCTTCTCAACGCTCTGGGCGTTGCGAATGCGGGTCAGCATATCGGCGATAGGATCACTCATGCTCATACGAAATCTCCTAAACCTGCCGATTACCAGCTGGCCTTGACGACACCGGGGATGTCGCCCTTGAAGGCCAGCTCACGAATCTTGTTACGGGCCAGGCCGAACTTGCGGAAGGTACCGCGCGGACGACCGGTCAACTCGCAGCGGTTACGCAGGCGAGTCGGGTATGCATTGCGGGGCAGCTTCTGCAGCTCGAGGCGAGCGGCGTAACGCTCTTCATCCGACTTCTTGGCGTCGTTGATGATGGCCTTCAGGTCCGCGTACTTCTTGGCAAACTTGGCGACGAGTTGTTCGCGCTTCAGTTCACGTTGTTTGATCGAAGTTTTAGCCACAGATCACCTCAGTTCTTGAACGGGAAGCGGAAGGCGCCGAGCAGGGCCTTGGCTTCATCATCCGTCTTGGCAGTCGTCGTGATGCTGATGTTCAGACCACGCAGAGCATCCACCTTGTCGTATTCGATTTCGGGGAAGATGATCTGTTCTTTGACGCCGATGTTGTAGTTGCCGCGACCGTCAAACGAACGACCCGAGATGCCGCGGAAGTCACGAACGCGCGGCAGCGCGATCGTCACGAAACGGTCCAGGAATTCGTACATCTGAACGCCACGCAGGGTGACCATGCAGCCGATAGGCACGCCGTCACGAATCTTGAAGCCGGCAATCGCCTTCTTCGACTTCGTGATCACGGGCTTCTGGCCGGCAATCTTGGTCAGGTCGCTCACGGCGTGGTCCATGACCTTCTTGTCGGCGACCGCCTCGCTCACACCCATATTGAGCGTGATCTTGGTGATGCGCGGCACTTCCATGATCGACTTGTAGCCAAACTTCTCAACGAGGCCTGGCACAACTTTTTCGCGATAAAACGCTTGCAAACGAGCCATGTCGGACCTCTTAAGCCTTGATCTCTTCGCCGGTCGACTTGTAAACGCGCACCTTCTTGCCGTCGGCGAGGAGCTTGATGCCCACGCGATCGGCCTTGCCGGATGCAGCGTTGAAAATCGCCACGTTGGATTGATGGATGGGCATCGTCTTGTCGACCACGCCGCCGGTGGTGCCCTTCATGGGGTTGGGCTTGACGTGCTTCTTGACGATATTGACGCCGTCCACCACGAGGTGTGCGTCATCGACACGCTGCGACACAGTGCCGCGCTTGCCCTTATCGCGGCCGGTCAACACGATGACCTCGTCGCCTTTACGAATCTTGTTCATGGCAATACCTTTGACTTGACGATGCTTAGAGCACCTCAGGTGCCAGCGACACGATCTTCATGAAGCGCTCGGTACGCAGTTCACGCGTCACGGGGCCAAAGATACGGGTGCCGATCGGCTCCAGCTTGGCGTTCAGCAGCACGGCGGCATTGCCGTCGAACTTGACCAAAGAGCCGTCTTGGCGACGCACGCCCTTGGCAGTGCGCACGACCACAGCACTGTAGACCTCGCCCTTTTTGACGCGGCCACGCGGCGCAGCTTCTTTGATGCTGACCTTGATGATGTCGCCAATGCCGGCATAACGACGCTTGGACCCGCCAAGCACCTTGATGCACATGACGGACTTGGCGCCAGTGTTGTCCGCGACGTCAAGTCGCGATTGCATTTGAATCATGTCTGTCCCCAACTTTTCCCGTATCCACCGATGCGACCATTCGCAGCGAATTCAACGGTCAGTCTTGGGCCCGTAGCCCGTTCGCTTCCCGCTTGGCTGTTCAGCCTTCGCTTGAAGCGCCCGGTGGTTGAGGGCGAACCCGAGGCCATAACGCACCACAAGATGCGCCTGACGTTCGGCGAAGCATTGGATTGTGCACTAGATGGCTTCCGCATGTCAAGCGGTGCCGCACAAATACTGGAGGCGCCGCCTCAGCCGAGACGGCGCCCAGTCGACGGCAGCGCTCAGGCGGCCTTGGCTTGCGCCAGCATGGTGCCGGCGTCGCTGACCTCGAACTTGCCTGGGCCTTCGATATTGAGCGTCTTTACCACCCCGTCCACCACCAACATGGAGTAGCGCTGCGAGCGCAGGCCCATGCCCTTGGCCGTCAGGTCCAGCGTCAAGCCCGTCGCCTTGGTGAAGTCCGCGCTGCCGTCGGCCATCATGCGCACCTTGCCGGCGGTCTTCTGGTCGCGGCCCCAGGCCCCCATCACGAACGCGTCGTTGACTGAGATGCACCAGATCTCATCGACGCCGGCGGCGCGCAGCGCCTCGGCCTGCTGGACATAGCCCGGCACATGCTGGGCCGAACAGGTAGGGGTGTAGGCGCCAGGCAGTGCGAAGATGGCAATCTTCTTGCCGGCCGTCAGGGCATCGATCTCGAAGGTGTTGGGGCCCAGGGAGCAGCCGTTGCCTTCAACTTCCATGAATTCCTGCAGCTTGCCCGAGGGCAGGCGGTCACCAATCTTCAACATGTCTCGCTCCTTCTGTATGAACGACGCCCAGCACATCCGCCAGGGACATGGCTGGGCGCCAATGAAAAACGGCCGGACGCCAGTATTCCAGCGTTCCGACCGTTTGTGTGAGCCGCGGCGTTGAAAACCCCGCAACGCACAGGCACAAGGCCTGCTTAGACTGCTTCTGCCTTTTCGACCAGGCGGGTCACGACCCAGCTCTTGGTCTTGGACAGGGGGCGGCCTTCAGCGATCTCGACCACGTCGCCCATCTTGTACTCGCCCTTTTCGTCGTGGGCGTGGTACTTGCGGGAACGGGCCACGATCTTGCCGTAGAGCTCGTGCTTGGCGCGACGCTCGACCAGGACCGTGACGGTCTTGGCGCGCTTGTCGCTCACCACGCGACCAACCAGGGTGCGCGTGTTCTTTTCTTGAGCTTGCGTCATTACACGGCTCCCTTCTTCTTCTCGGCCAAGACGGTCTTGACGCGAGCGATGTCGCGACGGGTCTTGCCCAGCACCGAGTGATTCGTCAGCTGTTGGGTCGCCTTTTGCATGCGCAGGCCGAAATGGGCCTTGAGCAGGTCGGTCACTTCCTTTTCCAAGGCAGCGACGTCCTTGCCACGCAGTTCAGATGCTTTCATGGTGTTCTCCAATCAGGCGCCGACCATGCGCGCGACGAAGGTGCAACGCAGGGGCAGCTTTGCAGCAGCCAGCGTGAACGCTTCGCGAGCCAGGGCTTCCGGCACACCGTTGATCTCATAGAGCACCTTGCCAGGCTGAATTTCAGCGACGTAGTACTCAGGGTTGCCCTTGCCGTTACCCATCCGGACTTCGGCAGGCTTTTGCGAGATCGGCTTGTCCGGGAAGATGCGGATGAAGATACGACCGCCGCGCTTGATGTGGCGCGAAATCGCACGACGTGCAGCTTCGATCTGGCGAGCCGTCAGACGGCCGCGCTCGGTGGCCTTCAGGCCGAAGTCACCGAAGGACACGGCAGCACCACGGGTGGCAACACCAGTGTTACGACCCTTTTGCTCTTTGCGGTATTTGCGACGAGCAGGTTGCAGCATGCTTATTCTCCTTTGGCCTCACCGGCAGCGGGGGCCTTGCGGACCACACGCTTTGCGGCGGGCTTGGCTGCGTCGCCAGCGGCGGCGTCAGCGGGCTTATCTGCACCATCACGCGGGCCACGGTCGCTGCCGGGACGGCCACGGCCGCTCGGAGCACCCGGACGGGCGTTACGACGAGGACGACGGTCGTCTTCAGCGCCCGGAGGCGTGTTGATCACCGGTGCCTCGCCATTGGCAAGGCGGTCACCGCGGTAGACCCACACCTTCACGCCGATCACGCCGTACGTCGTCTTGGCTTCGGAGAAGCCGTAGTCGATGTCAGCCTTCAGGGTGTGCAGAGGCACGCGGCCTTCGCGATACCACTCGGTACGAGCGATTTCAATGCCGTTCAGACGGCCGGCGGACATGATCTTGATGCCCTGGGCGCCCAGACGCATCGCGTTCTGCATCGCGCGCTTCATGGCGCGGCGGAACATGATGCGCTTTTCCAGCTGCTGGGTGATCGAGTCGGCGATCAGCTGAGCATCGATTTCAGGCTTGCGCACTTCTTCGATGTTCACGGCCACCGGCACGCCCAGACGCTTGGTCAGTTCGGCCTTCAGGTTTTCGATGTCCTCGCCCTTCTTGCCGATCACCACGCCCGGACGCGCCGAGAAGATGGTGATGCGGGCGTTCTTCGCAGGGCGCTCGATCAGAATGCGCGACACGGCAGCATTCTTCAGCTTGGCCTTCAGGTATTCGCGAACGCGCAGATCTTCGGCCAGCATGGTGGCGAAGTTCTGGTTCGACGCATACCAGCGCGAAGCCCAGTTACGGGTGACGGGCAGGCGGAAGCCGGTCGGATGTATTTTCTGTCCCATAGTCTTCCTTCAGCCTTCAGTTGCCGACCGACACGAAGATGTGGCACGTGGGCTTGCTGATGCGGTTGCCACGGCCTTTGGCGCGGGCAGAGAAACGCTTCAGCGTGGCACCTTGTTCCACATAGATCGAGGTGACCTTCAGTTCATCAATGTCAGCGCCGTCGTTGTGCTCGGCGTTGGCGATGGCGCTTTCCAGTGCCTTCTTGATGATCAGGGCCGCCTTCTTCTGGGTGAATTCCAGGATGTTCAGCGCATGGTCCACCTTCTTGCCGCGGATCAGGTCCGCCACCAGGCGGCCCTTGTCACACGAGAGGCGAACGCCACGAACGATTGCTTTGGTTTCCATCGTTGGCATCCTTACTTCTTCCCGGCCTTCTTGTCGGCCGGATGGCCTTTGAAGGTACGGGTCAGTGCGAATTCACCCAGCTTGTGGCCGACCATCTGGTCGGACACATAGACCGGCACGTGCTGCTTGCCGTTGTGCACAGCGATCGTCAGACCGATGAACTCGGGCAGGATCGTCGAGCGGCGCGACCAGGTCTTGATGGGCTTCTTGTCCTTGTTGGCAACTGCCTTGTCGACCTTGGCCAACAGGTGAGCGTCAACGAACGGGCCCTTCTTCAGTGAACGAGTCATGGCCTACCCCTTACTTCTTGCGACGCGAAACGATGAACGTCTGCGTGCGCTTGTTGTTACGAGTGCGGTAGCCCTTCGTGAGGGTGTTCCACGGCGACACAGGGGCTTGACCCTCACCGGTACGGCCTTCACCACCACCGTGCGGGTGGTCCACCGGGTTCATGGCGGTACCACGAACGGTCGGGCGGATACCCTTCCAACGGATCGCGCCGGCCTTGCCGTACTGGCGCAGGCTGTGCTCTTCGTTGCTCACCTCGCCAATCGTGGCGCGGCAGTCGATGTGGATCTTGCGCACTTCACCCGAGCGCATGCGCACTTGAGCGTAGGTGCCTTCACGCGCCATCAGCACGGCAGAAGTGCCGGCCGAGCGAGCGATCTGGGCGCCCTTGCCAGGCAGCATCTCGATGCAGTGGATCGTCGAACCCACCGGGATGTTGCGAATCGGCAGCGTGTTGCCGGCCTTGATCGGGGCTTCCGCGCCGCTCAAGATCGTCGAACCCACTTCCAGACCACGCGGAGCGATGATGTAGCGACGCTCGCCGTCGGCATAGCACACCAGAGCGATGTGGGCCGTGCGGTTGGGGTCGTACTCGATGCGCTCGACCTTGGCCGGGATCGCGTCCTTGTTGCGACGGAAGTCCACCACGCGGTAGTGGTGCTTGTGACCACCGCCCTTGTGGCGAATCGTGATGTGACCGTTGTTGTTACGGCCAGAATTTTGCTTTTGGGGTTCCAGCAGCGAAGCTTCCGGAGCGCCCTTGTGCAGGTGCTTGTGCACCACCTTCACCACGGCACGGCGGCCAGGCGAGGTCGGCTTGACTTTAACGACGGCCATTACGCAGCCTCCCCGGAGAAGTTGAGCTCTTGGCCCGCCTTCAGAGCGACATACGCCTTCTTGACGTGGTCGCGACGGCCGGCACGGCCGCCGAAGCGCTTGGCCTTGCCCTTCACGTTCACCACGTTCACCGACTCAACTTCGACCTTGAACATCAGTTCAACGGCGGCCTTGATTTCGGGCTTGGTGGCGTCGCGCAGGACCTTGAACAACACTTGGTTGTGCTTCTCAGCAACCGCCGTGGCCTTTTCGGACACGATGGGAGCCAGCAGCACCGAGGCCAGACGGCCTTCAGAATATTTCACGGCGCTCATGCCAGCATCTCCTTGAGTTGCTCCACTGCGGCCTTGGTGACCAGCACTTTCTTGTAGTGCACCAGGGACAGCGGGTCGGCGTAGCGCGGCTCAACAACCAGCACATTGGCCAGGTTGCGCGAAGCCAGCGCCAGGTTGTCGTCCACGACGTCCGAGATCAGCAGCACCGAGTCCAGGCCCATGGCCTTGAACTTGGCAGCCAGCAGCTTGGTCTTGGGGGCTTCGATCGCGATCGAATCCACCACGGCCAGGCGGCCTTCGCGAGCCAGCTGCGAAAGGATGGCGGCCATACCGGCGCGGTACATCTTCTTGTTCAGCTTGTGCGAGAAGTTCTCGTCGGGCATGTTCGGGAAGATCCGACCACCCCCACGCCACAGCGGCGACGAAGTCATACCGGCACGTGCGCGGCCCGTACCCTTTTGGCGGAACGGCTTCTTCGTCGAGTGATGAACTTGTTCGCGGTCCTTCTGGGCGCGGGTGCCTTGACGGGCGTTGGCCTGGAAGGCCACGACCACCTGGTGCACCAGGGCTTCGTTGTAATCGCGAGCAAACACGGTATCAGGAGCGTCCACCTTGGAGGTGGCCTGACCTTGCTCATTCAGGAGCTCGAGCTGCATCAGTTGGCCCCTTTCTTGAGCTTGACCTTGACAGCGGGGCGCACGACCACGTGGCCGTTCTTGGCGCCCGGCACCGCACCGCGGACCAGCAGCAGTTGACGAGCTTCGTCAACGCGCACGATGTCCAGGTTTTGGATCGTCTTCGTCACGTCGCCCAGGTGACCCGACATCTTCTTGCCGGGAAACACGCGACCAGGATCTTGCGCCATCGAGATCGAGCCAGGCACGTTGTGCGAACGGCTGTTACCGTGCGACGCGCGCTGCGAGCTGAAGTTGTGACGCTTGATGGTGCCTTCGAAGCCCTTACCGATGGAAGTGCCCTGCACATCGACCAGTTGACCCGCAGCGAACAGGGTCACGGGCACTTGCGCGCCGGCCTTGTACTCAGCAGCCACATCGGCGGCAACACGGAATTCCTTCAGGACTTCACCAGCCTCGACACCCGCCTTGGCGAGGTGGCCAGCTTCCGGCTTGGTGACGCGCGATGCCTTGCGCGTACCGAACGCCACTTGAATGGCGCTGTAGCCGTCGGTCTCTTCGGTCTTGACCTGGGTCACGCGGTTGTTGGACACGTCCAGCACCGTCACAGGGATGGCGTCGCCATCGTCCGTGAAGATGCGCATCATGCCCACCTTGCGGCCCAGCAATCCGAGACGATTGCTTAGACTCATGGTTTTTCTCCAGCCCTCTTCGGCCTACGCCTCGAGAGCCATTTACACACACCCGACATCGATTGGTCGGGCTGACCAAGTGCACCATTGACCACCAGCCCGCATTTGCATGCAAGCCCGTTTTGATGATGCGCCGAAACCGCGCAAGCAAATGCTTACGCGGAAAAGCTGGCGAGTATAGCGTGAACCCTAGCTTGACCGCAAGCGCCGTCATCGCCGAGTCACGAAAAAGGGGCAATCTTACGATCGCCCCTTCTCTCGCCTCCTAAGGCGACAAGCCGCCTCAGTCAGTGATTGCTGCGTTTTACTGCAGCTTGATTTCGACGTCGACGCCGGCCGGCAGGTCGAGCTTCATCAGAGCGTCGACGGTCTTGTCGGTGGGGTCAACGATGTCCATCAGACGCTGGTGCGTACGGATTTCGAACTGGTCGCGCGAGGTCTTGTTAACGTGCGGCGAACGCAGGATGTCGAAACGCTCGAAGCGCGTCGGCAGGGGCACGGGGCCCTTGACGATGGCGCCGGTACGCTTGGCGGTCTCAACGATTTCCAGAGCCGATTGGTCGATCAGCTTGTAATCGAAGGCCTTCAGACGGATGCGGATCTTTTGCTTTTGCATGACGATTCCTTCAAAGAACGTGTGGCGCGACGCTTGGGTCTATGCCACGTTTGGTGTGGGCCCGGCACGCAAGCACGCCGGGCCGGTCACGCAAAAGATTTACTCGAGGATGGTGGCAACCACACCCGAGCCGACGGTACGGCCACCTTCGCGGATAGCGAAGCGCAGACCGGTTTCCATGGCGATCGGAGCGATCAGCTTCACGGTGATGCCGACGTTGTCGCCGGGCATGACCATTTCCTTGTCCTTCGGCAGCTCCACGGCACCGGTCACGTCCGTCGTGCGGAAGTAGAACTGGGGACGGTAGTTGTTGAAGAACGGGGTGTGACGGCCGCCCTCTTCCTTCGACAGCACGTAGATCTCGGCCGTGAAGTGGGTGTGGGGCTTGATCGAGCCGGGCTTGGCCAGCACTTGGCCGCGCTCGACGTCTTCACGCTTGGTGCCGCGCAGCAGGATACCGACGTTGTCGCCGGCTTGACCTTGGTCCAGCAGCTTGCGGAACATTTCCACGCCGGTCACGGTGGTCTTCTGCACGTCGCGGATACCGACGATTTCGATTTCTTCGCCGACCTTGATGATGCCGCGCTCAACACGACCGGTCACCACGGTGCCACGGCCCGAGATCGAGAACACGTCTTCCACCGGCAGCAGGAAGGTGCCGTCAACGGCGCGGTCCGGCTGGGGGATGTAGGTGTCCAGCGCATCGGCCAGGCGCATGATGGCTTGCTCGCCCAGGTCGCCCGTGTCGCCTTCCAGCGCCAGCTTGGCCGAACCCTTGATGATGGGGGTGTCGTCGCCGGGGAAGTCGTACTTGGACAGCAGCTCGCGCACTTCCATTTCCACCAGTTCCAGCAGCTCGGCGTCATCCACCATGTCGCACTTGTTCAGGAACACGATGATGTACTTCACGCCCACTTGGCGAGCCAGCAGGATGTGCTCGCGGGTCTGGGGCATCGGGCCGTCAGCGGCCGAGCACACCAGGATCGCGCCGTCCATCTGGGCCGCGCCGGTGATCATGTTCTTCACATAGTCAGCGTGGCCAGGGCAGTCCACGTGAGCGTAGTGGCGGTTGGCCGTTTCGTACTCGACGTGGGCGGTATTGATGGTGATGCCGCGGGCCTTTTCTTCAGGGGCCGCATCGATCTGATCGTAAGCCTTGGCTTCGCCGCCAAACTTCTTCGACAGCACGGTGGCGATCGCAGCAGTCAGCGTAGTCTTGCCGTGGTCAACGTGACCAATCGTGCCCACGTTCACGTGGGGCTTGGTACGTTCGAATTTACCTTTTGCCATTTCAATTCTCCAGAAAAGAGCATCCGCCAGTCTGTTGGTTTAGCGTTTCCGCAGCGCCCTGATGCCCCGGCGACTGGCAACCGGGAGAGCCTCTGCGAAGACGATTCTTGAAATCAAGCAGCCGGGGCATGCGCCCCCCCGGCTTGGGATCACTTGCCGCGGGCAGTGATGATGGCGTCGGCCACGTTCTTAGGAGCTTCGGCGTAGTGCTTGAACTCCATCGTGTACGTCGCACGGCCTTGCGTGGCCGAACGCAGCGTCGTCGAGTAGCCGAACATTTCGGACAGGGGCACTTCGGCCTTGATGATCTTGCCGCCGCCGACCATGTCGTCCATGCCCTGCACCATGCCACGGCGGCTGGACAGATCGCCCATCACCGTACCAGCGTAGTCTTCCGGCGTCTCGACTTCCACCGCCATCATCGGCTCCAGGATCACCGGCGAAGCCTTGCGGCAGCCGTCCTTGAAGCCCATCGAAGCGGCCATCTTGAAGGCGTTTTCGTTCGAGTCAACTTCATGGTAGGAACCGAAGGTCAGCGTGACCTTCACGTCCACCACGGGGTAGCCCGCCAGCACGCCGTTCGGCAGGCTGTCGATCACGCCCTTTTCCACCGCGGGAATGAACTCGCGAGGCACCACGCCGCCCTTGATGGCGTCGACGAACTCGAAGCCCTTGCCCGGCTCTTGCGGCTCGACGGTCAGCACGACGTGGCCGTACTGGCCCTTACCGCCCGACTGACGCACGAACTTGCCTTCCACGTCGGTGGCGGTCTTGCGAATGGTTTCGCGATAGGCCACTTGCGGCTTGCCGACGTTGGCTTCCACGCCGAATTCGCGCTTCATGCGGTCGACAATGATTTCCAGGTGCAGCTCGCCCATGCCCGAGATGATGGTCTGGCCCGACTCTTCGTCGGTACGCAGACGGAAGGACGGATCTTCCTTGGCCAGACGGCCCAGGGCGATACCCATCTTCTCCTGGTCGGCCTTGGTCTTGGGCTCGACGGCCTGGGAAATCACCGGCTCGGGGAATACCATCTTTTCCAGCGTGATGATGGCTTCGGGATCGCACAGGGTTTCGCCCGTGGTCACGTCCTTCAGGCCCACGCAGGCAGCGATGTCACCGGCCAGAATTTCCGAGATTTCTTCGCGCTGGTTGGCGTGCATCTGCAGAATACGGCCGATACGCTCCTTCTTGGCACGGATCGGGTTGTAGACCGAGTCGCCCGACTTCAGCACGCCCGAGTAGACGCGCACGAAGGTCAGCTGACCGACATACGGGTCGGTCATCAGCTTGAAGGCCAAGGCCGAGAACTTCGCTTCGTCGGAAGCGTCGCGCGAGGCCGGCTGGTCGTCTTCATCCGTGCCAGGCACGGGAGGCACGTCCACCGGCGAGGGCAGGAAGTCGATCACGCCGTCCAGCATGCGCTGCACGCCCTTGTTCTTGAAGGCGGTGCCGCAGAACATCGGCTGGATTTCAGCAGCCAGCGTACGCACACGGATACCTTGCATGATTTCAGCTTCGCTGAGCTCACCGGTTTCCAGGTACTGGTTCATCATGTCTTCGCTCGACTCGGCAGCCGCTTCAACCAGGTTGTCGCGCCATTTCTGCGCGTCAGCCTGCAGCTCGGCAGGGATGTCGCGGTAGTCGAACTTCATGCCCTGGGAAGCCTCATCCCAGTAGATCGCCTTCATCTTGATCAGGTCGACGACGCCCTTGAAGTTGTCTTCAGCGCCGATGGGGATCACGACGGGCACCGGATTGGCCTTCAGGCGCAGACGCATCTGGTCATAGACCTTGAAGAAGTTGGCGCCGGTGCGGTCCATCTTGTTCACGAAGGCCAGACGAGGCACCTTGTACTTGTTGGCTTGGCGCCAGACGGTTTCCGACTGGGGCTGCACGCCACCCACGGCGCAATAGACCATGCAAGCGCCGTCCAGCACGCGCATCGAACGCTCGACTTCAATCGTGAAGTCCACGTGCCCAGGGGTGTCGATGATGTTGAAGCGATGCTCCGGATAGGACATGTCCATACCCTTCCAGAAGCAGGTGGTCGCAGCCGACGTGATGGTGATACCACGCTCCTGCTCTTGCTCCATCCAGTCCATGGTGGCAGCGCCGTCGTGCACTTCACCGATCTTGTGGTTCACGCCCGTGTAAAACAGGATACGTTCGGTCGTGGTGGTCTTGCCAGCATCGATGTGCGCAGAGATACCGATATTGCGGTAGCGCTCGATGGGGGTCTTGCGGGCCATGATGTGACTCCAAATGCATTGAGCCGCCAACGGGTTGGTAAAAACCCGAGGCGGCTGGAACGGTGTAGTTTAGAAGCGGAAGTGCGAGAAGGCCTTGTTGGCTTCTGCCATGCGGTGCACTTCGTCACGCTTCTTCATCGCGCCGCCGCGGCCTTCGGAGGCCTCCAGCAGCTCGTTGGCGAGGCGCTGTGCCATCGACTTCTCGCCGCGCTTGCGGGCCGATTCCTTCAGCCAACGCATGGCCAGAGCCATACGGCGGACGGGGCGAACTTCCACGGGAACTTGGTAGTTCGCACCGCCAACGCGGCGTGACTTCACTTCGACCATGGGCTTCACGTTGTTCAACGCGACGATGAACACTTCCAGCGGATCCTTGCCGACCTTCTTCTCGATTTGCTCGAGGGCGCCATAAATGATGCGCTCGGCGACGGCCTTCTTGCCGGACTCCATCACAACATTCATGAACTTGGACAGATCAACATTGCCGAACTTGGGATCAGGCAGGATCTCGCGCTTGGGTACTTCGCGACGACGTGGCATGGGATTCTTCCTCTTGCTTCAGTTTGGCTCGGGGCTTAAGCCCGTCACCGTTGAACGACCACCAACATCAGGGGTCATCCACTTACTCGGCTGCTACCGCTCTACTGAGCCAGCACAAACCGCTAAATATCCGACGACAGCCTAGACGATGCTAGTGCCGCGCCATGACAAACTCTTAATGCTTACTTCTTCGGGCGCTTGGCGCCGTACTTGGAACGCGATTGCTTGCGATCCTTCACGCCCTGCAGGTCCAAGGAACCGCGCACGATGTGGTAACGCACGCCGGGCAAGTCCTTGACACGGCCGCCGCGCACGAGCACGACGCTGTGCTCTTGCAGGTTGTGGCCCTCACCGCCGATGTACGAGATCACCTCGAAACCGTTGGTCAGGCGCACCTTGGCAACCTTACGAAGCGCCGAGTTCGGCTTCTTCGGGGTCGTGGTGTACACGCGGGTGCAAACGCCGCGGCGCTGCGGGCAGTCCTGCATCGCCGGCGACTTGGATTTCGTGACCTCGACCTGACGGCCGTGGCGCACGAGCTGATTGATGGTTGGCATAAGTAACTTGTTCCCGTTTGAAGTCACAGTCTTCGATGGACTGACCACGACGGCCAGCAACCCTGCCACGCAACACCTGACGGAAAGCCAAAAGCGCACGACGCCATGCAGCCGCATGACGCTGTGCGCAAACTTTCCGGACGCTGATGCCTAGGCGCAGCAAGGCCCATTGAAGAGCCCGCGATTGTAGATCACATGCGGGCGTGTGCACAAGTGGCGTGCCGGCCGCCCCGGCGGACGCTATGCTCCCAGCCTGCGCCCTGCCAGAGATTCCACCGTGTCAAGCTCACCCATGCCCCCCAAAGCCGTCATCGACACCCAGGTTGTGATGGATTGGCTGGTTTTCGGCGAGCCCTCGGTGCTGCCGCTAGCACAGGCGCTGCGAACCGGCAGCCTGCGCTGGGTTGGCAGTCCACCGATGCGCGCCGAGTTGCTGCATGTGCTGGGGAGAGGCGTTGCGGCCGGCCGGCGGCCCGATATCCAGAGCATTGAGGCGGCCTTCGAGCAATGGTGCTCGCCTGTCCATGAGCCCTCGCCACCCGCGGTACGCCTGATGTGCCGCGACCCGGACGATCAAATGTTTATCGATCTGGCGATTGCTCAACATTGCGCCTGGCTGATTTCGCGCGACCGCGCCGTGCTCGCACTGGCGAAGCGTGCGCGCGCTTTCGGTCTGAGCATCCTCACGCCACAGGCTTGGCTCAAGAGCCAGCCAAGCGCGGCAGACAGGACGGCACCGCTCGAATTCAGCCCATGAAAGGTAAGCCGGATGGTCAGCATCACGCGCACGACGGCCGAGCAACTGAGTTTGTCGGGTCTTGAGCCCGCTGAGGCGAGGCGCTCGAGCGGCCGCAGCGCTGCGCGGCCGACATGGACTGACTAGCGATTGTTTGCCATCCTCAGCCGCAAAGGGATTACCCATCACCAGTGGCTTGGCGAATGGGCGATGCCCGCCGCTTCACAATCCGCCGAAATCCGATCCGGCATGAAAAAGGGCTGCCGAATCGGCAGCCCTTCTAGGCGTAGAGCCTGCTCTGACTTGATCAGTCGGCGCTGCGATCGCTCGCGTCGTCCACGGCGGCCAACTGCGCGGCAGCCATTTCCTCGGCTTCCTGCATGGCGATGGCGCGGCGCTCGGCGTCGTCCATCTCTTCCTTGACGCGGCGAGCATCGTGGAAGGCCATGCCGGTACCGGCCGGGATCAGACGGCCGACGATGACGTTTTCCTTCAGGCCGCGCAGCTCGTCGCGCTTGCCCATGATGGCAGCCTCGGTCAGCACGCGGGTGGTTTCCTGGAAGGAAGCCGCGGAGATGAAGGAATCGGTCGACAGCGAAGCCTTGGTGATACCCAGCAGCACGTCGGCATGGGTGGCAATCATCTTGCCTTCCTTGCGCAGACGGTCGTTGGTGTCCAGCAGCTCCGAGCGTTCCACCTGCTCGTTGACGATGTAGTTCGAGTCGCCCGAGTTCGTGATCTGCACCCGACGCAGCATCTGGCGAACGATCACCTCGATGTGCTTGTCGTTGATCTTCACGCCCTGCAAGCGGTACACGTCCTGCACTTCGTCGACGATGTAGCGAGCCAGCTCTTCGATACCCAGCAGGCGCAGGATGTCTTGCGGATCGGCCGGGCCGTCCACAATCAGCTCACCGCGATTGACCACCTGGCCTTCGTGCACCAGGATGTTCTTTTCCTTGGGCACCAGCTCTTCGTGCTTGTTGCCGTCCGGATCGGTGATCTCCAAGCGCACCTTGCCCTTGGTTTCCTTGCCGAAGGAGACCGTACCGGTCTGCTCGGCCAGCACGCCGGCATCCTTGGGCGAGCGGGCTTCGAAAAGCTCGGCCACACGCGGCAGACCGCCGGTAATGTCTCGAGTCTTCTGGCCTTCCACCGGAATACGCGCCAGCACTTCACCAGGCGCGAGGTCTTGGCCGTCGCGGATCTGGATCAGCGAGCCGACCTGGAAGCCGATCGTCACCGAGTGGTCGGTACCGGGGATCTTCACCTCGTTGCCATTGGCGTCCAGCAGCTTGACCTGCGGGCGCACCACCTTGGCGGCGCCACGACGCTTCGGATCGATCACCACCAGGGTGGACAGACCGGTCACCTCATCGACCTGCTTGGCCACGGTGACGCCCTCTTCCACATTCTCGAACTTCGCCTGACCGGCGAATTCCGTGATGATGGGTCGGGTCAGCGGATCCCAGTTCGCCAAGATCAGGCCAGCCTTGATGGTCTGGTCGGCCTTGATGTTGAGGATCGCACCGTACGGCACCTTGTGACGCTCGCGCTCGCGGCCATGCTGGTCGCTGATGATGATTTCGCCGGAACGCGAAATCACCACCAGTTCGCCCTTGCCGTTGGTGACGTAGCGCATCGTGGCATTGAAGCCGATGATGCCGTCCGACTTGGCTTCGACGCTGGAGGCCACCGCTGCACGCGAAGCCGCACCACCGATGTGGAAGGTACGCATGGTCAGCTGGGTACCCGGCTCACCGATCGACTGCGCGGCAATCACGCCCACGGCCTCGCCGGTGTTGACCAGGCCGCCACGGCCTAGATCGCGGCCATAGCACTTGGCGCAGAGGCCGAAGCGCGTGGCGCAGGTCAGCGGCGTGCGGACCTTGACCTCGTCCACGCCGGCTTGTTCCAGCATGTCCAGGTTGTCTTCGTCCAGCATATGGCCGGCCGGCAGCAGCAGGCCTTGCGTCTCGGGGTGCAGCACATCGATGGCTGCCACGCGGCCGAGGATGCGGTCGCGCAGCGATTCGATCACTTCACCACCCTCGACCAGGGCGCGCATCGCGATGCCGTTGTCGGTGCCGCAATCGGCTTCGGTCACGACCAGATCCTGGGTCACGTCCACCAGACGACGCGTCAGGTAACCCGAGTTCGCGGTCTTCAACGCCGTATCCGCCAGGCCCTTACGAGCACCGTGGGTGGAGATGAAGTACTGCAACACGTTCAGGCCTTCGCGGAAGTTCGCCGTGATCGGCGTCTCGATGATCGAGCCATCCGGCTTGGCCATCAGGCCCCGCATACCAGCCAGCTGGCGAATCTGGGCCGCAGAACCGCGGGCACCCGAGTCGGCCATCATGTAGATGGAGTTGAAGGACTCCTGATCCACTTCCTTGCCGTTGCGGTCGATGGTCTTCTGCTTGGACAGCTGGGTCATCATGACCTTGCCGACTTCGTCGCCGGTCTTGCCCCAGATGTCCACCACCTTGTTGTAGCGCTCGCCGGCGGTCACCAGGCCCGAGACGTACTGCTGCTCGATTTCCTTGACTTCCTTTTCAGCACGCTCGATCAGCTGCACCTTCTCCTTGGGCACCAACATGTCGTCGATGGCGATGGAGATGCCCGCACGCGTGGCCAGCTTGAAACCGGATTGCAGCAGCTTGTCTGCCAGCACCACGGTTTCCTTCAGGCCGCACTTGCGGAACGAGGTGTTGATCAGGCGCGAGATTTCCTTCTTCTTCAGCGCCTTGTTGATGTTCGAGAACGGCAGGCCCTTGGGCAAGATCTCGCTCAACAGGGCACGGCCGACGGTGGTGTCCACCAGCTTGGTCTCGGGCACCCATTCACCGTCCGCACCCTTGCTGTACTCGGTCAGGCGCACGGCGATCTTGGCGGTGATCTCGACCACGCCGTTCTCCAGCGCGCGCAGCATTTCGCTGACGTCGGAGAACACCAGGCCTTCGCCCTTGGCGTTGATGCGATCGCGGGTGGCGTAGTACAGGCCCAGCACCACGTCTTGCGACGGCACGATGGAGGGCTCGCCCGAAGCCGGGAACAGCACATTGTTGGAGGCCAGCATCAGCGTGCGGGCTTCCATCTGCGCTTCGATCGACAGCGGCACGTGGACGGCCATCTGGTCACCGTCGAAGTCGGCGTTGAAGGCCGCGCAGACCAGCGGATGCAGCTGGATGGCCTTGCCTTCGATCAGCACCGGCTCGAACGCCTGGATGCCCAGACGGTGCAGCGTCGGCGCGCGGTTCAGCAGAACCGGATGCTCCTTGATGACCTCTTCCAGGATGTCCCAGACCACCGGCGTGCCGGATTCGACTTCCTTCTTCGCGGCCTTGATGGTGGTGGCGATACCCATCGCCTCCAGGCGCGAGAAGATGAAGGGCTTGAACAGCTCCAGCGCCATCAGCTTGGGCAGACCGCACTGATGCAGCTTCAGCGTCGGGCCCACGGTAATCACCGAACGACCGGAATAGTCGACGCGCTTGCCCAGCAAGTTCTGACGGAAGCGACCGCTCTTGCCCTTGATCATGTCGGCCAGCGACTTGAGGGCACGCTTGTTCGCGCCGGTCATGGCCTTGCCACGACGGCCGTTGTCCAGCAGCGAGTCCACGGCTTCCTGCAGCATGCGCTTTTCATTGCGCACGATGATCTCAGGGGCCTTCAGCTCGAGCAGACGGGCCAGGCGGTTGTTGCGGTTGATGACGCGGCGATACAGATCGTTCAGATCCGAGGTCGCGAAGCGGCCGCCGTCCAGCGGCACCAGCGGACGCAGGTCCGGCGGCAGCACGGGCAGCACGTCCAGCACCATCCAGTTCGGCTTGATGCCGGACTTCTTGAAGGCTTCCATGACCTTCAGGCGCTTGGAGTTCTTCTTGACCTTGAGCTCGGAGCCGGTCATGTCGTTGCGGAGCTTGTCGATCTCGACGTCGAGATCCATGTCTTCCAGCAACTTCTTGACGCCTTCCGCACCCATCAGCGCGATGAACTCGTCACCGTACTCGACGCGCTTGGCGTCGTAGTCGTCCTCGCTCATGATGCTGAACTTCTTCAGCGGGGTCATGCCGGGGTCGACGACCACATAGGCTTCGAAGTACAGCACGCGCTCGATGTCGCGCAGCGTCATGTCGAGCACCAGGCCCAGACGCGAGGGCAGCGACTTCAGGAACCAGATGTGAGCGCAGGGCGCGGCCAGGTCAATGTGACCCATGCGGTCGCGACGCACCTTGGTCTGGGTGACTTCAACGCCGCACTTCTCGCAGATCACGCCGCGGTGCTTCAGGCGCTTGTACTTGCCGCATAGGCACTCGTAGTCCTTGATCGGGCCGAAGATCTTGGCGCAGAACAGGCCATCACGCTCGGGCTTGAAAGTCCGGTAGTTGATGGTCTCGGGCTTCTTCACCTCACCGAAGGACCACGAACGGATCTTCTCGGGCGAGGCCAGCCCGATCTTGATCGCGTCGAAGTGCTCGTCGGGCGTGAATTGCTTGAACAGGTCCAGCAAACCTTTCATGTGTTTCTCCTGTTCCTATGCTTAGTTGCGCTCGAGCTCGATGTCGATGCCGAGCGAACGAATTTCCTTCACCAGCACGTTGAACGACTCCGGCATGCCGGCATCGATCGCGTGCTCACCCTTGACGATGTTCTCGTAGACCTTGGTACGGCCGTTCACGTCGTCGGACTTGACGGTCAGCATTTCCTGCAGCACGTAGGACGCGCCGTAGGCTTCCAGGGCCCACACTTCCATCTCACCGAAGCGCTGGCCACCGAACTGCGCCTTACCACCCAGCGGCTGCTGCGTGACGAGCGAGTACGGGCCGGTCGAACGGGCGTGCATCTTGTCGTCCACCAAGTGATGCAGCTTCAGCACGTGCATGTAGCCGATGGTGGTCGGGCGCTCGAACTGCTCGCCGGTACGGCCGTCGTACAGGAAGGCCTGCGTGCGCGTCGGGGTCAGGCCCTTCTTCGCCGCGATGTCGTCCGGGTAGGCCAGCTTCAGCATGCCGCGGATTTCTTCTTCCTTGGCGCCGTCGAACACCGGCGTCGCGAAGGGCACGCCGTTCGACAGGTTCTGCGCCATTTCGACGATTTCCTTGTCGCTCAGCTCGTCCAGGCTCTCGGCCTTGCCGCCGCTCTGGTTGTACAGCTCGTCAAAGAACTTGCGCAGCTCGGCCACGGCCGAGTGTTGCTGCAGCATGTCGCCGATGCGCAGACCGATGCCCTTGCCGGCCCAGCCCAGGTGGACTTCCAGCACCTGACCCACGTTCATCCGCGAGGGCACGCCCAGCGGATTCAGCACGATGTCGGCAGGCGTGCCGTCGGCCATATAGGGCATGTCTTCGATCGGGGTGATCTTGGACACGACACCCTTGTTGCCGTGACGGCCGGCCATCTTGTCGCCAGGCTGCAGGCGACGCTTCACGGCCAGGTAGACCTTGACCATCTTCAGCACGCCGGCCGGCAGCTCGTCGCCCTGCGTCAGCTTCTTGCGCTTTTCTTCAAAAGCCAGGTCGAAGCTGTGGCGCGTCTGCTCCAGCGAGTTCTTGATCGATTCCAGCTGGTTGGCGACCTCGTCCTCGGCCGGACGGATGTCGAACCAATGGAACTTCTCAACGCCGGCCAGATAGGCCTTGTCGATGACCGTGCCCTTGGCGATCTTCTGCGGGCCGCCGTTGGCCACGCGGCCGTTCAGCAGCTTCTCGATACGGTCGAAGGCGTCGGCCTCGACGATGCGCAGCTGGTCGTTCAGGTCCAGGCGGAAGCGCTTCAGCTCGTCGTCGATGATCTGCTGGGCGCGCTTGTCACGCTGGATGCCTTCGCGGGTGAAGACCTGCACATCGATCACGGTACCGTTGGTGCCCTGATCCACGCGCAGCGAGGTGTCCTTCACGTCCGAAGCCTTCTCGCCGAAGATGGCGCGCAGCAGCTTCTCTTCCGGCGTCAGCGTGGTCTCGCCCTTGGGCGTGACCTTACCCACCAGCACGTCGCCAGGGTTCACCTCGGCGCCGATGTAGACGATGCCCGATTCGTCCAGGCGCGCCAGTTGCTGCTCGCTCAGGTTCGGGATGTCGCGGGTGATTTCTTCGCTGCCCAGCTTGGTGTCACGGGCCATCACCACCAGTTCCTCGATGTGGATCGAGGTATAGCGGTCTTCGGCCACCACGCGTTCGGAGATCAGGATCGAGTCTTCGAAGTTGTAGCCGTTCCAGGGCATGAAGGCGACCAGCATGTTCTGGCCCAGGGCGAGCTCGCCGATGTCCGTCGATGCACCGTCAGCAATGATGTCCTCCGCAGCCACCTTGTCGCCACGGCGCACGATCGGGCGCTGATGGATGTTGGTGTTCTGGTTGGAACGCTGGTACTTGATCAGGTTGTAGATGTCGACACCGACTTCGCCAGCCACGGTCTCGTCGTCGTTCACGCGGATCACGATGCGGTTCGTGTCCACATAGTCGACGATACCGCCGCGGCGTGCGGCCACCACGGTGCCCGAGTCCTTGGCGGCGACGCGCTCGACGCCCGTACCGACCAGGGCCTTCTCAGGGCGCAGCACCGGCACGGCCTGACGCTGCATGTTGGCGCCCATCAATGCGCGGTTCGCATCGTCGTGCTCCAGGAAGGGCACGAGCGAGGCGGCCACCGAGACGATCTGCGTCGGCGCCACGTCCATGTACTGGATGCGCTCGGGCGAGGTCAGCACCGACTCGCCGTTTTCACGCGCAGACACCAGCTCGTCGGTCAGCTCGCCAGCGGCGTTCAGCGTCGCGTTCGCCTGGGCGATCACGTACTTGCCTTCTTCGATGGCCGAGAGATAGTCGATCTGGGTCGTCACCTTGCCATCGACGACGCGACGGTAAGGCGTTTCCAGGAAGCCGTACTCGTTGAGCTGAGCGAACAGCGCCAGCGAGTTGATCAGACCGATGTTCGGGCCTTCCGGCGTTTCGATCGGGCAGACGCGGCCGTAATGGGTGGGGTGCACGTCGCGGACTTCGAAGCCGGCGCGCTCGCGGGTCAGACCACCCGGGCCCAGGGCGGAAACGCGACGCTTGTGCGTGATTTCCGACAGGGGGTTGGTCTGGTCCATGAACTGCGACAGCTGCGAGGCACCGAAGAACTCCTTCAGGGCCGCAGAAATCGGCTTAGAGTTGATCAGGTCGTGCGGCATCAGGGCTTCGGTCTCGGCCTGGCCCAGACGCTCCTTCACGGCCTTCTCGATACGCGCCAGGCCCGAGCGGTACTGGTTCTCGGCCAGTTCGCCCACGCAACGCACGCGACGGTTGCCCAGGTGGTCGATGTCATCGACTTCGCCACGGCCATTGCGCAGCTCCACCAGGATCTTGACGACGTCGAGGATGTCCTCGTTCGACAAGGTCATGGCACCTTCCGGCGTGTCGCGGCCCACACGGGCGTTGAACTTCATGCGGCCCACGCGCGAGAGGTCGTAGGTGTCTTCGCTGTAGAACAGGCGGTTGAACAGCGCTTCCACCGCGTCTTCCGTCGGCGGCTCGCCGGGGCGCATCATGCGATAGATCGCGACGCGTGCGGCCAGTTGGCTGTCGGTCTCGTCCGAGGCCAGGGTCTGGCTGATGTAGGCACCCTCGTCCAGCTCGTTCGTGTAGAGCGCCTGGATTTCCTTGATGCCGGCGCTGCGCAGCTTCTTCAGCAGCGCTTCGGTCAGCTCTTCGTTGGCCTTGGCGATGATCTCGCCGGTGTCGCCGTCGACCATGTTCTTGGCCAGCACGCGGCCGAGCAGGAAGTCTTCGGGCACGGTCACATGCTGCGTGCCGGATTGCTCCAGCTGGCGCACGTGGCGGGCGGTGATGCGCTTGTCCTTCTCGACGATGACAGCGCCGCTCTTGTCGGTGATGTCAAAGCGGGCCACTTCGCCCTTCAGGCGATCGGCCACGAATTCCATCTGGGCACCGGAGTCCATCAGACGGAAGTTGTCGAACACGAAGAAGTGGGCCAGGATCTGCTCGGGGTTCAGGCCAATGGCCTTGAGCAGGATGGTGACCGGCATCTTGCGGCGACGGTCGACGCGGAAGTACAGGATGTCCTTCGGGTCGAACTCATAGTCCAGCCAGGAGCCGCGGTAGGGAATGATGCGGGCCGAGAACAGCAGCTTGCCGGACGAGTGGGTCTTGCCCTTGTCGTGCTCGAAGAACACGCCGGGCGAGCGGTGCAGCTGGCTGACGATGACACGCTCGGTGCCATTGACGATGAAGGAACCGTAATCGGTCATCAGGGGCACTTCGCCCATGTAGACCTCTTGTTCCTTGATTTCCTTGACCGTCTTGGCCTGCGGGCTCTCACGGTCGTAAATGATCATCTGCAGCTTGGCGCGCACGGCCGCTGCATAGGTCAAGCCGCGCTGCTGGCACTCGCGGGTGTCAAACGGGGGCTTGGCGATGTTGAATTCGAGGAACTTCATTTCCACGAAACCGTTGTGCGAAACAATCGGAAACGCGGAAAGGAACGCTGCTTGCAGGCCTTCGGGCTTGCGCTTGGCAGGGGGGACGTCTTTTTGCAGGAAGGCGACGTACGAGTCCTTCTGCATGGTGAGCAAATAGGGAACGTTGAGAACGCTCTCACGCTTGCCGAAGCTCTTGCGGATTCGCTTGCGCTCGGTATAGCTATAGGGGGTTGCTTGCGCCATAAACACTCCGTGTCGAGAGCCCACCCCTGGCCGTGGGACGGGCTTCGTCGGCGACTGGCTTCTCGAGTATTGCGCTCGATGCTTGGTGGTTGGCCACTACCAACCGCTGGCGGACAACCCTGGCATTGCACCAAGGCCCGACCAAACCGGCTCTCTGCAGTCGGATCAGAGAACACTTGAAAGAACCGCGCATCATACCGCACGAGATCCTTTCAGCTGCCCTCAAGAGTATTTACCCTTGAAACGACTAAAGGGGAGGCCCGCAGGACCACCCCTTTAGCACAGTGGAGCCGGGCGGCTTGCGCCACCCCGCTCCCCAAGGTTTTACTTGAGTTCGACCTTGGCGCCGGCTTCTTCCAGCTTCTTCTTCGCGGCTTCGGCGTCAGCCTTGGACACGGCTTCCTTGACGGCCTTGGGAGCGCCGTCGACCAGGTCCTTGGCTTCCTTCAGACCCAGGCCGGTGATTTCGCGCACGGCCTTGATCACGCCAACCTTGTTCGCGCCGGCTTCCAGCAGCACAACGTTGAACTCGGTCTTCTCTTCAGCAGCAGCAGCGCCACCGCCAGCAGCGCCGCCAGCGGCGGGAGCAGCCATCGAAGCGGCGGACACGCCGAACTTCTCTTCAATTGCCTTGACCAGATCGTTCAGTTCCAGAACGGTCATGCTGTCCAGAGCGGCCAGGAATGCGTCTTTATCGAATGCCATGATAGTTTCCTAATAACAGATAGATTGCAGGGGACGTAGCGTCTTAAGCAGCAGCTTCGGCCGGGGCTTCGGCAGTAGCGCCGCCACCCTTTTGCTGAGCCAGGGCAGCCAGCACGGCGGCGGTGCGTTGCACCGGCGACATGAGCAGGCCAGCCACTTGGGACAGCAGCACTTCCTTGCTGGGGATGGATGCCAGGGCCTTGATGCCGTTGACGTCCAGAGCCTTGCCGCTATAAGCACCGCCCTTGATGACGAGCTTGTCGTTGGTCTTGGCGAAGTCAGCGATGACCTTCGCGGCAGCGACCGCGTCCTCGGAAAAACCGTAGATCAGCGGGCCGACCATGCTCTCCGAAGCAGCTTCGAACGAAGTGCCGGCGACAGCACGACGTGCCAGGGTGTTCTTCAGCACGTGAAGATACACACCTTGGGCACGCGCGGTGACGCGCAGCTTGTTCAAGGCTTCAACGGTGAGGCCACGGTACTCGGCCAGCGCCAGCGTCTGCGACTTGGCGGCTTGCGCTGCCACTTCGGAGACGACGGTTGCCTTCTCGTTGCGATTGAGACTCAAGGTCTACTCCTCACAAAAACGTGCCATCGGCCTCGCGGCCTCCGACACACCGGGATTCAGCGACCTTCTGTCAGGAAACACTCATTCCTTACAGCGGGACCGCCATCTGCGCTGGACGGAAGCAGAGCTTCCGATTAAGCCTTGCCCCCCAGTACTTCAGGGGCGCAACTCCAGCGGTCTTGGATGACGCGCCACCGACCTGAGTCGGTAGCGCCCCACCAATTCATCAGCGCGGCGCCAGACTAGCGCCACGCCTCATCTGAATCGCTTAGGCCGAGGCCTGAGCGTTGATCGAGGCGATATCCACGCGAGCGCCGACGCCCATGGTGGACGACACGGCCACCTTGCGCAGGTAGATGCCCTTGCTCGACGCCGGCTTGGCCTTGTTCAGGGCCTCGATCAGCGCGCGCAGATTGCCTTCCAGCTTGTCGGTGTCGAACGAACGACGGCCGATGGTGCCGTGGATGATGCCGGCCTTGTCGACGCGGAACTGGACCTGGCCAGCCTTGGCGTTCTTGACAGCAGTAGCGACGTCCGGGGTCACGGTGCCAACCTTGGGGTTAGGCATCAGGCCACGCGGGCCCAGGATCTGACCCAGGGTACCGACGATACGCATCGTATCGGGCGAGGCGATGACCACGTCGAAAGGCATGTCGCCAGCCTTGACGCGCTCGGCCAGGTCTTCCATGCCAACCACGTCGGCACCGGCGGCCTTGGCTTCTTCAGCCTTGGCGCCTTGGGCGAACACGGCCACGCGCTTGGTCTTGCCGGTGCCGTGAGGCATCACGACGGCGCCACGCACCACTTGGTCCGACTTCTTGGCATCGATGCCCAGTTGCACGGCCACGTCGATGGACTCGTCAAACTTGGCGGTGGCCAGTTCCTTGACCAGGCCGATGGCGGCGGTCAGGGGGTACAGCTTGGTGGTCTCGACCTTGCCTTGCAGAGCTTTTTGCTTCTTGGTCAGCTTAGCCATGTCACACACCCTCCACGATGATGCCCATCGAACGGGCGGAACCAGCGATGGTGCGAACGGCGGCGTCCATGTCGGCCGCCGTCAGATCCTTTTGCTTGGTCTTGGCGATCTCTTCCAGCTGGGCGCGGGTCAGCTTGCCAACCTTGTCCAGATGCGGGCGCTGCGAGCCCTTTTCGATCTTGGCGGCTTTCTTGATCAACACGGTCGCCGGGGGCGACTTGATCACGAAGGTGAAGCTCTTGTCCGCGAAGGCGGTGATCACCACCGGCAGCTTCAGGCCCGGCTCATAGCTCTGCGTCTGGGCGTTGAACGCCTTGCAGAATTCCATGATGTTCAGACCACGCTGACCCAGCGCGGGACCGACCGGAGGCGAAGGATTTGCCTTGCCAGCCGGAATTTGCAGCTTGATAAAGCCGACAATTTTCTTGGCCATGATTTCTCCTGACAGCGCCACGGCGGCCTCGCCGCAACGCCTGAGTGCTAGCGCAAGGGGCTAGAGGCTCACGCCTCGTACCCTTGCTCCTCTTGTCCGCATCTCGTTGCGGACTGACTACGGGTGAGATGCCCACCGCTTGCGCAGCGAGCGAGCCTCACCAGGCTCTTAAACCTTCTCGACCTGCGCGAAATCCAGCTCCACCGGCGTGGCACGTCCGAAGATCGTGACCGAGACGCGCACCTTGGACTTGTCGTAATTAACTTCCTCGATGGCGCCGTTAAAGTCCGTGAACGGGCCTTCCTTGACGCGCACGATCTCGCCCACCGTCCACTCGACCTTGGGCCGGGGCTTCTCGATGCCTTCTTGCATCTGGTTGACGATCTTCATCACCTCGGCTTCCGAGATCGGGGCCGGGCGATTCTTCGCGCCACCCACAAAACCGGTCACCTTGGAGGTGTGCTTGACCAAGTGCCAGGTGTCGTCTTCCATCACCATCTCCACCAGCACATAGCCGGGGAAGAAGCGACGCTCGGTAACCGCCTTCTTGCCGTTCTTCAGCTCCACGACCTCTTCGGTCGGAACCAGGATGCGGCCAAACTTGTCCTGCATGCCGGCGCGATCGATGCGCTCGCGCAGATTGCGCTCGACGGCCTTTTCCATGCCCGAATAGGCATGCACCACATACCAGCGCTTGGGCAGGCCAGCAGGCACAGCCGCTTCATTCGCAACGACGTTCAGTTCTTCGCTCATCGGGAATCCTTTAGCGCTTCCAGCCCAGAATCAGGTCGATCAGGACCCATTCCAGCGTCTTATCGGTCAGCCAGAGGAACAAGGCCATGACCACCACGAAGGCGAACACATAGCCGGTCATCTGGGTCGCTTCCTTGCGCGTGGGCCACACCACCTTGCGCACTTCGCGCAGGGAGTCGCGACCGTAGGCCACCAGCGACTTGCCGGATTCGGAGGTGAAGAAAGCGCCCGCAGCGGCCGCCAGCAGCGCCAGCAGCGCCGCCCACTGCGCGATCGGGCCTTGCTTGGCCAGCGCATAGAACGCCACCAGACCACCAATCAGCAGCAGCACAGCACCCGCCAGCTTGGCCTTGTCGGCGCTGGTGGTGACTGTTTCGACTTGAGGATTCGACATTGAACTAACTTTCAAGCCCGCCTGAGCGGACTCGGCACGCATACGGAATGAATTGACCCAACAGCAGCAAAGCCCGCCGGGACCGAATCCCGCGGGCTTGCCTTGACCACTATACCAGCGTCAGGTCAGTGACTGCTGGCAGGGGCAGAGGGTCTCGAACCCCCAACCTTCGGTTTTGGAGACCGACGCTCTGCCAATTGAGCTATGCCCCTGTGGTCTTTCAGACTTTACTCGAGGATGGTGGCAACCACACCCGAGCCGACGGTACGGCCACCTTCGCGGATAGCGAAGCGCAGACCGGTTTCCATGGCGATCGGAGCGATCAGCTTCACGGTGATGCCGACGTTATCGCCGGGCATGACCATTTCCTTGTCCTTCGGCAGCTCCACGGCACCGGTCACGTCCGTCGTGCGGAAGTAGAACTGGGGACGGTAGTTGTTGAAGAACGGGGTGTGACGGCCGCCCTCTTCCTTCGACAGCACGTAGATCTCGGCCGTGAAGTGGGTGTGGGGCTTGATCGAGCCGGGCTTGGCCAGCACTTGGCCGCGCTCGACGTCTTCACGCTTGGTGCCGCGCAGCAGGATACCGACGTTGTCGCCGGCTTGACCTTGGTCCAGCAGCTTGCGGAACATTTCCACGCCGGTCACGGTGGTCTTCTGCACGTCGCGGATACCGACGATTTCGATTTCTTCGCCGACCTTGATGATGCCGCGCTCAACACGACCGGTCACCACGGTGCCACGGCCCGAGATCGAGAACACGTCTTCCACCGGCAGCAGGAAGGTGCCGTCAACGGCGCGGTCCGGCTGGGGGATGTAGGTGTCCAGCGCATCGGCCAGGCGCATGATGGCTTGCTCGCCCAGGTCGCCCGTGTCGCCTTCCAGCGCCAGCTTGGCCGAACCCTTGATGATGGGGGTGTCGTCGCCGGGGAAGTCGTACTTGGACAGCAGCTCGCGCACTTCCATTTCCACCAGTTCCAGCAGCTCGGCGTCATCCACCATGTCGCACTTGTTCAGGAACACGATGATGTACTTCACGCCCACTTGGCGAGCCAGCAGGATGTGCTCGCGGGTCTGGGGCATCGGGCCGTCAGCGGCCGAGCACACCAGGATCGCGCCGTCCATCTGGGCCGCGCCGGTGATCATGTTCTTCACATAGTCAGCGTGGCCAGGGCAGTCCACGTGAGCGTAGTGGCGGTTGGCCGTTTCGTACTCGACGTGGGCGGTATTGATGGTGATGCCGCGGGCCTTTTCTTCAGGGGCCGCATCGATCTGATCGTAAGCCTTGGCTTCGCCGCCAAACTTCTTCGACAGCACGGTGGCGATCGCAGCAGTCAGCGTGGTCTTGCCGTGGTCAACGTGACCAATCGTGCCCACGTTCACGTGGGGCTTGGTACGTTCGAATTTACCTTTTGCCATCTTGCGCTCCTGGCGATCAGATCAGAGAAGGGGAAGAAGAAAAGAGGTGGTGCCCATGACGCGGATCGAACGCGTGACCTCTCCCTTACCAAGGGAGTGCTCTACCACTGAGCCACATGGGCATCGACACAGGTTTATTGACCACAGATCAACAAACCAGTGCCGACACATTCACCTTCCAAGCAAGCCGACTGGAGCGGGAAACGGGAATCGAACCCGTGTCATTAGCTTGGAAGGCTAAGGTTCTACCATTGAACTACTCCCGCCCGGGAGTATCACTTGCCCATCGCTCAGGCCTTTCGACCCTTGCGCCAAACAAGCTTCAATCGCTTGAATTGTTGTTTGCCTTGGTGGAGGAGGCTGGATTCGAACCAGCGTACGCGTTAGCGGGCAGATTTACAGTCTGCTGCCTTTAACCACTCGGCCACCCCTCCGAGGCAAGCCCGCAACTATAGCACAGCATTTTTGGGCCGCAAACAATTTTCGACGTCCGGCGCAGCAGACCCCGAAAAACGGCTCGCCCGCTGCGCCGGGATGGCATGCGCTCGGCCTGATGGAGCAATCTCCCACTTTCGCAGACGCCGATAGATACCAATTTACTACCAAGCCTGGCCACCGCCATCACGGGACATGCCGTGCTTGCAGCCCCAATAACCGCCAGATCCGAGTCTCAACCGCTATTGCAGGCTCGCCACAGCAGGGAAAACACGCCCCTAAAAGTGGTAGCAAAGTGGCACTACTGATGGCTATAGTGGCATGGCATTGGTTGCATTTGCATTGCATTTCGAGGCGCCAGGCGCATGCCGCTCACGCGGTGATGCGCCTTGGCTCCGAGTCTCAACAGGCCGAGCACGAAGCCAACGGCCATATCGAGGAGCAGTTCATGAAGGTCAGAAAGACCCCTATCGCGGCAGCGGTGACGATCACCCTGCTTGGTGCCGCCTTTGGCGCGCAAGCCCAACAGGCCGACAAGAAGGCTGAGGCGGCGCAGCTGGATCAGGTGGTTGTCACCGGCATTCGCGCCTCGCTGGAGACCGCGGTCAACATCAAGAAGAACGCCAGCGCGGTCGTTGACGCCGTGTCCGCGGAAGATGTGGGCAAGCTCCCCGACTCCGACGTCGGCCAATCGCTGGGTCGCATCCCCGGCGTCTCGGTGGGTCGTGCCTTCGGCCAGGGCGCCTCGGTGTCGATCCGCGGCTCCGACCCGCAGATGACCTACACCACGCTGAACGGCCAGACCGTCGCGTCCACCGGCTGGTACGACCAGATGGACATCGACCGTTCGTTCAACTATTCCCTGCTGCCGCCCGAGTTGATCGGTGGCATGGAGGTCTACAAGTCCTCCCAGGCCGACCTGACCGAAGGCGGCATTGGCGGCACCGTGATCGTGAAGACCCGCAAGCCGCTGGACATGGCGGCCGGCACCGCCTTCGCCAGCGTGAAGTACGGCAAGGGCACGATCAGCGATGACGAGAAGGAAGTCTCCGGCCTCTATAGCTGGCGCGACCAGAGCCGCCGTTTCGGCGCGCTGATCGCCGGCGGCCATTCGGAAGGCGCCTACATCCGCCAGGGCATCGAGGCCGACAGCCGCTGGTCCTCGGACGTCGCGCCGACCGCCTTCGTGCAGGATCGCAAGCGCGATGCCGTCAATGTCATCCTGCAAGCCAAGCCGATCGACGGCCTGGAGCTGGGCCTCAATGTCCTGCACTTGAAGCTGGCTGCCGACAACTCGAACAGCAGCGACTACATCTTCCACGACGCCAATTGCGACCAGCGCAATACCGCCGTGAAGTCCGACTTCAACCCCAACGGCGTGTGCCTGCACAGCACCACCACGGCCGCCAAGCCGCTGATGAACCAGTTCTTCCAGAACTGGGCCCGCGCCGCAGCCATGACCTCGGACAGCGTCACCTTCGACGGCCACTACCGCGTCGACGGCGCCAAGTTCGACCTGGTCGCCGGCAGCACCAAGGCCAAGGGCGGCACCTCGCTGACCACCAACTACGCCTACGGCTGGTGGGATACGCCGGCCAAGTGGCAGGGCACCATCGACGCCACCGGCAAGCAGATCGTCCTGAGCCCCAGCAAGGATCAATCGTTCGGCGTGAGCGCCCTGCCCAAGCAGAGCTCGCCGGAGACCTGGGCCTCGTCGCAGGGTCCGAACAAGGATCAGGAGAAGTTCGCCCAGCTGGACGCCACCTTCGACCTGGCCTGGGGCGCGATCTCCTCGTTCAAGACCGGCATCCGCATGGCCGACCACACCTTCGAGAAGCGCACCTTCCGCCCGGTCTGGAACTCGACGATTGCACCGGTAGATACCGCCAGTCTCTACAGCGGCTCGGTGGGCGTGGGTGGCTGGGACGTGCCGCGCCCCAACATCGGCGCGATGATCGCCAACACCAACAAGAACATCGCCTCCTGGATCGAGGACCGCTCCGGCTTCAGTGAGCTGAACGAGAAGAACAAGTCGGCCTACGGCATGTTCGAGTTCGACGCGCAGAACATGCGCGGCAACTTCGGTCTGCGCTACATCTCCACCGATGTGAAGAGCACCGGCTATGCCTTCGACGGCACGCCGCTGGCCGCCGGCGATTACTCGGGCAACCTCAACTGGGGCCGCAACACCGCGACCAAGAAGTCCAGCTACAACGACGTGCTGCCCAGCGCCAACCTGGCCTTCGACCTGAGCCGCAACATGGTGCTGCGCGTCGCCGCCTCGCAAACCATCACACGCCCGAACTTTGCCAATATGTTCGGCGTGACGGTGTCGGGCTACAACGATGACCGCGTCGGCAACGAGACCTGGACCAACGGCAGCGTGTCGCTCAAGCCGATGAAGTCCAGCAACGCCGACATCGGTGTGGAGTACTACTACGGCAAGGGCAACCTGCTGTCGGCCACCTTCTTCAGCAAGGACATCTCCAACTTCATCACCGCCGAGGTCAAGAACAACCAGAAGGTGGGCCTGGTGGATCCGGTGTCCAAGCTGGACAACTGGACGGTGCAGAGCTTCGTGAACGCCGGCGGCGGTCGCATCCGCGGTCTGGAGCTGCAGGCCAACCATGCCTTCAACAACGGCTATGGTGTGATCGCGAACTACACCTTCACCGAAGGCACCGCACCGGCCAGCAGCTACATCGACAACCTCGGCATCTTCACCCAGGCCTCGAAGCACAACGTCAACCTGGTGGGCTACTACGAGAACGAAACCTACTCCGGCCGCCTGGCCTACAACTGGCGCTCGAAGTACATGATTCGCGAAGGCGCCTTCTGGTACGGCAACCGCATGCACGATGCCTACGGCACGCTGGATGCAAGCTTCGGCTGGAACATCAACAAGAACCTGAAGCTGTCGCTGGAAGTCATCAACCTGCTCAAGCAGGACGACGTGCAGTACGGCGCCGCCGATGCCTCCAACACGAGCATCAAGGATCCGCTGCGCGCCGGCTTCCCGGCCTGGTCCTTCCAGGGCGAGACGACTTACCGCCTCGGCCTGAGCGCCAAGTTCTGATCGGTCGCTGACCGAATGCAAAAAGCCCGGCAGCTGCCGGGCTTTTTTTCGTCACATCGGCGCTGGTATCAAACCAAAGTCGAAAAAGGAATTGACCGTCAGGCGGCCGCTGCGCGGATCGTCCGAGAGGCTGATGGCCGGATTGATGCACGCGCTGTGCAGCAGGCTGCCGGGATAGACGACGAGCCGGTTGCGGCGTGCCGGCATCATGCCCAGCAGCTCGAAATGCTCGTCGGAGTCAGCGAAGTAGCGCGGCCTGGGCGGCCGCCGTGCGAGCTCCTGATGGTAGGCATCGAGGTAGCGATCGCGGTTGTCGGGCGTCACGCGCTGGATGCCGGTGGCCTTGTGCCGGTAGAAGCCGGTACCGCCATGCTGCTCGCCGCACAGATAGAGCAGCACCGCCATGTGATGGGGCGTGCTGGCATCGAAATGCGGCGTGCGCTGCAGCGGCCCCAACTGCCCGGGCGCCGCGGTGATGAGCGAGAACGCGCACATGCTCTTGCGCAGCGGCAGCGCCTCGGGCACACCGAAGTTGATGCGTATCAGCGGCTCCACCAGCGCCACCAGATGGTGGGTGTAATCGCCGGGCGCCTCGGCGCGCACGCCCGGATAGCCCATGTGCTCGCGCACGCCCGGATAAGGCTGGAAGCGCTGCTCAAGCGCCTGCGCATGCAGCGCGTCCGGGTCCTCCAGAAAGTCGTCGATGAAGACGACCTCGTGATCGCCGATCCGTACCGAGCGGACATCGGGCGGCATGCGAACGGCAAAGCGCTGGCTCATGCGGGAGATCCTTCGTTTCTTTCAGTGCGCCGGCAGATCGTACAAGCGCAGCCTGCTTGCCTGGCTAGACCTTGAAGTACCAGCCGCGACGATCGAGCCAACGGACGATCAGCGCCCAGACGGCCACGAAGACCAGCGCGAAGGCCAGCGACGCCATGCTCGGCCCGGCGAGCCGAGCCAGCCAGCCAAAGCCGGCGGCATACAGGGGCGCCATCCAGCCCAGGCCCTCCAGCAGCAGCGTGCACATCCAGGCGCCTGCATAGGCGGCGATGGCATTCACGCCGAAGGCGCGCCCCAGCGGACGCCATTGCAGCCGGTCCACCAGCTGGTGGGCCAGCAGCAGGGCCGCGGTGGCCCAGCCGCCGGTCCACAGCACGAAGCTGGGGGTCCAGAGCTGCTTGTTCCAGGGCAGCCATGCCGTGGCCAGGGCCCCCAACAGGAGACTGCCGGCCGCCAGCCAGCACAGCTCGCGCCGCGCACCGCGGCGCAGCCAGGCGCCGGCGCGCAAGCCCAGCAAGGTGGTGGCCAGCGCGCCCAGCGTGCTGAGCAGACCTTCGGGGTCATGTGCGCGGCCCGTGCCGGCATCCCACTCGTAGGCGAAGCGCCCCAGCAGCTGCGTGTCCAGCCGGGACGCGATATTGCCGGCCTTGCTCAGATCGCCGGCGCCCAGCAGCAAGCCGCCATAGCCCAGCAGCAGCGCCAGCAGCAGGGCCCACTGCGCCTTGGCGGATCGCCAGCCGCAGGCCAGCAGCGCGGCAAAGCCGAAGCACAGGGCAATGCGCTGCAAGACCCCCATGATGCGGAACTCGGGCTTGCTATGCATCAGCCACCAGGCCAGCAGGTGCAGGAGCAGGCCCAGCGCCATGATGCGGCCGGCACGCTGCAGGGCGCCGCGCAGCAATGGCCCCGGCGCCGCCCCCGCGTCGAGGCGCGGCCCCAGCGCCAGCGACAGCGACAGCGACACGCCGACGATGAAGAGAAAGAAGGGAAAGATCAGGTCGGTGGGCGTGCAGCCATGCCACTCCGCATGCTCCAGGGGCCAGAACACATGGCCCCAGTCGCCCGGGTTGTTGACGAGCAGCATCGCCGCCACCGTCAGGCCTCGCAGGGCATCCACCGACGCCAGACGCTTTTGCTGATGCATGAGGGACGGGCCTCCTCAGACCCGGAATCAGAAATCGCAGGGGCTGGGCAGCGCCGGCTGCGCGGCGGGCACGCCGTCCAGCCGCGCCTGGCCGGCCGCGCGATAGGCCGCCACCGCCGCCTCCACCTGGGCCGGGCTCAGCAGCTCCTTGCGCGCATGGAACACCCAGTCCACGTCCTGCTCGTAGACGCGCGGCTCCGCGCTGCTGGGCAAGAGCCCGCCGGGCGAGAACCAGAGATTGAAGTTGATGGACATCGGCGACACGGGAACGTTGCGCCCGCCATGCTGGGCGATCTGGCGCCCGTCCAGGAACAGCCGCACCTGGCCATCGCCCACCTGCATCATCAGCTGATGCCAACCCTGCAGGCTGCCGAACTCCTCATGCGCCTGGTTGTAGCTCTTCCAGGGATTGAGCTGCACGGTCTGCCAGGCGATGCCATAGAGCCGCGTCTGCGTGCTGCCCCAGCCGCCATTGGGCAGGTACTCCCAGTCCAGCTCGCTGAACTCGGGGTCGAAGTCGAAGCGCAGCGGCGTGACCGCGTAAAAAGTCTGGATGACGGGGTCGCCATCGCTGCCCTGCGTCGGCGCATCGCTGAAGCGCACGCGTGCGGCATAGGTGCCCTCCAGGTATTTGCGCTGGTGGCACAGCTGGGCCTGGCGTGTGCCCGCGCCGCTGCCATCGGTGCTGGCGCGCAGGCGCAGCAGGCGGTTGCCGCGCTGGGCCGGATCGGCCAGCAGCTGCAGCTGTTGCTCGCTCCAGCTCGCGCCCTCCACGCCCGGGTGGCCGGCCTGGGTGCGCGGGGTCCAGCCGCCGGCACGCAGCTGCTGCAGGTCCGCGTAGCTGAAGTCGTCGAAAAAGCGCTCGGCAGCATGGGCCGAGAGCGCCGCCAGACCCAGGCCCATGGCCAGCAACCGTCTGCGCATGGCTCAGTTGCTGGTGGCCGGCGACGCCGTCGCCGGAATCTTTACAAAAAACATCAGCAACAACAGCGCCGGCAGGCCGCAGGCGATGGTCCAGAGGAAGAAGCTCTGGTAGCCCATCGCCAGCTGGATGTCGCCGCTGATGGTCTTGGAGAAGATGAAGCCCAGCTGCATCACGCCCGAGCCCAGCGCGTAGTGCGCGGTCTGGTAGCGGCCCGGCGCCACCGCCTGCATGATGTAGAGAATCATGCCGACGAAGCCGAAGCCGTAGCCGAACATCTCCACGCTGATGGCCGCGCCGATATGGAACAGATCGGCGGGCAGGCTGGCGCTGAGGTAGTAGAACACCACGTTGGGCACCGCCATCGCCAGGATCAGCATGGGCATGGCGCGCTTCAGGCTCAGCCAGGAGGTGAAATAACCGCCCAGAATGCTGCCCACCAGGAAGGCCGCGGTACCCGCCGTGCCATAGATGCCGCCCACCTGCTCGGTGCTGAGCCCCAAACCACCCTTGTCGCGTGCCTCGATCAGGAACAGCGGGCCTATGGTCTGTACCTGCCCCTCGCCGAAACGGAACAGCACGATGAAGAGGATCGCCAGCCAGATGCCGGGCTTGCTGAGGAAATCGGCCACCACCTCCTTGAGCGTGGCGAACACGCTGCTCACCGTCAGGTCCGCATGCTCGGTGTTGAGCGTGCCCGGCAGCGCGTAGGCGTTGTAGGCCGCCAGCAAGGCCAGCAGCAGCGCCAGCGCGGCGAAGATGATGGACCAGGCATTGAACACCCCCAGGCTCTTCTCCAGATGCCCGGCCAGCACCAGCAAGCCACCCAGGGTGAGGAACTTGGAGGCGTTGAAGAACGCGCCCTGCCAGCCCGCATAGGCCGCCTGCTGCCTGCTGTCCAGGGCCGCCATGTAGAGGCCGTCGCAGGCGATGTCGTGCGTGGCCGAGGCATAGGCCAGCAGGAACAGCACCGCGATGCTGGCGGCGAAGTACATCGGCAGCTGCAGCGCCAGCGCCATCAGGGCCAGGCCCATGCTGCCTGCGAACTGCATCGCCACCACGATCAGCTTCTTGCTGCGCGCCAGTTCCAGGAAGGGGCTCCACAGCGGCTTGAAGGCCCAGGCCAGGCCCAGCACGCCCGTCCAGCGCGCGATCTGGTCATTGGCCACGCCCATGTTCTTGAACATCAGGCCGGCGATCAGCATCACCACGAAGAACTGCATGCCCTGCACAAAGTACAGGCTGGGGATCCAGCGCATCGGCGCAAGAGTGGGGCGGCTGGACATGAAGTCTCCTGGCGTGGCTGTGCGGCGTTCAGTTCAGGGTCACGGGCGATTGCGCCGTGGCCGGGGCCCGGCCTTCCAGCCATTGCTTCAGCCCTTCCAGCGCACCATCGGCATAGCCCCAGGTGATCACGGTCGGCGCCTGCACGTCCAGGGCCTGGAAGGGGTTCCACAGCACCAGGTGCAGGTCCGGCCGCCAGCCCTGGGCCAGGCCTTCATAACGCGCTCGCTGCGTGGAGGCCACAATGGTCTTGCGGCCGTCCTGCGGCACCCGGGTCCAATCCAGCGCGGCGATGTCCTGCAGCACCAGCACCTCGGCATCGGCATACGCGTCGAACAGCGCGGCCACCTGGGCGCCCGTGGGGCCGGCCTCCGACACACCGTCGGTGGGCACCTGACCCTGCACATACACGCGCAGCGGTGCGTGCGGGTCGGGCGCCTGGGCGCCACGCAGCAGCGTCAGGCCACGCGCCCAGGCGCGACGCATCAGGGCGTCGTCGTCCGCCCGCTGCGCGCCGGTGTAGCGGGCATGTTGCACAGGGTAGGCGCGCGCCAGCGCATCGAGCCGGGCACGCGCCAGTTCGCCCTGGGCCTGCGTTAGTTCGCCGCGGGCGAACGCCGACTCCAGGGCGGCGATGGATTGGCCCTGCTCGTCCAGCGAGCCCTGGGCCAGGATCATGTCGGCGCCGGCCTGGATGGCCAGCACCGCGGCGCGCGCATAGCCGTAGCGCTCGAAGATGGCCTTCATCATCAGTGCATCGGTGATCACCACGCCCTCATAGCCCCATTCGCGGCGCAGGATGTCGCCCAGGATCTTGGTGGACAAGGTGGCCGGATGTTCGGGGTCGATCTGCGGATAGACGATGTGCGCTGTCATCACGGCGGGCGCTTGATCGCGCAGGGCCTTGAACGGGCGCAGCTCCAGCACATCCAGCTCGGCGCGGCTCTTGTCCACCGTCGGCAGGGCCAGGTGCGAGTCCACATGGGTGTCGCCATGGCCGGGGAAATGCTTGACGCAGCAGGCCACGCCTTCGCGCAGCGAGCCGCGCATCCAGGCCCCTGCCAGTCGCGTCACGTCGTCGGCGTCTTCGGAGAAACTTCGCTCGGCGATCACCGGGTTGGCCGGGTTGTTGTTGATGTCCAGCACCGGCGCGAAGTTCCAGTTGATGCCGATGCTGCGCAGGCCCCGCGCCACCGCCGCGCCCACGCTCTCGGCCAGGGCCTCGTCGTCGGCCGCGCCCAGGGCCATGGCCGAGGGCGCCTGCGGCAGGAAGGTGGCGCGCACCACCGAGCCGCCCTCCTGGTCCAGGCCGATCAGGGCATCGGGGCCCATCACCTCACGCAGATCGCGGGTGAGTTGCTGCACCTCGGCCTCGCTGCCGAGGTTCTTGCGGAACAGGCAGACGGCGCGGATCTGGTGGCGGCGCAGAAAGGCGGCGGTCTCGGCATCCAGGCGCTTGCCCTGGATGTCCACCATCACCAGTTGACCGGGATGAAAAGCCTTGGACATGGCGCTGCGAACCTCGGTCAATGCGTCTTGGTAACTTTGGCCAGATGGCGCGGCTGGTCGGGGTTCAGGCCCCGTGCGCGGGCCAATGCCTCCACCATGGGATAGAAGCTCTGCACCGCGGCGATCGCGTCCAGGTCTTCGTTGCCGGTGCAAGCCAGGGGCAGCTCGGCACCTGGCGTGCCCTCGGGCGCAGCCAAGAGCACGCGCGCGCCACGGCCGCGCATTTCCTCGGCCAGGGCCAGCAAGCCGGCCTGGGCCGGACCGCGTGGCGCGAACACCAAGAGCGGATAGCCCTCGTCCACCAGCGCCATCGGCCCGTGCTTGACCTCGGCGCCCGAGAAGGCCTCGGCCTGGATGCCGCAGGTCTCCTTGAACTTGAGCGCGGCCTCCATGGCCACGGCCAGGCTGGTGCCGCGGCCGATCACGAACAGGCGGTCGGCGTCCTTGAGCGCGTCCACCGCCACATCCCAACGCTTGGCAGCGGCTTGCTCCAAGGCCTGCGGCAGCTGCTGCAGGGCGGCCTGCAGATCCTCGTCCTCGCTCCAGGCGGCCACCACGCGGGCGCCGGCCACCAGCTGGGCGATATAGCTCTTGGTGGCGGCCACGCTCTGCTCCACGCCGGCATGCAGCGGGAACACATGCTCGGCGGCCTCGGCCAGCGGCGAGCCCTCGGCATTCACGAACGCGACGGTGCGGGCGCCGCCGGCGCGGAAGAACTTCGTCGGCGCCACCAGGTCGGGGCTCTGGCCCGATTGCGAGAAGGCCAGCGAGACCAGGCCCTCGCAAGCGATCTTGCTCTGGTACAGGGTGATCAGCGACATCGGCAGCGAGGTCACCAGGCGGCCCAGGCGCGCCATCATCAGATAGGCCATGTAGTGGGCGGCATGGTCCGAGCTGCCGCGCGCCACCGTCAGCAGCGAGGTGGGCGGCTGGTCGCGCAGCGCAGCGCCCAGGGCTGCATAAGCATTTTGATCAGCGGCCAGCTGGCGCGCCACCACGGCCGGAGCGCTCAGGCACTCCTCATACATTCGCGAGGTCAATCTCTTCCCCTTCAACGACCACGCGTTGCAGCTGCAAGTCACGGTCCATCACCACCAGATCCGCCCAGGCGCCCACGGCCAGTTGGCCGCGCTCGCTCAAGCCCATGTATTCGGCCGCGTAGCTGGAGACGCGCCGCGAGGCGTCCGCGATCTCCAGCCCCAGGTCCACCAGATTGCGCAGCGCCTGGTCCATCGTCAGGGTGCTGCCGGCCAGGGTGCCGTCGGGCAGGCGCACACCCCCCATGCACTTGGTGACGGTGTGGCGGCCCAGCTGGTAATCGCCGTCGGGCATGCCGGCGGCGGCGGTCGAATCGGTGACGCAGAACATGCAGGGGATGGCGCGCAGGGCCACCTTGACGGCACCCTCGTGCACATGCAGCAGGTCCGGGATGATCTCGGCATAGCGCGCGTGCGCCAGCGCCGCGCCCACCATGCCGGGCTCGCGGTGGTGCAGGCCGGTCATTGCGTTGAAGAGATGGGTGAAGCCGCCGGCGCCGCGTTCGAGTGCGGCCACGCCGTCCTCGTAAGTGCCCAGGGTGTGGCCGATCTGCACCTGGAAGCCGGCCGCGCGCAGCGCCGTGATCAGCTCCAGATTGCCGGGCAGCTCGGGCGCCAGCGTGATCAGGCGGATCGGTGCCAGCGCGCTCAGCGCCTGGATTTCCTCGATGCTGGCGGGCTTGGCAAAGTCGGGCTGGGCGCCCAGCTTGCCGGGGTTGATGTACGGGCCCTCGAGATGCACGCCGAGGATGCGTGCACCCTGCGAGACGCGGCTATGGCAGGCCGGGCCGAGGGCGGCAAGCGCGGCGCGGATCTCGTCCAGCGGCGCCGTCATGGTGGTGGCCAGCAGGGCCGTGGTGCCATGGCGCACATGCAGGCGTGCGATCTGCGCGGCGGCATCGCCGCCTTCCATGGTGTCGCGGCCACCGCCGCCGTGCACGTGAATGTCGATGAAGCCGGGCAGCACCAGGGGCAGGTCTTGCTTGCCGTTGCGCACCTCGGACTCGCTGACTGCCTCGCCCGTGATGCGCGTGATGCGCCCATCGGTCTGTTCCAGCGCGCCACGGACGAAGCCCTGCGGCGTCAGAACAAACCCTTCAACCTTGCTCATCCGTCACGCCTCATCTCCGCCACGAAGTCGTAGTAATCGCTGCGGCAATACGAATGGGTCAGCTCCACCGCCTGACCCGACTCCAGATAGCCCACCCGCGTGATGAACAAGACCGCCTGGCCGACTGGAACTTCCAGCAGGCCGGCCAGCTTGGTATCCGCATTGATGGCACGAATATGTTGCAGCGCGCGCGCCGGCGCACCCGCGCCCTGCGAGAGATGCTCGTAGAGCGAGCTGTCCACCGCCTCGGGGTCGGGCAGCACCGCCTCGGGCAGCACGCTGACCTCATAGGCCATCACCACCCGGTCGGCCAGGCGCAGGCGCTCCAGGCGCGCCACGCGCTGGCCCGTCACCAGACCCAGCGAGAGCTGCTCGTCGGGGGCGGCCATCGCAAAGCCACGCAGCAGCCAGCGCGAGCTGGGCTGGAAACCGCGCTGGTGCAGCTCTTCCGAGAAGCTGGTGAGGCGCGAGAGCGGCTGCTCCAGCTTGGGCGCGATGTAGTTGCCGCTGCCGCGCTTGCGGATGATGAGCCCCTGCTCCACCAGGCGGTCGATCGCCTTGCGGGCGGTCACGCGCGAGAGGTCCAGCGCCTCGGACAGCACGCGCTCCGAGGGCAGGGCCTCGTCGGCCTGGTATTGGCCCTCGCGGATCGCCTGGGCCAGCTTGTGGGCCAGCTGCATGTACAGCGGCGAGGCGGCTTCGGCGTCAGGCTTGAATTGGAACGGCAGTTTGGTCGACATCACACACCCGGTTCTGAGTTGAGTGCACTGCGTACCAGCAGCAGTGCGCCGTCGGCCGAGTCGCCTTGCGGCTCGACACAACGGGCACGCATATTGCCTGAGAATTTTTCGCGCAAGCGCAGCGCGATGCTGCCGCTCAAGGCCAGGGGTAGCTGCTCGCTCGGGTCCAGCGCGCGCGCCAGGCTCTCCAGCTCGGCCACCGCCTCGGCCAGGAAGGCCCGGGCCACTTCATCGTCAGGCGCGGCCTCGAACACCAGCGGCGCGAGCGTGGCGTAGCCATGCTGGCCGGCCTTGGCGCACCAGGCCAGGATGGTGTGGCGCTCCTGGCCGGCCACCGCCCATACCGCGCGCGCCAGTGCGCCGGGCACGGCGCGGCCGTCCAGCGCCTGCTGGGCGTGGCGCATCGCCTTCAGCCCCAGCCAGGCACCACTACCCTCGTCGCCGCTGATCCAGCCCCAGCCACTGATGCACACGCGCGAACCGTCGGCGCGCAAGGCCTCGCCCACCGCGCCGGTGCCGGCCGCGATCACGCCGCCCGGCCGGCCACCATGCGCACCCAGCACCGAGGTGAAGCCATCGTTGTCCAACGCCACCAGGGCATAGCCGGGCTGCTGGGCGTGGAACTCGGCCACCGCCTCGATCAGGTTGGCACCCGAGAGGCCCAGGCCGATCGCCACTTGGCTCAGATCCAGCGGCGCCAACCCAGCCTGCGCGGCCGCCAAGGCCACCGCCTCCTGCACATGGCGCCAGGCCTGCTCGACCCCCTGCCCCAGCGCCGAGGGGCCGGCCTCGCCTTGCCCCAGAATACGCCCCGAGCGCTCGCTCAAACGCACCCGCGTGCCGGTACCGCCGCCATCCACGCCGACCAGATAGCGCACCTGGTTCAGGGGCGCCGTGGCTGGAGAAGGGCCGGGCCGTGCGGCCGGGGAGTTGGGGCGATTCATGTTAATACCAGTTTAGTACCAAAGACGATAATGCGTCAATTGGTACGTCACTGGACTTAACCTATCGCAAACCCTCCCCCGGGCAAGGCCGGCGGGCTACCAGGCGATGTGCCGGCCCCGCGCCGCCAGCCAGGCCGCCGCCTCGGAAAAATGCCCGCAGCCGATGAAGGGCGCAGGGGGCCGGGTGGCCGACAGCGGCGAGGGATGGTTGGCCGTGAGGACCAGCTGCGCCGGGCCGGCCGCGGCGATCAAGGGCGCCTTGGCCTGGGCATGGGCGCCCCAGAGCATGAAGACCTTGGGCGTGGGGTCGGCGGCCGCGGCGCATATCAGCGCGTCGGTCAGCGCCTCCCAGCCGCCTGCCTTTCCGCCAATCTTGGCGTGGCTGGCGGGCGCGCCGTCTTCCACCGTCAGGCAGGTGTTGAGCAAGAGCACGCCCTGCGCGGCCCAGGGCCCGAGATGCGGGCTCATGGGCGGCTGCTGCCCCAGATCGCGCTGCAGCTCCTTGAAGATATTGCGCAGGCTGGGCGGCAGCTTGTTGCCATCGGGCACCGAGAAGGCCAGGCCCTCGGCCTGACCCGGGCCGTGATAAGGGTCCTGGCCGAGGATCACGACGCGCACCTGGGCGAGCGGCGTGAGGCGCAGCGCGCGCAGCGGATCGGGCGGGTAGATGGTGGCGCCCGCGGCCTCACGGGCCCGCAGATGCGCCAGCACATCGCGGCCGGCGGGGCTCGCCAGCCAGGCGTCCAGCGGCGTCTGCCAGCCGGTATCCAGCGTGGCGCCGCGCAGCGCGTCGGTCAGCGAAGCCATCAGGCCGCGAACAGTTCGGCCAGCGCCGCACCCGGATCGGGCGCGCGCATGAAGGCCTCGCCCACCAGGAAGGCGTTGACCCGGGCGGCCCGCATGGTCTGCACATCGGCGCGGCCCAGGATGCCGGATTCGGTCACCAGCAGCCGCTCCGCGGGCACGCGGTCCAGCAGGCCCAGCGTGGTCTGCAGCGTCACCTCGAAGCTGCGCAGATTGCGGTTGTTGATGCCCAGCAAGGGCGTCTTCAGGCGCAGGGCGCGCTCCAGCTCGGCGCCGTCGTGCACCTCCACCAGCACGTCCAGGCCCAGGCCCAGGGCGCAGGCCTCCAGATCGGCCATCAAGGCGTCGTCCAGGCTGGCCGCGATCAGCAGGATGGCATCGGCGCCCATGGCGCGCGCCTCATAGACCTGGTACTCGTCCACCAGAAAATCCTTGCGCAGCACCGGCAAGGCGCAGGCAGCGCGCGCCTGCTGCAGATAGGCCGCCGAGCCCTGGAAGAAGCGCTCGTCGGTCAGCACGCTCAAGGCAGCCGCGCCATGCTGCTCATAGCTCTGCGCAATCTCGGCCGGGCGGAAATCCGCGCGCAGCACGCCCTTGCTGGGGCTGGCTTTTTTGATCTCGGCGATCACGGCGCTCTGGCCGGCGGCGATCTTGGCGCGCAACGCGGCTTCAAAGCCACGGGTGTCATGCAGCGCCTCGGCCTCCTCGCGCAGGCTGGCGAGCGAGCGGCGCGCCTTGGCGGCAGCCACTTCCTCATGCTTGACGGTGTTGATCTTGTTCAGGATGTCCGACATGGTTTTCAGGCCTTCTTCCCCAGGGCCTGGGTGGTGGCCACGAACTGGTCGAGCTTGGCGCGCGCGGCGCCGCTGCTGATGGCCTGGCGTGCCTTGGCGATGCCGTCGCCAATGCTGCCCACCACGTTGGCGGCATACAGCGTGGCGCCGGCGTTCAGCAGCACGATGTCGCGCGCAGCGCCGGGCTCGTCGGCCAGCGCGCCCAGCAGCATCACGCGCGACTCCTCCGGGCCGGCCACCTTGAGGCTGCGGTTGCTGACCATGGCCAGGCCGAAGTCCTCCGGGTGGATCTCGTACTCGCGCACCTCGCCGTTCTTCAGCTCGCCCACCAGGGTGGCGGCGCCCAGCGAGATCTCGTCCATGCCGTCCTTGCCATAGACCACCACCGCATGCTCGGCGCCCAGACGCTGCATCACGCGCACCTGGATGCCCACCAGATCCGGGTGGAACACGCCCATCAGGATGTTCTTGGCATCGGCCGGGTTGGTGAGCGGGCCCAGGATGTTGAAGATGGTGCGCACGCCCAGCTCGCGCCGCACCGGCGCGATGTTCTTCATGGCCGGATGGTGGTTGGGCGCGAACATGAAGCCGATGTTGGTCTGCAGCACGCTCTCGGCCACCTGGGCCGGCGTCAGCATGATGTTGGCGCCCAGGGCTTCCAGCACATCGGCGCTGCCGGTCTTGCTGGAGACGCTGCGGTTGCCATGCTTGGCGATCTGCGCGCCCGCGGCCGCGGCCACGAACATCGAGCAGGTGGAGATGTTGAAGGTATGGGCGCCATCGCCGCCGGTGCCCACCACGTCCACCAGATGCGGCGAGGGGGGCACGGGCACCTTGTTGGAGAGCTCGCGCATCACCTGGGCCGCCGCGGTGATCTCGCCGATGGTCTCCTTCTTGACGCGCAGGCCGATCAGCAGCGCCGCCGACATCACCGGCGACATCTCGCCGCTCATGATGCGGCGCATCAGGGTGAGCATCTCGTCGTGGAAGATCTCGCGGTGCTCGATGACGCGGGTCAGGGCTTCGTTGTCGGTGATCGGCATATCAGGCTCCGAAATAGTCACGCATGGCGGCGATGGCACGGTCCACGCCGGCCGCATCCACATCCAGATGGGTCACGAAACGCAGGCGATACAGGCCGGTGGCCAGCACGCCGCGCGACTTCAGGTGCGGGATCACGCCGGCCGCCCGTTCTTGCGACGGGCCCGCCACATCCACGAACACGATATTGGTCTGCGGGGCCTCCACCGTCACGCCGGGCAGGCCCTGCAGGCCGGCGGCCAGGCGCTGCGCCAGCGCATGGTCATCGGCCAGGCGCGCCACATGATGGTCCAGCGCATGCTGGGCCGCCGCGGCCAGCACGCCGGCCTGGCGCATGCCGCCACCGGCCATCTTGCGCCAGCGGTGCGCGCGCGCAATGAAGTCGCGGCTGCCGCACAGCACCGAGCCCACCGGGGCGCCCAGGCCCTTGGAGAAGCACACCGAGACGCTGTCGAAATGGCTGCAGATCTGGCGCGCCGCCTGGTAGGGGTCCCCACCCAAGGCCACGGCGGCATTGAACAGGCGCGCGCCGTCCAGATGCCGCGACAGGCCCTTGCCCAGCGCCAGGTGCGAGGCCGCCGAGAGATAGGCCAAGGGCAGCACCTTGCCGCCGATGGTGTTCTCCAGCGTCAAGAGCCTTGTGCGCGCGAAATGGGCGTCGTCGGGCTTGATATTGGCCTCGATGTCGGCCAGGGCCAGCGAGCCATCCGCCTGGTGCGGCAACGCTTGCGGCTGGATCGAGCCCAGCACCGCCGCGCCGCCACCCTCCCAGCGATAGGTATGGGCGAACTGCCCCACCAGGTACTCGTCGCCGCGCTGGCAATGGCTCATCAGCGCACAGAGATTGCTCTGCGTGCCGGTGGGCATGAAGAGCGCGGCCTCGAAACCCAGGCGCTCGGCCAAGGCGCTCTGCAGGGCGTTGACGCTGGGATCGTCGCCGAACACATCGTCGCCCAGCGGCGCGGCCATCATCGCCGCGCGCATCGCGGCCGTCGGCTGGGTGACGGTATCGCTGCGCAGATCGACCACCTTCATAGCGCCCCCTGCAGGAAGTTCTTCAGCATCGCATGGCCATGCTCGCTGAGGATGGACTCGGGATGAAACTGCACGCCTTCCATCGGCGTGGCCGTGCCGGCCAGCTCGCGGTGGCGCACGCCCATGATCTCGCCGTCCGCGCTGCGCGCGGTCACGTCCAGCACCGCCGGCAGGCTGGCCTCCTCGATCACCAGCGAGTGGTAGCGGATGACGCTGAATTCGCGCGGTAGGCCCTTGAACACGCCCTGCTGGTCGGTGGTAATGGTGCTGGCCTTGCCATGCATCTGGGTCTTGGCGCGCACGATCTTGCCGCCCAGCGCCGCGCCCATGCTTTGATGGCCCAGGCACACGCCCAGCATGGGCAGCTTGCCCTGGAAGGCCCGGATGGCGCTGACGCAGATGCCGGCCTCGGCGGGCGAGCAGGGGCCGGGCGAGAACACCAGCTGGTCCGGCTTCAGCGCACCGATCTCCTCCACGCTGATCTCGTCGTTGCGCACCACCTTCACGTCGGCACCCAGCTCGCCGAAATACTGCACCAGGTTGAAGGTGAAGCTGTCGTAGTTGTCAATCATCAAGAGCATTTAGAAGCCCTCCTCAACGAGTTCGGCGGCACGCAGCAGCGCGCGCGCCTTGGCCTCGGTTTCCTGCCATTCCAGCTCGGGCACGGAGTCGGCCACCACGCCCGCCGCGGCCTGCACATAGAGCACCTGGTCTTGCACGATGCCGGTGCGGATCGCGATGGCCAGGTCCATGTCGCCAGCAAAGCTGAGATAGCCGCAGGCGCCGCCATAGATACCGCGCTTCACCGGCTCGAGCTCGTCGATGATTTCCATCGCGCGGATCTTGGGCGCGCCGGTGAGCGTGCCGGCCGGGAAGGTGGCGCGGAACACGTCCAGGCTGCTCATGCCCTCCTTCAGCTCGCCCTCGACATTGCTGACGATGTGCATCACATGCGAGTAGCGCTCCACCACGAAGGCGTCGGTAACCTTGACCGAGCCGGTCTTGGCGATGCGGCCGATGTCGTTGCGCGCCAGGTCGATCAGCATCAGGTGCTCGGCACGCTCCTTGGGGTCGGCCTTGAGCTCGGCTTCCAAGGCCAGGTCCAGCTCGGGGGTGGCGCCGCGCGGGCGCGTGCCGGCCAGCGGCCGGATGGTGACCTTCTGGCCCGCCGGCGTGCGCTCCTGGCGCACCAGGATCTCGGGCGAGGCGCCGACGATCTGGAACTCCCCCATGTCGTAGAAATACATGTAGGGGCTGGGGTTGAGCGAGCGCAGCGCGCGGTACAGGCTCAGCGGCGATTCGGTGTAGCGCTTGGACAGGCGCTGGCCCACCTGCACCTGCATCATGTCGCCGGCGGCGATGTATTCCTTGGCCTTGAGCACCGCGTCCAGGTAGTCGGCCTTGGCGAATTCGCGCTGCACCGGATGGGCCTGGCCACGCTTGACCTGGGGGGCGGAGACGCTGTAGGTGAGCTTGTCGCGCAGCTCGGTGAGGCGCTTCTTGGCCTTGTGGAAGGACTCGGCCTGGCCCGGGTCGGCATAGACGATCAGGTAGAGCCGGCCCGAGAGATTGTCGATGACGGCCAGCTCCTCGCATTGCAGCAGCATCACATCGGGCGTGTCCAGGCCACCCGGCTTCGCCGTCTTGGCCAGCTTGGGCTCGATATAGCGCACCGCGTCGTAGCCGAAGTAGCCGGCCAGGCCGCCGCAGAAGCGCGGCATGCCGGGGCGCAGCGCCACCTTGAAGCGCTGCTGGTAGGCCTCGATGAAATCGAGCGGATTGCCTTCGTGCGTCTCCACCACCACGCCATCGCGCAGCACCTCGGTGCGCAGGCCGCTGCTCTTGAGCACGGTGCGCGCCGGCAGGCCGATGAAGGAGTAGCGCCCGAAGCGCTCGCCGCCCACCACCGATTCCAGCAGGAAGCTGTGGCGACCATTGCCGGCGCCGGCGCACAGCTTCAGGTAGAGGGATAGCGGGGTTTCGAGATCCGCAAAAGCCTCGCTGATGAGGGGGATGCGGTTGTAGCCCTGGGCGGCCAGGCTCTGGAATTCAAGTTCGGTGATCACGTGCTCAAACCTTGCGTTTCTGGGCGCGCACCGGGCAGGCGCACGCCGTCTCAGGGTTGCCGCGCTGCGGCCACTCCAAGCCGGGGGTGGCTCAAAGCATAAGGTCTTGGATCTCGGCCGGCCGGAACGGGCGGCAGACAGCAAGCAGCAGCGGCTTCAGGCGAAGTCGTGCGGGCGACGCCAGGGCCAGGCTCCCCGGTCGTTCGACCCCTTGATCTGCTTGCGCGTGATGAACATGATGCGGCCAAGTGTAGCAGCGGTCACGGCTCGCACGGTTTACGCGTCGCCCCTATGCACAGCAGGCGCGTCGATGGCAGATACTTGGCCCACAAGCCTGCAGGTCGTTGGGTCCAGGCGTAAACAGACTCTGAACGGAGCGAGACAAATGCGACGAGTAATCCTGGCCTCCATGGCCGCGGCTGCGATGGCCATGGCCCTGCCCCTGACCGCGCTGGCGCAAAACGTCGAGGTGGCCGGGGTCAAGTACGAGCCCACGGCCGAGGTCGGCGGCGCCAAGCTGCAGCTCAATGGCGCGGGCATCCGCTACAAGGCCTTCTTCAAGGTCTATACCGCCGGCCTCTATCTCGCGGCCAAGGCCACCTCGCCCGAGGCCGTGCTGGGCGCGACGGGCGCCAAACGCCTGCACATCCAGATGCTGCGCGAGATCGACGGCAACGAACTCGGCAAGCTCTTCACCAAGGGCATGGAAGACAACTCCACGCGCGAGGAATTCTCCAAGGCCATCAACGGCGTGCTGCGCGTGGCCGAGATCTTCTCCAGCAAGAAGCGCATGAGCACCGGCGAGCATTTCAGCGTCGACTGGGTGCCGGGCACCGGCACGGTGGTCTATGTGAACGGCAAGGTGCAGGGCGAGCCCATCAAGGAAGCCGAGTTCTACAACGTGCTGCTGAAGATCTGGCTCGGCAAGTCGCCCGCCGACGAGCAGCTCAAGGATGCCCTGCTGGGCGTCAAGCGCGAGCGTTCGGGTCGCGGCTGACTTTCGCATCTAGCCAGCGCGGAAATTCCTCCAGCGAGTCGAACACCGCATCGGCATCCACCGCGTGGATGGGCTGGCCATGGTTGTAGCCATGGCTCAGCAGCACCACCGGGCAACCGGCGGCACGCGCGGCGCGCGCATCGTTGCTGGAATCGCCCACCATCCAGGTATGCGCCGGCGCGGTGCCCAGGGCCTCGCAGGTCTTCAGCAGGGGCAGGGGGTCGGGCTTCTTGCGCTCGAAATCGTCGCCGCCAAACACCAGCTTGAAATAGCCGGCGAGCTGCTTGCGCGCCAGCAGCTCGCGCGCGAAGGCGGCCGGCTTGTTGGTCAGGCAGGCCATCGGCAGGCCCAGGGCCTTGAGCGCGTCCAGGCCCGCCCGTACGCCCGGGAAGACCTCGGCATGCTGGCCGTTGATGTCGCGGTAAAAGCGCTGGTAGAGCTGCCACGCCGGGTCGTAGAGGCTGGGCGCGCCGCCCACCTCGGCCAGGGTGCTGCGAATCAGATGCTCGCTGCCCTGCCCCACCGTGTGCTCGACGAATTCGCGCCCCACCAGGGGCAGCTCCAGTTCCGCCAGCACGCGCTGCAGCACGGCCACAAAGTCACCCAGGGTATCGACCAGAGTGCCGTCGAGATCGACGATGAAGGCTTGGGGGATGGCGAGTCTGGCGGAGGTGGGCAACACGGTTCGGATCGTCAGCGCGCGGGTATTGCGCGCAGCGATCTTATGGGCTCGCGGCCATGCGCACGCAGTTGCGCCCCTCGTTCTTGGCCCGGTACATGGCCGCGTCGGCGTTCTTGGCCAGCAGCTCCTCGCTGCCGCCATGCTCGGGATATTGCGCCACGCCGATGCTGGCGCCGATGTTGACGCGCCGCCCGGCGAGCTCGAAGTCCTGGTTCAGCGCATAGAGGATCTTCTCGGCCACCGCCAGGGCATCGGCGCCGCTGGCCACCTGGGGCAGCAGTACCACGAACTCGTCGCCGCCGACGCGCGCCACGGTGTCGGACTCGCGCAGGCAGCGCCGCATGCGCAGCGCCACCTCGCACAGCAGCTGGTCGCCCACGCCATGCCCCAGCTCGTCGTTGACGGGCTTGAAGCGATCGAGGTCGACGAACAGCACGGCCAGCCGCGCCTTGCCGCGCTTGGCCGCCACCAGGGCCTGCTGCACACGATCGGTCAGCAGGGCGCGGTTCGGCAGGCCGGTGAGCGCGTCGTAATGGGCGCGCTGCAGCATGCGCTCCTCGGCCTGCTTCTCGGCGGTGAGGTCGTCGTAGATGACCGCCAGCTCGCCCAGCGAGAGCTTGCAGATGTAGTTGGCGCGCCAGCCGGCGATCTGCCCGTCCTCGCCGCGCAGCGAGACCGGCGCCTGCTGCGCCTGGCCGCTGCGCCAGACCTGACGCAGGGCCTCCAGCAGCGCCTGGCCGATCTGGCCCGGGTAGACCTGCTGCACCAGCTTCCCCATCACCTGGGCCTCGCTGGCGTTCTCGATGCGCTCGGCCGTGCGGTTGAAGCCGATCAGCTGGAAGTCCCGGCCATCGGGCAGGGCGCGGAAGATCGCCACCCCGCTGCTGAGGTTCTCGAACAGCTCCTTCATGCGCGCCTCGCTCTCGCGCAGCATGCGCTCGGCGCGCTTGGCATTGCTGATGTCGCGCGCGATCGTGGAGGCGCCCACCACCTGACCATGCTCGTTGAGCACCGGCGAGATGGTGGCGGCGATGTCCGGCAGGCGGCCATCCTTGGCCAGCCTGACGGTCTGGAAATGCGCCACCCACTCGCCGCGCGCCACCCGCGCCAGCAGCTGCGCCTGCTCCTCGCCGCGATCGGGCGGCAGCAGCATCGCGCTGGGCCGGCCGATGGCCTCGGCGGCGCTATAGCCGAACATGCGCTCGGCGCCATGGTTCCAGCTCACGATCACGCCATCCAGCCGCTCGCTGAGGATGGCGTCGGTGGAGGACTCGATGATGGCGGCGAACTCCTGCAAGCCCTGCTCGGCCTGGCGCAGCCGGCTGTTGATCGCGGCCACCTCGCGGCTGCGCCGCTGCGCCTCGGTCACGTCCTCCACCTGGTGGACGATGCAGGCCAGCGCGCCGTCCGGGCCCAGCACCGGCAGGTTCAGCGGCTGCCAATAGCGTTCCTCGAAGCCGCTGCCGTCGGGCAGCCGAATGTCGTAGCGCTGCACCGCCATGCGGTCGGGCTCAAGGCGCTGCTGCACCCGCCCCAGCGAGGCGCGCAGATTGCGCACGCCGTCGGCCATGGGATCGTCGGGGTTGTCCGGAAACACCTCGAACAGCGCGCGCCCGATCACCGCCTCGCGCTGCGTCAGCGTGGCGCGCAAGTAGGCGTCGGTCGCGGCCAGGATGCGCAGCGCCGGATCCAGCACCAGGTAGAGCCCCGGCAGCGCATTGAACAGCGGATGGAAATCGCAGTCGGCATGCACCGACAGTTCAGCGGCCACAGCATCCTGCTGCATGTGACGTCTCCAAGGCGAGCGGTCTTGGTGCCGCAAGCTCCCTAAGTTGTTGACTCTAGCCCGATCCGGCCGGCTTGGCTGCCCCTGAGAAGGCGACAAGGACACTTGTCTTACAAGGCGGACAATTGTTTTACAATGCCGCGATGGACAGCAAGAAAGAACAGCTTTACGCGCTGCTGCGCGCCAACCCCTATGTGAGCCAGCAGGATCTGGCCCAGCAGCTGGGGCTGTCCCGCTCGGCGGTGGCCGGGCATATCGCGGCGCTGACACGGGAGCGCCGCATCCTCGGGCGCGCCTATGTGCTGCCTCAGGCGCGCCCCATCGTGTGCATAGGCGGCAGCAATGTGGACCGCAAGCTGCGCAGCCTGGCGCCGCTGCAGATGCGCACCTCCAACCCGGCGGCCCTACGCGAGACCCCGGGCGGGGTGGCGCGCAATGTGGCCGAGAACCTCGCTCGGCTGGGCCTGCCGGTGCATCTGCTCACCGCCGTCGGCGACGACCCGGCCGGGCGCGGCCTGCTGGGCCAGCTGCAGCAGCTGGGCGCACAGACCGGCGGCAGCCTGCAGGCCGCCGACGCCCACACCGGCAGCTACACGGCGGTGCTGGATCTGTCCGGCGAGCTGGTGCTGGCGCTTGCGCATATGGAGCTGGTCGAGCGCATCACGCCCGACTTCCTGCGCCTGTGCGCGGCCCAGCGCGCCCAGGCCGGCAGTCTGGTGCTGGACCTGAACCTGCCCGCCGCCAGCGTGCAGCTGCTGATCGAGGAGGCGCGCACCAGCGGCCAGCGCCTCAGCGCGGTGGCGGTCTCCCAGCCCAAGATGGAGCGCCTGCCCGAGGATCTGCAGGGCCTGGACCTGCTGATCCTGAACCGCGACGAATTGCAGACCCTCAGCGGCCTGCGCCTGGGCAGCGAGCGCGCCTGGCAGCGCGCCCTCGAACAGCTGCGCGCGCGCGGCCTGCAGCGCCTGGTGGTGACCGATGGCGCCGCCGGCCTGCGCCTGGCCGAGCAGGGCGGCGACCTGCAGACCATGGCGGCCGCGGCCGTGCCGGTGGCCGACGTCACCGGTGCCGGCGACGCCTTTGCCGCCGGTGTCTGCGCCGCCCTGCACCACGCCCCCGAAGACCTGGCGGCGGCCTGCCGCCTGGGCCTCAGGCTCGCCGCGCTGACCCTGCAGACCGAACATACCGTCCACCCCGACCTGACGCCGGAGTTTCTATCCCATGCATGAATACCTCGAGTTCTCGGCCGAAGTGGCCGCCGCCCGCCGCGCCGGCCTGCCCATCGTGGCGCTGGAGTCCACCATCATTTCGCATGGCATGCCCTACCCGCAGAACGTGCAGACCGCGCGCGAGGTGGAGGCCCTGATACGCGCCGAGGGCGCGGTGCCGGCCACCATCGCGATCCTGGGCGGCAAGATCCGCATCGGCCTCGCCGACGCCGAGCTGGAGCTGCTGGGCCAGTCGCCCGAGGCCATGAAGGTGAGCCGGCGCGACCTTCCCTATGTGATCGCGAGCGGCAAGATCGGCGCCACCACCGTGGCCGCCACCATGATCTGCGCCGCGCTGGCCGAGATCCGGGTGTTCGTGACCGGCGGCATCGGCGGCGTGCACCGCGGCGCCGAGACCAGCTTCGACATCTCGGCCGATCTGCAGGAGCTGGCGCGCAGCTCGGTGGCGGTGGTGTGCGCCGGTGCCAAGAGCATTCTGGACATCGGCCTGACGCTCGAGTACCTGGAAACCCATGGCGTGCCCGTGCTGTCCATCGGCCAGGACAATTTCGCCGCCTTCTACACCCCCGACAGCGGCTTCAAGGCGGATTTCCGCCTCGACAGCCCGGCCGAGCAGGCGCGCTTTCTGAAGACCAAGTGGGCGCTGGGCCTGAGCGGTGGCGTGGTGATCAGCAATCCGGTGCCGGCGGCCGAGGCCATGCCGCGCGCCGAGATCGACGCCATCACCGCGCAGGCCCTGCAGGAGGCGGCCGCCCAGGGCATCGCCGGCAAGGCCGTCACGCCCTTTCTGCTCGCGCGCATCAAGGCCCTCACCGAGGGGCGCAGCCTGGCCACCAATATCGCCCTGGTGAAGCACAACGCGGTGGCGGGGGCGCGGCTGGCGCGTGCGCTGCAGGTGTGAAGTGCGCACGGCGCTGCAGCCGTTCACCGAAGCGAAACACCGCCGGCGGTGGAACCGGCTAAGCTGAACGGCCCCTTCAGCCGAGCCCGACACCAGCATGCGCAGCAGCAAGTCCATCGCCCTCACCGCCCTTGTCCTAGCCATCGCCGCCGGCGGCTGGTGGTGGAAACAACAGCAGGCGGGCGGGGGGGCGAAGGACGGCACGGCCGCGCCGGCGGCTTCCGCGGCGTCCGGCGCCGGCAAGGGCGCCGCCCCGCAGGCCGTGGGGGTGGTGAAGGCCCTGCGCCAGGACGTGCCCGTGACCCTGGAGGCCAGCGGCACGGTCACCGCGCTCAGCAATGTGGACCTGCGCGCCCAGACCACCAGCACGGTGCGCGAGGTGCTGGTGAAGGACGGCCAGACGGTGCGCAAGGGCGCGCTGCTGTTCCGCTTCGACGACCGCGCCGACCGCGCCAACCTCGAGAAGGCGCGTGCCCAGGCGGCGCGCAGCCGCGCCAGCATGGCCGACCTGGAGCGCCAGTACCAGCGCGCGCGCGAGCTGCTGGCGCAGAACTTCGTGGCGCAGAACGCGATGGATACCGCGCTGGCCAATCTGGAAGGCCAGCGCGCCCAGCTGCAGGCCGACGAGGCCGCGCTGCAGTCGGCCCAGGTGGCGCTCAGCTACAACGAGCTGCGCGCGCCGCTGTCCGGCCGCGCCGGCATCGTCAGCGTGGTGGCGGGCAGCCTGGTGCAGGCCAGCGCGGCCGCCGTGCCGCTGGTGAGCATTGCGCAGATCAACCCCATCGGCGTGAGCTTCAACGTGCCCGAGACCCAGCTCGCGCCGCTGCTGGCCGCCACCCGTCAGGGCAAGGGCGAGACGGCGGCCCTGGAGGCCCAGGTGCTGATACCCGGTGCGGCACGCAGCGGCGCGCCCGAGGCCAAGGTGCTGGGCCGCGTCAGCTTCGTGGACAACCTGGTCGACGCCAGCACCGGCACGATCAAGGTGCGCGCCGACTTCGAGAACGCCGGCGAGACGCTCTGGCCCGGCCAGTATGTGCGCATCCGCATGACGCTGCGCAGCATCAAGGACGCGGTGGTGATCCCGCAGGCCGCCATCATCCTGCGCGGCAATGAGCGCTCGGTCTATGTGGTGGATGCCGACAAGACCGCGCAACTCAAGCCGGTGCAGCTGCGCTACCCCTTCGGCGAGCTGGCGGTGGTGGAAGGCATTGCCGCCGGCGCCACCGTGGTGCTGGACGGCAAGCAGAACCTGCGCCCGGGCACGCCAGTGAAGGAGCAGGCGGCGGCGGTGAACCCGGCAGCACCGGCCAAGAAGGCGTCCGACGCAGCGTCCGGAGCCGCCAAATGAACCTCACGGAATTGTTCATCCGGCGGCCGGTGATGACCGTGCTGCTGAACATCGCGCTGGTGATCGCCGGCCTGGCCGCCTGGGGCAAGATCCCGGTGGCCGCCCTGCCCTCCTACAACACGCCGGTCATCAATGTGCAGGCCAGCTTGGCCGGCGCCAGCCCCGAGACCATGTCGTCCTCGGTGGCGCTGCCGCTGGAGAAGCAGTTCTCCACCATCGCCGGCGTGACGACGATCTCGTCCACCAACATCCTCGGCTCGACCTCGCTGACGATCGAGTTCGACCCCTCGCGCAATATCGATGCCGCGGCGCTGGACGTGCAGGCGGCGCTGTTCCGCTCGCTGCGCGCGCTGCCGGCCGAGATGACCTCGCCGCCCTCCTACCGCAAGGTGAATCCGGCCGATGCGCCGGTGCTGCTGGTGGCGCTGACCTCGCCCTCGATGAATCTCTCGGAGCTGAACGACTTTGCCGAGAACCTCATCACCCCCAGCCTCTCCACCATCAACGGCGTGGCCCAAGTCTCGATCTTCGGCCAGAAGCGCTATGCGGTGCGCATCCGCGTGCGCACCGAGGACCTGAACCAGCGCAACATCACGCTGGAGGAGCTGCAGGCCGCCATCAAGGGCGCGAATGCGAACACCCCGGTGGGCGTGCTGGACGGCTCGCGCCAGACCCTCACCATCCAGGCCAACAAGCAGCTCAAGAGCGCGCGCGAGTTCGGCACCATCGTGGTGGCCTCGCGCAATGGCGCGCCCATCTACCTGCGCGACGTGGCCGAGGTGCAGGACAGCTACGAGACCGTCAAGTCCTTCAGCAACTTCAACGGCGAGCGCTCCATCGTGCTGGCGGTGCAGCGCCAGCCCGACGCCAACACGGTGCAGGTGGTGGACGCGGTGAAGGCGATGCTGCCGCGCTTTGCCAGCCAGCTGCCCGCCTCGGTGCAGATGACCACGCTGAACGACCGCTCGCGCTCGATCCGCGAGTCGCTGCACGACGTCTATTTCACGCTCGCGCTGACGGTGGCCCTGGTGGTGCTGGTGATCTTCATCTTCCTGCGCCGCGCCGTCGCCACGCTGATCCCCACGCTGTCGCTGCCGATCTCGCTGATCGGCGCCCTCACCCTGCTGTTCGCGCTGGGCTACAGCCTCGACAACATCTCGCTGCTGGGCATCACGCTGGCGGTGGGCCTGGTGGTGGACGATGCCATCGTGATGCTGGAGAACATCGTGCGCCATGTGGAGGACGGCATGGAGCCCTTCGCCGCGGCGATACGCGGCGCGCGCGAAATGGCCTTCACCATCATGTCGATCTCGATCTCGCTGGTGGCGGTGCTGATCCCGATCTTCTTCATGCCGGGGGTGATCGGCCTGCTGTTCCATGAGTTCGCGGTGGTGGTGTCGCTCTCCATCCTGGTCTCGGCCGGCGTCTCGCTGAGCCTGGTGCCGATGCTGTGCAGCCGCTTCCTCAAGCCGCACCACCATGTGCAGGAGAACGCGCTGGGGCGCAGCTTCGAGGCCGGCTTCCATGCGGTGCTGGGCGCCTACACGCGCAGCCTCGACTGGGCGCTGCGCCACCGCAGCTGGATCCTGGGCCTGGCGCTGGCCAGCTTTGCCGCCACCGTCTGGTTCTACAACGCCATCCCCAAGGGCTTCTTCCCCGAGGAAGACATCGGCCAGATCCAGGCCAGCACCGAGGCCAGCGAGGACATCAGCTTCAACGCCATGACGGTGCTGCAGGAGCAGGCGGCCGCGCTGGTGAAGTCCGACCCCGCGGTGGCCAGCGTGGCGGCCGCGGTGGGCCAGGGCGGCGGCGGCGGCAACGCCAGCAACACCGGCCGCATGTTCATCAACCTGAAGCCGCGCGGCGAGCGCCCGCCCATGCCCCAGGTGCTGGAGAGCCTGCGCAAGAAGCTGCGCGGCCTGCCCGGCATCGCCGTCTACCTGCGGCCGGTGCAGAACCTGCAGCTGGGCGGCCGCCAGAGCAAGAGCCGCTACCAGTACACCTTGCAGTCGGTGGCGGCGGGCGAGCTCAACCAATGGGCGGTCAAGCTGCAGGAGAAACTGCGCGGCGACGCGCTGTTCCGCGACGTCACCAGCGACTCGCAGCTGCGCGGCCTGGAGGCCAACCTCATCATCGACCGCGAGCGCGCCGCCATGCTGGGCGTGCAGATGCAGGACCTGCGCAGCGCGCTCTACGACGCCTTCGGCGAGCGCCAGATCTCCAGCATCTACGCCGAGAGCAACACCTACCAGGTGATCATGGAGGCCAGCGAGGGCGACCGCCTCAGCGAGGACGCCTTCAACAAGATCTATCTGCGCGGCAAGAACAACGCCCAGGTGCCGCTCACCGCCTTTGCCACGGTGCGGCGCGGCCTCGGGCCCACCGCCATCAACCACCAGGGCCAGCTGCAGGCGATCACGCTGTCCTTCAACCTGGCGCCCGATGTGCCGCTGGGCGACGCCACCGCCAGGCTGGACGGCTATGTGAAGGAGCTACGCTTCCCGGCCAGCGTGATCACCAGCTATGGCGGCGATGCGGCGGTGTTCCAGGACTCGCAGGGTGGCCAGCTGCTGCTGATCGCGCTGGCGCTGGCGGTCATCTATGTGCTGCTGGGCGTGCTCTACGAGAGCTATATCCACCCCATCACCATCCTGGCCGGCCTGCCCTCGGCGGCGGTGGGCGCGCTGCTGACGCTGCAGCTCTTCAACGTCGAGCTGACGGTGATTGCCACCATCGGCATCGTGATGCTGATCGGCATCGTGAAGAAGAACGCCATCATGATGATCGACTTCGCGCTGGACGCGCAGCGCAATGGCGGCATGAGCCCGCAGGCCGCCATCCGCGAGGCCTGCATCCTGCGCTTCCGCCCCATCATGATGACCACGCTGGCGGCGCTGATGGGCGCGCTGCCGATCGCGCTGGGCCTGGGCGCCGGCGCCGAGCTGCGCCAGCCCCTGGGCCTGGCGGTGGTGGGCGGCCTGATCGTCTCGCAGGCGGTGACGCTCTACATCACGCCGGTGATCTATCTGGCGCTGGACCGCTACAGCGGCAAGGGGCCGGACATGCGCGAGGTCAAGGCCACGCGCATGACCGAGCATGCGGTGGGTTAGGCTTGCTGGCTAGCCCGGGCCCGTCGGGGCCTTCTGCATCTCGGCCTTGACCTTGTACATGTCCTGATCGGCGGCGCGCAGCAGGTCCTGCATATCGCGCGCGTCGTCGGGGAAGATGGCGATGCCCATGGCGGCGCTGACATGCACCGCGACATGGTGCTGGGCCAGGAATACCGGCGCGGCCAGCGCCGCCACCAGCTTCTCGCGCACCAGGGCCGCGGCCTCATGGCTGGCCACCTCGGGCAGGATGATGAGGAACTCGTCGCCGCCCACGCGGCCCACCGTGTCGGCATCGCGCAGGCCGGCGGCGAGACGCTGCGCCATCGCCTTCAGCACCACGTCGCCGCTCTCATGGCCGTAGCGGTCGTTCACCGGCTTGAAACCGTTCAGGTCGACGAACATCAGCGCCAGGCCCTGCTGGTGCCGCTGGGCATGGGCGAGGGCGCGGTCCAGGCGGTCGTGCAGCAGCCGCAGCGAGGGCAGGCCGGTGAGCGCGTCGTGGTTGGCCAGATGCCGCACCACCTCCTCGGCGCGCGTGCGCTTGGCCACCTCGTCCTTCAGCTCGGCCAGGCTGCGCTCCACCGACTCGGCCATCTCGTCGATCACCGCCGAGAGCTCGCCAAACTCGGAACTGTCCTGCAGCTTGGTGCGGCTACCATGCCGGCCCACCCGCACCGCCTGCGCCCAGCGCCGCAGCACCTCGAGCGGATGCCGCACCGAGCGGTCGAAGTTGTAGAACAGCAGCAGCGCATGCAGGAACAGCACCATGGCCACGCCCGCGGCCAGCCAGATGGCCCAGCTGATCTGCTGTTCGGTGGCCTCGCGCTGCGCGCTCAGGCGCTGCTCCAGCAGCTGATGGAATTCGCGCAGCGGCCGCATGATCTCGGCCTTGGCCTGCCGGTAGGCCGCGCCATGCACCAGCTCCAGTGCCTGGCGCCATTCCTCGTCGCTGAGGCTTTGCGCCGAGCCGCGCGTGTCCACCATGCCGATGGCCTGCTCCTCCACCGCCAGCAGCGCATCGGAGCGCCGCTTGGCGGCGTCCAGCAGCGCCAGCTCGTCGGCGGCGAAACCGGCCTGGCGGATGCGCTCGCTCAGCGAGCTCTCGCGCCCCTGGCCGCGCGCCTGACGCAGGCCCGGCTCGGCCAGCACCATGTCCCAGTAAAAGCCGTCGTCATGCGGCGGGCGCGCCACCAGGCCGTCGCGCATGCGCGAGATCTCGCGGAAGTACTCGGCATAGCGGGGCTCGCGCGTCACCACGAACAGGCGCGCCATCAGCGTCAGATCGTCGGAGGACTTCTGCATCTCGCCGGCCAGCTCGCGCGCCTCCAGGCGGCGCGCCTGCACCTCGCCCAGGTGTTTGTAGGACATCGCCAGATGCAGCAGCGCCGCCATCATGGCGCCGACCAAGACCACCTGGAGCGAGAGATGCAGGGCGAGCTTGGTGCGTATCAGCATGGGCCCTAAGCCAGCACGCTGCGGGCCAGCTGCTCGGCCCGCGCTTCGATCAGGTTGAGCACATGCTCAAAACCCTTGGCGCTGCCGTAATAGGGATCGGGCACCTCGGCGCCGTCCTCGAGAAACAGGCCCAGGCGCGCCAGCAGCGGCGGCGGGCATTGCTCGCGCAAGGCCTCCAGCACCTCCAGGTCCATCGCCAGGATCTGGTCGAAGCGCTCGAAGTCCACCGGCGCGACACGGCGCGAGCGCCATTTCTTCTCGGCCTTGTACTGGCGCTGCGCCAGCGCGGCGAGCGCGCGCGGGTCCATCGGATTGCCGCGCGGCGAGGCCCGCACGCCGGCCGATTCGATGCGCCCCAGGCCCAGCAGCGGGGCGCGCGCCCTGAACACCACCTCGGCCATGGGTGAGCGGCAGATATTGGCCACGCAGACGAGGAGGATGGAACTCATGGGCGCCGATGATAAGGCTCAGCGCGCCAGCTCGGCCCGCATCGCGGCTATCACGGCCTTGTAATCGGGCTTGCCGAAGATGGCCGAGCCGGCCACGAAGGTATCGGCGCCGGCATCGGCGATGCTCCGGATGTTGTCCACCTTGACGCCGCCGTCGATCTCCAGGCGGATGTCGCGGCCGCTCTTCTCGATGATGCGGCGCGCCTGCTCGAGCTTCTTCAGCGCCGAGGGAATGAAGCTCTGGCCGCCAAAGCCCGGGTTCACGCTCATGATGAGGATCAGGTCGACCTTGTCGATCACCCATTCCAGCACGTCCAGCGGCTCGGCCGGGTTGAACACCAGGCCGGCCTGCGCGCCCTCGGCCTTGATCAGCTGCAGGGTGCGGTCCACATGGGTGGAGGCATCGGGGTGGAAGCTCACCAGGTCGGCACCGGCCTTGGCAAAGGCCACCGCCAGGCTGTCCACCGGCTGCACCATCAGGTGCACGTCGATGGGCGCCGGCGTGCCATCGGGCTTCACCGCATGCTTGCGCAGCGCCTCGCACACCATCGGCCCGAAGGTCAGGTTGGGCACGTAATGGTTGTCCATCACATCGAAGTGGATCCAGTCGGCGCCGTCGGCCAGCACCTGGCGCACCTCCTCGCCCAGGCGGGCAAAGTCGGCGGAGAGGATGCTGGGGGCGATGCGGTAGGTGGTGCTCATGATGGCGAGGCGCTCGGAGTTGATGCGGACCGATTTTAGGTGGGCACCCTGAAGGCGCGCCGCGCCTCAAGCACGCGGCCATGCGTCACGCAGGCCGGATGATGGTCGTTCACCAGGCCCATGGCCTGCATCAGCGCATACATGGTGGTGGGCCCGACGAACTTCCAGCCACGCTTCTTGAGGTCCTTGGAGAGCGCGCGCGAGCGCTCGGACTCGGCCCGCCAGCCCGGCTGCGCCGCCTCCTCGTAGCGCCAGAAGAAGGCCGCAAGGCTGCCGCATTCGGCGCGCAGCTCGATGGCGCGCGCGGCGTTGTGGATGGCCGCCTCGATCTTGCCGCGATGGCGCACGATGCCGGCGTCCTGCAGCAGGCGCTCGACATCGGCCGCGCCGAATGCCGCCACGCGCCCGAAGTCGAAGCCCGCAAAGGCGGCGCGAAAAGCCTCGCGCTTGGCCAGGATGGTGCGCCAGGACAGGCCCGACTGGAAGCCCTCCAGGCACAGCTTCTCGTACAGCCGCACGTCGTTGTCCACCGGGAAGCCCCACTCACCGTCGTGGTAATGCAGATAGGCGGGGAAGCCGGGCGCCTCGCACCAGCGGCAGCGCGCGCCGCCGTCGGGGGCGATGTAAAGAGAGGTTTCATCGGTGCTCATGGCCGTGCATTCTGCCTAGGGTCCCTAGAATGACCCGCATGGCACATCCCGAATTCCGTTGCAGCGTGCAAGTGCAGCCCCTGGCCGAGCAGACCGATGCCGCCCAGGATCTCCATGCCTACAGCTACACCGTGACGATAGAGAACAGCGGCGACATCGCCGCCCAGCTGGTGGCCAGGCATTGGCAGATCACCGACGCGCGCGGCGAGGTGCAGGAGGTGCATGGCCTGGCGGTGGTGGGCCATCAGCCGCTGCTGCAGCCGGGCGAGCACTTCCAGTACAGCTCCTGGGCCCAGATCGCCACCAAGCAGGGCAGCATGAAGGGCCGCTACCTCTGCGTCACCGAGGCGGCCGAGGTGTTCTACGCCGAGGTGCCCGAATTCGCGCTGGCCGACAGCGCCAGCCTGCACTGATGGCCCACAAGGCATCTGCCGCCTGGGACCTCACCGCGCTGCTCAACGCAGCCGACCCCAAGGCCGCGCTGGTGCAGCGCAATCTCTGGTTGGTGCGCCTGCTCGAATGGCTGCGCCACGCCCCCGCCAGGAACGAGGAGCCCGCTGGCGAGGACCGCGGCACGCCGCTGCCGCTGCGCCGCCTCAAGCATCTGCTGAACGTGCTGGAGCGCCACCCCGAACATGCGCGCAGCTTTGCCGCGGTGATCAGCGGGGTCTGGGCCGAGGCTGATGCGCTGGGCCTGTTTGCCGAGGTGGGCTTCGCCCCGCGCATGGACCTGTGGGGCGAGTTCTTCACGCGCCTGCGCGAGCGCCTGCTGCCCGATACCGCCGACACGCGCGACCTGGGCGAACTGTTCGCCCTGCTGTTCCCGGCCGAGTCTGACGAGCAATGGCTGCTGGCCATCGACGACGAGCTGCTGGAGCGCGTGGCACGGCTGTTCAAGCCCGAGCAGGCCGCCCGCGACTGGCGCGAGGCCCTCGTCAGCGCCCTCACCGTGATGGTGAGCGCGGTGCGCGCCGCCGGTCTGGCCGGGCCGATGCGCCGCCGCATGGATCAGGCGCTGCTGAGCGACCAGCCCTTCGAGCAGCTGGCTGCGGCCGGCGACGCGGTGGTGGCGGCGCTGCGCACGCAGGACCGCGCGGCGCTTGCGACGGCGCTGCAGTTCTTCCGCGCCCTGCTGGCGCGCTGCAACCAGGCTGCGGCCACCGTGCCCGAGCACCTGGAGGAGCATGGCGTCTCGGTGGACCTGATGTTCGAGGTGGAGCAGCTGCTGGCGCGCAGCCAGCGCATCGAGGACCTGCTGGACTGCCTGGTGAGCGAACGGCCGCAGCGCGAGCTGCTGCGCCTGGTGGCGGGCCTGGTGCGCGTGGTGCACGAGCGCCGTAGCATCCACACCCTGTTCTCGCGCCATTACTCGCTGCTGGCGCGCAAGGTGGCCGAGCGCAGCGCCGCGACCGGCGAGCACTACATCACCCGCGACCGCAGCGAGTACCGCGACATGCTGAGGCGCGCCGCCGGCGGCGGCCTGGTGATCGTGGGCACCACCTTCGCCAAGTTCGCGGTCATGGCGCTGGGCCTCACCGCCTTCTGGGCCGGCTTCTGGGCCGGCGCCAATTACGCGCTGAGCTTCGTCACCATCCATCTGCTGCACTGGACCGTGGCCACCAAGCAGCCGGCCATGACGGCGCCGGCGATGGCACACAAGCTGCAGCACATCGCCACGCCCGAGGGCCTGGAGAGCTTTGTCGACGAGGTGGCGAATCTGTTCCGCTCCCAGGTGGCCGGCATCCTCGGCAATCTGCTGATGGTGGCGCCGCTGGTGCTGGGCGTGCAACTGCTCAGCCGGGTGCTCTTCGGCGGCACGCTGGTGGGCGAGCACGATGCCCATTACGTGCTGCATTCGCTCAACGTGCTGGGCCCCTCGTGGCTGTTCGCCGCCTTCACCGGCGTGCTGCTGTTCGCCAGCAGCCTGATTGCAGGCTGGGTGGAGAACTGGTTCGTGTTCCACCGCCTGGACAGCGCCATCGCCTGGAATCCGCGCATCATCGCGCGCCTGGGCCAGGCGCGTGCGCAGCGCTGGGCGGCCTGGTGGCGCGCCAATATCTCGGGGCTGGCGGCGAATGTCTCGCTGGGCATGATGCTGGGCCTGGTGCCGGCCCTGCTGGCCTTCTTCGGCCTGCCCATCGAGGTGCGCCACATCACCCTTTCCACCGGCCAGCTGGCCGCCGCGGTCGGCAATCTGGGCTTTGGCGTGATGGCGAGCAGCCCCTTCTGGCTGTGCGTGATCGGCGTGCTGGGCACCGGCGCCCTGAACTTGGGCGTGAGCTTTTATCTCGCCTTCAAGGTGGCGCTGCGCTCGCGCGGCATCAAGCTGGACGACCAGCGCCGCGTGCTGGGGGCGATCTGGCAACGCCTGCGCAGCGCCCCGCGCAGCTTCTTCCTGCCGCCCCGGCCTTGAGCGCCGCTCAGGACTGGTCGTCGCCGCTCTTGCCTTCTTCCGGGAGACGGCGCTCGCCACCCTTGCGGCCCGAGAACATGGTCCACCAGACAATGAACACCAGCAGGGCCAAGGCGCCCAAGGCTTCCAGCAAGATCACGCCCATGTCGGTTCGAACCCTTTTGTTCTGCTCTTCCAGCACCCGCGCGAACTGCGCGGCGGCGCTGATTCTAGGCGCGCTGCTGGCCTTGAGCGGCTGCGGCGCCCCGCCGCTGGTGCGCGAGCCCGCTCCCGGCCCCGCGCTCCAGGAGCCCGCGCCCGCCAGCGTGCCGGCGGCGAGCGCGCCGCGTGAACGCGCGGTGCTGCAGCGCGAGCGCGCGCGCTGGGTGGCGCATGACTGGTCCGAGCTGCCCGGCTGGGGCGAGGACCGCGCCGCCGAGCTCTGGCCCGCCCTGCTGCAGTCCTGCGCAAGACCTGCCCCCGGCTGGTCCACCTTGTGCGCGCGCGCCGCCCTGCAGGCGCCGGCCGACGATATGGAGGCCCAGCTGTTCCTGATGAAGCACCTGCAGCCCTACCGGGTGGAGAGCCTGGAGGGCGAGGCGCTGGGCCTGATCACCGGCTATTACGAGCCCATGCTGGAGGCGCGGCGGGCGCCGCAGGGCAGCTTCCGCACGCCCCTGCACGGCCCGCCGCCGGACCTCGCGCAGCGCCGCCCCTACTACACGCGCCAGCAGATCGAGAGCGATGGCGAGCTGCGCGCGCGCCTGAAGCGGCATGAGCTGGCCTATGTGGAAGACCCGCTGGACGCGCTGGTGCTGCAGATCCAGGGCTCCGGTCGCTTGCGCCTGCCCGATGGCAGATGGCTGCGGCTGGCCTTTGCCGGCCACAACGACCAGCCCTACCAGTCGATCGGCCGCAACCTGATCGAGCGCGGCGAGCTGCGCGCCGGCGAGGCCTCCTGGCCGGCCATCAAGGACTGGGCGCGCCGCAACCCGCAGCGCCTCGGCGAGCTGCTGTGGAGCAACCCGCGCTATGTATTCTTCCGCGAGGAGGCCCTGCCCGACCCGGCCCTGGGCCCGCGCGGCGCCCAGGGCGTGCCGCTCACGCCGGGCCGCTCGATCGCGGTGGACCGCGCCAGCATTCCCTATGGCACGCCGGTCTGGCTGGACACCAGCGAGCCGCTCTCCAACCAGCCGCTGCGCCGCCTGGTGATGGCGCAGGACACCGGCAGCGCCATCACCGGCGCGGTGCGGGCCGACTATTTCTGGGGCTGGGGCAGCGAGGCCGAGGTGCAGGCCGGCCGCATGAAGCAGCCGCTGCGCATGTGGGTGCTGTGGCCGCGCAGCTGATCGAACTCAATCGACGCTCAATCAATGATTTGCACGCCCTTCCAGAACGCATAGCGCCCCTTGATGGCGGCCGCGGACTCGCTGGGCTCGGGGTAGAACCAGACCGCATCGGGGTTCAGCTCGCCGTTCACGAACAGGCTCAGGTACTGGGCCTGGCCCTTGTCGCTGCTGCTGCGGTGGTTGCTGAAGCTGGTGTATTCGCGCTTGAGGCTGTCGGCGGGGAAGTAGTGGTTGCCTTCCAGCACCACGGTATCCTCGCTCTCCGCCAGCACCACGCCGTTCCAGATCGCCTTGGTCATCTCGTCACCCTCGAAAAGTATTTGCTTGCTAAAACGCTACCACACCCACCTCGGCCGCGACATCTTCGTCACCTCCGGCAGCGCCCGCGAGCTGGCGCCCGGCAGCTTCGGCATCTGTGCGATCGGCGGCGGCGCCGAGGGCTGGTCGGTGGTGCATGTGGGGCCCGAGGGCGACGTGGCCGACCTGGGCGGCGAGTACTACTTCGCCACCCCGGAGGAGGCGCTCGAGTTCACCCAGGAGCTGATCGCGCTGATGCAGGCCGGCACTTAGCAACTTCTTAAGATCGCGCGAAGCAAGATTTACGAGCGCGCGCGGCGCCACGCTCCTATCGTTGAGCCTAGACCTCAACCAGATTTAGGGAGCACATCATCTTGAGCTTGAACTGACCACGGCCGGTCTTCTCGATCGCCATATACGGGCAGCGTTCGTCGAGCCGGCGCTGCAACAGAATCAAACGCGCCTCGAGGTTGTCGGCCACCTCGGGCAGGCCCAGATCCCCGGCCATGCGCAGCTCGCGGTTGCTGAATTCGTCGCGCCCGTTCTCGCGGTGCTGACGCAGCAGCTTCCACAGGATCGCCCCCGGCACGCCCTTGATCAGGTAGTCGCCGTCGATGAAGATGCTGTGATTCAGCGCGTAATGCCGCAACTCCAGCGTCGGCCCCGCCGCCGCGGGCGCGGGCAAGGCCACGGCACGCGCCGCCGGCGCATGGTCCTCCTCCTGCTGCAGCCGATGGATCGCCAACCCCAGCAGCGCGGCCAGCGTCAGCAGCGCGTCCTCGTCGTCGTAGCTGAAGCGCAGATCCTCCGGGCTTTCCACGCACAGCACGCCCAGCAGCCGCCCGGCGGCGAGGATGGGCACGGCCAGCTGGCTGTGCGGTTCGGGCAGGCCAGGGAAGGGAATCTCGGCCTGCAGGGTCAGGTCTCGCGCCAGCGCCGCGGCGCGGCCGGCGCGCCCGTAACAGTACTCCATCGTCATGTGGCTGATGCGGATGGCGCAACGGTACTGCGCGGCCACACCGATCACGCCATTGCCGTACGCGATCTCCGAGCCCACGCCGGTGGCCGGGTAGCCGCGGCTGCCCACCGTGTACAGGCAGCGCGCGCCCTCGTCGGCCATCAGCAGCAGCGCGTGCTGGATGCCGAACTCGCTCACCAGCGCGGCCAGCGCCTGGTCGAACAGCGTACACAGCTCGCCGCACTCGGCCAGGCGTGCGCCGCTGTTGCGCAGCGCGTTGAGCAGATTGCGCGCCGGCGCCGGACGCTCCAGCTCGGGCCCGGGCACGCGCTCCACCAGCAGCACGCGGTAGACGTCCGCCCCCTGCAGCTTGAACACGCCGCTCATGCCGGTGTGCGAGGCGATGCCCGCCAGCTTGGCCTTCAGGCTCTGGAACAGCGCCCCCTCGGTCTCGGTGCGCAGATAGAGCAGCTCGAGCCGGTAGGTGGCGGCGGTGACCGGATCGATCACCAGCACGGTGACCTGCGGGTTGGCGAGGATGTTCTCGCGCGTCTTGTTGAAGAACTGGAAGGACAGCGCCACATGGCGCGCGTCCAGGTACTGCATCTGCGAGACATAGGTGGCGTTGGGCACGCCATCGGCCGAGCAGGTGGCAACGGTGGCCGGGATCACACCCTCCAGGCAGCTGCGGATGGCATCGAGCGAGACGCGCGTCATCGCCGCCTCAGGCCTTCAGCCGCGTGCCGGCCGCCGGGCCGGGGGTCTGCGCAAACGCGCCCTGCGGCGTGAAGCGGATCGCCAGCAGCTCGTCGGGGTTGCGCCAGAACAGCGTATCGACATAGCCGGGGCCCCAGCCCATCGGGCCGAGATCCTCGGCGAACAGGTCCAGGCTGCGCCGCGCCGCGGCCACATCCTGGGGCGTGGCCGGCTGGGTGCGGGCATCGCTGCCCTTGAGCTGCACCGTCTCGTGGTTGCTGGGCCGGCTGAAGCACACCGCCACCTGCTGGTTGTGCTCGATGTCGCGGCACACCGCCGCGGCGCCGGCGCCGAACAGCAGCACGGTGACGCCGCGTCGATCGGCGTCGACGCGGCAGGCCACCGCCTTGGCGATGGAGGGCACCAGGCGCGCGCCCCGCGCCGCCACGGTGATGGACAGGCCGGACTGGATGAACTCGGCCACGGCGGCGCTGATCAGTGGGGGCTCGCTCATGGGGCCGGATGTTAAGCGCAAGCGCACCGACGCCCGCTTGCCTTGCGCGCCGCGGGCCGGCTATCCTGGCCGCCGGCCGCCAACCCAACGAGGCACACCATGGCTCAGATGATCGAATTCCAGCGCCCCGACGGCGCCACCAGCCAGGGCTATCTGGCCGAGGCCGCCGCCGGCGCCCCCGCGCTGATCCTGATCCAGGAATGGTGGGGCTTGAACGACCATATCCGCAGCCTGGCCGAGCGCTTTGCCGCCGCCGGCTTCACCACCCTGGCGCCCGACCTCTACCGCGGCCGCCTGGCCAGCAGTGCCGACGAGGCCAGCCACCTGATGACCGGCCTGGACTTCGCCGACGCCACCCACCAGGACCTGCGCGGCGCCTGCCAGCGCCTGGCCGCCGGCGGCCGCAAGGTCGGGGTGCTGGGCTTCTGCATGGGCGGCGCGTTGACGGTGGCCGCCGCCGTCCATGTGCCAGGTCTTGCCGCCGCGGTCTGTTTCTACGGCATTCCACCGGCCGGCCTGGCCGACCCGGCACGGATCAAGATCCCCTTCCAGGGCCATTTCGCCAGCCGCGACGACTGGTGCACCCCGGCCGCCGCCGCGGCGCTGGAGAAGAGCATGCGTGCGGCCGGCGCCCAGCCCGAGCTCTACCACTACCAGGCCGATCACGCCTTCTTCAACAGCGCGCGGCCCGAGGTGTTCGACGCCGCCTGCGCCCAGCTGGCCTGGGAACGCAGCCTGGACTTTCTGCGCCGGCACTTGCACCCCTGACTTGCTGGGCGAGGCAATCCCTGCCCCTACCCTTGGGGGGCTGACGTTGCCAGGCAAAGCTGGTCTCATGAACCAGCGCCGACCAGATGCGCGCCTGAAAGGGGTCACCATGAGCTTTGCCTCGACACGTCTTGTAGCGCGCGGGTTCGCCCTGCTTGGCACCCTCGCGCTAAGCCTGGCAGCCCATGCCGCCCTGCTCAGCCCGGTGCAGGTGCAGTTGCTGGCGCCCGGTGGCTATACCGACGGCACCAGCACCGACAGCACGCCCATCAGCGCCACCGAGAGCGCCGCGGTGGCCACCGGCGTCTCCGCCGGCATTGGCGACGTCGGCGGCTGGATGCTGGACGACGAGTTCATCCAGTTTGACGGTAACTCCATCAAGCTGAGGTTGGAGCACGGCGCCGACAGCAACGGCATCTTCAGCACCGGCTACCTGGGCGTTGCCGGTGAACATGCGCGTTATGTGTTCAGCGGCCTGAACATCGCCGGCTTCACCATCACGGGCGTGCTGGCCTCGGCCCTCGACTTCTCGAACAGCGGCGACACCGGCCTCGCCGGCCCGGGCACGGCCCAGGACTATGTGCACCTGGACAACGGCCATACCGTCAGCTTCGATATCGACGAACTGCTGTTCGTCGGCACCCATACCTTCAACGGCGGCTACCGCTATATGGACGTGCGGCTGGACCTGCTGACGCGCCCGGATAACGGCAACCCGGTGCCCGAGCCGGGCAGCCTCGCCCTGGCCCTGCTGGGCATGGGCCTGCTGTGGCGCGGCCGCAGCGGCGCCGCCAGGCCCTGAGCCCCGGACCCGGAGCGCCCATGTCAGCGGCCACCCTCGACACCCTGGAGCGCTTCAGCCCCCTAGTGGGTGATGATCGCTTCGAGCTGCAGCTGGACGATGGCTCCGCCTGCAGCGCCGCGCTGGTCGAGGCCAAGGCCTTGCCGACGCCGGCGTTCCAGGGCCGCCAGCCCTTCAGCCTGCTGTTCGAGGGGCCGCCGCAACCGACGCTGCCACAGCGCATCTATCGCCTCAGCCATCCGCAACTCGACGCGATGGACATCTTCCTGGTACCCGTGGGTCGCACCCAGACCGCCACGCAGTACGAGGCCGTCTTCAACTAGCGCGACCAACGCGGCACAGGAGCACCTGCCATGTCCAGTCCCTTCCTAGGCGAAATCCGTATGTCTGGTTTCGGCTTCGCACCCAAGGGCTGGGCCCAGTGCAATGGCCAGTTGCTGCCGATCAATCAGAACCAGGCGCTGTTTGCCTTGCTGGGCACCATGTATGGCGGCAACGGCCAGGTCAACTTTGCCTTGCCGGACCTGCGCGGACGCAGCCCCATGCATGTCGGGCCGCAGAGTACCCAGGGGCAGCGTGCCGGCGTCGAGGCGGTGACGCTCAATATGAACCAGCTGCCCGCCCACCAGCATGGGCTGAAGGGCACCGGCGACCTGGCCAACGCCAATGCCCCCGGGCTGGCCCTGCCCGCTGCCAAGGGCCGTGGCGGCAGCAACCGCTATGCCGCGGGTGGCAGCAGCGACGCGCTGATGCATCCCGACTCCATCAGCCGTAGCGGTGGCAGTCAAGCGCACAACAATCTGCAGCCCTTTGCGGTGCTGAACTTCAGCATTGCGCTGCAGGGCATCTTCCCTTCGCGCGACTAGTTAGGAGAACGTCATGGGCCAACCCTATGTCGGAGAGATCCGGATGTTCGCGGGCAATTTCGCGCCCGCCGGCTGGGCGTTTTGCAACGGCAGCCTGATGCCGATCGTCGAGAACGAGACGCTCTTCAACCTGATCGGAACCACCTATGGGGGCGACGGTGAGCAGACCTTTGCCCTGCCCGACCTGCGCGGGCGCGTGCCCATGCATCAGGGCAGCGGGCCGGGCTTGAGTCCGCGCGTGATCGGTGAACTGGGCGGCAGCGAAACGGTCACCCTCAGCAATGCGCAGATGCCCATGCATGCGCATGCCCTGCGGGCATCGTCCGGCCTGGCCAGTCTCGGCGCGCCGCTTGGCACGGTGCTGGCCAAGACCGCGGCGAACAGCTATGACAGCGCGCCACCGGCCGTGCCGATGGCCGCCAGCGCCATCCCGCCGGCCGGAGGGTCGCAGCCACACGCCAATATGGCGCCGTATTGCGCGCTGAACTACATCATCTCGCTGTTCGGCATCTTCCCATCGCAGACCTAGAGGCCCGCCATCATGTCCGATCCCTTCGTCGCAGAAATCCGCATGTTCGGTTTCAACTTTGCTCCCAAGGGCTGGGCAGCCTGCAATGGCCAGTTGCTGCCGATCAGCCAGAACACCGCCTTGTTTTCGCTGCTGGGCACCTATTACGGCGGCGATGGCAAGGTGACCTTCGGCCTGCCCAATCTCGGCGACAGCTTTGCCCTGGGCGTCGGCCAGGGGCCGGGTCTGAGCATGCGTGATGTGGGCGAGGTGGGCGGGTCCAGCAGCGTTGCGCTGCTCAGCTCGGAGATGCCCGCACACAGCCATACCTTGATGGCAGGGGCGTCGGCCCAGTCCACCAGCCCGGCCGGTGCCGCGCTGGCGCCACCGGCCGCGGGCGCCCTGGCTTACCGCATGCCTGGCAGCCAGGTCGCGATGGCGGCCGACAGCACCGGCGCGGTGGGCAGCGGCCAGCCGCACGAGAACATGCCGCCCTACCTGGCCGTGAACTTCTGCATCGCCATGCAGGGAATCTTCCCGCCGCGCGGCTGAGGCCCCATGTCGATTCAGCTGCGCCCCGCCACCGAGCAGGACCAAGCCCTGCTGCAGCGCATCTATGCCAGCACGCGCCAGGCCGAGCTGGCGCTCACCAACTGGGACGAGGCGCAGTGCCGCGAGTTCACCGGCATGCAGTTCGAGGCGCAGCGGCGCTACTACGCCGAACAATATCCGCGCGCGCTCTGCCAGATCATCGAGCTCGATCGCCAGCCCGTCGGCAGGCTCTGGGTCGATCGCCGCCCGCACACCCTGCATGTGCTGGACATCAGCCTGCTGGGGGCCGCGCGCGGCCGCGGCGTGGGCGGCCATTGCCTGCGTGCGCTGATCGCCGAAGCCGAGGCACAGGGCCTGCAGGTCAGCATTTATGTGGAATTGCAGAACCCGGCGCGTCGGCTCTACGAGCGCCTGGGCTTCCGGGCCGATGGCGCGCCACATGGCGTGCATCAGCACATGATCCGCCACAGCCCGGTCGCCCTTTCTTCCCACCCGCAGGAAAGTCAGCCATGTTGATCACCATGAACAAGCGCAGCTTCATGCTCGGCACTGCAGCCACCCTGGCGGCGCCCGCAGCCATGGCTGCCAGTTGCAGACCCGCCCTCGACGGACGTTCCGGCCGCCTGGATTGGCAGGCCTATCTCGGCGAGCACTTCGAACTTGACGATGGCCATGGGGCCCGGGCCAGCGTGCGCCTGGCCCGCATCAGCGCGGCCCCGGCCCGGCGCGGCTGCGAGCAGTTCTCGCTGGTGTTCGAGACGCCACAGGGCGAGCGGGCAGTACCCACCGGGCTCTACCGGCTTGAGCATGCCGATGGCCATGCCACTGCGCTTTACATGAGCGAGGGGCTGCGCGCCGAATTCAACTTGCTGCACAGCGCACGCGCCTGAGCGCCGCGCCCGCGCTGCGGCAGGGGGCGGTGCCACAATCGGCGCTCCCTGTTGAAGCAGCGAGTGCAGCATGCTGAAAATCGCGCGGGCGGCCGTTTGGGCCGCGCTCCCTCTGGCCCTCGGCCTGGCCCATGCCCACGCTCATGCCGACAGCGCCACCGACACCAAGCTGAGCCGCATCCTGCAGGACATCTCGGCCCCGCGCATCGAGGCCCGCATCCGCAGCCTGGTGGACTTCCAGACCCGCCACACGCTCTCCGAAACCGCCTCCGACACGCGCGGCATCGGCGCGGCGCGGCGCTGGATACAGCACGAGCTGCAGGCCTGCAGCCAGGCCACCGGCGGCCGCCTGCAGGTCGAGATGGACAGCTTCATCGAGCCCGTGGGCGCGCGCGTGGCCCGCCCCACCGAGCTGGTGAACGTGGTGGCCACCCTGCCCGGCAGCTCGCCCGCCGCGCGCGATCGCCTGCTGGTGGTGAGCGGCCACTACGACTCGCGCAACAGCGATGTGATGGACGCCGAGGGCGCGGCGCCGGGCGCCAACGACGACGCCTCGGGCGTGGCCGCGGTGATGGAGATGGCCTGCGCGATGGCCAGGCACAGCTTCGATGCCACCCTGGTCTTCATGGCCGTGCCGGGCGAGGAGCAGGGTCTGCTGGGCGCCACCCATTGGGCCAAGCGGGCGCGCGCCAAGGGCTTGCGCGTCGAGGCCATGATCACCAACGACATCATTGGCAGCTCCACCGGCGACGCCGGCCAGCGCGACCAGCGGCAGGTGCGGCTGTTTGCCGATGGCTTCGACCCGCTGCTGCGCCTGCTGGTGCAGGCGCGCAGCAACAGCCCCGCCAGCGAGGCCGAGGTGCGTGCCAACGAGGCCTGGCGCGAGCCGCTCACCCAGCTGGCCCTGGCCGGCGGCGCCGAGGACCTGCCCACCCAGCAGCTGGGCCGGCATCTGAAGGCCGCGGGCGAGCGTTATCTGCCCGGCTTCAAGGTCAAGCTGATCCAGCGTCGCGATCGCTATCTGCGCGGCGGCGATCACCTGCCCTTCCTGGAGCGCGGCTATGCCGCGGTGCGCTTCTCCGAACCCTTCGAGGACTTCCGCCACCAGCACCAGAACCCGCGCACCGAGGGCGGCGTGGTCTATGGCGATCTGCCCGAGTTCGTCGATTTCGAGTATGTGGCCAATGTGGCGCGCATCAATGCCGTGGGCCTGGCCACACTGGCGCTGGCGCCGGCGGCCCCGCAGAACGTGCGCCTCGAAGCCACCGAGCTGACCAACGACAGCACGCTCAGCTGGGCCGCCGGCAGCGAGCCCGAGCTGGCCGGCTACCGCATCGTCTGGCGCAGCACCGACTCGGCCACTTGGCAGCAGTCCAAGGATGTCGGCCTGGTCACCAGCCATCGCCTGCCTGGCGTCTCCAAGGACAACGTCATCTTCGGCGTGCAGGCGCTTTCCAAGGCCGGCCAGGCCAGCCTGGCGAGCTACCCGCTGCCGCTCAGGCGCTAGCGCCCGCGCTGGCCGAGGCCCAGGCGGCGAGCAGCAGCCGCGCCCCCGCCACATTGGTGGCGCAGGGCACGTCGTGCACGTCGCAGGCACGCACCAGGGCGTTGATATCGGGCTCGTGCGGTTGCGGCGTCATCGGGTCGCGCAGAAAGATCACGCCGTCCACCTCGCCCACCGCGAGGCGGGCACCGATCTGCAGGTCGCCGCCCAGCGGCCCCGAGAGCAGGCATTCGACCTCCAGCCCGAGCTCACGGCGCAGGCGGCCGCCGGTGGTGCCGGTGGCCATCAGCCGGCAGCGCTGCAAGAACGGCACGAAGCCGGCCGCCAGCGCCACCATCGCGTCTTTCTTGCCGTCATGGGCGATCAGGGCAATTCGCATCTGTGCATCTTAGGGCGTGGCAGTTACATTGCTGATTCATCTGCGCCGGCCGTACGCGCGTCTCAATGCCACTCTCCGTCGGAGTACCCGCATCATGACTGCCATGACCCTCAAGACCCTCGTCGCCCTCTGTCTGGGCGGCGCCAGCCTTTGCTGCAGCGCCCAGTCCGACGCGGCCAAGCTGCCCGCCAACAAGGCCTGGGCCGAGCTCAGCCCGGCCCAGCAGGCCCAGTTCCGCAATGCCTACACCGGCCTGCCCGATGGCGACGAGCCGCCCTATCCGCGCGAAGGCATGCAGGCGCTCACGGACCCGGTCCGCTTCGCCGCCAACCAGCTGCGCGTCGAGGGCTCGCTGACCCTGCATCTGGAGATCAATGCCGAGGGCGAGGTGCGCCGGGTGGCGGTGTACAAATCGCCCGATGCCGAGCTGAGCAAGGCCGCCGCCAGCATCGCGGTGCAGACCGCCTTCAAGCCCGCGCGCTGTGCCGGCAAGCCCTGCGCCATGGCCTTCCCCTGGCGCGTCGAGCTGCCGAAGCTGTAAGGCCAACAGGCGCTTGCGACGGGCTAGCATCGGGCCATGCTCGCCCTGGCCCTGCTGTTCCTCGCCGTTCTCGTCATCAACGTCCTGCCGGCCTTTGCGCCGCCCACCTGGATGGTGCTGGCCTTCTACGGCTTCAACTTCCCGCCAGCACAGCTCTGGCAGGCCTGGCAGATCGGCCTGGTGGCGGCGCTGGCGGCCACCGCGGGCCGCTGGCTGCTGGCGAGCTTCGCCCAGCGCGTCACGCACAGCCGCTGGGTCAATGCCGCGATGCGCGACAACCTGGATGCGGTGGCCGAGGCGCTGGAGCGGCGCCGCGCCGCCAGCGCGCTGGCCTTCCTGATGTTCGCGCTCAGCCCGCTGCCCTCCAACCTGCTGTTCCTGGCCTATGGCATGACGCGCGCGCCGCTGGCCTGGCTGGCCCTGCCGTTCTTCTGCGGCCGCTTCGTCAGCTACAGCCTGGCGCTGGCCGGCGGCGCCTATGCGGCGAGTCAGCTGCCGCATGAATTGAGCGGCTGGACGGGCGCCTATTTCCTGCTCACCCAGCTGCTGCTGCTGGCCCTGGTCTATGCCTTTGCCAAGCTCGACTGGCGCCGGGTGCTGCGCAGCCAGTGGCTGCGCTGGCTGAGGTGAACCTGCCGGCGCTGGCTCAGGACTTCTTCTTGATGCGCTCGTGCGTGGCTGCCGGCAAGGCCGCCACCGCGGCGACCACCGCCGCCGGCAGCACCAGCGGCACCACCTTCTTGGGTTTCTTCATTTCCTTGTTGCCGCGTTGACCCTTGGACATATCGAACTCCTGCCATCAAAGGCCCGATGCTGCAGCCCTGCGCCGGTCGCGTCTGTACGCTGCCGCACGGCCTCAGCCGGCCTCATGGCTGCGGCTCAGCCCCAGACCTGCGCGGCCACGCGCCGCATATTGCCGCCCATCACCAGCGCCGCATCGGCCGCGCTGAAGCCCTCGGCCTGCAGCGCCGGCAAGATCTGACCCCAGGCCTGCACCGGCGTGTAGCGGATGCCGCCCAGCGCCGCGCCATAGCCGGCCGCGGCGGGCCACCAGTAGCCGGGGTCGAAGCGGCCGGGCGGGCGATCGTCCAGGCCCGGCTCGGAGAATCCGATGTCCAGCCCCAGGCCCACATGGGCTACGCCCACCAGCGCGGCCACATAGGCGGCGTGGCGGGCCACATCGGCCGCGTTCGGCGCCGCGCTGCCCAGAAAGGCCGATACGCCCGAGATGCACACCACCCCGCCGGTGGCCGCACAGGCGCGGATCTGCGCATCGCTGATATTGCGGCCATGCGCCACCAGCGCCAGCGGGTTGGCATGGCTGAAGATCACCGGCGCCGCCGAGGCCGCCATGATGTCCAGGCTGCAGCGCCGGCCGGTGTGCGAGCAGTCCATCAGCATGCCCGCGGCGTTGACGGCCTCCACCATGCGCCGGCCCAGCGGGGTCAGGCCCTGCTCCTCGTCATGGCAGCCGCCCGCCACCGCGTTGTTGCGGTTGTAGGCGAAGTGGATCTGGTTCACCCCCAGGCTGCGGTACAGGGCCACCATCTCGGGCCGGCCCAGCAGCGGCAGGCTGCCCTCGAGGTCGAAACCCAGCGCCAGCCGGCCTGCGGCGCGGGCGGCGTCCAGCTCGGCCAGCCGATGCACCAGGGCATAGCGGGCGGGTTCGGCGGCGATGCGGGCCCGGAATGCGGCGATCACCGCCATCACCTGCTCCAGCGGATTCATGTCCATGCCGACGTTGATGGACACGTAGTCCACCCCCTCGGCGGCATAGGCCTGCAGCGACGCCAGGCTGGCATCGGGGTGCAGCGGCAGGCAGGCGTGGGCGTCCCAGACGGTCATGGCGGCGGGCGGGTTCGTGATATCCGGCCAGTATCGGGCAGCCGATGGCTCGATACACTGCAGCTGTTGTCATTTTCCGGATCTAGAGATGCAAGCGCGGTGCTGGCCAGGTGGCCAGCGATGGCTGGGATTTCTCGCAGCCCTGCTCACGGCGCTTTGCGCCTCGGCCGCTTCGGCCTGCGATCGCCCGCTGCGTGTGGCGATGGGTCAGTTCCCGCCCTACATCCTGCGCGATGCGCGCGGCGCGGCCAGCGGCGCCGAGCCCGAGCTGCTGCGCGCCATCCTGCAGCAGGCCGGCTGCCAGCTGGAAATCGTGCCCGACCTGCCGCGCAAGCGCCGCTACGCGATGTTCCTGGCCGGCGAGCTGGACATCCTGCTGGCCGCCAGCGAAACCGTGGAGCGCCGCGAGGTGGCCTGGTTCACGCCACCCTACCGCATGGAGACCACCGCCTGGTTCGCGCTGCCGGCCAGGGCCGCGGCCTTGCGCGAGCTGGATGGTTTTGGCGCCGTGCTGCAGCGCCGCGTGCCGATGGTGACGCAGAACCTGGGCTGGTTCGGCGTCGAGTACGCCACTCTGCTGCCGCAGTTGCAGCAGGCCAAGCTGATTTCCCAGTACGAGAACACGCGCCAGGGCATCAGCATGCTGCTGGCCGCGCGCGGCGAGATCCTGATGGCCGACCGCGGCGCCACCCTGTACGAGGCCGGGCAGCGCGGCCTGGAACTGGTGGAGCTGCCCTTTGTGCCGGCCCGCGAGCCGGTGCACCTGATGCTCAGCAAGAAGTCGGTACGCGAGGCTGATGCACGCGCCATCAGCGCAGCCTTGCTGTTGCTGGAGGAGCGCGGCGTACTGAAAGAGATACGCGGCCGCTACGGCCTTCGCTAGGGCAAGGCCAGATGGCCCAGGCCGCGATTCATCGCGTTCAGGATGGCGCCGTTGTCCTGGCTCAACTCCCAGGCAAACAGGCCGGCCAGGCCCTGCTCGGTGACGAAGCGGCCCTTGGCCAACACCGCGCGCGGATCGTCATAGCTCATCCAGAGCCGCAGCCCCGGGTGGTAGAGGCTCCAGGCCTGAGTCTGCGCGTCGAACAAGGCGCGGTAGCCGCGCAAGCCCTGACCCCGCGGGCCCAGATAGCGCTGCGCGATCTCGCGGTAGCCGGCCGAGCCGTCGGCCCCGGGATAGACCGCCGCCTTGGCCGCGCCGCTGACGGGCCTGGCCACGCCGCTGAAGCCGCGCCCGTACATCGCCACGCCGGCCACCAGCTTGCTCTTGGGCACGCCGGCCTCCACCAGGTTCTGCACCGAGCGCTCGAGGCTGTCGTCGGCGCCGGGGGCGGAGCTGCGCAGGCCGCTGTGGTGGCCCGCGCCGCTGCTCCAGCCGCCGTAGAAGTCGTAAGTCATCATGAACACCAGGTCCAGCGCCGGCGCCGCCTGGCGGAAGTTGATGCGCTGCACGATCGCCTGCGTGCTGTTGACGGCCGTGCTGAGCAGGTAGAGGCGGCCGGTCTCGGCCGTCAGCCGGTCGAGCGCGCGGCGCAGGTCCAGCATCAGGTCCGCATAGCCCTGGCCATCGGCCGGGCTGCCGAGCGGCACGCCGTTCGCCGCGCCATTGCCGCCGGGGTGCTCCCAATCGATGTCGACACCGTCGAAGGCCGGGTGCTCGCGCAGAAACTGCTGCACCGAGGCCGCGAACACGGCGCGCCGCGCGGCGTCGTTGGCCAGATGAAAGAAGGGGTCCGAGCCGCCCCAGCCGCCCACCGAGGCCAGCACCTTGAGCTGCGGTGCGCGCGTCTTCAGGCGGGCGAAGGCCGCGTCAAAGCGACGATCGACCTCGCTGCCGGCGAGCTGGAAATCCTGCCGTCCCTCGCAGCGCACCGCATCGGCCGGCAATTGGCCCGGGCCGCACAGGCGCAGGAAGGCATAGAGGATGTGGCTCAGGCTGCCCGCGGGAATCGCCTCCACCTGGGCCAGCGGCTGCCAGTTGGCCACATAGGCGCCCACCACCTTGGCGCTGGTGCGCTCGAAGTCAAGCGCCTTGGCGGCAAACAGCGCCTCGGCCGCAGGCTGGGCCTGGGTGTGGGGTGCCAGCAGGCTGAGGCTGGCGGCGAGTGCAACAAGATACAGGCGGCGCATGGCATGGATTCCGGGCAGAGGCCGCAAGCCTAACTTAAATCAAATGCCAATGAAATACCAATTAAAGTCCTGCACAAGACCAAACCGGCAATAGAACGGCATTCAGGGCGCCAGCTGCACGCGCAGCTGCAGCTCGCGCAAGCTGCGTGCCTCGGCATCGCGGCTGCTGATCACGCCGCGCTCCTGGCGCTGCAGGCCCTGGCCGCTGCGCGCCACCGTGACCCAGTCGCCCAGCGGCACCTGCACGGTGCTGAGCACCTGGCTGCGCGCCGGCGCGTTGCCCGCACCGTTCATGGCACCTGGGGTCAGGTCTTGCGCCTTCAGTTCCACCCGCACCGGCTGGCTGCCGCCGGGCCAATGCGGGCTGACGCTGAATCCGCGCGTCTGCTCCACCATGCTCTTGCGCGGCAGGGCGTAGACCTTGCCTGGCTGCGCCGGGCCGGCGTTGCCATTGGCATTCAGATCGGCCTGCACGCCGTAGTCCAGCCATTCCACCGGCGCCAACTCGCTCAGCTGCACCGAGGCGCTGTGGCCGTTCAGCACCAGCAGGCGTTGCAGCTGCTCGGCGCCTTCGTCGCGCCGCCGGGTGCTGAGCTCGACCGCGCCGCGCGGCGAGACCGAGCCGGCCGTGCCCACCACCACCGCGCCCTCGCGCACGCCGACCACCGCGGCACCGCTGACGCTGGACTCGACCCAGCGCAGCTCGACCCAGAGGTTCTGGCGCGGACCCTCAGCGGCCCAGGCCGGCAGGGTGCCCAGGCTCAACAGGACGATGCTCAGGAAATGGCTGCGGCGCATCGCCCTAGGATACGCCGTCCCGGTGCCAGTGCGCCGCCGCCTGGCCGCGCGTGTCGGCACCCAGCTTGCCGAGGATGTTGGCGACATGGCGCTTGACGGTGTGCGGGCTGAGGTCCAGCACGCGCGCGATCAGCTTGTTGCTGTCGCCCGCGGCCAGGCGCTCCAGCACCTCCAGCTCGCGCTCGGTCAGCAGGCTTTGCAAGGCCTCGGCGCGGGCGCCGCCGGCTGCTGGGGCCGCCCGCGGCGCAGCCGCTTGCATCGCCACGCCGGGCTGGGCCGCCGCAGGCATCTGGGCGAGCAGCTCGCGCAACAGCGCGGCCTGCGCGGGCGGCAGGCGTGCGCCCCAGTCGGCACCCACCAGGCGCTGCAGGCTGGGCAGGCCGGCCAGCAGGGCGCCACCGCGATCGCCGCCCTGCAGCACGCCGGCCAGCCAGGGCTGCAGGGTGGCCGCGGCGGCGTCGCGCAGGCCCAGGCGCAGCTCGGTATCGGCCAGCAGCACGCGCGCCTGCGCGGCCGGGAAGAAGCAGGAGCGTTCCTGATCGAAGGCCAGCGGCCGCAGCAGCTCGCGGGCCTCGCTCAGGCGTTCGTCCAGCAGCGCCACCAGGGCCTGGCTGAAGCGCCGGTCGTCGGCGCCGGCGGCCCATTCATAGGCGTTGCCGGTGCGCGCCAGCGCGGCATCCAGCTCGCGCAGGCGCTGGCCATCGCCCAGCAGCCAGCAGCCGCGCACATAGGTGAAGAGTTCCTCGTACTCATGCGCGAGGCGGTTGCAAAGCAGCGAATGCTGCTCCAGATCGCGCTTGTTCTCCTCGCCGGCCTGGCGGCCGGCGGCGGCATCGCCGCGCACCGCGTCGATCAGGGTGTGCGCCATCCAGCTCTCGGTCATCAGGCTGCGCGGCCGCCCCAGCCAGCGCACATCGGCATCGGCCTGGGCCAGCCATTGCGCGGCCTCGGCCAGCTGCCCGTCGGAGAACGCCAGCCAGGCGCGGATATGGGCGACGCCGGCGCGCAGCTGGGTCGGCTGCTCCGAGGCCAGGCGGCTGGCGCCGTTGGCAAAGCGCTCCAGCATCGGCTTCATGCCCGGCAGACCGGTGAGGATGCTGAGGAAGAAGCAGCGGTCCCAGATCTGCGGATCGTTGGCGCGCTCCAGCGCCTCCAGCATCTCGCCCACCAGCGGCGCCACCGCCTCGGAACGCCCCTGGGCATAGGCGGCCCAGGCGCGCGCAAAGCAGACGAAGGTCAGCACCTCGTCGGGCAGCGGCTGCTGGCACAGCTCGGCCAGACCCCGGGCGGCCTCGTCCAGGCGCGCGGTGTTCTGCATGCCGATATAGGCATGGGCCAGCGCCAGGGCCGAGGCTTCGGCACGGCCCTCGCGGTAATAGCCGGTGGCGGCCTGCTGCATCGCCTCCACCATGCCCTGGAAGTCGAAACGCGGAAAGGTGCTGAGGCCGCGCAGGAAGTGCAGATCGGCATGGCGCTGGAAGGCGGCCGGCGGGAACAGCGCCAGCAGCTGCTCCAGCACCGGGCCGGCGCCCACCGGCACCAGGGCCGGCCCGCGCTGGGCCAGCACGCGCGCCGCCTCGTCCCAGGCGCCGGCGCGGGTCAGGTAGCCGATCGCGCGGCTCAGGTCGGGCTCGTCGTCGGCGGCGCGGCGCAGCAGATAGGGCAGCTCGTCGGGATAGTCGCGCTGCAGCCGGTCTTCCAGAAAATCGCGGAACAGGTCGTGCAGGCGCAGCGTCAGCTCGGGCGCATCGAGGGCGGTGACGAAGAGGCCGCGCCGCTCCACCTCCTCCAGCAGGCGCGCGGTCTGCGGCAGCCGGCTCACATGGGCGCAGCGCGCCGCCGTCAGCTCGGGCAGCACCGCGCAGCGCAGCAGGAACCAGCGCAGCGCCTCGGGCATGTCGTCCAGCACCTCGCTGGCGAGGTAGTCGAACAGATGGCGCTGGGTGGGCGAGCCCAGGCCCGGCCCGGCCTCGCGCGACCGCGCCGACAGGCTCAGGCGCAGACCGGCGGCCCAGCCATCGGTGCGCTCCAGCAGCTGGCGGGCCTGGCCGTCGGCGAGCGCCTGGCCGCTGCTGGCCAGCAGCTCGGCCACCTCGCTCTCGTTGAAGCGCAGCTCGTACTGGCGGAACTCGGCCAGCTCGCCGAGGCCGCGCCAGCGCGCCAGCGAAAGCGGCGGCTCGACCCGGCTGGCCATCACGACGCTCCATTGCGCGGGCAGGCGGTCCAGCATCATCTGCAACAGCTCGAACACGCGCGGGTCGGTGATGCGGTGCGCATCGTCCAGCGCGATCAGGCCCTGGGCCACGCCGGCCGAGGCGAGCGCGTTGACGATCTCGTCGGCCACGCTGCGCAGGCCGCCATCGGCCTCGGCCAGGGTCGGCAGCGCCTCGGGCGCCACCCGCCAGGGCAGGTCGTAGGGGTCCAGCGCGGTGCTCAGGCAGGCCAGGAAGCGCTGCACCTGGTCGTCCTCGTCGGCCGAGATCCAGGCCAGCGCGCAGGCCGCGGGCAGGGCCTGGAGCTGGCGCGTCAGCGCGGCGGTCTTGCCATAGCCGGCCGGGGCCACCAGCAGGGTCAGGCGATGCGAGCCCAGTGCCCGGTCCAGCGCCCGCTCCAAGCCGGGGCGCGCCACCAGGCTGGCACGCGGACGCGGTGCCTGGATCTTGGCAAGCGCGAACGACGGAAATGACGGTGCCGGCGACATGCGCGGATTCTGCAACAGCATGCCCGCGGCGCACTCAGGGTTGACGTCACCCAAGCGGGCTACGGTCGCTGCGGCGCCCGGGCGACATGGCTCTTTCGGGCGATGTGGCCGGCGCCACCGCTGCGCACACTGGGCCGTCATGCACATCTTCCAGCACGCCCATCTGCCCACCCTGCGCCTGGAGGGCGAGCAATGCCTGGCCGCGGCCGACCAGCGCCTGGGCCTGCAAGGCTTCGAGGTCTGGCTGCGCAGCCTGGCCCCCGGCGCCCACACCCAGATCCTGCAGCACGCCGGCGAGCTGGTGGTGCTGGCCCAGAGCGGCAGCGGCAAGCTGCTGATCGCCGGCGGCCCGCAGCGCTTCCAGGGGCCCTGCACCCTGCTGATCCCACCGCAGGCGCCCTTCCAGATCGTCAACCACGGCACCCAGCCGCTGCAGCTGGTGTGGGTGCACACGCGCGCGCCGCAGCCCTGCGCCAGCTGAGGCGGGCCCGAAAGTCATGGCTCCATCGGGCGATGCGCGGCCGCCGGTGGCTGCCCACAATGAGCGCCTTCCCAAGCATGGAGCAGCAAGACATGAACCCCTGGATCAAACGCAGCCTGTTGAGCGTGGTGGGCCTGGCGGCCCTGGGTGCCGCCGGCCTGGCGCTCGGCGCCTATCTGGGCGATCGCAAGGCCGCGCGCCGCATCGAGCTGCCGGTGGCGGCGGTGGCCATCCCCGGCGACGCGGCGGCGCTGGAGCGCGGCCGCTACCTGTTCGCCAGCCGCGGCTGTGCCGACTGCCATGGCGCCAGCGGCGTGGGCAAGGCCTTCATCGACGGCGCCGACGGCGGCCTCTACGCCAAGGCGCCCAATATCAGCCCCGGCCCCGGCTCGGTGGTGGCGGGCTACCGCAACGAGGACTGGGTGCGCACGGTGCGCCACGGCGTCAAGCCCGACGGCCGGCCGCTCTTCATCATGCCCAGCGAGGACTACAACCGCCTCACCGATGCCGACCTGGGCGCCCTGGTGGCCTATGTGAAGCAGCTGCCGCCGGCGGCGGGCGAGGCCGCGCAATGGCGCGTGCCGGCGCTGGTGAAGACGCTTTACGCCGCCGGCGTGGTGAAGGATGCGGCCGAGAAGATCGACCACCGCCTGCCGCCCACCCCGCCGCTGGTAGAGGACGGCTCGGCTGCGCATGGCGCTTATGTGGCAAACGGCTGCATCGGCTGCCATGGCGCCCAGCTCTCGGGCGGCAAGATCCCCGGCGCGCCGCCGGACTGGCCGGCCGCCGCCAACCTCACCAGCGGCAGCGGCAGCGCCCTCGCACGCTATGCCAGCGCGCCGCAGTTCATCGCCATGCTGCGCAGCGGCAAGCGGCCGGATGGCAGCAGCGTCAGCCCCGTGATGCCCTTCGCCTCGCTGGCCGCGCTCAGCGATGCCGACGCCACCGCGCTGTATGGCTATCTGAGGGGGCTGGCGCCGGTGGCGGCCGGCAACCGCTAAGGACCCTAGGCCTTGAGCAGGGCGCCGAGCTTGGCCGCCGCCGTCTTGGTGGCGGCATCGAGCAGGGGGCCCAGGTAGTCGGACACCTGCTCGGCCGCGGCCTCGCCGGCCTTGGACGCCAGCTTGGCGCCCAGCTTCTTGAAGGCGGCGGCCAGCAGGCCGCGCAGCGAGGTGTCGGGCGCACCGGCCTTCACCAGCGCCAGGCGCAGCTTCTCCTGCTCCTCGGCGCTCAGGCAGGAAGCCACCAGGGCCACCATGGCCTCGAGCTTGAGCGTGATCAGGCTGGCCGAGAAGGAGCCGTCGCTGGCATGGCCGAGTTGCTGCAGGCGTGCCTTCAGATGGTCGGCCAGCAGCGGGTTCTCCACTTCCAGCGCGAACAGCTCGCCCTGCTTGTGCAGGATGGGCGTGCGCAGCAGGGTCTTGAGCTTGGCGTCCAGCAGGGCCGGCGTGGAGCGGCGCAGCTCCAGCGCATAGAGCAGGTTGCGCGCCTTCGGGCGGGTGACGCGCAGCGTCGCCACCAGGTCATAGATGGACGGGTCGGCGCCGATCGCGCCCAGCGCCTGCAGGGCCAGCAGCATCGCCAGGTCCAGTTCGGCCTTGGGCAGCACGCCGAAGGACGGTGCCGTGTAGGCCGTCAGCAGAGCGCCTAGCGCGGCCTTGGCCTGGGCTTCGGACGCAGCGGCGATGTGGGTTTCAATCTGCATGGCGCCCAGCATAGCCGCTCAAATACCTGCCACCCGCTTCCAGGGCCGCAGCGGCCACAGCAGGTTCAGCGCCAGCCCGCTCAGCACCAGGGCGGCGGCGGCCAGCTTCCAGGCCGGCAGCGACTCGCCCAGATACCAGGCCGCCGTGCTCATGCCGAACACCGGCACCAGCAGCGCCATCGGCACGATGGTGGCGGCCGCGTGGCGTGCCAGCAGCCAGCCCCAGACGCCGTAGCCGAACAAGGTATTGCCGAGCGCCTGCCACAGCACCGAGCCCCAAGCACCGGCATCCGCCGCCTGCACGCTCTGCCAGGCAAGACCTGGCCCCTCGACGAGCAGCGACAGTGCCAGCAGCGGCGGCACCGCGAAGGCGCTGCTCCACACCATATAGGCCAGCATGTTCACCTGGCCGGCGCGCTTGCCCACCATATTGCCGCAGGCCCAGCTGAAGGCCGCCAGCAGAATCATCGCCAGGCCCAGCACGGTGGTGCTGCCATCCGTGTGGCTGGCGATCACGCCGATGCCCGCGCCGGCCAGCAGCAGGGCCAACCATTGGTAGCCCTGCACGCGCTCCTTGTTCACGCGCATCGCCAACATCAGGGTGAAGAACACCTGGGTCTGTATCACCAGCGAGGCCAGGCCCGGCGAGATCTGGCTGCGCATGGCCAGGAACAGCATGCCGAACTGGCCCACGCCGATCAGCAGGCCGTAGGCGGCCAGATTGCGCCAGGGCGCGGCGGGGCGCGGCACGAACAAGATCGCCGGCAGCACCGCCATGGCAAAGCGCAGCGCCGCGAACAGCAGCGGCGGGAAGGCATTCAGCCCCAGCCGGATAACGACGAAATTGCTGCCCCAGATGGCGACCACGGCCAGGGCCAGCAAGAAATGCCTGAACGGCAGGCGATCGCCCAACTGCATCGGAGCTCCCTCGGTAAGCCCTGCAGCTTAACCGAGAGAGTGTGGGGGCTCAGCCCTGATGCTCGCAGCGACCCATCTTGGCGCCCGACTGGATCTTGGAGATGAAGCCCAGCGGGAAGCCGGTCTGCACCGAATTGCCGTTCTGGCAGACGAAGACCTGCTTCATGTCCACATACCAGGTGCCCATCACCCCCAGCAGGCCGCCCACCATCTCGGTGCCGGCGCCGTTGATCGAGCCCGGGTTCTGCATGCCGAACCGGTAGGCCTCGGCCACGCCCTGCTTGCGGAAGAAGTCCGCGAGCTTGATCCAGCCCACGCCCTCGACCCACATCACGCCCTCGAAGTTGCCCAGCCAGTAGGAGCCGGCACGACCGATGATGACCTTGCCATCGTCGCTCATGTCGTTGATCTGCAGCGGCACCAGGCCGAGGTCGGCCTCGACGGCCGCCGGGCCCTCGGTGGCGCAGCGATCCACATACTGCCAGGTCGCCCAATCGATCTGGGCCGGCAGCGCCACATCGGTGCACCAGCGCAGCCCGGCGATCTTGGTGACCGCGGCCGGGCCATTCTTGGGGTTCCACAACAGCGGGCCGTTGGAGATGCGGTCCTCGTAGCTGTAACCCTCGTAGCTGCGCATGACCGCCTTGGTGGTGTCCAGCATGACCCGGGTGCCGTCGCGATTCACCGCATAGGCATTCACCGCGCCGTGCAGCTTGAATAGGTCGATGCGCTTGCCCTGGTTGACCCAGGCCATTGCCTTCGAGTAGTTGGTCTCGCCCAGCACGACGCTGCCGTCGCCCGACACCGCCTGGGCACGCAGCCAGCCTTCGGTCGCGTAGTCGAAGCCGCTGTCGTCGAGCTTGCGCATGCCGGCGCCTTCGGTCCAGGCCACCGGCACGATGGAGCCGCCGGAGCTGTCCTGGCATTGGCCGTTCTTCTTGACGTCCAGATAGGCCAGACCCACCGCCGTGCGGCCGTCATCGTCCATCGCAAAGCCGTAGCTGGAGGACACGCCTTGCTGACCCTCGCCGCCGCAGGTGTCGCCGTTCAGGTCGCCGATGCTGCTGAGCTTGCCCGGGCCTGCCCACAAGGCCATCGTGTTGATGCCGTTGCCGTTGAGATCGGCGTTGACCAGGATCTTCTGCCCGTTGCGGCTGATCGCGCCATTGGTGCCGATCACATTCGGCGGCATGACCTGGATGCCCTTGTTGATGTCCCAGGTGAACTGGGTGGCATAGAACAGGCCGGACGCCATGCCGCCGTTCTTGGAGAGCTTCGCCAGCGCGGCGTCGACCACCGGATAGAACTGCACGCCCTGGTCATAGCCATTGAAGCTCAGGTTGGCGGTCTGGGTGCTGCCGGCCACCGCGGTGATGGCGGTCATGTCGCAGGCCTTGTCGTTGGCCGGGTTGGCGCTCTCGGCCACGTTCCAGTATTCGGCTTCGGACACCAGCGCGCGCGGCGTCGTCGGATAGCCGCCGGCGACGATCTCCTCCATGTACAGCCAATAGCTTTGGCCCGGCTTCAGGTTGTTGATGCGGAAACGGCCATCCGGGCCGAGCTTGCCCTGGGTCTGGTCGCCGGTCATCGCCGACACGGCGTCGCCGAGTGGGTTGTTGACGTTGCGGGCGATGATGTTGACGCCGCTGTAGGGGGTGCGGCCGTCTTTCAGGCGCAGCACGCCGCTGATCGAGCCGGTGCTGCTCCGGTAACCCGGCGTGGGATAGAGGTTGGAAATCGCCGCGATGTCGTCGGGCATGTCCACCGTGCTCATCTCGGCGCCGATCTGACCGGCGTTGTTGATGTAGGGGAACATGGTCTCGACATACTGGACCGGCATGTCGTTGCCGCCCCAGCCCGGGATGTGGCGGGCCGGCACGCAGCCGGGCACGCCGGGGTAGAGGTCGTACCAGCCCGGCATGCTGAAGTAGGCCATCGAGCCGTTCACCTGCGAATGCGACAGGTTGAAGGCATGGCCGAACTCATGCGTCATGATGCCGCTGAAGTACTTGCCGTCGGTATCGACCGACTGCACGGCATAGCCATTCATCAGGGCCATCGCCTCGACGATGGTGTCCTCGTAGCCGTCGCCGTCGCTGTCGACGGCGATCTTGGGGAAGGCAATGCCCAGCACCGAGTCGGGCGAGACGCCGAAGAAGTCGGCCAGGATCTCGCCGGTGGTGTCGTAGACGACATGCAGTCCGCGCCCGTTCTCCTGCGCGTAGACCTGTCTGGCGTTGTTCACCGTCACGTCGGCGTTGATGGTCGGCACCTTGCTGAAGTCGCCGGCCCAGTAGGCCTTCAGCGTCGAGGTCGGCACGGCGCTCCACTGCCCAATCGCGAACTTGACCATCTCGTTGGCGCGCGCGTTGGTGATGAAGGGGGTGGTGCCATCGAAGTCATAGGTGAAGACGCCCAGGTCGGTGTAGACCGGGATCGGCGCGGCCGTATTCCAGCGCAGCGGCTGGGGGTCGCGCGGCTTGTCGTTGAGCATCAGCGGGCCGGCGGCCTGCACGGCGGCGCTGCCCAGCAGGCTGACCGCGACTGCGGCGACGATTCGGTAGGTCTTGTTCATCAGCGCATCACTCCCTTTTCAATCCACTGGCCGGCAACGGCGCGGTTCACCAGCGACATCAGCGCGACGGCATCCACATCGCCGGCAGGCTTCTTCAACATCGCGGTCTCGGTGGCGCTCAGCAGGCCGGCGCTGACCGTCACGTCCTTGAACAGGTTGCGGTTGAAGTCGGCATTCGCGGTGCGCCCGCCCACCGTGGTGAACTTGCCCTGCTCCAGGCCGACCGTCGTGCGCAGCCCGGTCTTGGCCGCGGGCCGGTACATGAAGGCGATGACCTGCTCGTCCTTGCGCCACTTGGCAAAGCCCTCCGGCGCCTGGCCCAGGAAGAACTTGCCATTGGCCATCTTGCGGGGCTTGAGCATGCCGAACTGGCGGAACTTGAACTCCGAGCGCGGCGCCAGCTTCTTCTTGGCCGAGGCGGCCACCGACAGGGTCACCTCGGTGTAGGGCACACCGTTGTCCATGCCGTCGCTGACGTTCTTGACCGTGCCGGAGACGATCAGGTCGGACGTGGCGATCAGCTTGGTGAGGTTGTGCGGCAGCAGCTGGGTGGCCGCCGCCGGCATGGCCGTCAGGGCGCCGGCCAGCAGCAAGGCCGCCAGGCCGGTCTGGCGCCAGGCACCGGTGGCGGAAGGGGCTCGGGGCTCGGGCGCCTCGGGGCGAGCAATCATGGGGGTCTCTCCTATTGGCTGGGACGGCGGCACGCTCGCATGCAGACATGCGTGCACCGGGAAGGCCCAGCATAGGGAGCCAGGGGCGTGGCCCGGGCCCCCCGGCGCGGGGGGCCCTGAGGCATGGGGGCGGGAAAGCCATGAGGCCGCTGCCGGCCCGGGAGACGAGGTCTCAGGAGCCGATCAGGCCCAGCGCCCGGGCGCGGCTCACCGCATGCTTGCGCGTGCCGGCCTGCAGCTTGGCGTAGACCTTCTTCAGGTGCCACTTGACCGTTTCGTCGCCGATCGCCAAGGCCTGGGCGATCTCCTTGTTCGAGTAGCTGCGCGCCAGCAAGGCCAGGATGGCGCGCTCGCGCGGCGTCATCTGAAGCGCCGCGGCCGCGGCGTCCGCATCGCCCAGCGGGGTGGCAAAGGCCGGGCGCCACAGGCCGCCCTCATCCGATAGCGGAGCCTCGGCCACGCGGCGCGCGGCCGGCGCCTGGCCGCTGGCCGGCTGGCGCTGCTGCTGCAGCAGCTCGATGGCCTTGCGCGCATGGCCGAAGGCGGCGGGCCAGTCCTGTGCGGCCGCGCAGTCGTCGGCCAGCTCGATGTAGAGCGGGGCGAGCGGCTTCCAGCCGGGGATCTGCAGCCCCTCGTGCAGCGCGGCCAGCGAATAGTGCAGCGCCGGCGTGGCCGCCCGCATCTCGGCCGGGGGCGGCAGGCGGTGGCGGCGATGGATCTCTGCCAGCGCCTCGTACACGCCCAGGGTCAGGGCCGTGAAGCCATGTGCGGCGATCAGCTCCCGGGCCTCGGCAATCGCCGCCAGCGCCGCGTCGGGCCGGCCCGACGCGGCCAGGGCACGCGATTGATGGATCAGGCACAACGCGAGGTTGTCGGTCGACTGCGCCTCGCGGTACATGCGGATGGCCTCGTCCATCGGCGCCACCGCCTCGACGCCGCGCCCCTGCAGCAAGAGGTTGCGCGACAGCTCGGCGCAGGCGTTGGCGCGGTTGATGCCGCCCGGCGTGGCGGCCAGCGAGCGCAGCGAGGCGCTGGCCAGCTCATGCGCCTCCTCCAGCCGGCCGAGTTCGTTGAAGAGCGCCGCCAAGCGCGTCTGGATGGCGCCCAGCAGGGTCGGCCAGCCGGTCTGTTGGGCGACGCGTTCGGCCAGGTCGAAACAGGCCACCGCATCGTCGGTCTCGCCCAGGCCCTGCAGCGCCGTGCCGGCGTTGATGACGCAGATCAGCGCCAGGCGCAGCAGGCCCACCCGCTGGGCCTGCTCGCTGGCATGCAGGAACAGCGCCGCCGCCTCGGCCGGCTCGCGCCGCGACAGGCGCAGCGCGCGTGCCGCGCTCCACAGCGCATCGCCCGCGGCATCGATGCCCACCCCGGCGGGCTGGGCGCCGCCGGGATCGCCGAACGCGCCCTCGTAGGCGGACCAGGCCTCGGCCAGCGCCTGGCGCTCCAGCAGGCGCGCCTCGGCGTAGACGGCCGTGGCACGCCGGTAAGCGTCGAGCTCGCGCTCGCGCTGGCCGCGCGCCTTGGCCACGCCGGCCTCGGCCAGCAGCGCATCGCCGCTGGCCAGCGGATCGGGGTGCTCGGCCAGCCAGGCACGGGCGTGCGCAAGCTGCTCCTCGGCCGACTCCAGGCGCCCGAACAGGGCCGCGATCTCGCTGCCCGTCAGCGCCAGCCGGATCTGCAAGCGCCAATCTGCGATGCTGGCCGTGCCGGCCGCGGCGCCCAGTTGGGCCAGCGCCTCCTCCACCAGGCGCTGGGCGCGTGCACTTTCGCGCTGCCGCAGCGCCCAGGCCAGGGCACTGCCCGCCGCGGCGCGCTGCGCCGGTTCCGCCGCCGCCAGCTGCCGCTCCAGCGCAGCCAGGTCCGCGCCCGAGGGATACAGCGGCAGGCCCGGCTCAGCCATGGGGCATGGCGCCGACGTCCTTCACCGGGGCCAGGGCGGCGCTCATCCCGGGATCTCCGCCTCCACCAGCTGCGTCAGCAGGGTGAGCGATTCCTGCCAGCCCAGGTGGCAGGCCTCCGCCGGGATCTGCGCCGGTATGCCCTCCTGCACCACCTCCATCACTGTGCCGCAGAACACCTGGCGCAGCGTCACCGTGGTCTGCATCTCGCCGGCCAGGTTCGGATCGTCGAACACCGCGGTGTAGCGGATCAGCTCATGCGGCCGCAGCTCCAGGTAGCGGCCGCCGAAGGCATGCGTGTGGCCGCTGCCGAAGTGGGTGAAGGACATGCGATAGCTGCCGCCCACGCGCGCATCCATCTCATGCACATGGCCGGTGAAGCCATGCGGCGGCAGCCATTTGCTCATCGCGCTGGCGTCGAGAAAGGCGCGGTAGACGCGCTCCGGCGGGCTGCGCAGCACGCGCTGCAGGCGCACGGTGTGGGTGGGTTCGCTCATGGCGGTTCGCTCCGGTGAATTCAGCCCTTCAGCTGCGCCAGCGGCGTCATGCCGCCGGCCTTGACCTCGCCCAGCGAGAAGCTGGTGTGCATGTCCTTCACATTGGGCAGGTTCAGCAGGGTGTCGATGGAAAAGCGCGAGAAGGCGTCGAGGTCGGTGGCCAGCACCTGCAGCTCGAAGGTGCCGGCGCCCGAGATGTAGTGGCAGGAGATCACCTCGGGCAGCTCGCGGATCGCATCCTCCAGCGGCTTGGTGGAGGCGCCGTTGTTGCGGTCGGCGTCCAGGCGCACGAAGGCCAGCACGCCCAGGCCCACCTTGCGGCGGTCGATCTCGGCGCGGTAGCCGGTGATGAAGCCCTGCTCCTCCAGCCAGCGCACGCGCCGCCAGGTGGGCGCGGCCGACAGCCCGATGCGCGCCGCCAGCTCGGCATTGGAGAGCCGCGCATCGCGCTGCAGCTCGGCCAGGATGGCGATGTGCCAGCGGTCCAGGCTCTCGCCCTGGGCGCCCGCCTCCTCGGCCTCGGGGGCCGCGGCCGCCTTCCTCATGGTTTGCCCTGATTTGGTGTTCTTGGAAGCCAATCGCCACTCCAAACGGATGTCTGAGAAAGATTATTGCTGAAGCCTACGCTTTTCAGCAGCAGATAGAAAGCACCGATCGCCAAGCTTTCCCTACACTCCGGGGTCAACGATGGGCCGCCCCCGAGTGACCCCGCCCCCTCGGGGGGCAGTCCGGCCGTGGCCGGACTTGGGGGCCCTGTCGTTACGGCACATACTGCCGGAATCACGGCCATGCGCGCGATCACAAGTCGCCCCGCCTGCCCCGCCCACCCTCTGGAGTTCCCCCGATGAATGCACCGCTACCCGAACATATCCTGCGCGCGCTGGAAAAGGTCACGCTGGACGACAAGTACGCGCTCGAGCACGGCCGTGCCTTCATGAGCGGCGTGCAGGCCCTGGTGCGCCTGCCGATGCTGCAGCGCACGCGCGATGCGATGGCGGGGCTGAACACCGCGGGCTTTGTGTCGGGCTACCGCGGCTCGCCGCTGGGCGGCTACGACCAGGCCCTGCAGGCGGCCAAGAAGCATCTGGCCAAGCAGAACATCGTGTTCCAGCCGGGCGTCAACGAGGAGCTTGGTGCGACGGCCGTCTGGGGCACGCAGCAGCTCGACCTGTTCCCCGAGAAGAACAAGTTCGACGGCGTGTTCGGCATCTGGTACGGCAAGGGCCCGGGCGTGGACCGCAGCATCGACGTCTTCAAGCACGCCAATATGGCCGGCACCGCCAAGCATGGCGGCGTGATCGCGGTGGCCGGCGACGACCATATCGCCAAGAGCTCCACCGCCGCGCACCAGAGCGACCATGTCTTCAAGGCCGCTGGCTTCCCGGTGTTCTTCCCGTCCAGCGTGCAGGACATCCTGGACATGGGCCTGCATGCGATCGCGATGAGCCGCTTCTCGGGCCTGTGGTCGGGCATGAAGACGATCCAGGAGATCGTCGAATCCTCGGCCTCGGTGAGCGTGGACCCGGATCGCGTCAAGATCATCATCCCCACCGACTTCCCCATGCCCGAGGGCGGCCTGCACATCCGCTGGCCCGACCCGCCGCTGGACCAGGAAGCGCGCATGATGGACCACAAGTGGTACGCCGCCCTGGCCTATGTGCGCGCCAACAAGCTCAACTACAACGTCATCGAGAGCAAGCAGGACCGCTTCGGCCTGATCGCCTCGGGCAAGGCCTACAACGACACACGCCAGGCGCTGCATGACCTCGGCCTCGACGACGACACCTGCCGCCGCCTCGGCATCCGCCTGCACAAGGTCAATGTGGTGTGGCCGCTGGAGGCCTCGATCACGCGCGACTTCGCCGACGGCCTGCAGGAAATCCTGGTGGTGGAAGAGAAGCGCCAGGTCATCGAGTACCAGGTGAAGGAACAGCTCTACAACTGGCGCCCCGACGTGCGCCCGCATGTGCTGGGCAAGTTCGACGACGACGCCGAGGGTGGCGCCGGCGGTGAGTGGGGCCTGCCCAACCCGAGCAAGAACTGGCTGTTGCGCCCGCAGGCCGACCTGACGCCGGCCATCATTGCGCGCGCCATTGCCAAGCGCCTGAAGAAGCTGGGCGTGGACGCCGAGGTGGCGGCGCGCCTGGATGCACGCGTGGCCATCATCGATGCCAAGGAGAACGCGCTCAAGGCCGAGGCCCAGACCGCCGGCGGCGCGGATCGCACGCCCTGGTTCTGCAGCGGCTGCCCGCACAACACCAGCACCCGCGTGCCCGAGGGCTCGCGCGCCGTGGCCGGCATCGGCTGCCACTACATGGTGAGCTGGATGCCCGGGCGCAACACCGCCACCTTCACCCAGATGGGTGGCGAGGGCGTGCCCTGGGTGGGCCAGTCGGCCTTCACCAACGAGAAGCACATCTTCGCCAACCTGGGCGACGGCACCTACTTCCACAGCGGCCTGCTGGCGATCCGCCAGAGCATTGCCGCCGGTGTGAACATCACCTACAAGGTGCTCTACAACGACGCCGTGGCGATGACCGGCGGCCAGCAGGTGGGCGAGCGCGCCGAGGGCCACACGGTGCTGCAGATCATGCAGAGCCTCAGCTCCGAGGGCGTGGCCAAGCTGGTGATCGTGACCGACGAGCCGAGCAAGTACAACGGCGTCTCGCTGCTCGCCGGCGTGACCGTGCATCACCGCGACGAGCTGGACGCGATCCAGCGCCAGTTCCGCGAGATCCCCGGCACCACGGCCATCATCTACGACCAGACCTGCGCCACCGAGAAGCGCCGCCGCCGCAAGCGCGGCAAGCTGGTGGATCCGGCCAAGCGCGTCGTCATCAATGAGCTGGTGTGCGAGGGCTGCGGCGATTGCTCGGTGCAATCCAACTGCCTGTCGGTCGAGCCGCTGGAGACCGACTTCGGCCGCAAGCGTCAGATCAACCAGAACACCTGCAACAAGGACTACTCCTGCGTGAAGGGCTTCTGCCCCAGCTTCGTCACCGTCGAGGGCGGCGAGCTGAAGAAGCCCAAGAAGGAAAGCCGTCGCAGCCCCTTCGACACCGCGCTGCCGGCCATCCCCCTGCCCGTCGTGCCCAACGCCGACAAGGCCTGGGGCATCGTGGTGGCGGGCGTGGGCGGCACCGGCGTGATCACCATCGGCCAGCTGCTGGGCATGGCCGCGCACCTGGAAGGCAAGGGCGTGATCACCCAGGATGCGGCCGGTCTGGCGCAAAAGGGTGGCGCCACCTGGAGCCATATCCAGATCGCCAACCATGCGGACGACATCCACTGCACCAAGGTCGGCACCGCCGAGGCGGATCTGGTGATCGCCTGCGATTCCATCGTCGCCGCCAACAAGGCCTCGCTGGCCGTGATGCGCGAGGGCCGCACCTTTGTGGCCCTGAACACGCATGGCTCGCCCACCGCCACGCTGGTGAACAACGCCGACTGGAGCTTCCCCGGCGCCGCCTGCGAGGCCGCCGTCGGCAAGGCCGTGGGCCAGCAAGGGCTGGGCATGTTCGACGCCGAGGAAGTGGCCGTCAAGCTGCTGGGCGACTCGCTCTACACCAACCCGCTGATGCTGGGCTACGCTTGGCAGAAGGGCCGCGTGCCGCTGAGCTACCAGGCGCTGATGCGCGCCATCGAGCTCAACAACGTGCAGATCGACAACAACAAGGCCGCCTTCGAATGGGGCCGCCGTTGCGCCGTCGATCTGGCCGCGGTGCAGGGCCTGTACGCCGCCACCCAGGTCATCAACATCATCAAGCGCCCCGGCGTGGATGAGCTGGTGGCCAAGCGCGTCGAGTTCCTCACCGACTACCAGAACGCCGCCTATGCCGAGCAGTACCAGGCCTTCGTCGAGAAGGTGCGCGCGGCCGAGGGCAAGCTGAATTCGACCAAGCTCACCGAGGCGGTGGCCCGCTACCTCTTCAAGTTGATGGCCTACAAGGACGAGTACGAGGTGGCGCGTCTGCACACCGACGCCAAGTTCCTCAACAAGATCGCGGCCCAGTTCGAAGGCGACTACAAGCTGGTGCACCACCTGGCCCCGCCGCTGCTGGCCAAGAAGAACGAGAAGGGCGAGCTGGTCAAGCAGCAGATGGGCGCCTGGGTACGCCCCGCCTTCGGCGTCCTGGCCAAGCTCAAGGGTCTGCGCGGTACCGCCTTCGACATCTTCGGCCGCACCGAGGAGCGCAAGACGGAACGTGCGCTGATTGGCGAGTACCGCGACAGCATCGAAGCCATCCTGGCCAAGGGCCTGACGGCCGAGCGCCTGGCCCTGGCCACCGAGATCGCCCGCATCCCCGAGGATATCCGTGGCTATGGCCATGTGAAGGAGCGCCACCTGCACGCCGCCAAGGCCAAGTGGCAGACCCTGATGGGGCAGTGGCGCGCGGCCTGACGCGCAAGCGCTGAGCTCGCCTCACCAAGACCCGCTGCGCCGCAAGGCCGGCGGGTCTTTCCTTTTGCACTTTGCGCGGCCGTGTAGGCCGGCTTGCGGCACTGAGCTGTCGTTCGATCCGGCGATGATCAGGCCGATTGGGGGCTCTACTTCGCTCGTGTCCCCCGCCGCTGGCTACGCCATCGGCTCCTCCTTTACCTCGCTGCGCAGAACCCCCAACCGACCTGATCCGGCGCGGCCGTGCCAGTTCGTCGCAGGCGGTACGCGGTGGAGCTGCCAAGTGGCGTCGGGGGTGTGGTGGAGTGAAGTAAAGGAGGAGCCGGCGCCCGTAGGGTGACGGCGGGGGACATGAACGGAATCACGCCCCCGGCGTCGCTTGGCACACGCCCACACTTGAACGGCTGCTTCGTGCCGATCCCGGCCGGACATCCCCAGCAAGGAGCAATGATCTGCCTGGGTGCTGGCATGCCGCGCCACCCCCTCTTGGGTGCCACGGGTTTGTGGGGACCCCGAGCACCGGGCCTGCGCATCTAGACTGCCCGCCCAGGGAGGATCGATCCATGAACAGCAACAACAACCATTGGCGTGCGCTGCTGGCCGCCATCGTGCTCGGCTGCGTGAGCCTGCTGGCCCGCGCCCAGGCGCCCGCGGCCGAGGACCCCAAGCAGGTCTTCGCCGAATCGATGCAGGCCGGCCAGCCTGGCCCCAAGGACATTGCCCTGGGTGGCCAGGCGGTGCTGAAGCTGCCCGCCGGCCGCGTCTTCATCGGCCAGCCGCAGGCGGCAAAACTGATGCGCGCGATGGGCAACCCGGGCGATTACAGCGAGTTGCTGGGCCTGGTGTTCCCGAGCGGAGATGCGCCCTGGTTTGCCACGCTGCGCTTCGAGCCGGCCGGCTACATCAAGGACGACGAGGCCAAGGACTGGAATGCCGACGAGCTGCTGACGAGCTACCGCGAGGGCACCGAGGCCGCCAACGAGGAACGCCAGAAGCTGGGCATGGCGGCGCTGGAGATCGTCGGCTGGGCCGAGAAGCCCGCCTATGCGGCCGACACGCACCGCCTGGTCTGGGCGATGAGTTCGCGCCACAAGGGCGCGGCGGAGGGCGAGGCCCAGGGCGTCAACTACAACACCTATGCGCTGGGCCGTGAGGGCTATCTGAGCCTCAATCTGGTGACCGGGCTGAAGGAGCTGCCGCAGCACAAGGGCGATGCGCAGGATCTGCTGGGCGCGCTGGAGTTCCTCGACGGCAAGCGCTACACGGACTTCAACGCCTCCACCGACAAGGTGGCGGAATACGGCCTCGCCGCCCTGGTGCTGGGCGTGGGCGCCAAGAAGCTGGGCCTGCTGGCGGTGGTCTTCGCCTTCGTGGCCAAGTTCGCCAAAATCATCTTCATCGCGGTGCTGGCCTTTGGCGGCGCGATCGCCAGGTTCTTCGGCAGGAAGTCCAAGGCCTGATCCAATCGCCCCATGATCAAGCTCCTGCTGCTGCTGTTCTCGGGCCTGAAGTTCGGCAAGCTGCTCGCCTCGGGCGGCAGCATGCTGATCTCGGTCGTCGTCTATGCCTGGATCTATGGCTGGCGCTATGCGGTGGGCTTTGTGGCCCTGCTGTTCGTGCATGAGATGGGGCATTACCTCGCGGCGCGGCACAAGGGCCTGAATGTCGGCGCGCCCACCTTCATCCCCTTTGTGGGCGCCTGGATCGAACTCAAGGACCTGCCCCACGATGCCCAGACCGAGGCCTATGTGGGCCTGGGCGGGCCGCTGCTGGGCACGGTGGGCGCGCTGCTGGTGTATTTCGCGGCGCGCAGCTGGCATGTCGACTGGCTGCTGGCGGTGGCCTACAGCGGCTTCTTCCTGAACCTCTTCAACCTGATCCCGCTCTCGCCCTTCGACGGCGGCCGCATCACCGCGGTGCTCTCGCCGCGCATCTGGTTCCTCGGCGTGCCGATGCTGGTGGCGCTGTTCCTCTGGCGGCCCAGCCCGATGCTGATCCTGATCGCCATCATGGCCTGGCCTCAGCTCTGGAAGGCCTGGAAGTACCGCAGCGACAGCCCCGAGGCGCAGGGCTATTACGCCGTGCCGGCCGCGGTGAAATGGGAATACGGCAGCTACTACCTGGCGCTGGCCGGCTTCCTGGCGGTGATGACGCACGACGTGCACGAGATGCTGACGAACGCGCTGCCGCACTGACCCGGCACGACCCTCACGACCCTCACTTATGGCCGGCCCGGCGCCCGCTGTTACCCTCGCGCTCGCATCGCTTATCTGGAGCCTGTTCCCATGAAACTGCTACGCATCACCCTGGCCCTGAGCCTTGGCCTGGTCGGCGGCGCGCTCAGCGCCCAGGGGCTCAAGCCCGTCACCGCCGTCGAAGGCATCACCGAGTACCGCCTGCCCAACGGCCTGCAGGTGCTGCTGGCGCCCGATGCCTCCAAGCCCAGCACCACGGTGAACGTGACCTACCGGGTCGGCTCCAAGCATGAGAACTACGGCGAGACGGGCATGGCCCATTTGCTGGAGCATCTGATCTTCAAGGGCTCGCCCAAGTACAAGAATCCCTGGGCCGAGTTCAGCAAGCGCGGCCTGCGCGCCAACGGCTCCACCTGGCTGGACCGCACCAACTACTTCGCCAGCTTTGCCGCCAACGAAGAGAACCTGAAGTGGTATCTCGAGTGGCAGGCCGACGCAATGGTGCACAGCAATATCGCCCGCAAGGATCTCGACACCGAAATGACGGTGGTGCGCAACGAGATGGAGATGGGCGAGAACAACCCCGGCAACATCGTCTTCGAGCGCCTCTTGGCCACCATGTACCAGTGGCACAACTACGGCAAGAGCACCATCGGCGCGCGCGCCGACGTCGAGAACGTCGACATCCCGCGCCTGCAGGGCTTCTACCGCAGCTATTACCAGCCCGACAACGCCACCCTGATCGTCTCCGGCAAGTTCGATGCCGCCAAGGTGCTCGGCTGGGTGCAGCAGAGCTTTGGCGCCCTGCCCGCACCGAAGCGCAAGCTGCCGCATTTCTACACCGTGGACCCGGTGCAGGACGGCGAGCGCAGCGTCACCGTGCGCCGCCTGGGCGGCGTGGCCAGCGCCACCGCGGCCTACCATGTGCCGGCCGGCCCGCACCCGGACTATGCGGCGGTGGAGGTGCTCAACCTGATCCTCACCGAGCCGCCCGCCGGCCGCCTGCACAAGCAGCTGGTGGAGAACACCAAGCTGGCCTCCTCGGTGAGCGCCTTCAGCATGGCGCTGGCCGAGCCCGGCTTCATGATGGTGGGCGCCGACATCGCCCCCGATGCCTCGCTGGACGAGATGAACCGCGAGATGCTCAAGGTCATCGAGGGCCTGGCGCAGAACCCCATCACGGCCGAGGAACTCAAGCGCGCCCAGCAGCGCTGGCTGAACCGCTGGGAGCAGCAGTTCTCCGATCCCGAGCAGGTCGGCACCGCGCTCTCCGAGACCGTCAGCCAGGGCGACTGGCGCATGTTCTTCCTGCTGCGCGACCGCATCAAGGCGCTCAAGCTGGAGGACGTGCAGCGCGTCGCGAACGAACGCCTGATCCAGGCCAACCGCACGCTGGCCCAGTACATCCCTACCGACAAGGCGCTGCGCGCGCCCGCGCCCGCGCTGGTGAAGGTGGACGAGCAGATGAAGAGCTTCGTGCCCGCGGCGGCGCAGGCGCAGGTGGCGGCCTTCGAGGCCACGCCGGCCAATATCGACAAGCTCACCCAGACCAGCACCCTCGCCAATGGCCTCAAGCTGGCGCTGCTGCCCAAGCCCACGCGCGGCGAAGCGGTGCAGGGCTTCCTGACCCTGCGCTACGGCGATGCCGACAGCCTGCGCGGCCAGCGCGCCGCCGCCGAGGCACTGGCCTATGTGCTGGACAAGGGCACCGCCACGCTGGACCGCCAGCAACTGCGCGACAAGCTCGACAGCCTCAAGGTCGAGCTGCAGATCCAGCCCGGCCCCGACCAGGTGACGGTGGCCTGGGTCACCAAGCGCCAGCATGCCGCCGAGGCCGCCAGGCTGATCGCGCAGATCCTGCGCCAGCCGCGCCTCGCGCCCGAGACCCTCGAAGAGGTGCGCGCCCAGATGCTCTCCAGCATCAAGGCCCAGCGCGACGAACCCGAGGCGATGGCCGAGACCAGCGTGGCGCTGGCCCTCAACGGCGACTACCCGCCCGGCGACGTGCGCCTGGCCCGCACATTCGAGCAGATGACGGCCGACGCCCAGAGCGTCAGCATCGATCAGCTGCGCGCCTTCCACCAGCGCTTCTACGGCGCCAACCACGCCGAGTTCGCCGCCGTGGGCGACTTCGACGCCGCGGCCCTCAAGCAGGCGGTGAGCGAGGCGCTGGGCGACTGGCGCTCGCAGGCCGACTACCAGCGTGTGCCCTTCCCGAGCGTGGCCAAGCCCGGCAAGCTGAGCCTGGTGCCGGCGCCCGACAAGCAGAACGCGGTGCTGGCCGGCCGCATGCCGCTGGCGCTCAACGACGAGCAGGCCGACTACCCGGCCGTGGCCCTGGCCAACTACCTGCTGGGCAGCGGCGGCGATTCGCGCCTATGGAAGCGCATCCGCGAGAAGGACGGCCTGAGCTACGGCGTCTGGTCCTACCTGATGTGGGGCCAGAAGGACCTCAACTCGCCCTGGAACGTCGGCGCCATCTTCGCGCCGCAGAACCGCGGCAAGGTCGAGCAGGCGCTGCGCGAGGAAGTGGCCCGCGCCCTCAAGGACGGCTACAGCCAGGCCGAGCTCGATGCCGGCAAGCAGGCGATACTGAACGCACGCCGCCTCGGCCGCGCGCAGGACGCCGGCCTGGTACGCGCACTCGCCGGCAACCAGTTCCTCGGCCGCAGCATGGTCAAGTCGCAGCAGGTCGACGAGGCCATTGCCAAGCTCACGCTGGAGCAGGTCAACGGCGCGCTGCGCAAGTACTTCAAGCTGGAAGACTTCCAGCTCGTGTTCGTGGGCGACTTCAAGTAACGCGCTAGCGACACGTCACCAGCAAAGCCGGGCGCTCGCAAGCGGCCCGGCTTTTTCTTGTCGTCGCCCTGTGGTGATCACGCCGCCCAGCAGGCTGTTGAAAACGTAGCAAGGACGGCCAGCTGCTAGGCGTGCGGCGCGCAGGAACCGGAACGTACTTCCTGTACGTGAGGATTCCGAGCACCGCGCAACGACGCAGATGGTCGCCGCAGTAGTTTTCAACAGCCTGCTACGCCCACACCACCCGTGCGCCCGCCGCGTACCAGCCCTCCACGCGCGCGGCCACCTCGGCCTCGATGCGGCTGCGCTTGATCTTCATGGTGGGGGTTAGGCAGCCGTTCTCGATCGTCCAGGGCCTGGTGCTGAGCACCAGCATCTGCAGCTGCTCGTAGTCGGCCGATTGCGCGTTGACGCTCTGCAGCAGCGCCGCCATCTGCTGCTCGACCTCGGCGCGCAGGGCGGCCTCCGCCAGCCTGGGGCGCAGGTCTTCGGCCAGCACCACCAGGGCGAAAGCGGCCGGCTGGCCCACGCCCGAGACCAGGGTGATCTCCACCATCGGGTGGGCGTTGATGCGGTTCTCGATCGGCGCCGGCGCCACATACTTGCCCTTGGCGGTCTTGAACAACTCCTTCACCCGGCCGGTGAGCTTGAGCAGGCCGTCGGGCCGGCGCTCGCCCTTGTCGCCGGTGCGGAAGTAGCCGTCGGCGGTGAAGCATTGCGCGTCCAGATCAGGGCGTTTGTAATAGCCCAGCAGCTGGCCTGGCGACTTCACCAGGATCTCGCCCTCCTCGCTGAGCTTCACGTCCACACCCGGCATGGGCACGCCCACATAACCCGGCGCATTCAGTGCCAGCGTGGAGGCATGCGAGTAGGCGAAGTCCTCGGTCATGCCATAGCCCTCCAGCAGGTTCAGGCCGAGGCGGCGGTACCAGCGAATCAGCTCGGCCGGGATCGGTGCCGAGGCGCTCATCGCCACCCGTACCTGGTCCAGGCCCAGGCCCTTGAGCACCTTGCGCCGCACGACATTGCCCAGGATCGGGATGCTCAGCAGCCGATCCAGCTTCCTGGCCGGCATCTTGCTGAACACGCCCTGCTGAAACTTCAGCCACAGCCGCGGCACCGAGCAGAACAGGGTGGGGCGGGCGCGCTGCAGGTCCTGCACAAAGGTGTCCAGCGATTCAGCAAAGAACACATGGGTGTGGCCATGGAGCAGCGAGGTGCACTCCACCACCGCGCGCTCGTAGACATGGGCCAGCGGCAGATAGGACAGCACGCGCTGCTCGGGCAGGTCGGGCACCAGGGTCTTGATGAAGTCCACGCTCAGCTCGGTGGCGCGGGTGATGCGTTCGAAGCTGTGCATCGCCCCCTTGGGCTCGCCGGTGGAGCCCGAGGTGTAGGTCAGCATCGCCAGCTCGCTGCCGGCGCGCTGCGGCCGGCCGGTGAGCGGCGCGGTGCGGGCGATGATGTCGTCCCAGCTGGGCAAGCCGGTGCCGGCCGGCGCCAGCGGCAAGGCGATGCAGGGCAGGCCCGCCGGCACGCCCGCCGCCTGCTGGGCCCAGGTATCGAGCTTGCCGACGAACAGCAGGCTGGCCTCGCTGTGCTGCAGCACGAAGCGCACCGTCTCGGCGGTCTCGGTCGGGAAGATGGCCACCGTGGTGCCGCCGGCCATCCAGATCGCCAGCTCGGCCATGATGAAGTGGGCGCAGTTCTTGGAGAGGATGGCGATGCGCGCGCCGGCGGGCAGCTGCAGGCTGCGCAGATGGGCGGCCATGCGGCGCGCCTCGTCCAGGGTGCGGGCCCAGCTGTAGTCGATGGTGCGGCTGCCGCCTGCGTCGGCAACCGGCTGGGTGAGATAGATCTTGTCGGGCTGGGCGGCCTCATGTTCGTAGACGTAGTCGAGCATCAGGCGCTGATTCGGCATGGTCGGGGCTCATCATCCAGCTGTGGTGGGCCGATTATGGAGAGCGCCGGGGTGGCCCGTGCCTAGGCGCATACACCGATGCCAAGTCGCCCCGCTTGCCTTATGGCGCCGTAAGATGCGCTCCACAATGCTCGGGGCGGTATGGCAATGGCATCCATCAGTGGCAAGGTCGAAGGGCTGGCCCGGCGCGCCGCCCGCCACGCCGCTGCGCCTGCTGACCAGCAGTTTCCCGCCCCATACGATCGAGAGCGGCCGCGACGCCCCCGGGCCGCTCGTCAACCTGACGCTGGAAATGATCGCCCGCAGCGGCCAAGCCGGCCAGGTCGAGTTCGTGCCCTGGCCGCGCGCCCAGGCCATCGCCGCACGCGAGGCCAACGCCCTCATCATCCCGCTGGTGCGCTCAAGCGAACGCGAGGCGAAGTACCAGTGGATCGGCAAGCTCTATTGCCGCAGCATGGGCTTTGTGGCGCTACGCGAGCGCCTGCACCGCTTCGACGAGCAGGCCCTGGCCAGCGCGCGGCTGGTGGTGCTGCGCGCCACGCCCTATGGTGCGAACCTGAAGGCCGCCAGCATCACCGAAGCCACCTCCTTCGAGGACATGGCCAAGATGCTGAGTCTGGACATGGTGGACGCGATCTACGCGAACCAGGAGACCGCCCTGCTGGCCCTGCAGGCGCGCGGCATCGAGCGCGCGGTGCTGGCCCTGTCGGCGCCGGTCGAATCCGATCTGCTGTGGCTGGCCGCGTCGCCGGGCATGCCCAGGGCCAGGGTGGAGGAGCTGCAGCAGGCGCTGCGCGCGCTGCAGAAGGACGGCACGATGGAGCGCCTGCTCGAACAGTCGGGGCTGCCGCGCGCCAGCTGCATGGGCAGCTAGGAACCCTGGGGAACAACGGCCGGCCGGTCCCAATAGGGCAGGCTCGGGTCGAAGCGCTCGGCCAGAAAGTCCACGAAGCTGCGCAGCAGCAGCGGCTGGTGGCGGCGGCTGGTGTAGACCGCGTGCACGCCCAGCTGCTCGGGCTCCCAGCCGGGCAGCACGCGCAGCAGCGTGCCGGCCGCCAGCGCCGGGCCCACCAGATAGGTGGGCAGCAGGCCGATGCCGGCGCCCGCCAGCACCGCCTGCTGCAGCAGCAAGGCCTCGTTGGCCAGCAGGCGCGGTGGCGGCAGCGGCTGCAGCAGCCGCTCACCCTGGGCGTTCTGCAGCGACCAGGCCTCGCTGCCAAAGCGCGCATGCGCCACGCAGGCATGGGCCAGCAGCTCGCCGGGCTGCGCCGGTGCAGGGTGCTCGCGCAGATAGGCGGGCGCGGCGCACAGCACCGAGCGGCACAGCGTCAGCCGGCGGGCGATCAGGGCCGGGTCGAGCTGGTTGCTGATGCGCAGCGCCAGGTCGATGCGGTCCTCCACCAGGTTCACCGCCTGCTCCGACACCAGCACCTCGATCTGCGTGCGCGGATGCAGGGCCAGGAAGGCCGCCGCCGCCGGGGCCAGGTGTTGCTGGGCAAACGACATCGAGGCCGCCACGCGCAGCCGCCCATGCACGCTCAGCTGGCGCGCGCTGGCGGCCTGCTCGGCCTCCTCGGCCAGCTCCACCAGCTGGCGGCAGCGCGGCAGGGCCTCGGCGCCCGCGTCGGTGAGGCTCAGGCGCCGGGTGCTGCGCTGCAGCAGGCGCGCGCCCAGCCATTGCTCCACCGCCTCCAGATGGCGGCTGGCCATGGCGCGCGAAAGGCCCAGGGCCTCGGCCGCCGCGGTGAGGCTGCCGCGCTCCACCACGGCCACGAAGACCTGGGCCGCCTTGAGTCTGTCCATCGCCCGTCCATTTGCTCGATTTATGCAACAAACAGTCTACGCCTCATGTGTTTATCTACGGATCATGCGCAAATAAAGTTCGCTTCACCCCGCAACCGAAGGAAGCAAACCACCATGAACACGCACCTGCCCCGTTTCATCCGCCCCCTGCTCGCCGCCGCCCTGGTGAGCAGCGGCCTGGCCGCCGAGGCCCAGGGCAGCGGCACGCCCGCACCGCTGAGCCTGCAAATCATCAACCACGGCCCGGCCAGCTTCCATGTGAACTCGGTGCTGGTGAGCGGCGCCAAGGAGGCCATCCTGCTGGACGCCGGCTTCACCCGCGCCGACGCCCTGCGCGTGGCCGCCGCCGTGCTGGACAGCGGCAAGAAGCTCAGCACCATCTATGTGAGCGCCGCCGACCCCGACTACTACTTCGGCCTGGAAGTGCTGCACGCCGAATTCCCCGAGGCCCGCATCGTGGCCGCCGCGCCCACGCTGAAGAAGCTGGCCGCCGCCCTGCCCACCAAGCTGCAGGTCTGGGGCCCGCGCCTGGGCGCCAATGCGCCGCGCCAACCGGTGCTGCCCGAGGCGCTGGCGGGCAACAGCCTGAGCCTGGAGGGCCAGACCCTGGAGATCCGCGGCCTGGACGACAGCCTGGCGCATCGCAGCTATGTGTGGATCCCGTCGATCAAGGCGGTGGTGGGTGGCGTGAATGTGTTCGGCAATCTGCATGCCTGGACCGCCGACACCCAGACCGCGGCCGAGCGCGCCGCCTGGCTCGCCAAGCTGGACGGCATCGCCGCCCTGCAGCCCGCCGTGGTGGTGCCCGGCCATATGCTGCCCGGCACGCCGCAGGACCTCACGGCCGTGCACCACACGCGCGCCTATCTGCAGCGCTTCGAGGCCGAGCTGCCCAAGGCCGCCGACGCCGCCGCGCTGATCGCCGGCATGAAGGCCGCCTACCCGCAGGCCGGCCTAGGCATCGCGCTGGAGATCGGCGCCAAGGTCAACAAGGGCGAGATGAAGTGGCAATCGGCGCTTGACCGGGGGCCGGTGGCGGCTCAGCATGCCGGGCATGAGTACTGCCATCGCTCCATCCCCCGCTGCCTGGCGCGACCGCTACCGCTGGTGGTGGATGCTCTCGCCCGCCTTCCCGGGCCTGGTGTGGCTGAACCTTGTCAAGTACCAGGCCACCGGACATGAGGGGTGGCTGTGGGTCAGCAGCGCGGTGATGTATGGGCTGATCCCGCTGCTGGACTGGCTGCTGGGCGCCGACCCGCGCAACCCGCCCGATGCCGCCGTGCCGGCGCTGGAGCAGGACCGCTGGTACCGCGCCATCGTGGTGGCCTTCGTGCCCTTCCAGTTCGGCCTCACCCTGCACGGCGCCTGGATCGCCGCCACGCAGGAGCTGAGCCTGTTCGGCTGGGCTGGCCTGATCCTCAGCGTCGGCGGCATCAACGGCGTGGCCATCAACACCGCCCACGAGCTGGGCCACAAGCTGCCGCGCTGGGAGCGCTGGCTCGCGCGCATCACGCTCGCGCCGGTGGCCTACGGGCATTTCTATGTGGAGCACAACCGCGGCCACCACCTGCGCGTGGCCACGCCGGCCGACCCGGCCAGCGCCCGCCTGGGCGAGAGCTTCTGGGCCTTTCTGCCGCGCACCATGTGGGGCAGCCTGGTCTCGGCCTGGGAGATCGAGCGCACGCGCCTGGCCAGGCTGGGCCTGGGCCCCTGGCACTGGCGCAACGAATGCCTGCAGGCCTGGGCCATGACCGTGCTGCTGTATGGCGCCCTGTGCATCTGGCTGGGCCTGGGCGCCACCTTGCCCTTCCTGCTGGTGCAGGCCTTCTACGGCGCCAGCCTGCTGGAGGTGGTGAACTACATCGAGCATTACGGCCTGCTGCGCCCGCTGGGCGCCAACACCGGCCGCCCGGTGCGCTGCGCCCCCGAGCATTCCTGGAACTCCAGCCACCGCGTCTCGAATCTCTTCCTCTACCAGCTGCAGCGCCACAGCGACCACCATGCCCACCCGGGCCGGCGCTATCAGGCGCTGCGCCATTTCGAGCAGAGCCCGCAACTGCCCTCGGGCTACGCCGCCATGCTGATGCTGGCCTATCTGCCGCCGCTGTGGTTCCGCGTGATGGATGCGCGCGTGCTGAGGCATTACGGCGGCGACCCGCGGCGCGCCAATCTGCAACCGGCCAAACGCGAGGCGCTGCTGCGGCGCTGGGGCTAAGGCCCTCCTCGCGGCCGGCAATCGCGAAGTGGGGGTTTCATTGCCGGGGCTGCGGGCGTACGCTGCCTTCCCCCTCTGTGGGCGAAGGATCAGGGCCGCCGCGAGGCCCACGCAGATGCGGCGGCGGCTCATCGCCATCCAAGCTGGAGATTTCAGCCATGAAGTACATCGTTAGCTGGACCTTGCCGCAAGGCACTTACAACGCGGCCGTCGCGCGCTTCCTCGAGACCGGCGGCGCGCCACCCAAGGGCGTGGCCCTGCTGGGGCGCTGGCACGGCATGAGCGGCCAGGGCTTTTGCATCACCGAATCCGATGACGCCAAGGCCATGTTCCAGTACCAGGCGCAATGGGCCGATCTGCTCGCCATGTCGGTCACGCCATGCCTGGAAGACGCCGACGCCGGCGCCGTGCTGGCATCGCTGGGCAAGCGTTGATTGAATGAATGGCTTGCCTGCGGGCCCCGCGGCGCGCCGTCACGGCGGCGCCCGCCCGGCCCGCAATGCGCGCATCAGGGCTCCTTGTTCTTCCTCATCCCGATCAACCAGGGGCGCAGCTCGACCAGCAGCAGCCCGCTCTTCACCGCCGGATCGGCCGCCGCGAACTCGCGCACCTCGGCCTCGCTGAGGCCGGCCTCGGGAATCATCATGCCGCCCGCGGCCCCATCCATGAAGGGCCCGCCCAGCACCAGCTTGCCCTGCTGCTGCCATTGCCGGTAATGCGCGATGTGCTCGCCGATGCCGGGCTGCTCGAAGGGCGACTTGCCGGCCACCCAGGCCGGGCCCGGGCGGTGCACGACCAGGTAGCGCGTGTCGCGCGCCGCCTGGGCTTGCGCGGGCATGGTCAGGAACACCATCTCGCTGGCCAGCAGGGCCAGGGCAACAAGAGCGGGTCGCAGCAGCATGGGCCTTGGTCCTTCTTCGCTTCTCAGGCGGGCTTGGGCAGGTTCTCGGAGATGCGCCAGAGTACGCCGCTGGGGTCATGCAGCACAAAGTCACGCATGGCCCAGGGCTGGTTTTCCAGCGCGCCGAGGCGCACGCCGAAGCGGGCGGGGATGTCGTCCTCCAGCAGCTTGCGATGCCAGTCGTCCACCTTTTCCACCGAGAGGTGCAGCATGAAGTTGCTGGCCAGCTCGGCCACGTAGAAGTTCTGCAGCAGAAAGCTGCAGGCACCCGCATGCAGATAGGCCAGGCCCTCGTCGCACCAGGGCATCGTGAAACCAATGGCCTGGTAGAAGCGCTTGCTGAGCTCGAAGTCGCGCGCCAGCACAAAGGCCTTTAGCTCCACGGTGCCGAGATTCATGGCTGCCTTCCTCTCGTAGTCACGCCCGCAGATTGAGCGCCACCGCGGCGCGGATCAGCGCCTTCAGCGCCGCCTCGTTCAGCGCCTCGCCCTCGCGGATGTCGATGGCGCGGCGCACATTGCCCTCCAGGCTTGAGTTGAAGAGGCGGGCGGGGTCGGGCAGCGATGCGCCCTTCGGGAACGTCATCTTCACCACCGCCTTGTAGCTCTCGCCGGTGCAGATGATGCCGCCACGCGACCACACCGGTGTGCTCCACTTCCACTCCTCCACCACCTCGGGGTCGGCCTCGCGCATCAGCGCGCGCAGCCGCGTCAGCAGGTCACCGCGCCAATCACCCAGCGCCTGGATCTTGGCGTCAATCAACGCGGCCGGAGACTCGGCGGCAGCGGGCGCTGCGGCCGCCTTGGTCGCCTTGGCCGCGGCCGGTCTGGATTTGCTGGCTGGCATCGTGGATCCCCTCGTCATCATCGTTGCTTCGTCTTCGACAGGAAACTGAAGTCCACCAACAGCCCGACATAGTCGCGCGCGCGTGGCGTGGAAAAGAAGGCTTCGAGCGCGCGGCGCGCGGGCAGGCAGGGTGCACACCAGTCGGCGAAGTACTCGACGAAGAGAAAGCTGTGCGCCGGCAGATCCGCATAGCGCAGCGGCTCGCCCTTGGCGGTGATGAGCCCGACAAAGTGCTCCTCGAGGCGCTCGCCGTACACCAGCCGCTTGCAATCCGCCGGCGGCCCTGCCGGAGCATCCGCCAGCGCGGGCTGATCGGAGACGCAGCAGAAGGCCTCGCCCGCGTGGCGCTGGATCTCGGCAAGCTCGGGCGCCCATTGCTCGCGCGGCAACAGCCGCCCGGCCGCGTCATAGAGATGCAGGCGCGGGAAGGTGAGGCTCGTCAGCGCCTTGGGCCGCTCGCGATAGCTGGCCATGACGAGCTTGGGGCGCGGCGACGCACGCGCGCGCGCTGCAAGGCCGGCAAGCGCCAGCGGGCTCGTGAGCATGCAGCGGCGCGTCAGCGACATTTTCTGGCCCCTGCCGTGAATAACTTTCTCATGGTGCGTCCTCTGGCGCTTGCCGGCTCAGCCAGCGCGGGGCCCGCCATCGCCACTGCTCAGGCGCGCGGCCTCGACGCAGAGCTGCACCACCGTCTCCCGGCTCAGGGGCGTGTCCTGGCGCAGCTCCAGCGTGGCCAGTTCGTACTTGCCGCCCGGCTTGAGGCGCGGCTCGATATGGCGCAGGCGCTGGCCGCGAAAGAAGGCGAACAGCACGCGCGTGGGCTCGGCACGGATGATCAGCACCGGGCCTTGACCGACGGCGGAGAAGAACACCAGATGCCCCCACTTCAGCCGCTCCTCCAGCTCGGGCGCGCTGGCCCGAACGGTATCGCGCAAGGCCTCGACATAGCGGCGCTGCCAGCCGGAGAGGTACGCAACGTATTCCTCGGCCATGGTGGCCGGCGTCAGGATCATCTTCATCGGTTCCTCGCCCCCCAGCGCCAGCGCGGTGGCTCACCCTTGAGCCAGCAGACAGCCAGCAGCGCGACGCCCAGGGCCGCCGTATAGGCCATGAAGAGCAGCGGCGCTTGCTCCGCTCTCAGCAGCAGCGTGCCCGCGGCCAGCAGCGCCAGAAAGATCGCGATCACAAGCCAGCCCTGCCAGGCGCAGGGCGCGCCCCAGCCCCAGCCATAGCGCTTGGCGGGGAACCAGTAATTTTTCGTGGGCGCTGCTTTTTGAAGAGTCGACATCAAGAAATGACCTCCAGCTCGGCGAAGTGTTGCACGGTGCGCTGACTCGACAGCTTAGCCATGCTTCGGTCCGGCCGCCAGCGGGTTGCCGCGATTGAGCGTGGCAATCATCAACAACACGCCAAGCACCAGCACAAGCAGGCCCAGCGCCCAATGGAAGGCCCAGACGAGCATGACGGGCAGATAAGCGAGCGCGCTGAACCAGAACCACTTGCGCAGACCGGTTTGGTGAAAGAACTGTGCGCACTGCTTGCAGCGCAGCGGCCGGACCAACGACGAGTTCGATTCGGCCCAGGCCGAGTGACCATGCGGCGCGCCACAGCTGGGACAGGGTCTGGTCTTGAGAAGCATGAGGAGGGGTGCTCCGCCTATGAGAAGTACAGCCCATAGAGCAAGCCGGCGACGATCGCGATCAGATAGAACCACAGGTTGGCCGCGTAGGCAAAGCCTGCCGCTTCACCCGTGCTCGCGCGGTGCCCGCCGAGCGCGCGCTTGACCTTGGCCGCCAGCTTGCGAGTTCTCGATGTCATGTGTCTTCTCTACTCAATGCTTGAACGAACAGTGAGCTGCGCGCCCGCCCTGACGCGCAAGTTCGCCCGCTGACGCTAGCGCCCAGGCGCCGCAACATATTCAAAGGCCCAGAAGTACTGCCACTGCGTGAAAACAGGGCTTGTCCCCAAGCCCTCGATCGCGCCCTCCAGCTCCGCCTGGGTCGGGAAATTCTTCAACACCCGGTGTCTGGATCCGTCCTTGAGCGTCCTGAGCTGGAAGCTGTTGCCCTCAGCATCCACTTCGCTGATCGGCGTGCTGCTGCCCTCGACGAATCGATTGTCGATCAGCACCACCCGCGCGCCGGGCTGCAGCGCCTCGCCCAGGCCAGCCAGGAACGCCCGGCGGCGGCCCAGCGGCACATGCGAGAACCAGAAACCTGCGAAGGCCGACTCGAATGCAATGCCGTGCCCATTGGGCAAGGCATAGGCGTCGCCCGGCACGAACTCGACCGCCTGCTCGCCAGGCACCCGGGCCCTCGCAATGGCCAGCGTCTCGGGCGCCGCATCGAGCGCGAGCACGCGCGCAGCCCTGGGTGCGATGAACTGGGTCCAGTAGCCGGTGCCGCAGGCCACCTCCAGCACGGCCCTGCCCTCGAAGCGCGCGGGCAGCCAGGCCTCGATGGCGCGCAGATCGGCCTGGCGCTCCGGCTTGCGATAGACGGCGTCGTACTCGGCGGCGCGGGCGGCGTAATAGCTGTGCATTTGCTGGGCAGAGGATGACATGGCGTGGTGCAGCTGCTTGCAGCCTCAATCGTTCCAGATGCTTTCGACCAGGGCCCCTACCTCCGGTGGCGCCGCGCCCGGCGCTGCCGCTCCTGAAGCAGCCGCTGCACTGCGCTTCCACTCGGCCGGCAAGGGCGCGATTCGTTTCGATTCCTTGCCATCCCACAAGGCCACCTTGAGCGCGAACACGACGGGACCCTCACGCGCCTCGAAGGGTTTCACGGCGCCGACCTTGAGGGCGATCTGCTTCCTGACTTCCAGGTCCAGCAGCTGATCGAAGTCGATCCAGACCTTGGATTGCGGGCCGGGGCGAACCGCCAGCACGATGAAACCGCCCACCGACTGCTTGTTTCTTTCTCCATCCCCGGCACCCACCACCGCCTCGCGCAAGGCCGCCTGCACCGCCTTGATGTACTCCGCGAGCGCATCGACGCTTGGCACGCGAGCTTCCAGAACGGCGCTCGGCTGCAGCAGCACGACATTGAAGTTGGTGACGGGCTCGGATGCGTGGGCACCGGGGGCGGCCAGCACCAGACCGAGCAGGAGAGCTAGCAGCCATCGCATCAGTGGCACCGCCTCATCTCAGAACAGGGCGCAGGGCCGCACTCGCGTCGCTGGACGGGCGCGCGCTGGGCCGCCCATCGTCGGCGATCTGCGTACGCGTACTTCAACCGGGACACCACTGCTCCTCGCAGGGGATCCCGTCCCTGTCGCCATCCATCTTCACGCCGGGGCAGTTGGCCAGGAAGTATTTTGCTTCGGTGCAGGACCTCATTTGCGAGCAGTACCTGCGGCCGTCGCAGCTGAAAGCATTGGCTGGGGCAGGATCGGCAGGGGCAGCAGGAGCAGCAGGGGCGACCTTGGTGGGAACGCTTGGCACAGCTGCCGCACGGCGCTTTTTCTCCACGGCATTCAGTTCCTCCAGGGTCGGAACTTTGCGAACCTGATTGGAGGACGGACAGGGGCCCTGCTGATAGGTGACCGTGCCATCCACCACGCATTTGTTTGCTGGCACGGCGCTGGCGCCGGAAGCGGCGAGCAACAGGCTTGGCACCGCGGTGAAGTACGCGAAGAAGCGGGATGTGACTCGAAGCATGGATGTCATGCGGGCGGGCAGTTGGGTTTAGATACTCGCGCCGACGGCTGGGCCGCCAAGCCTGCACGATCAAGAGCTAGGGTCGCCATCACGCAGCCCATGCGAAGCGGACGGCGGCAAAGCATAGAGCGAAAAGGTAGCCATACGAGAAGCGATCGATACGGAAAACCGTTTGCCCCCGCCGCGAGCGCCAGGCCCCCAGCCATGACATGCACAGGCCCACCAGCACCGGCGTGGCGAGCAGATTGACCCAGCGCCACAGCGGCGCCGCCACCATGTGTTGCGGAAACGGCCATAGTGAGAGGCCGCCGACGATGAGCCCAAAGATCGCGTAGCCGAGCGCGGCCAGCCAGGGATTGGGCGGCCGCCGAAACGGCTCGGCCATCGAGTGCAGGCCCAACTCAAACAGCGCTTCGCCGACGACCTGGATCAGGAACTCGAGCAGCAGTTCGACGATGAACTCCATCAGCGGTTTGGCCTCGATGAACGGTCAGCCGGCATCAGCGCAGCGTCGGCTCGGCACTTGAAATGCGCTGCACCGACGCCCAGGAACGCAAGGGCGCCAGCGCCTGCGACACCGCCCGGGTGACCGCGAGCTCGTCCTGTGGGCCGGGCCCGCTGTTGAATTTGAGTTCAATGACGCTCAGCCCTTCTTGCGAAACGGTCACCAACGACGCCAGACCCGGCACCGCCTGCAGCGCCCGCTCCATAGGCAGCGTTAGGTCACGCTCGACTCGTTCGGCGCTGGCACCCGCCGCGGAGACTTCTACGCGAATGACCCGCGGGATTCCGTCAGCCATCACGGAGCCGGCCGAGGCGAGGAGAGAAAAGGCACACAAGAGGTGGTTGATGCGCATGTCGTGGAGTGGCGGCTAACGTTTGACAAGTGGACCGTGTGGAAGCAGCCAAATCCTGCTGGGACTCGTCCCTTCTACCGAAGGGTTAGGTTCCCGATCCGCCGGTGCGCTGCATCTCAAAGTCGATATATCGCTCAAGGTACAGATGCTCTCCGTCCGCAAAGGTGACGCGGCACAGGCAAAGAAAGGTCCCATATGCAGAGGTGGATATGCCGATGAATCCGTTCTGCTCAATGGCCGGGAAGACCTTGTTCTCCCAGTACGGACCGAGGAAAAACTCCGCGAATCGAATGTCAGAGAAGTCGTTGGACTTGTGGCGAATGAGGTAGATGAAGACGTCGAATGTCTGGCCTGGCTTCGAAGACGGCCTAATGACGTGGGTGAGAAACAGGTTTCGGTTATTGGCATAGGTGGCGTTGCGCCGCACATTCCATTCATCTGGCGTCTCAGTAACAGGTCCACGAAGGGATTCGATGCCAATGTTTTGTACCGGAATGCCTGGACCGACCCTTGCTGCGGACTGCATAGCGATATGGCGGCCAACATCGGCGACCACCTTAGTGGCAAGTTGGTCTTGACCGCCGAACGTTTGGCAAATGTGCCGCTTCAAAAGGGCGGCCTTAAATGACTGGAGGCGTTCCCGGCTTGTTCCACTATCGATGTGCGCGGGTAGCCATGGCTGATTATCGTCAACGACATAGATGAACCTTGGCAGCGAAGCTTCTGAGGCTGCCTTGTATTCCATCTCGGAGATTGAAACATCGGACCCGTCTGGCACATAACCGTACTTGTGCGCGTAGATGCCGACAAACAAGTCGCTCTCTTGGCGAACGAGGCGAACGCATTCGTCTACGGGTCTCTCATCCCTTGCGCCGAAGTGCTCCATCGATACGTCAACCGCGCCGAGCTGCCGGATAGCACCTTGAACGGTCCTTCGGTACTCCGCAAGGTCCGTGAATGTCGAAGACAAGAATACTCGATGGCTCATTTGGCATGCCCCTCTTCAGGAAGCTAACGTGATTCTGGCAGCGTCTTCACTGAGAAGTCACATCCACTCAGCACAACAGCTGTTCATGTCGTGCCAGACATGGGATATCCAGATATAACGACCGCAGTCGCTCTCACCATAACATCTCAGCGTTAGGCACAAAGTCTAGCGGCGAACTAGGCCCAAGCTTTGCGTGGCATCATGCCATCGACTGCCGCCGCCACAGTCCAGCCCGCCGCTTCAGTCCAGCGCCAGCACGGCATCCGCCCCCCGCATCGGCGTCGCGGCATGCAGCGCTTTCTCCCCCGCCTTGTCATAGCGCAGCTCCAGCCGCTGGCCGTCGTCGCTCACGCGCAGCCAGGCGAAGCCATCGCCGGGATGGTCCTGCCACTCGCCCACCTCGCAGCACAGCAGCTCGGAGGATGGCGTCTGTTGAGGCGTGGCGCCGGTCGCGGCGTCGATGCCGAATACCTCTGGCGCGGCGAATTCCTCGGGGTCGGTGATGGCAAAGGGCCAGGGCGCATAGAGCGCCGAGCTGTGGATGGAATGCAGGCGCAGCGCCGGGCCCTGGCCATCGGCGCGGCGCAGCTCGGCGCTGACATGGCCGGAACGGTGCTCGTCGCCGGAGAGGAAGACGACGCCGCTGGCGCGCTGGCGCCAGAGTTCGGCCAGCAGCCATTGCTGGCTGGCCGGAAAGCCGCACCAGGCATCGGAGCGCAACGAGCCAGAGACATGGGCAGCGCTGCTGCGCCGGCGCGGCAGCAGCAGGGCACCGCTGAGCACGAAGCGCGGGCGGCCGGCGCTGGCTGTCAGCCAGGCGCTGAAGGCTTGGCGCTGGGCCACGCCGATCATCTGCGCCTCGGCCACGCGCGCCACCGTGCGGGGCTCGCGCTCGAGCCGGCTGTCGGCGATGAAAAAAGCGGCCCCGCGCCAGTCGAAGCTGTGCCAGAAGCGCTGCGCCGAGCCCTGTCGCTCGCGCTGGCCGTCGGGCTCCCAGCGGTATTGCCAGGCCGCGGCGCGCGCGCTGGCGGTGTATTCGCCGGGGTCGTGGCTGCCGTCGGGCAGCAGGCAGGGCTCGCAGTTGTCCTGCACCTCGTGGTCGTCGGGCGCGTGCACGATGCGCGCCAGCGTGGGCGGCAGGTAGCGGGCCAGGCCGGCCTTGAAATGCTGATAGGGCCGCGCATAGCGCTCGGCGCTGGTGCTGGCATCGGCCAGGCCGCCGCTGGCATCGGCGTAGATCTCGTCGCCGGCGATCAGCAACAGCGAGACCTTGCGGCCGTCCGGATGCTGACGGCAGAAGGCCACCAGCCGCGCCATCGCCGCATCGGCGGGGCTGGCCAGCGCGGGGTCGCGCTCGGCGCCGCGGCTCACGTCCAGCATGCCGGGCGGGTACTGGCAGGCGGCGAGCAGCAAGCTCAGCTCGCCGCCCTCGGCCTCGGCAGAAGGGCTGGGCACGAAGGCATGGCCCCAATCCGGCAGCGCCGGCTGGCTTTGCAGCAGCTCGTCGATCGCCAGGTCCAGATCCTCCGCCCGCAGATCGGCCAGCGCGGCGCCGTTGCCGCCCTCCTCGGCATCGGCGCGCGGGTCCAGGTAGATGAACAGGCACAGCAGGCCGGCATCGGGCTCCGCCGGGAAGTGCCGCAGCGCGAGCGCATGGCGCAGCGGTTCGCCCGGGCTGGCCGCGGGCTCAGGTTTGAATACCTCGCTGTGCACCGGCAAGTCCAGGCGCTCAAAGCGCTCGCCGCCGCGCCAGCGCACCGGCACCCAGGCCCACAGGCGCGGCCAGCCCTGCTCGGGCTTGAGCGCGGTGAGCAGCTGCATGTGGATGCCGTCCGGGTCGGGCGCGCGCTCTACCCGGTGCCAGGGTGCATGGGCGCACAGCACCGATTTGCTTTCACGCATCCGCCGCGCCCTCCCGCAGGAATTCGATGATGACGGGGAAGACCTTGGTGGCGGCATGCCGGCCTATCAGGCAGTCCTGGTGGCCATGCTCGCTCACCACGTGGTAGCGGTAGCGGCCCGGCGCCACATGCGCGTAATGGTCGGCGGTGAGTTCGCCGCTTTCGGCCTGGCACAGGCCGTTGTCCTGGCCATGCACCGAGAGCACCGGAAAGGCCTGCAGCAGCGCCAGGCTCTTGGAGAGATCGTCCAGATAGACGCTGGCGCCCTGCCAGTCGGTGATCTCGTTGGCACGCGCGAAGTTGATCGCCTGCGCCACCGTGTCCAGGCTCAAGGGGCCGAAATGGTCGTCGATGTGGTCGAACACCGGCTGGTCGACATTGCCGATCGCGAAGTCGCGGCCGTACAGCATGTCCATGCGGTGGCGCGTGCGCACCCAGGGCGTGCGCGCAATGCTGGGCGGCGGCGGGTTCTCGATGTCGTACTCGTTGTCCGGGTAGGGCAAGGTGGCGAGCAGGCGGTCGATCAGCTGGTCCAGGAGTTTGTCCCCCGCTGGCCGGAAGGCATAGTCCTGCAGCGGCAGATAGGGCCGCAGGTACTGCATCAGGTGCGCGCGCAAGGTGTTGGTGGGCGAGAAGATCAGCATCGGCGTGACCTGCGAGATCACCAGCTTGCTGATCTGCCGCCGCTCCATCAGCGCGCGCCGCAGCGGGTAGAAATGCTCGACGCCCGGCTGCTCGCGCGGTTCCAGCAGCGCCATGTGCAGCATCACCGAGCCCATGCAATGCGCCAGCACCTGCAGCTGTGCCTGGCCGGTGGCCTGCAGGATGTGGTCGATCGCCACCGGGATGTCGTTGAAGGCGGCCTCCTCGAAGGTCCAGGGCAGGCGCGCGGTGGGCATGCCGGCGCTGGTGCGCATGTCGACGATCCAGATGTCGTAGCCCTCGTCCCACAGCAGCTTGGCCGGGCCGGGCTGCACCGAGTGATGGGCGAAGGTGGTGCCGCTGGCGCTGTAGCCATGGATCATCAGGAGCGGCGTGGCGCCCGCTCGCTTGGCGCGGTAGCGCGTCAGCCGGCAATAGACGGTGCGCTGATCGTCGGCACTGGGCGCGCGGCCCACCGGGCGGCGCTGCGCCCCGGCCTCGCCCCAGCGCCCGGTGGGCAGCTCGACGATCTCGGGCGCGGGCAGGCCCGGCACCGCGTGCGGCAGGCGGCGGATCTCGCGCTCGGGCGCGGGGTCGGGCTTGCGCATGCTCCAGACATGCAGGCCGATCAGCATGCGCGCGGCATAGGCCATCAGCGCGCCCACGTCGCGGATCGCGCTGGGCAGGTCCTGCGCCTGTGTCAGGCGCAGCAGCGGCACGCGCTGGCGCGCCAGGTAGTAGAGGTCCAGCTCCAGCATGGCCTCGCGCTGCCCGGCCAGCGGCTCGAAGGGCGACCCCGGCTCCAGATAGAGCCGGCTCAGCTGCATCCAGGGGTTGCCGCGCCGGCTGTAGCCGATGCGCTTGCTGCCGCGCAGCTCCAGCCCCACCAGGCTTATGGCCCAGATCGGCAGGCGGCCGGCCTCCGGCGCGGGGTGGCCCACGGTGAGGCGGTAGTCCATCAGGCGGCGCTCGCCCGCGTGGCTGGCCAGGTGCCAGGCGTTGCGGGCCTGCGCCAGCAGCCTGGCCAAAAATCCATGGCTTCGGCCCTGGCCCGGTTGAGCTGGCTGGGCTGGAACGCGGCCGGCGAGTTGGTCCTGCAGCGCGAACACCATGTCGCGCCAGCCGCGGTTCATGAACCAGGCGGCCAGGCCGCGCAGGCGCCGCCGCAGCGGCCCGCTGGGCGCGCGATGGAACACCGCCAACTCGGCACTGACGAGCGGCGCGCACCAGCGCGCGTCCTCGTCGCGGCGCTCGGCATGCATCCAGAGCTTGCCCTCGCCGGGGCGGCGCTCGCGCGCCACCACCATGTAGCGGCCGGGCGCATCGGGGTCGGGCTCGGTATCGAACAGGCGCAGCATGCCGCGGCCCCGCTCGGCGTCGACGCGCAAGGCGCGCTCGGGGCCCGGCTGCAGCAGCTGGCGCAGCGGCAGCTCGCCGTACACAAAGCTCAGCTCCAGGTACTTGACCTCGCCGCCGGGCGCGCCGGGCAGGCGCACAAAGCCGGCCATGCGCTCGCGGAACTCGGCCAGCGTGGGCAGGCCGGGCTGGTGCGCGGGCGCACGGTAACGCGGCCGCGGCCCCCGTACCGGCAATGGCGCGCCCGGCGCCTGCAGCCCCCATTGATGCCTGAGCCCGGCCGGCGCGGCCACCGCGCGCAGCGCCAGCGCGGTGATGGTGAGCGCCGGGTTGATGCCCAGGGCGGTGGGCATGATGGCGCCGTCCAGCACCGCCAGGTCGGCGTAGACCTCGCTACCCTCGCCGGTAAAGACCTGACCCCATTGGTTGACCACGCCGCTGCGCGCGTCGTCGCCCATGCCGCAGCCGCCCAGCGGGTGCACCGTGAGCATGGGCCCGCGCGTGCTGCCGAGCATGAACTCCAGCTCGGCCGGCAGCAGCCGCCAGGCCGGGTTGGCGAGCAGGCGCGCGCCCTGCGGGGCCAGGCGCTCGGCCAGCCAGCGGTGGCGCGCATCGACCTGGCCATCGTCCTTGAGCGCCGGCCAGTGCACGCTCAGCACGCCGCTCTCCTGGGCCGCGCCGGCCTTGGATGGCGGCAGGCGCAGCTCGCCGGCGGCCGCGTCCAGGCCCATGATGGCCAGCGCCACGCTGCGCAGGCTGCGCGCGGTGCCGATGGCGAAGGGGTCGTCGAAGGGCTCGCGCCCGCCGGCATGCCGGCCCTCGTCGCCGCGCGCCAGGTCGTCGAGCGTGCGCGCGAGCGCAAAGCTTTCCTCCCAGACCCAGCGCAGGGCGCCGGGGATGGCCAGGTCCTCGACCACGAAGCCCTCGCCGCTGTCGAGCAGGCCGGTGATGGTGGGGCCAACGCCGCGTCCGGCTGGTGCCAGGTCTTCATCGGCGATGCCATTCAGCTCCTGCGCCGCATCCACCGCCGCCGCCAGCACATCGCCATTGCCCGAGAAGCGCTGACCCAGGCAGGCCGACAACGCCAGGCCGGCGATGCGCGAGCGCATGAGGATCTCGGTGGAGCCGAGGCTGCCGGCGGCAAGGATGACGCGGTGCGCGCGCAGGCGCAGCGGCGCTGGCTCGCGCGCGCGCAGCAGCTCGTCGGTGTGCTGCAGTTGCAGCTCCCAGCCGCCGCCCGCCGCGGGCAGCAGCAGCTCCACGGTGGCGCCGGTATAGATCTGCACGCCCGCTTGCGCGGCCTGCACCAGCAGATTGGTGTCGAGCGATTCCTTGGCGCCGGCGTTGCAACCGGTGGCGCAGTCGCCACAGGCGATGCAGCGTTCCAGCGCCAGGCCGGCGGCGCTCTTGGGATGCTCGGCCAGGGCCACGGTGATGCGCGCCGCGCGCACCTGGGCGTTCTTCGGCACATCCGCGCGCGCCAGGCCCTGCAACCACTGCAGGCGGCGCGGCTGGTAGCCCGGCAAGCGCGCGATGGTGTTGGCCTGGCTGCCCAGGCGTTCATGCGCGCGCTCGTACCAGGCCTGCAGCGGCGCCGGCTCCTCGCGCAGCGCGGCGGGCCAGGGCGCTTGCGCGAACACCGCCGGCGCGGCCGGCTCCATCACGCCGGCATTGATGAGCGAGCCACCGCCCAGGCCGTTGGCCAGCACCACCGTCATGTCGGGGCCCAGGCGGATGTCGAACAGCCCCTCGCGCCGGCCCTTGGGTGCCGGGGCCTCAGCGCTGGCGAAGCGCACCGCCCCGGGCAGATCGGCCAGGCGCGCCGGGAAGGCGCCGGGCAGGTATTCGCGCCCGCGCTCCAGCAGGGCGATGCGCAGCGGCCGGCCCTCGGCGTCGACGCTGCCGGCCAGCTCGGCCGCGGCCACCGCCGCGCCGTAGCCGCTGCCGACGATCAGCAGGTCGAAGTCGAACGCCGGCCGCACCCCCGCGCGCTCGGCCTGCACGAGCTCCCACCACAGGCGCTCCAGGCCCTGCGAGAGCCAGCGTTGCGCTTGGTGGGCCTCAGATGCCGGGGCCGTCATGCGGGTAGGCGGCCGTCAGCGCCGCATGCATGGCCGCAACCAGCTGCTCCTGCGAGACCGGCTTGTGCAGCAGGATCAGGCCGGCCGCATGGGCCTCGCGCAGGCGCTCGGGCGCGGTGTCGCCGCTGATCAGCACCGCCGGCAGCTCGGGCACGGCGCTGCGCAGCGAGCGCACCGCGGCGATGCCGTCCTCGCCGGCGCGCAGGCGGTAGTCCACCAGGGCGATGTCGGGGCGCGCCGCCATGCTCTTGAGCAGGCCCTCGCGCGTGCCGCTGGCACCCACCACCTCGCAGCCATGCGCGCTCAGCAGCGCCTGCATGGCCAGGCGCACCGGCTCCTCGTCGTCGATCACCAGCACGCGCAGCGGCGGCAGGCTCAGCTCGGGCATGCCGCCGCTGGGCGCGCTGACGGCGCTGCCGGCCTCGGTGGCGGCGATGCTGAGCTTGAAGGAGCTGCCCAGGCCCTGCACCGAGCGCAGCTCCAGGTGCAGGTCCAGCAGATCGACCAGGCGGCTGACGATGGACAGGCCCAGGCCCAGGCCCTTGTTGCGGTCGCGCTCGGGGTTGCCGATCTGGTAGAACTCCTCGAACACGCGCGCCTGCTCATGCTCGGCAATGCCGGCGCCGGTGTCGCGCACCTCGATGATCCAGACCTCGTCGCCCTCGGTGACCTCGATCACGACCTCGCCGGCCTGGGTGTACTTGATGGCGTTGTCGAGCAGGTTGCGCACCACGCGCTCGAGCAGCACCGGGTCGCTCTCCACCCAGGCGGCGGGCTGGCACAGCAGGGTCAGGCGCAGATGCTTGCGCTGCGCCATCGGCAGGAACTCCTGGTAGAGCCGGGTCAGCCAGGGGCTGAGCGCAATCGCCTGGTTGTGCACCGGCACCACCTGAGCGTCGAGCTTGGAGATGTCCAGCAGCGCATCCATCTGGCTGGAAAGCGAGCGCAGCGCCAGGTTCATGTTGACGGCGATCTCGGCGGTGGGCTTGTCGAGCTGGCGCATCTCCAGCGCCGCGCCGAACAGCGAGAGCGTGTGCATGGGCTGGCGCAGATCGTGGCTGGCCGAGGCCAGGAAGCGCGTCTTCGCCAGCATGGCCTGCTCCGCCTGCGAGAGCGCCAGGCGCAGCTGCTGGTTGCTCTTGACCTGCTGCTGGCGTATCAGCACCGATTCGACGAAGACGCGGTAGGTGTCGCGCGCCAGCCCCGCCAGGATCAGGCCGAAGCCCAGGATCAGCAGGCTCAGCGCCCAGTCCTCCCAGCCCAGGCCATGCGCGCCGCCCACCAGCCAGGCCAGGCTGTTGGCCAGGGTGAGCGGCACCAGGAAGGCACGGAACACCGGCGCATTGCCCGCCGTGGAGGCCACCGCGCCGGCGCACAGGCCCAGCAGCAGCAGGGTCTGCACCATGCGCTGGTAATCGCTCATATAGGGCGCGAAGGCAAGCGAGAGCGTGAACACCAGGCCGTTCAGCAGGCTCAGCCCCACCGCCCATTGCAGGCGCTTGTCCACCGCCACCTGCTGCATGGCGGGCAGGCGCCCCAGCAGCACCCATCGCAGTGCCAGCACCGCAAACACCAGGGCCACCCAGCCCACTGTCACCCACAGCGGCAGGCGCGGCGCGGCCATGGCTGCGATCACCACCGCGCTGAGGCCCACCGGGTAGGGCATGCGCCGCCCCTGCCGGGCCAGCAATTGCAGGAGTTCGAGCTTGACGCTGTGGTCTTCGGGGGTCAGTTCGCGCGCCATAGAGTGATTGGTCGAAGCAGGGGGCAATATAGCCCGGCAGAGCCCAACAAAGCCCGCTTCAATCTCAATGCGCGCGCAACAAACGCAGCAGTTCCTCGGCCGGCATGGCGCGGTGGTAGAGCCAGCCCTGGGCCTCGACGGCGCCCAGCGCGAGCAGCACGTCATGCTGCTCCAGCGTCTCCACCCCCTCCACCGTGATCTCCATCCCCAGCGTCTGGGCCAGCATGATGATGGACTTGACGACGGCGCGGCTGTGGTGCGAGTCCACCAGCTCGATGACGAAGCTGCGGTCGATCTTGATGCGGTCGATCGGCAGGCTGACGATCTGGCCCAGCGAGGAGAAGCCGGTGCCGAAATCGTCCAGCGCCAGCCGCACGCCCAGATCGCGCAGCGCCTGCAGGCTGCCACGCAGGGTGGCGGACTGGGCAAACAGCGATTCGGTCAGCTCCAGCTCCAGGCATTGCGCCGGCAGCGCATGGCGCTGCAGGCAATGGCGCACCAGGCCCAGCACATCGTCCTGCTCGAACTGGCGCACCGAGACGTTCACCGCCACGCGCACCAGGCCCAGGCCCTGGGCACGCCAGGCCGCGGCCTGGGCGCAGGCCTGCTCCATCACCCAGGCACCGATGGTGCAGATCATGCCGTTGGCCTCGGCCACCGGAATGAAGCGCTGCGGCGCCACCTGGCCCAGCTGCGGATGCTGCCAGCGCAGCAAGGCCTCAGCGCCGAGGATGCGGCCGCTGCCCATCTCCAGCATGGGCTGCCAATGCAAGCTCAGCTGGCCGGCCTGCATGGCCAGGCGCAGGCCCTGCTCGATGCGCAGCTGTTCGCTCGCGCCATCGGCATGGGCCTGGGCATACAGGGCCACGCGGTTGCGGCCGCGCGCCTTGGCCTCGTACATGGCGGCGTCGGCGGCGCGCAGCAGGCTTTGCGGGCTGTCCACCTGCTCGGGGAAGAGCGCCACGCCGATGCTGGCGGTCACCGCCACCGGCTGCGCCGCCAGCGGCACCGGCTGCGCCAGCGCCTGCAGCAGCTTCTCGGCCAGCTGCAGCGCATCGTGGGCGCTGCGTGGGTGGCGCATCAGCACCACGAATTCATCGCCGCCCAGGCGCACCGCCACATCGTCGCTGCGCAGGATCGAGATCAAGCGCACCGCCAGCACCTTGAGCAGCTCGTCGCCGCAGTCGTGGCCGAGGCTGTCGTTGATGAACTTGAAGCCGTCCAGATCGATGAACAGCAGGCCCAGGCTGCGCAGGCCCGGGGCATCCAGCACGTCCTGCATGGCGACGCGGTTGCCCAGGCCGGTGAGCGTGTCGTGCAGGGCCAGGTGCTGCAGCTTGTGCTGGGCGTTGCGGATCTCGGAGATGTCCGAGAAGCTCAGCACATGGTGGCCCGGCAGCCCCTGCTCGTCGAGCACGGCGCTGAGATGCTCGAGCGCCGGGAAGGTGCTGCCATCGCGGCGCATGCAGCTGACCTCGCCATGACGCGGCGCCTCTTCCTTGCGATCGGGATGGTCGCCATGGCGGCGCGCGTAGAGGAACTCGGCCGGCCGCAGCCCCAGCACCTGGCTCTCGGGCCAGCCGGTCAGCGCGCTGAAGGCGGGGTTGCAGCTCAGCACGCGGTGCTGGGCGTCGAGGAACATGATGGCCTCGTCGGTGGCGTCGAAGGCCGCCACCGCCTGGCGCAGGCGCGTCTCGCCCTCGACGCGCGCGGTGACGTCGCGCACCATGCCCATCACCAGCTGCTCATGCTCGAAGCGCCGCGCATGGATCTCCAGCCAGCGCGCCGCGCCGCCGGGGGCCAGCCAGCGGCAGGTCAGGTCGAGCGGGATGCCATGCTCCAGCAGGGCCTGCAGCGCGCGCTGCGCCGGCGGCTCCAGATGCTGCTGCAGCTCCACCATGCTGGCGGCCTGGGTGAGCGCACGGAATTCCTGGCCCAGCTGGTGGCCGCCCCAGCGCAGCTGGCCGCCCTGCGACTCCAGCACCGCCAGCTGGGCGGACTCCAGCGCCAGCAGCAGGCGGCGTTCGGCCGCCTCGGTCTTGCGCTCCTCGCTGCGCCGCGCCATCGCCATGTGCAGGGTGGCGTTGAGCTCGCGCAGCTCGAAGGGCTTGAGCAGATAGCCGTAGGGCGCGGCCTGCGCCGCGCGCCGCAGCGTCTCGGTCTCGCCATAGGCGGTGAGAAAGATCACCGGGATGGCGAGCTGCTCGCGCAGCTCGCAGGCGGCGGCCACGCCGTCGCTGCCCTGGTCGAGGTGGATGTCCATCAGCACCAGGTCGGGGGTCTCGCGCAGCGCCAGGCGCAGCGCCTCCTGCTCGCTGGAGGCAATGCCCACCACCTCGTGCCCGAGTTGCTCGAGGCCGCTGCGCAGGTCGAAGGCGACGATGCGCTCGTCCTCGACGATCTGCACGCGCAAGGGTCGATCCAGCGAGGCCATCATGGCGCGGTTCCTTCCATGTCGACGAACAGCCGGGCCCGCGTGCCGGCGGCCCGTTCGATTTCCAGCGTGGCACGGCATTGCTCGGCCAACAAGGGCAGCAGCTGCAGGCCCAGGCTGCGACCCTGGCCGGGCGTCTGCTCGGGCGGCAGGCCGATGCCGTCATCATGCACCTCCAGCAGGGCACGTTCGCCGGCCAGGCGCTGCAGGCTGACGTGCACCCGTCCGGTCCGCCCGCCCGGGAAGGCATGCTTGAAGGCATTGGTGACCAGCTCGGTGACCAGCAGGCCGCAGGGAATGGCGCGCTGCGGGTCGATGCGCAGGCCCTGCTCGGGCACGTCCACCAGCAGCGCGATGCTGCTGCTCTCGCCCAGATAGGTGGAGCGCAGCAGCCCGCACAGGCGCTGCAGATAGGGGCCCAGCTCGAGCGCGCTGAGGTCGCCGCGCTCGAACAACATCTGGTGCATCAGCGCCATCGAGCGCACGCGGCTCTGGCTGTCGCGCAACGCCTGCTGCACCGCCGGCTCGGCATTGCGGCCCTGCAGATTGAGCAGGCTGGTGATGACCTGGAGATTGTTCTTGACGCGGTGATGCACCTCGTTGAGCAGCACCGTCTTCTCGACCAGCGCGCGCTCGATCTGGGCCTGGGCGGCGCGGCGCTCGGTGACATCGCTGATGGTGGCCAGCACCTGCTGGCCGGCGCTCTCGGGCAGCGGGTTGAGGCCGATCTCCACCGCGAACTCGCTGCCATCGCGGCGCAGCGCATAGAGCTCCTGGCGCTTGGCCATGTAGCGCAGCGCCGGCTCGCGCATGTATTGCTTGAGGTGGGAGACATGCTGCTCGCGCTGGCGCTGCGGCACCAGCTGGTGCACCTCCATGCCCACCAGCTCGGCGCGCGCGTAGCCGAACAGCTGGGCCATGCTCTCGTTGGCGAGCTGGATCACGCCGCGCTGGTCCACCAGGCCCATGCCCACGGTGGCGCCCTCGAAGACGCGCCGGAAGCGGTCTTCGCTGGTCTGCAGCGCGGCCTCGCTGGCGCGCCGCGCCGAGATGTCGATGCCCGAGGGAATCAGATGCGTGATGCGGCCGCTGTCGTCGCGCAGCGGCGCGATCATGAAATCGATCTCCATGCGCGTGTCGCCGGCCATGCGCACCACCACGTCGCGGCGCAGGGTCTCGCCCCGGGCCGCGCGCGCCACCGCCCCGCGCAGCCATTCCTGGTTGGCCGCGTCGGCGCTCCACCAGGGCGTGTCCCACACATACAGGCCACGCACCTGCTCCAGCGTCACCCCGCCGGCCTCCAGCGGCGCGCGGTTCGCCTCCAGCAGCACGCCATCGGGCGTCAGCACGCCCACGAACATGAAGAGGCTGTCCAGCACGCGGCGCAGCTGCTGGTCGCTTTCCAGCTTGATGCGCTCGGCGCGCCGCTCCAGCGAGCGGTTCAGGGCCTGCACCAGCACACCGACGACGCGGCCCGCGCCATCCGCGATCGGCAGATAGCTGGCCAACCACTCTGAGAGTTCGCCCGGCAGGCTGGGCACCTCGGCCGCGACCTCGAAGTCGCGCAAGGCCTGGCCGGTGTTCAGCACCTCCTGCAGCAGCGGCTCCAGCGAGGCCGCCGCCGCGGGCAGCACCTCGCGCACCGTGCGGCCCAGATGCTGCTGCACGCTCACGCCATTGGCCTCGGCCAGCATGGTGTTGATGTGGCGATAGCGCAGCTCGTCATCAAGCACCGCCAGCCCGACCGGCAGCTCGCTTGCGAACAAGGCATGCAGCGAGGCGAGATGCAACTCGCCTTCGCGCGACTCAACAGCCATGGCGCCTCCCAGCAGCCCCCCGCTGCGCCGCAGTGGCAGGGTTCGGCTGATTTATATCAAGAACGGAGCATGGTGCCCAGGGCCGGCACTGCAGAAATAACTATGCCGACCACCGCCGCCCTTGCGGGACTTGGTGGTCGGCATAGCACTCCTCCCCTCGATCATCACGCTGAGGTCCAGGCAGCGCGTGATCTGGGTTGCAGTATCTCGACGCGGCCCGCCGGCGCCTATCCCTCTCTGGAGGGATGCAGGCGCTCAGGCAATCGCAAGGCGCGGACTTGTGCGCTGTGCGCGCAGCAGCTCCTGCATCATGCCCAGGTAATAGGCCAGCGGCGGGGTGCGCTTGCCGGGATGCTTGGCGAGATCGTCCCAGCGCCGCAGCTGCAGGGCCTCGCGCGCAAACGGCTGGGCCATGAAGAGCAGCTTCTCCTCACCGCTCATCGGCCCGCCCTGCAGCCCGAGGCTGTGGCGCGAGGCCGGGGTCAGGTCTTGCGCATAGTGCGCATCCACGCTCACCAGATAACGCTTGGCCTGCACATGCAGGCGTATCGGCTCCAGCACGGCCGGGCCGAAGCCGGTGGCCAGCAGGGGCAGGGCGCGCAGCTCATGCTGGTCGTCCCGCAGCGCCTCGCCGGGGGCGGCGTCCATCAGCTGGCCGAGGTCGTGCAGCAGCGCGGCCACCACCAGATGGTGGTCGGCATCGGCCCACTCGGCCAGCTGCGCGCATTGCAGGCCATGGGCCAGGGCGCTGACGGGCTCCTGGCGCTCGCCGCTGTAGCAAAGCCCTCCGCGGCGCAGGAACAGCGCTTCGATCTTGCAGATCAGGTCCATGACTCACCTCCTTGCCGCAGTCTCGGGTGCGCTGGTGACGTTGTTGTGACCTGGGCGTTCAAAAGCGCTGAACCTTGACCTCAAGCAGGCTGAACCACCACCCGGCCCTCGGCAAGCACACTGAGCGCATCCCAGCAACGAAGCCCCCGCACCATGCCAAGCCATCCAAGCGCCCGCCACCACGGCCTCACCATCTTCCTGCACTGGTTGCTGGCACTGGCCATCGTGGGCGCCTTCGGCATGGGGCTCTATATGAGCGACCTGCCGCTCTCGCCCACCCGCCTGAAGCTCTTCAACTGGCACAAATGGGCGGGCGTGACGATTCTGGCGCTGTCGGCGCTGCGCCTGCTGTGGCGCCTGGCCAAGCGTGCGCCGGCCGATCTGGCCATGCCCGCCTGGCAGGCGCGCGCCGCCCACGCGGTGCATTTCCTGCTCTATCTGTGTTTCTTCGCCGTGCCGCTGTCGGGCTGGGCCTACAGCTCGGCCGCCGGCTTCCCCATCGTCTGGTTTGGCGTGCTGCCCCTGCCCGACTTCGTGCCGGTGGACAAGCTGCTGGCCGAGACCCTGAAGGAGCGGCACGAACAGCTGGCCTGGCTGCTGGCCCTGCTGGTGCTGGCCCATGTGGCCGGTGCCCTCAAGCATCACTGGATCGATCGCGACGGCCTGCTGCAGCGCATGCTGCCCGGCCGCCGCTAAACCCTCACGAACGAAGCCACCATGAAAGCCATTTTTTCCACCACCCTGATCGCGCTCGCATCGGCCGCCCTGCTGGTGCAGGGCCCGGCCTGTGCCGCCACCGCCAAGCCCGCAGCCACCACCGCCACCGCACCGCAATTGCTGGCGGCGCAAAGCGAGCTGGGCTTTACCAGCAAGCAGATGGGCGTGCCGGTGGACGGCCGCTTCAAGCACTTCGATGCCCAGCTGAGCTTCGACCCCAAGAAGCCCGAGGCCGGCAAGGTGAGCTTCAACATCGAGCTGGCCAGCGTCAGCCTGGGCGACCCCGCCTTCGACGGCGAACTCGCCAAGCCCGCCTGGTTCGACAGCAAGAAGCTGCCGCAGGCGAGCTTCCAGAGCAGCGCCATCAAGGCGCTGGGCGGCGGCCGCTTCGAGGTGGCCGGCAAGCTGAACATCAAGGGCCAGGCGCGCGACGTCGTGGTGCCGCTGAGCCTGGCCCAGGCCGGCACCACCACCACCGCCAGCGGCGGCTTCGTGCTGAAACGCCTGGAATTCAAGATCGGCGACGGCGAATGGGCCGATACCTCGATGGTCGCCAACGATGTGCAAGTGAAGTTCAAGCTCGCCTTCAGCGGCGTTGCACCGCTGTGATTTTCTTCCGTTCGTTCAACCCTGCTCCAAGCACCTCAGATATGAAAAAAGCTTTCCTGATCGCCGCCCTCGCCGCCCTCTCGGGCCTGGCCCAAGCCGAAACCGCCAGCTACGCGGTCGATCCCACCCACACCTTCGTGACCTACGAAATCCAGCATTTCGGCACCTCCACCAACCGCGGCCGTTTCGACAAGAAGGAAGGCTCGGTGCAGCTGGACCGCGCGGCCAAGACCGGCAAGGTCGAGATCAGCTTCGAGCTGGCCGGCATCAACACCGGCGTGGTGCCGATGGACAAGCACCTGCTGAGCGATGACTTCTTCGCCGCCGACAAGTTCCCCACCGCCAAGTTCGTGGGCGACAAGTTCGTCTTCAACGGCGACAAGGTGGCCGAGGTGGCGGGCCAGCTGACCCTGCGCGGCAAGACCAATCCGGTGACGCTGAAGACCAGCCACTTCAACTGCTACCAGAACCCCATGCTCAAGCGCGAGGTCTGCGGCGGCGACTTCGAGGCCACCATCGACCGCACCCAATGGGGCGTGGACTACGGCCTGGCCTGGGGCTTCCCCAAGAATGTGCGCCTGCTGATCCAGGTCGAGGCGGTGCGCCAGTAAGCGGCTCGACCGGCACGGCACGCTCACATCCCGACACAAGACTTGCGTTCCGGAAGCCCGGGGCGCGGCGATGATGCCCGGCATTCCCCACTCATGGGGAGTGCCGGGCGGGCCGAAGCGCCCTAGCATGCGCCTCAATTCCGGGAGAGACCCTCAGTGCAGTCACAGCGTGCCGTCCAACTTGCCTTTGCCCTGGCCCTGCTGCTGGTGCTGGTGATCCAGGCCTTCTTCTGAAGGCAGGCCGCGGGCGCCGCACCGCCCGTCGGCGCGATCTGCACTTCATGCCGCCGCCCGGCCGGCGTATCGCCCGGGCTTAGGGCCGCCACGCGGCCTTGCGTACAGTGGGAACCATCGAACAAGGTCCCCGATGAACGCCGTCCCCCTCAATCCGACCCTGATGCAACGCTGGCAGAGCTTTTCCAAGGCCTGCGTGCGCGGCTTCCATGTCTATGCCAGCTGGCTGGTGAGCATCAGCTGGAAGCGCTTCATCGTGCTGTCCGTGCTGCTGCTGATCGGCACCAACATCCTGCAGGACCTGCCGCCCTTCACCTGGCGCGTCACCGAGCATGTGGACGGGCCCGAGATACCCAAGCTCCCCAAGCTGCCCAAGCCCGCCAGCACCGCCAAGCTGCCGGCGGGCATGCATTACGAGGTCAAGATCGACAAGCATGGGGTGCGCATCGTGCCGGTGGCCAGCCCGGCCGCGCCGGGCGCCTCCGGCGTCGAGCCCCAGCCCGGCGTCGAGATCAAGCTGCCCGAGAGCATCAGCAGCGAGGATGCCAAGGCCGCCATCGAGCAGGCCAAGGACGCGCTGGAGGAGCTGGCCCAGCAGGCCCGCGCCGCCCAGGAAGCCGCCGAAGAGGTGCGCGACGAGGCCCGCCAGGCGCTCGAGGAGGCCGGTGCCGTGGGCAGCCATACCCGCACCCGGGTGGTGCATCTGGGCGACTTCCTGGTCAACCTGGCCGTCTTCATCATCCTTGGCTCGGGCGTCATCAAGGTCACCTACAAGGGCCGCATTCAGGCCGAGGTGAAGGCCGCGCAGGCCGAGGAGACCGCCGAGGCCGAATCGCTCAAGCGCCAGGTGATCGAGGCGCGCATGGCCGCGATGCAGGCCCAGGTCGAGCCGCATTTCCTCTTCAACACCCTGGCCTCGATCGACCACCTGATCGAGACCGACCCGCCGCGCGCCTCGCAGATGCAGCGCAACCTGATCGCCCTGCTGCGCGCCTCCATGCCCACCATGCGCGAGGCCAATGCCGGCGGCGTGCGCGACCTGGGCCGCGAGATGAGCGTGATCAAGCCCTATCTGGAAATCCTCAAGGTGCGCATGGAAGAGCGCCTGCAGACCGAGATCGACGTGCCCGAGGGCCTGATGTCGGCCGAATTCCCGCCCATGATGATCCAGAGCCTGGTGGAGAACGCCATCAAGCATGGCCTGGAACCCAAGGCCGAGGGCGGCAGCCTCAAGGTCAAGGCCGAGATCGTGCACGGCAAGCTGGCCGTCACCGTGGCCGACACCGGCCTGGGCTTCGGCCGCGCCGCCACCGCCGGCACCGGCGTGGGCCTGGCGAATATCCGCGAACGCCTGATGCTGCTGTATGGCAGCAAGGGCGGCATCACCGTCACCGAGAACCAACCCTCGGGCACCGTCGTGACCATCACCGTGCCCTATCGCAGCCGTGAACAAGGAGCTTGAGCATGAGGACCGCTTTCAAGGTGATGCTGGCCTTCGGCCTGGTGATGATGTTGCTGGCCAGCCTGGCCGGCGTGGCCATCTGGCATGAACTGGCCAGTTCCCCGGGCCTGCACATCACCATCAACGACGAGGAGCTGAGCGCGGCCGGCTTCGGCCTGGGCGACTTCCTCGGCCTGGTGCTGGGGCTGGGGATTGCCGGCGTGGTGGTGCTGCTGGTGGTGCCGGTGGTGCTGCTGTTCAGCATCGGCCTGCCCTTGCTGATCGTGGGCGGCGTGCTGGCCCTGCTGTGCCTGCTGTTCTCGGGCATCGGCGCGGTGCTGTTCTCGCCGCTGTTCCTGTTCGGCCTGCTGCTGTGGCTGATACTGCGCAAACCGAGAAAAATCGCCAAGGCGTGATTTAGCATCGCGCCATGAGCGAAACCACACTCTCCCCCGTGCGCGCCGTCCTGGCCGATGACGAACGACTGATGCGCGAGCAATTGCGCAGCCGGCTGACCGAGGTCTGGCCCGAGCTCGAGATCGTGGCCGAGGCCAAGAACGGCCTGGAAGCGGTGGAGCTGGTGCGCGAGCACCACCCGGACCTGGTGTTCCTGGACATCCGCATGCCCGGCCTCACCGGCGTGGATGCGGCGCGCCAGATCGCCCAACTGCCCGAGGACGACAGCTGGCTGGTGCCCGAGATCGTCTTCATCACCGCCTACGACCAGTACGCGGTGGAGGCCTTCGAGCAGGGCGTGGCCGACTATGTGCTCAAGCCCGCGGAGCGCGAGCGCCTGGTGCTGACCGTCGCGCGCATCAAGAAGCGGCTGGCGCAGCGCCACAACGGCGGCGGCGGCGAGAGTGCCGAGGCCGCGCCGGCGGAAACCGGCCAGGCCCAGCCGCTGCAGCAGCTGCTGCACCAGCTCTCGGCCAAGCTCAATCCGGGCGGCGCGCCCAAATACCTGCAGTGGATCCAGGCCACCGTGGGCCAGGCGATCCAGATGATCCCGGTGGAGGATGTGCTGTTCTTCATCAGCGACGAGAAGTACACGCGCGTGCAGACCGCCGGCGTCGAGGCGCTGATCCGCAAGCCCATCAAGGAACTGGTGGACGAGCTGGACCCCGCCCTGTTCTGGCAGATCCACCGCTCCACCCTGGTGAACGTGAAGGCCATCAACGGCATCACGCGCGACTTCCGCGGCCGCCAGCTGGTGGGCGTGAAGGGCCTCAGCGAAAAGCTCGAGGTCAGCCGCAGCTATACGCAGCTGTTCAAGGGCATGTAGCAGGCAAGATCTGGCACCGATGGGTGGCAACTTCCAAATTGGTCAGATCGTTGACAGCGGCCCTTCTAATTCCTTGATGGATGAATATCCATATCTGGCTAGAAGTGACATGACGAATGCGGGACCCACTGCATAGGTGAATGCCAGCCGCCCTTTCAGGTTCGCAACTTCAGGCATGGGCAGCTTCCCAACGCTCAGCCGATGCAGGGCAGCTCGAAGCTCACTTTTCGCATCGCGTCCGATGGATGCTTGCCCTTGATTTGAAAGCGTGAGCCGATTCATGAGCAAATCCCTCAAGCAAATTTTGGCTGCGTTGGCCGTCCTGGTGTTGGCCTACACCGGGGCATCAGTGCTCGTCACGATTACTCAGCTAGCGGGTGCGGCTGATCGAGTTCACTTTGGCGCTGGCCAGTATGTCTTCTGGTGCCTGCTCAGTCTGTTCGCCACTCTGGCGGCAACGCCAGCAGTTCTCTACTTTAGGCTGCCCAAGCCACTGACACCCCCAGTCAATCAGGACGAGCCGGCCTATGGCGACTATTTGCAGCTCGTGCTGCAATCGCTGCGTCGGAATCCACGACTAGACAGTCAGAATTTGAAGGGCACAAGCGATATTCCGGTGGCATTGGAAGTCCTTGGTTCGCTTGCGGACGAGACTGCATTGAAGGCTGCATCCGAGACCTTTGTTAGCACAGCACTGATGCAGAACGGAAGGCTTGATGGCCTGCTGGTCTTGGCTTCGCAGTTGCGCCTGGTGTGGCGGATCATGTCCATTTACCACCTGAGGCCGGCACCGCGCCAAGCGTTGTATGTCTATGCGAACGTTGGAGGAGCGTTGCTCGTGGCAACCAGCATCGAAGATGTGGATTTCGCCGAAATCACCTCACCCTTGCTTAGCGCCGTTGCGCCCTCGTTGGCAACCAGCGTGCCGGGGCTTGGCGGGCTTTCCCGCATGCTAGGCAACAGCTTGGCGAACGGCGCCGCCAATGCCTTTTTGACCCTGCGCGTGGCGATGCTCACGAAGCAATATTGCCAAGCCCTAGTTCGACCAGAGCCAAATTCCGTGCGAAAGAGTGCCACCTTGGACGCCTTTGCTCTGCTCGCAATTGTCAGCCGTGATAGTGGCGCTCGAGTAGTCAAAGCCATGCTCAAAGGTGCTGGCGGGATGCTCTCCAATGCGGCAAGCGTCACTGCTCAGGGGTTAGCAAAGACCATGGCTAGTGGGGCCAATGCCGCGGGAGATCAGGTCAGGAAAGTTGGCCAAACTGTCGGCCGCGTTGTCAATGCCTCAACAGAAGGCGCCCGCCACCTGGGCGGCAAGATGGCGCGCCTCGGCCGCAAGTCGGCTGAAGTAGATTCAGAACCGCCTGCCTCGCCCACGCAAGACTCCTAGTGCGCAATCTTTCCTTACTGCAATTGCGTGTGAATCGAGTCAATCGGACCTCAAGGCAATGATTAACGACGGTCATGTCCGATGAGCGCTTTTCGTGCAGCGACTTGGAATCTTGACGGCTACGGTTCTGGCGCCACTTCGCGCCTTCCGAGACAGCTTGAGGTTCTTGAATCCTTACGTGCTGATGTACTGGTTTTGACCGAAGTCCGAGACACGACTCGACTGCCTGGCATGAGCTTCTGGTGGTCAGATCAAGGACAACCCCCCTACGCGCCACGAGATCGTGCGGTCAGCATTGCATCGCGTTGGCGCGGACATAGCTTGAAGGTCAAGGACAGCCGCCTTTCCGTATGCGTTGCCCTCGAGGCGCCTGCGCCGTTAGGGGTTGTCATCGTCTATGGCACCGTCATTCCGTACGCCATGGACGGTGTTCGGCATCGGTTGGCGACGAAGTGGGAGCGGCATCGCAAGGCGGTCACTGATGTCCTTGACGACATGAATCAATTGAGAGCCAACCCTGCGTATCGCGATGCATCCGTGGTGCTGGCCGGCGACTTCAATACCAACCTAGATGGCAGCACGTGGTACGGCGAGCCAGAAGCGCGGGCTAGTCTGATTGATGGCCTCGTGCGTACAGGCCTTCGGTGCCACACCCTCGAGGACATCCGTGCTACCCGAGGATCCGATAGGGCGATCGTCGACCACGTGTGGTCCACCGCAAACCTGCTTCCCGTCGACTCCCTGCAAATTTGGTGTGACCGCAAGGAGCCGGGAAGGCTGTCTGATCACAACGGCGTCGCGATTCAGTTGGCTTCCCATAGCTAGGAGCCTTGAGCGCAAAGTCAATGACAACGATGTGCGTCGTTGCCCGTGGGACTGATGTTCATCGAGTGCCTGCGCGGGTAATCGATGCCGTCAGTTTTAGCTGCGCAACAGCCAAGCGCAGCCTGTCACGCGATCGTTGCGGATTCGTGGTGGACGACCTGGTCGCAGATGAACTGCTGTACTGCCAATCGCCACGCGCTGTCTTTGTTCCAGTCTGGTATCGGCGGATTCGTATGGATCTCGCTGTGCGGGTCCTGGGCGTTCGCAAGGTCAGGGTGGTTGCGCGGCATGTGGAGACATTGGAATGCCGTGCCGCTCAGCTCGTGGACGGCGCCATTCAGCTTCTCAGTTGGAATGACGGCCCAGACAGCCGTCTTCCCGGCCTTACGCTCGCCGACTGGCGAGTTGGCGCAGAACTCTCGCAGGGCTTGCAACTTCTCTTGCAGCGAGCCCTCTTGCTTAAGCAATTCAAGCCAATAGACAGACAGACCGTCGTCTGGTGGGCGGTCATCAGACCCTAGGTTGGGTCTAAAGGCGCCAGCTTGCGGCACGCCATTCGGCGCGGTAGAGCCCCCGCACAACCGGGCAATGTTGTTGCCGTTCGGAATCACTTAGTCGGTGATTAGTGCAACCTTTTTTGCCTCGGGATGGTCGCTAAAGAAGCCAATGATGCTGGCTTGGCCCCAGGCTCTGGTCAGGTCATGGCCCTTCAAGTACGCGACAGCAAAGTCAATCGTGCTGCTCCCCTTGAACCGCATCACCAGGGATTGGGCTCCCCGCTTCCAGGTGGCGAGGACGATCCCATCTTCCTCCGCACTTAGCACCGGCGGAGGGAGTGTGAAATTCATCGCCAAGAAGTTGCTGGCGTCATTCCGGGACGCTTGGGCCAGGCTGGCACCGTAGTCGTCCTGAAAGAGCTCTTCCAGTTGCATCAGCCAATGCGCAGCGTCAGCGCGCCTCGTGGCTCTCAGTTGCGACGCTTCGTCAATGGTGCCGGTAGTCTTCTCGGCGGAGCTAAAGCAATCATCTTCTGACTGAACGCGGTCAACCAAGCTGCGCCCATGTCGGTCGGCGCTACCCGCTTTCCAACGCGGCTGCGCATCGAAATCCGACTTGACGTATGCATTTGTTGCAGTGCCAGCAACGTCGCCCATGCTTACCCCTGGCTAAATTATTCAGACACCAAGTGCCATTGCTCTTGGTGCATTTTCTCAGTCGTCAGTTCCTTAAAGGACTTCACTATCAACTGATGAGCGTCCTCAATCCACTGGTCCCGAGGCTTGACATTCGGGATCTCCCTTGCAACCAGTTCCATCTTAAGGACGTCCGAGTCGTCCGAAATACGCTTGGCCGTGTTTATGCGGACGGTCAACGAAGTCCCTGGGTCGATTTCAAAGAAGTAGTTGGAGCTGAACCGCTTCGGCGCTGGCAAGGCAGTCGTCCCAACGCCCCATTTGAAGCACTTCAGCACATTGTCAAACTCCCCAACCCCGGCGATCTTGGCTTCTTTGAGTGGAATGATGTTGATGTAGCTGAGCTCTAGCCGCGAATTTGACAGCGGCTGGCCGAGGGCCTTCTCAACATATCGGCTGAATAGGCCCGCTACCCGATCAAACTCAGCTTTGATAGCTGGGAAGCGCGGGTACTCCGCAGGACCTGTGTTGGTTTGACGCCAGTTGAAGTGAAGTCGGTCCTGTTGCAGTTGCACCAGGCGAGTCTCATCCGCCGACCGGAACCATACCCGAGGCAAGTACGCCCCAGTAGACGGGTCGATGGGAGGCTCAGACTGCTGGTCATCAACGATGGGTGGTGCGTGCGAAACCTTGGGATACGCGTCAGCCAACTCTTCCCAGAATCGGCCAAAGTGAGGCACGAGGAGGTCGGAGCGCGTCGAGAAGATCTGACCGAGAACGACTTCGTTAATCGGCGGCTTAGCAAAAGTGATGGCCATCTAGGGTTCACTATGTGTTTCGGGCGACTGTAACACCCTGGAATGAGCGCATGCCTTGAGCGCTTGCTAGGCCTTTCGGGGAAGTCGACTCCACCCTTAGAGCCTCACTTTGCCCAGCGCGGCGGGCCCCGAATTTCAGCCTAGGACCCTGTCGGAGGTTGCCGGGGCCATGCGAACCAGCTCTGAGCGGCTAACGGCGGGTGTGCGCTCCTGCACGCCCGCTAGCAATCCGTGCAGGGGGCGTTGTGAGTCTGCTCGGTATCCGCCCGAGCCTCGGCACATGGCATCAGCTTGGTCATGTTCTGCGTCGTGGCCCTGTCACCGCGCCTCGCAATGCTCGTGGTCGAACGGGGCGCAGCCAATCAACGCGTGCTACCAAGTCATGGGCTGATCTAGAGGCAGAAGTTCCCACAATTTTTCCAGCTGAAGGAAAAAAGCACCTGCCGTTTCCGGCAAGTGCTTGAGTCCATTCGAGAAATCTGGTGCGCCCGGTTGGGATCGAACCAACAACCCCTGCCTTCGGAGCGCTGGGCATTGCCCGCGGGGTCAGTCCTTGCCCAGGCTGCTGGCCAGCAGCCATTGCGCGACCCAGTAGCTGGCCAGTATCCACAGCGCGGCCAGCGGCACGGCGCCGGCAAACTTGTTGATGGCGATCAGGCTGTCGGAGAGCAGGAACAGCGTGCCGCCCCAGGCGGCATTGCGCGCCAGCGCCTCGCTCGCCTGCCCCAGGCTGCTGCGCCACCAGCTCCAGGCCTGCGCCGCCATGCTCGCCAGGCAGGCCACATAGACCAGCACCGGCAGGCGCAGCTCCGCGCCGATGCCGGGCCACAGGCGCAGCAGCACCGCGCCGGCAATGAGGGCGAACATCGCGAAGGGCCACCAGGGCCGCGCGAACCGCCCCTGGCTGGCGAAACCCAGGATGTAGCAGAGGTGGGCGATCAGAAAGCTCACCAGCCCCGGCAGGAAACCCTGCTCGGGCCACAGCAGGGCGATGTCACCGCCCAGCGAGAACAGTAGGCCGGCGCGCAGCAGGCGCTGCATGCGCGGCTGCGCGGCACCGCGCGGCCAGGCATACAGAATGATCAGCACGGTGGTGAGCGGCTTGGCCAGAAAGGCCATCTCGCGCGGCAGGCCCATGTCGCTGAGCGCCACGATGCTCAGCAGGGCCGACACCAGGGTCAGCACCGGCAGGAGGAGCGGGAAGGGAAAAGGCATCGGCGGATTCTGCGGCGCAAGACCTGCCCCCTAACAGCGGGAAAGCCCTGTTCAACAAGCCCCTCCGGGACTAAGCTGCAGCGCTTTGGAGCCAAGGCTCTAAAAATCGCGCAGACGTGGGTTTCGTGCGACACAGCCCAGGCATACCCTCACGGCGCTGACATCCGGACTTTGCAGAATCAGACGCTTCCAACAAGAAGCAAGGAGACTCCGATGGCAATGACCTCAAGATCGCGGCGCCTGGCGCTGACGATGCTGACCCTCAGCCTCAGCGCGGGCCTGGCCCAGGCCGCTGGCTACCGCTTCGGCACGCAGAGCGCGGCCGCCGAAGGCACGGCCAACGCCAATGGCGCCGAGGGCGCCGACGCCAGCACCATCTTCGCCAACCCGGCCGCGCTGACGCGCCTGGGCAAGGGTTGGCATGTCTCCGGCGTGCTCGACTATGTGGCGCCCGACGTGCAGTTCACCGACGCCGGCTCCTTCATCTCGCTGCCCGGCTCGGGCCTGCAGGCCCGACCCACCTCGCAGGCCGGCGCCACGCAGAACGCCGCCAGCGGCGTGTTCGTGCCGCATATGTATGCGGCCTACCGCGCCTCCGACACGCTCGCCTATGGCCTGGGCGTGTTCGTGCCCTCGGGCGCCAAGCTCACGTATGACCCGAGCTGGGGCGGACGCTACAACCTCAACAAGGTCGAGCTGAAGTCGCTCGCCTTCAACCCCAACGTGGCCTGGAAGCTGAACCCGCAGCTCTCGCTGGCAGGCGGCCTGAACATCGAGTACATGCAGGGCGACCTGCAGCGCGCCACGCCCTATGGCTCAGCCTACGCGGCCGGCCTGCTGGCCGCGGCCCAGCAGGCCGCCGCCGGCGGCGCCCCCGGCCTGGCCCTGCAACTGCAGCAGCAGGCCAACCAGGTGTTCGGCAACCCGGCCTTCGACGGCAGCATCCATGTGCATGGCAAGGGCTGGGCGCTGGGCTTCAACCTCGCGCTGCTGTGGGAGCTGGATGCCAAGACCCGCTTCGGCCTAGCCTACCGCTCCAGCGTCTCGCACAAGCTCAAGGGCGATGCCGACTGGACCCAACCCGCCACGCTGCCGGCCCAGGTGCTGGCCGCCATCACCGGCAAGCCCTCCGATGGCCACAGCAAGCTGGACCACAACGATTCCGGCGCCAGCCTGAAGGTGAAGACGCCCGACTCGCTGTCCTTCCAGGCCTTCCACCAGCTGGACGAACGCCTGGCCGTGATGGCCGACGCCAGCTGGTACCGCCAGTCGCGCCTGCAGGAGCTGCGCATCGAGTTCGACAGCACCGCCGCGCCCTCGATCACGCCCGAGAAGTGGAAGAACGCCTGGCGCGTCTCGCTGGGCGGCAGCTACCGCCTCAACCCCGAGCTGCTGCTGCGTGCCGGCGTCTCCTACGACCGCTCGCCGGTGGAAGGCGCGCTGCGCAGTCCGGCCCTGCCCGACTCCGACCGCACCTGGCTGGCCCTGGGCGCCAATCTGAAGCTGGCCCAGAGCACCACCGTGGATCTGGCGCTGGGCTTCGTGAAGCTGCGCGAGGCACCGATGCAGGCCACCGACGATGGTGGCGGCCAGACCCCTTGCAGCTGCGCCTATTCCACCGTGCGCGGCACCTACCGCAGCTCCGCCGCCACCGTCGGCGTGCAGCTCAACCACGGCTTCTGAGTAAGCCCGCGGCTCAACCATCGAACCAGGTCACTATCATGGACAGAAGAAATTTCCTGCGCGCGGGCGCCCTCATCACCGCCTCGTCGGCCCTGGGCGGCCTGGCCGGTTGCATGGGCGGTGGCGATAACGGCGCGGCAGTGATGCCGCTGCCGCCCACCTTCCCCGGCACCGACACCCCCATTCCCGCCACCCCGGCGGCCAGCGGCGCCTACAAGTTCCCGCAAAGCGTGGCCTCGGGCGACCCCAAGCCCGATGGCGCCCTGCTGTGGGCGCGCGTGCTGCCCGCCAGCGCCGACGACATCGCCGTCAGCCCCGCGGCCGGCAACTTCCAGGTTAGGTTGCGCATCAGCAGCAGCGCCTCCAATGCCGGCCTGATGGGCAGCAACGCGGCGCTGAGCGGCAGCATGGACGCCGAGGCCGACGTGCCGGTCTACGCCCTGTATGACCACACGCTGCGCCACCGCATCAGCGGCCTCAAGCCGGCCACGGTCTACTACTACCAGTTCAGCGCTGGCGACGCGCGCTCCAAGGTGGGCCGCTTCAAGACCGCGCCCGCCAACGACGCCGACATCGACAGCCTCAAGTTCGCCTACATGACCTGCCAGGATTGGAGCGTCAACCACTGGGCCGGCATGAGCGCGCTGGCGCAGGAGAACCTGGACTTCATCGTCCACCTGGGCGACTACATCTACGAGGCCGTCGGCGCCGATTACCAGCAGGGCGGCGTGGAGCCGGCGCACGGCGCGCTGATCCTGCCGCAGGGCACGCCGCTGCCCTCGGGCGGCCGCTATGCCACCGTGATCGACGACTACCGCTATCTCTACAAGCGCTACCGCAGCGATGCGCGCCTGCAGGCCCTGCACGAGCGCTTCGCCTTCGTGGCGATCTGGGACGACCACGAGTTCTCCGACGATTGCTGGCAGGACCGCGAGACCTACGACAACGGCAGCTACTCGGCCACCACCGGCGGCGACAACACCGCCCAGCCCTCGCGCCGCCGCGCCGCCAGCCAGGCCTGGTTCGAGTACATGCCGGCCGAGATCAGCTTCACGCTGGACCCCGGCCATGGCATCGGCAATATCCGCATCTACCGCGACCTGAAGTTCGGCCGCCTGATGCATCTGGTCATGACCGACCAGCGCCTCTACCGCGCCGACCACATGATCCCCGAGGCCGCACTCAACCCGCTGACCGGCCAGCCGCTGGGCCAGATCGGCGCCCGCTACATGGTGCCCGAGACCTCGCTGTACGGCGTGGAGGCGCAGAAGATCGCCGCCGGCGCGGCCCTGCCAGATCCCTTGAGCCTGGTGAGCGTGCTGGGCACGGCGCAGCGCCAATGGTGGATGGACACCATGAAGAACTCCAGCGCCACCTGGAAGATCTGGGGCAACGAGACCTCGCTCCTGAAGATGAGCGTGGACGGCGCCAAGATCCCGAGCGCGCCGGCCGTCTTCAAGACGCGCTTCATCGTCAACGCCGACCAGTGGGACGGCTTCAACGCCGAGCGCAAGCTGCTGATGAACCACCTGGTGGCCAACAAGGTCAGCAATGTGGTGGCGGTGACGGGCGACATCCACGCCTTCTTCGCCGGCGTGGTCTGGGACGACTACAACGCCGCCAACCCCAAGCCCGCGATGGTGGACCTGGTGACGGCCGGCATCTCCAGCAACAGCTTCTTCAGCTATCTGCGCGGCGCCGCCGCCACGCCCGCCTTTGCGCCGGTGCAACCGCTGGTGGAGATCAACGAGGCGGTGGCCGAGGGCATCGCGATCCAGATGCTGTCGGCCGCGATCGCGCTGGGCGCCGGTGTCACCGACCTCAGCAACACCGCCGCCATCCAGGCCGCGGTAATGGCCGCGGTGGGTGCAGGTCTGATCCCGCTGGCCGCGGTGCAGCCCACCCCGGGCCTGAGCACGGCGGTGATCAACACCCTGGACGAGACCCTGGCCGGCCAGATGGGCGGCATGATCGCCGGCACCATCGCCGGCCTGGCGGCGAGTTCGCGCTCGGCCGCGGCGATGACGCTGTACGGCCTGATCGCACAGAAGCTGGCCGCCGCGCTGGGCGTGCCGGTGAGCTTCGTGCCCGCCAGCGAGGTCGTCAAGCGCCTCAACCCCTTCGCCAACAGCAGCACCGGCGCCGCCCCCGCGGCCAACAACCCCTGGATCAACCACGCCGACACCGAGGCCCAGGGTTTTGCGGTGGTGAGCCTCAGCAAGACCGAGCTGCTGTGCGAGTTCCGCAAGGTGAATCGCCTCAACGCCGGCAGCGCGCCGCTGGACCCGGTGGCCAGCATCAAGCGCCTGAAGGTGCTGGCGGGCAAGGCTGAGGTGCTGCCCGGCTGAGCCCGCCCAGGCTGCAGCCCAGCCGCCCAAAGCGCCGCTTGCTCGCAAGCGGCTCGCCGCAACGCCGCGCCGTGGAGACACTGCGCGGCGTTGCGCTTTCAGGCGCCATCAAAACAAACCGAGGACTCTTTACCCATGCTCAAGCTCACCGGCCTGACCCATGTCTACGCCAACGGCACCAAGGCGCTGGACAACGCCACGCTCGACATCCCCAAGGGCATGTTCGGCCTGCTGGGCCCCAACGGCGCCGGCAAGTCGACGCTGATGCGCTGCATCGCCACCCTGCAGACGCCCAGCGCCGGCAGCATCCAGTTCGGCGACATCGACGTGCTGAAAGCCCCGGAGCGCCTGCGCGCCACGCTTGGCTATCTGCCGCAGGACTTCGGCGTCTACCCGCGCGTTTCAGCCTACGAGCTGCTGGACCATCTGGCGGTGCTGAAGGGCATCGCCCACGCCGGCGAGCGCCGCGACACGGTGGAGACCCTGCTGGCCCAGGTCAACCTCTGGGATGTGCGCAAGAAGGCGGTGGCCGGCTATTCGGGCGGCATGCGCCAGCGCTTCGGCGTGGCCCAGGCGCTGATCGGCAAGCCCCAGCTCATCATCGTCGACGAGCCCACCGCCGGCCTCGACCCCGAGGAGCGCAACCGCTTCAACAACCTGCTGGCCGAGATCGGCGAGAGCGTGGTGGTGATCCTCTCCACCCATATCGTCGACGACGTGGCCGACCTCTGCCCGCGCATGGCGGTGATCAGCGCCGGCCGCATCGTGCAGACCGGTGCCCCGCAAGACCTGACCCTCACGCTCAAGGGCCGGGTCTGGCGCCGCACCATCGAGTCGAGCCAGCTGGCCGGCTACCAGCAGGACCTGACGGTGATCTCGAACCGCCTGCGCGGCGGCCAGACCGTCATCCATGTGCTGGCCGACCAGCTGCCGGCCGCCGGCTTCGAGCCGGTGGAGGGCGGGCTGGAGGATTTCTACTTCGCCACGCTGGCGCAATCGCGCCGCGCTACCGCGCCGCAAGCCTGAGGAGCGCGCGATGCTTGCCAAGATTGCCGCCTTCGAGGCGCGCTACCAGCTGCGCTCGCCGCTCTTCGCGGTGGCCTTTGTGCTGTTCTTCATGCTGACCTTCGGCGCCGTGACGATCGACGAGATCCAGATCGGCGCCAAGGGCAATGTCAACGTCAACTCGCCCTACGCCATCCTGCAGACCCTGGGCACCATGAATCTGCTGGCGATCTTCGTCGTCACCGCCTTCGTCGCGAACGTGGTGATACGCGACGACGAGACCGGCTTCGCGCCGATCCTGCGCGCCACCCGCGTCAGCAAGTTCGACTACCTGCTGGGGCGCTTCCTGGGCGCGTTCGGCGTCGCCTTCCTGGTCTGCTGCGCGGTGCCGCTGGCGATGCTGGTCGGCTCGGCCATGCCATGGCTGGACGCCGAGAAGGTCGGCCCCCTGGTGCTCTCGCACTATGCCTGGGCGCTGCTGGTCTACACCCTGCCCACCCTGCTGGTGATGAGCGCCGGCTTCTTTGCCCTGGCCACCGCCACGCGCTCGATGATGTGGACCTATGTCGGCGTGGTCGCCTTCATGGTGCTCTTCATCACCAGCCGCGTGATGCTGGCCGACCCGGCGCTGGACACGCTCTCCTCGCTGGCCGACCCCTTCGGCGTGGGCGCGCTGAGCCGCGTCACCAAGTACTGGACCAGCGCCGATCGCAACAGCATGCTGCCCGCCCTGCAGGGCGTGCTGCTGTGGAACCGCCTGCTCTGGCTGGGCGTGGGCGCGGCGCTGTTTGCGCTCGCCTACGGCCTGTTCCGCTTCGAGGCCAAGGGCGCCAAATTGGCCAGCGCCGCCGGCAAGGCGGCCGGCGACCCGGCGCCCGCGCCCAAACCGCTCGCCAGCCCCAGCCAGGGCGGCCGCGCGAGCTGGCTGCAGTTCAAGGCGCTGACGCGCTTCGACATGGCCTTCGTGTTCCGCAGCCCGGCCTTCTTCGTGCTGCTGGCGCTGGGGGTGTTCAACGCCATCGGCGCGATCTCGCTCACCGGTGAGACGCGCGGCGTGGCCTATCTGCCGGTGACGCGCGCGGTGGTGGAAGGCCTGCTGGGCGGCTTCACCCTGATCCCCATCATCATCGCCGTCTATTACGCCGGCGAGCTGGTGTGGCGCGACCGCGAGCGCCGCATCCACGAGATCGTCGATGCCACCGCGGCGCCGAGCTGGGCCTTTCTGGCGCCCAAGGTGCTGGCCATCACGCTGGTGCTGCTGGCCACCCTGGTGGTGGGCGTGGCCACCGGCATGCTGTTCCAGCTCTACCACGGCTACACCCGCTTCGAGCCGGGCGCCTATCTGCTGTGGTTCCTGCTGCCCAGCCTGATCACCGCCTTCCTGCTGGGCGTGCTGGCGGTGTTCGTGCAGGCCCTAGTGCCGCACAAATTCGTCGGCTGGGCGCTGATGCTGGTCTACACGGTGCTGGGCACCACCATGGCCAATATGGGCTTCGAGCACAAGCTCTACAACTACGCCGACACCGCCAGCGTGCCGCTCTCCGACATGAATGGCATGGGCCATTTCTGGATAGCCCGTGCCTGGCACCAGGGCTACTGGCTGGCCTTCGCGGCGATGCTGCTGGTGCTCACCCACTTGCTGTGGCGCCGCGGCGCCGAGACCAGCCTGCGCCCGCGCCTGGCACGCCTGCCGGCGCGGCTCAGGGGCACGCCGGGCGCCCTGCTCGCGCTCAGCACGCTCAGCTGGCTGGGCCTGGGCGGCTGGATCTACTTCAACACCAACATCCTCAACGAGTACCGCACCCAGCCGGCCGAGGAGCAGCGCCAGGCCGATGCCGAGCGCGCCCTGCTGCCCTTCGAGAACCTGCCCCAGCCCTCCATCACCCACGTGACGCTGAAGGTCGATCTCTACCCGCAGCAGATCCGCGCCATCGCCACGGGCAGCTACCAGCTGGAGAACCGCAGCGGCCAGGCCCTGAGCGCCGTGCACGTGCGCTTCGATCCGAATCTGAAGGTACGGCAGCTGGAACTGGACGGCGCCACGCTGGACAAGGAATACCCGCGCTTCGGCTACCGCATCTACCGCCTGGCCACGCCGATGCAGCCGGGCGAGCGGCGCGCGCTGCGCTTCGAGTTCCTGCGCGAGGAGGCGGGCTTCGTCAACAGCCAGCCCTTCACCCGCATCGTCGCCAACGGCAGCTTCCTCGACAACTTCGAGCTCACCCCGGTGCTGGGCGTGAGCCGGCGCATCTTTCTGCAGGACCGCAGCAAGCGCCGCAAATACGGCCTGCCGGCCGAGCTGCGCGTGGCCAAGCTGGAAGACCAGCAGGCCAACGCCCACCACTACCTGCGCCACGACAGCGACTGGGTGACGGCCGACATCACCCTCAGCACCGACGCCGACCAGACCCCGCTGGCGCCGGGCTACACGGTCAGCGACACCATCACCAACGGCCGCCGCACCCTGGTCACCAAGACCGAGGCGCCGATCCACAATTTCTTCTCGCTGCAATCGGCGCGCTACGCGATCCTGAAGGACCAATGGGTGGGCCGTGAGCCGGTGGAACTGGCCGTCTACCACCACCCCGCGCATGCCAGCAATGCGCCGCGCATGCTGACGGCGATGCGCACCTCGCTGGAGCTGTTCAGCCAGTCCTTCTCCAACTACCAGTTCCGCCAGGCCCGCATCCTGGAGTTCCCGGCCTACCAGCGCTTTGCCCAGGCCTTCGCCAACACCATGCCCTACTCGGAGGCGATCGGCTTCATCCAGGACTTCAAGGAAGACAAGGCCGACGAAAACATCGATCTGGTCAGCTATGTGACCGCGCACGAGTTCGGCCACCAATGGTGGGCGCACCAGGTGGTGGGCGCCGACAAGCAGGGCATGACCCTGCTGTCGGAATCCTTCGCCCAATACTCGGCCCTGCTGGTGATGGAGAAGCTCTACGGCCGCGAGCAGCTGCGCCGCTTCCTCAAGCTCGAGCTGGACCGCTATCTGCGCGAGCGCGGCGGCGAGACGGTGGAAGAGCTGCCGCTGGCGCGCGTGGAAAACCAGGGTTATGTGCATTACCGCAAGGGTGCGCTGGTGATGTACTGGCTCAAGGAGGTGCTGGGCGAGGAGGTGCTGAACCGCGCGCTGCAGAAGCTGCTGGCGCAGTACGCCTTCAAGGCCGCGCCCTACCCCGCCTCCAGCGACTTCCTGCGCCTGCTGCGCGCCGAGGCCGGCCCGCAGCACGAGCAGCTGATCGCCGATCTGTTCGAGCACATCACGCTCTACGACCTGAAGGCCAATGACGCCAAGGCGCGCAAGCGCGCCGATGGCCGCTACGAGGTGACGTTCAGCGTCGAGGCCAAGAAGCTCTACGCCGATGGCAAGGGCCGCGAGACCGAGGCGCCGCTGGACGAGGGCTTCGAGATCGGCGTGTTCAGCGCCGAGCCCGGCAAGCCCGGCTTCAAGAAGAGCGCGGTGCTGCTGCTGGAGCGGCGCGCGCTGAAGTCCGGCAAGCAGCTGTTCAGCCTGGTGGTGGACCAGGAACCCAAATGGGTGGGCGTGGATCCCTACAACATGCGCATCGACCGCAACTCGGACGACAACCTCAGCAAGGTGGCCATGCAATAGCGCTTGCCTGCCCTGCCGAATGACATTAAAGTGATATCACCTTTATGGGAGAGATCACATGCAAGTGCGGCAGGAGATTCGTTCCGAGAAAGTGGCCAGCACGGCCAATGGCTATGCGGCCGTGCTGCTGGGCCTGCTGGGCATTGCCGGCGGCCTGGCGCTGCTGGCCACCGGCGCCGAGGCCGGCACGCTGGCCCGGATACTGGGCGGGCTGGCGCTGCTGATCGCCGCGGCGATCGCCCTCGCCGGGCTCTATATGCAGCAGCCCAACGAGGCGCGCATCCTCACCCTGTTCGGGCATTACAGCGGCACCGACCGCCAGGACGGCCTGCGCTGGGCGAACCCACTGAAGCTCAAGCGCAAGCTCTCGCTGCGCGCGCGCAACCTGAACGCGCCCACGCTGAAGGTCAACGACAAGCGCGGCAACCCGGTGGAGATCAGCGCCGCGGTGGTCTGGCGCGTGCAGGACACCGCGCGCGCCATCTTCGAGGTGGACGATTTCGAGGCCTATGTGCGCATCCAGGCCGAGGCCGCGATCCGCCATCTGGCGGCCCAGTTCGCCTATGACGAGGGGGATGACCTGGATACCGGCGAAACCACCTTGCGCGCCGGCCAGGACGAGGTGGCCGCGGCCCTGGTGGCGCAGCTGCAGGAGCGCTTCGAGCAGGCCGGCGTGCGCGTGCTGGACGCCAAGATCACCCACCTGGCCTATGCACCCGAGATCGCCCAGGTGATGCTGCGCCGCCAGCAGGCCGATGCCATCATCAGCGCGCGCAAGAAGATCGTGCTGGGCGCGGTGAGCATGGTGGAGGAAGCGCTCAAGGGCCTGAGCGAGCGCGATATCGTGGTGCTGGACGACGAGCGCAAGGCGGCCATGGTGTCCAATCTGCTGGTGGTGCTGTGCTCCGACAAGGAGACGCAGCCCATCGTCAACACCGGCACGCTTTACAACTGATAGGCGCCTCGCCACCCATCCCGCATGGCCAGCAGCCCCGACAAGAAGAAAAACTTTGCGCTGCGCCTCGATCCGGCGCTATGGGCCGAGATCGAGCGCCTGGCCGCCCAGGAGCTGCGTTCGGCGAACGCGCAGATCGAGTACCTGCTGCGCGACGCGCTGGCCAGGCGCGGCATCAAGCCGACGTCGCAGAGCATCCCGCGCGGGCGCCCGCCCGCAAGGCGCGAACCCGAATAGTCTTTTCAGCCCTGCGGCCGCTCGCCGTACCAGGCCTGCCAGGGCTGCACCCGCACCAGCTCGCCCTGCGCATGGCGCCGCAGCAGCTCGTGCAGCTGCGCCGGATTGAGCGGGCGCGAGAGGCCGAAGCCCTGGAACTGATCGCAACCCATCTGCACCAGGCAGTCGCGGTCGGCCTCCATCTCCACGCCCTCGGCCACCACCAGCATGTGCATCGAATGGGCGACGCGGATGATGGACTCGACCAGCATGCGACCGTCCGGGCTGCCCGCCAGGCCGTTGACGAAGAGCCGGTCGATCTTGAGCTTGCGGCAGCGCATGCGGCGCAGATAGGCCAGCGAGCTGTAGCCGGTGCCGAAGTCGTCGATCGCCAGCACATAACCCTGGCTCTGCAGGGTCAGCACGATGGAGTCGGGCTTATCGAGGTCCTCGAACACCGAGGACTCGGTGAGCTCGAACTCCAGGCTGGCCGGCCCCAGGCCCAGCTCGCCGAGCAGGCCCAGAAAGCGCTCGCGCTGCTGCACGCGCCGGCATTGGCGCGAGGACAGATTGATCGCCACCGGCGGGCAGTTCAGGCCGGCGGCATGCATGGCGTCGAGATCGCGGCGCAGCACGCGCAGCGCATGCAGGCCCAGCTCGACGATCAGGCCCGAGGCCTCGGCCACCGGGATGAACTCGGCCGGCGAGACCCAGCCGCGCTGCGCATGCTGCCAGCGCGACAGGCCCTCGAAACTCACCAGCCGGCCCTGGGCGTCGAACAGGGGCTGGTAGGCCAGCTCCAGCGTGCCCGCCTGCAAGGCCTCGCGCAGCTCCTGTTCCAGGCGCAGGCGGGCGCGCTCGCCCTCGCCGAACTCGGGCGAGTAGAGCTGGTAGCCGTCCTTGCCCTGGCGCTTGGCATGCACCATCGCAGCATCGGCGCATTGCATCGCCTCGGTGGCGTTGCCGGCATCGCGCGGCACCAGGGCCACCCCCACCGAGGCGCTGACGCGCAGCCAGTTGTCGCGCTCGCCCACCGGCTGCGGCAGCAGGCTCAGCACCTGCCCGGCCATGCGGCGCGCCTGCTCCTCGTCCACCGGCGCCTCCATCAGCATCGCGAATTCGTCGCTCGCCAGGCGCGCCACGGTATCGCCCGAGCGCGCCAGGCTGCGCAGGCGCTGCGCCACCGTCTGCAGCACCAGATCGCCGCAGGCATGGCCGTCGTTGTCGTTGATCTGCTTGAAGTTGTCGAGGTCGATCACCAGCAGGGCCAGGCCCTGCCCATGGCGCGGGCCGCGCTGCACCGCGCGCTCCAGCGCAAGCCGGAAGGCCTCGCGGTTGGGCAGGTCGGTGAGGGCGTCGTTGAGGGCCAGGTAGCGGGTGCGGCGCTGCGCCTCGCGCACATCGGCGCGCAGGCGGTGCGCGGCCAGCCAGGCCAGGCCCAGCGCCGCCACCAGCATGCCCGAGGCCACGCCGACGAAGCGCAGCAGGTCGATCCAGATGCCATCGCGGCGCGCCTGCACCACCAGCCGCCCGACGCTGGTCTGGTTGGCCTGCACCGCCGCCACGACCTCCTGCTGACCCGCCATGCGCTCCAGCCAGCCGCGCTCCAGCCGCACGCGCTGATAGCCGCTCAGCGTGCTGCCATCGGGGCGGAACAGCACCGCGGTGACGACCTCGGGCGCATCGTCGAAGGCGCTCAGGATCTCGGCCGCGTCGTCGCGGTTGTCGAACACCATGGCGGCCGAGGCGGTGCGCGCCACCAGGTTGACCTGGGTCTGCAGATCCTCCTGGAAGCGCTCGGCCAGGGCCAGGTATTGCGCCAGCGTGAGCAGCAGGGCAAAGGTCAGCAGCGCGCCGATCGCCAGCATGGCATCGCGCTGGCGGTAGAAGAACTGCTGCAGGTCGAGGTTTTTAATCATCGTCAGGTTCAGGCCTTGCGCACATAGCGGGCCAGCCGCAGCAGCTTGGTGCTGATCTCCAGGCCGGCGCGGCGCGCCGATTCCAGGCCGATGTCGAAGACCACGCGGCCGTCCTCGATCTGCAGGCTCAGCATCGCGCCCAGGCTCAGCATGGCCGGCGCCTCGGTGACCAGCAGCACCGGTTTGTCGGCCACCGCGGCGCGCGGCGCATCGAAGCCCGCACCCACCAGGGCGACATGGCAGCCGCCCAGCTGCTCGCCGCGCACGCGCCGCAGCTCCAGCGCATGGCCGTTGACGCGGCGGCCGGCCAGGCCCTCCAGCGCGGTGGCCAGCGGCCCCTCATCCGCCAGGCACAGCTGCAAGGCCTGGCCCTGCGGCAGGGCGGTGCCGGGCCATTCCACGAACAGCAGGCTGCGGAACACGATCTGCGCCTTCAGCTCCTCGGGCGGCAGGGGCTGGGCGCTGGCCGCCGCCGTCGCCAGCAGCTGCGCGCACAGCAGCGCCCATCCGCGCGGCGGCCGGCGGGGGGTGAGGCGCGGTGCGGACAAGCCCATGGTTCAGAAGCGGATCTGCCAGTCCAGATGCAGGGAGCGCCGCGGCCGCGGCAGGCGCGTGGACAGCGTATCGGGCGGCGCGGGGTCGTAGTTGGCGCGATCGGTGGCGTTGAGCACCCGCAGGGCCAGGTCTTGCCCCCGCCAGCCGGTGTAGCGCAACACCGCGTTGAGGCTGTACAGCGCCGGCACCTCGCTGCGGCCGAGGCGCTTGTCCATCGCCAGCCACTCGGTCGCGAGCGTCCAGTCGGGCCGCAGCGGGGCGATCAGATGCCCCTTGAAGAGCCAGCGCGGCGAGTTGCTGAGGCGCTCGCCGCGGTTGCGCGCATCCGCCAGCGAGAGATTGGCGCGCCACTGCCAGCCCGAGGCACGCCGCTGCTCCAGGCCCAGGTCCAGGCCCTGGGTGCGCATGCGCGAGAGGTTCTCGTAGCGCGACAGGCCCTCGTCGCCCTGCAGCGGCACGAACTCGATCATGTCGCGCATGCGCGTGACATAGGCATTCAGGCTGAAGGCCAGGTCGGGCTTTAGCGCACGCTCCCAGGCCAGCTCCAGCGTGCCGAGCTTTTCCGGCGCCAGGCCGGGGTGGGCCAGCTGGGACACATCGTCGGCATAGAAGCGCTCGGCCAGGTTGGCGGGCCGGAAGGCGCGCCCGGCCATCAGCTTGATGGACTCGTCCTGGCGCGGCCGGTAGACCAGGGCCAGGCGCGGCGACCATTGCGCCGTGCGGTCCTGCACGCGGTCCAGGCGCAGCCCGGTGGTGAGCTGCCATTGCTCGGAGAGATGCCAGGAGTCCTGCGCGAACAGGCCCAGGCTGCGCAGCGGCTCGTCGCTGTCCAGCAGCAGGCGGTGGGGCTGCTCGTCGAAATTGCGCTGCACGCCATGGCGCAGCAGGCGCGCATCGACGCCCAGTGCCAGCTCATGGTTGAGCCAGCCGCGCCATTGCGTGCGCGCCTCCAGGCCCAGCCAGCGCGCCACCGCCTCGTCGCGGTTGATGAGCAGCGGCGCGTCCTCGGTCTCGCCGGCATAGACGTAGCGGCCATGGAAACCGCTGCGCGCCAGCGAGAGGCGCAGGCTGCGGCGCCAGTCGCTCACCCAGGCACCGTCGTAGGCGATCTCGCCATACAGGTACTGGTCGCGGTAGTCGGTGCCCGGCGCGCCCGGCAGGGTGCCATAGGGCGCCACCGCGATGGACTTGCTGCGCACCATGCTGGCGGCCGAGACGCGCCAGGCGCCCAGCCGGTATTTCAGGAAGGCGCTGCTGTAGGACAGGCCGTCCAGGCCGCCCAAGCTGCCGGCGGGCAGGCCCAGCTCGGGCAGCTCCAGGGTCTCGCCACGCGCATGCTGCAGGTTCAGGCCCACGAAGAGGTCGCCCCCGCCCAGCTCGGCACTGCCGTACTGCAGCATGGCGCGGCGCTCGCCAAAGCTGCCCAGCGAGCCCTTCAGCGTCCAGCCCGGCGCATCGGCGCCATCCAGGGTGACGAGGTTGACCACGCCGAACAGCGCATTGCCGCCGTACACCGAGGAGCCCGGGCCATGCACCAGCTCCACGCGCTTGACCCAGTCGGCCACCAGGGGAAACTCGAACTCGGGCAGGGCCTGGTCGTAGAGCGCATCGTTGACGCGAAAGCCGTCGATCGCCACCAGCAGGCGCGCGTTGTAATCACCCGGCCGGTTGAAGCCACGCACGCCCACGCTGGAATACTGCCGCGTGCTGCTCAGATAGATGCCGGGCAGGCGCTCCAGCATGTCGGCCACCGTGACATGGCCCAGCTGCGCCGCCTCCTGGCGCCCGAACACGCTCACCGCGGCCGGCGCATCGAGCAGGCTCTGGGCAAAGCGGGAAGGGCCAAGCACCTCTTGCCGCAGCAGGCTTTCAAGTGCGGCTTCGTCGTCCGCCGCGGCATGGGCGGCATTCGCCAGCAAGGCCAGCGATCCCAAACGCAGCAGCCATATGGCATGTCTCATGTAGTTTTTACGGGCCTCAGCGGACCCTTGGCAGCTGAGCGCCTACTCTACGGTCTGCCGTCCCGAATGTCACATGCGAAGCCCGCTCAGCCGCGATTTTGTTCCTGTTGCGCCGCATTGCTGGCGGCGCCCTTGGCGGCAAAAGATTCACGTAAGCGTTTTAGTTTCTCGCGCGGGTCTTCCTTGATGCCGCTTTCGTGCAGCTTCATCTCGGCGATGAAACGGCTGGGGATGCCCATCACCAGCTCGCGCGCCTTCTTGCGCCGGCGCAGGGTGCTCACCGCCAGCGTGGTGCGCGCGCGGGTGATGCCCACATACATCAGGCGGCGCTCCTCCTCGAGGCGCTGCGCGGTCATCTCCTCCTCGTCGGCCTTGAAGGGCAAGAGCCCCTCGTTGACGCCGGCCAGGAACACATGCGGCCATTCCAGGCCCTTGGACGCATGCAGGGTGGTGAGCACCACCTGGTCCTGCTCGTCGCCGCGCTCGGCCAGCGAGAGGATCACGCTGATGGTCTGCGCCACCTGCAGCACGGTCTGCTTGGGCTCTTCGAAGGTCACGCCACCGTCGCTGCTGACCTGGCCGCCGCAGCGCTTGGCCACCCAGTCGACGAAGTCCAGCACATTGTTCCAGCGCGCCGCCGCGGCCTTCTCGTTCTCTTCGTTGTCGTAGAGATGCTGCTCGTAGCCGATGTCCTTGAGCCACTCCATGAAGAGCGCCTTGGCGTCCTCGCCGCCCTCGGTATGGCGGGCCTTGTACTCGAGGTCGTTGATGTAGCGGCCGAACTCGTGCAGCGAGCCGATCGCCTTCTTGCTCAGCACGGTGATGAGCGAGTCGGAGAACAGCGCCTCGTACATGCTGACCTTCCACTTGCCGGCGAACTGGCTCAGCGAGCCCAGCGTCTGGTGGCCGATGCCGCGCTTGGGCGTGGTGATGGCGCGCAGGAAGGCGGGGTCGTCGTCCTGGTTCACGAGCAGGCGCAGCCAGGCGCACAGGTCCTTGATCTCGCTCTTGTCGAAGAAGCTCTGGCCGCCGCTGACCTTGTAGGGGATCTCGGCGCGGCGCAGCGCCTGCTCGAAGATGCGCGCCTGGTGGTTGGCGCGGTAGAGGATGGCGAAATCGGCGAACTTGACCGCCGCGCCCAGATTGGCGCGGATGGCCTGGATGCGCGCCACCGCGCGCTCGGCCTCATGCTCCTCGCCATCGGCCTCCAGCAGGGCCACCGGCTCGCCATCGCCGAACTCGCTCCAGAGCTTCTTCTCGAACAGCTTGGGGTTGACGGCGATGACGTTGTTGGCGGCGCGCAGGATGTTGCCGGTGGAGCGGTAGTTCTGCTCCAGCGGGATCACCTTGAGCTGCGGGAAGTCCAGCGGCAGGCGCTTGAGGTTCTCGATGGTGGCGCCGCGCCAGCCGTAGATGCTCTGGTCGTCGTCGCCCACCGCGGTGAACATGGCGCGCTCGCCCACCAGCTGTTTGAGCAGGTCGTACTGCACCGCGTTGGTGTCCTGGTACTCGTCCACCAGCACATAGCGCAGCTGATCCTGCCACTTGCCGCGCGCCTCGGCGTCCTCGCTGAGCAGCTTGAGCGGCAGGCTGATGAGGTCGTCGAAGTCCACCGCCTGGTAGGCCGCCAGGCGCTCCTGGTAGCGGCCCATCACCACCGCGGCGACGCGCTCGTTCTCGTCCTTGGCGGCCTTCATCGCCTGTTCCGCGTTCAGGCCCATGTTCTTCCACAGCGAGATGGTCCATTGCCAGGAACGGGCCTGGTTGGCATCGGTGGTGCCGCCGGCATCGCGCAGCACGCCCAGCACATCGTCGCTGTCGAGGATGGAGAACTGCTCCTTCAGGCCCACCCGCGTGCCCTCGGCGCGCAACAGCCGCACGCCCAGGCTGTGGAAGGTGGAGATCGCCAGGTCCTTGGCGGCGCGTGCGCCCACCAGCTGCTTGGCGCGCTCGCGCATTTCCTGCGCCGCCTTGTTGGTGAAGGTGATGGCGGCGATGTTCTTGGCCTGGTAGCCGGCCTGCAGCAGGCGCGCGATCTTGGTGGTGATGACGCGCGTCTTGCCCGAACCGGCGCCGGCCACCACCAGGCAAGGGCCGTGCAGATGGTGCACCGCCTCGAGCTGGGCGGGATTGAGGGTTTCGGCCATGGCGGGAACGGGAAAGGGAAATCTAGGCGGTGCGCGGGCCGCGCATCATATCGGGCGGGGCTTGCAGGCCCAGGCCCAGCAGCAGGAGCGCCTCGAACACAAAGGCGGCGCGCGGCGCATCGACCAGGCTGTCGAACAGCCCCACCACCAGAAAACCCAGCAAGGCCGCCGCCAGGGCCGGTGCGAGTTCATGCTTGCGCGCCGCCCCCAGGCTGAGCCTCCAGAGCGCCATCAGCAGCAGGGCGCTCCACAGCCCCAGCCCCACCAGACCCTGCTCGAACAGCACATGCAGGGGCAGGCTCTTCATATGCCAGGGCAGGTGCAGCTTGTCGCTGGAAAACAGCCAGTACGCCAGTTCCTCGCTGAAGTCGCCGTTGCGCAGCAGTTCGCGACCGCGCGCGTCGCTGAGCTGCAGGTCCGACACCATCAGCATGCGCGCGCGGCTGGCCAGGGCCACCGAGAACACCACGGACTCGGGCGCATACCAGCGCCCACCCCAGGACGCGCGTTGCCCCAGGATCAGTGTCAGGTCTTGCCATTGACCCGGTTTGGCCTTCACCGCCACGTCTTTCTCGACGCAGCCATCGTCGTAGAGCAGATGCTTGTTGCACAACTCGGCGTGAAAGCTCAGGTCCTGTTCGGCGCGCAGCCTGGCGCGCAAGGTGATCGGGCCCTCGGGGGCATCGATACGCTGCGAGACGCGCAGCAACTCGCCCCAGCCCAGCGTATGGGTGCCGCCGGTCAGCGTCAGCGCCGTCTTGCCCTCTTGCGTCACGACGCGATAGTCGCCGGGGCGCGCCTTCTCGCCCGCGGCCAGGAAGTTGGCCGAGGCAAAGCGCCCCGCGCCGCGCCCCCACCACAGCTGGGTGCTGCCGTCCAGCAAGCCCAGACCTTGCCGCCAATGCTGTTCGCGCGTGCCCATGTCGCGATCCGTGTTGCCCAGGCGCGAGCCCAGATAGGCCCCGCCCAACAGGCTACCCACCAGCATGCCGCCCAACAGCAGCGCGCCCAGCGCGGCACTGCGCACGCGCCAGGACAGGCCTTCCAGTTGCCAGCCCGGCCGCCCCGCCAGCAACGGCGTCAGCGCCAGCCCCAGCAGGGGCCAGGCCACCGTGCCCAGCTCGACCGCACCGGACCAGCTCCAGGCCACCACCGCTACCTGGCCCAGACTCCAGTACCAGGCGCCCCACATCAGCAGTTCGCGCAGCACGCCCAGACGTCTGCCACGCTGGCCCAGCAGCAGACACAGCAGAGCTGCCACCACGCTCAGCACATAGGCGGACTTGGGCACGCGCTCGGCCACGCCCGCTGACGCCAGACTCAGGAACATGCCCAGGACGGCGCCGCTGAACAACACCAGGCCACGCTGCAGCGCGGTCCAGTCGCCCGGCTCACGGCGCGTGCCCAGCAAGCCCATCAGGCACAGCAAGAGGGCCAGCACCACCCGGTAGCCGCCTGCGGGGAAGAGCAGCCAGGCAGCCGCCAGCGCCGGCAGCAGCACCAGCGTCAAGCCACGCAAGCGCTTCAGCCGCTGCGTCCGCTCGCGTGGCACGACATGGGCGCGCCACCAAAGCCACAGCATCAGGCCCGTACTCAGCAGCAAGGCCAGGTAGAGCCCGCGCGAGAAGCTGGTCAGCACCGCGTAGGCCGCCAGCAGGGCCAGCAACAGCAAGGGCACGAACAGACGCGGCGAGCGAAACCTCAGCAGGCCCGCCAGCACAAAGGGAAAGCCCATGGCCAGCGCACCATCCAGCGTGGCGCCGCCCACATGCATCTCCCAGAAGCTGCCGGTGGTGCGGTAGTCGGCCGAAAAGTTGAGCAGCCCGGTGTAGGCCCAGCGCTCCGCCAGCGCAGGCAGGCTGGCGGCCAGCAGGTACAGGCACAGGGAGGCGATGACGAGGCTGTCCAATCCTAGCCCGCCCCGCTCGGCCAGGCGCGCCGCACGACTCCACACCGGCAGCAGCAGCAGCACCCAGAAAAAGGCCTTCACCGCACGCAGGCTGTTCATGGGCTCCAGATAGCCCTGGAACCAACCGAAGCTGAAGCCGCCGGCGTCCTCCAGGCCGCGCTGCGCCGCCAAAGTCAGGCTCGCGGCATAGGCCAGCAACAGCAAGGCCTGCCCGGGCGTCCACAGCAGCGGACGCGCGCTGGGGGGATGCAGGCCCGGCCGTACCTGGGCACGTGCCAGATAGCCACCCACCGCCACCGACAACACCAGCAGGTCCATTTCCTCGAAGCTGATCCAGCCCGTCCACGGCGCGAAACCGAGCAGCGGGATGGTCGCCAGCATCAGCCAGGGCCAGCGATCCGCCCAGCGAAAAGCCGCCGCGCTGCTCAAGAGCAGCAAGGCCGCGGCCAGCGCGGGCCAGCGCGGGTAATGGCCGGACAGCCAGAGTCCGGCGAGCAGACAGGCCAGCGCCATCAGCCCGGGCATGAGCCGCCAACGCTGGGAGCCGATGGGAATGGATGGGTTCATGCGCGTGCCAAGCTCCTGTGCGGCGCATGATAGCCAGCCGCCGCATCCTATGATGCCCCCACCTGCCGCAGCGGCCTCCGCGCCCACTCTCTGCATGCACGATCCCAGCCGCCGCCGCTATCTTGCCGCCGCCCTTGCCGCCGGCAGCGCACCGCTGTTCATCCGCCATGCCGGCGCGGCCGAGGCCGGGCAGCGCTTTGCGCTCGGCATCGCCTCCGGCTGCCCGCGCCCGGAGCGGCTGGTGCTGTGGACGCGGCTGATGGGCGAGGATCTGCCGGCCAGCGTGCCGGTGCAATGGGAGCTGGCCGAGGACGAGAGCTTCGGCCGCATCGCCGCGCACGGCAGCGAGACCGCCCTGGCGGAGGATGCGCACAGCGTGCATGCCGAACCGCAGGGGCTCAAGTCCGACCGCTGGTATTGGTATCGCTTCAGCGCGCTGGGCACGCGCAGCCCGGTGGGGCGCACGCGCACCGCGCCGGCGGCCGATGCGTCGGTGGCCTCGCTGCGCTTTGCGATCGCCTCCTGCCAGCGCTGGGATCATGGCGCATACGCCGCCTGGCGCGACATGGTCGGGCAGGAACTGGACCTGGTGCTGTTCCTGGGCGACTACATCTACGAATACGCCAGCCCGCTCACCAGCAATGCGCCGCGCCGCCATGCCGGCGGGCCCTGCCGCACGCTGGCCGATTACCGCGCCCGCTACGCCCAGTACAAATCAGACCCGGCGCTGCAGGCCATGCATGCGCGCGCGCCCTGGATGCTGACCTGGGACGACCACGAGATCGAGAACGACTATGCCGCCGGCCAGTCGCAGACCCTCGACCCCGGCTTCGCGCGGCGCCGTGCCGACGCCACCAAGGCCTACTGGGAACACCTGCCCTTCCCCAAGGCGCTGCGCCCGCAGGACACCGAGCTGCGCATCGTCGACCAGCTCGACTGGGGCCGGCTGGCGCGCCTCATCACCCTGGACGATCGGCAGTGGCGCGACCCGCAGGCCTGCCCCAAGCCCGGCCGTGGCGGCTCCAACACGGTGGCGCTGGCGGATTGCCCGAGCTTGCTGGCACCCGGCCGCACGCTGCTGGGCGCCGCCCAGGAGCGATGGCTGGCGCGCAGCTGGGACGCCGAGCGCCCCTGGAACCTGCTGGGCCAGCAAACCCTGATGACGCGCATGAACTGGGGCGCGGCGGCCAAGCCGAGCTACTGGACCGATGGCTGGGACGGCTATCCCGCCGCGCGCCAGCGCCTGCTGCAAGGCATGCTGGCGGCCGGGGCGCGCAACCCGGTGGTGCTGGGCGGCGACGTGCATGCCAACTACGTGGCCGATCTGAAGCTGGATTTCGACGACCCCAAGGCGCCGGTGCTGGCCAGCGAGTTCTGCGGCACCTCGATCAGCAGCCAGGGCCTGCTCAGCGAGCGCGTGCAGCGGGCCCTGCCGCAGAACCCGCATATCCGGCTCGGTCGCAGCGACGAGCGCGGCTACATGCTGTTCCAGCTCACGCCCGGGCGCCTCGAGGCCGAGCTGCGCAGCGTGCTGCAGCCCTGGGACGCGGCCAGCGAGATGCGCGTGCAAGCGCGCTTTGCGGTGGAGGCAGGCAGGCCCGGCGCGCAGGAGGCCTGAGCGCTAGGGACCCTCTGCATAACTCCCATGGGTCGCGGCGGGATCTTTGCGGGATGCTGGCCAAGGCGCGGACCGCCGCCCAGACCGATGTCTGGGCAAGGTTTGCAACGCCGGCCAGCGCCCGCAAAGACCCGCCCCATGTGGGTTTGCGAGAGAACGGGCCGCCGCGGGCGTTGCGCCGCTTGGCATCGGGCAGCGAGCCCGACCTGCGCGGCGCGCCTACTCGGCGGCCCGTTCTCTCGCAAACGCAGCCCATGGGAGTTATGCAGAGGGTCCCTAGTCGTGCGAGGGCGAGGCCGCCGGCGCTGGCAGCGCACTTGCCAGCTGCGGGCGCAGCCGTTCTTGCTGCAGGTCCTGCCAGACCTCGGCACTGGCGCTGGAGGCGGGCGGCGGCAACTCGGGCGCCGCCCGCCCCTGCCGGAACACCAACCAGGCGAGCGAGGCGCACAGGCACAGCGCCGCCAGCACGATGCCCCATTTGGGCCAGGACGGTGACTTGTGCCGCCGCCTGGGCGCGCCGGGCATGGGCTCGACCTCGGGCACCAGGGTGGGCACGGGCGTGTGCGCCAGCGCCGAATGGCTCTCGCCGGCCATCCAGGCCTGGATGTCGCGGGCCAGCGCCTGTGGCGATGCGTGGCGCTGCGCCAGCGACTCGGCCACCGCCTTGTGCAAGAGCGCGTCCAGGCTGTAGCGCTGCGCGGCGGTGAGCGACAGCCAGGTGGCGAGCGAGCGCACCGGGGCGTTCAGCGTTTCCTGCTTGGGCAGGCGGCCATTCACCAGCAGGCACAGCAACATGCCCACCGCAAAGGCCTCGCTGGCATCGCTGGGCGGCATGCCCGCGGCCAGCTCGGGCGCCACGAAGGGCTTGGCGGCACTGCAGAAGGGTGCGTCCAGGTTGTCGGCGGCATCGAACTGCGACACCAGGCCCTGGCCCATCAGATAGAGATGCTGGGCCGGCGTGAGCCACAACATGCTGGGATCGAGCTCGCGCAACAGCATGCCCTGCTGATGCGCGGTGTCGAGCAGCTCGCACAACTCCAGCACCAGCTGCAGGCGCTTGTTGAGCGGCAGGTCCATGGCCGCCGGCAGCAGGGGCTGGCCCTCCACCCAGGCGAGCACCAGATAGGGCAGGCCGGCCGGGGTGAGGCCGCTGTCCAGCGTGACGATCAGGCCGGGCCGGCCGAACTCGCCGCCCTCGCCCTGGCCATCGGCGAAGCGCAGCAGCACGGCCTTGGCATCGTCGGCATGGTGGAACACCAGCACCGCCGCATGATCATCGATCGCCAGCGCATGCTCGGCCTTGTACCAATGGCCCGAGGCGCAGGCCTGCAGGGGCTGGACGATGCGCCAGACGCCCAGACGCTCGCCCTCCGGCAGCAAGGGCACGGCGGCCGGTGCCGATGGGCTGACGGGGTCGGGGTCGCTGAGGTAGTCGTCGCTCATGGTGAACCCCGCATATTAGCCGCCCGGGCTGGCTGGCCGGTCCCCGCTTTCAGCTTCCGTTCATGCCTGGCTTGCGATACTTCACGCCCATGCAAGCCATCCTCGCCGTCACCCTGCCCTTCTTCGCCCTGGTGCTGTGCGGCTACCTGGCGGCGCAGCGCGGCGTGCTGGCGGAATCGGCCATCCCCGGCCTGAACGGCTTCGTGCTGTTCTTCGCCCTGCCCTGCATGCTGTTCCGCTTCGGCCAGAGCACGCCGCTGCTGGAGCTGCTCAACCCGGTGGTGCTGGGCATCTACCTGCTCGTGGCGCTGGCCGTGGTGGGCATCACCATCGCGGTGAGCCTCTCGGAGGCGGTGCATCTGAAGGACGCCGCCTTCGGTGCCCTGGTCGCGGCCTTTCCCAACACCGGCTTCATGGGCGTGCCCCTGCTGGTGGCCCTGCTCGGACAGGCCGCCGCGGGGCCGGTGATCTGCACCATCCTGGCAGATTTGTTCGTCACCAGCTCGCTGTGCATCGCGCTGGCGCGCGCGCACGATGCCAATGGCGCCGATGCGCTGCGCATGGCGCTGCGCGGCGCGCTCTCCAATCCGCTGCCCTGGTCGATCGCGCTGGGCGCCGGTACCGCCCTGCTGGGCCTGCAACTGCCGGGCCCGCTGAACTCGGTGATCAAGATGCTGGCCGATGCGGCCACGCCGGTGGCGCTGTTCACGATCGGCGCGGTGCTGTGGCGCGCCGGCCAGCATGCGCACCGCCGCACCCCCTGGCAGCGCTTCCTGCCGGTGGCCCTGATCAAGCTGCTGCTGCACCCGGCGCTGGTGTTCGCGCTGGGCCTGGTGGCGCGCCGGCTGGGCGCCCCGCTGTCGGATTTCCAGCTGACCGTGCTGACCCTGGCGGCGGCCCTGCCCAGCGCCAGCAATGTCTCGCTGCTGGCCGAACGCTATGGCGCCGACAACGGCCGCGTGGCGCGCATCATCCTGGCCTCCACCGCGCTGGCCTTCCTCAGCTTCACCACCCTGGCCTGGCTGCTCGGGGCGCAGCCGCGCTGAGGCACACTGCTGGCCATGCTTTCCCGCTTCCGCCCGCTGCTGCCCTTTCTTTGCCTCGCCCTGCTCGCCACGGCCGCGCGGGCGGCGCCGGTGCACACCGGCTACCAACAGCCCTCGCCCGCGGTGCGCGAGCTGCTGGACGCCGCGCCGCTGCCGCGCTATCTGATTTCGCCCGACAAGCAACACCTGGCCCTGCTCGAGCAGCGCCGTTACAGCAGCCTGGATGAGCTGGCCCGCCCCACCCTGAAGCTGGCCGGCCTGCGCTTCGACGCCGCCACCGGCGTGCCCGCCGGCACGCCGCAGATCCAGCGCCTGCGCCTGCGCGCGCTGCTCAATCCCGAGGCGCCGGAGCGCAACGTCGAGCTGCCCGCGGGCGGCCTCATCCACAGCTTCAGCTGGGCGCCGGACGGCCAGCGCTTCCTGATCGAACGGCGCAGCGATGCCGGCAACGAGCTCTGGGTGGGCGAGACCGCCAGCGGCCGGCTGCGCCAGGTGCCGGGCCTGCGCCCCAGCGAGGTGCTGGCACCGGGCGAACTGGCCTGGCTGAACGCGCATGAGCTGGTGCTCGCCACCATCCCCGACCGCCGCGGCGCGCCCCCGGCCGCCCCGCGCGTGCCGAACGCACCGGTGGTGCAGGAGAGCCTGGGGCGCGCCTCGCCCGAGCGCAGCTATGCCGACCTGCTGAAGTCGCCGCATGACGAGGCCTTGTTCGAATTCCACGCCCGCGCCACGCTCACCTGGGTGGACCTGCACAGCCTGCAGAGCCGCGATCTGCCGGCTACCGCGATGTTCACCAGCATCAGCAGCGTGGGCGAGGGCCAGTACCTGCTGACCGAGCGCATCACCCGCCCCTTCAGCTACACCCTCACCGTCGACGACTTCCCCACCGTGGTGGAGCTGCGCGGCCGCGACGGCAAGCTCTTGCGCGAGATCGCCAAGGTGCCGATGCGCAACGGCATCGCCATCGACGCGGTGCAGGCCGGGCCGCGCGTGTTCTACGCCTCGCCCAACAAGGACGCGGCGATCTACTGGGTGGAAGCGCTGGACGGCGGCAACCCGAATGCGCGCGTGGCCTTCCGCGATCGCGTGATGCGCCTGGACCCGCCCTTCACCGGCGAAGCCATGGAGGTGCAGCGCATGCCGCACCGCTTCACGCGGCTGCGCTTTCTGGACGATGGCCAACGTGCCCTCCTGACCGAGGAAGACCGCCAGCGCGCCTGGACCCGAACCTATCTGCTGCCCTTGCACGGCACGCAGAGCCGGCCCCTGTTCGAGCACTCGGTGCGCGAGCGCTACCGCCATCCCGGCACGCCGCTGATGCGCACCCTGCCGAATGGCCACCAGGTGGTGCAGACCCAAGGCGGCGACCACATCCTGCTGCAGGGCCAGGGCGCCACGCCGCGCGGCGACCGCCCCTTCCTGGACCGCTACTCGCTGCGCGACGGCGGCGTACAGCGCCTGTTCCAGTCGGCCGATGCGCCCTACGAGCAACCGCTGCTGCTGCTCGACCCGCAGCGCCTGGTGACACTACGCGAAAGCCCCAGCGAGTCGCCCAACCTCTGGCTGCGCGAACTCAACGCCAGCGGCTATGGCGCGGCCCAGGCGCTCACCCGCAGCAAGGACCCGACGCCGCAGCTGCGCAAGGTAAAGCGCGAGCTGGTGAGCTTCAAGCGCGCCGACGGCGTGGAGCTCTCCTTCTGGATGTACCTGCCGCCCGACTACAAGGAAGGCGAGCGCCGCCCCACCCTGGTGTGGGCCTATCCGCTGGAGTACAGCGATGCCGCCATCGCCGGCCAGGTGAGCGGCTCGGCCAACCGCTACCTCAACGTGGCCGGCAGCAGCCCCTTGCTGCTGGTGCTGGACGGCTTTGTGGTGCTGCAGGACGCCACCATGCCTATCGTCGGCGATCTGAAGACCGTCAACGACGGCTTCATCGAGCAGATCACCATGAATGCCCGCGCCATCATCGACAAGGCCGAGGAGCTGGGCGTCTCCGACCCCAAGCGCATGGCGGTGGGCGGCAACAGCTATGGCGCCTTCATGGCCGCCAACCTGCTCGCCCACACCGATCTTTTCAAGGCCGGCATCGCGCGCAGCGGCGCCTACAACCGCACGCTCACGCCCTTCGGTTTCCAGAGCGAGCGCCGTTCGCTGTGGGAGGCCAAGGAGCTGTACCTGAAGCTCTCGCCCTTCATGTATGCGCCGCAGATCAAGGAGCCGCTGCTCTTGATCCATGGCGAGGCCGACAACAACGTCGGCACCCAGCCGATGCAGAGCGAGCGCCTCTACCTGGCGCTGGCCGGCACCGGCGGCACCACCCGCTATGTGCTGCTGCCCGGCGAGGCGCATGGCTACGCGGCGCGCGAATCGGTGGGCCATGTGCAGTGGGAGATGAGCCAGTGGCTCAAGACCCATTTAGGTGACCCGCGCGCGCCCTGATCAGATCGCCAGCGGGTCCACATCCACCGCCCAGCGCAGCAGGCCCTTGTGCTCGCGCTTGAGCGCGTGCAGCTCGGGCATCCATTGCCACAGCAGGCGCTGCAGCGCGCCGCGCGTGGGCGATTCCACCAGCATCTGCAGGCGCTCCACATTCGCCACCCGCGCCACGCTCATGGGCACGGGCGGGTAGACCAGCACGGTCTGCGCGTCGGGCAGCGTGCCGGCATGGCGCGCCGCGGCCTCCAGGAAACCCTGTGCCGCCTCCACCGTGCGCGCCTCGGCGCGCAGCAGGGCCAGGTGTGAATAGGGCGGCAGGCCGGCCGATTCGCGCTCGGCCAGCTGGCTCTTGGCAAAGGCCTCGAAGTCATGCCTGAGCAGCGACTGGTAGAGGGCGTGCTGTGGATGCCAGGTCTGCAGCCACATCTCGGAGCGCGCGGCCGCTTCGGCATCGCGCCCGGCGCGGCCGGCCGCCTGCATCAGCAGGGCGAAGAGGCGCTCGGGGGCACGGAAGTCGCTGCTGAACAGGGCCGCATCGGGGTTCACCGCCGCCACCAGGGTGATGCGGCGGAAGTCGTGGCCCTTGGTGATCATCTGCGTGCCCACCAGAATGTCCACCTCGCCGGCGTGCACGGCGCCCAGCTGCGCCTCCAGCGCGCCCTTCAGGCGCGTGGAGTCGGCATCGATGCGCGCCACGCGCGCCTCGGGCAGGGCCGCGGCCAGCTGCTCCTCCAGCCGCTCGGTGCCCTGGCCCAGCGGCGCGATGTCCTGGTTGCCGCAATCGGGGCAGGCGCGCGGCACGCGCTCGCTGAAGCCGCAGTGGTGGCAGCGCAGCGTGCGGTCGCCCTTGTGGAAGACGCGGTAGGCGCTGCAATGCGGGCATTCGCTCTTCCAGCCGCATTCGCCACAATGCAGCACCGGCGCATAGCCGCGCCGGTTCAGGAAGATCAGGCTCTGCTCGCCGCGCTGCAGGCGCTCGCGCAGCGCCGCCAGCAGCGGTTGCGCCAGCGCCGTGGTAACGCCCTGCTTGCGCGGCAGCAGGTTCATGTCGTAGATGCGCAGGCGCGGCATGGCCCCACCACCAATGCGCTGCGGCAGGGCCAGACGCCGATAGCGGCCGGTATTGGCGTGCTGCCAGCTCTCCAGCGAGGGCGTGGCCGAGCCCAGGATCACCGGCACGCGCTCCAGGTGCGCGCGGTACACCGCCAGGTCGCGCGCCGAGTAGCGCGCACCATCCTGCTGCTTGTAGGAGGGGTCGTGCTCCTCGTCCACCACGATCAGGCCCAGGCGCGGCATCGAGGCGAACACCGCCAGCCGCGTGCCCAGCACCAGTTCGGCCTGGCCCAGATGGGCGGCCAGCCAGTTGCGCAGACGCTGCGCGGGCGTGAGGCCGCTGTGCAGCGAGACGATGCGATGGCCCTGGAAGCGCTCGGCAAAGCGCGCCTCCAGTTGCGGCGTCAGGTTGATCTCGGGCACCAGCACCAGCACCTGGCGGCCCTGGTTCAGCGCATGCTCGGCGGCGCGCAGATAGACCTCGGTCTTGCCGCTGCCGGTCACGCCATGCAGGAGCACGGGCGCCGGCGCCGATCCGGTCGCGTCGCTGGCGCGCTCGGCCAGCAGCAGCGCATCCAGCTGCGCCAGCACCTCGGCCTGGGCCGGGCTCAGCTCGGGGCGCTGCGCGCTCGGCGCCTCGTCCTTGGCCTCGGCTTCCACCCACTTGTGCAATTTCTTCAGCCGGCCCTGCAACTGCTTGGCATCCAGCTCGCGCAGCTGCGGCGGCAGCACCGAGAGCGCCACCTCGCCGACGCTGCGCTGGTAATAGCTGGCGGCAAAGTCCAGCAGGCGGCGCCAGTTCAGCGTCAGCGGTGGCAGCTCCAGCAGGGCCTGGCCGATCGGGCGCAGCGCCGTGTCCGGCAAGACCTGACCCTCGGCATCCGCATCGGCGGGCAAGGGGTCCCAGACGATGCCGGTGAGCTCGCGCTTGCCCAGCGGCACCTGCACCAGGCTGCCGGGCGGCAGCGCCTGCTCGCTCAGATAGTCCAGCGGCGCGCCAATACCGCTGTGCTGGGGCGCGTCCACCGCCACCCGCAGCCTACAGATCGGATTAGAAACGCCGCTTAAGTCCATGATTCAAAGGGGCTTTCCGGGAATCCACATCAGCCTGTGGATAACTTTGTGGGAAACATATTCAATTTCTTCCCGACGCTGCCGTCCGCTAAGCGCACGGCCCGCCAGCCCCGGGCAGAGCCCCGCGGGGCGCCCCCTTTGAAATCAAACACTTAGGCTTCAATCGTGAAAACCCCAAGCTGCAATGCAGCATCTGAAGCCTGCGCCGGTGACATGCCTCAAATTGGGGATAAGTCCAAGCAGGCTGGGCCTAATTCACACCCTGGCCGCACCCCGAAGCCCGGCCTCAGCGCAGCTTGCGCGAGTAGTTGTGCACCTCGTCGACCAGGTGCAGCACATGCTCCGGCGGCGTGTGCTGGCTGATGCCATGGCCGAGGTTGAAGACATGGCCGCCCCAGCCGCCATCGGCGCGCTGCGGGCGCCCGAAGCTGTCCAGCACCGCACGGGCCTGCTCGCGGATCGCCGCGGGCGGGGCGAACAGCACGTTCGGGTCCAGATTGCCCTGCAGGGCCACCTGGTCCTGCACCTGGGCGCGCGCCTTGCCGAGGTTGGCGGTCCAGTCCAGACCCACCACATCGGCGCCGGCGGCGGCGATCTCATCCAGCCACAGTGCGCCGCCCTTGGTGAAGAGGATGCGCGGGATGCGCTGGCCTTCATGCTCGGTCTTCACCTGCGCCAGCACGCGGCGCGAGTAGTCCAGGCTGAAGCGCTGGAACATGCCGTCGGCCAGCACGCCGCCCCAGGAGTCGAACAGCATCACCGCCTGGGCGCCGGCCTCGATCTGGGTGTTCAGGTAGGCGGCCACGGCATCGGCGTTGATCTGCAGGATGCGGTGCATCAGGTCGGGGCGCGCATACATCAGGCTCTTGACCTGGCGGTAGTCGTCCGAGCCACCGCCTTCCACCATATAGCAGGCCAGGGTCCAGGGGCTGCCGGAGAAGCCGATCAGCGGCACGCGGCCGTTCAGGGCCTTGCGGATCGAGCCGACGGCATCGAACACATAGCGCAGCTTGGCCATATCGGGCACGGCCAGCTCGGCCACCGCGGCCTCGTCGCGCACCACTTTCGCAAACTTGGGACCCTCGCCGAGCTGGAACGAGAGGCCCAGGCCCATCGCGTCGGGCACGGTGAGGATGTCGCTGAACAGGATGGCCGCGTCCAGCGGGTAGCGCTCCAGGGGCTGCAACGTCACCTCGGTGGCGTAGTCGGTGTTGGTGGCCAGGCCCATGAAGCTGCCGGCCTTGGCCCGCGTGTCGCGGTACTCGGGCAGGTAGCGCCCGGCTTGGCGCATCAGCCAGACGGGGGTGTAGTCGGTGGGCTGGCGCAGGCAGGCGCGCAGGAAGGTGTCGTTTTGCATGGTGGCACTCATGGCGTGATTATCCGCTGCGATACTCGACCAGCCTTGATCTGGACACGGTTGGCACCATCTGCCGCTGCGTCGTCGAATCCATACGGGAGTCTTGCCATGAGTTCGAGTCTGAAACGCGCCGCACTGATCGGCAGCCTAGCCGCCGCCACCCTGAGCCTGAGCGGCTGTGGCTACAACGAGTTCCAGCGCCTGGACGAGCAGGTCAGCGCCAGCTGGGCCGAGGTGCTGAGCCAGTACCAGCGCCGCGCCGACCTGATCCCCAACATCGTCAACACGGTGAAGGGCGAGGCCAATTTCGAGCAGGAGACGCTCACCAAGGTGGTGGAGGCGCGTGCCAGGGCCACCGCCATCCAGGTCACGCCCGAGCTGGCCAAGGACCCCGAGGCGCTGAAGAAATTCCAGGCCGCCCAGGGCGAGCTGAGCGGCGCGCTCTCGCGCCTCTTGGTGGTGAGCGAGAACTACCCCAACCTGAAGGCCAACCAGGGCTTCCAGGATCTGCGCGTGCAGCTGGAGGGCACCGAGAACCGCATCACCGTGGCGCGCAACCGCTACATCAAGTCGGTCGCGGACTACAACGTGCTGACGCGCTCCTTCCCCAGCAATCTGACGGCGATGGCGTTTGGCTACGCAGTGAAGCCCAGCTTCCAGGTGCAGAACGAGGTCGAGATCAAGAACGCGCCGACGGTGAGCTTCGACAAGCCGGCCTCCAAGTAAGCGCAAGCGAGGAACGCCATGCGCCGCTGGCTGCTGCCGCTGCTGCTCTGGGCCTGCTGCGCCCTGCCCGCGTGGGCGCAGGAGCTCAAGGCCGTGCCGGTGCTGAGCGCGCAGGTGATCGACCAGACCGGCACGCTCAATGCCGCACAGCGCAGCGCGCTGGAGGCCAAGCTGGCCAGGTTCGAGCAGGAGAGCGGCTCGCAGTTGGTGATCCTGATGGTGGCCAGCAGCGCGCCCGAGGACATCGCCGCCTATGCGCAGCGCGTCGGCGATGCCTGGAAGATCGGCCGGCGCGAGGTGGGCGACGGTCTGCTGATCGTCGTGGCCAAGGATGATCGCAAGCTGCGCATCGAGGTGGCCAAGGCGCTGGAAGGCGCGGTGCCGGATCTGGCGGCCAGGCAGATCATCCAGAACCAGATCAGCCCGGCCTTCAAGGCGGGCGACTATGCCGGCGGCCTGAACCTCGGCGTGGACGCGCTGGCGGCGCGCATCCGCGGCGAGGCCCTGCCCGCCCCGACGGCCCGGCGTGCCCCCGCCCAGGATCTCGGCCTGGGCATCGAAGACTGGGGGGCCATCATCTTCATCGGCGTGCCGATACTCGGCGCCATGCTCACCGCCGTGTTCGGCCGCAAGCTCGGCAGCCTGCTCACCGCCGGCGGCGCGGGTGCGCTGGGCTGGATGCTCAGCACCAGCCTGCTGGTGGCCGCAGCCGCGGCGCTGGTGAGCCTGGTGCTGGTGGGCGTGATGGGCGTGGGCGCCGCGCGCCGCGGCATCGGGCGCGGCAGCCGCGGCGGCCCGGTAATCTGGGGCGGCGGCGGCTTCGGGGGCGGCTCCGACGGTGGTGGCGGCTTCTCCTCGGGCGGCGGCGGTGACTTTGGCGGCGGCGGCGCCTCGGGAGATTGGTGATGGAAGCCCGTTTGCTACGCCTGCTCAAGCATCGCCTCTGGGACGAGGGCGACGCGCAGCGCGCCCTGCCCGAACCGGTGCTGGAGCGCCTGCGCCAGCGCGTGGCCGCCAGCGAGACGCGCCACAGCGGCGAGATCCGCATCTGCGTGGAGGCCAGCCTGCCGCTGTCCTATCTCTGGCGCCAGGCCAGCGCACGCGAGCGCGCCCTCGCCATGTTCGGCAAGCTGCGCGTCTGGGACACCGAGCACAACAACGGCGTGCTGATCTACCTCCTGCTGGTGGAACACCGCATCGAGATCATTGCCGACCGTGGCCTCACACGCCGCGTCGGGCCCGAGGCGTGGAACGCCTTGCTGGCGCGCATGCGCGGCGCCTTCCGCGATGGCGCGTTCGAGGCCGGGCTCAGCCAGGCCGTTGACGAGGTAGGTGAAATGCTGGCGCAGCATTTCCCGCTGCGCGCGGGCGAGCTCAATCCGAACGAGTTGCCGGACGAGCCGGCGCTGCTCTGATCAAAGCCAGGCTCAGGCTCTGGCGGCCCACCCAGCTCTCGCCGGGGGCCAACTGCACCGGGCGCTCGACCTGCGCCGCCTCGATGCACAGGAAGTGCTGGTAACCATCGGCCGGCGTGTCCGCGAGCGCCGCACATTTGGCCGCGCCGGGATTCCACACCACTGCGTCCTCGAAGCCCTGCTGCTGGATGCCCACGCGGCGCTCGCCCGAGGCGGTGAGTTCCTGCAGGGTCAGGTCTTGCTTCACCTGGTAGTAGATGCGATCCAGGTCCTGCGCGCCCGGGCTGCCGGGCAGGAGCAGATCGGTGCGCTGGCTGCGCTCCACCCCGTCCACCGAATCCCAGTAGCTCAGGCCGGCAAGGCCCTGCACGCTGGCGTCGCCCAACGCGCCCAGGCCCAGATAGGTGTGCAGCGCGGCGCTGAAGCTGAACATCTCCTCGCCCTTGTTCTCGCAGGCCAGCTCGATCTCGAGATCGCGGCCGGCCACGCGCACGCTCAACTCGAGCTCGAAGGCATGGGGCCAGAACATGCGAGTCGCCGCGTCGTCGCTGAGGCGCAGCACCGCCAGCGCGTCGCCCTCGCCCTGCTCGGCCATCACCAGCTGCCAGGGCTTGGTGCGGGCAAAGCCATGGCGCTGCAACGGGCCGCGCGCGGCGAACTGCGGAAAGATCACCGGCACGCCGCCGCGTATCGCCTGGCCCGAGGACATGGCCGTCTTGGGCGAGACGTAGAGCTGCTCGTCGGCACCGGCGGGCGCCCAGGACAGCACATGGCCGCCATGCAGCAGCACGGTGGCACGGGCGCCGTCGGGGGCGACCAGCTGCACCGCCTCCATGCCTTGGTAGTGGGATATGGCGACGGGCTTGGACATGGGCTAAGGCAACAGAGAACGAGAGGGCGGGATTTTAGGTGTTACGCGGGCGCCCCCTCTGCCAGCCAAGATCAGGGCTTGCCGAAATTGGGCGAGCGCGGCCCGTAAAGCAGGCCGTTCGGGCGTCCTGCCCCCAGTAGACGCTGCCCTGCGATGCCCGCGATCTGGTGGCTGCGGTCCGTCACGTTGTTGACGATCTGATCGACCACCGCCTTCACCAGGAGTCCGATGATGCCGCCCTGGCTACTGCCGCTTTGCTCGGCACTAGAAGCCATGGCGCTACCCTTCCAGAGCTCCTGTCCACTGCGCAGATCAACCAGGCGGGCTTCGACTTCGACTGCGGTCTCGCTGGCCAGGACCTTGTAGACCGAGCCATAGCGTTTGACCGTCATGTACACGGCAGCGTCAGCACCAAAAATCTGGCGCAACTTGTCAGCCTGGATCTGGTGGATGTCGTTCGGATCGGTCATTCCGTTCTGGCGCAAGGTTTCATCAACCAGAGAGACAGGCAACACGTAGTAGCCCGACTCGGCCAGCGGCAAAGTTATCTGTGCCAACACGCTATAGCTTGCGCCAACATCAGGTGTGCTGTTCACCGGCGGCAGCACCAGCAAGGAAGCTGGTTTGCTTTGCTTGTAGGCGGTGTAGTCGTAAGGTGCAACAGGTGTCGCACAACCCGTCATAGCCGCAAGTGCCAGTGCAGTCATGCCCAGACCGAGCCAACGCACGCATGCGCGCAGATTATGTTTCATCATGGAATATGTTCTCGACTACTCAGGATTGGGGGGCCGACTTGGCCGCGTTCTTGAGCAAGAAGTCTATGTAGGCCGCTGACTCAGGGAAGAGTGCACGCTCGGCCTGCAAATGCTCACGTGCGGCAATATCGTTGCCCATCTTCGTGTAGAGCAATGCGAGGTGGCCATGCAATCCCGGCGGTGTCGCCTCACCGGCCAATTTATTTTTTCTCAGCTGCGCCTCAAGCATATTGATTTGCTCGCCTGTGTTGCTCCCACTGTTCTTGAAGTACTGGTACATCGAGCCCTGGTAGCTTGCCCACTGATACAGGGGCTTTTGCGGCGTCGCGCAAGCGGCCAGGCTCAGAGCAAGAAGTATTGCTGCACCATGGCGAAAAATGTGATGTGCGGACATGATCGCTCCCTCTCAGCGTTGAACGCGCCATGCTCCGGCGTCAAGTCCGGTCACCAAGTTGTTTACAGCCTCACGGATCGCAAGATCCAGCACCTTGCCATTGAGCGTGCCGTCATAACCAGCGGTGCTTCCAAAGCCGATCACCTCGCGCTCAGACAGGCTGTACTCACCCGCACCTTGCACGGAGTACACGACCTCGGAGCTCAGGCTGTTGACGATGTTGAGTGTCACTTTGGCATAGGCCACTTGTGACTTTCCGCGACCTAACAGACCAAAGAGCTGCTGATCACCGACTTCCTTGCGACCGAACTCGGATACTGCGCCCGTCACCAGATAATCCGCGCCCTTGATGGACTGAGCCGTGGCCTTGTACTGCGCCTCCTGGGCCGCCTCTTGCAGGTTTTCCCGATCCAGCACGCTGAATCGTTGCGATTGCTGGAGATGGGAGATCAAGATGGTCTTCGACTGCGAACCCAGGCGATCCAAGCCGTCCGAGAACATGCCGCGCATGAAGCTGGAGCGATTGTCGAACTTGCCGACCGCAATCGGTGCGCGCGCACCTTGATATGAGGTGGCAGTTGCCGCCGAAACCTTGGGGACTTCAAGGCTGCGTGATTGTTCCACCGTGGCGCAACCCGCAAGCGCGAGCACGGACAAAAGCACCGCCGTCGGACGGGCAAGGCTGGATAGATACATAGGACTCCCTGGCTAACTAATATTCGTAGCACCCAGCCGGATACAGCTGGGGCAGCGCAGTTTAGCCGTGCTGCGACGCTGCAGCGCCTGGGGGCATCCCCAAACGAAAAAAGGCAGACCGGAGGGTCTGCCTTCTTAGTGACGCGCGCGGCCGTTGGCCAAGCGCGGCCTTACTTCTTGCGGAACTTGCGCAGCGCAGCGATCTGGGCGGCCATGGCGGCGAATTCGCCTTGCGCGGCGGCAAAGTCGATATCGCTCTTGGCGTTCTTCATCGCTTCCTCGGCCAGCTTCTTGGCCTCGGTGGCCTTGGCTTCGTCGAGGTCCTTGCCGCGGATCGCGGTGTCGGCCAGCACGGTCACGGTGCCTGGTTGCACTTCGAGAATGCCACCGGCCACGAACACGAACTCTTCGCCACCGTCGGCGCGCTCGATGCGCACCGCGCCCGGCTTGATGCGGGTGATCAGCGGGGTGTGCTGGGGCAGGATGCCCAGCTCACCGCTTTCGCCCGGCAACGCGACGAACTTGGCCTCGCCGGAGAAGATCTGCTCTTCGGCGGAAACCACATCAACGTGGATGGTTGCCATGTCAATCTTCCTTTAGCGGTTAAAAAGACTCAGTCATGCGGCTGGGGCCAGAACACAAGGCTCTAACGCCCCAGATCCCCATCACTGCATCTTCTTCGCCTTTTCGAACGCTTCGTCGATCGTGCCAACCATGTAGAAGGCTTGCTCGGGCAGGTGATCGCACTCGCCGTTGACGATCATCTTGAAGCCGCGGATGGTTTCCTTCAGGGGCACGTACTTGCCGGGCGAGCCGGTGAAGACTTCGGCCACGTGGAAGGGCTGCGACAGGAAACGCTGGATCTTGCGAGCGCGGGCCACGGCCAGCTTGTCTTCCGGCGACAGCTCGTCCATGCCCAGAATCGCGATGATGTCGCGCAGTTCCTTGTAGCGCTGCAACACGCCCTGCACGGCACGGGTGGTGTTGTAGTGCTCTTCGCCAACCACGTTCGGGTCCACTTGACGCGAGGTCGAGTCCAGCGGGTCCACGGCGGGGTAGATACCCAGCGAGGCGATGTCACGCGACAGCACGACCGTTGCGTCCAAGTGGGCAAAGGTGGTGGCGGGCGAGGGGTCGGTCAAGTCATCGGCAGGCACGTAAACGGCCTGGATGGAGGTGATCGAACCGACCTTGGTCGAGGTGATGCGCTCTTGCAGACGGCCCATTTCTTCGGCCAGCGTCGGCTGGTAGCCCACGGCCGAAGGCATACGACCCAGCAGTGCCGACACTTCGGTACCGGCCAGGGTGTAGCGATAGATGTTGTCCACGAAGAACAGCACGTCCTTGCCTTCGTCACGGAAGGACTCGGCGATCGTCAGACCGGTCAGGGCCACGCGCAGACGGTTGCCCGGGGGCTCGTTCATCTGACCGTAGACCATCGCGACCTTGGAGTCCTCGAGCTTCTCGAGGTTCACCACGCCGGAGTCGGCCATCTCGTGATAGAAGTCGTTGCCCTCACGGGTACGCTCGCCCACACCAGCGAACACCGACAGACCGCTGTGGGCCTTGGCGATGTTGTTGATGAGTTCCATCATGTTCACGGTCTTGCCCACGCCGGCGCCACCGAACAGACCCACCTTGCCGCCCTTGGCGAACGGGCAAATCAGGTCGATCACCTTGATGCCGGTTTCGAGCAGGTCTTGCGAGGGGCTCAGCTCGTCGTAAGACGGTGCAGCACGGTGGATGGACGCGGTCAGCTCGGCAGCCACGGGGCCGCGCTCGTCGATCGGGTTGCCCAGCACGTCCATGATGCGGCCAAGGGTTGCCTTGCCGACCGGGACCTTGATGTTCTCACCGGTGTTGTAGACCTCGGTGCCGCGGCGCAGGCCGTCGGACGAGCCCAGCGCAATGGTACGCACCACGCCGTCGCCCAGCTGCTGCTGGACTTCCAGCGTCAGAGCCGAGCCTTCCATCTTCAGCGCGTCATAGACCTGCGGCATCTGGCTGCGCGGAAACTCCACGTCCACCACGGCGCCGATGCACTGAACGATCTTGCCCACTGATTGAGTGTTAGCCATTTTTTCGTTCCTTCAATTCCAAAACTTTTGCGTTCGACTGCGATCAGCCCACGGCGGCGGCGCCGCTGACGATTTCCGACAGTTCCTTGGTGATGGCGGCCTGGCGGGTCTTGTTGTAGACCAGCTTCAGCTCGGCGATCAGGTTGCCGGCGTTGTCAGTAGCGGCCTTCATGGCCACCATGCGCGCCGATTGCTCGGACGCCATGTTCTCGGCCACGGCCTGGTAGATCAGGGCCTCGGTGTAGCGCACCAGCAGCTCGTCGATGACGGTGGCGGCATCCGGCTCGTAGATGTAATCCCACGAGTGGTTGTTGCCCGCGCCCGCCTTCATGCTCTCGGCCGACAGCGGCAGCAGTTGCTGCACCACCGGCTCCTGCTTCATCGTGTTGATGAAGCGGGTGTAGCAGAGGTAGACGGCCGACAGCTCGCCTGCGGCGTACTTGTCCAGCAGCACCTTGACGGGGCCGATGAGCTTCTCGATGTGCGGCTGGTCGCCCAGCTGCGTCGCATGAGCCACCACCTTGGCGCCGATGCGGTTCATGAAGGAGTAGCCCTTGTTGCCGATGGCAACGACTTCCGCCTTCTGACCCGCGCCCTCAAGCTCCTTGAGCTTGTTGGTCGTGGCGCGCAGCAGGTTGGTGTTCAAGCCACCACAAAGACCCTTGTCGGTCGTCACCACCACGTAGCCGGCCACCTTGGCCTGGTCGTTCTTGACCAGGAAAGCGTGCTGGTACTCGGGGTTGGCCTGGGCGAGATTAGCGGCGATGTTGCCGATCTTCTCGCTGTAGGGGCGGGCCGCACGCATCCGGTCTTGCGCCTTGCGCATCTTGGAAGCGGACACCAGCTCCATGGCCTTGGTGATCTTCTTCGTGTTCTCGAAGCTCTTGATCTTGCCGCGAATTTCCTTGCTTGATGCCATGATTTCTCCTGTTAGGTCCGGGCCGTTCTTTGCATCACAGCCCGGTCATGGTCATTAGGCGAAGGACTTCTTGAACGTGGTGATGGCAGCGTTCAGCTCGGCTTCGGCATCCTTGTCCATGGCCCGATCGGCCTCCAGCTTGGCCAGCAGAGCGGCGTGGCTGGTTTTCAGGAACTGGTGCAGGCCGTGCTCGAAAGCCAGAACCTTCTTGACGTCCAGGCTGTCCATGAAGCCCTTGTTCACCGCGAACAGCGTGGCAGCCATCAGGCTGATCGGCAGCGGCGAGTACTGAGCCTGCTTGAGCAGCTCGGTCACGCGGGCACCGCGGTCCAGCTGCTTGCGGGTGGACTCGTCCAGATCGGAAGCGAACTGCGCGAACGCGGCCAGCTCACGGTACTGGGCCAGGTCGGTACGGATACCGCCGGACAGGTTCTTGATCAGCTTGGTCTGTGCAGCACCTCCGACGCGCGACACCGAGATACCGGCGTTGATGGCGGGGCGGATACCGGCGTTGAACAGGCTGGTTTCCAGGAAGATCTGACCGTCGGTGATCGAGATCACGTTGGTCGGAACGAAGGCGGACACGTCACCGGCCTGGGTTTCGATGATGGGCAGGGCGGTCAGCGAACCGGTCTTGCCCTTCACTTCACCCTTGGTGAAGGCTTCCACGTAATCGGCGTTCACGCGGGCTGCGCGCTCCAGCAGACGGCTGTGGAGATAGAACACGTCGCCGGGGAAGGCTTCGCGGCCGGGCGGACGACGCAGCAGCAGCGAGACCTGGCGATAGGCCACGGCTTGCTTGGACAGGTCGTCATACACGATCAGGGCATCTTGGCCGCGGTCGCGGAAGTACTCGCCCATGGTGCAGCCGGAGTAGGCCGAGACGTACTGCATGGCAGCCGACTCGGAGGCCGAGGCGGCCACCACGATGGTGTATTCCATCGCGCCGTTGGCTTCCAGGGCACGCACCACGTTCTTGATCGACGACGCCTTCTGGCCGATGGCGACGTAGATGCAGGTCATGTTCTGACCCTTTTGGTTGATGATGGCGTCGATCGCGACGGCAGTCTTGCCGGTCTGACGGTCGCCAATGATCAACTCGCGTTGGCCGCGGCCCACGGGCACCATCGAGTCGATGGACTTCAGACCGGTCTGCACCGGCTGGTCCACGGACTTACGGGCGATCACGCCGGGAGCGACCTTTTCGATCACGTCCGTCATCTTGGCGTTGATCGGGCCCTTGCCGTCAATCGGCTGGCCCAGGGCGTTCACGACACGGCCGATCAGCTCGGGGCCGACTGGCACTTCCAGAATGCGGCCCGTGCACTTCACGGTGTCGCCTTCGGAGATGTGCTCGTAGGCACCCAGGATCACGGAACCGACGGAGTCGCGCTCGAGGTTCAGCGCTAGGCCGTAGGTGGGTTGACCATCGGCGGCGGCGGGGAACTCCAGCATTTCGCCTTGCATCACATCGGACAGGCCGTGGATGCGGACGATACCGTCGGAGACGGACACCACGGTGCCCTGGTTGCGGACGTCCGTCGATGTGCCAAGGCCCTCGATGCGGCTCTTGATCAATTCGGAAATTTCAGCAGGATTCAGTTGCATTGCTTGCTCCCATCTGGTCGGGCGTCTGTTGCCAGAGCGCGGGTGACACAGGGATGAATCGGAATAGGTGTCTTCTCGCGCTAGCTTTTAAGCTGTGAGCGCCACTTTCATGCGTTCCAGGCGGGCCTTGACGGAGGTGTCGAGCACCTCGTCGCCGACCACCACACGGATACCGCCGATGAGTGAAGGCTCCAGCGTGACATGGGCTTCGAGCTTGCGACCGAAACGCTTCTCCAGGGTGCCGATCACATCGCTCAGCTGGGCTGCTTCGATGGGATAGGCGCTGAAGATCTGCGCATCAGCCACGCCGGCTGCGGCATTGGCCAGCACGTGGAACTGCGCCACCACTTCGGGCAACGCCGCCAGGCGGCTGTTCTCGATCACCGCGCGCAGAAAGTTCTGCAGCTCCGGGGCCAGGTCTTGCTTGGCGGCCGCGGTCATCACCGCGTACACCTGCTCGGCCGTGACCTTGGGGTTGTCGGCGAACTGGCGCAGATCGGCATCCTGTGCGACCAGGGCGAGCGCGTCGAGCGCCGCGCCCCAGGCCTTCACATCATGCTTGACCGCGACCTGGTAGAGCGCTTCAGCGTAAGGGCGTGCAATGGTTGCGAGCTCAGCCATGATTACAGCTCCGTCTTCAGACGGCCCAGCAATTCGGCGTGCACGCTGGCATTGACTTCGCGTTGCAGAATTTGCTCGGCGCCCTTCACGGCCAGTGCGGCAACCTGCTCGCGCAGGGCCTCACGGGCACGCGCGGCTTGCTGTTCGGCCTCGGCCTTGGCAGCAGCCACGATCTTGGCGCCTTCATCTTCTGCGCGCTTCTTCGCTTCGTCCACGATCGCAGCGGCGCGCTTTTCGGCGTCGGCCAATTGCTTGGTGGTTTCGTTGCGCGCCTGGCTCAGTTGCTCGTCAACGCGCTTGTTGGCGGTTGCCAATTCGCTCTTGGCCTTGTCGGCCGCAGCCAGCCCGTCAGCGATCTTCTGCGCACGCTCATCCAGCGCCTTCATCACAGGCGGCCAAATGAAGCGCATGGTGAACCACACAAGGATCGCAAAGACGATCGCTTGCAGGAACAGGGTTGCGTTGATATTCACAGCACGATCCTTTCAACCGTGAAAGGTAAGCGAGCCGCTTAGATCGCGAAGGGCTTGGCGAATGCGAACAGCAGAGCGATAGCCACACCGATCAGGAAGGCAGCGTCGATCAGACCAGCCAAGATGAACATCTTGGTTTGCAGTTCGTTCATCAGCTCAGGCTGGCGAGCCGACGATTCCAGGAACTTGCCACCCATCAGCGCGATGCCGATAGAAGCGCCCAGAGCGCCCAGACCAACGATGAGACCGCAAGCCAGCGCGACGAGACCGAGGATGTTTTCCATGATTAGCTCCTGAATGGAATGAAAAGAAAGAAATTGAAGAAAAGGGAAAGAGAAGAACTGCTTGGGAATCAGTGCGAGTCGTGCGCCTGGCCCGTGTAGATCAAGGTCAACATCATGAAGATGAAGGCCTGCAAGGTGATGATCAGGATGTGGAACAGCGTCCACACCGTACCGGCCACCACATGACCGAAGCCCAGCCAGAAACCACCCGTGAGGGGGTTCAGCTCCCAGGCCCAGACACCGCCCATCAGCGCGATCAGCATGAACACGAGTTCGCCGGCAAACATATTGCCGAACAGTCGCATGCCGTGCGAGACGGTCTTGGCAGCGAACTCGATCATCTGCATCAGGAAGTTGACCGGATACAGGAACCACTTGTCGCCGAACGGCGCAGCCAGCAGTTCATGCGTCCAACCACCGACGCCCTTGATCTTGACGCTGTAGAAGAAGCACATCAGCAGCACGCTGGTCGACAGACCCAGCGTGGTGGAGAGATCGGCGGTGGGCACCACACGCATATAGGCATGGTGCGCATCGTGGCCCATCGAGGCATAGACCTGGGTCCAGGCCGAAGGCAGCAGGTCCACCGGCAGCATGTCCATGAAGTTCATCAGGAAGATCCAGACGAACACGGTCAGGGCCAGCGGCGAGATGACCTTGCGGCTGGCGGCGTTGTGGATCACGCCCTTGGCCTGGTTCTCGACCATTTCGGCAATGATTTCAACGGCAGCCTGGAAGCGGCCCGGCACGCCCGAGGTGGCCTTGCGCGCGGCGCGCCACAAGATGAAGCAGCCAATCACGCCCAGGATCACCGAATAGATCAGCGAGTCCAGATTGAACAGGCTGAAGTCAACGATGCTGGTCTGCTTGACCGCCTGCCCCGAGAAATTGACCTGCATGTGCTGCAGGTGGTGCTGGATGTATTCGCCCGCGTTCGGCGCGTGTCCTTCGGCTGCCATCGTCAGTTTCCGTCACTAATGCTTGTAGAACGGCCCCGCGTGAGCAGGACCAGCCAATTAACTTTCAGGCAGAGGATCATGGTCACCAGCATCGCCAGCCAACTCAGATCCGCCACCCGTTTGGCCACCACCACCAGGATGGCAATGGCCAGCAAAATCTTGACCGACTCCCAGAACATCATCGAGAGCAAGGCCGCTCCCGCATCCGTCACCGTTCGTCGCGTGGCGCCCCAGGCCATCAGGCCGTTCGGTACCACCACCGCGATCGCGCCACACAGCGCCGACCACGCCTTGCTGCTCTCCTGCGTGAACAACCACCAGAGCGCAGCCATCACCACACCTGCCAGGGCCTGCACCATCACCAGGCGCCAGGGCGACCATTTCAACGTATCAGGCCACCTGGCTCTCAGGCTTTGCGCTTCTTCACGCGACAGCACCTTGAAAGGCTCTTCGCCGACCTCATCTCCCCAGGCATCGTCAGGCCTGGCCTGCGGCGCGGCATTGTCACGGGCGCGCAGGTTCTCAGGGCTCACGGCTTAGGGGTGCAATCAGCAAAACCCAAGGATTATATGTGGTTTCCCCTTACACCCAGGTAACGCAGCGATGCACATGCCTTTGCGGCCGGGCTTGACAAAGCGCACGCTGTGGCCTTAGCCACCCGTGGATTACCCTGCCCGCGGGGCTTCAGAGGCGTGCGAACTGGGCCGGCAGCCCCGGCACATCCACCCGCAGCTTCAGCACGCAACCGGCCCAGGGCTGGGCGGCCAGCTCCTCGGCGGGGCGTTTCTCGCGCGCCGTGGTGATGTAGAGCGTGCGCAGGTCCGGGCCGCCAAATGCCGGCATGGTGGGGCAGCGCACCGGCAGCCGCACGGTTTGCAACAGCGCGCCGGAAGGCGACAGCCGCAGCAAGCGCTGACCCTCGAACATCGCGACCCAGTAGCAGCCCTCGGCATCCACCGCCGCGCCATCGGGCCGGCCGGCATAGTCATCCAGGGCCTGATCGGCCTGGCGCGGCTCGAACTGCGCGAACACGCGGCGCTGGCTGATGGCACCGCTGCCGGCATCGAAATCCCAGGCGTAGATGGCATGGGCCTTGGTATCGGCGCCGTACATGCAGCGCTGATCCGGGCTCCAGGCCAGACCGTTGGCGGTGGTGATGCCATCGACCATGCGCTGGCATTGCCCGTCGGCCACGCGGTAGAGGCCCGCCTCGGGCCGGCGCGCATCGTCGATCGTGCCGACCCAGAAGCGCCCCTGGGCGTCGGGCTTGCCATCGTTGAAACGCTGCTGGCCGGGATCAAAGGGGGGCGGCATCAGGCGCTCATGCGCGCCACTGGCCGTGTCCAGCCGCCAGAGGCCGTTGCGCTGCGCGACGAGCAGGCCACCGCCCGCCAGCGCCGCGATGCAACCCGGTTCGCTGTCCAGCTGCCAGACCTGCGCCTCGCCCTCGCGCAGGCACAAGACCTGGCGCGCGGCGATGTCCACGTAATAGAGGCATTGCTCCAAAGGGTGCCACAGCGGCGATTCGCCCAGGGTGGCGGGCTGCGGGCAGGCAAGTTCGACAACAACGCTCATGCCGCGATGCTAAGGCTGTACCAGGCCGTAACTCAGCCCAGTTCCACTTTCAGATAGTGGGCGCCCGCGATCGGATTGAAGTAATAGGGCGGGATCTCTTCGAAGCCCAGGCTTTCATAGAGGCCGCGCGCCGCCTCCATATCGTCCAGGGTATCCAGCAGCATGGCCGAATAGCCCGACTCGGTGGCCCGGTCGATCAGGGCCTGGGCCAGCAAGCGCCCCAGGCCGAAACGCCGGAAGGCCGGGCGTACAAAGAGGCGCTTCATCTCGCAGGCATTCGGATAGTCCACATCCGGGGCCGGGCGAAAGCCGCCGCAGCCGGCCAGCTGACCGTCCACCATGGCCAACAGCATCAGGCCAGCAGGCTGGGCGTATTCACCCGGCAAACCGGCCAGCTCGGCCTCGAAATTCTGGAAGCACAGATCGACGCCCAGGGACTGCGCGTACTCGCGCAGGATCTCGCGAGTGCGTGCAAAGCCTTCGGGGGTATCCGGCAGAACCAGACTGATATCGGGTGTTTCCATGCAGGCCGGCAGTGTACCCATCAGCCCAGACTCACCAGCAGGTAGACCGCGGCACCGCAGGCCCCCAGCAGGGTGAGCGCGAACACGCGCGTGGCGAGCGAATCGCGCGACGCCGGCACATGGGCGGGCAGCTGCTTGTCGCCGCTGAACATCGGGCCCAGCAGATCGCGGTCCTTGCCGAAGCGGTAGAACAGCACCACCAGCACATGCAGGGCCACCAGGGCCAGCAAGCCCCATTGCCCCAGGTGCTTGTGATAGGCCGTCCAGGCCAGGCTCTGCTCGCTGGTGACGAAGCGGATCAGCGGGCCGGTGACGGCGATCTCGTCGTCGGCGATCAGCCCCGAGCCGACCTGCACCAGCAGCCAGGCCAGCATCACCAGCACCGAGAGCCCGCCCAGCGGGTTGTGTCCGATATCGAAGCGCTCGCCCGGCCGGGGCCGGTGGCGCACATAGCGCCAGATCGCTGCCGGGCTGTAGATCAGATGATGCAGGCGCGACCAATGGCCGCCCACCAGGCCCCACAGCACGCGAAACGCCACCAGGGTCAGCACCGCATAGCCCAGCCACATATGCCAGACCATGGCATCGCCGCCCAGCTTGGCACTCAGCACCGAGCCCAGCACGGCCAGCACCAGCGCCCAGTGGAACAGCCGCGTCGGCAGATCCCACACGCGCACCCGGGCTCGCAATTCGGCCGTCGCCTCGTTCATGGCAGAAAGCGCTGTTGGTAAAGGGACATGGACCGACGATAACCCAAACATTTCGACCCTGCATACACTCGCGGGCCCGGGCAAGACCCGGCACCAGCTAGCCCAACACTGCAAGGATTTCAAGCATGAAGCGTTACGTGATCGCCCTGGCCGTCGGCCTGTGCAGCGCCCTGCCCTCTCACGCCCAGTTCCAGAAGCCTGAAGATGCGGTCAAGTACCGCAAGGCGGCGTTCACGGTGATGGCCACGCATTTCGGCCGCATCGGCGCGATGGCGCAGGGTCGCGTGCCCTTCGACGGCGCGGCCGCGTCGGCCAATGCCGAGATCGTGGCGGAGATCTCCAAGCTGCCCTACATGGCCTTTGTGGAAGGCACGGGCGGCAACGAGAAGGGCAGCCCCAAGGCCAATGTCTGGAGCGAACGCGCCAAGTTCGACGAGGCCGCCAAGAACCTGCAGACCGAGGCCGCCAAGCTGGCCCTGGCCGCCAAGGCCAACAACCTGGACCAGCTGAAGGCCGCCTTCGGCAATACGGCCAGGACCTGCAAGGCCTGCCACGACAACTTCCGCAACGACTGATCGCCCGCTCAGGGCTGCCCGTTGCGACCGTGCGCCATAAAGCCCGGCCGCGCGCTCAAGCGCTCGTAATAGGCGCGCACGGCGGGCAGCTCGGCATGCGCCAGCGGCGCCGCGGCCCAGCGGTGCACCGACAGGCCCAGCACCACGTCGGCGAGCGTGAAGTCGGCCCCGAGCACGTAAGGGCCGCCGGCCGCCAGCTGTGCATCCAGCATGGCCATGTGGCGATTCCAGCCCGCCACGCCAGCGGCCAGCGCCGCGGCGTCCTGGTGCGCCGGACTCTGGCGCACCAGGCTCATGAAGGCATAGCGCCAGCTGTTGTTCAGCTCGCCGGCCTGCCAGTCCATCCATTGCTCGACCAGGGCGCGCTGCTGCGGCGCTGCCGGCAGCAGATCGCTGCGCGCCTGGCGCGCCGCCAGGTAGCGGCAGATGCTGTTGCTCTCCCACAGCACGAAGTCGCCCTCGAGCAGCACCGGCACCATGCCGTTCGGATTCAGCTTGAGAAATTCAGGCGTCTGGGGATCGGCAAAGCCCGCGCCCCAATCCTCGCGCTGGCAATCCAGGCCGAGCTCGGCGCAGGTCCACAAGACCTTGCGCACATTGATCGACGCGGCCTTGCCCAATATCTTCATCGTCATGTTGCAAACCCCAATACGACCCTTCGGGTCTTGGCCGATTTCTTCTCGATCTTGCTGACCACCACCGCACCGATCTCGGCCGTGTTCGACACATGCGTGCCGCCGCAGGGTTGCAGGTCCACCCCCTCGATCTGCAGCACCCGCACCCGGCCCGAGCCGCGCGGGGGTTGCACGCTCATGCTGCGCACCAGGCCGGGGTTGGCCTCCAGCTCCGCATCGCTGATCCAGCTGTGGCTGACGGCATGCGCTTCGGCAACCAGACGCGCCAGCCCGGCCGTGAGCTCGTCCTTGTCCAGCGGCTCGGTCATGTGAAAGTCCAGCCTTGCGTATTGCGCGGTGATCGAGCAACCGTCCACCGGATGCGGCACCAGCGCGCACAGCAGGTGGGTGGCGGTGTGAAAGCGCATATGCGCATGCCGGCGCGCCCAGTCGATGCGGGCGCTGACGGCCAGACCCGGCACCAAGGCCGCCAGCAGCTCCGGCTGCTCCGGCGCCGGCAGATGCAGGATCTCGCCCGCCTCACCCTTGCGGGTATCGGCGATGCGCAGCGCGCGGCCGTCGGGCAGCAGCAGTTCGCCGGCATCGCCAGCCTGGCCGCCGCCCAGCGGATAGAACACCGTGCGGTCCAGCAGCACGCCGCGCTCGTCCACGCGCAGCACGCGCGCCTGGCATTCGGTCAGCTGCGCGTCTTCTCGAAACAGGTCTTCGGTCACCGTCATCATCCAATCTGCTCCAGCACGATCTCGCCGCGCGGCGTGGCCAGGCGGGCACGCAGGCCATCGCGCGCCTCCAGGGCCAGCAACTGCACGCCGCTGGCGGGCATCTGATCGCAAGGGTGGGCGGCACCCCACTCGATCAACACCGGCAAGGCTTCGCGCTTGAGCCGCCGCCCGTCCTCGCGCAGCGCGATGCGCCAGCTCAGCGCGCCGCGCGAGGCCGCCACCGGCTCGCCCGCGTCCACGCCCTCGCTGCGGCATTGCGCCAGCGCCGCATCCAGATTCGGCACCCGCGCCACCCAATGAATCAGGCCCGCGCCATCCTGCAGGCGCTGCTGCAGGGCGGGCTGGTCCAGGTCGAACCAGCGCGCGCGGCCGGGCGGCGGCGCCTCGGGGTCCATGGCGATGATCTCCAGATAGCAGCGCGGATACAGCGCCGAGCTGATATTGAGCAGGCAGTTGTGCGTGCCCATCAAGGCGTGCTTGCCACCGGGCAGGGGCGTGACGCCCAGCACCTGCTCGCACCAGGCCCGGCCCTGCTCCAGGCTGGCCGCCGCCACCACCAGATGATCGGTTTCCATCGTCGTCAAAGCCTTATCTGTCCTTGGATCAGGGGCGTGATATCGCCGCCGATCCAGATGTCATCACCCTGGCGCCGCACATGAACCCGGCCCGCGCGTTGCAAGGCCGTGCCCTGTGAAACCACATAAGCCGCGGGCGCCAGCCCGGCGCCCATCATCCATTGCGCCAGGCCGGCGTTCAAGCTGCCGGTGACTGGGTCTTCGGGCTGGGGCAGCCCCGGCACGAAGGCGCGCACCTCGAACTGCGCCGGCGCGCCCTCGGGATAGGCGCCCACCACGCCCAGCTCGAGGCCCTGCATGGCCGAATAGTCGGGCTGCAGCGCCAGCACCGCGGCTGCGCTGCGCAACCTGGCGCCGATCCAGGGCGGCCCATTGGCGACCCAGACCACGTCGAGCAAGTCCTGCTCGGCCAGGCGCAAGGACCGCGCCACCTGCTCGCGCAGCGCCGCCTCCACCGACCCGCTGCGCCGCAGCGGCGGCGCCGCAAACGCCAGGCGCGCGCCGTCGCGCCGCACGCGCACGAGGCCGACGCCGCATTGCTGCACCAGCTCGTCCGCGCGCCTGGGCGCACCGCCGTGGCTCAGCCAGACATGGGCCGAGCCCAGGGTCGGATGGCCGGCAAAGGGCAGCTCGCCGGCCGGCGTGAAGATGCGCAGGCGGTAGTCGGCGGCCGGGTCGCTGGGCGGCAGCAAGAAGGTGGTCTCGGACAGCTGCGTCCAGCACGCCAGCGCCTGCATCTGCGCATCGCTGAGCCCCTCGGCGTCGACCACCACCGCCAGTGCGTTGCCCCGCAGGGCCAGGTCGGTGAACACATCCACCTGGGCAAAACGTCGTGACTTCATGGCTCCGGATTCGCGGCAGGCCCAAGCGGCCCGGGCCGATATTAGGGGGCTGACGGCCACCGACACCAGTACAGCCAAGCGGCCATGCGTACACACTGTATTGCCGGCTTGACCGCACAAGGCAAGGCATGACCCCAGCGCCGCGAGGCTGCGCGTCTTTACCCTTGCGGGCCCATCGGGCGGGGTATATAAACCGTGTTGACGCGAGTCAAAAGCAATCCGTCACTCCATTCGCCTAAGCGCTTGCACGCGTCGCAAGCGGAGGCCAGCTACCAGGTGTGTCGATCATCTTGATCGCTGCCCTGCTGAGGAGGTCGCCATGCATGCACAAGCGCAATCGCATCGATGGTCGCAGGGCACGCCGGACTGGCCGGTGGCCTGCATCGCAGGCCTGGTGGCCGGTGCCGTGATGATGGTGCTGGAGCTGGTCTGGTCGGCGGTACTGAATGACGTCAGCCCCTGGCATACCTCGCGTCTGGTGGCCGCCATCATGCTCGGGCCACAGGTCCTGCAAGGCTCCGGCTTCGACTTCGCCGTTGTCAGCGTCGCCTTGCTAACCCACTATGTGCTTGGCCTGGTGTTCGGCATCTGCATGGCCTATGTGATCGCCGGCTTCCACTACGAGTCCAGCGCCGCCATGATGGAGGTGATCGGGGCCGCGGCAGGCGTGGTGGTCTACTTCGTGAACTTCCACGCCATGAGCACGGTGTTCCCCTGGATGAGCGAGCTGCGCGGCTGGGGCACCTTCATCGCGCACCTGATCTTCGGCATCAGCGCCGCCAGCACCTACTGGCGCCTGGCCCTGTACCGCACGCCTCACTGACAAGCAGGTTCGCTGCGCCGGGCGCAGCCTCCATACGCTGGAAGGAGCTGGGCATGATCTTGGCCTTGGTGTTGATCATCATGGTGCTGGGTTCGCTGGTGTTCCACTTCGTCAACCCCTGGCATGCCCCGGCGCTGGCATCCAACTGGCTGGAGATGGACCGCACGCTGGACATCACCTTCGCGGTGACCGGCCTGTTCTTCGTCGTCCTCAACCTGCTGCTGGTCTGGCTGCTCGTGCGTTTCAAGCACAAGCCCGGCCAGCGTGCCGCCTACCAGCCCGAGAACCACCGGCTGGAACGCTGGCTGATCGGCATCACCGCGCTGGGCATCATCGGCCTGCTGGCGCCCGGCCTGCTGGTCTACGCCGACTATGTGCGCCCGCCCGCCAACGCCATGCTGGTCGAGGTGCTGGGCAAGCAATGGCAGTGGAGCTACCGCTTCCCCGGCGCCGACGGCAAGTTCGGCAGCAGCGATGCGCGCTTCATGACGGCCAGCAACCCCTATGGCATGGACCCGGCCGACCCCAATGGCCAGGACGATGTGCTGGTGGAGGGCTCGGAGCTGCATCTGCCGCTGAACCAGCCGATGAAATTCCTGCTGCGCTCGGCCGATGTGCTGCACGACTTCTACATGCCGCCGATGCGCGCGCGCCTGAACATGGTGCCCGGCACCGTCACCAGCTTCTGGTTCACGCCCACCGAGCCGGGCCGCTACGAGGCCCTGTGCGCGCAGCTCTGCGGCATCGGCCACGCCAATATGCGCGGCAGCGTGGTGGTGGAGGCGCTGCCGCAGTTCCAGAGCTGGCTGGACGGCCAGGGCCGCTTCAGTCAGCCGGCCGCCGCGGCCGCGGTGGCCGACACCCCGGCCGCGCGCGGCGAGGCGCTGGCCAAGGCCAAGGCCTGCTTGGCCTGCCACAGCGTGGACGGTTCGGCCGGCGTGGGCCCGACCTGGAAGGGCCTGTACGGCAAGACCGAGACCCTCGCCGACGGCAGCACGCACCAGGTGGATGCGGCGTTCCTGCGCGGCGAGATCACCGACCCGCAAGCGCGCGTGGTGAAGGGCTTTGCGCCCATCATGCCCAAGATCGAACTCAGCAGCGACGAGGTCAACGCCCTGGTGGCCTATATCGAGTCGCGCGGCAAATAGACAGCCCTGACCAACGAGGAGCGCATGAGCCATTCCGAGCATGAGCATGACGAGCCGCAGAGCTTCTGGACCAAGTACGTCTGGAGCCAGGACCACAAGGTGATCGCGATCCAGTATGGCGGCACCGCGGTGCTGGTGGGCCTGGTGGGACTGCTGCTATCGAACCTGATGCGCCTGCAGATCGGTTTCCCGGGCTATTTCGATTTCATCAACGCCGAGCGCTACTACCAGTACGTCACCATGCACGGCATGATCATGGTGATCTACCTGCTCACCGCGCTGTTCCTGGGCGGCTTCGGCAACTACCTGATCCCGCTGATGGTGGGGGCACGCGACATGGTGTTCCCCTACCTGAACATGCTGAGCTTCTGGGTCTACCTGCTCTCGGTGGTGGTGCTGATGATCAGCTTCTTCGTGCCCGGCGGCCCTACCGGCGCGGGCTGGACGCTGTATCCGCCGCAAGCCATCCTGCCCGGCACGCCCGGCCATGACTGGGGCATCATCCTGATGCTGGTCTCGCTGGTGATCTTCATCGTCGCCGCCACCATGGGCGGCCTGAACTACGTCACCACGGTGCTGCAGGCGCGCACCCGCGGCATGAGCCTGCTGCGCATGCCGCTCACCGTCTGGGGCATCTTCACCGCCACCATCCTGGCCCTGCTGGCCTTTCCGGCCCTGCTGGTAAGCGGCATCATGATGCTGCTGGACAAGACCATAGGCACCAGCTTCTTCATGCCAGCGCTGGTCTCGATGGGCCAGATCACCGAGACCAAGGGCGGCAGCCCGCTGCTGTTCCAGCACCTGTTCTGGTTCTTCGGCCACCCCGAGGTCTATATCGTCGCGCTGCCGGCCTTCGGCATCGTCTCCGACCTCATCAGCGTGCATGCGCGCAAATGCATCTTCGGCTACCGCACCATGGTGTGGGCCATCCTGGCGATCGGCGTGCTGAGCTTCGTGGTGTGGGCCCACCATATGTTCGTCAGCGGCATGCACCCCTACTTCGGCTTCTTCTTCGCCACCAGCACCCTCATCATCGCCGTGCCCACCGCGATCAAGGTCTACAACTGGCTGCTCACGCTGTGGCGTGGCGACATACATCTGAGCGTGCCGATGCTGTTCGCGCTCGCCTTCATCTCCACCTTCATCATCGGCGGGCTGACCGGGCTCTTCCTCGGCAACGTCAGCGTGGACATCCCGCTCTCTGGCACCTACTTCGTGGTGGCGCATTTCCATATGGTGATGGGGGTGGCGCCGCTGCTGGTGGTGTTCGGCGCGATCTATCACTGGTACCCCAAGATCAGCGGCCGCATGCTGGACGACCGCCTCGGCCATCTGCATTTCTGGGTCACCTTCATCGGCACCTACGCGATCTATTTCCCCATGCATTACCTCGGCCTGCTGGGCATGCCGCGGCGCTACTACGAGTACCGGAACTACCAGTTCATCCCCGATTCGGCCCACCAGCTCAACACCTTCATCACGGTGGCGGCCATCATCGTGGGCATCACCCAGCTGGTGTTCGTGTTCAACCTGCTGTGGAGCCTGAAGGCCGGCCGCAGGGCCGAGCCCAACCCCTGGCGCGCCGCCTCGCTGGAATGGTTCACCCCCGACACCCCGCCGCGCCATGGCAACTGGGGTGCCACCCTGCCGGTGGTACACCGCTGGGCCTATGCCTATAGCGTGCCGGGCGCGCCGGAGGACTTCATCCCGCAGACCGCACCGCTGTCCGCTGGCGGTGTCGAGGGCCCCGACGCCAGCCATGGCACGACCCGGGAGCAACTGGCATGAACGGCCTGGCCGCCCCCTTGCAAACCGGCGCCTGGCCACGCCCGCAGGCCGCCGCCAGCACCGGCCTGTGGTTCATGATGGCGGTGTCGAGCTCGATCTTCTTCCTGCTGCTGGTGGCCTATGTGATGCGGCTGAACGGGCTGGAGGGCTTCCCGCTCGCCCTGCCCTGGCAGTTCATGCTCAGCAGCGCCCTGCTGGCGCTGGGCGGCCTGGCGCTGGAACTGGGCCGCCGCTCCGCCACGCGCGACGCCCGCGGCTTGCGCTGGGGCGGCCTCTGTGCCCTCGCCTTTGTGCTGGTGCAGCTCTGGGGCTGGCAGGCCCTGGCGTCGGCACGCGTGCTGCCGAGCGGCAACCCGGCGGCGAGCTTTCTCTACCTGCTCACCGCCATGCATGGCCTGCACGTGCTGGGTGGCCTGTGGGGCTGGTGGCGCTGCCTGCGCGCCTGGCCGCGGGCCGATGCCGCCCAGCGCGCCATGGGCCTGGCGCTGTGCGCACGCTTCTGGCATTTCCTCTTGCTGCTCTGGGCACTGCTTTACGCCACCCTGGGCTGGCTAACCCCCGAACTGGTGCGTGCCATCTGCGGCACGCGCTGAACCAGCACCACCAAGGAGCCCCCCCATGACCGCCAGCTCCACCACCGGCAGCAGTACCCCAGGCTGGCGCGGCCTCGTCGAGGACTGGGCAGCCGACCAGCAGGCCTTCCAGGTGCCCTGGGGCAAGGCCATGATGTGGATCTTCCTGCTCAGCGACACCTTTGTGTTCAGCTGCTTCCTCACCGGCTATATGACGGTGCGCACCACCACCACCGTGCCCTGGCCCAATCCCAGCGAGGTGTTCTCGCTGCAGATCGCCGGCCAACCGGTGCCACTGCTGCTGATCGCCATCATGACCTTTGTGCTGATCAGCAGCAGCGGCACCATGGCGATGGCGGTGAACTGCGCCTACCGGCGCCAGCGCGGCGCGGCCGCGGCGCTGATGCTGGCCACCGCCCTGCTGGGCGCCACCTTCGTCGGCATGCAGGCCTTCGAGTGGACCAAGCTGATCCACGAGGGCGTGCGGCCCTGGTCGAATCCGATGGGCGCGGCCCAGTTCGGCGCCTGCTTCTTCATGATCACGGGCTTCCACGGCCTGCATGTTTCGGCCGGGGTGATCTACCTGGGCATCGTGGCACGGCGCGTGCAGCAGGGCCGCTACGAGCATGGGCCGGGCGGGCCCAACTACCAGATCGTCGAGATCGCCGGCCTCTACTGGCACTTCGTGGACCTGGTCTGGGTCTTCATCTTCGCGCTCTTCTACCTGTGGTGAGGTCAGCCATGCATGCAAGCAGTCAAGAGCACCAGCAACCTCCGATCGCCCTGTATTTCAAGGTCTGGGGCCTGCTGTTCGTGCTCAGCACCATGTCCTATCTGGTGGACTATTTCCAGTTCCATGGCCTGCTGCGCTGGACCCTGATCCTCGCCTTCATGGCACTCAAGGCCGGGCTCATCGTCGCCGTGTTCATGCACATGGCCTGGGAGCGGCTGGCGCTCATCTACGCCATCCTGCTGCCGCCGCTGTTGCTGGCGGTGTTGATCGGGCTGATGTTCAGCGAGGCCAGCTGGGTGCACCAGATGCGCAGCTTCTATTTCAAATGACATGAGCAACGATTCCAGCCTCAGCCTGGATCTCGCCGGCGCACGCCGGCCGCTCTGGCGCAGCTACTTCGAGCTCGGCAAGCCGCGCGTGGTGGCGCTGATGAGCTTCACCGTGCTGGTGGGCATGCTGCTGGCCCGCCCCGGCCTGCCGGACTGGCAGGTGCTGCTGTTCGGCAATCTGGGCATCGCCCTGGTGGCGAGTGCCGCCGCCGCCGTCAATCACCTGGTGGACCGGCGCATCGATGCCTTGATGGCACGCACGCGCGGCCGCCCCCTGCCCACCGGCAGCCTCGGCGCACCCCAGGTGCTGGCCTACGCGCTGCTGCTGGGCAGCGCCGGCATGGCCCTGCTGGTGGCCTATACCAACCCGCTGTGCGCCGCGCTCACGCTGGGCTCGCTGATCGGCTATGCCGGCATCTACAGCCTGTATCTGAAACATGCGACGCCACAGAACATCGTCATCGGCGGTGCCGCGGGCGCCGCGCCGCCGCTGCTGGGCTGGGTGGCGGTGCAGGGGCAGCTCGAGCCCGGCGCCCTGCTGCTCTTCCTCATCATCTTCATCTGGACGCCGGCGCATTTCTGGGCCCTGGCGATCCATCGGCGCGAGGACTATGCGCGCGCCGCCGTGCCGATGCTGCCGGTCACGCATGGCGTCGCGCATACCAGCCGGCGCATCCTGCAATACACCTGGGCGCTGGTGTTCACCAGCCTGCTGCCCTGGGCCATCGGCATGAGCGGCTGGCCCTACCTGCTGGGCGCGCTGCTGATCGGCGCGCGCTACCTGCAATGGAACTACCGGCTGCGGCGCGACAAGCTGCAGGCGATGATGAGCTTCCGCTTCTCCATCGCCTACCTGTTCGCGCTGTTCGGCCTCTTGCTGGCCGATCACTTCCTGCTGCTAGCTTGAGCAGCGGCCCTCAGGGCGTCGGCTCGACCTGCGTTTCCAGCGCCTCGTGCAGCACGCGGCCGAGGATTTCCACGCCCTCGGCGATCAGCTCGGGCGTCAGCGTCACGAAGGAGAGGCGCAGCGCGCGCGGGTCCGGCGCGCTCGCGTAGAAGGCGGCGCCGGGCACATAGGCGATGTTCGCCTCCACCGCCTGCGGCAGCAGGGCCATGGCGTCGAGGCCGGCCGGCAGGCGGATCCAGAAGAACATGCCGCCCTTGGGGCTCTGCCATTCGCAGCCCGCCGGCAGATGCTGTTTCAGCGCCGTGGCCATGGCATCGCGATTCGCCTTGTAGCGGGCACGGATCTTGGGCACATGCTCGTCCAGGAAGCCGTTCTTGATGACCTCGTAGACCACGCGCTGGTTGAAGCCCGGCGTGTGCAGATCGGCCGCCTGCTTGGCCTGCAGCAGCTTCGGGTAGAGCTCCTTGGGGGCAATGATGTAACCGAGCCGGAAGCCCGGCGTCAGCACCTTGGAGAAGGAGCCCAGATAGATGGAACCCTCGGGCCACATCGAGGAGAGCGAGGGCAGCGGCGGCTCGTCGAACCAGAGGTCGCCATAGGGGTTGTCTTCCACGATGGGCACGCCGGCCGCCTTGGCCGCGGCCATCACGGCCTGGCGGCGCTCCAGGCTCATGACGCGGCCGGTGGGGTTCTGGTAGTTCGGCAGCAGATAGGCGAAGCGCGTGCCCGGCGCGTCATGCGGCAGCTTGGCAAAGGCCTCGGGCAGGGGGCCCTGCTCGTCGCTGGCCAGGCTGGTGAAGATCGGCTCGTAGGGCGTGAAGGCCTGCAGCGCGCCCAGGTAGGTGGGCGTTTCCACCGCCACCGGCGCGCCGGCGTCGCACAGGATCTTGCCCACCAGGTCCAGGCCCTGCTGCGAGCCGCTGGTGATCAGCACCTGGTCCGGGTCGACCTGCATGCCCAGCGAGGAGACGCGCTTGGCCACCCATTCGCGCAGTGGCGCAAAGCCCTCGCTGGCGGCGTACTGCAAGGCCTCCTTGGCGTTCTCGCTCAGCACCTTGTCGCAAGCGGCCTTCAGCGCCTCCACCGGGAAGGTGTCGGCCGAGGGCAGGCCGCCGGCCATCGAGAGGATGCCGGGCTTCTCGGTGACCTTGAGAATCTCGCGAATGATGGACGGGTTCATGCGCGCGGCGCGGCGCGCCTGGGTCCAGATGGTGCTCATTGCTTGTGTCTCCTGCAAATCAATCCGTCGTTGTACCACCGGGGGTACAGATCCAATCCACCGCCGCCTGCGCCTGCAGTGCGGTACTGTCGAAAAATGGCAGCGGGCTGAGCGGCTGCGCGCTGGCGTCCAGCAGCAGGCCGATTTCGGTGCAGCCCAGGATCACCGCCTGCGCACCGCGCCCGGCCAGCGCCCGCACGGCATCCAGGTAGAGCTGGCGCGAGGCCGGCAGGATCTGGCCGCGGCACAGCTGCTCGTAGATGATGCGGTTCACCTCGTCCGCCTGCGGCGCCGCGGGCGTCAGCAGCTCGATGCCGTGACGCTGCATGCGCAGGTGATAGAAGGAGCCCGGCTCCATGGTGTAGCGCGTGGCCAGCAGCCCGGCACGCCGGATGCCCTGCGCGCGCAGCGCCAGCGCGGTGGCGTCGACGATGTGCAGCAGCGGCAGGCCGGCCGCGGCCTCGATCGCGTCGGCCACGCGATGCATGGTGTTGGTGGCCAGCAGCAGGCCTTCAGCGCCGGCCGCCTTCAGGCCCGCCCCCGCCGCGCCCAGCAGGGCAGCGGCACCGGCCCAGTCACCGGCGCGCTGGCGCGCCTCGATGTCGGCGAAATCCACGCTGTGCAGCAGCACCGGGGCGCTGTGCAGCCCGCCCAGGCGCGCGGCCACACCGCGATTCAGCAGCGCGTACAGATGCGCGCTGGATTCCCAGCTCATGCCGCCCAGCACGCCCAGCAGCCTCATCGCGCCTCCCGTGCGAGCGCGTGCACGGGCATGCGCTTGCCAAGCCAGACCACGGCAATCACCGCCAGCGCGAACAGCAGGGTCACGCCATCCAGCGCCTCGCCCAGGATCGGCACGGCCAGCAGCATGGACAGAAAGGGTTGCAGCACCTGCACCTGGCTGACGCGCACCGCGCCACCCAGGGCCAGCGCCCGGTACCAGGCAAAGAAGCCCAGCCACATCGAAAACAGCGCCACGTACAAAAAGCCGCCCCAGGCCGCCGCGCGGATCGACTGCGCGGGCCAGAACAGCCAGGCCGCGGGCAGCGTCAGCGGCAGGCTCAGCACCAGCACCCAGCTGATCACCTGCTCGGGCTTGATGGCCGCACTCAACTGGGCGCCGCTGACATAGCCGGCCGCGGCGCTCAGCACCGCGCCCAGCAGCAGCAGGTCGGCCGTCTGCAGGCCGGCCGCGCCGCGCCACCAGGCAAAGCCCAGCACCAGGGCCAGCCCGGCCACCGCGCAGGCCCAGAAACCCAGGCTGGGGCGCTGGCGCAACGCCAGGGCCGCGATCACCGCGGTGGCCAGCGGCAGCACGCCCGAGATCACCGAGGCATGCACGGCATCGACCTGGCGCACCGCATAACCCAGCAGCAGCGGCCAGCCGAACACCACGCCCAGGGCGGTGAAGGCCAGCAGCGCCCATTGGCGCCCCTGCGGGCGTGGCGCCCCGGTCCAGCGCAGATAGGCGATGGACAGCAGCCCCGCCAGCGCCGCACGCCCCAGCGCCACGAACTCGGGCGGCAGTTGCGGCGCCTCGGTGCTGCCGCTGGCCAGGCGCGTCATCGGGATGCTCAACGCAAAGATGAACACCCCCAGCGCCCCCAGGGCCAGACCGCGGCGCAGATCGGCGGACGCGCTGGAGGCCGTGGATGGGAGGGCTTGGGGCTGCGAAGGCATCCGGCCAGTCTATGGCCGGATGCAGTACATGGCCAATACAGTCAGCCGATCAGCCAGCTCTTCTGTATTGGCATGCTGACCAGCACAGCCGGTCAGGGCTTCAGCACGAACTCCACCGGCAGCGCCGACCTGGGCAGCCTGACCAGGTGCGCCGGTGCGCTGACCACCTGCGTGCAGCTCACGTTGTCGGCCGGCGGCTTGCCTTCCTGGTAAGCCACCTGCAGCGCCGCGCCGTTCGGCGCAACCCCGCTGATCGCCACGCTGGCACAGCCGTTGGCGCGCTCACCCAGGAACACCGCCACCACCATCTGGGTGCCGAAGTCCACCGCCGGCAGGGCCGGTGCCGGCGAGTTGCCGGCCACATGCTGGTTCCACAGCTCGGCCCAGGCAGCCTGATCGAGCACCGCCGCATTGCGCGCCTTCTTGACGCCCGAGATGCTGCGCTGGTCCAGGCTCAGCAACTGACCCACCGTCACCGTGACATCGGCGCTCACGCTGCCGAAATCCTCACGCGTGGCGCGCACATGGTAGACACCGTTGGCCATCGGCGCGGTATAGCGGCCATTGAGTGCCTCGACCGCGCCACCATTGGCCTCCTGCAGCGCCCACTTCACCGGCTGGCGCACATAGACCACATTGGGCGGGTAGTTGAGGTCGGCCATCAGGGTCTGGCTGGCGCCGGCCAGCATGCTCACGGCCTGGGGCTCCACCGTGATCCAGGGCTGGAACGGCGCCGGGTCCACCGGATCGGCGGCATTCGCCAGCACGCCCAGCAACTGCACTTGGCGGGCCTTGCTGAGCCGCATGTGCAGGGCGTCCAGCAGCTTGTCCTGCGCATCGCCCTGGCTGGGATTGGCGGACGTGGCGGCCTTCAGCGGCGTGCCGAGGAAGTCTCCCAGGTTGCGGATCTCGGTGGTGGGCGCCAGCAGCTTGCTCACATCGGCCTGGGCCAGCTTGACCTTGTCGACGCTGAGGGCCTTGCCGGCCGCGGCATCGAAGCCGGCGAAGTAGGCCGCGGCATCGCGCCGCGCCAGTCTCGTCGTGACCATCTCGGTCAGCAGGGTCAGGTTGGCCATTTCGCCGTTGCCGCCGGGCACTGCCAGCGAGCGCAGCTGCAGGCCGCTGCTGGCATGGGTGAGCTCCAGGGCGCAGGGCAGCTCGCCCGCGGGAATGCTCAGCTTGTAGCTGCCGTCCGCCGCGGTGCTGGTCGTGCCCTCGCCCTTCAGGCATTTGGCGCGCACCTGGCCGCCCGCCACCGCCAGCCCCACGGCCGCCGTGCCCTGCAGGGCCAGCGGCTTGGCGGTCTCGCTGCCACCGCCGCCGCAGGCGCTCAGCCCTGCCGCCACCAGCCCTGCCATCAGCATCACGCGCATGGCGCTGTTGTTGTTGCTTGCTTTCACTTTCGTCATCGCTTTCCTCCTCCGTTTGAGTGCGATGTGGGATAATATTCCACACATCAAAGTCCACGTCAACCGGTTGACAATGCCGGCCGTGCCGCAAGGCCAGACCCCAGACCCAGACGAGGCCCAGCCGCCATGCCACAGGCAGTGAACACCAACCCACGCAGGAGCGCAGGCCGCGCCGGGCGGAGCCGCGCATGAAGTCCGCGGCCACATTGGCGCTGGAGTTCAGCCTCAAGGTCGTGCGGCCGCTGGCGCGCATGCTGATCAAGAGCGGCGTCGCCTACCCGGCCTTCGCCCAGGCCTTGAAGACCGAATTCCTGGCCGCCGCGCAGCAGGAACTGAAGGAGCGCGGCATGCCGCAGACCGATAGCGCGGTGAGCCTGCTGTCGGGCGTGCACCGGCGCGATGTGCGCAACCTGACGCGCCCCGCCGAGGTCAAGGCCGCCGATGCCGAGGCCTTCCGCCCGCTCAGCCTGGCGGCCGAGGTGGTGGGCCGCTGGCTCAACGACGCCCCCTTCCTGGACGCCCAGGGCCGCCCCAAGCTGCTGCCGCGCAGCGCCGGCGACGACAGCTTCGACGCCCTCGTCACCCGCGTCAGCAGCGATGTGCGGCCGCGCGCGGTGCTGGACGAATTGCTGCGCCTGGGTGGCGTGGCCGAAGAGCCGGAAGGCATACGTCTGCTGGCCGAGGAGTTCACGCCCCGCCAGGGCATGGAGGAACTGGCCTGGCTGTGCGCCGACAACCTGCGCGATGCGCTCTCGGCGGGCACCGCCAACCTGCTGGGCGAGGACAAGTTCCTGGAGCAATCCATCTTCGTGGACGAACTCACGCCGGCCTCGGTGGCGCGGCTGCACCAGGTCTCGCGCCAGGCCTGGCGCCAGGCTTTCAAGCTGGTGATGCAGGAAGCCCAGGACCGTTTCAATGACGACGCCCAGCACGCCGAAGCGGCGCAGAAGAACCAGCGGGCCCGCTTCGGCGTCTATTTCTATGCAGAACCCATGAATGAGGGAGAGAAGCCATGAAGCCCAACCATCTGCTCGCCGGCCTGCTGGGCCTGCTGCTGAGCGCCTGCGGGCCGGGCACGGGAGGCTCGGGCCTGACCACCGAATCGCACGGCTATCTGGCCCTGGCGGGTGCCAAGTCGGCCCCCCTGTGCAGCGCCCCCTGGGCCGACCAGCTGGCCTGCGGCCTGCCGCCCGGTAGCAGCGGCGTCTCGCCCGACCACCCCGGCACCGCCAAGGTGCTGTACGCCAGCAGCGCCAGCAACCCCGAATTCGTGCTGAGCTTCGAGGGCAACGAGCTCAAGCTGGAGGGCGGCTGCCCACGCCTGAGCTACAGCGGTGAATGGGGCCAGCCGGGCAGCGGCGCGGCCGCCTTCTTCGGCGGCTACCTGGATGCCGGCCTGATCCAGCCGGTGCTGGCGATGGGCACCGTGCAGGCCTTGGTGCCCAGCAGCGATGGCACGCCGCGCCTGCAGCTGGAGCTGCGCAGCGCCAGCGGCCAGGTGCTGGCCCTGCTGCAGCTGCAAAAGCTCAGCAGCGGCATCCAGGCCAGCCCGCGCGGCTGCCCCTGAGCCGGGGCGACGGCAGGACGCCGGGGCAATACAGCACCAGTACACTTGGCTGCTGCATTGTTGTTCGTTCATTGCCGGAGAGCCCACCATGAGCCACAGCGCCGCCGCCGCACCCCTCTCGCGCGATGCCAGCACCCCGCTGGCCCAGCAGCTGGCGCTGCGCTTTGCCGAACGCATCCAGCAGCGCCTGCTGCTGCCGGGCGCGCGCCTGCCCTCGGTGCGCGAATGCGCGCGCCACCATGGCGTGAGCCCCTACACGGTGGTGGCGGCCTACGACCAGCTGCTGGCCTCGGGCATGCTGGAGGCGCGCAAGCAGCGCGGCTTCTTCGTGCGCGATCTGCGCGATGCGCGCCCGCACGCCAAGCAGCCCGCCCCCAGCCCGGCGGGCAACGCCCCGATCGATGCCTCGGCCCTGATACGCGGCATGTTCCAGGCCGACGCGCGCCATGCGCCGGGCCTGGGCACCCTGCCGGGCGACTGGTTGGACCTGCCGATGCTGCAGAGCGCGATGCGCCGCGTCGTCAGCCAGAGCGAGGAGCCCGACCAGCTGGCCCTGCAGTACGGCGAGCCCGGTGGCGACCCGCGCCTGCGCGCCGCGCTGGCGCGCAGGCTGGAGGACATCGGCGTGCATGCCGCGCCCGAGCAGATCGTCAGCACCGTGGGCGCGACCCATGCGCTGGACCTGATCACGCGCAGCCTGCTGAGCCCCGCCGATGCGGTGCTGGTGGACGACCCCGGCTGGGCGATCGAGTACGCACGCCTGTCGCAGGCGGGCATGCGCCTGCTGCCGGTGCCGCGCGGCCAGCAGGGCCCCGATCTGGACGTGATGGCGCGCCTCATCGAGGAACACCGGCCGCGCATGTATGTCACGGTCTCGGTGCTGCACAACCCCACCGGCCACAGCCTCTCGCTGGCCAGCGCGCACCAGATCCTCAAGCTCGCCGAGGCGGCCGACCTGATGATCGTGGAGGACGACACCTATGCCTTCCTGGCGCCCAACCATGCGCCGCGGCTCTCGGCCCTGGACGGGCTCAAGCGCACGCTCTATGTGTCGGGCTTTTCCAAGATCCTCACGCCGGCCTGGCGCGTCGGCTATGTGGCGGCCAGCGCTGACAAGGTGCACCAGCTCACCGAACTGAAACTGCTCTCCACCCTCACCACCAGCCCGATGATGGACCGCGCGGTGGCGATCTGCCTGGAGCAGGGCCAGCTGCGCCGCCATGCCGAGCGCGTCATCACCCGGCTGGATGCGGCACGCCAGCGCGTCGTGCGCCTGGCCGAGGAGGCCGGCTGCGAATTCGTGACCCCGCCGCAAGGCCTGTTCGGCTGGCTGGAGGTGGGCATGGACACCGAACGCCTGGCGCAGCGCATGCTGGACGCCGGCTGGCTGATCGCGCCGGGCCTGCTGTTCAGCCCGACGCGCCGCGCCGGCACGCTGATGCGCATCAACTTCGCCACCTCGCAGGACGCGCGCTTCTGGCGCCTGCTGCAGCAGCTGCGCGAGAGGCGCTAGGTGTGAAGAGTCAAGAGGTTCTTTCGTGATCTGTTGATTCGGGACATGGGAGGCTGGCAGCCGATGCCGTGGTGAGGGCGGTGCCAGTTGTAGAAGTGATTCCATGCTGGCAGGGCGGCACGGCGGGCTTCGGACGTCGCGTAGGCGCGGCCATAGGCCCATTCGCGAAGCGCTGATTGGATGAAGCGCTCGGCCTTGCCGTTGGTCTGCGGGCGGTAGGCTCGCGTGAACTTCTGTTTGATGCCGAGTTCGGCGCAAGCGCCACCAAACGCAAACGAGTGGAAGGCGGGGCCGTTGTCGGTCAGGACGCGCTGCACCGAGACGCCGAGCCTGGCGAAATAAGCCACCGCTTCTCGCAGGAAGCTCTCGGCACTGTCCTTGCGCTCGTCAGGACGCATGGCGGTGAAGGCCACTCGGGCGTGGTCATCGACAGCGACGAACAGGTAGTCATACCCCAAGCCTCGCGTGCGCTTGGTGTAGTCGCCTGTGATTCGATGGCCCACACCAGAGAAGCGCCCCAGCTTCTTGATGTCAATGTGCAGCAGGTCACCGGGCGCCTAGCGCTCGTAGCGTTGCACAGCTTCGATCGGAGCGAGGTCGCTGAACCTGGACAGGCCCGCTCGACGCAGAACGCGGCTGACTGTGGCCTTGGAGACGCCCAGGTAGGTGGCGATCAGCGATTGCGTGAACAGCTTGCGCCGCAGCTCAACGATAGCGAGAGCAACGTTGGGACCGATGGCGCGAGGGGACTTTGCAGGGCGCGAGGACTTATCGGCCAGCCCCGCAACTCCATCGGTCAAGAAGCGCGCAAGCCACTTGCGGGCTGTGACCGCGCTGACACCATGTGCAACTGCTGCCTCCGAGGCTGACAAGCCACGTTTGGTGATGTCCTCGACCATCTCCAGTCGCCTCAGGAACGTCAATCGGGCATTCTTATGACTGTTCATCCGGACTCCGGCTTTGCTTAGACAGGGGGTTTGGCGATTCCCAGTCTCTCAAAACCACTCCGGGTGAACACCCGCAACAACCTATTGAAGCTTCACAGCTAGGCCTCAGCGCGCGCCGAGCGCTTCCCAGCGCTCCAGCAAACCCATCAGCTCGTCCTCGATCTGGCCGGCACGTGCCGTCACCTCGGCCAGGCGCGCGGCACCCTGGGTGTAGAGCTCGGTGCCGGCCAGCAGGGCGGCCACCTGGGCCTGCTCGGTCTCCAGCGCCTCGATGCGGGCGGGCAACTCGTCCAGCTCGCGCTGCTCCTTGTAGCTGAGCTTGCGCTTCGGCGCCGCCGGGGCAACTGCGGCAGCCGGCGCAGGCGCGGGGGCCGGAGCGGGCGCCGGCGCCTGCTTGGCCTGCAGCGCCGCGGCACGCTTGGATTGCAGCAGCCAGTCCTGCACCCCGCCCTCGTACTCGCGCCAGCGCCCGTCGCCCTCGCTGACGATGGTGGAGGTGACGACGTTGTCGAGGAAGCGCCGGTCGTGGCTGACCAGGAAGACCGTGCCGTCGTACTCGGCCAGCAGCTCTTCCAGCAGCTCCAGGGTCTCGATGTCGAGGTCGTTGGTGGGCTCGTCCAGCACCAGCACATTGGCGGGGCGCGCGAACAGGCGCGCCAGCAGCAGGCGGTTGCGCTCGCCGCCGGAGAGGCTCTTCACCGGTGAGTTGGCGCGCGCGGGCGAGAACAGGAAGTCGCCCAGATAGCTCTTCACATGCTTCTTCTGGCTGCCGATCTCGATCCACTCGCTGCCGGGGCTGATGGTGTCGGCCAGGGTCGCGTCCAGATTGAGCGTGTCGCGCATCTGGTCGAAATAGGCCACCGAGAGGCGCGAGCCCTGGCGCACCTCGCCGCTGTCGGGTGCCAGCTCGCCCAGGATCAGTTTCAGCAGCGTGGTCTTGCCGGCGCCGTTGGGGCCCACCAGGCCGACCTTGTCGCCGCGCAGGATGGTGGCGGTGAAGTCGCGCACGATGGTGCGATCGCCATAGCTCTTGAACACATTCTCCAGCTCGGCCACGATCTTGCCGCTGGCGCCGCCGGTGTCGATGTCCAGCTTGACCTTGCCCTGCACATCGCGGCGCGCCGCATGCGCCAGGCGCATCGCCTCCAGGCGCTGGATGCGCGCCACGCTGCGCGTACGGCGCGCTTCCACGCCCTTGCGTATCCACACCTCTTCCTGCGCCAGCAGCTTGTCGAAGCGGGCGTTGAAGAGCGCCTCGTTCTGCAGCTCGTATTCCTTGGCGGCGGTGAAGGCCGCGAAGTTGCCGGGGTAGCCGCGCAGCTGGCCGCGGTCCAGCTCGACGATGCGGTTGGCGACGTTGTCGAGGAAGGCGCGGTCGTGGGTGATCAGCAGCAGCGAACCCTTGAAGTTGTTGAGCAACTCCTCCAGCCAGGTGATGGCGTCCAGGTCCAGGTGGTTGGTGGGTTCGTCCAGCAGCAGCACGTCGGGCTGGGCCACCAGGGCGCGGCCCAGGGCGACGCGCTTCTTCAGCCCGCCCGAGAGCGCGCCCACCAGGCGCGAGCCGTCCAGGCCCAGGCGCTGCAGGGTCTCGTCGACGCGCTGTTCCCAGTTCCATGCGCCGATATGCTCGATGCGTTCCTGCACCCAGGCGAGGTCGTCGTTCTCGTCGTGGATCTCGTAGCGCGCGCGCAGCGCCTTGGCCTCGGCCACGCCCTCGCTCACCACCTCGAAGATGGTGGCATCGGCACGCAGCTCGGGCTCCTGCGGCACGTAGACGCTGGTGAGGCCCTGCTGCAGCTGCAGCAGGCCATCGTCGAGCTTCTCCAGGCCGGCGAGGATTTTCAGCAGCGAGGACTTGCCCGTGCCGTTGCGGCCGATCAGGCCGACGCGCTCACCGATTTCGAGTGAGAAGTTGGCACCATCCAGCAGGGCGACATGGCCGAATGCGAGATGGGCGTTGCTAATTGAGAGGACTGCCATGGGGCCGATTGTCCCCGACGCGGCCGCTCCGCCCGTTTCGGCCGCTTTTCCTTCAGTCGTCGGAGGAAAAGCCCGAGGCCTTGACGATGGGCCCCCATTGCGCGCGCTCGGCGGCGAGGCGGCGCGCATATTCGGGCGCGCTCAATGAGAAGGGTTCGAAGCCGAGCTTGGCCAGGCCCTCCACCACCGCGGTCTCGCGCAGCGCCGCGCGCACCAGGTCGGCGATGCGGTCGACGGTGGCCGGCGCCGCCTTGGCCGGCAGGAACAAGCCATAGCTCTCCACGCCCTCGATGCCCTTGAAGCCCTGCTCCTCGAAGGTCGGCACCTCGGGCGCGAAACGCGAACGGCGCGTGTCGGTCACGCCCAGCAGGCGCACCCGGCCCGAGGCCAGATGCGGCAGGAAGTCGCCGATGCTGAAGCAGCCCGAGGCGATCTGGCCGCCCATCAGGTCCTGCATGCCGGGCGCGGCGCCGCGGTAGGGCACATGGGTCAGCTTGATGCCGGCGGCGCGCTCGAACTGGTTGCCCAGGAAATGCGGCATCGCCCCCGCGGCCGGCGAGGCATAGGCGGCGCTCTGTGCATTCGCCCGCGCCCAGTCGGCAAACTGGGCCAGCGTCTTGACGGCGGCCGGCACCATCGGACCGACGCCAAAGCCGCAGGTGGAATGCGCCAGCGGGCCCACCGGCACCACATCGGACTCCGGCTTGTAGGCCAGCTTGCGATAGGCATGCGGGTAGATGGTGAACATCGACGAGGGGCTCAGCAGCAGCGTCATGCCATCGGGCGCCGCGTCCTTGAGCGCCGCAATCGCCAGCCGACCGCCGGCGCCCACCTTCTGCTCCACCAGCACCGACTCGGCCATGCGGCCGCGCCAGGCCTCGGCGACGCGGCGCGCGGTCGTGTCCACGGAGCCGCCGGCCGGGAAGCCCACCAGGATGCGCGGCAGGGCGCCCTGGGCGCGCGCCAATGGCCCGGCCAGCAAGGCCGCCAGGCCCAGCGTGAGTTCGCGTCGATGCATCGAAAATTGCTTGGTCATGGCTTGGGTCTCCTGTCGGTTTTCGTCGGCTTGGCGGGTGGAATCGGTTGGGCCGCCGCGGTGGCCACCCAGGCCAGCCGCTCGAGATCGGCCTTCAAGGCGCTGCCGCGCTCGCCCAGGCCCTGCAGCAGGGCCTGGTCGTGGGCGCGCACCAGCTGCTCCAGCTTGGCCAGGGTGCGGCGGCCATGCGCGGTCAGGTGCAGGCCCCAGGAACGTGCGTCGCCGGGATCGTCGCGCCGCTCGGCCCAGCCCTGCTCGGTCAGCCAATCGGTCAGGCGCAGCGCGCCGCTGCGGTGCAGCCCCATCGCCTGGGCCAGCAGGCCCTGGCGCATGCCGGGATTGCGCGCCACCAGCACCAGCGCGGCGAAGCGCTGCGGGCTCACGTCCAGCCCCTCGGTGGCGCGGTAGAAATCCAGGTAGAGCGCGTTCTGCGCGCGCCGCAGGGCATAGCCCAGCAGCTCGTCCAGCACGCCGTAGTCGAGCCCGGGCACGGGCAGCAGCAGCCCCTCGGGAACCTGCGCTTGGGAACTTGCCGTCTTGCTCATGGCTTCAGGATAAATATCGTTGCATAGCGCAACAATCTCGCTTACCCTTATCCCAGATCAAGCAAAACCGAGAACAGCCATGCAAGACAAAGCCCTGGACATCCTGATCGCCGGCGGCGGCATCGGCGGCCTCACCGCCGCCCTGGCCCTGCAGGCGCGCGGCCACCGCGTGCGCGTCTGCGAGGCCACGCCGCAGCTCAAGCCGCTGGGCGTGGGCATCAACCTGCTGCCCCATGCGGTGGCGGTGCTGGATGGCCTGGGCCTGCTGCCGGCGCTGCAGGCGATGGCGGTGCCGACCTCGGCCCTGGTGTTCGCGAACCGCCATGGCCAGGCCATCTACCGCGATGCGCGCGGGCTGGGCGGCGGCTACAGCCATCCGCAGCTGAGCATCCACCGCGGCGAGCTGCAACTGCTGCTGTGGCGCGAGGCGGCCGAGCGCCTGGGCGAGGCCAGGCTGCTGAGCGGGCAACGCGTGCTGACCGCGCGCACCGAGGGCGCGCGCGTGGTGGCGCAGCTGCAGGCCAGCGACGGCAGCCACAGCGAATTGAGCGCCGATCTGCTGATCGGCGCCGATGGCATCCATTCGGCGCTGCGCCGCCAGTTCTATCCCGACGAGGGCGCGCCGCGCTGGAACGGCATGATGATGTGGCGCGGCACCAGCCGTGCACGCCCCTTCCTGGACGGCCGCACCATGGTGCAGGCCGGCCACCGGCGCGCCAAGTTCGTGGTCTACCCGATCGCCCCAGTGGCCGACGACGGTCTGCAGCTGATCAACTGGATCTGCGACCGCCGGCTGCGCGAGGACGGCTTTGGCGGCGGCCTCAGCGCCCCCAGCCGCGAGGACTGGAGCAAGCCCGGCTCGCTGGAAGACCTGCTGCCCACCTTCGGCAGCTGGCATTTCGACTGGCTGGACGTGCCGGCCCTGATACGCAGCGCCACCCAGCTGCTGGAATGGCCGATGGTGGACCGCGACCCCCTGCCGCGCTGGCGCCATGGCCGCATCACCCTGCTGGGCGACGCGGCGCACCCGATGTACCCGATCGGCTCCAACGGCGCCACCCAGGCCATCCTCGATGCCGACTGCCTGGCCCAGGCCCTGCAGCAGGGCGCCACGCCGGAAGCGGCGCTCGACGCCTACGAGGCGCAGCGCCTGCCGATGTGCGCGCGCATCGTCGAGATGAACCGCCAGGAGGGGCTGGACGCCATCCTCGATCTGGTCGAGGAGCGCGCACCGGCCGGCTTCAAGCGGCTGGAGGACGTGATCGACCCGGCCGAGATCGACGCGCTGGTGCGGCGCTACAAGGCCGCGGCCGGCCACCAGCAGACGCGCTAACGCCGCGCATGCCAAAGGTCATCCGTGCCGCCCGCCCCCGCGGTCGGCCGGCCCGGCACGGCACCGCCATGACCATGGTCATGGACGCACCATCAGGCAAGGCCTGACCCCGGAAAGAAGTCATGCGGGCCCGCCCCTAGGCCGCCCTGGCACCCCAACTCCGTTCGTCGCTGGAATCCGGCAAACCGTCCGCGCAATCCGCTGCTTGGTCGACTCCGGCTTGGTCGCGCCGAGCCCTCTGCCTAATCTGAATTGAGCGCGGACATTGGACGGCTCAACAGCCGGCAGACCGCCGCCTCAACCCTCAGCAACGGAGTCATCATGAATCGCAACACCACCCTCGCATCCAGCCTGCTGGCCGCCACCGCCATGACCTTCTTCACCGGCCTTGCCAGCGCCGACAGCGGCGGCACGCAGGACCTGAAGCGCGTTGAAGTCACCGGCAACAAGGCCTTCGAGATGGCCCGCACCGACGTGCTCAGCGTCTGCCCGGCGGCCGCCGTCGAATTGCAGGAGGCGCTCTCCACCGCCTGGTCGCGCGTCGAGCAAGAGGGCACCGTGCGCGTGCAGTTCCGCCTCAAGGGCGGCAGCGTCGGCCGCGTCGACACCAGCGCCGGCCCGCGCGGCTACCACCATGCGCTGAAGCGCGCCGTGCGCGCCATCGACTGCAACAACGACAACGCCAGCGAGCAGCTGTTCGCCTTTGCCGTGCATTTCAGCGATCCCGATTCGCCCACCGGCAACGGCGCCGTGGCCCTGCTGAGCAAGTAAGCCGACGCTTCGGCGTTATGCTGCCGGGCATCGCCAACCCGACATGCCCCGCAGATGAAAAACGCCCTGATAATCGCCCTGGCCCTCGCATCCGGCACGGCTTGTGCGCAGCAGTCCGAGCTGCAGCGCTGCCGCGGCATCGCCGACAAGGACGCACGCTTGGCTTGTTATGACGGCATCGCCCTGGCAACGCCCGCGGCAGCTGCGCCGGCGGCCGTAGCGCCCAAGGCGGCGGCCCCGGCGGAGCCCAAGGCCGACACCTTCGGCCTGGAGCGGCGCCAGCTCAAGACCGAGGCCGAGGCGGTGGAGAGCCGCATCGATGGCCCCTTCGACGGCTGGGGTCCGAAGAGCGTGATCCGCCTGGCCAATGGCCAGGCCTGGATGGTGATCGACGGCAGCTCGGCGGTGTTGCGCCTGAAGGGCCCCAAGGTGCTGGTGCGCCGCGCCGCGATGGGCTCCTTCATGATGGAGTTCGAAGGCTCGAACGAGACGGCACGCGTGCGCCGCCTGGAGTGAGGCTGGCTCAGGGCAGCAGCTGGCCCGCGTGGTGGCGCAAATGCTCGTCCACGAAGCTGGCGATGAAGTAGTAGCCATGGTCGTAGCCGGCATGGCGGCGCAGGCGCAGCGGCTGGCCCACCGCGGCGCAGGCGGCCTCGAAGGCGTCCGGATGGAGCTGCTCGGCGAGGAACTTGTCGCTCAAGCCCTGGTCGATCAGGATACCGCCGGGATAGGGCGCGGCCGGCAGCGCCGCCATCAGGGCGCTGGCGTCGTGCGCCGCCCAGGCGCTGCGCTCGGCGCCCAGGTAGCCGCCGAACGCCTTGTGCCCCCAGGGGCATTGCATGGGCGCGCAGATCGGCGCGAACGCCGAAAGTGAGCGGAACGCGCCCGGGTGGCGCAGCGCCAGGGTGAGCGCGCCATGGCCGCCCATCGAGTGGCCGAAGATGCCGCTGCGCTCGGGCCCCAGGCCCAGCTCGGCCTGCACCTGCGGCAGCAGTTCGCGCATCAGATAGCTTTCCATGCGCCAGTGCCTGGCCCAGGGCTGCTGGGTGGCGTCGAGGTAGAAGCCGGCACCGACGCCGAAGTCCCAGGCCGCGTCCTCGCCGGCGGCTTGCGCGCCGCGCGGGCTGGTGTCGGGTGTCAAGAGGGCCAGGCCCAGCTCGGCCGCCAGGCGCTGGGCCCCGGCCTTGATGGCAAAGGTCTCCTCGGTGCAGGTGAGGCCGGCCAGGTACAGCAGCAGCGCGCGCGGCCGCGGCGGCAGGTAGAGCGCGTAGCGCATCGGCAGGCCGATCTCGGCCGAGGCATGGCGCAGGAAACGCTGCCGGCCGCCAAAGCAGGCGTGCTCGCTGAGCAGCTCGGCCGCCATCTCAGAACTCCACCACGGTGCGGATGGATTCGCCGCGCTTCATCAGCTCGAAGGCCTCGTTGATGCGTTCCAGCGGCAGCTTGTGGGTGATGAGCTCGTCAATCTTGAGCTTGCCGTCCATGTACCAGTCGACGATCTTGGGCACATCGGTGCGGCCGCGCGCGCCGCCGAAGGCCGAACCCTCCCACTTGCGCCCGGTCACGAGCTGGAAGGGCCGCGTGCTGATCTCGGCGCCGGCCTCGGCCACGCCGATGATGATGCTGCGGCCCCAGCCCTTGTGGGTGCACTCGAGCGCATCGCGCATCACCTTGGTGTTGCCAATGCATTCGAAGCTGTAGTCGGCGCCGCCGTCGGTGAGCTGCACGATCTCGTCCACCACGTTCGCCACCTCCTTGGGGTTGATGAAGTGGGTCATGCCAAACTGGCGCGCCAGCGCCTCGCGGCCCGGGTTCAGGTCCACGCCGATGATCTTGTCGGCGCCCACCATCTTGGCGCCCTGGATCACGTTCAGGCCGATGCCGCCGAGGCCGAACACCACCACGTTCGCGCCCGCCTCCACCTTGGCGCTGAACAGCACCGCACCCACGCCGGTGGTGACGCCGCAGCCGATGTAGCAGACCTTGTCGAAGGGCGCATCCGGGCGGATCTTGGCCAGCGCGATGCCGGGCACGACGATGTGGTTGGAGAAGGTGGAGGTGCCCATGTAGTGGAACACCGGCTGGCCGTTCAGCGAGAAGCGCGCGCTGCCATCCGGCATCAGGCCCCTGCCCTGGGTGCTGCGGATCGCCTGGCAGAGATTGGTCTTGCGCGAGAGGCAGAACTTGCACTGCCGGCACTCGGGCGTGTAGAGCGGGATCACGTGGTCGCCGGGCTTGAGCCAGCCGACGCCCTTGCCCACCTCCAGCACCACGCCCGCGCCCTCGTGGCCCAGCACCGCGGGGAAGATGCCCTCGGGATCGGCACCCGAGAGCGTGTAGTAATCGGTATGGCAGACCCCGGTGGCCTTCACTTCCACCAGCACCTCGCCCTCACGCGGGCCGTCCAGTTCCAGGGTCTCGATGGTCAATGGGGCGCCGGCCTTCCAGGCCACCGCAGCACGGGTCTTGATCATGGGGCTACTCCAGTGAAGATGCGAGGCGCAGCATAAACGGACGCGCGACAATCTGCCCGCGCCGCGGGATGGCGCGGGGAGCAGCACAAGATGACGCGCATGCACGACCTGATGTCCAGCAACCTGGTGACGGTGGAGCTGGACGACAGCCTGGCCACGGTGAAGGAGATCTTCGATAGCTCCAGCTTCCACCATCTGCTGGTGGTGGAGGAAGGGCGCTTGTTCGGCGTGGTCTCCGACCGCGACCTGCTGCGCGCCATCAGCCCCTATGTCGGCACGATGGTGGAGACGACGCGCGACCTCGCCACACTCAACAAGCGCGTGCACCAGGTGATGAGCCGCAAGCCGCTGACGCTGCGGCCCGAGGACCCCGTCGGCGACGCGATCCGGCTATTCCTGGAGCATGGCATCTCCTGCCTGCCCATCGTGGTGGAGGACCTCAAGCCGGTGGGCATCGTCACCTGGCGCGACGTGCTGCGGGCGCTGGCGCCGCACTGATCAGGCGCGCGGATCAGCGTTCAAATCGGCGCGCAGCTGGCGCACCGCGCTCGCCAGCCAATGCGCCTCGCGCTCGCACAGGCGCAGGCGGCGCAGCAGCCAGGGGGTGAGGCTGACGTCGGCGCGGTGCTCGGGCCAATCGTCCTCGGTGGTTTCCAGCTTCGGTGGGGTCGGGTCTTGCCCCGCCAGGGCCTCCAGCCTGAGCGTGCCCACGCAGGCCTGCAGGGTCTGCTGCAGCGCCCGGCTGGCCTCGACCTCGTCCAGGCGCTCGGCGCGCCGGTTCAGCAGGGTCTGCACGGCGCCCAGCAGGGCCATCAGGCGGTAGCCATGCGTCAGCAGCGCTTCGACATGGGCATCGGGCACGCGCACATGCTCGGGCTCCACGCGGGTACGCTGGCCGGCCGCGGCCAGCGCCGCCAGCGCGGCATAGGCCTGCTGGCGGCTCAGGCGCTGCGCCAGCTGCTGCTGCACCTGCTGCTGATGCACGCCGGGCGCCCAGCGCAGCACATTGGCGGCATGGCGCGCCAGGGCGCCGCACAGCTGCAGCGCCAGCCGGCCCAGGGTGCGACGCTCCCAGGCCGGCAGCACGAAGCAGAAGGCCCAGGCCAGCAGCGCGCCCAGCACCGTGTCTGCCAGCCGCTCGCCCACCGCCGGGCTGCTGCCGGGCGCCAGCAGCAGCGGCTGCAGCAGGGCCATCAGGGTGGCGGCCGTGGCGGCCACGCGGTAGCGCACGTTCACATAGGCATGGGCCGTGCCCACCGCGGCGATGAAGGCCAGGGCCAGCAGGGCATGGCTGTGCACCTGGGCCAGCGCCAGCACCAGCAGGCAGCCGATCACGGTGCCGATGATGCGTTCGTTGCGGCGCGCGAGGGTCTGCTCCAGATTGCCACGCAGCACCACCGCCACGCTCAGCACCAGCCAGTGCGGATGCGCCGCCCAGGGCAGCACCAGGCCCAGCGCGTAGGCGCAGGAGAGTGCCAGCGTGCCGCGCAGCGCATGGCGCAGCACGCCGGACTGCAGGGTCCAGTGCGTCTTCAGCGCCGCCAGCGGCCAGCCCTCGGGCGAGACGAACTGCTGCAGCTGCGCGGGCGTCAGGGTGGCGGCGCGGTCGGGCCCGGCCAGGCGCTCGGCCATCTGCGCCACGTCGTCCAGCATATGACCCAGGCGCGACTGCAGCGCGGCCAGCAGATGGTGGCGCGCATCGTCGGCTGCGGCGGGCACGGCGGCCAGGCGCCCGGCCAACTCGTCGCGCCAGCCCTGCGCGGAGATCGCCGGGCAGGCGGCGCCTGTTCGCCCCACCGCAGCGGCCATGCCGTCCAGCGCGTCGGCCAGCTGGCGCAGGGTGATGGCCAGGGCGGCGCGCCAGGCCAGGCCGGCCGCGTCCTCGCCCAGCAGCGGGATGTCCAGGCGGCTTGCCAGCAGCAGGTCGCGCAGCTCGATCAGGCATAACACCAGATCGACCTGGCGGCGGCTCTGCACCGAGGGCCGGGCGGCGAACACCTGATCGCGCGCGGCCTGCAAGGCATCGGCCAGCGCCACGTCGTCGCGGATCGAGGCGCGCATGCTGGGGCCCTCGGCCAGCGCCTCGCCGGCGATGCGGGCCGCGCGCGAATGCAGGCGGCGCGCGCAGGCGCGCATCGCCTCCGCAATCGCCAGGTCGCGGTAGCGGCGGCGCAGCAGCCAGGCGGTGCTGCGCGCCCACAAGGCATAGAGCGAGGCGCCCAGCAGCACCCAGCCGGCGTGCTGGAGCGCCTCCAGCCGCGTCAGCGGGTCTTCCCAGGCCATCGCGAACACCAGAGCCAGCACGCCGGAGAAGGAGAGCGGCCCGGCGCGCGGCCCCCAGGCCATCGTCATCAGCGTGACGATGGCGGTGAGCGCGATCAGCGCCGTCATCAGTGGCGGCGACTCGCGCAGCAGGCCCACGGCCAGCGTCACCAGCGCCCCCAGAAGGGCCGCGGGGACCAAGCGCCGCAGCACCCGCTGGGGCGGGTTGGGCACGTCGGTAAGGCTGGCGCAGACCGCGCCGCCGGCCGCCGCCAGGCCCACGTCGGCGCCGAACACCGCGCTCAGCAGCGCCTGCACCAGCCCCACGCCCAGGGCCACGGTGAGGCCGTTGAGCTGGGCGGCCGTCAGGCGGCTGAGCATCGTCAGAGGCTGCGCTCCAGCGCGTCGACAAACATCTTGGGCACGTCGAAGCCGGTCTGGTCGGTGATCTCCTGGAAGCAGGTGGGGCTGGTGACGTTGATCTCGGTGAGGCAATCGCCAATCACGTCCAGGCCCACCAGCAGCAGGCCGCGCGCGGCCAGGATCGGGCCGAGGGTTTCGGCGATCTCGCGGTCGCGCGCGCTGATCGGCTGGGCCACGCCCTTGCCGCCCGCCGCCAGGTTGCCGCGCACCTCGCCGCCCTGCGGGATGCGCGCCAGGCAGAAGGGCACGACCTGACCCCCGATCACCAGCACGCGCTTGTCACCCTCCTTGATGGCGGGCAGGTAGCGCTGCACCATCACGGTTTCGGCGCCGCCCTTGTTGAGGGTCTCGATGATGGCGCCGAGGTTGAGGCCATCGGCCGGCACGCGGAAGATGCCCATGCCGCCCATGCCGTCCAGGGGCTTCAGGATGACGTCGCCCTGCTCGGCATGGAAGGCGCGGATCGCGGCCTCGCTGCGCGTCACCAGCGTGGGCGCGATGAACTGCGGAAACTCCAGGATGGCGAGCTTCTCGGGATGGTCGCGCAGCGCCGCGGGCTTGTTGAAGACGCGCGCGCCCTCGCGCTCGGCCTGGCCCAGCAGATGGGTGGCGTAGAAGTACTCGCTGTCGAAGGGCGGGTCCTTGCGCATGATGACGGCCTGGGTATCGGCCAGCGCCAGCTCGGCGGTGGCCACCACGCTGAACCAGGCATGCGCATCGCCGGTGAGCGTGATGGCACGCGCCGCGCGCGCCACCACCCGGCCACCGGCGCGCCAGACCAGATCGGCGGGCTCGCAGGCCCACAGCTCATGGCCGCGCCTGGCGGCCTCGCGCATCATCGCGAAGGTGGTGTCCTTGTAGGTCTTGAAGGATTCAAGCGGGTCGGCGACGAACAGGATCTTCATGGTGGCTCTGGCTGCGGATGATTTACTTGGCTCGGAAGTGTTGCACCAAAAGAGAAACCGTGCCCGCCACCACGCCCCAGAAGGCCGAGCCTATGCCCAGCATGGCCACCCCCGAGAGCGTGACCAGAAAGGTCAGGATGGCGGCATCGCGGTGCTTTTCCTCCTTCAGCGCCGCGGCCAGGCCCCCGGCGATGGTGCCCAGGAGGGCAAGACCTGCCACCGCCGCCACCAGCTCGCGCGGGAAGGCCGCCAGCAGGCCCACCACCGCGCCGCCGGCCAGGCCCAGGGCGATGTAGAACACGCCGGCCATGGCGGCGGCGGTGTAGCGGCGCCGCGGGTCTTCGTGCGCCTCGCGCCCCATGCAGATCGCCGCCGTGATGGCCGCGAGGTTGAAGGCATAGCCGCCAAAGGGGGCCAGCAGCAGGGTCGCCAGGCCGGTGGTGCTGATGCTGGGCGAGATCGGCGTCTGGTAGCCCGAGGCGCGCTGCGCCGCCACGCCGGGCAGGTTCTGCGAGGCCATGGTGACGAGGAAGAGCGGCAGCGCCACGCCGATCAGCGCCGCCATGCTGAAGCTCGGGCTGGTCCAGACCGGCTGGGCCCAGGCCCACTGCACCTCGCTCATGTGCAAGCGCCCCTGCCCCGCCGCCACCGCCACGCCGGCCAGCAGCACGGCGGGCACCGCATAGCGCGGCCACCAGCGCCGCCCGGCCAGGTAGACGGCCGCCATCACCAGCACCAGCGTAGGGGCGGTCTTCACGCTGGCCACCGCGTCCAGGCCGAAGCGCGCCAGCACACCGGCCAGCAGCGCCGAGGCCACCGCCACCGGGATGCGATCCATCACGCGCTCGAAGGCCTTGGTGAGGCCGGCCAGCAGGATCAGCGCGCCGCACACCATGAAGGCGCCGATGGCCTCGGGCATGCTGATGCCGGCGGTGCCGGCCAGCAGCGCCGCGCCGGGCGTGGACCAGGCGGTCAGCACCGGCTGGCGCGTCCACAGCGACAGCCCGAGGCTGGTGATGCCCATTCCCAGGCCCAGGGCCCACATCCACGAGGTGATCTGTGACGAAGTAGCACCCAGGGCCTGGGCCGCCTGGAATACGATGGCCACCGAGCTGGTGAAGCCCACCAGCACCGCCACAAACCCCGCCACGGCCGATGGGACCGAGAGATCATTGAGCCAATTTCTCATGCCACAAGCATAAACAGCATGTGTAGATTCCTGGCCTACCTGGGCGCGCCGATCTTCCTGGACGAGTTGGTATGCGCCCCCCGGCATTCGCTGGTGCGACAGTCGCTGCGCGCCGAGGAGGCCAAGGTGGTGACGAATGGCGACGGCTTTGGCGTGGGCTGGTATGGCGAACGCGAGGCGCCGGGCGTCTACCGCGAGGTGATGCCGGCCTGGTCCGACGAGAACCTGCTGGCGCTGTGCGCCAATGTGCGCTCCCGGCTGTTCTTCGCGCATGTGCGCGCGGCCACCGGCGGCGGCATTGCGCGCCAGAACTGCCACCCCTTCCATTACGGCCGCTATCTCTTCATGCACAACGGCCAGATCGGCGGCTATGGCCAGCTGCGCCGGCGCATGGAGGCGCGCATCCCCGATCACCTCTACGAACATCGCAAGGGCGCGACCGACTCCGAGCTGCTGTTCCTGCTCATCATCGCGCGCATGGAGGAAGGGCTGGACACGCTGCGCGCCACCAGCCAGGTGCTCGGCGAGACCCAGGCGATGATGCAGCTGCTGCACATCCAGCAGCCGCTGCGCTTCTCGGCCGCGCTGGCCGATGGCGACCAGCTCTGGGCCTTCCGCTATGCCACCGACAAGCGCGCACCCACGCTCTACGTCAACCGCTCGGCGGCCGGCGTGGTGGTGGCCTCCGAGCCGCTGGAGGGCGACCCGCAGGGCTGGGAGCTGATCCCGCAGGGAGAGATGCTGCACTTCAACGCCGCGGGCCGGCGCAGCAGCGAGGCGCTGCAGGCGGTGCCGGCCTAGATCTCGACCTTGGAGCCGAGCTCGACGATGCGGTTGGTCGGCAGGTGCAGGAAGTCGGCGGCGGCGGCGGCGTTGCGGTGCATGCTGGCGAACAGCTTCTCGCGCCACAGCGCCATGCCCGAACCGATGGTGGGAATGACGATGTCGCGCGAGAGGAAGTAGCTGGTTTCCATCTCTTCCAGGTGCACATGGCGCGACTCCAGCAGCTTCAGCGCCTCGGGCACATCGGGCTCGTTCTTGAAGCCGAAGTGCACGCTCACCTGCCAGCAGTCGTTGCCCAGCGCCTCCACTTCCACGCGCTTGTCGAAACCGATCCAGGGCACCTCGTGGTGCTTGACGGTGACGAACAGGTTCTGCTCGTGCAGCACCTTGTTGTGCTTGAGGTTGTGCAGCAGGGCATTCGGGGTCATGCCTTGCTCGGAGGAAAGGAACACGGCCGAACCGGGCACGCGCAGCGGCGGGTTGACGAACACCGCGCCGAGGAAGCTCTTCAGGTCGATGGCATCTTCGCGCAGCTTTTCGCTGAGCTGGCGCCGGCCCTGCTTCCAGGTCAGCATCAGCGTGAACATGCCGACGCCGATCACCAGCGGGAACCAGCCGCCGGCAAACAGCTTGAGCAGGTTGGAAGCGAAGAAGGTGACGTCCACCACGAAGAAGAAACCGGTGGCGGCGAAGCACAGCGCCCAGGGGTACTTCCAGCCGTAGCGGATCACGTAGAAGGTCATGATGGTGGTGATGCTCATGTCCAGCGTCACCGCGATGCCATAGGCCGCCGCCAGGCGCGAGGACGAGCCGAACAGCACCACCGCCAGCACGATGAAGGCGAACAGGCCCCAGTTCACGAAGGGCACGTAGATCTGGCCGGTGTCGCGCACCGAGGTGTGCAGGATGCGCATGCGCGGCAACAGGCCCAGCTGCACCGCCTGCTTGGTGACCGAGAAGGCCGCGGTGATGAGGGCCTGCGAGGCGATCACGGTGGCCGCCGTGGCCAGGAACACCAGCGGCAGCGCGGCCCAGTCCGGCGCCATGTGGAAGAAGGGGTTGCTCACCGCCTCGGGTTCATCCAGCAGCATGGCGCCCTGGCCGAAGTAGTTGACCACCAGGGCCGGCATCACCATGCCATACCAGGCCAGCCGGATCGGCAGCGGGCCGAAGTGGCCCAAGTCGGCATACAGGGCCTCGCCGCCGGTGACGCACAGTACCACCGCACCCAGCGAGATGAAGGCCACCAGCGGCTGGGCCGCGGCGAACTGCCAGGCATACCAGGGGTTGATGGCCGCCAGCACCTTGGGGTTCTCGATGATGTGCGGCAGGCCCAGCGCGATCAGCACGAAGAACCAGACCAGGGTGATGGGGCCGAAGAACTTGCCGATGCCGCTGGTGCCGAAGCGCTGCACCGCGAACAGGCCGGTGAGCACCAGCAGGGTCAGCGGCACGACGAATTTTTCCAGCTGCGGCGCGGCCACGCCCAGGCCCTCCACCGCCGACAGCACCGACACCGCCGGGGTGATGACGCCATCGCCATAGAAGATGGCGGTGCCGAACATGCCCACCACCAGCAGCGTGCGGCGCAGCTGCGGGCGCTCGCTCACCGCCGTGGTGGCCAGCGCCAGCATCGCGATCAGGCCGCCTTCGCCATTGTTGTCGGCGCGCAGTATCAGCAGCACGTACTTCAGGGAGACGATCACCGTCATCGTCCAGAAGATCAGCGAGAGCACGCCGAGGATGTTGTCGGTGGTGGCGGCCACATGGCCGCCATGGAAGACTTCCTTCAGCGCGTAGAGCGGGCTGGTACCGATGTCGCCATAGACCACGCCCAATGCCCCGAGCGTGAGGCCCGCCAGGGCGGACGGCGAACGTGCCGCAGTAGAAGAACCCACAGAGTGCCGCAGCGCGCTGAGGACGCTGCTCGAAAGCCAAAAGCGCTATTGTGCGCTCGGCTTTGTGCAGTGCGTCAAGCGCCCCGCCTGCCCAGGGGGCAGCGGGCTTGACGCCGCCGCGGCTTCATGCCAGGGGCGCCGCGCGCCGGCCGCTCAGGCATAGACCTCGGCCTCGGGGTCGGTGACTTCGAGCTCGTAGCTGGCCGCCAGCATGGCCAGGCGCGCGATCACGCCATACATGTAGAAGCGGTTGGGCGCGCTGGCACCCGGCTTCTCGCCCGGGCGCGGCAGCTGCGAGCTTTGCGCAAAGGCCAGCGGCACGAAGCTGGCGCCGGGGGCGTTGAGGTTCTCGTCTTCGCCACGCTCGGCATGGATGCGGTAGAAGCCGCCCACCACATAGCGGTCCATCATGTAGACGACCGGCTCGGCCACCGCATCGTGCACGCGCTCGTGCGTGACCACGCCCTCCTGCACGATCACCTCGCTGACCAGCTGGCCGTCCTTGCAGACGCTCATCTTGTTGCGGGTGCGGCGGCTCAGCTCGTCGAGATCCTTGGCATCGCGCACCGTCATGATGCCCATGCCATAGGTGCCGGCATCGGGCTTCACCACCACGAAGGGCTTCTCCTGGATGCCGTATTCCTTGTACTTGCGGCGCGTCTTGTTGAGGATGGTGTCCACCTGGGTCTGCAGCGCGTCCAGGCCCTGGCCGGTGCTGAAGTCCAGGCCCTGCACCGGCGCGAACATCGGGTTGATCAGCCAGGGATCCATGCCCAGCAACTTGGCGAACTTCTTCGCCACTTCCTCGTAGGCGCGGAAATGGTTGCTCTTGCGGCGCAGCGCCCAGCCCGCATGCAGGGGCGGCAGCAGGTATTGCTCGTGCAGATGCTCGAGCACGCGCGGCACGCCGGCGCTGAGGTCGTTATTGAGCAGGATGGTGCAGGGGTCGAAATCCTTCAGGCCCAGGCGCCCGCGCTTGCGCACCAGCGGCTCGAGGGTGAGCTGGCCACCATCCGGCAGGGCCAGCGCCGTGGGCTCCTTGATGCTCTCGTCCAGCGTGCCCAGGCGCACGTTCAGGCCGGCCTGGGTGAAGATGCGCGTCAGCGTGGCCACATTGCTGAGATAGAAGCTGTTGCGCGTATGGCCCTCGGGCACCAGCAGGAGGTTCTTGGCCTCCGGGCAGATCTTCTCGATCGCCGCCATCGCCGCCTGCACCGCCAGCGGCAGCATCTCGGGGGTGAGGTTGTTGAAGCCGCCCGGGAACAGATTGGTGTCCACCGGCGCCAGCTTGAAACCGGCATTGCGCAGGTCCACCGAGCTGTAGAAGGGCGGCGTGTGCTCCATCCACTCGAGGCGGAACCAACGCTCGATCGCCGGCATGGACTCGAGCACGCGCTGCTCCAGCTCGTTGATGGGGCCGGTGAGTGCGGTAATGAGGTGGGGAACCATGATGCGGGGCCAGCGTTGCTTCGTCGGCCGATTCTAGGAGGCTGCTGCACATGGGGGCGCAAATGAAAATCCCAAGCTGGGAGCAGGCGATATGCTTGGGGCTGTGAATGCCAGCCCCCCGAGCCCCATGAAGCCGAAGATCCTGATCGTTGATGACCAGGCCGACATCCGTCGCCTGGTACGTTGGGCGCTGGAAAACAGCCCCTACGTGATCTACGAGGCCGCCAACGGGGCGCTCGGCCTGCAGCTGGCACAGACGGTGCGCCCGGACCTGGTGCTGCTGGACGTGATGATGCCCGGCGGCATGGACGGCCTGGAGGTCTGCAAGACACTGCGCGCCGACCCCGCCTTCGCCAACACCCTGATCGTCATGCTGACCGCCGCGGCCAGCGAACAGGACAAGGCCGAGGCCCTGGGGCTGGGCGCCAATTTCTTCCTCGCCAAGCCCTTCAGCCCGGCCAAGCTGCTGGAGCTGCTGGGGATTCTGCTGCGCGGCCGCAAGACCTGACCCCGGTCGAAGGCGCATCAGGCAAAAGAAAAGCCGCCCGAGGGCGGCTTTCGCTTGCGGGCTTGCAGACCGGCTTACTTGTGATAGGCCGTCTCGCCATGCGCGCTGATGTCCAGACCCTCGCGCTCTTCCTCTTCGGTGACGCGCAGGCCGATCACCAGATCGACGATCTTGTAGGCGATCACCGAGACGATGCCCGACCAGATCACGGTCACGCCCACGGCCTTGGCCTGGGTCAGCACCTGGGCGCCGATCGAATAGGCGTCGCCGCTGATCATGGTGACCGAGACCCAGTCCGCCACGGCGCTGGGGCCACCCAGATTGGGCGAGTTGAACACCCCAGTCAGCAGGGCACCGACGATGCCGCCGACGCCGTGCACACCGAACACGTCCAGCGAGTCGTCCGCACCCAGCAGCTTCTTCAGACCCGACACGCCCCACAGGCAGGCAAAGCCGGCGATCACGCCGATGATCAGCGCACCGCCCACGCCGACGTTGCCGGCCGCAGGGGTGATGGCCACCAGGCCGGCGACGGCGCCCGAGGCGGCACCCAGCATCGAGGCCTTGCCCTTGTGCAGCGCCTCACCCACGCTCCAGGCCAGCACCGCGGCGGCGGTGGCGACGAAGGTGTTGATGAAGGCCAGGGCGGCGAAGCCGTTGGCTTCGAGTGCCGAGCCGGCGTTGAAGCCGAACCAGCCCACCCACAGCAGCGAGGCGCCCACCATGGTCAGCGTCAGGCTGTGCGGGGTGAAGCTTTCCTTGCCGTAGCCGATGCGCTTGCCCACGAAGTAGGCGCCCACCAGGCCGGCGACGGCGGCATTGATGTGCACCACGGTGCCGCCGGCGAAGTCAAGCGCGCCCCATTGCCACAGCAAACCGGCCTTGCCATTCATCTCATCCACCACGGCGGCGGCGCTATAGGCATCCGGGCCCATCCAGAACCAGACCATGTGCGCGATCGGCAGGTAGCTGAAGGTGAACCACAGCGCCATGAAGAGCAGCACGGCCGAGAACTTGGCGCGCTCGGCGAAGGCACCGACGATCAGACAGGCGGTGATGCCGGCGAAAGTCGCCTGGAAGGCCGCGAACACGATCTCGGGAATGTAGACCCCCTTGCTGAAGGTCGCCGCGTTGGCAAAGGTGCCGGCCGCGTTGTCCCAGATGCCCTTCATGAAGAGCCGGTCCAGCCCGCCGAAGAAGGCATTGCCCTCGGTGAAGGCGATGCTGTAGCCATACAGCACCCACAGCACCACGATCATCGAGAAGGTGACCATCACCTGCATCAGCACCGACAGCATGTTCTTGCTGCGCACCAGTCCGCCGTAGAACAGCGCAAGACCTGGCACCGTCATCATGATGACGAGCAGGGTCGAGACCATCATCCAGGTGGTATCGCCCTTGTTGGGCACGGGAGCGGCGGCCGGGGCCGAGGCGGCTTCCGCGGGGGCAGCAGCAGGTGCGGCCGAGGCCGCCTCGGGCGCAGCGGCTACGGCGGCTACGGCGGCGGTGACGGCGGGCGCGGAAGCGGCGCCGGCAGCCTCTTGTGCCCAGGCGCTGGGCGCTAGCGCCGCGGCGGCCAGGGCCAGACAGGCAAGCATTTTTTTCATCATGATCTGGGGTCTCCGGAAGGGGATGTTCTGGAAGCGGGCGCGGCTTAGAGGGCGTCCTGGCCGGTCTCACCGGTGCGGATGCGCACCACCTGGTCGAGCGGCGAGACGAAGATCTTGCCGTCGCCGATCTTGCCGGTGCGGGCGGACTTCTCGATCGCCTCGATCACCTGCTCCACCACCGCGTCGGCCACGGCTGCCTCGACCTTGACCTTGGGCAGGAAGTCGACCACGTATTCGGCGCCACGGTAGAGCTCGGTATGGCCCTTCTGGCGGCCGAAGCCCTTCACTTCCGTGACGGTCAGGCCCTGCACGCCGATGGCGCTGAGCGCCTCGCGGACCTCATCAAGCTTGAAGGGCTTGATGACTGCGGTGATGAGTTTCATGGTGAGGTCTCCTCAGGTTCAATCAGAAGGTCTTCTTGACCGACAGCAGCAGGCCGTTCTTGCCCAGATTCTTGCCGGCGCCGATGTAGCTGTCGTTGTCGGTGCCCACTGCGGCTAGGCCGAAGGTGAAGCCGGCGTAGTCCTTGTTCACGGTGAGCGAGTAGTCGGTGTAGGAGGCCGAGCCCAGATGGCGCACCTTCTGGTGGCCCACATGCGGCACCAGGGTGAAGCCCTCGCCCAGGTCGAAGCTGCCGCTCAGGTCCAGATAGCCGCTGCCCTTGGAGTCGGCAAAGCCGAACAGATTGCTGGTGCTGTGCGAGTACTTGGCGGTCACCGGGCCGAACGTCAGCGCGGCATAGAGCTCGGTGGTGTTGGCGCTGGGATTGAGCTTGTTGCCCGAGTAGACGTATTGCAGGGCGCCGACATCCAGGGTCAGGCCGGCACTGATCTCGGTCTTGTAGCCGCCGTAGATGTCCAACTCGACATTGCTGTCGCCGCCGGCGTCCTTGATCCACTTGATGGTGGAGGCCCAGGCGCCGATGTAGAAGCCGCTGGCGGAGGCATAGTCGGCACCGCCCTGCAGGGCAGGCTTCAGGCGGGTCTGCGAAATGCCGCGGTAGCGATAGTCCGTGGTCACGCTGGCGTTGAACGACAGGGGGCTGGCCGGCTCATCAGCCAGTACCGGCATGGCCGGAGCGAGCAGGCTGATGGCAATTGCGGCGTAGATCGACTTCATCGCGGAACTCCTAAGGGTGGAAGGCGGGCAGAAACGGTTTCACCCCCCCTGTTTGCAGCTTCCGTGCCAGCCCCATTTCGGACCTTATGTGCGGCTTTCCCTGGGGCATCGGGGCCCCAACAGGCCCGGCATGGGCTCAAACCGCACCAAGCTGGGTCAGAAAGCGCCTGGCGCCGTTCTGGTGCGCGCCCCGAAACCGTGCGCAACGCGCACGCGGGCAGCGGCAACGGCACAATCGGCGCCAGGGGAGGACAGCCACATGTCTCTGGCCATCATCCACAGCCGTGCCCTGGACGGCGTGAGTGCCGCACCGGTCACGGTGGAGGTGCATCTGGCCAACGGCCTGCCCAGCTTCACCCTGGTGGGGCTGGCGGAAACCGAGGTCAAGGAGGCCCGCGAGCGCGTGCGTGCCGCCCTGCTCAACAGCGGTTTGAGCTTTCCACATAGTCAGCGCATCACCGTGAACCTGGCGCCGGCCGACCTGCCCAAGGAGGGCGGGCGCTTCGATCTGCCGATCGCGCTGGGCCTGCTGGCGGCCAGCGGCCAGATCGACGACAAGCTGCTGGCCGACCTCGAATGCGCGGGCGAACTCTCGCTGGCCGGCGAGCTGCGCCCGGTGCGCGGTGCCATGGCGATGGCCCTGGCGCTGCGGCGCGAGGGCCAGGGCCGCCGGCTCCTGCTGCCGGTCACGAGTGCCCAGGAGGCGGCCTTGGTGCGCGGCGCGGCGGTTCACGGCGCCGGCCATTTGCTCGAGGTGGTGGCGGCCCTCGGCCCGGGCGGTGGCGGGCAGCTGCCCTTGCCGATACCGGCCGCGCAGCCCAGGGCAGCCATGCCCGCGCCCGACCTCAGCGAAATCAAGGGCCAGGCCGGCCCCAAGCGGGCCTTGGAGATTGCCGCGGCCGGAGGCCTGAGCCTGCTGCTGATCGGGCCGCCGGGCACCGGCAAGTCCATGCTGGCGCAGCGCCTGCCGGGCCTGCTGCCGGCGATGCAGGAGCACGAGGCCTTGGAATCGGCGGCGATGCTGAGCCTGGCCGGCATGTTCACGCCCGAGCGCTGGGGACAGCGCAGCTTTCGCAGCCCCCACCACAGCGCGTCCAGCGCCGCCCTGGTGGGCGGGGGCTCGCCGCCGCGCCCCGGCGAGGTATCGCTGGCCTTGCACGGCGTGCTGTTCCTCGACGAGTTGCCCGAATTCAGCCGCAGCGCCCTGGAGGCCTTGCGCGAACCGATGGAGACCGGCCACATCCAGATCTCGCGCGCCGCGCGACAATCGGAGTTCCCCGCCGACTTCCAGCTGATCGCGGCCATGAACCCCTGCCCCTGCGGCCATGCCGGCAGCCTGGTGCAGAGCTGCCGCTGCACGCCCGAGCAGATCTCACGCTACCAGGGGCGGCTCAGCGGCCCCTTTCTCGACCGCCTGGATCTGCTGGTGGAGGTGCCGGTGCTGCCGGCCCAGGTGCTGGCGGACGCCAGCGGGGGCGAAGCCAGCAGCCTGGTGGCCGCCCGGGTGGCGCGGGCGCGCGAACTGGCGCTGACGCGCCAGGGTTGCAGCAATGCCAGGCTGAGCGTCAAGCAACTCGATGAGGTGGCGCGCATCGACCAAGCCACCACCGCATTCATGCACAAGGCGGCGAATCGCCTCGCCTGGTCGGCGCGCAGCTACCACCGCGTGCTGAGAGTGGCACGCACCGTCGCGGATCTGGAGGGCAGCGCCAACATCGCCATCGGCCACCTGAGTGAGGCGATCCAGTGGCGGCGCGGCCTCGGCCGCGAGGCTTGAGCGCTCAGCGCTCCAGGCCGCGCCGGCGCAGATAGAAGCCGACGCCCAGCAGGCCCGAGATCAGCATCGCGGCCGGGCTGGGCTCGGGCACGGGGTGGGCCACTTGCAGCACGGAGAGCCCGGTGAAGGCCGACCCGAAGGCGCCGAACTGCCAGTTGTGCGCCTGCAGATGCTGGGGCGCCGCGCCCGGCAGGCCCAAGTGGTCATCGACACCGGCCTGGGAGAACGAGCCAAAGGGTGCGAACACGCCCGCCAGCAGATGCGGTGCCTCGATGGTCTCGCCATGCGGGCCCGACAGGTGCTGGTACCAGCCGCTCACGGTCCACTGGTTGTTGGCAAAGGTCGCCGTCAGCTCGGCATCCCAGAACACGCCGTTGTAGGTGGCGGTGCCGCCGGCCGCGTTCCAGTTCCAGCCCAGGCTCAGATCGGTGAGCGTATCGACGAAGGAGGTGACGGTGCTGGCCGCATGTGCGGGCGCCAGGCCCATCAGGCCTGCCAGGGACGCTGCGAGAACGGCGTTGCGAAACAGTGGCTTCACGGCTTGCCCCTTACCGGGGCGGCTACAGCCCCGTCCGCGGATACTAGGCCCGCGCAGGGTGGCCTGCCACCCCTAGGAAGAGCAGATTTCAGTAGCGCAAGCGCACCAGCGCCGGCGCGGCGCCGCCCGGCGCACCAGGCGTCAGCGCGAAAAGCCAGTCGAACTCGTCTTCGTCTATCGTGACCTCGGCCTGGTAGCCCAGGCCACGCAGGATCGCCGGCAGGGTGTTGCTGTGGCCGACCACCAGCACGGCCTCGCCACTGCCATGGGCGCGCAGCCTGGCCAGCAAGGCCTCGGTGTCGCGTGCCGGCAGCACCACGGGCGTGAGCCCCAGGCGCTGCGCCGTGGGCGCGGCATGCGCCATGGTGCGCCGGTACGGGGTGGTGTAGATGGCCCGCAGGCCGGCGTCGGCCAGCATCGCCGCCAGGCGCTGTGCCCTCGCCTCGCCGGCCGGTGAGAGGCCGGGGTCGGTGGGAAGGTCCAGCCGCTCGCCATGGCGCACCAGGTAGACGAGCGGCTGGGCCGCCGCCGGCATTGCCGTGGCCCCGAGCAGTGCCGCGAGACCGAGCGCCAGCAGGCGGCGACGCCACATCATCACTGGCGCGTCAGCTGACCATCGCGCTCCAGCACCAGATCGCCCACGCGCAGCTGCGGATCCTGGCTGCGCTCAAAACTGCGCGTGCTGCCGTCCTTGTAGCTGAGGCGCACGATCCAGACCTTGTGCGACTTGCTGCGCTTCTCGATCTCGTTGCCGGCATAGCCGCCGGCCACCGCACCACCCACGGTGGCGAGCTTCTTGCCACTGCCGCCGCCCACCTGGTTGCCCAGCAGGCCGCCCACCACCGCGCCGCCGATCACGCCCAGGCCGCTGGCCTTGCCCTGGCGTTCCTCGGTGCGCACCTCGCTGACGGTGGCGCAATCAGGGCAGTTCTTGGCGGCAGCCGGCTTGGCCGCGGGTTTGGCCGCGGGCGCCGCCTGCGCCAGCACCTGATCGGGCGCCGCTTGCGACTGCGAACGGCCGACGGCATAGGCACCGCCCAACATCAGCGCGGCCACGGCCACGCCGGCAACGATCTGACTGGACTTGATGGACATGGACTTGTTCCTCATTCATGGCCCACAAGGGCCGGGGGCATCAGCATGCCAGCCGACGCGGGCGTCGCGGCAAAGCCGGCGACCGAAGTTGTAACAACAAACGCTTGTGCTCAGAGCAACGGCGCCAGGGCACGCTGCGCCGCCGCCTCATCCAGGGCGCAGCGCTGCGCCCAATCCTTCAGCTGATCGGCGCCGATGCGCCCGACATTGAAATAGCTCGCCTCGGGGTGCGAGAAATAGAAGCCCGAGACGCTGGCCGCCGGCGTCATCGCCATCGCGTCGGTGAGGCCCATGCCGATCTCCTCGGGCACCAGCACGCGGAACAGATCGCGCTTGACCAGATGATCCGGGCAGGCCGGATAACCCGGCGCCGGGCGGATGCCGCGGTACTGTTCGGCGATCAGGGCCTCGTTGCTAAGCGTCTCGTCGGCCGCATAGCCCCACAGCTCCATGCGCACGCGCTGGTGCAGGCGCTCGGCAAAGGCCTCGGCCAGGCGGTCGGCCAGGGCCTTCAGCATGATGGCCGAGTAGTCGTCGTGGTCGGCCATGAACTGGGCCTCCTTCTTCTCGACACCCAGGCCGGCGGTGACGGCGAACAGGCCGATGTAGTCCGGCACGCTGCCCTTGGCGGCGATGTAGTCGGCCAGGCAGCGGTTCGGCCGCAGCTCGCCATCCACCACCGGGCGTTCGCTCTGCATGCGCAGGCCGCGCCAGCTCATCAACACCTCGCTGCGGCTCTCGTCCTGGTAGATCTCGATGTCGTCGTCATTCACCTGGGCCGCTGGGTAGATGCCCATCACGCCGCTGGCCTGCAACCAGCGCCCCTCGATGAGGCGCTGCAGCATGCGTTTGCCGTCGCTGAAGACGCGCTGCGCCTCGCTGCCGACGATCTCGTCCTTCAGGATGGCCGGAAATGAACCCGCCAGGTCCCAGGTCTGGAAGAACGGCGCCCAGTCGATGCAGGCGGCCAGCTCGGCCAGGTCGTAGTTCTTGAAGACGCGCCGGCCGATGAACTTGGGCTTGGGCGGCTGGTAGTGGGCCCAGTCCAGCTTCGTCTTGTTGGCGCGCGCCTGCGCCAGCGTCACCAGCGGGGTCTGCTTCTTGTTGGCATGCAGCTCGCGCACCTTCTCGTAGTCGCTCTTCAGCTCATCGATGAAGCGCGTGGCGCGCTCGTCCGAGAGCAGGTCCGAGCACACGCCCACCGAGCGCGAGGCATCCGGCACATAGACCACCGGGCCCTCGTAATGCGGCGAGATCTTCACCGCCGTGTGCACGCGGCTGCAGGTGGCGCCGCCGATCAGTAGCGGGATCTTCTTCATGCGGAAGTAGTCGTCGCGCTGCATCTCGGCCGCCACATGCTGCATCTCTTCCAGGCTGGGCGTGATCAGGCCGGAGAGGCCGATGATGTCGGCGCCCTCGACCTTGGCCTTAGCCAGGATGTCCTGGCAGGGCACCATCACGCCCATGTTCACGACCTCGAAGTTGTTGCACTGCAGGACCACGGTGACGATGTTCTTGCCGATGTCGTGCACATCGCCCTTCACGGTGGCGATGACGATCTTGCCCTTGGGCTTCACATCGCCGCCGGCCGCGGCCAGCTGGCGCTTCTCCTCCTCGATATAGGGCACCAGATGCGCCACCGCGCTCTTCATCACGCGCGCGCTCTTCACCACCTGGGGCAGGAACATCTTGCCGGCGCCAAAGCGGTCGCCGACGATATTCATGCCCGCCATCAGCGGGCCCTCGATCACATGCAGGGGCCGGCCGCCCTTGGCCAGGATGGCCTGGTAGGCCTCCTCGGTGTCTTCGTTGATGAAGTCGGTGATGCCATGCACGAGGGCATGCGAGAGCCGCTCCTCCACTGTGCCGGCGCGCCAGGCCAGGCGTGCGGAGTCGTCCTTGGCGGCGCCCTTGGCGCTCTCGGCCACCTCGATGAGGCGCTCGCCGGAGTCGGGCCGGCGGTTCAGCACCACATCCTCCACGCGCTCGCGCAGCACCGGCTCCAGGTCGTCATAGACGCCCACCATGCCGGCGTTGACGATGCCCATGTCCATGCCCGCCTGGATGGCGTGATAGAGGAACACGGTATGGATGGCCTCGCGCACCGGCTCGTTGCCGCGGAAGCTGAAGCTCACGTTCGAGACCCCGCCGCTGACCTTGGCGCCGGGCAGGTTCTCTTTGATCCACCGCGTGGCATTGATGAAGTCCACCGCGTAGTTGTCGTGCTCCTCGATGCCGGTGGCGATGGCGAAGATATTGGGGTCGAAGATGATGTCCTCGGGGTCGAAGCCCACCTCGTCCACCAGCACCTTGTAGGCGCGCGCGCAGATCTCGGTCTTGCGCGCAAAGGTGTCGGCCTGGCCCTTCTCGTCAAAGGCCATCACCACCGCGGCGGCGCCGTAGCGGCGCACCAGCTTGGCCTGGCGCTTGAACTCGGCCTCGCCCTCCTTGAGCGAGATCGAATTGACGATGCCCTTGCCCTGGATGCACTTGAGCCCGGCCTCGATCACCTCCCACTTGGAGCTGTCGATCATGATGGGCACGCGTGCGATCTCGGGCTCGGAGGCAATCAGGTTGAGGAAGCGCACCATCGCGGCCTTGCTGTCCAGCATGGCCTCGTCCATATTGATGTCGATCACCTGGGCGCCGTTCTCCACCTGCTGGCGCGCCACCGCCAGCGCCTCCTCGAACTGGCCGTTCAGGATCAGGCGCGCAAAGGCCTTGGAGCCGGTGACGTTGGTGCGCTCGCCGATGTTGACGAACAGGGTGCCGGCGCCGATCTGCACCGGCTCCAGGCCCGAGAGCTTCATCGGCGGAGGGGTGGTGGCGGTGCTGGTATCGGTCATTGTCGGCCTCGGTGGACAGGGCCGCGAACTCACCGCGGCCACAAGAAATCATGGTTCGGTGAGCGTCGTTGCTGAGCGGGCGGGTGCGCCGGGCTCCGGTCCGAGCCTGGCGGCGCCTGGGTGGGCAAGCCGTCGCAACGCTCCTCGAACCGTCGAGGATTTTACGCTGAAGCCCGGGGAAGCTACCCACGCCGGCCGGGTCAACTCAAGCTTATGCTCGCAACAACCGAAAACCATGCGTGCCCTTGGCCATCGCCAGGGCTTTCGAGCGCCACACCTTGGACCTGATACATCTCCCACCCAAAGCCCTGCGCGTCGGCCAGGTGCTGACCTTTGCCGTGCGCGATGCGGAGGGCAAGCTGCTGTTCGCGGCCGGCCAGGTGCTGCCCAACACGGGCCTGGTGCATGCGCTGATCGAGCGCGGCGCCTATGCCTATGCGCATGAGACCAAGGAATACCAGCGCGCCCTGGCCCACAAGATGGACACCATGATGCACCAGGGCGCGGTGCTGGCCGACATCGTCAAGGCCGAGACCCAGTTCCGCCCCGACCGCGGCACGCGCGCCGCCGAGCTGAGCGAATCCGCCGCCTGGGCCGATCTGCAGCTGCATGCCCGCAGCCTGCTGCGCGACCCGCAGCGCGAGGACTTTCTGCAGCGCCTGCAGATCCTGCATGACGCGGCGCTGGCGCGGCTGCAGCAGCATCCCGATGCGGTGCTGACGCTCCTGATCTTCGACGCCAGCCAGGGCTTTCAGGACTACAGCTCGCGCCATGCCCTGCTGAGCCTGGTGCTGGCCGATCTGCTGGGGCGCCAGCTGGCGCTGGGCGCGGCCGAGCAGAGCGCCCTGACGCAGGCGGCGCTGAGCATGAACCTCAGCATGAGCGTGGCACAGGACCGCCTGGCCGGCCAGGAAGACAAGCTCAGCGCCCGGCAGCGCGACGAGCTGATGGGCCATGGCGACCGCAGCGCCGAACTCCTGCGCAAGCTGGGCGTGAGCGACGAGCTCTGGCTGGGTGCGGTGCGCCTGCACCACGACGCCGGCCCCGGCCCGCTGCAAGGGCGCGCGCCGGCCGAGCAGCTGGCGCGCCTGCTGCGCCGCGTCGACATCTTCGGTGCGCGCCTGAGCCCGCGCCGCTCGCGCAAGGCCATGGCGGGCGCGGCCGCGGCACGCGCGGTATTCCTGGACGAGCTGCAGCAGCCCGACCCGGCCGGTGCCGCGCTGATCAAGGCCGTGGGCCTCTACCCGCCCGGTTCGCTGGTGCGGCTGGCCAACGGCGAGCTGGGCATCGTCGTGAAACGCGGCCACAGCGCCAACGAACCCATCGTCGCGGCGCTGCTGGGCAAGAGCGGCGCGCCCCTGAGCGACCCGGTGCCGCGCGACACCCGCCTGGCCAGCCAGGCCATCGCCGCCAGCCTGGCCCCGCACGAACTCAAGCTGTTCGTGAACATGGACAAGCTGCTGAAGGTGAGCTGAACGGGCGGCACAATCGGTCTTCCACAGCGCATGCAACAAGTGGGAGGCTCGGAGAACCGTCGCCAATTGCTGGCTCGGCTGGCCGCCGGCAGCGCGGCCAGCTTCACTGCCCATGCCGAGAGCAGTTTGCGGGCCTATGCCGAGGTCTGGCCGCCCTATTGCTACCAGGAGGGCGAGCGCAGCACCGGCTATGCGGTCGAGTTGCTGCGCGAGATGGCCGGCCTGGCCGAGCTGGGACTGAGCATCGAGCTGCTGCCCTGGAAGCGCGCCCTGCGCTATGCGGAGCAGGAGCGCGACGCGCTGATCTTTCCCACCGCGCGCAATCCGGAGCGCGAGCCGCGCTTCCACTGGATCGGCCCGCTGGCGCCACGCCAGCTCTGGCTCTACGGCCGGCCGGGCAGCCGCCCGCCGCAGCTTGAGCTGATCCAAGGCCGCATTGCCACCGTGCGCGGCGATGCCGCCATCGACGAGTTGCTCAGCTCGGGCGTGCCACCCAGGCTGCTGGATCCCAGCACCGACATCGGCCACGCGGTGCAGAAGTTCCTGGCCGGCCGTGTGGACTATTTCTATGACACCGAACTCTCGGCCGCCTGGCAGCTGCGCCAGGCCGGCCAGCCCGCGGCGGCGCACAAGCTGCTGATGCTCAGCGACGGCGGGGCCTATTACTACGCCCTCAACGCCGGGGCCGTGCCCGCGCTGGCCGCCCGGCTGCAACAGGCGCTCGAGCGGCTGCGCGCCGAGGGCCGCGTCAAGGCCCTGCTGCAGCGTTTCGGTGCGGCCTGATCAGGCCGCCTGCTGCACCAGGCCGCTGAACAGCTTGGCGCCGCAGGGCCGCGGCTTGTAGGCCGAGACGTTCTTGGCAATCGCCGCGATGTGCGCCGGCGTGGTGCCGCAGCAGCCGCCGGCGATGTTCAGGAAACCGCTCTTGGCAAAGTCCGCCATCAGGCTGCCGGTGACCTCGGGGGTCTCGTCGAAGCCGGTGTCGCTCATCGGGTTGGGCAGGCCGGCGTTCGGGTAGCAGCTGATCGCGGTGCTGCCCGCGGCCTTGGCCAGCTCCTCGATATAGGGCCGCATCAGGGTCGCGCCGAGCGCGCAGTTCAGGCCGATCGCCAGCGGCTTGGCATGGCGCACCGAATGCCAGAAAGCGGTGACGGTCTGGCCCGAGAGAATGCGGCCGGAGGCATCGGTGACGGTGCCGGAGACGATCACCGGCAGGCGCTCGCCGGTGTCCTCCATCAGCTCGTCGAGCGCGAAGATGGCGGCCTTGGCGTTCAGCGTGTCGAAGATGGTCTCGACCAGGAACAGGTCCACGCCGCCATCGAGCAAGCCCTTGGCCTGCTCGTAGTAGGCGGCGCGCAGGGTGTCGAAATCGACATTGCGGGCGCCCGGGTCGTTCACGTCCGGGCTGATGCTGGCGGTGCGCGGCGTCGGGCCCAGGGCGCCGGCGGCGAAGCGCGGTTTTTCGGGCGTGCTGTACTTGGCGCAGGCCTCGCGCGCGATGCGAGCCGCCGCCACATTCATCTCGTAAGCATGGTCCTGCAGGCCATAGTCCTCCTGCGCCACCGAGGTCGAGCCAAAGGTGTTGGTCTCGATGATGTCGGCGCCGGCCGCCAGGTATTGCTCGTGGATCTCGCGCACCACCTCGGGCTTGGTGAGCGGCAACAGGTCGTTGTTGCCCTTCAGGTCCTTGGGGTGATCGGCGAACTGCGTGCCGCGGAAATCCGCCTCGCCCAGCTTGTAGCGCTGGATCATCGTGCCCATCGCACCGTCGAGGATGAGGATGCGTTGCTGCAGAAGCTCGGGCAGCTGGGCGCCGCGCGTGTAGCCTTGGGAGGTGGATGCGTTCATGGCGGCATTGTAGAAAACCCGGCAAGACCTCATGCGGCGCCGGCCAACCGTTACCATGCCGCCGCCATGTACGCGAAATTCTTCGGCCTCGGCCAGGAGCCCTTCTCGATCGCGCCCGACCCTCGCTACCTGTTCATGAGCGAGCGTCACCGCGAGGCGCTGGCGCATCTGCTCTACGGCCTGCGCGGCGGCGGCGGCTTCGTGCTGCTGACGGGCGAGATCGGCGCCGGCAAGACCACCGTGTGCCGCTGCTTCCTGGAGCAGATCCCGCCGCGCTGCAACGTCGCCTACATCTTCAACCCCAAGCTCAGCGTGATCGAGCTGCTGAAGACGGTGTGCGAGGAATTCCACATCCCGCATGTGGCGCCGACGGGCGACGTCGAGACGGTCAAGCAGTACCTCGACCCGCTCAACGAGTTCCTGCTCAGGACGCATGCGGTGGGCCAGAACAATGTGCTCATCATCGACGAGGCCCAGAACCTCTCGGCCGAGGTGCTGGAGCAGCTGCGCCTGCTCACCAACCTCGAGACCAGCGAGCGCAAGCTGCTGCAGATCATCCTGATCGGCCAGCCCGAGTTGCGCAGCATGGTGGCGCAGCCGGCGCTGGAGCAGCTGGCGCAGCGCGTGATCGCACGCTTCCATCTGCAGGCGCTGAGTGCCGCCGAGACGGCGCAGTATGTGCGGCACCGGCTCGAGGTCTCGGGGCTCGCCGGCCCCGCGCCCTTTGACGCCGCCGCGCTGCGGCGCGTCCATCAGCTCGCGCGCGGCGTGCCACGGCGCATCAACCTGCTGTGCGACCGCGCCCTGCTCGGCGCCTATGCGCAGGGCCAGCGGCAGGTGAAACGCGCCACCCTGAACAAGGCCGCGGCCGAAGTCTTCGATCAGGCCAACCGGCCGAGCCAGCGCCCCATGCGCTGGGTCTGGGCGCTGGGCCTGGCCCTGACCGCCGCCGGCGCCAGCGCGCTGCTGCTGCGCACCCAACCATCGCAGCCACAGCCGTCCGAACCACGGCCGGCCATGCCAAGGTCGGCCGCCAGTGCCGCCAGCACAGCCAGTGCCGCAACGCTGGCCGCAGCGGCGCCGGCGGCGCCCGCGCTGGCCGGCCGCATCAGCCTGGCCTGGCGCGGCGAGCATGCCGCCTGGCAAGACCTGGCCCCGGCCTGGAAGACCACGCTGGCACCCGACGAGCCCGACGCCTGCCGGGCCTTCAGGTCCGCCCGGCTGGCCTGTTTCCGCAGCGAGGGCGGCCTGGCCGTGCTGCGCCTGCTGGACCGTCCCGCCATCCTGACCCTGCGCGACGGCGCCGGCCAGCCCTCCTATGTGACCCTGGTGCAGCTGGGCGCGCAGAGCGCCACGGTGCGCGCCGGCGGCGGCAGCGAAACCGTGAGCCTGAGCACGCTGGCCCGGCAATGGCAGGGCGAGTTCGCCACGCTGTGGCGCTGGCCCGAGGCCTATGCCGGCAAGCTCGGCGCCGGGCAGGATGCCAGCTGGTTGGCCGCCGCCCTGGCCAAGGCGGCGGACGAGACCGCACCGCGCGGCCCGAGCCGCTACGACGCTGCCCTGCAGGCCCGCATTGCCGCCTTCCAGCGCGCCCAGGGCCTGAAGGTGGACGGCCTGATCGGCCCCATCACGCTGATGCAGCTCAACCGCGCGGCGGGTGTCCAGGAACCACGCCTGGACAGCCTCCAGGCGGCAGCGCCATAAGGCCCGGACCATGTCCTACATTCTTGATGCCCTGCGCCGCGCCGAATCCGAGCGCGAGCGCGGCCAGGTGCCCGGGGTGCACACCCAGCCGGCACCTGGTGATGCGCAGGCCGGTGCCGGCAAGCGCCAGCGGGTCTGGCTGCTGGCCGCGGCCGCCGCCCTGGCCTTGCTGCTGCTGGGGGCCCTGGCCGCCCGCTGGCTGGCGCCCGCGCCCGTGCCTGCGCCCATGCCCGCACCGCTCGCACCACCGGTGGCGCTTGCGCGCGCCGCGCCGCCGCTGCCCGCGCCCGAGCTGGTGAGGCTGCCGCCGCCCGGCCTGCCGGCCGTGGCCGCAGCGCCGGCGTCACGCCCCGCGCAGCCGCTCGCGCTGAGTGCCCTGCCCGAGGCCCTGCGCCGTCAGCTGCCGCCGCTGCAAACCGGCGGCGCGATGTACTCGGACACGCCGGCCAAGCGCATGCTCATCATCAATGGCCAGCTCTACCAGGAAGGTGCCACGGTGGCGCCGGGCCTGGTGCTGGAACAGATCAAGCTCAACAGCGCGGTGCTGGCCTTCCAGGGCCAGCGCTTCAGCATCAGCTACTAGAGCCCGCCGAACACCTTCTTGAGGATGGCGCTGCCGGTGCCCACCGGGTCCTGGCGGATCTTCTTTTCCTCTTCGCCGATCATGAAGTAGAGGCCGTCCAGCGCGCGCGCGGTCACGTATTGCTGGATGTTGGCGTCTTCCTGGCGCAGCAGGCCGAAGCCCGCGGCCTTGCCGGCCACCGCGTTGTACTTGTCGGCCAGCCCCTGCTTCTCGGTGGCGCGGGTGACGATGGGCAGGAACTTCTGCGTCAGCGGCGCGCGCGTCTTGCCGGCGAAGAACTGCGTCACCGAGTCCTCGCCGCCGCGCACGATCCTGACGGCGTCTTCCACGCTCATGGACTTGACCGCTCCCACCAGCAGCTGGCGCGCCTCGGGCATGGCCGCTTCGGCGGCGCGGTTCATGGCCGTCACCAGCTCGTCCAGTTTCCTGCCCTGGCCGGTGGCCTTGAGCAGCTTGGCGGCGTCCTTCAGATAGCCGGGCAGCTCGATGCGCACCGCCGGATTGCCGAGAAAGCCGTCGGTGCGCCCCAGCGTGCCGATCGCCGCCACCGCGCCGCGCTCCAGCGCCGCGCGCACGCCGCTGGCAGCATCGCTCTCCCCCAGGGCCCGGGCGCTGCCCAGGGGCAGCAGGCCGGCGGCCAGCAGCAGCATTCGTCTTTGCATTGCCATCACTCCCAGCTAAAAGTCAGAGGCGCGCCAGCCGCTCGGCGATCAGCGCATAGAAACCATCGGCGTCCACATCCTTGATCACCAGCGCATTCTTGCGCCGCTGCGTCACGCCCCACCAATCGACCACGCTCATACCCAGGGTCAGCGGGCTCTGCGTCTCGATCTCGACATTGCATTCGCGCCCCTGGAACAGCGCCGGCCGCAGCAGCCAGGCGATCACGCAGGGGTCGTGCAGCGGGCCGCCCTCGGTGCCGTATTTCTGCTCGTCGAAGCGCTCGGCAAACTCCAGCCACTGCGCTGTGACCTCGGCCAGATGGCTACCGATGCCGCGGATCGCCGCCACCCGCGCGCGCGTGGTGAGGGCGCGGTGCGTGCAGTCCAGCGGCAGCATGGTGATGGGCACGCCGGCGCCGAACACCAGGGCCGCGGCCTCGGGGTCCACGTAGAAATTGAACTCGGCCGTGGGCGTGATGTTGCCGCCCTCGAAGAAGCCGCCGCCCATCATGACGATACGGCGGATGCGCGCGGCGATGCGCGGCTCGCGCTGCAGGGCCAGGGCGATATTGGTGAGCGGGCCCAGCGGACACAGCGTCACCGTGCCGGCGGGCCGGTTCAGCAGGGTCTCGATGATGAAGTCCACCGCATGGCCGGGCTGCAGCGCCATGCTCGGCGCCGGCAGCACCGGGCCGTCCAGCCCGGTCTTGCCATGTACATGCTCGGCCGTCACCAGCGGGCGCGCCAGCGGCTTGTCGGCGCCGGCAAAGACCTTCAGCTCGCGGCGCCCGGCCAGCTCGCAGACGATGCGGGCATTGCGGCTGGTGAAGGCCAGCGGCACGTTGCCGGCCACGGTGGTGATGCCCAGCAGCTCGAGCTCGGGGCTGGCCAGCGCGAGCAGGATGGCGACGGCGTCGTCCTGGCCCGGGTCGGTGTCAATGATGATTTGCTGTGTCATGGCTGGGCCTCCTCGCGCGCCGCGGCCGCCTCGTGCCAGGGCGCCACATCCTGGTCGATCGCGCCGAACAGGCTCAGGCCATCGCGGCCCTTGACCTCGATGCGCAGGCTGTCGCCGAACTGCATGAACTCGGTCTTGGGTTCACCCGACTCCAAGGCCTCAAGGGCACGCTTGTCGGCGATGCTGCCATAGCCCTTGCTGCCGTCCTGGTTGCGCACCGTGCCCGAGCCGATGATGCTGCCCGCCTGCACCTGGCGGGTCTTGGCCGCCTGGGCGATCAGCTCGCCGAAGTGGACGCCCATCTCCGCCCCCGCCTCGCACAGCCCGACCTTGCGGCCGTTCCACATCGTCTGCAGGCCCAGGTGCAGGCGGCCGCGCTGCCAGGCCTCGCCCGCCTCGTCCAGCGTCACCGCCACCGGCGCGAAGGCGGCGCAGGGCTGCACATGGCCCGGCGGCAGGCTGCGCAGGGCCCAGTCGTTGCTGAGCAGCAGCAGGCGCACCGACTCCAGCGCGGCCTCGGCCGTGCTGCCCATCGCGACGTCGCCGGTGAGCACCGCCAGGCCGGCGCCGAAATCGATGCCCAGCGACTCGGAGGCAAAGCGCGCCGCCTCGCAAGGGCCCAGCAGCCCATCGCTGGCCGCCTGGCCGAGCGTTGCGGCGCCGCCCTCGCGGGCATAGGCCGCCCCCAGCAGATAGGCATGGGCGCGCGGCAGCGGCGCCATGCACTGCTTGGGATCGAAGCTGAAGGCATGGCGCGCCTTGCCATGGTTGAGCGTCTGCGAGAGCTCCTGCAGCTGCGGGGCGATGAAGTTCCAGTCGTCCAGCACCTGCTGGAGCCGGGTGGCGATGCCGGTGGCATAGTGCGCCTGGGCGAGATCGCGCGACACCACGACCAGTTGGCCGTCGCGCGATCCGTCTCGATAGGTGGCGAGTTTCATGGGCTGTCCCGAATCCGATTCGCCGCATTGTCAGTCCAAGCCAGAACATGCTCAGGGAAGTCAAGAAGTCCGCCCGGCGCTCCATCGCCGTGGCCCTGCTGTGCGCGCTGGCCCTGCATGCCGGCCTGTGGCGGTTGCTGCACCCTGCGCCGCCCGTCTGGCATGCCGGCGGCGCGCGCCTGGCCATGCAGACACGCACCCTGCCGGCCGCGATGCCGATGGCGCTACCGGCTGCGGCGCCACCCGCAGTAGCGCCGCCTGAAGTCGTCACCGCGCCCCGGCCCGCGCCGGGCACCAGCGCCAAGCCCGCGCCGTCCGCAGCACCACCCGCAGCACCGTCCGCGGCGGCCGAACCCTTGCCGCCGCCACTGGCGCTGCCGCTGCGGGGTGAGGGCCGCCTCAGCTATCGCTACACGCAGGGGCAGGCCGAGGGCCAGGCCTTGCTGAGCTGGCAGCTGAGCGAGCACGCCTACCAGCTGCGGCTGGAGCGCGAGCTGGCGGGCCGGGCCCTGCCGGCCTGGCGCAGCGAGGGCCGGCTGGACGCACAGCAGGGTCTGGCGCCGGCGCGCTTCGCCGTGCAGCGCGGCGAGCGCGACCGCCAGGCCATCAACTTCCGCCGCGAGCAGGGCCTGATCAGCTTCTCGGCCAGCGCCGAGCTGCAGGCCCTGCCCGAGGGCGTGCAGGACCGTCTCTCCTGGTGGTTGCAGCTGCCGGCCCTGCTGGCGGCGCAGCCCGCACGCCTGGTGGCCGGCCAGGAGCTGGTGCTGCCGGTGGCCGCGCTGCGCGGCATGGCGGTGGACTGGGTGTTCCACGTCGAGGGTCGCGAGGAGGACGGGCTCTGGCACCTGAGCCGCCAGGCACTGGGGCCTTACGACGCCAGGCTCGACATCTGGCTGGACCCGCAGCGCCGCTACCTGCCGGTGCGGGTGCGCCAGAGCGTGGGCGAGGAGGAGCGCTGGGAGATGCGACTCGAGGGGCGGCTGGATGAGCGGCTCGCCGAGCCCGCAGCGTCGGACGATAGCCCGAATCCCTGAGCACGGGGGCGTGAGCGTGATCTTGTGACGCTCCCACCACAAATCTCCCGCGGCCAAGCCTCAAGAAGCCCGGCTTTCTGACACTATTTGTGCGTGGCCGACGCCATCGGGGCAGCGGGATCTCTTGAAACCGCTGCGACTGGCCACAGTTGCGGGACACAGGAGTACCTCATGCACATGCTCTACAACTCCCCCAGTTTCATCGTGGTCCAGTTCGAGGTCCCGGTGGAAGCCCTGCGCACCGATGGCGCAGGCACCGAGCACCCGCCGCTGCTGCGCGGCGGCTACGAGATCGTCGACAAGTTCACCCGCAAGGAAATCTTCATCGAGGGCGCGCTGGCCCAGCAGTTCCAGGAAGGTGTGGAAGCGCTGATCGAGCAGGACCCCAGCGAAGAGGATCTCGATGACTTCATCGAGCGCTACGCCAATTTCGGCCATCAACCGGTCGTGATGCATTGAGCAGTCCTGCCAGGAAAAGGCCCGCGAAAGCCGCGCATAGCCACTTGTACTGAAGCCCCCGCTGCGCCAAGATGGGGCGGCCGCCCGGAATAAGCCGGGTTGGCCGCACCCTTGCGAGGAGCTGCCCATGGTCAAGCGTCTGGCGGACACGCATGTACTGGCATCGCCCGGGCTCAAAGAGGCCCCGGTGCTGGATCGCATGTGCTCGCACTTCGTGCTGACGCTCACCGTCAAGCATGCCGGCCGCTTCAACCTGCGCCGCGACTTCAACGGCCTGCTCTCCTTCACCGGCCGCCACCTGGTGTGGCCGCTGCGCGTGCTGACGCGCTTGCGCGAATACCTGGCCCAGCGCTGCCGCAACAACGAACTCTGGAACGGCCACGAGGCGCTCGGCGACGAGCAGTTCCTCGAGCGCCATGGCGTCTGGAACGGCCCCTTCGCCGAGGCCACGCTGTTCTTCTATCTCGACGAGTACATCAAGGACGCGCCCAAGGACATGCTGGCCCTGCTGGCCACCACCTGCGAGGTGCTGGACCGCCAGCTCAAGCGCGAATCCACCCTGGTGGAGAAGAACATCGCCGCGCTGGGCAATCTGCTGCAGCTGAACCCGGCCGAGCGCGCCATCCTGCTCTACGGCACGCTGGCACGCTACCAGCGCGAGCTGCGCGGCGCGCTGGTCGAGTTCAAGGTCAACACCGCGCAGGAGGCGTTTGCGGCGATTGCCGCGGTGGCGGGCGTGAACGAGCAGGAGGTGGCCGAGGCCCTGCGCGCCGGCTCGCGCCTGGAGCGCATCGGCATGGTGGAGAACCTGATCTCCGAACACAACATCACCGACCTGGCCGACCTGATGAAGGTCAGCGACCAGTTGCCGCCGGTGCTGATGCGCGAGTACCAGGGGCCGCAGGACCTGATGGCGGTGTTCACCCGCCCCGCCACGCTGACCGAGCTGCGGCCGCCCGATTTCGATTTCATCGCCGAGGAACTGCGCCTGCTGGGCAGCCTGCTGCGCAACGCGGTGGCGCGCCACCAGCCGGGCGTCAACGTGCTGCTCTACGGCCCGCCCGGCACCGGCAAGACCGAACTCGCCAAGGTAGCGGCCGAGGCCGCCGGCCTGAATCTCTACGAGGTCGAATATGCCGATCGCGATGGCAACTCGCTGTCCGGCCGCGACCGCTACCGCTCGCTGCAGATCAGCCAGGTGTTCCTGAAGGCAAGCGCCAATGTCGCCCTGCTGTTCGACGAGGTGGAGGACGTGTTCCCGCCGCTGTCCAGCGACACCACCCATCTGATCGCGCGCCTCGATGCCACGCTGGATGCGCCCAGCTCGGGCTCGGTGAGCGGCAAGGCCTGGGTCAACCAGATCCTCGAGACCAACCCGGTGCCGGTGATCTGGGTCACCAATCGCATCGAGCAGATCGACCCGGCGTTCCGGCGCCGTTTCCAGTACCACCTGGAGCTCAAGTCGCCGCCGCCCGGCGCGCGCCTGGGCCTGGTGCAGAAGGCCTTGGGGCCGGTGCAGGTGAGCGCCGAGTTCGCCGCCCGCCTGGCCGAACGCCGCGGCCTCACGCCGGCGCAGATACGCACCGCGGTGCGCTTTGCCGAGCTGGCCGGCGAGGCGCACGAGGCCGAGGCCCTGATCGAGCGCCAGCTGCAGGGCGCCGACAAGGCCCTGGGCAGCAAGCCGCAGGACCATGGGCTGCGGCCGGTGGTGACGCAGTACGCGCTGGACCTGCTGAACTGCGAGTCGCGCTACGAGGTGCCGCGCATCGTCGAGGCCCTGGCCAAGCGCGGCGCCGGCAACCTCTGTTTCTACGGCCCACCCGGCACCGGCAAGACCGCCCTGGCCGAGCACATCGCCCAGCGCCTGCAGCGGCCGCTGATGGTGCGCCTGGCCAGCGACCTGGCCAGCAAGTTCGTCGGCGAGACCGAGCAGAACATGGCCCGCATGTTCGAGAGCGCCGGCCAGGAGGGTGCGGTGCTGCTGCTCGACGAGGCCGACAGCTTCCTGCGCAGCCGCCGCATGGCCGAGCGCAATTACGAGGTCAGCGAGGTCAACGAGATGCTGGCCGGCATGGAGCGCTTTGCCGGTATCTTCATCTGCACCACCAATCTGTTCGAGGATCTCGACGACGCGGCGCTGCGCCGCTTCGCCTTCAAGATCCGCTTCAAGCCGCTCACGCTGGAACAGCGCCTGCGCATGTTCGAGCGCGAGGCCCTGCCCGCGGCCCAGGCGGCCGGTGACGAGCAGCGCGAGCGCCTCGCCGCGCTGGATTCACTCACGCCGGGCGACTTTGCGGCGGTGCGCCAGCAGATCGCGATCCTGGGCGAGGCGCTGGCGCCCGACGACTTCCTCTGCCAGCTGGAGGCCGAGCACAAGCTCAAGCCCGAGGTGCGCTCGCGCCGCGGCATCGGCTTCAAGCTGCACTAGCTCGAAAACACGGTATCCAGCGACTTGAACCCCTTCACCTCGATCGGGTTGCCCGAGGGGTCGAGGAAGAACATGGTCCATTGCTCGCCGGGCTGGCCGGCAAAGCGGCATTGCGGCGCCATCACGAAGGCCTGACCCGCGGCCGCCAGCCGCGCCGCCAGCGCCTGCCAGTCGGGCAGCGCCAGGATCACGCCCAGATGCGGCATCGGCACCCGATGGTCGCCGACCTGGCCGGTGTTGCTGCTGGCAAAGGGCTCGCCCAGATGCAGCGAGATCTGATGGCCGAAGAAATCGAAGTCGACCCAGCTGGCGGTGCTGCGGCCCTCGCGGCAGCCCAGCAGGCCGCCGTAGAAGGCGCGCGCCTGATCGAGGTCGCGCACATGGAAGGCTAGGTGAAAGATGCTCTGCATGGTGTCGGGGTCCAGGGGTCGGCGGCTGTGGCATGGTAGCGGCATGCTGCGCCGTCGAGCCTTCGCAGGCTTGTCTTGATGAGCTCAAGAAACACGCGCCCGCACATCCAGCCTGGCGCGCCCCAAGCGCAGCACCAGCGCAAGCAAACCGAATGCCAGCAACACATGCTGCGGCAATTCGGGCACTGACGTCGAAAGGTCAAGTCGGTAATCAACGCCGCTGGCCGATACCAGCTCATAGTCCGTCAGCGCCAGCGATCCGGCCTGCATCAGCCCAAGGGCAGCACCTTGCGCGACGATGGGCTGAATGTCGTGCAGCCCGGCCCAGGCAAACTGCCCCAGGCTGCTGGCGGACCAGCCGCCGCCAGCGGCACCTTCTGCATACATCGTCATGTTGATGCTGAACGCCTGGTTGAGCGGTACCGGCACCCAGAAACGGAAGCGGTCGCCGAGTTGCTCGACGCGATAGCCTTGCGTGAGCGCTTGTGACTCGGTCGTGTGGCTACGCTGGACATCACAGCCAATGAAGCCGGAGCACGTCTGCATGACGCTGCTGGCGAACGTGAAGTCACCAAAACTGGCCCGGAAGTCGAAGCTCTGCGATGCGCTGCCCAGACTGGGGCCCATCGCGTTGAAATGGCTGTACTGCCGAAGGTCGAAACTCAACATCACGTTGCCGGAGCCAGGCCCATGCACGGTCAGGTAGTCGACAAAGCTCGGCGTCATGCCAGCGCGCCCCGCACCGGAAGGTGGATTGCCGAAGGGCGCTCCGATTAGGCCGCCACTGCCAGACACGTCCAAATCGGATATCAACCGCCCATGCCAAACGCCGCCCAACACGGCAGCGGCGGCACGCTCCCAGCCCCAGCCAAGATTGCTGTAGGCGTCTTTCTCAAGCTTGATAAAGAAGAACGCATCCGCACCTTCGCCTGAAGAGGACCCGTCCACATGGCTGGCCACCATCTTGGTGGTCGCAGCAGTGACCCAGCCATTGACCACCACTGTCGCCATGGCCTGACCGCACACCGTCAGGCCCGCAGCACACAGGACAAGGCATGTGCGCCGCAAGGGCAAGCGCCGCGGAATCACAGGGGCAACACGATTTTGCGAAATATTCATGATCGTCGTCCGGTGATCAAAGTCGCTTCACAGTGTCGGTGCGCAATCGCGGGTCTTGCATCTACAGAATTGCTGATTTCGCTGAAAGACCTGCGACTCAAAGCCCTTTCAGCCGATCGGGTAGACCAGCTGCCATTGCCGCGTTGCCTACCTGCATGCGTCGCGAGGCAGCCAGTCACCGCTTCTGCGAAGCTTGTGGCATGGTGGCGGGATGCAACTATCCCGCCTCACAAAAGGGCTGTGTTTGGCCTTCGCATTGATATTCTTTTGGCCAGCCTGGGCGCAGTGCCCGCCCATGCCGCAGGCCAGCGCCACGCCCCAGCAACTCGCCGCCACCGCGCCCGACCGCGGCATGCTGTGGCGCCTCACGCGCGACGGCCGCAGCGCCTATCTGTTTGCCAGCCTGCATGTGGGCAGGCCGGAATGGGCCCATCCCGGGCCGCTGCTGCGCGAGGCGCTGGCGCACAGCGAGCTGATCGCGCTGGAGCTCGATCTCGCTGACGCCGAGACGCAGCGCCTGCTGGCGCGCGGCCCGCGCCATGCCGATGCGCTCAGGCTGGATGCCGGCACCCAGGCGCGCCTGCAGGCCCAGGCGCGCGCCGCCTGCCTGCCCGAGCAGGCGCTGGCCGCCCTGCACCCGCTGCTGCAGCTGGCCACCCTCAGCCTGCTGGCCGGGCGCTGGGAAGGGCTGGACGCCGCCTATGGCCAGGAGCTGATGCTGGGCCGCTGGGCCGCCGAGCAGGGCCGCCCCATCGCGGCGCTGGAAAACGCCGATGAGCAGTTGCGCGCCCTGGTACCGCGCCGTGCCGCGCCGGCGCTGCGCGCGCTGCGCCAGGGCCTGGCGCAACTCGAGGACGGCAGCCTGCGCCCGGTGCTGCGCCGCCTCGCCGCGGCCTGGGAGCGCGGCGACCTGGCCGAGCTCGCCGACTACGCCCGCTGGTGCGAATGCGTGGCCGACGCCGCCGACCGCGCCGAACTCAAGCGCCTCAACGACGATCGCAATCCCGTGCTGGCCGCGCGCATCGCCGTCCTGCACGCCCGGGGTCAGACCTTGCTGGCGGCCGTCGGTGCCCTGCACATGACGGGCCCGCAGGCCCTGCCGCGCCTGCTCGAACAGCAGGGATTTGTGGTGCAGGCACTGCATCCCGCGCCCGCTGGCGCCGGCCAAGGACTACCATCGCCGAGATAGCGCTCTACCCAACACGGAGACAACATGGCCGACAACAGCTTCACCAAATTCGTTCCCGGTTTCGAGTTCCTGCAAGGGCTGGTGAAGAACGCCGGCGCGGCGCTGCCCGGCATCGGGCAATGGGTGGCCCCCACCATCAATCCCGAGGAGCTGAGCAAGCGCATCGAGGAGCTGCGCACGGTGCAGTTCTGGCTGGAGCAGAACGCCCGCATGCTGGGCGCCACCATCCAGGCCCTGGAGGTGCAGCGCATGACGCTGTCCACCCTCAAGTCCATGAACGTGCCCATCAACGAGCTGAGCGCCGCGCTCAAGGTGCCCACGCCCGATCTGAGCAGCTGGCCCGGCGTGCCGCCCGGCGTGGCGAAGCCCAAGAAGGCCACCGCCAAGCCGGCCCCCAAGGCCGAAGCCGAGGAGGCCGCCAAGCCGGCCGCGCCGGTGGTCGACCCGATGCAATGGTGGGGCGCGCTGAGCCAGCAGTTCACCCAGCTGGCCGCCAATGCCATGAAGGACAGCGCCACCGACGCCGCCAAGAACCTGGCCGGCGCCATCGTCAAGCAGAGCTTCGACGCCGCCGGCGAGACCCTCAAGAAGGCCGCCTCCATGCCCGGTGCGGTGGTCGGCAGCATGGCCGAGACCGTTGGCAAGACGCTGGCCACCAAACCCGCGGCCAAGAGCAGCGGCGCGCGCGCGGCGCCAGCGCGCAAGCGCAAGACCTGACCCTCGCGCGAGCACCATGCCAGCCTTCGCGCATGCCCATGCGACCCACCCCGACGCCCATATGGCGCTGGCGCTGGCCGCAGCGCAGCTGGAGGCCCAGCGCAGCCCCCACGGTAGCAGCAGCGGCCTGCGCCCCACGCTGGGCTGGATCTACCTGACCGAAGCCTATGCGCCCCAGGCCGCGGCCCTGCTGGCCGAGCTGCAGCTGCGCTGGCCCGGCGTGGCCTGGGTGGGCGCCAGCGGCGTGGGCGTGTGCGCGGCCGGGGTCGAGTACTTTGACGAGCCGGCGCTGGCCCTGATGCTGGCCGAGCTGCCGCGCGAGCAGTTCCGCGTCTTCTCCGGCACCAGGCCGCTGGGCGCCTGGCCGGCCGAATGCGCGCAGGTGCATGCCGATGGCGGCAGCGCCGAGCTGCAGGAATTGCTGGCCGAGCTGGCCGGCTTGACGCAGGCCGGCTATCTGTTCGGTGGCCTGGCCTCGGGGCGCCGTCAGGCGCTGCAGATCGCCGATGGCGTCTGGCAGGGCGGGCTGTCCGGCGTGGCGTTCGGCGCCGGCGTGCGGCTGATCTCGCGCGTCAGCCAGGGTTGCCAGGCGCTCGGGCCCGAGCGCCGCATTAGCAGCTGCGACGGCAATCTGATCACCGGCCTGGACGAGCAGCCGGCCCTGGCCGCCCTCCTGCAGGACCTGGGCCTGCCGGCCCTGACCGCACCGGCCGAGTTGCGCGAGGCCTTGCCGCGGCTGCGCCGCACCCTGGTGGGGCTGCGCGACGCCGGCAGCACGGCCCCGCACGGCCGCGCCTACGGGCCGGAGGTGCTGGTGCGGCATCTGATCGGCATCGACCCCGCGCAGCGCGGCGTGGCGGTGGCCGAACAGCCGCGACCGGGCCAGTTGCTGAGCTTCTGCGAACGCAACGCCGAGGCCGCCCGGCGCGACCTGATGCGCATCTGCACCGAGATCCGCGACGCCTGCGAAACCCTGGAAGCCGAGCAGGCCGGCAGCGGCCGCATCGCGGGCGCCGTCTACATCAGCTGCGCCGGCCGCGGCGGCCCGCATTTCGGCGCGCCCTCGGCCGAGCTGCAATGGCTGCGTCATGCCCTGGGCGAGGTGCCCCTGGTGGGCTTCTTCGCCGGCGGCGAGATCGCGCATGACAAGCTCTACGGCTATACCGGCGTGCTGACGGCGTTCCTGCAGCCCTCATGAGCCCACCGCGCATCCCTCCGATCCAATGCCTGCAGGCCTTTGAGGCGCTGGCGCGCCTGCGCAGCGTGAGCCTGGCGGCCGAGGAGCTGAGCGTCACGCCCAGCGCCATCAGCCACCGCATCCGCCAGCTCGAATCGCAGCTCGACCTGAAGCTGTTCGCGCGCGACTTCACCCTCACCGAGGACGGCAAGGCCTATCTCACGCCGGTGCGCCAGGGCTTGAAGTCGCTGCAGCAGGTGCCCGGGCACGCGGCCCACAAGCCCAGCGGCGTGCGCCTGCGCCTGGCCGTCACGCCCACCTTCTCGCGCCAGATCCTGCTGCCCAAGCTGGCGCTGTTCCGCCACGCCTACCCCGAGGTGGAGCTGAGCATGCAGGTCGCCATCCCGCTGCTGGACGTGAAGGGCGAGGACGCCGACCTGGAGATCCGCTACGGCACGGGCCCCTACCCGGGGCTGGAAGCCGTGCGCGTGCTGAGCGACGAGCTCACCCCGGTGTGCAGCCCCGAGTACCTGCACGAGTTCGGGCCCTTCGAAGGCTTCGAGACCAGCGCCGAGATCGGCCGTGCCCGCCTGATACGCAGCCCCCTGGATCCCTGGAGCACCTGGTTCGCCGCGCATGACATCCAGCTCGACGAACCGCGCGCCGGCGCCCAGTTCAACGACGTCGGCCTGGTGCTGGACGCCGCCGCGGCCGGCTTTGGCGTGGCCCTGATGCGCATGAAGCTGGGCACCATGTGGCTGGACAGCGGCCGGCTGATACGCCTGTCCAGCCATACCGTGGCCTCGCCCTACCACCACTTCCTGTGCTGGAAGCCCGGTGCGATGGAACGCTGGGAATGCGCGGCCTTTGCCGACTGGCTCAGGCGCGCGCTCGCTTAAACAAAGCGACTGAACCGGGCCTGACAGCGGCCCTCATGGTTGACCCTGTGTCGGTCCGCCGTTTGAAATTTGCTCAAACGCGGCCATGCTAGCTTTCACGCACGGCGGGCGGCCTGCGCCCCACCATCCGTCCCAATCGAACTAAGACGGAGACAAGCCATGATCTGGCAGCAGGTATACAACCCTTTCGACAACATGCTGCTCAGCACGCTGATGGCCGCCGTTCCGGTGGTGGTGATGCTGCTGGGTCTGGGCGTGTTCCACCTCAAGGCGCATATCGCCGCCGCGGCCGGCCTGGCCAGCGCGCTGGCGATCGCGGTGTTCGCCTTCGGCATGCCCGCCGGCATGGCCGGGCGCGCCGCCATCCTGGGCGGGCTGACCGGCCTGCTGCCGATCGGCTGGATCGTGCTCAACATCATCTTCCTGCACCAGCTCACCGAGCAGAACGGCAGCTTCAAGGTGCTGCAGGATTCGATCGCCGGCATCACCCAGGACCGGCGCCTGCAGCTGCTGCTGATCGCCTTTGCCTTCGGTGCCTTCTTCGAGGGTGCGGCCGGTTTCGGCACGCCGGTGGCGGTGACCGCGGCGATCCTGATCGGCCTGGGCTTCTCGCCGCTGGCGGCCTCGGGGCTTTCGCTCATCGCCAACACCGCGCCGGTGGCCTACGGCGCGCTCGGCACGCCGGTGATCACCCTGGCCAAGGTGCATGGTTACGACCTGATGGCGGTGTCCGGCATGATCGGCCGCCAGCTGCCCTTCTTCTCGCTGCTGGTGCCCTTCTGGCTGATCTGGGCCTTCGCCGGCCGCAAGGCGATGTGGGAGATCTGGCCCGCCATCCTGGTGACCGGCCTGTCGTTCGCGATCCCGCAGTACCTGGTCTCCAACTTCATCGGCCCCGAGCTGGTGGACGTGATCGCCGCGATGTGCTCGATGGCGGCACTGGTGGGTTTTCTGCGCGTCTGGCAGCCCAAGCGCATCTGGACCTCGGTGTCGCTGCGCGGCCAAACCAACGATGGAGCCGAGGGCGGCAAGGCCAAGCCCCCGCAGGCCCCGGCCGTGCATCCGCGCGCTGCCGTGGTGAAGGCCTGGACCCCCTGGGTCATCCTCACCGCCTTCGTGTTCGCCTGGGGCCTGCCGGTCACCAAGACGGCGCTGAACGGCATCTACGCGCCCAAGTTCGCCATCGAGGGCCTGCACAAGCTGGTGCAGAAGGTCGCACCGGTGGTGGCCACGCCCGCCACCGAGGCCGCCGAGTACACCTTCAACCTGCTCTCCGCCACCGGCAGCGGCATCCTGCTGGCCGCCATCATCGGCGGGCTGGTGATGGGCTATGGCCTGCCGGCGCTGCTGCGCCAGTTCGGCAAGACGATCTGGCTGGTGCGCTACTCGCTGCTCACCATCGTGCTGATGCTGGCCCTGGGCACGCTGACGCGCTACTCCGGCCTCGACACCACCCTGGGCCTGGCCTTCGCCACCACCGGCGTGTTCTACCCCTTCTTCGGCACCCTGATGGGCTGGATGGGCGTGGCGCTGACCGGCTCGGACACCGCCTCCAACGTGCTGTTCGGCGGCATGCAGAAGGTGGCGGCCGAGCAGCTCGGGCTCAACCCCAATCTGATGGGCGCGGCCAACAGCTCGGGCGGCGTGATGGGCAAGATGATCGATGCCCAGTCCATCGTGGTGGCCTCCACCGCCACGCGCTGGTTCAACCATGAAGGCGACATCCTGCGCTATGTGTTCTTCCACTCGATCGCGCTGGCCTGCCTGGTCGGTCTGCTGGTGACGCTGCAGGCCTATGTCCCGCCCTTTACGCTGCTGGTGCACTGAGCGGCGCTACAGTCGGAGCCCATGTCGCCTCACCCCACCACCCAAGCCGAGCTGGTGGCAGCGCTGCAGCCGCTGCTGCCCGCCCATGCCCTGCTGTGGACGCCCGAGGACACCACGCCCTATGAGTGCGATGGCCTGAGCGCCTACCGCCAGCGCCCGCTGGCGGTGGCCCTGCCCGAGACCGAGGCCCAGGTGGCCGCGCTGCTGCAGGCCTGCCACCGGCTCAAGGTGCCGGTGGTGGCGCGCGGGGCGGGCACGGGGCTGTCGGGCGGCGCACTGCCGCATGGGCAAGGCCTGACCCTGGCACTGGCCAAGTTCAATCGCATCCTCGGCATCGACGTGCTGGCGCGCACCGCGCGGGTGCAGTGCGGGGTGCGCAACCTGGCCATCTCCGAGGCGGCGGCGCCACATGGCCTCTACTACGCGCCCGACCCCAGCAGCCAGATCGCCTGCACCATAGGCGGCAATGTGGCCGAGAACTCGGGCGGCGTGCACTGCCTGAAGTACGGCCTGACCCTGCACAACGTGCTGCGCGTGCGCGGCTTCACGGTGGAGGGCGAGGCGGTGGAGTTCGGCTCCGAGGCGCTGGACGCGCCCGGCCTGGACCTGCTGCCCCTGGTGGTGGGCAGCGAGGGCATGCTGGCCGTGATCACCGAGGTGACCGTCAAGCTCACCCCCAAGCCGCAGCTGGCGCGCTGCATCATGGCCAGCTTCGACGACCTGCGCAAGGCCGGCGACGCGGTGGCCAACATCATCGCCGCCGGCATCATCCCGGCCGGGCTGGAGATGATGGACAAGCCCATGACCGCGGCGGTGGAAGACTTCGTGCATGCCGGCTACGACCTCACGGCCGAGGCCATCCTGCTGTGCGAGAGCGATGGCACGCCCGAGGAGGTGGCCGAGGAAATCGGTCGCATGCAAGCCGTGCTGCTGGAAAGCGGCGCCACCCAGGTGGCGGTGAGCGCCGACGAGGCGCAGCGCCTGCGCTTCTGGAGCGGGCGCAAGAACGCCTTCCCGGCCTCGGGCCGCATCAGCCCCGACTACATGTGCATGGACTCGACCATCCCGCGCAAGCGCCTGGCCGACATCCTGCTGGCGATCCAGCAGATGGAAAAGAAGTACGGCCTGCGCTGCGCCAACGTCTTCCATGCCGGCGACGGCAACCTGCATCCGCTCATCCTGTTCGATGCCAACGACCCGGACCAGTTGCACCGCTGCGAGCAATTCGGCGCCGAGATCCTGGAGACCAGCGTCGCGATGGGCGGCACCGTCACCGGCGAGCATGGCGTGGGCATCGAGAAGCTGAACTCCATGTGCGTGCAGTTCTCGCCCGAGGAATGCGCGCAGATGGCGGCACTCAAGCGCGCCTTCGACCCGGCCGAGCTGCTCAACCCGGGCAAGGTCATCCCCACCCTGCACCGCTGCGCCGAATACGGCCGCATGCATGTGAAACGCGGCCTGCTGGCCTTCCCCGAGCTGGAGCGCTTCTGATGCAATTGTCCGATCTGCGGGAACGCGTGCGCGCGGCGGCGGCCAGCCAGACCCCGCTGCAGGTGCGGGGCCAGGGCAGCAAGGCCTTCTACGGCCAGCAAGCCGGCGGCGAGCTGCTGGACATGCGCGGCTTCACGGGCATCAGCAGCTACGAGCCCAGCGAGCTGGTGGTCAGCGTCAAGGCCGGCACCCCGATCGCCGAGCTGGAGGCCTTGCTGGCCACGCAGAACCAGCACCTCGGCTTCGAGCCGCCGCGCTTTGGCGGTGGCGGCACGGTGGGCGGCATGGTGGCCGCGGGCCTCTCGGGCCCGGCGCGCGTCAGCATGGGCAGCCTGCGCGACCATCTGCTGGGCGTGGCGATGCTGAACGGCCGCGCCGAGGCGCTCAACTTCGGCGGCACGGTGATGAAGAACGTGGCCGGCTACGACGTCTCGCGCGTGCTGGCCGGCTCGATGGGCGTGCTGGGGCTGATCCTGGAGGTCTCGCTGAAGGTGCTGCCGCGCCCGGTGGCGATGGCGACGCTGCGCTTCGATCTCAGGCAAGACCTGGCCCTGCAGCAGCTGAATCGCTGGGGCGGCCTGCCCCTGCCCATCCATGCCAGCGCCTGGTGGGATGGAGCGCTGGTGCTGCGCCTGGCCGGCGCCGAGGCGGCGGTGCGCGCGGCGCATGCGCAGCTCGGCGGCGAGGTGATTCCCGAGGCCATGGCGGTCGCCTTCTGGCAGGGCCTGCGCGACCACAGCGACGAATTCTTCCAGGGCGCCGAGCGCGCCGTGCAGGGCGGCGCCAAGCTCTGGCGGCTTTCCCTGCCCAGCACCGCGCCCGAACTGAAGCTGCCGGGCGAACAGCTGATCGAATGGGGCGGCGCGCAGCGCTGGGTCACCACGCCCCTGCCGGCCGCGCAGCTGCGCGAGGCGGTGGCGGCGGCGGGCGGCCATGCCACGCTGTTCCGCTCGCTGGACAAGTCGGCGGGGGTGTTCACGCCGCTCTCGGCCCCGCTGCTGCGCATCCATCGCGAGCTGAAGAAGTCCTTCGACCCGCAGGGCATCTTCAATCCTGGGCGTCTCTATCCGGATCTTTGATGCAAACCCAACTCGCCCCCGAATTCCAAGGCACGCCCGCCGGCGAGGATGCCGAGGCCATCCTGCGTCGCTGCGTGCATTGCGGCTTCTGCACCGCCACCTGCCCGACCTACCAATTGCTGGGCGACGAGCTGGACGGCCCGCGCGGCCGCATCTACCTGATCAAGCAGGTGCTGGAGGGTGCCACGCCGACGCGCAGCACCCAGCTGCACCTGGACCGTTGCCTGACCTGCCGCAACTGCGAGAGCACCTGCCCCTCGGGCGTGCAGTACGGCCAGTTGCTGGAGATCGGCCGCGCCGTCGTAGAGGCCAAGGTGGAGCGCCCCGCCGCCGAGCGCGCGACGCGCTGGGCCCTCAAGGAGGGCCTGACCTCGGCCGCCTTCGGTCCGGCGATGAAGCTGGGCCAATGGTTCCGCCCGCTCGTGCCCAAGGCCTTGCAGGACAAGGTGCCCGGCCCCCAACCGGCGCATGCACATGACTGGCCCACGCGCACGCATACACGCAAGGTGCTGATGCTGCTGGGCTGCGTGCAGCCGGCCATGATGCCCAATATCAACAGCGCCACCGCGCGCGTGCTGGACGCTGCCGGCGTGCAGACCGTGGTGGCCGACGGCGCCGGCTGCTGCGGCGCGATCCGCAGCCATCTGGGCGACCACGAGGGCGGCCTGGCCGACATGCGCCGCAATATCGACGCCTGGTGGCCGCTGGTGCAGGGGCTCACCGCCGCCGGCAAGGTCGAGGCCCTGATCATGAACGCCTCGGGCTGCGGCGTGACGGTGAAGGAATATGGCCATGCGCTGGCCCGCGACCCCGCCTATGCCGAGAAGGCCAGGCGCATCAGCGAGCTGTGCGTGGACCTGAGCGAATTCCTGCCCGGCCTGCTGCCGGCCCTGCAGTCCCGGCTCGGCAAGGCCAAGGCCCGCGCCAAGCTGGCCTACCACCCACCCTGCACGCTGCAGCACGGCCAGCAATTGCGCGGTGGCGTCGAGGGTCTGATGCGCGCGCTGGGCTACACCATCAAGCTGGCGCCCTGCGACAGCCACCTCTGCTGCGGCTCGGCCGGCACCTATTCGGTCCTGCAGCCAGAGCTCTCCAAGCAGCTGCGCGATCGCAAGCTCGAGGCCCTGGCGCCGCTGCAGGCGGAGGCCATCGTCTCGGCCAATATCGGCTGCATCCAGCAGCTGCAGTCCGCCAGCCGCACACCGGTGCGGCATTGGATCGAGGTCTTGGACGCCGATCTGCGTTCTTGAGCGCCGCCCGCGCACCAACACTGCGCCTCTTGTGCGCATAGCGCCAAACCGGGTGGAAACCCGCGCCTGCATAGAAATGGTTCTTTACACAATGGCGCCAACCTTGAGGAGGGGAAGCGGCCAGCCAGCATGGCCAGCTGGGTGAAACAAGAACAGGTTCACCGCATCAAGAAACAGGCCGGGCCTTCTTGCCAACGCAAGGATGTCCGGCCTACTTATTTCTGGCGGCCATGCTGCGCGATACTGCGCGCGCCCTTCACTGTCACACCCTCCGCCATGGCCCGCCAAGTACTGTTCCGCTCGCCCCTCCCACACGGCGCCTCCGCCGCCCTGCTGCTGACCCTGGGCCTGCTGAGCGCCTGCGCCAGCCCGCCCGCCACCCCTGCCAAGCCCAAGCTGCTGGTCTTCATGGTGGTGGACGGCCTGCCGATGCGCCAGGTGCTGGGCTACCGCGACCAGCTCCAGCCCGACGGCTTCCGGCGCTTCCTGGACCAGGGCGCCTGGTTCGCCAACGCGCATTACGGCCATGCCCACACGGTCACGGCCGCCGGACACGCCACCATGCTGACCGGCGCCTACCCGCAGCGCAGCGGCATCATCGGCAATGAATGGGTGGACCCCAAGACCCGCGGCCAGGTCTACAACACCATGGACGCCGACTACCAGTACATCGGCAACCCGACCGCGCCACTGGCCGGCACCAGCCCGCGCATGCTGCTGGCCGAGACGGTGGGCGATGTGCTGCGCGGCGCCGACCCGGCCGCCAAGGTGATCGGCATCTCGGGCAAGGACCGGGGCGCCATCCTGCCGGCCGGCCACAAGGGCACGGCCTATATGTATATGGGCGAGAGCGGCCAGTTCGCCTCCAGCACCTATTACATGCAGAGCCACCCGGCCTGGGTGCAGCGCTTCAACGCCGCCAAACCGGCCGACGCCTTCTTCGGCAAGAGCTGGTCGCCCGTACTGCCCGAAGCGGCCTACGCGCGCTCGGTGCCCGATGGCCAGCCCTGGCAGAGCAATGCCGGCAATGGCAACCGGCTGCCCGCCGTGCTGGGCGCCGGCATGGACGGCCCGGGCCCGCGCTTTTACGGCAACATCCTGCCCTCGCCCTATGGCGACGAGCTGACCCTGGCCTTCGCGCGCGCCGCCATCGAGGGCGAGGCCCTGGGCGCCGACGCCAGCCCCGACATCCTCAGCGTCAGCCTCTCCAGCCACGACTATGTGAACCATGCCTTCGGCCCCGAGTCGCGGCTCTCGCACGACCATGTGCTGCAGCTGGACCGCCATCTGCAGGCCTTCTTTCAGTACCTGGACGCGAAGCTGGGCAAGGGCAACTACATGGCCATGTTGACGGCCGACCATGGCTTTGCCGACACGCCCGAATGGGCCAGGACACAGGGCCGCGACACCGCCCGCCTGCCCGGCGCGCAGCTGCTGGCCTTCGCCAACGCCGGCCTCGGCAAGACCTTCGGCGAAGGCCCCTGGGTGACCCAGCTCTCGGCCATGGGCATGCTGTTCGACGAGGCACTGATCGCCGCGCGCGGCCTGCGCCCGGCCGCCGTCTACGCCGAGGCCAAGCGCGTGATGCTGCAAATGCCCGACGTGGCCGCCGTCTACACGCCCGACGAGCTGGCCGGCCAGGAGCCCGGCACACCGCTGCTGGAGCAGATGCGCAAGTCCTGGCACCCCGAGCGCGCCGCACCGGTGCAGGTGATCATGAAGGAGGGCCGGCTGTTCGGCTCACGCCCGGTGGGCAGCTCGCATGGCACGCCCTACGCCTACGACACCCATGTGCCCATCCTGGCCTGGGGCCCCGCCTGGGTGGGCCGCGGTGAGGTGGCGCAGCGCGTCGAGGTGGCCGACATCGCCCCCACGCTGGCGGGCATCCTGGGCCTGCGCGTGCCGGCCCAGGCGCAAGGCAAGCCCCTGCCCCTGCCGCTCCAGCGTCAACCCTGATCGGAACACCCTTGCTGTTCAGCTGGTTCGAACGCCTCGTCCATCCCTTCCCCGAGGCCGCGCCCGCGCAGCCGCCGGCCGGCTTCTTCCGCTTCGTCTGGGCCGGCACGCAGGGCATGCGGGCGGTGATCCTGGGCGTGACCCTGCTCACCGCCGGCATCGGCGCCTTCGAGGCGCTGCTGTTCGCGATGCTGGGTTCGGTGGTGGACTTCCTCAGCCAGGTGCCGGCCGAGCGGCTGTGGGCCGAACACAAGGACAGGCTCGCCCTGCTGGCCGCCATCCTGCTCGCCAGCCCCTTGTTGATCGCCCTGCAGGCGATGTGCAAGTACCAGGGCCTGTCCAGCAATTTCCCGATGCGGCTGCGCTGGCTGTTCCATCGCCACCTGCTCGGCCAGAGCATGAGCTTCTTCGCCGACGAGTTCGCGGGGCGGGTCTCGGCCAAGCTGATGCAGACCGCGCTGGCGGTGCGCGAATGCGTGCTCATCGTCACCGACATCCTGGTCTTCATCACCATCTATTTCCTCACCATGCTGGGCGTGGTGGGCGGCTTCGATGCGCGCCTGCTGCTGCCCTTCCTGGCCTGGCTGCTCTGCTATGTGCTGGCGCTGTGGTTCTTCGTGCCGCGCCTGGGCAAGGCGGCCGCGGCCCAGGCCGATGCGCGCAGCCTGATGACCGGCCGCATCACCGACGCCTATACCAATATCTCCACCGTCAAGCTGTTCTCGCACAGCCAGCGCGAGGCGCTGTTCGCGCGCGGCGCGATGCAGGAGTTCCTCGGCACGGCCTATCGTCAGATGCGGCTGATCAGCGGCTTCGAGGTCATCAACCATGCGCTCTCGATGGGCCTGATCGCCAGCACCGCCGGCGCCACGCTGTGGCTGTGGTCGCGCGGCGAGGTGGGCGTGGGCGCGGTGGCGGCCGCCACCGCGATGGCGCTGCGCCTGAACGGCATCTCGCACTGGATCATGTGGGAGATGGCCAGCCTGTTCGAGAACATCGGCACGGTGCAGGACGGCATCACCACGCTCTCGCGCAGCGTCGCCATCCAGGATGCGCCGGGTGCCGCCGCGCTGCAGGTCAGCCAGGGCGAGATCCGCTTCGAGCATGTGAGCTTCGCCTATGGCGGCAAGAAGCAGGTGCTGAAGGATCTGCAGCTGCTCATCAAGCCGGGCGAGAAGATCGGCCTGGTGGGGCGCTCGGGGGCCGGCAAGTCGACGCTGGTGAACCTGCTGCTGCGCTTCTACGACATCGAACAGGGCCGCGTGCTGATCGACGGCCAGGACATCGCCAAGGTAACGCAGGACAGCCTGCGCGCCCAGGTGGGCATGGTGACGCAGGACACCTCGCTCTTGCACCGCTCGGTGCGCGACAACCTGCTCTATGGCCGCCCCGACGCCAGCGATGCGCAGATGATGGCGGCCGCCGAGCGCGCCGAGGCGCATGAATTCATCCTCGCGCTCAGCGACCCCAAGGGCCGCAGCGGCTACGAGGCCCATGTGGGCGAGCGCGGCGTCAAGCTCAGCGGCGGCCAGCGCCAGCGCGTCGCGATCGCGCGCGTGATGCTCAAGGACGCCCCCATCCTCCTGCTCGACGAGGCCACCAGCGCGCTCGACTCGGAGGTCGAGGCCGCCATCCAGCGCAGCCTCTACCGCCTGATGGAGGGCAAGACCGTGGTGGCGATCGCGCACCGCCTCTCCACCATCGCGGCGATGGACCGGCTGGTGGTGATGGACCAGGGCGAGATCGTCGAGCAGGGCAGCCACGCCGAACTGCTGGCCCAGGGCGGCCTGTACGCGCGGCTCTGGGCACACCAGAGCGGCGGCTTCCTGGGCGAGGAGGCCTGAGCTCGTGGCCGGCCGGGATCAGCGGCCGCCGATCTCGCCCGAACCGCTGATCTTCTGCGTCAGCTTGGGGCGGCCGGCATAGCTCAGGTCGCCGCTGCCGCTGAGGTTGGCATCGAGCTGCTCCAGCACGCCCAGGCTCAGGTCGCCGCTGCCGGACAGCTGGGCCTTGGCCGCACGGCCGCTCAGGCTGGCGGCGCTGACGTCGCCGCTGCCGCTGAGGCTCCAGCTCTGCTGCTCGGCACGGCCGGCGATGTGCACATCGCCCGAACCGCTGATGCTGGCGCTGAGTTCGCGCGCCTCCAGCAGGCCGATGTCCAGGTCGCCCGAACCGCTGATGTTGACGGCGAACTGCTCGGCCTTGAGCTGGTCGATGGACACATCGCCCGAACCCTTGATCTGCACCGCGTTCAGCTTGCGAAATCCCAGCATCAGCCGCGGCGGTTTGCGCGTGCTGAAGCCGGCGCCGCCCTTCAGCGCGATCACCAGCGCATCGCCATCCAGGCGGGTCTCGATCAGCGGCTCGATATTGTCCTCGGCGCTGATGCTCAGCGTCTCGGTCGCGCCCTGGTTCAGCTGCACGTCCAGCGGCCCCTCGATGCGCAGCTTGCTGAAGCTGCCGATCTCGCGCTTCTTCTCCACCAGATTGCCCGAACCCTTGATGCGGCCGGCGTTCGGGCCGTACTGATGGGTGGACCCCAGGGTGATGGCCAGGTGCTTGGCCTCCTGCTTGATGCGCAGGGTCCAGTCGGCCTCGCCGGCACTGGCGGCCAGCGAACAGGCCAGCAGGCCCAGCCCCATCATCCATGACTTGTTGATTTGCATTGCCGTGCTCCAGCTGCTTGCCACGCTCCGCACTGTGCCCGAGCACCCAGCGCGGGCCACCTCGCTTGCGACGATCTGCATCTTGGCCGCCACAGGCTGCAGGCTTGACATACGATCACGCCATTCATGCGGGGAGCAGCGATGAAGTGGGAAGGCCAGCGCGAGAGCGACAACGTCGAGGACATGCGCGAGCAGCAGAGCGCCGGCCGCCCGATGCTGGGTGGTCGCGGGCTGGGCCTGGGCGGCATCGTCATCGCCCTGCTGGCCTCCTGGGCCTTCGGCATCAACCCGATGACGGTGTTGGGGCTGCTGGATGGTGGTCAGGCGCTGCCGCAGAGTCCGGGCGCGCAGGCCAGCAAGCCTGGCCCCAAACCGCAAGACCCGGGCGCGCGCTTCGTCGCCACCGTGCTGGCCGATACCGAAGACGTCTGGGGCGGCTACTTCGGCAGCAAGCAGCAACGCTACGAGGCCCCCAAGCTGGTGCTGTTCAAGGAACACTTGCCCACCGGCTGCGGCACTGGCGAGGCGGCCATGGGCCCCTTCTACTGCCCGGCAGATCGCAAGGTCTATATCGACCTGAACTTCTATGCCACGCTGCGCGACCGGCTGGGCGCACCCGGCGATTTTGCCCAGGCCTATGTGATTGCCCATGAGGTGGGCCACCACCTGCAAAACCTGATGGGCACCACGGACAAGCTTGAGCAGGCGCGCGCGCGCGTGTCGCAGACCGTCTACAACGCCTTGAGCGTGAAGCTGGAGCTGCAGGCCGACTGCTATGCGGGCGTCTGGGCCTTCCATTCACAGCGCAGCAAGGACTGGCTGGACCAGGGCGACATTGCCGAGGCCTTGAACGCCGCCTCCAAGATCGGCGACGACACCTTGCAGCGCCAGGCCCAGGGCCGGGTGGTGCCGGAGAGCTTCACCCATGGCAGCAGCGCGCAACGCGTGAGCTGGTTCAAGCGCGGGCTCGAGCAAGGCGAACTGGCGGCCTGCGACACCTTCAAGACCAGGCAGCTCTGAGCACCGGCGCCGGGCCGTTCGGCAACATCATCGACAAATTAAGGGTTAACCCTTAAGTTGCTCGCATGACGTCGCCTCTGCATGGGGCAGTGCACCCCCGACCACCCGTTCAAGGGGGCCCCTCGGCTACCCCGGCACGGCTTTGTGTGAAACACTGCCTGTAAGAGAAAGCCGGCCCGGTTTAGCATCCTGTCGTGCCCTAGCACCGCTATCCGCGCCATCTACCCGCTGTCGAAAGCAGAGCCATGAACCACCCTAGCAATAACCACGAGCCGCAAGTGCCTAGCGCGGCTGCGGCAACGGGCGTTGATGCTCAGAGCATGGCCGAAGACCAGGCTGGCGCAACGCGCAAGGCACGTCGCCGCTTTCTCGGCAAGGGTGCTGCAGCGGCACCGGCGATTCTCACGCTGGCGGCGCAGCCAGCTCTGGGCGTGACCTGCTACTCCCCTTCCGGCAGCCTGTCCAAGAACACCTCGGGCGGCCGCAACTACGTCGGCAATTGCACCGGCGTGTCGCCAGGCAATTACAAGACGCAGACGGGCGGCTCGGCCAACCACTGGCCGGCGGGTTGGTTGTCCACCGACCCCATCAGCAAGATGTACACGCCGGTGCCTGCTTATTGCCAGAAGTCGGGCGTGGACAAGACGCTGAATCAGATTTTGTCGCTCGGCGGCAATGTGGATCCGAACAAATTCGCCTTTCACATGATCGGCGCCTATTTGAACGTGCTGAACAACTACATCCCGCCCAACGTGCTGGATACCGCAAAGCTTCGGCAGATCTGGTCCGATATCCACACACTGGGTTACTACACAGTAGGCGGCATTCAGCGGGACAGGGCCTGGATCGTCGACCAATATCTCAAACCCTACGGAATTGCCCCCTGACACCATGGGATGCGCCTCAGGGACGCTGCGCTTCGCCTGGCGTCGCTTGGGTCAAAATGGAGTCGTGTTTGACCGGCGCTATGGCGACACGCACACACTCAGCGGCGTTACCGCCAACATCTTTGATGCTTGGCTGTCCTGCGGGTCGGTTGTCATCGACGATCTGATAGCCGAGTTGGCAGTTGGTGACACCCAGAGCATCCCTGACCGAATGGCACTTAACAACGCCCTGCTAGAACTTCAACAGCGCCAGCTGCTGCCCTTGCGCTGATCCAATGTCCAGCGCCGCCAGACTGTCGGACTTGGCCCCGCGTGAGGCTGCGCGGCTGATGCGCGCCGGCCGACTCGGCCTGCAATGTGGTCCGCTCACCCTGAGTGCCAAGACCAGCCTGCCAGACGTGGCTCGCTCTGTGTACACGCTGTACGCCAATCACCCCGTGGGGGTAACACCGGACTTCTCCGATTTTCACGTCTCGGTCAGGCTGCCGACCAATGTGCGCCGTTTCTTTCGCGCCCAAGCACACTTCTTCGTTGAGGGCGAGGCGCCTTTCGAGCCCTTGCCGCGGGTCCAGGCCCCCGCCCTGTTCGAATGGGGCATCAACTGGGTGATCGCGGCGGGTTGCCACCAATGGCTCAATATCCACGCCGCTAGCCTCGAGCGCAATGGCCGTGTCGTGATACTGCCGGCACCGCCCGGTTCCGGCAAAAGTACCTTGTGCGCCGCCCTTGCCCTGCGAGGCTGGCGCCTGCTCTCCGACGAACTGACGCTGCTCGACCCCGACACCCTGATGGCCCATGCGCTGGCCCGGCCCATCAACCTGAAGAATGCCTCGATCGAGTTGATCCGCGCATTCGAGCCCAGCGCCGTCTGGGGCCCGGTCACCTACGAAACCACGCGAGGGCGCGTCACGCACCTGCAACCGCCGCGCGCCAGCGTCGACCGCATGCGTGAGCTGGCGCAGCCGGCCTGGGTGGTTTTCCCCAGGTATGTGGCAGGCGCCGAGCCGCTGCTGACGCCACGCGACAAGGCCGCCACCTTCACGCATTTCGCGCAGAACGCCTTCAACTACAGCGTGCACGGCGAGCGCGGCTTCGACGCGGTGGGTCGCCTGATCGACCAATGCCAGTGCTACGACTTCGAATACAGTCAGCTCAACGATGCGCTGGAAGTCTTCGACTGGCTGGCCGAACACAGCGATGACGCGCCGCCCGCCCACTGACCCCGCCAGCACCGCAAGCCAGGACCTGATCGCGCTGATACGCCAGCCTGCATCGGCGCAGACCTGGTCCTTGCCCGAGTGGGACCGCATACTCCGGCTGGCACGTGCCAGCAATGTGCTGGGGCGCCTGGCACGGGCGCTGCAGCAGAACGAGGCTCAAGCACCGCTGCCGCCGCAGGTGCTGTTCCACCTGGTCTCCATCGATCGGCTCACAAACCACCAACGCGAGGCGCTGGCCTGGGAATGCAATCATCTGCAAGACGCCCTGCAAGGCCTGCAGATCCCCCTGGTGCTGCTCAAGGGCGCGGCATATGCCAAGGCCGGGCTGCAAGCCGCGCACGGACGCTTGTTCGGTGACATCGACCTGCTGGTCCCGCGTGCGGCCATCCAGCAGGTCGAGCAGACTCTGATGATGCATGGCTGGGTGCGGGACCAGATGGACCCCTATGACGTGCGCTATTACCGCGAGTGGATGCACGAGCTGCCGCCGATGCGCAATCTGGTGCGCGGCACGGTCATCGACCTGCATCACAACATCCTCCCGCCCAGCACCGGCCACGCGCCCGACCCAGCGCTGCTGATCGCCGCCAGCCTGCCACTGTGTGACGGCCCGTTTCGCCGCCTGGCCGACACCGACCTCTTCATCCACAGTGCCACCCATCTGTTCTACGAAAGCGAGCTGAAGAACGGCCTGCGCGACCTGCTCGACCTCGACGCGCTACTGCGCGAGTTCGGTGCCGGCAGCGACGCCTTCTGGGCAGCACTGCTGGCGCGCGCGGCTACGCTGGGCTTGAACCAGCCGGTGGCGTTGGCCCTGCATTGCTGCGCACGCCTGGCCGGCACGCCGGTACCGGAACCGGTGCGGCTGCAGGCGCTGCTTGCCGCCGGTCTGCCGGGCTGGCGCATCACCCTGCTAGAAGCCCTGTACCGCCGGGCGTTGTCACCGCATCATGAATTGGTCGACACTTGGCCGGTCCGGCTGTCTCGCTGGTGCCTGTACGTGCGCGGGCATGCCTTGCGCATGCCGGCCGGCCGCCTCAGCCTTCACCTGGCTCGCAAGGCCTGGTGGCGCATGTTCAAGAGCTCAAGCCGAAAGATCTGAATCTCCGCGCCATGACAAGACCCAAACCCTTCTCGATGATCCGCGAGTTCCACCTCGCCGATTGGTTCACCCTCGCGAATGCCTTCTGCGGCATGGGCGCACTGTTCTCGGTGATGACCTATCTGCAGACGCAGCAGTTGCTGCACCTGCACTACGCCTGCGCACTGATCCCGGCCGCACTGGTGTTCGACGTGCTGGACGGCCGCATCGCGCGCTGGCGCAATCAGAGTTCGGTACTGGGGCGCGAACTCGATTCGCTGGCGGACGTGATCTCCTTCGGCGTCGCGCCCGCCGCCATCGCCTACGGCTTCGGCATGCAGGGCCTGTGGGACCGCATCATCCTGGTGTTCTTCGTCGCCTGCGGCGTCTCGCGCCTGGCACGCTTCAACGTCACCGCCGAGGCGCTGTCCGAGGGTGGCGACAAGGTCAAGTACTTCGAGGGCACGCCCATCCCCACCTCGCTGCTGCTGGTGCTGGCGCTGTGGTTCGCGGCCGCACAGGGTGCGGTGGGCAGCAGCGAACTCTGGGGCGGCAAGCTGCTCATCGGCGGCTTCACCCTGCACCCGCTGGTGCTGATGTTCGCCGTCTCGGGCTCGCTGATGGTGAGCCGGCTCCGCATCCCCAAGCTCTGATCGATCAGCGCCCCCAGTTGAAGCGCTTGCCATGCAGGGGCGAGCGCTTGAAGTGCCATTCGGTGCGACTGGTTCCCGCTAGGCTGGACTGCGGCTTGGCAAGACCTGGCACCACGGCCGGGCAACGCCCGCTCGTGCGATGCGCCAGCGCGGCGGCCAGCATGGCCTCGTCGGGCGCGCCCAACTCCTTGCTGAAGTCATCCGCCACCGCGCAACCCGGCACGCCGCTCGCGCCGCTGCCGGCCGGGACGAAGCCGTCGGCATAGTCGCCGAAGCCCTTGGCATTCACACCTGCGAACTCGATCGGGAAATAGGAAATGCCGCAGTTGTCCTTGGGCGTGAAGCCGTAGGGCTTGCCGCAGGTGCGTCCGCCAATCAGCACCACCTCCACATCCACGCCGCGCAGGCCGTTGATGACGGCCTCGCTGGCCGAGCAGGTACCCGACTGCGCCAGCACATAGACGCGCTTGAGCCCCAGCGTCGGCAGCGGCTTCTCTTCGCTGCAACCCTGTGCGTCGAGCAGGCAAGAGGTGTCGTAGAAGGGCGTAAGAGCCCGTTCGCTATTGCTCTCGGCCTGGCGGCGTGAATTGAAGCTGAGCTTCTCGAACAGCTTGCCGCGCGTGGGCTCGGGCCCGGCAATCATGTAGGCCAGTTCGCTGGCGATGAAGAGCAGGCCGCCGCCGTTGTAGCGCAGGTCCAGCACCAGGTCCTGCACGCCGGCCTCGCGGAAGCCCCGCATGGCGGCGATCAGCGGCGCCTCGGACTTGGCGATGTGCTCGGTGAACAACAGGTGGCCCACCTTGCGGCCATCGCTGCCGGTCAGCACCTGCTGCAGCGGCACGGGTTGCTTGTTGGCAAGCTCGCTGCTGAGCTTGAGCGTCAGCATGCGCGCATCCGCACCGTTGCGCTTGAGGGTGAACTCATGCGCCTGGCCGGCGCTGTCGGGAAACAGCGCCGCATTGAGCTTGTCCACGCCCATGGCATCGCCGGTATCGCTGGCCATGCCATCGGCCGCCACCAGCTCATCGCCACGCTTGAGCCCGGCACGCGCCGCCACGCTGCCGGCCTGCACATAGGCGATGCGCACGCCCCGCGGCGGCGTCGGTGAGGCCATCGCCCATTCGATGCCGTAGCCCGCCTCGATACCCGCCGTCATGCCGGCCTCCCACTGCGCCGTGGGGATGAGGAAGCTGAAGCGGTCGCGGTAGGCGCCGCTGTCGGTGCGCTGCGTCGAGTTGAGGGCGTAAAAGTAATTGCTCAACGCACCGTAGACATCGCTGCCACCGAAGCGCTGTGCCTCGGCATCCAGCCGCGGCACCTCGTCGGGCCAGAGATAGGCCTCATCGAAATAGGAGCGCAGCCATTGTTTCTCGCGCGCCAGGCTGGCCGTCTTCAGGCGTGCCTCGGCAAAGGGGTTGTCGGGTGCGCATTGCTGGGCCAGGCCGGCACTGGGCGGTAGTGCTGCGGCGCTGCTGCCGGGCGGCTCGACCGGTAGCGCCGGCGAGGTGCCGCCGTCCGTACCCCCACCACCGCCGCAGGCCGCCAGGCCCAAGCCCAGCGTCAGGCAGGCCCAGAGATGGCGCCGCGGCGCCCGTGTTTGCTTGGTCTTCATCATTCCTCCCCATGGCCGCGGCTCATGGCGGCGCGCGGTCTCGCGGCGCACTGTAACCGTGCCGCCGGGGCGCTCTGCAGCGAAATCGACACAGTTCACGCACATCCCCCTTTCGGGTGAGGGCGCTAGCGCTAGAGTCGGAGCACGCCATCTTGAGGAGTTCGCCATGCGGATGAATAGCATCAAGACACGTCTGGTGATGCTTGCGCTCCTGTTGCTGATCCTGCTGGCCCTGGTCGGCGGCTGGGGCATCAGGGCGCTAGGCCAGATGGAGGCCGCGCTGGACACCGTCTACAGCGACCGTGTGGTGCCACTCAAGCAGCTCAAGCAGGTCTCGGACGCCTACGCGGTGAACGTGGTGGACACCACGCACAAGGTGCGCGCCAAGAGCCTGGATGCGGCCAGCGGGCTGAAGCTGGTGAACGAGGCCGAGCAACTGGTGGCCAAGCAATGGGCCGCCTATACGGCCACCAAGATCGAGGGCAATGAGGCGCTGCTGCTGGCCAAGGCGCAGTCGCTCAAGGCCGCCGCCCAGGCCGCCACCGCCAAACTCAAGGAGATCCTGCAGGCGCAGAACGCGGACGCGCTGGAGGCCTTCGCCAGCAAGGAGCTCTACCCCGCCATCGACCCGTTCACCGGCGCCGTCTCGGATCTGGTGGACGAGCAGCTCAAGGTCGCCGAGCAGGAATTCGCCGAAGGCGAGAAGACCTACAAGCTCTCGATCTGGGTGGTGCTGATCACCTTCGCAGTGGCGCTGGCGGCGGGCGTTCTGCTGGCCTGGCGCATCATCGCCTCCATCACGCGGCCGCTGCGCGAGGCCCTGCAGGTGGCCGGCATGATCAGCAACAAGGATCTCAGCGCCCGCATCCAAATCAGCAACGACGACGAGATGGGCCAGCTGCTGGCCGCCATGCAGAGCATGCAGCAGCAGCTGGCGCTGACGGTGAACCAGATCCGCGACAGCGCCGTGGCGGTGTCGGGCGCCTCGGGCGAAATCTCGCTGGGCAGCAATGACCTGAGCGCGCGCACCGAGCAACAGGCCGCCTCGCTGGAGGAAACCGCCGCCTCGATGGACCAGATGGCCGCCGCGGTGAAGAACAATGCCGAGACCGCCGGCAAGGCCAACGAGCTGGCGCACCAGGCCTCGCGCACCGCCGAGCGCAGCGGCGAGGCGGTGGGCCGGGTGGTCACCACCATGGACGAGATCAATGGCAGCTCGAAGAAGATCGCCGACATCATCGGTGTGATCGACGGCATCGCCTTCCAGACCAATATCCTGGCGCTGAATGCCGCGGTGGAAGCGGCGCGCGCCGGCGAGCAGGGCCGCGGCTTCGCGGTGGTGGCCGGCGAGGTGCGCACGCTGGCCCAGCGCAGCGCGCAGGCCGCGCGCGAGATCAAGGCCCTGATCGGCGACAGCGTCAGCAGGGTCGAGAGCGGCTCGCAGGTGGCCGCCGAGGCCGGCCGCACCATGGAAGAGCTGGTGGGTCAGGTGCGGCATGTGACCACCATGCTGGGCGAGATCTCCACCGCCACGCGCGAGCAGAGCGCCGGCATCGCCCAGGTCAACACCGCCGTCTCGCAGCTCGATCACAACACCCAGCAGAACGCCGCCCTGGTGGAGGAATCGGCCGCCGCTTCCGAGAGCCTGAAGCAGCAGGCGCGCGCGCTGGCCGACATCGTCGGCTCCTTCAAGCTCGGCTAGGCCGGATCCTGAGCGCCCAGATCACGCCGGCCACCAGCAGTGCGATGCCGGCCAGGGTCAGGGCTTGCGGCGCCTGGCCGCGCAGCACAAAGGCATAGGCCAGGGCGGCGAGCGTCTCGAACACGATCAGCTGGCCCACCAGGGCGGTGGGCAGGCGCTGGCTGGCCTCGTTCCAGCACAGCGTGCCGATCCAGGAGGCAAACAGGCCCACCGCCAGCATCAGCCCCATATAGGCCCAGGGGCGCGGCCCCAGGGGCAGGGTGAAATCGCTCGCCAGCAGGGGCAGGCCCATGGCCTGCAGCAGCGCGATCAGCGCGAAGGCCAGCAGGGCCATCGGCAGGGTCACCAGGCCCTGGGCCGTGGCCCAGGCGCGCGGGCTGCGCTCGGCATGGGCGCGCAGCCAGTCGGCATTGCGGATCGGATACCAGGTCCAGCAGGCCACCGCCACCACCGCCAGGCCGGCGCCCTGCGCATAGCGCCGCATGTCGCCGGCGCTGCTGCCCGCCAGCGCCGCCAGCTCCACCTGGTTGACGCAGGCGATGCCGGCGGCGATCAGGGCCAGCGAGGGCAACAGGCGCAGCCAGGGCAGGCGGCCGTCGCGCGCATGGTCGCGGAGGTTGGAGCTGATCGCGATCACCACCGGCAGGGTGCCGATGATGACGGTGGGCAAGGGCCCGCCGGCGCGCTGGATGGCGGCGGCCAGGCAGAGGTAGTAGATGAAGTTGCCGATGGCGCTGAGCTTGAAGGCCTCCAGCCAGTCGGCGCGGCCGAGCGCGCGCAGCTCGCGGCCGTCGATCAGCGCCAGCGGCAGGGCGATCAGGCCGAAGGCCAGGTAGCGCCCGGCGGCCAGCATCGCGGCCGGGTAGTCGGGCAACAGCAGCGGCGCAACAAAGACCAGACCCCACATCAGGCCGGCCGCAAGGGCAAACAGGACACCAGCAAACATGCGCCGATCTTGCCCGCCCGGGCCGGCGGCGTCTTGTACGGGATTGCGCTCAGGCCTGACGCAGCAGCTGCGCCGCCAGCACCAGCATGGTCAGGCCCACCAGCGCGTCCAGCCATTGCCAGGCGCGCGGCCTGGCGAACCAGGGCGCCAGCCAGCGCGCACCAAAGCCCAGGGCGGCAAACCACAGCAGGCTGCCGCTGGCCGCGCCGGTCAGAAAGGCGGCACGCGCCGCGCCGGGCTGCTGGGCGCCCACCGAGCCCACCAGCAGCACCGTGTCCAGGTAGACATGCGGGTTCAGAAAGGTGAAGCCGGCCAGTTGCAGCAGGGCCTGCGGCAAGCTCAGCGCCGCACCCGCGCCGGCCTGCAGGCTCTCCTGCTGGCGCGCCCGCCAAAGTGCCCGCAGGCCATAGAGCGCGAGAAAGGCCGCGCCGCCCAGCGTCAGCAGGCGCGCCAGGCCGGCATGCTGGGCGATCAGCGCCGCCAGCCCCAGCACACCGGCGCCCATCAGCAGCGCATCGCTGAGGCCGCAGGCCAGCACGATAGTCAGCACATGTTCGCGCCGCAGGCCCTGGCGCAGCACAAAGGCGTTCTGCGCACCGATCGCGACGATCAGGCTCAGGCTGAGGGCCAGGCCGCTCAGGGCACTGGAAGCGAGTTCGGATGGGGGATGCATGGGGCCGCAGCATGCCCGCGGCGGCAGCGGGGCGCCAGTTAGACTTGCTTCACCCGCTGCAGCAATATTGAAGCCCAGGCATGCTCGACTACTCCCTGCTCGCCGCCCTGGCCACCGTGCTGCGCGAGGGCAGCTTCGAGCGCGCCGCGCGCAGCCTGCATCTGAGCGCCTCGGCGGTTTCGCAGCGCATCAGGTTGCTGGAAGAGCGCGTGGGCCAGGTGCTGGTGCAGCGCGGCCCGCCCTGCACGGGCACCGAGGCCGGCCTGCGCCTGGCGCGCCACGCCGAGCGCGTGGGCATGCTGGAGCAGGACCTGCTGGCCGAACTGCCCGCGCTGGCCCCCGACGCGCAGGGCCGCATCACCCTGCGCCTGGCCATCAATGCCGACAGCCTGGCCACCTGGTTCATCGCCGCCGCGGCCGAGATCGCCGCCAGCGAGCCGGTGCTGCTGGACCTCAGCCTGGAGGACCAGGAACATACCGCCGAGCGGCTGCGCAGCGCCGAGGTGCTGGCCGCCGTCACCGCCCTGGCCGCGCCGGTGCAGGGCTGCCGCAGCCATGCGCTCGGCGCGATGCGCTATATCGCCACCGCCAGCCCCGCCTTCGCGCGCCAGCATTTCGCCGCTGGCCTGACGGCCCAGACCCTGGCCGCCGCGCCCTGCCTCAGCTTCAACCGGCAGGACCGCCTGCAGGCGCAATGGGTGCAACAGGAGCTTGGGCAAGACCTGACCCTGCCCACGCATTGGTTGCCCGCCAGCCAGGCCTTTGTGGACGCTGCTTGCGCCGGCCTGGGCTGGGGCATGAACCCGGCCAGCCTGGTGCGCGAGGCACTGGCCGATGGCCGGCTGGTGGCGCTGGGCGCGCCGCTGTGGGTGCCGCTCTACTGGCAGGCCAGCCGCCTGGCCCTGCCGATGCTGGAACGCATCACGGCCCGGGTGCTGGCCGCCGCCCGGGCCACACTTGAGCCTGGTAGCGCCCCGGCGTGACGCCATAGCGCCGCAGGAAGGTGCGATTCAGGTGCGCCTGGTCGGTCAGGCCCACGGCCGCGGCCACCGCAGCGGGCGCCTCGCCCTGGCTCAACAGCCGCTTGGCCTCGAACAGGCGCAAGGCCATCAGCGCCTGCTGCGGCGTGGCATGGCGCTGCGCCTTGAAGCTGCGCAGGAAGTGGAAGGGGCTCAGCCCCGCCACCGCGGCCAGCTGCTCCAGGCTCAGCCGCTCATGCAGATGGGCACGCATGTAGTCGAACACCGCGCCGTAGCGCAGCGCCGCCGCGCTGCCCTCGCTGCGGCCGCCCACCCGCGCATGGCGGTGCAAGGCCTGCACCAGCCGCAGCAGCTGGCTGTCGAAGGCGAGCGGCTCCTCGGCATGCCAGAGCCCGGCAATCAGCCCCGCCACCTCGGCCGCGCTGCCGGCGTCGTGCGCCACCGCGGCGTCAAACCACCAGGCCTCGCCGCCGCTCAGCTCGCGCAGCACCGGCTCGTCCAGGTACAGCATGCGGTAGCCCCAGCCGGCCTCGGTTTCGGCCTGGCCGGTGTGCAGGTCTTCGGGATTCATCAGCATCAGGGTGGCGCGCGGCGCCAGATGCTGGCCGCCGCGCCACAGGAAGCGCCCCACCCCGGCGGTGATCGCGCCCAGCCCATAGGCCTCGTGCACATGGGGTTCGAAGCGATGGTGCAGGATGCTGGCGTGGTACAGCTCCACCCCGGCGCGGTGCGCGGGGCGGCGGTACTGGGCCCGGTCGGTGGCCTCTTCAAACGGTGGGTGCGGCGCGGCCATGCCGCATCATGGCAGATACGTCAGGCGCGCAGCGGCAGCCCGGTATTGCGCAGCAGGGCGGCCTCGGCGCCGCGCACCAGCTCGGTCCCGCTGGCACCCATCTCCGGGAACGCGGCCGCCCCCATCACCAGGCGGACGTAGAGGTGGTGGTCGTCGACGCCATAGGGCCCGCCCAGCGCCTTGTGCAGGCGCGCCTGCACCAGCTCGGCCTCCTTGCGGCCGGCATTCATCAGGATCACGCCAAAGCGCTGCTCGCCCAGCGTGGCCACCACATCGCTGCCACGCACGCGTGCACGCAGGCGCGCCGCCACCGCCTGGCGCAGCTTGAGCAGGGCCGTGCCGGCCAGCGCATCGCCCTGCGGCGGATGCGGCCAGGCGTCGATCAGCAGCACGCCCATGCCCTTGCCGAAGCGCCGGCTCTGCGCCAGCTCGCGGCTCACCAGCGCGGCGAAATGCTCGCCATCGGGCAGAACGATCGGCTCACAGGCCACCGCCTGGGCCTGGCGGGCCTCCGGCGGCGAGGCGACCGGCATGACGGGGCTGGAGGAAGGGCTGGCGCTCACGGGCAATCCTTGTTGGATCAAGACGGGTGAGAACGAAACGGCCGACCAGCATTCCCTGAGCCGTGCCCGGGACCTCCCTGTCCGGCCCACCACTCCGCTCTCTCTTGATAAAACGCAGCGCCGCACCCAAACCCGACAGGCGCAGCCAACTTTTTTTCCACTGCCGGTCAGGCCGGGCGGCAGGGGCGGCTAGAGTGCGCTCAGCTTCCACGCTTGCCCATGCCTTCCGAGATCACCACCCTGCTGCGCGCCGCCCAGTCCGGCGACGCCCGGGCCGCCGACCAGGCCATCGCCCTGCTCTACGCCGACCTGCAGCGCCTGGCGCGCAGCCGCCTGCGCCAGAGCGGCGAGCTGACCATGCTGGATGCCACCGGCCTGGTGCACGAGTCCTATCTGCGCCTGCAGCAACAACAGGGCAAGCTGGATTTCGCCGATCGGAACCATTTCCTCGCCTACGCCGCGCGCGTGATGCACAGCGTGGTGGTGGACCTGGTGCGCGCCCGCGAGGCCGAGCGCCGCGGTGGTGGCGCCGAGCATGTGACGCTCAACACCGCCATCGCCGAGCTGCCACCGCAGCGCGACGACGAGATCCTGCGCGTGCACGAGGCGCTGGAAGAGCTGGCGCGCCTGGAGCCGCGCCTGGCCCAGGTGGTGGAGATGCGCTACTTTGGCGGCCTGCTGGAGGCCGAGATCGCCGCGGCCCTGGGCATCACCGAACGCACCGTGCAGCGCGACTGGCAAAAGGCGCGGCTGTTCCTCTCCCTCTCACTGCAATGAGTGCCACGCCTGCGCCCCGGCGCGAGATCGACAAGTCCCGCTGGCCCGAGCTGAGCCCGCTGCTGGACGAGCTGCTGGACCTGGAGGAGCCGGCCGCGCGCGCCGCCCGCCTGGCCCAGTTGCGCGCGCAAGACCTGGCCCTGGCCGAGGACCTGGAAGAGCTGCTGGCGCGCGACGCCGCGATGGCCCGCGCCCCCGTGCTCGACAGCCCGGTGCTCGCGCAGCTGGCCCAGCTGCCCACCCTCAAGCCCGGCCAGCAGCTGGGCCCCTATGCCCTGGAGCGCGAGATCGGCCAGGGCGGCATGGGCACGGTCTGGCTGGCGCGCCGCACTGATGGCCGCTACGAGGGCCAGGTGGCGGTGAAGTTCCTCACTTCGGGCCTGTTGGGCCGCGGCGACGGTGGCCGCTTTGCGCGCGAGGGCCAGATCCTCGGCCGCCTGGCGCACCCGCATATCGCCCGCCTGCTGGATGCCGGCGTGGCGCAGGATGGTGGCCCACCCTATCTGGTGCTGGAGTACATCGACGGCCTGCCGATCGACCGCTATTGCGAGCAGCACGCCCTCGACGTGAGCGCGCGCGTGACGCTGTTCCTGGACGTGCTGGCCGCCGTGGCGCACGCGCACAACCGCCTGATCCTGCACCGCGACCTGAAGCCCTCCAACATCCTGGTGAACCAGGCCGGCGAGGTGAAGTTGCTGGACTTCGGCATCGCCAAGCTGCTGGGCGACGCCACCCAGCCCGCCGCGGCCACCGAGCTGACCCAGCAGGCCGGACGCGCCTTCACGCTGCAGTACGCCGCGCCCGAACAGGTGCAGGGCGGCGATGTCACCACCGCCACCGATGTCTATGCGCTGGGCGTGCTGCTCTACCTGCTGCTGAGCGGCCAGCACCCCACCGCGGGCGCGATTGCCAATGACGACAGCCCGCTGGCACGCATGAAGGCGGTGCTGGACGTGGAGCCGCGGCGCCTGTCCGAGCAGGCGCGCACGCTGGACGCCAGGCGCGCGCGCGAGCTGCGCGGCGACCTCGACACCATCGTCGCGCGCGCGCTCAAGAAGGCCCCGGCCGAGCGCTATGCCAACGCCGCGGCCATGGCCGCGGACTTGAAACATTGGCTGGCGCACGAGCCCATCCAGGCGCGGCCGGACAGCGCGGGCTACCGGATTGCCAAGTTCGTGCGGCGGCACCGCCTCGGCGTGGCGGCGAGCAGCCTAGCCGGCGTGGCCATTGCCGCCGGCATAGGCGTGGCACTGTGGAAGGCTCAGGAGGCGCATGAGCAACGCGTGCAGGCCGAGGGCCTGATCGAGTTCATGCTGGGCGATCTGCGCAAGAAGCTGGAGCCGGTGGGGCGGCTGGACGTGCTGGACGCGGTGGGGGAAAAGGCGCTGGGCTATTACGCGCAGCAAGACCTGGGCCGCACGGACGCCGACTCGCTGGGGCGCAGGTCAAGGGCACTCCATCTGATGGGTGAGGTGGCACTGAAGCAGCGCAAGTTCGAGCCCGCGGCGCAGCTGTTCGCGCAGGCCGCCGATAGCACCGGCGAGCTGCTGGGCCGCGACCCAGACAATCCGCAGCGCATCTTCGACCACGCGCAAAGCCTTTACTGGCTGGGCGACATCGCCTGGCAGCGCCGCCACATGGACGCCGCGCGCACCCAATTCGATGCCTACCTGAACCTGGCCAACCGTCTGCACGGCATTGACCCCGCCAATCCCAAGTGGCGGCAGGAACAGGCATTTGCGCGCTGGAATATCGGCGTACTGCTGGTGCGGGGCGGCCAGCCGCGGCAGGCTTTGGACGCGCTGCTGGAGGCCAAGGCGGACTGGGTCGCACTCATGCGCCAGGACGCATCCGTCGCGAACGACCTGATCCGGACCCTGGGCTGGCTCGCGGAAGCCCAGGAGGTGCTGGGACAGTTCAGCAACGCCTTGCAGACGAACCAAGAGAAACTGGCTGCCATTCGCGGCCTGCCCGAGCTGGATCGCCACCGCGAGTCGCAGCAACTGCTGCATGCCACGCAGGTCGCGATGAGCCGGCTCTATCTCAGCGTGGGACGCCCCGATGAAGCGGTGGACGCGGCCAAGCAGGCCTGGGATGGTTATCGGAGCCTGGCGGCGCTGGACTCAAGCAATGTCGAGGCCTCGGAAAACCTGGCCTTGGCCGGCCTGCAGTTGGCCGAAGTCTGGCTCGCCACCGGCCATGGCGGGCCGGCGCGCGCGCTTGCGCAGGAACTTTCCGCCAGCGTTCTGCAGCTGCGCCAGGCATCCGGCCCGATGCCCGCCCGCCGCACCACCCTGGCAGCGCGCTGGCTAACGCTCAGAGTGCAGCTCGGCAACGACGCCGAGCTTGCCGCCCAGCGCAATGCATTGAGTCAGTTCCTGCAAGAGCGCAGCCCCCTGGCGGCCGACAGCAAGCAGCTATGGGCGTTTGCGAGCGCCGAACTGGCCCTGGGCGATGCCTTCGCGCGGGGCGCGGCGCATGGCGACGCTGCGCTGCATTGGGAGCGTGCCTACAAGATCATCCAACAAATGGTCGATCCTGACGGCAACGCCGAGCCCCGCGTCAACTGCCTAACGGCGCATGCGCTGCTGCGGCTGGGCCGCCCTCAAGAAGCGCGCCCGTTCGCCGAAAACGCCTTATCCGCCAGCTACCTGCATCCCATGAATCTATGGCTGAGAGAGCGCCTGCAGCTGGCGGCAGCACCCCCTTAGCCCCCAACCAGCGAGATGTCCATGACAGCCGACAGCGAAGCCAAGAAGATCCAGTCGATCACGGTGAACTATTCGCCCGGCAGCCCGCAGCCGTGGAGCGCCAATCCGGATCCGCTCACCGTCAAGCACAAGGGGGTGACCCTGCTGTTCAATCTGCTTGCACCGGCGCCCTGGGTGCTGTCGACCACCAAACCCATCGTCATCAGCGGTGACGGCGCCAGCACCGAATTCGGCCCCGTCATCCGCAACAGCGACAGCCAGGCATCGGTGCTGGACAACAATACCAAGAAGGCCTACTTCAAGTACACGGTTTACGTCACCGATCCAGTCTCTGGAAAGGAAGAAATCTACGACCCTGGCATCAACAACGATCCGGATTGAGTTGCCGGGCGCCTGGGCAGGCAAGGCCGCGCCGGACAATGCGCCGTCGCCGTCGCCGGGGCGTAGCGGGCGTCAGGGTCATGTCTTGCTGTCGGCACGCCGGGCCTGCGAGAGGAAATGCACGATGGGAGACCTGGCCCTTTCCCGCTTTCCCGCGACTGGGGCTTGAAATCTAGGGCCTGACCCCGCTCCCCTCCGTCGCAGCGCCCGGCTCCTGCAGGATGCGCCGCAGCGCCATCACCAAGGCATTGGGGTGCGCCAGGCCCTCGTAGGCCGGCGCCACCGGCGGCTGCAGCCCAAGCAGCGCACCCACCGCCATGCGCGCCGAGCGCACCGAGTATTCGACCGTGTAGACCACGTCGGCCGGGATCTCGCAGTACTGGCCGACCACCGCGAGCCGCGCGGTGCCGCTCGGAATCACCTCGGGCCGGTCGCCCGGCGCGCGCGGCATGAACTGGCTGGTGGTGTAGGGCAGCAGGCAGGGAATGCAGTTCGAGCTGGCCAGCAGGTCCGGCAACTCGGCCTGGAAACCCAGGTGCGAAAACAACTCGACCAGGATCTCGCGCCCGCTGCAGTCGCGCATGGGTTTCGGCACGTAATTGCCAGGCCGGTCGGCGTAAAGCCCATAGCCCCACCACAGCAGGCTGCCCGCGGGCTGGCCGGCATAGGCCGGCGTCGGGTAGAGGTGGAAGGTCAACAGCCAGTTCGAGCTCTTGAGCGTCACCAGCCCCCCGCGTCCGGCCGGGCTGCCGCTCAAGCCCTCCATCAGCTGGGCAAAGCGTGGCGCCGCATCGGTCACCGTGAAGGTGATCCATTGGGTCTGCTCCACCTGTTCGCAAAAGGCCCAGGGGCGCCCGAACACCCGGCTCTTGGCCGCCAGCGTCTTCCACAGCGCCCAGGCGCCGCTGCGGCCCAGCACGGGCGGCGGCGGCGGTGCGTCCATCGAACCGAGGCTGGAGTCGGCCGTCATCGAGCCCAGGGTGGCGATGACCAGGTCCGTGTCGCCGAGCTCGATCGACTCGGCGCCGCTGCCTTCGCGCTCGCAGGCGATGCGGCGCACCGTCTGGCGGCCATCCGCGTCGGCCTCGCAATGCAGATCGCGCACCGACACCCCGGTCTCGAAGCGCACCCCTTGCGCTTCCAGCCAGCGCAGCATCGGCCGCACGATCGAGTCATGGCCGCAGTAGCGCGTGGTCTGGATGATCTGCAGCGACTCCAGATCCGGGAACAGGCGCAGAAAGCGCAGCAGGTAGCGCCTGAGCTCGACCGCGCTGTGCCAGGTCTCGAAGCCGAACATGCTGGACCACATCAACCAGAAGTTCGTGTCGAAGAAGGCCGTCTCGAAGCATTCGGCGATGCGCCGTGCCTCGACCGCGCTTTCGGGCTGCAGCATCAGCCGGATCAAATCGGCCCGGTCGCGGTTGCGCAGGCCCCAGTGGCTGGTGTCCACCACCCGGCCCTGTTCGACCAGGCGCGCGCGGTCGTGCCAGGGCGCGGCGGACCAGAACTCGTAGCTGTCCTGCATGATGGACTTGGCCGGATCGTCGAGCGAGGGAATGCCGTCCCACAACTCGTAGCAAAGCCCATAGGCCGGGCCGAACATGCGGCTGCCGCGCATCGAATAGCCCTGCGTGGCCGAGCCCGAAGCGTCGAGGCTGCCGCCCAATCGCCCCTCCTCGTAGATCTGGATCTGCCGGCCGGGCACTGCGCCGTCACGGATCAGATAGACCGCGGCGGCCAGGTTGGCGATGCCGCCGCCGATCAGATGGCAGCGCATGGGATCGGACTTGGGCAAGGACTTGGATTCGTCAGGCATGGTCGACACACCTCCGCTGGGTCGCACCGATTCTGCGCCGCCGCGCTGTGCCGACGGTGATCTGGCTCAAGGCCTGCGCAGGGCGAACTGGTAGAAGCGGCATATCGATGCGCAGCTGCGGGAGCGGACGCCATGAAGGCCGTGAGCGGGGTGGATGGCATCTTCCTCCACCTGGAGACCGAACAGACGCCGATGCATGTGGCGGCGCTGCACCGCTTCGAGCTGAGGCCCGGCCAGGAGCAGCGCTTTTACGCCGCGCTGAAGCGCCAGTTGCAGCGCCGGCTCGAGCTGGCCCCGGCGCTGGCGCGCCAGCTCGCGCCGCAGCCGCTGCAGTTCGCCAACCCGGTCTGGATAGCCGCCACGCCGGACCTGGACTACCACCTGCAGCGCCAGCGCCTGCCGCCGCCCGGCGACCAGGCGCAGCTGGAGGACTGCGCCGCCCAGTTGCACGCCCAGCGCCTGGACCGCAGCCGCCCGCTGTGGCGCATGACGGTGATCGAGGGCCTGCCGCCGGGCCAGGTGGCGCTGTATTGCCAGATTCACCACGCCATGCTCGACGGCCAGGCCGGGGTGCAGCTGACGCAGACCCTGTTCGACAAAGTGGCCAGGCCGCGCCGCAGCGCGGCAGCAGCAGCAGCAGCAACACCGATCGAGCGGCGCAGCGAAGCACCCAGCAAGGCCGAGCTGGCCAGCGCCGCGCTGCAACACGACGCCGGGCAGTACCTGAAGCTGCTGCGCCATCTGCCCGAGCTGCTGCGCACCCTGTCCGACCTCGCCGGCGGCGCGCCGGCCAAGACCGGCCGCCGCAGGGCGCAAGGCCAGTTCTTTGGCCCACGCACCGCGCTGAATGTGCCGATCGACGCCGAGCGCAGCTTTGCCGGCTGGTCGGTGCCGCTCGCCACGCTGCGCCGCCTGGCCGAACCGCATGGCGCCACCCTCAACGACATGGTGCTGGCGCTGTGCAGCGGCGCGCTGCGGCGCTGGCTGGCGCGGCATGGCGGCATCCCCCGCCAACCGCTGATCGCCACCATGCCGGTCTCGCTCCGTGAGGCCGGCAACACCGAGTTCCGCACCCAGGCCACGCTGACCCTGGTGAACCTGCACAGCCATGTCGCCGACCCGCTGCGCCGCCTGCGCGCGATCCGCGACGCGGCGGGCGCCACCAAGGCCATGACCCAGCGCGCCAAGGGCGTGCTGCCGACCGATTTCCCCTCCATCGGCACGCCCTGGCTGCTGCAGGCTCTGGCCGCGCTCTATGGCCTGCCGGGCTTGGCCAGCGCCATTCCGCCGATCGCCAATCTGGTGATCTCCAACATCCCCGGGCCGCCGCAGCCGCTCTATGCGGCCGGGGCGCGCATGCGCGACTACTGGCCGCTCACCATCGTCGAGCATGGCGTCGGGCTCAACATCACCGTGATCAGCTATGCCGGAGCGATGGGCTTCGGCATCACCAGCGCAAGCCGCGCCATGCCCGACGCGCGCGAGTTCAGCGGCGCGCTGCAGGCCGCGCTGGACGAACTGCTGTCCCTCACGCCCACCTGAAGCCACCATGCGCCAACTCAGCCCCGACGACGCCAGCTTTCTGTACGCCGACACGCTGCACGCCAACAGCAACGTCACCTTCGTGCAGATCTACGACCAGGGCACCGTGCCGGGTGGCAAGCTGCGCTTCAAGTCGATCCTGGCGCATATCCAGAGCCGCCTGCACCGCTCGCCGATCTTCCGCAGCAAGCTGCTGCGCGTGCCCTTCGAGCTCGACGAGCCCTACTGGGTCGAGGACGAGTTCTTCGACCTCGAACACCATGTGCGCCACATCGCGCTGCCGAAGCCGGGGGACTGGCGCCAGTTCTGCATCCAGGCCTCGCGCGTGCATGCCCGCGCGCTCGATCTGCAGCGGCCGCTGTGGGAGATCTATGTGGTGGAGGGCCTGGACGCGATCGACGGGCTGCCGGTAGGCAGCTTCGCGCTGCTCACCAAGATCCACCATGCCGCCATCGACGTCGAGCGCCGCAACGAATTCATCGAGCTGCTGCACGACCGCAGCCGCCGCCCGCCCAAGCCCGCGCCGCCGCAGCCCTGGTTTCCGCCGCGCCCGCCCGGCGCGCTGGCGCTGCTGGGCCGCGCCGGCCTGCACGCGCTGGCCTCGCCCACCCGGCTGGCGCGGCCGCTGCTGCGCGCGCTGCCCAAGCTGAGCGGCCTGGCCCGCGAACTGCTGCAGCCGCGCCCCCACCCGGCGCTGACGCGCTTCAACGCGGTGGTGTCGCCGCACCGGGTGTTCGAGACGCGGCGCTTCCGGCTGGACGAGTTCGAGCGCATCCGCAGCCTGGTGCCCGGCGCCACGGTCAACGACGCGGTGCTGGCGGTCTGCTCGGGCGGGCTGCGCCGCTATCTGGAGCAGCATGCCGAGCTGCCGCGGCAGGAGCTGGATGCGGTGGTGCCGCTGTGCCTGCTGCGCGCGCGCGGGCCGCTCGGGCGGTCGCGCCAGATCGGCTTCGGCACCCAGCATGCCGACCCGCTCGCCCGCCTGGCCGCGCTGCACGCACAGACGCGCGCCCAGACCGGCGCCGCGCCCGCATCCGCACGGCGCGCGCCGGCCTGCACGCTGGTCCATGTGCCGGGCCCACGCACGCCGGTCTATCTGCGCGGCGCGCGCCTGGGCTACTTCTCGGCCATCCTGCCGATCAGCGACGGCATGGGCCTGGTGTTCGCCATCAGCGACTACGACGGCCGCCTGATCGTGTCGCCGACCTCTTGCCGCGAGCAGATGCCCGACCCGCAGCGCTTCGCGCAATGCCTGCGCGAGAGTTTTCAGGAATACCTGGCGCTGACCCCGGGGCCGGCGCAGCAATCAGCCAGCGATACAGCCTGCCCCAAGGCCCGCGCGGAGCAAAGCGCCGCCAAGCCCCCTCGGGCTGCGCCAGCCGGTCGGCGACGATCCACAGCACCAGGGCGTTGAGGCCCAGACCGAGGTGGCTGCCCGGCACGCGGATGTTTTCGTGCCGCGTCGGGTCGCCCTCGACGGTGGCCTCCTGCGGCGGCACCACCCCGTCGCCGAGCGAGTACAGGCAGCTCAGCGGCGGCACCAGGGTCTGGCGCTCGCGCAGGCGCCGGGCCTGCGGGTGCAGGCTGTGCACCTCGGGGCCCATCGGATGGGCGATCAGCCGGTACATCGCCTTCACCAGCGGGGGCGAGGCACTGCCTTCGGGGTCGATGCTGATCGGGCTGCCCAGCGTGATGACGCTGCGCACGCATTCCTGCGCCTGCTGCGCGCCATAGAGCGCGAACACCCCGCCCAGACTCCAGCCGACCAGGCTGATCTTGCGGCCCGTCTGGTGATGCAGGTAGCGGATCTTCTGTTCCAGCGCATTGGCGTGCTTGGTCTGAAAGCCCAGATTGCGGCCCAGGCCCCAGGTCTCGGCGGCGTAGCCGCGCTGGCGCAGATAGCGCTCCAACACCCACAGCGACAACTCGCTGCCCATGAAGCCCGGCAGCAGCAGCACCGGATGCCCGTCGCCGCGCGGTGCGTCGGCCAGCAGCGGCAGCGCGCAGGGCAGCAGGGCCAGTTCCAGGAACGCGCGCAGCTCCAGCGCCGAGTGCAGCCTGCTCGGGTGACCGCTGTGACTGTGTCGCTTGGTCATGCGCTCGCTCTCAGACGCTGGCCTGCGGCAACGCGCGCGTCAGTTTCAGCAGGGCCTCGAACTCGGGCCCGAAGCGTTCGGCCACCGCCTGCGGGTCGGGGCAGCGCAGGGTGTCGGCGATCAGGCCGAACTGCACCCCGCCGGCATAGGAAATGACGCTGACGCCGAGGCCCACATTGCCCGAGGCCGGCACCCAGAAGATGCTCTGGCGCAGCGTGCTGCCGCAGATCCGCACCGGCCGCGTCGGGCCCTTCACATTGCTCATCACCGCCGTGGTCTTGCGCAGAAACACCTGGGCCAGCGCCTTCTGCAGCGGCCGGGTCAGCAGGCCCGAGATCGTCAGCAGCCCATAGGCCAGCAGCGGCTGGAAGTTGCGCTTGAGATCGCGCATGCGTGCGCGCACCTCGTACAGACGCTCGACCGGGTTGGCGCTGCCGATCGGCAACACCAGCGGCACCAGGCCGAAGTAGTTGCCGAGCCGCCAGGCCTGCTCCAGCGGGCGCAGGTTCACCGGCACCATCGCGCGGATCTGCTTGCCGCCCGGATCCTCGCCACGCTCGCGCAGCCAGCTGCCGAACGCACCGGCTACGCAGCACAGCAGCACATCGTTGACCGAACAGTTCATCGCCTTGGCGGCCGCCTTGACCGCAGCCAGCGGCAGCGGCTCGCACCAGGCCACGCGCTTGGCGCCGCTCAGGCTGCCCTTCAGCAGGGTCTTCGAGTCGTCGGGCAGCAAGGCCAGCGCGCCGGCGTCGCGCAGCAACTGCGCGCCCTGCCCCAGCAGCTCGGCCGAATCGCCCAGGGCCTGCTGGGGATGCGCCAGATAGCCTAGCGCCTTGGCCATGCCGTCGCCCCACAGACCAATGCCCTTGACGGCCAGCTCGGTGGCGGGCCTGAGCAGCGCCTTGTCGAGCCATTCAGCGTCCGACAAGGGCGGTGCGGGCCGGGCTTCGGGCGGCCGGAGGTCGATGCCGCCATCCATGATCGACATCAGCACCGCGTTCAGCGCGATGCCGTCGGCGATGCAATGGTGCAGGCGCACGATCACCGCGCTGCCGTCGCCCTCGTAATGCTCGATCAGATGCATTTGCCACAGCGGGTGGGCTGGGTCCAGCGGCTGACTCGCCAGTTCGCCGGCAAACGCCTGCAGCGCCGCGCGCTCGCTCTGGCCGCGCCGGCGCGGCAGCTGTTCGCTCAGCAGATGCCGTTCGATCCGAAATTCCTGGTCCTCGACCCAATAGGCCAGCAGCGCCTGCCGCTCGACCCGCTGGCGAAAGCGCGGGTAGCAGCCCAGCAGCTTGGTCTGCAGGCGTTCGCGCAGCGCCTCATAGGCCAGCGCCGGGCGCAACAGCCAGACCCCATTGATCATCATCAGGTTGCGCCGGCTGTCCATGCGCAACCAGGCGGTATCGACCCGCGTCATGAGTTCGCTTGCTGCCGTCATGGGATGACCTCCGCTTGCGCCCGCGCAGCGCTGCACCCAAGCTGACGCTGCGCGTGAGCTGATTGGACGGTGAAGCCAGCCGGCCCCTTTTGAGGCAACGCAATGGGGGGCTCGCGGGCGCCCCAAGCCGCGCCACGGAGCTGGGCCACAGTCACCAAGCGCGGCGGCTGCAAAAATGGCGGCTCGTCCAGTCCCTCATGCCGCCGCGCCGGCCCGAACCCATGCAGAAGATCCTCGTCCTTGGCGGCACCCAATTCCTGGGCCGCCACTTCGTTGCACAAGCCCTGGCTGCGGGCCATGAGCTGACCCTCTTCAACCGCGGCAGCCACGCCGCGTTGTTTCCCGAAGTGGAACAGATCCACGGCAACCGCCTGCACGATCTGAGCGCCCTGCGCGGCCGCCGCTGGGACGCGGTGTTCGACGCCAGCTGCTACCTGCCCAGCGCCGCGCGGCGCGCCGCCGAGACGCTGCGCGATGCGGTGGAGCATTACTGCCTGATCAGCAGCATCTCGGTCTATCCGCACATCGATGCCGACACGGTGGAGAGTTCGCCTGTGGCGACGCTCAGCGCCGCGCAACTGGAGGCCGCCGAGGCCCAGGCCAGCAGCGGCGCCTCGCAGAACGGCGGTGGCTATGGCGCGGCCTATGGTGGCCTCAAGGCCTTGTGCGAACAGACCGTGCAGGCCCTGTTGCCCGGCCGCACCCTGGTGCTGCGCCCCGGTTTCATCGTCGGCCCCTACGACTTCAGCCCGCGCCTGCGCTACTGGCTCACGCGCCTGGCCGAGGGCGGCGCGGTGCTGGCACCGGGCCGGCCCGAGCGCGCCGTGCGCATGGTCGACGCGCGCGACATCGCCGACTTCGCGCTGCGGCAGGCCGCCCGACGCCGCCCCGGGGTGTTCAACACCGCCGGCGCCGACGGCCTCAGCATGGGCCAGCTGCTGGACGCTGCCAACAAGGCCTGCGGCGCGCGCGCCGAGCTGCACTGGCGCCCCGAGGCCGCGCTGCTGGCCGCCGGCGTGCAACCCTTTGCCGACCTGCCCTATTGGCTGCCCGAGGCCGACAACGCGATGATGGAAGGGATCCGCGATACGGCCGCCCTGGCCGCCGGCCTGCATTGCCGGCCGCTGGCCGAGACGCTGCACGACACCGCCACCTGGCTGCGCGGCGAACCGGCGCAGGCGCCGCAGGGTCTGGCACGAGCGCGCGAACAAGCGCTCTTGCGCGCCGATTGATCAATCCTTGTCGCGCCCCCAGGGCAGCGCCGCGCCGCCGCCCTTGCGCTCCTGGCTCTTGCGCGTGCGCAGCACCGCCTCGAAGGCCTGGTTGGCGCCATTCACAATGCTGACCAGCAGGCTCTGCACGTCCTCCTGGCTGAGCGCCGCGGCATCGGGCCGGAACTGCTTCAGCGCCATCGCCAGCATCTCGCGCGACACCGCCATATGCGTGGCCGAGACGACGAACATGGCGGAGAACAAATCGGGGTAGAGGCCGCACAGGGTCTTGATGTGCTGCAGGGCCAGCGCCGGCGGCACGCGCGTGGCCGGATCCAGCCAGCTCAACGCATCCAGCGCGGCCGCTGGTTCAGCGGGCTGTGGCTCCAACGGGCCATCGACCGGGTCTGGCATGGCAGCACCCACGAAGTTGCGGCATACGTGCTTATCGGTCCCAGCATCGGATACTTGAGCCCATGCCCACCACCCCGCCCCTGCACTCCCCCGCCGCCGAGCGCAACAAGCAACCGATCCTGGATGCCCTACAGGGTCTGCTGCCCGCCCAGGGCCGGGCGCTGGAGATCGCCGCCGGCACCGGCCAGCATGGCCCCCACTTCATGGCCGGCTTGCCGGCCTGGACCTGGCAGGCCACGGATCTGGAGCCGAGCCGCCTGGAGGCCATCGCCGCCTGGGCCGAGCTGGCGCCCGCCGAGGTGCGCGCGCGGCTGCCGGCGCCGCTGCGGCTGGACGTGCTGGCCGAGCCCTGGCCGCTGGACGGGCAGCGCTTTACGCTGATCTTCTGCGCCAATATGCTGCATGTGGCCCCCTGGCCCTGCTGCGCCGCCCTGATGCGGGGCGCGGCGCGCCATCTCGCGCCGGCCGGCGTGTTGGTCACCTACGGGCCCTATCTGGAGGCCGACGTGCCGACCGCGGCGAGCAACCTGGCCTTCGACGCCGACATCTCCGCGCGCGATCCGGCCTGGGGCCTGCGCAGCCTGGACGCGGTGCGGGGCGAGGCCGCGGCCGCGGGCCTGCAGTTGCAGCAGCGCATCGCCATGCCCGCCAACAACCTGCTGCTGACCTGGCAACGGCTTCCGGTGGCCTGACCGATACTTGCCCGCTATGACACCCACCCTGGCGCCCGTACTGCCCACCGACGACGCCCTGCGCCATCAGCTGCACAACGAGGTGCATGCGCGCCCGCAAGCCCATATCCGCCTGCCGGCCCTGGTGGTCTATGTGGCGGTGCTCAACGAGGGCGTGAGCCGCGAGCAGGAGCTCGCGCAGCTGCGCCTGCTGCCCGGCCAGCAAGACCTGACCCTGGAGGCGCTGCAGGGCAACTTCCTGCGCCTGCACATGGACGCCGGCTTCACGGTGAAGTGGGAGCGCCACAGCGAATTCACGCGCTACTCGATCGTCCAGCCCCTGCCCGCCGAGGCCGGCCTGGACGCCGAGCGCCCGCACCTGGCACCGGCCCTGCAGGTGGAGCCGTCCTGGCTGGCCGGCATCCCCGGCCGCACGGTGGCGGCGGTGAAGCTGGCGATGCTTGAGCATGCGCTCGACGCGCCCGCCGAGCTGCTGGCACGTGCGCAGCGCTGGCTGGGCGGCGGCGATGTGCTGGCTTCGCAGATGGGTGGGGGGACGGGCGCGGGCCGCGACGGCAAGGGCCATTCGATGGTGGTGACCGATCTGCAGCTGCGCCCCTGCGGCTTCGAACGCATGCTGGTGGTGTTCGCCCCCGGCACCACCGAGACGCGCGCCGGCCGCATCTCACAGCGCCTGCTCGAGCTGGAGACCTACCGCCTGATGGCGCTGCGCGGCCTGCCCGCCGCCAAGGCGCTGGCGCCGGTGCTGGGCGAGGCCGAGGCCGCACTGGTGCAGGTGACCGACCAGCTGGTGGTGAAGCAGAGCTCGGAGCAGGATCTGCTGGACGCGCTGATCGCCATCGCCGCCAAGGTGGAACGCGCCACCGCGCAGAACGCCTACCGCTTCTCGGCCACCCAGGCCTATCACGGCCTGGTGCAGCAGCGCATTGCCGAGCTGCGCGAGCGCCCGATCCCGGGCACCCAGACCCTGGGCGAGTTCATGCAGCGCCGGCTCTCGCCGGCGATCGCCACGGTGGCCGCCACCGCGCAGCGCCTGGCCTCGCTGTCGGCGCGCACCGAGCGCGCCAGCGCCCTGCTGCGCACGCGCGTGGACATCGCGCGCGAGACCCAGAACCAGCAGCTGCTGGCCAAGCTGACGCGCGGCCAGGAGCTGCAGCTCAAGCTGCAGACCACCGTGGAGGGGCTCTCGATCGCGGCGATCTCCTACTACGTGATCAGCCTGCTGCTGTACGGCGGCAAGGCGCTCAAGTCGCTGGGCCTGCCGCTCAACCCCGAGCTGCTGGCGGGCGCCCTGATCCCGTTGGTGCTATGGGCGGTGTGGCGCGCCACCCAGAAGCTGCACGCCAAGCTGCATCACTGATTGGCCGCGATCCACGCGGCAACGGCCGCGCGCTCGGCCTCGCTGTAATGCAGGCCCAGCTTGCTGCGGCGCCACAGCACGTCCTCGGCGCTGCAGGCCCATTCCTCGCGCATCAGGTAGCGCAGCTCGATCTCGTAGAGGCCGGGGGCCACCTCTTGCCCCAGGTCGTCCGGCCGCACCGAGGCGCCCAGCACGCGTGAGACGCGCGAGCCATAGGCACGGCAGAGGCGGTGCAGCAGGGGCATCGACAGATAGGGGTGGCGCGCAAACACGGCCTGCTGCAATTGCTCGAAGTCCTGGTCGGGGCGGCGCGGCGTACCGATCCAGGCGCTGAGGTCGCCGCCGGGCAGGCTGGCCCTGGCGGTCCAGGGCTTGCGGCGCTCGCCCAGCATCTGCCCGATCAGATCCGCGGCATCCTCGGCGAGCTTGCGGAAGGTGGTGATCTTGCCGCCCCACACGCTCAGCAGCGGCGCTCCGCCCTCGGTATGGGTTTCCAGCAGGTAGTCGCGCGTCACCGCCGAGGGGTCGCCCGAGGCGTCGTCCAGCAGCGGCCGCACGCCCGCATAACTCCACACCACATCGGCCGGCCGCACCGGCTCGGCCAGGTAGCGGCTGGCCTGGGCGCAAAGGTAGTCGATCTCGGCATGGCTGATCTGCGCCTTGGCCTGGCTGGCCAGCGCCTCGTCCGGCAACTCCACGTCGGTGGTGCCGATGAGGGTGAACTCCTGCTCGTAGGGGATGGCGAAGATGATGCGCTTGTCGGGGTTCTGGAAGATGTAGGCATGGTCGTGCGGGAAGCGGCGCCGCACCACGATATGGCTGCCCTTCACCAGGCGCAGGCTCTTGGTGGCGAGCTGCTCGCCCTGGGCCGGCCGCGCCACCTCGCGCAGAAAGCTCTCGGCCCAGGGGCCGGCGGCGTTCACCAGCGCGCGCGCATGCACCACGCGCTCGCCCTGCGGCGTGGCGATGCGGGCGCTCCAGCCCTCGGCGCTGCGAAACACGCGCGTGACGGGGCTGCGCGTCAGCACCTCGGCGCCCTTGGCGCGCGCGTCCAGCGCATTCAGCAGCACCAGGCGGGCATCGTCCACCCAGCCATCCGAATAGACGAAGCCGCGCGTGAACTCGGGCTTGAGCGGCTCGCCCAGCTTGGACTTGCGCAGCTTCACCCCCTTGGAGCCGGGCAGCACGCGCCGGCGCGCCAGGTGGTCGTAGAGGAACAGGCCGATGCGAATCATCCAGGCCGGTCGCATCGCCGGGTCATGCGGCATCACGAAGCGCAGCGGCCAGATGATGTGGGGCGCGCTCCTGAGCAGCACCTCGCGTTCCTGCAGCGCCTTGCGCACCAGCGAGAACTCGTAGTACTCGAGGTAGCGCAGCCCGCCGTGGATCAGCTTGGTGCTGGAGGATGAGGTGTGCGCGGCCAGGTCCTGCGCCTCGGCCAGCAGCACCTTCCAGCCGCGCCCGGCGAGATCGCGTGCAATGCCCGCGCCATTGATGCCACCGCCCACCACCAGTGCGTCAAAATGGTCCATCGCCTAACTCTAAGTCATCGCCATGAGCTATTTGCTTGCCCTTGACCAAGGCACCTCCAGTTCGCGCAGCATCGTGTTCGATACACGCGGTCATGTGGTGGCAATGGCACAGCGCGAGTTCCGCCAGATCTACCCGCAGCCGGGTTGGGTGGAGCACGACGCCGAGGAGATCTGGGCCAGCCAGCTGGCCACCGCGCGCGAGGCCCTGGCCAAGGCCGGCATCGCCGCCGGCGAGGTGCTGGCCCTGGGCATCACCAACCAGCGCGAGACCACCCTCTTGTGGGACCGCCGCACCGGCGCACCCCTGCACCATGCGATCGTCTGGCAGGATCGCCGCACCGAGCCCCTGTGCGCCAAGCTGCGCGCGCAAGGCCTGACCCCGCTGGTGAGCGCGCACACCGGCCTGGTGATCGACCCCTATTTCTCGGGCACCAAGCTGCGCTGGCTGCTGGACCATGTGCCGGGTGCGCGCGCGCGCGCCGAGCGCGGCGAGCTGGCCTTCGGCACCGTGGACAGCTGGCTGGTCTGGAAGCTCACGCAGGGCCGCGTGCATGCCACCGACGTCAGCAATGCCGCGCGCACCATGCTGTTCGACGTGCGCAGCAACCAATGGGACCAGGGCCTCTGCGAGGCCCTGGAAGTTCCTCTTGCCCTGTTGCCCGACGTGTTCCCCTCCGCGCACCCATACGGTCAGGTCGCCGCCGAGCACCTCGGCGCCGCGATCCCGATCGGCGGCATCGCCGGCGACCAGCAGGCCGCCCTGTTCGGCCAGGCCTGCTTCAAGGCCGGCATGGCCAAGAACACCTATGGCACCGGCTGCTTCATGCTGATGCACACCGGTGGCCAGCTGCAGCACTCGCGCAACGGCCTCATCAGCACCGCCGCCGCCCAGGTGGACGCGCAGCCCGCCTACGCGCTGGAGGGCAGTGTCTTCATCGGCGGCGCGGTGGTGCAGTGGCTGCGCGACGGCCTGCATGCCTTCCCCGCCAGCGGCGATGTCCAGGCCCTGGCCGAGAGCGTGCCCGACGCCGGCGGCGTGATGTTCGTGCCCGCCTTCACCGGCCTGGGCGCGCCCTACTGGAACGCCGAGGCGCGCGGCGCCATCGTTGGCCTGACGCGCGGCAGCAGCATGGCGCATATCGCGCGCGCCGCGCTGGAAAGCATCGCCTTCCAGAGTGCCGCCCTGCTGCAGGCCATGAGCGCCGATGCGGTGGCCGCGGGCGGCGCGCCGGTGTCCGAGCTGCGCGTGGATGGCGGCGCCTGCGTGAACGATCTGCTGATGCAGTTCCAGGCCGATCTGCTGGGCATCCCGGTGCTGCGGCCCAAGGTGATCGAGACCACCGCGCTGGGCGCGGCCTATCTGGCCGGCCTGGGCACGGGCGTCTACCAGGGGCTGGAGGAGCTGGCCGGCCATTGGCAGACCGAGCGCGTCTTCCATCCCACGCTGGCACGCGAGCGCGCCGCCGAACGCATGGCCGCCTGGGAGCGCGCGGTGCGCCAGACCACCGCGGCTTGAGCGCCTCATCCCGCCGATTCGACGCCTGATCGCAGGCGGGCTGCGCGGCGTGGCCGACACGCCAAGAATGCGGCACCGCATCGACAGGAGCCGTCCATGAACAAGATCGTGTTTGCCCTCGGCACGCTGGCACTGGCCTGCCTGCCCCTCTGCAGCCAGGCCGCCGCCAAGGCCGAGGTTGAGGTGATGGTGCTGGGCAGTTGCCACTTCGGCAACCCCGGCCAGGACATCGTCAACACCCAGGTCGACGACGTGCTGAGCCCGCGCCGCCAGGCCGAGCTGCAGGCGCTGACGCACCAGCTCGCGCGCTTCCGGCCCACCAAGCTGATGGTGGAGCGCGAGGCCGATCAGTTCCCGGGCCAGCAGCTGCCCGCCTATGCCGCCTGGCGCGCCGGCCAGCGCCGCGAGGTGCGCAACGAGGTCGAGCAAGTCGGCTACCGGCTGGCCGAGCAACTGGGGCACGAGGCCGTCTACGGCGTGGACGCCGACGGCGACTTCCCCTTCGAGGCGGTGCAGGCCTTTGCCAAGCAGCATGGGCAGGAGGCGCAGCTGCAGGCCCAGCTGGACGCGCTGCAACGGCGCAACAAGGCCGTCGAGCAAAGCCTGGCCCATGCCAGCATCAGCCAGCTGCTGGCCGCGTTCAACCGCCCGCAGGCGATCCTGGCGGACCACCAGTTCAACAGCATCGCGCTGCGCTATGGGCGCGCGGCCGAGCAGCCCGGCGCCGAGCTCTATGGCCAATGGGCGCTGCGCAATGCGCGCATCTGCGCCCGCATCGTGCAGCTGAGCCAGCCGGGCGATCGCCTGCTCGTGCTCTTCGGCGCCGGCCACAGCTACTGGCTGCGCCAATGCGTGCAGGAACAACCCGGCTGGAAGCTGGTGGAGGCGCTGCCCTATCTGGAAGGCCGGCGCTGAGCCCCCCCGCCGCGCCGAACCCGACAAGAAAAAGCCCCCGGGGCGTACGCGCCTGCGGGGGCTTTGCATGACGGCGCCGGCGCGCCGCCATCAGGGGCTGCTTACTTGAACTGGTAAGCGGCGGTGGCGTACCAGAAGCGGCCACGCGGATCGCTGAACGAGGCGGCATAGCCGGCGGCGTGCGAACCGTAGGACGAAGAAGCCACGAACGGCGGTTCTTCATCGGCCAGGTTCTTCACGCCCAGGCGCAGCGTCAGGCCCTTGAAGCCCTTGTAGGCCAGCGACATATTGACACGCTCGGCGCTCGCCACTCGGTGCGCTTCTTCCACGCCGATATTGGCGGCCACCGAGGCGGCCGACTCCAACCAGCCGCGCACGTAAGTGTGCTCGACGGTCAGGCTCACGTCCTTGAACTGCCATTCCGCCGTAGCGGTGTGCTGCCAGCGCGGCACGGGCGGCACCGAACCGTCGCCGCCGGTACCGGCAAAGCTCTTGTAGACGTCACCCGCGTATTTCTGCGCATCGAACTTCATCACATAGCTGCCGGCCCAGCTCAGGTTCATATTGCCGGCGCCACCCAGACCCAGACGGCCACGCACGTCGACGTCGATGCCCGAGGTCTTCAGGTTGCCGAGGTTGTCCACCGGAGTTTCGACGAACAGGATGAAGCCGTCGGCGCCACGCTTGACGCGGCTGCCGAACTTGCTCAACAGGGCCGGGGTGGCCATCAGCGTGTCGGCGGCGATCACGCCGATCTGGTCCTTCTTCTCGATGTTCCAGTAGTCCACCGCGATCGACAGCGACTTGCTAGGTTCGAACACCGTGCCGAGCGAGAACTGGCGGCTCTTCTCGGGCTTGAGCGTCGGCGAGGCGGTCGACTTGGTGACCAGCTGCGAAGCGCAACGTCCGTCCACTTCGGCCGGATTCGGGCATTGCGGATCCTGCACGCTGTCAGCGGTGTTGGAGAAGGAGGCGGGCGAATTCACGTCCCACAGCGTCGGCGCACGGAAGCCGGTGCCGGCCGCGGCGCGGAACATCAGCTCGCGCATCGGCTGGAAGCGCAGCGTGGCACGCGGATTGAAGGTGTTGCCAAAATCGCTGTAGCTGTCGTAGCGCGCGGCCAGACCGGCTTCCCAGCCCTTGGCAAAGGGCATGGAGAGTTCGGCAAACACGGCCTTCAGCGTACGCGAGGCCTTGGTGGCGGGCACCGTGCCCTCGCCGCCGATGTGCTTGCCGGCAGCGTAGTCGGCGTTCAGCGGCTTGTCATCGGCCTTCTCGCGACGCAGGTCGGTACCCAGGGCCAGCGCCATATTGCCGCCACCCATCTTCATCAGCTCACGGCTGGCCTTGAAGTCGAACTCGGTGGTGGTGCTGGTGGAAGCGCGCATGTCGCCATCCATCGCCGCCGACGCCCATTGCGCATCGCTGGCAGCATCGCCAGGGCCGAAGGGATTCAGCAGGCCCGTTGCCAGAGCCTTCAGGAAGCGGTCTTCCTGCACATAGCCGTGGTAGTTCAGCTTGCCCTTGGCCTGCGACACGTTGATGGCGGTGTCGTAATCCCAGCCGGCGATCAGGCCGGTGGCACCCACCACGAAGCGGCGCTGCGTGTTGGTGTTGTCGTTGATGCGGTTGCCGGCCGGTACAGCGCGCAGACCGATTTCGGCCATGCCGGCGGCATTCGCGTAGTCAGCCGGCGTGAAGCCGAGCTGGGTCAGCAGTGCCGTGGGGAAGTACTTGCTCGAAATCGGCATCTTCACATGCTCGAAGTCGAACTTCTGGCCGTTGAATGGGCCGAAACCGTACTTGATGGGCGTCGGCGCGATGCGGCCGATGCTGTGGTTGCGGGCCAGCGAGCCTTCGACGAAGAGCTGGTGGTCCTTGTTCAGGTTGAAGGTGGCGCGTGCGAACACGTCGGCCTTGTCCTGGTCGGGCAGATTGTCCAGCGTGGCGCCGTAGATGAAGCGGCAGCCGCGCTGCTCCATGCCGTTAGGCGTCGCGCCGACCACGGTGGGGAAAGAGGTATCGCCGCCGCAGGGAAGGAAGCTCGCGCCGGGGTTCAGCTCAGGATACGAACCCGGAGCGAACGGGCCGGAGCTCGTGCCGACATAGCCGGGGAAAGGTGCGCTGGACGACGGGGGATCCGAGCCCGGCACTTCCTGCACGCCGCGCAAATAGAACTTCTGGTCGATGGCGCGCAGGCGGGTGTTCTTCTGCACATTGGCCGTCACCAGCACATTGAAGCCGTCGGCGCTCAGGTTGCCGAAGCCGGCCGCCAGCGAAGCGCCCTTCTCGGTGCCACCGATGTTCGCTTCGGTATTGCCGTAGCGCAGCGAGATTTCGCCGTTGTTGTAGTCCTTGCGGGTGATGAAGTTGATCACACCGCCGACTGCGTCGGTACCGTAAATGGCCGAGGCGCCGTCACGCAGCACCTCGATGCGCTCGATCGCGGCGAAGGGGATGCTGTTCAGGTCCACCGAGGCTGCGCCGCCGATGTTGCCGAAAGGATGGTTGGCAAGGCGACGGCCGTTCAGCAGCACCAGGGTGGAGTTGGCGCCCAGGCCACGCAGGTTGGCGTTGGCGGTGGCGTAGCCGGCACCCTGGGTGGTGTCGGAGAACATGGCCGAGTTGGCCGAGACGCGCTTGAGCAGGTCCTCGGTGGAGGTGGCGCCGCTGCGCTCGATCTGATCGCGCGTGACGACGGTCACCGGCAAGGCGGTTTCGGATTCAAGGCGCTTGATCGACGAACCGGTAACGGTGATACGTTCCAGCGACGCATCCTGCGCGAACGCAGGTGCGGCCAGCATGCCCGCATAGGCCAGGGCCAATGCGCTGCAAAGGCGGGTTGATTTCAACATGTACTTCACTCCTGCGAATGAGATTGGGGTTCGCTGCGGGTCGCCGTTCTGACGCGGCCATAGGGGAAAGCACCCGCGGCGAGGGAGCCCGGATTCTTGGCCCGCCGAAATGCCGCAGGCCCCTAGGAAAACCCTTCAAAGTTGCGCCGATGCCGCAGTCCGCCGCCGCCGAGCGCCGCCCCATGAAAAAACCCCCTAACACCAACGGTGCCAGGGGGTGTCGAACGGCATGGGTTGCCGTCCGGATGCGGCACGCCGGCCGCTACTTGAACTGGTAGTTCGCGGTGGCGTACCAGAAGCGGCCGCGCGGGTCGGTGAAGGAGCCGGCAAAGCCGGTGGCGTGCGAGCCGTAGCTGGACACCGCGGTGAACGGCGCCGCCTGGTCGAAGATGTTGCGCGCGCCCAGGCGCAGGCTCAGGCTGGCCATCGGTTTCCAGCTCACGGCCAGGTTCCAGCGGCTGCTGTCCTTGACCTTGTGCTCGCTGGCCACGCCCACGTTGGCCTCCACCAGGCCGGCCGATTCGGTCCAGCCCTTCACGAAGTTGTTCTCCAGCGTGACGCCCCAGTTGCCCAGCGCGTAGTCGAAGGCCAGGGTGTGCTGCCAGCGCGGCACCGGCTGCACGCCGGCGCCATCGCCCGCCGTGCCCTCGTAGCTGACGAAGGGCGTGCCCTTGCCGTTCTGCTGCTTCCACTCGGCGATATAGGTGCCGTTGAAGCTGGCCGACAGCTTGCCCATGTCGCCCAGCGCCCAGCTGCTGCGCACATCCAGGTCCAGGCCCGAGGTCTTGAGCTCGCCGAGGTTCTCCACCGGGGTCTCGATATAGCTGATGAAGCCGTTGGCGAGGCGGTGGATGCGGCCCTTGTACTTGTTGTACAGATCGGTGCTGGCCATGATGGCGTCGCCGCCGATGGTGCCGATCTGGTCGCGCTTCTGGATATGCCAGTAGTCCAGCGCCACGGTCAGGTTGCGCATCGGCTCCAGCACCATGCCGAAGGCGTACTGGCGCGACTTCTCCGGCTTCAGGTTCGGGTCGGAGAACAGGCGCACATTGAACTGGGTCTCGCAGCGCGGGTCGCCGGCGAAGCCGGCCGGGCACTCGGGGTCGACCAGCGAGTTGGCGGTGTTGGTGAAAGCGGTGGGGCTGTGCACGTCCCACAGCGTGGGCGCGCGGAAGCCGGTGCCCACGCTGGTGCGCAGCAGCAGCTCCTTCATGGGCTGGAAGCGCAGCGCGGCGCGTGGATTGACGGCCTTGCCGAAGTCGCTGTACTTGTCATAGCGCAGCGCCACCGTGCCCTCCCAGCCCTTGGCAAAAGGCATCGAGAGTTCGCCGAACACCGCGTAGATATTGCGCGAGGCCACGGTGCGCGGCACCGAGCCCTCGCCGCCGATGTGCAGGCCCTGCTCGTAGTCCGGGTTGATCGGGTTGTCGTTGGCCTTTTCCTTGCGCAGATCGGCGCCCAGGGCCACTGCCATATTGCCGCCGGCCATGGGCATCAGCTCCTTGCTGATCTTGCCGTCCCAGGCGATCGTCGTGCCCTTGGATTCGCGCATGCGCCCTTCCATGCGCGCCGCGTCGAGCAGGGCCGTGCCGTCGGCATCGGTGGGGCCGAATGGGTTGACCTTGCCGCTGGCCAGGGCGGTGATGAAGCGGCCCTCGTGCAGGTAGTTGAAGTAGTCCAGCGAGCCCTTGGCCTGCGAGAGATTGATGGCGGTGTCGTAGTCCCAGCCGGCCCACAGGCCGCTCGCCCCCACCACCAGGCGCATCTGCTCGTTGGTGTTGTCGTTGACGCGCGGGCCCACGTTCACCGAGCGCATCGCGATCTCGGTCATGCCGTTGCCCAGGGTGTCGAACTGCGCCGGCGTGTAGCCCAGGCTCAGCAGCAGATCGCGCGGGAAGTACTTGCTGTTCACCGGCAGCGCGAACGAGGGGTAGGTGCCGTCGGCCTTCACATGGCCGGCGGTGGAGTCGATCGGCACCGCGGCGGTGCGGCCGATGCTGTGGTTGCGCGCGAACGAGGCCTCGACGAAGAGCTGGTGGTCGGCGTTCAGCGCGAAGGTCAGGCGGCCGAACAGATCGGCCTTGTCGGAGTCGGGAATGTTCTCCTGCATGGCCGGGTAGATGAAGCGGCAGCGCTTCTTCGCCGTGCCATTGGGGGTGGTGGTGCTGCGCACCTGCACGACCGTGAAGTCGGGATCACAGGCGCTGAAGTTGGCGCCGGCGTTGGCATAGGCGCCCGGCGAGATGTCGAAGTCCACCAGCCGGCCGGGGAAGGCGCGGCCCGAGGTCGGCGGGTCGGAGCCCGGCACCTCGTCGGCATTGCGCAGATAGAGCTTCTGGTCGATGGCGCTCAGCTTGGTCTGCTTCTTCACATTGCCGGTGACCAGCAGGTTGTAGCCATCGGCGCCCAGATTGCCCATGCCGAAGGCCAGGCTGGCGCCGGTCTCGCGCCCGCCTACGCCCTTCTCGGTATCGCCATAGCGCAGCGTCAGCTCGCCCTTGTTGTAGTCCTTGCGGGTGATGAAGTTGATCACCCCGCCCACCGCGTCGGTGCCATAGATCGCCGAGGCGCCATCGCGCAGCACCTCGATGCGCTCGATGGCGGCGAAGGGAATGCTGTTGAGGTCCACCGCCGCGGCGCCGCCGATCGAACCGAAGGGATGGTTGGCCAGGCGCCGGCCGTTCAGCAGCACCAGGGTGGAGTTGGCGCCCAGGCCGCGCAGATTGGCATTGCTGGTGGCATAACCCGCGCCCTGCGTGCCATCCGAGAACATCGCGGTGCTGGCCGAGACGCGGCGCAGGATGTCTTCGACGCTGGTGGCTCCGCTCTTCTCGATCTGGTCGCGCGTGATCACCGAGACCGGCAACGCGGTCTCGGCCTCCAGGCGCTTGATTGAGGAGCCGGTGACGGTGACGCGCTCCATGGTGGTTTGCTGGGCCTGGGCCGGCAGGGCCCACAGGCCCGCGAGACCCGAATAGGCCAGCGCCAGCGCGCTGCACAGCCGGGTGGACTTGCTGATGTTCATTTGGACGACTCCTTGCGAGGGAAGGTAAAACACCATTCTTCGATCACCCACAAGGCGCAGAAAGCCTGGGAAATCCCCCGAAGTTGCGCCCGCACCGCAATCTTTTGACACTCCTCGATCGCGAGTTTGAGCAGTAGGCATCGGCCTTGTGAGGGACAGGCCCGAAAACAAGGCGCCGATGCGCAGATGCCGCTGGTCATGCCAGCGTGCCAGCAGGCATCAGACTTTTTTGTTTCAGAAACCCAGGCTCGCGCCCGCACCCAGCAGGGTGGCCACACCGAGGATGCCGAAGATCATGGCCGCCAGCCCATGCACCAGGCGCAGCGGGATCTTGTGGGCGATGCGATCGCCCAGCAGCACCGCCGGCACGTTGGCGATCATCATGCCCAGCGTGGTGCCCGCCACCACCGCCACCAGGGCGTCGAAACGGGCCGCCAGCGCGACCGTGGCGACCTGCGTCTTGTCGCCCATCTCGGCCAGGAAGAAGGCCACGATGGTGGTGCCCAGCACGCCCAGCTTGAGCCCCTTGCCGCCCTCCACCTCGTCGTCGATCTGATCCGGGATGAGGGTCCAGATGGCCATCGCCACAAAGCCCAGGCCCAGCACCCAGCGCAGCGTGCCGGGGCTCAGCAGGGCGGTGATCCAGCTGCCCAGGGCGCCGGCACCGGCATGGTTGACGAGGGTGGCGATCAGGATGCCCAGGCAGATCGGCAGCGGCTTGCGAAAGCGCGCGGCCAGCAGAAAGGCCAGCAACTGGGTCTTGTCGCCGATTTCGGCGAGGACCACCAGACCGGTGGAGACGAGAAAGGCTTCCATTGAGAATGACTCCACGGCCGGTGCAAGAAACCATTGACCACACAGGCTCCCGGCCGATCCGAGCGCTGCATGGTCAAAGGTCTTGCCAGGCATCCGGGACCCGCGATGGCGCTCCCCGGGGGCTGCGCGCGCCATGGTCCGCTGCGAGACCAAGTGTGTTGACGCGGGCCCGTGCTCGCAAAGCAGTGCGGCACGGCGGCTACTCCCCAATGACGGAGCGGATTCTAACCGCCCCGCTCAAGCGCCCTTGCGCAGCGTGCGGCTGCCCAGGTCCAGCTCCTGGGCGCGCAGCAGCCAGGCGCCCGGCCATTGGCGGCGCAGTTCCTCCTCCACGCGCGCGCCCTTCAGATCGCCCACCACCACACAGCGCAGCGCCTCGGGCCGCCACAACGCGCCCGCCAGGGCCTGGAGTTGGACTGGCCGCACGGCGCGCAGCGCGGCCGGCCAATCGGCCAGGGCCTGCTGGCCGCGGCCCTGGCGCGCCTGCTCCGCCACCAGCAGGGCCAGGCCGGCGCTGGTGTCGGGGGCGCGGCCCAGCTCGCCCAGCAGCGCCGCCTGGCGCGCCGCCAGCTCGGCCTCGGGCACCGGCTCGCGTGCCAGCCGCAGCAGCTCGGCGCGCATCAGCTGGGCCACCTCGGCGGCGCGCTCAGGGCGCGTCTGCGCGCCCAGGCGCCAGCAGCCGGCACCGGGCAGGGCCTCGGCCTGGCTGCTGCTGCCATAGCTGAGGCCGCGCTTGATGCGCAGCTCCTGGTTCAGGCGCGAGGAATAGCCCTGGCCCAGCACCGCCTGCGCCACCTGGGCGGGCGCCGCATCCACGCCCAGGGCCGGGCCGGGCGCGGCCAGCAGCACCGCGCAATGGCCGGCCTCGGGTAGATCCAGCAGCAGCGCCGGCGCGAGCGGCTGCGGGCTCAGCAGCGGCAGGGCCGGCAGCGGCTGCCGCGGCGCCTGCCAGTCGGCGAAGAAGGCTTCGGCCAGCTCGATCGCCTCGGCGAGCTCGACATCGCCGGCCAGGATCAGGCGGCTGCTGTCGGGCCGCAGCAGCTGGCGATGGCAGGCCAGCAGGTCGTCGCGTCGCAGCCGCGCCAGGCTGGCGCGCGTGGCCAGGCGGCCGCGCGGCGTCTCGCCCCAGAACAGGCGCTGCGCCAGCTCGCCGGCCAGCAGCGGCGCATCGGCCAGGCTCAGGGTCAGGGCATCCAGGGCCTGGGCGCGGCTGCGCTCCAGCTCGGCCGCCAGCAGGGTGGGCCGGCAGGCCACATCGGCCAGCAGGTTGACGGCCTCCTCCAGCCGGGCCGTGCCTACCGTCAGCGCCAGGCGGGCGCAATCGGGCAACACCTCGATGTCCAGCGCGGAGCCCAGCGATTCGGCCGCATGGGCCAGATCGGCGGCGTCCATGGTCTCGTCGCCGCGGCGCGCGCCCTTGGCCATCACCGCCAGCGTCAGCTCGGCGAGGCCGGCCTTGCCGGCCGGGTCGTGCAGGCTGCCGGCGCCGACCTGCAGCAGCGCCGTCACCAGGGGCAGGCCGCCGGGCTTGCGCGCCACCCATATTTCCAGCCCGTTGGGCAGGCTGGCGCGCTCCAGCGCCGGCCAGCGCAGCGCGCGCGCGGGCCCGGGCGGTGGTGGCGTGTCGAAGCCGCGCTGCGCCCAGGCCGGCAGGCTGGCCAGCGCGCCAAGCTGCAGGCATTGCCGGCGCTTCATTCCAGGACTCATGCCAGACCCCGTTTGCCGCGGCCCGGCTGGCGCATGCCATCGCGGCCATACAGCAGGGTCACATGCGGGGCCTGCACGATGTCGCGGCGCCAGAGCCGCTGCACGTCCGCCACGCTGACGGCCCGCAGCGCCTGCAGCTCGCGCCCCAGCAGCTCGGGCCCGCCCTGGAGCAGGCAGGCGCGGCCCAGCAGCTCGCCCAGGCCCAGCGGGGTCTGGCGCTGCACCAGCGCGGCGGTCAGCAGCAGGGTCTTGACCTTGTCGAGCTCGGGCGGGCTGATCGGCTCCTCGGCCAGCTTGTGCACCTCGCGCCGCAGCCGCGCGGCCAGGCCGGCGGCCGACTCGCCCTGGGCGGCAATCGCATGCGCCACCAGCAGGCCGGCCTCGGCATGCAGCTGGGCCTCGAAGCCGATGCTGCTGGCCACGCCGTCGCGGTACACCAGCGCCTCGTCCAGCCGCGCCGAGTTGCCCAGCGCCAGCAGGCCCAGCGCGACCTGCAGGGTGGCAGCATCGCGGCTGGCGGCGGGCGGCCCGGGCCAGATCAGCGCGGCGGCCGGCAGCGGCGCCTGCGGCGCGCTGAGCTCGTGCACCGCGCCCAGCTGGCGCCTGGGCTCGACACTGGGCTGGCGCGGCACCGGCGTGGCGGGCGCGCGGATGCTGCCGAAGTAATAGTCCACCCAGCGGTCCAGCTGAGCGGCGTCGAACTCGCCGCAGACGATCAGCAGGGCGTTGTCGGGGCGGTAGTAGCTGGCATGGAAGGCGCGCACATCGGCCAGGGTGGCGGCGTCCAGATCGGCGATGCTGCCGATCACGCCGCGCCGGTAGGCATGCTGCGAAAAGCCATAGCGCGGCACGGCATCGAACAGCGCGCCATAGGGCTCGGCCAGCACGCGCTGGCGGTACTCCTCCTTCACCACCTCGCGCTCGCTCTCGAAACTGGCCTGGTCCAGCTGCAGATTGGACATGCGCTCGGCCTCGGCCCACAGCATCGGCTCCAGGTGCTCGGCCGGCACCACGCTCTGGTAGGCGGTGTAGTCCTCGGCGGTGCTGGCATTGTTGCTGCCGCCCACGTCCTCGGTCATGCGGTCGAACTGCTCGCTGGCGAGGTAGCGCGTGCGCTTGAACATCAGGTGCTCGAACAGATGGGCAAAGCCGGAGCGGCCGGGCGGGTCGTCGCGGCCACCCACCCGGTACCAGAGCTGCACGCTCACCGAAGCGCCCGGCTGGGCCAGGGCCAGCAGCTCCAGCCCGTTGGCCAGGCGGCGGCGCTGCCATTGCAGCGGCGGAAATATCGGGAAGGCGGCCGGCTCCGGCTGCGACCAGGCAAGACCTGGCACCGCGAGCAGGCCGGCGCAGAACCGACGCCTGCCGATTGCCCCCATGCTGCTGTTCATGCTGCTGCCATCTCGTGTCAGTACCCGGGGCGCATGATGATGTGCCCTTCAGAAGGAGTGTCACCCATGAAATTCGCCTACACCATCGTCTACGTCGCCGATGTCGCGGCCTCGCTGCAGTTCTTTGAACAGGCCTTCGCCCTGCCGCGCCGCTTCCTACATGAATCGGGGGCCTATGGCGAGCTGGAGACCGGCGCCACCGCCCTGGCCTTCGCACAGCACGACACCGCGCGTGGCAATCTGGGCCATGCCTATCTGGCCGCCGATGCCAGCGCCGCGCCGCTCGGCATGGAGATCGGCCTGGCCTGCGCCGACGTGCCCGCGGCCTATGCCCGCGCCCTGGCAGCGGGCGCCAGTGGCCTGGCCGCGCCGCTCACCAAGCCCTGGGGCCAGACCGTCGCCTATGTGCGCTGCCCGGACGGCACGCTGGTGGAGCTGTGCACGCCGATGGGCTAGGGTCAGGTCTTGCCGCCCTCTTCTTCTTTCACCACGATGCGTGCGTAGCGCTGGAAGCTCCAGTAGGCCCAGGCCCAGTCCATCAGCACCACCAGGCGGTTGCGGAAGCCGATCAGGAAGTAGATGTGGATGAAGAGCCAGAACAGCCAGGCGAAATAGCCCGAGAACTGCAGCCGCCCCACATCCGCCACCGCGGCCTTGCGGCCGATGGTGGCAAGCGAGCCGTAGTCGCGGTAGCGGAAGGGGGGCAAGGTCTGCCCCCCGGGCCGGTTCAGGATCAGGCGCGCCGCATGCCGGCCCATCTGCTTGGCGCCCGGGCTGACGCCCGGCACCGGCCTGCTGCTGCCATCTTTTTCAAGGCTTTGCGCCGCCGCCAGATCGCCGATCACGTAGACCTCGGGGTGGCCAGGGATGTTGAGGCTGCCGTCGACGATGACGCGGCCGGCGCGATCCAGCGGCACCTCCAGGGCGCGGCCCAGCTGGGAGGCCGCCACGCCGGCCGCCCACACCACCGTGTGGGTGGGAATGCGCTGGCGCTCGCCGCCCGGCCCCTCCAGCTCGACGCCGCTGGCGTCGATGGCCACCACCTTGCAGCGCGTGCGGACCTGCACGCCCAGGCCTTCGAGCTGCTGCTGCGCCTTGGCCGAAAGCGCCGGCTGGAAGGCCTGCAGCACACGCTCCGAGCCCTCCAGCAGCAGCACCCTGGCGGCCGCCGGATCGATGCGGCGGAACTCGTCGCGCAAGGTGTGGTGGGCGATCTCGGCCAGCGTGCCGGCCATTTCCACGCCGGTGGGGCCGGCGCCGATGACGACGAAGTTGAGCCAGGGCTCGCGCTCGGCCGGGCTGGCCAGGGTCTCGGCGCGCTCGAAGGCGCTGAGCAGCCTGGCGCGCAGCTTGAAGGCATCGGCCAGGGTCTTCAGGCCCGGCGCATGCTCGGCCCATTCGTCGCGCCCGAAGTAGCTGTGGGTGGCGCCGCTGGCCACGATCAGCGCGTCGTAAGTCAGTTGCTGGCCATCCGCCAGGCTGACGCGGCGCGCGGCCTTGGCGATGCCCGTGACCTCGGCCATCAGCACGGTGCAGTTGCGCTGGCGCCTGAGCATGTGGCGGATCGGCGCGGCAATCGAGGGCGCCGACAGGCCCGCCGTGGCCACCTGGTAGAGCAGGGGTTGGAACAGATGGTGGTTGCTGCGGTCCAGCAGGGTGATGCGCACCGGCGCACCGGCCAGGCTGCGGGCGGCTTCCAGGCCACCGAAACCGCAACCGATGATGATGACGTGAGGCAGTTCCTTGCTTTGCATGCGCTGCACTGTAGCGGCAGTGGAGAATGCCGCCCATGCGCCGCGCCGACCGCCTGTTCCAGATCGTCCAGCACATTCGTGGACGCCGCCTCACCAAGGCCGACTTCCTGGCCACCCGGCTGGAGGTGTCGGCACGCACGATTTACCGCGACATCGCCGCCCTGCAGCAGCAGGGCGTGCCGATCGAGGGCGAGGCCGGAGTCGGCTATCGCATGCGCGCGGGCTTCGACCTGCCGCCGCTGATGTTCAGCGCCGAGGAGGCACAGGCCCTGGTGGCGGTGGTGCGGCTGGCGCAGGGCCAGCTCGATGAGGCGCTGGCCCGCCAGGCCGAGGACGCCCTCTCCAAGATCCTGGCGGTGCTCCCCCCCGCCGCGCGGGCCGCGGCCGAACGGCTGGCGGTCTACGCGCCGCTGCGCGGCCTGGACGACGCCACGCGCGCGCGCCTGGGTCAGCTGCGCCAGGCCACCGAGACGCGCCACAAGCTGCGCGTGCAGTACCTGGACCTCAGCGGCGTCAGCAGCGAGCGCGTGCTGCGGCCCCTGGCCTGCTTGTTCTGGGGCCCGGTCTGGACGATTGCCGCCTGGTGCGAGCTGCGCGAAGGCTTTCGCAACTTCCGCGTCGACCGCATCCAGCGGCTGGAAGTGCTGGACGAACGCTTCCGCGACGAGGCGGGCAAGACCCTGGCCGATCTGCAGCGCACCGAAGCCGATCAGCGCTGAAGCGCGGTGAGTGCGGGCGCGGCCTTCAGGCGCAGGCGCGCGGCCGGCGCCTCGATCCAGCGATAGAAGGGCAGCGCCGCCACATTGGCGAGCAACCAGGCCGCCAGCAGATAGGCCAAATCGACCCAGGGCAGCTCCGGGTCATGTCGCTCGAACAGCGCATTGACCAGCAGCAGGATGGGAAAGTGCACCAGGAACAGCGCATAGGAATGCTGGCCATGGTGGGCCAGCAGCCGGCTCAGCCAGTCGGGCAGGCGCAGACCCTGGCTGGGGCGCTGCGTCCAGACCGCCAGCGCCGCGGCGGTCAGCAGCGCCAGCAGCAGGCGTTCGCGGAAGGCCAGGGCCAGGGCGCCCAGGGCCAGCAGCCCGAGCACGGCCAGCGCCAGGCGTGGCGCGCGCGACAGGCTCAGCCAGTGCACCATCGCGCCCAGGCCATAGGCACCGAAGAAATAGAGCGCCAGATGGTCCAGCTCCGGCATCAGATTGAAGGTAAAGAGCGAGGCCGCGCACAGCAGCAGCACCAGGCAGGGGCCCAGCACCATGCGCCAGGCACGCGGCAGGCCCACGGCCGAGCGCGCCAGCCACAGCAGGCCCAGGAGCAGGCCGAAGAGCTGGAAGTCGATCGCCACATACCAGGCACCCACGGTGAGCGCCTCGTGGCCCAGCACGCCGTGCAGCAGCAGGGCATGCGAGAGCAGCTGCGCCAGGCTCAGGCTTTGCGGCACCAGCTCGGGCAAGGTGCTTGCCACCAGCCTGGAACAGAGCAGGGTCAGCAGCACGGCCGCCATGAAGGGCAGCGCCAGGCGCAGATAGCGGCGCCAGATCAGCTCGAGCGGATGGCCGCTCACCAGGCCGCCGCGCGCCGACAGGCCACGCGCCGACAAATAGCCACCCACCACCAGAAACACCTGCACCGCCATGCGGCCGTAGTGGAACAGCAGTTCGCTCAGATCGGGCAGCAGGGCCTGCATGGCTTGCGCCACCGGGCCGTAGACGGACAGGTGGTGCAGGACGATGACCTGTGCGGCGAGCGCCTTGAGGGCGTCGACATGGGACAGACGATGGGACGAGACTGACATGGACCCAGGGCCCGGGCCGGGGAGCGGCGACGGGCCGGATTGCTACGGGAGGAGGAGCGCCGGCAGCACAGGCGAACCCGCGATTCTAGCCGCCCCGCCTCCCGAGCCCTGCATCCACTTGTAAGCCGTCCGATCAGAGCTGGATGCCGGCCAGCGCCGCGCTCTTGCGCGGGTTGATCAGGTTGACCCGGCCGGGCTTGCCCTCGGCATCGGGCAGGCGCTCGGCGCCCTGCACGATCAGCGCCTTCAGCTGCACCGGCGTCAGAGCGGGCTTGAGCGCCAGCAGCTTGGCGGCCAGATTGGCCACCTGCGGGCTGGCCATGCTGGTGCCGCTGAGCTTGAGGCGCTCGCCGCCGGGCACCGGGCTGTCCACCTCGAAGCCGTTGGCATGCACCACCACCGTCTTGCCGAAGGTGGAGAAGCTGGTCTCGCTGCCGCTGCGATCGACCGCGCCGGCGGTGATCAGATTGGGCAGTTCCAGGCCGGCCGGGATGTATTCCTGGAAGTCGGCGCTGTTGTCCTCGTTGCCCGCACCGGCCACGAAGAAGATCTCGGGCGCCCCGGCGATGGCCTCGCGCAGCGCATCGCGCTCGATCTTGAACAGGCGCAGCGCCTCCTGCTTGCGCGCCTCGGGCGCGCCGCCCAAGTTGTGATAGGCCAGCGCGGCCTCATAGGCGGTCGGGCCGTAGCGCCAGCTCATGTTGACGACACGCACGCCGGCCTGCTTGAAGCCCGCCACCATCGCCCGGTAGGAGGCGGCCACGGCCTGCGCGCGCGGCTCGCTGAGCTTGGGCGGCACGCTCTCGGCGCTCCACAACATGGTGCCGGCATAGACCTGCGCGAACGGGTTGCCCTCCACCGCGATGCCGGCCACATGGGTGCCGTGCACATACAGGCCGGCGAGCGCCATGTCCTCGCTGAAGCCCTTCACCTGCTCGGCCTTGAGGCCGGCCATGGTGCCGCGGAACTGGCGCGAGTCGGGGGTGTCGAGCGCCGCGCGCTGGTCCATCGAACCCTTGATGAGGCTGCGCAGCTGCGGCCAGCGCGGCGCCGCCTCGCCCAGCGGGCGCAGCAGGTCCTTGGCCGGCTGCCCCTCGGCATCGAAGGCCATGCCGCGCGCGGCGGCGGGCTTGAAGAGGTTCAGGTCCACGCCCGAGTCCCACACCGCCAGCACCACCGGCTGCGCCTTGGCATCGGCGGGAATCGCAAAGGTGCGCGGCGTCCAGAGGTCGGCCTTGGCCTGGGCCTGGCTGTTGGCGTCCAGCACCGCCTGCAAGCCGGCCACGATGGCCGCCTGGTTGGGCGGCAGCAGTTCCAGCTGCAGCCGCGCGCCGATGATGGCCAGCACCATCTGGTCGGGCAGCACCAGATTGCCGTTCTTGGCCATCGCATCCAGCTGGCTCTTGAAGGCGCCGCGCACCAGCTCCGGGTTGTAGGTCTCGATGCCGCCCTTGGTGCTCTTCAGGTTGTCCTGCACATCGGCCCAGGGCATGGCCGCGAAGCGGCGCTGCACCTCGGCGCGCAGCCAGGCGCTGTCCTGCCGCTGCAGCTTCTGCTGGGCCAGCAGCTCGGTCAGCACGCCGCTGCTGAGGCGGGCGCCGGCCTTTTCCTGCAGCGCACGCGCCTTGGCCGTCCAGGCCGGCACGGCGGCCCAGTCGCCGCGCAGCTGCGCCAGCGTGGCCATGGCGCCGTAGTACTCGCGCAGCGTCGCGGCGTCGCGGATCTCGTAGCCGGCCAGGTCGGCCTGCACATCGGCCTCGAGCCTGGCGCCCAGCGCCTGCAGGGCGCTCAGCGGCGCCGCTAGGTAGTCGCTGGGCAGCTGCTCCAGCGTGCGGGTGCGGCGCGGCAGCTGGTCGGCGCGGGTCACCACCTGGCGCTCGGCCTGCGGCGCGAGCTGGGTGGCGGCCGGGCCTGGCGTCTGTGCGCCCGCGGCAAGAGAGGCCAGCACCAGGCCGGCGGACAGGGTGGTCATCAGAGGTTTTGTCATGGTCGCAGCAATGCAATGAACAAGGTGGGCGCACGATAGCTGGGCGCCACCCCGGTGGCCTTGGTCATGCGGCGAACTGTGGCTGCGGCGGGATGGATGGCAGCCGGCGCCGCCAGCGTGCTTCCAGCACCAGCATGGTGGCGAGGTAGACCAGCACCACCAGGGCCGGGATCAGCACGAAGCGCTGGCCGGGGAAGCACAGCCAGGCGAGCAGGATCAGCGCGGTGCGCGCCAGCGTGTGGGCAACGCCGATCCAGTGCTGGATGATCCAGGAGAAGGGCAGCCACATCAGCCCGGCCAGGATGCCGATGCTCATGGGCAGTGAGCTGGCGTCCTGCATGCCGAAGGGCAGCGCAATCGCGAACACCAGCACCGCCTGCAGCATGCCGAACATGAAGAGGCGGTCGAAGCTGTTGGCGGGCCGCCGCCGGCCCAGCAGATCCTCGCCGGTGAAGCGCGCGATCAGCAGGCCCAGGTAGAAGATCGCGCCGGTGGCGAGGTAGAGGGTCAGCACCGCGGTGCGCACACTGCAGGTGGCGCCCACCACAGCAATCAGCGCCCAGGCCAGGGTGCCGGCCAGGGGCATGGCGAGAAAGCGGCGCTGCGCGAATTCGGCGCGCTGCGCCTCCAGGCTGTGGCTTTGCGGCTTGTGCATGGGCGGCTCCGTGAAGTAATGGAAGGTGGCGCCACGATAGGGGCGCGGCCGCCCCGATGCCGCCGGCGCGCGACCGCTGGACAGCCGCGCCGACGAATCGACAAGCGCTCAGCGCAGGCTGCGGTAGTCGACCACGCAGCGGAAGCCCAGGTAGTCGGCGCCGCGCGCCTCGTCGCTGCTGGACCAGCGCAGCGAGGCGCGCGCCTCGGCCAGATCGTTCAGGTAGGAGCCGCCCTTCATCACATGCGCGGCTTCGCCCCAGGGCGAGGCGGTGAGCTCCCAGAGATTGCCGGCCATGTCGGCCGCGCCATAGGGGCTGTTGCCGGCCGGGTAGCTGCCCACCGCGGCGAGCAGGCGGCGCGCATTGCGCTCGCCATGGAAGCGCTTGGCGTCGGGCTCGTTGCCCCAGGGCCATTGACGGCCATCGACGCCGCGCGCCGCCTTCTCCCATTCCTCCTCGCTAGGCAGGCGGCCGCCGATCCAGCGGCAATAGGCATCGGCGGCCTGCCAGCTGAGGTAACGCGCCGGTTCATCGGGCTTGCCGCGCGCGTTCCAGGCCGCGGGGCAGACCGAGCTGGCCGGCTGCTCGGCGCAGGCCTGCGCGACATAGCGGCCGAACTGCGCGTTCGTGACCTCGGTGCGCTGCACATAGTAGGCGTCCAGCCAGCGGTGCGCGAGCGGCTTGTCGTTGTCGAACAGGCTGATGTAGCGCACCCCCAGGCTGCGCATCAGCAACTCGCGCGCCGCGCGCTCCGAGCCCAGCGTGGCGCAGCCGGCCGGCACCAGCAGCAGGGTGTTGCCATCGCGGCCCTCGCGCGCCTCGCCGCTGCGCGGATTGGGCAGGCGGCTGAGTTCGGGCAGGGCCAGCAGCAGCGGCGCGCCACGCTCGCCCGGCAGCTCCTTCAGCGCCGGGCGGAAGCTCAGCCCCATCGAGCCGAGCAGATCGCCCAGCACGGTCTGCAGATCGCGCGCCACCTGGTGGCCGCTGGTGTAGCGCAGCTCGCCGGGTAGCGGCGTCTCGACATATTGCGGCGCATCGACATTCGCGCCCAGCGCGGTGAGCGCCGTCGCCAGCGTGTTCATCAGGCCCAGCTCGCAGGCGCCGCTGTACTGGATCGCCACGCGCCGCCCGCGCAGCGACTCGGCGGCCTGGCGCGCCGAGCCATCGCTGGTGACCTGGGCGATCGCCACCGCGGCGCGCGCGCCCTCGGTCTTGCTTTCCTGCACGCGTTCGGCCGCCCGCAGGGTGGTCTGGGCGAGTTCCGCGTCATGGCTGCGACCGCGCGTCCACACGTAGCTGCCCACGCCCAGCGCCGCCACCAGCACGCCCACCAGCGCATGCCGGCGCTGCCGCACCTGGGCCACCGCCTGCGCGGCCGCCTGCCGGCCGGCCTCCAGCAGGCTTTGCTGGCTGGCCTGCACATAGTCGACCATGTCCTGGGTCAGATGGGCATCCCAACCGTCCACCAGGCCCTGGGCATCGCGCAGCGCCTGGCCGGTGAGCAGCGAGGCCGGGTCGCGCTCGGCGCGCTGCCAGCGCTCCTGCGCGAAGGCGAGCGCACCGCGCAGGCGCAGCTGCGGGCCATGCTCGTCCAGCAGGCGCTGCAGGGCCGGGCAGGAGGCCGGCGGCAGCGGCCACAGCAGCTGCAGCTGCAGTTCGCCGTCGCGCTGCTCGAGATGCAGCACGCGCTCGCGCACCAGCCAGAACAGCGCCGGCGCGGCGTTCGCATCATGGCCGCGCAGCTGGCCGACGCGCTGCCAGCTGCTGCTGCGCCAGGCCCAGGCGTGCTCGCCGCCCAGCTGCAGCAGCCACAGCAGCAGGCCCTCGGCGCGCGCGCGCAGCGGCGCCGGCGTGCGCGCCAGCACCGCGTCCACATGGGCGGCATAGACGGCGGGCACGCCGCCGCGCGCGGCATAGCTTTCGTTGGCCAGAAAGCCGTGGCGCGCGCTGTCCCACAGGCCCGGCAGCAGCAGCTGGCCCAGGCTGAGCGGCTCGCAGCCGAGCTGCAGATCGGCCTCCAGCCGCTCCAGCAGGCCGGGCTCGAAGGCCATGCCGGTGCGCAGTGCTGGCACGTCCAGGCGCGGGCGTTCGGGCGGCGCCGCGGCGGCGCGCAACTCCACCGCACGCTCGGGCAGCGCAGGCAGGCCGTGACGTGCGATTAAAAGGATGCGCCAGCGCTGGCTCACGCCAGTCAACAGCCGGCCGATCTCGGCCAGCCAGGCACCGCGCACGACTTGGGCCTCATGGCGCAGGCCCGCCGGCAGCTCATCGACATGGTCCACGATGCACAGCTGTGGCGCCGCGTCGGCCGCTGGCTCTCGCAATTGCGAGAGCCAGCCGGGCTCGGCGCGCGCATCGATCCAGCGCAGCTCGGGCGCGGGTTGGCCCAGGGCGCCATCCCGCACCGCCTTCACCAGGCCGGACGCGACCAGCGTCGTCTTGCCGCAGCCGGACGGCCCCAGCAGGTGCATGGCATGGCGCGTGCGCAGGCCTTCAAGCAGAGCCTGCAGCGCCGACTCGGGCAGGTCGAGCAGGCCGGCATGGGCCTCGCCGCCCGGCGCCAGGCCCGCATAGGGATTGAAGCTGGCGGTGGGCGCGACCGCGGCGGCCTCGGCGCCCACGCGCTGGTTCAGCTGCTGCACCAGCAGGTCGAATTCCACCTGCCGCTCGGGCCAGGCGCGCAGGTCCACCGGCTGCAGATCGGCCATGCCGCGCAGCGCCAGCGCCAGCAGCTCGGGCTCGGCGCCGGGCAGCAGCACCGGCAGCACATGCACGGCCTGGGCGGCGGTGCGCGCCTGCTCGACCTCGCGCTTCTGCCAGGGCGAGAGCCCGCCGGCGTCCAGGCACAGCAGCAGATGGCGGCTGTGGTGCAGGGCCTGGGCGGTGGCCTGCGACCAGCTCTCGCCCGGCACCAGGGCCGAGTTGTCGAGATAGACGCGCACACCGCAGCGCCGCAGCGCCTGCTCCAGCGCCTCGGCCAGCGGCGCCGCGCTGCCGCGCGAGATAAAGGCGTCGTAGTCGGCGAAGCGGCGCGTCGGGTCGTAGCGCAGCGTGGTCTCGGCGCCGGGCGCCGGCGGCGCGGCGGCGGCCGCGTCATCGCCCGGCTCGGGCCGCGCCGGCCACAGCGCCGCGCGCGCCGCCGGCTGCAGACGCAGCATCGCGCCATCGCCCAGCATCACCAGCGCATCGGCCAGGCATTCGTAGGCCGCGCCGATGCTGGCCAGGCGCTCGCGCCGCGCCGGGTCGGTCACCACCACTTCCTCGAAGGCGTACTCGGGCTCGTAGGGAATCGCCAGCGACTCGGCCGACACGCCCGCCAGCACGGCCGGGATCTGGCCCTCGAAGGTTTCCTGGAAGCGCTGGTAGAAGGCCTTCAGCAGGGCCGGGTCGCGCTGCTCGATGCGCGCCGGCACCACCAGCAGCTCGAGCGGCCGGCCATAGCGCAGCGCCATCACCGGCGCCGAGCAGAAGTCGCGCGCCACGTCCAGCGTGCCTTGCAGGTTCTGGTGGTTGGCGGCGCTCATCATCACCACCACGTCGGCGAGCTGGTAGGCGCATACCCCGCCCATCTCGGTGACGCCGGTGCGCGAGTCCACCAGCACCGCGTCGTAGCGCCCCTGCGGGCCGGTGAGCTCGCGGCGCAGCCATTCGAAGAAGGCCTCGCCCTCCCAGTTGTAGTAGAAGTCCTGCCAGTCGAAGGTGCGCACCTCCAACGCATAACGCCGCAGGCCCTCGCCCGGGCTGCGGCAGCCGGCGGTCAGCAGGTCCAGCCGCCCGCCCTCGCCGACGCGCTCGTAGATCGGGAACACGAAGCGCGCCAGATTGCGGAAGGCGCCCGCCTCGAGCGACTCGCCGCGGCCCGCCAGGCTGTCCTTGAAGGCGCGCAGCAGGTCGATCAGGCCGGGGTTGGCGAGCGCGGCGTCCTTGTCGATCGGGTAGTAGCGCTCCAGGCCCGGCGCCTCGAGGTCGAAGTCGATCGCCAGCACGCGCATGCCGCGGCGCGCCAGGCGGTCCGCCACATTGGCCAGCGCCATCGAGCGGCCCACCCCGCCCTTGAAGGAATAGAAGGTGTAGATCATGGGGCGCCGAAGGCCAGGCGCTTGAAGGCGGCGCGGCGCTCAGGGTCGGCGGCCTGGGCGTCGGTGACGGCCAGGGTCTCGGGGATGGCCAGGCGCAGCCAGCGCCGCAGCCTTGCGCTGCTGTTGATGGACAACTCGCAGCGCGGGTCGAGCTTGCTGCCGAAGCGGTCCACCAGCGCGCCGACATTGAAGGGGCCGGCCACGCTGACGAGCTTGTCGAGCGCGGTGGCGGCCGGGTCCAGCGGCGAGAGCGTGGCCACGCTGACGTTGGCATCGCTGACGAACATCGAGGCATAGGGCCGCAGATCGGGATGCAGCATCGAGAGCTCGTCGATCAGCACCAGGCAGCCGCGCGCGCGCGCCGCCTCATAGGCGCTGGCGGCGGGCATGCCCTCCTGCAGGCGCAGCGGGTCGAAGGGATAGGGCCGCAGGCGCACGCGGTTGCCGGCCAGCGCGGCATGCTCCTGGCGCGCCAGGAAGGGCTGGCTGTTGAGGCGCGTGACGGCATCGGCCAGCAGCTCGTCGGCGCTGCGCGCGCCGAAGGGCCGCCATTGGCCGCGCTGCGCGCCGTAGCGCGCGGTCCAGTCGCTGCCGGCGCCGGCGAGCCGGGCCGTGACATCCTGGAAATAGGCGTAGGCGCCGGCGCCCAGGCGATCGCGCACCTGCTCGGGCGCGTCGGCCAGGGCGCGCGCCTCGGCGGCGGTCATCGCGATGGTGGTGCAGGCCAGGCCCACCAGGGCCTCGTCGTCGAGATCCAGCTCATCGGCCGGCAGGGCCGCCTGCAGATCGGCGAGCTCGCCGCCCAGGCTGCCGGCCGGGCTGGCCAGCCATTGCGCCACCGGCAGCACGCGCCGCACCGGCCAGGCCGGCGGCAGCGCGGCGGCATCCACGCCGGCGTTCAACACGAAGGCGCCGCCCAGGCGCTCGCCCAGCCAGCGCATCAGCTCCGCGCTGGCGGCCGAGGCCTGCAGGCGCGCCAGCGAGGCCGGGCTCAGCAGCAGCGCCACCGAGCGCGCGCGCGCCGCCAGCGCATCGAGCGTCGCCAGCTCGGCATCGGACTCGGGCGTCCAGGCGCGCGCCTGGCAATGCCAGGCCGGCGGCATGGCGTCGCGCAGGCGCTGCAGGGCGGCGTCGTCGCTGCCGCGCACGCCCAGCAGCAGCAGGCCACAGGCCAGGCGCTGCGGATGCGGCGGCGCCGAGGGCTCCATCAGCGAGTTGCCGCGCCCGGCCGCCTGCTCGCGCCGCACCGCCTCGCCCGCACCGGCCTGCCGGCGCTCCTGCTCGTGCAGGGCCTGGCTGACCTTGAGGGCCAGGTCGCTCGGGTCGCCGAACTGGTTGCTGGTCTGGGCCGTGCCGTCGCCCAGCTCCTGGCGCAGCTTGACGATGTGCGCATGGGCCTCGCTGTCTTCCTCGAAATACTCGCCCGGCCAGCCCTTGCGCGGGCGCAGAAAGATCAGCCGCGGCTTGCCGGCGTCGAGCGCGGCGCGGTATTCCAGCTCGGTGATGGACTGGCTCTGGCCGGGCGGCAGCCAGCCATAACGCCATGCAAACACACCCACATAGATGTCGCAGCCGCGCACATCGTCCACGCATTGCTGCAGCGTCGGCTGCGGGGTGGCGAGGTAGCTGTCCACCACCACATGGCCATCCTTGCGCAGCGCGTCCATCACGCCGGCCCGGTAGTCGCGCAGATCGTCCAGGGTCGAAGACAGGTAAATCTTCATTGGCGGTGACTCCCTGGGCCGGATTCTGCAGCCGGCCCGCCGCCCCTGCCTATCCCGAGGATCGCGGCTGCATCAACGCAGCCTAGCGCACCGTCAGCGCACCCTTAAGCGGGGCCGCTCCATGGCCTCGCCCATGCGCCCGACCAGCGCCGCCTGCGCGAAACCATGGCGCGCGAACACCGCCAGCACGGCGTCCAGCGCGTCGGGCGCGCAGGCCACCAGCAGGCCGCCGCTGGTCTGCGGGTCGCTCAAGAGGGCCTGGTCCTCGGGCGCGAAGCCGGCGGGCAGCTCCACCTCGGCACCGTAGCCGGCCCAGTTGCGGCCCGAGGCGCCGGTGACGTAGCCCTGGCCGGCGAGCGCACGCACGCCGTCCAGCAGGGGCACGCGCGCCCAGTCGAGCTCGAGCGCGCAGCCGGCGCCACGCGCCATCTCCAGCGCATGGCCGGCCAGGCCAAAGCCGGTGACGTCGGTGATCGCATGCACGCCCGGCAGCTCGGCCAGGTCGGGGCCGGGGGTGTTGAGCCGGGTGGTGTTGGCGATCATCTGCGCATAGCCGGCCTCGCCCAGCTGCCCCTTCTTGAGCGCCGCGCTCATCACGCCCACGCCCACCGGCTTGCCCAGCACCAACAGGTCGCCGCTGCGCGCATCGGCATTGCGCTTGACGCGCTTGGGGTGCACCAGGCCCAGCGCCACCAGGCCGTAGATGGCCTCCACCGAATCGATGGTGTGGCCGCCAGCGATCGGGATGCCCGCCTGGCGGCACACCGCGGCGCCGCCCTCCAGCACCCGGCCGATGGTGGCGGTGGACAGCCGGTTGATCGGCATGCCCACCAGGGCCAGCGCCATGATGGGGCGGCCGCCCATCGCGTAGACATCACTGATCGCGTTGGTGGCGGCGATGCGCCCGAAGTCGAAGGGATCGTCGACGATGGGCATGAAGAAATCGGTGGTGGCGACGAGGGCCTGCTCGTCGTTGAGCTGGTAGACCGCGGCATCGTCGGCGGTCTCGATGCCCACCAGCAGCTCCTGCGGGATCGGCATGCTGGACGTGCCCTTGAGGATCTCCGACAGCAGGCCCGGCGCGATCTTGCAGCCGCAGCCGCCGCCATGCGAGAGCGAGGTCAGGCGGGGTTCGTCGAGCGGGGTGCTGGGGGGCGTGGTGGCGGAAACTGTCATGGCGAAGCGGGTCTGCAGAGAATGCGGCAAGCATAGCCGCCCGATGCCAGCCGCCGCTGCGGCAGAATCCGACCATGCCCCGCCTGCCGCCCTCGCTGCCGCCCCGGTCCCAGCGCTACCTAACGTCGACGGCATGACGATGTCGCTGGCCGTGGCGGTGTTCGCCCACAACGAGGCCGCGCACATTGCTGCGGCGCTGGAAAGCATTTTTGCCGCCGCCGAGGGGCTGCCGGTGCATGTGACGGTGCTGGCCAACGGCTGCCACGACCGCACGGCCAGCATCGTGCGCGAACTGGCTAGATATCGCCCCGAATTGAGCCTGCTGGAATCGCCCTTGGCGGACAAGGCCGAGGCCTGGAACGACTACGTCCATCAGGTCGCCGCCCGCGCGCCCGCCAGCCTGGCCGCGGTGCATGTGTTCATGGACGGCGATGTGCAGGTCGAGCCCGGCTCGTTGGCCGAACTGGCGGCCGCGCTGGCGCGGTCGCCGATCGCCAACGCGGCAGCGGCACTGCCCGGCAGCGGCCGTGACCGCGAGGCCTGGCGCCGCCGCATGATCGCGAACAGCGCGCTGGCCGGCGGGCTCTACGCACTGCGCGGCGACTTTGTGACGCGCCTGCGGACGCGCAGGGTGCGCCTGCCCAGGGGCTTTGTGGGCGAGGACTGGCTGGTTTCCCTGCTCGCCGTCAGCGACCTTCAGCCGATCGCCTTGGGCGGCATCCTGCCGTCGCGCGTGGTGATCGCTAGCGGCGCGGTGTTCACGTTCAGGCCGCTCAGCCCCTGGTGCCCGGCAGACTACCGGACCTATCTGCGGCGCCTCTGGCGCTACACCCTGCGCGGCCTGCAGTTCGAGATGGCCACGTCCTGGCTGCTGCATCAGCCGCCCGAGGCATTGCCGCCAGACACCGAGCAGCTGACGCTGTACGCGCCGCTGCCGTCCCGGCTGAAGTGGGTGGGCTGGACCTCGCCGCTGCGCAGCTGGGCCGCGCAGCAGCTGCGGTCCAGGCGCCGGCAGGCGCCGCACCGCTAGCACGCGCGCGCCGCTCCGGCAGAATCGCCGCATGCGCCGCCCCCTGCTCTGCTGCCTGCTGGCCTGCCTTCTGATCGGCTCTGCCGGGGCGGAACCCGCCGTGCAGGTGGGCTCCAAGCGCTTCACCGAAAGCTATGTGCTGGGCGAGCTGGTGCGGCAGAGCCTGCAGCGCGCCGGCGTCGCCGCCGAGCACCGGCAGGGCCTGGGCAACACCGCCATCCTGGCGCAGGCGCTGCAGGCCGGCAGCATCGACGTCTATCCGGAATACACGGGCACGATCGCGCGCGAGCTGCTGAAGCTCGAGGGCAGCCCGCCGGACCTGCCCGCGCTCAACCAGGCGCTGGCGGCGCGCGGCCTGAAGGCGGCGGTGCCGCTGGGCTTCAACAACAGCTATGCGCTGGCGATGCGCGAGGCCGATGCGGCGCGCCTGGGCGTGGACTCGATCTCGGCGCTGGCGCGGCTGGCGCCGGCCGAGGCGGCGCGCCTGCGCCTGGGGCTCTCGCACGAGTTCCTGCAACGCGCCGACGGCTGGCCCGGCCTGGCGCGTGCCTACGGCCTGCGGTTGGCGGCGCCGGCCGGCATCGACCATGGCCTGGCCTATGAGGCCCTGGCGGGCAGCCAGGTGGACCTGATCGACGTCTACACCACCGATGCCAAGCTGGCGCGCCTGCCGCTGCGCGTGCTGCGCGACGACCGCCACTTCTTCCCGCGCTACGACGCCCTGCTGCTGATGCGCGCCTCGCTCGATGAGCGCCCCTTGGCCGCTGCGCTGGCCGGCCGCATCGACGCGCGCCGCATGATGGAGCTGAACGCCCAGGTGGAGCTGGACGGGCGCAGCTTCGCCGCGGTGGCAGCGGGCTTCCTGGCCGAGGGCCAGGCGGCAGCGGCAACAACGACCGAGGGCCGCGCCGGCCTGTGGCAGCGCCTGCTGGCACCCGATCTGTGGCGCCTGCTCGGGCAACACCTGACCCTGGTGCTGGGCTCGCTGGCGCTGGGCGTGGCCCTGGGCGTGCCGCTGGGCATCTGGGCCTGGCTCAACCCGCGCCTGGCTGGCCTGCTGATGGCGGCGGTGGGGCTGCTGCAGACCCTGCCCTCGCTGGCCCTGCTGGCCTTTCTGATCGCCCTGCTGGGCCGCATCGGCTTCGTGCCGGCGCTGCTGGCCCTGTTCCTCTACGCCCTGCTGCCCATCGTGCGCATGACGCATGCCGGCCTGCAGGGCGTGCCGGCGGGGCTGCGCGAGGCCGGCCGGGCGCTGGGCCTGCGGCGCGCCCAGCTGCTGCGCAGCATCGAGCTGCCGCTGGCCCTGCCGGTGCTGCTGGCCGGCATCAAGACCGCGGCGGTGCTGAACGTGGGCACCGCCACGGTGGCGGCCTTTGTCGGCGCAGGCGGCCTGGGCGAGCGCATCGTCGCCGGCCTGGCGGTGAACGACAGCGATCTGATGCTGGCCGGCGCCCTGCCCGCGGCCGCACTGGCCCTGCTGGTGCAGTGGCTGTTCGATGCGCTGGAGCGCTGGGCGCGGCCGGGTTTGAATCGCTGAAGCGGCGCGGCCATTGGCGTTCAGCCGCGCACCTCGACCTGGCGCCTGTAGCCCTGCTGGCGCGGCAGGGCGATGCGCAGGACCCCGTTCTCGTAGCGGGCCTGTGCCTGGTTCACGTCCACGGCTGCGGGCAGATGGATGTCGCGACGAAAGCTGCCGTAGGCGCATTGCACCAGGCGGTAGTGGCCACGATCGAACTCCGCGTCGCAGCGCTTGTGCCCCGACACGCTGAGCACCTGCGGCGAACTCATCTCGATGCGGAAGTCCTCACGGCACATGCCAGGTGCCTCGATGCGCACGCTGAGCTGCTGCTCGTCGGCATAGATGTCCACCGCCATGAAGGTCCAGCGCGCCGGTGGCGCGCGCGCCCAGCTCACGCCAGCCCTCGGACAGCGATTCCCAGGCCTGGCCGGCACCATGCTTCAACTGCTCTGCGAGTTTGCTCATGGTTTCGGCCTCCGACTCAGCCCGCCGTCACCGCGATGCGACGCGGTTGGGCATAGGCCTGCTTGGGAATGCGCAGGGTTAGCACGCCGTCCTTCAGCTTGGCATCGATGCCCGCGCTGTCGAGTTCGCCACTGAGGGTGAAGCTGCGGCGGTAGCAGGGCACGCGCAGCTCTGCATAGACGGCCTCCAGATCCTTCGGCGTCTGCGGCTGCACACGGCCCTCTATCGTCAGGGCGTCGCCTTCGACGCGCACCTCCAGCAACTCCTTGGGCACGCCGGGCATATCGGCCAGCAAGGTGATGCCGCCTTCGTCCTCAAACACGTCGACCTGCGGCTGCACGGCACGCTCGTCGCGCTGCGCATCATCCCGCTGCTGCGTCTGATTCACGGGGGATTGGCTCATGATCGCTACTCCTATGTCTGGCAGTTGGATGGCCTTACTGCACCGCGATGCGCTTGGCCTGCGCGGACTCGCGGCGCGCGATGCTGACCTGCAGCACGCCGTCGCGGTAATTGGCACGCACATGCTCGGGATCGATGTCCTCTGGCAGCGCCACCGCGCGGTCAAAGCGGCCACAGACACGTTCACGCGTGTAGACATTCAGGCGGGCGGCCCCGTCGCCGGGAATCGCGCTGGCGCGCTCGCCCGCGATGTGCAGCACGCCGCGATCGACGGTGACCTCGATCTTGGCCGGGTCCAGGCCCGGCGCGAAGGCATAGACCTCCACGCTGTTGCGGGTGCGGCCGATGTTGATCATCGGCAAGCTGCCGGCGGCCACCGAGCGAATGCTGCTGGGCAGGGTCGAGATGCCGAAGGCGTCGTCAAGGTCGCGGCGCAGCCTTTCGAATTGACCGAACAGGCTGCTCGGATAGTTCAGCAATGATTGGTACATGGCTTGAGCTCCGTTCAGGATGTTTGAGATGAATGACCGGCTGGTCGATGCCTGAAATAGGAGCGGCCCTGGCCCTTTCAAGAGCCGCCCGGATCCCCAGCATTAGGGAGGGAGGCGCGACGCAAGACCTGACCCCGCCCGCTAGGGCGCGGCGCTGCCCAGCGCCTCGCGCACAAAGCGCACCAGCGCGCGCGCGGTCTCGGAGCCGGCCGGCATCGGCAGGGTGAGCGCCTGGATGGCCTCGCCCTCGCTGAGCTGCAGGCGCCAGCCGGGCAACAGATCCACCAGCCCATCCTCGGGGCCGACGCAGAAATCCGGGCTCAGCACCAGGCCATCGCCATGGCGCGCCATCTGCAGCAGGGCGTCGAGATCGTTGCCCCAGGCGGCGGACCGCAGGGCCATCTCATGGCGCGCGCCGCTGCTCTCGTGCAGCCAGCAGGCCTCGGTGGGATCCTCGTGCTGGCCCACCAGCAGGCAGGGCAGCGCCGCCAGGGCCTGCGGCCCCTCCAGCGGCGCGCGCCCGGCGCGGCCATACAGGCGCACCGCATAGCGCAGCACCGGCTGGGCCACCCAATCCTCGGGCGGGCGCGCGGTGGCGCGAAAAGCCAGGTCCACGCCCTCGCGCAGCAGGTCCACACGGCGGTAGTTGAAGATCAGCTCGTAGCGCAGGTCGGGATGCAGGGTCTGGAAGCGCGCCAGCAGCGGCGCCAGCACATGCACGCCGAACACCGGCGCGGCGCTGATGCGCATGGTGCCGCCGAGCTGGTCGCGCTCGCTGCGCAGCGCCAGGCGTGCGCCCTCGGCCGCCTCGTGCACGGTGCGGGCACGCGCCAGCAGGCGCCGGCCGGGCTCGGTGAGGCTCAGGCTGCGGGTGCTGCGCGCGAACAGCGCCATGCCCACGGCCGCCTCGATGGCGGCGACGCGCCGGCTCACCGCGGCGCGCGTCAGGCCCAGCTCGCGCGCGGCGCGCGCAAAGCTGCCGGCCTGGGCGATGCGGGCAAACAGTTCCAGGGCGTTGGCGTCCAGGGCCTGGTCGGCGGCGCTGCGGCGGCGATGGGGCGAGAGTTGGGTGGCCACTGTCAACAATCCGGAATCAATGTGTCGTCCGATGCGAGTCTATTCCTTGGATTGTCACCAACCTAGACTGTCTGCATGCGTAATGAAACGGAAATCAGCACCACCCCCACCCAGCTGCGCTGCAGCGACGGCCGCCTGCTGCAAGCCACCTGGCATGAACCGGCCGGCCCGCTGCGCGCGGTGGCGGTGGTGAGCCCGGCGATGGCGGTGGCCAGCCCCTACTACCGCGGCTTTGCCGAATGGCTGGCCCGGCGCGGCTATGCGGTGCTGAGCTATGACTACCGCGGCATCGGCACGAATCTGCAGGGCCGCGTCAGGGACGAGGCCGCCGGTCTGCGCGACTGGGCCGGCCTGGACATGGCCGCCGCGCTGCGCGCCGCCGACAAGCGCCGCCAGCAGGCGCAGCAGAGCCAGGGCCAGGCGCTGGGGCTGCTGGCGATCGGCCATTCCTTCGGTGGCAATGCGGTGGGCATGGCGCCCGGCTTCGAGTGCGCCGATGCCTTGCTGGGCGTGGCGGCGCAGGCGGCCGACTGGCGCTTCTGGTCGGGCCTGCAGCGCGCCAAGGCCATGCTGTTCTTCCACGCCCTGCTGCCCGGCCTGAGTCATCTGCTGGGCCATGGCCCGGCCTGGCTGCTGGGCGCGCGCGCCCAGGCATTGCCGAAGGCGGCGGCGCTGGACTGGGCGCGCTGGGGCCGGCGCCGCGGCTATATGTTCAGCGACCCGAGCCTGCAGGGCCAGCTGGGCCACCACCGCTACACCGGGCCGGTGCATTTGTGGAACGTCAGCGACGACAGCCTGTTCGGCCCCGCCCCCGCGGTGGACCATCTGGCGCGCCAGTTCCGCAGCGCCGCGGTGCAACGCCACACCCTGGACCCGCGCAGCCTGGGCCTGCGCGCGATCGGCCACTTCGGCATGTTCAGGCGCGAGCTGGGTGAACGCATCTGGCCGCTGCTGCTGGCACCGATCGAGCAGGCCACGCCGGTGCTGCGCGAGCGGCTGGGCTGAGTTGGGCAAACAGGCCTCAGCCGGGCACCGCGAAATCAACTTGCGTCATCGCCATTAGTCGCCCTGGCCAATTCAAGAACCTGGCGCTGGACAGTTACGCCATGCGCTACCCGCAGGCCACAGTCTCGGGTCCGTTGAAGGCTGTCCAACTCGTTAGCAGCATGTGCGAAGGGGTGATCGCGGATGTACCCAGCGCGAGCACGCACAGCTGTTTTCAAGAGGCACGACAACACCAGTCACTGCTCCTGACACCCGATAGACCCAAGCCCAAATCACCCGTCAGGTTTGCAAGCCTGTTGACATGCCGACGACCCCGGCGCCGGCGCCACCACACACTGCAATCGCAGCACTGAAACTCGGCGTCAGGTTCTGACGTGCACATTTGAGGCCTGACCCTGAGTCCGCTGAGCCAACGGCGGTTAAGCTAAGCAGACCAAACTGCACGGGAGATTACGCAATGGCGCGAGAGATGATAGATGCGGGTCCGCAACTGCCGGACGAACTCGAAGCGTTTGTGAACAACACCGCACACAGCGATCGTCAGATCCTGCAGCGAATTGAGTCGCTGAACGTGTCCGCAGATGCGAAAGCACTTCTCGCCGAATTACTAAAAGTCGCAACCATGGTCGGCGATCACCTTCTGCGCATTGGCAGGAAAATTATCGACTTCGTCCTCATGCTGTTGAAGCAGTTCCCATTGCTTTCCTTCGCTGCGATCATTGCCACGGTTGTCGCCGCGCTACTAGGTGCTTTGCCATTGTTGGGTGGGCCTCTGTCTTCAGTGTTGACTCCGCTTGCATTGGCACTTGGCGTGACGTGGGGCGCAAAGCTGGAGACGGAGAGTCCCGACCTCGCAGAGCGGGTGCGTGAGTTCGCAGCCGCATTTAGCCGTGCTGCGGCATGAGCACCTATCACCGAGCCGCGATGTCCGCGCTGACCGATGCGGACCAGGTTGTGGCCGATCCGTTGCGATTTAAGGTCAAGCTGGCTATTGGTGAGAACGCCTACGCATCACTGCGGTTGGTGAACCGCGCTCGCGAATTGTGGGATGTGCTTGGAGCTGGGGCAACTGGCGCGGCCGTCGCGAAGTCCACGCTAGTTGCTTCAACTTTTTTTGCGCCATCCGGCATCTTGGGTGCTATTGGGATCGGCACGGCAGCGACACCTATCGGCTGGGTTGCGCTAGCGGCCTTGGCCTCCGGTGGGGCCTGCTACGGTGTCTATCGATGGCTCGGCGACTCCAAAGGAGCACGAGTGATCGAAATCCCAAAGTTCCTGAATACGCCCCTTGATACGCTCGGGCTTGCCATCTTTGATCTGATCGCTCCACTTGCATTGCGCTTGGCAGCGGTGGATGGCGCAGTTGACGGAGGTGAGCGCCGAGCGCTGATTGACCACCTAGTGGATGAATGGGGCTTGGATCGAAACTTTGTAGTTCAAGCTATCGCTCTGATCGAGACAGACTTGACAGTTGGCTCGCTGCAAGAAGTTGCCTCGGAGCTGTCAGCGTTCCTTCATCAAAACCCTGACTGCAACCACGAAACCATTGCGACGGAGCTTGGCGTATTCCTCCGCAACATGTTGGAGGCTGGCGGTCCCTTGTCACAACACGAAGAGCAGGCGCTGGCAGACTGCATGGTTCTGATGTTGACGAAGCCACGTAGCAAGTTGATGCAGAAAATGCAAAGCGCGAGATCTCAGGTCGGAGCAGGGGCGGAAAAGGTTGGTTCTGCCCTTGGTCAAGCCGCTGATTGGGGCAAGGAATACGTACCAACACAGGAGCAACTGCAGGCAGGCGCTCGTCACACCAAGGAAGCTGCTGTGGGGATAGCCAGTTGGGCCAGCGAGCGCCTCCCGACCGCTAACCAAGTCAATGAAACGGCCAAGCGATCTGTGTCGCTCGTGTCGGACGCGGTCAAGGGTCTTAGAAAAAGAGGTGGTGACATCTGAGGCTTGGTGGCTGCCCTAGTCTGGGGTCTCCACTGCCTGAGACTGGTTGCCGGTCCCATTTTCCAGCGGGACCCCGACTTGGAACCACGCGAACAATTGCTGAGATTGAGAAGACCGTCGGAAATCAAACGTGAGTAAGGCCAGAGCGATGCCGGGCAAAAGATCTCGCGGGGACAGGCCTTCAACCTATGAGTGAGCGATAGCCTCAGAGCTTGCCGGTGAAGATGCGGCCCAGCCAGCCCAGGTACCAGTCCAGCAGGCGCTGGAAGCGGCTCCTGGGCGGCGCTGCCGCTTCAACAGCCGCCGCGACACCGTAGCGCGCCTGCAGCGCGCTGTTGAAGGCGGCAAAGAAGTCGCCCGCCATCTTCTGCGCCGCCATGTCCACCAGGCGCGAGCCGATCTGCGCGATCTTGCCGCCCACGCTGGCCTGCACCTCGTAGTGCAGCAGCGTCTGCGCCGGGCCCTGGGCCTCCAGCCGTACCTGGGCCGATCCCTTGCCATGACCGGCGGCGCCGCCCGAGCCCTCGAAGGCGAGCTGATAGCTGTTGGGCGGCTGCAGATCGGAGAGCCTCAACTTGCCCTTGAACTTGGCCTTCACCGGGCCGATGGACACCGCCACCAGGGCCTCGTACTCATGCTCGCCACCCTCGACATTGACGGGCGTGAGCGCCTCGCAGCCGCTGATGGCGGCCTTCAGCATCTCGGTGTTGTTGAGCGCCTCCCAGGCCTGGGCCTGGGTGACTGGGAGGGTTTCTTGTCCGGTCAAATGCATGATGATGAGGATGACGAAGATGGTGAAGCGCTGAGCAGGCGTGCGAGTTGTTCCAGGCTGGCGAGATTGTGGGCCGGCACATGCAGGCTGACCTCGGGCAGCAGCGCCTTGATGCCGGCGGCCTTGGGCTCAAAGCCCTCATAGCGCAGCAGCGGATTCAACCAGATCAGCTGGCGGCAGCGCAGGCGCAGGCGCGCTGCCTCCCGGGCCAGGGCCTCGCAGCGCGGGTCGTCGTCAGCGCCCTGCTCCAGCCCGTCGGTGATCAAGAGCACGGTGGCATCGGCGGGCAGCACGCGCCGCGCCCAATGCTGGTTGAACTCGTGCAGGCAGGCGCTGATGCGCGTGCCGCCCGACCAGTCCGCCACCCGGCGCGACACCGCGGCCACCGCCAGATCGGGGTCGCGCTGGCGCAATAGGCGGGTGATGGGCGTGAGCCGGGTGCCGAACACAAAGCTCGCGACGCGCGGCGCATGGCGCTGCTGCTGCGGGTTGGCCAGGCCATGGGCCAGGTGCAGAAGCATGCGCGAATAGCGGCTCATCGAGCCCGAGATATCGGCCAGGATCAGCAGCGGCGCCACGCGCAGGCGCGGCCGCTCGCGCCGCAGGGCAAGACCCGGCCCCCGGGCCGAAGCGCGCAGGCTGGCGCGCCAGGCCACCCGGCCCTGCGCGGCCGGCGCCCAGCGGCGCGTCGGGCGGCGCGGAAACAAGGTCTGCAGCTGCGCCAGCAGTCGCTTGGCATGGGCCCATTCGGCAACCGTCATGGTCTCGAAATCGCGCTGGCGCAGCAACTCGCGCTGGCTCCAGGTGAGCGTGGCGTCGAGCTCGATGCGTGACTCCTCCGCCGGTGCCTGCGGCAGTTTCGCCACCTGCGAGAACAGCGCATCGGCGAGGCGGCGGTTCTCGGGCGGTGGCGGGGTGCCCGGCTTGGCCTGGGCACGCGGCAAGAGCATCGCCATCACCCGGCCCATCAGGTCGGGGTCGCGCCAGAAGATGTGAAAGGCCTGCTCGAACAGGGCGCGGTGCTCCTGGCGGTCCAGCAGGCAGGCCGCCAGCGTGGCCTTGAAGTCGCGCCGCGAGGCGATGCCGCCGAGCTGCAGGGCCTGCAGGCAGAGCTCGATGCGATCGGTGCCCACGCGCAGGCCCGCGTCGCGCAGCACGCGCGCGAAGTGCGTGACGTTCTCGTGGAGATGTGGGCCCCCCTGCCCGCCGCCTGCGGCGCCGTTCAGCCCCCCGAGGGGGTCCCGCTCGCCTTGGGGCGGCCCGGCGGCGGCGGGGTGGTCAGCCATGCGTCGCCACGCGCACCTGCTCCAGCAGGCGTGCCGCCTCCGAGCCCTGCACCTTGGCGATATCGTCCTGGTACTTGAGCAGCACGCCCAGGGTCATGTGCACGGTCTCGGGGTCCAGCACCAGGGCGTTGAGTTCCAGCAGCGCGCGCGACCATTCGATGGTCTCGGCGATGCCGGGCAGCTTGTAGAGATCGATGCCGCGCAGGCCCTGGATGAAGCCGACGATCTGGCGCGCCAGCGCCTCGCCCGCACCGGGCACGCGGCGCTGCAGGATCGCCAGCTCACGCGCCGCATCCGGAAAGCCCACCCAGTGGTAGAGGCAGCGTCGCTTCACCGCGTCGTGGATCTCGCGCGTGCGGTTGGAGGTGATGACGACGATGGGCGGCGCGGCCGCGCTGACCGTGCCGAGCTCGGGAATGGTGAGCTGGAAATCGCTCAGCAGCTCCAGCAGAAAGGCCTCGAAGGGCTCGTCGGCGCGGTCCAGCTCGTCGATCAGCAGCACCGGCGGGCCGGGCATCTCCAGCGCCTGCAGCAGCGCGCGCGGGATCAGGAAGCGGCGAGTGAAGAGCTCGTCGGCATGCAGCCGCTGCCCCTCCTTGGCCGCCTGGATCTCCAGCATCTGGCGCGCGTAGTTCCACTCGTAGGCGGCGCTGGCCATGTCCAGGCCCTCGTAGCACTGCAGGCGGATGAGGGGCCGGTCCAGCAGCGCCGCCAGGGTCTTGGCGATCTCGGTCTTGCCGGTGCCGGGCTCGCCCTCCAGAAAGAGCGGGCGCTGCAGGCGCAAGGCCAGGAAGACCGCGCAGGCCAGCTCGCGCTCGGCCACATAGTCGTGGGCAAGCAGGCCGGCCGCGCAGTCGTCGATGCTGGAGGGCAGCGCCGCCATCAGCCTGCGGCGGCCACGGCGCGACCGGCCAGCACCGGGATCAGCGCGGCGCGGTAGGCGGCCGAGCCATGCAGATCGCTGTTGAGGCCGTCGGGCTTGATGGACACCAGCTTGGCCGAGGTCTCGCTCCAGCTGCTGGCGAGCGCCGCCTCGATGGTGCTGGCGCGGAACACGCAGGGCGCGGCCCCGGTGACAGCCACCCGCACGCCCGCTGCCGTCTTGGCCACGAACACGCCGACGATGGAAAAGCGCGAGGCCGGCTGCTTGAACTTCTGCCAGGCCGCCTTGAGCGGCACCGGGAAGCTCACCGACGTGATGATCTCGCCCTCCTGCAGCGCCGTCTCGTACAGGCCCTTGAAGAAATCATCCGCGGCGATGCTGCGCCTGTCGGTGTGGATGGTGGCGCCCAGGGCCAGCACGGCCGCCGGGTAGCAGGCCGCCGGATCGTTGTTGGCCAGGCTGCCGCCCAGGGTGCCGCGGTTGCGCACCTGGCGGTCGCCGATATGGCCGGCCAGATCGGCCAGCGCGGGAATAGCCTGCTGTACCTCCTTGGACGCGGCCACGGTGGCATGGGTGCTCATCGCACCGATCACGACGCGGCCGTTGTCCACGCGTATGCCCTTGAGATCGGCCAGCGCGCTCAGGTCCACCAGCGAGGCCGGTGCCGCCAGGCCCAGCTTGATGGCGCCCAGCAAGGACTGACCCCCGGCAATGATCTTGGCATCCAGGGCGGCGGCGGCGCGCGCCGCGTCGGCCAGGGTGGCGGCTTGGGTGTAGTTGAAGCTCATGAGTGATCCCCTTTCCTTCAACGCGATGCTTGGATGGCTTGCCACACCGCATGCGGCGTGGCGGGCATGGGCACATCCTTGACGCCGATGGCGTTGCAGATGGCGTTGATCACCGCCGGTGGCGAGCCGATCGCGCCGGCCTCGCCGCAGCCCTTCACCCCCAGCGGGTTGTGGGTGCAGGGCGTGCCCTTGGCGGTCCTGATCTGGAAGCTGGGCAGGTCGTCGGCGCGCGGCATGGCGTAGTCCATATAGCTGCCGGTGAGCAGCTGGCCGCTCTCCACGTCGTAGATGCCATGCTCCAGCAGGGCCTGGCCGATGCCCTGCGCGATGCCGCCCTGCACCTGGCCCTCGACGATCATCGGGTTGACGATGTTGCCGAAGTCGTCCACCGCGCTGAAGCGGTCAACCCGCACCTGGCCGGTGGCCGGGTCCACCTCGACCTCGCAGACATAGCTGCCGGCCGGGTAGGTGAAGTTGGTGGGGTCGTAGAAGGCGTTCTCGTTCAGCCCGGGCTCGAGCTTGTCGAGCGGGTAGTTGTGCGGCACGTAGGCGGTGAGCGAGACCGAGGCGAAGGGCACGCTCTTGTCGGTGCCGGCCACCTTGAACACGCCGTTCTCGAACTCGATGTCGGTGTCGGCCGCCTCCAGCAGATGCGCGGCGATCTTCTTGCCCTTGGCGATCACCTTGTCCACCGCCTTGACGATGGCGGTGCCGCCCACCGAGAGCGAGCGGCTGCCATAGGTGCCCATGCCGAACAGCACCTTGCCGGTGTCGCCATGCTGGATGTCGACATCGTCGATCGGGATGCCCAGCTTGTCGGCCACCACCTGCGCAAAGGTCGTCTCATGGCCCTGGCCATGCGAATGCGAGCCGGTGAAGATGGTGACCTTGCCGGTCGGATGGACCCGCACCTCGCCGGCCTCGAACAGGCCGGCGCGCGCGCCCAGGGCACCGGCGATGTTCGATGGCGCCAGGCCGCAGGCCTCGATATAGGTGGAGTAGCCAATGCCGCGCTTCAGGCCCTTGGCCTCGCTGACCGCCTTGCGCGCCGCAAAGCCAGCCACGTCGGCGAGTTCGATCACGCCGTTGAGCGTGGCGTCGTAGTCGCCGGTGTCGTAGGTCAGGCCCACCGGGGTGGCGTAGGGGAAGCTGTGGATGAAGTTGCGGCGGCGGATCTCGGCCGGGTCCAGGCCCAGCTCATTGGCCGCGGTTTCCACCAGCCGCTCCACCACATAGGTAGCCTCGGGGCGGCCGGCGCCGCGGTAGGCATCCACCGGCGCGGTGTTGGTGAACACCCCCGTCACCTCGGCATAGATCTTGGGCGTGGTGTATTGGCCGGCCAGCAGGGTGGCGTACAGGATAGTCGGCACGCTGGACGCAAAGGTGGAGAGGTAGGCCCCCAGATTGGCGGTGGTGTGCACGCGCATGGCCAGGAAATGGCCGTCCTTGTCGGTGGCGAGTTCGGCCACGGTGGCATGGTCGCGGCCATGGGCGTCGCTCAGAAAGCTCTCGCTGCGCTCGGCGGTCCACTTGATGGGCCGGCCCAGCTGCTTGCTGGCCCAGGTGAGCGCGGTCTCCTCGGCATAGAGAAAGATCTTGGAGCCGAAGCCGCCGCCCACGTCGGGCGCCACCACGCGCACCTTGTGCTCGGGGATGCCCAGTACAAAGGCGCACATCAGCAGGCGCTCCACATGCGGGTTCTGGTTCGCCACATAAAGCGTCCAGCTCTCGTCGCCCGGGTTGTAGCTGGCATTGGCGGCGCGCGGCTCGATCGCGTTGGGGATCAGCCGGTTGTTGCGGAACTCCAGCTTGGTGATGTGCGGCGCGCTGGCAAACACCGCATCGGTGGCGGCCTTGTCGCCGCAGCCCCAGGTGTAGCAGACGTTGTCCGGCGCCTCGTCGTGCACGCTGGCCGGCGCGCCCTTGGCGGCCGCCGCATCCACCACCGGGCTCAGGTCCTCGTAGTCGACCTCGATCAGCTGGGCCGCGGCCTTGGCCTCGGCGTAGCTCTCGGCCACCACCAGCGCCAACTGGTCGCCCACATAGCGCACCTTGCCATCGGCCAGGATGGGGTGCTTGGGCTCCTTCATCGGCGAGCCGTCCAGGCTGTTGATGAGCCAGCCGCAGGGCAGGCCGCCGATATTGCGGAAATGCTCGCCCGTGTAGACATCCAGCACGCCGCTGGCCGCCTTGGCCGCGGCGGTGTTGATGCTCTTGATGCGCGCATGCGCATAGGGGCTGCGCAGGAAGTAGGCGAAGGTCTGGCGCGGCAGCACGATGTCGTCGGTGTACTGACCACGGCCGGTGAGGAAACGCGCGTCTTCACGACGGCGCACGCTTTGGCCGATCAGGCCTTGCTGGGGTGCGTTCATGATGGCTGGCTCCTCACTTCATTCCCTGGGCGCCGAGCTGCACGGCGCGCACGATGTTCTGGTAGCCGGTGCAGCGGCAGAAATTGCCCTCCAGGCCCTCGCGGATCTGCGCCTCGCTGCTGCAGCCATGGTGCTGCACCAGGTCCACCGCGCTCATCACCATGCCGGGGGTGCAGAAGCCGCATTGCAGGCCATGGCATTCCTTGAAGGCGGCCTGCATGGGATGCAGTTCACCATTCGCGGCCGCGAGCCCCTCGATGGTGGTGATCTCGGCGCCGTTCAGCTGCACCGCCAGCACATTGCAAGACTTCACCGCGCGGCCGTTCACATGCACCGTGCAGGCGCCGCACTGGCTGGTGTCGCAACCCACATGGGTGCCGGTGAGCGCGAGATCCTCGCGCAGGAATTGCACCAGCAAGCGGTCGGGCGCGATCTCGCGCGTCACCGTCTTGCCGTTGACCTTGAGCGTCGTTTTCTGGCTCATGATGTCTCCTTGTAGGGGTCAGCGGACCGGGGCCTGCTCACCCTGCGTTTGCCGGGTGCGTTGCCCCTAGAACAGCCACGAACTAGGCGCAAAACGAAGCCGGGGTCACTCCCCCGGCGAGGCTTTGCAACGACGTGCGTGGCTGTTCTAGGGGCAACCCGAAGGGAAGGGGCCGGACAGGGCCCATCTCGTCGTTGAACTCCTCGCCAAGGCAGCCAGCCATGGCTTCGTCGTCCGCCTAGACCTGGGCCCTGTCCGGCCCCTTCGCACCGGCAAACGCAGGGTGAACAGGCCCCTGCATGCTCGCGGGGATTCACTGACCGAACAGCTACCGTTATCCCTCCTGTATGCCCATCCATAGAGCCCGCCACCCCTGGGTTGTGCGTCAAGCTGGCACACTGCTGTGATAGCAAGGGGTTGGCTGCAATGGACAACGTAGATCTGCAGGTGCTGCGCCAGGTGGCGCAATGGCTGGATGATGAAAAGCGCGGCGTGGTGCTGGGCACCATCACGCGCACCTGGGGCTCGGCACCGCGGCCGGTGGGTTCGCTGGTGGCGGTGCGCGACGATGGCCAGATCGCCGGCTCGGTCTCGGGCGGCTGCATCGAGGACGACCTGGTCGCCAAGCTGCGCGAGGGCGCGCTGCGGCTCAGCAAGCCCGAGCTGATCCGCTATGGCGTGGGCGCCGAGGAGGCCACGCGCTTCGGCCTGCCCTGCGGCGGCACGCTGGAGCTGGTGCTGGAGCCGCTGGGGCCGGCCTCGCAGGTGCAGGCCCTGCTCGCCAAACTGGCCGCCGGCGCTCGCGTGCGGCGCGTGCTGGACATGCACAGCGGCGCCGTCAGCCTGCATGCGCCCGAGGCCGGTGCAGATGTGGTGCAACTCAGCGCCACCACCCTCATCACCCACCACGGCCCGCAATGGCGCCTGCTCGTCATCGGCGCCGGCCAGCTCACCCAGTACCTCGCCAGCTTCGCGCTGGCGCTGGACTACCAGGTGCTGGTGTGCGACCCGCGCGACGAATACCAGCCCGAGATCCCCGGCGCCCGCATCACCCGCGAGATGCCCGACGACTGCGTGCTGGCCTTTGCCCCGGATGGCCACAGCGCCATCGTGGCCCTGACCCACGACCCCAAGCTCGACGACCTGGCGCTGATGGAAGCGCTCAAGAGCCCGGCCTTCTATGTCGGCGCGATCGGCTCACGCCTCAACCAGGCCAAGCGCCGCGCCCGCCTGGCCGAGCATTTCGGCCTCAGCGAGGCGGAGCTGGCGCGCCTGCACGGCCCGGTGGGCCTGCATATCGGCGCACGCACGCCACCCGAGATCGCGCTGTCCATCCTGGCGCACATGACCGCCGAACGCTACGGCGTCACGCTCAGCAGTTCGTCGGCCGGCTCGGGCGCGGAGGCGGGCTGCAGCACTTAGGATGGCGCCACCATGATCCATTTGCACTACTACCCCAGCAATGCCAGCTTCGCGCCGCATGTGCTGCTGGAAGAACTGGGCCTGCCCTTCGAACTCAAGCTGGTGGACCGCGACCAGGGCGCACACAAGTCGCCCGCGTACCTGAAGCTCAACCCCATGGGCCTGATCCCGACCCTGGTGGATGGCGAGCTGGTGCTGTCGGAAACCGCCGCCATCCTGCTGCACCTGGCCGATACCCACCCGGCGGCCGGCCTGCTGCCGGCATTGGGCACGGCCGAACGCGCGCAGGCCTACAAATGGCTGATGTGGCTCACAAACACCCTGCAACCGCTGCTGATGGCCTATTACTACCCGGAGCGCTGGGTGGACGAGGGCAACGCCGCCGGCGTGGCCCAGGTGAAGGCCCATGCCGAGGCGCAGATCAGCGCGCCCGGCGGCCTGCTTGATCTCCTGGAAGCCGAGTTCCAGCGCCACCAGGGTCCCTGGACGCTGGGCGCAAGCTACAGCGCGCTGGACCCCTTCAGCTTCATGCTGTGCCGCTGGACGCGCGGCTTCGCGCGCCCGGCGCGCAGCTGGCCGGCGCTGGGCGCCTTTCTGCAGCGCATGCTGGCGCGGCCCGCGGTGCAGCGCGCCATCGCCACCGAACAGCTGCCGCAGCCCTGGATTTAGCTCAGGTCGGCCGGCTGTAGACGTCCCGGTCCAGCCGCTCCATCAGCGCCTCCGGCTTGGCCACCGGCGTGAAGCCGAACTGCGCATAGAGCCAGGGCGCGGTGCTGGTGGCGAGCATGAAGCGGCGCAGGCCCTGCAGCTGCGGGTGCGCCAGCACCGCCCGCATCAGCGCCTTGCTGTGGCCGCGGCCGCGATGCTCGGCCAGCACGAACACATCGCACAGATAGGCAAAGCTGGCGCCATCGGTGACGACGCGGGCAAAGCCGATCTGCGCGCCCACCAGATAGGCGCCAAAGCACAGCGAGTTGGCGATCGATCGCTCCATGGTGGCGCGCGGCAGGCCCAGCGCCCAGCTGGATTCCTGGCTCAGAAAGCGGTGCAGCAGGTCCAGGTCCAGGGCTGCCTTGTCGTCGCTGATGGTGAGTGTCTGCATGGGCCGCATTTCAGCAGAAAGAACCAATGTCGCACAATGGAAGTCATATGACCGAGCTGCTGCTGATACGCCATGGCGAGACCGACTGGAACCGCCGCCAATGTTTCCAGGGCCAGATCGACGTGCCGCTGAACGCCCATGGCCTGGCCCAGGCCGAGCGCCTGGCGGCGCGCCTGCGCGCCGAGCCCATCCAGGCCCTGGTGGCCAGCGATCTGAGCCGCGCGCTGCAAACCGCCGCGCCGCTGGCGCAGGCCCTGGGCCTGCAGACCGAGCGGCAGGCGGCGCTGCGCGAGCAGGGCTTCGGCATTCTGGAAGGCATGAGCTTCGACGACATCCGCCGCGCCCATCCCGAGGAGTTCGCGCAATGGGCCCGCCATGAGCCCGATTACGCGCTGCCGGGTGGTGCCGAAAGCCGCCAGCATTTCTTCCAGCGCGTCATCGCCGCGCTGGGCCAACTGGCGGTGGCGCACCCGCGCCAGACCCTGGCCGTGGTCACCCATGGCGGCGTACTCGACATGGTGTGGCGCCACGCCCAGGCCCTGCCCCTGCACGGCGCGCGCGAATGCGCCATTCCGAATACCGGCATCAACCGCGTGCGCGTGCGCCTGGACGATGCCGGCGCCGCGCGCTTCGAGATCCTCGGCTGGGCCGACGCGGCCCATCTGGAGGGCCTGGCGGATCAGGGCTTGGCGGCCGTGTCGGCCAGGTAGGCGGCCGTCATTTCCTGCGCCAGCTGATCCAGCTTCAGCCGCTCCAGCACACGCGGGCTGAAATCGAAATCGCGCTGGCTGGTGTAGATGGCCTCGCCCACGCGCGGCAGGCGCGCGCCGGCGCGCGGCCCCAGGGCCGGCAGCAGCATCGGCACGACGCGCCGTCCGGCCGCATCCAGGCTGGCCGCCACCTGCTGGTTGAAGCGCAGATTGAGGCGGTCCCAGGCCAGGTTCTCCGCCTCGCTGCCGAGGTTGCGGCCATGGCCGTAGACGATCAGGCAGGGCGGGGTCTGCGCCATCGCGGCGCAGCCGGCCAGCAACAGGGTAGCGATCAGACCGTGGCGCAACATCGCCGGCAGTCTATGCCAGCTCCAGCCTGAAGGCGCTCACCGCATCCACCAGCACGCGCGCCTGCTGGCTCAGGCTGTCGGCCGCGGCGGCGGATTGCTCCACCAGCGCCGCGTTCTGCTGGGTCGACTCGTCCAGCTGCGCCACCGCCTGGTTGATCTGCACAATATCGCGGCTCTGTGCCTCGGCCGCCGCGCCCAGCTCGCCGATCAGGCCCACCACGCGCGCCACCTGCGCATGGATGTCGCGCATGCTGTGGCCGGCCTCGCCCACCAGGCGCGAGCCGGCCTCCACCGTGCTTTCGTTGGTGGCGATCAGCGACTTGATCTCGCGCGCCGCGCTGGCCGAGCGCTGCGCCAGATTGCGCACCTCCGCGGCCACCACCGCAAAGCCGCGCCCCTGCTCGCCGGCACGGGCCGCCTCCACCGCGGCGTTCAGGGCCAGGATATTGGTCTGGAAAGCGATGCCGTCGATCACGCCGACGATGTCGCCGATGCGGCGCGAGGCCGCGTTGATGCCGTCCATGGTGGTGATGACCTGCCCCACCACCGCCGCGCCGCGCTCGGCCGCGCCGCTCGCGACGGCGGCAAAGGCATTCGCCTGGCGCGCCGTCTCGGCGCTTCCCAGTACCGTGCCGGAGAGCTGCTCCATCGAGGCGGCGGTCTGCTGCAGGCTGCTGGCCTGGCGTTCGGTGCGTTGCGAGAGATCGCCATTGCCCACCGCGATCTGGCCGGCGCCGGTGGCCACCGAGTCGCTGCTGGCACGCACCACGCCGACCAGGCTGCGCAAGGCCTCCTGCATGGCATGCAGGGAGCGGCTCAGCTGGCCCACCTCGTCGTCCGACTCGGCCACGATGCGCGAGCTGAGGTCGCCACGCGCGATGCGCTGGGTCACCTGCACCGCCGCCAGCAAGGGCCGGGTGACGCTGCGCGCCAGCCAGTTGGCGATCACCAGCCCGCACATGGCCGCCAAACCCAGCAGGCCCAGCATCGCCAGGCCGGCGCGCGCGATGGTGGCGTCGGCCTCCTGCTTGGCCTCATCCATGCGCTGGCGCTGCAACTTGACCAGCTCGTTGAGACTGCCGAAGTAGGCCGTCTGCGTCTGCGAGACCTCGCCCACCAGCAGGTCGCGTGCGGCCTCGTTGTGCCCGGCCAGGCCTTCGCTGACGGCCTGGTCCATCACCTTCACATAGGCCTGGCGCGTCGCCGTGACCTGCTTCAGCAAGGCCCCGCCGGCCTCCGCCGCGAGGCGATCCTCCAGTTGCTTGAGCAGGCCCCGGGTGTCGTTGCGGTTGGCGTCGATCACCGCCTTCTCGGCCTGCTTGGCGGCGGCGTCGCTGAGCAGGGCGATATTGCGCGCGGCACGGGCGGTGACGTTGACGTTGTCCTTGATCTGGCCAAGCAGGCCGACGACCACCAGATGCTGCTCGGTCAGCGCCTGCATCCGCAGCCCCACCTGGCTGAGCGCCAGGCGCCCGAACAGGGCCACCGCCATGCTGACGAGTATCAGGAGCGCAAACCCCAGCCGCAGCCGTGTCGCGATGGAACGGTTTCTCAATGCTTGCATATGCTGAACTCCCTGAGGCAACGGCGAGTTCGGCCCGGCGCATGCGCAGGGACGCGGGCGACCGTCCACACCCGCCCCAGCGCGCCCCCGCCATCATGTTGTTATGCGGCGATTCTGCGCCGCGCTCCCTGCCTCGGCAATCGCCCTCTGGTCGGAAGCCGGGCGGCTTGCTATGGTGGGCCGCATGAGCAGGCAAACCCGCCCATCCACGAGCCGCCGCGCCTGGCTGCAGCAGCTGGGCCGCGCGGCCGGCAGCGGCGCGGTCTATGCGGCGCTGACCCAGCTGGGCCTGGTGCAGGCTTCGCCGGCGCGCGCCGATTTCGGCCTGGGCCGCGCGCCCAAGGGCGCCAGCGTGCTGGTGCTGGGGGCAGGTCTTGCCGGCCTGGTGTCGGCCTATGAGCTGCAGCGTGCGGGCTACCGGGTGCAGTTGCTGGAGTATCAGCAGCGTGCCGGCGGGCGCTGCTGGACGCTGCGTGGCGGCGATCGCTATACCGAGTTGGGCGGCGCCAGCCAGAACTGCGAGTTCGCGCCGGGCGAGTATTTCAACCCCGGCCCCTGGCGCATCCCCTACCACCACCATGGCGTGCTGGGCTATTGCAAGCGCCTGGGCGTGGCGCTGCAGCCCTTCATCCAGGTCAACCACAACGCCTATGTGCATGGCCAGCAGGCCTTCGGCGGCAAGCCGCAGCGCTGGCGCGAGCTGCAGGCCGATTTCCAGGGCCAGGTGAGCGAGCTGCTGGCCAAGGTGGTGCAGCAGCATCAGCTCGACGAGACCCTCAGCGGCGAGGACCAGGCACGTCTACTGGAGGCCCTGCGCAGCCATGGCGCCCTGGATGCCCAGGGGCGCTACCGCGCCGGCGAGATCGCCGCCGAGCGGCGCGGCTTCGGCCCGCAGCCGGGTGGCGGCGTGTCTGCTGCGCCGCCGCATGATCAGCCGCTGGGCCTGCATGATGTGCTGGCCAGCGGCCTGGCCGGGCGGCTCGACCTGGGCAGCGGCTTCGAATACCAGATGCCGCTGTTCCAGCCGGTGGGCGGCATGGACGCGATCGCGCGGGCCCTGGCCAAGGCAGTGGGCCCGCGCATCCGCTACCGGGCGCGCGTCACCGAGATCCAGCAGGACGAGCGCGGCGTGACGGCGCAATACGAAGACCTCGCCCGCCCCGGCACGCCGCTGAGCGTGAGCGCCGACTGGTGCATCTGCACCCTGCCGCTGTCGGTGCTCTCGCAAGTGGAGATGCGCATCAGCCCGGCGCTGCGCGCCGCCATTGATGCGGTGAGCTATTTCGCCGCGGTCAAGGTGGGCCTGCAGTTCGGGCGCCGCTTCTGGGAAGAGGACGAGGGCATCTACGGCGGCATCAGCAGCACCGATCTGGCGATACGCACGATCGGCTACCCCAGCCACCATTTCCACGCCCGCAAGGGCGTGCTGCTGGGCGCCTATGCCTTTGGCGCCAATGCCTACGAGTTCAGCGCGCTTGCCCCGGCCGAGCGCGTGCGCGAGGCGCTGCGCCTGGGCACGCAGATCCATCCGCAATACCCGGCCGAGTTCGAGCATGGCATGGCGGTGGCCTGGCATCGCCACCCGGCCACGCTGGGCTGCTTTGCCTGGTGGACGCAGGCGGCGCGCGAGCGCCATTACGCGCAGCTGCTGCGGATGGACGGGCGCCTGATCCTGGCCGGCGAGCATGCCTCGCTGCTGCCGGCCTGGCAGGAGGGCGCGGTGCTCTCGGCCCAGCATGCGGTGACGCAGCTGCATGCGAAGGCCAGCGCATGAGCCGGCACATGAGATCGGCGCTGCTACTGCTCGGCCTCTCCGCCCTGCCCGCCCTGCCCGCGCTGGCGCTGGATGAGCCACGCTTCTCGGCCGGCTGGGGCTTCGACCAGCGCAGCGGCCCGGCCCTCTACGCCGCGATCTGCGCCGGCTGCCACATGCCCGACGGCCGCGGCGCCCGTGGCGCGGCCGCCTACCCGGCGCTGGCGGGCAACGCACGCCTGGCCGCCACGCCCTATCTGCTGCGCATGATCCTGAAGGGCGGCAAGGCCATGCCGGCCTTTGGCAGCGTGCTCGACGATGGCCAGGTCGGCGCGGTGGCCGGCGAGGTGCTGCGGCGCTTCGGCCCGCCCGGCCAGTCCGCCGTCGCCATCACCAACGACGAGGTTGCGGCCATGCGCGCCACCATCCACCAAGAGCAGAGGAGCCAAGCCCCATGAAGACCATCGCCACCCTGGCCCTGCTGCTGGGCTGCTGCAGCCTCGGCCACGCCGACGAGGTGCTGCGCCACCGCCCGCCCGGCTCCAGCTTCCCGATCGCCAGTGCGGTGGAGGTGCCGGCCGGCAAGACCTTGGTCTATCTGAGCGGCGCGGTGCCGCCGGTGGTGGACGAGAAGGCCGAGCGCGGCAGCCTGGCCGCCTATGGCGACACCCGCACCCAGACCGCCGGCACGCTGGCCGGTATCGAGCGCAGCCTCAAGAGCCTGGGGCTCACCATGGGCGACGTGGTGAAGATGCAGGTGTTTCTGGTGGGTGACCCGGCCAAGGGCGGCAAGATGGATTTCGACGGCTTCATGAGCGCCTACCGCGAGCATTTCGGCAGCGCCGCACAGCCGCGCCTGCCGGCGCGCTCGGTGATGCAGGTGGCGGGGCTGGTGCTGCCGGGCTGGCTGGTGGAGATCGAGGTCACGGCCGTGCGGCCCTGAGCCCTTCCCCCGCCTTACTGGCGGTTGCGCTGCCGGTTTTCGCGCAGCTCGCGCAGGCGCAGGCATTCCGGGTGCTGCTGGAATACCGGCTTCTCGCATTCGCGGTCGATGCAATAGGCCAGCGCCAGGAAGCTGCGGCTGCCGCAGGCCTCGCGCGGGCCGGCAGCCGATTCGGTCCGGCTGGCCGCTTGGGGTGGCGGCGCGACCGCCGACGCCGCATTGGCACGCGCCGGCGGACGCGGCCTGGCCTGGCTGGCCGCCAACGGCGTGCCGGTGCGCACCGGCACGCCGGCCTCGTCGCGTGCCTCGGTGATCACGGCGGGCACGGCGCTGGCGCTTGCCGTGGATGCCGGCACCGCAGCCGGTGGCGGCGTTGCACCCCGAGGTAGCCAAATCCAGCCGGCCGTCGCGGCCAGGCCGGCCAGCAGCAGCGTCAGACCCAAGCGCCTGGCCATGCCGGCCGGCCCGGGCCCGGGCTCGGGCTCGGCCTGGCGTGGTTCGGGCAGCGGCGCTGGCGGCAAGGCGGGCGATGGCGCCGCGGGTGGCGGTACAGGCGCGGGCTCGGCCTCCAGCAGCAGATCGGGCGGGGGCGGCGGCGGCGGAGCCGGCAGCTGGTGGGTAGGCTCGTAGCCAGTGCCACGCGCCGACGGGCCCTGGTGCACCGCCGGCGCGGTGGGCTGCGGCGGCAGCGGTGCGGCGCGTTCGCCCGCCAGCGCGGCGCGCAGCTCGGCCACCGACTGCGGGCGCTCCTGCGGATGGACGCGCAACATCCAGTCCAGGCACAGCAGCAGGGGCATCGAATAGCCCAGCAGGCCGGCGCCGGAGAGCGGCAGGTATTCGTCCACCATGGCGCGCGCGGTGGCGGGCGGCGGGGTATGGCCCAGCAGCAGGTAATGCATCACCGCGCCAAGCGCGTAGAGATCGGTCCAGGGGCCCTGGCGCAGGCCGGTGGCCTCGGCGTATTGCTCGATCGGCGCGAAGCTGGGCTTGAGGATGGCCGTCATGTGCTGGCTGCGATCCTCGATGGCCTGGCGCGCCGCGCCGAAGTCCAACAGGATGGGGTCGCCGCCGCCCTCGGGCAGCAGGATGTTGTCGGGCGAGATGTCGCGGTGCACGATGGCCTCGGCATGCAGCAGCGCCAGGCCATCCAGCAGGGATAAGAGCACGCGGCGCAGCCAGTCCTCGTCGGGGCGCTGCGCCATCGCCAGCCGCGCCTGCTTGAGCGTCTGGCCCTGCAGATAGGGCATCACCATATAGGCCGTGCCGTTCGCTTCCCAGAAGCGGTAGACCTTCAGCAGGGCCGGGTGGTCGAAGCGCGCCAGCAGCCGCGCCTCGTTGACGAAGCTGCGCCGCCCCAGCTCGAAGGTCTCGCGCAGCACGCCGGCGCGCACCGTCACCAGGCTGCCGCTGGCGCGCCGCACCAGCTGCGCCGGCATGTATTCCTTGATCGCCACGCGGCGCTGCAGCGCATGGTCGTGCGCCAGGTAGACGATGCCGAAGCCGCCCACGCCCAGGGTGCTGATGATCTCCAGCTCCGCAAAGCGCGTGCCGGCAGGCAGCGCGTTCGACTCGTCCAGCTGCGGCGGCAGCAGCACGCGGTCGATCGGCTCGTCGTCGGCGGCGGGCTGGTCCATGGCGCTTGTCTCGGCCTCTTACGGCAGCACCGGCACGGCGCGCAGATAGCGGTGCAGCTTGGCCACGATGGCCTCGCGCTCGGCCGCGGGCAGGGTGTCGGGCAGGGGCGGCATGGCGGTGCCGGGCTTGAGCGTCTGGGGGTTCAGCAGCCAGGTACGCCAGGTGCGCAAGTCCAGCAGCTTGGCGCGTACCGCCAGGTTCAGCGGCATCTTCTCGCCGCCATAACCGTTCACCTGGTGGCAGCTGAGGCAGTATTTCTGCGCCAGATCCGCATGCTCGGCAAACCCCGAGCCCAGCCCCGCCGGCAGCAGGGCCTCGCGGCTGCCGGGCTTGAGTGCGATGCTGGCCACCTGGTAGGGCCAGACCGCGCCGCCCTCGGCCACCAGCTCGGGCGCGGCGATGTTGTCCCACACCAGGTAGTAGGGCCCCAGCGGCACCTGCTTCTCATGCTGGGCATGGTTGTCGACCATGAAGGCGGCGCCATCGGCGCGCGCCTGCACCAGCCAGGCCTGGTACTTGGCAAAGCGCTCCACCGGCACGCGCGAGACAAAGCCGTCCAGCGCGCGCAGCTCGATCTCGCGCCCCGGCCGCTGCCAGTCGGCGCCCAGCAGGCGCTCGAACACCAACGGCGCCGGGTAGCCCAGGTAACGCACCCTGAGCTGCTGGCCGGCCACGCTCAGATGCGGCTCGATCACCTGCACCGCCTGCACGGCCCGGCCCAGCCTGGCCTGCAGCGCGCCGGGCTCGGGCAGCTCCAGGGCCTGGCTGACAGGCAGCAGCAAGCTCAGCAGCAGGGCGATACCGATTCGCAACGACATGTCCATCAGTCCACCGGCTTGAGCGTCAAGGTACTGCGAGTATGGGCCAGCACATCGGGTTCGTTGAGCACTTGCAGCCGGTAGCCGCCCTGCACATGCGAGCGCGCCTGGTCCTCGTAATGGCGATCGCCCCACACGCCGCTCTGCCCCACCGGGTTGCTGCCGACCGCCTCGCCGGCACGCGCGAAGTCGATGACGCGCCGCGTCGAGGGCCCGTACACCACCGCCCAGGGGGCCGGGCCGAGGCGCTGCGCCATATTGTTGGGCAGCTCGTGGCCGCCGGGGGCCGGCAGCGGGCCGACGTTGAAGATGCGGTCCAGCGGCTTCTGCAGGCCGAGCGGATGGCCATGGGTGAGGGTATGGGCACGCCCCCAGGTCCAGCTGGCGGGGTCGGCGCCCAGGGTCTGGCGCAGATGCGCGATGGCCGCCTTCCAGGCCAGCGCCACGATCTGTTCGCGCGTCTCCACCGCCGACGTGCCGCGCTTGTCCCACCAGGGCGAGGCGGCATCGGCGGCAAGGCGCGGCAGGGCATGGTCGAGCGCGCGCGTGCGGCGCAGGTTGTCGAACATGGCCTCGCCCATCTCGTCGGCCATGGCCTCGCGCGTCAGCTCGTAGAGGAACTGGTGGAACAGCACCGGCTCGTTGAGCCCCAGTTCATGGCGACCGGGCCAGGCCGCCAGGCGCTCCACCAGCGCGCGCTCCTGCTCGTCGCCGGCGGCGGCCGCGCGCAGCGCCGGCAGCAGCGGCTGCAGCAGGCGCTGCGCAAAGCCGCTCTGCACATCCAGCTGCAGGGCCTGGGCGCGCGCCATGTCCCAGCTCTGGCCCTCCGGGCGCAGCTGCTCGTCCAGGCGCTGGGCGCGGTCCCAGAGGTTGTAATAGCCGGGCACCTGCAGGGCGCCGGCCGGCTGGTGATTGGCCGAGACCACATAGCCGCGCGCCGGGTTCTCCTCCTGCGGGTTGGCGCTGAAGTCCTCGAAGCCGAGCTTGTCGGACTCGGCGCTGGCGCCGTCCAGCATGAAGCTGGGGTTCACGCCGGCCGGCCGCTTGGGCAGGCGGGCCGCGGCCCACCAGCCGATGTCGCCGTCGGCATTCGCCCACACCACGTTCAGCCCCGGCGCATGGATCTGGCTGGCGGCGGCGCGCGCGCGGCCCAGGCTGTTGGCGCGGTTGAGCGCGTAGAAGGCCTCCAGCACCGGGTTCTCGGTTTCCAGAAAGGCCCACCACATCGCCACCGGGCGGCTGCCCGTGGCTCCGGGCACGGCGTCGTTGACGATCGGGCCATGCGGCGAGCGGCGCAGCTTGAGCGTGACCGGCGCCGCACCCTTCACGGTGATGATCTCCTCGCGCTCCTGCAGCGCCACCCAGCGGCCCTGGAACCAGACCTCCCCGGGCTTGTCCGGGTTGGGCTTCTCGACGATCAGGTCCAGATCGTCGTTCTGGAACATCGTCAGGCTCCAGCCGAACTGGCGGTTGTGGCCCAGCAGCGCCATCGGGTTGAGCGCCTGGTGGTGGCCATAGAGCTCGAAGCCGGGCGCCTGCAGATGCGCCTCCCACCACACCGCGGGCACCGAGAAGGCGATGTGGGGGTCGCCCGCCAGCAGGGGCTTGCCGCTGCGCGTGCGGCTGCCGCTGAGCGCCCAGGCATTGCTGCCCTCGAACTGCGGCACGCCCGCCAGTTCCAGTGCCTGCTGGCTGTTGAGTGCCAGGCGGGTCAGGTCTTGCCAGTCGCCGCCCTTCAGCCCCAGGGCCGTGCGCACCGCCCCCTCGGGTCGCCAGTCCAGCTCGAACACCTTGAGGTAGTCGGGCCCCAGCTGGTCGCGCACATAAGTGAGCGCGGGCTCCGTTCGGAATGCAGCGGCAAAGCTATAGGCCAGATAGCCGGCCACGCTGACGGTGTCGGCCATCGTGAAGGGCCGCTTGGGGATGCCCAGGATCTCGAACTCCAGCGGTGCCGGGCGCGTCGCCTGGTACTGGTTGACGCCCGCCAGATAGGCCTGCAGCGCGCGCATGGCCGGGGTCGGCGGGGCGGCCTGCACGCGCGCCGCATAGGCATCGGCATGGGCGCGAAGCCCCAAGGTGCGGAACAGCCGGTCGGTCTCGACCAGCTTGGGGCCCAGGATCTCGGCCAGCTCGCCGCGCGCCAGGCGCCGCACCATCTCCATCTGGAACAGCCGGTCCTGCGCATGCAGATAGCCCAGGCTGCGGTAGAGATCGGGCTCGTTGGCGGCGCTGATATGCGGCACGCCGACCTCATCCCAGCGCACCTGCACCGGCGCCTGCAGGCCGCTGAGTTCGAGCGTGCCGCTGCGCTGCGGCTGCTTGCCGCCCAGATGCCAGCCCAGCACACCGGCGAGCGCCGCCACCAGGGCCAGCAGCATGGCCGCTATCTTGAGGAGTCTTGATCGCATGGACCGATTGCAGCACAGGCGCCGCGCGCCGCCATCGGGGGGACCCCCGTGACCCCCGGGCCGCCCCAGGGGCTGCGTCAGGCCGGCAGCGCCGGCGGCTTGCGCAAATGCGTCAGGGTCTCGACGCGCTTGAGCAGCTCGCGGTCGTGCCAGGGCTTCTTGAAGATGCCGTACAGACCCTGCACCTGGGTCACGCGGCCCTGCAGTTCCTCATGGCCGGTGATGGCGATGATGGGCAGGTCCTCGGTCTCCAGGCTGCCCTGCACATCGGCGATCAGCTCGAAGCCATCCTTGTTGGGCATCTCGAGGTCGGTGATGAGCACCTGCACATGCTGCTGGCCCAGCAGCTCCAGGGCCTCGACGCCATCGCGCGCCGCCAGCACCTCGTAGCCGGCGCCAGCAAGCAGCTTGCCGAGCTTGGCCCGCACCACCGCCGAGTCGTCCACCAGCAGCACGCGCACCGGCCCGGCCGGCGCGGCGGCAGGCAGCGGCGCGGGTGGTGCCGGCTCGGGCATGGTGGCCGCCGGCGCGCGCGCGGGCGGGCGCGGCGGTGGCGGCTCGCGGCGCGGCTGCTCGTCCAAGTCGTCGCCGCGGCGCGTGCTGATGATGATGACCACGATGGCCAGCGGGATCGCGATCAGCAGGGGCAGCAGAAAGGGGCCGAGCAGCTCGGGCAGGTCAAACGGCATGGGAAAACACTCCTGTGGGCGCATGCCCAGGGCGGCCAGAGGGCAGTACCCCTCGGCGATGGCCGCAATCTACCACCTTGGTGGCCTGCCCCGGCCTAGCAGTTGCCCGCGCGACGCGCCGCCGGTGCGCGACGTTCAGAACTCGATCTCGGCGCTGGGCAGGGCGCGGATGCGCGGCCCGAAGCTGGTGATGCCCGGCAGGGTGGCGTTGTGGTGGGCGCGGATCTGCGCCGCCGTGGCATGGGGCTTGTCGTGGGTGGTGTGGGCATCGGCCGCCAGCTCCACCTCGAAACCCAGGGCCGCGGCGCGCCGCGTGGTGGTGTCGACGCAAAACTCGCTGGCATAACCGCAGATCACCAGGCGCTGCACGCCCAGGCCCGCCAGCCAGGCGCCCAGCTCGGTGCGCAGGAAGGAGTCCGGCGTGGTCTTGCGTATCAGGCGGTCGCCCGGCTCGACCTTGAGCTGCGCCACCGGCTGCCAGCCCTCGCTCTGGTGGGCCAGGGGGCTGCCCTCGCGTTCATGCAGGATCACGCCCACCGGCACGCCGGCGGCACGCGCGCGCGTCGCCAGCGCATTGATGCGCTGCACCGTCTGCTGCGCCTCGAAGGGTTGTGGTGCGGGCTCGAACAGGCCTCGCTGGACATCGATCACCAGCACGGCGGTTCTTGTCATCATGGTTGTGTTTCCTTGCAAGGCGCGGTGCGCAGCAGCAGATTGAGATGCCGGGCGCCGCCGAGCTCGAACCAGGTCTCGCCGCATTCGATGCAGCCGGCGCGGCGGTAGAAGTTCAGGGCGCGCTCGTTGCGGGCGTTCACGCTGAACCAGATGGCGGGCGCCCCCAGCTGCCGGTACGCCGCCAGCCGGGCCTGCGCCAACAGGGCCTGGGCCAGACCCGTGCCCTGGGCGGGCGCCTGCACATAGAGCGTTTCCAGCTCCACCTCCAGGCCGCCCTGCGGCGCCCCGCGCCTCAGCTGGGCATAGCCGAGCAGGCCGCCCGGCCCCTCGCCCACCAGCAGGCGGCGCTGCGGGTCGGCCAGCAGTTCGGCAAAGGCGGCCGGCGTGAAGCGAGCCAGCACATAGGCGGCGATGTCCTCGGACACGCCCTCCAAGGCATAGGTGCTGAGCCAGACCTGCAGCGCCAGGGCGGCCAGGCGCGTCGCGTCGCCGGCCTGGGCCGGGCGCAGCAGCCAGCCCGGTGCGGCGGCCGGCGCAGGCCCTTGCGCCAGCGCACGCAAGGCCGTGCGGATCGGGTCTGCCATGGCGGGCGCCGCGCGGATGCCCGCCGCATCCAGCCGGGCGCCCAGCAGCGGCAGGCTCAGGCAGGCCGGCTCGACGATCTCGGCCGCCATGGTCCGGAGCGTTTCGCGCAGCGCGGCATCGGCGTGGCGGGCGCGCGGCGAGGCCTTCCAGATCGCCACGCGCCGTCCCACGAAGGGCTCGAAGCCCACCAGCCAGTCGAGCGCGTTCTTGATCGTGCCGGTGACGCCATGCGCGTACTCGGGGCTGGCGATCACCAGCGCCTCGGCCGCGGCCACCTCGGCATGCAGGCGGCGCACGGCGGCCGGCGGCTCGGCTTCCAGGTCGGGGTTGAAGAGCGGCAGCGCGCCCAGATCGCTGGCGATCCGCAGGCTCACCCCGGCCGGGGCCAGGTCTTGCGCGGCGCCGAGCAGTTCGCGGTGCAGCGAGGCCGCGCGCAGGCTGCCGCACAGGGCGAGCAGCGTCGTCACGCCGGCGTCGCGGGGCGGTGCAGGAACACCGTCAGCGCATCGGGCGGCGGCGCCACCTCGGCCTGCACCAGGATGCGGCCCACCGCACCGCGGTGGTAGTTGCCATGCGTGGCCACGTGCAGCAGCATCTCGGCGCGCGACATGCGGCCGGGCTTGCCATCCACAAAGGTGAAATCGAGCACCTCGCCCAGCGCCATGTCGCTGAGCGTGTCCAGATAGCCGAGGTACCAGCGGTCGCTGGCCTGCACGCGCGCGCGCAACTCGGCCAGGCCGGGCGTCTCGGGGGTGTTGAGGCCCGCATAGCCATGCGCCTGCCCCTGCAGATGGGCGGCGAAGATGCTGTCCACCACATGGATGTGGTTCAGCACGCGCAGCGCCGCATGCAACTCGGCCGCGCGCGTCTCGGCGGGCAGCCGGGCCACGCTGTCGTAGAGGTCTTCGTTGGCCCAGGCCTTGTAGGCGAACAGGCTGCGCATCAGGTGGAGTGCTTGCACCGTGATCCTCGCTGGAAAATTTTGCGAAGCCGCAAGCTTAGCCGGGCCAGCGGTCGGCCGCCAAAATCACGCCAGCGCGGCACCCTGCTCGGCCAGCAGCGCGCGCAACACCGAGCGGTGGCAATGCGCCTCGTGCTCGCAGTAGCAGCCCACCGAGAAATTGCTCTGCTGCGAGAGCGCCGCCAGCAGCCTGAGCGCATGGGCGGCCTCGGGCGCGGCCATCTCGGCGCGGTATTTCTTGATGAAGGCGGCCCATTCGGCCGGGGTCTGCGCGGCCTGGCCCAGCTTCATGGTCTCGGCGCTGGGCGCCAGCGTCGGGAACCAGCTGTCGTACCAGTTCTGGCGCGCGAACTCCTCCTTGGGCACCCCGCGCGGCGGGCGCCGCACCGTGCCGATGCGCAGGCCTTCATCCGCCAGCCGGGGCGTCCCCAGCCGCAACACACGCACCACCATCGCTGCCCCTAGCGCGGCAGAGAGATGGTCACCAGGGCCGAGCTGTCCTGCAGCGCCGCCACCCCATGCACCACGCCACCCGCCAGGAACAGCAGCTGGCCGGCCTCCAGCACATGGCTGGCGCCGTCGATGGTCACGTCCAGCCGCCCTTCGATGCACTGGATGGTGATCTCGCCCGCCACCTTGTGCGGCGGAAAGGCCTTGCCCGCGGCCAGCACCAGGCGCATCACCTCGAGCTCGCTGGACTTGAACAACGCGACCGTTTTTTCGCTCATCAGCCGTGCGCCCAACGGTCGGATATCAATAGGCTCGGCCGAGCTTGCATGTAGGAGTGCCATGAGGGCAAGTATGCGCCGGTCGCGCAGCGGCCGCCAGGGTCCCGACCTTAGGGATGGCTGCGCTGCGCGGCGCGGACTCCAATCGCCGGCACCGCCAAGACCAGGGAGCGCCCACCATGCTGAGAGCACGCCTGCACCACCTCTTTGTTGCACTCCCGCTGAGCCTGCTGCTCGCCGCCTGCGCCAGCCCGCCCGACGGCCAGAGCAGCGCGCTGGACGATTGCGTGAAGATGGTGGCCGGCGGCCTGCGCCCGCTGGCCGCCGAACGCGGCGAGCGCTTTCTGGGCAAGGTCTCGGAGGACGTGGCGCGCTGCCGCGGCGGCGACAAGGCGGCCGCCTTCCGCAGCACGCCCTATGTGGACTGGGCCAACTACTGGGCCACCGGCGACGCCAGCAGCCTCTCGCCCGGCACCACGGGCGTGGGCCTGCACCTCTCGCGCAACGGCCGCGGCATCGACGGCGCCCTGCTGGACCTCGAATACCAGCGCATGGAGCTGATCAAGTTCAACCTGTTCGACAACATGGGCACCTTCCGCGACTACACCCTGGGGCGCGACGGCGTCGAGGGCGGCGCGCTGAAGGTCTGGGACGCGCTGCGCCTGCCCAGCAGCGCGCCCGCCTACGCCGCCGTGGGTGGAGACGGCCCGCAGCTCTGCGGCGGCGCGCTGATACGTGCGCGCAATCTCGACGGCACGTGCAACGACCTGCGCAACCCGCTGATGGGCGCCACCGGCACCCTGTTTGCGCGCAATGTCGAGTTCGAGTCCACCTTTCCCGACCTGGGCATGAACGAGCTGGCGCGCAACCGCCATGGCGAGCGTCTGGCCCTGCTCAAGCCCGACCCGCAGCTGATCAGCCGCAAGCTCTTCACCCGCGCCCAGACCGACCCGGGCCGCTGCCGCGAGGGTCAGGGCTTGCCCGGCGACAGCCCTGAGGCGCAGTGCGACTACAAGAAGGCGCCCTTCTTCAATGTGCTGGCGGCGTTCTGGATCCAGTTCATGACGCATGACTGGTTCTCGCACCTGGAGGATGGCCACAACGCCGCCACGCTGATGCCGGTGGGCTGCAGCGCCGGCGCCGCGCAGGCCACGGGCTGCCGGCCCGAGGACCGCATCGACGCGGCCCTGATGGCCGAGACCACCCCGCCGGCGACCTTCGTCGACGCCGCGGGCCGCGCGCAGCCCGCGCGTGCCTACAAGACCACGCGCAACAAGGTCACGGCCTGGTGGGATGCCTCGCAGATCTACGGCTATGACGCGGCCTCGCGCCAGCGCGTCAAGCGCGACCCGGCCGACCCCGCCAGGCTCTTGCTGCAGCCCGGCCGCGGCGCCGGCGCAGGCGAGGCCCAGGGCTATCTGCCGGTGTTCGCGCCCGGCGACCCGATCGCTCCCCAGTACGCCGGGCAGGAGGCCGCCGCCTTCCCGGACAACTGGAGCATCGGCATGAGCTTCTATCACAACGTGTTTGCGCGCGAGCACAACGCCTTCGTGGCGGCCTTCCGCCGCCAGGCCGCCGCCACGCCCGAGGCCGACTCGGGCCTGCGCGACCCGCTGCGGCCGGAGGCCGCGATCCGCTACCGCGAGGTCACGGCGGACGAGTTGTTCGAGGCCGCACGCCTGGTGGTGGCGGCCGAGATCGCCAAGATCCACACCACCGAATGGACCACCCAGCTGCTCTATGGCGAGCCCCTCTACCTGGGCATGAACGCCAACTGGGGCGGGCTGTTCGCCAAGCATCCGCTGGTGGCCGACGCGATCGAGAACATCGTGCTGAAGACCTTCGGCAAGAGCCCCGAGGCCAAGAAGGCCACCCAGCTCTATTCGGCCTTTGCCTCCGGCCCCGGCATCTTCGGCCTGGGCAGCCATGTCTATCCGGGCAAGAGCCTGCTCTCGGCCTTCGACCCCGGCAAGCAGGACCAGTGGAGCCTGGCCAATCCCGAGCATGTGAACGGCGGCGTCAACCATTTCGGCTCGCCCTTCAACTTCCCCGAGGAGTTCGTCAGCGTCTACCGCCTGCACGCGCTGGTGCCGGACCTGATCGAATGGCGCGACTGGCGCCAGGACCCCAACGCGGTGCGCGCCAAGGTGCCGGTGCTCAGCACCTTCCGCGCCAAGGCCACGCAGGCCATGCATGAGCGGGGCCTGGCCAGCTGGGCGCTCTCGATGGGGCGCCAGCGCCTGGGCCTGCTGACGCTGCAGAACTCGCCGCAGTTCCTGCAGCATCTCGAACTGGCGCGCGGCCCGGCCGGCATCGGCAAGATCGATGTGGCGGCGCTGGACCTGATACGCGATCGCGAACGCGGCGTGCCGCGCTTCAACGAATTCCGCCGCCAATACGGCCTGCGCCAGCTGACGCGCTTCGAGGACTTCGTCGACCAGCGCCTGCCCGCCGGTTCGCCGGCGCGCGCCGAGCAGGAGCGCCTGACCGGGCTGCTGCGCGAGGTCTACGGCCAGCACCGCTGCGACGCCAGCAAGATCATCACGCGGGCCCAGCGCAATGCCGACGGCTCGGCCATCAACGACTGCCTGGGCCATCCCGATGGCAGCCTGGTGGACAACGTCGAGGACGTGGACACGGTGGTGGGCTGGCTCTCCGAGTTCACCCATCCGCATGGCTTCGCGATCTCGGAGACGCAGTTCCAGGTCTTCATCCTGAACGCCTCGCGCCGCCTCTTCAGCGACCGTTTCTTCACCTCCAGCTTCCGCCCCGAGTTCTACACCTCGCTGGGCGTGGCCTGGGTGAACGACAACGGCCCCGACGGCAAGCAGATGGAGGCCGGCAAGCCCAACGGCCATGCGATGGAGGTCTCGCCGCTCAAGCGCGTGCTGCTGCGCACCCTGCCCGAGCTGGCGCCCGAGCTGGCCCAGGTGGTGAACGCCTTCGACCCCTGGGCGCGCGCGCGCGGCGCCTACTACACGCTGGACTGGAAGCCGCGCCCGGGCGCGGAGTCGGACCCGGCGTTTAAACCCTAGTCAGGCCCTAGGGACCAGGCGGATCTCGAACAGCCGGGGCCAGAGCTTGCCGGTGACGAACAGGCGCTTCTTGGCCGGGTCGTAGGCAATGCCGTTGAGCACATCCGCCTGGCCGGCCAGCTCGGGCTTGAGCAGGCCGGTGAGGTCGATCAGGCTCTGCACCTGGCCCGAGGCGGGGTCGATGCGCACGATCACATTGCTGTGCCAGATATTGGCGTAGATCTGGCCCTCCACCCATTCCAGCTCGTTGAGCTGCTCCACCGGCCGGCCCAGCGCGGTGACCTGCACGCGGCGCACCTCCTTCATGCTGGCGGGGTCGAAGAAGCGCAGCGTGGGCGTGCCGTCGCTGAGGATGAGGTGATGCTCGTCGTGCGTCAGGCCCCAGCCCTCGCCGGGGTAGCTGAACTGGCGCTTAAGCTTGAAGCTGCGCAGGTCCCACACGAAGCCGACCTGCGACTGCCAGGTGATGCTGTAGAGCTCATCCTTCCAGGCCGTCATGCCCTCGCCGAAGTACTGCTGCGGGATGTCCTGCTTCTGCAGCACACGGCCGCTCTCCAGCTGCACCTTGCGGATCGAGCTGTGGCCGTTCAGGCCGGTGCTTTCGTACAGCACCCCGTCGCGCCACAGCAGGCCCTGGGTGAAGGCCTCCGGGTCATGCGGATAGCTGTTGACCACCACCGCGTCGTAGACCGGCAGGCGCAGGCGCTGCGCCGTCGCAGTGGCGGTGGCCAGCAGCAGGCAGGAGGTGGCGAGCAGGGGAAAAAGGAATCTGGTTTTGAAATTCGGGCAATGCATGATGGCCGCAACTATCGCCGATGCGGCGTGCTTGCATACAACATGAGCTCGCGATCGCCATCCGGGTGGGCGATCATGCGCTCGAAGCGCAGGCCCAGTTTCTCCAGCAGCTTCTGCGACTGGCTGTTGGTGGTCCGCGTGGTGGCCAGCACGCGCGCCATGCCCAGCTCCGCATGGGCAAACGCCAGCACCGCCGAAGCGGCCTCATGCGCATAGCCCTGGCCGCAATGCTGGGGCATGAAGGCGAAGCCGATGTCGGCGTCGTCCAGGTAGTCGCGCTTGGCCAGACCGCAGATGCCCAGCGGCTCGGCTGAGGCGATCGCCTCGACCACGCCAAAGCCATAGCCCAGCCGCTCCACCATCGCCACCGGCCCCTGCAGGATGTAGTTGCGCGCGTCGTCCAGCGTGCGCACGCCGCGGTCGCCAATGAACTGCAGCCAGGAGGGCTGGTTCAGCAGCGCCAGCATGAAGCCCGCGTCGCTGACGTCCATGCGCCGGATGCGCAGGCGCTCGGTCAGCAGCGTTCTCATACGGCGTCGCGCGCCAGCTTTTCGATGACGTCTTGCGCCTCCTTCAGGCCCAGCCCGGTCTGCTCGCGATAGGCCTTGATGGCCTGGATGCGCGCGCCCGGCGTCCTGGCCAGCACCCGGACCTGTTCCGAGGGTTGCTGGAACTTGCCCCACTCGGCCCCCAGATGCTTCAGCAAGGCATCCATCTTGGCTTCGCTGCGGTCCAGCCGCTGGCGGATTCGCTCGAACTGGTAAAGCCCCATCGCAATTGCGACGGTCAGCAGCAGGGGTAGGTATTCGTGCACGAGGGCTCCTGTGTTTGGCGACGATGGCCGACAGCGGGCCGATCATGCCAGCAATGCCGGGGCGTCGGACTTGGTGGACTGGCGAACGGCGGGAGGCGGGTCTAAGCTCACTGGGCAACCGGAGTCATTCATATGCTGGGCAACTCTTCCGTGACCACGATGCTTCCCGTCAAGGACATGGCGCGGGCGCGCGCCTTCTACGAGCGTTGCCTGGGGCTCAAGCCCGGCAACTTCCGGCCCGATGGCAAATTCGAGTACGCCGTTGGCGGCAGCACGCTGGCGCTGTTCCCGAAGCCGGAAGGCACCAAGGCCGAGCACACGGCCATCAGCTTCCGGGTGCCGGACATTGCCGCCAGCATCGCCGAGTTGAAGGCCAGCGGCGTGGTCTTCGAAGACTACGACCTGCCGGACTTCAAGACCGTGGACCATGTCTGCGTGCTGGGCTCCGAAAAGGCGGCCTGGTTCAAGGACACCGAGGGCAACTACCTCTGCATCCATGAGGACCTGGCCTAGGCAAGCCGGCGCCCGACCAGCAGCAGGTCCTTCTCGACCCCCTCCAGACGCGCCACGCGCGGCATGAAGCCCCAGCGCTCGAAGCCGAATTTTTCGAACAGCCGGATGCTCGCCTCGTTGGACGAAAAGATGGTGGCGGTCAGCGTCTCGATGCCCAGCGCGGGCGCGCGCTGCACGGCCTGTTCCAGCAGATAGGAACCGAGGCCGCAGTGCTGGTAGTCGGGATGCAGGTAGATCGCCAGGTCGGCGGTGATGAAGTAGCCGGGGCGCTCGTTCATGAAGTGGAAGAAGCCCAGATAGCCGATGGCGCCCTGCCCGGGCCTGCTGCTGTCCTCGGCAACCCAAAGCGGCCGGTGCTGCGGGCTGTGCGCCTCGAAGGACGGCCGCCGCGCCTGCACCGTGGTGGGCTCCAGGTCGCAGCTGCACTTGCGTGTGGCGACTGCGTGGTTGTAGATCTCGACGATGCGGGGCAGGTCCGAGGCCACCGCGTCCCGGTGGACGAAGCGCAGGGGCTCGCGGCCGCTGCGCGGCGGGTCGGCCTCCACGGGCGACAAGCCCTGGCGCAGCGCATCGGGTAGGCCGTCGTGGGTGCCCAGGGGCCGGGGCGGGGCATCGTGCCACCATTGCGCGGCGCTCAGATCGGCTCGGCGCGAGGGATTGAGCGGGTAGACGATGCGGTTGCCGGCCTTGTCGGCCTCGCCGCCGACCAGCAGCAGCGCCTCCTGCGGCGCGTTGTTGATGAAGCAATGGCCGATGCCGGTGCCCGCTGGAAAAGCGGCCAGATCGCCGGCCACCATGCGGTACAGCTCGCCATCGATCCATGCATCGACCTCGCCTTCGATCAGGTAGACGAACTCTTCCTCATCCGACTCGGCATGCGGCCAAGACGAGCGCGACCCGGTGGGCAGGCGCTGTAGATTGATGCCCAGGCGCTCAAGCCCGGCGGCTCGGCCCGCGCGGCGCAGCGGCCCCATGGCCTCCTGGCTCTGCGGGTAGATGTGCGCATGCTCCGGCAGTTCGGCGCTCGAGACGATGAAGCGGGGACGTGTTCCGTGCATATGAGGCTCCGAAGCGTATCAATCAATCAATCAATAGAACTTGTCTGCGCGCCAGCGCACAGAAACAGGCCGCCGATCGCGTAGGCCATGGCCCCCCATGACTAGACCTGCACGCTGACGCGCCGAGCACTGAGTTGAGGCGGCCAGCAAGTTCCAACGCCGGCGCCCTCACGGGAAATGCTCGGCCTCGGGCGGCGGGACCACCCAGGCGTGTTTGCGCGCTTCATACACCGACACGTGCGGCGCCGGGAAGTCGGGGTCGGCGAAGGCACCCACCGGGATGCCCACCACATCCCCCAGCCCCTCGGGCTCGTAATAGACCGTCGCGCCGCAGTGCGGGCAGAAGTGGAACGTGATGCGCGAGCCCTCGTCGCCGATGCGCACATAGGCGGTGGAGGCGCCGGCCACCGAGACCTGGTCGCGCGGGAACCTGGCCTGTTCGCCAAACACGCTGCCGGTGCGGCGCTGGCAGGCCAGGCAATGGCAGATGGAAACGCGCAGAGGATCGCCCACCACCTGGGCGCTGAGCTGACCACAGCTGCATGAGGCAAGACGCGTGGGCATGGGGGTCTCCTTGGGGGCTGAGTTCAGGGCTGACCGCCGGCTTCGGCGAGCACCTCTTCATACACCGCCAGGTCGCTGGCGGAGAAACAGCAGAATGCCACCTCCCGCAGCTCGGGCGCTTGCGGCAATGCCGCCAGGACGGTCGCGACCGCCACGCGCGCCGCCCGTTCTATCGGGTAGCCGTAGATGCCCGTGCTGATGCTCGGGAAGGCGATCGACGCCGCGCCGGCCGCGCGCGCCAGCTCGAGGGCGCGCTGGTAGCAGGAGGCCAGCAGCGCCGGCTCACCCTCGCCGCCACCCCGCCAGACCGGGCCCACGGTGTGGATGATGTACTTCGCCCGGAGCAGATAGCCCTTGGTCAGCTTGGCCTCGCCGGTCTTGCAGCCGCCGAGCAAGCGGCAGGCGTGCAGCAGCTCGGGCCCGGCGGCGCGGTGGATGGCGCCATCGACCCCGCCACCGCCCAGCAGCGATGAATTCGCCGCGTTGACGATGGCATCGACCGACAGCGTCGTGATGTCGGCTCGAAGGGCACGAACGCTGGCTGGCATGGGGGCTCCTTGATCAAAAAAATTCACTCAGGCACGCAGCCAGCTGACCAGCAGCGGCACCAACACCAGGAAAGCCAGGCCGAAGCTCAGGTAGTTGCCGGTGCGCGGATCGAAGTCGGGCCACAGCTTCTGCCAGGACTTGCGCATCAGCAGCTTACCGACGGCGAGGTCGAAGCCCGCCATGAACAGGGCCAGCACCAGCCCCAGCAACAGATGCTGCCGCGCGCCGGCCAGGCCGATAGTCGGCACCAGCACCAGGCAGATCAGCAAGGCCAGCATCGAGCCCGTCAGGGCACTCAGCTTGATGGCGCGCTCCTTGCCGATGCGCGGAACCAGCAGCAGGGTGCGCGCAATGCCGTGCAGCGTCTCCGCGCCAGCGAGCACGACGCACAGCGACAGCACGCGCAGCAAAACATCGGCGGTGATCATCATCGGGCGACGCTCCTCGGTGGTCTGGGCCTGGCCCCAAGCCGCTGTCTGCGACGGCACTTCAGTTGTCCAAGGTTCGACATCAGGGGCCTGCCGCAGGCAAGCCTGCTATGCGGAGGGGTTCGGCAACAGCACCCGTTGATGCCGAGATGCCAGAAAGCCCGTAGCGAAACCAGCCCCGGCCAGGGCCCAAACCGCTGACGCGGCAAGCTGGAAGGCATTGAGCAGCTCAGGATACTTGACTGCAACGGGCACGATCAACAGAGCACGCAGCAGACACACAGCTGCAATGCCAGCCAAGCCCAGACGCAAAAAAGGGAGCTGACGGATGAGACCAAGCGCCGAGGCCGCATAAACGGCACACAGCGACATAAGCCCTGCAATGACTGTTGCACTGACCGGGGCCAGCCAAGTGCCCGCTTGGGCGGACGCCACGATGAACGGCGGAGCATCAAAGAACGCATACCAAGACGGGCCACCAAAAATTGCGGCGACGTGAATGGCAGAGCCCGCCGAGGCGATCAGCATTGCCAGAAAGATCCATCCCCTGCTCGGCGTCGTCATCTGCTGCCCAAGGTTCGATGCAAGGGCTTTGGCGTCACTTGGACTGCAGCGCGCCGCCCGGCAGAGGCAAAGAGGCCTGACCGAAGACGTAGCGCCAGCCTGACGCAAAGCGGACGTAGGTGTCGCTATACCAAAGACGATAGTCAAACGGCTTGCCGGCGCTGCTGCCCTTGAGCCAGAGAAGCGCGGTGACAACCGCTGTGTCACCCCAGACGCGAACGGTCCTCGAACTCGCCACTTGGTGTTCGTAGACGGTGACACCATCTCGCGCTGAAGCAAGCAACTCAGACTTTGAGTACGCCTTTCCAGTGCCCGTAGTGAGCACGAAGTCGTCCGAGAGGATTTGCGCCATTGAACTTGCGTCGCCCCTTTCAACGGCTGCCTGGTACTCAATGTCGAGGGCTTCGACAGCCCTGACGTCATCGACTTGAGCCGCTGTTGTCGGCACCGAGACGGCAATGGCCAGGAGGCCAAGAGCGACTCGGCGTGCCCAACGGGCGGACGATTCAGGCGAGAAGTGGGTCAGCAGCATGAAGGCTCTCCCGTGGTGTGCGAATTCGGCGACGCGGGGCCACCGAATTGCTTGCGTGGACGACTTGGTGACACTCGATCTTAGAGCTCAGCCGCGCCCGCAGGCCGCTGGCGGGAGAGAAGGATCAGGGCGAGGACTCGTCGGAATTGAAGTCTTCATCGAGCGCAAAGTCTCCGCGCTTGAAGGCCGCAATGAGCTCACGTGCCTCCGCGACATAGTTGGCAGGCACACGGATGCTGGCGCCGCCAACCGCTCCTGCCAGCAAAGAGTGCGCCTGCACAAGATTTGTGTCGCCAGCTTCGGCCGGCACGCCACCCGCGTTGAGGCAAGAGCAAAGCATGTGAGCCTCTGTTGGCGTCAAGTACCTTGCGACGATTGTCATGTCCCCCTGGTAGTCGCACTCGTCCACGACAGGCGCTTCGGCACGCGAGGGGACGGGCAGCCCGCGCCTGACAAGCTCCGACACTGCCGCGGCCTCCGCTTCCACCGTAAGGCCCCCGGAGGCGACACGGTCAGCGAGCTCGCGGTCATTGAGCATTTCGAACAGCGCGCTGAATTCTGACGTTGCCATGCTGTGATACCTAACGTTCAAGGTGAGGCGGCCACGGTGCTTTTCCGTTGGGCCTCGCCTCGACCGAGGGGTTAAGCGTCGCCTTTGGGGGGCTCCAGTGACTCACGATCGTAGTAGTCAACGGTGACCTCCGCACGGACCATCTTCCGAAGGGCCGGCGCGCCTGATGCAGACGAGAAGATGCCGACCTTGTTGGAGTCGGGGTACTCGCAAACCTCTGTCTCTGCCAGATTCGAAAGCGAGAGGTAGCGCAGTGGCGCGGTTCCCGTGTTGATGATCTGGTGCGCAACGCTGGCGTCCCCGGTGGGACAAGCGATGACGTCGTGTCTTCGGAGCCTGAAGCGCCTATCCCCGAAGCGAAGCTCACCTTCGCCCTCAAGGATGAGGAACATCTCCTCTTCCTCCCGGTGGGAATGAAACGGGCACTGTGTCTTGCCGGGTGGAAGTTCGGTGAGGTTGTAGCCCAACTTCCGAGCACCAATGCTCGCGCTGAACAAGGCACGCTTCGAGGTGTAGAAGCCGTTCTCCTCGATGTCGTTGAACTCAACTTCGTCGAGGTTCACGAAGGGTTTTGTCATAGGAACTCCATGCGATGGGCTGGATGCGACGGACGAGGCGCTTGAGCGGGCTCGAAAGCGCCGGCTAGGTCAAATGGCGCAAGGTCAGCGCCGCGGCCCAGTGGACCCCGATGGCCGTCTGCACGGCAAACGCCGCGAAGCGTAGATTGACGGCAGCCACGCTCAGTGATGCCAGGTGAATGCACGATTGAACGACCCGCGCCAGCACGAACCACATCGCCAGGGGATCGGTGACGGCAGTCTGGCCGGTAGCCAACGCCAGCAGCAACAGGCCACCAAAGACGGGAAGGCTCTCGACGCAGTTGGCATGGGCCCGAGCCAGTCGCTGCATGAAGGGCGAGAGGTTGGCGTTGTCGGGCGTGAACCCGTTCGATGGAACCCGGCCGCTCAGCACCAGCAGTGAACGAAGCACCTCCATGAGCAGGAGCAGTGCGAGCGCCCAGGATATGAACAGGGCGAGGGCCAGTGCGGAGTTGTTCATTGAACAGCAGCCTTTGCGAAAGGTTGAATGCTCGGTGCCAAAGACGAGCCTAGCCATGGACTGCGCAAATCTAGCACCTTGCTGGTCAGCGCCGGCATCGGCCAAGCCTTCCTGTTCCAGCTTGCGGCGCCGTTCAGCGCGCATTGGATGAAGACAGACCGAGTTTGCTCAGCTCCTCATACAAGCGGTCCACCGCCGAAGGCTCGTGGCAAGGGATGTGAGCGACTTGCTTCTCGCCACGCAGCACCCGAACGGAAGCGACGTTTGGCCCGCCATCGACACCGAAGGCGCCAGCGGCATGGTTGACGATGTAGTTGAACTCACCGCGTTCGAACGCAACTGTCCTTGACGCCCCCTTCGCCCAGGGCGCGTAGTCGAAAGTAAACGAAGACTGCGCAGGACTGGCATGCGCGCCGTGTTCAAGCTCAACATGGGCAGCGTCTCGTCCGAAACGGTAGATCAAGCGCCCTTCGTCTTGCTGCAATTCGCCAGTGGCGCAAAGAGACACCATCTTCTTGCCCGCGGTGCAGGAGAACACTACACGCTCCCCTGTCTTGCACAGCGATGCGGCACCACTGAGCGCTGGCAGAAGGCACAGCGAACACAGAACAGCAAGGCGAATGACGGGTCTCATTTGCGCCACCATGAAATTACCCCGCACAGAGTGAACACTGCACCAACGGTCATCAAGACGATGACGGGGCCGGGCCGCGGATTGCAAATCTATTCTCACTCGAAAGGAATAGAGCCTCGCTGAGCGATTCGTATCTGGGTCCGCAGCGCTGACGCATGCAACAAGGCCGGCTGTGGATTGGCAGTCTGATCTCTGTTCGACCTTTCAATACGTCGGCGTATACGACGGTCAAGGAGAATGGGGTAGGTCCTGCTATTCGAGCTTGAACCGGTGGCAGGTGCTTGCAAAATGGTTGGGCATCGCTATCGAATTCGTCGCAGGAATCTCGTTGCCTTCCTGCGTTGGATCAGCAACGGATGGAGGGAACTTCCATTTGGCCAACTGGCATCGCGCCGAGGCGGTGGATCCCACGTGATGCGTACCTCGCTCTGACTACGGAGATGATCTGGCTTTAGGAGTTGAGGACGAACGTCAAAGTGCGTTTCATGCGTCCCGTACCTCGATCCGTACTGGCAGGGTTCCAGTGATCCGGAAACTGCGTGGGGACGCATGGCTTGGCTTAGCTGAAAGAAGAACTGCGACGGATCCGTAATCTCAAGGCATGCGTCATAGCCAAAGCTGCGCATGACTTCGGGATCAAACACCTCTGTCATACAGAACAGATAGCAGTCAGGTGAGTGGACTTCTATTGCAACAGGGACACCAGGTTCTGCCGATGTCACTACCGTCGTAGCTCGTTCAGACTCGGCCAAACGAAGCTTGGGATATGCGGCGTTGAGCTCGTGCGCTGACAAACCAGCGATGCCGTGTCCTGAACTGAATGTAAACGTCTGAACTCCTTCACCTGCGTCGCCAATTTGGGCATGGTCGTAATTTCGGTACTCATATAGCGTGCCGACTCGAAAGACCCCTTGCCGAAGAATTGGATCCAAGTAGGCACTGTGGGTGTACTTGTAAAGCCGTTTGAAATGCACCGGTACAAAGCGTTTCATACAGGTCAGTCTGCTTTCGAGACGCCAAACAAGGTTTCAGGTTGCAGCAACGATTGCTTCATATGGCCATGTAGGGGGCCATATCTGACCAAAGATTGGTACGGGCAGCCATGGGCATATCTGCCTACCTACTCCTCGACGATCAGCATGAGCCATCCCGCGCCTTGGCATGCTCACCCGAGTTTAGCCACGCAACCATCAAGTCAGCCCGCCGGCACCTCCGGCCACGGCCGCTGCGCCCCGCGCATGCGCTCCCAGGCGCTCGCCATGCGCAGCACGCCGAGGTCGTCGAAGCGTTTGCCGATGATCTGCAGGCCGATGGGCAGGCCGGCGGCCGTGTAGCCGCAGTTGATGGACGCCGCTGGCTGCTCACTCATGTTGTAAGGCAGGGTGAAGGCGATGTGCTCGAAGGGGCGCTGGGGGTCGTTGATGGGGCTGGCCCATTCGGCCGGGAAGGCGGGGCCCGGGCTCACCGGCGAGAGCACGTAGTCGAAGGGTTCACAGGCGGCGATGGCGGCGTCGCGCAGCGCCGCCATCTGGCTGTAGCCATGGTAGAGCTCGGCCGCGGTCAGGCTGGCGCCGCGGTCCACCCAGGCGCGGATATAGGGCAGCACCTTGTTGCGGCGCGCCTCGGGCAGGGCCGAGATGTCGAGCCAGGAACGCATGCGCCAGAAGGCGTCGAGCCCGTCGATCATGGTGCGGGTGGAGAAGCCGCGCAGCGGCTCGACGCTGGCGCCGGCCGCCTCGAAGGCGCGCGCCGCGGCCTGCACGGCGGCGGCGGTCTCGGGTTCGACGGTGAGGCCCCAGCCGGCATCCATCATCAAGCCGAGCCTGAGGCCGCGCAGCGGCGGCATGTCCTGCTCGCCCAGGGCCAGCCAGGGGATGTTGTCCTGCCAGGGCAGGCTCATGCCATCGCGCCAGTCCGGGCGGCTGAGGTGGGCCATCAGCTGGGCTGCGTCGGCCACGGTGCGCGTCATCGGGCCGGCCACGCGGCCGGCGAAGGGCGGCTTGATGGGGATGCGGCCCAAGCTGGGCTTGAGGGTGAAGATGCCGCACCATCCGGCCGGCAGGCGCACCGAGCCGCCGATGTCGGTGCCCACATGCAGGGGGCCGTAGCCCGCGGCCGCTGCGGCCGCCGCGCCGGCGCTGGAGCCGCCGGGGTTCTTGGCTAGGTCCCAGGGGTTGCGGGTGAGCGCATGGAAGCTGGAGAGGCCGGAGCTGAGCATGCCGTAGTCGGGCATGGTGGTCTTGGCCAGCAGCACCGCGCCGGCCTCGCGCAGGCGTGCGGCCGGCGGGGCGTCCTCGGCCGCGGGCACCAGCTCGGTGGCGGCGGTGCCCAGCGGCATGGGGGTGCCGCGGGTGGCGATGTTCTCCTTCAGCGTGGCGGGCACGCCGTCCAGGCAGGCGCCCTGCGGACCCACCAGCGGCTCGCCCTGCAGCCAGCGCGCCTCGGAGGCGCGTGCCTGCGCCTGCGCGGCCTCGGCGTCGAGCGCATAGAGCGCGTGCAGCTGGCCCTCCCAGCGCTCGATGTGGGCCAGCACCGCCTGCGTCACCTCCACCGGGCTGAGCTGGCGAGCGGCGTAGGCGGCCACCAGCTCGGTGGCGCTCCAGTCGTGCAGGGGGCGTGAGGGCATGTCGGGGCTCGTCATCGTGCGGTTCCTTCCCAGCTGAGCGCGGCCAGGTCGTTGGCAAAGATCGGCATGTCGGTCCACAGGCCCTTGAGGCCGCGCTTGGCCACCGTGATCCACTGCGGCTGGTAGAGGTAGGCGGCCACGGCGTCCTGGGCGATCAGGCGCTGGGCCTCGCCCAGCAGCTTGGCACGCTCGGCCTCGCGCGGCACGTTCAGGATGCGTTGGTAGAGCGCGTTGAACGCGGCGCTCTCATAACCCCAGTAGTAGCCGGGCTTGGCGAAGTTGCCGAGGTCGTAGGGCTCCACATGGGCGATCAGGGTGAGGTCGAAGGCCTTGTTGGCATACACGCCGGAGAGCCATTGCGCCCATTCGATGTTCTCGATGCGTGCCCGGATGCCCACCTTGGCCAGCTGCGCCGCCACCACCTCGCCGCCCTGGCGCGCATAGGGCGTGGGCGGCAGCTTGAGGCTCAGCTCCAGCGGCAATGCCACGCCGGCCTCCTTCAGCAGCGCGCGTGCGCGCTCCGGGTCGTAGGGGTTGATCGCGGTGGTGTCCACATAGCCCAGCGCGCCGGGCACATAGTGGCTACCGATCGGCACGCCATAGCCATCGGCGGCGGCCTCGATGACGGCCTGACGGTCGATCGCCAGCGCGATGGCGCGGCGCACGCGCACGTCGTCGAGCGGCTTCTTGCGGTGGTTGATGGCCAGGATGGTCTTGGCGCGCGAGGCGCCCACCAGCACCTGGTAGCGCTGCGGCTGCGCCTTGAACTGCGCCAGGCTGCGCGCCGCGGCCACGCGCGGAAACACGTCGACATCGCCGCTCAGCAATGCCGCCACCTGGGCCGCGGGCTCGGAGATGAAGCGGAACTGCACGCGCTTGAGCGCCACCGCGCCCGCGTTGTTGTTGTTTCGGTAGCCCGGCCAGGCCTTCAGCGTCAGGCTGGCGCCGCGCGCCCACTGCGCCAGCTGGTAGGGCCCGGTGCCGACCGGCTGCGTGGCATTGCCGGCGGCGCTCTTGGGCTCGACGATGATGGCGGTGGCCTGGCCCAGCAGGAACAGGAAATCGGGCTCGATGCTCTTCAGGCCTATCACCAGGGTGTCGGGCGCAGGCGTGGCCAGCAGCGCGATATTGGCGAACACGCGCTTGTCCTTGTTGGCGCTCTTCTCGCCGGCGGCGCGCTCGAAGGAAAACTTCACCGCCGCGGCGTCGCAGGGCTCGCCGTTGTGGAAGCGCAGCCCCGGGCGCAGGCGGAAGGTGTAGGTCTTGAGGTCGGGCGAGACCTCCCAGCTGCTGGCCAGCAGCGGGCTCACGCGCCCATCCGCGCCGATCTTGGTGAGGGTCTCGAAGACGTTGTAGTGCACGATCTCGGCAATCGCCGAGGCCGCGCCCAGCGTCGGGTCCAGGCCCGGCGGCTCCAGGGTCATGCCCAGCACCAGGCTGTCACGCCCCTGGGCGTGCGCGGCCGGCAGCGCCAGCATGGCGGCGGCACTGCTCAGCAAGACCTTGCGGCGTCGAATCATCCGGAACTCCTCACGACCGGCGCATCTTGCCACGCGCTCACTCGCGCAGCCGCGGGTCCAGCAGATCGCGCAAGCCGTCGCCCAGCAGATTCAGCCCCAGCACGGTGAGGGCAATCGCCAGGCCCGGCCAGACGGCCAGCAGCGGCGCCTGGAACAGCCAGGTCTGGGCCTCGGCCAGCATGCGGCCCCAGGAGGGCTCGGGCGGCTGGCTGCCCAGGCCCAGAAAGGCCAGCGCCGCCTCCGCCAGGATGGCCAGGCCGAACTGGATGGTGGCCTGCACGATCAGCAGCGGCAGCAGATTGGGCAGCACATGCACCCAGGCAATCGCCAGCGGGCCGCGCCCGAAGGCGCGCGCGGCGCGCACATAGTCGCGCTGCCACTGCACCAGCGCCGCGCCGCGCGTCAGGCGCGCGTACACGGGCACGCTGTGCAGGGCGATCGCCAGCACCGCGACGGCAAGACCTGGCCCCAGCATGGCGGCGAGCAGGATGGCCAGCAGCAGGGCCGGGAAGGCATAGCCGAGATCGGCGGCGCGCATGATGAGCTCCTCGCACCAGCCGCGCCGCGCCGCCGCCAGCAGACCCAGGCCAGCCCCCAGCAGCAGGCCCAGGCCGGCCGCACAGGCGCCCACCAGCAAGGCATTGCGCGCACCCGCCATCAGCTGGCTCACCAGATCGCGGCCCAGGCCGTCGGTGCCCAGCCAATGGGCGGCGCTGGGCGGCTGCAGCTTGGCTAAAAGCTCGATCTCGGCGGGCGGCCAGGGCGTCCACAGCAGCGAGAGCAGGCCCGTCAGCGCCACCACCAGCACGATGGCGGCGCCGGCGCAGAAGCCGCGATGGCGCCGCGCGCGCGGCCAGAAGCTTGGCTCAGGCATCGGCACGCTCCCTGCGCAGGCGCGGGTCCAGCGCCAGATAGAGCAAGTCCACCACGAAGTTCAGCAGCAGCACCAGCGCCACCAGCAGCAGCACGCCATTGCGCAGCACCATCAGGTCGCGGTTGGCCACCGCCTGGAACAGCAGCCGGCCCAGCCCGGGCAGCTGGAAGATGTTCTCCACCACGATGGTGCCGGCCAGCAGGTTGGCGAACTGCAGGCCCATCACGGTGACGATGGGGATCAGCGCATTGCGCAAGGCATGGTGCAGCAGGATGCGCGGCTCGCTGGCGCCGGCGGCGCGCGCGCTGCGCACATAGTCCTCGCCCAGCACCTCCAGCAGGGCCGAGCGGGTGATGCGCGCCAGGATGGCGGCCTGGGTGAGCGCCAGCGCCAGCGCCGGCAGGGCCAGCGCCTGCAGCGCCGGGCCCAGGCCGCCGCCCTCGGCCGCGCGCCAGCCCGGGAAGCCACCGGCCGCGACCCATTGCAGCTTCACCGCGAACAGCAGCATCAGCAGGATGGCAAACCAGAAGCTGGGCGTGGCCAGCCCCAGCTGGCTCAGCAGCATCACCAGCAGATCGCCCGGGCGGCCGCGCCGCGCCGCCGCGTAGCCGCCCGCCACCAGCGCGATCAGCGCCGCCAGCGCCATCGCCAGCAGGGCCAGCGGCAGGGTCACCACCAGGCGCTCGGCGATCAGCTCGGCCACCGGCGCGCCATAGGCATGCGAAAGCCCCATCTCGCCGCGCGCCAGGCCGGCCAGCCAATCCAGGTAGCGCAGCGCGGCGGGCCGCTGCAGGCCCAAATGCTCGGCCAGCGCGGCCACCGCCTCGGGCGTGGCCTCGCTGCCCAGCATCAGCTGCGCCACATTGCCGGGCAGCACCTCCAGCAGCCCGAAGATCAGCGCCGTGGCCGCCAGCAGGCTGATCAGCAGGCTGGCCAGACGCCTCAGCAGATGGCGCAGGGGCATGGACGTGCTACTTGGCCGCCTGGACCGCCTTGAGCGCCTGCGCCGCCTTCAGCATCGCGCCGACATGGCCCTCGGGGCTCATGCTGGCATGCACGGCGGCGATCTTGCCGTCGCGCGATATCAGGTAGGAGATGCGGTCGGCCATGCCGGGCACGATCTTCAGCGCGGCGTCGTAGTCCTTCATGACCTTGGCGCCGGCATCGGCCGCCACCGCGAACTTGCCGCGGCAGGCCTCGGTGCTGAACTTTTTGAGCGTCTCGATATCGTCGTTGGACATGCCCAGCACCGTCACGTCCAGCGCCTTGAACTGCTCGGTGGCCTCGGAGAACAGATGCGCCTCGACGGTGCAGCCGCTGGTGAAGGCCTTGGGATAGAAGTACAGCAGCACCGGCCCCTGCTTGAGGCTGGCGGCCAGGCTGAACTTGTAGGGCGCGCCCGCCAGCGCGGCGTCGGCTGCGAAGTCGGGCGCCGGCGCGCCCACCGGCAGGGCGGCAAAGGCGGCGCTGCTCAGCAGCAGGGTGGCGGTGGCGCAGACGGTCTTGAGCTTCATGGGTGGCGTCCTTTCAGGAGCCCGCATGATGCCCTGCCTTCAAACGCCTGTGGGCGGCACGGGCATGGGGCACCCAGCCATGGCGCGCCCAGCGCCGCCACATCAGCAGGCCGCGCAGCCATTCGTCGGCGGCGTAGGCGATCCAGATGCCCACCAGGCCCAGGCCCAGCACCTGGCCCAACAGCCAGCTGCCGCCGGCCAGCACCACCAGCATCGAGGCCGCACCGGCCAGCACCGGATAGCGCGCGTCGCCGGTGGCGCGCAGCGCGTTGATCACCACCAGATTGAAGGTACGGCCGGGCTCCAGGATCACCGTCAGCCACATCAGGGTGACGGCCTGGGCGACGATGGCCTGGTCGTGCGTGAACAGGCGCAGCAGCCAGGGCGAGGCCAGCGCCGCCGCGGTGGCCACCGCCACGCTCACCAGCAGGCCGCGCCCCAGCGCGCGCCGCACCAGCCGGTGCGCGGCATGCAGCTGGCCGGCGCCGATCAGATGCCCGACCACGATCTCGGCCGCGAAGCCGGTGGCCAGGCCGAACAGCAGCACGAAGTACATCAGCTGCGAGGCATAGGAATGCGCGGCCAGGGCGCCGGCGCCCAGCTGGCCGGCCACCGCGATGCTGACCATGAAGGCCAGGCGGTAGGCGATGTTCTCGGCCGCCCCGGGCAGGCCGATGTGCAGCAGCCCGGCCAGCTCGCGGCGCGGCAGCCGCCACCAGTCGGCCCATTGCGGGCGCAGGCCCAGGCGGCTGCGCCACAGCCACAGATGCAGCAGCAGGCCGAGGCTGCGGCTGCACAGCAGGGCGAGGGCAAAGCCCGGCAGGCCCAGCCATTGCATGAAGGGCATCGCCAGGCCCAGCTGCACGATCTGCATCGCCACCAGCACCGCCAGGGTGTCGCGCGTGCGCAGATGGGCCCGCATCACGCTGGCCATGGAGGCGTTCCAGGCATCCAGCAGCATCGCGGGCGCGAGTGCCTGCAGCAGGGGCGCGGCCAGCGGCAGCACCTCGGGCGGCGCATTCAGCAGGCTTAACAGCGGCGCGGCGGCCAGCGCCGCGGCCAGGGCGGTGAGCCCGCCGATCCAGCTGCTGGCACCCAGGGCGGCGCGCGCGCTGGCATCGGCGAGCTCGCGCCGCCCGCCGCCCAGGCTCTGCGTGATCACCACGCTGATGCCGGCACCGACGATGCGAAACAGGATGAACAAGGTGCCCGCCACATGGTTGGCAAGCGCGAAGCCGGCACCCGCGCTGTCCGAGATGCGTGCCGCCAGCAGGGTGCCGATCAGGCCCACCGCAATGCCCAGGCAAAGCTCGAGGAACAGCGGCCAGGCGAGCGAGAACAGGCGGGGTTGTTGCATGGGCGGGGCAGCGGGAAGGACGCCGCGGCATCCTAGTGCAGCGGCCGCGCCGGCGCTGTACCCGCTAGGTAACCGGGGGCGCCTGCAGCAGCTCGTCGGCCAGCCATTGCTGCAGCGCGCCCAGCGCCACGGCGGCGGCCTGTTCGGGCCCTTGCGCCAGTGCTGCCGCCTCGCACAGATGCGCAAACGTGCCGGCCGCGCTCAGCAGGCTTTGCAGCAGCGCAGCTTCCTCGACAGCGAGCGAGCGCCAGCGCGTCTCCAGGCCCTGGCGCCAGACCAGCAAGCCATGGGCCTGCGCCAGTGGCGCGGGCAGCTCGGGTTCGGCCGCGCCGCTGCGGTGCTGGCGCAGCGCGCGCCAGACCGGCTCCACCGCCCAGTCCAACGCCAACAGCCGCACGCTGGGCTGCGGCCGCAGCGGCAGGCCGGCCCATGCCTCGGGCGCCAGCGCCTGCAGATGCGCAAGCGTCATCGGGGTGGCCGCAGCGGCGTCGAAGGCGCCGCGCAGGGCCCAGTCCATGCGTGCCAGATCGCACAGCGCCGCATGCGGCAGCCGCGCGGCGTAAGGCCCGTCCATGAAGTCGGCCAGCGCATCGCCATACCAGCGTATCGAGGCCTGCTGCGAGGGTTTCGCCTCGATATAGGCATGGCCCAGCGCATCGAAGGCCGCGTCGCCCATGGCCAGGGCCAGCACCTCGTAGTTGTCGCGCAGCGCGCCCAGCAGGCGGGCGCGGTAGGCATGGGCATAGACGGCCAGCCGCGCCAGGCTGCGCTCGGTCAGCAGGCCGGCAAGCGTCTGATCGGCGGCACGCCCCTCCAGCACGGCCGCCTGCAGCACGCGCTGCTGTGCCAGCAGGCTCATATGAAAGCTCCCAGCGCGGCGGCCGGGGTCAGGTCTTGCGCGACGCGCCGTGCCACATCGCGTGCGGTGGCCAGTTCGGCCAGCAGATCGGCCAGCGGCGGGATCTGGTCGTCGCGCTCGATCATGCTGGGCTTGGGGCCCAGCCGGTTCAGTGCGTAGGCATAGAGCTCCCAGACCGCGGGGCAAACCGCGTGGTCGTGGGTGTCGATCACGAGCTCGCCCAGGTCCTCATGGCCGGCCAGATGGATCTGCACCACCTGCGCGGCGGGCATGCGGTCGATATAGGCGCGCGCGGCGCGCAAGGCGTTCGCCGGGCCGCTCCCAAGAACGCCTTGGCCCCCTCGGGGGGCCGTCCGTGTACCCATGGACGGGGGGCTCCATTCCTCGTGGTTGCGGGCCGACACGTAGACGTTGTTGACGTCCAGCAGCAAGCGGCAGCCGCTGCGCCTGAGCAGCTCGGCCACGAAGCTGGCCTCGTCCATCTCGTCGGCCGCAAACGCCACATAGCTGGAGACGTTCTCCAGCACCAGCGGGCGCTGCAGCAGCTCCTGCACCTGCGCGATGCGGCCGCACAAATGGCGCAGCGAGGCCTCGGTGTAGGGCATGGGCAGCAGATCGTGCAGATTGCGATGGTCCACGCCGGTCCAGCACAGATGGTCCGACAGCCAGGCGGGCTGAATGCGATCGGCCAGCGCCTTCAGCTCGCGCAGATAGTCCAGGCTGAGCGGGTCGGCGCTGCCGATGGAGAGCGACACGCCATGCATGACGACGGGGTAGTCGCGCCGCAGGCGTTCCAGATGCCAGAGCGGCTTGCCGCCGGGCACCAGGTAGTTCTCGGAAATGATCTCGAGCCAGTCCGGCCGCAAGCCGGCCGGCAGGGGCTCGGCGAGGGCCTGGTAATGCTCGGTCCGGAGGCCCAGGCCGAAGCTATCGGGTTGGATGCTGGACATGGGCGCTCCCGGCGAGTTCGGCCGCTTACTTTTCCACCTTGCCACCGGCCTTGGTGCATTCGGCCGCGCTGGCCTTGCTGACCCAGCCCTGGCCCTTGCAGCTGTTGTGGCCCTTGCATTCGCTCTTGGCGGTCTTGCACTCGGAGCTGCCCTTGCAGCTGTTGATGCCGGAGCACTTGACCATGCCGTCGTCGGCGGCCTGCACGGCGGTGCTGAAGCCGGCGGTGGCAAACAGGGCGGCAGCGGCGGCGGCGATGGACAGGCCGGTAGAAACGGTCTTGAGGGTTTGTTGCATGTGAAGCTCCTGAGATGAATGAAGGAATCGTTGAGGTTGCTTGAACAACAGGCCGTGGCGGCGTTGCCTTGCCCACGACTTGTGAGCTTGTGTCGCGCCTGCCCGGCCTGGCCTTACATACGCGTCGAAGTTTTTTTTGGATGCGGATTACCCTCGGTTATGCCCGCGGGCCCGCCATTCATTAGCCAGGGCCGGCCAGGCCCCGTAGAGTCGGGCCCATGCTCAAGACCGAGACGCCCAGCACCGCCCACCAGAACCTGGATGAATACGAGGCGCCGGCCCTGATCGCCGCCTTTGTGGACGACCAGGGCGAGGCAGTGCAGGCGGTACGCGCCGCCGCGCCGCAGCTGGCGGCGGCGGTGCAGGCCGCCCTGCCCCGCATCCGCGCCGGCGGCCGGCTCATCTATGTGGGCGCCGGCACCTCCGGCCGGCTGGGCGTGCTGGACAGCGTGGAGCTCTACCCCACCTTCTCCTGGCCGCATGAGCGCGCGCTGGCCCTGCTGGCGGGCGGGCCCGGCGCCATGTTCGAGGCGGTGGAGGGGGCCGAGGACGACGCCGCCCAGGGCGGCGTCGACGTGTTGTCTTTGCAGCTCACGCCGAACGACGTCGTGCTGCTGCTCGCCGCATCCGGCGCCACGCCCTATGTGCTGGGCGCCCTGCAGGCGGCGCGCGCCGCCGGGGCGTTGACCCTGGGCTTTGCCAACAACCCGGGTGCGCCGGTGTCAGGTCTTGCCGAGATCGGCATCGTGCTGGACACCGGGCCCGAGGTGATCTCGGGCAGCACGCGGCTGAAGGCGGGCAGCGCGCAGAAGATCGCGCTCAACACCTTCTCCAGCGCGCTGATGGTGCAGCTGGGCAAGGTCTACGGCAATCTGATGGTGGACCTGAAGGCCACCAATGCCAAGCTGCTGCGCCGCGCCCTGGACCTGACCATGCGCGCCAGCGGCGCCGACGAGACCCGCGCCGAGGACATGCTGCGGGCCTGCGACCATTCGGTGAAGCTGGCCATCGTGGCGCTGCGGCGTGGCTGCACGCCGGCGCAGGCGCGCGCCGCGCTGCAGGCCGCCGACGGCAGCGTGCGCCGGGCGCTGCGCTGATGATGGCGGCGCCACGCAGCCCCTGGGCCTGGATCCCCAGCCTCTACCTGCTGCAAGGCATCCCCTATGTGGTGGTGATGACGCTCTCGGTGGTGATGTACAAGAACCTGGGGCTAAGCAACACCGAGATCGCGCTCACCACCAGCTGGCTCTACCTGCCCTGGGTGATCAAGCCGCTGTGGTCGCCCCTGATCGAGTTGCTGGGCAGCAAGCGGCGCTGGATCTGGGCGCTGCAGTTCCTGGTCGGTGCGGCGCTGGCCGGCGTGGCCCTGGCACTGCCGCTGCCGGCCTGGTTCCAGCTCAGCCTGGCGGTGTTCTGGCTGATGGCCTTTGCCTCGGCCTCGCACGACATCGCCGCCGACGGCTTCTACCTGCTGGCGCTGCAACAGCACCAGCAGGCCGCCTTCGTGGGCGTGCGCTCGACCTTTTACCGCATCGCCAATATCGCCGGCCAGGGCGGGCTGGTCTATCTGGCGGGCGTGCTGCAGGAGCGCAGCGGCGGCAACATGGCCACGGCCTGGAGCCAGGTCTTCATGCTGCTGGCCGCGGCCTTCGTGCTGCTGGCGCTCTACCATCTCGCGCTGCTGCCGCGCCCGGCGGCGGATCGCCCGGCCGCGCACACCGGCCGGCCCGTACGCGAGTTCTTCGCCGTCTTCAAGGCCTATTTCCGCAAGCCCGCCATCGGGGTGATCCTGGGCTATCTGCTGCTGTACCGCTTCCCGGAGGCGCAGTTGCTGAAGCTGGCCACGCCCTTTCTGCTGGACGCGCCGGCGCAGGGCGGGCTGGGCCTCAGTACCAAGGAGGTCGGCATCGCCTATGGCACGGTGGGCCTGACGGCGCTGACCCTGGGCGGCCTGCTGGGCGGCTGGATCATCTCGCGCGTGGGCCTGAAGCGCGCGCTCTGGCCGCTGATCCTCAGCATGCATGTGCCCAACCTGGTGTTCCTGCTGATGGCGCTCATGCATCCCGGCAGCCTGTGGCTGGTGAGCGCGGCGCTGGCGCTGGAGCAGTTCGGCTACGGCCTGGGCTTCACCGCCTATCTGATGGTGATGATTCTGGTGGCCGAGGGGCCGCACAAGACGGCCCACTATGCGATCTGCACCGGCTTCATGGCACTGGGCATGATGCTGCCGGGCATGTGGAGCGGCTGGCTGCAGGCGCAGATCGGCTACCCCTGGTTCTTTGCCTGGGTGCTGCTGGCGACGCTGCCCTCGTTCGCGATGACGGCCCTGCTCAAGGTGCCCGAAGGCTTCGGCAAGAAGGAGGCCGGCGCGTGAGGCACGACGAGCAGCGCCTGGCCAGCCTGGACGCCTTCCGCGGCTTCACCATAGCCGCCATGCTAGGGCCTGCCTGCTGTTCGGCAGCTTCTACTGGCTGCTGGACGCCATGCCCCTGCCGTTGCTGCGCGCGCGCCTGACGCGCTGGGCCAGGCCGTTGCAGGTGTTCGGCATGAACGCGCTGTTCATCTTCGCGCTCTCGGGCCTGGTGGCCAAGCTGCTGGGCTTCGTCAAGCTGGCGCAGCCGGACGGCAGCCAGCGCACGCTCAATGCCCTGCTGTATGCACCCATCCAGGCCCTGGAGATGGCACCGCGCAATGCCTCGCTGCTGTTTGCCCTGGCTTTCTGTGCCAGCATGTACCTGGTGGCCTGGGTCATGTGGCGCAGGCGGTGGTTTGTGAAGGTTTGAGATTGCATGCAACGACGTAAGGCCCTGACGGCCGTGGCGATGATGGGCTTGGCCGGCTGCGCGCCCCTGCCCATCCCGCCGGCCGAGCCGCCCGCCCCGCCGGCCAAACCGCCGGCGCGCGAGTTCCGCGCCGCCTGGGTGGCCACGGTGGCGAATATCGACTGGCCCAGCCGCAAGGCCTTGAGCAGCGCCGAGCAAATTACCGAGATTCACGCCCTGCTGGACCGCGCCGCGGCGCTCGGGCTCAACACCATCATCCTGCAGGTGCGCACCAGCGCCGACGCGCTCTACCCCTCGGCGCTGGAGCCCTGGAGCGAATACCTGAGCGGCACACAGGGCCAGGCCCCTGAGCCCTTTTACGACCCCCTCGCCACCTGGGTGAGCGAGGCCCATGCGCGCGGCATCGGGCTGCACGCCTGGTTCAATCCCTACCGCGCGCGCCAGAGCCAGGCGCGCTCGGCGGCCGCGGCCGGCCACCTGAGCCAGACCCGGCCGGACTGGGTCAAGCGCTATGGCGACCAGCTATGGATCGACCCCGGCGAGCCCGCCGCCGCCGCGCACACGCTGGCGGTGGTGCGCGATGTGCTGCAGCGCTACGACGTCGACGGCATCCATATCGACGATTACTTCTACCCCTACCCGGTGCAGGACGGTAGCGGCAAGCAGGAGCTCGACTTCCCCGACGAGCCGAGCTGGCAGCGCCATGGCCAGGCCACGGGCCTGAGCCGTGCCGACTGGCGCCGCGACAACGTCGACCGCCTGGTGCAGCAGCTCTACCAGCTGGTGCGTGAGCTGAAGCCCTGGGTCAAGCTGGGCATCAGCCCCTTCGGCTTGCCGCGCCCCGATCTGCGCCCGGCCGGCATTGCCGGCTTCTCGCAGTACGACAAGCTCTACGCCAACGTGGAGCGCTGGCTGCGCGAGGGCTGGCTGGACTATCTGGCGCCCCAGCTCTACTGGCCGCGCGCGCAGGCCGCCCAGGCATTTGAGCCGCTGCTGGACTACTGGCATGGCCAGAACCCGCTGGGCCGCCATATCTACCCGGGCCTGTTCACCAGCCGCATTACCGACAAGCCCGACAGCTGGCCGGTGGACGAGATCCTGGCCCAGATCGCGCTCACGCGCGCACGTGCGCCCGGCTCGGGCCATGCCCATTTCAGCATGGTGGCGCTGGCGCAGAACCGGCGCGGCCTGGCCGATGCCTTGCTGGCCGGGCCCTATGCCGAGCCGGCCCTGCCCCCGGTTATGCCCTGGCTGGCTCCCAGGCCTTAAGGACCCTCTAGAGGAACTCGGCGCGGATGTCGACCGTGGAGGCCTGGCCGACCTGCTCGACATGCGCCGCCAGCCAGGCCTCGGCCTGTGCGCGGCCGGCATCGCGCAGCTCGCACAGATAGGCCCAGCCGACATCCAGCTTGCTGCTGGCCGCCTGGGCCGCCATCAGCTCGTCGCAGCGTATCGAGTGGATGCGCATGCGGCGCGCGTCCGCGGGCGCCAGCTTGCCGCGGTCGATCAGGCTGGTGACGAAGGCGATCGCGCGCATCTCGCGCATCAGCGAGGAGTTGAAGCTGATCTCGTTGACGCGGTTGGCGATCTCGGCCGCCGTGCGCGGCACGCCCCGGCGCACCAGCGGGTTCACATGCACGATCAGCACGTCGGCGCTGACGTCCTCATAGATGAGCGGGAAGATCGCCGGGTTGCCCATGAAGCCGCCGTCCCAGAAATACTCGCCGTCGATCTCCACCGCCTGGAACAGGCTGGGCAGGCAGGCGCTGGCCAGCACCGCATCGGCCGTGATCTCGCTGCCGCTGAAGACGCGGATCTTGCCGGTCTCGACATTGGTGGCGCTGAGGAACAGTTTCAACGGCAGTGCCCGGCGCAGCGCGTCGAGATCCACGCACTGCTGCAGCAACTGGCGCAGCGGGTTGATATTGAGTGGGTTGAGCTGGTAGGGCGAGAAGGCCTGCAGCAGGCTGCCCGCCCACCAGTATGGGGGCGAGAACTCGGGAGGCAGCGCCCGTTGCCAGCCCTGCATGAAAGCTTCCAGCCAGGGAGCTTGCCAGGGCGTCAGCCGGCCGGCCGCGGCCACCGCCCGCCAGAGCCCGGCGAGCGCCTGCCGCGCGCCCTCGGGCCCGCCGCGCCGCATGCCGTCGGCCAGGGCCACCGCGTTGAGGCTGCCGGCGCTGGTGGCGCTGATGGCCTCGATGCGCAGGCGTCCATCGGCCAGCAAGGCATCCAGCACGCCCCAGGTGAACGCGCCATGCGAGCCGCCGCCCTGCAGCGCCAGATTGATGGCTTTGGCAGTGGGTCTGGATGCTTGGGCCATGGATTCCCCGAGGTCTGGAAGCATCATGCCCCAGCCCGGCTGCCGCATCCGACCCCTGGATGTGGACTTTGAGCAACGGCCGGCAAAAAACATGCAAGCCCCAGTTCGCCCTCGCAGGGCGCCAAAACCCGGGGCTGGTACCCACGAGTGCACCAGCCTGGGGCCGGCTCGTGGCCGGCGCAGCAGCCGCCACCCGGCCTATGTGGGCCACAGGACACACTCTGTGACAAGGTCACAAAAGCTCAATATCCAGGCCCCAGACTGCACCCCGTGGACGACCGAATCCGCACCGCTTTCGCGCCGCCAGGCATGGCGCGGGGCAGGCCCAGGACCTGGCAATCCTGGGAACGCGCGGATTGAAGTGAAAAGGCCCCGCTGGTAGGCTTTTTACTTGGATAGAAGTGGGATGAGTGCGAGTTGGCGCGCTTGTCCGGCCTGCCGAAAACCCTTTGAAGACCCCCTGGGGCCATTTTTTTGCCGGGAAACTGCAACGTCAAACGTTTGCGGACCGGCTTCAAGGTACTTCGGCGCGCCAGGATTCGGTCACTGAATTCTCAACATGGAGCATGCAGGATGAGCAGCGTTAAAGATTGGTCTGGATTTTCGAGGACGGCACTCAGCGTGGCCGTTGCCATCGTCGCGGCAGCCCCCGCGTTCGCGCAGAACACCACCTCGGCCGTGGGCGGCCGTGTCACCGGCGCTGATGGCAAGCCGGTGGCGGGCGCCACGGTGAGCATCGTGCACCGCGAGTCGGGCTCGGTGAACAACTTCACCACCGATGCCGAAGGCCGCTACAGCGTGCGCGGCCTGCGCGTGGGTGGCCCCTACACGGTGACCGCGAGCAAGGGCAGCGAGAAGGAAAGTCGCGACGGCGTCTACCTCGCCCTGGCCGAATCGCTGAACCTGGACCTCACCCTGGGCGGCAATGTGCTGAGCCAGGTGGTGGTGACCGGCAGCGCCGTGGCGAGCAAGTTCGACAGTTCGAGCCAAGGCGCCGGCACCAGCCTGGGCCGCAAGGAGCTCGACGCCTACGCATCGATCCAGCGCAATCTGCAGGACTATGCGCGTCTGGATCCGCGCCTGGCACAGACCGACAAGGAGCGAGGCGAAATCTCGGCGATGGGCCAGAACACGCGCTTCAACTCGATCACCGTCGACGGCGTGTCGATCAACGACACCTTCGGCCTGGAGGCCAACAACCTGCCCACTGCCAAGCAGCCGATCTCGATCGACGCGATCCAGGCGGTGCAGGTCAACCTCTCCAACTACGACGTGACCCAGAAGGGCTACACCGGCGCCAACATCAACGCGGTGACCAAGTCCGGTACCAATGAGTACAAGGGCAGCGTCTATTACGTCTACCGCGATGACAGCATGGCCGGCCAGCGTTACAACCGCGGCAACCAGAGCTACTTCCAGCCCTCGACCTTCAAGGAAGACACCAAGGGTTTCACCCTGGGTGGTCCGATCATCAAGGACAAGCTGTTCTTCTTCGCCAATTACGAAGAGCTGCACAGCACCCGTTCGACCCCCAGCTTCGGTCCGGTGGGCAGCGCCCTGACCAATGTGGGCATCACGCCCGCCCAGATCGACGCCGCCGTCAAGGTCGCCAAGGACAAATGGGGCATCAACGTCGGCAGTTCCGACATCCCCGCTGGCGTCGAGCTGATGGTCAAGGACTACCTGCTCAAGCTGGACTGGAACATCACCGACAAGCAACGCGCCAATCTGCGCTACACCAAGACCGAGCAGACCGAGCCCATCTTCGCCGGCTTCAGCTCGACCTCGCTGTCGCTGAACTCCTACTGGTGGAACCAGGGCAAGAACATCGAGACCGTGGTGGGCCAGTGGTTCGCCGACTGGACCGACAACTTCTCGACCGAGTTCAAGGTTTCCAGCCGCAAGTACGACAGCGTTCCCCGCAACAACGCCAATCTGCCGCAGATCCAGCTGACCTTCACCGGTGCTGCCGTGCCGGGCACGGCCAGCGGCGACCGCTCGCTGTTCTTCGGTACCGAGAACAGCCGCCACTTCAATGTGCTGCGCACCGACACCAAGGACGCCTATTTGGCCGGCACCTGGCTGAAGGACGACCACGAGGTCAAGTTCGGCGCCGACTACAGCGGCAACGATACCTACAACGCCTTCCTGCAGAACACCAAGGGCACCTACACCTTCCGCGGGGCGGATCCGGTGGCCTTGTTCCAGGCCGGCACGCCCTCCACCTATGTGGTGCAGCTGCCGCTCGTCGGCAAGTCGCTGGAAGACGGCGTGGCGCAATGGAAGATGAACAACCTGGGCCTGTTCGTGCAGGACACCTGGACGGTCAACAACAAGCTGAACCTGACCCTGGGTGCACGCATCGACCAGGTCGACCTCCCGGACGCGCCGCTGTTCAACCAGGCGGCCATGACCAAGTTCGGCTATGACAACAGCAAGACCATGGACGGCGCCAGCCTGTTCCAGCCGCGCTTCGGCTTCAACTACACGCTGAATGCCAAGGCCAAGGAAAAGCAGCAGCTGCGCGGCGGCTTCGGCCTGTTCCAGGGTGCGGCCGCCAATGTCTGGCTGTCCAATCCCTTCTCCAACACCGGCATGGCCACGGCCAATCTGAACTGCAACACCACCAGTCCGAAGTGCCCGCCCGGCCTGGTGTTCAATCCGGATGCCGACAACCCGACCTCGATCACCGGTGTACCGCCGGCCGCCAACATCGACTTCCTGGCACCGAATCTGCGCCAGCCCTCGGTCTGGAAGATGAACCTGGCCTTCGACGCCGAGCTGCCCTACAGCCTGGTCGCCGGCGCCGAGCTGGTGCTGACCAAGAACAAGGACAGCATCAATTACCGCAACCTGAACCTGGGTGCGGTCACGGCCACCGGCCCGGACGGCCGTGAGCTGTACTACAACGCCGCCGCCCTGGACGGCACGAAGTGCTGGAACGGCGGCCCCGCACTGACCAGCGGTTGCGGCGGTTCCAACCGCGCCAACCGCGACACCGCCTGGGGCAATGTGATCCTGGCCGAGCGCAGCAGCAAGGGTGGTGGCCAGGCGCTGACCCTGTCGCTGGGTCAGAACAACGCCGGCTGGAACTGGTCGACGGCCTACACCTACACCACCGCCAAGGAAGTCAGCCCGCTGACCTCCTCCACCTCGTTCTCGAACTATGCGAACCGCGCTGTGTTCAACCCGAACGAGGACATCGCGTCCAAGTCGTCCTACCTGATCCAGAACCGCTTCAGCGGCGCGCTGAACTGGTCCAAGGCCTTCATCGCCCAGTACAAGACCACCGTCGGTCTGGTCTACGAAGGCCGCTCGGGCAAGCCCTACAGCTGGACCTTCAAGAACGACATGAACGGCGACGGCATGAACGGCAACGACCTGATGTACATCCCGAAGGCACCGGGCTCGGGTGAGGTGATCTTCCGCGGTGCGCCCAACAGCGGCATCACCTCGGCAGCGCAGGCCGAGGCACGCTTCTGGGACATCGTGGCAGCCAACCCGGATCTCGACGCCGCACGCGGCAGCGTGATCGGGCGCAACACCGCCAAGTCCAAGTTCGCCAACACCTTCGACCTGCGCCTGAGCCAGGAAGTGCCGGGCCTGTTCGCCGGCCACAAGGGCGTGATCACGATGGACTTCCTCAACATCGGCAACATGCTCAACAAGAGCTGGGGCCGCATCGACGAGATCGTGTTCACCCAGGGTGGCGGCAACGGCGGCAACCGCCGCGGCTTCGTCAACTTCGCCGGCATGCAGAACGGCAAGTATGTCTACGGCGTGACCGGCCTGGACGACTACGAGACGCGCCAGAACAAGGGCGAATCGCAGTGGGCCGTGCAGGTCACCGCGAAGTACGAGTTCTGACAAGAACCCGCGCGCTTGCGTGGCACACAGGGCTCCTTCGGGAGCCCTTTTTCTTTCATGGCCGTGCCCACTCGATGCTGGCCTCGAAGCCGCGTCCGCCCGCGCAGGGCGAGCGCAGCCGCAGCAGCGCCCCCGACTGCTCGGCGATCTTGTGCACCAGGGCCAGCCCCAGCCGCGCCTGCGGCCCCTGGCCCAGGGTCAGGTCTTGCCTGAGCTGTGCCAGCCGGCCGGCATCCAGGCCCGGCCCGTCGTCGCGCACGCACAGGCGCGCCGGCTCCACCAGCAGCTCGACGTTCGCCTCCGCGCCGCCGTGCAGGCGCGCGTTGTGCACCAGATTGCGCAGCGCGATGCCCAGCGCGTCCATGTCGCCCAGCACCAGGGCCGGGGCCTCGCACAGATGCAGCTGCGGCGGGCGCTGGCCGCCATGCTCGAACTCGTCCAGCACCAGGCGCGCCAGCAGCTTGAGGTCCACCGGCTCGCGGCGCAGCGCCAGGCCGGCATCCACCCGCGCCAGCTCCAGCAGGCGCGCGGCCAGCGCGCTGACGCGGTCCAGCTGCTTGAGCACCGCGCCGGCGCGCTCGGCCTGCGCCGGCGGCGCCGCCGGGCCCAGCACCTGCAGCAGGCGCTGCACCTGGGCGCGCGCCGCCGCCAGCGGGGTGCGCAACTCATGCGCCATCTGGCCGGCGAAGGCGCGCTCGGCCTCCACCATCATCTGCTGGCGCGCCCGCATCGCATTCACCTCCTGCAGCAGCGGCAGCCATTCCTGCGGCATGCCCTGCAGCGGCAGGGCCACCTGGGCATCGCCTCGCAGCGCCTGCTGCACCGGCGCCAGGCTGCGGAAGCTGGCGCGCAGCAGCAGGTGCAGGATCAGCCAGCTCACCGGCAGCAGGGCCAGCAGCGGCAGCAGCATCGCCAGCGCGGCCTCCCACAGCACCTCGGCGCGGTGCGCCAGCGGCTCGGCCACCAGCACGCGGTAGGCGCTGGCGCGCGAGTCCAGCACCGCCACGCGCCAGGCGCCATGGTTCAGCAGGCCCGGCCGCACCGCCGGCGCCAGCTGCGCCTCGGGCGCGCGGTGCGAGCGCCAGCGCAGGTGGCCCTGCGCGTCCAGCACCTGGTAGACGACGAATTCATCATGCGCGGCAAAGCCCGCCGGCGCGCCCTGCAGGGTCACGCTGCCCAGCACCGCATCGCCCAGGCCCAGCAGATGCTGGCCGGTCTCGACCAGGGCGCTGTCCAGCACCTCGTCGGTTTCCTCCTGCACAGCCAGCAGGGCCGCGCCGCTGCCCAGCAGCCAGGCCAGTACGAGCGCCAGCAGCAGGCGCCGGTGCAGGCGCCGCTCCAGGCTCCAGCCGGCGGTGGCGTTGTCAGGCCTCAAAGCGATAGCCCAGGCCGCGATGGGTGCTGATGCGCGCCGGCCCCAGCTTCTTGCGCAAGCGGCTGACGATCACCTCCAGCGAGTTGCTGCTGCTGTCGGCATGGCTGAGCGGCGCCAGCGCCGTCTCCAGCCGGTCGCGCTCGACGATGCGGCCGGGCGCGGCGGCCAGGCATTTCAGCAGGGCCCATTCCATCGCGGTGAGCTCCAGCGCCCGCCCGCCACGGCGCGCGCAATGCTGGCCCAGATCGAGTTCCAGATCGCCCAGCGCCGCCAGGCCGGGCGGCTGGGCACGCCGCCACAAGGCCTCGATGCGAGCCAGCAGCTCGTCCAGGTCGAAGGGCTTGGTGAGGTAGTCGTCGGCGCCGGCGCGCAGACCCTGCACGCGCTCGGAAATGCGCTCGCGCGCCGTCAGCACCAGCACGGGCAGGCGCAGGCCCTGGGCGCGCCAGCGGCGCAGCAGGGTGAGCCCGTCGCCGTCCGGCAGCTGCAGGTCCAGCAGGGCCAGCTCGGGCGGCGGCAGCGCGGCCGCCTGCGCCAGCAGCTTGCACCAATGCACCCGCAGGCCGGCCGCCTCGAGATGCTCGCAAACCGCCTGGCCCAGATCGATGTCATCCTCGACGAGCAGCACTTGCATGCGCGCATCATCGCGCCGGGCGGCCGGCGCGCAGCGGGCCGCGCGCGCGCTCAGTTGCGCTGAATCAAGTCGCGGCGGCGCCAGACCAGGCCCACCATGCCCAGGCCCAGCATCAGCCAGGTGGAGGGCTCGGGCACCGCGGCGATATTGCCGTTCAGGTTGATGGCGACGTTCTGCGCGCCGATGAACTCGCCCACCTCGCTGGGGTCGGCATGAGAGTCGCCCAGCAGCGGCTTGGCCTCGTGGTTCTCGGGGTCGAAGGCGCCGATGTAGTGGTAGAACTCATAGCGCCGCACCACCGACTCGGACTTATCACCCACCGCCGCCAGGCCGCCATTCTCCAACTGGCCCGCGTTCGGGTTGCCGGGGTCGGTCTGCAGCAACTGCCATTCGATCTCGGTCTTGCTCTTGGCCGCCTGGATCTTGGGGTCGCCGCCCATCAATTCCTCCAGGCCGATCTTGTCCTCGAACTCGGTGGTGTAGACCTTGACCCAGACCGGCTCGCCGAACTGCGGCTCGGGCGTTTCCGGCGGCGGCGGCGCCTGGATGCGCGCCACCACCACCGGCGGCTGGGCCGGCACGGGCGAGGGAATGACCTGCCAGGCGGGCGCCGGCAGCGCCGCCGTCACCGGGCTCAGCACGCCCGAGCCGGGGCTGCTTTCCACCAGCCAGCTGTAGCGCGTCTGGCTGGCATTGCCCACCGTGCCGACGCCGAAATGGTCGCAGGGCGTGCTGGGGCCATAGCCGATGTTGCCTCCGGTCCAGCAGCTCTCGCCCGGGGTGTTGAACACGCCGCTGGGCGTGCCCACGTTCCACACGCCGGCGGCAAAGCTGGCCTTGTAGGTGACGCGCACGCCGAACACGCCGCCGACGTTGTACTCGGTGACTTCGGGGGCGCCATAGCGCTCCACCGTGGTGGGGAAGCCGCGGCCGGCGCCGCCAAAGGTGTCGGTGATGTCACCCAGATGCAGGCCTTCGAGCTCGATCTCGAAGCCATGGGCGGTCTGACCGGTGTCGTTCACGACGTCGAAATTACCCAGCGTGCCGAACACGCTGGCAGCCGCCCACAAGGGGCTCAACAAACCCAGGCTCAGGACCAGGGGACGCAGGGACGGACATGGCTTCATCATGATGCGGCACTCCTGTAGGCAACAGCGGCGCCAGCATGGGCGCGCAAGATGAACCGAAACTGAACCGCGCGCCGCCTGCCCCTTGCGTGTGGGACATCCCGGGAGATCCCGAACATGCGCCGAGGTTATGCCCGGCAGCGCCATTGACATTGGTCACCCGGGCGCGCGGCCACGTAAGCTCGGCCTGCCCATGCTCAGCGCCGCCCCCAGCTCACCGCCCGCCCCCAGCGACCTTGGCCTCGGCCTGGACGCCGGTGGCACGCACACGCGCTGGGCCCTGGCCGGGCCCGACGGCGCGCTGCTGGCCGAGGGCCATGTGGCGGGCATCAGCGCCACCCAGCTGGCGCAGGCCGCCGGCCGCATGGCGCTGACCCAGACCCTGCACCAGCTGGCCGCCGCGGTGCTGCTGCATGGCCGCCCCAGCCGCCTGGTGGCCGGCATCACCGGCCTGGCCGAACCGCAGGGGCCGGTGGCCCAGCAGCTCAAGGACCTGCTCGCGCAGGCGCTGGGCCTGGCGCCGCGCCAGATGCACTGCGGCAGCGATATGGAGATCGCCTACCGCAGCGCCTTTGCCGCCCCCGGCGAGGGCTATCTGGTCTATGCCGGCACCGGCGCCATCGCCGCCTTCATCGACCAGCAAGGCCGCTTCGAGCGCGCCGGCGGCCGCGGCCCCATCCTGGGCGACGAGGGCGGCGGCTACTGGATCGCCCGCGAGGCCCTGGCCGCGATCTGGCGCCAGGAGGACGAGCAGCCCGGCAGCACCCAGGGCTGGCCGCTGGCGCAGGCGCTGTATGCCGCCGTCGGTGGCAGCGACTGGGCCAGCACGCGCGCCTTCGTCTACGGCGCCGACCGCGGTGCGGTGGGCCGCCTGGCGCTGGCCGTGGCCGCCGCCGCCGAGCACGACGCACGGGCGCGCGCGCTGCTGCGCCGCGCCGGCCACGAACTGGCGCGCCTGGCCCTGGCCCTGCTGCGCCGCCATGGCCCGCGCCCGGTGGTGGCCGCCGGCCGCGCCCTGCTGCTGCACGAATCGATTGCCGCCGGCCTGCGCGAGGCCCTGCCGGCTGACCTAGAGTTGCGCGTGCAGCAGCTGCAAGCCCATCACACCGCCGCCCGCCTCGCGCTGCTTGACCGACCGAAGCCATGAACCTGCGACTCACCACCTGCGCCCTCACCGCCCTGCTGCTGAGCGCCTGCGCCAGCGGCCCGCGCATCGATACCAGCTACCGCTCGGAGAACCAGGACAGCCGCGTGCTCTTCCTGGTGCTGCATTACACGGTGGGCAATTTCGAGAACGCGCTCAAGACCCTCACCACCGGCGGCAAGGTCTCCAGCCATTACCTGGTGCGCGACGATCCGGTCGTCACCTACCGCCTGGTGGAGGAAAGCCAGCGCGCCTGGCATGCCGGCCCCAGCTTCTGGCGCGGCCATGCCAATCTCAACCCCAGCTCGATCGGCATCGAGATCGTCAACCCGGGCCGCCAGGTGGCGGCGGACGGCACGGTCAGCTATGTGCCCTTCTCGCAAAAGCAGATCGACGCGGTGCTCGCGCTCAGCAAGGATATCGTGCTGCGTCACCAGATCCGCCCCGAGCGCATCCTCGGCCACAGCGATATCCAGCCCCAGACCAAGCAGGACCCCGGCCCGATGTTTCCCTGGAAGCAGTTTGCCGATGCCGGCCTGATCGCCTGGCCCGATGCCGAGCTGGTGGCCGTCAGGCTGCCCGGCTACCAGGCCGCGCTGCCGGACGTAGCCTGGTTCCAGGACCAGCTGGCGCGCCACGGCTTCGGCGTGCCGCGCCATGGCGAGCTCGACGCCATGACGCGCAATGTGATCGCCGCCTTCCAGATGAAATACCGCCCCGCCAAGTACGATGGCGAGCCCGACGCCGAAACCGCGGCCCTGCTGGAGGTGGTGAACCTGCCGGAAGGCATGAAGCTATCAAGCACTGACCCCCGCGGCCCCGCCGCCCAGAAGCCCTACACCTCACGCTGGTGATGTTCAAGTTCCTGCTGCACAAGCTCGCCACCCTGCTGCCCACCCTGCTGGGCATCACCATCGTCGCCTTCGGCCTGATACGGCTGGTCCCGGGCGACCCGATCGAGGTGATGATGGGCGAGCGCCGGCTCGACCCCGAGGCGCATGCCGAGCTGGTGCGCCGCATGGGGCTGGACCAGCCCCTGCACGTGCAATACCTCGACTACGTGGGCAAGCTGCTGCACGGTGATCTGGGCCAGTCGCTGGTGAGCCGTGCGCCGGTCTCTGCCGAGTTCGCGGCGCTGTTCCCCGCCACCGTGGAGCTGGCGCTGACCGCCCTGCTGCTGGCGCTCAGCCTGGGCCTGCTGCTGGGCATGGCAGCCAGCCTGCGGCGCGGCTCGCTGCTGGACCAGGGCGTGATGGGCGTGGCCACGGTGGGCTATTCGATGCCGGTGTTCTGGTGGGGGCTGATCCTCATCATGTATTTCTCGGTGGGCCTGGGCTGGACGCCGGTCTCGGGCCGCATCAGCATCGAGTACGACGTCGCCCGCGTGAGCGGCTTCATGCTGGTGGACGCCTGGCTCAGCGGCGAGGCGGGCGCCTTCAAATCGGCCTGCCTGCACCTGCTGCTGCCGGCCCTGGTGCTGGGCACCTCCACCATGGCGGTGGTGGCGCGCATGACGCGCTCCAGCATGCTGGAGGTGCTGCGCGAGGACTACATCCGCACCGCCCAGGCCAAGGGGCTGAAGCCCGCCCGCATCGTGCTGGTGCACGCGCTGCGCAATGCGCTGATCCCGGTGCTCACCGTGGTGGGCATGCAGACCGGCAGCCTGCTGGCCGGCGCGGTGCTGACCGAAACCATCTTCTCCTGGCCGGGCATCGGCAAATGGCTGATCGACTCGATCGGCCGGCGCGACTACCCGGTGGTGCAGGCCGGCATCCTGATCTCGGCCTGCACCTTCATCGCCGTCAACCTGCTGGTGGATGTTCTCTACGGCGTGGTGAACCCGCGCATCCGTTCCAAGTCATGAGCCAAGTGATCGAAGCGCCGGCCTATCCTTCGCCGCTGGTCGAGTTCTGGGGCGGCTTTGCCGCCAACCGCGGTGCGCTGCTGGCGCTGGCCGTGTTCCTGCTGATCGCCGCCAGCGCCCTGCTCTCGCCCTGGATCGCGCCGCACAGCCCGATCGAGCAATACCGCGAGCACATGCTCACGCCGCCGGTATGGGCAGAGGGCGGCAGCTGGCGCTTCCTGCTCGGCACCGACGAACTGGGCCGCGACCTGCTCTCGCGCCTGCTGCATGGCGGCCGCGTCTCGCTGGGCATCGGCCTGGCCTCGGTGCTGATGTCCATGCTGCCGGGCGTGCTGCTGGGCCTCACGGCGGCGTTCTACCAGCGCGCCGTGTCGCCCGCCATCATGCGGGTGATGGACATCATGCTGGCGCTGCCGGGGCTGCTGCTGGCGATCTGCGTCATCACCGTGCTGGGGCCAGGTCTTGTCAACACCGTGATCGCGATCACGATCGGCGCGCTGCCCGGCTACACGCGCCTGACGCGCGCGGCCGCGCTGGCCGAGATCGGCAAGGAGTACGTCACCGCCAGCCGCGTGGCCGGCGCCGGCACGCTGCGCCTGATGTTCTCGGCGGTGCTGCCCAACTGCATGGCGCCGCTGATCGTCAACGCCACGCTGAGCTTCTCGGCCGCCATCCTGGAGACCGCCGGCCTGGGCTTTCTGGGCCTGGGCGTGCAGGCGCCCACGCCCGAATGGGGCAGCATGCTCTCGGCCGCGCGCGACTACATCGAGCGTGCCCCCTGGGTCGTGACCCTGCCGGGCCTGACCATCCTGGTCTCGGTGCTGGCCATCAACCTGATGGGCGACGGCCTGCGCGATGCGCTGGACCCCAAACTGAAACGAGCCGGCTGATGTCGCCTTCTTCTCCCCTGCTATGCATAGAAGACCTCCGGGTCGAGTTCGGCAGCTTTGCCGCGGTGGATGGCGTGGACTTCACGCTCGCGCCCGGCGAGGTGCTGGGCATCGTGGGCGAATCGGGCTCGGGCAAATCGGTCAGCATGATGGCGCTGATGGGCCTGATCGGCGCACCGGGCCGCGTCAGCGCCAGTGCGCTGGAGTTCCAGGGCCGCTCGCTGCAGGGCATCAGCGCGGCCCAGCGCCGCGCCATCGTCGGCCGCGACATGGCGATGATCTTCCAGGACGCCCTCACCAGCCTGAATCCCAGCTACACGGTGGGTTACCAGATCGAGGAGGTGCTGAAGGCGCACCTCGGCCTGCGCGGCGGCGCGGCGCGCGCGCGTGCGCTCGAGCTGCTGGAGCAGGTGGAGATCCCGGCCGCGCGCAGCCGATTGAAGGCCTATCCGCACGAACTCTCGGGCGGCATGAACCAGCGCGTCATGATCGCGATGGCAATCGCCTGCGGCCCCAAGCTATTGATCGCCGACGAGCCCACCACCGCGCTGGACGTCACCATCCAGGCCCAGATCATGGATCTGCTGCTGAAGCTGCAGCGCGAGCAGGGCATGGCGCTGGTGATGATCACGCATGACCTCGCGGTGGTGGCCGAGATGGCGCAGCGCGTGGCGGTGATGTACGCCGGCCAGGTGGTCGAGACCGGGCCGGTGCCCGCCCTCTTCGACGCGCCGCGCCACCCCTATACCGAGGCCCTGCTGGCCGCGATCCCCGAGCACAGCGCGGGCCAGCGCCGCCTCAGCGCCCTGCCCGGCATCGTGCCGGGCGCGCACGACCGCCCGCGCGGCTGCCTGCTGGCGCCGCGCTGCCGCTATGTCACGCCCGCCTGCGAGGCCGCCAGGCCCGCCCTGGTCGACGGCGTGCGCTGCATCCATCCGGTCGGCGCCGCCAGGGAGCACGCCCATGTCTGAGCCGCTGCTGCTGCAAGCCCAGGGCCTGGCGCGCCATTACCGCGTCAGCCGCGGCTGGTTCGCGCCCAAGGCCACGGTGAAGGCGCTCAACGGCCTGAGCTTCGGCCTGAAGGCCGGCGAGACCCTGGCGGTGGTGGGCGAGTCGGGCTGTGGCAAGTCCACGCTGGCGCGCCAGCTCACCCTGATCGAGCCGCCCACCAGCGGCTCCCTGCTGATCGAGGGCCAGGACGCGGCGCGCGCCGACGCGGCCACGCTTAAACGCCTGCGCCAGCGCGTGCAGATGGTGTTCCAGAACCCCTTTGCCTCGCTGAACCCGCGCAAGAGCATCGCCGCCACGCTGGCCGAGCCCCTCGTCATCAACACCCGCCTGAGCCAGGCCGAGCGCCTCGAACGCGTCGAGGCGCTGGTACACAAGGTCGGGCTGCGGCCCGAGCACCTGCGCCGCTACCCGCATATGTTCTCGGGCGGCCAGCGCCAGCGCATCGCGATCGCGCGCGCCATGATGCTGAACCCGCGCGTGGTGGTGGCCGACGAGCCGGTCTCGGCGCTGGACGTCTCGATCCAGGCCCAGATCCTCAATCTCTTCATGGATCTGCAGGACGAGTTCGGCACCGGCTATGTGTTCATCTCCCACAACCTCAGCGTGGTCGAGCATGTGGCCAAGGACCTGCTGGTGATGTACCTGGGCCGCGCCGTCGAATACGGCGACAAGGCGCGCATCTTCGCGCGCCCGCTGCACCCCTACACGCAGGCGCTGATGAGCGCCACGCCGGCGCTGCGCGCGCAGGACCGGCGGCTGCGCATCAAGATCCAGGGCGAACTGCCGAGCCCGCTGAACCCGCCCAGCGGCTGCGCCTTCCACAAGCGCTGCCCGCTCGCGCAGGCGCGCTGCGCGCTGGAGGAACCCGAGTTGCGCGAGGTGGATGGCCGGCAGGTGGCCTGCCATCTGGTCTGAGCCCCGGCTCAGCGCTGGTCGGCTTCCGCCAGGCGCGCACGCAACCAGCGCTCGGCCTCGCGCCAGTCCGTGAACAGCCGAAACTCGATGCGGTGAGCGGCGAACAGCTCGGCAAAGCGCTCCACCATGAAATCCATGCCCTCGAGCTCGGGCTCGGCCACCCAGGCCACGACCGGGGGCATGGCCAGCGACTGCACGGTGGCGCTCAGGCCGGCGTGGTAGGCCGCGAAGGCCTCGGGCGACATCAGCGCGCTGTGCTGCCAGTGCACCAGCACCGCGGCCCTGGCACCGGGCGTCGGCGCCCAGCGCTCGAAGGCCTGGCGGCGCGCCGGCCCCAGCGCGCGCACCGCCTCCAGATTGAAGGGCCCGATCGCCTCGTAGCACAGCAGGCCATCGCGATACTGGATGCGGAATTCGCCGTGCGGCGCAAACTGGCCTGAGCAAAAGGCGTTGGTGCTGATGATCGGCTCTGGGTGCGAAGGCATGCTGGCTGGCCCGGAGGCTGGGGCGACCAGCATTCTAGGAGTGCAGGTCAAATCCACTCACATTCGCAGGTGAAGTGGCGCAGGAACTTGGGCTGCTTGACGATGCGCACGCCGCGGATGCTGGCGGCCTTCTGCTTGACCTCGGCAATCACCTCGGCCGCATAGTCGAAATGCGATTGCGTGTACATGCGGCGCGGGAAGGCCAGGCGCAGCAGCTCCATGCTGTGATAGGTCTCGCTGCCGTCGTCCAGGCGCTTGCCGAACATCACCGAACCGATCTCCACGCCGCGGATGCCGCCCTCCAGATAGAGCGCATTGCACAGCGCCCATGCCGGGTAATGTTCGACCGGCATGTCGGGCAGCACGGTGCGCGCATCGATGTAGACGGCATGGCCGCCGGTCGGCCGGACGAAGCCCACGCCGGCCGCCTCCAGGCGCTCGCCCAGGTATTCGGCGGTGCGCAGGCGGTAGCGCAGATAGTCCTCCTGCATGCCCTCCTCCAGGCCCACGGCCAGCGCCTCCAGGTCCCGGCCCGCCAGGCCGCCATAGGTGGGGAAGCCCTCGCTCATGATCAGGCCGTTGCGCACCGCGTCCATCCAGGCCTCGTCGCGCAGCACGATGAAGCCGCCGATATTCACCATGCCGTCCTTCTTCGCGCTCATGGTGCAGCCATCGGCGTAGGAGAACATCTCCTTGACGATGTCGCGGATCGAGGTCTCGGCATAGCCCGGCTCGCGCATCTTGATGAACATGGCGTTCTCGGCAAAGCGGCACACGTCCATGATGAAGGGCTTGCCATGCGCCTTGAGCAGCTGGGCATAGGCGCGGATATTCGTCATCGAGACGGGCTGGCCGCCGCCGGTGTTGTTGGTCACCGTGATCATGCCGAAGGGGATGCGATCGCCCTCGGCCCGGAGCAGCGCCTCGACGCGCGCCAGGTCGATATTGCCCTTGAAGGGATGGATCAGGGCCGGCTGCAGGCCCTCGGCAATCACCAGATCGCGCGCCTCCACGCCCAGGTACTCGAGGTTGGCGCGGGTGGTGTCGAAGTGGCAGTTGTTGGGCACCAGTTCGCCGCGCTTGCACACCGCGGTGAACAGCACCTTCTCGGCGGCGCGGCCCTGGTGAGTGGGCACGAAATGCTGCATGCCGGTGATCTGCTGGATCACCGCCTGCAGGCGGTAGAAGCTGCGCGCGCCGGCATAGCTCTCGTCGCCCTCCATGATGGCGCCCCATTGGCGAGAGGACATCGCGCCGGTGCCCGAGTCGGTGAGCCAGTCGATCAGCACGTCCTCGGCGGGCAGCTTGAAGACATTCAGCTTGGCCGCGGCCAGCAGCGCCTCGCGCTCGCTGCGCGTGGTCATGCGGATGGGCTCGACGCTCTTGATGCGGAAGGGTTCGATCAGGGTCTTGGGCATGGGAGGCCTCCAGCAGGATTGCAAAGTGCGCGCAAGTTAGCACCGGGGCGGCAGGCGTGGTGTCGGTCTATTCCAACGGCTCAAGACGGTTTGCGCAAGGTCAAGCCAGGGTCAACGCGGCCTGCCGCGGCGCCGCCCTATCCCTGCAACGCAGCCAGCCATTCGATCAATCCGTCGACGAACTGCCTGACCTTGGCCTTGCCGCGCTGGCCGCGCGGATAGACGGCCCACAGCTCGGGTTCGCCAAAGGCATCGCTTTCGAAGCGCCAGTCGTCCAGACAGGACTGCAGGCGTCCCGCGCGCAGCTCCCTGCCCACGGCCCACTCAAAGCAGGGCAGCAGCCCATCACCGGCGCGCATGCTGGCGAGCAGGAAGTCGTCGCTGTTGGAGCTCAGCCGCGCCATCGGCGTGGCGAACACGCTTTCGCCGCCGGCGCTGTGAAAGCGCCAGCGCGAGTCCAGCGTGTCGGCGCGAAAGTTCAGGCATTCATGCGTGAACAGATCCTCCGGTCGCTGCGGTCGCCCGTGGCGTTTGAAATAGCCCGGCGTGCCACACAGGCGCACGCTGTTGCGGCCGATGGCGCGCGCAATCATGTCCCCGCTGGCACGCTGGCCGTGGCGGATGGCAAGGTCCAGGTCGTCCCGCGCCAGATCCACATAGGCGTCGCTCAACACCACCTCCACACGCAGCTGGGGATGGGCACGCCTGAACTCGACCACGTAGTCGGCCAGCACCGTGTGGCCAAACAGCATGGAGCTGGTGATGCGCAGGCTGCCGCCCGGTTGCTTGCTCAGGCTGGCGATTCGGTCCTCGGTCTCCCGCAGCTGGTTGCGCACCAGCCGCGCCGCCTCAGCGTAGGCGCGCCCCGCTTCGGTGAGCTTGAGCGGTCGCGCGGCGTGTTCCACCAGCGCATGACCGGCCTGCACTTCCAGGGCACGTATCAGCTTGGACACCGCCGAGGGCGTCTTGCCCATGCGGCTGGCCGTGAGTGCCAGGCTGCCGCTCATATGCAACTCCAGCAGGACTTCCAGGGGATTCAGTGCATTCGCCATGGCAAATCCTACTTGGAAACCATAGGTTTCCAAATATGACATCAGCCTTGGGCATGCTGTTCTCCCAGGAGAGCGCGGCAACGGCATAACCGCGTGGCATGGGGGCGCGCAGAAATCTCAATCGCCGCGGCACTGCACAGCCGTGACAGTCGCGCCATCCCCAAGCGAGGAGTACTTGACGATGAGCGCAACAAAGATCTCCGCCACCCCGGTGGCGCATGCAGTGGCATTGCTGACGCTGGGCCTGCTGGCGCCGGCCCACGCGCAGCTTCAGTCAGCTGACGCGAGTGACGAAGCCTTGCCGATCCTGAGTCCGGGCAGCAAGAAGCCCACCGACAAGCTAGAAACCGTGGTGATCACCTCGAGCAAGCGCAACCAGGCTGCGCACAAGGTGCCCTACAACGTCAGCGCGCTCACGCAGGAGCAGCTGCGCGAGGCGAACATCAGCGACGCAAAGAAGCTGATCGCCGATAACGTCTCCATCAACGCGCCCGGCAACAGCGCGCGCTTTGCCGATTCGGTCTCGGTGCGCGGCCTGAACGTCTCCAACGTCAACGCCAACAATCTGGAGCAGTTCGTGCGCACGACGGTGGCCTACTACCTGGACGACACGCCACTGCCCCATATGGGCTACCGCATCAAGGACGTGTCCCGCGTCGAGACCCTGCTGGGCCCGCAGGGCACGCTCTACGGCGCCGGCAGCCTGGGTGGCACCATCCGCTACATCACCAACAAGCCCGACACGCGCGGCTTCGACGCCAGGCTCAACACCTCCTTCTACCAGACGCGCCACGGGGCCTTGAGCAACGACACCGACCTGATGCTGAACGCGCCTTTGAGCGAGCAGCTGGCCCTGCGCGTCTCGCTGGCCAAGCTGGACGAGAAGGGCTACACCGACCGCCTGGCCAACCGACCCTGGATCACCGACCCCAAGCTGGCCTGGGATGGCCGGCCCGACGCCGGCACCCTGCTGTACCCACGCGACGACTGGCAGCGTGTCAAGGGTGGCCGGGTCTCCCTGCTGTTCAAGCCCACCGCCGACCTGGAGCTGCTGCTGGCCCATGCGGAGCAATCGATGCTGGCGCATGGCAGCAATGGCGCCAACACCCTGCCGGTGAAGGTGGCGCAGGCACAGCACCCGGGCGCGAACTACGACTCCACCTGGGACACCCCTTTCGTGGTGAACGACCACACCCTGATCTCGCGCTACCCGGAGTACGCCGACCGCGACTTCAAGCTCGACAGCCTGGACCTGGACTGGAACCTCGGCTTCGCGCGCCTGCACGCCAGCAGCTCGCGCTTCAGCGATGCGCGCGTCGGCCAGGGTGACTACGCGGCCAATGGCAACAGCTACTACGGCTGGATCACCGGCCTGGGCCTGGGCGACAGCAAGCGCAGCGCCTTCATGAGCTTCGACAACCGCTACCGCGGCCACAGCCATGAGCTGCGCCTGGTGTCCAACGGCAGTGGCCCCTGGAACTGGCTGCTGGGCCTGTACCGCAACGGCCAGGACAAGAACCTGCGCTTCTCCGAATGGCTGCCGGGCCTGGATGCCGTGGGCTTCCCGGTGCTGCAGAGCTGGTACCCCGCGCTCACCTGGACGCGCGCCGCCGTGGGCGGCCGTGTGGACGAGGGCTATGCCGAAGACATGCAGAGCCGCTACCGCGAAACCGCCGCCTATGGCGAGTTGAGCTTCAAGCCCACCGAGCGCTGGACCCTCACCGCCGGCGCCCGCGTCTTCAACTACGAGGACCGCGCCACGCCCCTGGTGCGCGACTACATCGGCTCCACCAGCCGCGGCGGCGAATTCACCGACAGCGGCAAGGGCAAGGCCTATTTCAAGCTCAACAGCGCCTACCAGCTCAGCGACGACATGCTGGGCTACGCCACGCTCTCGCAAGGCTTCCGCCGCGGCGGCAGCAACGGCTTCCGCGACGATGTGGACAGCTTTGCCGGCACCGTCAAGGCCGTGAACCCGGCGGTCCAGAACTACCTGCCCGACACCACCACCAACTTCGAGCTCGGCGTGAAGGGCTTTGCGCTGGAGCGCCGCCTGCAGCTGCAGGCCGATGTCTACCGCATCAAGTGGAAGAACACGCAGACCGACTTCTCGCAAAGCCTGGAAGACCACAATCCCGACAGCCCCAACTTCGGCATCGGCTTCCCGATCAACGGCACGGCCAACGGCCCGGATGCCCACACGCAGGGCATCGAGTTCGCCGCGCGCTACCTGCTCAACGAACACTGGCAGTTCAGCCTGAACAGCGCCTACACCAAGGCCGAGTGGGACCAGACCAAGACCCTGTGCGCCTACGTGGACGGCAGCGGCTGCACCACCTGGTCGGCCGGCGGTGCGCTGGGCGGCGCGCCCGCCTGGAAGCACACCGCGGGGCTGCGCTACAGCCGGGAGCTGGAAAACGGCATGGAGTTCAGCGCCGGGCTGAACGCGCGCCGGGTGGGCGCCGTGCTCTCCTCGCGCCAGGACGCCCCCCAGCAAGCGGCCCCGCATGCCTATGCGGCCTACACCCTGCTCAATGCCAATCTCGGTCTGAGCTGGGATCACTGGGACTTGAGCCTGTGGGTGCAAAACCTGCGTGATGTGCGCGCGATCACCTCCTACCAGGCCGTGGGCGACACGCAGCTGGGCCGGCGCCTCATCACCACCCAGCCGCGCACGGTGGGTTTGAACCTGAGCTACAGCTTCAAATGAGCCGGCAGCTGGCTGCGGCAGACCTGACGCGGCGGCGCATCCTGCTGGGCGGCATGCTGGCGGCACCCCTGCTCGGCCACGGCGCCCGCGCGGCCGACACGGCATCGCTGGGCGACACGGTGCGGGCCTTGGTGCAAGACCCCAGGCAGCTCCTGCTCAGCGCCGCGGGGCTGCTCATGCGGGACGGCGAGATCGTGCAGCAGGCCCAGGCCGGCTGGGCCCGCCTGGCGCCGGCGCAGGCGGTCAGCGAGCACACGCTCTACCGAGTTGCATCCGTCTCCAAGCTGGTGGTGGCCGTGGCGGTGATGCGCATGGTGGAGCGCGGCCAGCTGGCGCTGGACACCGATGTGAGCCAGTACCTGGACTTCCGGCCACGCCACCCTGCCCACCCGGGGCAGCCCATCACCCTGCGCCTGCTGCTCAGCCACCGCAGCGGGCTCAGTGACGCCCTCGGCACCCGTTTTGCCGATGGCCAGGCGCTGCGCCGCAGCTTGCGCGACCCGGCGGCCTGGTTACCGCAGGCGCCCGGTCGCTTCTTCTCGTACTGCAATCTGGCCTTCGGCCTCATCGCCACGGTGATGGAGGCCGTGAGCGGCCAGCGCTTCGATCTCCTGATGGACGAATTGCTGCTGGCGCCGCTGGGCATCGTCGGTGGCTTCAACGCCGCCAGCCTGCCCGCCGAGGCGCAGCGCCGGCTCGCCAGCCTGTGTCGGCGGCGTGGCGCGCAATGGCTGCCGCAGGCCGACGACGCGGCCGCGGGCCCAGCTGCGCCGCCCGCAGAGCTGGGCCAGTATCAGCCCGGCAGCAACGGCACGCTGTTTGCCCCGCAGGGCGGGCTGCGCATCAGCCTGCCAGGCCTGGCGCGCGTGCTGCAACTGCTGCTTGACCAGGGCCGCTTCGAGGGCCAGGTCTTGCTGCAGCCTGCCACGGTGGCCACCATGCTCAACGAGCATTGGCGCCATGCGCCCAGCTTGGCCAACGGCGACGACTTCGGCGGCCTGTTCCAGGCCTGGGGCCTGGGACTGCAGCACTTCATTGACCGCAGCGGCCCGGGCTACGGGGATCGGCTGCGCCGTTCGGGCGGCCTGCAGGCCTGGGGTCACGTGGGCGACGCGTACGGCCTGCGGGCCGGCTTCTTCTTCAACCCAGCCCAGCGCTGGGGCATGATGTACGTGATCAACGGTCTGCCCGATGATCCCGACACACACCCCGGCCGCTACTCGGCCTTCGACAGGTGGGAGGAGCCCCTGCTGCAGGCCCTGTCGGCGGCACTGCCCATGCCCAAAGGATAGTTTGATGAGCAACAGCTTCGCCTTCCTCAGCAACACCGCCTTCATGAAGCTGCCCCAGGGCGATGCCCGGCAGCCCTCCCCCACACCCTACGCCATCGCCGGCATCGCCTGGGACGGCTGCGTGACCAACCGCCCCGGCGCGCGTTTCGGCCCGCGCGCCATCCGCGAGGCCAGCCACATGTTGTGCGACGGCACGCATCCGCTGTTCGACACCAGCCCTGAGGGGCACTGCAGCGACCTGGGCGATCTGCCCCTGCCCAACACCAGCCTGGAGGCCATGCGCGCGGCGATGCTGCCGCTGATCACCCCGATGATCGCCAGGCAGCACATGGCTTGGCTGGGCGGCGACCATTCCATCACCCTGCCGCTGCTGCGCGCCTACAAGGCCCATTACGGCCGGCCGCTGGCGGTGATCCATTTCGATGCCCATTGCGACACCTGGGAAGACCATTTCGGCGAGCCCAGCGGCCATGGCACCTGGGTCTACGAGGCGATCCAGGAGGGTCTGGTGCTGAAGGAGGGCTTTGTGCAGATCGGCATACGCTCGGCCGGCCTGCGCGAGGCGCGCGAGTATGTAAAGGACCAGGGCGGGCTGATCTTCGACGCCCGCACCCTGCGCGGACTGGAGAGCCCGATCCAGCTCAGCCCGGTGCTGCAGCAGGTGGAAGAGCGCATGGCCGCGCTGGACCACCCGCCCCTCTACCTGAGCCTGGACATCGACTGCCTGGACCCCGCCTTCGCGCCCGGCACCGGCACGCCCGAGCCCGGCGGCATGACGACCAACCAGGTCTTCAGCATCCTCGAGGAGCTGGCGCCGCTGAACTTCGTGGGCATGGACTGCGTGGAAGTGGCACCGCCCTACGACCATGCCGAGCTCACCAGCTATGCGGCGGCCCAGTGCGTCTGGACCTATCTGTGCGGGCAGCTCGCCAAGGCGCGCCATAAGCCAAGGTTATAGTCAGCGCCGGACTTGTCACTTGTTGTTCCGGGTGGGGGCTCCCAACAATGGCCACCACCTTGTTGCCGCTCCCCTCATGACGCCCACTTCCAGCCCGCTCGCCCTGGCCCTTGGCCTGCTCCTCAGCTTCGGTGTGGCCGCCAAGCCCCTGGTCTACTGCGCCGATGCCAGCCCCGAGGGCTTCGACCCCGGGCTGTGGGACTCGGCCAGCACCAACAACGTCAACAGCCAGATGTTCCAGGGCCTGCTGGGCTTCAAGCGCGGCGGCACCGAGCTGGAACCGCAGCTGGCCACCGCCTGGACGATCGCGCCGGACGCCAAGACCTTCACCTTCACGCTGCGGCGCGGTGTGAACTTCCACAAGACGCCCTACTTCACGCCCACGCGGCAGTTCAATGCCGACGACGTGCTGTTCACATTCGGGCGCTTCATCGACCCCAAGCACCCCTTCAACCAGGCCTTCCCGGCCAACTTCGTCTATCCGCAGAACCTCGGCCTGGCCAAGCTCATTGAGGGCATCGACCGCGTCGACGATTACACGGTGCGCTTCCGCCTGAAGCAGCCCAATGTGATCTTCCAGACCTATCTGGCGATGGCGTTCGCCGGCATCCACTCGGCCGAGTACGGCGCCCAGCTCCTGAAGGACGGGCGCGCCAACCAGATCAACAACCAGCCGGTGGGCACCGGGCCCTACAAGTTCAAGTCCTATGCCAAGGACGATGTGGTGCGCATGGAGCCCAACCCCGACTACTGGGGCGAGAAGCAGAAGACCACCGCCCTGGTGTTCAGCATCAGCCGCGAGCCCAATGTGCGGGTGCAGAAGCTGCTGGCGGGCGAATGCCAGGTCACCGCGCCGCTGCGCGATGTGGACGTGAGCTCGCTGGACGGCAAGCCCGATGTGCAGCTGCTGAAGATCCAGGCACTCAACATCTCCTACCTGAGCTTCAATCTGAAGAAGCCGCCGGTCGACAAGCGCGAGGTGCGCGAGGCGCTGGACATCGCGGTGGACCGCGACGCCATCTTCAAGGCCCTGTTCCCGCGCGGCGACGCGATGCAGGCGGTGAGCGCCTTTCCGCCCGCCATTCCCGGCTACAACAAGAAGCTCAAGAACGAATACAGCCCCGAGCGCGCCAAGCAGTTGCTGGCCAAGGCGGGCTACCCGAACGGCTTCGAGATCGACCTCTGGGCCCTGCCGGTGACGCGCCCCACCAACCCCAACGGCCAGCTGATGGCGCAGCTGATCCAGCAGGACTGGGCCAAGATCGGCGTCAAGGCCCACATCAAGACCTATGAGTGGGGCGAGTACCTGAAGCGCGCCAACCAGGGCGAGCACCATGTCTATATGAGCGGCTGGTCGGGCGACAACGGCGATGCCGACGACTTCCTCACCCCCAACCTGAGCTGCGCCGCCAACCAGAGCGGCGTGAAGTTCTGCAACCCCGAGTTCGAAAAACTCATCAACGACGCGCGCGCAACACCTGACCCCAAGAAGCGCATCGCCATGTACGAGCAGGCGCAGGAGATCTTCAAGCGCGAGCGGCCCTGGATCACGATGGCGCATTCCACCGTCTACATCCCGGTGCGCAAGGATGTGCAGGGCTTCATCATGGCGCCCAACGGCAGCGTCGATTTCGAGAACGTATGGCGCAAGTGAGCCCCTCGCCCCACGGGTACATGGGGCGGCCCCCCGAGGGGGCGCGGGCCGGCTTGGGGCGGCCCGGCGCTCGGCCCGCAGGGGGCCGCAAATGAGGTTGCGCCATATCGAGGTCTTCCACGCCATCATGCAGGCCGGCACCATCAGCGGTGCGGCCCAGCTGCTGCACATCTCGCAGCCGGCGGTGACCAAGGTGCTGCAGCATGCCGAACTGCAGCTGGGCATGCCGCTGTTCGATCGCCTCAAGGGCAAGCTCTACCCCACCCCCGAGGCGCAGCGCCTGTTCGTCGAGATCGACAAGCTGAACCGCGACCTGGTGACGATCAGGCGGCTGGCGGCCAATCTGCGCTCGGGCATCTCCGAGCAGGTCAAGCTGGTCGCCACCCCGACCCTGGGCGCCTCGGTGATCCCGGCGGCGATGACGCATTGGGCCAAGGCCTTTCCGGCCAGCCGCTGCATCCTCGCCACCAACCACACGCGCGAGATCGTCAACGCCCTGCTGCTGGGCGAGGCCGACCTGGCGCTCTCGCTGCAGGACCCGCGCCACCCCGGCATCAAGGCCGAGGTGCTGGCCGCCGGGCCGATGATGGCGCTGTGCCCGCTGGGCAGCCCCGAGGCCGCCGGCGAAGGGCCGCTGCCGATCGAGCAGATCCGCAGCGAGCTGATCGCGATGGCCGAGGACGATCCGCTGGGCAGCGTGGTGATGAGCGCCTTCGAGGCCCAGGGCCTGGAGATCGCCAGCCGCATCACCGTGCAGACCTACCAGCTGGCGCGCGCCCTGGTGGAGGCTGGCGTGGGTATGACGGTGGTGGACCCCTTCACCGCCGCCTCGGCCGACCGCGCCCGCGTGCGCGTGCGGCCGCTGCTGCCGCGTATTCCCGTGCAGCTCTACCTGCTCACCGCCGCCAATGCGCCGCTGGCCCAGCCGGCGCGCAAGCTGGTCGGCTTCCTGGGCCAAGCGGCGCGCGAGCACCTGGGCTCGGTGGGCGAAGCCTGATGATTGCCTGCGAAGACATTGCCGGCCACCCCGACTTCCGCGCCCTGCTGAGCCTGGAGGGCGTGGACGTGGACCTGCGCTACGCCAGCCCCGACAACTTCGTCGGCCGCGACGTCTACGGCGGCCTGGACTGCGCCTACCTGCGGCGTGAAGCGGCCGCGGCGCTCGCCAGTGCCGCGCAATGGCTGGCCCGGCAGCGCCCCGGCTACCGCCTGCGCGTGCTGGACGCGCTGCGCCCGCAGCGCGTGCAGGAGGCGCTCTATGCCGAGCTGGCCGGCACGCCGCTGGCCCTCTACCTGGCCCACCCCGAGCGCGGCTCGATCCACTCCTTCGGCATGGCGGTGGACGTCACGCTGCTGGACCCGCAGGGCCGCGAGGTCGACATGGGCTCGGGCTTCGACGAGATGGCGCCGATCTCGCACCCCGAGTACGAGGCCGAGCACCTGGCGCGCGGCCTGCTCAGCGCCGCCCAGCTGAGCGAACGCGGCTGGCTGCGCGCAGCGATGCGCCAGGCCGGCTTCCACGGCATTGCCACCGAGTGGTGGCATTTCGACTTCGGCGATCGCGTGCTAGTGCGGCGCGAGCTGCCACGCGTGCTGTGATGCAGCGCTCTTCAAGTTGCGGGCGGGGGCAGGCACTTGAGCGGCGCATCGCGCAGCGCATTGCCCTGCAGGCACATCTCGACCCAGAAGCGTTTCACGAAGGCGGGCTCAGCGCGCAGGAAATCGTGCGAGGCCACCGCATAAAGACGCCGCCGGTCCACCGGTGGCGCCAGCTTCACCAGCTGCGCGGCCAGTTGTCCATCCGCCCGCATGCGTGCGTCCGCAAAGCCGGCATAGGTCAGCAGGTAGCTGGTGCGCCGCGCCAGCAGCATCTGCAGCGCGTTTTCGGTCGTCAGCGCATCCGTGGTGGGCCAGCCGTGCGCCTCCGCGATGGCGCCGAACACCGTATCGCGCAAGGCACCCACGGTCTGCCCGGGCGCCAGCCGCAGCGTCCGTCCGTCCCATGCGGGGTCGCTGTCGCGGCGCACGTAGAGCGTAATCTCGAGCTCACCGACACTCAGATCGCGCTCGGGCCGGTGATCGATGGGCGGGAACTCGACCAAGGGCGAGAACGGCGAGCCCTCGAACACGCCAACGACCAGATCGACGCGCGCCGGCTTCTCGGTGATCAACCGGCGCGTGCGCACCTGCGGCTGGCGCAGCAGTTCGGCCCGCTCAAGGCAGCCCATGCGCTGCAGTGCCTGCCTGGTCCAGCTCACCAACAAGCCGGGCGGCTCGGCGAAATGGCTGTCCCGGCCGGCGATCAGTGGCTCATAACTGGAGTCGGTGAAGACGACGCGGATGCGCTCCGGGCAGGCCGCGGTGGCGGCCATGCCGCACAGCATCAAGCCCGACAACAGCACCATTCGCAGCAGCTGCACGCCCGCCCCTTCCAGGTACGACCAGATGGACATGAGTATGCCGACAATCGCCCGACGTAGCTTCACCCAATCGCTGGCGCTTGGCGGCGCCCTGCTCGCCGGCGCCAAGGCCGACGCGAAACCGATACCCGCGCCGCTGCTGGCGCGCCGCCTCAGCCCCGGCGACACGCTGGGCCTGGTGAGCCCTGCCAACGCCACCTATGAGCGCGAGCCGCTGCAGCTGGCCGTCGAGGCGCTGCAGGCGCTGGGCTTCAAGGTCAAGTTGGGCCAGCATGTGCGCGGCCGCTACGGGCAGTTCGGCGGCAGCGATGCCGAGCGCGCCGCCGACATCAACGCCATGTTCGCCGACGAGGGCGTGGCCGGCATCATCGCGCTCACCGGCGGCTCGGGCTGCAACCGCATCGTCGACAAGCTCGACTACGGCCTGATCCGGCGCCAGCCCAAGTTCTTCGGCGGCTTCTCCGACCTCACCTGCCTGGTCAACGCCATCCACCAGCAGACCGGCCTGGTGACCTTCCACTGCCCGGTGGCGGGCTCGGAATGGAACGAGTTCAGCGTCGCGCATTTCAAGGCCATGGTGATGCAAAAGGACGGCGAGCTGCCGCTGCTGAGGAACCCGCAGGGCGAGCGCGGCGACAACCTGGTACAGACCCAGGACCGCATCCAGACCCTGCGCGGCGGCAAGGCCCGCGGGCGCCTGCTGGGCGGCAATCTGGCGGTGATGAGCTCGCTGGCGGGCTCGCGCTTCTGGCACGACTGGCGCGGCGCCGTGCTCTTCCTCGAGGACATCAACGAATACATCTACCGCATCGACCGCATGCTCTCCACGCTGCGCCTGGCCGGCGCGCTGGACCAGCTGGCCGGCGTGGTGCTGGGCAAGTTCACCAAGTGCGAGCCCGGCGACGGCTATGGCACGCTGACGCTGGACGAGGTCTTCGACGACTACTTCCTGCCGCTCAATGTGCCCGTCTACCGCGGCGCCATGATCGGCCACATCAAGCGCAAGTTCACCCTGCCGGTGGGCGCACCGGTGGAGATCGACGCCGATGCCGGCAGCATCGGCCTGCTGACGGCGGCGGTGCGCTGAGGCAGTAGCAGCCCTCAGGCGCCCCTCGCCGCATGCGAGGTATCTGCCCCAGCCAGTCTTCTTGGCCGCTGTCCTGGCGCTTTGGATAGGGCCTGAGCTCCGCGATCAAGATGCCTGCCCCTTCGTCGTTCGCACTCGCGGTGCTGCCTTGGCAGGCAACTCTTCCGGCGCACTCAGCGCATAAAACTCGTGCAGCTTCGCCGCCAGCAGTCGCTTGTCGGGCAGCTGGGTCTGGTACTGCGCCACCGCGGCGGGCGAGAGCGCGCGGCTCAGCGCGTACTCCACCACCTCGGCGTCCTTGCTGGCGCAGAGCAGCAGGCCGATGGCCGGGTTCTCGTGGGGCTTCTTGACGTCGCGGTCCAGCGCTTCCAGGTAGAAGTTGAGCTTGCCCAAGTGCTCGGGCTCGAAGCGGTCAACCTTCAGCTCGATGGCGACCAGGCAGTTCAAACCGCGGTGGAAGAACAACAGGTCCAACGCGAAATCGCGCCCGCCCACCTGCAAAGGGAACTCCGAGCCGACGAAACAGAAGTCGCGGCCCAGCTCAATCAGAAAACGCTGCAACTCGGCCAGCAGGCCGCGATGCAGGTCGGCCTCATCGTGGCCCGCGGGCAGGCCAAGGAACTCCAGCGCATAGGCATCCTTGAAGGCACTGGCTCCTGCCTCGCCATGCATCTGCGTCAGCGCCGCCGACACCTTGGCTGGCGCCAGCAGGGCCTGCTCGAAGGCGCCGAGGCGCAACTGCCGCTCCAGTTCCCGCTTGGGCCAGCGCTGCTGCACCGCCATGCGCAGGTAGAACTCGCGCTCTTCGGCCCGCTTGGACTGCCCCAGAATGATCAGGTTGTGTGTCCAGGGCAATGCTCTCACCAGCGGTGAGAGTTTTGCGTCGCCCTGGTAGGTGTCGAAGAATTGGCGCATGCGCCAGAGGTTTGGTGCCGAGAAGCCGCGCTGCCCCGGGATCACGCGCGCCAGATGGCGTGCCAGATCGCCCACCACGCCCTCGCCCCATTCCGCGGCCGCCAGCTTGGCATTGATGTAGGCCCCGATCTGCCAGTACAAGCCCACCAGTTCGGTATTGACGGCCTGGTCGGCGCGTCGTCGTGCCTGCTCGATGAGGCTCACTACCTCGGCGAACGACACCTCCAGGGGCGCCACACTTACGCGCGGGCTGCCAGCGGCTCGCGCCTTAGCGGGCAGCTTGTTGCGAGGGCTACTGCTCATGCCCGCTGCTCCTTCCTCACCGCCCCGCCGCACAAGGCGCCGCGGGCAGCGCGTGGGGCCGCAGCAAGGCCGCGGTGGCGCCGCTGCGGCAATTGGCCAGCAGCGCGGCGTCGAAGGCCGCGGCCTCGACGGCCGTGACACGGCGGCGCACCAGGCCGAAGGGGTAGCCAAACTGCTTGGCGGTGCCCGCCATCTGCAGGCCGGCGAGCTTTTCTTCCTTCAGCAGCCACAGCGCCACGCTCTCGTTCATGTAGGCCAGCCCATGCTCGCCGTAGCGGCCGGCAATCAGCTTGCGCAGCACGCTGGGGTTGTCGGGTTCGAGATGCGTCTTGACCTCGAGGCCCTGCACCAGCTCCGCCAGCGAGGCCGAGCTGCCCGAGGGGCCATAGACGCCGATCTCGTGCCCCAGCAGGCTGGCCGGGCCGGTGTAGACGTATTCCTGCCCGCTGCGCGCGAACAGCGCATAGCGGGCCTCCACCACCGGGGTCGAGAAGCGGAACAGGGCGCGCCGCTCGGGCGTTTCCAGCAGGGTGAAGATGCCATGCACCTGGCCGCGCTCGGCCATGCCAAGGGCACGCCGCCAGGGCAGCACCTGTACCTTGCATTGCCAGCGCAGCCGCCCGCAAACGGCCTGCAGCACGTCCACCATCGGCCCGGCGGCCTGGCCGTCGCGCTCGTAGGTGTAAGGGGCAAAAGGCTCGGTGACGAACAGCTTGATCGTCGCCGTGGCCTGCGCCAACGCCAGGGGCGCCGCCAGGCCGCCGCCCAGCAACGCAAAGCACAATGCCGTCAGTCTCGCGCCCCTACCCGCCATGCCACGCCCTTCCCTGCGCTGCAGTCCCGGGGCGCAGCATAGCGGCTCAGCGGCGCGCGGCCTTCGCACAGGCCGAGGCCGGCAGCGCATAGGGGCGCACCAGCTCGGCGCTGCGGCCGCTATGGCACAGCGCGACGAGGGCCTCGTTGAAGACCTTGAAATCGCGCGCGCCGATGCGCTGACGCACCAGCCCGAAGGCGTAGTCGAATTCCTTCACCGCGCCGGCGCTCTGCAGGCCGCCGAGCTGGTCTTCGCGCATCAGGTGCAGGGCCACGTATTCGTTCACCAGCGCCAGGCCATGCGGGCCGTAACGCCCGGCCGCGAGCTTGCGCAGCACGGTGCGGTTGTCGGGCTCGATGACGGTCTCGACCTTCAGGCCCTCCACCAGCTCGTCCAGCGCCAGCACCGTGGCCGAGGGGCCGTAGGCACCGATGGTGCGGCCCACCAGAACCTGGCGGTCGCCTTGCAGCACGAAGTCGTCGCCGGCACGCGTGAACAAGGTGTAGCGCGCCCCCAGCACCGGCACGCTGACGTGGAAATAGCTGCGCCGCTCGGGCGTGTCCACCACCGTGAAGATGCCATCCACCAGGCCGTTCTGGGCCAGGCCCAGCGCGCGCCGCCAGGGCAGCACCTCCACCGTGCATTGCCAGCGCAGCCGCGCGCAGGCGGCCTGCAGCACGTCCACCATCGGGCCGGCGGCCGCGCCCGCCTCCGCATAGGTGTAGGGCGGGAAATGCTCGGTGACAAAGGAAAGGCGCTTGGCGGGCGGCTGGGCCAGCGCCGGTGCGCCAAAGCCCAGCGCCACCAATACCAACGCGCACGCTGCTGCGCCTGCCATCCCGCCCCCGTTCAAGCTCTGCGATGGCGCCAGCATAGCGGCTGGCGTGGTGGCGCTCGCGTCAATATTGCGCAAGCCAGGCCGCCAGCGCATCCAGCACCGGCCGGCCCTTGGCGGGCGCGTCGTCGTGGTTGAGCAGGGCCACCATCACCCAGGGGCGGCCGCGGCCATCGTGCACATAGCCGGCCAGGCCCACCACATTGCGCAGCGTGCCGGTCTTCAGGCGCGCGCGCGCCTCGGCCGGCGTGCCCTTGAGGCGCCGACCCAGGGTGCCGTCCACCCCGGCCAGCGGCAGGCTGCTGAGCAGCTCGGGCGCATAAGGGCCCTGCCAGGCCGCGGCCAGCATGGCGGCCAGGCTGGCGGGGCTGATGCGCTCGGCACGCGAGAGCCCCGAGCCGTTCTCCAGCACCAGCTCGGGCGCCGCCACGCCATGCTCGGCAAGCCACTGGCGCACCTGGTCGGCGGCGGCTTCCTGGGTGCTGGCGAAACTGGCGGCGCGCGGGTGCGCGGCGCCGAGGTTGAGAAAGGTCAAACGCGTCAGCGCATTGTCCGAGCGCTTCATCACGCCGCGCAGCAGCTCGCCCAGCGGCCGGCCCTGGTGGCTGGCGAGCGCGCGCGCCTCTACCGGCGTGGCGCCCTCGCTGACCTCGCCCTGCAGCGTGCCGCCCAGCTCCTGCCACAGCGCGCGCAGCGCGGCGCCGGCCAGCAGCTGGCGATCGAACACATTGAGGGCCTGGCGCTGCCGGCATTGGCGCGGGAAGCTGCCGCGCAAGCGCAACTGGCCGGCCTCGACCACGGGAATCTGCCAACCCTCCTCCCAATCCTTGCAAGCCAGCTCGTTCAGCGTCAGGCCCGCGGCATCAACGCTCAGCCCCGGCCACGCCGGGCTCAGGCGCGCCTGCACGCGCTCGCCGTCGGACTGCAGCTCCAGGTCCAGCAGGCTGCCGTTCAGATGCAGGGCATCCGGGATCACGTTGTAGGGGAACTCGGGCTGCTCGTCGAAGGGTGGCTGGCCCAGCTCGGGCCGCGCCGGCTGGAAGCGCGTGCGGTCCACCACGATACCGCCGCGCAGCTCGCGCAGGCCCTGCTCGCGCAATTCGCGCAGCAGGCCCCACAGCGCGGCCCAATCCAGTTCGGGATCGGCGCCGCCGCGCAGGTAGAGCGGGCCCTGCAGCACACCATCCTGCGGCACCGCCGTGGCCAGCAGCTCGGTGCGACCGCGCTGGTTCGGGCCCAGCTTGTCCAGCGCCACGATGGCCGTCACCAGCTTCATGGTGGAGCCGGTCTGCATCGCCGCGTCGGCGCGCACGCGCAGGCCCTGCCAGGGTGCGTCAAGCGGGAAGGCCACCACGCCCAGGCTCTGCTCGGGCAGGCCGGCGCGCTGCAGGGCCGCGCGCACCGGGGTGGGGAGTTCATGGCTGGCGGGCACCAGGCCGGCGCAGCCGCTCAGCGCGAGCGCGGCCAGCAGCAAGGCAACAGCGCCGCGGCGGCGGATGGGGGGGAGGCAAGACATGGCCCCACTCTAGCGGCGCCGGCCGCCCGGCACAGCCGGCTCAAGCCCTGAGGAAGAGGCCCGCACGGGCGCGTTCCCGGGGGCCGCATTCCCACAGGTTATGAGGTTCGCACAAGCATTCATTGTGGGCAAAGCAACAAATGCGGCCGGCCCCTATGGCCCAGTGGCGCCGGCTACTCGATCATGCCCCTCAACCCTGCCTATCATCCCTGCCCCGCAGCGCCCCGCATTCAGTCGTTAAGGAGAAGCATCTTGATGAAGTTGACCAAGCTCACCCATTGCCTCGCCCTCGTGGGTCTGGCCGCCCCGCTGCTCGCCAGCGCCCAGTCCACCGCCCCGGTGCAAAAGGTCGAGCGCGTCGAGGTCACCGGCTCCAGCATCAAGCGCATCCAGGACGAAGGCGCCCTGCCGATCCAGGTGATCTCGCGCAAGGAGCTCGAGCGCCAGGGCATCGTCTCGGCCGAACAGCTGATCTCGGTGCTGAGCGCCAACGGCAACGGCCTGGATAACCTGGCCGGCAATGCCGACGTGGTGGCCGGCCAGGCGCGTGGCAACAACGGCGCCACCGCCGCCAATCTGCGCGGCCAGGGTTCGGCCAGCACCCTGGTGCTGCTGAACGGCCGGCGCGTCGCCGCGCACGGCCTGAACGGCGGCGTCGTCGACCTGAACTCGATCCCGATGGCGGCGGTCGAGCGCGTTGAAATCCTCAAGGACGGCGCCTCGGCCATCTACGGCACCGACGCGATCGGCGGCGTCATCAACTTCATCCTGCGCAAGAACTACAAGGGCCTGGAGGCCCAGGCCTTCACCGACATCACCGAGGCGGGCGGCGCCAACATCGGCCGCGTCAAGCTGGTGGGTGGCTTCGGCGACCTTGAGCGCGACAAGTTCAACCTGCTGGTGGCGCTGGCGCACAGCGACTCCAAGGCACTGCGCGGCGACCAGCGCGATTTCGTCAACACCTTCCAGCCCAACCGCGGCCTCTCGGTGGACACGCGCGGCACGCCGATCGCCACCGTGTTTGCGATCTCCACGCTCTACAACGCGCTGAGCCGCGACAACCTCAACAACACCGGCCGCAGCACCGGCCCGATCCAGCCCGGCACCACGCAGGCGATGAACGGCATCAACTACCTGGACCTGCCCGGCCAGGCCGGCTGCAACTCGGTGGACGGCATGGATGCCTACGACGAGAAGCTGTGGGCCAGCCCCTCCGCCAAATGGGGTTGCGCCTGGGACACCGGTCGCGCGGCGGTGCTGCAGCAGCCGGTCAAGTCGACCAACCTGGTGGCCCATGGCACGCTGGTGCTGGGCGAGCACCAGCTGTTCGCCGAGTTCGTCGGCGCCCAGGTCGACTCGGCCAAGAGCTTCTCGGCCAACCAGATCTCCAGCAGCACCTCGGCCAGCAACCCCTTCTTCAACCTGGGCTACCCGAGCACGGGCGCCAGCTACGACAAGGTCTTCAACGCCCTGGTCGCCACCTTCCCGACCATCGCCGCCAACCGCGGCCAGCCGATGGCGATGCGCTGGCGCTGCGTGCCCTGCGGCAGCCGCGAGATCGAGACCACCTCCAAGACCCAGCGCTTGCTGATCGGCGCCGACGGCCCGCTGTTCGCCGGCTGGGACTACAAGACCGGCCTGTCCTCGGCCACCAGCGACACCACCTCGCTGCTGGGCAGCGGCTACTTCTACGGCAAGCCCTTTGCCGCGCTCATCAACAACGGCACGCTGGACCCCTTCAGCCTGACCCAGAGCGCCGCCGCGATGAGCGCGCTGGACGCGGTGCGCGCCAACGGCGTGACCCTGTACGGTGGCAAGTTCACCCTCAACCAGGCCGACTTCACCGCCAGCGGCCCGCTCTTCAAGCTGCCGGCCGGCGAGGTGATGGCCGCGGTGGGCCTGGATGCCCGCCAGGAGAAGTACAAGTTCAACGGCAACGCCACCGACCTGGCGACGCAGGGCACGATCTTCAACGCCCCCTTCGACAGCATCAACACGCTGGACACGGTCAAGCGCACCATCAAGGCCGAGTTCGCCGAGCTGCTGGTGCCCATCACCAAGCAGCTGGAGCTGACCATGGCCGTGCGCCATGACGACTACACCGGCTTCGGCGGCACCACCAACCCCAAGGTCTCGCTGCGCTACGCGCCGCTGGACCAGCTGGTGCTGCGCGCCTCGGCCAGCCGCGGCTTCCGCGTGCCCAGCTTCAACCAGCTGTTCAACGGCATCACCATCTCGACCTACTCGGGCAAGGACCTGGTCGACCCGGCCAAGTGCCCCGGCCTCAAGGTCGACCCCACCAAGCCCGGTTGCGAAGCCATCACGCCCGACATCTTCACCGGCGGCAAGCCCGAGCTGGGCCCCGAGAAGAGCCGGCAATGGACGGCCGGCATCGTCTGGTCGCCGGCGCGCGACATCACCGCCAGCGCCGACTGGTGGCAGATCCGCAAGGAAGGCACGATCCAGTTCCTGAGCCTGTCCGACATCATCAACAACGCCGCCCTGTTCCCGGCCAACTTCCTGCGCGATGCCTCCGGCAACCTGCTGGGCATCGACGACCGCTGGGTCAACGCCGGTGAATCGATCACCAAGGGCGTGGACATTTCGCTGCGCGGCGCCACCCGCCTCGGCGACGGCCTGCTGGGCGTGTCGCTGGAAGGCACCTACCTGCTCGACAAGCGCTCGCGCCTGATCGCCAGCGCGCCGATGGGTGCCAGCGAGATCGGCGTGTTCACCCGCGCCGGCGACCTGGGCCTGCGCTGGAAGCATGCGCTGACCTTCACCTACAGCCAGGGCCCCTGGGTCGCGACGCTGCAGCAGCTCTGGAGCAATGGCTACAAGGACGCCGTGCTGCCCGGCGTGGCCAACGGCAGCGTGAGCCCCTCGCAGTGGACCCCCAACGTCGCCAAGTACCTGCGCCACAACGCCAGCATCAGCTACGCCGGCATCAAGAACCTGGGGCTGACGTTCGGTATCAAGAACCTGCTGAACGAAGACCCGCCGTTCTCGGTGGCCTACGACGGCAACACCGGCGCCGGCAGCTCCTGGGAACCCCGCGTGGCCGACCCGCGCGGCCGCAGCTACACCTTCACGGTGGACTACAAGTTCTGGTAAACCAGCGCCGGCCTGGCGCCTCGCACAAAGCCCCGCCCGCGCAAGCCGGTGGGGCTTTTTTTGGCTCTTCGCCGATGTGCGGGGAAGGATCTATCAAGAACGACGGGGCGGATGGCAAAGCCCTGGGCGGGTGGCCGCTGCGGCCCGGCTGCGCAGGCCCTCGCGGCGCTCGGGCTCCCCTGTGCTGCTCGCGCCTTGCGGCCTGGCGCAGAACTCGCTGCATTCGCTGCGCTCATTACGCTCAGACAGGCTGCGCCAATCCTGTGCTTGAGGCGCGCGAGTACGCGCGCGGCCACAAGGCGCTGCGCTGCTCGGCAGCGCAAAGGGCCTTCGCAACCACCCGCCCAGGGCTTTGCCAACACCGCCGCTTGTGCGCGCCCCTGATGCCACGGGCGTGTTGCTACCGACTCAGGCCGGCCGATGCGAGGCCCTATTGGCGGTGCCGAGAGCTTGGCTGCGCATCGCTCCATGCGATGCGTCGAGCGCAGCTTGCGCCATCGATCAACGACGGGCAATGCAGGCCAGCCTCGGTGCCTGTTGTGAGCGGCAAGGCCTCATGCTCAAATGTTAGGCAAAGATCATCAACGATCTGAATACAAACACGTTAGGCGTCGCCACCTCTATCGGAAGCGAGGGCATTTTGGGAAAAGTCGCTGCTGCTCTTCTACTTGTTGGGTTCAGTTGGTTGTGCTCGCAGCAAATTGGGTTACTGCTGGTAGGTCAGCGACCAGGTCTTCGAGTACTGCTGTACCAACTGGACTCTCAACATAAGGAAACCTACACCAAAGCTGAAGTTGAGCAGCTCGGCCGTGAAGCAATTGCCGCTCAGTTTGCGGTCACGCCACTGTTTGCCATTCCAGGAGCCGCCATGCTCTGTGGTGGACTGCTCGCAGTTTGGTCCAGGCGGTCTCGTAACAGTGAGAATTCCGCCTAGCCGTTACAGGGACTTCCCGCCGCGTCAACACCGTCGCATTGAAGTCTTCTCATCAAGACCTGACCCTTGCCAAGGGTCGTCGAGCACGCCGGCGTATTGAAGGACTGAACAGAGAACAGACTGCCACTCTGCAGACGGCCTTGTTGCATGCCAGTACCCATGCGGCCCCGGATACGAACCGCTCAGCGGAACTCCATCCCATCGCGTCGACTTGAGCCCAGAGGCCACATCGCCGACCACCCCTCCCCGGCCAACTGGCTTGCAGCCCCAAGGCATTGCAATCACACTGCCCGGAATGCATTTCGTCTACGTCAAAGTCCCGTTGCGGGGTCTGGCCAAGCAGGCCTTGGATGCGCTGCATCAGGCGCTTGAGAGTGCACTCGAGACGAGCGCGACGGGCTCGCTGCTGAGTTGGGGGACCTCGGTGCCTTCGGCAGGCGCCAGCGAGAGTGACCCGGGCAGCTTTCACCGGGTCGACATCGAGCTGCATGATCTGGAGGCTGGCCTGCAGGTGCTGCGTGAGCTGCTGCCGAGGCTGAGCGCGGCCCATGGCACGGAGCTGCATTTCACGGTGCATGGGGCGGCCCTGCAGCAGACCTTGTCGGAAGCCGGCTGGGGCGCCCAGGTAGCGAGGGCCGGCAGCCATCGGCCGCGGCGCGAGGTCTGACCCTCACGCCAGCCGCCTCGTGCAGCCCGGGCAGGCGGCCCGCTACAGGCGCAGGCAGCGCCCGGCCACGTCCAGCGTGAGCGGCACGCCCAGCGGCAGTGGCAGGTTCGGGCAGCAATGCCCGCTGGGCCAGCCGGCCAGGATGGGTTTGCCGAGCTGCGGCAGGTAGTCGGCCAGCACCGCATCAGGCGCCTCGGCATCGCTGAAGCTGCCGATCAGAAAGCCCGCGGCGGCGTCGAGCACGCCGGCCAGGCGCAGCTGGGCCAGGTAGCGGTCGACGCGGTAGGGGTCCTCGGCAATGTCTTCCAGGAACAGGATGGCGCCGCGCGCATCGGGCATCCAGCGCGTGCCCAGGCTGGACACCAGCACCGAGAGATTGCCGCCGATCAGCCGGCCCCGGGCAGGCCCGCCCTGGCTCAAGGGGTGAGCCGGCAGATCCTCGGGGGCCAGCACATCGCCGGCGCGCAGGCCGCGCTGCAGCTGGGCGGCGAGGCGGCGTGCATCGTCCAGGCCGCCCGGCCCTTTATCGATCCAGTCCGAGGCCGGCATCGGCGCATGCCAGGCCGGCAGGCCGAGGCGATCGAGCGCGCCGTGCAGGGAGGTGATGTCGCTGTAGCCGATCAGGGGTTTGGGGTGGCGCTTCAGCAGTGCCAGGTCCAGGCCGTCGAGCAGGCGGATGCAGCCATAGCCGCCGCGCAGGCACAGCACGGCGTCAACCTCGGGGTCGGCAAAGGCGGCATGCAGATCAGCCAGGCGCTGCGCGTCTGCCGCGGCCAGATGACCCAGCTGCGCGGGGCCGGCGCAGCCGGGAAACAGCTTGGCGCGAAAGCCCAGCTGCTCGATCAGCGGCGCCACCTGTTCCAGCACGCCCGGCTTGGGCGGGCCGGCGGGTGCCACCACACCCAGACAGGCACCGGCGGGCAGCGGCCGCATCAAAAAGAACTCGTTCATGAGCAGGCCTCCAGCCAGGGCTCGAGCGCGGCGTCGATGGCCGCGCCCAGCGCCGTCAGGCGCGCTTCCGGCGCGCCGTAGCGGGAACCGAGGTTGCTGAGCATGGCGATCAGGTAATGACGACGGCGTGGCGCGATAGCACGCACGATACCGGCGTCGGAGGCGTAGTTCTCGGTCGTGCCGGTCTTGTGGGCGAAGTGCAGTTCGGCCGCCAGCCGCTCGGGCATCAGCACGCGCAGGGTCTGCGCCTCCAGCGCACGCAAGACCTGACCCCGGCTCTCCGCGCTGAGCCGCGGCGCATGCGCCGGCAGCCAGGGCGCCGCGGGCGCGTCGGGGTCCAGCCACCAGAGCAGGCGCACGGTGTCCCAGGCCGTCATCTGCAGCTGGCCCACGCCGGCACCGGCGGCATTGCCCCAGCCGCCGTCGGGCTGCGTGTTGACGAGCCGCAGCGTCGGCAGGCCCAGGCGGGCGAACAGCTGCTGCACCTCGTTGTGGCATTCGCCCTGCACGTCGCGGCGGATCGCGCCGATCGCGTGCAGATGCATCACCAGGGCCGAGGTGGCGGTGTTGCAGCTGATCGCCGTCATGTCCAGGGCCCAATCGCGCACGGCACGGCACTGGCCCTCGAAAGACAGCGGCGCATCCCAGCGGCTGCGGCCCTGGTCAATCAGCCAGGCCAGCCCGACCAGCACCATCAGCTTGAGCAGCGAGGCCGGATAGGGCGCCACCACCGTGGGGCCGCTGTCGCCATGCAGGGGCTGCCAGTCCAGGCGCTGCCAATCGACCCCGGGGGCCTCGGGCAGCCAGGCGATCGAGCGACCCTGCGCGTCCTGTTGATCGGCCAGGAAGCGGATGCCTTGCGCCGCGCCCGCGCCGGCCGCCATGCCCGCCACCAGGCCCTGCGGATGCTGGCGCGAGAACAGCACGTTGGCAAACGCCGGCGCGCCGCCGGCCGGGAAGCAGGCCACGGCCAGATCGATGCTGGGGAAATGGCGCAGCGCCCGGCCGCCATCAAAAGGGTCGGGCGTGGCGCCGAAGTCCTGTGCCAGCACCGCGCGGCGCAGCAGTTCGGCCAGATCGCTTGCATTCATGCGGCTGTCATCGTCGTGGCAGTTGCAGGCCGTCCAGGCTCAGCGGGCTTGTGCGGCCCGACACCAGTTCGGCCACGATGCGCGCCGAACCGAACGAGAAGGTGAAGCCCAAGGCACCATGGCCCACATTGAGCCACAGCCCGGGCACCGGGGTGGCGCCCAGCAGCGGCGCGCCGCTGGGGGTGGCGGGGCGCAGGCCGGCCCAGGTCTCGGCGCGATCGTAATCGGCAGCGCGCGGGAACATGGCGCGCACCGCACGCTGCAGCGAGGCGATGCGGCCGGGGTCGATGCGCAGGTCCTCGCCCACCAGATCCACCATCGCGGCGACGCGCAGCTGCTCGCCGATGCGCGCATAGAGGATCTTCTTTTCGAAGTCGGTCACGCTCACCACCGGCGGCAGATGGTCGGCGGCGATCGGCGCGGTCAGGCTGTAGCCCTTGAGCGGATAGATGGGCAGCTTGATGCCCAGCTCGGCCGCCAGCGCGCGGCTTTGCAGACCGGCGGCGAGCACGAACTCGTCGCCGCCGATCTCGCCCACATTCGTGCGCAAGGCCCGCACCCGCCCATGCGCTTGATCGAGGCTGAAGCCCTGCACCTCGGCATGCACGCAGCCACGGAAGTTGGGATGGCTGCGCAGGCGCTCGGCCAGTGCGAGCGAGAGCGCATGGCAGTCGGCCACCGCCTCACCCTCGCTGAAGATGCCGCCGGCCAGCTCGGCCGGGCTGTGCGCCAGCGCTGGCTCCAGCGCCACGCATTCGTCGTGGCTGAGGGCGCGCTCGGCGCCATCGTCGGCACCATTGCTGGTAGTGGCGCTGGCGCGCAGGCGCGCCGCCACGCGGCCGAACTCGGCCGGCTTGCGGTAGACCACCAGCTTGCCGGGGCTGCGCAGGGCGATCGCCTGCAGCTGCGCGCGCTGCTGCAGATGCGCAAACGAATCGCGGCTGTAGGCGCCCAGGGCCAGCAGGCGCGCGGTGGTGCGCCGGTTCACCGGCCCGCGGCATTTGGCCAGGAAGGCGGCCAGCCAGCTCCATTGCTGCCAGCTGGCCTCGGGCTTGAAGCGCAGCGGCCCATCGGGATCGAGCAGCCAGCGCAAGGCCTTCAGCGGCACGCCCTCATCGGCCAGCGGCGAGACATAACGGTAGCTGAGCTGCCCCCCATTGGCGCGGCTCGCGCCATTCGCCAGCACCGGCTCGCGCTCCACCAGGCTGACCCGGTGGCCGGCCTCGGCCAGGCACCAGGCGCTCGTCAGACCCACCACCCCGCCGCCTATCACCACCACATGTTTCATCGACATGCCGGCAGGTTACGGATTCGGGCTGCGGCCAGCCAATGAAAGCCAGGGCGGCTCCCATAACTTGCGCCTATGTGCCGGGCGCAAGCACCGGAACGGCGCTAGCTAGTGTTGCTTGCCGACAAAGGCAGCGATGCGTTGCAGGACAGCCGGTGAAATTGTTTCCTCGAGCGCGGCATATTTGTCGGTGGCTCCAGTCCTACCAGTCTGGAAGAGGTGATTGAGCGAGGGCAGCACCGCCGACTCGACCTGCTTGTTGCCACCCTCGCGTAGCGCGGCCAAGATGCCATCAAGGCTTTGCACCGGAACCTGGCGATCCAGGCTGCCGTTGAGTGCCAGCACCGGGCAGCGCACCGCCCGCCAGTCGCTGCGCGAGTCTGTCATCAGCAAGGCTCGTAGCATGGGGCTGCCTGCCATCCCGAGCGAGAGCGTGCCCCTGTTCATCCGGTACTTCTCAAGCAAGACCTTGTCGTCGGCCGCAAGGTCTTGAGCAAGCATCCTGAGTTTCGCGACACGGGCTTCAGGATCGGGGTGCGCGACGATGGTTTCATAGTAGCTGCGCACATAGGCCATCAACCGCTCCACGGCCTGCGGTCCTGCACCGTTGTCTTGAGCGACCATGCGGTCCTGCAGCAGCATGAGTTCGAGGCCAGGCAGCCCAACACCGGCCATGGACACCAGGAAATCGACGGACTCCGGATGCCGGGCCGACACGGCGGCCGCGATCATGGGGCCTTCGCTGTGGCCAATCAACCCCAGGCGATCGAACTGTTTGCGGGCCTCAATCGCCCGGACCACCGCCGCCAAGTCATCGACGAGCTGGGCTTGCGTATGGTGTTCGTAGTCCCCGCTTGATCGCGAGACGCCGCGCTTGTCGTAACGTAGCACGGCGACACCCTGCCGCGTCAGGTGGTCGGCCAGCACCGCGAAGAGACGATGCCCGGCGACCTCCGCATCCCTGGTGGAGGGGCCGGAACCGTGAACCAGGATGACGACGCTCGGGCGGGCGACCCCGTTGGGGACCGACAGGGTAGCGCCGAGCATGACGCCATCGGCGCCAGAAATCGCGAGCGTTTCCTCTCGGTAGGACAAGGGCGCCACGGGTGTTTGAGGGCGGTGCTTGCGAGGAAACTGCGCGACCCGCTGCAACTCCAGCGGAAAACTTGCGCCGTTCTGTTTCCATTCGGCTCTAAAACGGTCGTCAACCCAGTTCAGTTGCAGCGCACCGAAGGGCAGGTGGAGCTCGGCCGCATCGCCTGATTCCTGCACCCGCGTCACGGGCATGTCGTAACTGCCTTGATCGGGGCTGGCAAAACTGGCCCACATGGCCCCATCGGCGCGGGCAAAGATGTCAACGCCCATCTTCAGTACGCGCCCGTCAGGCAGCTTCAGGTCGCCCAGCCAGAGCCCGGCGTGATCCGTCAGCACGCCCGCATGGGCGCTCACGTGCAAGGCAAGCAGCAGTGCCAAGCCCCTCAGAATTTTCGATGCATGTAGCTTCATGGATGCCGGCGGGTCGCATGGTGATGAAGAGTGGGGGAGCAGGGCCGAACATCGTGCCGCGTGTGGCAAGACTTGACCCCGAAGAGTTCATCCTCGGTGCGAACAAGGACGAAGGCAGCATCCAAGAAGCATGGAGCGGCTGCCCGCGGTTTGCGACGGGCCGCATATTCGAACGCCTGGACTGCCTGGGCAGTTCGGCTCAGGGCTGCGCGCGCACGAAGTCCAGTATCTGCTGCGCCATCGGCGCGCTCGCCTTGGGGGCCTCGATGTCGCCGGCGAGGATGTGCTGGCCGAGCGACTCGCTGTAGTTGACCTCGATGAGCTTCTTGGCCGGGCTGCCGAAGCGGCGGAAGGCCGCCTGCGCCGCCTCCACCGAGATCACCGAATCACGCGGCGAGACCAGCATCAGCAGCGGCGCCTGTATCCACTCCAGCGGGCTGCGGTGCACATGGTCCACCAGCGCCATCATCGGGAACAGCGCCTCGGTGGGATAGCGGTGCGTCCAGTAGCGCGCCTTCAGCTCGCTGCGCGGCGGGTAGCTGCGCTCGGGGCCCTGCACCAGGCGCGCCAGCTGCCGGCCCCAGGGCCAGTTGATGACCTGGGCCCAGGGATCCTTGGGGCCGAAATTGGGCGACACCATCACATAGGCCGCCACCTGGCGCGCCGCCTCCTGCTGCGCCAGCCAGGCCGCCAGGGTGGCGCCGGTGGAGTTGCCGATCACCAGCACGCGTTCGCCCAGCAGTTGGCCGATCGCCAGCGCCTCCAGCGCGTCGGCCTTCCAGTCGGACACGGTGGCCTTGCCGAGGGCCTCGCCGGGCTGGCCATGGCCGGCCAGGCGGGTGTAGAAGACATGGCCGCCCAGGCCTTGCGCCACCAGCTCGGGCAGGGGCGCGAGCTCCTGGCGGCTGGCGCTGAAGCCATGCAGGAACACCACCGCCCAGGGCGCGCGCTGCTTGCCGCCGGCGCCCCAGACGATGCGCTTCTCGGTGCCCGGGATGACGTTGCCCAGCGCCGCCTCGCGCGCCGCCAGGTGCGCGTCGAGCGCCTCCAGGCTGGCGGGCGGCGGGGTCTGCGCCGCCGGGGGCTCCAGGGCCGCCTCGGGGTTGCGCGGCCCGATCAGGAACATCAGGCTCACGCCCAGGGCGGACACCGCCGCCCGGTTGGCAAGCCTGCGCCAGCTCACGCCAGCACCGCGGCCATCGCGTTGGCGGTGGCCTCGACGTTGCCGGTGTTCAGGCCCGCCACGCACATGCGGCCCGAGCGCACCAGGTAGACGGCGAACTCGTCCTTCAGGCGGTCCACCTGGGCGGGCGTGAGGCCGGTGTAGCTGAACATGCCGCGCTGGGTCAGGAAGTAGTCGAAGTTGCGGCCCGGCAGCTTGGCGCTCAGCACCTCGTAGAGGGCGTTGCGCATCTGGTGGATGCGGTCGCGCATCTCGCTCACCTCGCCCTCCCACAGGCTGCGCAGCTCGGGCGTGCTCAGCACCTTGGCGACGATCTGGCCGCCATGCATGGGCGGGTTGGAGTAGTTGCGGCGGATCATGAACTTGAGCTGACCCAGCACGTTGACGGCCTGGGCCGCATCGGGGCACACCACGCTGAGCGCACCGCAGCGCTCGCCATACAAGCTCATGCTCTTGGAGAAGCTGTTGGCGACGAAGAAGGCCAGGCCGGCATCGGCCATGGCGCGGATCGCGAAGGCGTCTTCCTCGATGCCGTCGCCATAGCCCTGGTAGGCCAGGTCCAGGAAGGGCAGCAGCTGGCGCTCCTTCAGCACCGGGATCAGCTCATCCCATTGCAGCGGCGTCAGGTCCACGCCGGTGGGGTTGTGGCAGCAGGCGTGCAGCAGCACCACGCTCTTGGCCGGCAGGGCGCGCATCGCGTCCAGCAGCTCGGCAAAGCGCAGGCCGCCGGTGGCCGCGTCGTAATAGGGGTAGGTCTTGACGGTGATGCCCGAGCCCTCGAAGACGGCGCGGTGGTTGTCCCAGGTGGGGTCGCTCACATAGATGGCGCTGTCGGGGAAGTAGCGCTTGATGAAGTCGGCGCCGACCTTGAGGCCGCCGCTCGAGCCCACGCCCTGGATGGTGACGATGCGGCCGGCCGCGATGGCGGGGTGGCCCTTGCCGAACAGCAGCTCCTGCACCGCGCTGCGGAAGTTCGCCGCGCCTTCCATTGGCAGATAGGGGCGCGGACCGGCCGCGGCCACCACCTCCAGCTCGGCCTTGCGCACCGAGTCCAGCATCGGGATCTTGCCGTCGTTGTCGAAGTAGATGCCGATCGACAGGTTGATCTTGCCCGGGCGGGTGTCCTTCTGGAAGGCTTCGTTCAGGCTCAGGATGGGGTCGCCTGCGTAGGCGTCGACGTGTTGGAACATGGCGGGACTCCGGGTTTAGCTGCCCGCATTATCGACGTTCGGGCTGCTGCAGAATGCCGCGCATGGACCATTGCCAGCTATCCGCCGCCACTTTCGACCAACTGGCCGAGCGCTACCGCGACAAGTACATGGATCTGGACCTGTACGACGCGGGCTACGCACGCTTCTGCGCGCTGCTGCCCGCCGGCCGTGCGCGCGTGCTCGACGCGGCCTGCGGCCCGGGCAATGTGGCGCGCTACCTGCTGGCGCAACGGCCCGAGCTGGAGCTGCTGGGCATCGACCTGGCGCCGCGCATGGTGGCGCTGGCCCAGGCAGCGCTGCCTTCCGCACGCTTCTCGGCGCAATTCGCGGTGCACGACTGCCGCGCCATCGCCAGCTTGCCGGGGCCTTTTGACGGCATCGTCTGCGCCTTCGGCCTGCCCTATCTGTCGGCCGACGAGGCGGCGGCCTTCATCGCCGCCGCCGCCGCGCAGCTGCGGCCCGGCGGCGCGCTCTATCTCAGCGCGATGGAGGGCCGCCCCGAGGACTCGGGCCTCGAGACCTCCAGCAGCGGCGCGCAGGTCTGCGTGCACTACCACGCGGCCGAGGCGCTGCAGCAGGCCCTGAGCGCCAGCGGGCTGCGGCTGCTGGAGCTGCAGCGCATGGCGGCACCACCCGGCGCCAGCAAGCAGACCCAGGACCTCATCATCATCGCCAGCAAAGCATGAGCATCCAGACCCTCCAGCAACTCCAGGCCGCGGACTTCGACGCCTTCGCCGTCTATCTGAACCTGCATCTGCAGGAGAACGGCCTGCCGCCGAGCGGCTACTTCCAGCCGCTGGCGCGCGCTCACTCGGTGTTCGCGCCCGAGCGCGCCGACGCCTTCCGCCAGGCCCTGCAGCGGCCGCTGGACGGGCCGGGCTGGCGCCGCGCCTGGGTGGCACGCGACCCGGCCGGCCGGATCTGCGCGCATGTGGACCTGCGCGCCCACCCCGAGCCGCACACCGAGCACCGCTGCCTGCTGGGCATGGGGGTGCGCCAGGACCAGCGCCGCCGCGGCCTGGGCGCAAGCCTGCTGACCCTGGCCACCGACTGGGCAAGGCAGGCCGGCCTGGCCTGGCTGGACCTGCAGGTGCTGAGCCAGAATGCCGCGGCCGTGGCGCTCTACCGGCGCTGCGGCTTCGCCGCGGTGGGCGAGCGGCCCGATATGTTTCGCATCGACGGGCACAGCCTCGGCTATACCTCGATGAGCCTGTTTCTCAAGGAATGCCCATGAGCAGCAACAACACACGTCGCCGGCTGTTGACCGCCGCCACCCTGGCGCTGGGCGCGGCCCCCGCCCTGGCGCGCCCGCGCGCCGCCGACATCGCGCAGCTGCGCCGCCAGGCCAGTGCCTGGGACGAGGCCATCGTGCGCCAGGACCGCGCCGCCATCGAGGCGAACATGGCGGAGGACTTCCGCCAGATCGACGCCGACGCCGACATCGAGGACAAGCGCAGCTTCGTCGAGGGGCTGATGTCGCCCAAGCTGCGCATCGCACCCTACGAGGTGGAGGACTTCGAGATCCGGCTCTACGGCGACACCGCCCTGCTGAGCGGCCGCACGCGCATGCAGGGCAGCCACGATGGCAAGCCATTCACCAGTCATTACCGCTACATCGACGTCTATGTGCGCCGCGGCGGACGCTGGCAGATCGTCAGCGTGCAGATCACGCGGGTGCGGGAAGCCTGACCACGCTCAGTCCAGCCACTGCAGCCATTGTCCATGCGCATGCGACCAGGCCAGTGCGCGCTGGCGCAAGGCCCGGGCCTCGCGCCACTGCAGGCTCCAGAGCGTGGCGGTCTGCTGAGGCCCGCCCGGCACCGCCTGCACGGCGGGCGGCAGCGCCAGGCCCGCGGGCCGCAGCTCGGCGGCCTCGGCGCTGATCCAGGCCAGGCCGCGCCTGCGCACCAGCTCGGCCACGCGCGCCTGGTAGCGCGCCAGCACCGTCGGCTCGAAATAGGCCAGCACCCAGGAGTTGAACAGCACCGGCTGCACGCCGGCGGGCAGCTCGTCCAGCCAGCGCTCCAGCCGGTCCAGCCCGTCGGCATGGCGCTCGACGGCGGGGCCGGCCGCGCGCGCCAGCGCCAGGGCCTGGTCCAGGCGCTGGGCGCGCGCACGGTCCTGCGGCCACAGGCAGGCGCGCAGCCAGCGCACGCCATCCTCGTCCAGCAGGTCGACCGGCGCCAGGTCCACGCCCAGGCGCGCCACCAGCTCGAACTCGACCTGCGGCGGCGGCGCCTCGCCGAGCCAGCGGCAGGCGATGCGGGGTCGCTCGGGGTCAGGTCTTGCGCCACGCTGGAAGGGCCCGTAGTCGTAGTGATAGCGGTCCACGCCCAGGTTCAGGCCGGCGCTGCTGCCGAAATCGAACAGTGCCAGTTCGCGGCGGCCGCTCAGCGCCGCCAGCCGCTGCAGCGCCGGCCACAGCACGGCGCAGCGGCCGATCTCGTTGGTCTGGGTGGCGCGGCCGCGCAGATGGGCCAGCAGGGCCGGGTGCTGCTGGCGCGCAAAGTCCAGCAGCAGCGCCGGCAGCGCCGCATCCGGCGGCCGCGTGCCACCCACGCTGGGGTAGTAATCGGCCAGCGCATGGGCCACGCCGGCCAGCACGCGTTCGTGCAGGGCCGCCAGCAACAGATTGGGGCGCGCCTGCGTGGCCGGCACCTGCTGCATCAGGGCCAGCAGCTCAGGCGTGTCGGCTACCGCCAGGCAGATCGCCACATAGAGCGGATCCTGGCTGCACTCGTGCAGGGCGAAGTGGCGGTACTGACGCGGCCAGTCGGTGGATGCGGCGGATGGGGCGGAGCGGTATGGCATGGGCAAGAGCTTAGGCCGGCGCCCGGCGCGGAAATGTCGGTTGTCCGACATTTCCGCGGCTAGACTGGCCGCATGCAATTCCTGCCCGCCCGGCTGCGCGCATGGCTTGGATCCATCCTGGCCGGCCTGGCGCTGCTGTGCCTGCCGGCCGCCGCACAGACCACGGCGCCGCTGCGCGTGGTCGGCAGCAGCGACCCGCCCTACCGCAGCTTCCAGGGCGAGGACGGCGGCGGCCTGTACTACGAGCTGCTGAAGGAGGCGGCGCGCCGCCTGGGCTGGGCCCTGCAGTTCAGCGAGGTGCCTTCGGCGCGCGCCTTTCTGATGATGGAACAGGGCGAGGCCGATCTGATGATGGGGCCGCTGCGCTCGCTGGAACGCGAGCGCTTCCTGCACTACAGCCGCATCGAGCTGCCGGCCGAGGACAAATGCTTCTACACCCGCCCGGGGGCCCGGCCCATCAACAGCCTGCAGGACCTGCAGGGCCGCATGCTGGCGGTGCACCGCGGCAAGCGCTACGGCGCCGAGTTCGACAACGCTGCCGCCAGCGTCGGCCTGTTGCGCACCGAGGTGAACGACTACCGCGCCGCGCTGGAGATGCTGGCGCGCGAGCGCGTCGAGGCGGTGGTGATACCGGAGCGCCAGGCGCGCGCGCTGCTGGCCGAGTTGAAACTGGCGCTGCTGCGCCAGCCCTTCTGCCTCAAGGGCGAGACGCCCTATGTGGTGCTGTCCAAGCGCTCCCCCTGGCTGGCCGAGCTGGCCCGCCTGGAACGCAGCTTCCAGCTCATGCAGCAGGACGGCAGCTGGAAGCGCATCCTGGAGCGCTACTGAATGCGGGCCGGCGGCGGCGCCGAGCTGCTGCACGTGCTGCAGGGCAACTTCCCGCAGCTGGCGCCCGACGCGCTGCAGTTGCGGGCGCTGCAGCGCCTGCTGCCGGCGCGGCGCCTCGCCGCGGGCGCGAGCCTGTTCGCACAGGGCCAGCGCACCCAGGCCTTCTATGCCGTGCTGCAGGGTGAGATCGGCGCGCGCCTGAGCGCCGCCGACGGCCGCGTCTCGGTGCTGGAGCATGTGCGCGCGCCGCGCCTGTTCGGGCTGGCCGCCTTCGTCACCGGCCAGCCCTCCAACTACGAGGCGGTGGCGCTGCGTGCCAGCCGCGTGCTGGTGTTCGGCCCCGAGGCCTACCGCTACGCGATGGACGAGCTGCCCGGCTTTGCGCGCGCGCTGATGCGCGAATTCGCGCTGCGCTATGAGGGCACGCTGCGCCTGCTGGAAGCGGCGCGCCACCGCAGCGCCGCCGAGCGTTTCGAGCTGGCGCTGGCCCAGCTGGCGCGCGAGCGCGGCGCCGGCCAGGCGCCCGACGACGCGGGCTGGCTGAGCTTTCGCGCCACCCAGACCGAGCTGGCGGCGCTGGCCAATGTCTCGCGCCAGACCGTCAACCAGCTGCTGCGCGCCGCCGCCGCGGCCGGCCGCCTGCGCCTGGCCTATGGGCGGCTGGCCATCAGGAATGGGGCGCTCCGCTGACGGCCGCGGCTGGCCGGGTCGCCACCTCTCGCCACCGAACGGAACACCAGCAACAAGCCTGCACCCATCAAGGCCCAGCTCGCCGGCTCCGGCACCGGCGGCGGTGGGAAATGGTCCGCCATGAACAGGCCTGAGGCGCTGGTGAAGCTCACGCCAGCGGGCAACTCCAGGCCGAAGCGCGCGGTGTGCGAGAAATCGGCCGTGCTGCCGTTGGCAGCCCAGGCCCGCAACCACGCCATCACGTAGACCGTTACCGTGGCGCCCTCCTGGTCTGGCATGGACAAGGCGCCGGCCACCTGGGCGCCCGGCCGCACATTGAAGCCGGTGATGCTGTACCAGCCCAGCGGATCGGTCCCGACGTAGTAGCCAAAAGAGCCGGCGGGAGAGCGCCAGCCTTCGGTCATGGCGCCGGTGATCTGGAAGCGCCACTTGATCTGGCTGGGGTCGCGCAGCTCATCCTTGCGGAATGTGAGGACATCCCACATCTGCGCGCTTGCCTCGGCGAACCAGCTGCACCGGGTGTTGGCTCGCGGGTCGCAGTCGGGCTGCACCTTCGGCGCGGTGAAGGCGTAGGCGTGCAGGGCGCCATCGCGCGAATCGGCCTCGGCCTGGCCCTTGGACTGGCGCCAATCTGTCAGGTCCATCCACGCGTAGGGTTGAAAGCCGCCACCCGCGAACTGGGTGTCCTGCCCGGTGAAGCTGACCTCGACGCGGGTGCCGAAGGGGTGGTCGAACTGGGCCGAGGCGACGTCGGCAAGTGCGGCAAGCACCATCGCGAGCAGCAGGCCGGGGCGGTATCGTCGAGTCATCATGGTGTGCTCCGCTTGGCGTCTCAGCCCGCGGTCGGCGCAGCGACACCGAGCTGGGACCACATCGTGTTGATGTCGCCAATGCCCCGGTGCTCGACGATGCGGCCATCCGCCACGACATCCAGATGCATCACGGCGAAGTCGACCTCGCGCTGCGTTGCTGGCACACCCATGAAGGCATGCTCGTGGCGGCCGCGATAGCGGCCGACGGTCACGACCCTGTCGCCTTCGACGACCACATCGTCGAAGACATGGCAGCCGTTGGGGAAACCTTCGCGGAACGACTTGGCGAAGCCGAAGAAGCCGGGCCAGTCGAGCACGGTGGCGCCAAAGACCCGGGCCTCGAATCCCGGCGCGATGCCTTCAAAACGGTCCAGCGTGCCGCCGTCGAATGCGGCGTAGAAGGCCATCACCGTGTTGCGAGGGCAGGAGGTGTATTGGGGTTCTTGCATGATGGTTTGCAGTTCGCAAGTAAATGAAATGGGAGCGCTGCCGGTCCTCAGGCCAGCGCCGCTTCGAGCGTGCGGGCCGCCCGATCCACGCTCTCCTGATCCGGGCCGACGAAAGGTTCGGCCGCCTGGGCCGCGGCGATGCCGGCATACAGCTGCTCGTCCAGCCCTGCGGCGGGCGGCAGGTGGCTGCTCAGGATCAGGCGCGGCCGCAGCTCGCGAAGGGGCCGGCTGGCTGCCGCCAGCCGCTCAGCCCCGATCTGGGCGAGCCAAGGCGCATCCACACGAGACCACAGGCTCTGGCCCTCGAGCAGTGCGGCGGGCGCGATGTCGGCCGCATCGTCCGCCGGCGCCTGCATCACGGCGCCGAAGCAATCCGAGCTGAACAGGTGGCCGCTGCGGGTGTCGTAGGCCACCATGGTCTCGGGCGCGTCGTACACCGGAGGGCGCAGGGCCAGCAGCTGGCGGTCGCCCAGGTCCAGCGACTGGCCGGGGTTCAGCATGTAGCAGCGCTGCGGCGGAATCTGCTGCAGTCCGAGCTTTCCGACGCCCAGGTAGTTGGTGACGATGCGCGCGTTCGGCGCTTCCGCCAACACGGCCCGTAGATTGCCGATGTGGTCGGCGTCAGCGTGGGTGACCCAGATCCAGCGCAGCGCGGCCGGGTCGACCAGCCGGCGCAGCGAGTGCATGAACTCGTCGCTCAAGGCAGCGATGCCGGTGTCGATCAGCAGCGCTTGCCGGGCGTGCACGACATAGGCGTTGACCGGCAGGACACCAAGGCCCGGCAGCGGCACATAGGCGCAGAGCATGTCGGTATCGGGGCCGACCCGACGGGTCGGAAATGCGGTGGGCTGGTCCATGGTTGGCCTCCTTTGAATGGCGAGATCGGGAACGCAGCGCAAGTGTGCGAACGGCAACGCTCGGCGGCGCTAAGACTTCGCCAACAAAGCGCTAACAGTGAGCTAATTAATTGCTAAGCAAAACTCGTGTTGCGACTTGCATTACGTCATGCGACACTTATCTCACCAAGTATCGACAACTCGGAGTCCGCCATGACGCTCACTCCTGAACAGATGGATCGCGCGCTCGACGCGCACTTCCGATGCGAAGCCACCGACGATGTGGATGGCGTGCTCAGCACGCTGGCCGATGCGGTCGAGCACGATGTCGTCGGCTGGCCGCCCGGCCCCTCGCGGGGCCGCGAGGCCGCACGGGCCTTCTACCAACAGACCTTCCTGGACTTGGCCGACAGCCAGGTGCAGCATCTGCGCCGCTGGCACGGTGCGAATTTCGTGGTCGACGAGTCGCTATGGAGCGGCCGAGCGGTGGGCCGACCCTTCGGCCTGGAAGGCCGAGGGCGGCCGCTACGGTTCCGCATGCTGCATGTCATCGATTTCGCCGCGGACGGCCGCATCGCCCGTGAGAACGTCTGGATGGACTTCCCCGCGATCCTGGCCCAGCTGCCGCAGGACGCCGCCACATGAGCGCCGCACGGCCGCCCGAAGGGGCGAACTCCCGCTTGGCGGGACAGCGCGCAGCGCGAAGGGTGCACCAATGAGCGCCGAAGGCGGCGGCGTCCGCGCCAATCAGCTACGGCGCACCCGCAAGGACTTGCTGCAGGCGGCAGGCCAGCTGGCCCGGAGCGGCCGCAGTCCCAGCCTGGAAGAGGTGGCCGAGGCGGCGATGGTCTCGCGGGCCACGGCCTACCGCCACTTTCCGGACATCCATGCGCTCATGCTCGAAGCGGCCCTGGATATCGACACACCGCAGGCCGAATCGGTGCTTCGTGGCGCGCCGAAGGATGACCCGGTCGCCCGCCTGGAACGGGTCGACGCCGCTATCGAGGCCATGATCCGCGACAACGAGGTGCCGCTGCGCCTGATGCTCAAGCACACGCTGGAGCGCAGCGTGCGGCCAAGCGAAAGCGCCGATGTGCCGCTCCGCCAGAACCGACGCGCGCCGCTGATTGACGCGGCGCTGGAGCCGGCGCGCGGGCAGTTCCGTCCAGCGGCGCTGAAGACCCTGAGCTTGGCGCTGGGCATGGTGATCGGCCCCGAGGCGATGCTCGCGCTCAAGGACGTGATGCAGCTCAACGAGACCGAAGCCCGGCGCGTGCGCCGCTGGGCACTCCGCGCCCTCGTCGACGCGGCGCGCAAGCCGGCAGGGCCGGGATGACATCTGCTGCAAAGGAGCGATGCAATGAACACCAACTCGACCGAAGCACCTGTCGATGTGCGGTACTACGAGCGCGACGGCAGCGTCTTCCTGGACAGCCACTACCTGATCAAGGGTGTGGCCGGCGCGATCTTCTGGAAGCTGGCCCGCGAGAGCCTCGAACGCCAGCGCAGCGAGTTCAGTCTGCGCGAGCTGCGCTTGGCCGGCTCGGAATTGCGCCTGCCCGATGTGCAGGACAACCTGAGCACGCGTCTGCTGCTGCTGCAACGCCGCCTCTGCGAGCGCCATGCCGCGATGCAGATCCACAAGGCCGGGCGCGGACGCTTTCGCATCGAGCTGGTGCGCCCGCTGCAGCTGACGCGCGTGTCCGACCCTGCGCAAGCTTGGACGGCATCGCATTAGGCGCCAGCCGAACGTCTAATCGAACATCGCGCCGACCATCTGCGCATTGCTGAGGCCACCCGGATTGCCCAGAGTGGAATCCGACGCGAGGCACCAGCAGCTCAGATGCGCCAGCGCGTTCACCAGCACGGCGCTGAGCTCGAGCTGGGTGAAGGTGTTGTAGCGCGGGAACTGGCCGAGGCCCTCGACGTCGATGGCCAGGCGCACGTCCTCGGCCAGCTGGTTCCACCAGCTGGCGACGAAGTCGTTGTAGACCCACAGAATCTCCACCGCGTCCTGGCCCGGCACGTCGAACCAGCGGTTCGGCAGCACCGGCAGGGTCTGGCGCAACAGGATGGCGCCGCCGGCCTGGCGCGCCGCGTACAGGCCGGACTTGAGGGCGGCGAAGCTGGCCGTCGGGAAGACCTGGCTGTGGCGGTACGGCCGCGTCGGCCCCTGGCCCGGCTGGCTGGGGCCATAGGGCACATAGCCCAGGCCGGGCTGGTAGGGCTGCAGGCCGAACAGCGGCGGCAGATCGCTGGAGACGATGATCTCGCCGCTGCCGGAGTCGCGGCCCAGCGGCTCGTCGGTGTTGACGCACACGATCAGGCGCCGCAGGCCGCGCGCCAGCATCGCGTTGACGCCCAGGTTCTCCAGGCTGCCGCCGTCGGCAAAGCGGTAGTGGCGGGCCGGCTGGCGGCGGCGGTCGCCCACCGGCCAGTAGGCATAACGCGGCACCAGGCCGGACAGCTCGGGGTATTGCTCCTCCAGCGCCTGGGCAAAGGCCGCGCTGCTGCAGCCGGCGATATCGTTGAGCGCAAAGGCGCGCGCCGGCAGGCTGGTGTCGACCTGACCGGGCGTGGCCTCGGCCAGGTAGTCGCTGCCCATCGCAAAGCTGTCCAGCAGGCCGCCGCCGATCGCGCCCAGTTGCTCCGGCGCGGCCGGGAAGAACTGCCGCACGCCGAGCTGGAAGTTGCACTCGAAGGGGATCAGGTCGGCCGTCGCGCCATCGTTGTTGAACAGCGCGGTGTTGAAGATCGGGAAGGGGCGGCGGCGCTCCACGCAGACGAAGTCGCGCGCCGACAGGCCCGGGTTGCGCGCGAGGATGCCGTTGCCGGCATGCAGATAGGCCGAGGTCCAGCTGAAGTAGCGCGGATCGAAGCCGCTGCCGTCGGGCTGCCACAGGCCATAGGGCTTGAGGATGCGCTCGCCGATCAGGCCCTGCCAGAGATCGTCGTTGGCATAGCCGTAGCGCGCCTTCAGCTCCAAGATGGCGTCAAGATCGCTGAACAGGCCCAGCCGCGTGGGCACCCAGCCCAGGTTGTTGGGCGGCAGGTGGTCGAGCCGGTTGGGGCCCAGCAGCAGGGTCAGCGCGCCGGGGTTCAGCACCGGCCGGCCGAGGAAGTCGTCGTCGCTGATGCGCTCGGGCAGGTAGGTGAACAGGCTGTTGGCCCAGGTGCCGCCCGACACCGAGGAGATCGCGAACAGCTGGTCGAGCTTGCCCAGCGCGCGCAGGCCGCGCAGCTGGCCCATCGCGCAGCTGAGCGCGCGGCTGCCGCCGCCCGACAGGCACAACCCCACCGAGCGCGCCGTGGCGCGCAGTTGTTCGGGTAGCTCGGCGGTGGCCATGCCATCACCCAAGGGTAGGATGCCCGCCACCAGCTGCTTGTTGCTCATATCGCCCTCCCTGCCGGGCCAGGCTGCCCGTGCCAGAGACCTTAGGCGTCGGCCCCGCCGGCGTCCACCTGACAGAGCTTACAGGGCAGGTGCGCGCCCCGGATTTCGTTGCGGCGTGCTCAGCAGCAGCCCAGATAGGGCGCCCGACGCGGGCGCACGGCGCCGGCCAGCCAGCCCACCCGCGCCGGCCGCGCGCCCGGCCGGTGCACAAAGCTGCCGAACAGCTGGTCCCACAGCGGCAGCGCGGTGCCGTAGTTGTGCGCCTCGGCGGCCTGCACGCTGTGGTGCCAGCGGTGCAGCTCGGCGCTGCCGATCAGCCAGTTCAAGGGCCCCAGGCTGCCGCGCAGATTGGCGTGCACCGCCAGCGACTGCAGCTGGATGAAGAGCGCCGCCCACAGCATCGCCTCGGCGCTGAAGCCCAGCAGCAACCAGGGCGCGACGCGCGCGAACTTGTTCCACAGCAGGTTGACGGGATGCACCAGCACGCTGTTGCTGGCGTTCAGCGCCGCCGGCCAATGGTGCAGGGCGTGAAAGCGCCACAGCCAGGGCAGGCGGTGCGCGGCGCGGTGCAGCCAGTAGGGCCCGAGCTCGCCCAGCGCCACCGCCAGCGGCAGGGCCAGCACCGGGGTCAGGTCTTGCGCCAGACCGGGCTGCGTACGGCCGGCCTGCCAATGCAGCGCCGCGCCGGTGATGAGCAGGCCGGCGGCGGCGTCGACCAGGGCGTTGACGCCCAGCGCGCCCAGGTCGCGGGCCAGCTCGGTGGCGCTGGCCTGCCAGTCGGGCCGCGCCGGCCGCAGGCGCTCCCACAGCATCAGCCAGGCCAGGCCGGCGAGCGTGCCGAAGGTGAGGATGAGATCGGCCTGCCAGCCGAGCCGGCCGGCGAGCCAGGCATAGGCCGGCAGCGCCAGCAGCAGACTCAGGTGCGGCCAGTTCCAGCCGCCCCGCGGGAAGAAGAAGAAGAAGCAGAAGGGGGAGGTGTTCATGGGGCATGATGCTCGGACGCCCCGCCCTCCACTGCATTAACCCAGGTTCATGACGACACCCTGCCCCGTGTGCGGGCCCGCCTTTCTCGACTGGCTGCAACAGGACGCCGCACGCCTGGCGCAATGGCAGGCCTTGCCGCGGCGGCGCCTGGCGCGCGGCCAGCGCTGGCCGGGCGAGGGCCTGGCCTGGGTCGAGCGGGGGCTGCTGCGCAGCGTGTTCCTGGATGCGCAGGGGCGCGAGCGCAATCACGCCTTCTACCCGGAGCTGCAATGGCTGGGCCTGCCCGGCGCGGCGGCGCCGGCGGCCGGCATGGTAGAGGCGCTGGAGCCCAGCGAGCTGGTGGAGCTCTCGGGGCCGGCGCTGCAAGCCCTGCAGCGCGCCTGGCCACAGGCGCTGGAGCTGATCCTGCAGGGCCTGGCCGCCGGCCTGGCGCGCCAGACCCTGCGCGAGCAGCAGCTGCTGATGCTGGACGCGACCGCGCGCTACCAGCGCTTCCTGGCCGACGAGCCGGCATTGGCGCAGCGGCTGGCGCAGAAACAAGTGGCGAGCTATCTGGGCATGACCGAGGTGGCGCTGTCGCGCCTGCGGCGGCGGCTGCGCGACGGCAGCCTCAGGCCTTGAGCTTGGCCGCCAGCGCGCGCTCGATGTCCTTGCGCAGCTTCTCGGGTTCGTCGTTGGGCGCGTAGCGCTTGAGCACCTGGCCATCGCGGCCCACCAGGAACTTGGTGAAGTTCCACTTGATGCCCTCGGTGCCGAGGATGCCGGGCTTTTCGCCCTTGAGCCATTGCCACAGCGGATGCGCCTTGGCACCGTTCACCTCGACCTTGGCCATCATCGGGAAGCTCACGCCGTAGTTGAGTTCGCAGAAGGAGGCGATCTCGTCGTTGCTGCCGGGGTCCTGGGCGCCGAACTCGTTGCTGGGGAAGCCCACCACCACCAGGCCCTGCTCGGCATAGTCCTTCCAGAGCTGCTCCAGGCCCTTGAACTGGGGCGTGAAGCCGCAGGCGCTGGCGGTGTTGACGATCAGCAGCACCTTGCCGCGCTGGCTGGCCAGCTCGGCCGGCTGGCCGGTGATGGAAAGGGCGCTGAAGTCGTAGACGCTTTGGGCCATATCGGTTGCTCCTGTTGGGAGCGGAGATATTAGCTTTTGCGACCTTCCAGTGCTGACAGCAGGGCTGCACCCACGATGCACAGGCCGCCGATGGCGGTCTTGGCGTCCAGCTGACCGCCGCCCCAGAGCAGCGCCGAGATGGCCGCCGCCGGCACCTCGATCAGCATCACGATGGCCGTGACGTTGGCCGGCAGGCGCGCCGCGCCGTACTGCAGCGAGAGGTTGGAGAGGAAGAACAGCACCGCCATGCCGGCCAGCGGCAGCAGCCAGAGCGGCCCGGGCAGGCTGGGCCAGGCCGCCAGGCCCTGGCTCACCATCAGGCTGGCCGAGGCGCCCGCCACCAGCACGCCGCCGGTGAACATGGCCAGCGCGCGGGCATGGGCGCCGCGCGCGGCCTCGCGGCGCAGCATCACGTTGTTGAGCGCGAAGCACATACCGCCCACCACGCCCAGCCAGTCGGCCAGGCTGGCCGGCAAGGGCATGCCGCCCCCGGCCGGCGCCAGCATGGTGGCCGCGCCGCCCAGCGCCAGGGCCATGCGCAGCAGCGCCAGACGGGTGAGGTGCTCGCCCAGGATCAGGCGCGCCAGCAGCACCGCCCACAGCGGCATCAGATAGAACAGCAGCACCACCCGCACCACATCGCCGGTGGCCACGCCCCAGTTGAAGAAGGTGTTGGTGGCGCCCGCGGCCAGCATCACGACCCACAGTGCCGGGCTGGCGAGGAACTCGCGCCAGGCGTCGCGGTTGACGATGCAGATCACCAGCCAGCTGAGCGTGTAGAGCAGCACCGTGGTCCACAGCGGGTGCATGCCGGCGGCCTGGAACTGCCGGAACGGCCACCACGACAGCCCCCAGACCAGGGCGTTGAAGATCAATCCAAGAATGGGCATCGGCGCAACTCGCACATCAGGGCGCCGGCCCGGTTGGCTCGCCGCAACAACCCGCAAAAAAACAGCCGGGTAACTCACAAAAGGGACTGGCTAATCCTGCGCGAGCCAGCCAACAATGCCCAGGGTTTATAGCATGGCGCTCCCGAGCGGCGAGGCAGTCCAATCGGGGCGCCGTGCACGACCCATTCACCTGCCGCACTTGACGTCTTGCAAGACCTAGGGAGAGCTGCTCTTGGACCATTTGGCCTGCCATACCCCCGCGGATCTGAAGTCCGCCGCCGCGCCCGATCTCGGCGCGTACCGCTGGCGCTTGCTGGCGCAAGGGGATTCCTGGTTCTCCAACGCCTCGGCGAAACTGAACGCGCATGCCAATCTGCTGCAGGAACTGATGTTTGCCGAGCCCACCGTGGCGGTGAACTGCGCCGGCCAGAGCGACGCGCTCGCCCATATGGTGGACCTGGAGGCGGCGCCCGACTTCGTGCAGCTGCTCACCGACGCCACCCGCCCGGCCTGGAGCGGCATCCTGCTCTCGGTGGGCGGCAATGACCTGATCGAGGCGGCCCAGACCCCCGCCCACACGCCCGACGGGCAAGACGTGGCCCTGCACCTGCGCCTGCTGCGCCGCCAGACCGAATGGGGCCCGCCCTCGCAGGGCGTGGCGCGCTATTTCTCCGAACCCGGCTGGGCCACCTATGCCGAGTACCTGCGCACCAACGTCAAGCATCTGCTGACCCTGCGCGACCAGGGCCCGTCGGCCGGCCGCCCGGTCTTCATGCATTGCTATGCGGTGCCCAAGCCGCGCCCGGCCGGCGGCGAATCCTCCGGCCCCTGGCTCTATCCGACGCTGAAGGCCTATGCCATCCCGTCGGCCGACTGGCTGGCGGTGAGCCGGCTGATGGTCTCGCACCTCGCCCAGCTGCTCAAGAGCATGGCGGCCGACAAGGAGAACTTCCCGGGCCTGCATGTGTTCGACTCCACCACCGTGCCGCTGGCCCTGGCCGCCCCCGACGCCACCGGCGTGAGCGGCGACTGGCACAACGAGATCCACCTCAACCACAGCGGCTGCTTCAAGATTGCACGGGCCTGGAGCGAGCACATCCAGGCGGTGTTGCTGAAGCAGAAGTAAGGCCAGGCGCAGGGGGCAAGACCTGCCCCCCGTCTTTCAATGCTGGTCCGTGCGCGCGATCGCCAGCAGGCGCTCGACCTCGTCGCGGTGCTTGATGCAGTTGCTCTGGTGCCAGCGGCGGATCATCCACATGCAGCCGGCCACCACCAGGCCGAAGATGGTGATGGCGCCGAAGGCCGACATGCCGAACTTGGTGAGCGCGGTGTAGAAGGCGCCCAGGCCCAGGATGCAGGCCTGCTCGTTGAAGTTCTGCACCGCGATCGAGCGGCCCGCGCCCATCAGGTTGTGGCCGCGGTGCTGCAGCAGCGCATTCATCGGCACCACCAGATAGCCCACCGTGGCGCCCAGCAGCACCAGGAAGGGAATCGCCAGGTACAGATTGGTGATGAAGTTCAGGCCCAGCATCAAGAGGCCCATCACGATGCCCAGCGGGATCAGGTTGGTGGCGCGGTCCAGCCGCATCATCAGCGAGGCGACCACCGCGCTCACCGCCGTGCCGATCACCACCACGCCCGCCAGCGAAGACGCTTGCGTGGTGCTGTAGCCCAGCGCCGCGGCGGCCCAGGGGAACACGATCACGCGCATATTGCCCGACACGCCCCACACCAGGGTGGTGGAGGCCAGCGATATCTGGCCCAGCTTGTCGCTCCACAGCTTGGCATTGCACTGGCTGAAGTCGCGCACCAGCTCCAGCGCGTTGGCGCTCATGGGCTGCAGCGGCGCCTCGGTGCGCGGGATGCGCAGATTGAACAGCGCCGCGATGATGTAGAGCACGATCATGGAGGCGATGGCGGCCTCGGGCGGGGTGTCCACGCCGGTATCCAGGAAGGGGAAATCGAAGCCCAGCAGCAGGTGCGAGAGGCGCGGACCCACCAGCTGGCCGCCCAGCAGCACGCCCATGATGATGGAGCCCACCGTCAGGCCCTCGATCCAGCCATTCGCCTTCACCAGCTGCGAGGGCGGCAGCAGCTCGGTGAGGATGCCGTACTTGGCGGGCGAATAGGCCGCCGCACCCAGGCCCACGATGGCATAGGCCAGCAGCGGGTGGCCGCCGAACAGCATCATCAAACAGCCCAGCACCTTGATGCTGTTTGAATAGAACATCACCTTGCCCTTGGGCGCGGCATCGGCAAAAGCGCCCACCAGGGGCGCCAGGATCACATAGAAGAGCGCAAACATCGGCGCCAGGGCCGGCACCTGCCAGGCCGGCGCGCCGGAGGACTTGAGTAACTCAATGGCGCCCACCAGCAACGCGTTATCAGCCAGCGAGCTGAAAAACTGCGCCGACATGATGGTGTAGAAACCTTTTTTCATGTACCCAAGCTTGGAACTGCGGAGATCGGTAGCCGGCCCCCGGCATCAGTCACAAGCGGGCAGCACTGCGGCGGGTTTATAGCATGCACACCTTTGGGGGGCATGTCGTCACCGCCCCTCAAGCATGTGTTAGGCACGCCGCCGCCGATGCCACAATCCCGCCCATGCCACGCCCGATTGAAGCCCTGATCCACGTTTCCGTCCTCGCCCACAACCTGGCCCGCGCGCGCGCCTGTGCCCCCGACGCCCAGGTCTGGGCGGTCGTCAAGGCGAACGCCTATGGCCATGGCATTGAAGCTGCCTTCGAGGGCCTGCGCGCCGCCGACGGCTTTGCCTGCCTGGATCTGGACGAGGCGCGCCGCCTGCGCGAACTCGACTGGCGCGGCCCCATCCTGCTGCTCGAAGGTTGCTTCGAGGCGCGCGACCTGGAGCTCTGCTCGCGCCTCAAGCTCTGGCACGCGGTGCATTGCGAGCAGCAGATCGACTGGCTGGCGATGCACAAGACGCACGAGCCGCACCGCGTCTTCCTGAAGATGAACAGCGGCATGAACCGCCTGGGCTTCACGCCACAGGCCTTCCGCGCCGCCTGGACGCGCCTCAACGCCCTGCCCCAGGTGGACGAGATTTCGCTCATGACGCATTTCTCCGATGCCGACGCGCAGCGCTTCGGCAAGGACGGCATCGCCCACCAGGTGGCCGCCTTCCAGGCCGCCACCGCCGACCTGCCAGGTGAGCGCTCGCTTTCAAACAGTGCCGCAACGCTGCGATACAACCAGCTCACCGAGGTGCGGGCCGACTGGGTGCGCGCCGGCATCATGAGCTACGGTGGCGTGCCCGACTACCCGGAGCACGACGCGAGCCATTGGGACCTCCGGCCCGCCATGACGTTGCGCGCCAAGGTGATCGGCATCCAGCAGTTGCAGCCCGGCGACTCGGTGGGCTACGGCAGCAGTTTCGTGGCCGAGGCGCCGATGCGCATCGGCACGGTGGCCTGCGGCTATGCCGACGGCTACCCGCGCCACGCCGGCAGCGGCACGCCGGTGCTGGTGGAGGGGCAGCGCAGCCGCACCGTCGGCCGCGTCTCGATGGACATGCTGGCGGTGGACCTCACCGAGCTGCCCCATGCCGGTCTCGGCAGCGAGGTGACGCTGTGGGGCCAGGGCCCCAAGGGTTCGCTGCTGCCCATCGACGAGGTGGCCCGCGCCGCCGGCACCATCGGCTATGAGCTGATGTGCGCCATTACCCGGCGCGTGCCCGTCACGGTGCAGCACCTGGAATGAAACTGGACTGGACGCCGGCCGACTGGGAGCTGGATTTCAGCTTCATCCGCGCCAGCGGCCCCGGCGGCCAGAACGTCAACAAGGTCAGCAGCGCCGTCCACCTGCGCTTCGATATCGCCCGTTCCAGCCTGCCGGCGCTGATCAAGGAGCGCCTGCTCAAGCTTTCCGATCAGCGCGTCACCGGCGAGGGCGTGATCGTCATCAAGGCCCAGGACAGCCGCAGCCAGGAACAGAACCGCCAGGAAGCGGTGGCGCGCCTGATCGAGCTGGTGCAAAGCGTGGCCCACACGCCCAAGGCGCGCCGCGCCACCAAGCCCACCTGGGGCTCCAAGCAGCGCCGCCTGGAGGGCAAGAGCCTGCGCAGCAGCGTCAAGGCCGGGCGCGCCAAACCCGAGCTATGACCCCGGGTTTCTACCCCCTGTGCGGGCGGGGCTGCAGTTGGTCGCGCCGGCATGGCTTGCGCGGCATCAGCGCCTTAAGGTGCAGGCGTGGCAAGCTGTCACCTGTGCAAGCAACTAGAAAGTGGAGAGGAGCGTCATCATGTCCATGAGCAACGAGCTGGAACGCCTGGCCGAGCTGCACCGCAACGGGCAGCTGAGCGACGCCGAGTACGCCAAGGCCAAGGCACGCGTGCTGGGTGAAGGTAGCGGCAGTGGCAGCAACGGCGACGCACCCGGCTATGTGTCGGGCGCGGCCGTGAACTCGTTTCGCCGCAGCCGCAGCGACCGCTGGCTGGGTGGCGTCTGCGCCGGCCTCGGGCGCCTCACCGGACTGGAATCCTGGATCTGGCGCCTCGGCTTTGTGCTGATGGCCGTCTGCGCCGGAACCGGCGTGCTGGCCTATCTGCTGCTGTGGATCTTTGTGCCCGAGGAGTGAGGGGCTCGGGCTAGGGGCATTCAGCCACCGAGCTTGGGCAGACCGAGGGCTTCAAGAAACAGGTCAAAGAGGGACATGGTGGGCTCCGTTCAGGGTTGATTCATGCGATGCACGAACTGTCCCGCAGAGTTCACTTCTCCGTAACCTATCAAGGTGACTAGGTTGTAAGCCTGCCTGACGCCTGTTACAGGTAAGTTCTAAAGGATGCCCAGGCTGACGCACTTCAGCACCGCCGAGTGCTTGCTGCTCACCTCCAGCTTGCGCATCGCGTTCTGGATGTGGAAGTTCACCGAGGAGGAGCTGATTGCCAGGATCTGCCCCACGGCCCAGGCACTCTTGCCCTCCATGGTCCATTTGAGGCATTCCAGCTCCCGCGGCGTCAGGCTTGGTTGCGCCGGCGGGTCAATGGCGGCAGGGCCCAGCAGACGCTGCGCTGCGTCCTGCGCATGCACGGCAAGCAACTGCAGATCGGCCAACATGCGGGTCAACTGGGTCTCGTTGCGTGGCAGCCGCTTGGGTCTGTCCACGCCCAACAGAAAGTGCTGGTTGTTTCGGAGGTGCAGCCCCACGGCGATGCCCGTGCAATAACCGTAAGGCGCCTGGGTCTCCCATACATCGGCGGTGCCGCTCTCGACATAGAGGCGCTGGTCGTAGATGAAGGGGATGCTCATCGTCATCAGGCGCTGCATCACAGGGTCTCCCCGCGTCTGATCAATGCTCTTGGCAATCTCGAGAAACGCCTGCGGCGTATTGCTCACCGAGCGCACCCGCACGTCCGGAGACTGCAGATCTCCATGCATCAGCACGGCCGACACCAAACCGAAATCCATGTGATTGGCGAAGGCCACCAGGTTCGCTTCCAGCGCCTGAATGTCCACCGACTGGCTCACATCAAAGTAGTCCTGTTGCCGCATGCGGTGAGATCTGGTGCCAAGTCGACTTGGCAGGGTTGCTAGGTTGTTGGACGCGGCTTGCGCCTTGAGACTGCAGCCACCATGACAGATACGTGAAGGGGGCCACTCGATGAGCAATAAAGCGGAAAGCCTGTTTGATATTAACTCGTGGCGCGCACTCAAGCTGGAAGGCGATGCGCGTGCGGCATGGTGCTCGCACCTGCAACATTTGCAATCGTCTGTCAGCGACAGAAACGACAAATGCGTGTCGGGCATCACGCTCTGGGCCGCCACCTTGGGCACAGCGCATCAGCGCGTGGGCATCGCCTGGAGCTGGCTGCGCATGGGCCGCGAAGTGGTGGCCCTGGCCGACCCGATGCGCATCAGCACCAATGCCCGCCTGGTCAGCGCCGACGGCCTGCGTCTCACGCCGGACCTGGCCCTGCTGCACCTGAACAACATCGTCAACGCCCTGCCCTGGCAGGCGGAGGTGCTGAAGCTCGGACGGAGCGGCAGCAGCAGCAATGCCAGCAACAGCATCGGCAGCCAGCGCGCGGCCCTGGCCGCCCGACGCGTCGCGATGGCGGCCGTGGCGGCGCCGCCGCTGCAGGCCTACGTCTGAGGGCTGGGCCGGCGGCGACGCGCCGACGTCGCCGCAACGGTTTTCCTAGGGGATTACACGCAAGCACCGCGGCGACTTTTGGCAGATCGCGGTGCCTCGCATAGTCTTGCGCGTCCAGGAATTCCCGTTGCCCCTACCGGAGCCCTTCCCCATGCGCCTCTCCACCATCGCCCTGGCGGCCGCCCTTACCCTGGGCGCGTCCCTGCCGTTCACTGCTGCCGCCGCCACCGCGGCCAGCCCCGCCACCGCCATCAAGCAGAGCAATCAGCGTTGGGACCTGAGCCAGCTCTACCCCAGCGATGCCGCCTGGGAGACCGAGCGCCAGGCGCTGGTTGCCGAGTTGCCCAAGCTGAAGGCGCTGGAAGGCACGCTGGGCGGCAGCGCCAAGGCCATGCTGGCCGGCCTGGACCGGATCTCCGCGCTGCGCCGGCGCATCAATCGGCTCTCGTCCTATGCCGGCATGAAGGCCGACGAGAACACCCAGATCACCGAGAACCAGGCGCGCAACCAGCTGGGCGATACGCTCGCCAACCAGTTCGGCGAGGCGATCTCCTTCGTCAACGCCGAGGTGGCGGCGATCGGCCGCGCCAAGGTCGAGGGCTTCATCGCCGCCGAGCCCGGCCTGGCCAAGCATCGCCAGAACCTCACAACCATGCTGCGCATGGCCGAGCACACGCTCAGCCCCAAGGAAGAGGCGCTGCTGGCCAGCGCCGCCGAGGCGATGCAACAGCCCGGCCAGATCTACGGCCTGCTCACCAACGCCGACCTGCCCTGGCCCAAGATCAGCATCCGCGGCAAGCAGGTGGTGCTGGATCAGGAGACCTATGTGGCCTACCGCAGCGACGCCGACCCCAAGATCCGCAAGCAGGTGTTCGAGGCCTTCTGGCCGGTCTACAAGGCCTATGAGCGCACCATCGGCGCCACCTACGCGGCCAATCTGAAGGGCACGGTGTTCACCGCGCGCGCCCGCAAATACCCGAGCAGCGTCGCCCTGGCCCAGGGCGAGTACGACATCCCCGAGGCGGTCTACCGCAGCCTGGTGCAGGAGGCGAATGCCGGCCTGCCCACCCTGCACCGCTACCTGAAGCTGCGCAGCAAGGTGCTCGCGCTGAAGCAGGCCGGCTACCAGGACATGTACGTGCCCCTGGCCAAGCCCTCGGGCAGCTACAGCCAGGCCGAGGCCGAGGCGCTCACGCTGGCCGCCCTGCAACCGCTGGGCGCCGACTATGTGAAGCAGCTGGGCGACGCCTTCAAGCAGAACTGGATGCACTCGGTGCCGCAGCGCGGCAAGCGCTCGGGCGCCTACATGAACGGCTCGGCCTACGACGTGCACCCCTATCTCCTGATGAGCTTCAATCAGGACTACAACAGCGTCTCCACGCTGGCGCATGAATGGGGCCATGCGATGCATTCGGTGTATTCCAACTCGCAGCCCTACGAGAACTCGGGCTACGCCACCTTCATCGCCGAGATCCCCTCCACCGCCAACGAGCTGCTGCTGGCCGACTACATGGTGGCGCATGCCAAGACGCGCGACGAGAAGGTGTTCGCGCTCAGCCAGCAGCTCGACAACCTGCGCACCACCTTCTTCCGCCAGGCCATGTTTGCCGAGTTCGAACTGGCCGCGCACGAGGCCGCCGAGAAGGGCGAGCCCATCACCGGCGAGGGCCTCAGCAAGATCTATCTGACCCTGCTGAAGCGCTACCACGGCCACGACCAGGGCGTGGTGAAGATCGACGATCTGTTCGGCGTCGAATGGGCCTACATCCCGCATTTCTACCGCGACTTCTACGTCTACCAGTACGCCACCTGCGTGAGCGCCGCGGCCTTCTTCGCCGAAGGGTTGGCCAAGGGCGACCTGGCGCTGCGCGAGCGCTACTTCACCATGCTGAAGGCCGGCAGCTCGGCCGACCCCTACCCGCTGACGCGCGCCGCCGGCCTGGACCTGGCCTCGCCCGAACCCTACCGCGCGCTGGTGCGCCGCATGAACCGCGCGATGGACCAGCTGGAAGCGCTGCTGGCGAGCGGCAAGCCATGAGAGGGGCGCTGCGCAAATCCGTCGTCGTGGCCGCGGCGGCGCTGGCCGTCGCCGGCGCCGTCTCGCAGCCGGTCTCCCAGCCGGCCTCCCCGCCGGCCCCGGCCAACCCGCTGCTGAGCCCCAGCAAGCTGCCGCTGCAATACCCGCCCTTCGACCAGATCCGCGACAGCGACTTCGCGCCCGCGCTGGATCAGGGCATGGCCGAGCAGCTGGCCGAGGTGCAGGCGATTGCCGACAACCCGGCGCCGGCGAGCTTCGAGAACACCATCGTGGCACTGGAGCAGAGCGGCCGCACCCTGGCGCGCAGCGCCACCGTGCTGTTCAGCCTGCTGGGGGCCGACAGCAACCCGGCGCGCCTGAAGCTGCAGGCCGAGTACGCCGCCAAGCTGGCCGCGCATCGCGATGCGGTCTCGCTCAACCCCAGGCTGTTCGCGCGCATCCAGGCCCTGCACGCCCAGCGCAAGCAGCTGGGCCTGGACACCGAGGGCCTGCGCCTGCTGGAGCGCTACCAGCGCAATTTCGTGCGCGCCGGCGCCCAGCTGGGCGAGGCGCAGCAGGCCCGCATCAAGGCCATCAATGCCGAGCTGGCCACGCTGGCGGCACGCTTCAACCAGCAGGTGCTGGCCGAGGTGAACGACTCGGCCCTGGTGGTGGACAGCGCCACCGAGCTGGCCGGCCTCAGCCCCGCCCAGCTGGCCGATGCCGCGGCCGCCGCCAAGGCGCGCGGGCTCGGCGATGGCAAGTACCTGATCGCCCTGCTCAACACCACCGGCCAGCCGGCGCTGGCCCAGCTGGAGAACCGCGCGTTGCGCGAGCGCCTCTACCAGGCCTCGGCCGCGCGCGGCAGCCGTGGCAATGCGCAGGACAGCACCGCCAGCGTGGCGCGCACCGCCGCCCTGCGTGCCGAGCGCGCCCAGTTGCTGGGTTATGCGACCCATGCCGACTATGTGCTCGAGGAGGAGACCGCCAAGTCTTCGGCCACCGTGATGGGCCTGCTGCGACAGCTGGCGCCGGCCGCCGTGGCCGCGGCGAAGCGCGAGGCCGGCGAGCTGCAGGCCCTCATCGATGCCGAGCAGGCGGCCCGCCATGAGCCTTCGTTCAAGCTCGCCGCCTGGGACTGGGCCTTCTATGCCGAGAAGCTGCGCGCCGCCAAGTATGGCTTCGACGAGAGCCAGCTCAAGCCCTATCTGGAGCTGAAGAACGTGCTGGAGAACGGCGTGTTCTACGCCGCCGGCCAGCTCTACGGCCTGACGTTCAAGCAGCGCCACGACCTGCCGGTCTACCACCCCAGCGTGACGGTCTACGACGTCTTCAATGCCGACGGCTCGCAGCTGGCCATCTTCGTGGCAGACATGTATGCGCGCCCCTCCAAGCGCGGTGGCGCCTGGGCCAATGCCTATGTGCCGCAGAGCCGGCTGCTGGGCACGCTGCCGGTGATCGCCAACCACCTGAACGTGCCGCCGCCGGCCGCGGGCCAGCCCACGCTGCTGAGCTGGGACGAGGTCAACACCCTGTTCCACGAGTTCGGCCACGCGCTGCACGGCATGTTCTCGAACGTGCGCTACCCCAGCTTCGCCGGCACCGCCGTGCCGCGCGACTTCGTCGAGTACCCCTCGCAGGTGAACGAGATGTGGGCCGATTGGCCCAGCGTGCTGGCCCATTACGCGCGCCACCACCAGAGCGGCGAGCCGATGCCGCGCGCGCTCTTGGACAAGGTGGTAGCCGCGAAGGCCTTCAACCAGGGTTTCGCCACCACCGAGTACCTCAGCGCCACCATCCTGGACCAGCGCTGGCACCAGCTCAAGCCGGCCGAGGTGCCGGCCGCCCGGGACGTGATGGCCTTCGAGGCCCAGGTGCTGAAGAGCGAGGGCGTGGACTTCGCGCCGGTGCCGCCGCGCTACCGCACGCCCTACTTCAGCCACATCATGGGCGGCTATGCGGCGGGCTACTACGCCTATCTGTGGAGCGAAGTGCTGGACGCCAACACGGTGGAATGGTTCAAGGCCCACGGCGGCCTCAAGCGCGAGAACGGCGATGCCTTCCGCGCCGCCCTGCTCTCGCGCGGCGGCAGCGAGGACGCGATGACGCTGTTCAGCAAGCTCACCGGCCATGGCCCCCAGCTGCAGCCGCTGCTGCAGCGGCGCGGCCTGGTGCTGATGAAGCCGTAAACAAAGCTGGGCGCTAGCCCAGGCATTGCCCGCTGCGCCCCGCGTGGGCGGGCAATGCCTCGCCCGGCAGCTCCAGCGCGTAGTGCAGCGACAGCAGCTGCCAGCCCTGCGGGCCCAGCTGCCATTGGCTGCTGTTGACGCCCACAAGCTCGGCCTCGGCGCGCGCGGGGTCACGGCGCGATTCGACCACGCTGAAGACCTCGGCCTGGCCAGCGTAGCGGCGCAGCTCGCGATGGATTTCGCATTCATGCAGGGCGCGCGGCGCGGGCTCGCGCAGGGCGGCCAGGAAGGCCTCGGCCGACCAGCTGCGCAGGTCCAGCCGGCTGGCGCCGGCATTCAGCTGCTGGCCCCAGATGCGCGCCTGCGGATGCAGCAGCGCCGCCATGCGCGCCACGTCGGCGGGCTGCCCCGCCTGATGGCCCAGGGCCTGCCAAAGCGCGCTCACCCGCGCCGCCAGGCTGGCCCGGCTGTAGGCCTGCGCCTGCGGGCCCAGGGCCTGCAGCAGCGCCGGCCAGCTGACGCGGTACATATGCGCCAGCCCAGGGGCCGAACCGGGCGCCGCGCGGGTGGAGGCGAACAGCAGCCAGCGGCCGTCCGCGCTCACCGAGGGCGTGAACTCGAAGCCCGGGCCGTTGATGGGCGCGGGCAGGCGCAGCGCCGGGCCGAACTGCTCGCCCACCCGCTCGGCCAGGTAGAGGTCGCCGCCGCCCTCGGCGCCGGCGCGGCTGCTCCACCACAGCGCATAGCGGCCGTCCGGGCTGAGCGTGAAGTCGCTGTTGGCCTCGCCCTCGTTGATGGGGGCGGGCAGGGCCTGCGGCGGCTCGGTCTCCTGGTCGGCCTGGTAGATCGACAACTTGCCCGGCCCGCCGGCGCGGTAGGAGGCGAAGTAGAGGCGTTCGCCATGGCGCTCGGGGCCGAGCTCATAGCCGGGGCTTTGCAGCGGCTCGGGCAGGCGGCGCGGCGCCGTCCAGCGCCCCGCGGCGGCGTCCAGCAGGCGGGCCTCGAACAGGTCGAGTTGGCCGCTGGCCTGTTCGCCCGCGCCGGGGCGATCGGAGATGAAGCTCAGGGTCTTGCCGTCGCCCGCCAGATGGGGGTCGGAATCGCGCCAGCGCGGGTCGGCAAACGGCAGGGGCTCGGGCGCCTGCCAGGCGCCATCCGCGCCGCGGCGCTGCCAGAAGATCTGCGAGCGCTTGAAGCCGGCCGCCGAGCGCGCGAACACGCGCAGCGCCCCGCTCTCCTGCAGGTTGTAGGCCTGCACATCGGGGCCGTCATCGCCCAGGTCGATGCGCTCGACGAGCAGCGGATCGGCCGCCATGGCCGGCGCCATCGGCAGGGCAATCATCAAGAAGACGGACAGGAGACGCGCAAGCATGGGCATAGGTTCGCAAAGCCAATGAAGGCTGCCATGCTAGGCAGGCCGCGCGCCGCGCGGTAGCGCCATGCGACGAAAGCCGGCAGACGTGCCCCGAAAGCCGCTAGGCCGGTCGCGTCGCCACGTAGATGCTGCCCAGGCACAGCGCCATGCCCGCCACCGACAGCAGCGATGGCACATAACCCTCCAGCAGCGCCGAGATGGCCAGCGCGATCACCGGGATGACCACGCCGGTGAGTGCCGCGCGCGCGGCGCCCTGGCGCTGGGCGAGTCTGAAGTACAGCACGAAGGCCATCACCGAGCCGGCCAGGGCCAGATAGGCCAGGCTCAGCAGATAGGCCGGCTGCCAGTCGAAGTGCAGGCCCTGCCCGGTGGCCAGCGAGGCCAGCAGCAGGAACAGCGCGCCGTAGCCCATGCTCCAGGCCAGCACCGGCACCAGCGCGAGGCCGCGGCGCGTGAGCGTGAGCGTCAGCACATTGCCGGTGCAGGCCGCCAGCACGGCCAGCAGGCCCAAACCCAGGCCCAGGGCCGCCGTGGGGCGCGCGCCGGTGGCGGCGATTTCGGGCCAGAAGATCAGCACCACACCGGCCACGCCGCCGCTGGCGGCGAGCAGGAAGCGGCGCGTCACCGCCTGGCCGAAGAACAGCCGGCCCGAGAGCGCATTGCCAAACACCATCAGGCAGAACAGCACCGCCACCAGGCCGGTGGGGATGTGGCGCTCGGCCTCGTAGACCGAGACATAGTTGCCGCTGTACTGCACGATGCCGGTGGCCAGCATCAGCCCATGGGCCGAGAGCGGCATGCGCAGCAGCGCCTCGCCGCGCGCCAGCGCCAGGCCGGCCAGCAGCAGGGCGGCGATGGCAAAGCGCCAGGCCACCGAGTTGAGCACCGGCACACCGCTGTCGAGCTGGTAGAGGATCACATGCCAGGTGCTGGCCCAGATCAGCGTGGGGCCCCAGAACAGCCAGCGGTCGGATAGTGTGGACATGGGGATTCACAGGGCGGCGCCCGAGGATCCGGCTTGGCCGGGCCTGCGGGCGTGCCCCCTTGAGGGGGCCGGCGAAGCCGGTAGGGGGTGGGAGTCTCAGGCCGCGCGCTTGAAGGTAGCGAGCAGCGCGCCGGCGGCGATGAAGAGCGAACCGAAGGTACGGTTCAGCGCCTTCAGATGCCGCTCCGAGCGCAGCGCCGACAGCACGCGGGCCGCCAGCACGGTGTAGCCGGCCATCACCACCAGGTCGGTAAAGCACAGCGTGGCGCCGATCACCAGGTACTGGTGGGCCAGGCTGGCATGCAGGTCCAGGAACTGCGGCACCACGGCCAGCAGGAACACCGTGCCCTTGGGGTTCACCGCATTGATGGCCCAGCCGCGCAGCACCAGCTGGCGGCGCGTCACCATGCCGGAAGCGTCGCTCTCGGCCACCATCGGCTTGGCCGGCGCGCGCCATTGCTGCACGCCCAGATAGACCAGATAGGCCACGCCCAGCCATTTGACGATGGCAAAGCCCAGGCTGGAGGCCGCGATCAGGGCGCCCAGGCCGGCGCCCACGAAGATGATCTGGGTGGTGATGCCCAGCACCAGGCCGAAGGTGGTGAAGTAGCCGCGCTTGAAACCATGGTTGAGCCCGGAGCTCATGGCAGCGATGGCGCCGGCGCCGGGGGACAGGCTGATCGCCCACGATGCGGCGAAAAACGCCAGCCAGACGGAAAACTCCATGATGCGCAACTCCTGCTCGAACAACGAAAACGCGAAGGCAGGTTTTAGCACGTCGGCCCCGGGTTTGCCCGTAGTCAGGCATTCGCTGCGGGCGCGCAGCGCCCGGTTATGGGCTCCGGCGCGTCAGGAATGGGCACAGGCGCGCCCCGTTCTCATAATCGGCCACCATGCGTCCCGCCCTGCTGCTGGCCTTCATCCTCGGCTATTTCGCCCTGCTGCTGGCGGTGGCCTGGTGGCGCTCGCGCGCCGCCGACAACCAGAGCTTCTTCATCGGCAACCGCAACAGCCACTGGATGCTGGTGGCCTTCGGCATGATCGGCACCTCGCTCTCGGGCGTGACCTTCATCAGCGTGCCGGGTGCCGTGGGCAGCACCGCCTTCAGCTATTTCCAGATCGCGCTGGGCCAGTTCGCCGGCTATCTGGTGATCGCCTATGTGCTGCTGCCGCTGTATTACCGGCTCGAGCTCACCTCGATCTACCGCTACCTGGGCCGGCGCTTCGGCGTCAGCGCGCATCGCACCGGGGCCGGCATCTTCATCGTCTCGCGCACCCTGGGCGCCACCGCACGCCTGTACCTGGTGGTGCGCGTGCTGCAGGACACCGTGCTGGCGGCGCTAGGCCTGCCCTTCTGGTTCAGCGCCCTGGTGATCCTGCTGATGATCCTGCTCTACACCTACGAGGGCGGGGTGCGCACCATCGTCTGGACCGACACCCTGCAGACCATCGGCATGCTGGCGGGGCTGGTGATCTGCACGGGCTTTCTGCTGCAGGCGCTGGACCTGAGCGCCTGGCAGGCCTGGCAGAGCCTGCGCGCCGAGGGCCTGGCCCGGGTCTTCCACACCGAGCCCGAGAGCCGCTTCTTTGCGGCCAAGCAGCTGCTGGCCGGCGCCGCCATCGCCATCGCGATGACCGGCATGGACCAGGAAATGATGCAGAAGAACATCTCGGTGCGCCGGCTGGCGGACGCGCAGAAGAATGTCGTCGTGCTGGCCCTCATCATGCTGGGCGTGGTGGCGCTGTTCCTGTTCCTGGGCGGCCTGCTGCAGCTGTATGCCACCCAGGCCGGCATGACGGCACGCGGCGACGCGCTCTTCGCCGCCGTGGTGCTGGGGCATCTGCCGGCCTGGGTACAGCTGGTGTTCGTGCTGGCCTTGATCTCGGCCCTGTTCCCGAGCGCCGATGGCGCCATCACCGCGCTGACCTCCAGCACCTGCATCGACCTGCTGGGCCTGCAGCAGCGCAGCGATTGGGACGAGGCCCGGCGCCGTCAGGTGCGGCACCGCGTGCATCTGGGCTTTGCCGCGCTGTTCCTGGCCCTGGTGCTGGCGTTTCGCGCCATCGACAGCGCCAGCATGATCGGCCTGATCCTCAAGCTGGCCGGCTACACCTACGGGCCGCTGCTGGGCCTGTTCGCCTTCGGCATGCTGACGCGACGCAGCCTGCACGGGCCGGCCGTGCCGCTCGTCTGCCTGGCCGCACCGGCGCTGTGCTGGCTGATCGACAGCCAGCAGCGCCGCTGGTTCGGCAGCTATGAGATCGGGCTGGAACTGCTGCTGCTGAATGCGGCGCTGTGCTTTGCCGGGCTGTGGCTGTGCAGCGGCGCGGCGCAGCGGCAGCGCGTGCGCGCGCCGGCCGCTTGAGAACGCCATGCAGCTGAGCCTGACGCAGGACTTCCCGGCCGGCATGGACAGGCTGTGGGCGGTGTTCGGGCGGCCCGACTATGTGCAGCAGAAATACGCGGCGCTGGGCGCGGGTGCTCTGCGCCTGCTGCATTTCGAGTGCTCCGCCACGCTCATCGCGCTGGAGCTGGAGCGCGCGCTGCCGCTGGACCCGGCACGCATGCCCGCCTGGGCACGCCGCCTGGTCGGCAGCACCCTGAACTTGCGGCAGCGCAGCCGCTGGCGTCGGCTTGGGCCGGCGCAGGTGGAGGCCGAGCTGGAAATCGCACCCCTGGGCCTGCCCGTGCATGCACAGGGCCATGGCCAGATCAGCGAAATCGCCGGCGGCAGCTGCCGCATGCAGCTGAGCTGGCAGCTGCGTTCCGCCCTGCCCCTGCTGGGTGGGCGCGTGGAGCATCTGCTGGCCGAGCAGTTGAAGCGCGCGCTGGCGCAGGACCATGCCTTCACCCTGAGCTATCTGCGCCAGCATCCGGGCTGAGTCCGGCGCTGGCCGGGCCACAATCGCGCCCATGGCGAAAGAGAAATCGATTTACACCTGCAGCGAATGCGGCGGCACGAATGCGAAGTGGCTGGGCAAGTGCCCGCATTGCGGTGAGTGGAACACCCTGGTCGAGTCGGTGGCCGAGCCCAGCGGCGGCGCGAAAAACCGCTACCAGTCGCTGGCCAAGAGCCAGCCGGTGGCGACGCTGAGCGAGATCGAGGCGAGCGACTTCGAGCGCACCCCAACCGGCCAGGACGAGCTGGACCGCGTGCTGGGCGGCGGCATCGTGGCCGGCGGCGTGGTGCTGATCGGCGGCGATCCGGGCATCGGCAAGTCCACCCTGCTGCTGCAGGCGGTGGATGCCTTGTCGCAGCAGCTGAAGGTCTTGTACGTCACCGGCGAGGAGTCGGGCGCGCAGGTGGCGATGCGCGCGCGCCGGCTGGGCCTGGCCGGCACCCAGGTGCGCGTGCTGGCCGAGATCAGCCTGGAGAAGATCCTCGCCACCATCGAGGTCGAGCAGCCCGGCTTTGTGGTGATCGATTCGATCCAGACCATGTATTCCGAGCAGCTCAGCTCGGCGCCGGGCTCGGTGGCCCAGGTGCGCGAATGCGCGGCCCAGCTCACCCGCACCGCCAAGGCCGGCGGCTGTGCCATGGTGCTGGTGGGCCACGTGACCAAGGAGGGTGCGCTGGCCGGCCCGCGCGTGCTGGAGCACATCGTCGACACCGTGCTGTATTTCGAGGGCGACACGCACAGCAGCTTTCGGCTGGTGCGCGCGATCAAGAACCGCTTCGGCGCGGTCAACGAGATCGGCGTGTTCGCGATGACCGACAAGGGGCTCAAGGGCGTGACCAACCCGAGCGCGATCTTTCTCTCCACCCACGGCGAGCCGGTGCCGGGCAGCTGCGTGCTGGTGACGCTGGAGGGCACGCGCCCGCTGCTGGTGGAGCTGCAGGCCCTGGTGGACGGCGGCGGCCCGAGCCCGCGGCGGCTCTCGGTGGGCCTGGAGCGCGACCGCCTGGCGATGCTGCTGGCGGTGCTGCACCGCCATGCCGGGGTGATGACCAACGACCAGGACGTGTTCGTCAACGCGGTGGGCGGGGTGCGCATCAGCGAGCCCGCGGCCGACCTGGCGGTGATGCTGGCGATCCAGAGCAGCCTGCGCGGCAAGCCCCTGCCCAAGGGCTTCATCGCCTTCGGCGAGGTGGGCCTGGCGGGCGAGGTGCGGCCGGCGCCGCGCGGTCAGGAGCGCCTGAAGGAGGCCGCCAAGCTGGGCTTCAGCGTCGCCGTGGTGCCCAAGGCCAATGCGCCCAAGAAGGCCATCGAGGGGCTCACCGTGCATGCGGTGGAGCGCATCGAGGAGGCCATCGCCATCATCAGGGGCCTCTGAGTTCGCCGTTGCCCATCCAGGCGCGGCCGGCGCGCTTGTTGCGGTACATGGCGTCGTCGGCCGCCTTGGTGAGGCTGAGCTCGTCCTGCCCGTCCTCGGGATAGATGGCCAGGCCCAGCGAGCAGGTCAACTCCAGGTGCACGCCGGCGATCTCCATCGGCATGGCGAGCTGGTTGAAGATTTTGTCGGCCACCACCTGGGCGGAGTCGCGCGTCACCGGGCCGGTGAGCAGCACCACGAATTCGTCGCCGCCGATGCGGCCCACGGTGTCGGTCTCGCGCACCGCGTTCTTCAGGCGCTTGGCCACGGTCTGCAGCAGCTGGTCGCCCACCGCATGGCCGAACTGGTCGTTGATGGGCTTGAAGCGGTCCAGGTCCAGCAGGATCAGGCCCAGGGTCTCGTGGTAGCGGCGCGCGTTCGCCAGGCTGTAGTTCATGCGCTCCTGGAAATGCGCACGGTTGGCCAGCTCGGTGAGCGGATCGTGGCTGGCCATGAAGCGCACGCGCTCCTCGGATTCGCGCCGCGCCTGGATGTCGGAGAGCGTGCCCAGCATGCGCAGCGGGCGCTGCTGGGCATCGCGCTCCACCACGGTGCCGCGCACCAGCACCCAGCGCCAGCCGCCCTGGCCATCGGCGATGCGGTACTCCAGCGCCACCGCCGGCACCAGCCCGTCCAGGCAATGCTGGAACTCGGCCTGCACGCGCATGCGGTCGTCGCCATGGATGCTGGCCAGCACCTGGCTCATATTGGGCTCGGCGGAGGCGTCCGGCAGATTCATGATGGACTTCCAGCGCGGCGAGGTGCTGAGCTTCTGGCTGGGTATCTCCCAATCCCAGATGCCATCGCCGGCGCCCTCCAGCGCAAAGGCCCAGCGCTGCTCGCTGCGGCGCAAGGCCGCCGTCATGTCTTGCGCCAACACATGAGCACGCTCGCGCGAACTGCCCAGGGCCCAGCTCAGCAGGCTCAGCAGCAGCGAGGCCAGCACGCCCGCCGCCAGCACCTGGCGCGCGTCCTGCAGCCCCTGGGCGGGCGCAAACGCGCCGTCCGCCTGCAGCAGCAGGGTCCAGGTCTGGCCGCCCAGCACCAGGTATTCCTGACCCTGCATCAGCGCCCCGCCCTCGGGCCGGCGCTCGGAGGCAAACAGGCGCTGCGCGGCGCGCGGCTCGGTGCCGCTGAACAGCTCCAGCCGCAGGCCGGGCGCCAGCTCGCCATACAGGCTGGCCATCAGCTCGGGCATGGCGACCGGTGCCACCACCCAGGCGCGCAGCGCGGCACGGCGCTCCTCCACGCTCTGGGGCGCGAGCTTGGGCGCATAGACCGGCAGCAGGGCCAGGAAGCCGACCTGCTTGCCCAGCTTGATGCCTTGCAGGTCAAAGCGATCGCTAAGGGCCATGCGGCCGGAATCGCGCGCCAGCTCCAGCGCCGGCCGTATCAGGGGATCGACCATCAGATCGACGCCCAAGGCCGCCAGATTGCGGCGCACGCCGGGCTCCAGCTGGATCATCGGCGCCCGGCCCGGCGCCGCGCGCCATTCGGCCAGGCCCAGGCCCTGCAGGCCAGCGAAATCGGCGCCCAGCGGCAGCGAATCGACATAGAGGCGCAGGCCTTGCGGGTCCTGCAGGCCATGGGCATGCAGAAAGCCCTGCAGGCCTTGCAGCAGCAACTCGTGCGCGGCCATGCGCTGCTCCACGCGCAGACTGGCCTCGCGCAGGCTGGCATCGAAGCCGAGCCGCAGCCTTGCCTGCGCCTCGGCATGCTCGCGCTGCCACAGGCCCAGGCTCAGTGCCAGCCCGGCGGCCATCACCAGCAGCGGCAAGGCGCGGCCGCTCAACCAGGTCGGGAAGCTTGGCGATCCGGAGGCCATGAGCGGGATCAGAAGCTGACCATGGCGCGTGCCAGGTCGGGCTTGAAGTACTTTTCGAAGATGCGCTGCACCGTGCCGTCGCGCAACATGCTCTCCACCAGGGCCCGCCACTTGCCCTGCTCGCTCTCGCTGAGGCTGGCGCGCGACATGATGAGGCCGTGCGGGATCGGCTTGTCGCCGAACTCGAGGATCTGGCTGAACTCGCGGATGCGCGCCGAATCCAGCGTCGGGTAATCGAAGGGTTCGATGATCATGGCCTGGATCTGGCCACTGCCCAGCGCCGCGAACAGGGCCGAGAGGCCGGAGGACTGGATCACGCGCTGCTGCTCGGCGAGCCGGTCCACCAGGCGGTTGGCACTTTCGCTGTAGCGGAAGGCGCGTATCACGCCCAGCTTGAGGGCCGGGTTGCGCTCGAAGTCCTCGATGCGCTGCAGCTGGGCATCGCGCCGCGCCAGCAGGTAGTACTTGTTGCTGAAATACCAGGCGAAGGCGGCGAACTTGTCGCGCTCGGGGCTGCCGATGCCGGAGAGGCTGAAGTCCAGGCCGCCCGATTCGATCAGCTGCCAGATGCGCGCGCGCGCCATCAGCGAGACATGCAGGCGGCAGCCGCTGCGGCGCGCCAACTCATCCGCGATGTCCTTGTCGATGCCGGTCGAGGTCTCGGCCGAATAGAGCAGGCCGTGGTCGTGCAGGGCCAGCGTCAGGGCGCGCGCGCAGTCGGGGCCGTCGCCCGCGTGAGCCGCCATCGCGCCACACAGCAACAGGCCCGCCCACCCCAGCTTGTTCTTGATGCCGTCCCTGCTCATCTCTGCCACCGTTCCGGGAAGAGCCAGAGAATACGCCAAGCGCGTGACTTGGGCCTGTTGGCAGCGCGGCAATAGGCCCAAACAAGTAGCATCCCACCATGAACAAATGGATAGGCGGAGCGCTGGCCTTGGCAGCGCTGATCGTGGGCGGCCTGCTCTATGGCTGGAAGGGTGTGATCCTGGCGCTGAGTGCGGTGATGTTCTGGCTGCTGATGCAGTTCACCCGGCTGATGCGGGTGATGCGCATGGCCAACAGCTCACCGGTAGGTCATGTGGACAGCGCGGTGATGCTGAATGCCAGGCTCAGGCCCGGCATGAGGCTGATGGAGCTGATCCCGCTGACGCGCAGCCTGGGCCGCAAGCTCGAAGGGCAGGCCGAGACCTATGTCTGGACGGATGCCGGCGGCGTCAGCGTGGAAGTGCAAATGCGGCAGGGCCAGGTGCAGTCCTGGCAGTTGCTGCGCCCGCAGGCCTGATCAACGCTGGCCGCGGCGCTTGGCCATGAAGCCCACGGCGCACAGGCCGGCCAGCATCAGCGCATAGCTCTGCGGCTCGGGCACCGGGGCCAGCGCGTTGCCGATGTAGACCGCATGCGACAGGCCGCTCTGCTGGGCGCCGTTGACCACACCCTTCACGTCGATGTTGAAGCTGCTGAGCCCCTGGCTGCTGCCGTCGATCAGGTAGAAGCTGTAGCTGGTAGCCTGCTTGAGCCCGATCACGAACAGGCCCTTGGCCACCAGGCCCTGGTCGAAATTGAGGCTGAAGTCCTTGCCGTCGTCGGCGAACACGCCATTGCCGATGGCGTCGGACTTGCTGTAGACCATGCTCGCCGAGCTGTAGTGGAAGCCGTTGTCACCAAACTTGGCGTTGATGGCGTCAATCTGCGACTGGCTTAGCGTGCCCGTCAGATTGCCGGAAAACGAGCCGACGCAGTCGACAAAAGTCATGGACGTGGCGGTGCAGGCAGCCGGCTGCGCGGGCGCGGCCCAGGCGTTGCCGGCAAGAGCGCAAGCGGCGAGGGCCAGGGTGCTGAGGGCGCGGAAGGTCATGTCTGTTTGTCTGTCGTTTCAGGGTTAATGCCAATGTACGGGTCCGGCCTGCGGGTCGTCGCGGTAGAACTCCCGCAATCGAGGGGGGCTGCGCATCCCGCGGCGACATGCCGTCGGGACCGATGTGAGATGCGTCACGGAATCCTGTTGAGGCCGGCGCTTGCATAGAATCCAGGGCTAGTCACCCCAAGCCAAGGAATCCCCATGTCCCTCGACGACCGCGACGGCAAGATCTGGATGGACGGCACGCTGGTGGACTGGCGCGACGCCAAGATCCATGTGCTGAGCCATACCCTGCACTACGGCTGCGGCGCCTTCGAGGGCGTGCGCGCCTACAAGACCGACAAGGGCACGGCCATCTTCCGCCTGCGCGAGCACACCGAACGCCTCTTCAACAGCGCCAAGATCCTGCGCATGAAGATCCCGTTCACGATCGAACAGGTGGAGGAGGCCCAGAAGCAGGTGGTGCGCGAGAACGCGCTGGAAAGCTGCTATCTGCGCCCGCTCACCTGGATCGGCTCCGAGAAGCTGGGCGTCAGCCCCAAGGGCAACCAGATCCACCTGATGGTGGCGGCCTGGGCCTGGGGCGCCTATCTGGGCGAGGAAGGCATGAAGCGCGGCATCCGCGTCAAGACCAGCAGCTACACCCGCCACCATGTGAACATCACCATGACCCAGGCCAAGGCGGTGAGCAACTACACCAACTCCATCCTGGCGAATATGGAGGCCACCGAGGATGGCTATGACGAGGCGCTGCTGCTGGACGCCTCGGGCTTCGTCTCCGAGGGCGCGGGCGAGAACCTCTTCGTCATCAAGGGCGGCGTGGTCTACACCCCCGACCTCTCGGCCGGTGCGCTCAACGGCATCACCCGCAACACCATCTTCCACATCTGCCAGGACCTGGGCCTGAAGCTGGTGGAAAAGCGCATCACCCGCGACGAGGTCTATATCAGCGATGAGGCCTTCTTCACCGGCACCGCCGCCGAGGTTACGCCGATCCGCGAACTCGACCGGGTCGAGCTGGGCAAGGGATCGCGCGGCCCCATCACCGAGAAAATCCAGGCGGCCTTCTTTGACATCGTCAATGGCCGCAACCCCAAATATGCTCACTGGCTGAGCCTGGTCTGAGAAAGCGAAAGTAAAGCAATGAGTGCGCAAGAAAACAAGAGCGTCGTTGAAGTGACGGCCAAGGATGTGCAGGGCGGCGGTGTGGTGGCCTGCCCCAACCCCGCCATGCCGCTGTGGAGCAACCATCCGCGCGTGTTCGTCGACATCACCCACGAGGGTGGCGGCAAATGCCCGTATTGCGGCACGGTCTACATGCTCAAGGCGGGCGAGCAGCTGCATTCCGCGCACTGACCGCCGTGATGCACCGACCCAAAGCCCAGGCCGCCGCGCTCTTGTCCTCCCCCGAGGACACCGAGCAGCAGTTCTACGAAGCCCTGCAGGGCGCCGATCTGGACCGCCTGATGGAGGTCTGGGCCGATGAGGACGAAGTCTCCTGCGTGCATCCCGGCGGCCCGCGCGTGGTGGGCCTGGGCGCGATCCGCGCGGCCTTCGAGGCGGTGTTCCAGCAGGGCGCCATCGCCGTCCATCCCGAGCGGGTGCGCCGCATGGTGAGCGGCGACACCGCCATCCACCAGGTGCTCGAGCGCGTGCTCGTGCAGGGCGCCGAGGGGCAGCAAAGCGCCTGGGTCATCTCAACCAATGTTTACCTGAAAACCGCCATGGGTTGGCGCATGGTGGTGCACCATGCCAGCCCCGGTACCGCGCATGACATACAAGAGGTGGTTGAAGAGCCGGCTACCCTACACTGACCGCGTCGCCATGCAGTACCAAGCGCCCAATTGGCTGCCCGGCGGCCATGCCCAGACCATCTGGCCGGCGCTGTTTGCGCGCCGTCATCAGGGTCTGCCGCTGAAATTCCGGCGCGAGCGCTGGACCGCGCCCGACGCCGACTTCATCGACGTGGATTGGCTGGAGACGCCGGCGTGGATGTCGCACGACATGTTCACCAAGCGCCAGCCCGAGTTCCAGGAAAGCCGTTTTGGCGAAGGCATCGGCGGGCGCGGCAGCATGGCGCCGCTGCTGGTGCTGTTCCACGGCCTGGAAGGCAGCTCGCAGAGCCATTACGCCCAGGCCTTTGCCGCGGTGGCGCGCCAGCGCGGCTGGGCGTTCGCGATCCCGCATTTCCGCGGTTGCTCGGGCGAGCTGAACTTGGCACCGCGCGCCTACCACTCGGGCGACTTCGAAGAGATCGGCTGGATGCTGGCGCGCTTCAAGGAGCTGCACGACGGCCCGGTGCTGGCCGCCGGCGTCTCGCTGGGCGGCAATGCCCTGCTGCGCTGGGCCGAGGAGCATGGCCAGAGCGCCGCCGCCACCGCGCGCGCGGTCTGCTCGATCTGCTCGCCGGTGGACCTGGCCGCCTCGGGCCGCGCCATCGGCCAGGGCTTCAGCCGCCAGGTCTACACGCGCATGTTTCTGCGCACCATGGTGCCCAAGGCCTTGCGCAAGCTGAAGCAACACCCCGGCCTGTTCGATGCCGAGCGCCTGCTGCGCGCGCGCGATCTGTACGAGTTCGACAATGTCTTCACCGCGCCCCTGCACGGCTTCCGCAACACCGAGGACTATTGGCAGCGCGCCTCCAGCAAGCCGCACCTGGCGCGCATCCGCATCCCGGCCCTGGTGCTGAACGCACGCAACGACCCCTTCGTGCCGGCTTCCTGCCTGCCGCGCGAGCATGAGACCGGGCCCTATGTGACGCTGTGGCAGCCCGAGCATGGCGGCCATGTGGGCTTTGCCGCCGGCCCGCTGCCCGGCCATGTGATGAGCATGCCGCAACAGGTCTGCGACTGGCTGTCCCAGGCGCTCTAGACTCGGGCCATGGACCCCATCGTCAAGGCCGCGCTGAAGAAGTGGCCCAACGTCCCGCACTGCTATGGCTGGCTGGCGCTGGACGCGCGCGGCGACTGGTATATGCGCGACGAGCGCATCCAGGCCGCCGGCCCCTTCCCGCAGGTGAAGGGCAGCCGCATCGTGCATGAGAAGCTGCGCGAGTTCATCGAACGCAACTACGAGGCCGACGAGCAGGGCTGCTGGTTCTTCCAGAACGGGCCGCAGCGCGTCTACCTGCAGCTCGAGGCCACGCCCTGGGTCTGGCGCCTCGCCGCCACGCCGGCGGGCCCGCAGCTGCGCAGCCACACCGGGCGTCCGGCCCAGTTCCGCAGCGCCTGGCTGGACGAGCTGGGCCGGCTCTACCTGGACAGCGACATCGGCCCGGGCCTGGTGCACAGCCTGGACATGGAGACCGCGGCCGATGCGGTGGAGCAAGGCTTGTGGACACCCCAGGACATCCGCGCCGCCGAGCTGCCCGCGCGCTTCGGCTTCCAGCGCCAACCCCAGGCGCAATAAAAAAACCGCCGGGGCTCGACGCCCGGGCGGCTTGTGCTGATCTTGCGATGCCTGATCAGTTCGCAGCGGTCGATGCGGCTGCGGCAGGTGCCATGGGTTCGTCGAACTTGGCACCACCCTGGTTGGCCATATAGACCACGGCGCGCGCGATCTCGAAATCGCTGTGATCGCCGCCGCCCTGGGCGCCCATATTGCCCTTGCCCTTGAGGGCCGAGTTCAGCAGGGCTTCGAAGCCGTTCTTCACGCGCGGGCCCCAGGCGGCCGCATCGGCCAGCTTGGGTGCGCCGGCGGCGCCGGTGGCGTGGCAGGCCGAGCACTGGGCCTGGAACACCTGCTCGCCGGTCTTCATCGCGCCGGGGTTGGAGGCATCCTTGATTTCGATCGCGCCCACCGGCTGGATGCGCGCGGCCACCGCCTGCTCTTCCAGGCCGACGCTGCCGGCGGCCGGCTTGACATCGGTGGTGACGTAGTTGGCCAGCATCACGATCACGATGATGGGCACCACAAAGGCAAAGAACACGGCCCAGATCAGCTGCTTGGGCGTCTTGATCGGTCCTTCGTGCGGGGCGTCGTGGTCGTGAGATCCGCTCATGAAATCCTCGTTGGCGTCGGCTTGATGGAAAGCGCTGGGAATGCGCTGCCTGCAAAACGCAGGCGGCAAAACCGCGGGATTATATCGTCGGCCGTGCGGCGCCCGGCCGGGCTTGTGCGGCCAAGGCGCGGAAGCCGGCTAGAATGCGCCCCTGCACCGCGACCGTGGTGAAGTGGATATCATTGGGCCCTCCGAAGGCTTAGTCGCAAGTTCGATTCTTGCCGGTCGCACCAGCCGCCACAGGCCCTGCTTCAAGCCTCCTGTGCGAGGCTCCCGACGCCGGGCAGTACCGCCAGCTGCAGCTCCAGCTGCTCGATCGGCACCGGTCGCCCCAGCAGATAGCCCTGGAAGCGGCGGCAGCCGTTGCGCACCAGGAAGGCCAGCTGCTCCTCGGTCTCGACGCCCTCGGCAATCACCTCCAGGCCCAGGCTCTTGGCCATGCCGATGATGGTCTGCACGATCACCGCGTCGGTGTGCGAGCCCAGCATGCTGGCGACGAAGGTCTGGTCGATCTTGAGCTGGTCCAGGCTGAGGCGGGTCAGGTAGGCCAGCGAGCTCTGGCCGGTGCCGAAGTCGTCGATCGCGAAGCGCACCCCCAGCGCATTGATGGCCTGCATCTTGGCCAGCGTGTCGGCCAGGTTGACCAGCACCAGGCTCTCGGTCAGCTCCAGCTTGAGCAGGCGCGGATTGGCGCCGCTGCTCTCCAGCACGCCGCGCACCTGCTCGACGAAATCGATCTGCCTGAACTGGCGGGCGCTGACATTCACCGCCAGCTGCAGCTCGCGCGTGGCCGGTGCATCGGCCCAGCGGCGCAGCTGCTGGCAGGCCTCGCGCAGCACCCAATGGCCGATCGGCGAGATCAGGTCGGTGTCCTCGGCCAGCGCGATGAAGCTGCCCGGCGCCACCATGCCGCGGCGCGGATGCTGCCAGCGCAGCAGCACCTCGGCGCCCACCGGCTGCCGCCACTGATCGACCTGCAGCTGGTAATGCAGCCTGAACTCGCCCTGCGGCAGCGCGTGGCGCAGATCGGCCTCCAGCGCGATGCGCGCCGCCATCGCCGCATGCGTGGCCGGGTCGAAGAAGCGGATCGCATTGCGGCCCGAACGCTTGGCCTCGTACATGGCGATGTCGGCGCGCTTGAGGATCTCGTCCAGCGAGACCTCGTTGCCGTACAGCATGCTGATGCCGATGCTGGCGGTGCTGTGCCATTCATGCTCGTCCAGTGCATAGGGCCGGGTCAGCACGGCGCGCACCTTCTCGGCCACGGTCTCGGCGTCCACCGCCGCCTGCTCGGCTGCCTCGCTCAGGTCCGGCAGGATCACCACGAACTCGTCGCCGCCCTGGCGCGCCACCGTGTCGTTGACGCGCACCGTCGCCTGCAGGCGGCGCGCCACCTCCACCAGCAGGCGGTCGCCGACGTCGTGGCCGCGCGTGTCGTTGAGCTCCTTGAAGTGGTCGAGGTCGATGAACAGCACCGCCGCCGGGCGCTGGTGGCGCACGCTGGAGGCCTGCACCTGGCCGAGGCGGTCGCGCATCAGGCGGCGGTTCGGCAGCTCGGTGAGGGCGTCGTAGAAGGCCAGGTTGTGGATGGTCTCGTCGGCCAGCTTCTTCTGCGTGATGTCGGTGAACACCGCCACATAGTTGGCCACCGCGCCGTCCTCGTCGGTCACCGCGGTGATGCTGAGCCATTCCGGATAGACCTGGCCGTTCTTGCGGCGGTTCCAGACCTCGCCCTGCCAGTGGCGCTCGGCGCTCAGCTGGCGCCACATCGCCTCGTAGAACGCCGGCTCGTGCCGGCCCGAGCGCAGCAGGCGCCCCACCACGCGGCCATGCGCCTCGGCGGCGCTGTAGCCGGTGATGCGCGTGAAGGCGGGGTTGACGCGCAGGATGCTCTGCGCGGCGTCGGTGATCGCGATCGCCTCCAGCGAATCGAAGGCGATCGCGGCGATGCGCAGATCGGCCTGGGCGCGGCGGCGCTCGGTGACATCGGCGGCCACCGCCACAAAGCCCTCGGCCGCGCCGGCGCCATCGCGCAGCGGCTGCATGTCGATGTCAAGCCAGAGCTCGCGCCCATCCTTGCGGCGGTTCAGCACCTGGGCGCGCGCGCCGCGCCCCGCCTGCACGGCGGTCTGCAGGCGGGCCAGCGCCGCCTGCTCGGTCGGCTGGCTCTGCAGCAGCCCGGCCATGCTGTGCCCAAGGGCCTCGCCGAGGCGGTAGCCGGTGAGGCGCGAAAAGGCCTCGTTGACCCACACCAGGCGCTGGCGGCCGTCGGTGATCATGACGGCATTGGTGGTGAGCTCGGCCACCAGGGCCAGGCGCTCCAGCTCGCGCGCCTGTGTCGCCAGCTTCAGGTATTGCGAGCGCACCGCGCGGGCGGTGGGCTCGGCCACGATCACCGCCAGCGCGATCAGTAGGCTGACGGTGGCGGCGGCCCAGACCTTGGCCAAGGTCACCGCGCTGCGCTGCCTGGCCTCGGTGGCCTGCTCCAGCGCAAGCACCAGGCACTCGGCCGCCAGCAGCGCCGGCTCGACCGCCTGCTGCAGGGTCGCGACCCGCGCGCTGCCGCGCTGCGGCACGGCCTGCAGCAGCGCCTCGGCCTGGCGGTAGAGCGCGCTGCGCGTCTCCTCCCAGCCGGCCAGCACGGCCGCGTCCAGCGCCAGCGCCGGGCCCAGCCGCGACGAGCCCGCGTACAGAAAGTCCTGCAGCACGCGCGCATCGCGATCGGCGCGCTCCAGCACCGCGCGCAGCTCGGCCTGACTGGCGAGTTGCTCGCCCGGCAGCTGGCCCAGCAGCGAGGCGATGCGGCCGATGCGCTGGCTGTGCATGCGTTGCATGCCGGCCAGATTGGCGGCCTCGGTTTCGGCCTGGCGGCGCTGCAGCGAGGCATCGGCCTGCCAGGCCAGCAGGGCCGCATGGCCGGCCGCAGCCAGCAACACCACATAGATGGCCAGGCGCACGCGCCGGTGTGCCGAGGCCCCCGACTCCAGACCCGGCAGGCGCGAGCTGGGGCCCTCGGGCGCACGCCGCCGGCCGGCCCGGTAGGCCAGCTGCACCAGCAGCAAGGCCAGCGCCAGCGCCGCGGCCAGCGCCCCCGCGATCAGCCAGGCGGTGCTGCCCGACATTCAGTCGCCGTGCCCGTGGGTGGGGGCGTCGCCCAGCCGGAACACCTCCACCGCCTGCACCAGCTGGCGTGCCTGCTGCTTCAGGCTGTCGGCGGCGGCGGCGGTCTCCTCCACCAGCGCGGCGTTGTGCTGGGTGGCGCGATCCATCTGGCCCACCGCGGCACCGATCTGCGCCACGCCGGCGCTCTGCTCCAGGCTGGCGGCGCTGATGCCGCCCACCACGGCGCTGACCTGGTGGATCGCCTCCACCAGCTCCTCCACCGCCGCGCCGGTCTTGCCCACCAGCGCGCTGCCCTGGTCCACGCGCGCCAGACTGGCCAGGATCAGCTCCTTGATCTCGCGCGCCGCCTGGGCGCTGCGCTGCGCCAGATTGCGCACCTCGCCGGCCACCACCGCGAAGCCGCGCCCCTGCTCGCCGGCGCGCGCCGCCTCCACCGCGGCATTGAGCGCCAGGATATTGGTCTGGAAGGCCAGGCTGTCGATCACCGCGATGATCTCGCCGATGCGGCGCGAACTCTCGTTGATGCCCTGCATGGTCTGCACCACCTCGGCCACCATCTGGCCGCCGCGCACCGCCACCTCGGTGGCGTCGCGCGCCAGCTGGTCGGCCTGGCGCGCATTGCTGGAGTTCTGCTGCACGGCGGAGCCCAGCTGCTCCATCGAGGCGGCGGTCTGCTGCAGCGCCGAGGCCTGTTCCTCGGTGCGGCTGGAGAGATCGCTATTGCCCTGCGCGATCTGGGTGCTGGCGGTGGCCACGCCCTCGGCGTCGCGCCGCACGCCCGCCACCACGGTGGCCAGGCTGGCGCGCATGCGCTCCAGCGAGGCCAGCAGGCGCGCGATCTCGTGGCGGCCCTGCACTTCGACGCGCGCCGTCAGGTCGCCGCGCGCCACCGCATCGGAGGCCGCGATGGCCTGCTCCAGCGAGCCGCCGATGCTGCGCACCAGCAGGCGCCCGAAGCCCAGCGCCAGCAAGAGTCCGGCCAGCCCCAGGCCGATGGACAGATTGCGGATGCTGGCGTGACGCTGCTGCGCCTGCGCATGCTCGGTCTGCGCGCCGCGCAGCAGCAGCTGCATGAGGGCCTGGATGTCGGTGCCCACGGGCACATAGTGCGGCCGCACCGCCTCCACCACCAGGCGGTTGGCGCCGGCGATGTCGCCCGCCTTCAGGGCCGCCAGCGTCGGCAGCAGGCCCGCGCTGACGAAGCGCTGGCGATGCTCGGCAAACTGCTGCGCCAGGGCGCGCTCCTCGGGCTCATGGGCCCTGGCCATATAGCGCGTCCACAGCGCGCTGATGGCCTGGATATTGCCCTCCACCTCGGCCACGCTGCGCGCGATGGTGGCTTCGTCGGGCGTCACCAGGGCAACCGCCAGCGCCAGGCGGTTGCGCAACAGGCGCTCCTGGATCTCGGCCACCAGGGCCATGGGTTCGGCGCTGCGCTCGTAGACCCGCTGCAGGCCCTCGTCGGCCCGCGTCAGCCCCGCCAGCCCAGTGCCGCCCACCAGCAGCATGAGGGTCAGCAGCATGCCAACCAGGAGGTGGAGACGGGTCGATATCTTCAGCTGATTCACCTGCACAACCTTTCCCTGTCAAACCCATGAGCCCGCCGCGCCGTTGCGGCAAGACCCGATCGCAGATTTATAGTAACGCGTACGCTACACGTTCACTTCAGGGTTTGTGCGGGCCTGGCAAGGCCTTGTGCGCTCTGCGGGGGTCTTTCAGGCTGGCGCGTCGGCCGCGACGCGCGCGCGCAGCAGCTGCTGCTCAAGGTCGTCCAGCATGCCGTCTAGCAGCTGCGCGGGCGCCAGCCTGGGCTTGGTGGACATGCCGATATTGGTGAACAGATAGCCGATCACCTTCAGCCGGCACAGGTCGTGGGCGAGCTGGCGCTGCGCCGGTGTGGCGTCCGGCCCCAGGCAGGCATCGATCAGGGTCTCGCATTCGCGCCGGAAGCCCGAGGCCGGGCCGGCGGCCAGGAAGCTGGGCGCAATTTCATTGCAGGGGTCGAACACCAGCTTGAAGTCCTGCGGCCGCTCCATCCAGAAGCGCACATAGGCCGCGTACAGCAGGCGCAGGCGCTGGATCGGCGCCTCGCCCGCCTTGCTGCGCGTGCGCGCCTCCTGCAGCGAGGCCTCCAGCACCTCGCCCCATACTTGCTCCAGCAGCGCCGACTTGTTGGGGAAATAGCGGTACAGCGACATCGCCGAGATGCCCACCGCCTGGGCCACGCCGCGCATCGTCACGGCGCCGTAGCCGCCCTCCAGATGCAGGCGCCCCACCGCCTGCAGGATCTGCTCGCGCAGCTCGTCGCGCTCGGCGCCGCGGCGGCGATGGGTGGACTTGCGGGCGGGCTGGATGGGCATGGATGAGGGCTGGCGTGGCCGCCGATGTTCGCACTTTCAAGGGCGCGCAGCATACTCGTTCCCACCAAGCCAACTGGCATGGGCCAGGCCTCAGAATCGAACATCCGCAAGCGCAGGAAGCCCGGGCATGGTGGTATTGCAACGCAGTCTCGACCGCTCGGTGCAGCGCACCCTGCAGGGCCTGCTGTGGTGGCTGGGCGCGCTGCTGCTGCTGGCGGTGGCCTCGGGCCTGCTCGCCAGCCAGCTGCTGACGCGGCAGCTGGCCACCGTCTACGCCGATCGCGTGGTGCCGCTGCGCGACCTGCAGCGCATCAGCCAGCTGCTCAACGTCGACGTGCCGGTGACCCTGGGCGGCGGCGCCGACGGCGCGCTGCAACAGCAGCTGCTGAACGAACTGGTGCGCGAGCAGAACGCACTCTGGCGCAAATACCTGGCCACCTACCTGACGGCGGAAGAGAGCGCCCTGGCCGAGACCGCCGGCCAGCAGCTGGGCGCGCTGCAGACCCTGCTGGGGGCCGAGCGGCCGCAGGATGCCGCGAGCCGCTACATGCTGCAGCTGCGCCCGCTCAACACCACGCTCTCGGCCCTGCTGGACCTGCAGGTGCGCGTCGCCGACGCCGAGCTGAACAGCGGGCGCGCCTGGGGCCGCTGGGCCTCGGCCTGGGGGCTGCTGCTGGCCCTGCTGGGCCTGGCGCTGATGCTGCTGGCGATCCGGCTGGTGCTCACCCGCGTGCTGCGGCCGCTGGCGGTAGTGGCGGACGGCATCGCCAGGCTCTCCGAGGGCGAACTGACACTCAGCCCCGAGGCCCATCAGCTGTCAGGCGACTACGCCGAGGTGGGCGACCAGCTGCGCCGCCTGCGCAACTCGGTGGCCGAGCGCCAGCAGCTGCTGATGCATGAACAGGCCCTGGGGGCGCAGCTGCGCGAGGCCCAGGCCGAGCTGGTGGAGGCCGAGAAGCTGGCCTCGCTGGGCGCGCTGGTGGCCGGCGTGGCGCATGAGCTCAACACCCCCATCGGCGTGGCGGTGACGGTGTCCAGCGGCCTGGCCGACAAGGTGCGGCGCTTCCAGCAAGACCTGGCCCTGGGGCCGCTGAAGCGCTCCATGCTGGACGGCCTGCTGGCCAGCATCACCGAGGCCGACCAGCTGCTGGCGCGCAATCTGGCGCGCGCCGCCGAGCTGATACGCAGCTTCAAGCAGGTGGCGGTGGACCGCAGCAGCGCGCAGCGGCGCCAGTTCGACCTGCGCGAGACGGTGGACGAGCTGCTGGCCTCGCTGCGCCCCGCCTACGGCCGCCATGGCAACGAACTGATCAACGAGCTGCCGCCCGGCCTGCGCATGGACAGCTACCCCGGCGCACTGGGCCAGGTGCTGAGCAATCTGGTGGTGAACGCGGTCGTGCATGGCTTCGACGGCCGCGGCGGCGTCGTGCGCATCGCGCTGGCCGATCGCAGCGATGGCACGCTGGACCTGATGGTGGAAGACCAGGGTCGCGGCATGTCGGCCGAGGTGCAGGCGCGCGCCTTCGAGCCCTTCTTCACTACCCGGCTGGGCCAGGGCGGCAGCGGCCTGGGCCTGGCGATCGTGCGCAATCTGGTGGTGGGCCTGCTGGGCGGGCGCATCGTGCTGCATAGCAGCGAGGGACAGGGCTGCCGTTTTCTGCTACACCTGCCGCTGAGCGCCCCGGCGGGCGCCGCCCCGGAACAGCATGCCAGCATCACCGCCTGAGGACGACGCGCTCGACATCGTGGACGATCTGCACCGCGCCGCCGCGCCCGAGCGCAGCTGGCGCGTGCTGGTGGTGGACGACGAACCCGACGTCGTGCAGGCCACGCTGTTCGCGCTGCGCGACGAACGCATCGACGGCCGTCCGCTGAGCCTGCTGACCGCCGGCACGGCGGCCGAGGCCGAGCTGCTGATCCAGGCCGACGCCGAGATCGCGGTGCTGCTGCTGGACGTGGTGATGGAGACGCCCGACGCCGGCCTGCGCCTGGTGGAGCGCGTGCGCGCCCTGCCCGGCCGCCAGGCGCTGCGCATCATCCTGCGCACCGGCCAGGCCGGCTATGCCCCCGAGCTGGAGGTGATACGGCGCTACGACATCAACGACTACAAGACCAAGGCCGAGCTGACCCAGCTGCGCCTGTTCACCTGCCTGACGGTGGCGATACGCGGCTTCCACCAGCTGCGCCGCATCGAGGCGCACCAGCGCGGCCTGGAGAAGGTGGTGCGCGCCTCGGGCCGGCTGATGAGCGAGCGCGGCTCCTTCCAGGCCTTTGCCGACGGCGTGCTGACGCAGATCTGCACCATCGTCGACGGCCAGCCCGATGGCGTGCTGGTGCTGCGCCTCGGCGCGGCGCCGGGCCCGCAGGCCCATGGCGAGATGGCGGCCGAGGTGGTGGCCGGGGCCGGCGCCTTCGCGCGCCTGGTCGGGCGCCAGGCCCAGACCCTGCCCGAGCCGCTGCGCGGCGCGCTCAGCCATGTCAACGGTGCCGACGTGGCCCACCATGGCGGCTATGGCGTGGTGCGCGCCCATGCCCAGGATGGCGACGCCCTGCTGGTGCTGTTCTCGCTGTCCTCGCCGATGGACGAGGTGGCCACCGGGCTGCTGGAGCTGTTCGCCGTCAATCTCTCGCTGGCCTACGACGATGTGAAGGCCTATATCGAGCTGCAGCACCGCGCCCATCACGACCGCGAGACCGGGCTGGCCAACCGCGCCGGCCTGAAGGCCCAGCTGGGCACGGCCACGGGCCTGGAGTTCGCCCAGGTGGCGGTGGGCGATCTGCAGGAGATCCGCGGCGTGCTGGGCGAGGCGGTGGCGCGGCGCGCGCTGCAAGACCTGGCCCTGCGTCTGCAGCAGGTGCTGGGCGGCCAGGCCCAGGTGGCGCGGCTGGAGGGCGACCGCTTTGCGCTGGCCATGCCCGGCCCGGTGCCCGATGCGCTGGTGCAGCGCCTGCTGGCGGCGCTGGCGCAACCGCTCAGCGTCGGCGACATGGCGCTGCAGCTGCCGATGGCGCTGGGCTGGTCGCAGGGCGGCACCAGCGTGGACCAGGCCATCGACGAGGCCGGCCTGATGGTGGCGCGCCAGGCGCCCGGCCGCCAGGTGCGCAGCGCCAGCTTCTCGGCCGCGGTGCGCGAGCAGGTGCATCGCCGCATGGCCCTGCTGGCCGACCTCGACGCCGCCCTGGCCGAGGACCGCATCGAGATGTATCTGCAACCCCAGGTGCGCCTGGCCGACCAGAACGGCGTCGGCGCCGAGGCGCTGGTGCGCTGGCGCACGCGCGAGGGCGCCCTCGTGATGCCCGACCATTTCATCGCCGTGGCCGAGCACACCGGCGCGATCGTGCAGATCGGCCAGCGCATGGTCGAGAAGGCGGTGGCCCATCTGGCGGGCTGGCCCGATCCGCGCCTGCGCATCTCGGTCAACCTGAGCCTGCGCCAGCTCGAGGAGCCCGACTTCGCCGCCTGGGTCACGGCGCAATGCGATGCCCATGGCGTGGCGCGCGAGCGCCTGCGCCTGGAGATCACCGAGACCGCCTTTGCCGTGCACAGCGAGCAGGTCGGGCCGGCGCTGGCCGCGCTCACCGAGGCCGGCTTCGAGCTCTCGATCGACGACTTCGGCACCGGCCAGTCCTCGCTGGGGCGCCTGGCCGAGATCGCGGTGCACGAGCTCAAATTGGACCGCTCGCTGGTGCGCGGCATCGAGCATGACGCGCGCGCGCGCCGCGTCGCCGGCCTGATCGTCGAGCTGGGGCGCGACCTGGGCGTGGAGGTGCTGGCCGAGGGCATCGAGACCGAGGGCCAGCTGGCGGTGCTGCAGCAGCTCGGCTGCGTGCTGGGCCAGGGCTGGCTGTTCGGGCGCGCCGAGCCGGCGGCGCAGTTCGGCCGCCGGCGCTGAGCCGGGCTTCAGCAGATCGACCGGATCTTGGCGGACTCGATCACCGCGTCGACCCAGAGGAACTGGCTGTTGTCGTTGAACATGTAGTACGCGGTGTTGTTGGGCATCAGCGCGATGGTGACTCCGCCAAAACCCGACATGAAGGGCACGTACCTGTCGGCCGCGCAGCCCAGCGAGGTCTTGACGTTGTAGGCCCAGAAGCCGTTGTTGTAGCGCGTGGCGGTGGCCGGCACCATGCCTGGATCGGCCGGCGTCTTCTGCAGTGCGGCGTTCAGCAGTGTGCTGTCCAGCAGCTGCACGCCGCCCGCAGCCCCCTGGGCGATGCCCACAAAGGAGGCGATCTTGGCCACGTCGTCAGGCAGGAAGGTCAGGCCGTAGCCGGTGAAGGGCTGCGCCGTCGTGTCATAGCTGCGGCGCGTGGTCTTGGCCGTCGGGCTGGCGTTGACGGCGCCCCAGAGCTCGGTGGCCACGATGTCGGTGAAGATGTCCTTGGTGGATCCCTCCACGCTCTTCAGATAGGCATTCATCGCCGTGCCGGCCAGATAGGTATCGGAGGTGTGATAGACCCACTTGGTGCCCGGGTTGACCTTGTGGGCCCATTGCGTACAGGCGAAGTTGATCTTCTCTGCGTGCAGCAGCTTGAGGAAGAAGTTGTTGGTGATGGCCGTGCCGCCCTCGTCCACCTCATAGCTGGCCGAGGTGTAGTTACCGGTCGCCATGTCCAGCGCATGCTCGATAGTGACGTTGTTCCAGGCGGCGGTGTTGCAGTTGGCTACCAGGTTCTTGATCAGCTGGCTCTTGGCGCCGGGGTACTTCCTTTCCAGCCGCATCAGCGCCAGCGCGCCGAAAGCCGACTTGGCGGTGGAGTAGCTGGGCAGCACCAGTTGCTCGCAGTAGGGGTACTCGCCATAACGCGTGGTGCAGCCACCTCGGTAGTGCACGCCATCGGTGATGAAACCCACCGTGCTGACATGGACCGCCACCGTGGTGGAGGGCGTCAGCAGCTTCTGGACGTTGATGCCGGCGGCGGGGAAATCCGTGTTGAGCGCGCTCAGCGGCTTCACCGGCAGGCGCGCGCCCACCTCGGCCTGGTAGGCGCTGATCAAGGCCGCGGCATTGGCAATCGTCTGCGGCGTGTAGCTGGCCGTCAGCACACCCCACATATTCACCTTGAAGTAGGAGCAGGTCTCGGAAGCGATCTGGTAGCTGACCTTGGAGACGCTGCCGTCGGCCCGGAAGAGGAAGCTCATCACGCCGTTGTGCACGCAGTTCTGGTTCTTCTGCATCAGGGCAAAGGGCAGCGCGACGCGGCTGTAGCCGCTGTCGGCAGTTTCGTTCCACACGCGGCCGGGCGAGAGCACGTATTCCCACTCCGGATGCGTGCTGGCGATGGCGGCGCGCACCAGCGGGAAGATGTGGCTGCCGGTCTGGATGAACTGGAACGAAAAGGGCGGCAGGTGCTTGCGCGTGGTGTCCGCCGCGCCGGTGTAGTTGTTGCTGTCCACCACTTCGGCAAAGCCGCCGCTGGTGGCCGGGTTGTTGAGCGTGATCGTGCCCTGCAGGAAGTTGCTGGGGTGCGCTGCGCCCGTGGGCAAGGCGTAGGCCGAGAAATCGATCAGCGAGCCCGGATCGGTGGCGGTGGTGCTCAGGTAGCTGTAGCCCAGCTGTGTACGCGTGACCGCGCCGCTGCCGCTGAGCGGATCGAAGTTGTCGGCATGGGCGCTGAGGCCGGCGCAGCCAAGCGCGCCAGCGATGAGGAGGCCGAAAAAGGTTTTCACGAGTGACTCCTTGTCGAGTGCTGGAGAGCGGCGTCTGGGCCTGAGCCCGCAGTACTGCCGCCGGACGGCTCCCTGCCGTGGCCGAGAGCGTGGGCGCCCCCTTGTTGTGCGCGTCAGTGTCGTGAAGCCCTGGCGCCCGCGCTATTCCCCTGCGGGGCTAACCCGAGAAGGGCTGGTGCTTCTCAGGTGTACGCGGTGCCGACCAGCGTCGTCCGCCCAGGCTGGGTCGTTTGTCGCCACATCCCTAGGTGCAATTCCGCCCCCCGACAGGGTTGCCCAGCCGGGGGGATGCGCGTCGCGCCGCATAGGTCACCGCCACCCCTGCCGTGGCCGCGACGCCCTCAGCGCGCCTCGTTCTTCGCCTGCAGATAGATCGCAAACAGCTCCGCATGCGACTTCACACCCAGCTTGGTATAGATGTGCTTGCGGTGGCCCTTGACGGTCTCGGGTGAGATCTTGAGCTTTTGCGCGATGCCTTTGGACGAGAAGCCACTGAGCAGCAGATGCACTATCTCCAGCTCGCGGTTGGTCAGGTTGGACGAGCCGCGCGCCAAGGTGGCGGAGGAGTCCACCAGCTCGGCCACTGCCTCGCCGCCTGCGGCTTCCTCGCGCAGCTCGTGCGCGATGGTGCGCTGGCGCATCAGGGCCAGCACCCAGGGTGTGATGGCGCTGAGCACCGACATGTCTTCGATGCTGTAGCGGCGCCGGCTGCCCAGCGAAAGGATCAGCACGCCCTCCTCGCCCAGGGGCAGGTTGAACTGCACCTCGTCCATCACGATGTTGAGCTTGAAGTAGCGCTGGTAATAGTCCTCGGCCTCGAAGCGGTCGGGCGCCACGTCGTCCAGGCGCAACAGACCGGCGCGCGGGTCGTCCATGCAGGCGATGTAGAAGGGGTCCAGCAGGTAGAAGCCGTTCAGGTAGTCCTGGAACAGCTCGTCGTCGCCGCCATCTGCACTGGGGCTTTCGGCAAACACCAGCGGCTTGCGATCGCGCGCGAACAGCAGCACCACCCAGTTGTCGAAGGGCACTACATCGCTGAGATAGCGCAGCAGGATGTTCCAGAAATTGGGCTTGTCCAGCGCTTCGATCAGGCCACCGATCAGACGGTGCCAGGCTGCGCTGTCTGCGGGATGTGCCATGGGAGGTAGGTCAGGAAGTCGTGCGATCAGCTGCGGGCGAGGATAGCAGCGACCCCGGCGCGCTCGCGTTGTGCGCTAGTCACAATCGATGCCGTGGCCTTGCAGGAAGTCGCGCAGCGGCGCGAGCTGGGCTTCGTAGTCGCGCCAGCGCTGCACCGAGGCGCTGTAGATGGGCTGCCGCACCTGGGTGGCGCTGGCCGTGGCGGCGGGCGCCGCATTGCGGTGGAACTGCAGGCAGGCGTCTTCCCAGGGCAGATCGCAGTAGGCCAGCAGCGCGCGGCTGCGCGGCTCCTGCTGCGCCACCAGGTCTTCGTAGGCCAGCTCATGCAAGCGCGCCGGAATGTGGCTGCGCCAGTGCTCCATCAGGCGGTGGTAGGCCAGGTAGTAGTGCCCCAGATCCTCCAGGCTGTACGAGAAGGGGTAGCCCATGCGGAACAGCGTCTTGAACATCGCAAAGCAGCTGTCCAGCGGGTGGCGCCTCAGGTGCACCACGCGCGCGCCGGGCAGCGCCAGATGGATCAGGCCCAGGTAGAGGTAGTTCGAGGGCGTCTTGTTGAGCAGGCGCTCGGCCCGCACGCCATAGCTCTGCAGGGCCGCGCGGTAGTTGGCGCCCAGGCGCTCGAAGTCCAGCGTGCCGCTGCGCTCGATCATCGCCAGCTTGCCGCCCGGCCCGCTGGCCAGCTCCATCAGCGCATAGGCGAAGCTGTTGATCTCGCCCAGGCTCTTGACCTGGCTGTGCGAGCTGAGGATGCGGTCCACCAGGGTGGTGCCGCTGCGCGGCAGGCCCAGCACGAACAACGCGGGCTCGGCGGGAGCGGCGCTGACGCTGCCGGCTGCCTGCTGGCGCCGCTGCAGCAGCGCCGGGCCGAAGACCTCGGCAATGCGGGCCATGGCACGGGTGTCGCTCTCCACCCGGTAGGCCAGGCGGGCGCGGCGCAGGGCCGCCGCGGCGCTCAGGGCCGCGAAGGCGCGCGCGTACTCGTGCAGGTCTTCGTATTCCTTGGCCAGCGCATAGCCCAGCGCCACCCGGCCGGGGTGCTCCTGAGGCAGGCGCGCCAGCGCCTGTTCAAGCTCGTCGACATGGTGGCTGTCGGCCTTCCAGGAGCGCAGCGTGGCGCGGTTCTGGTAGGCGTCGAAGTCATCGGGCTTGAGCGCGATGACGCGGTTGTAGAGCTGCTCGGCCCGCTCGATCTGGCCCATGGCCACGCAGGAGGAGGCGAGGTTGTAGAGCGTGGCCGCATCGCCCGGCTGCAGCTGCGCGGCGCGCTCGTAGCAGCGCTGCGCCTCGGCATGGCTGGCGCCGTGCAGATAGAGCGTGGCGATGTGCTGCAGCAGGCGCGCGTCGTGCTGCGCGCCGGCCTCCATCACCGCCAGCTGGGCCCGCGCCGCATCCATGCGGCCGCGGTAGATGTGGCACTCCACCACGCGGCTGCGCGCGTTCACATCCGCCGGGGCCAGCCGGCTGGCGCGCTCGGCGCTGGCCAGCATGGCCTCGAAGTCGCCCAGCTGCTGGTAGACCTGGCTGGCCGCCAGCAACGGCTCCACAGCGCCGGCCTGGGCCAGTGCGGCGCAGGCGGTACTGGCCTCGTCCCTGCGCCCCGCCTCCAGCGCATGCTGGATGAACTTGAGGCGTTGCGGCAGGGGCGTGGCAGGGCTCTGCATGGGCGGCTGGGGCTGGGCTCAGAAGTTGTAGGCCATCGAGACGCCGATGGTACGGGGCTGCGAAATGAAGACCTTGGAACCGTTGCCGTAGTAGTTCTGCGTCGGATCCGTGCCCATGTGCTGCTCCAGGAAGCCGCCCGTGATCCCCTCCTTGTTGAGCAGGTTCTTGACGAACAGCGAAGCCGTCCAGTTGTCGCCCGCCAGCATGGAGCTGAAGCCCAGCTGCGAGAAGCCGCCCCAGGTGTGCTTGTACTTGGCACTGGCCGAGATCGCGTTCTCGGTGCTGCCCTGGTAATAGGCCGAGAGGCGGTTGGTCCACTGCCAGCCGTTCTGCAGGCTGTAGGCATGCTCCAGCGAGCCGCTGAGGGTGTGGCGCGCCACACCGGGCAGCCGCGTGCCGGCCGGGGCCACCACCACGCTGGGCTTATCCACGCGCAGCACATCGTCCACCAGCTTGGCGTCTACATAGCTGTAGCTCAGGCCGAAGCGCCAGTCGGCCGCCAGGGCGCCGCTGAGTTCGAACTCCAGGCCCTTGGAGCTGGCCTTGCCGCCGTTCTGCGCGGCGAAGAAACCCCAGTTGGGCGTGCTGGTCTCGACCTGCACGTCCTTCCAATCGATGTAGAAAACCGAGGCGCCGTACCTGAGGTCGCCGGTAGCCCCCTTCACGCCGATCTCGTAGTTGACGTTGGTGTCGGGCGCGTAGCTCAGGTAGGCCGCGCTCTCCTTGAAATTGCCCACCAGCGGCACGGCGTTGGCGCCACCACGGCGGTAACCCTGGGCGATGGTGGCGTAAGCCATGTGGCTGGGCGCCAGATCGTAGGCCAGGTTGAACTTGAAGAGCTGACCGCTGTCCTTCTGGCTGAACACCGAGCGCTCGGGCGTCATGCCCCAGGCCGGGATGCCCATGGTGGTGTCGTTGCTGAATTTGTTGCTGAAGTAGCGCGCGCCGATCGTGCTGCGCAGCGCCGGGCTGAAGTGGTAGGTCAACTCGCCGTATGCCGAGCTTTCCTTGAAGTTCTGCGCACGGTCGTAGAGGAAGTCGTTGTCGTTGACCAGGAAGTTGCCGGGCACGGCCACATCGGCCCAGGCCTTGAGGCCGCGCAGATAGCTGCGCTGCGAGGAGGCCAGGTCCTGATCCTGGTAGTACAGGCCGACGATGTAATCGAACTCGCCGCCCTTCTTGGAGATCAGGCGCAGCTCCTGCACCAGTGCCTTGTCGCCATAGCCGCGCTGGGCCTGGGCCATCGGGCGTGGGTAGTTGTAGTAGAAGTCCTTGAGCCAGTTGTTCTTGGCGTAGAAGCCGGTGTTCTCTGACAGGCTGGAACCGGTCTGCTCATAGTGCGAGGTGGCGCTGGTGAGCGTGGCAAAGCCCAGGTCCATCTCCATTTCCAGCGCCGTCATGTCGACCTTGCGGCTGGAGGGTTCGAGCTGCACCGAGCCGTTCTCGTACTTGCCATAGGCCTGGCCATAGCCGTTGTTGCCGATGGTGGGCTGGCGGCGGCCGCCGATCTCGTCCTGCTGCGTCTGGTAGGTCAGCGTGGCCGAGAACACCTTGTTGGGCTTGAACAGCAGCGAGAAGCGGCCGTAGTCGATGTCCACCGTGTCGGCGTCCTTCTTCACCTCATAGCTGGCCGCTGCATTGGTGATGCCGTTGGGCGCCACCGGGTTGCCCTTGGCGTCGAGCTTGTAGACGTTCACATAGTCGATCAGGCCATCGTTCTTGACCTTGCCGACCACGATGCGCGCGGCCAGCATGCTGTTCAGCGGCACATTGAGCATCAGGTCGCCGGACAGGTTCTGGCCGTCGGAGCCGTCGGTCTTGCTGAACGTGCCTTCGACCCGGCCGGCAAACTTCTTCAGGTCGGGGGCGTGGGTGATGTAACGCAGCGTGCCGCCCAGCGAGCCCGATCCGTACAAGGTGCCTTGTGGGCCGCGCAGAATCTCCACACGCTCCAGGTCCTTGATCAGGAAGTTGGCGTAGATGGGCGTCTGATTGACATAGGTGGAGACCGCGGGCACGGCCGAGGTCTGGTAGTCGCCCAGCGCCGAGCCATTGAGGTTGAGGCCGCGCACGGTGACGCCGCTCATCACGCCCGAGTTGCGGTAACCGCGGTCCACCACCGAGGCGCCCGCCACTTCGCGCAGCAGCTCCACCTGGTCGGTGACGCGGCGCTCCTGCAGGTCGTCGCCACTCACGGCCGAGATGTTGTAGGGGATCTTCAGCGGGTTCTCGCGCCGGCCCTGCGCGGTCACGACCACGGTATCCAGCGTCGCCTTGTCCTTGGCCGCGCTCTCGGCGGCGGCCGGGGTCTGCGCCTGGGCCGGGATGCCGTGGGCCAGGCCCATCAGGGCGACGGTGATGGCCGTCGCCAGCGGGGTTCTCTTGATGCTCGGTGTCATGCTCACGTGGAGGCTCCTGTGCTGGAATGAATGCGGGGACGAATCGGAGAAGTGGCGGCGTCAGCGGCTCAGGCCGTAGAACAGCACCGCGTCGTAGGCGGGGTTGAGCACCACACCCTTGACGGACTTGCGATGGATCACGCGGCCCTGCAGATCGGCCACGAAGATCGCGGCCGCGTCGTCGATCAAGAGCTGCTGCGCCTGTGCATACTTGAGCGCAGCGGCCTTGCGGTCGCGCGCTTCCTCGGCCACACCGGCATTCACCAGCGCGTCGTATTGCGGGTTGGCGTAGCGCGAGAGGTTGAACACCGTGGGCGACTCACTGCGGAACAGGCCGATCAGCCAGTCCGACGGCGTGCCATAGGTGGGCCACCAGGTCATCGAGACCATGTTCGGCGCCGTCTCCAGGCGCTTGGCATCGTCCCAGATCTTGCCCCAGGGGCCGGGGCGCAACTCCAGCTGCACGCCGATCTTTTCCAGATTTGCCTTGAACAGCAGCAGCGAGTTCTTGTACTCCTCGCTGGTGCCGATGTAGCTGACCGAAAGCTTCCACTGCTCGGGCGGCAGGCCCGAGGCCTGCAGATACTTGCGCGCCTGCGCCAGGTCCAGGCGCGGCATTTTCAGCTGCGCCTCGTGGCCCCACATGGTGGCCGGGATCAGGCCGGTGGCCGGGCTGGCGCCGCCCTCGTAGATCTTGTCGGCCACGCCGCGGTAGTCCCAGGCAGCGCTGAGCGCGCGGCGGAAGTTGAGGTTGTCGGTGGGCGGCTTCTGCGTGTTGAGCAGGAACTGGGTATTGCGCCAGGAAGGGCCGCGCAGCACCACGATCTTGGGGTCACGCGCCAGCGCCTTCACCAGGTCGGCGGCGGGCAGGGTGATGATGTCGGCCTCCCCCGAACGGATCAGCTGCGCCTGGGTCGAGGCCTCCTGCACCAGTTTGAGCTTGACCTGCTTGAACTGCCCCGGCTGCCAGCCGCCCCAGTAGGCATCGAAGCGCTCCAGCGCCACCTCCTGGCCGCGCGTCCACTTGCGCACACGGTAGGGGCCGGTGCCGGCCGCATTGCCCTGGTTGAACCAGTCGGTGCCCGCCGCCATGGCCTTGGGCGAGACCATATAGGCGGCGTACTGCGAGGAGGCGATCAGGTCCAGCGCCGCCGGCTGCTTGGTACGCATTACCAAGGTCTGCGCATCGGGCGTGCTGATGGACTCGACGCTGTCCCAGATGAAGGCCGAACCCTTGCCGAGCTTCCTGGCGCGTTCGATCGAGGCCTTGGCGGCCGCGGCGTTGAAGTCCTCGCCGTCGTGGAACTTCACGCCCTGGCGCAGCGTGAAACGCCACTCGCGCCCATCCTTGCTGACCGTCCACGCAGTGGCCAGTCCCGGCCGCAGGGCATCCTTGCCCGCCTTGGGGTCGTACCAGACCAGGGGCTCATAGACATTGGACAGCAGGATCACCTCGGTGGATGCCGCGATGGCGGGGTCCCAGTCCTTGATGTCCGCATACATGGCGTACACCAGCGGACGTTCGACCTGTGCCGCCGCGGAAGCCACCAGGCTCATACCGGCCATCAAGGCCAGGGCCCATTTTTTCAGTTGTGCCATGCACTCCTCGTTTTCCCAATCGTGCTTGTCTTGAGCATCGCCCGGCGGGCCGCGCGATCGAGGCGCGCCGTGCCGGCAGGCGATTGTGGTGACCTGGCTTGGATCACGATGTGCTGATTTTTCCTTTGTGACAGGGGCTTGACTATTCCCTGCGCGGGGCGCCCCCTGCGGGGGGTGATCGGCTGTGCCGGCCCTGCCCTCGCCGAGAGCTTGCGGGCGCGCTCAGGGTTTACATCTACCCCCCCGGTGGGGCCGCGCAGTGGGCGTAGCGGGTACGGGGCTCGCTGGCGAGAATGGCGCCCAGCGAGGACGCTGCTGGCCAGCGCGCACACAAAGGAAGATTGAGCGGATGTTGCTTTATTTGGGGAAGAGAACGGCCGCGCTGCTGGCCATCGTGCTGGGGGTGATGGCGCTGGTGTTCGTGGCCAGCCGCGTGCTGCCCAGCTCGCCGGTGGAGATGGCGTTGGGCGCCAAGCCCACCGCACAGCAGATTGCCCAGGCGCGCGCCGAGCTGGGCCTGGACCGCCCCTTGCCCGAGCAGTTCGCCCGCTTCGCCTGGCGCGCCGTGCAGGGCGATCTGGGCGTGAGCCTGCGCACCGGCCAGTCTGTCACCAGTGAGATCCTTGGGCGCTTCGCGGCCACCGCCGAGCTCGTCACCCTGGCGCTGGCGCTGGCGGTGCTAGTGGGCGTTCCGCTGGGGGTGTGGAGCGCCGCGCAGCGCGGCCGCCTGTTCGACAAGGCCAGCCGCAGCGCCTCGGTGTCCATGCTGGCGGTACCGGTGTTCTTTCTGGGCATCCTGCTGCAGCTGGTGTTCTACGGCCAGCTGCAATGGCTGCCGCTGCAGGGCCGCATCGACTCCGATTTGCTGCTGGACGCGCCCTTCCGGGCGGTGACCGGCTTCTACCTGATCGACACCCTGCTGGCCGGTGACCTCACGGCCTTTCGCAGCGCCGCCGAGCACCTCGCGCTGCCAGTCATTGCGCTGGCCGCGGCCTCGCTGGCGGTGGTGATGCGCACCACGCGCAACGTGATGGCCGAGGTGCTGCAGACCGACTATGTGCGCACCGCGCGGGCCTATGGCATGGGGCCGCAGCGCCTGCTGTTCGGCTACGCGCTGCGCGCCGCCATGCTGCCGCTGCTGACCGTGATCGGCCTGAGCTACGGCTTCATGCTGGGCGGCAGCGTGATCGTCGAGTACGTGTTCGACTGGCCCGGCATCGGCGGCTACATCGTCGAGTCGGTGGTGACCAACGACTTCCCGGCCGTGATCGGCGTGACCCTGCTGGTGTCCTCGGTCTATCTGCTGATCAATCTGGTCATCGACCTGCTGTACTACGCCATGGACCCGCGCCTGTCGCTATGAGTGCCCTCATGACTCCGACCGAATCCCTGCCGGCCCCCGCCCCCACCGGCGCCGCCCCGCGCCCCTCCTGGGCTGCCCGGCTGCGCCAACACGGCGGCATCGCCAGCGCCGCGGGCCTGCTCGTGCTGATGCTGCTGCTGAGCCTGGCCGCACCCTGGCTGCCGATTGCCGATCCGAGCGCCATCGACCTCGCAGCCAAGCTGCTGCCCCCCGGGGCCGGGCATTGGTTCGGCACCGATTCGCTGGGCCGCGACATCCTGGCCCAGGTGGTGCATGGCGCCCGCATCTCGCTGCTGATCGGCGTTGGCGTGGTGCTGGTGTCCCTGGCCATCGGCGTGCCGCTGGGCCTGGTGGCCGGTTACGCGGGCGGCCGGGTGGACGGCATGCTGATGCGCTTCTCGGACCTGTTCCTGGCCTTCCCGCCCCTGCTGCTGCCAATCATGCTGGTGGCCATGATGGGGCCGGGCCTGGAAAACGCCATGCTGGCGGTGGCGGTGTCCTGGTTCCCCTGGTATGCCCGCATCGCGCGCGCCGCCGCCATGAGCATCAAGGCCGAGAACTACATTGTCTCGGCGCGCGCCTTCGGGGCCTCGCATGCCCGCATCGTGTGGCGCCATGTGCTGCCCAACTGCACCACTCCCATCATCGTGCAGGCGAGTCTGGACTTCGGCTACGCCATCCTGACCACCGCCTCGCTGGGCTTCATCGGCCTGGGCGCCACGCCACCCACGCCGGAGTGGGGTCTGATGATTTCGAACTCGCGCTCGGTGTTTCTCGAATACTGGTGGACCGCCGCCTTCCCGGGCCTGGCCATCTTCCTGGCCGTGATGGCCGCCAACCTGCTGGGTGACGGTCTGCGCGACCTGCTGGACCCGAAGTTCGAAGGGAGACTGGCGTGAGCGGGCTGTTGATCGAGCATTTGCAGCTGCGCATCGGCGCGGCCACCCCCTTGCGCGACTGCACTCTGCAGGTCAAGCCGGGCGAGGTGGTGGGTCTGGTGGGCGAGTCGGGCAGCGGCAAGTCGCTGACGGCACTGGCCTGCCTGGGCCTGCTGCCTGCGCAGACCGCGTCCAGCGGCAGCATCCGCATCGGCGGCACCGACGTGCTGGGCGCCGACGAGGCGCTGCTGCGCGGCGTGCGCGGCAAGCGCCTGGCAATGATCTTCCAGAATCCACTGAGCGCGCTGAACCCCTTCTTCAGCATCGGCCGCCAGCTGCTGGACGTGGTGGGCACGCATTTCAGCGAGCCCCGCCCCGCCCTGCTGGCGCGCGTGCAGCGCGCGCTGGAGCGCGTACAGCTGGGCGCGGGCTTCATGCAGCGCTATCCGCACCAGCTCTCGGGCGGCCAGCTGCAGCGCGCCTTGATCGCGATGGCGATCGCCTGCGAGCCCGAGGTGCTGATCGCCGACGAACCCACCACCGCCCTGGACGTGACGGTGCAGGCGCGCATCATGCGGCTGCTCAAGGAGCTCACCGAGCAGGGCATGGGCCTGCTGCTGATCTCGCACGATCTGGCCCTGGTGTCGCAGGTGGCCCAGCGCGTCTACGTCATGTATGCCGGGCGCACGGTGGAGTCGGGCGCCACGCGCGAGCTGATGGCCTCGGCCTCCCACCCCTATACCGCCAGCCTGCTGAAGGCGCAGCCGCGCCTGGGGCAGCTGCAGCGCCGCCTGCCCGTCATCGAGGGGCAGGTCTTGCCCGCCACCGACACCTTGCCCGGCTGCGTATTCCGCGCGCGCTGCCGGCGTGCCGTGGAGGCCTGCGCGCGCCAGCAGCCGCCCACCCTGCAGCTGCGTGCCGGCAGCCTGGTCGAGTGCCACCACCCCATCCTGCCGGCGCTGCAGGCCCAGGAGTTGAACCATGTCTGAAGCCGTCATTGCGGTGCGCGGCCTGCGCAAGAGCTATGCAGGCAAGAGCGGGCGCGTCCAGGCCCTGCGGGGGCTGGATTTCGCCCTGCCGCCCGGCCGCTCGCTGGCCATCGTCGGCGAGTCCGGCAGTGGCAAGACCACGGCCGCCATGTGCATTGCCAAGCTGGCCGAGGCCGACGCCGGCGAGGTTGTCTTGAGCGGCAGCGACATCCTGGCCGCCAACGCGCGCCAGACCGTCGCGCTGCGCCGTCACTTCGGCGTGGTGCTGCAGAACCCGCTGACCTCGCTGGACCCGCGCGTGCGCATCTGGCGCAGCGTGATCGAGCCCCTGCAGGTGCACGAGCCGGCACTCAAAGGGCCCGAGCTGCGCGAGCGCGCGCTTGCCATGCTGGCGCGCGTGGGCCTGGACGGTGCCATGGCGGACCGGCTGCCGCATCAGCTTTCGGGCGGCCAGCTGCAGCGTGCGGTGATCGCGCGCGCGCTGATCCTGCAGCCGCGTTTGGTGATCCTGGACGAGCCGACCTCGGCCCTTGACGTGTCGGTGCAGGCCCAGGTGCTGAACCTCTTGTGCGACCTACGCGACGAGTTCCAGCTCAGCTATCTCTTCATCACCCACAACCTGGCGCTGGTGGAGATCCTGGCGCAGGAGGTGCTGGTGATGTACGCGGGCGCCGTGGTGGAGCGCGGTCCGGTGCATCAGGTCTTCGCCCGGCCGCGCCACCCCTATACCGCCGAGCTGCTGGCGGCCGTGCCCGGCCAGCCCTTGGCGCCGCGGCTGCCGGTGGCCAGCGCCCCCGCCGCCATACAGGCCGACAGGCAGGCCGACTTCAAAGCCGCCGAGCACGGCTGCCCCTATCGCCTGCGCTGCGCGCGCGCGCAGGCCCGCTGCAGCGAGGACGCGCCGGCGCCAGCCACCGGCCCGCGCGCTGCCTCCTGCCACTTTCCCCTCGGAGACAACGAGCAATGAGCAAGATTTCCATCGCCGGCCTGCAGCTGGCCCTGCCCTATGGCGACAACCGCGACGCCATCGAGCGCGAGGTCGGCGCCACCATGAAGCGCTTCCCCTGGGTCGACATGGTGGTACTGGCCGAGCTGGCCGCCTTCGGGCCGGAGATGCGCTACGCCGAGGCCATGCCCGGCGAGACCGAGCAGCGCTTTCAGGCGCTGGCGCGCCAGCACCGCATCTGGCTGATCCCGGGCTCCATCTACGAGCTGCGCGACGGCAAGGTCTTCAACACCACGCCGGTGATCAATCCCGATGGCGAGGTGATCGGGCGCTACCGCAAGATGTACCCCTTCCAGCCCTACGAAGCGGGCGTGGAGAGCGGCCGCGAACACCTGGTGTTCGACATCCCGGGCGTGGGGCGTTTCGGTGTCTCGATCTGCTACGACGGCTGGTTCCCCGAAACCACGCGGGCCATGGTCTGCGAGGGCGCCGAGGTGATCCTGCACCCGACCATGACCGGCACCATAGACCGCGAGGAAGAGCTGGTGATCGCGCGCGCCAACGCCATCATGAACCAGTGCTACTTCTTCGACGTCAACAATGCCGGGCGGCTGGGCAACGGCCGCTCCATCGTGGCCGGGCCGCACGGCGAGCTGCTGCACCAGGCCGGCCAGGAGCAGGAGGTGTTCCCGCTGACCCTGGACCTGGAGCGCGTGCGCGATGCGCGCCACCACGGCATCAAGGGCCTGGGCCAGGTGCTCAAGTCCTTCCGTGACGGCCGCCAGAACTTTCCCTGTTACGCGCCCGCCGCCGCACCGTCGGCTTACATGCAGAGCCTCGGTCCGCTGGCCGCGCGCACCCGCGGCAGCTGAGGCATGGGCAGCCTCATGCAGAGTGCCAAGCCGCCACGCCCGCCGGTGACGCTGTGGCTGACCGGCCTGTCAGGCGCAGGCAAGAGCACGCTGGCGGCCGCGCTGGCAGAGCAGTTGGCGACCCGTGGGGTGGCGCATTTCTGCCTGGATGGCGATGTGGTGCGCGCCGGCCTGTGCCGCGACCTGGGCTTCTCGGCCGCCGACCGGCACGAGAACATCCGCCGCGTGGCCGAGGTCGCGCGCCTGCTCAATCTGGCCGGGCTGGTGGTGATCTGCAGCCTGATCTCGCCGCTGCAAGCCGACCGCGAACAGGCGCGCGCCATCATCGGCCCCGAACAATTCCTGGAGATCTATCTGAGCGCGCCGCTGGCGGTGTGTGAGCAGCGCGACCCCAAGGGCCTGTATCGGCGTGCACGCAGCCAACAACTCGTCGACTTCACGGGCATCAGCGCGCCCTATGAGGGTCCGCAGGCCCCGGCGCTGACCGTAGACAGCAGCCAGGAAACGGTAGTGCATGCTGCCTTGCGCCTACTGCGTCTCTGGGCCGCACACAGCGGCACACCCCTCTAGCCAACCCCGACCTGCCGGCTCAGCGCGGCTTGCGCGCCCGCGCTTTGGCCTGCTTGTCGGCAGCAGTCGGCGGCGGGTTCGGCTTCTGATCGCCGATCACGCTCTTCAGCGGGCACACTTTGAAGGCCGGGCATTTCTGGCATCCGGCCACCACGGCGATCGGGCAAAGCGTCATGCGGAAGTCTCCTGGACGCAGCGAGGCCGCGCGCCTGCACTGTAGCGCAGGCCGCCCCGGCGCGGTGCGGGCGCGGCGCACCAGCAACGGGCATGGCCGCAGCAGTGCACCCGCAAGGCGCATTTCTGGCCCACACTGCACAGGCACAGGGCTTGCATTGCCTGTGTGACCTAGCCGGAGACCCCATGCACGCGTTGACCCTACCCGCCCCCGGCCACTTTGACGAGATGCTGCTCGCCAGCGGTGCGATCCGCCCGCATTACCAGGCCTTTGCCAACTGGCTGCACGCGCAGACGCCCGAGCACCTGGCGAAGAAGCGCGCCGAGGCCGATCTGCTGTTCCACAAGGTCGGCATCACCTTCGCCGTCTATGGCGACGAGGCCGGCGCCGAGCGCCTGATCCCCTTCGACACCGTGCCGCGCATCGTGCCTGCGGAAGACTGGCGCATGCTGGAGGCCGGCCTGCGCCAGCGCGTCACCGCGCTGAACCGCTTCCTCTGGGACATCTACCACGGGCACGACATCGTCAAGGCCGGCCTGATCCCGGCCGAGCAGGTGTTCGCGAACGCCCAGTACCAACCCGCCATGCAGGGGCTGGACCTGCCGCACGGCATCTACGCCCACATCACCGGGGTGGACCTGATCCGGCATTCGGACGGCGGCTACTACGTGCTGGAAGACAATCTGCGCGTGCCCTCGGGCGTCTCCTACATGCTGGAGAACCGCAAGATGATGATGCGGCTCTTCCCCGAGCTGTTCGCACGCTATGCGGTGGCGCCGGTGGCGCATTACCCCACCCTCTTGCTCAACACCCTGCGCCACGCCAGCACGGCCGACAACCCCAATGTGGTGGTGCTGACGCCGGGCCCCTTCAATAGCGCCTACTTCGAGCATGCCTTCCTGGCCCAGCAGATGGGCGTGGAGCTGGTGGAGGGCCAGGACCTGTTCGTGAAGGACGAGTTCCTCTACATGCGCACCACCGTTGGTCCCAAGCGCGTGGACGTGATCTACCGCCGCATCGACGACGCCTTCCTCGACCCGCTGGCCTTCCGCGCCGATTCGATGCTGGGCGTGCCGGGCCTGCTCTCGGTCTACAAGCAGGGCCATGTGATCCTGGCCAACGCCATCGGCACCGGGGTGGCGGACGACAAGTCCATCTACCCCTATGTGCCCGACATGATCCGCTTCTACCTCAAGGAGGAACCGATCCTGCACAACGTGCCCACCTGGCAATGCCGCAAGCCGGCCGACCTGGATCATGTGCTGGCGCACATGGCCGAGCTGGTGGTGAAGGAGGTGCACGGCGCGGGCGGCTACGGCATGCTGGTGGGGCCGGCCGCCACCCAGGCCGAGGTGGAGGACTTCAAGCTGCGCGTCAAGGCCAACCCCAGCAACTACATCGCCCAGCCGACGCTGTGCCTATCGAGCTGCCCGACCTTTGTGGAAAGCGGCATCGCGCCGCGCCACATCGACCTGCGGCCCTTTGTGCTGACCGGGCGCGAGATCAGCATGGTCGCGGGCGGGCTCACGCGCGTGGCGCTCAAGCAGGGCTCGCTGGTCGTCAATTCGTCCCAGGGTGGCGGCACCAAGGACACCTGGATCCTGGAGAGCTGATCATGATGCCCCCACGCTCACTTCGTTCACTGCCCCCCGAGGGGGCGCAGGCCTCCCTCGGGACGGCCCGGCGGGAGTCCTGACATGCTGTCAAGAACCGCTGCCCAGCTCTACTGGATGAGCCGCTACCTCGAGCGTTCCGAGGACCTGGTGCGCATGCTGGACGTGACGCATTCGCTCTCGTTGCTGCCGCAATCGCGCGGCGCCATGACCGAGCTGGCCGCGCCGCTGGCCGTCACCGGCACGCTGGAGGCCTACCACCAGCGCCACGAAAAGCTGGAGGCCGAGCAGCTCTTCAACTTCATGGCGCTGGACCTGGAGAACCCCTCCTCGGTGCTGTCCTGCCTCAAGCAGGCGCGCGAGAACGCCCATGCGGTGCGCGGCCAGATCACCGCCGAGATGTGGGAGGCCATCAACAGCACCTGGCTGGAGGGCCGCACCCTGCCCAAGCGCGGCATCCCCAGCGTGTCGAGCTTCTTCGACTGGGTCAAGGAGCGCTCACACCTGTTCCGCGGCGCCACCTATGGCACGCTGCAGCGCAACGATGCCTACTGCTTCATCCGCCTGGGCACCTTCACCGAACGCGCCGACAACACCGCGCGCCTGCTGGACGTGAAGTCGCAGCTGATCGAGCCCGCCGTCGCGAGCCTGGTGCCGGTGGATGCGCCCAGCGACAGCGCGCCCGACTTCTATGCCTGGAGCGCGCTGCTGCGCTCGCTCTCGGCCTTCGAGGCCTACCACGCCGCCTACCGCGACAGCCTGGACGGCCGCCGCGTCACCGAGCTGCTGATCCTGCGCCCCGATGTGCCGCGCTCGCTGCGCGCCTGCTGCGACGAGATCCGCGCCATCCTGCCGCAGATCGAGGCGCGCCCCGGCGCGGCGGATGCCGGGCGCGAGGTCAAGCGGCTGGCCGGCCAGCTGGCGCTGCGGCTGGAGTATGGTGCGGTGGACGAGATCCTGGACGCCGGCCTGCATGGCTGGCTGACGGGCTTCCTGGCCGAATCCGCCACCCTCGGTGACGCGATACGCCGCGCCTACTTCGAGGCCATGTGACCATGCACCTGCTGATCTCGCACGAGACGGTCTACCACTACGACGCCCCGCTGGCGCGCAGCACCCAGTACCTGCGCCTCACGCCGCGGCCCACGCCGGGGCTGCGCGTGCTGAGCTGGGCGCTGACGCTGCCCGCGCCGGCCAGCGCCTGCCTGGATGCCTATGGCAACCACATGCATGTGCTGACCCTGGACGGGCCACGCCGCGAGATCCACCTGTTCGCGCGCGGCGAGGTCGACACCCCCGACGGCCCGCCCCAGCCGGACCGCGAGGACGCGCTGCCGCCCGAGCTGTTCCTGCGCGACAGCGCGCTGACGCGCGCCGATGCCGCGCTGCAGGCCTTTGCACAGCGCTTTGCCGCGCCCTGCCGCCAGGACGCCCGGCAAGGCCTGGCCCTGATGATGGAGGCGCTGGGCGTGCAGATGCCCTACACCCCCGGCCTCACCGACGCCGCCACCCCGGCCGCCGAGGCCTTCGCCAGCGGCCTGGGCGTGTGCCAGGACCATGCCCAGGTGTTCGTCACCTGCGCGCGCCTGCTGGGCCTGCCGGCACGCTATGTGAGCGGCTATCTCGCCGCCGACGCCGAACATGTGGCCAGCCATGCCTGGGCCGAGGTGCGCGTGCCCGACACCGATCACGACCCGCAGGGCGGCGGCTGGCTGGGTTACGACGTCAGCAACCAATGCCTGGCCGACGGCCGCTATGTGCGCCTGGCCATCGGCGCCGACTACCTCGACGCCTGCCCGGTGCGCGGCGTGCGCCAGGGCGGCGGCGTCGAGGGCATGCGCGCCAAGGTGGAGGTCAAGCCGGGCCCCGGCGTGACGGCAGAGCAATTGCAGCAGCTGCAGCAGCAGTGAGCGCTGCTGGTAAATTCGCGCCATGACCTATTGCGTTGCCATGCGGCTGAAGGCCGGCCTGCTGTTCGCGTCGGACTCGCGCACCAATGCCGGGGTGGACCATATCGCCACCTTCCGCAAGATGAATGTGTTCGAGCTGCCGGGCGAGCGCCTCATCGTGATCCTCAACGCCGGCAACCTGGCCACCACGCAAAGCGTGCTGAGCCTGCTGCGCCAGCGCCTCACGCATGACGGCGCCAGCCTGCACAACGTCAGCTCGATGTACGAGGCGGCCGAGCTGGTGGGGCGCACGCTCAAGGAGATCGTCGCCCGCGATGCCAACGACGCCACCCTGGGCCAGGGCGTGGACTTCGGCGCCAACTTCCTGGTGGGCGGCCAGATCCGCGGCGAGGGGCCGCGCCTGTTCCATGTCTACCCGCAGGGCAACTTCATCGAATCGACCGAGGACACGCCCTATTTCCAGATCGGCGAGGCCAAGTACGGCAAGCCCATCATCGACCGCGTGATCCGCTACGACTCCACGCTCAGCGAAGCCACCAAGTGCACGCTGATCTCGTTCGATTCGACGATACGCTCCAACCTCTCGGTGGGCCTGCCGCTGGACCTGCTGATCTACCGCGCCGACAGCTTCACGCCCGCCGCGCCGCACCGCGTCACCGGCGACGACCCCTACTTCAGCAAGCTGCGGCGCGGCTGGGGCGAGGGCCTGCGCAAGGTGTTTGCCAAGCTGCCCGACGAGGACTGGTTCAGCTCGGGGAGCTGAGAAGCCGCTCTTTTCGGTTCAGTCCTTCGTCGCTGCGACGCAGCTTGATGAACTCTGGAGCCTGCGTGGCAGCGACTCGGCTGGCGTCCAGCCTTGCAGCCCGGCACGGGACCGGACTTCGACAACCGTGGCGCTGCAGTATGACGCACCCAGCAACTCAAGCTCATCGGCGCCCGGCATTGCGATCGGGATGGCACCGAATTGGCCAGCCGCGACGGCCTGGGCGTCCGACTTTGACGCGTAGATGGGAATGACGCCGCCCGTGTTCTCAGATGGCCCCGCCTGGCACCCCGCGACGCAGATCGCGACAGTCACCAAGAGCGTTAGCAAGGCGAGCAGCTGCATGCCAGTCCACTTCCCAAACCTACGCAGCATCTTTAGGTACATGACCGAACACATGAAAGTAGACAAGAAACACTGCCAGGCAAAATGCCAAAGGGGCCAAAGCTACACCGAGGCCGAAACTGAGCAGTACTCCGCCTAACCCGGTAATCGTTCCAAGCGCCGCCCATATCCAATGAGCGCGGCGATTTTTCACCCAAGCCACGTTCATTACTGCGAGTGCAACCCACGGAAAGCCCAAGAAGAGCAACGAATAAGCTGGGGTGAAACGACTGCTATCAACAAATGTAAGACGTACCGTCATGACGATTTGTTCAGCGCTGAGATAGATCCCATATGCTGAGGTGATCCAACAGACAAGACTTAGAACAATTCGGTTTCGCATAGACGCAACTGAGCCAATTTAGATTTGTGACGCAAGAGGTCATGGAAAACTTCGGCGGCGGACGCCACCACCCAGCCTCGCCATCCTGCAGTAAGTACTCGCCGGTATTTCGTGTTTTGTCGCATGGACCCCATCTGCAGCGACACAAGTATCTGACATGTACCTCACGGCCGGCAGACCGAAGGCCGGCTCCAATGCCCTACCCACATCTCAGCAGGAATACGCCCTCGCCCCACCAGCGTGATCCGAGCGGCCCAGGCCGGCGGGCGCGAGGTCCCATTGGCGGCGCCGAGCCGCGCAGCCAAAACGGCATGCGCATCGCTCCAAGCGATGCGTCGAGCGCGCCATGTTTGAGCACCGACGACAGGCGAACGCCGCGAGACGGGCGCCGGCCCCGCAGGGGGTCGGAGGGCGAGTTGCGCGCGAGTGCCGTTTTGGCGAGCAGCGAGGGCAGCCTGAACGCAGTGAAGGCCGCCGCCGCTGGGGCCGAGTGCCCGCCGGCCTGGGCCGCGGCGCGAGCACGGCCGCTCAGCCTCGCGGCCGCATGCAGGCCCATCACGACGCCGAAACTGATGTGCAGCCCGCGCGGAAACCAGTCGATGGTCTGGCCCGTCAGCCACAGGCCGGCGATCAACAGGGCGCTCAGCCAGTGCAAGGCAACGGTGCGGCGGTCGTAGCTGCGGGGCGCTTGCGCGAGGGCATGCACGATTAGATTCTAGGATTCGGGAACTTTTCGGCCCGCTCGCTGCAATAGACAACAAGCAGCCCCGCGCATGAAGCCATGTCTGAACCCCCTCGCCCCAGCACCGTGCCCGGCACGGCACGCCGCATGAAAGGCTTTCTGCCCTTCGGCGCGGGCGCGGCCGAGGACACGCCGGCGCTGCTGCAGCGCCTGGCGCGCGGCGATACCAGCGCGCTGGAGCCGCTCTACCGCCGTGAATCGGCGGCCGTCTACCGCTACGCCCTGACCCTGGGCGGCAACCCGGCCTGGGCGGCCGACGCGATGCAGGATGCCTTCGTGGCCCTGGCCGCGCGGCCGCAGGGTTTCGATGCGGCGCGCGGCATCAGCCTGGGCGCCTACCTGGCCGGCATGGCCCGCCATGCCCTGCTGGCGCGCTGGCGCGACGCCCCCGCGGCCGAGGCCGAGGACGACGCGCCGGGCGCGCCCGCGACCCATGTCTCGCCCGAGGCCCTGCTGGTGCGCGCACAGGACCAGGCCGCCCTGTGGGCCGCCGTCCGCGCCCTGCCCTGGCCGCAGCGCGAGGCGCTGCTGCTGGTGGACCTGCAGGAACGCCCCTACGCCGAAGCCGCCGCCATCGCCGGCATCGAACTGAATACCTTGCGCACCCGCTTGCACCGGGCGCGCCTGCGCCTGGCCGCGCTGTTGAACGCGGCCGGCGCGGATGCCGGAGCCGCAGCCTCATCATGAACCCAAGCATTCGCCCCCTGGCCGAGCTGTTGCGCGCAGGCGCGGCGCAGCTGCAGCAAACGCCCGTGCCGGCGCCGCTGCAGGAGCGCACCCTGCGCGCCATGCGCGCCGCCCTGCCAACGCGCGCCGCAGGCAGCGGCTGGGCCGCCAGGCTGTCGGGCTGGTGGCGGCCGATGGCCTGGTCCGGCGCGGGCACCTGCGCGGTGATGCTGCTGGGCGCCAGCTGGCTGATGAGCCTGGAGCCGCCCGCGGCTGCCGACACCGCCAGCGCCAGCGAGTTCCTGCCGCTGGTCTCCGCCGAGCGCTGGTCCAGCTATCTGCAGGAGGCCGGCGCGGGCCGTCCCGGCTGGCTGGTGGCCGCCGAAATGCCGCGCGAGCGCATGGCCCTGCTGGGCCTGCCCTTCGATCCCGCCCGCGCCGGCCAGCCGGTGCGCGCCGAGCTGCTGATGCAGCCCAGCGGCGAAGTGCTGGCGGTGCGCTTTCTGCGCTGAACCGAGTCGTCATCGTCAACCAATCAAGGAGTCCGTCATGACCAAGCGTTTGCACCCGATGCTGGCAGTCTGGGTGACCGAGGGCCTGCTGCTGCTATGCAGCGCCGCGGCCCAGGCACAGCCGGAACTGCCCATGCAGCTGTCCCAGCTGCTGAGCCATGAGAGCCTGCGCTTTGCCGGCGATGAGCTGGGCCAGGAGCGCGTGGTGAAGGGTGCGCCCTATTGCGCCGAGGCCCAGCACGAGACCGTGCAGACCCTGGCAGACGGCAACCGCATCGTGCAGAGCCAGACCTCGCGCCTGTGCCGCGACGGCGAGGGGCGCACGCGCCAGGAGCTCGAGCGCAACGGCCAGCGCAGCATCTATCTGCGCGATCCGGTGGCGCAGGAAAGCTGGGTGCTGGACCCCGAGCGCAAGAGCGCACGCCGCCTGGGCGGCATGGCGGCGCCCGACGCCCAGGCCTGGCGCGAGTTTGCCGAGCAGATCCGCGCCCAGGTGCGCGAGCAGACCGGCAAGCTGCGCGAGCAGGCCTTGCGCGACAGCGAGCAGGCGCTCAAGCAGCATGAACTCGCCCTCAAGGAGCATGCCGCCGCGCTGAAGGCCAGGCCGCCCGAGCCGGTGGTGATCACGCAGCAGGAGCTGGACGGCGGCGACGGCAAGACCCAGCGCCGCATCGAGGTGCAGGTGCTGCGCCCGGGCAGCGGCCCCACGCCGCTGCCGCCCCTGCCCGGCCTGCAGGCCCCGCCCCTGCCACCGCTGCCGCCGGCGCCGCCCGCCGTGCACCTGCGCGCCCTGCAGCTGGCACCGCGCGGTGCGGCGGTCGTGAGCCCGCTGCCCGCCAAGGAGATCGAGGGCCTGAGGGTGAACGGCGAGCGCAGCAGCTGGACCATTGCCGCCGGCAAGCTCGGCAACGAGAAGCCCATCGTCATCACGCGCGAGGTCTGGAGCTCGCCCGAGCTAATGATCACGGTGGCCACGCGCGACTTCGATCCGCGCAGCGGCGAGGTCAACTACCGGCTCAGGAACATCCGCCGCGGCGAACCCGATGCCGCGCTGATGCGGCCGCCCGCCGACTACAGCCAGCCCGAGCCGCGTCCCGCGGCCCGGCCGGCGCCCAAGGCCTCGGCCAAGGGCTAGCACGCGCGCCTCAAGGAAAAGCCGGTGGCGGGCCGCCGGCACTTGACGCACACTGCGCCTGGGGCGCCGGGCTCGGCGCATGACGGGATGCCGGATGTTGTTGCGCTTGTGCCTGCATGTTTGCCTGTGTCTGCTGTGCTGCGCCGTGCCGGCCATGGCCGAGACGCTGCGCACCGCCGCGCAGGACAACAACGCCCTCAAGTACGACCTCAAGAACCCGGCCAGGCCGGGCATCTGCGTGGAGGTGCTGCAGGCCGTCGAGGCCAGCGACCCGGAGCTGCGCTTCAGCGGCACCGACCAGCCGATGTCGCTGCGCCGCATCGAGGCCCTGCTCGCCGAGGGCCAGCTGGACGTCTTCTGCGCCCTGATACGCAGCCCCGCGCGCGAGACCCGGCTGGGCTTCATCGAAGTGCCGATCTACACCGTGCGCCACCGCATCGCGGTGCGCAGCGACGACAGCATCATCATCCAGTCGCTCGACGAGATCCGCCGCCTCGGGCCCGAGGCCTCGGTGATCGTCAACAAGTCCACCGCCCATGAGGATCTGCTGCGCGCCGCCGGCGGCCTGCAGCTCGACGCCAGCAGCCCGGACACGGCGGTCAACCTGAAGAAGCTGGTGGCACAGCGCGGCCGCTTCTACTACCACACCGAAAACGCCTTGCTGCGCTATATCGAGGATGGCGGCCTGGAGGGCAAGGTCAGGCTGCTGCCCACGGTGTTCAAGTCCGAGCCGCTCTACATGGTCTGCAGCCCCAGGCTGGCGCCCGCGCTGCGCCAGCGCCTGCACCTGGCGCTGGACAAGCTGGCGCGGCGCGGCGAACTCGAGCGCATCTACAACGGCTATCGCGAAAGCTGAGCGTGGCCCGTCATTGCTGCAGTGCACAATACCTGCATTGCAGCAAGACGGGAGCCCGGTATGCGACGCGTGGTGTTCAACCAGAAGGGTGGGGTCGGCAAGTCCACCATCACCGCCAACCTGGCCGCGATCGCGGCCCAGCAGGGCCGACGCACCCTGGTGGTGGACCTGGACCGCCAGGCCAACAGCAGCCGCTACCTGCTGGGCGAGGCCGCCGACGAGGCGCAGCCCGGCGCCGCCGAGTTCTTCGAGACCACGCTCAAGTTCAGCGTGCGCGCGCCCCGCACCAGCGACTACATCGTCGCCACGCCCTGGGAGAACCTGCACCTGATGCCGGCCAGCGCCCTGCTCGACGAACTGCATGGCAAGCTGGAGAGCCGCTACAAGATCTTCAAGCTGCGCGACGCCCTGGTCGAGCTGGGCGAGGACTACGACGAGATCTGGATCGACACCCCGCCGGCGCTGAACTTCTACACCCGCTCGGCCCTGATCGCCGCCGAGGCCTGCCTGATCCCCTTCGACTGCGACGAGTTCTCGCGCCGCGCGCTCTACGAGCTGCTGGAGAACCTGCAGGAGATCCAGGCCGACCACAACGCCGGCCTGCAGGTGGAGGGCATCGTGGTGAACCAGTTCCAGGCCCGCGCCGCCCTGCCCCAGCGCACCGTGCAGGCCCTCATCGACGAGGGCCTGCCGGTGCTGCAGCCCTATCTGAGCGCCAGCGTGAAGATGAAGGAATCGCACGAGCTGTCGCGCCCGATGATCCATCTGGACGCGCGCCACAAGCTGACGCAGGAGTTCGAGGCGCTGTACGCCGCGCTCGCCTGAGCCGCAACGATTGAAACAAGCCGGGCCGGCGCCGACATCGCGCCGATACCGGCGCGGCCCAGCATGGCGGCATGAACGCCCTGCTCGCCTCCTTCCTCAACATCCTCGCCCTGGCCGGCCTGGCTCTCGGTGCCTTCGGCATGCTGCTGGTGGGTGCCTCGTCCGACCCCGGCCGCGACGGTGGCCGCGCCCTCATGTGCCTGATGCTGAGCCTGCCGCTGGCCGCCGGCCTGCTGCTCAGCTATGGCCTGGGCGTGGCGCGCGATGGCTTCGGCTGGGTGGCGCCGGGTTCGCGCGGCCTGCAATGGCTGCTGGTGCTGGCGGCGGCGCTCTCGGCCGGCCTGGTGCTGGCGGGCAGCGCGGCATTGCGCCTGGAGCCGCAGAGCCAGGTGCCCTGGGCGCTCTGGCCCGCCTGGCGCGCCGGCCTGCCCGCCTGGGCCTGGCGGCTGCCGCTCGCGGCCCTGGGCGGCATCTCGCTGCTGGCCGCCGCCGGCCTGCTGCTGCAGGCCCTGCAGCTCGGCGCCGAGCGCGATCGCTGGGTGATGGCCGAGGTCGAACGGGCCGAGGTGGAGCGCGATCTCGTCGGCCTGCTGAACCAGACCTCGCGCTTCGAGTCGCCAGCGATCCGCGCGCGTGCCCTCGCCAAGGTGGCCAGCCATCCCGACCTGAACCGCGCGCTGGACGAGATGCTGCGCGGCGGCTGGCGCGACCACGCGCTCACCTATCTGGAAAGCAATGACGCGCCCGACAACCGGGCCCTGATGCCGGCGGTGCAGCAGGCCCTGCTGGGCCTGGCGGAGGATTGGCGCGACAGCATGCGCCGCACCCACACCCTGCAGCCCGACGCCTTCGACGCGCAGCTGCGGCGCGCGCTTGCGGTGGCCGAGAAATTCGATGCCCTGGGCGGCGACCACCTCGCCGCCATGCGCGCACTGCGCGCGGCGCTGGACGAGCCCCGCCCCGGCTACAGCCGGCCGGTACGCCTGAACGCGGCGGCCACGCTGGATCGCTGGCTGCAGCAGCGCCGGCCGCGCTGACGCAACAAAGGAAACACAGCAACCCGGGCCGTGAAGCATGGCTGAAACCCGCGCTTCAGACACTGACTTCATCGCGGCCCGAGGCTGCGAATCACAGCCCAGACACCCAACCTTCAATTGGAGCCATTCCCATGAACGCACATCGCCAGCTCACCACCTTTGCCCTTGCCGCCATCGCCCTGCTTGGCTTCGGCACCTCGGCCTTCGCCCAGACCACCATTGACCAGAACAAGGCGCTGGCCGGCAACGTCACGCCCGGCGATGCCGCTGGGTTCCCCATCACCATCAGTCAGCCCGGCAGCTACATCCTGAAGAGCAATCTGGCGGTGCCGGCCGGCGTCAACGGCATCGAGATCACGGCACCCAATGTCACGCTGGACCTGAATGGCTTCAGCGTCGTGGGTCCGACGGTGTGCACGGGCCAGGTCGCCTGGGAAATCGTCTGTCAACAAAACGTGTTCAGCGCCGGCATCCGGAGCAACGAACAAGCCACGGTGATTCGCAACGGCAGGGTGAGCGGCTTCAACAACGGCGTAGCCCTGGGCGCCGACGGCACCCGCGGTGGCTATCGGGTCGAAGACGTGAGCTCGACCGGCAATACGCTGTACGGCTTCAACATCATGGGGGGTACCGGTCTGCGGCTGCAAGCCAGCTACAACGGTGGCACCGGCATCGGTGGCAAGGAGAGCATGATCATCGACTCCACCGCCAGCTACAACAAGAACACCGGCTTCAGTCTGGGCGACGCCGTCCTGCGTGGCTCGCGTGCCTTCGGCAACCTCTATGGCGTTCAGCAGGCCTATGGGAAGGTGGGCTTCGAGTCCAGTTTCATTCAGGCAGTCACGGCGCCCTTGCTCGGTGCGCCCATCGGCATGGGATCAAACCTGTGCAATGGCGTGCCCTGCTGATTGACGTCGCTTGTGCGCCGTCCACGCTCCGCAGTTCACCAGATTCAACCGTTCCAAGGTCGTCCCATGCATCGCTTCCGCGCATTGATCGCCGCCCTCGCCATGGCCGCCATGGCCCTACCGGCCAGCGCCGCGCCCATCAGCTACAGCTTCGCCGGCGTGGTCGACAGTGACGATGCCGACCGCGGCTGGCTCAGCTTCGACGGCAGCTTCAGCTTCGACAGCACCGCGCTCGATGGCATCGCCGATGCCAGCACCGGTGCCTATGCCCATGCGGGCGCGCCCTATGGCATCAGCGTCAGCTTCGACGGCCAGCCCGCCATCACGCTGGACGGCCTGTTCAATCTGCTGGTCAGCAATGACCTGGGCGGCAGCGACCAACTCGGTGCCCTGGCGCAGCAGGCCGGCAGCGCGCTGAGCCTGACGCTGTTCGACGACACGCAAACGGTGTTCACCAGCGATGCCCTACCCAAGGGTAGCCTGCACTGGGCAGACTTTGGCTGGAGCAGCTTCAGCTACGAGATCGACAACGAGAGCTATCTGCAGGGGCACCTGACGGGCCTGAGCTGCAGCTCGGGTTGCAGCGTTGCGCCACCGAGCGATGCCGACCCCGGCCCGCGCCCCGTGCCCGAGCCCGCCAGCAGCGCGCTTGTGGCACTGGCACTCGCCGGCCTGGCGCTGACGCGGCACCGGCCGACCTGAGCCGGGCCAGCGCGGGCACAATGCAGCGCCAAGCGCATGGGCCCATGGCCCGCCATGGAGCCCCTGCATGACCGAGCCTCTCACGCCCCGACCTGACCCCGCTCCCGGCGCCGGCGAGCTGGGCCTGCTGCAGGACGGCGGCCTGCCGCTGCTGCAGGCCCTGCTGGAGGCGATCCCGGCGCGCGTGGTGCTGCTCAACCGCGAGGAGCAGCTGGTCTACGCCAACCACGAGTTCTTTGCCTTCACCGCCCTGCATCCCAAGCAGGTGCTGGGCCAGACGATCCGGCGCGTGATCGGCGACGAGGCCTATGCCGCCTACGCGCCGCTGCGCGCGCGCCTGCAGCGCGGCCAGCCCACCTCCTGGGAGGGCTGGATCACCCTGGCCGGGCGCGGCCGCCGCTATATGCGCGAACAGCTGATCCCGGTGGGCCCGGCGCATGAGCCGCAGCAGTGCACCATCGTCATCAGCCTGGACTGGACGGCGCTGAAGCAGCGCGAGGCCGAGCTCTCCGCCAAGCTGCAGGAGCTGGAGGCCAGCCAGGTGCTCAAGTCGGCCATCGTCGACCACGCGCTGGCGGCCCTGGTCTCCACCGACGAGCGCGGCGTGGTGGTCGAGTTCAACCCGGCGGCCGAGCGGATGTTCGGCGTGGCGCGCGCCGCCGCGCTGGGGCGGCCGGTGTCGGAGGTGATCATCCCGCCGCGCTACCGGCAGGCGCATGACGAGGGCATGCGGCGCGTCAGCAGCGGCGGGCCGGCGCGCGTGCTGGGCAAGCGCATGGAGCTGGCTGCGCTGCGCGCCGACGGCAGCGAGTTCCCGGTCGAGATGGTGCTGTGGCGCACCAGCGTCGGCGGCCAGACCTTCTACACCGCCTCGATGTTCGACCTCACCGAGCGCCAGAGCGCCCAGGCCGAGATCGAACGCCAGCGCGATGCGCTGCGCCAGAGCGAGAAGCTCACCGCCATGGGCAGCCTGCTGGCCGGCGTGGCGCACGAGCTGAACAACCCGCTGGCGATCGTGATGGGCCGCGCCAGCCTGCTGGAGGAGAAGCTCGCCGGCCATGCGGTGGCGGCCGATGCGCAGCGCATCCGCGAGGCCGCCGAGCGCTGCGGCCGCATCGTGCGCGCCTTCCTCAATATGGCGCGCCAGCGGCCCAGCACGCGCGCCACGGTGGCGCTCAACGACCTGGTGCAGGCCGCGGTGGACATGCTGCAGTACGGCCTGCGCTCGCACGGCATCGAGGTGATGCTGGAGCTCGCGCCGGCCCTGCCCGAGGTCAGCGCCGACCCCGACCAGGTCGGCCAGATCGTGCTGAACCTGCTCGTCAACGCGCAGCAGGCGCTGGTGAATGGCGACGGGCCGCGCCGTCTGCGCGTCAGCACCGGGGTGGAGGCACGCCGCAGCGAGCGCGAGCCGCGCATCTGGCTGCGCGTGCTGGACAGCGGCGCGGGCGTGCCGGCGGCGCTGCGCGAGCGCATCTTCGAACCCTTCTTCACCACCAAGGCCGAGGGCGTGGGCACCGGCATGGGGCTGGCGGTATCGCGCTCGATCGCGCGCGAGCATGGCGGCAGCCTGGTGCTGGAGGAGAGCGCCCAGGGCGCGGCCTTCCGCCTGAGCCTGCCGCTGAGCGGCCAGGCCGGCCCGGTCTCCGAGCAGGCACCACTGGACGCGCTGGACGCCGGCAGCACCGCGCGCGTGCTGGTGGTGGACGACGAAAGCCAGATCGCCGATCTGATGCGCGACTTCCTCGACAGCGCCGGCTACGAGGTGGCGATCGCAGAATCGGGTGCGGTGGCGCTGGAGCTGCTGAAGGAGGCGCGCTTCGACGCCATCGTCTCGGACCTGCGCATGCCCGATGTGGACGGCGCGGCGCTGTGGCGCGCGGTGCGCGCGCGCGACCCGCAGCTGGCGCAGCGCATGGTGTTCGTCACCGGCGACACGCTCTCGCCCAGCGCACGCGCCTTTCTCGACCAGACGCGCTGCCTCAGCCTGGACAAGCCCTTCACCAAGGCCGAGCTGCTGCGCGCGCTGCGCGAGGTGCTGTCGGGCTGAACGGGCTGAGCGGCCTCAGGCGGCGACCGGCCCCTCCACCCGCATCGAGTAGTCCACCGCCTTCACGTCCTTGGTGAGGCGGCCGATCGAGATGCGATCGACGCCGGTGGCGGCGATCCAGCGCAGCTGCTCCAGCGCCACGCCGCCCGAGACTTCGAGCAGGGCGCGGCCGGCGTTCAGCCGCACCGCATCAATCATCATGGCCTCGCTGAAGTTGTCCAGCAGCACGCTGGTCGCGCCGGCGTCCAGCGCCTGCGTCAGCTCGGTGAGGCTCTCGACCTCGATCTGGATGTCCACGCCCGCGTTGAGCGCCTGCGCCGCGCGCAGGGCCTCGGCCACACCGCCGGCGGCGGCGATGTGGTTCTCCTTGATGAGGATGCCGTGGTAGAGGGCCAGGCGCTGGTTGGCGCCGCCGCCCACGCGCACCGCGTACTTCTGCGCCAGGCGCAGCCCGGGGATGGTCTTGCGCGTGTCCAGCACCGCGCAGCCGCGCGGATTCGGGCTGGCGCCGGCGATCGCGTCCACATGGGCGCGCGTCAGCGTGGCGGTGGCGGAGAGCAGCTGCAGGAAGTTGAGCGCCGGGCGCTCGGCGCTCAGGAGCGCGCGGCCGTCGGCCTGGATGCGGCACACCAGGGTGTCGGCGCCCATGCGCGCACCCTCCTCGTAGCACCACTCGATGCGGCTGCCGGCGTCGAGCGCGCGGATGACGCCCTCGAACCAGTCGCGCCCGCACAGCACCGCATCCTCGCGCACCCGCACATGGGCGCTCACGCGGCGCCCGGCCGGCACCAGCTGGGCGGTCCAGTCGCAGCGGCCGATGTCCTCGAAGAGGGCATCGCGGATATTGCGCTCGCGCGCCTCGGCCAGGGTTTCGTCGTGGTCAAACATGGGCGATGTGGGCTTACTCGGGATCCGCTATTGTCAGGCTCAGCCGGTCCAGGCCCGCGATCTCGCCGCTGATCACGTCGCCCGGCTTGACCGCCCCCACGCCCTCGGGCGTGCCGGTGTAGATCAGGTCGCCGGGCTGGAGGTGGTAGTACTGCGACAGGTTGGCAACGATCTCGGGCACGCTCCAGATCATGTCGGCGAGGTCGCCGCGCTGCTTCTCGGTGCCGTTCACCGCCAGCGTGATGGCGCCGGACTTCAGCTCGCCCAGCCGGCTGGCGCGCGTCAGCGGCGTGATCACGGCGCTCTGCTCGAAGCCCTTGGCGGTGTCCCAGGGGCGGCCGGCGGCCTTGGCCTCGGCCTGCAGGTCGCGGCGCGTCATGTCCAGGCCCGCGGCATAGCCCCACACGGCGGCCCTGGCCACCTCGGGCGTGACCTTGAAGACCGGTGCGCCGATCGCGATCACCAGCTCCATCTCGTAGTGGTAGTTCTGGGTGCCGGGCGGGTAGGCGATGGTCGCGCCCGAGGCCACCAGGGCGCTGGCCGGCTTGGTGAAGTAGAAGGGCGGCTCGCGGTCCGGATTGCCGCCCATCTCGCGCGCATGCGCCGCGTAGTTGCGGCCCACGCAGAAGATGCGCGCCACCGCGTAGCGGGCCTCGCTGCCGTGCACCGCCACGCTGGGCTGGGGGGCGGGCGGGAAGATGTAATCGCTCATGTCTCGGGATCTCCGGCAAGGAAGTCGCGAAAGCATAGTGGCTGGGCGGCGTGGCGGCCATGTGGAGAGCACGCATGCCGCACTCGCCAAGCGGCGCGGGATCGGCTAGGGTTGCGGCCATGTTGAATCCGCACCGTCCCGGCCATGCGCTGATCCTGCTGCCGCTGTTGCTGCTGGCGGCCTGCGCCAGCCGCCCGCCGGCGCCTACTGCCGGGCCAGCCTGGCCGGTCGGCCGCGACGGCCCCGAGGCGAACCCACCCGCCGATTTGCAGCGCGTGCCCGACGCCGCGCCGCAGCTGGAGGCGATCCGCAAGGGCGGCCCCAACAAGCCCTACGAGGTGCTGGGCCAGCGCTACGAGCCCCGTGCCGACGACAAGCCGCTGTCGGAGCGCGGCCTGGCCTCCTGGTATGGCAAGAAGTTCCACGGCCGGCCCACCGCGAGTGGCGAGGTCTACAACATGTATGCGATGACGGGCGCACATGCCACCATGCCCATCCCCAGCTATGCGCGGGTGCGCAACCCGGCGAATGGCCGCGAGGTGATCGTGCGCATCAACGACCGCGGGCCCTTCCACCCCGGCCGCATCATCGACCTCAGCTACACCGCCGCGCTCAAGCTGGACCTGCTGCGCGGCGTCGCCCCGGTGGAGCTGGAGCGCATCACCTACGAGGACATCCGCAGCGGCGCCTGGCAACGCGGCAAGGACGCCGATGCGCCGGTCTATGCGGCCGCCGAGGCCAGCGATGCGCCCGAGCGCCTGAGCACCGCGCAGCTGGCGGCGCCGCAAGACCTGACCCCGGTGCCGGCCGGCCCGGCGCGCGCCGCCGCCCCGGGCTTCTGGGTGCAGCTGGGCGCGTTCGCGCGCCTGGACGGCGCCGAGCAGTTCCGCCAGAAGCTGGTCAAGGAGCTGGACTGGATGGCGCCGCTGCTGGCAGTGTTCAAGGACAGCAGCCTGCATCGCCTGCAGGCCGGGCCCTATGCCAGCCGCGAGGATGCGCGGGCGGTGGCCGAGCGCGTGCGCCTGGCGCTGGCGCTCACGCCGGTGGTGGTGGAAAGGCGCTAGCTAACGCCCGCCACCCACATCGAGCATGCTGCCCACGGTGTAGCTGGCGGCGTCTGAGAGCAGCCAGGCGATCGCCTCGGCCACCTCCTCGGCACGGCCCAGGCGCTGCATCGGGATGCCGGCCACGGCCCCGGGCAGCAGGTCCGCCATGCCGCCGCTGGCATGGATCTCGGTATCGATGATGCCGGGGCGCACGCCGTTGACGCGTATGCCCTCGTCGATCACCTCGCGCGCCAGGCCCAGGGTGAAGGTGTCGATCGCACCCTTGCTGGCGGCGTAGTCCACATAGAGGCCGGGCGAGCCGAGCTGGGCGGCGCGCGAGGAGACGTTGACGATGGCGCCGCCCGCCCCGCCCTGCCGGCGGCTCATGCGCGCCACCGCCTGCTGGGCGCACAGAAAGCCGCCCAGCACGTTGACGCGGAAGACCTGCTCGATACGCGCCGGGCTCATGGCCTGCACGCGCGCCGCCGGCGCCACGATGCCGGCGTTGTTGACCAGGCCGGTGAGCCGGCCCAGCCCGGCATCGATGCGCTCGAACATGGCCCGCACCTGCTCGGCGTCGGACACGTCGGCGGCCAGGGTCAGCACGCGCCGGCCCTGCGCACGCAGCTCGGCGGCCAGGGCCTCGGCGGCAGCGGCATCGCGCAGGTAGTTCAGCGCCAGATCATGGCCGCGCGCAGCCAGCAGCCGGGCGGTGGCGGCGCCGATGCCACGGCTGGCGCCGGTGATCAGGGTGATGGGGGTCAGGGCTTGCGTGGGCATGCGGCGATTCTGCATGAGGCTGTACGCCCGGCCCGCACTTTGCGATGATGGCCCAAACAAGCCATGCAAGCCCTGGACTCCACCACCCTGCTGATGGTCAACGCAGTCTTCAACTGCTTTGGCGCCATCGTGTGGCTGACCCTCGCCTTGCTGTTCCGCATCGCGCCGCGCGCGGCCTACCTGATGACGGCCGCCCACCTGAGCCTGCTGCCGGCCCTGTTGCCGATGGCGCTGGGCCCCTGGTCGGGCTGGTGGGCAGACGCCTTCAAGCTCGTCGCCACCACCTTGCTGGCATTGGCGGTGCGGCAGTTGCTGCGCATGCGCCAGTCGGCGCTGGATATCCTGCTGATCAGCGCTGCATGCGCGGTGACGCTGCTGGTGCTGGCCCTGGTGGGCGCGCGCGACGCGACGCTGCTGCCCACCTCGGTGGCCATGGGCCTGCTCGGGCTGCTGAGCTTCCGCGACGTACTGACCGGGGCGGCGTCGGGCTTCCGCACCATCGTCACGGCCCTGATGGCTGCGCCGTTCACCGGCCTGGCCTTTGCCAACCTGCTGCGCGCGATCGCCGGCCTGGGCCTGCTGCCGGGTGGTGACGCCCTGTTGATGCGCCACTCGCAGAGCGCGCTGCTGGCCGTCGTCTGGCTGTTGCTGTGCCTGAGCATCAGCATCGGTCTGGTCGCGCTGGTGCTGTACCGGCTCATCACCCGCATCGAGTTGTTGACCAACACCGACACCCTGACCGGGGCGCTGAACCGCCGCGCCCTGCAGCAGCAGTTGCTGGCTTTGCAGGCGGCGGTGCCGCGCGGCCATCCGATGACGCTGTTGATGGTCGACGTGGACCATTTCAAGCGCATCAACGACAGCCTGGGGCATGCGGGCGGTGATGCGGCCCTGGTACATCTGGTGGGGCTGCTGCAGTCCGGCATCCGCGACGCGGATGTGCTGGGTCGCATGGGCGGCGAGGAGTTTTGCCTGCTGCTGCCCGACACGCCGCTGGCCGACGCGGCCGGTGTGGCCGAACGCCTGCGCCAGCGCCTGCAGAGTCAGCCCTTTGTCTGGCAGGGCCGCAGCCAGACTCTCACGGCCAGCTTCGGCCTTGCCGCGGCGCAGCCAGGGGATGCCAACGGCAGCAGCGCGCTCTCGCAGGCCGATGCCCAGCTCTACCGGGCCAAGGCCCAGGGCCGCAACCAGGTCTGCATGGCACCGGCATGAACATCGTCTGGCCAGCCACCGATCCCAACACGCTGCTGATGGCCATCGTGCTGGTGTTCTTCTTTGCCGCCGTGGTGTGGTGGCTGTTCGCCACCGGCATGCGCGTCACGCCCAAGGCCTCGCTGTGCCTGGCCGCATCCAACCTCTTGCTGGCCGGCTCGCTGGGCCTGCACGCGCTGCGCGGCGTGGCGCCGGATCTGCTGGCCTTCTGGGTGTCGGACCTGCTGGGGCAACTCGCCTTCGCCCTGCTGTGTCTGGCGGTGCCCCTGATCGCCGACGAACGGCCGCGCCTGCTGCTGCCCGGCCTGCTGGCCGGCGTGGCCTCATTGACGCTGTTGCTGATGCCCTATGAGGGCGACCTCTCCAGGCACGCCATGGTGGTGTATGCGAGTCTGTCGGCGCTGTGCCTGCTCGCCGGCAGCGACGCCTACCGGCTGCTGCGCCAGCGCGTCAAGCCCGGCCTGGCCGGGCTGCTGGCCGCACCGCTGTTCGTCGTCACGCTGCTGCTGCTGGCGCGCTTGCTGGAAACCTGGGTAGCACCCGGCGTGACGCCCGACATCCGGGTCGCCTCCGGCTTCAATATTGCCTGGCTCTGGTCCACGCTGGCCTTGAACCTGGTGCTCAACGCCACCATGGCTTTCTACGTGCTGATGCGGCTGATCCTGCGCATCCAGCGCCTGACGCAGCGCGATCCGCTCACCGACGCGCTGAACCGCCGCGCCCTGGCTCAAGCCATGGAGCGCGAACACGCCCGCCTGCAGCGCGGCACGCCCTACGCGCTGGTGATGGTGGACATGGACCGCTTCAAGCAGCTCAACGACAGCCATGGCCATGCCGCCGGCGATGCCGCGCTGCAGGCCCTGGTGCAGGCGCTCAGGCCCTGCGTGCGCGCGGTCGACCAGCTCGGCCGCCTGGGCGGCGAGGAGTTCTGCGCGCTGCTGCCCGACACCGGGCTGGCGGGCGCGCTGCTGGTGGCCGAGCGCATGCGCGTGAACCTGGAGGCCTGCGGCTTCAGCTGGGATGGCAAGACCTGCCCCCTGACGGCCAGCTTCGGCGTGGCCGAGGCCAGCCTGGCGGACGCCAGCGCCGAGCAGGTGCTGATGCGCGCCGACCGCGCGCTCTACCAGGCCAAGGCGCAGGGCCGCAACGTGGTGCAGGCCAGCGGCGCCTGACGCGGCCGCTCAGGCGAGCGCGACGCGGTTGCGGCCCAGGTGCTTGGCGCGGTACATGGCCGCATCGGCGCGCGCGATCAGCATGTCGGTGGAATAGGGCGGCGCGCTCGCCAGGCCGATGCTGAGGCTGACCTGCAGGCCCGGCGCCAGCTCGTCCCAGCCATAGTTCTCGACATTCGCGCGCAGGCGCTCGCAGACCTCGAAGGCGCGGTCCGCCACGGTGTCGGGAAACACCACCAGGAATTCCTCGCCGCCATAACGCAGCAGCAGATCGCTGCTGCGCGTGTTGTCGCGCAGCATCTGGGCCAGCACCTGCAGCACCTGGTCGCCCACGGCATGGCCATGGCGGTCGTTCACACTCTTGAAATGATCGGCATCGATCAGCGCCAGGGTGAGCGGACGGCCGCGCGCCTCGGCCTCGGCCATCAGGGCCGGCATGCGCGATGCCAGGCAGCGGCGGTTGCCCAGGCCGGTGAGCGGGTCGCGCTGCACATGGGCCTCCAGCTCCACCGCCTTGGCGGTGAGCGCATCGACGGCGCTGTTGGCAAGCTCGGCCTGGGCGCGCACCTGCTCGGCCTCCAGCCGGGTCACGAAGAAGCGCGATTGCGCCATCAGCTGGGCCACGCTGCGCTGGCGCTCCAGGCGCTGGTAGCACTCCAGGTGCGCCAGCGCATCGTCGCTGCGGCCGAGCGCACGCGCGGCGCGGAAGGCGTTGTGATGCAGGCGCAGCGCGATGAAGGCCGGCAGCGCGCCCGCGGCGTCGGACTGCAGGGCCTGCACGATGTGCCAGGCCTCGCGCACCTCGCCGCGCGCCAGCATCAGCTCGGCGAGCGAGCAGCGCGTGCGCCAGGCCAGGTTCTGGTAGCCCAGGCTCTGCGCCTGCTCGAGCGCCGCGTCCAGAAAGCTCTGCGCCTCGTCCAGCGCACCCAGCAGCATCAGCACCTCGCCGAGGTTGCCGTCGGTGAGCGCGAGCGCGAACCGGTCGCCATGTTCGCGCGCATGCGGGCGCACCTCGCGCGCATAGTGCAGGCCGCGCTCCAGCGCCTGCCGGCAGGCGGCGTCGTTGCCGCTGTCGCGCATCAGGTGGTAGGCACCGAGGGCGACGCTGCAGAGGTTGTTGAAGGTCACCACATGCTCGTAGGGCGTGGCCTGGTCGCGCACCAGGGCCGCGGCCTCGTTCATCAGGCGCTCGGCCTGCCAGGGATCGCCCATGCGCTCGAAGCAGGCGCCCAGCGCGTTCAGCGCCACCGCCTGGATGCGCACCTCGCCGAGCTCCTGCGCCAGCGCACAGCCCTCGTTGGCGCAGGCCAGGCCGGTCTCGAAATCGCCGATCTCGGAGGCCGCCAGGCTCATCCAGCGCAGCAGCTCGCAGATGCCGGGCTGGGCGCCCAGCGGGCGCATCAGGGGCAGCACCTCCTGGCCAGCCGCCAGCATGCCGGGCAGGTCGCCGCGGCGGAAGCGGAAAAAGCTGCGCAGGCGCCCGGCCTCCACCTGCTCGGCCAGATAGGCCTGCTGCTGGCTGGCGGCCCAGGCCTGCTCGGCCAGGGCCAGGCCCTCCTCGAGCCGGGCATCGCGCTGGGCCGCGCGCGCCTGCTCCAGGCATTGCGCGATTTGCTCGGCGGACAGCTCGGCGGGCTTGGACATCGGGTTACAGGTGGTCACAAGCGGCGAGCGTAGCCGATTCCTCCCCTGCAAGCCGCCGACCCGGCCCGCCGGCCCATGACCTTTGCCACTCACCGTGCGAGATTCGCACGCGGTGGCGGCCGCGCGCGCGCTTTCTTACTTGCTGGTGGGCATCACAAACTCGGCGCCCTTGCCGATGCTGGCCGGCCAGCGCTGCATGATGCTCTTCTGCTTGGTGTAGAAGCGCACGCCCTCCTCGCCATAGGCGTGCATGTCGCCGAACAGGCTCTTCTTCCAGCCGCCAAAGCCCTGCCAGGCCATCGGCACGGGGATGGGCACATTGATGCCCACCATGCCCACCTGGATGCGGCGCGCGAACTCGCGCGCGACATTGCCATCGCTGGTGAAGCAGGCCACGCCGTTGCCGTACTCATGCGCGTTCACCAGCTCCACCGCCTGGGCGAAGTCGGGCACGCGCACGCAGGCCAGCACCGGGCCGAAGATTTCTTCCTTGTAGATGCGCATGCTGGGCTTCACCTCGTCGAACAGGGTGCCGCCGGTGAAGAAGCCGTGCTCCAGGCCGGCCACTTTGTGGCCGCGCCCGTCGACCACCAGCTTGGCGCCCTCTTCCACGCCGATGCCGATGTAGTTCTCGATGCGGTCGCGCGCCTCGCGGGTGACGATGGGGCCCATCTCGGCGTCCAGCTCCATGCCGTTCTTGATCTTCAGCGCGCGCGCGCGTTCGGCCAGCTTGGGCACGATCTTGTCGGCCACATCACCCACCAGCACCGCCACCGAGATCGCCATGCAGCGCTCGCCGGCCGAGCCGTAGGCGGCGCCGATCAGGGCGTCCACCGCCCGCTCGATGTCGGCATCGGGCATCACCACCATATGGTTCTTGGCGCCGCCCAGGGCCTGCACGCGCTTGCCGTTGCGGGCACCGGTCTCGTAGATGTACTGGGCAATGGGCGTGGAGCCGACGAAGCTGATCGCCTTCACGTCGGGGTGGTTCAGCAGCCCGTCCACCGCCAGCTTGTCGCCCTGCAGCACATTGAACACGCCGTCCGGCAGGCCGGCCTGCTTGAACAGCTCGGCGATGAAGAGGCTGGGCGAGGGGTCGCGCTCGCTGGGCTTGAGGATGAAGGTATTGCCGGTGACGATGGCCAGCGGCGCCATCCACATCGGCACCATGAAGGGGAAGTTGAAGGGCGTGATGCCGGCCACTACACCGAGGGGCTGGCGCAGCGTCCAGTTGTCCATGCCGGTCGAGACCTGCTCGGTGAAATCACCCTTCAGCAGCTGCGGTGCGCCGCAGGCGAATTCCACGATGTCGATGCCACGCGCCACCTCGCCCTGCGCGTCGGTGAAGACCTTGCCATGCTCGGCGGTGATCATGGCGGCGAGCGTGTCCTTGTGCTGGTTGAGCAGCTCCAGGAACTTGAACATCACGCGGGCGCGGCGCAGCGGCGGCGCATCGGCCCAGGCCGGGAAGGCGGCCTTGGCGGCCGCCACGGCGCTCAGCACATCCTCGCTGCTGGCCAGCTGCAGCTGGCGCGCCACCGCACCGGTGGTCGGGTTGTAGACCGCCTGCGAGCGGCCCGAGCTGGCGGCCTGCGGGCGGCCGTTGATGTAGTGGGTGAGGTCGGCGCTGGCGCTGTAGGCGGGGGTGCTCATGGCAGGACTCCAATGGAAATCGAATGCGACCAGTCTAGGCTTGCCCCCCCGCCCTGCCAATCCGCTTTTGCTGACTTGATTGTTTGATAATCCGAACAATCATGAGCCCTGCCGCACCCAAGCCCACGCTGCGCGAAGACCTCCTCTGGGGCCAGTTGCATGCCCTGACGGTGATCGCCCATACCGGCAGCTTCACCAAGGCGGCCCAGCGCCTGGGCCTGTCCAAGGCCGCGGTGAGCCAGCGCATTGCCGAGCTGGAGCGCGCCGTGGGCGTCACCCTGGTGGCGCGCACCACGCGCTCGGTGCGGCTCTCGGACGCCGGCCAGCGCCTGGTGGAGGACACCGAGGCCAGCTTCAACCACATTGCGCGCAGCCTCGGTGCGGCGCGCGACGCCGCCGGCCAGCCGCGCGGCCTGGTGCGCGTGACCGCGCCGGTGGCGCTGGGGCGCCAGCATGTGGCGCCCGCCCTGCCCGGCTTCTTCGCCCAATACGCGGAGATCCGCATTGAGCTGGACCTGTCGGACCGGCTGGCGGCGCTGGCGCAGGAGGGCTTCGACCTGGCCATCCGCCATACCAGCGCGCCGCCCGACACCCATGTGGCCTTCAAGCTCTGCGCCTCGCGCGCGATGCTGGTGGCGGCGCCGGCCTATCTGGCCCGCGCCGGCACGCCCGCCCATCCGGCCGAGCTGGCGGCCCATGCCTGCCTGCCCTATCTGCGTTCGGGCCCGGCGGTCTGGCACTTCGAGCATGGCTCGGCCAGGGCGCCGGAGCGCGTGCGGGTGCCCGTGCAGGGCCCGCTGCGCGCCGGCAACAGCGAAATCATCCGGGATGCCGCACTGGCCGGCCTGGGCGTGGCCCTGCTGCCCGACTTCAGCGCCGCACCGGCACTGGCCAGCGGCGCCCTGCAGGAGCTGCTGCCGCAATGGCGGCCGGCCGGCTTCTTCGGCGACAGCATCTACGCCATCCACCCCTGGAGCAGCACCACGCCGCGCCCGGTGCGACTCCTGATCGAACACCTGCGCGCGGCCCTGGGCAAGGGTTTCTGACGCGCACAAAAAAGGACGCCCAAGCAGCGAACTGCTCGGGCGTTGCAAAGTCCTTGAATCAAGGACGTCGTTGGGACTGCTGCTCGCCTTGCGGCTTGCTTGGGTCGAACTCTAGGGCCCAACCCTGGGTTTCGCCATCCCCACGAGGTGGGATGGCCGAGCCTTGATAATGTGGCCATGAACGCTGCCAAGCCGCCCGTACGCAAGCCCAGCCCCGCGCCTCGTCCGGCCCGGCCCACCGCAAGCACCAAGCCGGCGCCGCAAGCCCGCAAGCCCGCCGAGCCGCTCAGCGATGGCGAGCTGGAGCAGCTGCAGGCCCTGCTCGACAAGGTGCCGGCGCCGCTGGAGCCCCTGGACGTGAGCATGCTGGACGGCTATCTGATCGGCGTGCTGCTGCAGCCCAAGCCCATCGCCATGTCCGACTGGGCGCCGCATGTGCTGGACAGCGAGGGCCGCAAGCCGCCGCCCAGCTACAACGGCGAGCAGCTGTTCGAGCTGATACGCCGCCGCCATCGCGAGCTCAACCTGGCCATCGTCGATCGCCAGTGGTTCGACCCCTGGGTGTTCGAGCTTGAAGACGAGGCCGACCCTTCCGAGGTGGTGTTTCCCTGGGTCGCCGGCTTCGCGCTCGCCACCGAGCTGTTCCCCGAGCTGATGCGCCTGGATGCCGCCCAGCTGCTGGAGCCGCTGGCCGCGATCTATATGCACCTGGACGCGGACGATCTGGAAGACGCCGACGAGTTGCTGGAAGAGATCGAGACCCTGGAGCCGCCCGCCGATCTGGAGGAGGCGGTGGAAAGCCTGGTGAGCGCCACCCTGCTGCTGGCCGATGTATCCAGGCCCCAGCCGGCGCAGCCAAGCCCGAAGCGGCCGCCGGCCCGCAAGGGCCCGCCGCAGCGGCGCCGCTTCTGAGGCCGGCGCTCGGCTGGTGATCAGCGCGTGAACAAGCGTGCCGCGTGCAGGCCGAGGCCGGTGGCCACCGAGGCAAAGCGGTCGCCGCGCACCTCGCGCGCCTTGGGGTAGTCGGCGGCGATGCGCTCGGCCAGCACGCGCAGGCCGGTGGAGCCGCCGGTGAAGTAGAGCGCATCCACATCGTCCGGCTGCAGGCCCGCCTGCGCCACGGTTTCGCGGCCGGCCTGGGCAATGCGCTCGATGTCGGCGCGCAGGGCCTGCAGGGCCTCGGCCTCGCCCAGCTCCACCCGCAAGCCCGTCTCCACCAGGCCCAGGTCGATCTGGGTATCGCCACCACCGGCCACGGCGATCTTGGCGTCCTCGGCGCGCGCCGCCAGCTCGTGGCCCAGGCGGTCTTCCACCACCGTCATGAGGCGCTGGTGATGCACGGGATTGCCGTAGAAGCTCTTCATGCTGCGCAGCTCGGCGCTGCGCTGCGGGCTGTAGACGGTGTTGATCAGATGCCAGGTGGCCAGATCGAAATAGACGCCGCTGGGCACTTCGCGCGCCACCTGGCCGGGCTTCTCGGGCCCCAGCGAACGGTAGCCCAGCTCGCGCAGGATGCTGGCCAGCTCCACATGGCGGTCGAAATCGGTGCCGGCGATGTGCACGCCATGGTTGGCGAGGATGTCGTCGCGGCGGTCCAGGCGCTGCATGCGATCGGGGCCCACGCGCACCAGCGAAAAGTCCGAGGTACCGCCGCCGATGTCGGCCACCAGCACGATCTGCTCGTGCTGGGTCTGGCTCTCGTAGTCGAAGGCGGCCGCGATCGGCTCGAACTGGAAATGCACGTCGTCAAAGCCCACCGCATGGGCGGCGGCCTCCAGCGAGGCCTGGGCGGCGGCATCGCGCGCCGGCTCACCGTCGACGAAGAACACCGGCCGGCCCAGCACCAGCTTGTTGAGCGGCGCGCGGGCGCCCGCTGTGAGCGCGCTGTTGCGCAGGCGCTTGAGGTAGCCGGCCAGCATGTCGAAGTATTTGACGCCGCGGCCGCCACCGACATCGGTGGTCTGGTCGATCAGCGAGGAGCCGAGGATGCTCTTCATCGAGCGCATCAGGCGGCCGTCGGTGCCCTCCACATAGGCGGCCACCGCGGCACGGCCAAAGGCGCGCGGCGGGCCGTCGGCATCGTGCCGACCCTCGACGAAATAGAACACCGCCGTGGGCATGGTGAGATGGCCGGGCTCCAGCTCCACCAGGCGCATGCCCGGGCCGTCGCTGCGCGGGATCGCGATCGCCGAATTGGAGGTGCCGAAGTCGATGGCACAGAAGGAGGCGGGCGATGGCATGGCGGCGGGCGGATGGAGAGCGGGGCGCGGATTGTAGCGAGCCCCGCCTCCAGGCCTCAGGCCGGGGCCATGCTGTGCATGCGGCGGGCCGGCAGCGCGTCGCCGTAGAAGTTGAACTCGATCTCGGGCCGGCGGCCGCAGATCAGCTCGGACAGCGCATGGCCCGAGCCGGCGCCATGGGTCCAGCCCAGCGTGCCATGGCCGGCGTTGATCCAGAGGTTAGCGGCCTTGCGGCTGCGGCCGATGTAGGGGATGTTGGTGGGCGTGCTGGGGCGCAGGCCGGTCCAGTAGTTGCGCTCGCCCAGGTCGGCCACGCCGGGGAACAGCTCCTCGTAGCGCTTCACCAGCGCATCGCAACGGGTGCGCGAGGTGGGCGTATCCAGGCTGGTGTCCATGCCCACCAGCTCGGCGGTACCGGCGATGCGGATGCTGTCGCCCAGGCGCGAGATCGCGATCTTGCGGGTGTCGTCCAGCAGGCTCACCACGCTGGCCTGTTCAGGCTTCTTGAGCTTGAGGGTGGCCGAGTAGCCCTTGGCCGGATAGATGTTGAGGCACTCGCCCAGGGGCTTCAGCAGCGCCGGGGTGTAGGAGGCCATCGCCGCCACATAGGCATCGGCCTTGAGCGTGCGCTTCTGGCCGCTGCGGCAATCGGCGATCTGCACGCCGGCGATGGACTGGCCCTCGCGCTGCAGGGCCAGCACATCATGGCCGTAGTGGAAGGTGGCGCCGCGCTGCTGGCACAGCTGGGCCAGCTTCTGCGTGAACACGCGCGCATCGCCAGACTCGTCGCTGGGCGTGAAGGTGCCGCCAAAGATGTTGTTGCCGAAGCTGCGCAGCGCCGGCTCGACCTTCAGCACCTCCGCGCGGTTGAGCACGCGGCGGTCCACGCCATGGCGGCGCATCACCTCGGCGCCAGCCGCACCGGCATCGAAATCGGCCTGGCTGGAGAAGAAATGCAGGATGCCGCGCTCCAGGCGCTCGTACTCGATGCCGGTCTGGGCCACCAGGCTCTTCAGCGATTCATGGCTGTAGCGGCCCAGCTGTACCAGCTGCTCGACATTGCGCTCGAAGGCGGCCGTGGTGCACTGGGTCAGGAAGCTCAGGCCCCAGCGCCATTGCGCCGGCTCCAGGCGCGGGCGGAACAGCAGCGGCGAATCGTCGCGCAGCAGCCACTTGGCCACCTTGAAGGGCGCGCCGGCATTGGCCCAAGGCTCACAGAAGCTCACCGAGATCTGTGCGCCATTGGCGAAGCTGGTCTCCATCGCGGCATCGTCCTGACGGTCGACCACCGTGACCTCATGGCCTTGCTCCAGCAGATACCAGGCGGTGCTCACGCCGATGATGCCAGCACCCAGAACGACGACTTTCATGTGGGACTCCTACAGCGAACCCAGGGCTATCTGTGTTTCGGCCAAGGCGGCTCCGTACTGGAGCGCTGCGTTGACCAAGATCAGGGGACGGCGGATTGTCATCAAGCTCCGTGTTTATCAGAAGCCACATTCATATTTCTAGTCTTACATTAGGAGCACTTATGAAAGACCTGGACTCCGCCGGCCTCGATTGCCTGGCCGCGCTGGCCGATGAGCGCAGCTTCGAGCGCGCCGCCCAGCGCCTGGCCATTACGCAGAGCGCGGTATCGCAGCGCCTGCGCAGCCTGGAGGCGCAGGTGGGCCAATTGCTGGTGGTGCGCTCGCGCCCGCTGCGGCTGACCGAGCCGGGCAAGGTGCTGCTGCGCTTTGCGCGCCAGCTGCAGGCCCTGCGCACCGACGTGGCGCGCGAGCTGGGCACGCGCGTGGCGCCCCATGAGCGCATCGCCATCGCGGTGAATGCCGACAGCCTGGCCACCTGGGTGCTGCCGGCGCTGGACCCGCTGGTGCAGGCGGGGCTGCAGGAGGGCTTCGGCCTGGAGCTGATCGTCGACGACCAGGACTTCACGCACGACTGGTTGCGCCAGGGCGAGGTGCTGGGCTGTGTCAGCACCGTCAAGCTGGCCCTACGCGGCTGCCTGGTGCGGCCGCTGGGGCTGATGCGCTACATCGCCGTGGCCAGCCCGGCCTTTCTGCGCGAGCGCCTGCCCCACGGGCTGACCGCGGCCAATTTTGCGCAGGCGCCCTTCCTGGTGTTCAACCGCAAGGATGACGATCACGTGCAATGGGTCAGCAAGGCCTTTGGCGTGAAAGCGCCGCGGCTGCAGGAGCGTTATGTGCCCTCCAGCGAGGCGCGCGTGCGCGCCGTGTGCATGGGCTGGGGCATCGGCGTGGTGCCCGAGTTGCAGGTGCGCAGCCTACTAAGAAGCGGTGAGCTGGTGGCCTTGAGGCCCGAGCTGAGCGTGGACGTCACGCTCTACTGGCATCAATGGAAGCTGGGCTCGGAGCTGGTATCCGCGCCCTTGCGGGTGGCCTTGCTGGATCAGATCGGCCAGGCCTTGGCTAGTGGCGCTCAGCGCGCGCTCGGGCCGGCCGAGGGTTCGGACGCCGCCGGCCCCGGCGGCAAGGCCAAGCGGCGCTCGGCTTGAGCAGCATCGGCCAGATGCAGGCCAGCAGCGGCGTCCATGCCGGGCAACTGGCTCGCCAGCCAGGCCGCGCTGCCCACCGTCGAGGCGATGATGGTGGCAGCCACACATTTGAGAACAGGCAGATTCATGAGGCGGCCCTTGAGCCGTGAACAAGTCACATCGGGAGGCCGAGCATAGTCAGATGCAGGGCCGTCGCAAATCCTACGTTGGTGGGTAGTGATGTCTTTGCGCCGTCCCGGCAGGACGGCCCCGCTGGCAGTGGCTTTCACAAAGTCTTACGCGCCGTGCGTTTTTTCCAACTAAGCGAACATGACCACCCAATTTGGGGATTTGTAGCGGCAGCGTCCGGCGCACACTAGGGCCATGCCTTCCTGAGTCCAGCCCTGTCGAGGTGTGATATGCGATTCGCTCCAGCACTGCGCTTCTTCCGTCGCACCCCGGTCGCCCACCATGTCCCCGAGCCCGCCGATCTGGGCACCGCCTTCGGCATGGAGGCCACGCTGGAAGGCGATGCCGGCTTGCAGGACTACCGCGCGCCCAGCTACGAGCTGGAGTCCGAGCGCGCCAAGACCGCGACCGAATCGCCGCTGGCCTGGCTCTCGCGCCGCAACTCCTGACGCCACGCCGCGCTCATCGCGAGCGCGGGCCGACGTTCAGCGGATCAGCAGCACCGGCACTTCACATTGCGACATCACCTTGGTCGCCACCGAGCCCAGCACCAGGTTGCCGATGCTGCTGTGGCCATGTGAGCCCATCATCACCATTTCGAACTTGCCCTTGCCGGCCAGTGCCGAAATGGCTTCGGCCGCGGGGCCGACCTTGGTGACGAACTCGGCCTTAATGCGCTGCTTGTCGAAGAAGCTGCGAATGGGCTTCAGCACCTTCTCGGCTTCGTCCTCGTAATAGCCCTTGAGCACGGCCTTGTCGAGCACCGCCGCGGCGCGCGGCGGAATCGCCGCCACGGCATGCACGACGGTGTAGCGATGGGCATCGCCCAGCCATTCGTCGTGGGCGGCCAGATAGGCCAGCATGCGCTTGGAATAACTGCTGCCGTCGACAGCGATCAGAATCTTCATGGCCTCTCCTTGCATCCGGGCCTGAACGCAGGCCCACCATCTTCAGTCTGGCACAGCGCGGCCCGCCCTCCTTGACGCCGCTCAAGGCAGCGTGGCTAGACGTCCACACAGAACAGCGCGTCGCAGCCCTGTGATTCGCCCTTGTGCGCCAGGCCGCGCGCGTTGCAGACCACGCGGGTACTGCCACCCGCATGGTCAAAACGGTAGTCGTAGCGGCAATGCAGATGGCCGTGCAGCCAGAGATCGGCCAGCGGCAGCAGGTCTTCGTCGTTGTTGCAGAAGCTGCCGGTGCCGGGTTGGCGGCCATAGCGCGGATCGGCGCTCTTCAGGCTGGGAGCGAAATGCGTCACCACCACGGTCGCGGCAACGCCGGCCGGCGGCCGCTGCAAGCTCTCGCGCAGCCAGGCCTTGCAGCGCAGGGCCTCGGCGCGCACCGCCTCGGCGTCGAAGGGCTGACCCGCGCGCGTGGCCGCCATGACGCGCTGGAAGTAGCCGGCCGCGCGCATGGTGCGTTCGCGCTGCGCGGCACCGAAGACCTCGAAGTCGCTCCAGCGCGTGCTGCCCAGAAAGCGCAGCTGCCGGCCCTGGCCATCGCCCAGCAGCAGCTCGGTCTCGTCCAGCCACAGCAAGCCCAGGCGGTCGGAGAGCGCACGCAAGCCACGCCGTGCCTCGTCGACATCGCGGCCGTCGTACTCGTGGTTGCCAGGCACGAACAGCACCGGCACCGGCCAGCCCTTGAAGGCTTCCAGCCCGCGCCAGCCGCTGTCCACATCGCCGGCCAGCACCAGGGCTTCGGCGCCGGGCGCGGGCCGGGGTTCGAAGGTCTCGGTCTCCAGGTGGAGGTCCGAGAGCAGTTGCAAACGCATCAGCCGGGCGTCAGTTGGCGCCGTGGCACTGCTTGTACTTGCGGCCAGAACCGCAGGGGCAGGGATCGTTGCGGCCGACCTTGGGCGTGTCGCGGCGGATGCTCTCCACCTTGTAGCGGTGCGCTTCGGTGAGGTCGCAAAGGTCCGCCACGGTCACGACCAGCTCCTCGATCGCATCGTCCAGATCCTTGAGCGGATGCTCGCGGTCCAGGGTGGCGACGATTTCCTTCTCTTCCGGCGTCTCGGCCGGCAGATGGCGGTACAGGCGGGCCAGCGAGGCCATCACCGCGTCATCGTCCATCTCGCTGAGCTCGGGGAAGCACAGCGCGGCGTGCTGGAAGCCCGCCACCCAGGGCATCAGGGTGCGCGAGATCGGGCCCATGGCTTCATAGGTGGCGCGCGCCTGGGCCTGCTCGGCGTCCTCGCCCTCGGGGGGCGGCGGGTCCACCGGGGCCTGCTCATCGAGGTCCAGCACGACGGGGTCAAACCAGCCGTCTTCCACCATGGCGCGGTTCAGCGCGGCATGGCGGCGCGCCACCAGTTCGCGGATGCGCGCCAGCCAGGCGGGATCGACGCTCTCGGGCAGCAGGCCGCCGTCATAGTCGAAGATATTGGGCAGCCACTCATCGATCTCGATCAGGCGGGGTTGCACCAGCACGCCACAGAGGTAGCCGTCGAGCATGGAGGCATCGAGGGCTTGCAGCGGGGCCGGCGTGGTGGCCAGCAATTCATCGAGCTCTTCGAACTCGGCATCGGTCAGGTCAGCGGTCTTGCTCATCGCCCGATTGTCGCCGTGTTTGTCGCCGCTTGGGCCGCCGCGGCGATCAGCCGCCCGCGCAACCAGCGCTGCGCGCTGCGGTCCTCGTTGCGCAGATGCCAGAGCATGTCCACATGCACCGGCGAGAGCGCAATCGGCAGGGGCTGCTCGACCAGGTCCTGCTTGTAGCCGGTCGCCTCCACGAAGGAGGCCGGCAGTACCGTGAGCAGATCGGACTGCGCCACGATGCGGCCCGCGGTGAAGAACTGGTTCACCGTCAGCACGATGCGGCGGCTGCGGTTCATCGCCGCAAGGGCCTCGTCGACGAAGCCGTGCGGCCGCCCCGAAAAGCTCACCAGCAGATGGTGGGCGGCGCAGTAGCCGTCCAGCGTCAGCGGCGCGCCGGCCAGGGGATGGCCGCGGCGCATCACGCAGACGTAGGCGCTGTCATAGAGGCGGTGCTGGCGTATCGACGCCATCGGCCCCTGCGCCTGCAGGGCCGCCACTGCGTTCGGGAAGTAGCCCAACGCGAAATCGGCCTCGCCCTGCTCCAGGAGGCCGCGCGGGTCGCGCGTGGTGAGCGGCAACACATGGATGCGGGCCTGCGCACCCGAGCCCTCCAGATCGGCGACCAGCGGCGGCAGCACCAGGGCGGCGGTGGCGTCGGCCATCGCGATCTGGAAGGTGTAGTCCTCGGCCTGCGGGTCGAACTCGCTCGGGTCCAGCACGGCGCGCAGGCGCTCGAGCGCATGGCGCACCTCGGGCCACAGGCCTTCGGCGCGCGAGGTGGGCTTCATGCCGAAGGCCTGTCGCACGAAGAGCTCCTCGCCCAGGGCCTCGCGCAAGCGCTTGAGCGCATGGCTCACCGCCGGCTGGCTCATCGCCAGGCGTTCGGCCGCGCGCGTGAGGTTGCGCTCGGCCATCACCGCATCGAAGACGCGCAGCAGATTGAGGTCGAGGTTTCGGAAACTCATATTCACGTTATTTATATAGCAAATTCAGACAATTCATTTGCCTCATGTCTAGGGTTAACCCGATACTCTCGCCATCGACTCCAACAGAGTCATCAACGCAAGGAACCGCCATGAGCGTCGCTACCCAAACTTTCGGTCTGCCGTCCTACCGTACTGTGAGCCACGGCGCCTCGTTCACCTCCATCGGCGCCCGCCTGTGGCTGAGCCTGATCGCTTCGGTCAAGGCCCGCCTGGCCGCCGCCGCCGAAGCCCGCGCCGAGCGCGAACTGCTGGCCCTGGCCCAGGAATACGAGCAGAGCATGCCCTCGTTTGCCGCCGAACTGCGCGCCGCCAACTGCCGTCGCGACTGATCGCAGGCACCGGCCCAGCAAAAGAAAAGCCCGCTCATTGAGCGGGCTTTTTTGTGTGTGCGTGGCGGCGCGAGCCGCCATGCCGGGCCTTATTCGGCCGCCAGACGCGCCTCGATCCTGGCCTTGGTGGCCGGCAGCTCGGTCGGCAGGTGGTAGGCCAGCTGGGCGAAGAGCTCGTCGTGCAGCTTCAGCTCGGCGGCCCAGTCGGCCTTGTCGATGCGGGTGGCGACGTTGAACTGCTCCTTGCTGAAGGCCAGACCGTCCCAGTTGATGTCCTCGTAGCGCGGGGTCACGCCGAAGGCATGCTCCTCGCCCGACTGGCTGCCGGTCACGCGGTCCAGCATCCACTTCAGCACGCGCATGTTCTCGCCATAGCCGGGCCAGACGAACTTGCCGTCGGCGCCCTTGCGGAACCAGTTGACGCAGTAGATCTTGGGCAGGGTGGCACCCGAGGCTTGCAGCTTCTTGCCCAGATCCAGCCAATGCTGGAAGTAGTCGGCCATGTTGTAGCCCATGAAGGGCAGCATGGCGAAGGGGTCGCGACGCACCACACCCTGCTGGCCGGCGGCCGCAGCGGTGGTCTCGGAGCCCATGGTGGCGGCCATGTAGACGCCTTCCACCCAGTCGCGCGCCTCGGTCACCAGGGGCACGGTGGTGGAGCGGCGGCCGCCGAAGATGAAGCCGTCGATGGCCACGCCCTCGGGGTTGTTCCAATCCGGGTCCAGCGCCGGGTTGTTGGTGGCGGCCACGGTGAAACGCGCGTTCGGGTGCGCGGCCTTGGCGCCGGTTTCCTTGGCGATGGTCGGCGTCCAGTCCTTGCCCTGCCAGTCAATCAGGTGCTCGGGCGGGGTCTCGGTCATCGATTCCCACCACACGTCGCCATCATCGGTGAGCGCCACGTTGGTGAAGATCACGTCGCGGTGCAGGCTGGCCATGCAGTTGAAGTTGGTCAACGTGTTGGTGCCGGGCGCCACGCCGAAGTAGCCGGCCTCGGGGTTGATGGCGTAGAGGCGGCCATCGCTGTGCGGTTTGATCCAGGCGATGTCGTCGCCCACCGTGGTGACCTTCCAGCCCTTGAAGGTCTGGGGCGGGATCAGCATGGAGAAATTGGTCTTGCCGCAAGCGCTCGGGAAGGCGGCGGCAAAGTGGTACTTCTTGCCCTCGGGCGAGGTCAGGCCCAGGATCAGCATGTGCTCGGCCAGCCAGCCCTGGTCGCGGCCCATCGTCGAGGCGATGCGCAGCGCGAAGCATTTCTTGCCCAGCAGCGCATTGCCGCCGTAGCCGGAGCCGTAGGACCAGATTTCCTGCGTCTCGGGGTAATGGACGATGTACTTGGTCTTGTTGCAGGGCCACTTCACGTCGGTCTGGCCGGCTTCCAGCGGCGCGGCCACGGTATGCACGCAGGGCACGAAGGCGCCATCGCTGCCCAGCACGTCCAGCACGGCACGGCCCATGCGGGTCATGATGCGCATGTTCACCGCCACATAGGGGCTGTCCGACAGCTCCACGCCGATATGCGCGATGTGCGAGCCGATCGGGCCCATGCTGAAGGGCACGACGTACAGCGTGCGGCCCTTCATCGCGCCCTGGAAGAGGGCGGGGGTTCCGTCATCTTGGCCGGTCTGCAGCAGGGCGCGCATCTCGGCCGGGGCCATCCAGTTGTTGGTCGGGCCGGCGTCTTCCTGCTTGGCCGAGCAGATGAAGGTACGGTCTTCCACCCGCGCCACATCGCTGGGGTCGCTGCAGGCCAGGAAGCTGTTCGGACGCTTGACGGGATCGAGCTTCTTGAAGGTGCCCGCATCCACCAGCTGCTGGCACAGGCGGTCGTACTCTTCCTGGCTGCCATCGCACCAATAGACATCGCGAGCCTCGGTCAGCGCGGCGATCTCGGCCACCCAGGCGATCAGGCGCTGGTGCTTCACATAGGCCGGCACGTTCAGGCGCAGCCCTTCCATCACGGGTTGGTTCATGGCAAGTCCCATTCAATATAAAAAGCAGAATTGGGCCAAGCTCGGAGGGCGGCTGCCGGCGTCGTGGAAGACGGGCGTCGCGGGCCGGGCCTGGCCCAATGCCGCTCATTGCACTACCTGAGATGGGGCAGCTTGCTCTGAAGGCACGCCGGACCTGGATGTGGCCGGCGGGGTTCCGGGCCTCGGTGAAGAGCCCGAACAGTGGATTGTCACCCCAATGTAACCATGCCGTAACCACCCGAGCGGGCGTGGTTATGCATTTCCCGAATGAGTTCATGCGCACTTCCGGGGGCCCTTATCGGCAATCGTGCTTTGGGCGACATTTGTCACGAACGGCCGCCTCCGGGACTGCGATCACAATCACGCCACCGCATCAGGAGATTGCAGCAGCGTGAAGGGTCTGGACATCAAGTGGCGTTTGACGGCATTGCTCGTCGCCATCGTCGCGGCCATGACGCTGCTCAGCGCCGGGGGGCTGTGGCGCTTGCGCCAGCTATCGGCCAGCCTGGATTCGTTCTATGCAGACCGGCTGTTGCCGATGCAGCAGCTGCAGCGCATACAGCAGAACCTGCTGGCGGCGAACCTGCTGAGCGTCGGCCGCCTCCTCGAGGGCGACGACGTCGAGCGCGCACGCAGGGAGCTCACCGCGAACAACCAGGCCGCCCGCCGCGACTGGGCCGAGTACAAGCGCACCCAGCTGGTCGAGCGCGAGCGCCAGCTGGCGGCGCGCGCCGAGCCGCTGCTGGCCCGCGTGCTGGCCCAGGCCGACAAGCTGGCCGGACTGCCGCGCGGCGATGCGATGACGGAAGCCGCCCGGCAACTGCAAGGCGAGCTGCGCCAGGCCGATCTGCCGCTGGGGCGGCTGCTGAGCGAACTCGCCGATGTGCAGCTGGTGGTGGCGCGCCAGCAATCCGAGGACGGCCAGGACGCGCTGGCGCGCACCGCCTGGCTCACGCTGGGCCTGCTGCTCGGCACCGGCGCCCTGGGGGCGGCCATGGCCTACGGCCTGTGGCGTCGCTATGCCGACGAGCAGGCGCATGCCCTGGCGGCACGCCTGCGCCTGCAGCGCTTTTACAAGGCACTGTCCGAGACCAACCAGCTGATCGTGCACGGCGCCGCTGACGTGCCGGCGCTGTATGCCGGGCTGTGCCGCATCTGCGTCGAAACGGGCCACGCCAGTCTGGCCAGCGTGGTCCTGCTGGACGGCAAGGAATTCGTGCGCACCGCCATGCATGGGCCGGCGGAGCTGCTGATGCCGGGCGTGCCGCAGCGCTGGGCGCTGCAGTCGCGCTTCGGCGCCAGCTCGCTGAGCACCCAGGCGATCTCGCAAAACCGCCATGTGATCAGCAACCGGGCCATGCAGGACCCGCGGCTGCTGCAGCCCGCGGCGCCCCTGATACCGCCCGGGGTCGAAGCCATGGCCGCGCTGGTGCTGCGCCGCGCCGGCCAGCCGATCGGTGCGCTGAGCCTGCTGGCGCCGGAGGCCGGCTTCTTTGACGAGGCGCTGCTCGCCCTGCTGGACGAGATGGTGTCCGACGTGTCGTTCGCGCTCGACAACGTCGACCGCGAGCGTGCCCGCGAGCAGGCGCTCGCCGAGGCCCGCCAGCACCAGGCCCTGTTCAGCGCGCTGTTCCACGCCTCGCCGGTGTCCGCGGTGCTGGCGCGCGCCGACACGGGCGAGGTGCTGGAGCTCAACGAGCGCCTCTGCCAGCGCTACGAGCTGCCGCGCGAGGCCCTGCTCGGCAAGCGCCTGTCCAGCCTCGGCGTGGGCCTGCTGCCGGCCGATCAGGCGCAGTTCAACGAGCTGCTCAAGCGCGACGGCCGGGTGCGCTCCCTGCAAGGCCAGGTGCGCAGCAGCAGCGGCAGGCTGCTGCACGCGCTGGTCGACGCCGTGCTGCTCGACTACCAGGGCCAGCCCTGCGTGCTGGCCACCAGCGTCGACATCACCGAGCTGCGTGCCGCCCAGGCCCTGGCTGCCTCCGGCGGCGGCGCGGCTACTGGCGACAATGCCGCCGCCCACAACCCACCCGAACCCCGCCCATGAAGCTACTCAGCCTGAACACCGGCCGCGCCAGCGCGATGGACATCGATGGCCGCAGCGTGCTCACCGGCATCCGCAAGACGCCGCGCGGCGGCGCCGTGGCGCTGGCCACCCTCGGCCTCGAGGGCGACGAGCAGGCCGACCCCAGCGTGCACGGCGGCCTGTCCAAGGCCGTCTACGCCTACCCCAGCGAGCATTACGAGTTCTGGCAGACGGTGCGCGCCCAGGCCCAGGTGGCGGCCTGGGGCCAGGTCTTGCCGCCCGGGTCGCTGGGCGAGAACCTCACCCTCAGCGGCCTGCTCGAGAAGGACGCCTTCGTCGGCGACACCCTGCGCTTTGCCGGCGGCGTCGAGCTGCTGGTGAGCGAGCCGCGCTTCCCCTGCTTCAAGTTCAACGCCGTGATGGGCTTCAACAAGGCCGCCAAGCTGATGGCGCAAAGCCTCTGGTGCGGCTTCTACCTGGCGGTGAAGATCCCCGGCGAGCTGGCCGCCGGCGAGAGTTTCGAGCTGCTGCCGGGGCCGCGCGAGCTATCCATCCCCGAGCTGTTCCGCGCCAGGATGAAGGGCTAATCGCGCAAGGCTTCGATATCGGCGATGCGCCTGGGCACCTGGCCGGTCAGCAACTCCGGGCCGGCGGCCGTCACCAGCACATCGTCCTCGATGCGCACGCCGATGTGCCAATAGCGCTCGGGGATGTCGGCGGCCGGGCTGATGTAGATGCCGGGCTCGGCGGTCAGCACCATGCCGGCCTGGGCCGGGCGCCATGCGCCATCGGGCAGGTGATAGCGGCCGGCGTCGTGCGTGTCCAGGCCCAGGTAATGGCCGGTGCCGCACATCAGAAAGCGCAGATAGGCCTTGCTCTCCAGCACGCCGTCGAGGCTGCCCTGCAGCAGGCCCAGGTCCAGCAGGCCCTGGCTGACGCCGCGCACATGGGTCTGGTGCAGGCGCTCCAGCGATTCACCCACGCGCAGCGTGGCGATGCCCGCATCGAGCGCGCCCAGCACGATCTCGTAGAGCTCGCGCTGCAGGCCGTTGAAGCGCCGCCCTATCGGCAGGGTGCGCGTAATGTCGGCGTTATAGCCCTGGAAGTCGCAGCCGGCATCGATCAGCAGCAGCTCGCCATCGTTGAGCCGCATCTTGTTCTCGACGTAATGCAGGATGCAGGCATTGGCGCCGCCGGCCACGATGGGGTTGTAGGCCGGCCCGCGCGCGCCGCGGCGCCGGTACTCATGCAGGAGCTCGGCCTCCACCTCGTACTCGTACTGGCCCGGCCGGGCAAAGCGCATCGCGCGCGTCATCGCCGCGCCGGAAATCTGCGCGGCCTCGTGCATGAGGGCGATCTCGGCCTCGTCCTTGATCACGCGCATCTCGTGCAGCAGCGCGCGCGGGTCGTGCAGGGCGACGGGGAAGACGCTGCCCTGGCGGATCGCGCGCGCGCCGCGCAGGGTATTGAGTGCGGCAAAGATGCGCTGGTCGCGGCCCGCATCCACGCCGAAGGGATAGTGCAGGCTGCGCTGGCCCTTCAGCAGCTCGGGCAGGCGCTGCTCCAGCTCGGCGATCGGGTAGGCCTCATCCAGGCCCAGGGCCGCGGCCGCGGCGGTGGGTCCCAGGCGGCGGCCATTCCATTGCTCCAGCGCCGCATCGCGCGGCCGGCAGAACAGGATGCTGCGCGGCGTGGCGCCACCGATCAACAGCAGCAGCGACTCGGGCTCCTCGAAGCCGCTGAGGTAGTAGAAATCGCTGTCGGGCCGCCAGGCCTCGTAGCCATAGCGCCAGCCGTGATAGCGGCTGGCATCGTCCTCACGTTGCGGCAGATGGCTGTTGGGCAGCAGCAGCGCGGCATCGCCGATCGCGGCGAACACGCGCGCGCGCCGCGCCGCCAGGGCTTGAAGCTGGTTCACAAGCAGGCTTTCGATATAAATATATCTAAAGCATACTTGAAATCAACTCAGGCGGCCAGGCTCGGATAGTCGGTATAGCCATGGGCGTCGCCGCCGTACAGCGTGGCGCGGTCCAGCGGCTGCAGCGGCGCGTTCAGGCGCAGGCGGCGCACCAGGTCCGGGTTGGAGATGAAGTCGCGGCCAAAGGACACCAGGTCCGCCTGGCCCTCGGCCACGGCCTTCAGGGCCATCTCGCGGTTGTAGCCGTTGTTGACCATCCAGGGGCCGCCGAAACGCTCGCGCATGGCCCGGTAGTCGAAGGCGGCGATGTCGCGCGCGCCGCCGGTCTGGCCCTCGATGATGTGCAGGAAGGCCAGCTTGAGCGGCGCCAGCTGCTCGGCCACATGGTTGAACAAGGCCTGCGGATCGCTGTCCTGCCCGGCGTCGTTGACCGGCGTCACCGGGCTCAGGCGCAGGCCCGTGCGGCCGGCGCCGATGGCCTGGACGATCGCCGTCATCACCTCCACCGTCAGGCGCGCGCGATTCGCGATGCTGCCGCCGTAGGCATCCTGGCGGTCGTTGATGCTGTCGCGCATGAACTGGTCGAGCAGATAGCCGTTCGCGCCATGCACCTCCACCGCATCGAAGCCCGCCTCCATGGCGCAGCGCGCGCCATGCACAAAGGCCGCGATGATGGCGGGCACCTCGTCGGCCCCGAGCGCGCGCGGTGCCGAGATCGGCACAAAGCCCTCGGCGGTGAAGGTCTTGCCATGCGCTGGGCGCGCGGTGGACGAGACCGGCGCGCGGCCCTCGGGCTGGAACACCACATGCGAGATGCGGCCCACATGCCAGAGCTGGGCGGCGATCTTGCCGCCCGCGGCATGCACCGCATCGGTGACCTTGCGCCAGGCGGCGACTTGCGCGGGCGTGTGGATGCCGGGGGTGTCCAGATAGCCCTGGCCCTCGGGCGCCACCTGGGTGCCCTCGCTGATGATCAGCCCGGCGCTGGCGCGCTGGCGGTAGTACTCGACCGCCAGCTCACCGGGCAGCAGGCCCTTTGAGCGGCTGCGCGTCAGCGGCGCCATGACGATGCGATTGGCAAGGGCGAGGTCGCCGATCTGGATGGAGTCGAACAAGCTGGGCATGGCGGAGTCAGGGCGGGCTGAGGAATCGGACAGACAGGCAATGTATCCAGGTCAGCTGCTGAGCGCGGGCGGCGTTGGCAGAAGGCGAGCGCTAGACTGCGCCGCATTGCTCACCCCTGCAGTCGCTCATGAACTGTGCTAACTCGCACCGCCGGGCCTTCTTCGGCCAGCTGCTGGCCGTTGGCAGCGGCTGGCATGTGCGACCCGCCACTGCGGCCGGCCACGGCTCGCCACAGCCGCGACAGATTCTGCGCGTAGGCCCCGGCCGGGATGTGAAATCGCTGGCGGAAGCCGCCCGTCTGGCAGGTGATGGCTGCCTCGTCGAGGTGGATGCCGGGGATTACCTGGCCGACGTCGCCTATTGGCCGCAAAGCCAGCTGCAGCTGCGCGCCGTGCGCGGGCGTGTACGCCTACGCGCGGCTGGTGCCGCCGTGCGCGGCAAGGGCATCTTTGTGGTGGCGGGTGAGCAGGTCTTGATCGAAGGCTTCGACTTCCACGATGCCCAGGTCCCCGACCTCAACGGTGCCGGTGTGCGCATGGACAGCGGCAGCCTGTTGATCAGGGACTGCGTGTTCGCCGGCAATGAAACGGGGGTGCTTACCAACAACGAGCGCGACAGCCGGCTCGAGCTGCAGAACTGCGAGTTCGGCCACATCCTCCGCCGCGACGGCCAGAACCACAACGTCTATGTCGGCCAGATTGCGTCCTTGCGCGTGCAAGGCTGCTATTTCCACCATGCCCAGATCGGCCAGCTGCTGAAGAGTCGCGCGGCGCGCAACGAAGTGCTCTACAACCGCATCACCGATGAAAGCGGCGGTGCGGCCAGCTACGAACTGGAGTTTCCCAACGGCGGTGTGGCCGTGGTGCTGGGCAACCTCATCCAACAGGGCGCGCAGACAGAGAACGCGCACATCATCAGCTATGGCGTGGAAGGCTATCGCTGGCCCGTCAACGAGTTGCACCTGGTCCACAACACGGTGATCGACCAGCGTCTGTTCGGCGGCACTTATTTGCGCGTCAGCCCGAGCCGCCCCCCCTTGCAAGCACCCACGGTGCAGCTGTTCAACAACCTGTTTGCCGGCAATTCACGCATGCCAAGTCGGGATGGCTGGACGATGCGCGGCAACCATGTGGTGGACCTGGAAGAGTTTCGGCGGCCCGCGAATCACGACTATCGCCTGCGGCCCGAGTCCACCCTGCGCGGCCGGGCCATGCCATTGCCTGAAACAGCGGAACCGGACCTGACGCCGCGCCGGCAGTACACGCATCCCCGCCACAGCGTCGCCCTGAGCGGCCCGGCGCGCGATCCCGGCGCCCTCCAGCAGGGCTGAGGCGCTACAGTCCGCACATGCTTGCTTACCGACACGCCTTCCACGCCGGCAACCATGCCGACGTCCTCAAACACCTGGTACTCACGCAGGTGCTGCGCTACATGGGCGAAAAGGAAAAGCCTTACACCCTGGTGGACACCCACGCCGGTGCCGGCGGCTATTCGATCGAGGGCCGCTACGCCCAGAAGAAGGGCGAATACAGCAGCGGCGTGGCGCGCCTCTACGACGCCAAGGACCTGCCGGCGCCGCTGGCCAACTACGTGGACCTGGTGCGCCAGTTCAACACCGATGGCCAGCTGCGCCAGTACCCCGGCTCGCCGGCCATCGCCAATCTGCTGATGCGCGAGCAGGACCGCCTGCGCTGCTACGAGCTGCACCCCACCGATTTCCGCATCCTCGACACCTATCTCTCCACCCGGCCCAACACCCAGGTGAGCGACAAGGACGGCTTTGCCTCGCTGAAGGGCGAGCTGCCGCCGCCCTCGCGCCGCGGCGTGGTGCTGATGGACCCGCCCTACGAGATCAAGACCGATTACGCCAAGGTGCTGGCCGCCCTGCGCGAGGGCCTGCAGCGCTTCCCGGACTGCGTCTTCATGATCTGGTATCCGCAGCTGGCGCTGCTGGAATCCACCCAGCTGGCGCAGCGCCTCAAGGCCTCGGCCGACGCCGCGGCCAAGAAGGGCTGGCTGCATGTGCGCCTGACCGTGGACCAGCCCGACGAGCGCGGCTTCGGCATGCTGGGCAGCGGCATGTTCATCGCCAACCCGCCCTTCACCCTGCACGACGATCTGCAGGCCTGCCTGCCCTATCTGGTGGAGAAGCTGGGCCAGTACGACGGCGCCAACTTCGTGCTGGAGCAGCGCGCGGTTTGATCAATAGGCCAGGGTGAAGCGCTGCTGCAGGTGCTTGGGCGCCTCCAGCTCGTCAACGATGGCCAGCGCCAGGTCGGCGACCGAGATGTGCGAATGGCGCTCGGCGTCGGCCAGCAGTTCGTCCCGGCCCAGGCGATAGCTGCCGCGGCGCTCGCCCGGCTCCAGATGCGCCGGCGGCGAGACAAAGCTCCAATCCAGCTCTTGCTCGTCACGGATGCGGTTCAGCGCCTCGCGCGCCGCCAGCGCGCCGGGCTTCCACTGCGCGGGGAACTCCGCCGTGTCCACCAGCTGCACGCCCGCGGCCACGAACAGGCTGCCGGCGCCGCCCACCACGATCAGGCGCTTCACGCCGGCCTGCTTGAGGCCGGCGTTGATGGCGGCCGAGCCGCGCAAGAATTCTTCATACAGATTCGGGTTGGTCCAGCCGGCGTTGTAGGCGCTCACCACCGCGTCCACGCCGCGCACCGCGGCGGCCACCGAATCGGGCTGCAGCACATCGGCCTGGCGTGCCTCCACGCCGGCCTGCGGCGCCCATTTGGATGGCTCTCGCAACAAGGCCACCACCTGGTGTCCACGCGCGAGCAATTCCTTCAACACGGCCGAGCCGACGAAACCGGTGGCACCAATCAGAGCGATCTTCATAAGAGTCCTGTGTCTGCCCTGGCCTTGGAGGCTGTCGGGCTTTGGGATGGGTTCGCGCCAAAGCGAGTTGTCTGGCCAGCCTAGGCGGCGGTGCCGCCGCGGGATCGGCCCCCGCAAGGCAGCGTCAACGACGGATGGCCGGGCAAATCGCTTTGGCCCGAAGGGTTGGGACGCCTTGGGGGCGCATGCGGCGTTGCAAATGCTCGCCGGATGTCCAATCCGGCTGCGCTTTGCGCCTTGCCTGCGCCCCCAAGGCATCCCAACGCGAGCCCATCCCAAAGCCCGACAGCCTCCCAGGGCCGGCGGGCGCTTGTTGCGATGCCTGAACTTTATGGACTTCACAATCACCGCATAAGTCCTCAAAATCACCATCCATTGTTTAGACCATCTACATGCTCGACCAACTCAAGCGCATGGCGGTGCTGGCCACGGTGGTGGACCAGGGCAGCTTTGTGGCCGCCGCCAAGCGCCTCAATACCACCACCTCGGCAGTGAGCCAGCAGGTGCGCGCGCTTGAGCGCGACATGGGCGTGACGCTCTTGCACCGTTCCACCCGCAAACTCAGCCTCACGCCCGCGGGGGCGCGCTTCCACGCGGGCTGCGCCGCCATGCTGGCGGCCGCCCAGGGGGCACAGGCCCAGCTGCTGCAGCTGCGCGATGCCCCCGAGGGCGAGCTGCGCATCGCCTGCCCGGTAGGTTTTGCGCGCCAGCTCGGGCCGGCCCTGGCGCCGCTGCTGGCCGCCCACCCCGGCCTCAGCCTGCATCTGGAGGTGGAGGATGGCTTCACCGACCTGGTGGCCCAGCGCATCGACCTCGCCATCCGCTTCGGCCGCCTGCCCGACAGCAGCTGGGTGGCGCAGCGCATCGGCGCACAGGCCCTGTCCCTCTTTGCCGCCCCGGCCTACCTGGCCCGCCAGGGTGTCCCGGCCAATGTTTCCGACCTCACCCGGCACGACTGGCTGGCCCTGCGCCCCGGCACCGACAGTGTCCACACCCTCCATCTGCAGCAGGGCCAGGAAGCGCCACAGACCCTGCGCATCAGCCCGCGCGCCAGCAGCAACAACCAGCTCAGCCTGCAGCAGCTCTGCGAAGCCGGCCTGGGCCTGGCCATGCTGGGCCATGACGATGTGCGCGAGGCCAGCCAGGCGGGCCGCCTGCTGCCGCTCATGCCCGGCCTGCAGTTGCCGCCCCTGCCCATCTACGCCCTCACCCCGCAACGCGATGCCCAGCCCGCCAAGGTGCGCTACGCAATCCAGGCCCTGCAACAACACCTCGCCTCCGCATGAACCAGCACGACGCACTCAAGAACGGCCCCCTCACCGGCCTGAAGGTCCTCGAACTCGGCCAGCTCATCGCCGGCCCCTTTGCCGGCAAGACCCTGGGCGATTTCGGCGCCGAGGTCATCAAGGTGGAGCCACCCGCGAGCTCTGACTCACCCGGGGGCGACCCGCTGCGCCAGTGGCGCATGCTGCACGAGGGTGAAAGCGTCTGGTGGCAGGTGCAGAGCCGCAACAAGCAGAGCATCACCCTGGATCTGCGCGAGCCGGCCGACCGCGCCATCGCGCGCCGCCTGGCCGCCGAGGCCGATGTGCTGATCGAGAACTTCCGCCCCGGCCTGATGGAGGAATGGGGGCTGGACTACGCAGGCCTGAGCGCCGCCAACCCGCGCCTGATCATGCTGCGCATCAGCGGCTACGGCCAGACCGGCCCCTACCGCGACCTGCCCGGCTTTGCCGTGGTGGCCGAGGCCATGGGCGGCCTGCGCCATCTGATGGGCGAGCCCGGCCGGCCCCCGGTGCGCGCCGGCGTCAGCCTGGGCGATACGCTGGCGGCCCTGCACGGCGTGATCGGCGTGCTGCTGGCGCTGCAGGCGCGCGCCAGCACCGGCCGCGGCCAGGAGATCGACGTGGCGCTCTACGAGGCGGTCTTCAACTGCATGGAGTCGCTGCTGCCCGAGTACAGCGCCTTCGGTGCGGTGCGCCAGCCCGCCGGCTCGGCCCTGCCGGGCATCGCACCCAGCAACGCCTACCGCTGCGCCGACGGCCAGGTGGTGATCGGTGGCAACGGCGATTCGATCTACAAGCGCCTGATGACGGCGATCGGCCGGGAGGACCTGGGGCAAGACCCGACCCTCGCCGGCAACGCCGGCCGCGCCGCGCGCGTCGACGAGCTCGATGCCGCCATCACCGCCTGGACCGTGCAGCGCCCGGTGGCCGAGGTGGTGGCGCTGCTGCAGGCCGTGCGCGTGCCGGTGGGCCGCATCTACACGGCCAGGGACATTGCCGAAGACCCGCATTACCGCGCGCGCCGCATGATCGAAACCATCACCACCGCCGGCGGCCTGCGCCTGGACGTGCCCGGCATCTGCCCCAAGCTCAGCGACACCCCCGGGTCGATACGCAGCCTGGCGCCCGCCCTGGGTGAGCACAATGCGCAACTGCGCGACCCGCTGCGCTAATCCCATGCCTCCCAGCCCTGCCGCCCTCGCCCGCATCCTGCCCTTCGCCGCCTTCATGGCCCTGCTGGGCCTGCGGGGCATGTTGCCGGAGCTGCCGGGCCTCGACGCGCGCTGGATCTACAGCCTCAACCTGCTGATCGTCGGCGGCCTGCTGGCCTGGTACTGGCGCGAGTACGGCGAGCTCTACCGCCAGAACCTGCCCACGGCGCGCGAGGCCGGCTTCAGCGCCGCCATCGGCCTGGTGGTGTTTGCGCTCTGGATCGAGCTGGACGCGCCCTGGATGCAGCTCACCAGCCCCACCGCCAGCTTCTTCCCGGTGGACGCCGGCGGCGCGCTGATCTGGCCCCTGGTGCTGGTGCGCTGGCTGGGCGCGGCCCTGCTGGTGCCGGTGATGGAAGAGCTGTTCTGGCGCAGCTGGCTGATGCGCTGGCTGGAAAGCCCGCAGTTCGAGGCGGTGGCGCCGCAGCGCGTCGGGCTCAAGGCCATCGCCCTCTCCACCTTCGTCTTCATGCTGGCCCACACCCTCTGGCTGGCCGCCATCATCGCCGGCCTGGCCTATGCCCTGCTCTACATCCGCACCGGCAAGCTCTGGTGCGCGGTGCTGGCGCATGCGGTCACGAACGGCGCACTGGGGATCTGGGTGGTGCAGACGCGGCAGTGGCAGTTCTGGTAGGCGCGCGCTGCAGATGGCGGAAATGCTCGAACAGCCACGCGCGCATGCCCATCACCAGGCTGTAGGCGCGCTTCTCGGCCTCGGGCAGCCGCTGATCCAGCAGATGCTGACGCGCAAAGTCCTCGGCCACGCGCTGCAGCCGCTCCTTCAATTCGCGCGCCGCGCCATGGCCCAGCTGGCCATGCACCAGCATCAGCAGCTCGGCCTCGCCGTCGAAGCCGCCTGAGAAGAAATCCCCCATCACCTGCTCGCGAAAGAAGTTCATCACCGGCCCCTGCGGGCGCCAGCGGAAGGTCTTGGCCACCTGCAGCTTGTAGCGGTTCAGGGGCTTGAGCTCGATGATGCCCAGGCGGTCCAGCTGGGCCAGGTAGCGCGTCAGCTCGGCCTCGCTGACGCGGTAGCTGGCCAGGATCTGCTCGGCGCTCCACTGGCTCAGGCAGCAGATCGCCGTCAGCAGCAGCTTGGCGTCGGCCACCACCGCGCGCTCCTGCGCCAGCGTGAGCTCGCGGCGCTGCGGCTGGCGCTGCGCCAGGCGGGTCGCGAGTTCGGCAAAGTCGGTCTTCAGCACGCGGCAGACCTCATCCACGCGCGACAGCGGCATCTCGCCGCCGGCCGCGAACATGCGCTTGACGCTGGACTCCGACAGCTTCAGCTCCACGGCCAGCGCGGCATAGCTGATGCCCGCCTGCTTGAGTTCGGCCTTGATGAGATCGACGAGGGCGGAAGAGGTACTCATGCCGGCACGGTAGCGCATCTTGCTACCGCCGGGCGCGGCCCGCGACACCGGCGCAGGCCGATGCAGACATCGCACCGCGCCAGGAACAGCATCCGCCCCATGCAAAGACGACACCTGCTCTGTTGTGGCGCCGCGGCGGCGGCCGGGCTGTTCAGCGCGCTCACCAGCCCACCGGCCAGGGCCATGCTCGCCAACCCCTGCCACGGTGCTCCCGGCCCCGACGCACGCGCCCTGCTGCAGCGCTGCTGGCAAGACCTGGCCCCCGACCAGCTGTGGGACGTGCACACCCATCTGCTCGGCACCGGCGATGCCGGCTCGGGCTGCCGCGTCAACGCGCAGATGACGCAGTGGTGGCACCCGGTGGAGAGCCTGCGCCGCCGCGTCATCATGAACGGCGCTTGCGTGCCGTCCGATGCCCCCAGCGTGGACCGCGCTTATGTGCAGCGCCTGCAGCAGCTCACCCAGGGCTTCCCGGCCGGCGCGCGCTGGCTGCTCTATGCCTTCGACGAGGCCATCGATGCGCAGGGCCAGGCGCGCCCGGCATGGACCACCTTCCATGTGCCCAACCGCTACGCTGCCGAGGTCGCCCAGGCCCTGCCCGAGCGCTTTGCCTGGGTGGCCTCCATCCACCCCTACCGGCCCGATGCACTGGCGCAGCTGGAGGGCGCGATCGCGGCCGGCGCCGCGGCGCTGAAATGGCTGCCCAGCAGCATGAACATCGATCTGCGCGACGCCCGCCTGGCGCCCTTCTACGCCCGCCTGGCCGCCGCGCGCCTGCCCCTGATCGTGCATTGCGGCGAGGAGAAGGCCGTGCCGGGCGCGGGGCGCGAGGACCTGGGTAACCCGCTGCTGGTGCGCGCGCCCCTGGCCGCCGGCGTGCGCGTGATCGTGGCGCATTGCGCCTCGCTGGGCCAGGCGCTGGACCTGGATCTGGCCAGGCCGCGCCTGGTGCCAGCCTTCGAGCTGTTCGCCCGCCTGCTGGACGAGCCGGCCTGGCAGGGCCTGCTGTTGGGCGATGTGTCGGCGCTGTTCCAGTTCAACCGCCGACCCGAGGTCTGGCAACAGATCCTGCTGCGGCAGGACTGGCACGCCCGCCTGCTGCACGGCTCCGACTATCCGCTGCCCGGCGTCGGGCCGCTGTACCGGCTTGGCAACTTGGTGCGCGCCGGGCTGCTGCAGGCCGACGACGCCGAGGCGCTCGAGACATTGCGCGCCCACAACCCTTTGCTGTTCGACCTGGCGCTCAAACGCTGCGTGCAGTGGCGGGGTCAGGGCTTGCTGCCCGCGGTGTTTGCCACGCGGCGGCATTTCGAGGCCGTCGGGACCGAGAACAATTACCGAGGCCGGGCGCTCGCAATGGCCCGATGATCGCGCCATTCAAAACAAAGGGAGGATGAAGGCCATGCATCAACAGTTCAACAAGGTCCGCCGCGACACCAATGCCTGGCGTTATCAGGTCTGGATCTCCTTCGGCATCAGCTTGTCGCTCTGTGCCATCGGCCTGGCCTGGCTGCCCGGCAACGACCTCGACCGTGCCTTCATGGTGATGGGTTATGTGTTCTGCCTCTCCACCGCCTTTGCGCTCGCCAAGTTCGTGCGCGACAACCAGGAGCGCGTGGTCGACACGCCGATGTGGCAGCTGGTGGTCTGGGGCGGTTTCATCCTGGCCATGTCGCTGACCGGCTGGGGCCTCTGGCGCATGGAGATACAGCCGGTCTGGAAGGCCTATCTGCTGGTGTGCTGGCTTTACCTGATCTCGAATGTGTTCACCCTCGCCAAGATGCTGCGCGATGCCCATGAGGCCGACCTGCAGGAGGCGCGCCAGCAGGGCCGCCGCGAAGCCAGCCGCGAATTGCCCGACGCCGCTTGAGGAACGAAACGCCATGACGAAACATCTGCTGCAAGCCAGCCTGCTGTGCCTCGCCCTGCTGGGCCAGGCCCGGGCGCAATCCACCACCGCCTCCGAAGCGAGCGCGCTCTCGATGCTGCCGGTGGCGGTCTCGGTGGCGGCGCCGGCGCTGCTGCTGTCGGCCGGCGCGATGCTGACGGTGGTGGCGGTGGAGGCCAGCGCCAGCGGCACTGTCTGGGTGCTGCAGCGCGCCTCCGATGGCGCGCGCGTGAGCGTGCGCTTTGCCAGCCAGGCGCTGGCCGGCACGGCGCTGGCGGTGGGCACGGTGGTGACGGTGGCGGCCATCAGCACCGGCACCCTGCTCTCGGCCGCCGGCGAGGCCATCGCCTTCATCCCGAACGAGATCGGGGCCTCGCTGCTCTACAACGAGAAGCTGACGCGATGAGGCGCTGGCCGATGCTGCTGGTGCTGCTGGCCGCGGGCGCCGCCCAGGCCGGCCGGCCCTGCGAGGACAAGCCGCTCGGGCCCGAGCAGGTCGAGCGCGGCATGGGGCTGGCCCTGGCCACCGCGCGCCAACTCGATGCCAGCGGCGCCGAGGTGGTGCTGCTGGCGCGCGCCGGCCAGGACCTCGGCAAGTACGGCCTGCAATGGTCGCACCTGGGCTTCGCCTACCGCGATGGCAGCGGCGGCGATCGAACAAGGCCGGTGTGGCGGGTGCTGCACAAGCTCAACCAATGCGGCACGGCGCGCAGCGATCTGTATCGCCAGGGCCTGGGCGAGTTCTTCATGGACCGGCCGTACCGCTACGAGGCCGCCTTCGTGGTGCTCACGCCGGCGCTGCAGCAGGCCCTGCTGCCCCTGCTGCACGACAACGCCCAGCTGCCGCGCCTGCACGAGCCGCGCTACAACATGGTGGCCTATCCCTGGGGCGGCGGCTACCAGCAAAGCAACCAATGGGCGCTGGAAACCCTGGCGCTGGCGGCCGATGCGCAGAACCGCTCGCGCGCGCTGGCGCAGGGCTGGCTGAAGGCCCGGGGCTACCAGCCCAGCGACCTGCGCCTGTCCACCGCCACGCGCCTGGGCGCGCGCATCGGCATGGCCAATGTCACATTCGACGATCATCCTTCGGCGCGGCGCTTCGCCGGCCATATCGACACCGTCACGGTCGATTCCATCTTCGCCTGGCTGCCCCGTGCGGGCCTGGGCGGCGCCATGCAAGAAGTGAAAGAACAGTGAAAGTCCACCCATGAGCTCACCAGGTCACCCCAACCAGTTCGCCCTGCTCGCGCAGCGCCGCTTCGCGCCCTTCTTCTGGACCCAGTTCCTCGGCGCCGGCAACGACAACCTGTTCAAGTTCGCCTTCACCGTGATGGTGACCTACCAGCTGCAGGTGAGCTGGCTGCCGCCGGCCCAGGCGGGGCTGGCGATCGGCGCGCTCTTCATCCTGCCCTTCGTGCTGTTCTCGGCCACCAGCGGCCAGCTGGCCGACAAGCTCGACAAGACGCTGCTGATGCGCTGGGTCAAGAACCTCGAGATCGCCATCATGGCGCTGGCCGGCTGGGGCTTCATGCAGGCCAAGGTGTCGGTGCTGCTGGCCTGCGTGTTCCTGATGGGCCTGCATTCCACCCTGTTCGGGCCGGTGAAATTCGCCTACCTGCCGCAGCAGCTGAACGAGCGCGAACTCACCGGCGGCAATGGCATGGTGGAGATGGGCACCTTCGTGGCCATCCTGCTGGGCAATGTGGCCGGCGGGCTGCTGATCGCCACGCCGCAGGTGGGTGCCAGCCATGTGGCGATGGCCGCGCTGGGCGTGGCCCTGCTGGGCCGGCTGACGGCGCAGGCGATTCCGCTCACCCCCGCCACCGATCCCGGGCTGCAGATCAACTGGAACCCGGTCTCGGAGACCTGGCGCAATCTCAAGCTGGCGCACGAGCAGCTGGCGGTGTTCCGCTCGCTGCTGGGCATTTCGTGGATGTGGTTCTTCGGCGCGGTCTTCCTCGCCAACTTCCCGGCCTTTGCCAAGGAGGTGCTGCATGGCAACGAGCAGGTGGCCTCGCTGCTGCTGGTGGTGTTCTCGATCGGCATCGGCGTCGGCTCGCTGCTGTGCGAGGTGCTGTCCAAGCGCCATGTGGAGATCGGCCTGGTGCCGCTGGGCGCGATCGGCATGAGCGTGTTCGCGATCGATCTCTATGTCGCCGCGCATGCGCTGCCGCCGGTGACGCCGCAGCTCGGCCTGGGCGAGTTCCTGGCCCAGCATGCGCATTGGCGCGTGCTCGCCGACCTGTGCCTGCTGGCGCTGTTCGCCGGCCTCTACAGCGTGCCCATGTATGCGCTGATCCAGCTGCGCGCGCAGCCCACGCACCGCGCCCGCATCATTGCCGCCAACAACATCCTCAACGCCCTGTTCATGATCGCCAGCTCGGTGCTGGCGGGCGCGCTGCTGGGCGCTGGGCTCTCCATCCCCGAGATCTTCCTGGCGGTGGGCCTGGCCAATGCGGTAGTGGCGGCCTACATCTTCCTGGTGGTGCCCGAGTACCTGCTGCGCTTCATCGCCTTCATGCTCTCGCGCCTGGTGTACCGCTACCGCCTGCGCGGTGACGAGCACATCCCCACCAGCGGCCCGGCCCTGCTGGTCTGCAACCATGTCAGCTTCATCGATGCGGTGCTCTTGATGGCCGCCAGCCCGCGCCCCATCCGCTTCATCATGGACCACCGCATCTTCGCCACGCCGGTGCTGGGCTGGCTGTTCCGCCTGGCCAAGTGCATCCCGATCGCGCCGCAGCAGGACGACCCCGCCACCTACGAGGCCGCCTTCGCGCAGGCGCGCGCGGTGCTGGCCGATGGCGAGTTGTTGGGCATCTTCCCCGAGGGCGGCATCACCCGCGATGGCAGCTTGCAGCCCTTCAAGGGCGGCGTGATGAAGATCGTCGAGGGCCTCCCGGATGTGCCGGTCGTGCCGCTCGCGCTGCAGAACCTCTGGGGCTCCTTCTTCTCGCGCGTGGAACGCGGCGAGGCCATGGTCAAGCCCTTCCGTCGCGGCCTGTTCAGCCGCGTCGGTCTGGTGGCGGGCGCGCCGCTGGCGGCGGCCGAGGTCAGCCCGGAGCGCCTGCGCAGCGAGGTCAGCGCGCTGCTGGCGAGCTGAGCAGCAAGCTCAGGCCTAGCTCAGGCTTGTTGCGAGAACAGCTGCCGCCACGCGCGCAGGCGTCGCCGCAGCAGACAGCGCAGCGCGCGCGCCTGGCGCCGCAGCAGACAGCGCAGCGCGCGCGCCTGGCGCCACAGCAGGCTGCTGCGCACCCAGGCCAGCAGGCCTTCCTTCCAAGCCGTCCAGCGCGCATACAGGCGCGCAAACCAGCCCAGCCGCATCAGCGCCGGCTGGCTCAGCATGAAGAGCCGCGCCAGCACGGCCGTGCCCACCAGCTTGGCGATCAGGATCACCGCCACGCCCAGCAGGGCGCGGCCCTGGGCGATCAGCCACAGCGCCAGCAGCTTGACGGGCAAGAGCAGCAGGGCCGGCGCCAGCAACAGGGCCAGCGCCGCATAGGGCGGCAGGCGCCGGATGCCGGCCTCCAGCTGGCGTAGCAGCGGCAAGCGGCCCAGCCAGGCCATGGCGCGCTGCAACGGCAGCCAACCCCATTCCTCGAACAGGATGATCAGCGCCAGCAGCAGCCGCGCCAGCCAGCGCAGGGGAGCGAGCAGGGTCTTGATCAGCATGGAGCGATGATGTCTCGCGAGGGCTTAGATGCCAAAGGGCACGGCGCCGCTCACGCCATGAACCAACGCGCTTCCAGGCTGCCACGCCAATCCGGGCTCAACAGCAGATCGCAGCTCACGCTGCTGCCCTGGGCCTGATCCTCCAGGCGCAATTCGCCCACCTGTTGCCAGCGCTCGTCCCGGAACGCCTCGCCCAGGCGCTGCAACAGGGTTTGTTTGTAGCGCGTGTCCTCGCTGCCGCCGAGGTGCGCGCCCTTGGTTTCCATCAGCACCAGACGCTGGCCTTGCCCCGGCTCGCTGAGCAGGCCGAACACGAAGTCCGGGTAGACCTTGTGACGTTTCCAGCCCTGCAGCCCGTACTGCGTGCGCGCGACATTGCGATGCCACCAGTGCACCGCCTGTTTGGCGTCCAGATAGCCGGCAAATTGGGCTTCAAAACCATTCAGCTCCGGCCCCTCAAACACGGGCTCCAGCAAAGGCTTGCGGGCCGGCAATCCCTGGGCATTGAGCAAGGCGCGAGGTTCACCGCTCAAGCTCAGCTCTGCCTCCATCGGCAGCTCGTAGTCCTGGGCATCGGCACGCAAGGCAAACTCGATGCGCCCCTGCTCCACCAAGGCCGCAAATACCAACTCGGCCCGTGCATCACGCTCAGCCTCCAGACTCAGGCGCAAGCGTTCGATCAAAGTGGCCCCGCTGGCGGCGAGTTGCGACTCCTCATGCCCCGCATCCAGCAAGGTCTGCACCGCAGCATTCACCCAGTCCCACAGCAACCAGGCATTGGGGGCGATATCAAGCAAGGCGCGCACCAGACGGGCACGGTCCAACTGACCATGGCTGGGGTTCAGCACCCGGGGCGGCTGGGCTAGGCCATGACGCTGCAAGATGCTCAGATTGATGTCGAACTGCTCGCTCAACCCCGCCTCGGGGTTTGGGGCCCAATCGGCCACCCAAGAGCGCGCATCCAGGCCCTGCCAGTCGATGCGGGCCAGCACATCGCTTTCATAGGCCAGCTCACGGCGCGGCCGCCCTGGCTCGCACCAGGTCACCCGCGGCAGGAACAAGCGCAGTTGGGCCAGCTCCGGACGGCGGCGCCGGGTGATGTGGCGCGCCTCCGGTGCGTCATCGGGACTGGCGCCCGACACGGACAACGCCAGGTCCCCCATGCCCTCTTCTTCCAAGGATTTCTTGATGGACTTCACCACCTCGGCAGTGCGTGCTTCGTGGCACAGTACATAGCAAGCATCCAGTGCGGCACGTCCCGTCTTCGTCACATGGGGCTGGCGCAGGATGCGGCCCACCAGTTGCGTCATCGCGCCAGGATTGCGCCCCGCCGCCAGCGCGCACAGCACATAGGCAAAAGGGCAATCCCAGCCTTCCTGCAATGCCTGCTTGGTGATGATGGCGCGCACCTCGCAGAAGGGGCTCAGCAGATCGATGTTCTCGGGCTCCTGCAGATCATTCTTGTCCGAAGTCTTGATCGCTATCTGCCGCTCCGTCAGCCCCAGCTGCAGCAGGTAGGCACGCGCCTCCTCGGCGTGGATGAAGCCGGAATCGCGCGTGTCCGCCCCGGTGCGCTCCACCTGCACCAGCAAGATGGGGCGGATGTAGCGCGAGGTCTCGCCCTGCAGGGCCTCAGCCTCCCGCTGCAATTCGTCCAGGCGCGTGAGAGAAGCGGCCAGGCAGCTCTGCCAGTCATTCCAATGCTGTACGTCCACGTGGATGGGCAGCTTGATCATCTGCGCCTCATCCAGATCGGTGCCGCGCACATCGACCAAGATGTTGGAACCGCTGCTTTCCTTTTTCCCAGTGGAAGCAACGCGCGGCGTGGCCGACAGTTCCAGTAAAAATCCGGGATTGAAGCCGTCCAAGGTCTTCAGCGCATTCTCCGTATAGCCGTGGTGCCCTTCGTCGATCACCACCATGGGCCGCAGCATGCGCGCCACATTGCCCAGCGAGCTTTTCACGATACTGCCCAGCTGCGCCCTAGCCTCCTCCTGGCTGCTGCCAAAGGGCGCATACACATCCAGATTGGGCAGCTCGCGCAGCAACTCCCAATGCGCCTGCAAATCGTCCTCGCGGGGCAGAAAACCCAGCACATTGCCGCGATCGCGGAAGAAGCGCAGCGTCTCCTTGCTCTGCCGCGCGGCACTGGCCAGCATCAGCACCATCACGCACAAATGCCCGTCCACATCCTGGCGCGTCAACGGCGAATTCTTCTCAAGAACCTTTACCCGCCCCGCGCCGGCCACATTGAGCATCTGGCGATAGGGATGGTCGCGGTTGGAGAGCGTCCTGATGGTCTGCCGGTAAATGGCTTCGTTAGGAACCACCCACAGCACCAGGCCCGTGTGGCGTTTGAACCAGCTGCCAAACACCTGCCCGATGCTGGCCACGGCCAACAAGGTCTTGCCGCCGCCGGTGGGAACCTTGAGGCAGATGTTGGGGATAGCCCGGCCAGCGCCATCGAAGCGACTGGAATGCGGTTGCTGCTCGAACTTCGGCGGCAGGGCACCCGCCGCCTTCAGCTCAGCCCAGGCCTTCGCGGGGTAGTCCTGCGCGTCTCGCAGATAGTCCTGCATGTCCTCCATAGCACGCAGCTGCGCAAGCCGCGCCCGGGCCCTGGCGGCATGCTGGTCTAGGAGATGAAGATAACGACTCAGCTGCGCGAGCACCCGGCTCTGGAACAACTTCAAACCGGTTCCCGCAAACTCGTCAATCTGAGCCACACCATGCAAAGGCTGCCAGAACAAGCGGCGCTCACGGTCAATGTGTGCTCTAAACCGAGCATCCAGGGGATGCTGCAGACTCACCAGGTCCACTTTGTACAAGAGGCCCAATTGCTCCATGCGTCCCTGCAAACGCCCAAAGTCTGCGGCACTCAAATCTGGCGCATCTACCGCCAAATCAATGTCTGATTCAGGCCTGAAATTACCTTTGGCACGCGAACCGAAAACGAATACGCGCTCGACCCCAGGCGTCGTCTCAAACACTTGCAGCAGCTTCTGCCGCGCGTTCGGAGCAATGCCGCTCGCGCGCCGAACCTGAACCGCCTCATCCGTCGGCACTAACAGCAAGGGTTCGGTCATGGCACCCGTCGCCGCATTTCGACGCGCAAGTCCTCAAATGCCGCGGCCGCCTGATTGCGAACAAAGGCTGCGATGGCCAGGGCGCGCGTCTCGTTGTATTCGTGGCTGCTGTCATTGCGGTATTCCCGCATCTGATCCCAAACATCGGCATCCGCGATCAATTTCGAAGCAAACGCCACAGGCAAGACATCCCAGGCCTTGGCCGCCATGTTCTCACCCTTGTCGCGCAAAAATCGATACAGCGTCTTCCAAGCCATCTCAAACGTGAACTCAAAACGTTGAATGATGCTGTCTCGAATGAACCCGTCTTCCACTTGCGCCAAGGCCTCTTGCAGGCGCTGCAAGGCCTTCTCGAAATGCTCCCGTTGCAAGTCAAAGCGTTCGGCGTCGTACTTGACCATACCTATCCCCTAAGCAATCAAGATTCACGATATAGCGCAAACGGCAGCGGCGCGTAGTCCACCCCATGTTCCTTGAGCTGCTTGTTGCTCAGATACTTGGCCGGAGCAAACACCAGATGGCCGCGCGGCGCCTCGCCACGCACCGCATCACGCGCGCGGCCCCAGGCCTGCATGGCCTCAGCCTGGGAAAGCGTCAAGGCCGCCGCCGGGCTCTTCAAGAAGGCCAGTTGGGGCTCGTATATCAACCAAACATGGCGGTCCTGGGCTTGCCCCAGGTAGTGCGGTGGCGCCCCCTTGGGCAGCAGCGGCAGCGTGGCCCCGGTGGCGGTATAGAACAACCAGGCGCCCAAGGCCTCGCGCGCGGGCAGGCGCTCGCCGCTGAGCAGCTTTTCCAACTCCACCGCCTCGCCAAGGGTGCAGTAGGTAAAGCGCCCACCCAGGCCCGGTGCCCGCTCGGAGACACGGCGCACACCTTCCACGCGCAGGACGCCCTCGTCGATCTTGACCTCGATCTTGTCAAAGCGGCGGCGCTTGGGCGCGTCACCTGTCTCCAGCGCTGCCTGGGCCGAATCGGCATCGTCCGACAAGCCCTCGGCCCGCTTGATCGCGTCCACCTTGGCCAGCCATTCTGGGGCCTTCTTGAACTGGGTCAGCGTGATCTTTTCTTCAAGCAGGGTTTCGCGCTGGGTACCCGCCCAGGCATAGCCCTGGATCGCACGGCGCACCCGCTCGGCCGTTAGCCGATCAGCATAGTCCTCGCCCTCCACCAGGATAAAGCGGCGCGTGCCGCCATCCTTGGCATTGGCCTTGAGTACGGCGTGCGCGGTGGTGCCGGAGCCGGCGAAGGAGTCGAGGATGAGGGCGTCAGGCTTGTCGGCGAGCTGGATGATCTTCTCAATCAAGGACGTGGGTTTCGGAGTGTCGAATACCAGCGATCCAAAGATCCTCTTGATCTCAGCCCCAGCATCGTCCGTGGTGCCAACCTCATCAAAGCGCCACAAATCCACGGGCACCAGGCCAGCGGCTTCGTTTAGGAAGAGTTTGAGTCGTGGAAACTCCGCTCGCCCATCCACGCCCCACCAAAGCAAGTTTTCCCGTACATGCCGTTGATGCTCGGCCGGGCTGTATTTCCAAGCGTGGGTTGGATGACTAACCGCGATACCGTCTGAAGGACGCTTGATTGAATAGACCAGACCTGGCCGCTGTTCCTTCTTGGCGGGGTTCACATAGGACGACGTTGCCCATGCGCCTCGCGCGTCGCCATCCGGGTTTGCATAATTTGAGTCTGCCTTGTCATTGCGCGACTCTTTAACGACGTTGAGGGCATCGCTCTTGCGGTACACCAGGATCGAGTCCTTTAGGGAATAGAACATCCGAGCGTTATTGCTTCGCGTATAGCGCTTCTCCCAGGCAATACACGCCACGAAGTTCTCGTCCCCAAACAACTCATCCAACACCATCCGCGCCCGATGCACCTCGTTGTCATCCAGGGTGATCCAGATCGAACCGCGCTCGCTCAGTAGCTCGCGCAGCAGGGTCAGCCGCGGCCACATCATGCACAGCCATTTGTCGTGGCGCAGCATGTCGTCGCCGTCCACTGGGTTGGTGGAGAGCCACTCCTTCATGATGGGTGAGTTGACGCCATCGCTGTAGCACCAGCCCTCATTGCCGGTGTTGTAGGGCGGGTCGATGAAGATCAGGTCCACTTGGCCTGCATAGCGCGGCAACAGGCTCTTGAGGGCATGCAGGTTGTCGCCATGGATGATCAGATTGCCACTCAGGTCCGGCGCGCCCACGCCCTTGCCGGCATCTGCCAGTAGCGGCCGGTAGGGCACGCTCAGGTGGTGGTTGTAGACGTACTCTTTGCCTTTGAAGATGATTTCTGGCATGGGTGTTTGTGAGCGGTAGGCCGCTGAGATTTCGGGGAAAGCTTAACCCCTGTCTTCCAACTCGATGTTTTCTCCGGATGCCGAGTCTTGCCTTCCCGCAGTCACCTTGCGCAGCAACTGCGGGGCGACGTTCCACTGCTGGCCCTCGTCGGTGATCACCGTCACGGACTTGCGGTTGTAGCGCGTCAGCATGCCAAAGACGGGCGCGCGGCCATCGGGCTGGAAGCTGACTCGCTCGCCAATGCGGAAGTCCAGAATGGCCTGGTGGCTACGGGCTTGCTGCAAAAACTTGAGCCGCGCCACCACACGATGATTGAGCTCGATCAGCTGCGCCTCGCTCAGCGTATCGATATCGACGTCTTGGCTCATCTGCTGCCCCTCAGGATCACCGCGCACGTGAGGCCGGGCATGAGCCTCAAGTAGCACCGTGGCAATGCTTGAACTTGCGCCCACTGCCGCAATGGCAGGGCTCGTTACGTCCCAGCTTGGGTCCGCTGCGGCGCTGTGGCTGTTGGCGTGCGGGCGCATCCGCGCGCCGCTCCAGCCAATAGCGCTGGATCTGCATGGCCTGCAGGGCCAGACCGGCGGCGGCCTCTTCGTGCTCGGCGTCACTGGGCGATTCGGCTTCCATCAAGCGCCTGCCTTCTTCCGAGCCATAGCGCAACAAGGTGGCAAACCAGTTCGGTTCGGCCAGCAACAGCGGCATCCAAGCGGCCTGGTCCAGCTTCATGCCCAGCAGATAGCCGCTGCACCATTCGTCGAGGATGAAAACCTGCCATCCATCATCGAGGTCACGGCCGCCGAGCAGCGGCTCGTAAGCGCCTTCCGGCGACATCAGGCCAGACGCCGTGGCGTTCCATTGCTTCATTAGCAGGCCCATCAGCTGCTGCGCCTCGGCCATGCTGTCGAACACCGGCTCCTGCTCGCCGCGCTCAGAGTCATACACCCAAGGCAGCGCCTGCAAGGGGCTGACCATGTTCGGGCCGCTGATCAGGGCGCAAAAGAAGCCCTCGATCATCGAGACATCCATGGGGTTCTCCAGAGCGGTGGCCTCGGAGGAAAGGAAGGCCTCAATCGCCTGGATGTCTTCCAGCGACCAGCCCAGCCCGTCTCTCATGATCGTGCCCGACAAATCAAACTCCGCGCGCGCGGTCTGCCGCAAACTGCAGGCGGAAGGCCTCGAAGGTTCCCGCATCCAGCGCCTCGCGCACCTCTTGCATCAGGTTGAGGTAGTAGTGCAGGTTGTGGATGCTGGTGAGCATGGGGCCCAGCATCTCGCCGCAGCGGTCCAGGTGGTGCAGATAGGCGCGGCTGAAGGTCTTGCAGGTGTAGCAGCCGCAGGTCTCGTCCACCGGGCGCGCATCGGTCTTGTAGCGCGCATTGCGCAGGCGCAGATCACCGAAGCGGGTGAACAGGTGGCCGTTGCGCGCATTGCGCGTGGGCATCACGCAATCGAACATGTCGATGCCCTGGGCCACGCCCTCCACCAGGTCCTCCGGCGTGCCCACGCCCATCAGGTAGCGCGGCTTGTGGCTGGGGAGCTGGTGGCCGATATGGGCCAGCACGCGCTGCATATCGTCCTTGGGCTCGCCCACGCTGAGGCCGCCGATGGCGTAGCCCGGCAGGTCCAGCGCGGCCAGGCCGGCCAGTGACTCATCGCGCAGCTTTTCGAACATGCCGCCCTGCACGATGCCGAACAGGGCGTTGGGGTTCTGCAGGCGCGCGAACTCGTCCTGGCAGCGCTTGGCCCAGCGCAAGCTCATCTCCATCGACTTGCGCGCTTCCAGCTCGGTGGTGATGTGGCCCTTGGTCTCGTAGGGCGTGCACTCGTCGAACTGCATCACGATGTCGGAGTTCAGCACCGTCTGGATCTGCATGCTGATCTCGGGCGTGAGGAAGAGCTTGTCGCCATTTACCGGCGAGGCGAACTTGACGCCCTCTTCCGAGATCTTGCGCATCTCGCCGAGCGACCAGACCTGGAAGCCGCCGCTGTCGGTGAGGATGGGCTTGTTCCAGCTCTCGAACTGATGCAGGCCGCCGAACTGCTTCATGATGTCCAGGCCCGGCCGCATCCAGAGGTGGAAGGTATTGCCCAGGATGATCTGCGCGCCCATCTCCTCCAGCGAGCGCGGCATCACCCCCTTCACCGTGCCGTAGGTACCCACGGGCATGAAGATGGGCGTCTGCACGACGCCATGGTTGAGGGTGAGCGTGCCACGGCGTGCGCGGCCCTCGGTCTTGAGGAGTTCGAACTTCAGCATGATGGGGCGATTGTCGCAGGGGACAATCGCCCCACCATGCCCTTCAGCCTTGCCGCCCCCGTCCACAGCGAAGTCGTGATCAAGAAGAGCCGCTTTATCGGCTGCGTGGAGGCCTGCGCGGATCGGGCGGCCGCGCTGCGCCGGGTCCAGGAACTTCGTGAACAGCACGTCAGTGCTGTTCACGTCTGCTGGGCCCTGATGGCGGGCGGGCAATCGGCCGCCAACGACGACGGCGAACCCGGCGGCACCGCCGGCCGGCCCATGCTGGAGGTGCTGCGCCACCAGGATCTGGAGGGCGTGCTGGCCACCGTGGTGCGCTACTGGGGCGGCAGCAAGCTGGGCGCCGGCGGCCTGGTGCGCGCCTATACCGATGCGGTGGCCCAGGCCCTCTTGAAGGCCGAGAAGGTGCCGCTGCTGCGCCTCGCCCAGCTGCGCTGCACCGTGCCCTATGCGCTGGAGGGGCTGCTGCGCCGCGAGATCGAGCTGGCCCAGGCGCAGCTGCTGGAGGTCCAGCATGGCGCCCAGGTGGAGTTCCACCTGGCCCTGGCCGAGCCGGCCGCGGCCGGCTTCGTGGCCCGGCTCAACGAGAGCGGTCAGGGTCGGGTGGGCTGGTTGCGGACAGAGCCCTAAGTTTCTCGGGATTGCGCACGATGTAGACCGCGCCCAGGCGCCCGGGCTGGGCCGCCGGCGCCAGCGCCACCGCCTGCACCGGCGTGCCGTCGGCCTGGAACACCAGATAACCCGCCAGGCCATTGATCTGCGCCAGGCGCACGCGGAACTGGCTGAGGTCCAGATGCTTGCCAAAGCCCACCAGGGCCTTGGCGATGCGCGCGGCGCCGTGCAGCGGCCGCGGCACCGCGTTCACGATGCCGCCGCCATCGGTGAGCAGCACCGCATCGTCGGCCAGCACCTGGGCCAGCGCCTCCACGTCGCCGCGCATGAGGGCCCCGGCAAAGGCGGCCAGCAGGCGCTGCCGCTCCTCCTCCTGCACCTCCACGCGCGCATAGCCGGCCTTCACATGGGCGCGCGCGCGGCTGGCCAGCTGGCGGCAGGCGGCGGGGCTGCGCTGCAGGCGCGTGGCCAGCTCGTCGAAATCCAGCTCGAACACATCGTGCAGCAGGAAGGCCGCGCGCTCCAGTGGCGTGAGCCACTCCAGCGCCAGCATGAAGGCCATCGAGACATCCTGGGCCCATTCGCTGCGCGCCTCGGGCCCGGGCGACCAGGCCTCGGCCTCGTCCACCAACGGCTCGGGCAGCCAGGTGCCGACATAGAGCTCGCGCCGCCTGCTGGCGGACTGCAGCTTGTCCAGGCAGAGATTGGTGACCAGGCGCGAGAGAAAGGCACCCGCATGCAAGACCTGACCCTCATCGACCTCGGCCCAGCGCAGCCAGGCCTCCTGCACGATGTCCTCGGCCTCGGCGCGCGAGCCCAGCATGCGGTAGGCCAGCGCGCGCAGGCTGCGCGCATGCACGCGGTCAAAGCGCAGCGCGCGTGCCGCCGGGCTCAGGTCCAGGCCCTCGTCCATCAAGCGTGCTCCAACCCGATCAGGATGCGCGCGTGGGCACGCCCAGGCACTGGGCCCTGGGCCCTGAAGGCGGCTTGGTGGAGGGTGGTGACGTTCATTCCGTGGCTCCCTGTGCTCAGGACAATCCAGCCTTGTCCAGGCCATAGGCCGCATCGTAGGCGCCCGGCGCGGTGCGGAAGGCGATGCTGGCGCGGTTCCAGCCATTGATGGCCATCACCCGGTAGGTGAGGTCGGCCAGCTCGGGCTCGGAGAACTGCGCGCGTGCCAGCGCATAGAGCTCGTCGGGCAAGCCCTCGGGCGCCAGGCGGGTGAGCGCCTCGGTCCAGGCCAGGGCGGAGCGCTCGCGGGCGCTGAACAGGGCCGACTCGCGCCAGATCGCCAGATGGTGCAGGCGCAGCTCGCGCTCGCCGTGCAGCTTGGCCTCCTTGACATGCATGTCGAGGCAGAAGGCACAACCGTTCAGCTGCGAGGCGCGGATGTCGATCAGATGGGACAGCACCGGGTCTAGGCTGCTGTCCTGGATGGCGAGGCTGAAGTCCAGGAACTTCTTGAACAGGACGGGGGATTGCTGCGTGTGGTTCAGGCGTGGGCTGCTCATGGCGAGATCCTTGCGTTGCTTGTTGAATGAATGGGGGCTGTGCACACAAGACGAGGCGGCTTGTGCGTTTGTGACATCAGGGCGCTGCGCCCAGCTCGAGCCGGGTGCAGCTCTGCCCGCGCCCGAGCGCGTGCTTGAGGGCCGGGAAGCTGCGCGCCACCACCACCGCCAGCGCCAGGCTGGCCAGCGCACGGGGGCCATGCAGGCGCAGCAGCTCCTCGCGCAGCTCGGCCAATGCCGGCGTGTGGCCGAGCGCGGCACGGGCGTAGCGCCAGCCCAGGCGCATCTCGGCCGGCATCGCGGCCTCGTCTTCGGCCAGCAGGGCCTGCAGGGCCGGCCGCGGCACGCCGGCCTGCAGCGCCATGTCCAGCATCAGCTGGCTGCAGGGGCCGCAGTCCTCGTGCCGGGTGGCGGCGAACTTGGCCGCATAGAGCAGGGCCGGGGGCAGGTCTTGCGCAAAGGCCGCCAGGCCGAACAGCTTGCTGAACTGGAGAAAGGCCCGCGGGCTGAGCTCGAACAGCTCGCGCGCATAGCTCATGTCATAGCGGTAGCGGCGCTCGAAGCGCGCCAGGCGCCAATGCACGACGGGACGCAGCAGCCCTTCAAACATGGCGCAGCTCCCGCTCGGGCAGGGCCAGCCACAGCGCCGCCAGTGCGCTCAGCTGCACGCCCGGCACATCGCGCAGGAACTGGCCCCAGCCGCAGCGGCCGCTCGCCAGTTCCCAGGCATGCACGCCGGCATGCAGCAGCAGAAAGCCGGCGCCGCACAGGGCGGCCGCGGCACCGGGCTGCGGCCGCAGCGCACGCCAGAGCAGGCCGGCCGCGGCCACCAGATAGGCGCAACCGATGTCGCGCACAAAGTGCAGGTTCAGCGGGCCGGTGTAGAACACGCCGGGCATGGCCGCGTACCAGTCGGCCGGCGCCAGCAACATGCTGGCACCATTGGCCGCCAGCGCCAGGGCCAGCAGCGGCCGCAAGAACTTCTTCTTCACCATCCTCGTCTCCAGAGTTGTTCACCCCCACAAGACGAGATGGCCGGCCGGCTTGTGACATGCCGGCCGCGCGCGGCCTCAGGGCGCCGTGCGCTCCAGCAGCATCGCATCCCCGTAGCTGAAGAAGCGGTAGCCCTGCGCGATCGCGTGGCGGTACAGCGCCATCACCTGGTCGTAGCCGGCAAAGGCGCTCACCAGCATCATCAGCGTGCTCTTGGGCAGGTGGAAGTTGGTGAGCAGGCGATCGACCACGCGGAACTCGAAGCCCGGGGTGATGAAGATGGCGGTCTCGCGCGCGCCGGCGTGCAGCGTGCCGCCCTGGGCGGCGGACTCGAGCGCGCGCAGCGTGGTCGTGCCCACGGCCACCACCTTGCCGCCGCGCGCCCGCGTGGCGGCGATCGCCGCCACCGTCTCGGCCGGCACCTCGAACCACTCGCTGTGCATCTTGTGATCGCTCAGGCGCTCCACGCGCACCGGCTGGAAGGTGCCGGCGCCGACATGCAGGGTCACATGGGCCGTGCCTATGCCGCGCTCGGCCAAGGCGGCCAGCACACCTTCGTCGAAATGCAGGGCCGCGGTGGGCGCCGCCACCGCGCCGGGCTCGCGCGCGAACACGGTCTGGTAACGCCGCACATCGTCGGCCTCGTCGGCATGCTCGATATAGGGCGGCAGCGGCACATGGCCATGCTGCTCCAGCAGGGCAAAGGGGTCGCTGGGGAAGCGCAGGTGGAACATGCCGCCGTCCGGCCCACAGCGGCCCAGCACCTCGGCATCGAAGGCCTCGTTGAAGCGCACGACACTGCCGGGCTTGGGGCTCTTGCTGGCGCGCAGATGGGCCCAGACTTCGAGGGTGCCGGGCAGCACGCGCTCGATCAGCGCCTCGACCGAGCCACCGGTCTGCTTGGCGCCATAGAGCCGCGCCTTGATGACCTTGGTGTTGTTGAACACCAGCAGGTCGCCGGGGTTCAGCAGGCCGGGCAGTTCACGGAACACCCGGTCCACCGGGTGATCCGCACGCCCGTCGAGCAGACGCGAGGCGCTGCGCTCGGGGGCGGGATGCTGGGCAATCAGTTCGGGCGGGAGAGCGAAATCGAAATCGCTCACGCTGAAGGGGGGACGGGACATGATGTTGAGGGCCGGACGGACCCGTGCCAAGCCGGGGCAGCGATTGTCGCATCGCAGCCTTCAACGCCGGCTAGACTGTCCGCACCATGTCTGCAGCTCTGCCATCGCCTTGAAGCGCCGCGCACTCGGCGCCCTGGGTGCCTCCCTGCTGATGGGCCCGGCGCTGAGCGCAAGGGCCGCCGAGCCCATGCTCACCGGCTTCACCGAGAACCTGCCGCCGCTGAACTACCAGGACGAAACCGGGCCGCAGGGCTTCAGCGTCGAGCTGCTGCGCATGGTGGCGCTGCAGGCCAATCTGAAGCTGGAGATTCAGGTGCTGCCCTGGGTGCGCGCCATGCAGATGGCCGAGGCCACACCCAACAGCATCCTGTTCTCGCTCACCCGCACACCCGAGCGCGAGGCGCTGTTCAAGTGGGTGGGGCCCATCAGCCCGCGCCGCATCGTGGTCTACAAGCTGGCCAACCGCAGCGAGCTGAGCCTGTCCGAGTTGCGCCAGCTGCAGGGCGCCAAGATCGGCGTGGTGCGTGAATCGGCCACCGCGCGGCAGCTGCTGGCCGAGGGCTTCAAGCCCGGCGAGGAACTCGAATTCGGGCTGGACGACGCCACCAATGTGCGCAAGCTGCTGGCCGGGCGCATGGAGTACGTGATGCTGCTGGACTGGGCCGCGGCCTGGAACCTGCGCCAGCTCAAGCTGCCCTACGCGACCCTGCAGGCGGTGCTGGACTACGACAACAGCAAGTCCTACTGGTACGGCCTGCCGCCCGACACCGACCCGGCCCTGCTGCGGCGCCTGCAGGCCGCGCTGGACGCCAGCCGGCGCGACGGGCGCTACGAGCTCTTGAAGCTGCGCTATTTCAGCTGAAGCCGCCTGCAGCAAGCGGGCAAAATCGCGCCCATGCCCGAGGCCCTCCCCGCTCCCGTCAAAGCCAAGTCAGCCCCCCAGAAGGCGATGGAGAAGCTGGGCCTGCTGCGCGACATCGACCTGGCCCTGCACCTGCCGCTGCGCTACGAGGACGAGACGCGCCTGACCCCGATCGCCCAGGCGCGCGATGGCGACACGGTGCAGTGCGAGGGCGAGATCGTCGAATCCCATATCGAGCTGCGCTCGCGCCGCCAGCTGCTGGTGCGCATCGACGACGGCAGCGCCCAGCTGCTGCTGCGCTTTCTGCACTTCTACCCCTCGCACCAGAAGAGCCTGGCGGCCGGCGCCCGGGTGCGCGTGCGCGGCGAGATCCGCGGCGGCTTCTTCGGCCGCGAGATCGTGCACCCCAGCTTCAGGCTGGTGAACGAGGGCGCGCCGCTGGCGGACTCACTGACCCCCGTCTACCCCACCAGCGCCGCCCTGCCCCAGGCCTATCTGCGCAAGGCGGTGGGCTCGGCCCTGCAGCGCGCGCCACTGGAAGAGATCCTGCCCGAGCAGGCGGTACCGCGCCAGCTGCCCACGCTGCGCGAGGCGCTGATGTTTCTGCATCACCCGCCGCCCCAGGCCAGGTTGTCGATGCTGGAGGACCACAGCCACCCGGCCTGGCAGCGCCTCAAGTTCGAGGAGCTGCTGGCTCAGCAGCTGAGCCAGCTGCAGGCGCAGCGCGAGCGCGCGCGCCTGCGGGCGCCGGCCCTGCGCGGCCGGCGCGGCGGCCTGCACGAGCAGCTGCTGGCCGCCCTGCCCTTCACCCTCACCGGTGCACAGCAGCGCGTCTGCGAGGAAATCGCGCAAGACCTGGCACGCCCCCAGCCCATGCACCGCCTGCTGCAGGGCGATGTGGGCTCGGGCAAGACCGTGGTGGCGGCGCTGGCCGCCGCGGTGGCGATGGCGGCCGGCTGGCAATGCGCGCTGATGGCGCCCACCGAGATCCTGGCCGAGCAGCATTTCCGCAAACTGATAGTCTGGCTCGAGCCGCTGGGCATCACGGTGGCCTGGCTGACCGGCAGCGTCAAGGGCAAGGCGCGCCAGAAGATGCTGGACGCCGCCGCCTCTGGCGCGGCCCAGCTGGTGGTGGGCACGCATGCGGTGATCGAGGACAAGGTGAGCTTCGCCAAGCTGGGCCTGGCCATCATCGACGAGCAGCATCGCTTCGGCGTGGCGCAACGCCTGGCGCTGCGCAAGAAGCTCGCCAGCCAGGCGCTCGAACCGCATCTGCTGATGATGAGTGCCACCCCCATCCCGCGCACCCTGGCGATGACTTATTTCGCCGACCTGGATGTGTCGACCATCGACGAGCTGCCGCCCGGCCGCACGCCCATCGTCACCAAGCTGTTTGCCGACAGCAAGCGCCTCGAGGTGGTGGCCAAGATCGCCGACGAGGTGGCCAAGGGCGCCCAGGTCTACTGGGTCTGCCCGCTGATCGAGGAGTCGGAGACGCTGGACCTGAAGAACGCCACCGAGACGCACGCCGAGCTGAGCGCGGCGCTGGCCGGCAGGAGCGTTGGCCTGCTGCACGGCCGCATGCCGCCGGCCGAAAAGGCCGCGGTGATGGCCGAGTTCTCGAGCGGCCGCATGAGCGTGCTGGTCGCCACCACGGTGATCGAGGTGGGCGTGGATGTGCCCAATGCCAGCCTGATGGTGATCGAGCATGCCGAGCGCTTCGGGCTCAGCCAGCTGCACCAGCTGCGCGGGCGGGTGGGCCGCGGCGCGGTGGCCAGCGTCTGCGTGCTGCTTTACACCGGCCCGCTCTCGGACACCGGCAAGTCGCGCCTCAAGGCCATGGCCGAGACCAACGACGGCTTCGAGATCGCGCGCCGCGACCTCGACATCCGCGGCCCCGGCGAATTCATGGGCGCGCGCCAGAGCGGCGCCGAACTGCTGCGCTTCGCCGACCTGCAGGAAGACTCAGCCCTGCTGCAGGCGGCACGCAAGCTCGCCCCCGAGCTGCTGGACCACCACCCCGCGGCCGCACGCCGCCAGGTGGAGCGCTGGCTGGGCAGCAAGGCGGAGTTCCTCAAAGCGTAATTCGCACAAACCGGCATGACCAACGCTAGGCCGAGGCGGGCTTCGCTATAGTCCGCGGAACTTTTTCCCACGAAACCCAGCTAATGACGAACCCCCTGTCCTTCCAGCGCCGTGCCGCCCTGTCCTTGATGATCCTCGGCGCCAGCGCCGCGCTGCTGAGCGCCTGCGGTGGTGGTGACAGCAGCAGCCCGGCCGATACCTCGGGTTCGGCCGCCGTCACCGTGCTCAAGACCACCGACACCCTGGTGGGCACCGGCGCCACCGCCGCGGCCGGCAAGACGCTGACGGTGCATTACACCGGCTGGCTGTATGACGAGAAGGCCGCCGGTCAGAAGGGCACGAAGTTCGACAGCTCGGTGGACCGCGGCACGCCGTTCACCTTCGTGCTGGGTGCCGGCCAGGTCATCGCGGGCTGGGATCAGGGCTTTGTCGGCATGAAGGTGGGTGGCAAGCGCACCCTGCTGATCCCCAGCTCCCTGGGCTATGGCTCGGCGGGCCGCGGCACCATCCCCCCCAACGCCGCCCTGGTGTTCGACGTCGAGCTGCTGGCCGTCAACTGAGCCCCAGGCTCACTTCAAGCGCTGCACCCAGTACACCAGCACCTCCTGGCGCGGCTGGATGTCGGCATCGCTGTAGAAGTAGACCGGCACCGCATTGATGGCCTCCACCGTGGCCATGCCCGAGATGACGCGGCCGAACACCGTGTAACCGGGCTTGGCCGCGCTCTGGTAGTCCAGGCTCGGGTTGTCCTTGACGTTGATGAAGAACTGGCTGGTGGCGCTGTTGGCATCGCTGCGGCGCGCCATCGCGATCGTGCCGGGCAGGTTGCCAAGGCCGTTGTTGGCCTCGCTGACGATGGGGGCATAGGTCGGCGACTTGAAGCGCATGCCCGGCGCATAGGCGCCGCCCTGGATCACGAAGTCGCGGTCGACATGGTGGAACAGGGTGTTGGTGTAATAACCGTCCGCCACATAACGCAGAAAGTTCGCGACCGTGACCGGCGCATAGCTGGTGTAGAGCTCCAGCACGATCTCGCCGCTGCTGGTGAGCATGCAGACGGTGCTGTACTGGCTCTCGGCCGATTTGGCCAGGCCGGTGGCGCTGCAGCTGTTGGTGGGCGGGTTGGGGTTGGGGTTGGGCGTCGGGTACTGCACGCCGCCATGCCCATCGTCATAGCTGCCGCCGCCACCGCAGGCCGCCAGGCTCAGGGCCGTGGCCAGGGCCAGCAGGCCCGAATAAATTGAACGCATTGCAGCTCCCTTGGTTGGGTATTGCAACGCCGGCCCTGCCGTGGGCGTTGACCGGCTGACGTCCTGTTACTTCAGCCGATCTTCAGAATTCGAGGTTGTCGATCAGGCGCGTGTTGCCGATCTTGGCCGCCGCCAGGGCCACCAGGGGCTCACCCTCACGGGCCGGGCCCAGGTCCAGTTGGCGGCGCAGCGTCACGTAGTCGGGCTGCCAGCCATGGTCGCGCAGGGCCTGCACGGCATCGGCCTCCATCGCCTTGAGATCGCGCGCGCCGGCCTGCCAGCGCGCGATCAGCGCCTTCAGGGTGGCGGAGAGGTGCAGGGCCTCGGCCCGTTCGGTCTCGCTCAGGTAACCGTTGCGCGAGGACAGCGCCAGGCCCTCGGCGCTGCGCGAGGTCTCGCCCGCCAGGATGGTGATGGGCAAGGCCAGCTGCTGCACCATGCGGCGCAGCACCATCAGCTGCTGGTAGTCCTTCTTGCCGAACACCGCCACGCGCGGTTGCACGATGTTGAAGAGCTTGGCCACCACGGTGCACACGCCGACGAAGAAGCCGGGGCGGAAATGGCCTTCCAGGATGTCGGCCAGCTCGGCGGGCGGGTGCACCTTGTAGCCCTGCGGCTCGGGGTAGAGCTCGCGCTCGTCGGGGGCGAACACGAGCTCGCAGCCGGCGCTCTCGAGCAGCTCGCAATCGCGCGCCAGCGTGCGCGGGTAGCGGTCGAAATCCTCGTGCGGCGCGAACTGCAGGCGGTTCACGAAGATGCTGGCCACCACCGGCGCCTCGGGCCCCACCGCGGCGCGCGCCTGGCGCACCAGCGAGAGATGGCCCTCGTGCAGATTGCCCATGGTGGGCACGAAGCCGGTGCCCGTGCTGCCGGCCAGGGCGGCGCGCAATTCGGCGATGGTGTGGATGACTTGCAGTGCCATGTCAGTAGCCGTGGAGATCGTCTTGCGGGAAGGTCTGGGCCTTCACTTCCGAGACATAGCGGCGCACCGCGTCCTGCACCGAGGCGGCGCCCTGCATGAAGTTCTTGACGAAGCGCGGGCGGCGGCCGGGCGTCACGTCCAGCATGTCGTGCAGCACCAGCACCTGGCCCGAACAGCCCACGCCGGCGCCGATGCCGATCACCGGGATGGCCAGGCTTTGCGTCAGCTCGGCGGCCAGCGCGGCCGGGATCATCTCGATCACCAGCATCTGCGCGCCGGCATCGGCCAGCTCCTGTGCATGCTTCTTCAGCAGCGCGGCCGAGGCCTCGTCGCGCCCCTGCACCTTGTAGCCGCCCAGGGCGGTGACGGTCTGCGGCGTGAAGCCCAGGTGGGCGCAGACGGGGATGCCGCGCTCGACCAGATAGCGCACCACCGGCGCGGTCCAGCCGCCGCCTTCCAGCTTCACCATATGGGCACCGGCCTTCACCAGCGCGGCGGCGCTCTTCCAGGCCTCGGCGGTGCTGGCCTGGTAGCTGTCGAAGGGCAGGTCACCGATGATCCAGGCGCTCTTGCGACCGCGTGCCACGCAGCGCGTGTGATAGACCATCTCCTCCAGCGTCACCGGCACCGTGCTGCTCTGGCCCTGCAGCACATTGCCGAGCGAATCGCCGATCAGCAGCACGTCCACGCCGGCTTCGTCCAGCAGGGTCGCGAAGGCGGCGTCGTAGCAGGTCAGCATGGCGATCTTGTCGCCGCTGGCATGCATGTCCAGCAGGCGCTGGAGGCTCATCGGTTTGCGCTCGGTGTTCATGATGGCTGCTGCTCGGAGGTCAAGGGCGAGCGCAGTGTAGCGGGCCGATGCGGGTTTGCACCAAGCCGGGGACAATGTAGGCTCGCACCCCTAGGAGGCCCCCAGCATGACGCTCACCGAGCTGCGCTACATCGTCGCCGTCGCGCGCGAACGTCACTTCGGCCGCGCCGCCGAGGCCTGCTTCGTCTCGCAACCCACGCTGTCGGTGGCGATCAAGAAGCTCGAGGAAGAGCTGGACGTGAAGATCTTCGAGCGCGGCGCCGCCGAGGTCTCGGTGACGCCGCTGGGCGAAGACATCGTGCGCCAGGCGCAATCGGTGATCGAGCAGGCCAGCGCCATCAAGGAGATCGCCAAGCGCGGCAAGGACCCGCTGGCCGGCGCGCTGCGGCTGGGCATCATCTACACCATCGGCCCCTATCTGCTGCCCGAGCTGGTCAGGCACACCATCGAGCAGTACCCGCAGATGCCGCTGATGCTGCAGGAGAACTTCACCGTCAAGCTGCTGGAGATGCTGCGCACCGGCGAGCTGGACTGCGCCATCATGGCCGAGCCCTTCCCCGACACCGGCCTGGCGATCGCGCCGCTCTATGACGAACCCTTCGTGGTGGCCGTGCCCGCCCCCCACCCGTTTGCGCAGCGCCAGAGCGTCAGCACCCAGGAGCTGAAGAACGAGACCATGCTGCTGCTGGGCACCGGCCACTGCTTCCGCGACCATGTGCTGGAGGTCTGCCCGGAGTTCGCGCGCTTCTCCTCCGATGCCGAGGGCATACGCAAGAGCTTCGAGGGCAGCTCGCTGGAAACCATCAAGCACATGGTGGCCTCGGGCATGGGCGTGACCGTGGTGCCCTCCTTGAGCGTGCCACGCGACCCCACGCCGCATCTGCGCTTCGTGCCCTTCGAGGAACCGGTGCCCACGCGCCGCGTGGTGCTGGCCTGGCGTCGCACCTTCACGCGCTACGAGGCGATCGCGGCGCTGCGCAACGCCATCTATGCCTGCAAGCTGGATGGGGTGACGCGGCTGTCGTAGCAAGAACCGGGTGGCCTGTTGCCATGCCTGCCTGCAGACTGCCTTCCATGATGCAACAAGACGCCGCCAACCCCGACCCGCGCTTCGAGCGCGTGCGCCAGGCCATCCAGCAACTGGCCGCGGCGCCCGAGGCCCTCTCGCTGCAGGCGCTGGCCGATGCCGCCGGGCTCAGCCCCTTCCACTTCCAGCGCAACTTCGTCAGCATGGCGGGGGTCACGCCCAAGGAGTTTGCCCAGGCGCTGGCGCTGGCGCGGGCCAAGCAGAGCCTGCTGCGCGCCGAGTCGGTGCTGGAGGCAGCGCTGGCCGCCGGGCTCTCGGGGCCCTCGCGCCTGCACGATCTGTTTCTGAGCCTGGAAGGCCTGACACCGGGCGAGTTCAAGCAGGCCGGGCGCGGCCTGGACGTGCAGTGGACGGTGCTGGACTCGGTGCTGGGCCCGGTCTGGCTGGCCAGCACCGCGCGCGGCGTGCTGCGCATGGCTTTTGTCATGCGCGAGGCCTCCAGTGCCGCGCTGCTGGACGAGGCGCGCGCGCAGCTGCCCGAGGCGCGCTGGCACGAGGCCGCGCAGCCCCTGCGCCCGCTGGCCACCGAGGTGCAGCGCCGCCTCGCCGGCCTCAAGCCCCAGCACCCGATCGGCCTGCTGCTCAGCGGCACGCCGCTGCGGCTCAAGGTCTGGGAGGCCCTCTTGCGCATCCCCGAGGGCCAGGTCCTGTCCTATACCCAGCTGGCGCGACTGGCGGGTGCGCCGCAGGCGGTGCGCGCGGTGGCCAGCTGCGTGGCCGCCAACCCGATCGCCTACCTGATCCCCTGCCACCGGGTGATACGCGCGAATGCCGATTTCGGCGAATACCGCTGGGGGCCGGAGACCAAGCGTGCGCTCCTGGGGCTGGAGCTGGCGCGGCACGCCTCCTGAGCGTTTCTTAGGTGCCGCCCTCCTGCCCGAACACGGTCTTGCGCGCGGTGGGCAGCCATTCGTCGATATTGCGGCTGGTGGCGATCAGCACCGGCACCAGGATCTGCTTGGCCGGCGGCTTGCCGGCCCGGCCCGCCAGCAAAGCCTCGGCGGCGCGCTGGCCCATCAGATAGGGCTGCTGCATGCCCACGGCCACCAGCGCCTTGCTCTTGAGCAGATCGACGAACTCCGGGATGCCGTCGAAGGAGCCCACCAGCAGCTCGGCGCTGCGCCGGGCGTCGCGCACCGCCTGCAGGGCCCCCAGCGTGGGCTGGTCCACCTCGACGAACAGGCCGCGCAGCTTGGGGAAGGCGGCCAGCATCTCTCGCACGAAGCCGTAGGTCTCCTCGGTCGAATAACTCTTCATCTGGCGCAGCACCACCTCCTTGCCAAAGCCGGCCTCGCGCATGGCATCGCGGAAGCCGTTGGTGCGGTCCTGGCCGTTCTTGCGGTCCAGCGCGATCGTGCACAGGCCGTACTGTCCGCCCCGCCAGCCGCGTTCGCCCATGGCGCGCGCCATCGCCTCGCCCACCCCGTAGGCGCCCTTGTAGTTGTCGGACTTGATGTAGGACAGGTAGTCGCCACCATTGCTGCCGATGTCGGCCACCACCGCGGGCACCTTGGCGCGGCTCGCCAAGTCCAGCACCGCCACCGCCGACTTGCTGCTGGTGGGCGAGAGCACCAGGCCGGCGGCGCCGCGCGCCAGCACGCTGCTGGCATGGGCCAGCTGCAATTCGTCGCTGTTGCGGCTGTCCAGCGCCTCGAAGCTCATGCCGGCGGGCTCGACCACCGCCTGTACGCCGCGGCCCAGGGTGCGCCAGAACGGCAGATCCAGGCCCGGCGTCAGATAGGCCACCAAGGGCGCGGGTGCGAGCTGCGCCGCCACCGGCCAGCCGCCCGCAAGCAGGGGCAAGCCGGCAAACCGGCGCAGACAGCGGCGCCGCGACAAGATGCATGTGTAGGGCATGAGCTTGACCTCCGCGATGTCCTCAGGGCCGGGCCGCAATCGGCACCGCGTCCGCCACGTCGGCGCCGGGCGCATGGCGCGGCAGCGTCATGCGCAGCGTGGTACCTTCGCCGGGCTGGCTGACAATGCGTATCTTGCCACCCAGCACGCCGGTGACGATGTTGAATGCGATGTGCAGGCCCAGGCCGGAACCGCCATGGCCCAGCTTGGTGGTGAAGAAGGGCTCGAACACATGTGTCAGATGCTCGGCCGGTATGCCGCAGCCGTCGTCGCTGACCCAGAGCTCGACGCAGCCGCTCTCCAGGCCGCGCGCGCCGATGCGTATCAGCCCGGCATCGCGGCCCTCGAAGGCATGCAGCACGGCGTTGTTGATGAGGTTGGTCAGCACCTGGCCGAGCGGCCCCGGGAAGCTGTACATCTCCAGGTCCTGCGGCAGTTCGGCCTGCAGCAGGAAGGGCGTCTTGCGCAGCGAGGGCTGCAGCGTCAGGCAGATCTCGCTCACCACCTCGTGCAGCAGGAAGCGCCGGCGCTGCGAGCTCTCGCGATCCACCGCCACCTGCTTGAAGCTGGTGATCAGGTCGCCGGCACGGCCCAGATTTCGCAGCACGATGTCTGCGGCCGCATGCACCTCGCCCACATAGGCATGCAGGGCCTGGCGCGTGAGCGGATGTGCCAGCTTGGCCTCCATGTCCCGGGTGACGTCCTGGATGGTGCTGGCCGCCAGCAGGCCGTTGCCGATAGGCGTGTTCAGCTCATGCGCGACGCCCGCCACCAGAGCGCCCAGCGCCGCCAGCTTTTCGCTCGACACCAGCTCGCCCTGCATCTGGTGGAGCACATCGACGCTGTGCTGCAGCTCGGCATTGGCATGCCGGAGCGCATCGTCGCGCTCGATCAGGCGCGCGCGCATCTGGTCCATGGCATAGAGCAGGCTGCCGTGGTCGGCGGGCCGCAGCCGGATCACCGAGTGCAGGTCGCCGGCGGCGATGCGGCGCGCGATGTCGGCCGCGTACTCGGGTTCGCCGCCCAGCCGGTGCAGCAGCGAGCGCGTGATCGCCACCGTCACCAGCACGCTCAGCAGCAGCGCCAGCCCGGCCAGCGCGACGATCAGCCGGCGCGCATCCAGATAGGCCTGCTCCACCTGGCGGCTCGCCGCCAGCATCTGCGCGCCCTGGTGCTGGTTGAACTGCTCGAGCAGCGCGAAGTAGTCGGTCTGGTAGCCATGCAGGTCGACGATGAGCAGGTTGCGCGCCTCGCCCAGCCGATGCTGGTTCAGCAGGCCGATGAAGTCCTCCTGGTTGATGCTGTAGGCCGAGTGCACGACCTGCATGCGCCGCAGCAGCTCGCGGCCCAGCGGGTCGCTGACGCGCTCCCCCAGCGTGGCGAGCGCGACCTGCATGCGCTGCTGGGCGGCCGCGATCTCGGCCTGGGCCTGCGCCAGCTGGGCGTCCTCGTTGAAGATCAGCGCATTGCGCATCGCGCGCGCGGCAATGCCCAGCTGGCTGTTGACCTCGCTGATCAGCACCGTCTTGGGATATTCCTGCTGCAGGGCCTGCCGGGTGGTCTCGCTGAGCGCCCCGAGCTTCAGCACCGCCGCGCCGCTCAGCGCCACCAGCAGCACGATGATGGCGCCATAGCTCAGCGCCAGGCGCTGGCCGATGCCCGCGCGCCCGTGGCCACGCCACGAACCAAGCCTCGTCAGACTGTGTCTCATCGGTATGCGGATGAAATGGCGGTCGGCCACCCGCCCGGCAGGGGCGGGGCCGCCTGGGACACAGTCTACGGCCGCGGCAATGCCTCAGCGCAGCTGCGCCAGCGTGGCCGCCGCCATGCCCATCAGCAGGGCCCCCACCCCGCCGGTCAGCCAGCGCTGGGTCGCAGCGCCGCCGCCGGCGCGCTGGCCGCGCAAGGCGCCCAGGCTGGCCAGCAGCACCGCGCCATAGACGACGATCTGGTTGGCCGCGATGATCAGCGTGAGCCAGAGCGCCTGCGCCAGCGGCGCGCGCTCCGGGCTGCGCAGAAAGGCCGGGAACACCGCCAGCATGAAGGCATAGGCCTTGGGGTTGAGCAGGCAGTTGGCCATGCCGCTGAAAAACACCCGTGCCGGCGCCTGCGCCTTCACGGCCGCGGCCGGCGGGGCGCCGCCCGGCGCGGCCACCATCCAGGCCGAACGCAGCATCTGCCAGCCGATCCAGCCCAGGTAGAGCGAACCCGCCACCAGCATGAGCGCAAAGGCACCGGGCAAGAGCATCAGCAGGGCCGCGAGGCCGCTGAGGTTGAGCAGCACATGCACCACCCCGCCGGCCACGATGCCGGCCAGCGCCAGCAGGCCGCCGCGCCAGCCCGACTGCAGGGCATGGCCGGCCACATAGGCCATGTCCATGCCGGGCAGCACGATGATGCCCAGGGTGAGCAGAAAAAACATCCAGAGACTGTGGCTGGCATCCATGGCCGGCTCCCTTGTGGTTGACTTCAAGGCTCGCAGTCTAGAAAGCAAATAGGACAGAATCAGCCCTGTATCGACCACCGAGCACCATGAGCAAACCCACCGGCCGTGTCCTTGCCCTGCTGGAGCTGCTGCAGTCGCGCGCGCGCCTGCCCGGCAGCGAGCTGGCCGAGCGGCTCGGCGTGGACCAGCGCACGGTGCGCCGCTACATCGCCCAGCTGGTGGAACTGGGCCTGCCGATCCAGACCGAGCGTGGCCGCGATGGCGGCTATGCGCTGGCGGCCGGCCACAAGCTGCCGCCCATGATGTTCAGCGCCGAAGAGGCGCTCGCGCTCACGATGGGTTTGCGCGCGGCGCGCGAGCTGGGCCTGCACGGCATCCTGCCGGCCATCAGCAGCAGCGAGGCCAAGCTGGAGCGCGTCATGCCGACGGCGCTGCGCAAGCGCGTCGCGGGCATCGCCTCGGTGGTGGCCCTCGACCTCAAGACGCCCAAGCAGCGCGCCGCCAGCCCCGAGCTGCTGGCGCTGAGCACTGCCGCGCGCGCCCAGCAGCGCGTGCGCCTGCAGTATCTGGATCTGCACCAGCAGGCCAGCACGCGCGAGCTCGATGTCTACGGCCTGGCCTACCGGGGCGGCGCCTGGTATGCGGTGGGCTATTGCCAGCTGCGCCAGGACGTGCGCTCGTTCCGGCTCGACCGCGTGCAGGCCGTCGAGGCCCTGCCGGTGAGCTTCGGCCGCCCGGCGGATTTCGACGTGCTGGGCTATCTGACCCACGCCATCGCCACGCTGCCGCGCAACCACGCGGTGGAGGCACTGCTGCACACCGATCTGGCCACGGCACGGCGCGCCCTCTATGCCGAGATGGGCGTGCTGGAACCCTGCCGTGGCGGCGTGCGCCTGCGCGCCCAGGCCGACGATCTGGCGTCGATGGCGCGCGACTTCGCCCAGCTGCCCTTTGGCTTCACCATCGTCAAGCCCGCGGCGCTGCGCCGCGCCATCGCCGCCCATGCCCAGGCCCTGTTGACGCACATGCAATAAGTCATGCGTAGTCACCCGAAGTCGGGTAAATGCGCCCCCTTGAACCGAGGGGTGCGCTCCCGCCGCGACATGAGCTAACGCCTACATTGCCACCCTCAATAAGACCAACCGTCAGGAGAGGGATCAAAGATGAAGAAGCAAGTATTGGGCGCCGTGGCTGCGGCCACCCTGGCGCTGTGCGCCGGCCAGGCGCAGGCCCTGAACATCGTGCTGTGGGATACCAGCGGCAGCTTCGGCAAGGCACCGCATGGCGCCGAGGCGCTGTTCGCCTTCCAGAAGGCCGCCAACTACTGGAACAAGACGCTCACCAACGACGTCACCGTCAACATCCAGATCTCCTTCGACGCCCTGGCCCCCGGCGTGCTGGGCTCCACCGGCAGCGCCAGCCAGGTGGTGGCCGTGACCGACGCCTACGCGCGCCTGGCCGCCACCAAGACCAGCGCGCTGGACAGTATCGCCGTGGCGAATCTGTCGGCGCTCTCGGCCAGCGGCGGCCTGACGGTGCGCATGAACAACTACCACGACGTGGCCAACAAGATCGGCGTCGCCGCCGATGCCACCCGCCTGGTCACCGGCAATCTGGACAGCACCCGCTACCTGGACGTCAACCAGTCGGTCGTGAAGGCCCTGGGCCTGACCAGCCTGACCGGCCCGGCCCAGCAGTTCGACGCCAATATCAAGTTCAGCTCGAACTTCGGTTTCGACTTCAACCCCAGCAACGGCATCGACGTGGGCAAGTACGACTTCACCGCCGTCGCCATCCATGAGCTGGGCCATGCGCTGGGCTTCGTCAGCGGCACCGACACCTTCGACATCCTGGCCCATGGCAAGGGCCCGCTGGCCGCCAACTTCGAGGCCGGCAACTATGGCGACAAGAACACCGACGGCTGGGCCATCGGCAGCACGCTGGACCTGTTCCGCTATGGCAATGCGCTGAACGGCAGCAGCCTGGCGCTGCAATGGTCGGCCGCGCCCAACCGCGCGGCCTTCTTCTCGATCGACGGCAAGCATGTGTTCAACCTGCCCGACGTGGATCAGGAAGCCGGCTTCTTCTCGACCGGCCGCTACAACGGCGACGGCCAGCAGGCCTCGCACTGGAAGGACAACCTCGGCGCCATCGATCCCGACACCGGCGGCGCCTGCCTGTTCGAGACGCGCGCCGTCGGCATCATGGACCCGACCTCCTCGCCCTGCCACCAGGGCGCGATCACGCAGAACGACATCGCCGCCTTCGATGCGATGGGCTGGAACACCAGCTTCGACGTGCTGGCCAATGGCAGGTACAGCATCAACAGCAGCGGCGCCTTCGCCCTCGACGGCCTGGCCGCCGCGGTGCCCGAGCCCGCCACCTGGGCACAGCTGCTGCTGGGCTTCGGCCTGATCGGCGGCTTCCTGCGCGCACGCCGCCAGGGTGGCGACGCCGCCTGAGCGCGGCAAGGCCGGCGGGGCGGCCGCGATCGGTTAGGCTTTCAAGCCCTAAGCGACCCGTGGAGCCCCGCATGGCCAAGAGATCCGCCACCCTTGCCGCGCTGCTGCTGTTGGGGCTTGGCGGCGCACGGGCAGCGCCCGTCGCCGAGCCCAGCCGCGCCGAGCTGACGCGCCAGGTCGAGGCGCTGGACCAGGCCTTCTTCGGCGCCTTCAACCAATGCCGGATCGAGCAGCTGGCCGGTCTGGTGGCCGAAGACCTGGAGTTCTTCCACGACAAGACCGGGCTGATGCGTTCGCGCCAGGCCTTTCTGGACAGCGTGCGCAAGAACGTCTGCAAGCGCTTCCGGCGCGAGCCACTGCCGGGCACCATGACGGTGTTTCCGCTGGAGGGCTTTGGCGCCATCCAGATGGGCGAGCACAAGTTCTGCCCGCTGGACAGCGGCCGCTGCGAGGGCAAGGGCCGCTATGTGCATGTCTGGCACCGCCTCGACGAGGGGCGCTGGGAGCTGATGCGGGTGCTTAGCTATGAGCACCTGCCGCTGGCAGAGTAGGACACAGATTCTTCGCCAATCTCCGGGGATGTCCGGCCGGAATCGCACATTGCTGCCTGTCAATCCGGCGGTGATCAGGCCGCTTGGGGGCTCTACTCCGCTCGTGTCCCCCGCCCCGGGCTTCACCCGGGGCTCCTCCTTTACCTCGCTGCGCAGAACCCCCAACCGTCCTGATCCGGCACGGCCGTACGTGCTCGTCGCAGGCTGCATGCGGTGGAGCTGCCAAGTGGCGGCGGGGGCGTGGTGGAGTGAAGTAAAGGAGGAGCCGGCGCCCTTAGGGTGACGGCGGGGGACATGAACGGAATCACGCCCCCGGCGCCGCTTGGCACACACCAGCCCACCGAGGGCGGCTTCGTGCCGACTGCTGGCTCAAGCAATCGGCGATGAGCCAGGAAAACCTCAAAGCACCGACAGCAGGCCGATGATGCCCAGCGTCAGCGCCGCCAGCGCGTCGCCGGCGATCAGGCCGCCGCCCACCAGCGAGGTGGAACTCATGTCCGCGGGCAGCTCGTCCTCACCCGCCGCCGGCTTGGGCACGACCGTGTTGATGAAGCTGGAGATCACCCCGCCGCCGGCAAACCAGGCCGAGGTACTGAGGTTGACGAAGCCGCCGAAGGACGAGGCATAGGGGCTGGGCAGCAGCACCGCATCGAGCACGAAATCCGCAGCGAAGGCGCCCTTGCTGCTGCGCGCCCAGCGCTTGTAGCCGGCATGGCCCCAGATCAGCTTGCGCAGCAGCTCGGTCACCAGGCCGATCGCCACGCCGATCCAGATCGCATCGGTCTGGTAGGGCTTGGGGTCGGTGAGGCTGCGCAGCGCGCCGACGAATTTGTAGGTCATCGCCGAGGTCCACTGCGCCGGCGCCTGATCGGCGCTCATGGCGGTCTGGTCCAGGTTCAGCACCGGGTAGGCCGACATGAAGAGCTTGGCGATCACCACCGCCAGGATCGCACCCAGCAGCAGGCCGGCCACCTGGAAGCGGAACTGCAGCGCGCGGTTGGAACCGAGGCGCCAGCCGGTCGAGCGGTCCTGCTGCATGTCGCCCGCCACGCTGGACGAGACGAACACCACCATCGCCGCCAGCAGGCCCAGCATCGGGTCCTTGAGGCCGAGGCTGGCCAGTATCAGCACCGTCACCACAAAGGCCGAGGAGATCGGGTTCTGATCGGTCAGGCCCAGCGAGATGCCGTTGACGATGGCAAACACATAGACCAGGCCCACCGCCAGCAACATATAGCCCAGCGGCTCGTGGAAGAAGTTCACGCCGCAGAACACCGTGGCTGCGGTCCACACCGCGACCCAGGCGAGCAGGCGCGGGGTACTCGCGCGCGGTCCGGTGCGCTGCTCCTCGGGCACCTCGGTCTGCACGGCATTGACGTCGCGCAGACGGCGCGCGGCGCGCCAGAAGATCAGCGTCAGATCGACGATGGCGGCGCCCAGGATCAGGCCCAGCGCGATCAGGAAGGCGATCTTGCGGAAGGGCTCGCCGGCCTTGAGCCAGCCGATGCTGATGAAGTAGGGCCCCAGGGCCCAGAACACCAGGCCGCCCACGATGGCCGGAATGCCCACGCGTGCGCCCACGATCAGGCCGGCGCCAAAGGTCGAGGCCGAGAGCTCGATGGCCTCCAGCAGCGGGATCTTGGCCGCCGCGAAGCCCGTGCCCAGGCCCGCCGCCATGCCGCCGAACAGGCGCGAGACCGAGCGCTTCAGCAGCACCGGGTCGGTCAGCGCGCGCAGGATGTTGGCCACCGCCAGCCCGGAGGGGAAGGTCAGCTGCATGCGCTCCACCAGGATCGGCGTGTAGAGCATGCCGATGCCGGCGGCCATCATGCCGATGCAAAGCATGTAGGTGACGAGCTGCCAGTTGGGCACCGGCGGCATGCCCATCCAGGTCATGGCCTGGATCAGCGTGCTCATCGCCATCATGCCGGCCACCGAGGCGGCGGTGGTCTGGATGTAGTTGGCGCCATGCTTGCCCTCGGAGCCGTAGCCGTAGGTGACCACCGAACCGAGGATGCCCGCCAGCACCTGGCCGCCGACGAAGAAACCGATCGAGAAGTTCATGAAGGCCGCGGTGATGCCGCCCAGCGGGCCCAGCACCAGCATGCCGATGGCGCCCAGCAGGGCGTAATAGCGCCAGCTGCCGACGCGCGGCAGCCAGGCCCAGCGGCGCGTATCTAGCCCAATGCTCGGCACCGAGCTCACAGAAATGGAGGACATGGAGGAAAGGCCCAACGTAAGATGGCGCGGACTGTAGCCCCCGGGCCACCATCGCACCATGAGTGAGATCACCCCCACCCCCACGCCGCATCCCACCCGGATCGCCATCCTCACCTTCGACGGCTTCAACGAGCTCGACAGCTTCGTCGCCCTGGGTCTGCTGAACCGCCTGAAGGCCCAGGGCTTCAGCGCCGAGCTGTGCGGCCCCGGCCATGCGGTGACCTCGATGAACGGCGTCACGGTGCAGTTGCAGCGCCCGCTGGAATGGGCCAACGAGGCCGAGGTGGTGCTGTTCGGCTCCGGCATCTACACCCGCGCCATCGCCGAGAACTCGACCCTGCTCGATCGCCTGCAGCTCGACCCGGTGAAGCAGCTGATCGGCGCGCAATGCTCGGGCACCCTGCTGCTGGCGCGCCTGGGCCTGCTGGGCGACATGCCCGCCTGCACCGACCTGATCACCAAGCCCTGGGTCGTCGCGGCCGGCGCCCGCGTGCTGGACGAGCCCTTCCACGCGCGCGGCCCCATCGCCACCGCGGGTGGCTGCCTGGCCTCCCAGTACCTGGCCACCTGGGTGATGCTGAGACGCGCCGGCGAGGCCGCCGCGCGCGAGGCGCTGCACTATGTGGCGCCGGTGGGCGAGAAAGAGTCCTATGTGGAACGGCTGCTGGCGCAGGTGGCGCGGTATTCCGCCTAGGCGCGTTCGATGCGGCAGGCGTAGCAGCCATGGCCGGTGAAGCGCGCCAGCACAAAGGCCACCTCGGGGCGCGACAGCAGGCTTTGCAGATGCGCCTCGGCCTCGACCGCCGCGACCACCGCCCCCTCCAGGATGCGCTCGGCGGCCGAATAGGCGCGCAGCAGGAAGCTCGGGCTTAGGTAGGGGTGCTCGCCGGCGAGCGGCAGGTGATCCAGGCCCTGCACCGGCTCGGCATCATCGGACGGGTCGGCCAACAGGAACACCGGCCCGTACTCGCGATAAGGGCCGGCCTGCTCGAAGGGGCAGTAGCTGGCCAGCAGCAAGGCCTCGCCGGGACGCGCGCGGCGCAAGGCATCGCGACAGGGCTCGCCGCCTTCGGCGATGTGACGCTCCACCGGCTGGTTCAGATCATCCAGGCCCGCGGCGCGGGCGCGCTGCACGAAGCTGGCGCGGATGGGGGTGATGCGGTAGGGGATGGCTGGCATGGTTCGGGACTCAGGTTTGAAACTGGTGACCATGCTAGGCAGCGGGGCCGACAACGGCGACCCGGTTCTTGCGGTGCGTGCATGCTTCGGCGGCCTCCCGGCACGCTGCCGCCTGCCCGGGGAGTCAGGCCCCGTTCAGCTCTTCTTTCCGCAGGACTGGACCAGCAGCCTGGACCGCTCCACGGCTTCGGCGGCGGCCGCGTCCACGCCCGCATTCATGCACCAGGCATGGTGCGCGCCGACCTCCGAGCTCCACCTGGGCATGGCAGTGAAACCGCAGGCATTGTCGATGTTGACGTCCTGCTGCGCTTTGGCCAGGGCCGCGTAGGCATTGCAGGAGCGCGCGTTCGGAGGCACCGCGACCTGCGCCGCCAGCGCGGCAAAGGTCTTCACGCGGCGTCGCTCCGCAGGCGGCGCGGTGCCGCCCCTGACGGTTGCCTGCCCCGGCATGCCGGCCTCGTCCGCCTTGTAGCCTTCCGCATGCGTGCTCCACGACAGCTTGGAGGCTTCAATCGCCACGGCCTTGTCGACCGCATGCGGAATGTCGAAGACCACCGACTTCCCGGCCGCCAGGGTGCCGGGCTTGACCAGCTCGTAGGAGCGTTTCATCAAGGGCTGTTTGGAGGCCGACAGGTAGGTGATGGTCACCGAGGCCTGTGCCAGCAGCACATCGCTGCCGACCCGCGTCGTGTCGATGACGATGGACACCACGCCATTGGGGGCGGGCCGAAACGACTCGACGTCCCAAGCCAGCTGCGCATGCGCAGAGCCGGCGGCGCCCAGCATGCCGGCCAGGGTGACCCAGGTGATTCGCGATGCCATATCAGCCCCTTTCTTGCGCTCAGTTTCCCGGCGCAGCGCTCGCCATCGGCTGCGGCGCAAGCAAGCGCCGCTCGGTGCCTGGCATCGAGACGCCACCGCGCGGCGTCTCGCCCGTCTTCTCCGGCAGCGTCGTCCAGCGCAGCTTCAAGGTCTGGGCCCGCTCGGTCGATTGGTCCAGCGTGCCAGCCAGGCCGGCACCTTCCACCTTCAGTTCGCCGCCGGCCTGGACGGTGAAGCGGATTTCCATCTCCATGTCCTGCAGCACGAACAGCGCGCTACGGCCGTCTGCCGCCATCTGCCGCTCCGCCTGCGCCAGCTCGTTACGGACCTTCACGATGAGCCCGTTGATACCCAGGGCCCCGTCGCCCCCGATCCGGGCCGGTGGCCAACGCGCCACCAGGAGCGCGGCCGCGAGCAGGAGAGCCGTGACGGCCGCGATCCATTTGACAGAGACACTGCCCTCCCAAACGCGCGCGCAAGCGCGCCCAGATGCCCTCCATTCGTTCCTCCTCGGCCACGAACTGACGTGGCCGATTCTGGGGCAGAGGACTCCAAGCGGCAAACTACGCCAGAGCCCATGGCCCGGCAACTGACCCACCCCCTGCGATAATCCGCCCCTTCCCCGCCAAAAGATCGCGCGCCGCCCTGTGGCTTGGCCGCGCCTGCCCAAGCCATCATGTCCGCCGACCAGCCGTCCCCCGTCGTTCCGCGCATCGAATCCGAAGTGCGCCGCCGCCGCACCTTCGCCATCATTTCCCACCCCGACGCGGGCAAGACCACGCTCACCGAGAAGCTGCTGCTGTTCTCGGGTGCGATCCAGATCGCCGGCTCGGTGAAGGCGCGCAAGGCCTCGCGGCATGCCACCTCGGACTGGATGGAGATCGAAAAGCAGCGCGGCATTTCGGTGGCCTCGTCGGTGATGCAGATGGAATACCGCGACTGCGTCATCAACCTGCTCGACACCCCCGGCCACCAGGACTTCTCGGAAGACACCTACCGCGTGCTGACCGCCGTGGACGCGGCGCTGATGGTGATCGACGCGGCCAATGGCGTGGAGCCGCAGACACGCCGCCTCTTGCAGGTCTGCCGCGCGCGCAACACCCCCATCCTCACCTTCGTCAACAAGATGGACCGTGAGGTGCAGGAGCCGCTGGCGCTGATGGACGAGATCGAGCGCGAGCTGGGCATGACGGTCGTGCCCTTCACCTGGCCGGTGGGCATGGGCAAGCAGTTCCATGGCGTGATGGACCTGCGCCAGCAACGCATGCGCGTGTTCGCCCCCGGCGAGGACCGCGTGGCCGGCACCGAGGAGGTGCTGGAGGGCCTGGACAACCCCGCCTATGCCGAGCGCTTCGGCATGCAGTACGAGAACGCCCAGGGCGAGATCGAGCTGGTGCGCGAGGCCGCACCCGAGTTCGATCTGGACGACTTCCTCACCGGCCGGCAGACACCGATGTTCTTCGGTTCGGCGGTGAACAACTTCGGCGTGCAGGAAATCCTCGACGCGCTGGTGGAACTGGCCCCGGCCCCCTCCGACCGCCCCGCCATGCAGCGCGTGGTCAAGCCCGAGGAGCCCAAGTTCAGCGGCGTGGTGTTCAAGATCCAGGCCAATATGGACCCGGCGCACCGTGACCGCATCGCCTTCCTGCGCGTGGCCTCGGGCCATTTCGAGCGCGGCATGCGACTGAAGGTGGTGCGCAGCGGCAAGGAGCTGCGCCCCAACACGGTGGTGAGCTTCCTCTCGCAGCGCCGCGAGCTGCTCGACGAGGCTTTTGCCGGCGACATCATCGGCATTCCCAACCATGGCGTGCTGCAGCTGGGCGACACCATCACCGAGGGCGAGGCCCTGCAGTTCACCGGCCTGCCCTTCTTCGCGCCGGAAATGTTCCGCTCGGTGGAAGTGGCCGACCCGCTCAAGACCAAGCAGCTGCGCGCCGGCCTCACCCAGCTGGGCGAGGAGGGTGCGATCCAGGTGTTCCGCCCGATCGCCGGCAGCGTGCTGCTGTTGGGCGCGGTGGGCCAGCTGCAGTTCGAGGTGGTGGCGCACCGCCTGGAGCATGAGTACGGCGTGAAGGCGCGTATCGCGCCGAGCCGCTTCCAGGTGGCGCGCTGGGTCACCTGCGAGGATGAGGCCGAGCTCAAGCGCTTCATCGCCGCCAACGACCACCGCATGGCCTACGACGCGGTGGACGCGCCCACCGTGCTGGTGGAATACGCACCCGAGCTGCGCGCGATCGAGAGCAACTGGCCCAAGATCAAGTTCCACGCGCTGCGCGAGCATGCCGGCCTGGTGTTCCAGCAGCGCCTGGATGGGTGACGGATGGCGGCCCGGCCGGGCCGTGGCAGAGTCGGGGCTTCCCTGCTGAAAGCCCGACGATGAGCACCCTCACCACCGCCCGCCTGCGCCTCGAGCCCGTCAACGAAACCCATCTCGAGGGCTTGTACGCCCTCAACAGCCTGCCCGAGGTGATGCGCTACATCACCGGCAAGCCCGACAGCCGCGAAGACACCGTGGCCATGATCGAGCGCATCCAGCAGCGCTGGGCCCAGTTCGGTTTCGGTTGGTGGGCCTTCATCGAAATCAGCAGCGGCGAAGTCATCGGTATGGGCTGCGTGCAGCACCTGGCGCGCGACCCGGCCAACCCGCTGGAGCTCGGCTGGCGCCTGCACCCGAAGCACTGGCACCGGGGCTACGCCTCGGAGGCCGCCAAGCGCATGGCCGCCTTTGCCTTCGACGAACTGCAGGTGCCGCTGCTGTGCGCCGTCTGCCACCACGAGAACAAGGCCTCGGCCACGGTGATGCAGCGCCTGGGCATGGTCTACAAGGGCGAGGAGCGCTGGTACGAGATGGATTGCAGCGTCTACCAGATCACGCGCGACGACTGGTCGCTGCACTCGACCAATTAGGCGCCGCGCCTGACGATGGGCCTGGCCGCCACCTCGGGCTGCAACATCGCGATCTCCGCGCCCAGGCGCTGCGCCAACGCGGCGTCCAGGTGCTGGCCATGGTGCTCCAGCGTGGCCTGCGCCAGCTTGATGATGCGGCCGTTCAGGCTGCGCCCGGCCAGCGCCACCAGCGCGCGCAGGGTCAGCTCGGGCTGGCGGTTCACCAGATGGCCCATCGCCTCGCGCGCCTGCTCGTTGATGGCCGCGGCGCTTTCGCGCACCAGCTCCTGCATGGCCGGCAGGCGCGCCGCCGCCAGCTCCAGCAAGCGGGTGCGCTGGTGCGAGACGCTGAAGCGCTGCGTCGCGCGGGCCGCCCAGTCCATCGCGCCGGGCAGGGCCTGGGTGCCGGCGGCGCGCGCCATCAGCTGGATCAGGCAGGCGCCCATCTCGAAGCTGCACTCGGGCCGCATCAGCTGGGCCGCCAGCTCGGCCAGCCCGGCCGACGCCGCCTCCGCCTGGCGCAGCTGCAGCGCCAGCACCACGTCCAGCGCCTTCATCAGCATGCGCAGGCGCGTGCTGTCGGGATGGAGGGTGAGCGCCTCCTGCAGGAATTTGTGCGCGCGCTCGATATCGGCCAGCCCCTGCTTGCCGCCCACGTCCAGGCTGGCCACGGCCAGCGCCACCACGCCCTGGTAGTCGAGCGCGCGCGAATGCGCGCCGATGTCCAGCGCCGCGCCCAGGTGCTCGGCCGCCGCGCCGCTGTCGCCCAGATAGAGCTGCAGCGAGCCCAGCTTCTGCAGGCGCGAGACATTGCCGGGCGAGATCTGCACCGCCTTGCCAAACACCTCGGCGGCGGCCTCGAAATCCATCTTCTCCAGCAGCGCCCGGCCATAGACGTCGTAGGCATCGACATAGGCCGGGTTCTCGGCCAGCAGGGTCTCCAGCGAGCGGCAGGCCTGCTCGGGATCGGCGCCCTCCAGCGCGATCCTGGCCAGACCCAGGCGCGCCCAGGGCACGGCCTTGTGCGCCAGCAGCGACTCCAGCATGCGCCTCGCGGCCTCCAGTTCCTTGAGCCGCAGATACAGCTCCGAGCCGATGCGGGCCGCGTAGACCTTGTAGGGCCCGCCCTCGCGGAACATGCGCTCGCAGCGCTCGGCCGCGCCGGCGTAATCGCCCGCCTCGATGGCCTGGAACACCTCTTTGAACGCGGCCTTGCGCTCCAGCACGATGCGCAGGCGCTCCTCGAACTGGCCGCTGGTGATGGGTTTGAGCAGGTAGTCGTCCAGCGCCCCCTCCAGCGCCGCGGCCACCTGCGGGTGGCGCGCCTCGTCGGTCACCATGATGAAGGCGGTCTGCATCGGCAGGCCCTTGGACTGGCGCAGCTCGTCCAGCAGGTCCTGCCCGCTCAGGTCATGCGCCGCCTGGCGCGAGAAGTGGAACTCGCTGAGGATGATGTCGTAGGGCTGCAGCGCCGCCTTGATCATGCGGCGCGCCTCCTCGGGCCGGCGCGCCGCCTGCACCGCGGGGATGCCCAGGTCGCGCAGCATGCGGCTCAGCACCGAGCGCAGCAGCTCGCTCTCGTCGATGATGAGGGCGCTGAGCCGGCCAAGCTCCAGGCCGCCGGCCCGCGCCGCGGGCGGAATAAAGGGGTTGGATGCCACGAGTGAAGTCCTTGCAGACGCAAGGATAGGGCCGATTCCGCCCCTCAGTTCACGGCTTGATGCTGTAGTTGGCCGGCAGCCAGATGTAGCCCTTGCCATCGGGCCGCAGACGGCCGATGCCGGGGAAGGAGACATGGGTGAAGGCCAGGTACTCGCCATTGCCTGCCGCCTCGGCATAGGTCTTCTGGCGCTGCGGCATGGCGGCGCTGGAATCGCTGTCGAAGCTGATCGTCACCGTGGGGTCGGCGAACTGCACCGCGGCCACATGCATGAGGTCGCCGCCGAAGACCATCTTCTGGCCCTTGCTCTCTGCCACGTACACGGTGTGGCCCGGCGTGTGGCCGTAGGCCGGCCGGGCGCTCACGCCCGGCACCAGCTCGACGGCACCGTCAAAGGGTTTGAGCCGGCCTGCCTCAGCATAGGGCTTGGTGGCCGCCTGGGCACCCTTGAAGCCACCTTGCGCGGCGGCCGGCGCCTGGGCCATCTGCTCGGCGCTGAGCCAGTAGTCGGCCTCACGCTTGTCCATGCGCACCACGGCGTTCGGGAAGGCCGGCTTGCCGTCGAGCATCAGGCCGCTCACATGGTCGCCATGCAGATGGGTGATGTAGACCTCGTCCACCTGCTCGGGCTGGTAGCCCGCGGCCTTCAGATTGGCCAGCAGGCGTCCCGCCGACGGCCCCCAGGCGCCGGCCGTGCCGGTATCCACCAGCACCAGCTTGCCGCCGGTGTTGATCAGGAAGCCGTTGACCGAGGTCTCCAGCGGCGTGCCCAGGTAGGCATGCTGCAGGGCGCGCAAGACCTGACCCGGCTGGTTTTCCTTCAGCAGCTTGTCCACCGGCAGGTCCAGGGTGCCGTCGTTGAGCGCGGTGATCTCGAAGTCTCCCAGCATCATGCGGTAGTAGCCGGGCGCCTGGCTCTTGACCTGGGGCGCGGCCGCCTGTACACCAGCGGTGGCCAGCGCCAGGGCCAACACGGCAAGACGAGACATGGAGGACATGGTGATCTCCTTGGGGTTGCAAGTGGCGGGCAGGATAGCAATCCTGCCGCATCCTTGTGCAGCCCCAGGTTTTCATGCATTCATTCATGTCGCCCAGGTGTCAGGCCACCCCGGGCAAACCCTTGCGCAATGCTACGTAAAGGTAGGCCCCGTCCCTGCGCTAGGCTGAGCCCACCTACATTCGTCATTCGGTCTGCACTGCCGCGGCATGTAGAACAGCGAGCGAGAAAAAAGAAAAGCGTTTCCTCATGAGCGAACTGATACTCGAGACAACAGGGCTCAGCAAGGACTTCAAGGGTTTCACGGCGGTCGACAACGTGAACCTGCAGGTCCAGCGTGGCCATATCCACGCCCTGATCGGCCCCAACGGCGCCGGCAAGACCACCTGCTTCAACCTGCTCACCAAGTTCCTCGAGCCGACGCGCGGCAAGATCCTCTTCAACGGCATCGACATCACCGGCGAGAAGCCGGCCGAGATCGCGCGCCGCGGCGTGATCCGCTCGTTCCAGATCTCGGCCGTGTTTCCGCACCTCACCGTGCTGGAGAACGTGCGCATCGGCCTGCAGCGCTTCACCGGCACCAGCTTCCACTTCTGGAAGGGCCTCACCGGCCTGAAGCAGCTGGACGCGCGCGTGCTGGCGCTCTTGGAGCTGGTGGACCTGCGCGAGATGGCGCAACTGAAGGCGGGCGACCTGCCCTACGGCCGCAAGCGCGCGCTGGAGATCGCCACCACCATGGCCATGGAGCCCGAGCTGATGCTGCTGGACGAGCCCACCCAGGGCATGGGCCATGAGGACGTGGAGCGCGTCACCGACCTCATCAAGCGCGTGGCCGAGGGCCGCACCGTGCTGATGGTTGAACACAATATGCGCGTGATCTCGCGCATCGCCAACCGCATCACCGTGCTGGCGCGCGGCGCGGTGCTGGCCGAGGGCGATTACGACACCGTCTCCAAGCACCCCGCGGTGCTGGAAGCCTATATGGGCAGCGAAGCCGCCGAGTTGCAAGGAGCGCATTGAGCATGAGCGAGATCGCGCTGCAAATAGAGAACCTGCACGCCTGGTACGGCGAGAGCCACATCCTGCACGGCATCAGCCTGGCCGTGCCCAAGGGTCAGGTCATGACCCTGCTGGGCCGCAACGGCGCCGGCCGCACCACCACGCTGCGCGCCATCATGGGCCTGACCGGCGCGCGCAAGGGCTCGATCAAGGTGCATGGCGTGGAGAGCATCCACCTGCCCACCCACAAGATCGCCCACCTGGGCATCGGCTACTGCCCGGAAGAGCGCGGCATCTTCGCCTCGCTCAGCACCGAGGAGAACCTGCGCCTGCCGCCGCTGCTGAAGGGCGGCCGCGCCAAGCCCATGAGCGAGCAGCAGATCTACGCCATGTTCCCCAATCTGGCCGAGCGCAAGCACAGCCAGGGCACGCGGCTCTCGGGCGGCGAGCAGCAGATGCTGGCGGTGGCGCGCATCCTGCGCGTGGGCGCCGACATCCTCTTGCTCGACGAGATCTCCGAAGGCCTGGCCCCGGTGATCGTGCAGGCGCTGGCGCGCATGATCAGGGCGCTCAAGGCCGAGGGCTTCACCGTCGTGATGGTGGAGCAGAACTTCCGCTTCGCCGCGCCGCTGGCCGACCATTTCGTCGTCATCGAGCATGGCGAGGTGGTGGAGTCGTTCCCGGCGTCGGAACTGCCCGCCAAACAAGCCAAGCTCGACGAGCTACTCAGTGTCTGATTGATTGATCAACGATCACCTAGAAGGAGACAGTCCATGAAATCCAGCAGCTTCAAACGCATCGCCCTGGCCAGCCTGCTTGCCTGCGGCGGCGCGGCCCAGGCCCAGATCTCGGGGGATGTGGTCAAGATCGGCATCATCACCGACATGTCCAGCGTCTATGCCGACATCGACGGCGCCGGCGGCGTCGAGGCCATCAAGATGGCGATCGCCGACATGAAGGGCCTGGTGGCCGGCAAGAAGATCGAGGTGCTGTTCGCCGACCACCAGAACAAGGCCGACGTGGCCGCCTCCAAGGCGCGCGAGTGGATCGACACCCAGGGCCTGGACCTGCTGATCGGCGGCACCAACTCGGGCACCAACCTGGCCATGGCCAAGATCGCGGCCGAGAAGAAGAAGCCCTTCGTGGTGATCGGCGCCGGTTCGGCCCGCCTCACCAACGAGGACTGCTCGCCCTACACCATCCACTATGCCTACGACACCGTGGCCCTGGCCAACGGCACGGGCGCGGCCGTCACCAAGGGCGGCGGCAAGAGCTGGTACTTCCTGACCGCCGACTACGCCTTCGGCTCCTCGCTGCAGAACGACACCCAGGCAGTGGTCACCAAGAGCGGCGGCACCGTCAAGGGCAGCGTCAGGCACCCGCTCAACGCCAGCGACTTCAGCTCCTACCTGCTGCAGGCGCAGAGCTCGGGCGCGCAGATCCTGGGCCTGGCCAATGCCGGTGGCGACACCATCAACACCATCAAGGCGGCCAACGAGTTCGGCATCACCAAGACCATGAAGCTGGCCGGCCTGCTGATGTTCATCAACGACATCCACTCGCTGGGCCTGAAGATCACCGAGGGCATGTACCTGACCGACAGCTGGTACTGGAACCAGAGCCCCGAGGCGCGCGCCTGGAGCCGTCGCTTCTTCGAGAAGATGAAGCGCATGCCTTCGTCGATCCAGGCGGCCGACTACTCGGCCGCCATGCATTACCTGAAGGCCGTCGACGCCGCCAAGAGCGACGACGCCGACAAGGTGCTGGCCAAGATGAAGGACACGCCGATCAACGACATGTACACCAAGGGCACGATCCGCAAGGAAGACGGCCGCGGCATTCACGACATGTTCCTGCTGCAGGTGAAGAGCCAGAAGGAGTCCACCGAACCCTGGGACTACTTCAAGGTCGTGACGCGCATCCCGGGCGACGATGCCTTCACCAAGCTGGCCGACAGCAAGTGCCCGGCCGTGAAGAAGTGATGATGAAAAGAATAGCTTGAGCAGGCTGAACCGAGATGACTGATTTCTTTGGCATACCGCTGCCCGCCCTCCTGGGGCAGCTGCTGCTGGGCCTGGTGAATGGCTCGTTCTACGCGATGCTGTCGCTGGGCCTGGCGGTCATCTTCGGCATGCTCAACATCATCAACTTCGCCCATGGCGCGCTCTACATGATGGGCGCCTTCCTGGCCTGGATGGGCCTGGAATACCTGGGGCTGAACTACTGGGCCATGCTGCTGCTGGCGCCGCTGGTGGTGGGCGCGCTGGGCATCGTGATCGAGCGCGCGCTGCTGCAATGGCTCTACAAGCTGGACCATATCTACGGCCTCTTGCTGACCTTCGGCATCACCCTCGTCACCGAGGGCATCTTCCGCAGCTTCTACGGCGTCTCGGGCCAGCAGTACGCGGTGCCCGAGGCCCTGCAGGGCGCCACCAACCTGGGCTTCATGATCCTGCCCAATTACCGCGCCTGGGTGGTGGTGGCCTCCATCACCGTCTGCATCGCGGTCTGGGCCCTGATCGAGAAGACCTCGCTGGGCGCCACGCTGCGCGCCGGCACCGAGAACGCCAAGCTGGTGCAGGCCTTCGGCATCAACGTGCCGCGCATGATCACCCTCACCTATGCCGGCGGCGTGGCGCTGGCCGCCTTTGCCGGCGTGCTGGCCGCGCCCATCCTGCAGGTCTCGGCGCTGATGGGCAGCAACCTCATCATCGTGGTGTTCGCGGTGGTGGTGATCGGTGGCATGGGCTCCATCCTCGGCTCCATCCTCACCGGCCTGGGTCTGGGCGTGATCGAGGGCCTGACCAAGGTGTTCTACCCCGAGGCCTCCAACACCGTGGTGTTCGTGGTGATGGCCATCGTCTTGCTGGTCCGCCCGGCGGGTCTGTTCGGAAAAGAGAAATGAACGGAAGAAACCCCCTGCCCGGCTACGCCGCCCTGTTCATCGCCATCGCGGCACTGCCGCTGCTGGGCGTGTACCCCATCTTCGTGATGAAGGTGCTGTGCTACGCCCTGTTCGCCTGCGCCTTCAACCTGCTGATCGGCTACACCGGCCTGCTGAGCTTCGGCCATGCCGCCTTCCTGGGCACGGCCGCCTATGTGGCCGGCCATGCGCTCAAGGTCTGGGGCCTGCCCGCGCCGCTGGGCGTGCTGCTGGGGGCGGCCTGCGCCGGCGCGATGGGCCTGCTGTTCGGGCTGCTGGCGATCAAGCGCGCCGGCATCTACTTCTCGATGATCACGCTGGCGCTGAGCCAGATGCTGTTCTTCGTGTTCCTGCAAGCCTCCTTCACCGGCGGCGAGGACGGCCTGCAATCGGTGCCGCGCGGCAGCCTGCTGGGCCTGGACCTGACGCAAGACCTGACCCTGTTCTATGTGGTGCTGGGGATCTTCATCGCCGCCTTCTGGCTGATCTACCGCACCGTGCACTCGCCCTTCGGCCAGGTGCTGACCTCGATCCGCGAGAACGAGCCGCGCGCCATCTCGCTGGGCTACGACGTCGATCGCTTCAAGCTGGTGGCCTTCGTGCTCTCGGCCACCCTGGCCGGCCTGGCCGGCGCCACCAAGACCCTGGTGCTGGGCTTTGCCACCCTCACCGACGCGATCTGGACCACCTCGGGCCTGGTGATCCTGATGACCCTGGTGGGCGGCATGGGCACCATGATCGGCCCGATGGTCGGCGCGCTGATCATCATCGCGCTGGAAAACAAGATCGGCGACCTGGGTCAGGCGCTGGCCAACCTCACCGGCATCGCCTGGTTCAACGGCCTGGGCGAATCGGTGAGCCTGGTGACCGGCCTGATCTTCATCGTCTGCGTGCTGGCCTTCCGCCGCGGCGTGGTGGGCGAGGCCTGGGCGCTGTGGGAGAAGCTGCGCGCACCGCGCGCCTCCTAGCCCCGGCCGCATGGGCGGCGGGCCGCGCCGGCCCGCATGCCAGAATCCCGCCCATGAGTCCTCCCCGCGGCCCGGCCCAGATCGCCGACCTGCCCAAGTTCGATGCCCTGATCGACGCCCGCTCGCCCGCCGAGTACGCGCTCGACCACATTCCCGGCGCCATCAACTGCCCCGTGCTCGACGATGCCGAGCGCATCGTCGTCGGCACGCTCTACAAGCAGCAGGGTGCCTTCGAGGCGCGGCGCGTGGGCGGCGCGATGGTGGCGGCCAATCTGGCGCGCCACCTGCAGACCGCGTTCAAGGACAAGCCGCACGACTGGAAGCCGCTGATCTATTGCTGGCGCGGCGGCATGCGCAGCGGCTCCATGGTGCAGTGGCTGCGCCTGGTGGGCTGGGACGCCCAGCAGCTGGCCGGCGGCTACAAGCGCTACCGCGCCCATGTGATCGAGTCGCTAGCCCGCCTGGCGCCGCAGCTGCCGCTGCAGGTGCTGTGCGGCGCCACCGGCAGCGCCAAGACGCGCGTGCTGCAGGCGCTGCAGCGCCAGGGCGCCCAGGTGCTGGACCTGGAGGGCCTGGCCTGCCACAAGGGCTCGATGCTGGGGGCCCTGCCCGGCCAGCCGCAGCCCTCGCAGAAAGCCTTCGAGACCGCGCTGGCCGACGCCATCGAGGGCTTCGACCTCGGCCGCCCGGTGTTCGTGGAGGCCGAGAGCCGCAAGATCGGCAAGCTCAGCCTGCCCACCGCCCTGCTGGAGCGCCTGCGCGAAAGCCCCTGCATCGAGATTGCCGCCAGCGACGCCGCGCGCCAGGCCTTTCTGCTGCGCGACTACGCCTATCTGGGCGAGGACCGCGAGGCCCTGGCCGCCATCCTCGACCGCCTGCGCGCCACCCATGGCCATGAGGTGGTGAACCGCTGGCAGGCCTGGGCGCGCGCCGGCGCACTGGCACCGCTGTTCGCCGAGCTCACCCAGCTGCACTACGACCCGCATTACGCGCGCTCGCAGGCGGCGAACTTCAAGCACTGGGGCGAACGGCGTCAGCTCGCCGCCGAGGCCTTGGACGAGCCCGCCATCGAGGCCTTGGCGGCCGGCTTGCTCGGCTGACGCGCGAAGACAAGCACATTGCCCGCCATCACCAGCGCCAGCCCCAGCAGCGCCGGCGCGCTCCATTCATAGCCCTCGGCCCAGGCCGAGACGTTCAGCGCCACCACCGGGAACAGCACGGTGGCATAGGCGGCGCGCTCCGGGCCCAGGCGGCCCACCAGGGTCAGGTAGGCGGTGAAGCCGATCACCGAGCCCGGGATGGCCAGGTAGAGCAGCGCGGCGCTGTAGCGCCAGCCCGGCTCGTAGCTGAAGGGCACGCCGGCCAGCAGGCAGTAGCTCAGCAGCACCAGCGTGCCCACCAGCATGCCCCAGGCATTCGTCTGCGCCGGCGCCAGGCCGCGGCCCTGCAGCGCGGCCGAGAGCAGGTTGCCGGTGGAAAAGCACAGCGTGCCGGCCAGCGCCCAGGCCAGGCCCTGCAGGCTCGCACTGCTGGCACGGCCGATCTCGGGCCAGAACAGCGCCAGCAAACCCGCCAGGCCCAGCAGGCCACCGGCCAGCACGCGCGGCGCCAGCACACGGCCGTGGATGAGGCGCGCCAGCAGGGCATTCCAGAGCGTGGCGCTGGAGAACACCACCGCCACCAGGCCGCTCGCCAGGGTCTGGCTGGCCTGCAGAAAGCACACGAAATTGCAGCAGAACAGGCACAGGCCCTGGCCCAGCACCCACAGCGCGGCCTTGCCGCGCGGCGGCTGCAGGCGCCGCTGCCAGGCCAGCCAGGCAAACAGGATCAGCGCGGCCAGGCCGAAGCGGTAGGCGATCGAGAGCGGGATCGCCACCACGCCAAGCTGCCATTTCAGCGCGATCCAGGTGGTGCCCCAGATCAGCACCACCAGGGGGTAGAGAAAAATTGCATTCATGGCCGCCAGCATGGCAGGCAAGGCGCCGGAAACTTGCATGATCCTGCGCTTTGCAGCCTGCCGCGCCGGCACGGCGCGCCGGCCTTGGTTAGCATGGCGGCACCATGCCAGCTCGCCCGCTATTGCCCGAACGCGTCGACCAGGTGCTGAGCCGCTCGCGCGCCCGCGCCGAGCGCCGCAGCGCGCTGGGCGACGGCCTCGAGCTGGTGCAATGGGCCAATGCGCATGACCGCACCGCCTATCTGCAGCCCGGCCATCACACGCTCTCGGTCTATCTGGAAGGTGGCTGGCAGACCGAGCTGCTGGGCCAGCCCGGCGCCCATGGCTCGCCCGGCTGCCACTGCCTGCTGCCGGCCGAGCATGAGTCGCAATGGCTGATCGGCAGCCCGCAGCGCTTCGTGCACCTGTACTGGAGCGGCAGCGCCTGGGCCGACCGCGTGGTGCAGCTGCTCGACGCCGAGCCGCGCGGCATGAGCTTGCAGACGCGCATCTTTGCCCAGGATGCCGCGCTGGCCGGCTGGGCCCGCGCGGTGACGGCGCTGGACTGGGCCGACCCGCTGCAACGCCTGCGCGCGCAGGAGCTCAGCCATGCCGCGCTGGACCGCCTGCTGCTGCAGGCCGCCACCCCGGCACAGCGCGGTGCGGCGCTGCGGCCCCGGGGCGGCCTCGCCAGCGCCACGCGGCGCCAGCTGCTGGCCTATGTGGAAGCGCATCTGGCCGGCCCCAGCGAGGCGCTGAGCCTGGCCCGCCTGGCCGGGCTGGCGCATCTCTCCGAATTCCATTTCGCGCGCATGTTCCGTGTCGCCATGGGCTGCTCGGTGCAGCAATGGATCGCACAGCGCCGCCTGCGGCGCGCGCAGGAGCTGCTGCGCCATGGTCGCCTGGGGCTGGCCGAGATCGCGCTGCAATGCGGCTATGCCAGCCCCAGCCACCTGAGCCACAGCCTGAAACGCGCGCTCGGCATCACGCCCAGCCAGTACCGCAGGCAAGTTCAGGCGTAGCATCGGCGCGTCCGCGTTAGCCACCTACCGCCGCCGCCATGCCTCATACGCTCGCACCCAGCACAGGCTGGAAGGAACAGATCTCCGCCGACGAGGCCCAACGCTTCGACGCCTATGTGGAGATCTTCCGCGCCATCCAGGCGCGCAAGTCGCGCAAATATGGCGCCGGCCGCACCCTGCACCGCAAGCAGCTGACGGCCGCCCGCGGCCTGCTGGAGGTGCTGGGCGATCTGCCGGAGTTCGCGCGCCATGGCCTGTTCGCTGCACCGGGGCGTTATGAGACCTGGCTGCGCCTGTCCAACGGCGGCCTCGACCACGCGCCCGACAAGACCCCCGACATCCGCGGCCTCGCCATCAAGGTGCTGGGCGTGCAGGGCGAGGCGGCGCTGGGCAACGGGCCGGCCAAGAGCCAGGACTTCCTGCTCATCAACCAGGAGAAGTTCGCCTTCCCCAGGAGCGACGAGTTCGTGGCCTTCGTGCAGGCGGCCGCCGATGGCGGCGGCGCGCTGCTCAAGCACCTCTTCAAGCGCTACGGCCCGCTGGGCGGCGTGGCGCGGCTGGCCAGCATGCTCAAGACCGTGAGCCGGCCCTTCGGCGGCTTTGCCACCGAGCCCCTGCACAGCGTGCTGCCGATCGCCTGCGGCCCCTATGCGGTGCGCGTGCGCCTGGTGCCGGCCGCGTCCAATGGCGGCGCCACGGCGGGCGCCAAGGCGAAGAAGAAAGCAGCAGACTTTTGGGGCGCCGACTTCGCCGCCCGCCTGGCCAGCCAGGAGCTGGCCTGGGAGCTGCAGCTGCAGCCCTTCGTGAACGAGAGCCACACGCCGATCGAGGACGCCTCGGTGAACTGGGACACGCCCTACACCACCGTGGCGCGTCTGCTGCTGCCGCAGCAGGACAGCGGCTCCGCGGCCGGCCAGGCGCTGGCACAGCAGGCCGAGGCCGGCGTGTTCGACCCCTGGCAGGCCCTGGCCGCGCACCGCCCGCTGGGCGAGGTGCAGCGCGCGCGCAAGGTGGTGTACTTCGCCAGCCAGCAGGGCCGCGGCGCGGCATAGACCAACAGTCTGCCGCCCCCCATGCGCCGCTCATCCAGCTTTGTTCTCTTGGCCGCCCTGCTGCTCGCGCTGACCGGCACCACCCGGGCCGCGGATGGCGACATCCTCGCGCGCACGACCATGGCCGTGCCCGCGGATGCGCCCTATGTGGCCGAGCAGATCGTCTACGAGTCGGACGGGCTGCGCATCGCCGGCTTTCTGTCCTATCCCAAGTCCGCGCCCGCCGGGCCGGCCCGACTGCCCTGCGTGATCTGGAACCGCGGCGGCAACCGCGAATTCGGCGCCATCACGCCCGCCTTCTTCCTCGCGCGAGCCGCGCGCCTGGCGAGCTGGGGCTATGTGCTGTTCGCCTCCAACTACCGGGGCGCGCCGGGCTCGGAGGGCCGCGAGGAGTTCGGCGGCGCCGATGTCAACGATGTGCTGAACGGGCTGCGCGTGTTCGACCAGCTGCCCTTTGCCGACCCCGCGCGCATCGGCATGTGGGGGCACTCGCGCGGCGGCATGATGACCTATCTGGCGCTCACCCGCAGCGACCGCATCCGCGCCGCCATCGTCGGCGCCGGGCCGACCGACCTGGCCCGCTGGATCCGCGAGCGGCCCGAGATGGAAAGCGAGGTCGCGGCCGAGCTGGTGCCGCAATGGGCCACGCAGCGCAGCAAGGCCATCGCCGAGCGCTCGGCGCTGCGCTTCGTCGAGCGCCTGCCGAAGAACGTGCCCATGCTGCTGATGCACGGCAGCGCCGACAAGCGCGTCAACCCGCTCGACTCGATGGACATGGCCCAGGCCCTGTTCGCCAGCCAGCGGCCGTTCCGGCTCTTGATCGTCGAGGGCGCCGACCACACCTTCAGCGAACGCCCCGACGACTACAACCTCGCCGCGCGCGACTGGCTGGACCGCTACGTACGCGACCGCGCCCCGCTACCCGACCTGACGCCGCATGGGCGCTGACGATCGTCTGCGCCCATGCGCCTCCAGTTCACCCCATCACCATAGCGGCTCGGGCACGCGCATACCCTCAAGCGGCCGGCGGCGTCAGCAGCGAAACTTGCGGGGTGCCGGATTCGCCGGGCTGATATTGAGGCATGGATTGGCGGGCGAACCATGGAAACCAAACAGGGGCGCGCGGTGCGGCGCAGGCACAAGGCTGATGGCGGGGAGCGGCGGCCGTGTGATGCAGCAAAACTGAACGCTGCAAACTAGTTAGGCTCACCAGTAGTGCTCTCCTGAGCGCTCAGGCCAGAATTGCCACCGGTCAATCGGTTTGCGCCCGTGAGGCATCTTTACTTGCAGATTTGGCAGTGCTTAAAACGTAGAGACTCCGTGCCCTTATGAAAGCTGTTGGTTTCTCTGTAGCCATCCTTTTTGGTCTTGTTCTTCTCGGGCTTGCGCTACCGGGGATTGTTCCTGCGTGCCACTGCGGCTTAGACAGCGGGTGCCAAGGTTGTGGCGGAGTTATCGGGAACTCCCTAGGACACGTTTCACTTCTTTGCTTTGCCTACGGCGCAATGGGCGCTGTCTTGGCGTTCTGGTTCGGAATACCGCTTCTCTTGCTAGGCCTAGTAGTGTTCGGAATCTATAAGCTTTTCACCAAAGGGCATGAGAGTGAAAACTGAACGTGCCACCTAACCGGTTACAGGGACGTCCCGCCGCGTCAACACCGTCGTATTGAAGTTTCCTCATCAAGACCTGACCCTTGCCAAGATCCGCCATGCACGCCGGCGTATTGAAGGACTGAACAGCGAACAAACTGCCACTCTAAAAGCGGCCTTTTCTTGCATGCGTCGCCACTCGCGGCGAACGTGAGCCCGAACCGTCGCTCGATCCGCCTCGCGTCCAAGCTCCCACTCCCTCCCTCACAACCGGTCAACGCTCCATGAAACTGCTGCCCGCCGTCTTGATCGCCCTCATGCTTGCCCAGGCACATACCGTGCATGCCGAGCCATCGGCTATAGCGACGCTGGCTGGCCAGTGGGCGGTCGATGTTTCGCGCCTGCCCATCCCCGCCGAAGTGCGCCCGCGAAGTGTCACGCTCACGTTTGCGGAAGCAGCAGGCGGCCGCCTGGCGACCAGGGTCGAGGTGGTGGATGCTGCCGGCGCCATCAGCTGCGCCGAGAGCGTGGCCGAACTCAATGGCAGCCCCGTGGCCGTCAAGGGCAACCTCGAAGCCGACACGGCTGCCGCAGCGATGCCAGCGCCTGGCGTGCTGATCATGCAGCTGGCCAGAAGCGGGGTGCCGGGGTCGACGCGCGTCTACACGGTGGCCGCCGATCGAAAGTCCATGATCGAGACCGCGGCCAACTTTGGCGACGACGGCCGCCCCTTCATGCGCACCAACTACTTCCGCCGTTTGCGCTAGCTAGCTGTCGATTTGTCTGGCACTGCTTCGTCGTCGCCTTATCGGGATCCACCCACATCAGGAGAAAAGGCCATGCGATTCATCATCACGGCACAGGCAAGTGCGGACACGAAGACGGCCGAGCAGCCCGCGGGCTTCGACGCGGAACTCTTCAAGGCCTATATGCGCTTCAACGAGGAGATGCACAGTGCCGGCGTTCTGGTCGCCTCCGAGGGCCTCAAGCCCTTGGCGCCGGGCGCCCGCATCGCGCTAGCCGATGGCAAGCGCTATGTGGTGGACGGGCCCTTCGCGGAGTCGAAGGAGCTGGTCGGCGGCTCCTACCTCATCGAGGTGTGCTCGCTGGACGAGGCGATTCAATGGGCGCTGCGCGCGCCGTCCGGTTTCGGCTCGGACGATATCCTGGAGGTTCGCCAGCTCACCGGCGCGGCAGACCTGCCGCCCGAGATCCTCAAGCTCATCGACGCGGCGGCGCCGACGTGGAGCGCCGCGGTCTGGCGTGCAAGGCCATAACGAACGAGGACAGAAAGAAAGAAAGGCATCCAGCCCATGATCACCTGCCATCTCCGCTACGTCCTCGATCCGAGCAAGATCAAGGAGTTCGAGCATTACGGCAAGATCTGGATTCCGCTCGTGCGCAAGTTTGGCGGCATCCACCACGGCTATCTGCTGCCCTCGGAGGGCGCCAGCAATATCGCGCTGGCCTCGTTCTCTTTCCCCTCGCTCGCGGCCTACGAGGACTACCGCAACAAGTCCTTCGGCGACCCCGAATGCCAGGCCGCCTTCAGGTATGCGGAGCAAACGCGTTGCTTCCTCAGCTACGAACGCAGCTTCTTCCGGCCGGTGTTCGAGTAGGTGAAACGGCGGCCCTTCGCCGGCAGCGCCCGCTCAGAGCCGGGCGTATTGCCCCGTCACGCCGTCCATCACCTGCAGGATGCGCTCGCTGGCCGTGAACACCTCGCCCTGCGCGCGCGTCGGCCTGGGCCGGGCGCAGGCCGCGCAGCGCGGCGCTGAAGAAGGCGTACTGCTGCTCCACCAGTTCCAGGCCCTGCCGGATGGCAGCGTTGTTGTCGGCGGCAGCCTTGCGGGGGGCCTGACCGACCAGGGTGAGCTTGTAGGAACTCCAGCCCGCGTCCAGTTCGACATAGACGGCGCGCGAGCAATGGGCATGGGATCTCCTCAGTGTTTGCGCAACTGGCCTTGCAAATGGCAAGCAAACCAATTTCGCCATATCGGTGATCCGGGCGGCGCTGACCTGGAACTGATCCCCGGGGAGTTGCGGCCTGGGGACGCTCAGGTGTCCCGCTGGCCCTGAGTGCGGGCACGCTTGTGCAGTTGCCGGCCGATGGCCGCGCCCAGCGCCGCACCCACCGCCACGCCGGCAGCGACGGCGCCGGTGGCAACCCCCACGCCCGCGCCGACCGCAATTCCGATCGCCACCACCACCGCGATGCTTGGTCGCTTGCTCATCAAGTCGTCACCTCACGTTCTTGTTGTCTGAAAGTATCGCGCGCCTCACCCCGCCAGCGCCACGTAGACCTCCTGCACATCGTCGTTGGCGTCGATGGCGGCGAGAAAGGCTTCCACTTCCTCCAGCTCGGCCGCGCCCAGCGTCACCGGGTTCTTGGGCCGGTAGCCCAGCTTGGCCGCGTTGACGTTGAAACCCTGCGCCGGCAGCGCGCGGCAGACCAGGTCGAGGTCGGCCGCATCGGTATAGAACTGCGCACCGCCGGCCGCTTCGCCGCTGTCCTCATCCGCCTCCAGCAGCTCGAAGTCCTGCGCGCCCGCCTCAATGGCGGCCAGCTCGGCATCGGCATCGGGCCGGGTGGGGCTGGCCTCGATGATGCCCACATGGTCGAAATCCCAGCTCACCGAGCCGCTCACGCCCAGCTGGCCCTTGCGGAACAGCACGCGCATCTCGGGCGCGGTGCGGTTCACGTTGTCGGTCAGGCATTCGACGATCACCGCCACGCGGTGCGGCGCAAAGCCCTCGTAGGTGACGCGCTCGAAGTTCACCGCGTCGCCCAGCAGGCCGGCGCCCTTCTTGATGGCGCGCTCCAGCGTCTCGCGCGGCATCGAGGCCTTCTTGGCCTGTTCCACCACCATGCGCAGCCGCGCATTCATGTCGGGGTCGGCGCCATTGCGCGCCGCCAGCATGATTTCCTTGGACAGCTTGGTGAACATGCGCCCCTTGGCATTGGCCGCGATGTCCTTGTGTTTGGCCTTCCACTGTGCGCCCATGTTTCTTTTCCTCAACTCCGGTTTCTTGATGGCGCAGGGTTATACACCCTAGGGCGGCCTCAAGCCTTGAGCATGGGCCAAATGCTCGCCAACAGCAGCACGGCCATGGTGGTGTTGAAGGCTCGGCGCTTGGCCGGCTCGGCCAGTTGGCGGCTCAGCCGGGCGCCGGCATAGGTCCAGACGGCGATGCATGGGAAGTTCACCAGCGCGCACACCAGCGCCAGCAGGCAGGCCGCCAGCGCCCCCTCGCCGGGTGCCAGAAAACCCGCCACCGCCCCGATGGCCATCATCCAGGCCTTGGGGTTGACCCACTGAAAGCCGGCCGCGGCCCAGAAGCCCATGCGCGGCCCGGCGGCCACTGCCGCTGCTTCAGCGTCCACGCCGGCAGGCGGCGCCTCGGCACGCCAGAGGCGCCAGGCCAGCCAGACCAGATAGGCGATGCCCACGGCCTTCATCGCCAGGCCCACCCGGGGCCATTGCAGCAGCAGCGCACCCAGGCCCAGGCCGGTGGCGGCCAGCAGCACCATGAAGCCGATGCTGATGCCCAGCATATGCGGCGTGCTGGCCTTGAAGCCATGGTTCACGCCGGAGGCCAGCAGCATCATGTTGTTGGGGCCGGGCGTGATGGAGGTGACGGTGGCAAACGCGGCCACGGCGAGCAGGGTGGGCAGATCCATCATGGTGACAAATAGCAGGCTGGCGGGAATGCCTGCAGTCTGATGCCTCAAACAGTACAGCACCAATACAGTTGGACACACAGCGCCCTGTGCTGTGACGGTGGCGCCGGCAACACAGCTGGCCTGCCCCGCGCCGCGGTGACAATGGCGGCATGAGTTCCGCCGCGCCTGTTGCACCCACTCGCCTACAGCTCTACCTCAACCTGATCCGCTGGGATCGCCCGGCCGGCACCTGGCTGCTGCTGTGGCCCACGCTGGCGGCGCTGTGGATCGCCGCGGACGGCTGGCCAGGCTGGCATCTGCTGCTGGTGTTCTCGCTGGGCACCCTGCTGATGCGCTCGGCCGGCTGCTGCATCAACGACGTGGCCGACCGCGAGTTCGACAAGCATGTCAAGCGCACCGCGCAGCGCCCCGTCACCAGCGGGGCGGTGTCGGTGAAGGAGGCGCTGCTGCTGGGGGCAGGTCTTGCCCTGGCGGCCTTCGGCCTGGTGCTGACGACCAATGCGCCCACCATCCTGCTCTCCTTCGCGGCGCTGGCGGTGGCCTGCCTCTACCCCTATGCCAAGCGCGTGCTGAGCATGCCGCAGGCCGTCCTGGGCGTGGCCTTCAGCTTCGGCATCCCGATGGCCTTCGCCGCCTCGCTGGGCGGCACCGAGTGGAGCCTGGCGGCGATCGGCGCGGCCGTGCCCAAGAGCGCCTGGGCCCTGCTGCTGGGCAATCTGTTCTGGGTGCTGGCCTACGACACCGAGTACGCGATGGTGGATCGCGACGACGACATCAAGATCGGCATCAAGACCTCGGCCCTGACCCTGGGCCGCTGGGACGTGGCCGCGGTGATGGGCTTCTACGCCATCTACCTGCTGAGCTGGGCTTTCCTCGGCCTGCGCCTGGGCCTGGGCCGGGTGTTCCTGCTGGGCATCGCGGTCGCGGCGGCCCAGGTGCTGTGGCATTACCAGCTCATCAAGGGCCGCAGCCGCGAGGGCTGCTTCAAGGCCTTCCGCGAGAACCACTGGCTGGGGCTGGCGGTGTTTGCGGGCACGGTGGCGGACCTGGCGTTGCGCTGAGCTCGCGATGCAGCCAGGCGCGCGCCAGTGACCAGTCGCGCTTGACGGTGGCCAGCGAGAGCGCCAGCACCTCGGCGATCTCCTCGTTCTCCAGCCCGCCGAAGAAGCGCAACTCCACCACCTTGGCGGCGCGCGGGTCGAAGGCCTCCAGCGCCAGCAGGGCCTCGTGCACCGCCACCACGTCGCGGTCGGCCGGCAGCGCCAGCTGCTCCATGCCGGAGAGCGTGAGCGCCACCAGCTCGGCATCGCGCTTCTCGGCGCGCCGCGCCAGCTCGTGGTTGACGAGGATGCGCCGCATCATCATCGAGGCCACGGCGAGGAAGTGGCTGCGGTTGCGCCACTGGGTGCGCACCTGCTCGGCCATGCGGAACCAGGCCTCGTGCGAGAGCGCGGTGGCCGAGAGCGTATGGCCGGCGTCCTCGCGCCGCAGATGGCCGCGCGCCAGGCGGCGCAGCTCGCCGTAAAGGGCCGCGAACAGCTGGTTGCCCAGCTCGGGGCGCGGCTCCGGCGTCAGCGCCTGCTGCTGGCTGAGCCAGAGCGTCAACTCGTTCAGGTCCGGTGTGGGGCTGCCCTGGTTCACTTTTGGCTTGCTCGGATTTTTTTCGGGGGTGATGAGCTTTTTGCGTGTGCGGCGCGGCGTAAGCGTACAGGTCCGATTTTCTTTTTGTTCCCTCGCTTCAGGAGCCCGCCATGTCCAAGACGCAACGCCCTTACGCAAAGCAACGTCATCATCATCATCAACTCGCCGCACGCATCGCCATGCTACTCGGGGCCGCGGCCCTGAGCGCCTGCGGCGGCGGCGACCCCGAAGCGCCCGCCACGCCGGCTCCGGCTCCGGCTCCGGCTCCGGCTCCGGCTCCGGCTCCGGCTCCGGCTCCGGCTCCCGCTCCCGCTCCCGCTCCCGCTCCCGCTCCCGCTCCCGCTCCCGCTCCCGCTCCCGCTCCCGCTCCCGCTCCCGCCCCCGCCCCCGCCCCCGCTCCCGCTCCCGCTCCCGCTCCCGCTCCCGCGCCCGCGCCCGCCCCGGCCAGCTGCGGCACCATGAAGACTCTCAGCGCCAGCGCCCTGGCCGCCTTTGACGGCAGCTACGCGGTGAAGGTGTTCGACGGCAATAGCTTCAGCGAACTGGGCGGTGGCACGCTGGTGCTGAGCGGCAGCGCCTTGCAGTTCACCCCCGCCGCCGGCCTCAGCGGCTCGACGGCGGCATCGGCGACCGTCAGCGCGGTATGCGAGAACACCGATGCGAGCGGCAAGGCCATCGGCGTGGTGGCGGTGATCGACGCCAACCGCCACATCGACTTCTTCTCGCCCGCCTTCAGCGGGCTCTACACCTCGGGCAGCGATCTGGGCAGCAGCGGCAATCGCTATATGCAGGGCTCAGCACCCAAGGCCGGCGCCCAAGGCGCGCCCACCGGCAGCACCGAGTGCACGCCCCTGGTGGCCAAGGCCGGCGATTCGGTGACCTACCGCCAGAGCACCAACCAGTCCGGCTCCACGCCCTACACGGTCAAGTACGACTTCAGCGCCGGCAGCTACAAGGGCCAGGCGGCCACCGTCGGCACGGTCAGCGTGGTGGGCGTGACGGCCGCGCAGGCGGGCGTCGGCAATTTCTATCTGGACCCCGTCACCGGCGTGGCGCTGGGCCAGGACGCCGCCGCGGCGGGCGCCAACGACACCGTCACCAGCTACGACCCGCCGGACTGGCAGCAGCGCCTCACCAACGCGGGCATCCCGGGCGGCAGCAGCGGCAAGATCAATGTCACCGCCACCATCACCGGCAAAAGCGTCACCGATGCCTTCGCACCGCTGGGCGGCGCCAGCGCCATCGTGATGAAGTACGAATTCGTGGTGAACCGCGACGCCAATGAGAGCGTCAGCACCGCGGCCGGCAGCTTTGCCAACGCCTGCAAGTTCCGCGTCGAGTTCGCGCTCAAGGACTTCCAGGTGCAGGGCCCGGCCGCCAGCAGCCCGCTGCTGGCCACCATGCTGCCCATCCTGCAATCCAGCTTCGCGGTGCCCACCAACACCACGCTGTGGACCAGCAATGCCGTGCCCTTCATGCTGCCCAAGAGCGTGACCACGATGACGCTGGCGGCGCCGGTCGGCACGGTCATCAGCACGCAGGAATTGATCGCGGTCACGAAGGCGCCGCGTTGAGCCAGAAACAGGGGTCAGGTCATGCCCCCGTGCCGGCCGGCGCGGGGGCAAATGCGCATAGCCAGGCCCCGCCACGCTGCACAAGATAGCGCCCATGAATGCCCAACTCTGGCCCCGCATCAAGGCCCTGTTCGAGGCCGCCATGGCCCAACCCGGCGCGCAGCGCGAAGCCTGGCTGCACGCCCAGCAGGCCGAGCCCGAGGTGCTGGCCGAGGTGCTCTCGCTGCTGGCCCACAGCACCGCGATGGCGCCCGACACCGGCTTCCTGGCCACGCCCGTCCAGCAGCCCGCATCTTCCTTCGCCTCCGCGGCCCAGCCCGGCCTGCGCCTGGGCGCCTGGGCGCTGCGCGAGCAGCTCGGCAGCGGCGGCATGGGCGAGGTCTGGCGGGCCGGCCGGGCCGATGGCGCCTACCAGGGCGAGGCGGCCGTCAAGCTGCTCAAGCGCGGCATGGACTCGGCCGCCGTGCTGCGCCGCTTTGCGCAGGAGCAGCAGGCACTGGCGCGGCTCGACCATCCGCATATCGCGCGCCTGCTGGACGCCGGCCTCAGCCCCGAGGGCCTGCCCTATTTCGTGATGGAGCTGGTGCATGGCCAGCCCATCGACCGCGCCTGCGCCGGCCTGGCGCTGGAGGCGCGGCTGGCGCTGTTCCTGCAGCTGGCCGATGCGGTGGCTTATGCGCACCGCCATCTGCTGGTGCACCGCGACCTCAAGCCCGGCAATGTGCTGGTGAATGCCGAGGGCCAGGTGAAGCTGCTGGACTTCGGCATCGCCAAGGCGCTCGACCCGCTGGAAGGCGATGGCGATGGCCAGACGCTCGCCGGCGAGCGCCCCTACACCCCGCATTACGCCAGCCCCGAGCAGGTGCGCGGCGAGCCCGTCAGCACCGCCACCGACCTCTACTCGCTGGGCGTGCTGCTCTATGTGATGCTGACCGGCGTGCGCCCCTATGGCCGCGAGGCCAGCACACCGCGCGAGGCCGCCCACAGCGTGCTGCAGGAAGCGCCCACCCGGCCCAGTGCGCTCTCGCCGGCCCTGGTGCCCGACCCCGACTGGCTGGCGCGCCGCCGGCGCCTGCGCGGCGACCTAGACAACATCCTGCTCAAGACCCTGCAGAAGGACGCCGCGCAGCGCTACTCCAGCGTCGAGGCCCTGGCCGAGGACGTGCGCGGCTTTCTGGCCGGGCGCCCGGTCAGCGCCCACCCGCCCTCGCCCGCCTACCTAGCGCTGAAGTTCGTGCAGCGCCATCGCATCGGCACGGCGCTGGGCGGTGCGGCGCTGGCGGCGGTGCTGGGCTTTGCCGGCCTGGCCTGGCAGCAGGCGCGCGCGGCGCAGGAGCGCTTCACCCAGGTGCGCCAGCTCGCCAACCAGCTGGTGTTCAAGTACCACGACCAGATCGAGGCCCTGCCCGGTGCCACCAAGGTGCGCGAGGCCCTGCTCACCGATGCCGCCGCCTTTCTGGATCAGCTGAGCCGGTCCGCGCAGGACGACCTGGCGCTGACGCGCGAGCTCGCCGACACCTATTACCGCATCAGCCGCCTGCAGGGGGTGGACCAGTCCATCAACACCGGCCAGCATGCGCTCGCCGAGGCCAATCTCGACAAGGCCATCGCGCTGTCGCGGCGCTATGCGGCGCGGCCCGACACCAGCATCACCGAGCTCAGCAGCGTCATCAGCATGCATGCCAGCAAGGGCGAGCTCTGGCAGCATCGCGGCCGCATGGAGCAGGCCGACGCGGCCCTGCGCGAGGGCCTGCCGCTGCTGGAGCGCGCCCTGCAGCGTGACGCCAAGGACACCTGGGCGCTGGCCAGCGCGATCAGCCTGCACGGCATCCATGCGCGCATCCTCGGCAACCAGCTGGGCCACGCCAGCCTGGGCCGCTGGCGCGAGGCCTGCAGCAGCGCCGAGCGCGCGCGCAGCGCCGCCGACGCCACGCTGGCGGCCGACGCCGCCAACGTCTACCTGCCCGACACCATCGCCTTCACCCTCGGCGAGCTGGCGCAGTGCAAGCTGATGCAGGCCGACTGGGCCGCGGCCGAGGCGCTGTTCAGGCGCCAGATCGAGCTGCGCGACCAGATGGCCGCCAAGATGCCCGACGACATGGACTTCCGCTACCAGCGTGCGGTGGCGCGCGGCCAGCTGGCGCGCACGCTGGCCCTGCAGGGCCGGCATGCCGAGGCCGCGACCTTGCTGGCCGCGGCGCAGCAGCAGATGCGCGCGGCCGTGGCGATGGACCATGGCAACGAGGGCGGGCAACGCCGCCTCGATGCGCTGGACACCGGCGCGCTGGCCCTGCAGGTGATGGCCGGCGATGCGGCGCAGGCGCGCGCCACCGCGGCGGCGCTGCTGCCGCGCCTGCCGCCGCCCGCGGGCCCGGCCGCCGAGGCCGCCAGCGCCGATTTCGCGCGGCGCCGGCCGCGCGCCGAGGCCCTGCTGTGGGCCGCGCGCGCCTGGTTGCCGGCGGATGCGGCGCGCGCCGCCGGCCTGGCGCAGGAGGCCGCCGCGCTGATGCAGGCCCCCGCCGCCGGCGACGACAACGCCTCGCGCCGCTGGCTGCAGGCCATGGCCCTGACCGAGCAGGCCCAGGCCAGCGCTTCGCAGCGCGCCCAGGCCCTGGCCCTGGTGCAGGCGGCGCTGCAGGCCTGGGGCGTGGGCCCGGAGGTTGGTGAGAGCGGCGCGCCCGCCGTGCCGCCTCTGCTGGCGCCCTGGCTGGCGCGCACCCAGGCGCTGGCGCGCGCGCTCAGGGCCAGTGACGCTTGAACACCGCGGCCACGCTGGGGTGCTGCTCGATCGCCAGCAGGGTGGCGTAGAAGGCCGGCCGCTGCGCCTGCAGATGCGGGCGCGTGCCCGACCATTTCGACACCACCGCGGCCAGCAGGTCCAGCGCGCCGGGCGCCGCCCCGCTCAGGAACAAGGGCCGGGGCGGAAACTGGTCGGCAAAGATCTCCCAATGCCGGTGCAGCTGATCGCGCGTGCCCTGGCGCAGCGCCTCGATCGCCGCCGCATCGCGGCTGCGCGTCCAGCGCTCGGGATAGTCGCTGATGCTGATGGCGCTGTAGCAGTTGGCCGCGATGAAGACCAGGCCGCGCAGCGCCTGGGCGCGCGCCATGGTCTCGGTCGGCAGCAGGCCGGAGCCCGGATGCAGCAAGCCCAGATGCATCAGGATCGCCGCGCTCTCGGTCAGCACGCTGCCATCGGGCAGCAGCAGCGTGGGGATCTGCAGCAGCGGGTTGTGGCGGCGCAGCTCGTCCTGGGCCGCATCGGCCTCGCCCCAGCTGCTGGCCTGCACCAGGCGGTGCTCGCAACCCGCCAGCAGCAGCGCCGCCTCCACCGCCGCCGAACCCGAGCCCTGGGTACCGAACAAGGTGTAGATCTCGCTCATGGCCGCATGCTCCCTGCTATTGCTTGGGCGCGGAGTCCCAATGCTCGGTGATGCGCCCGTCCCGCACACGGAACAGGTCGAACCAGGTGGTGGTGTATTTGAGCGTCTTGTCCTTGGGGTCGGGGCGCTCGCTCACAAAGCTCAGCATCACCAACTCGCCCTCGGCCACCATGGCCACCAGGGGCGCGGCCACGCGCGGGCGAATCTCCGTCGGCTTGGCAAACTGGCCGAAGAACTTGACGAAGCCCTCGCGCCCGGTCGGCACATTGGGGTTGTGCTGCGCATAGCCCTCGGCCAGGTAGTTGGCGGCCAGCTCCAGATGGCCGGCCTCCAGCACCTCGCGCCAGAAGTCGTAGACCAGCTGCTTGTTGGCGGCGAGCCGGGCGTCGGCGCTGGCCAGCAGGGCGGCGTGGTCGGGGTTGGCCTGCACGGGCAGCTGGGCCCGGGCCGGCAGGCTGGGAACTGCCAGCGCCAGGGCGAGGCAGAGCGGTGCGATCCGGGTGGCGATGTTGATGATGGCGATGTTCATGCGGCCATCTTGCCGCAAGCCTGAAGGCACGGCGACTCGTCATGGCCGCGGCGGCGCGTGACTTCCGACAAGCGCCTGGGCACTGCCTACATTGCGTCGGCGCGAGCTGTCCCGTCACGCCTGCCCCCAAACTGAACGCCGGCGCGCCCGCTTGACGAGCCTGGCAGGAGAGATCCCCGATGCTGAAGCGCGTTGTCTTGTTGTACTGCCTCGGCAGCGGGGCGGTATGGGCCCAGGGATCCAGCCAGTGGGTCGTCAGCACCGAGCTCTGGGGCAATCGCAGCTACAGCACGCTCACCCTGATGCAGGAGGGCGAGCAGCTCAGCGGCGACATCGATGGCGACAAGCTCAGCGGACGGCGCCAAGGCGCGGCGATCGCCTTCGTCAGCACCGATGCAAACCAGGCGCGCTACAGCTACAAGGGCAGTCTGGATGGCGACCGCATCAGCGGCGAGGCCGATTTTCCGGACACCAACAATCCGGCGGCGCGCGCCAAGCATGTGTTCACGGCGCGCCGGATCGCGGAGCGGCCCGCCGGGCCGCCGCGCCGTCATGACTTCACGCCCACGGACTACGCCAACGAGTTCAGCCCGCACCGCGCCCCCGTCCTCACCGTCTGGCCGGGCGACACGCTGCACACCAAGACCATCGACTCCGGTGGCGTGGATGAAAACGGCGTCACCCGCGCGCTGTTCGGCAATCCGCAGACCGGCCCCTTCTTCGTCGCCACGGCCGCGCCCGGCGACACCCTGGTGGTTCGCATCAAGCGGCTGAGCCTGAATCGCGACTACGCGGACAGCCTCGACGCCATCGTCGGCCGCGCGCTGGCCACCGGTCTGGCCGCGAAGGCCGGCGAGCTGGGTCAGGCCCGGCGCTGGAAGCTCGACCGCCAGCGCGGCCTGGCCAGCCTCGAAACACCCAGCGCGGGCCTGGCCGACTACGCCGTGCCGGTGCGGCCCATGCTGGGCGGGCTGGCGGTGGCCCCCGGCTTCGGCTCGCCCCCCATTTCCACCGGCGACACCGGGCGCTTCGGCGGCAATATGGATTTCAACGAGGTCAGGGAAGGCCGCACCGTCTACCTGCCCGTCTACCAGCCCGGCGCCCTGCTCTACCTGGGCGATGCACACGCCTTGCAGGGCGACGGCGAGACCTCGCAGTACGGGCTGGAAACGTCGATGGACGTCGAGCTCGAGCTGGGCCTCATCAAGGGCCAGCAGATTGCGATGCCGCGCGTGGAGTCGGACAGGCAGCTGATGGTGCTGGGCCAGGCGGGCTCGCTGGACGATGCCTTGCGCGCCGCCACGGCCGGCCTGGTGCAATGGCTGCAGCAGGACTACGGCTACACGCTTTCCGAGTGCGCCGTGATGCTGGGCAGCGCCGTGCAGTACACGGTGGCCAACCTTGCGGGCCGCAGCGTCGGATTGGCGGCCAAGATCGACAAGGCGCTGCTGCGTGCGCCGCAGCCCAAGCCGGTGCGCTAAGCAGGCCCGGCTATGGCCGCCATAGGCGCAATTGCGTTGCCGCTGCGCTAACGCACTCCTAGACTGGCCTCCACCGCCAATCGCAAGCAGGAGCAAAGAATCATGTCATCAGCAGAATCGAAGTGCCCGTTCGCGGGTGAAGCCCGCCGCCACAACAGCGCCGCCGGTGCCCCGTCCAACGCCGACTGGTGGCCGCAGCAGCTCAAGCTGAGCATCCTCCACCAGCACTCGCCGCGCTCCAACCCGATGGGCGAGGGCTTCGACTACGCCAAGGAATTCCAGAGCCTGGACCTCGACGCCGTGGTCAAGGACCTGCATGCCCTGATGACGGCTTCGCAGGACTGGTGGCCGGCCGACTGGGGCCATTACGGCGGCCTGATGATACGCATGGCCTGGCATGCGGCGGGCACCTACCGCGTCAGTGACGGGCGCGGCGGCGCCGGCACCGGCAACCAGCGCTTCGCGCCGCTCAACAGCTGGCCCGACAACGGCAATCTCGACAAGGCACGGCGCCTGCTCTGGCCGATCAAGCAGAAGTACGGCCGCAAGCTTTCCTGGGCCGACCTGATGATCCTGGCCGGCAATGTCGCGCTGGAATCGATGGGCTTCAAGACCTTCGGCTTCGGCGGCGGCCGCGCCGACATCTGGGCGCCCGAGGAAGACATCTACTGGGGCTCCGAGAACAGCTGGCTGGGCGAGCAGCGCTACAGCGGCGAGCGCCAGCTCGAGAACCCGCTGGCCGCCGTGCAGATGGGCCTGATCTATGTGAACCCGGAGGGCCCCAACGGCAACCCCGACCCGGTGGCCTCGGGCCGCGACGTGCGCGAGACCTTTGCCCGCATGGCCATGGACGACGAGGAGACCGTGGCCCTGGTGGCCGGCGGCCATACCTTCGGCAAGGCCCATGGCGCGGGCGATCCCAAGCTGGTGGGCCCCGAACCCGAGGGCGCGCCGATCGAGCAACAGGGCCTGGGCTGGAAGAACGGCTTCGGCTCCGGCAAGGGTCAGCACACCACCACCAGCGGCATCGAGGGCGCCTGGAAGCCCAACCCGACGCGCTGGGACATGGGCTATTTCGACATGCTGTTCGGCTACGAATGGGCGCTCACCAAGAGCCCGGCCGGTGCGCACCAATGGGTGGCGCAGAACGTCCGGCCCGAGCACCTGATTCCGGACGCGCATGACCCGAGCAAGAAGCACCCGCCGATGATGACCACGGCCGATCTCTCGCTGCGCTTCGACCCCGCCTACGAGAAGATCTCGCGCCGCTACCATGCCGACCCGCAGGCCTTTGCCGACGCCTTTGCGCGCGCCTGGTTCAAGCTGACGCACCGCGACATGGGCCCGCGCGCCCGCTACCTCGGCCCCCTGGTGCCGCGCGAGGAACTGATCTGGCAGGACCCGATCCCGGCGCGCGACCACGAGCTGATAGCCGCGCCGGACATCGCCGCGCTGAAGACCCGCCTGCTGGGCGCGGGGCTGAGCATTGCGCAGCTGGTCGGCACCGCCTGGGCCTCGGCCTCGACCTTCCGCGGCTCCGACAAGCGCGGCGGCGCCAACGGCGCGCGCATCCGCCTCGCGCCGCAAAAGGATTGGGCCGCCAACCAGCCGGCCGAGCTGGCGAAGGTGCTGCCGGTGCTGGAAGCGATCCAGCAGGACTTCAACGCCAAGGCCGAGGGCGGTAAGAAGGTTTCGCTGGCCGACCTGATCGTGCTGGGCGGCTGCGCGGCCGTGGAGGCCGCGGCGCTGCAGGCCGGGCAGGCGGTGGCGGTGCCCTTCACCCCCGGCCGCATGGATGCCACGCAGGCGCAGACCGACGTGGCCTCCTTTGCCGTGCTGGAGCCGCGCGCCGACGGCTTCCGCAACTATGTGCAGCCGGGGCTGGAGGGCGTGGCGGCCGAGCTGCTGCTGGACAAGGCCCAGCAGCTGAGCCTCAGTGCGCCCGAGACGACGGTGCTGATCGGCGGCCTGCGCGCCCTCGGCGCCAACGTCGGCGGCAGCCCGCATGGCGTGTTCACGCAGCGCCCCGGCGCCTTGAGCAACGACTTCTTCGTGAATCTGCTCGACATGGGCACCCGCTGGCAGAAGCTGGCCGGCAGCGAAGGTCTGCTGGAGGGGCGCGAGCGGGCCAGCGGCGCGCCGAAATGGACCGGCACGGCGGTGGATCTGGTGTTCGGCTCGAACTCGCAGCTGCGCGCGCTGGCCGAGGTCTATGCCAGCAGCGACGCCCAGCCGGCCTTTGTGCGCGACTTCGTGGCGGCCTGGCACAAGGTCATGGAGCTGGACCGCTTCGAGCGGGCGCCGGAGCTCGCCCATGCCTGACGGCCTGGTGCTCGATCTGCTGGCGCATCATCCCGAGGCCCTGGCCGAGCTCGCCGAGCTGTTCGAGGCCGAGTGGCCGGCCTGGTATCGCGGCGGCCGTGGCAACGCCCGGCAGGACCTGCAGGCCTATGCCCACAAGGGCGCGCTCCCGGTCGGCGTGCTCGCGCTGCGCGCGGGGGCGCTGTGCGGCGTCGCGGCGCTCAAGGCCGAGTCCATCCCCAGCCACCGGCATCTGTCGCCCTGGGCCGCGGCCGGGCTCGTGCCGGCCGCGCTGCGCGGGCAAGGCATCGGCCTGCAGCTGCTGCTTGCGCTGGAGCAGCAGGCCAGGCAGCTGGGCTTTGCGCGCATCTACTGCGGCACCAGCACCGCGGCCACCTTGCTGGAACGCGCCGGCTGGCGAGTCCTGGAACGCATCACGCATGAAGGCAAGGCCTTGGCCATCTACGAGAAGGCGCTCTAGCAGCCCGTATCATGCCGCGCATGGCCACCCCCGCGAAGCGCCCGTCTTCTCCCTCGGCAAAGCGCGCGCCAGCGCCGGCATCCAAACCCTTCCTTCGCTTCTATCACTCCGAGGCGCTGCGCAGGAAGACGCTGGCGCTGCTCGGCACGATCGAGCAGGCACCGGATGTCACCAAGCATCGCGACGCGCTTGGCAATCTCGTCGTGGAACTCACCAACTGCGGTCTGGATCAGTACTTCATGGAGCCGCTCAAGCTCGCCAAGCCGGGCTTCATGATTGAGCAGTCGGCGAACCTCGGCATGCTCGGCGCCCAGCAGCTGATGGCCTCGGTGATCCACCAGATCATCGGGCGCATGGACGGCCCGCAGTTGCTGTCCGTGTGCGGCTCGATCCGGCAGTTCATGCACTGGGCATCTGACCGCCCTGGCGCCGCCGCTTCACGGCGCAGCGCGCTGGCCGCCGCCGTCCACAATGAATTGCAGCACGGCCTGCACCAGCTCGGCCTCCTGGCCCACGAAGCCATGCGGCGCGCGCCCCTCGCAGGCATCCGAGCCCGCCGCCGCGCCCGGCCCGCCGCGCAGCAGCACCTGCTGCACGCGCGCCGCCGCCACGGCCTGCTCGGCCAGGCGCGGCATCAGCGCCGGCGGCGAGCGCGGGCAGCTATCGCCCTCATGGGCGATCAGCAGCAGCGGCTGGCGGATCGCCTGCAGCGGCAGATCGAACACCGACTGCGCCACCCAGGGCTTGCGCGCGCCGGGCTGGCCGGCCATCAGCGCCGAGCTCAGCACCAGCCCGTCGGGGCCCGCCTCGGGGCTCAGCCGCGCCGCCGCATTCGCGGCCGAGATCGTGCCGCGGCTGGTGCCCACCAGCCAGACCGGCCCGCCGCCCATGCGCTGGCGCAGCGCGGCGATCAAGAGGGCCAGGTCTTGCGCATGCGCGGGCGCGCTGCGAAAGCCGGCCAGGCCATCCTCGCCATGCTGGTCCGAGGGCGCGTCCAGCACCACGGTGGCAAAGCCGGCGGCCACGAAGAGGGGCTGGCTGCGCACCAGCGCGTTGCCCTTCAGCGCCCGCGCGCAGGCGCTGCGCTCGTCCAGGTCCACATGGCCGCTGCCGCCGGCGAGCAGCACCAGGGTGGCGAGCGGCGGCCTGGCCCCGGCCGGCATGGCCAGGGCATAGCGGGTGCCGGTGCCGGCATGGGTGGCGAGGCTGTGGAGCGTGCCGCAGGGCTCGCTGGCCTGCGCGCCGAGCGCGGCCCCGGCCAGCAGGCAGGCCGCTGCCCGCGCGTGCATGCTCATCACGCCCGCCTCAGATAGTCGAGCGCCGCCGTGATGGTCGCCATTTGGGCCTGGTTGCACTCGGCGGGGCTCGCCGTCGGGCTGTCCGGGTAGACCTCGGTCGTGGTCACGAAGCGCGCATCGGTCATGCCGCCGCACAGGCCCAGCGCGCGCTTGGCGTAAGTGATCACGCCGGCCTGCTGCAGCGGCTCGCCAATGATGCGGCCCTGCGCATCGGGCGCGGCGATATGGGTCACGCGGCGCACCGCGGCTATCAGCGCGCGCTGGAACTCGGGCACCGGCCGCTCGGTATCGGCCACCAGGTAGAAGCCATCGGGGATGGCGTGCCAGTCGAACGCGACGCCGTCGCGTGCCGCCTTGGCGGGGCCGAATTCGCTGTTGTCGGTATCGGTGGTCTCGTGCAGGTCGACATGCAGATCGACGCGGCCGCCGCCCTGCGCCGCCACGCAGGCCATCGCCAGCGCCGACTCGGCGGCCGGGCTGTCCGGCCTGAACTGCCGATTCGGGTCCAGCGCATCGGGGTTCCAGCGGTTGACGGTCTCGTAACCCCAGGGGCTGATGCAGGGCAGCAGCAGCAGGTTGAACGCGGCCTCGGCGTGGTGGGCGAACTCGTGCGTCAACCATTGCAGCGCGCCATGCACGCCGCTGGTCTCGTAGCCATGCACACCGCCGGTCACCAGCACCACCGGGCAATCCGCCTTCCACGCGCGGCTGCGCACCGCATAGAGCGGGTAGCTGCCCAGGCCCAGGCGTCCATAGTCGAGCCTGCCGTACTGGAACAGCTCGGCCTGCGCGGGCAGCTTGGCCATGAGCGGCGCAAGCACCTCCTCGGCATAGCTGCGCTGCGGTTTCTGGCGCGCCAGCCAGGCGGCCTTTTCGGCCGCGCCCCAGGGCGTGCCGGGGGTGCCGATCGGGTATGGCTGCGTGCTTGGCGGGGTCGATGGCGAGGTGCTCACAACGTGCTCATCCGGTCTTGGTTGGCGATGGGGCGGACGATACACCGGCCGGTCGACCGCGGCCCGCCGGCTCCCCGATCGAGCGCGAAGCCTGGCGCCCGTGGGCGTGACTTGCGAGGCCAAGGCGTCTACGCTGGGAGCGCTGCGGCGGCTGACCCGGCGGGGGCATTCTGCAGTGGCGTTGCTGCCGCGCCGACCCGTCAACTCAACAGGAGTGAAGACTTGTCATACATCGATGGTTTCGTGATCGCGGTCCCAACCGCCAACAAGCAGCAGTTCATCGAGCACGCGCGTCATTTCGACCCGCTATTCATCGAGCTTGGCGCGATCCGTGTGATCGAAGCTTGGGGCGACGACGTCCCCGACGGCAAAGTCACCGACTTCCGCCGCGCAGTCCAGGCCACGGCCGAGGAGACGGTGGCTTTTGCATGGGTCGAATGGCCGGACAAGGCCACGCGCGACGCCGCCATGAAGAAGATGACGGAAGACCCGCGCATGGACCCGTCCACACCCGGCAATCCGCCCATGCCCTTCGACGGCAAGCGCATGATCTTTGGCGGCTTCGAACAGGTGGTCGAAGTGAAGGCTTGAGCGGCGGGGGTAACGCCGCGCAACTGCCCGTTGCAGTCCCCATATGACGGCTCTCGGGGCCCTGCAGGGGTCACACTCGCGGCCGGGAGCGGAAGTTCGCCCATCCGATGCAGGAGACAGTTCTAGGCTGGAAGCGGTCGTCTGTTCGTCCCACTGACGGAAACCAGAGCGGTCTTTGTCCAGCCGCTCAACCGGCGAAGGCGTCCCGAAGCATGTCCGCAATGTTCTTCGGCCACACAGTCTCGTTCGTTGACCTGAGCTCCGCCATCGTCCACCAGCGATGCTCAACAATCACACGTTGCTCCTGTGGCGTCCGCTCTTCGTCTAGTACTTCGCAGTCTTTGGCTTTTACGATGAAAAAGCGTTCGTCGGCCTCGACCACTTCTCCATCGGGTAAGCCTAGGGGGAAGACCCGCTTACCAACTTGCGGCCCAGGGTGCTCGATGTCGAGACCGACCTCCTCGCGCAACTCACGCACGGCAGCCTGCTCAAAGCTCTCGCCGGCCTCCACCCCGCCCCCGGGAGTAGCCCAGTGCGCATTTCCTGCCATTGCTCCCTCGGTGTGCACAAACCGGAAGAGCAGAAGACGCCCCTTGGGATCCAAGACAAGAAGGCGAGAGGCTGGTCGTCGGCGCATGTAGCAACGATAGCGCACGCCAGCGCTGGTCTACGTCTACGTCTGCTTCCGCTGCGAAGCAGTCGTCGAGCTTGCCAGCCCAGCCGACTGGATTGGGTCGGGAGCGCCAGTTCGAGCCGCAGCAGAGCAGACATAGGCACGACGCGAACAGCCTCGTTTGAGTTCTACGGCCGCAGCACCCCGTAGAGCGGCCGTTAGGACCATCGCCCTCTGCTCGGACCCAACGGCTGCTTCATGCCCGGCAGCGTGAGTACGCCCGGCGGCCCCAAGCCACTGAATCTCCGCCCTAGCTCAGCAGCTTCGCGATGCTCTCGGCCAGCGGGTCCAGAACGTCCTTGTCGGTCCAGCAAGACCGACCGACACGGTGCTAGATTTGCCATCCATGGCCTGGCTTTCCGGCGCCTTCCGGCCTGACCATAGCGCCACGACCTCAGCAGCAACGGTCATGTTCGGGGGAGCTGTTCCCATGTCTTCAACTTCCACCCTCCACTTCTTCTGCGGCAAGGCCGGCGCCGGCAAGAGCACGGTCGCCAGCGCGCTGGCCAAGGATCCTGGGGCGATCCTGATCTCCGAGGACGTCTGGCTGATGCGCTTGTATGGCGATCAGATGAAGGTCTTTGACGACTACATCCGCTGCTCGAAGAAGTTGAAGACCGTCATCGGCCCGCTGGTGGTGGACCTGCTACGAAACGGCGTGCCATCGGTGGTGCTGGACTTCCAGGCCAATACCAGGGCCGGCCGCCGCTGGTTTCGCTCGGTGTTCGAGCAGGCGGCGGCCGCGCATGCGCTGCACGATGTCCAGACTCCCGATTGGCAATGCCTGGAGCGCATCGCCAAGCGGAACCTGGAGCGGCCGGAGGGCTCGCATCAGTTGACCGAAGAAGATTTCCGCTACGTCTCGTCGTTCTTCGAGGCGCCTGATCCGGCCGAGGGCTTCAACATCAGGACCCACGGCGGCTGAAACGCAAGGTCGGACGCGTGGGCGGCCGCATCGGCTGTCGACCCCGACTCAAGTTCCTGTAGCATGGCCCCCATCATGTTCACCGCCTCCCTGTCTTTGTCCGCCGCACGAGCTGCACGAGCCGCACGAGCCCGTCGTGCGCTGCCGTGCGCCTGGCGCGAGACAAGGAAGAGGACGACCTAACACCCTCCAATCCCCGGTTTCTCCCCCAAGGCCACGGCTCACACCCGTGGCCTTTTTCTTTGTCCGACCCCCAAGTGAAAGGAACTTCTCCATGCAAATCCCCAGCGCTTCTTGTGCTTCTTCGCCGCGGTTCGATGCGCTCATGCCCGTGACCGATCGCCCTGCCGAGGTGTTCGTGCGCGGTGATGGCGCCTGGTTGTGGGACGCGGCCGACAGGCGCTACCTGGACTGGCTGCAGGGCTGGGCGGTGAATGCCCTGGGGCATTGCCCGCCCGAGGTCAGCCAGGCCTTGGGGGCGCAGTCGAGCCTGCTGCTCACGCCCAGCCCGGCGCTTTACAACCTGCCTTCGCTGCAACTGGCCGAGCGGCTGTGCGCGCTCAGCGGCTTTGACCAAGTGTTCTTCGGCAGCACCGGGGCCGAGGCGAACGAGGGCGCGATCAAGCTGGCGCGCAAGTGGGGGCAGCTGCATCGGGGCGGGGCCTACGAGATCATCACCTTCGACAACGCCTTCCACGGCCGCAATCTGGCCACCATGGCCGCCAGTGGCAAGCCGGGCTGGGAGGCCCTGTTTGCGCCCGGCATGCCGGGTTTTGTGAAGGCCGTCTTCAACGACATGGCCTCGGTCGAGGCGCTGCTCAGCGAGCGCACCGTGGCCGTGATGCTGGAGCCCGTGCAGGGCGAGGCCGGCGTGCGCCCGGCAAGCCCCGGCTTTGTGCGCGCACTGCGCCAGTGGTGTGATCGCCACGGCCTGCTGCTCATCTTCGACGAGGTGCAGACCGGCTGTGGGCGCCTGGGGCAGTTGTTTGCCTACCAGCACTACGGGGTCATGCCCGACATCATGAGCCTGGGCAAGGGCCTGGGCGCCGGCGTGCCGATCTCGGCGCTGCTGGCGCAGGCGCATTGCAGCGTCTTCACCCATGGCGACCAGGGCGGCACCTATGCCGGCAACCCGCTGATGTGCGCGGTGGGGCTGGCGGTGCTGGAAACGCTCAGCCAGGGCGCCTTCCTGGAACAGGTGCGGACGCAAGGCGCGCAGTTGCAGCGCGGTCTGCAGGCGCTGTCCGCGCGCCACGGCCTCGGCGAGGTGCGCGGGCTGGGCCTGCTGTGGGCGCTGGAGCTGGGGAGCGATCACGCGGCCGCGGTGGTGCGCGAATGCCGCCGCCGGGGCCTGCTGGTCAATTCGGCCCGGCCCCATTGCCTGCGCTTCATGCCAAGGCTCAACAGCACCGCCGACGAGATCGCGCAGGGCCTGCAGCTGCTCGACGCCGCCATTGCCACCGTGCTGGAGGAGTTTGCCGCGCAATGACCAAACGGGGGCCTGTCGCGAAGCCGGCCCGATCAGCCGCTCACACTCTTGGTATGGCGGAAGAAGTTGTCCGGGTCGTAGACCTGCTTCAGCGCCGCGAGCCGGTCCAGGTTCGAGCGGCCATAGGCCGCCTCCACGCGATCGCGGCCTTCCTCCTCGGTCAGGAAGTTGATGTAGGTGCCGCCCGTCGAGAAGGGGCGCGTGGCCTCGAAACAGTCGCGCGCCCACTGGACATTGGCGGCGTCGTCCTCGGGCCGCTCCCAGGAACCGGCGATGTTCAACACATAGGCGGCATCGCGATTGCCAGCCGGCGAATGCTCGGCGGGCAGCTCACCCAGCGCGCCCTGGATCTGGAACAGCAGGATGGCCGAGTGTGGCGACGCGATACGGGCGGCGTGCGCCACGGCAAGGTCGATGAACGGGCGATCGATGCCGGGCAGGTAGTGCGACTTCCAGTAGTAGCGTCTGCCCTTCGGTTGCGTGGCATCGAGCAGGCTCTGCATCTGCACATAGGGGCGGCGCGTCACGATGTCGGCGATCGGCCGGCCGGTCGCGCGCAGCGGCGCCAGCAAGGCTTCGCCATCTTCGACCTTGCCCGAATGGCAGACGAAGAGGGCGGCGATCGGCTTGCCGTGCACTTCCTTCGGTAGCCAGGGCGCCGGCGGCGCGATCCGCAGCACGGCCACGCTGGTCAGCTCGCGTGGCGCCGCGGCGCTGAAGCTGCGGTAGGCCTCGAGGACCTGCGCGGCGTCCTCGCCATGCCAGGCGATCGCACCGCCCAGGATCTCGGGGCCGACGGGATGGAGCCGGTACTCGAAGGAGGTGACGATGCCGAAGTTGCCCCCGCCGCCGCGCAGGGCCCAGAACAGGTCTGCGTGCTCGTCCGCGCAGGCGCGCAGCACTCGGCCATCGGCCGTCACCACCTCCATCGAGACGAGGTTGTCGCAGGTCCAGCCATGGCGGCGCGTGAGGTAACCAAAGCCGCCGCCGACGGTCAGGCCCGCGATGCCGGTCGCGGAGACGAAGCCCAGCACGGCCGCGAGCCCGTGCAACTGCGTCTCGCGGTCGACGTCTGCCAAGGTGCAGCCCGCTTGCGCCAGCGCCGTGCGGCGCACCGGATCGACCCAGACGCCCCGCAGCAGCGACATGTCGATCATCAGGCCGCCCTCGCACACCGCCAGCCCGGCGATGTTGTGGCCGCCGCCGCGCACGGAGCACAGCAGCCCGTGCTGGTGCGCAAAGCGCACGGCTTGCACCACGTCGACCGTTCCGGTGCAGCGCGCCAGCAGGCCGGGGCGCCGGTCGATCATCGCGTTCCAGACCTTGCGCGTTTCCTCGTACTCTGCGTCTTCCGCGGTCAGCACCCGGCCCTTGAATGCCGCCTTGAAGGACTGCAAGGCTTCCGGCGCGAGATCCACGATCCCGCCATCCATGCGTGTGAGCTTGATTGCCATCATCGACCTCCTTGAAGAACGACATCGACAGCATGCGCGCGACAGGCCGCCAAGGCCAGTCCAGATTCTGAAGCGTTTACGCTGGGGAGGCGAGGCGATGGACAACAGCTACGGCCAGTTCTGCACCGTTGCGAGAGGGGCCGAGGTGCTGTGCGAGCGCTGGACGCCGCTGGTGGTGCGCGAGCTGCTCTGCGGCAGCAAGCGCTTCAACGACCTGCATCGCGGCGTACCCCGCATGTCCACCAGCCTGTTGGCACAGCGACTCCAGCGTCTTGAGGAGTTCGGCATCGTGCGGCGCGCCGCCGCCGGCAAGGTCTGGGAGTACAGCCTGACGGCGGCCGGCGAGGAGCTGCGGCCCATCGTCATGGCGCTCGGCCACTGGGGCGCGCGCTGGATCGGCAGCCGCCTGCGCGACAAGGAGCTGGATGCGGGCCTGCTCATGTGGGACATCCGGCGGTTCGCCTGCATGCCGGAATTTCCGCCCCGCCCCATCGTCATCAACTTCCGGTTTCGGGACGCCCGGACCGGCGAGGGCTCATGGTGGCTGGTGGTTCAGGACGGCGTGGCCGACCTCTGCCGCACCGACCCCGGGCGCGAGTTGACGCTGGTGGTGGACGCGACCCTGCGGGCGCTGACCGAGATCTGGGCGGGCGACCGCACGCCCCAGCAGGCCCTGCAGTCGCACGAGCTTCGCGTGGACGGCGCAAAAGGCGATGCGGACGCGCTGTGGCGCTGGCTGGGCACCAGCGTGTTCGCTTCGACGCGCCGCGCCAGCCTGACGGCCGCCAGTGCCCCTTGACGGCCAGCGGCCGGCGCTGGCCCCAACCTCCCTACCGCCCTACCGCCCGCCCCGCCAGCTCCGGCGCAAACAACTCCAGCACGCGCAGCTGCGCGCCGCCGCGCCTGAACACCGAGTGGCGCGCCCACAGCATCTGGGCCGAGGCCTCGGTGCCGGTGGCCTGGCGCCATTGCTTGAGCATCTGCCGGCGCGTGTGGCCATGCCGGGCCAGGCGGCGCGGCTGCAGCTCGCTGCGCGTGATGCGCGGATCGTCGTAGAGCAGATGCGCGAGCGGCCGGGCGCCCAGGCCCTTGAGCGCCTTCCAGGGCCCGGCCAGGGCGCTCTGGTGCAGGGCCGAGCGCGCCCACACCAGGGGCACGCCGTCCACCCGCAGCAGCACCTCGCGCACCACCGTGCAGCCGCGCCGCGGCAGCCCCAGGGCCAGGCGCTCCTGCGCGCGCAGCGGCGTGACGGCCTGGCGCAGCACCTCGACCTCGAAGCGCTCGCCCAGGCGCGCCAGGCGCCGGCTCAGCGAGCCGGGCGCGCGCAGCCAGGCGCGCAGGCTTGAACGACTAGCGATCCCCACCGCAGCTCAGCCAGCGAACTCGTCCCCAAGCTCGCGGGCGCGCTGCTGCGCGGCCAGCACGGCGCGCTGGATCGCCTCGCCCACGCCGGCGGCCTGCATGCTGGTGATGGCGGCGTAGGTGGTGCCGCCCTTGGAGGTGACGCGCTCACGCAAGACGCTAGGTGATTCGCTGGACTGCAGGCCCAGCGCGGCGGCGCCGGCGCAGGTGGCCAGGGCCAGCTCGCGGCCCTGGGCCTCGCTGAGGCCCATCTGCTGCGCGGCCGCCGTCATGGCCTCGACGACGTAGAAGAAATAGGCCGGGCCCGAGCCGGAGAGCGCGGTCACCGCGTCCAGATCGGCCTCGGCGTCCACCCACAGGGTGCGGCCGGTGGGTGCCAGCACGGCCTCCACCAGGGCGCGGTCGGCGGCCGAGACGGCCGCATTGGCGTAGAGGCCGGCAATGCCCTGGCCGATCAGGGCCGGGGTGTTGGGCATGGCGCGCACCACGCGCGCGGCGCCGGTGGCGCGCGCGATCGTCTCGCTGCGGATGCCGGCCATCACCGAGAGCTGCAGGGCTTGGGACACATGAGCGGCGCAGGGCGCAGCGGCCGCGCCGAACAGCTGCGGCTTGACGGCCCAGACCAGCAGCGCGGCCTCGGCCAGGCCGGCGTTGGCGGCCGCCTCATGCACGCGCAGGCCGGCAAACTCGGCCTGCAGCTTGGCGCGCTGCGCCTCGAAGGGCTCCACCACGAGGATGGAGTCGGCCGGGCGGCCGGCCTTGATGAGGCCGCCGATGATGGCGCTGGCCATATTGCCGCCGCCGATGAATGCCAGGGTGCTGTTCATGAAGGCAAGTGTAGGTGGGCCAACCGGCGGAGCCCGAGGATCCGGCTCCGCCGGGCCTGCGGGCTCGCCCCCTTGAGGGGGCGCGCGCAGCGCGTAGGGGGTGGTCTTAGTGCATGCCAGCCAGCAAGGCGGCGTTGCCGCCCGCTGCCGCGGTGTTGATGGTGAGCGTCTGCTCGGCGGCGAAGCGGTACTGGTGCTGCGGGTTGGCGGCTTCGGCGGCGCTGATCAGGGGCAGGATGGCGCCCTTGCGTTCGGCCAGGGCCTGCACCAGGGCGCGCGCCGAGCCGTTGCCGGCGGCGGCGATGCACACGCCGGCCAGCTCCGGATGCAGCAGCAGCGCACGCTGGGTGCCGCCATCACCCGGCAGCAGCGCCAGGGCCTCGGCGGCCACGCCGCCGCGCAGCAGCGCCAGGCGCAGCGCGTCGCCCGAGGCGGCGCCCAGCAGGGCCACGGCATTGCCGGCCAGCAGCGCCGCGCCCACCGCGCCGGCCACCTCGGCCGGGCTCGCACCCTGGGCCAGCACCGCGATCACGCCGCGGCCATGCAGGCGCAGCTCGTTGCTTTCGCCGGTGGGGCCGGGCAGCACCTTGGTGGCCAGGCCGCGCTGGGCCTGCTGGGCATGGGCGCGCAGGGCGCGCGCCGCCGCCTCGTCCAGGCCCGCGGTGGCACGCTGCACCGCGGCCACGCGGGTTTCCAGCGCCACCTCGCTCCAATGGGCATGGCCCACGCGCAGGGTGTTGACGGCGCTCAGATCCACCTGGCCGCTGGCCGGCACCGGCTCGGGCAGGCCGGCGGCCGCGGCGCCGGCATCCGGCTGGGCCGCAAAACGCCACAGGTAGTTGGGGCCGCCGGCCTTGGGGCCGGTGCCCGACATGCCTTCGCCGCCAAAGGGCTGCACGCCCACCACCGCGCCGATGATGTTGCGGTTCACGTAGACATTGCCGATGCGGGCCTTGTCGGCCAGGCGCAGGGCGCGGCTGTCGATGCGGGTCTGGATGCCCAGGGTCAGGCCATAGCCCAGCGCATTGATCTGCGCGATCACCGCGTCGGGCTCGCCGTTCCAGCGCAGCACGTGCAGCACCGGGCCGAAGATTTCCGCGCCCAGCTCGCTGGCCTTGCGGATCTCGAAGGCCACCGGCTTGATGAGGCGGGGCACGGCGTCGTGCACCGGGGCCTCGGCGATCAGCCTGGCCTCGCGCTTGAGGCGCTCGACATGGTGGGCGATGTTGTCGAAGGCCTCGTCGTCGATCACCGGGCCCACATCGGTGGCCAGGTCGGCGGGCTTGCCCACCCACAGCTCCTTGAGCGCGCCGGCGATCATCTCGATCACGCCATCGGCAATGCTCTCGTGCACGCACAGCAGGCGCAGCGCCGAGCAGCGCTGGCCGGCGCTGCGGAAGGCGCTCTGCACCACCGCGTCGGAGACCTGCTCGGGCAGCGCGGTGGAGTCCACCAGCATGGCGTTCAGGCCGCCGGTCTCGGCGATCAGGGGCACGACCTGACCCTGCTTGGCGGCGAGGGTGCGGTTGATGATCTGCGCCACCTGCGTGGAGCCGGTGAAGCACACGCCGGCGGTTTGCGGCGCGGCGGTGAGGCGGGCGCCGACGGTCTCGCCGGGGCCGTGCAGCAGCACCAGCGCATCCTCGGGCACGCCGGCGGCGTGCAGCAGCTCCACCATCTTCAGCGCCACATAGGGGGTCTGCTCGGCGGGCTTGGCGGCCACCGTGTTGCCCACCACCAGGGCGGCCACCACCTGGCCGGCGAAGATGGCCAGCGGGAAGTTCCAGGGGCTGATGCAGACGAACACGCCGCGGCCCTGCATGGCGCCGCCATGCTGCTCGGCCTCGTCGGCGTAGTAGCGCAGGAAGTCCACCGCCTCGCGCACCTCGGCCACGCAATCGCCCTGGGTCTTGAAGGCTTCCTGCACCAGCAGGGCGCAGAACTCGGGCAGGCGCGCGTCCAGCGCGTCGGCGGCGCGGCGCAGGACGGCGGCGCGCTGCTCCACCGGCGTGGCGTTCCAGCCGCCGAAGCCGGCCTGCAGGCGTGCCATCGCGGCATCCACCTCGGCCGGCGTGGCCTCCGCCACCGGCAAGACCTGGCACCCGGCCAGCGCCTGCGCCAGCGGCGCGCGCTGCGCCAGCACGGTCAGGTCCACGCCGCTGGAGTTACGGCGGCCGAGGCCCTGGTGGTCCTGGTAGAGGCGCGCCGGCAGCGGCAGGGCGCCATGCTGCTGCAGCTGGGTGAGCGGCGAGGCCAGCAGCTCGGCGGGCTTGACGCTGGGGTCGGCCAGCTGGTGCACGAAGGAGGAATTGGCGCCGTTCTCGAGCAGGCGGCGCACCAGATAGGCCAGCAGGTCGCGGTGCTCACCCACCGGGGCATAGACGCGGCAGGCGATGGTGCCGTCCTTGATGGCCTCGCGGTGGATGCCCTCGCCCATGCCGTGCAGGCGCTGCAGCTCGAAGTTGGCGCCGGCCGCCTTGGCCATCTGCAGGATCGCGGCGATGGTGCCGGCGTTGTGGCTGGCGAACTGCGGGTAGATCACGTCGGCATGCCGGATCAGGCGCTGGGCACAGACCAGGTAGGAGACATCGGTGTGCTGCTTGTGCGTGAACACCGGGTAGGCCTCCAGGCCCTGCTCCTGGGCGCGCTTGATTTCGCCGTCCCAGTAGGCGCCCTTCACCAGCCGCACCATGAAGTGCAGGCCATGCTGGCGCGCGATGCGGGCCACCTCGTCCACCACTTCCAGCGCACGCGTCTGGTAGGCCTGCACCGCCAGACCGAAGCCGCGCCACTGCGGGAAATGGCTGGCGATGCGCGCGGCCAGCGCGTCCAGCACCTCCAGCGAAAGCTCCAGGCGATCCACCTCCTCGGCGTCGATGGTGAGGTTGATATTGGCCTGCGCGGCCTTCTCGATCAGCTGCCAGACGCGCGGCAGCAGCTCGGCGAACACGCGCTCGCGCTGCAGCACCTCGTAGCGCGAGAACAGCGCGCTGAGCTTGATCGAGATGCCGTCGGCGGTCTCGGGCGCCTCGGCCTTGCGGCCGCTGGCGATGGCCTCGATGGCGCTCACATAGGCGGCGTGGTAGCGGCGCGCATCGGCCTCGGTGCGGGCGCCCTCGCCCAGCATGTCGTAGCTGAAGCTGAGCTTGGGCTCGGCCTTGCGCTCGCTGTCGGCCTCGGCCATCGCCTCCTTGATATTGCGGCCCAGCACGAACTGGCGGCCCAGCAGCTGGATGGCGCGCACCGTGGCGGCCACCACGGTCTGCGCGCCCAGGCGGGTCAAGAGGCCACCCTCGCCATCGGCGTCGGGCAGGAATTTCTTGGACAGCGAGATGGCGCTGGCCGAGAGGCTGGCCAGCATCTTGTGCGGGCCGTCGGAACCACCCTCGAACTGGGCGCGGCCGAGCTGGTCGGCCGTCAGCGCGATCGCGGTGGGCGCATCGGGCACGCGCAGGAGCGCCTCGGCCAGGCGCATCAGGGCCAGGCCCTCGGCGCTGGTGATGGGGTACTCGCGCAGCAGCGATTCCATCGCCCAGAAGGGGGCGGGGTTGTCGCGCACATGCTGGACCCAGGGGGTGGCCTGGTTGATCACCGCCGTCCAGTCGGGCCCGGCACCGAAGGCGGCCACCAGGGCGCGCAGGACCTCGGTCTCGTCGCGGTAGGGGTTGGGCAGGCGGGCGGTCTCGGGCGGCAAGGCGAAGGCGGTCATGGCATCCCCCGGAAAGGGCGGTCATCTAGTGAAGACCTGAACTTTATTCGCGCGCCTCTTGGATTAAATTCCGATGATCAACTGATCGCTAGTGAGAAATCCAGATGGGCAGCGAAGCCAACGAACTCGACAAAATCGATGCCCGCATTCTGCGCGTGCTGCAGCAGGATGGGCGCATTTCCAATCTCAAGCTGGCCGAGGCGGTGCACCTCTCCCCCACCGCGGTGCTGGAGCGCGTCAAGCGCCTCACCCGCGAGGGCTATATCCTGGGCTACGAGGCGCGGCTCAACCCCGCCAAGCTGGGCGCGGCCATGCTGGTCTTCATCGAGATCCTGCTGGACCGCACGGTGCAGGACGTGATGGACAACTTCAAGGCCGCCGTCCAGGCCCGCCCCGAGATCCTCGAATGCCATCTGGTGGCGGGCGGCTTCGACTACCTGCTGAAGACCCGCGTCTCGGACATGAGTGCCTACCGCGAGTTCATCGGCAGCGTGATCTGGACCCTGCCGGGCGTGCGCGAGACCCGCACCTATGCGGTGATGGAAGAGGTGAAGAACACCACCGCCCTGCCTATCTAGCAAATTCAAGCCGCTCCCCCATCGGGGGGGGCACCCCCTTCGCTCCCACCCGCGTGTGATGGGAAGCCGGGGTGCGAGCACCCAAACTGGATCTCACATCAAGCCGCTGTCCAGGAGCCGCACCATGCAAACCACCGCCAGCCAGTTGCAACGCCAACACCCGCAAAACTCGCACTGCGGTTGGTTTGACTCCAGCCTGGAGCTGCGCCAGGGACTGGACGTGCGCGAGCTGTCGGACCTGGAACTGCTGGCGCTGTGGAGCGAACTCAAGCCGGCCCCGGCTGCCTTGCACTGAGCGAGCACCGAGTTCATGCCCTGCGGCATGAGCGACGGCTCACGAAGGCCGGGGCGCCTGCCAGCGCTCTGGCTGATGGATGCGTCGCTGCAGCTGCAGCCGGGTATAGGGCTGGTCGCGGCCGGAGAGCTGCAGGCTCAGCTGGACCATCCAGTCATGCGTGCGGGCGCGCGGCGCGGCCACCGGCGCCAGCAGCAGCAAGGCCAGCGCGCCGGCGGGCAGCCAGGTTGGCAGCACCAGCCTCAGGCGGAACTGGCCGCGCAGCGTCCACAGGCTGACGACCGCACCCAGCACCAAGCCGGACAAGGCCTCGGACGCCGAGTGTGCGCTCACCTGCACGCGTGAAAAGGCGACCAGGGCGGCCAGGCCGAGGCCCAGCCCATAGCCCCAGGGCCGGCCGCGCAGCGCCAGCCACCCCATCACCGGCAGCACCGCCGCGGCGCACATGGCGTGGCCCGAGAAGCCGGTGAAGTCCCATTCGGCCAGGCCCAGGCCCCAGCCCAGGAAGGCCAGCTTGCTGGCGGTGGTGAGCGCCACCGCCGCCGCCAAGGCGAGCAGCCAGCGTCGTGCCAGAGTGCCCTGCCCGCCATGCCAGGCCAGCCAGGCGGCGCCGGCCAGGGCCAGCGGCAGCAGCAGCTGGGCCTCGCCCAGGCGCGTCAACAGGGGCCAGAAGAAGTCCGGCGAAGACCCAGGGTTTGCGAGCATGGGCCGAGCTTAAACGCTCAGGCCAGATGCAGATGCTTGAGCTGGGGCTTGCGCGCCGGCTCCTGCTTGGGCAGCACAAAGTCCTCGGCCGGCATGGGGCGGCCGTAGTGCCAGCCCTGGGCCCAGTCGCAGCCCTCGCGCTTGAGCCATTCGGCCTGCTCGGCGGTTTCCACGCCCTCGGCCAGCACGTCCAGGTTGAGGCTGCGTGCCAGCACGATGACGGTGCGCGCGATCGCGGCGACGTTGCTGTCGCTGCCCAGCTCCTGCACAAAGCTGCGGTCGATCTTGAGCGTCTGCACCGGCATGCGCTTCAGGTAGGAGAGCGAGGAATAGCCGGTGCCGAAATCGTCGATCGCCACGCGCACGCCGCGGCTGGCCAGCTGGCCCAGCAGCTCGATGGCCTGCTCGGCGTCTTCCAGCAGCAGGCTCTCGGTCACCTCCAGCTCCAGGGCCTGGGGCGGGCAACCGGTTTCCTTCAGGATGAAGTCGACGGTGTCGATGAAGTCCGACTGGCGCAGCTGGCGCGCCGAGACGTTCACCGCCACCTGCTGCGGCTTGCCGGGCTGGCCCTGCCAGCGCGCCGCCTGGGCGCAGGCCTGCTCCAGCACCCAGCGACCGATCGGGATGATCAGGCCGGTGTCCTCGGCCAGCGGGATGAACTCGGCCGGCGAGATCGGGCCGCGGGTCGGGTGGCGCCAGCGCAGTAGGGCCTCGGCGCCGACCAGATGGCCATCGGACAGGCGCACCTGGGGCTGGTATTCGAGGCGGAACTGCGCCGCCTCGTTGGCATGGCGCAGCGCATGGGTGAGCTCGAAGCGCTGCTGCACCACCTGGGTCAGCTCGGGGCGGTAGGCCTGCACGGTGTTGCGGGCATGCACCTTGGCGCGGCACATCGCGGCCTCGGCATTGCGCAGCAGATCGTCCACCGCCACGCCGTCGGTGGGGAACAGCGCCAGGCCGATGCTGGCGCCCAGGTTGAAGCGCTGCTGGCCCACCACGATGGGCTCGTCCATGGCCTGGATCAGGCGGTCGCCCAGGCGCATCGCGGTCTCTTCGTCCACCAGGCCGCTGAGCACCACCACGAACTCGTCGGCCCCCACGCGCGCCACCGAATCGCTGGCGCGCATCACGTTGACGAAGCGCTCGGTGGTGGTGAGCAGCACCTGGTCGCCCGCCCGGTGGCCGGCGATGTCGTTGACGTCGCGGAAGCCGTCCAGATCGATATAGAGCACCGCCACGCAGGTATGGTCGCGCTGGGCAATGCCGATCTGGCGCGCGATGCGGTCGCGCAGCAGGGCCAGATTGGGCAGGCCGGTGAGGCGGTCGTGCAGGCTCTGGTGCAGCAACTCGGCCTCGGTCTGCTTGATGCGCGAGATGTCGGTCAGCACGCTCAGGTACTGCACCTCCTGGGCCTGCGCATGAGCATCGGCGTCGGCGTCGGCGGCCGGCACGCGCACCACCGTCACCCACACGGGCACGGTGTCGCCGTTCTTGTGGCGGTCCACCAGCTCGCCGCTCCATTTGCCGCAGCGCTCCACATCGGCCCACAGGGCCTTGAGCTTCTCGGGGTCCTGGTCGCCGTCGCGGAACAGGCGCGGCACCTGGCCCAGCAGCTCGGCACGGTTGTAGCCGGTGATGGCGCACAGGGCCGGGTTCAGATCGCAGATCTGCAGCCGTGCGTCGGTGACCATGATGCCCTCGCCGCAATGCTCGAACACGGTGGCGGCGCGGCGCGCCTGCTCCATCGCCTGCTGCAGCTGGGTGACGTCGCGCGCCACCGCCACCTGGCCCAGGTAATGCTCGTCGTCGAACACCTCGGCCTTCACCACGTCCAGGCACAGGCGCTGGCCGTCGGGCTTCTCCACCCAGTTGAGCACGCGCCTGGCACTGGTCTGCTTGGTCCAGGTGGGGGGCTTGGCCAGATCGGCATCGCGGCGGCCCATCAGCTGGGCCTCGCCGGCGCCCACCACGCTCTCGAAGGCCGGATTGCAGCCCTCGTAAGCGCCCTGGGCGTCCTTGAAATACATCGGGTCGGGGATGGCGTTGAGCAGGGCGCGCAGGCGGGCGCGGTCGCGGCGCAGGCGCAGGAGCTCCTCGCGGCGGCGGCGCAGGCGGGCGCGGTCGCGGCGCAGGCGCAGGAGCTCCTCGCGGCGGCGGCGCAGGCGGGCGCGGTCGCGGCGCAGGCGCAGGAGCTCCTCGCGGCGGCGGCGCAGGCGGGCGCGGTCGCGGCGCAGGCGCAGGAGCTCCTCGCGGCGGCGGCGCAGGCGCACGCGCTGGCTCAGCACCAGGCTGAGCACCAGCCCCATGGCCACGCCACCGGCCACGCACAGCGAACTCAGCCACAGAATGGCGCTGCCACCGCTGAGCCCCAGCGGGTTGGCGATGCTTTCGGCAGACGTTTGCGCGTTGGCCCACAAGGGCCAAGCCAGCGCCAACGGCACGATGCGGCGGTGCAAGGTCAAGCTCATAAGTCCCAGGAAACCTCGGGCGCCGCTGGCGCGGCGCAGGCCATTCGTCGATCACCCCTGCACTGCGGGCGTCCCCTCGTTCTCGGCCTTTCGGAGTGTCGTGAGCTGGCTTGATACTGGCTAGGGTTTACAGCGACGACGCCAGCCGCGTTCCCTGCAAAATTGCACGCTTTGCGTCCAATTCGCCGGCTTCCAGCGCGCCGCCGACCAGGTGCACCGAGACCCCGGCGGCCTGCAGCGGGGCCTGCAATTCGCGCAAGGGCTCCTGGCCGGCGCACAGCACGATGGTGTCGGCCTCGATCAGCTGGGTGTCGGCGCGCTTCTCGCCATAGCTGACCCACAGGCCCTCGGGCGAGATCGCCTCGTAGTTGACGCCGCCCAGCATGTCGACGTTCTTCATCTTCAGCGCCGCGCGGTGGATCCAGCCGGTGGTCTTGCCCAGGCCCGCGCCGAGCTTGCCGGCCTTGCGCTGCAAGAGCGTGATGGCGCGCGTGGGCGCCTCGGGCGCCGGCCGCAGCAGGCCGCCGCGCGTCTCGGTGGGGTCGCCCACGCCCCAGTGGCGGCGCCAGGCGGCGGCGTCCAGGGTGAGCGAATGGCCGGCCTCCAGCAGGTACTCGGCCACATCGAAGCCGATGCCGCCGGCGCCCACGATGGCCACGCGCTGGCCCACCTGGGCGCGCCCGGCCAGCACCTCGATATAGCTCAAGACCTGACCCCGCGCCGCGCCCTCCTCCTGGCCCTTGATGCGCGGGTTGCGCGGCGTCACGCCGGTGGCCAGCAGCACCTCGTCGTAGCTCTTGAGCGCGTCCACGCCCACGCGGGTGTTGAGGTGCAGCTGCACGCCGGTCACCTCGATGCGGCGGCCGAAGTAGCGCAGCGTCTCCTGGAACTCCTCCTTGCCCGGGATGCGCTTGGCCATATTGAACTGGCCGCCGATCTCGCCGGCGGCATCGAACAGATGCACCTCGTGGCCGCGCTCGGCCAGGGTGGTGGAGGCCGCCAGCCCGGCCGGGCCGGCGCCCACCACGGCGATCTTCTTGCGGCGCTGGCCACCGGCGGCGATGGGCACGATCTTCAGCTCGGTCTCGAAGGCGGCGCGCGGGTTCACCAGGCAGGTGGAGATCTTCTGTGCAAAGGTATGGTCCAGGCAGGCCTGGTTGCAGGCGATGCAGGTGTTGATCTCGTCGGCGCGGTTCTCCCTGGCCTTCTTGACGAAGTCGGGGTCGGCCAGGAAGGGCCGCGCCATGCTGACCATGTCGGCCGCGCCCTCGGCCAGCACGTTCTCGGCCACCTCGGGGGTGTTGATGCGGTTGCTGGTGATCAGCGGCGTCGTGATGCCCTCGGCGCGCATCTGCTCGCGCAGCTTGTGCGTGACCCAGGCAAAGCCGGCGCGCGGCACCGAAGTGGCGATCGTCGGGATGCGCGCCTCATGCCAGCCGATGCCGGTGTTGATGATGGTGGCGCCGGCCTTGACCACGCCGCGCGCCAGCTGCAGCACCTCGTCCCAGCTGCTGCCGTTGGGGATCAGGTCCAGCATCGAGAGCCGGTAGATGATGATGAAGTCCGGCCCCACCGCCTCGCGCATGCGCGTGAGGATCTCCAGCGGCAGGCGCATGCGGTTCGCGTAGCTGCCGCCCCATTCGTCCTGGCGCTGGTTGGTATGCTCCACCAGGAACTGGTTGATGAAATAGCCCTCGGAGCCCATCACCTCGACGCCGTCGTAGCCGGCCTCGCGCGCCAGCCTGGCGCAGCGCACGAAGGCGCGGATCTGGCGCTCGATGCCGCGCGCGCTCAGCTCGCGCGGCGTGAAGGGCGAGATCGGCGACTGGATGCGCGAGGGCGCCACGCAAAAGGGCTGGTAGCCATAGCGGCCGGTGTGCAGGATCTGCAGCGCGATCTTGCCGCCCTCGGCATGCACGGCCTTGGTGATGATGCTGTGGCGCTTGGCCGCACCCGAGGTGGCCAGGGTGCCGGCAAAGGGCTTGGCCCAGCCCTCGATATTGGGCGCATAGCCGCCGGTGACGATCAGCCCCACCTCGCCGCGCGCGCGCTCGGCGAAGTACACCGCCATGCGCTCGAAATGCTTGCGCCCGTCTTCCAGGCCGGTGTGCATGCTGCCCATCAGCACGCGGTTCTTCAGCGTGGTGAAGCCGAGGTCCAGGGGGGCAAGCAGGTGCGGATAGCTCATGGCGGCGCTCAGGAGAAAGTGGCGGGCCATGCTAGCAGTGGCCTCCACGGCGCTCATGCAGGCAAACCCCGCTTTGGAGAGCTTGCACTACTCGCACGGGCCGGCCGCGCAGACACAGTTCTTCACCGCCGCGACACGCTGGCACACCGATCAGCAACGCGCCCCGGTTGGAATCGCCCGAACCCAATTTCCGGAGTGATCAGATGCGATTCAAACCCTGGGCCCTTGGCCTGGCCATGGCGGGCGCAAGCCTTCTGCTCAGCGCCTGTGGCGGTGGCAGCAGCAGCAGCGATAGCGAAACCAGCCTGCGCCTGCTCAATGCCAGCAGCGGCTACGGTTCGCTGGACCTGACGGTCAACAGCGTCAGCGTCAACAGCAACGTCGCCTATGCCAACGCCGGCAGCTATGCCACGGTGAACACAAGCTCCACCAGCTCGCAAGTCCTCGCCAGCGGCCTGGGCACCACGGTGGCCAGCACCACGCCCTCGCTGTCCAGCGGCAGCCACTACACCCTGATCGCCTACGGCTGGGCCGGCGCGCTGCGCACCACCCTGCTGCAGGAGGCCGAGACCGCCGCCGACAGCGGCAAGAGCAAGCTGCTGGTGCTGAACCTGGCCACCGACGCCGGCGCGCTGGACGTCTACGTCACCCCCGCCACCGACAGCCTTGACAACGCCACGCCCATCTCCACCAACCTGGCCGGCGGCAGCGGCAGCGGCTACAACAGCATCAACGCCGGCAGCTACCGCGTGCGCCTCACCGGCTATGGCAACAAGAGCGATGTGCGCCTGGACATCCCCAGCATCACGCTGGACTCCACCGGTGTCTCCACCCTGCTGATCACCGCCACCGAGGGCGGCGTGCTGGTGAACGGCCTGCATGTGAAGCAGCAGGGTGCGGTGACCAACTACCCCGGCACGGTGGCGCGTGCCCGCGTGGTGGCCGCCGTCTCGGGCAATGCCAGCGTGAGCGGCCTGCTGGGCGATGTGAGTCTGCTGCCCACCTCGGTGGCGCCCACCATCGGCGAGTACAAGACGGTGGCGGCCGGCAATGCCGCCAACCTGGGCCTGACGGTGAACGGCCAGGCCATGGCCGTGGCCAGCCCCAACCTGAAGGCCGGCGGTGACTACACCCTGCTGGTCTGGGGCGACGCGGCCGCGCCGCAGCTGAGCGTGCTGGCCGACGACAACCGCCTGCCCACCACCCTCAGCACCGCCAAGATCCGCCTCATCAACGGCGTGGCCAGCCTCAACACCGGCCTCACCATGAGCGTGGACTACAGCGCCATCGCCACCAATGTGGTGCCCGGCACCAGCTCGGCCAACAGCAGCATCCCGTCCAGCACGGCCTCGCTCTTGAGCGTCAGCTCGCCCACCTCGGGCACGCCGGTGTTCAGCATCGCCAGCCTGCCGGTGCTCTCCAGCGGCGTCTACAGCGTCTTCATGATGGGCGGCGCCAGCAATATGCTGGGCACGCTGCGCCGCGAGCGCTAGGTCTGCTCCGGCTCCTCCTCGCCCCGTGATCGCCCTGCGACGCGGGGTTTTTCCTTGGTACATGCCCGATCTGCTGGGGGCGACTGGAACCCGCACATTGCCGCCGGTCCATCCGGCCGTGATCACGCCCCCCGCGTCGCTTGGCACACGCCAACCAACACAAGCCGCCCACGCACATCGACAACCCGCATGTCGGACATCAGGCTTTCACACGCCGTGGCTAGCATCGCGCCGCCGGTTGCCGGTGTGCCCTGTCCAGCCCATGCTTCGAACTGCCCTCCTCGCCCTGCTGCTCGCCCTGTGCACCCTGCCCGCCCAGGCGCAGGTGCAGGGCAGCGGCGCCAGCTTCCCTTCCAAGGTCTATGAGCGCTGGGCCCAGGCCTACGAGAAGGACAGCGGGGTGCGGGTGGACTACCGCGCCACCGGCTCGGGCGAGGGGCTCAAGAAGATCAGCGCACGCGCGGTGCATTTCGGCGGCTCCGACACCCCGCTGTCCGCCAGCGAGCTCGAGCAGCGCCGCCTGGTGCAGATCCCCATGCTGGTGGGCGGCATCGTGCCGGTGGTGAACCTGCCCGGCGTGGCGGCGAACCGCCTGCAGCTGAGCGGCGAGCTGCTGGCCGCCATCATGGCCGGCGAGGTGCTGCGCTGGAACGATGCGCGCATCGCCGCGCAGAACCCCGGCCTGGCCCTGCCGGCGCTGCGCATCCGGCGCGTGGTGCGGGCCGACAAGTCCGGCAGCACCGAGGGCTTCACGCGCTACCTGGCGCTGAGCTCGGCGGCCTTCGCCGAGCGCGTGGGCGCGAGCCAGCTGCCGCACTGGCCCGGCGAGGTGCTGGCGGCCGAGGGCAACGACGGCGTCAGCGCCGCGCTCAAGGCCAACGAGGGCGCGATCGGCTATGTCAGCTACGACCGCGTGGTGCGCGAGAAGCTCATCGGCGTGAGCCTGCGCAATGCCGATGGCCAATGGGTGGCGGCCTCGGACCAGGGCTTTCGTTCGGCGATCCGCCACAGCGACCTGGCCGCCCAGGGCAAGGACACGGCCAGCCTGCTGAACCGCCCCGGTGCCGACAGCTGGCCCATCACCCTCACCAGCTTCGTGCTCTTCGATGCGCGCCCGCAGCGCGCCGACAGCGCCGCCATGACGATGCGCTTCCTCTACTGGTGCTTTCTGCACGGCGACGAGCTGACCCGCGGCACCGGCTTCGCGCCGCTGACGGTGAACGTGCAATCGCGCCTCTCGGCGCGCTTTGCCTCGGTGCGCGCACAGGACGGCGGCGCGCTGAACTACCAGCTGTTCTGAGCGGCGCCTCAATGCCCGGCGATCACGCCGCAGGCGATGCGCGCGCCCGAGTTGCCGGTGGGCTGGGTGGCGTAATCGTCGGCCTGGGCGTGCACGATCACCGCGCGCCCGATCAGGTTGCCGGCGCCCTGGCCCAGCGTCGGGCCCATCAGCATGAACTTCTGGTCCACCGCGCCCTCGGCATCGGCCTTCAGCGCCGGCAGATCGCCGGCGTGGTGGGCGCTCTGCTGCGGGCCATGGGATTGGCCATCGGGGTTGAAATGGCCGCCGGCGCTGCTGCCGTCGGTGCTGGCGCAGCTGCCGTTCTCATGCACATGGAAGCCATGCTCGCCGTTGGGCTTGAGCCCGCTGAGCTTGGCATGCACCATCAGATGGCCGTCCATGGCGTGGAACATCACCAGGCCGCGCACCTGGTTGCCCTGGGTGGGGGTGAGCGAGGCCACGGCCATGCGGCCGCCCATCGTCATCGGCGGCTTGCCGGCATCGGGGGTGGCACAGGCGGTGAGCGCGACCGCGGCCAGCGTGAGGAGGGGCAGGGAGTAAGAGCGTGCCATGGTGTGCTTGCTGATGCGCAAAGCTGGCGACTCTAGGCGATGGCCGCGTCGGCGCACATCCCCAGAAGCTGCGGCATGATGCCGCGATGTCCTCCCCACCTCCCTCGCCCGCCAGTCGCAACTCGCTCATCGCCGGCCTGCTCATCGTCATCATCTGGGGCCTGAATTTTCCGATCCAGAAGGCCTTGCTGACGGCCATGCAGCCCGAGGGTTTTCTGTTCCTGCGCTTTGCACTCATGCCGCTGCTGGTGCTTGGCCTGCTGCTGCAGCGCTATGGCCTGGCCTGGCCGCGCGTGTCGCGCGGCGATGCCTGGGCACTCACGCGGCTGGGCTGCCTGGGCCAGGGCCTGCACCTGGCGCTCTCCAGCTACGGCATCCATTTCTCCACGCCCTTTTCCAGCTCGGTGCTGCTGGCCTGCGGGCCGGTGTTCACCCTGCTGATCCTGCGCGCCTACGGCCTCGAGCGCCTGCAGCGCGCCCAGCTGATCGGCATCGCGCTGGCGGCGCTGGGCGCCCTGGTCTTCATGTCCGACAAGCTGGCCGGCGGGCAATGGCGCGCCAGCGGCGGCGATCTGGTGCTGCTGCTGGCAGCCGCGCTGTTCTCCTATTACACGGTGGCGGCCAAGCCGCTGATCGAACGCCATGGCGCGGTGCTGGTGATGTGCTACGCCAGCCTGGCCACCACCCTGCCGGTGCTGGCCTACGCCACGCCCGTCGCGCTGCGGGTGGACTGGGCCGGCGTTTCGCCCTGGCTGTGGCTGGGCGCGGCCTGGGCCATCGTGATGATCGGCTTCGTCAGCTGGCTGGGCTGGGGCTGGGTGAACGCGCAGCGCGGCGTGGCGCGCACCGCGCCGCTGATCTACCTGATGCCGCCCATCGCCGGCCTGGCGGCCTGGCTCAGCACCGGCGAGAGCTTCACCGCCGTCAAGCTGGCGGGCGCGGCGCTGACCCTCTCCGGCGTGGCGCTGGCGCAGTTCGCGCCGCATGCGGCGGTGGTGGTGGCCGCGCCCGAGCCGGATTGAATCCCGCCTACTCTTTCAGATACTTGTCGTAGATCGCCTGCACCCGGCCGGCGTCCTTCATGTGCTTGAGGCCGGCATTGAAATCGTCGCGTACCTGGCGGCTGCGGAACACCGGGCGGTAGTCCATCGGGTTGGGCACGGTGAAGGCATGCTCGTCCACCGGCGCGATCGCCACGCCCTCGCGTTTGAGCTGCAGGGCGAAGTACTTGAAGATGCTGCGGTCGCTCAGCACCAGGTCGTAGCGGCCCAGCATCAGGGTCTTGACCTGGGCCGCCTGGTCGTTGACCTCCAGATAGCGGCCGGCGCGCTTCACCGGCTCCAGCCATTCCGGAAAACGCGTCGCGGCGCCGCTGAAGGACACCACCGACAGGCCCGCCAGGTCGGCCGGCTTGCGGATGTTGAGCCCGCGGCTGTGCAGGCTGATGAAGACGTTGTCGTAGAGCACCGCGGTGTCGCCGTAATGGCCGCCATGCGCGCCCAGGTCCTGGCCCAGGTCGGTCATGGTGGCGTCGACCGAGCGGTCCTTGAAGGCCAGCGGCACGCGCGCAAACGGGTAGTAGCTGGGCTTGAGCTGGTGGCCCTTGTAGGCCAGCGCCTCGCGTATCACCTCGACCTCGATGCCCGAGTTGGTCTGCGGGAAGCAGAAGGGCGGGATCTTCTCGCCGAAGGCCATCGTCACCTCCACCGCCGGGCAGACCGGGGCCGCGAGTGCGCCCAACAGCGCCAGGGCCCAGGCCCTGCCGACGCTTTTTTCGCTTGCCCGCAACGCGCTCGTCCACATCGCCATCACGCTATCACAGCCTCCGGCGCGCCAAGGCCTTCATGGCCTCGAGCAGCAGCCACACCAGCAGGCCCAGGCACAGCGCCGCCAGCAGCTGCGGCGGCGGCATCGTCGCGAAGCGGAACACCTCACGCAGCGGCGCCAGGCCCAGGGTCGCGGCCAGCAGCGCGGCGGTGGCCAGCAGCATGCTCCACAGCATCGCGTTCGGCCGCAGCCAGGCCTGCAGCAGGCTGCTGCGCAGGTTCCGGTTCGCCAGGATCAGGCCGATATTGCAGGCCACCAGGGCCACGAAGGCGAGGCTGCGCGCCTGCTCGGCGCTGAACTGCTGCGCCAGCAGCCAGCCGAACAGGCCGGCCACGGCCAGCAGCACCAGCAGGCCCTGGGCCGCGCTCCAGGCCATCAGGCCGGCGGAGAACAGCGGCGCCTGCGGATCGCGCGGCGGCCGCCGCATCACATCGCCCTCCTCGCGTTCGGCCTCGAACACCACCGAGCACACCGGGTCGATCAGCAGCTCCAGAAAGGCGATGTGCACCGGCCCCAGCAGCACCGGCCAGCCCAGCAGCAGGGGCAGCAGCGAGAGCCCGGCGATCGGCACATGCACGGCCAGCACGAAGGCCATGGCCTTGCGCAGGTTGTCGAAGATGCGCCGCCCCAGGCGCACCGCCTGCACGATGGAGGCGAAGTTGTCGTCCAGCAGCACCAGGGCCGCGGCCTCGCGCGCCACGTCGGTGCCGCGCCCGCCCATCGCGATGCCGATGTGCGCGGCCTTCAGCGAGGGCGCGTCGTTGACGCCATCGCCGGTCATCGCCACCACCTCGCCCTGGGCCTTCAGCGCCGCCACGATGCGCAGCTTCTGCTCGGGCCGGATGCGCGCAAACACCTGGTGGCTGCGCACCGCCGCGCGCAGCTGGGCCTCGCCCATCTCGGCCAGTTCGGGGCCGGTGAGCACGCCGGCCGTCGCCGCCAGCCCGGCCTGCGCGGCAATGGCGCGCGCGGTCTCGGCATGGTCGCCGGTGATCATCAGCACGCGCAGGCCGGCGGCGCGGCATTCCTCGATCGCGGCCGGCACCTCGGGGCGCAGCGGGTCGGCAAAGGCCACCAGGCCCAGCAGCTGCCAGGCAAAGCCGTCCGGCGCGGCCGGCCAGTCCTCCTGCCCCTGCCAGCCCGCGCGCGCCACCGCCAGCACGCGCAGGCCGCGCGCCGCCATCGCCTGCGCTTGCGCCGCCAGCGCCTCGGCCTGAGCGGCGGGCAGGCGGGCGAGGCCAAACACCGCCTCGGGCGCGCCCTTCACCGCCACCACCGCGGCGCCCGCCTCGTCGTGCCAGACATGGGTCATGGCCGGCAGGCTGCTGCTGAGTCCGTATTCGTGCACCAGGCGCCAGCCCGGGTGCCGGGGCGCGGGCGGCTGCTGGCTGCGCGCGCGCTCCAGCAGCGCGCGCTCCATCGCATCGAAGGGCTCGCGCTCGCTGGCCAGCACGGCAAACTCCAGCAGCTCGGCCGGCAAGACCTGACCCCAGGGCTGCAGCTCGGCCACCGCCATCTGGTTGAGCGTGAGCGTGCCGGTCTTGTCGGTGCACAGCACGGTGGCCGAACCCAGGGTCTCGATGGTGGCGGCGCGGCGCGTCAGCACGCGCTGGCGCGAGAGCCGCCAGGCGCCCATCGCCATGAAGACGGTCAGTATCAGCAGGAACTCCTGCGGCAGCATCGACATCGCCAGCGAGATGCCCGCCAGCACCGCGGCCAGCCAGTCGCCGCGCGCCAGGCCGTAGAGCAGCACCAGGCCGGCGCTCAGCGTCAGGCCCAGCAGCGCGAACACGCGCACCAGCCGGCGCGTCTGGCTGCGCAGCGGCGAGTCGGGGCTGGCGATCTCGGCCAGCGCGCTGCCGATGCGGCCGATCTCGCTGGCCGCGCCGATCGCCGTCACCTCGGCCAGGCCCTGGCCGCCCACCACCATGGAACCGGCCAGCACCACCTCGCCCTGCGCCTTCAGCACCGGCAGCGACTCGCCGCTGAGCAGGGACTCGTCGGCCTGCAGGTCGTAGGCCTCGAGCAGGCGCGCGTCGGCGGCGATGCGGTCGCCCTCGGCCAGCACCAGCACATCGCCGCGCACCACCGCCGTGCCGGCAATGCGCTGCGGCGCGCCATCGCGCAGCACCAGGGCGCGCGGGCTGGTGAGATCGCGCAGCGCCTCCAGCACGCGCTCGGTGCGCTGCTCCTGCACCAGGCTGATCACCACCATCAGCACCACGAAGGCCAGCAGCATGAGCGCCTCGCGGCGGTCGCCCAGCAGCAGATAGATCAGGCCGGCCGCCAGCATCAGCTGCAGCATCGGTTCGCGCACCAGCTCGGCCAGCATGTGCCAGAGCGTGCGCGGGCGCGGCGGCGTGAGCTGGTTGGGGCCGTCCTGCGCCAGGCGCGCGGCCGCTTGCGCGGCGCTCAGTCCTCGGGGCGTCGTGTCGCTGGCTGCCATGGTGCAGCGATTATGCGAGCCGCCCGCGTTAAGAAAGCGCTAAGCGGCACGGCCCAGCATGTCGGACATCAAGGAGTCGACATGCAACGCAAGACCTGGCACCCCATTTTCATTGCGCTGCTGGCCGTGGCCGGCAGTATGGTCAACGATATGGCCGGTGCCGCCACGCCGGCCGAACAGCTGGCCGCGCTGAGCGCCCAGGCCGGCACCGCCGGCGACCCGGCGCGCGGCCAGCGCCTCTTCACCAGCAAGCATGGCGCCGAGTGGAGCTGCTCGTCCTGCCATGGCGCCCCGCCCACCCAGGCGGGCCGCCATGCCAGCACCGGCAAGCCGATCGCGCCGCTGGCGCCGGCCTTCAACCCCGAGCGCTTCGGCGATGCGGCCAAGAGCGAGAAATGGTTCCGCCGCAATTGCAAGGACGTGCTGGGCCGCGAATGCAGCGCCGGCGAGAAGGCCGATGTGCTGGCCTGGCTGATCACGCTCAAACCCTGAGGACCGATGATGAACATGAAGAGCTTTGCGCTGCTGCTGGCGGCGGCCCTGCTGCCCGCCGCCGCCGCCCGCGCCGATGGCGAGCGCCTGCGCCCCGCCACCGCCAACCCCAGCTACCAGCAGGAATGCGGCGGCTGCCACCTGGCCTACCCGCCCGCCCTGCTGCCGGCCGCCTCGTGGCAGCGCATCACCGCCGACCTCGGCAAGCATTACGGCAGCGATGCCTCGCTGGACCCGGCCACCACGCAGACGCTGACGCGCTGGCTGCTGCTGAACGCCGGCAGCGGCAAGCGCGCCCGCGAGGCACCGCCGCAAGACCGCATCACGCGCGCCGCCTGGTTCCAGCGCAAGCACGACGAGCTGCCGGCCGGCGTCTGGCAGCGCCCCGCCATCAAGAGCCCGGCCAACTGCGCGGCCTGCCACACCGGCGCCGAGCAGGGCGACTTCAGCGAGCACCGCGTGCGCGTGCCGCGCTGAACCACCAATAATCACCCCATGCGCATCCTGCTTGCCGAAGACGACCCCCTGCTGGGCGACGGCCTGCGCGCCGGCCTGCGCCAGCTCGGCTTCTCGGTGGACTGGGTGCGCGACGGCCCGGCCGCCGAGCGCGAGTTGCGCGCCGAGCCCTATGCCGCCGCGGTGCTGGACCTGGGCCTGCCCGGCCTGGACGGCATGGAAGTGCTGGCCAGCGTGCGGCGCGCCGGCGTGAGCCTGCCGGTGCTGGTGCTGACGGCGCGCGACGCCATCCCCGAGCGCATCCGCGGCCTCGACCTGGGCGCCGACGACTATGTGCTAAAGCCGGTGGACCTGCACGAGCTGGCGGCACGCCTGCGCGCGCTGGTGCGCCGCGCCCATGGCCAGCCGCAGGAGCTGCTGCGCGCCCAGGGCGTGGTGCTGGACCCGGCCGGGCGCAGCGTCAGCCTGGACGGCCAGCCCGTCACGCTGGCCACGCGTGAATTCGATCTGCTGCAGCTGCTGATGCTCAACGCCGGCCGCGTGCTCTCGCGCGAACAGCTGGAGCAGCAGCTCTATGCCTGGGGCCAGGAGGTGGAGAGCAATGCCGTCGAGGTGCATGTGCACCACCTGCGCCGCAAGCTTGGCGCCGGCCTGATACAGACGGTGCGCGGCGTCGGCTATCTCTTGCAGCGCGAGGCAGCCAAGCCATGAGGCCGACCTGGCCGCGCCCGCGCTCGCTGCAGGCCCGGCTGCTGGCGCTGACCCTGGGCCTGGTGCTGGGCGCCTGGCTGGCCAGCGCGCTGGTGGTGTGGCTGGACACGCGCCACGAACTCGACGAGCTGCTGGACGCCCACCTGGCGCAGGCGGCCGCCCTGCTGGTGGCCCAGCAGGTGCACGAGATGGACGACGAGCATGGCGCAGGCGTGGATGCGCCCAGCCTGCACCGCTACGCACCCAAGGTGGCCTTCCAGGTCTTTCACGACGGCCGGCTGGTGCTGCGCTCGGCAAATGCGCCGGCGGCGCCGCTGGTCGACGCCGCCGAGGGATTCCGCAGCGGCCTGCGCAGCGTGCGGGTCGGCGGCGAGGCCTGGCGCGTGTTCGCCGCCCATGGCAGCGAGCGCGATGTGCAGGTCTATGTGGGCGAGCAGCTCGCCTCGCGGGCCTCCATCGTCTGGGCGGTGCTGCGCGGCATGCTGAGCCCAATGCTGCTGGCCCTGCCCCTGCTGGCCCTGGCGCTGTGGTGGGCGGTGCGGCGCGGCACCCTGCCCCTGCGCGCCCTGGGGGCGCAGCTGCGCCAGCGCCGCCCCGACAGCCTGCTGGCCCTGCAGCTGCCGGACGCGCCGGCCGAGATGCGGCCCATGCTGGACGCGCTCAACGCCCTGTTCGAGCGCATCGCCGCGCTGCTGGAGGCCGAGCGCCGCTTCACCGCCGACGCCGCGCATGAGCTGCGCACCCCGATCGCCGCGATCCGCGCCCAGGCCCAGGTGGCGCTGGGCGCGAGCGAGGACGGCGAGCGCCGCCATGCCCTGCAGGCCACGCTGCAGGGCTGCGACCGCGCCGGCCGGCTGGTGGAACAGATGCTGACCCTGGCCCGGCTGGAGGCCGAGCAGGCGCCGGCGGGCGCACCGGTGGACCTGCTGGCGCTGGCGCGCCGCGTGCTGGCCGAGCTGGCACCGGCGGCCTTGCAGCAGGGGCAAGACCTGGCCCTGGAGGGCGAAACCCCCTGCCCGGTGGCCGGCAACGAGACCCTGCTGGCGGTGCTGCTGCGCAACTTGGTGGACAACGCGCTGCGCTACAGCCCGGTCGGCGCACGCGTGCGCGTCAGCGTCGACCAGGCCGCCGGCGCCACCCGGCTGCTGGTGGCCGACAGCGGGCCGGGGCTGGACGCGGCGCAATGCCAGCGCCTGGGCGAGCGCTTCTTCCGCGTGCTGGGCAGCGGCCGCGACGGCAGCGGCCTGGGCTGGTCCATCGTGCGCCGCATCGCCCAGGCCCAGGGCGCCCGCATCGAGCTGGGCCGCAGCGCCGAGCTGGGCGGGCTGGAGGTGCGGCTGAACTGGCCGGTCGCCTGAACTCAGGCGCCGCGCCGGCGCTGAAGCTCACGCAGCGCGTCGGCCGCGATCCAGCGCGCGCTGGGCTCGGGGCGCTCGCGCAGCCGCTCGGCGGCGGCGATGGCGGCGCGGCACAACGCGCTGTTGCGCTTGCCGATCTGGCGCAGCGCCCAGTTGACCGACTTCTTGACGAAGTTGCGCGCGTCGCCGGCGGCCGCGTCAATCAGCGGCAGCATGGCCTCGAAATCGGCATCGGGGCGCGCCTTGTCGTGCACCGCCAGCACGGCCAGCAGCGAGAAGGCGGCGCGCTTGGCGAATTCCTCGCGGCGGCGCGCCCACACCGGGATGCGCGCCCAGGCCAGCGGCGAGCGGCGCAGGGCGTTCAGGCAGGCCTGGTCGCACACGTCCCAGGCCTGCATGCCGGCGACCCAATGGTTCAGCTGCGCCAGCGTGAACCGTGAGGGCTCGGCCAGCAGCGAGGCCAGGATCTGGGCATCCGGAATGCCGCTGTCCCACAGGGCCAGCGCCAGCTCATGGTCGGGGCCCAGGCGCTTGCCGAGCGCACGCAGGCTGGGCACGGCCAGGCCCAGCCGGCCGGCGCCGGTCAGGCCGAAGCGCGCCATGCCGGCCAGCTGATCGGGGCGCGCCTGGGCCCGCAGGGCCGCCAGCGCCTCTTGAAGGCGCTGCGCCAGGGGCACGGAGGGATGCATTTCGGCCATCGGGCGGCGGCGGAGCAGAATGAGTTCGCAGCATAAGCTCAGGCGCAGCCCGACTATCGGCAGCCGGCGCCAGCGCAGACAATCAGCCTCTTTCCAGCCAACCATGGCCGGCTCACAAGGGCGGCCCCGGGGACTCACGCACCATGATGAAACTCTTCACGCCCATCGCCCTCGCGGTCATGCTCAGTCTGGCCGCGCCGCAAGCGCATGCCGCCGCCGCCAGCGCCAGCATCGCCTGGCAGGAGGCCGCCGGTGACAGCGATGTCGACAAGGCCTTTGCACAGGCACGCGGCGAGAAGAAGCCGGTGCTGCTGTACTGGGGCGCCAAGTGGTGCCCGCCCTGCAACCAGCTCAAGGCCACGCTGTTCAACCGCCAGGACTTCATCGAGCAGACCCGCGCCATCGTGCCGGTGCATATCGACGGCGACGTGCCCGGCGCGCAGAAGCTGGGCACCCGCTTCAAGGTGCGCGGCTACCCGACCATGATTCTGTTCAGCCCCGACGGCCAGGAGCTCACGCGCCTGCCCGGCGAGGCGGATGCGCCGCAGGTGCTGAAGGTGCTGCAGCTGGGCCTGGCCGGCGGCCGCCCCATCAAGGCGGTGCTGGCCGATGCCAAGGCCGGCAAGAAGCTATCAGCGAATGAATGGAAGCTGCTGAGCTTCTACTCCTGGGAAACCGACGAGCAGCAGCTGGTGCCGGTGGCCGAGCGCGCCGGCCTGCTGGCCCAGCTGGCCGCGGCCAGCCAGGGCGTGGACGGCGAGACCACCACGCGCCTGTGGCTCAAGACCCTGGCCGCCAGCGACGATGGCAAGGGCGTCAAGCCCGACAAGGCCTTGAGCGACAAGGTCAGGGCGGTGCTGGCCAACCCGGCCGAGTCGCGCCTGCACATGGATGTGCTGACGAATGGCGCGGCCGACATCGTCAAGACCCTGACGCCTGCGGCCGGCGCCGAGCGCAAGGCCATGGTGGCCGCCTTCGAGACCACGCTCAAGCGCCTGGAGGCCGATGCCACGCTCTCGCGCGCCGACCGTATCACCGCGCTGATCGCGCGCGTGGACCTGGCGCGGCTGGAGGTGGCTCCGAGCGAGCTGCATCCCAAGCTCAGCGCCGGCCTGGTGAACGAGGTCAAGGAACATGCCGCGCGCGCCGACCGCGAGATCACCGACGGCTACGAGCGTCAGGCCGTGATCACCTCGGCCGCCCATGTGCTGGGCCAGGCCGGGCTCTGGAAGGACAGCGACGAGCTGCTCAAGGCCAGCCTCACCAAGAGCCACTCGCCCTACTACCTGATGAGCTCGCTGGGCGGCAATGCCAAGAAGCAGGGCCGCAAGGACGAGGCGCTGAAGTGGTACGAGGAGGCCTTCAACAAGAGCGAGGGCCCGGCCACGCGCCTGCAATGGGGCTCGGGCTATTTCGCCGCCCTCACCGAGCTGGCGCCGCAGGATGCCGCCCGCATCGAGAAGACCGCCGCCCAGCTCTTCAGCGAAGCCGCGCAGGACAAGGGCAGCTTCTACGAGCGCAGCGCGCGTTCGCTGCAGAAGGTGGGCGGCTCGCTCGCCAAGTGGAACACGAACGGCCAGCATGACGCCGTGCTGGCGCGCCTGAAGAGCCAGCTGGACGGCATCTGCGCCAAGGTGGACGCGGCCGACAAGCAGCGCGAGACCTGCGAGAGCCTGGTGAAGGCGCCGGCGAAGAAGGGCTAAGCCAGCAGGGACGCCAGCTTGCGCAGCACGGTGCGCAACCTGTCGCTGGGCAGACTGCCGAGCTGCGCCAGCGGCCGCCAGGCGGCCGCATGCACCTCGTCCAGCTGGGCGCTGAGTGCCTGCGGCGCGGCAGCGTCTTCATTCGCCAGCGCCAGATAGGCGTAGTCATGGTGCCAGTGCGCACCCTCCTGCTTGCGCGGGTTGGCGGGAATGGCATGGCTGTCGATGTCCAGCGGCAGGCCTTGCAGCGCCGGGTGGGCGCGCAGGCCCTGCACGCCGGTCTCCTCGGCCACCTCGCGCAACGCCGAGTCCCACAGCGAGCCCGGCGCCTCGTAATGGCCGCCGGGCTGCAGCCAGCGATCCAGCGTCTTGTGATGGATCAGCAGCACCCGGCTCAGGCTGGCGTCCAGCACGATCGCGCTGGTGGTGATGTGGCCGCGCATATTGGCGCGGCCGAACACATCGCCGCCGTCTTCGGCGAGTTGCGCCGCGAGCGCGGCCAGGCGCGCCGCCTCGTCGGGGTAGCGCGCCAGATAGCCTGCGAGCTGCCCGGCCGCTTCGGCGCGCTGGCCCGTCACTTCAGCAAACCCTCGGCCTTCATGGCTTCGACCACGGCGGGACGCGCCGCCACACGGGCGCGGTAGGCCACCAGGTGCGCCAGGCCGCTCACATCCACGCCCACGTACTGGCCCCAGTTGGAGACGGTGAACAGATAGGCGTCGGCGGCGGTGAAGGTATCGCCCATCAGGTACTGCTTGCCTTCCAGCTGCTCGTTGACCCAGGCCAGGCGCTCGCCCAGCTTGGCGCGCGAGATTGCCTTGGAGGCCTCCGGCACGTCGGGGTTGAAGAGCGGCGAGAAGCCCTTGTGCAGCTCGCTGGTGATGAAGTTGAGCCATTCCTGCTGGCGGTAGCGCGGCCAGGTGCCGGCGGCGGGCACGAGGTTCTTGGCGGGCACCTGGTCGGCGATGTATTGCACGATGGCCGGGCCCTCGGTGAGGCGCTCGCCGTTGTCCAGCTCCAGCACGGGCACCGAGCCCTTGGCATTGATGGTGTAGAAGTCCGTGCCGTCCTGCAGCTTCTTGGTCTTGGTGCTGGCCAGCACCAGCTCGAAGGGCAGACCGGCCTCGCGCAGCACGATGTGGGGCGACAGCGAGCAGGCGCCGGGGCTGTGATAGAGCTTCATATTGACATTTCCTCTCTGGATTCGATGGGAGCTCGGACGATACGCGCTTGTTGATAACCCGGTGACAGCGGCTGCGGCCGGGCTGTGCTAGAAGCGCTGGCATGAGCAACACACCGACCTACGCCTTCGAGGATTTCCAGCCGGGCCGCAGCTTCGAGTTCGGCCAGCGCGTGGTGGACCGCGAGGAACTGCTGCGCTTTGCCGCCGCCTACGACCCCCAGCCCCTGCATCTGGACGAGGCCGCCGCCGAGGCCTCGGTGCTGGCCGGGCTCTCGGCCAGCGGCTGGCACACCTGCGCCATGACCATGCGCATGATGTGCGACGCCTATCTGCTGGACTCCACCAGCCAGGGCTCGCCGGGCATCGACGCGCTGCGCTGGCTCAAGCCGGTGCGGCCGGGCGACACCCTCAAGGTGCGCATGACGGTGCTGGAGGCGCGCCAGAGCAAGACCCGACCCCAGATCGGCCTGGTGCGCTCGGGCTGGGAGGTCTTCAACCAGCATGGCGAGCCGGTGATGACGATGGAGGGCTGGGGCATGTTCGGCCTGCGTGGGGGACCCTCCGCCTAACTCCCATGGGCCGCGTTTGCGAGAGAAGGGGCCGCCGAGTAGGCGCGCCGCGCAGGTCGGGCTCGCTGCCCGAGGCCAAGCGGCGCAACGCCCGCGGCGACCCCTTATCTCGCAAACCCGCATGGGGCGGGTCTTTGCGGGCGCTGGCCGGCGTTGCACACCTTGCCCAGACACCAGTCTGGGCGGCGGTCTGCGCCTTGGCCAGCATCCCGCAACGATCCCGCCGCGACCCATGGGAGTTAGGCAGAGGGTCCCCAGCCGCCAGCCGCCGGCTGATTCCGGCAGCTCGTCGGCGCCGTTTGCCATTCGGGACATGACCGAGGCGGCGCCGGGCCGCGCTGAACATAATCCGCCCCACCAAGGAGGACGGATATGTTTCCCAAGAACAAGGCCCAAGAGGCGCTGGCGCTGCTGATCGCGGCGCTGGGCACGGCGGCCCATGCCGGCACCGCACCCTGCCGCATCGAGGGCGTGCCCACCGAGCTGCAATGCGGCCAGCTGGCGCGCCCGCTGGACCCCGCCAAGCCCCAGGGCACGCAGATAGCCATCCACTATCTGGTGGTGCCGGCGATGGCGCGCAACAAGCTCCCCGACCCGGTGCTGCTGTTGGCCGGCGGCCCCGGCCAGAGCGCCATCCAGGTGGCGCCCCTGGTGCTGCCGCGCCTGGCGCGGCTCAACAACCGCCGCGACCTGGTCTTCATCGACCAGCGCGGCACCGGCCGCTCCGCCCCCCTGCAATGCGCGGACGACAGCAAGCTGCCGACCGCCGAGGCGCTCGACGGCAAGGCCATGCAGCAACGCCTGGAGCAATGCCGCGCGGATCTGCAGAAGCTGCCACAGGGCGATCTGCGCCAGTACACCACCGCCATCGCGATGCAGGATTTCGACGCCGTGCGCGCCGCGCTGGGCGTCGCGCAATGGAATCTGGTGGGCGCCTCCTACGGCACGCGCGCCGCGCTGGAATACCTGCGCCAGTTCCCGCAGCAGGTGCGCCGCAGCGTGATCGACGGCGTGGCCCCGCCCGACATGGTGCTGCCGGCCAGCTTCTCCACCGACGGCCAGGCGGCGCTGGACGCGGTGTTCAAGAGCTGCGAGGGCGATGCCGCCTGCCAGGCGCGCTACCCCGGCCTGCGCGCCGAATGGACCAGCCTGCTGCAAGGCCTGCCGCGCAGCATCAGCCTGCAGCACCCGCTCAGCGGCGAACCCGAGCGCCTGACGCTGACGCGCGAGATGCTGCTGCGCGCGGTGCGCATGCCGCTCTACGTGCCCAGCCAGGCGGCCGCCCTGCCCGCCGCCATCCATGCGGCGCACCAGGGCCGCTTCGAGGGCATTGCCGGCCTGGGCGGCGCGATCGCCGGCAAGGGCACGCGCCTGGCCATGGGCATGCATTTCTCGGTGGTCTGCGCCGAGGACATGCCGCGCCTGGCGCAGAGCAGCGACCAGCCCGGCAGCGACTTCGGCCGCAGCGATGCCGAGCTCTACGGCCAGGTGTGCAAGCACTGGCCGCGCAGCGAGGTGCCCGCGGCCTTCTACAGCCTGCCGCCGGCCAAGACCCCGGTGCTGCTGCTCAGCGGCGGCGCCGACCCGGCGACGCCGCCGCGCCATGGCGAGCGCGTGGCCAAGGCGCTGGGCGCGCAGGCCCTGCATGTGGTGGTGCCCGAGGCCGGCCACGGCGTGATGGGCATCGGCTGCATGGGCGAGGTGCTGACCCGCTTCATCGATGCCAAGGCGGATGCCGAGGCGCTCAAGGTCGATGCCGGCTGCGCCACCCGCATCCCCCGCCCCACCCCCTTCCTGCCGGTGCAGGCAGCCAAGTCGGCCACCGGTACGGAGGCCAGCAAGCCATGATCAAGATCAGCCAACTCAGCAAGCAATTCGTCACCCGGCCGGGCGGCTCGGTGTTCAAGCGCGCCCCCAAGCAGATCGTGCACGCGGTGCGCCAGGTCGACCTGGACGCACCCAACGGCCGCATCACCGGCCTGCTGGGCCCGAACGGCGCCGGCAAGACCACCACCCTGCGCATGCTGGGCGGCCTGTTCCCGCCCGACCAGGGCGAGATCGGCGTGGACGGCATCGACGTGAAGCGCCAGCCGCGCGCGGCGCTGGCCCGCATGGGCATCCTGGGCGATGCGCATGGGCTCTACCCGCGCCTCTCGGCGCGCGAGAACATCGTCTATTTCGGCCAGCTGCAGGGCATGGAGGCCGACGCCGCCAACGCGCGCGCCGAGGCCCTGGCCGAGCTGCTGGACATGCGCCACATCCTGGACCGCCGCAGCGAGGGCTACAGCCAGGGCGAGCGCATGAAGACCGCGCTGGCGCGTGCGCTGGTGCACGACCCCGCCAACATCGTGCTGGACGAGCCCACCAACGGCCTCGACGTGCTCGCCACGCGCGCCCTGCGCGAGGCGCTGCGCCATCTGCGCTCGCCCGCCGGCGGCAGCAAGTGCATCGTCTTCTCCAGCCACATCATGCAGGAGGTGGAACAGCTCTGCGACCAGGTGGTGGTGGTGGCGCACGGCCGCTCGGTGGCCCAGGGCACGGTGCCCGAACTGCTGGCCCAGGCCGGCGAGAGCCGCTTCGAGGACGCCTTCGTCAGGCTTGCCTTCCACCCCGATCACAGCCAGGAGGCTCAGGCATGAGCAGCACCAAGCTCCACGCATTCATGCGCCCCTTCAAGGTGGTGTTCCTCAAGGAAGTGGTGGACGCGCTGCGCGACCGCCGCACCCTCTTGCGCCTGCTGATCCCCTCGGTGCTGATGGGGCCGCTGCTGCTGCTGGCGCTCTCGGGCCTGATCGCCTCGCTGGAGGAGCGCGCCGAGCTGCGCCAGATCCAGGTGGTGGGCATCGAGCATGCGCCCACGCTGCGCAACTTCCTCGAGCGCCAGACCTACACCATCAAGCCGGCCCCCGCCGACTACGAGGCCCAGCTGCGCGCCACCACCCTGCTGGACCCGGTGCTGGTGGTGGGCAAGGACTTCGAGCAGGAGCTTGCCGCCGGCGACCAGCCCACGCTGACCCTGGTGACCGACAGCGCCAACCAGCGCGCCAGCGCCGGGGTGGGCACGCTCAGCCGCCTGCTGCAGGGCTTCGGCCGCGAACGCGCACGCACCCAGCTGGCGCTGCGCGGCATCCCGGCCGAGCTGCTGCAGCCGGTGACGGTGGAGGAGCGCGACCTCGCCAGCACCCAGGCCCGCGCGGCACGCCTGACCGGCATCATCCCGATGTTCATCATCATGGCGGTGCTCTATGGCGCGCTCACCGCGGCGCTGGACAGCACCGCCGGCGAGCGCGAGCGCGGCTCGCTGGAGCCGCTGCTGATGAACCCGGCGCCGCATATGGCGCTGGTGCTGGGCAAATGGGGCGCGGTGGCGCTGCTGGGCATGGCCGTGGCCCTGCTCGCCAACCTGAGCTTCATCCCGGCGCAGCAGCTCATCAAGAGCGACAGCCTGCAGGCGATGTTCCAGTTCGGCTGGCATGAGGTGACGAGCTTCCTGCTGCTGCAGCTGCCGCTGGCCGCCGGCCTGGGCGCCGCGCTGATGGCGATCGCGATCCGCTCCAAGACCTTCAAGGAGGCGCAGGCCAGCAGCACCATCATCATCACCCTGGTGGGCCTGGCGCCGATGGTGAGCCTGCTCAATCCGGGCGGCGAGGCGGCCTGGTACTACTGGGTGCCGGGCCTGGCCCAGAACACCCAGATGATGCTGGTGCTGAAGGGCGAGACCCTGGACCTGGCCAAGCTGCTGCCGCCGATGCTGGTGGGCGTGGCGCTGACGGTGGCCTGCCTCGGCTACGTTGCGCACTCGATGCGCAACGCGGTGTCGCGCTAGACGTCAATGCACCCCCAGCGCGCGCTGCACCTCGCTCTGCCAGGGCAGCGCGTGCACGATCTCGTTGAGCTGGCGCACCGATTCCATCGGCGCCAGCACCTCGCCGGCGGTGTTGATCAGCTGCAGATTGGTGATCAGCGCCATCGGATCGGCCATCGCCACCACGCCATAGGGCAGGCGCACCCAATCCCAGGCCACCCCGGCGGCCCCATGGCCCGACTCGCCAAACCACAGGGTTTGCCCGGTGGACGGCCGCGCCGCGTCGCCCGCGACCAACACCCGGGTACTTAAATGAGCGAACTGCAGACCGGGCGCGCGCGCTGCTTCGCACAATATCCGCGGCCATGCGTACACAATCCAAGCTGGCGTCATCTGCTTCGTTGAAGTTGAGAGGTTAGGTCTGAGCGACCCGTCCGGGCAGTTTCGGAACTTGCTCACTTCGCCGATAGCTGTAAACCTTGTCAGGGAGATGCACGCGAGCGCTGCTTTGTGCCCGTCAATGGGCTTTGCGAATGTGGAAGGTGCGATGCTGCAGGGTGTGTACCAGTCGGTGCTGGAGGCGCGAACCCGGGATGAGTTCCGCGGCGAGGTCGTGCGCTTCGCCCACTCGCTGGGCTTCGAAACCATCTCGGCAACCGCCGTGATCGATCAGGTTCTCGGCGACACCAGGTTCGAGACCATTGACAACGTCCCCCCCTCGTTCCACGACATCTATGCCGACCATGCAAGCTGGCAGCGTGACCCCGTCATGCAGCATTGCAAGCGCCACAGCGTTCCCATCATTTGGGACCAGAAGACCTACGTGGCCTCTGGCGCTGCCGATATGTGGGAATCGCAGGCGCACTACGGCTTTTGCACAGGCATTACCTTGGCGCTCCACTTGCCTGAAGGGCGTCATTTCATTCTGGGCGTGGACCGAGATCAGCGCTTGCCAGACGATCCAAATGCCGTGACCCGGATGGTGGCTGACTTGCAGCTGTTTGCGGTCCACGCGCAGGAAGCTGCCTGGCGCGTGCTGCACCCCGTGGACGCGACGAAGGAGGGTGACAACGTTCGCCTGACCCCCAGAGAACTGGAATGCCTGCGCTGGACCATGGAAGGCAAAACCGCCTGGGAAGTCGGCACCATCCTCAGCATCAGCGAACGCACCGCCGTGCTGCACCTCAACAACGCCATGCACAAACTGGACTGCTCAACCAAGCATCTGGCCGTGCTGAAGTCCCTGCGACTTGGCCTGATCCGGTGATCGGAATCGCGTAGGGGCTCAGCACCGTGCCCCTAGCCTGTAAGACTTGACAGTTACTCGCGGCAGCCCCCGCTGCTCCAATTTGTTCAACGCGCAAGTTGCGTTGACACCAGTTCGGAGCAAAGCATGGCCACTTCTTTTCAAAGCACGATTGCCGCCACCGCTCAGGTTTTGAGCCAAGACACGCCGTCGACTCCGACGGGACAACCCGAAGAGCTGTCGCTGGAAACGCTTGAGCAGATCGGCGGCGGTGCGGCTTCCCTGGCACCCATGGGCAACGGGCTCGACAGCCCCAAGGGTGGCTGGTAAGCACCGAACCGTCCGCAGCGGCGGATTGATGCGATTCCGCGAACAGGCGCTTCGCGCGCAAGCCAGCGCTGCGCACGGCAGCATCAGCCTGCATCGCCCCCTGCCCCTCCATCTGCTCACGGCCGCGGCCCTGGGCAGCTTGGTGCTGGTGGGCATGTTTCTCTGCAGCGCCGAATACACCCGCAAGGCTCGTGTGAGCGGCTATCTGGTGCCCGACCGCGGGGTGCTGCGCATCGCGCCGCCGCAGGGCGCCACGGTGCTGGCCAGGCCGGTTGGCGAGGGCCAGAGCGTCAAGGCCGGCGAGGTGCTGTTCGTGCTCGCGCTGGACAGTGCCAGCCAGACCGGCGAGGGCATCGCGCAGAGCCTGGCGGAGCGCGAGCAGTCGCTGGGTCAGGCCGCGGGCCAGCAGCAGCAGCTCGCGCGTGCGCAGGCGCACGCGCTGGAGCTGCGCGTGGCGGGCCTGCAGCGCGAGCTGGCGCAGATCAGCACCGAGGCGAAGCTGCAGCAGGAGCGGCTGGCACTGGCCGAACAGGCGCAGGCCCGCCTGGAGGCGCTGGGCCGCGACCAGTTCGCGTCCAGCGCCCAGGTACAGGCCAAACGCGAGGAGTTGCTGGGTTTGCAAGCTCAGCAGCAGGCCCTGGCGCGACAGCGCGAGGGTCTGCACAGGGAGTTGCTGAGCTTGCAAGCCCAGCAGCGCGAGCTGCCGCTGCGCCAGCAGGTGCAGCAGGGCGAGATCAGCCGCGACCTCGCCAGCCTCAAGGCCCTGGGCCTGGAGACCGAGGCGAAGCGCCGGCTGGTGCTGCGCGCGCCCAGCGATGGCATCGTCAGCACGCTGCAGGCCGAGCCCGGCGAGCCGGTGGCGGCGGGTGCAGCGCTGGCCAGCCTGCTGCCGGCGCAGACCCGCATGCTGGCGCAGCTCTACGCGCCCAGCAGCGCGGTGGGCTTTGTGCGGCCGGGCCAGGCGGTGCAGCTGCGCTACCAGGCCTTTCCGTACCAGCGCTTCGGCCAGCAGAAGGGTCAGGTCTTGCAGGTCTCACGCACGCCGCTGGGCGCCAGCGAGCTGGCCAAGCTGGCCCTGCCCGCCACGCTCAGCCAGGGGCCGGCGAGCGAGCCGCTCTACCGCATCACGGTGCAGCTGGAACGGCAGACCGTCGAGGCCTACGGGCGGGAACAGGCGCTGGCGGTGGGCATGCAGCTCGATGCCGATGTGCTGCTGGAGCGCCGCCGCCTGATCGAATGGATTTTCGAACCCCTCCTGAGCCTGGCACGCCGTGTCTGAGCACATGCCTGCGCATCTTCTTCATCGACTGAATCTGGGCCTGGGCCGCGGCCCGCGCATGGCCGTGGTGTTGCAGGGCGAGGCCACCGAGTGTGGCCTGGCCTGCCTGGCCATGGTGGCCGGCGCGCATGGCCAGCGCTGGAGCCTGGCCGAGTTGCGCGGCCGCTTTGCGGTCTCGCTGAAGGGCGTGACCATGGCCGGGCTGGTGCGCATGGCCGGCCAGCTGGGCCTGACCGGCCGCGCGCTGCGCGCCGAGCCCGAGCAGCTCGCGCAGCTGCATTTGCCCTGCGTGCTGCACTGGGACTTCAATCACTTCGTGGTGCTCAGCGAAGTCGGCGCCGGCGGCGCGCTGATCCTCGATCCGGCGCGCGGCGAACGCCGCCTGAGCCTGGCCGAGCTGGGCAAGCATTTCACCGGCGTGGCGCTGGAGCTGCGCCCCGGCCAGGCCTTCGCCCCCAAGGCCGCCGCGCCGGCGCCGCGCTGGCGCGAACTGCTGGGCCGCATCAGCGGGCTGAAGCGCTCGCTGGCGCAGATCCTGGTGCTGGCGCTGGCGCTGGAGCTGCTGGCCCTGCTCTCGCCCTTCCTGCTGCAATGGGTGGTGGACGGGGTGATCGTCAGCGCCGACCGCGATCTGCTCGTCACCCTGGGCCTGGGCTTCGGCCTGCTGGTGCTGCTCTCCGGCGCCATCGGCGCGCTGCGCTCCTGGGCGGTGCTCTACCTCTCGGCCTCGCTGAATCTGCAGTGGCTGACGAATGTGTTCGCCCATCTGCTGCGCCTGCCGCTGGCCTGGTTCGAGAAGCGCCATATGGGCGACATCTGGTCGCGCTTCGCGAGCGTGCAGGAGATCCAGAAGACCCTCACCGGCAGCTTCATCGAGGCGCTGCTGGACGGCACCATGGTGCTGATCACGCTCGCGATGATGGCCGTCTACAGCGCGCGCCTGAGCGCGCTGGCGCTTGGCGCCGTGGCCGGCTATGCGCTGCTGCGCTGGGCCTTCTTCCGGCCGCTGCGCGAGGCGGCGCAGGAAACCCTGGTGCACGAGGCGCGCCAGAACAGCCATTTCCTGGAGAGCCTGCGCGGCGCCCAGGCCATCAAGCTCTTCAACGCCCAGGCCGACCGCGGCTCGCGCTTTGCGAACCTGGTGGTGGAGCAGATGAATGCCAGCCTGGTGGGGCGCAAGCTGGACCTCTGGATGGGCCTGGGCAACAAGCTGCTGTTCGGCCTGGAGCGCGTGGCCATCGTCTGGCTGGGCGCCCTGCTGGTGCTGGACCGCGAACTCTCGGTGGGCATGTTGTTCGCCTTCCTGGCCTACAAGGAGCAGTTCAGCCTGCGCGTCAGCGCGCTGATCGACAAGGCGGTGCAGCTGAAGATGCTGCGCCTGCAGGGCGAACGCCTGGCAGACATCGTGCTGAGCCCGGCCGAGGCGGCGGCCAGCGCCGCGCCGCGCCCCCTGCCCGCGGACGCCAGCCTGACGCTGACGCGGGTGCATTTCCGCTATGCCGAGGGCGAGGCCGAGGTCATCAGAGGCTGCGATCTGCAGATCGCCGCCGGCGAATCGGTGGCCATCGTCGGCCCCTCGGGCTGCGGCAAGACCAGCCTGCTGAAGCTGATGCTGGGCATCCACACGCCTCAGCAGGGCGAGATCCTGGTGGGCGGCGTGCCGCTGGCGCAGCTGGGCCTGCAGCATTGGCGCGAGCAGATCGGCACGGTGATGCAGGACGACCAGCTCTTCGCCGGCAGCCTGGCCGACAACATCTCCTTCTTCGACCCCGAGGCCGACCCCGGCTGGGTGACCGAATGCGCCACCCTGGCCTGCGTGCACGAGGACATCGCCGCCATGCCGATGGGCTACCAGACCCTGATCGGCGACATGGGCTCCAGCCTCTCGGGCGGCCAGCGCCAGCGCGTGCTGCTGGCGCGCGCGCTCTACAAGCGCCCGAAGTTCCTGTTCCTGGACGAAGCGACCAGCGCGCTGGACCCGGAGCGCGAGCGCCAGGTCAACGCCAGCCTACGCCAGCTATCGTTTACAAAGATAGTGATTGCTCACAGGCAAGAGACCATCGCGGCGGCGCAGCGCGTCATCAACCTGCAGGGCGGGCGCGTCATGCAGGACCTGCGTACGGTGGCCAGCCCGGGGGCGCAGGCCTGATGCCCAGCCCTAGTGCATTCAATCGGGCTTGATCTTGGCGCGCGCCACCACCGCCTTCCAGCGCTGCTGCTCCTGGGCGATGAAGGCGGCAAATTGCGCCGGCGTGTTGCCCACCGCCTCGGCGGCGTCGTTGCTGAGACGCTCGCGCGAGCCGCTGGCGCGTATCGCCTTGGCGGCCTCGCTGGCGAGCTTGTCGAGGTTGGCGTTGGCCATGCTGGCCGGCGCCATCAGGCCATACCACTGCGTCATCTCGAAGCCGGGGAAGCCCTGCTCGGCCACGGTGGGCACATCGGGCAGCTGGGCCAGGCGCTCCTTGGAGCCGGTGGCGATGCAGCGCAGCTTGCCGGCCTTGATGAACTGCATGATGGCCGGCGCGCCCACCGAGGCTGCTTCCAGGCGGCCGGCGAGCAGATCGGTCAGCTGCGGGCCGGTGCCGCGGTAGGGCACATGCAGGATGAAGAGGTTGCCTGCCATCTTCAGGTATTCCATCGCCAGATGGCCGGCGCTGCCATTGCCGGCCGAACCGTAGTTGTAGCGGCCGGGGTTCTTGCGCACCAGGGCGACGAACTCCTTCAGGTCCTTGGCCGGCACATCGGGGTGCACCACGTAGAGGCTGGGCACCTTGGCCAGCAGGGTGACGGGCTTGAAGTCCTTGTTGGGGTCATAGGGCAGCTTGTCGTAGATGTACGGGTTCACCGCCAGGGTGCCGACATGGCCCAGGATCAGGGTGTGCTGGTCGTCGGAACGCGCCACCTCGCCCATCGCGATATTGCCGCCGCCGCCGGGCTTGTTTTCCACATAGACGGTCTGGCCCAGGGTCTTGGTGAGCTCGGCCGCGGTGGCGCGCGCCACGATCTCCGAACTGCCACCGGGCGCGAAGGGCACGACCAGGCGGATGGAGCGGCTGGGCCAGCCGGCCTGGGCCACCGCGGGCAGGCCCAGCAGGGCGGCACCACCGGCCAGGCCGGATTGAAGCAAGAGGCGGCGATCGAGGGTCATGGGGCTGGTCTCCGTATGGGCTTGTCGGCCCAGTCTATACAGCCCCGCTGTCAAGGTGCTGTCTCGCGCTCCATCCAGCCCAGCCAGCGCAGCGCCTGTTCGCGCGATTCGCCACACATCAGCTCGCTGGGCTGCAGCGAGCCGCACACGGCGGGGCGCTCGGGCCGGCCAAAGATCTTGCAGCGGTCCTGCTCGTCGAGCTGGATGCAGCGCACGCCGGCCGGCTTGCTGATGCCATTGACCAGGGGCATGCCGGGGATGGGCGAGCTGATGGAGGGCGCGATGCAGCAGGCGGCGCAATGGTCACGGCAATTCATCGCGATATTGTCGATGCGGACAAGCTTGGCGACCGTGACTTATCCACAGCCCCTTGCGTAAAATCCAGGGTTTGCCCGCGCCACTTTGCACATCCCTGCGACGGCGCCGAATCGAGGCTCACTCCCCATGCTCTATCCCAAGGAATTCGACGTCATCGTGGTCGGTGGCGGCCATGCCGGCACCGAGGCCGCGCTGGCCGCCGCGCGCATGGGCGTCAGCACCTTGCTGCTGACCCACAATATCGAGACCCTGGGCCAGATGAGCTGCAACCCCTCGATCGGCGGCATCGGCAAGGGCCATCTGGTCAAGGAAGTCGACGCCCTGGGGGGCGCGATGGCCGCGGCCACCGACGAGTCCGGCATCCAGTTCCGCATCCTCAATGGCTCCAAGGGCCCGGCCGTGCGTGCCACCCGCGCCCAGGCCGACCGCGTGCTCTACAAGGCCGCCATCCGCCAGCGCCTGGAGAACCAGCCGAACCTGTGGCTGTTCCAGCAGGCGGTGGACGATCTGATGGTGGAGGGCGATCGCGTGGTCGGCGCCGTCACCCAGTCGGGCCTGCAGTTCCGCGCCCGCGCGGTGGTGCTGACGGCCGGCACCTTCCTCGATGGCCGCATCCATATCGGCCTGCAGAACTACAGCGCCGGCCGCGCCGGCGATCCGCCGGCGGTCTCGCTCTCGGCGCGCTTGAAGGAGCTGAAGCTGCCGCAGGGCCGGCTCAAGACCGGCACGCCGCCGCGCATTGACGGCCGCAGCATCGATTTTTCAAAGTGCGAGGAGCAGCCCGGTGACCTGGACCCGGTGCCGGTGTTCAGCTTCCTGGGCAACGCCGCCCAACACCCGCGCCAGCTGCCCTGCTGGATCACGCACACCTCGGCACGCACGCACGAGATCATCCGCTCGGGCTTCGACCGCAGCCCCATGTTCACCGGCGTGATCGAGGGCGTCGGGCCGCGCTACTGCCCCAGCATCGAAGACAAGGTCAACCGCTTTGCCGACAAGGACAGCCACCAGATCTTCCTCGAGCCCGAGGGCCTGACGACGCACGAGTTCTACCCCAACGGCATCTCCACCTCCCTGCCCTTCGATATCCAGCTGGCCGCCGTGCGCTCGATTCCCGGCCTGGAAGAGGCGCATATCCTGCGCCCCGGCTACGCCATCGAGTACGACTACTTCGACCCGCGCGAGCTGAAGAGCAGCTTCGAAACCCGCGCCATCCACGGCCTCTACTTCGCCGGGCAGATCAATGGCACGACGGGCTACGAAGAGGCGGCGGCCCAAGGGCTGTTCGCCGGCTTGAACGCCGCCCTGCAGGTGCAAGGCCGCGGCCCCTGGCTGCCGGCACGCGACCAGGCCTACCTGGGCGTGCTGGTGGACGACCTCATCACCAAGGGCGTGACCGAGCCCTACCGCATGTTCACCAGCCGCGCCGAATTCCGCCTGCAGCTGCGCGAGGACAACGCCGACCTGCGCCTGACCGAGGTCGGCCGCGAACTGGGCCTGGTGGACGATCAACGCTGGGATGCCTTCAACCGCAAGCGCGATGCTGTTTCACGTGAAACAGAGAAGCTCAAGTCCACCTGGGTGCATCCCGGCATCCTGCCGGCCGCCGACGCCGAGCGCCTAGTGGGCAAGGCCCTGGAGCGCGAGTACACCTTGATCGACCTGCTGCGTCGCCCCGGCGTGGTGTTCGACACCCTGACCGAGGTGAGCCGTATTGCCCGCCCCGAGGCCGATGTTTCGCGCACTTCCTTGAACGCCGAGCTGGGCGAGACCCTGGCCGCGGCCGTGATCGAGCAGGTGGAGACCAGCGTCAAGTACGCCGGCTACATCAACAAGCAGGTCGAGGATGTGGCCCGCGCCGCGCATTTCGAGAACCTGCGCCTGCCCGCCGAGCTGGACTACAGCCAGGTCAGCGCCCTCTCCTTCGAGGTGCGGCAAAAGCTCAGCAAGCACCTGCCCGAGACCCTGGGCCAGGCCTCGCGCATCTCGGGCGTGACCCCGGCCGCCATCTCCCTGCTGCTGGTACATCTGAAGAAGGGCCGCTTCAAGGGTTTTGACAGCCTCCCCTCCAGCCAAGCCTCCAACGACGACAGCAACGCCGCCGCATGACCGACATCGCATCCCTGCGCGCCCCCCTGCAAGCGGCCGCGCAGACCCTGGGCCTGACGCTCAGCGACAAGCAACTGGACCAACTGCTCGCCTATCTGGACCTGATCCAGAAATGGAACAAGGTCTACAACCTCACCGCCGTGCGCGACCCCCAGGCCATGCTGACCCAGCATCTGGTGGACAGCCTGAGCCTGCTGCCGGCGCTGCGCCGCCATGCCCAAGGCCAAGCTCTGCGCATGATGGACGTGGGCAGCGGCGGTGGCTTGCCGGGCGTGGTGGTGGCCATCTGCGAGCCGGGCATCGATGTGACCTGCGTGGATGCCGTGGCCAAGAAGGCCACCTTCATCAAGCAGGTGGCGGCGGAGCTGGGCTTATCCAATCTGCATGGCGAGCATTCGCGAGTCGAGGCGCTCAAGGTGCCGGCCTTCGACCTGATCACCTCGCGTGCCTTTGCCTCGCTGCTGGACTTCACCACCCTCACCCGGGCACACCTGAAACCCGGCGCCGAATCCGGCGCTATCTGGCTGGCCATGAAGGGCCAGCACCCCACGGAAGAACTGGCCGCCCTGCCGGCCGACCTGGATGTGTTTCACGTGGAACAACTGCAGGTGCCAGGCCTGGATGCGCAGCGCTGTCTCATCTGGATCAAACCCAAGGGCTGATCTCACCATGGCCGCTACGCATCGCGGCTACCATCCTGCCTGCACAAAATAAAAGACCATGGCCAAGATCTTCTGCGTTGCCAATCAAAAAGGCGGGGTCGGCAAGACCACCACCACCGTCAACCTTGCCGCCGGCTTGGCCAAGGTGGGCCAGCGCGTGCTGGTGGTGGATCTGGACCCGCAGGGCAACGCCACCATGGGCTCGGGCATCGACAAGCGCGCGCTGGAACTGAGCGTGTACGACGTGCTGCTGGAATCCGCCAGCGTGGCCGAGGCCAAGCAGCACAGCGAGAAGGCCGGCTACGACGTGCTGGGCGCCAACCGCGAGCTGGCGGGCGCCGAGGTCGAGCTGGTGGAGCTGGAGCGCCGCGAGCGCCGCCTCAAGACCGCGCTGGCCGCCGCCAGCGCCGACTACGACTTCATCCTGATCGATTGCCCACCCTCGCTCTCGATGCTGACGCTCAACGGCCTGTGCTGCGCCCATGGCGTGGTGGTGCCGATGCAGTGCGAGTACTTCGCGCTGGAAGGCCTGTCGGACCTGGTCAACACCATCAAGCAGGTGCATGCCAATCTGAATGCCGACCTGCAGATCATCGGCCTCCTGCGCGTCATGTTCGACCCGCGCATCACCCTGCAGAACCAGGTCAGCGACCAGCTCAAGGCGCATTTCGGCGACAAGGTGTTCGACACCGTGATCCCGCGCAATGTGCGTCTGGCCGAGGCGCCCAGCTATGGGTTGCCCGGCGTCGTGTTCGACCCAAGCTCCAAGGGCGCCCAGGCTTTTCTGGACTTTGCCCGCGAGATGGTGCGGCGCATCGGCTCGATGTGATGTTGGACGCCGCGCGGCTGACCGCCTTGGCGCTACGCGCCGAGCAGGCCGGCCTGAACGCCAGCGCGCCGCCCCAGGAGGCCTGGGTGGATGGCTGGCTGATACGCCTCTCACCCGGCAAGGCCAAGCGCTCGCGCTGCATCAACGCGCTGCGGGCCGGCAACCTGCCGCTGGATGACTTGCTGGCGCGTTGCCAGGCCAGCTTCGATGCCGCCGGCCTGCCGCTGGTGCTGCGCATCACCCCTTACAGCCAACCCGCCGACCTGGACCAACAACTGGCCGGGCGCGGCTGGTTCGAGTTCGACGCTGCCGATGTGATGGTGCGCGCGCATCTCGTCGATACGGCATGGCAGGGCCTGCCCGAGGGTCAGGTCTTGCGGGCGGTGGATGCGGATACCTATGCGCGGGCGGTGGGCCTGCTGCGCGGCTCCAGCGCCACCGAAATTGCCGCCCATGCCGAACGCATGCAGGCCTCGACCGTTCCCTACCAGGGCTTCTTGCTGCAGCGCAGCAACGACGACGCCCTGCTCGCCTGCGGCCAGTTCGCACGCGAGGGCGACATGGTCGGCCTGTTCGACATCTTCACGCCGGCCGAGCAACGCGGCCAAGGGTATGGCGAGCAGCTATGCCGCGCCCTCTTGCGCCAGGCGGCCACGCAGGGCGCGTGCGAGGCCTATCTGCAGGTCGGCACCGAGAACGCCGTGGCCCAGCGCCTATACCGCCGGCTGGGCTTCATCCAGGCCTACCGCTACCACTACCGCAGTCACGATCCGCGCGCCGCGGAATGACGAAGACGCTCAGTCGCGCGCCTTCCAGACCTTGAGCAGGATGTGGCGGGTGAAGCCCGGCACATAGTCATGCACATGGGCGATGCAGGCGTAGCCCAGGTGCTCGTAGATCTGCGCCGTTTCATCCGAGAGGGTCTCGATCAGCGCGTCCACGCAGCCGCGTTTGAGCGCCTGCGCCTCGAGCTGGCGCAGGCATGCGCCGCCCAGCCCCTCGCCGCGCCGATCGGCCTCCACCCAGAGGTAGTTGACGTAGAGGCGGCCAAACTCGGTACGGCCCGTGGCGCCCGCCACCAGCTCATCGCCTTCGTAGAGCGCGCAGGCAATGTCGCGCGCATCGCTGCCCTGGGCCTGCTGGCGACCATGGATGAACACGCCCTCGCGCACCGCATCCAGCGCGGCCTGCGGCACCTCCTCGTCACGCCGCCATTGCCGCAGCGCGCTCAAAGGCCCAGGCTCTCTTCCACGCCCAGATGCACATTCATCGCCTGCACGGCGGCACCGCTGGCGCCCTTACCGAGGTTGTCCAGTCGCGCCATCAGGAGGATCTGGCCAGGTTTGTCGTCCGGGCTGCCGAACACAAAGATATCCACCCGGTTCGTGTCGTTGCAGGCCTGCACATCGAAGAAGCCCTCTTCCAGCGTGGCGGGGTCGCGCAGCGGCATCACGCGGATGAAGCGCTCGCCCTCGTAATGCGCGGCCAGGGCCTCGCGCACCTGCGCGGGCGTACTGCCGGCGCGCAGCTGGCTCAGGTGCAGGGGCACGCTCACCGCCAGGCCCTTGTAGAAATTGCCGACGATGGGCTGGAACACCGGCGCATGGCGCAGGCCGGTGTGCGCCATCATCTCGGGCAGGTGCTTGTGCGTCAGGCCCAGGGCATAGGGCCGCGGGGCCTGCAGCCTGGCATCGCCGCCAGCTTCATACTGGGCAATCATGCTCTTGCCCCCGCCCGAGTAGCCGGTGATGGAAGTGGCCGAGACCAGCGCCTCGGCGCCCAGCAGGCCAGCGTCCACCAGCGGGCGCAGCGCCAGGATGAAGGCGCTGGCATGGCAGCCCGGGTTGGCGATGCGCTTGGCGGCGCGGATGGCCTCGCGCTGGCCCTTGCACAGCTCGGGCAGGCCGAAGGCCCAGCCCGGCACCGTGCGGTGCGCGGTGCTGGCGTCGATCAGGCAGGTGTTGGGATTGCTGATCATGGCCGCGGCCTCGCGCGAGGCGGCGTCGGGCAGGCAGAGAAAGGCCACATCGGCGGCGTTCAGCAGGCGCGCGCGCTCGGTGGCGTCCTTGCGCTTGTCAGCGTCGATGCGCAGCACCTCGATGTCTTGGCGCTGGGCCAGGTACTCATGAATACGCAGGCCCGTCGTGCCCTCCTGGCCATCCACAAACACCGCGTACGTCATGACTTCTCCAGCACAATCCAAACAAAAGGACTGAAAGCATAAAGCCAAAGCATGTCGGATCACCCTGTATTCCTGTTGCCCGGCTGGTTGAACTCGGATCCCGAGCATTGGCAGAGCCGTTGGGAGCGCGAGCTGGGCCACCAGCGCATCGAGCAGGCCGACTGGGATTGGCCGCGCCGTGGCGACTGGATGGCACGCCTGGACGAGGTGCTCCTGAACGACGCCCGCCTGCTGCACCGGCCGGCCCTGCTGGTGGCGCACAGCCTGGGCTGCCAGCTGGTGGCCAGCTGGGCCGAGCACAGCCGACACAGCGCCCGCGTGGCGGGCGCACTGCTGGTGGCGCCGCCCGATACCGAGCGCGATGACATGCCGCCACAGCTGCACAACTGGCGGCCGATCCGGCGCCGCGCCCTGCCCTTTCCCGCCATCGCGGTGGTGAGCAGCGATGACCCCTTCTGTGCACCGGAGCGCGGCGCGCAAATGGCCGCCGACTGGGGCGCCAAGCTGGTGATCGCCGGCGCGCTGGGCCATCTCAACACGGCGTCCGGACTGGGCGACTGGCCCGCCGGCCAGGCCCTGCTCGGCCAACTCCGGCAGTAAGGGACAATCGCGCCCTATGGTGACAAAAAAACCCAAGGGCCTGGGCATGGGCCTGGAGGCCTTGCTCGGCCCCAAAGTCAGCGAATCCGCCGCACCGGCCGGTGACGGCGAGCCCAGCCAACTGAGGCTGGAGCAGATGCAGGCCGGCAAGTACCAGCCGCGCACGCGCATGGATGAAGGCTCGCTCTACGAGCTGGCCGAAAGCATCAAGGCGCAGGGCATCATGCAGCCCATCCTCGTGCGCCCCATCAAGCCGGATGGCGCGGTGCGCTACGAGATCATCGCCGGCGAACGGCGCTTCCGCGCCGCCAAGCTGGCAGGCCTGCGCGAGGTGCCGGTGCTGGTGAAGGCGGTGCCCGACGAGGCCGCCGCGGCGATGGCCCTGATCGAGAACATCCAGCGCGAGGATCTCAATCCGCTCGAAGAGGCGCAGGGCCTGAAGCGCCTCACCGAGGAGTTCGGTCTCACGCACGAACAGGCCGCCCAGGCGGTGGGCCGCTCGCGCAGTGCCGCCAGCAATCTGCTGCGTCTGCTGCAGCTCGCCAGCCCGGTGCAGAACATGCTGATGGCGGGTGATCTGGACATGGGCCATGCGCGCGCCTTGCTGGCCCTGGACGGCGCACACCAGATCACCTGCGCCACCGAGATCGCCGCCAAGAAGCTCAGCGTGCGCGAGGCCGAGAAGCTGGTGCAGCGCCAGGGCGCGGGCCGCCAGACGCCCTTGCTGCGCGTCAAGAACGAGAAGAGCCGCGACCTCTTGCGGCTCGAGGAAGAGCTGTCCGATCTGCTCACCGCACAGGTCGAGATCGTGGTGAAGAAGCGCACCAAGCGCGGCGAACAGGGCGAGCTCAGCATCCAGTTCGGCTCGCTCGACGAGCTCAACGGCTTGATCGACAGGCTGCGCGGCCCGCAGTGAAGCAAAGCAGCAATGCAGCGAAGCCGTGCCGGAGCGCACGGCTTTTTTCATGCAAACTCGGGCCATGCAAACAGCTGTCAACTGGCCGTGCGCGCAACACGCTGAAGGCAGTGTGAAGGGCATCACGGCGCTTGCCGCGCACATGATGGCGGATGGGCGTAGCATGGTGTCAAGCGATCGAATTTGGGCGGCGCCAACTGCCCCCTTTTTCAAAGCATTGACACGCTTGCCTTGATCGAAGCTGTGGACATGCCGAGCTCAGGAAAGCTCTGACGGCGCCTTGATTCAGGACGCCGCCAGAACTTCCCAGACGACGCCAGCATCGCTGCCGGATCCGGCGTCGCCTCCCACGAACACAGGAGGTCAGCATGGACGTGATCAGCAGTTTTGCCGCACGCTACGAACGCACCCGCGTCGAGGAACTCACGCTTGAGGAATACCTCGCCGAGTGCAAGCGCAATCCCCTCGCCTACGCCAGCGCCGCCGAGCGCATGCTGCAGGCCATCGGTGAGCCGCATACGGTGGACACCCGCCACGACCAGCGCCTCTCGCGCCTGTTCGCCAACAAGACCATCAAGCTCTACCCCGCCTTCGCCGAGTTCTACGGCATGGAGGATGCGATCGAGCAGGTGGTGAGCTATTTCCGCCATGCCGCGCAAGGCCTGGAAGAGAAGAAGCAGATCCTCTATCTGCTGGGCCCGGTGGGCGGCGGCAAGAGCTCGATCGCCGAGCGCCTCAAGCAGCTGATGGAGCAGGTGCCCTTCTATGCGCTGGCCGGCTCGCCGGTGAACGAATCGCCGCTGGGCCTGTTCGACGCGGCCGAGGACGGCCCGCTGCTGGAGAAGGAATACGGCATCCCGCGCCGCTATCTGAACCGCATCCTCAGCCCCTGGGCGGTGAAGCGTCTGGACGAGTTCGGCGGCGACATCCGCCGCTTCAAGGTAGTGAAGCGCTACCCCAGCGTGCTCAAGCAGGTCGGCGTGGCCAAGACCGAGCCGGGCGACGAAAACAACCAGGACATTTCCTCGCTGGTGGGCAAGGTCGACATCCGCAAGCTCGAGACCTATGCGCAGGACGATCCCGACGCCTACAGCTATTCCGGCGGCCTCTGCCTGGCGAACCAGGGGCTCCTGGAGTTCGTGGAAATGTTCAAGGCCCCGATCAAGGTGCTGCACCCGCTGCTGACCGCCACGCAGGAAGGCAATTTCAAGGGCACCGAGGGCTTCGGCGCCATTCCCTTCGATGGCATCGTGCTGGCGCATAGCAACGAGAGTGAGTGGAAGACCTTCCGCAACAACAAGAACAACGAGGCCTTCCTCGATCGCATCTACATCGTCAAGGTGCCCTACTGCCTGCGCGTCAGCGAAGAGGTGAAGATCTACGAGAAGCTGATCCGCGGCTCCTCGCTGTCCGACGCCAAGTGCGCCCCCGGCACGCTCAAGATGATGAGCCAGTTCGCCATCCTCACGAGACTGAAGGAACCCGAGAACTCCTCGCTGTACTCGAAGATGCAGATCTACGACGGCGAGAACCTCAAGGACACCGACCCGCGCGCCAAGAGCTACCAGGAGTACCGCGACTATGCCGGCGTCGACGAGGGCATGAGCGGCGTCTCCACGCGCTTTGCCTACAAGATCCTCTCCAAGGTCTTCAACTTCGATTCCAGCGAGGTGGCGGCCAATCCGGTGCACCTGATGTATGTGCTGGAGCAGCAGATCGAGCGCGAGCAGTTCCCCAAGGAGCTGGAAGACAAGTACATCGGCTTCATCAAGGAGCATCTGGCGCCGCGCTATGCCGAGTTCATCGGCAAGGAGATCCAGACCGCCTACCTGGAAAGCTATAGCGAGTACGGCCAGAACATCTTCGACCGCTACGTCACCTATGCCGACTACTGGATCCAGGACCAGGAGTACCGCGACACCGACACTGGCGAGGTGTTCGACCGCTCGGCCCTGAACGCCGAGCTCGAGAAGATCGAGAAGCCAGCCGGCATCAGCAACCCCAAGGACTTCCGCAACGAGATCGTCAACTTCGTGCTGCGCGCGCGCGCCAACAACGCCGGCAAGAACCCGGCCTGGACCAGCTACGAGAAGCTGCGCACGGTGATCGAGAAGAAGATGTTCTCCAACACCGAGGAGCTGCTGCCGGTGATCAGCTTCAACGCCAAGGCCAGTGCCGACGAGGCCAAGAAGCACGAGAACTTCGTGCAGCGCATGGTGGACAAGGGCTACACGGCCAAGCAGGTGCGCCTGCTCTGCGAGTGGTACTTGAGAGTGCGCAAGAGTTCTTGAACCAGGAGCACAAATGCTGCAACAGATCATTGATCGGCGGCTCTCGGGAAAGAACAAGTCCATAGGCAATCGCGAGCGCTTCCTGCGCCGCCACAAGGAGCAGATCCGCGAGGCGGTGCGCCGCGCCGTGGACGGGCGCGGTATCCGCGACATGGAGCGCGGCGAGGATGTGCACATCCCCAAGAAGGACCTCAGCGAGCCGGTGTTCGGCCATGGCGAGGGCGGCGTGCGCGAGGTGGTGCGGCCGGGCAATACCGAGCATGTGAAGGGCGACCGCGTGCCCAAGCCCAAGGGTGGCGGCCAGGGTCAGGGCGGCGGCAAGGCCAGCGATTCCGGCGAGGGCGAGGACGACTTCGTCTTCCACCTCAGCAAGGAAGAGTTCATGCAGGTCTTCTTCGAGGATCTGGCCCTGCCCAATCTGGCGCGCACCACGCTGGCCGACACCCCCGAGTACAAGACGCACCGGGCCGGCTACACCAGCGATGGCACGCCCACCAATCTGCATGTGGTGCGCTCGATGCGCGGCGCATTAGGCCGGCGCATCGCGCTGGGCATGGGCAAGCGGCGCGAGCTGCACGAGTTGGAGGAGCGCCTGGAGTTGCTCAAGCGCGAGGACGCCAGCAAGCCCGATGTGAAGGCGCTGATCGCCGAGACCGAGGCGCGCATCGCGCTGCTGAAGGAACGCATCGCCAGGATCCCCTTTCTCGACCCCATCGATCTGCGCTTTCGCAGCCGCGTGCGCGTGCCGGTGCCGACCACAAGAGCCGTGATGTTCTGCCTGATGGATGTGTCGGGCTCGATGGACGAATCGCGCAAGGATCTGGCCAAGCGCTTCTTCATCCTGCTCTACCTGTTCCTGACGCGGCATTACGAGAAGATCGACGTGGTCTTCATCCGCCACCACACCCAGGCCCAGGAGGTGGACGAGCAGAACTTCTTCCACGCCACCGAAACCGGCGGCACGGTGGTCTCCTCGGCCCTGGTGCTGATGGAACAGATCATCCGCGAGCGCTATTCCCCCACCGAGTGGAATATCTACGGCGCCCAGGCCAGCGACGGCGACAACTGGCACCACGACAGCGGCCGCTGTCGCGAGCTGCTGGCCGAGAAGATCCTGCCCCTGTGCCGCTACTTCGCCTATGTGCAGGTGGCCGAGCAGGAGCAGAACCTCTGGGAGGAATACTGCAAGCTGGCCGACGAGGGCTATCCGTTCGCGATGCGCAAGGCGGTGGAAGTGGCGCAGATCTACCCGGTGTTCCGTGACTTGTTCAAGAAGGAAGGAGCAAGCACATGAGCCAGATCGAGAACCGCCGCAATATCGGAAGGGCCTCGGACAGCGGCGAATACGGCGGCCGCCGCACGCCCGAGCCGCTGCGCGAGATGAAGCCCCTGCCCAGGCGCCCCAGCCAGCACCTGGCATCGCCCAGCGACTGGACCTTCGAGCTGATCGACGAATATCACGACGTGATCCGTGCCACCGCCGAGCGCTATGGCCTGGACACCTATCCCAACCAGCTGGAGATCATCACCGCCGAGCAGATGATGGACGCCTACGCCTCGGTGGGCATGCCGGTGAACTACCGGCATTGGAGCTATGGCAAGGAGTTCATCGCCACCGAGCGCAACTACAAGCGCGGCCAGATGGGCCTGGCCTATGAGATCGTCATCAACTCCGACCCCTGCATCGCCTACCTGATGGAGGAGAACACGATGGCCATGCAGGCCCTGGTGATCGCCCATGCCTGCTACGGCCACAACAGCTTCTTCAAGGGCAACTACCTGTTCCGCATGTGGACCGACGCCTCGTCCATCATCGACTACCTGGTCTATGCCAAGAACTATGTGGCCGAATGCGAGGAGCGCCACGGCATGGAGGCGGTGGAGGCCTTGCTGGATTCCTGCCACGCGCTGATGAACCATGGCGTGGACCGCTATCGCCGCCCGGCCAAGCTCTCGCTGGCCGAGGAGCGCGCCAGGCTCAAGGACCGCGAGCATTACGCCCAGCAGCAGATCAACGACCTCTGGCGCACCCTGCCGCGCCGCGCCGACAAGGAGGCCGAGGCGCAAAGCGCGCGCCGCTTCCCCGAGGAACCGCAGGAGAACATCCTCTACTTCATCGAGAAGAACGCGCCGTTGCTGGAACCCTGGCAGCGCGAGGTGGTGCGCATCGTGCGCAAGATCGCCCAGTACTTCTATCCGCAGCGCCAGACCCAGGTGATGAACGAGGGCTGGGCCACCTTCTGGCACCACCGCCTGCTGAACCAGATGTATGACGACGGCTATCTCAGCGACGGCATGATGATCGAGTGGCTGAAGTCGCACACCAATGTGATCGCCCAGCAGCCCATGGCCAACCTCAATCCCTATGCGCTGGGCTTCGCGATGTACACCGACATCAAGCGCATCTGCGAGAAGCCCACCGAGGAGGACCGGCGCTGGTTCCCCGACATCGCTGGCAGCGACTGGCTGCCCACCCTGCACCATGCGATGCGCAACTTCAAGGACGAGAGCTTCATCGGCCAGTACCTCAGCCCGAATCTGATGCGCGAGTTCCGCCTCTTCTCCATCGTCGACGACGAGAAGCTCAAGGACTACGAGATCTCGGCCATCCACGACGAGTCCGGCTACCAGCATGTGCGCGAGGCCCTGTCCAAGCAGTACGACCTCTCCACCCGCGAACCCAATATCCAGGTCTGGAACGTCAATCTGCGCGGCGACCGTTCGCTGACCCTGCGCCACACCCAGCACATGGACCGCCCCTTGCATGAAACCGCGCAGGAGGTGCTCAAGCATGTGGCAAGGCTGTGGGGCTTTGGCGTGCACCTGGAAAGCGCCAACGCCCTGGGCGACATCACGCAGCGCTGGAGCGTGCCCGCCCCCGAGCATTGAAGGGGGCTGAACAGGTCAATAGCGGGGCTTAGCCGCCCTACTTGCGACGCGCGGAGCGGCTGCCGACTCCTAGAATTTGCTGGCTATCGCTCGCTCAGGGAGTTCCCCATGTCTGTGCTCATCAACCCGCGGCCCGGCCGCTTGGCGGCCCTCGGCCTGGCCGCCGCGCTGGCCGCCTGCGGTGGCGGCGGCTCCTCCGACAGCAGCAGCCCCACCGACAACCTCTACGCCGCCAGCTCCGAGGCGCAGAAGGCGGTGGAGGGCAGCCTGAGCGCGGCCAACACGGCGGTGAGCAAGAGCGTGGTGCTGGGCCAGAACCCCTTGTTCGACCTGGGCAGCCCCAGTGCGGCCGCGGCCAATGCCGCGGCGGCCAAGCGGCCGCGCGCCCAGGTGCTGGCGCTCGGCAAGGCGCAGGCGGTCGAGGCCTTCACCTGCGTGGAACTGGAGCTGTTCACCGGCCCCTGCACCGGCTCGGCCACGGTGGAGGCCAATTTCGCCGCCGACGCCGTCAAGATCCCGGCCAGCAGCTTCATCGCGATGAGCTTCACCAACCTGGCCGGCCCGGTCGACGGGATCGCCATCAGCCTGAGCGGCCAGTACCGCATCGACTTCCTCAGCGAGATCGACACCAAGGCCAGCAGCTACGCCAACGCCCACCTCAAGCTCAGCACCACGGCCTTCGCCGGCAAGCTGGGCGACTACAGCTTCGGCCCCGACAGCTCGGTGGCAACGGTGGACTACGACGCCAGCGGTGCTCCCACCCTCACCATCGGCGATCTGGTGCTCAGCAAGGTCCAGCTGGAAGGCCCGCTCACCAACACCCAGTACCGCCTGGCCAACGCCCAGGTGCGCCAGCCCTACTGGGCCAGTGGCAGCGGCAACAAGATCGATTACCTGCTCAAGCCCTGGGAGCTGAGGGCCTCGCGGCCCGCCCTGGGCTCGATCGCCACGCTGGCCGCCAGCAACGCTGCCAGCGCCAAGGTGGAGGTCACCGCCTCGGCCACCGCCAGCGTGGTCTATGCGGTGCAGATCAGCGCGGCGGGCGCCACCAAGCGCTACACCGTCACCGCCAGCTATGCGAGCGGCAGCGACACGCCCAGCTACAGCGTCAGCGAGCTGAACTGAGCGCTAGATCCGGAAGATCTTGCCCGGGTTCATGATGTCGTGCGGGTCGAGCGCGCGCTTGAGCGTGCGCATCAGCGCCACCGCGGCCTCGCCCGCCTCTTCCACCAGAAAGCCCTGCTTGTGCAGGCCGATGCCATGCTCGCCGGTGCAGGTGCCCTCCAGCGCCAGCGCGCGCGCCACCATCTGGTGGCTGAGGCGCTCGGCGGTCTCGCGCTCCGCGGGCCGGGCCGGGTCGATCAGATAGCCGAGGTGGAAATTGCCGTCGCCGACATGGCCGACGATGAAGTAGGGAATGCCAGCCTCCTCCACCTCCTGCACCGAGGCATTGATGCTCTCGGCCAGGCGTGAGATCGGCACGCAGGTATCGGTGGTGACGCAGCGGCAGCCCGGCCGCGTCTGCAGAGCCGAGAGGTAGGCATGATGGCGCGCGGTCCAGAGCTTGCTGCGCGCCTCGGGCGTGGTGGCCCAGTCGAAGTCCTCGCCACCGAACTCGCGCGCAATCTCCTGCACCGTGGCGGCCTGCTCGGCCACGCTGGCCGGCGAGCCATGGAACTCCATCAGCAGCATGGCCGACTCGCGCAGGCCCAGGCGGTCGTGCAGGTTCACCGCCCGCACCGTGTTGGCGTCCAGCAGCTCGCAGCGCGCGATCGGCACGCCCATCTGGATGATCTGGATGGTGGTCTGCACCGCCGCATCGATGCTGGGAAAGAAGCACACCGCCGCCGACACCGCCTCGGGCAGCGGATAGAGCTTGAGCGTGAGCTCGGTGATCACGCCCAGCGTGCCCTCGCTGCCCACATACAGGCGCGTCAGGTCGTAGCCGGCGCTGCTCTTGCGCGCGCGCGAACCGGTCTGCGCGATCTCGCCCTGCGCCGTCACCACCGTCAGGCCCAGCACGTTCTCGCGCATGGTGCCGTAGCGCACCGCATTCGTGCCGCTGGCGCGCGTGGCCGCCATGCCGCCCAGCGAGGCATCGGCACCCGGGTCGATCGGGAAGAACAGGCCCTGGTGCCTGAGCTCGTTGTTGAGCTGGTTGCGCGTCACGCCGGCCTGCACCGTCACGGTCAAGTCCTCGGCATGCACGCGCAGGATCTTGTTCATGCGCGACACATCCAGGCTCACCCCACCCTGCACCGCCAGCAGATGGCCTTCCAGCGAGGTGCCGGCGCCATAGGGGATCACCGGCACGCGGTGCTGCTGGGCCAGCGCCACGACCAAGGCCACCTCCTCGTTCGTTTCGGCAAACACCACCGCATCGGGCGGCGGCACGTCGAAGGGCGACTCATCCCGGCCATGCTGCTCGCGCAACGCCAGCGCCACCGAGCAACGGCTGCCAAAGCGCGCCCGCAAGGCCTCCAGCATCGCCGCAGGCAGGGGCCGCGGCGCATAGTCGGGCAGCAGATCGCGAGGCAGGGCAGCGTTCATGGCGGAATCCTCCGGGCCGGTGGGACAGGCATTCTAGGAAGCCGGGGCTGAACCCATGCTGAATGCTTGCGATCACGCAAGCCGCGCCACTTGTGCACCCGCGCTCGCAGTGCCACCATCGTTACACGCGCACAGCCCGGAGGCCATCCATGTCCGACCTTGCTTCATCCCTGCTGATCCTGTTGGTGCTGGTGCTGGCCCTGGCCGGCGCGGTGCGCTTTGATCTCTTGCCGGCCATCGTGCTGAACCTGTTCAAGGCCCCCAGCCCGCCGGTGCCGCCACCGCCCACCGAGCTGCATCATGGCGCCGCCTTCCCGGAACCCACCGAGCCGGCACATTCGCAGATGGCGCGCAAGCCCGACTTCCATCGCAGCGGCCGGCGCGGCTGATGCCCTGCCGCGAATAAGGGCTGGCCGGCGTTCGCTCGGCTGCGTAGACTAGCAAAAGCCAAGTCAGCGCTCCTGTTGCCCAAGAGCACAGGTGGGAGCACGCGCTGAGTCGTTCGGGTGGCATGGCTGCCGCCCTTTCCGCGCTCTGAGGAGAATCTCCATGAGCCTGCTGAACCGACTCACCATCCGCCGCAAGCTCCTGCTGTTGAGCCTGCTCGTCCTGCTGGCACTCAGCATCCCCTCGGCCTTCCAGATCAAGCAGGCGCGCGACCTGGCCGCCGCCGCTGAGGGTGAACTCGAAGGCCTGGCGCCGGCGCGCCAACTCGTCAAACTCACCCAGCTCACGCAACAGCACCGTGGCCTCTCGGCCGCGCAGCTGGGCGGTAACAACACCGTGCAGGACGCGCGCGCCGCCAAGAACGCCGAGGTCAAGAAGCAGTTCGCCAAGGTGGACGGCATGCTGACCCGGCTGGAGCTGACCGAGCCAATGCGCAAGACCTGGCAGCACGCGCAGCAGCAGTGGCAGGCGCTGTCCGGCGAGGTCGATGCCAAGTCGCTGAAGGCGGCACAGAGCAGCAGCAAGCATGCGCAGCTGATCGCGGTCTACTTCAAGCTGCTCGATCAGTTGGTCGACCAGTCGGGCCTGATCCTGGACCCCGAGGCCGCCAGCTACTTCCTCATCACCGCCAGCCTGGTCAAGCTGCCGCTGGCCACCGAGGCCATGGGCCAGGCGCGTGCGCGCGGAGCCGGCTTCCTGGCCGAGGCGCAGATCGGTCCGGAAGGCCGTACCCTGCTGACCGGCCTGGTGCAGCAGGCCTCCGACCAGCACAGCGGCATGGTCACAGCCTTCGAGAAGAGCTTTGCCGTCGACGCCGAGCTGAAGCGTCAGCTCGCCGGCGCCATCACCAGCCTGGCAAGCCAGGTGGAGGGCTCCTTGCAGCTGACGCGCCAGGAGCTCGTCGCCGCCACCGAGCTCAAGTACCCGGCGCCCGACTACATCGCCAGCTACACCAAGACCATCGACGCGATGTTCGTCTGCGGCGAGCAGGCCATGGATGCGCTGGAGAAGCTGCTGAGCCAGCGTGTGCGCGAACTGCAATGGAGCAGCTGGATCGTGCTGATCCTGCTGGCCCTGATGATGGCGGTCATCCTGTTGGTGGCGCGCGGCATCTCGCGCAGCATCATCGTGCCGCTGGGCCACGCGGCGGTGCTGGCCGACCAGATCGCGCGCCGCGATCTGAGCGGCGATGTGGATGCCAGCTCCAGGGACGAGATCGGCCAGCTCAACCAGTCGCTGCTGGCGATGCGCGACGGCCTGCGCGGTGTGATTGGCGAGGTGCGCGGCAATGCCGACCATGTGGCCCAGGCCTCGCAAGAGCTGGCCCAGGGCAACAACGACCTCTCGCAACGCACCGAGCAGCAGGCCTCGGCACTGCAGCAGACCGCCAGCTCGATGGAAGAGCTGACCGTGACGGTGCGCAGCAATGCCGACCAGGCCGCCGAGGCCAGCGGCCTGGCCCAGCGCGCCTGCGAGGTCGCGCTGACCGGCGGCCAGGCGGTGGCGCAGATCATCAGCACCATGGGCGATATCGAGGCCAGCAGCCGCAAGATCGAGGAGATCATCGCGGTGATCGACAGCATTGCCTTCCAGACCAATATCCTGGCGCTCAACGCCGCCGTCGAGGCCGCCCGCGCCGGCGAGCAGGGGCGCGGCTTTGCGGTGGTGGCCTCCGAGGTGCGTGCGCTGGCGCAGCGCAGCGCCGAGGCCGCCAAGCAGATCAAGCAGCTGATCGCCACCAGCGTCAATCAGGTCGGTGCGGGTGCCAAGCTGGTGAATGGCGCGGGCGTCACCATGCAGGACACGGTCAGCTCGATCCGCAGCCTGGCCGAGATGGTGGCGCGCATCAGCCAGGCCTCCACCGAGCAGACCGGCGGCCTGGTGCAGATCAACGAGGCGGTCTCGCACATGGACGAGCTGACGCAGCAGAACGCCGCCCTGGTGGAGCAGACGGCCGCGGCCGGCATGAGCTTGCGTGAGCAGGCCCAACACCTGGCCGAGTTGGTGAACACCTTCCGGGTGCCCGGCGCGGGCCGGGCTTGAGTAAGGCAAGATGCGGGCTTTACCGGCCGCTGAGCATCAGAACAAAGATGGCAAACCGACTTTCCCAGATAGCCACCCGCACGGGTGACGACGGCACCACCGGCCTCGGCGATGGCAGCCGCGTGCCCAAGAACCACCTGCGCGTGCAGGCCATGGGCGATGTGGACGAGCTCAATTCCCAGCTCGGCGTGCTGCTGGCCGAGCCCCTGCCCGAGGATGTGCGCGAGCTGCTCATCACCATCCAGCACGAGCTCTTCAACCTCGGCGGCGAACTCTGCATGCCCGGCTATGCGCTGCTGAAGATGGATGCGGTGCTGCGCCTGGACCAGGCCCTGGCCGACCACAACGCCAACCTGCCGCGCCTGAAGGAATTCATCCTGCCGGCCGGCACGCGCAGCGCCGCCATCGCCCATGTGTGCCGCACGGTGGCGCGGCGCGCCGAGCGCGCCGTGGTCACGCTGGCCGCGGCCGAGCCCATCAACGAGGCGCCGCGCCAGTACCTGAACCGGCTCTCCGACCTGCTCTTCGTGCTGGCCCGCGTGCTCAACCGCGCCAACCTCGACGGCCTGGGCGGCGACGACGCCTACTGGCACAGCGAGCGCCTGAAGCAGCAGGGCGACTGAGCGCTCAGTCCAGCGCCGCCGCGGCCTCCCTGAGCCGCTTGGCATAGGCCTGGCGCAGCGCGGCCGGCGCCTCCACCTGCACCTGGCCGGCATGGCGCAGCAGGTCCATCAGCAGCTCGGTGGCGTCCACATAGGGCAGCTCCAGGCGCCAGCGGCCGTCGTCCAGCCAGGCGCTGCGCTGGCTGGGATGCCATTCCTCGCGTGCCACCCATTGCGCCGCCTCGGCGCTGAACACCAGCGTGGCCTGTTGCGTCCTGCCACCGGCAAAGATGCCATAGCCCTGGTCCAGCTCGGCCTCCAGCTGCTTGCTGCTCACCGCCTTGGACTTTTCCTCCAGGACCTGCGCCTGCTCGATGGCATCGAGCGCGAAGCGCCGGAAGCCCTCGCTCTGGTGGCACCAGGCATCCAGGTACCAGGTATTGCGGTAATGCACCAGGCGCTGCGGCGAGACCACGCGCTCGCTGACGCTGGCGCCGCCGCCCGAGCGCTTGCGATAGCGCAGGCGCAGGCGCTGGCGCTTCACCACCGCGCTGCCCACCGTCTCGAAATGCTCGGAGGGCACGCGCCGCCTGGCAGTGACGATGAGCTTGACGCGCTTGGTGAGTTCGCGCGCCTCGGCCTCGTCGCTGCCCAGCATGCCGCTGAGCTTGTCGAACATGGGCTGCAGATGGCGCGTCAGCAGGCCCTCCTCGTCCAGGCTGAACATCAGCTGGTGCATGGTCAGCAGCGCATGCAGCTCCTTCTCGCTGAACCACACGCCGGGCAGCTCATGCTTGGTGCCGCGCCATTGCTGGCCGAAGCGGTAGCCGTTGGCCATGGCGTCGTACTCGATCGGTGCATCCATGCGCTCGCGCAGGTACTGCAGGTCGCGCTTGAGCGTGGCGGGCGAGACCTCCAGCGCCTCCAGCAGCGCGGCGAAGCTGACGCATTCGCGCGCGCGAATCAGCATCTCGATCTTGTAGAAGCGCTCGGTCCGGTCCATGCCCTCTCCCGTATTTACCCGTGGTTTGAGCTAGCTCACGCCATGAGCTAGCCAGCGTCCACACTGTGCCATATGGTTCCTGACAAGCGTGTGGCAGGTGCCTTAACCGGAGAGAGACCATGGCACAGATCGCAGCAGCACCCCGCGTCACCCAAGAGCGCATCCCGGCGCAGATCGAACTGGGCATCACGCCCGATGAGGTCCGGATGCCGGATCTGGCGCCCCTGCCCGCCGGCAAGCGCGTCGGCTTCGAACTGGGCTGGGACTATGCCCACCACGGCGTGACGCCGCCGGTGGAACATCTGTTCAGCAACTCGCCGCTGCGCCAGGGCTGGCAGGCCGGCCAGGCCACCTTCGGCCGCCGCACCCTGAAGGCACGCTCGCACACCCTGCTGTGGCTGCAGCTGCGCACCCATGCCTGGACGCGCGGCCGCCATTTCGAGACCCTGCTGCTGACGCCCAACTACCTGCAGCAGCTCGACACCGATTGGTGCCCCATCACCCGCCATGCGCTGGACCAGCGTTCGGTCGACCGCGTGCGCGACGACGCCGGCTATGCCGCCGGCAACCTCGCGGTGATGAGCCCCGCCGCCAACCGGGCCAAGGCCAGCCATGGCTGGGCCGAGGCCAGCGAGATCGCGCGCAGCCTGGCCATGGGCCCCTTCACGGAGATCGCGGGCCTGGGCAGCCAGGCATGGCAGCGCATCGCCGTGCTGTGCAGCTTCGTCACCGAGCTGCCACACGAGCAGGCGGCGCTGATCCCTCTGCATGTGCTGCCGCCGAACCGCCTGCGCCTGTTCAACCCCATCCAGGCCTTGCAGGCCCTGGTGACGCGCCAGCTCGCCACGCCCGGCTGGAGCCAGCGTCTGGCGCGCATCGAAGCCCTGCTGCCCACCGACGCCCTGCGCGCCGACTTCAACCGCTTCGTGCTGGCCCTGGTGCCGCGCGTGCTGCAGCGTCAGGGTCTGGTCAAGCCGCAGGAGATCCGCTGGGCCCTGGAAGATGCCTGGGCCGACGCGCTGGTGCAAAAGCGCTGGGCCAGGTTTGCCCTGCACATGACGGCGGCCCAGGCCGAGGCGGTGCTGCACAAAGCGGTAGCCAAAAAGCTCTGCCCCCTGCGCGTGCAACAGCATGCGCATGCCACCGAGGGCTGGGCCCCGCCCTGAGAGCGTGTTTACTCTGACGCTCGCCAGCTCAGGCCGGCAGGCCCTGGTGCAGGCGCTCCAGCGTGCCCGCCTGGTCCTGCAGGGCCACGAAATAGCCCTGCTCGGCGAACCATTGAGCCCAGTTCATGGCCAGCTGCTTCTGCGGTAACCAGGGCCCGGTGCGATCCATCTGCACGCGGTTCTGGCGGCGTTCGTAGAACACCACCCTCCACATGTTCTTCGATATCTTGTTGTCGAAACTGCTCATAGCCGCCGCAATGTAACAAGCGCCCGCAACAGGCTCTGCGAACAAGTCAACAGAAGTCCGCCAGCAGCGCGTCGGTGGTACGCAGTTCGCACACGGCGCGCGCCATCGCGCTGCGGCTGCGCTTCAGCCAGGCTTGCAGGGCGGGATCGTCGCTCACCAGCAGGCCGGCCTGGCCGGCAACGGCCAGCTCAAGCGCCGACCAGGCCGGCGCGCCCAGCGCGGCGGGCGCGGGCTTGGATGCCGGCCGCAGCACCTCGGCATAGGGCAGGAAATCGGCCAGCAGCTCCTGCTGCTGTGCCGCGTTCAAGCCGAAGCCCGGATAGGCCAGGCCATGCATCAGGTGTTGCGCCATCGCCGGGCTGACCAGGGGCTGGATGCGGCCCGCTTGCCAGGCCTGCCGCAGCGCCGTGGCAGGGCCATCGCCGCGCAGCAGGCTGGCCAGCAGCACGCGCGCATCGATGGCCACGCGCAATGCCTGTGTGGCCGTCTTTTTCTTTCCCCGGCCGCTCATTTGCGGCCGACGCGGCGCGAGCTGCCACTCAATGGTTTTGCAGCCGCTTTTTTGGCCGCAAGCGGTTTTTTCCGGGCCGGCGTTTTTCTGGCCGCCGCCGGTTTTTCCTGACCCAGCGCCCTCTCAATGGTTTTGTCGCTCAGATCGAGCTCGGCCAGCTTGGCTCTGAGGGCATCGCCACGCTGGATGCGCACCGGCGTCAGCACGATTTGCCCGGCCTTGGTTTGCACGTCGAAGTACTGCACCGGACCCAGTGGTTCTGTCACGCTTTTCGGCAGGGTCAATTGATTCTTGGAGGTGATCTTCGCGAGCACTTGTAGGAGAGTCTGAAAGTAAGGAGGCATTACTTTAGCGCTTTCCGACAGTCGCTCGGCGCTAAGGCAAGACCTGACCCCATGCATTCTGATTGAGACGCGCAATTAAATAGTCATGCCACGGACGCAAGAAAGCCCGGTCATGCCGGGCTCTCTTGGTTTGCGCCGTCTGGCCGCTCAGACCAGCGAGCGCTGCAGGCGCAGCTCCTCGAGGCGCACATTGCCCACCTCGGTGGTCTTGGTGGTGTTGAGCTCGCGCTTGAAGCCGGCCAGCTCGAAGAAGCGCAAGGCGCGCTCGTTGCGCAGATAGGTCCACAGCGTGACCTTGGTGCAGCCCTCTTCCTGCAGGCCGTCGCGCGCGGCGTCCCACAGCGCCAGGCCCACGCCCTTGTCCCAGTGCTGGGGAGCGGCATACATGGCCCAGATCTCGCCGGTGCTGGAGGGCGTGCCCTTGTCGCGCGAACGGTCGAAGCCCACAAAGCCCATCATCTCGTTGTCGATGTGGGCAACCATCACCTGGGGTTCGCAGAGGTCGATCGCCTCGCGCCAGAAGGCCTGGCGCTTCTGCACCGAGAAGCTGTCCAGCGTGGCTTCGGGCAGCAGACCCTTGTAGGCGTCCTGCACGGCTGCAACGTGGATTTCGGCAATGGCTTTGGCGTCGCGCAGGCTTGCGGGACGTACCTGAATACTCGGCATACGAAGAACCAGTGGGTCGAAAATGAAAACGAAGGGCGGAATTTTCCCAGCGAAAAGCGTCCTTGCGGCCGCTTGACAGCGCGATATTTTCGACTTCAGTTTGCGTGCAGCAGCGCCTGGCCATGGGGCCGGCGGGTCTTGGCATAGTCCTGCACACAGCGCTTCAGCGCCGTCCTGGCACTGCGCTGCAGGCGCGCAAGCAGGCCATGCTCCACCGCCATGCTGCCGAGCTCGGCGGCATAACGCTGGGCCAGATCGTCCCGCATGCGCAGCAGCAGATGGGCGGTGGTCTGCGCATCCGCCAGCGCGCGGTGGGCGCGGCCGGTGTCGGGCAGGGCGTGGTAGCGCGCCAGCGTGCCGAGCTTGCAGTTCGGTGCCTCCGGATAGAGCCGCCTGGCCAGCAGCACGGTGCAGGCGAACTCGTGCGCCGGGTCGGGCTCACAGCCGGCGCGCTCGAGCTCGAAGTGCCAGAAGCCGCGATCAAAGGACGCGTTGTGCGCCACCAGCGGGCAGCCGCGCGTGAAGCGGGCCAGCTCGCGCATCACCGCCTCGGCCGGCGGCGCCTTGGCCAGCATGGCGTTGCTGATGCCGGTCAGCTGCTCGATGAAGGGCGGCACCCAGACCCCGGTCTGCATCAGGCTCTGGAACTGGTCCACCACCCGGCCTTCGCGCACCAGCACCGCGGCAATCTCGGTGGCACGGCCGCCGCTCTGCGGCGACATGCCGGTGGTCTCGAAGTCGATGACGGCAATGGTCTCGGACATGGCTGTTCAGCGCTTGGCGGGGTACTTGAGCGCGTTCTTGGCCAGCTTGGCTTCCACCGCCGCGGCCACGTCCACGCCGCTGTGATCGGCGATCTGCAGCAGGTAGAGCAGCACATCGGCAATCTCCTCGCCCAGGTGCTGGTGCTTGGCGGGATCCTGCGCGATCGCCTGCGATTCCTCGGGCGTCAGCCACTGGAAGATTTCCACCAGCTCGGCGGCCTCGACCACCATGGCCATGGCCAGGTTCTTGGGCGTCTGGTAGGGCTCCCACTGGCGTTCGGCGGCAAAGGCGCGCAGTCGGGATTGGAGCTCGGCAATGTTCATGGGCCGCGAGTGTGCATGGGCCGGCGGCCCGCGCCAAGCGCGGCGTGCGCCGGGGCTGCAGCAGGACAACAGCACAGAAAAAGGGCGCCCCGTGTTTTCAACAGCATTGTTTTAGATATCTGAATTGGTAGCCGTAGTAGAGGCGGCCCATTTCTGTGGATAAGCGTTCTTTTGCCAGCTGCGACAAGGGCTTGGCGAATTCACAAGCATGTGCGCGGAGCCCTCTTTTGCGGGCGCATGGATCTACAACAACTTGGCCGCAGGGCGCCGGCCTGTGGGTAACAGCCCAACTGCGCAAGACTTGTCCACAGACTTGTGACTGGACAAGCCCGCCGCCTTCGTGCTGGGGCACAAATCTGCAATTCCACGTACAGACTTCGGGCCTGTTGCGATGCAACATGGGCGCAATTCGCCCAGGAGCCGCCATGAAGCCCAAACAAGCCCTCTACAAATCGCTCTATGCCCAGGTGATCTTCGCCATCCTGGTGGGGGTTGCGCTGGGGCATTTCTATCCCGAGAGCGGCGCGGCCATGAAGCCGCTGGGCGATGGCTTCATCAAGCTCATCAAGATGATGATCGCGCCCATCATCTTCTGCACCGTGGTGGTGGGCATCGCCGGCATGGAAGACATGAAGAAGGTGGGCAAGACCGGCGGCCTGGCCCTGCTGTACTTCGAGATCGTCTCCAGCCTGGCGCTGGTGATCGGCCTGGTGGTGGTGAACCTGGTGCACCCCGGCAGCGGCATGAATGTGGACCCGGCCGCGCTCGACACCAAGGGCATTGCCGCCTATACCGGCCCCGGCAAGATGCAGAGCACCACCGAGTTCCTGCTCGCCATCATTCCCAGCACTGTGGTCGATGCCTTTGCCAAGGGCGAGATGCTGCAGGTGCTGCTGATCGCCACCCTGTTCGGCTTCGCCCTGCACCGCTTCGGCGGCCGCGGCACCCTGGTGTTCGACCTGATCGAGAAGGGCTCGCATGTGCTCTTCGTGATCATCGGCTACATCATGAAGCTGGCCCCGATCGGCGCCTTTGGCGCGATGGCCTTCACCATCGGCAAGTACGGCCTGGGCTCGCTGGTGCAGCTGGGTCAGCTGATGGCCAGCTTCTACCTGACCTGCCTGCTCTTCATCTTCGTGGTGCTGGGCAGCATTGCCCGGGCGCATGGCTTCTCGATCTGGAAGTTCATCAAGTACATCAAGGAAGAGCTGCTGATCGTGCTGGGCACCTCGTCCTCCGAATCGGTGCTGCCGCGCATGATGGCCAAGATGGAAAACCTCGGCGCGCGCAAGTCCACCGTGGGCCTGGTGATCCCCACCGGTTATTCCTTCAACCTCGACGGCACCTCGATCTACCTGACCATGGCCGCCGTGTTCATCGCCCAGGCCACCAACACGCCCATGACCCTGACCCAGCAGCTCACCCTGCTGGCGGTGCTGCTGCTCACCTCCAAGGGCGCGGCGGGCGTGACGGGCAGCGGCTTCATCGTGCTGGCGGCCACGCTCTCGGCGGTGGGCGGGGTGCCGGTGGCGGGCCTGGCCCTGATCCTGGGCATCGACCGCTTCATGAGCGAGGCGCGCGCCCTCACCAACCTGATCGGCAACGGCGTGGCGACCCTGGTGGTGGCCAGGTGGATCGGCGATCTGGACGTGGCCCAGATGCAGCGCCACCTCAACAACGAGACCCCGCTGGAGGCCGATGCGCCCGAGCAGGTGCTGGACGCGGTGGACCAGCACATGCCCGCTAGCAAGCCGGCATGAGCGCCGGCTACTCGATGCCGATGACCTTGTGCATCTGCACCGAGAGCCGCCATTGCGGATGGGCCATGCAATAGGCCACCGCCTCGCGGGTGTGCTGCTTCTGCAAGAGCGAGTCCATCGGTTGCAGGAAGAAATGCAGGAACTGCAGGCCCGCGAAGCGCTCCGGCCGCGCCAGTGGCTGCGGGAACACCAGCTTGAGCTCGTCGCCCCGGGTCAGCACGATCTCGGCATCGGCCTTGGGGCTGACGCAGATCCAGTCCAGCCCGGCAGGTGCCGGCTGCGTGCCATTCGTCTCCACCGCGATCTCGAAGCCGCGCGCATGCAGTGCCGCGATCAGCGCCTCGTCCACCTGCAGCAGCGGTTCGCCGCCGGTGCACACCACATAGGGCTTGCCGGCCTGGCCCTGCGGCCAGCGCGCCGCGATCGCCTCGGCCAGCGCCTCGGCGCTGGCGAACTTGCCGCCGCCCTGGCCATCGGTGCCGACGAAATCGGTGTCGCAGAAATTGCAGACCGCGTCGGCACGGTCCTGCTCGCGCCCGCTCCAGAGGTTGCAACCGGCAAAGCGGCAGAACACCGAGGCCCGGCCGGCCTGCGCGCCCTCGCCCTGCAAGGTATAGAAAATCTCTTTGACGGCGTAAGTCATACGGGTATCAGCTCATCCGCCGCCGAGGCGCTCACGATCGCGCCCGAGCCGCGGGTTTCGTACATGTCCACCCGGTCCAGCTGGGGCAGCACGGCGCGGCCCTTGGCCAGCACCCAGGCCGAGAGGCTGGCGGTGTCGCCATCGGGCAGGTCGGCGATCTCGTAGAGCGGGCGGTGGTCGATGGCCTTGAAGATCGGGTCGAACAGCGTCTTCACATCGCCGAAGTCCACCGTCCAGCCCATCACCGCATCGAGCTCGGCGCTGAGGTGCAGGCGCAGCGTGTAGGTATGGCCATGGATGGCGCGCAGCGGGCTCGCCGCCGGCGCGCGCTTGAGCTGGATGGCACTGTCTAGTGTCAGCTCCTTCCAGATGCGGTACTGGCGGCCGTCGAAGTTGGCGCCGCAGCTGCCCGTCTCGTACACCGTCACCCAGCTGAGCTCGGGCAGCAGCGGCTTGATGCGCGCCCACAGCCAGGCCGAGATCACCTCGCTGGTGGGATTGGCCAGGCCCTCCAGCTCGTTGAGGCATTGGTAGTTGAGCTGGGCATGCAGGGGCGCCCAGATCTCGTCCAGGTGGTCGTAGTCCACGCTCAGGTCGCGCTCGCCCAGGTCCTGGTTGGCATGCAGGATGACCTCGAAGCCGTGGCCATGCATGCGGCCGCATTTATGCCCCAGCGGCACATTCGGCAGCTTGTGCGCGGCCTGGAAGCGGTAGCGCCGCCAGACATGGGCCTGGCCGTCCACATCCAGATCCACGCCCGAATGCTGGGTACTCTGGATGCCGATCTGCTGGATGCCCGGCACCTCGTACTCCGCCTCCAGGCGCTGGCGGATCCAGCGCGCGATGTTCTCGTCGGTGGGCTCGGCGATATGGCGGTTCAGCAGCGCATGGTCCAGCGGGGCGACGCAGGCCAGCAGACGCCGGCGCAGCTCTTCCACCTCGGCGCCCGGGAAGGGCGCGAACGTGCCGGCGGGCAGCAGCGCACGCACGCTGGCGAAATAGCTGTGGCCGTGCAGGCCATGGCTGCGGTGACCGATCGGCAACGCGCCGATCTGGCAGGCCGACTCGAAGCCGGCTGATGCCACATGGAGGGTGGAGGTGTTCATGGAACCAGGGAGCTGTGTGGGCGTATTTTCGCACCGCACTCTCTATCAATTGAATTTGAAGGTTCTCAAGGTGGTAGTCGTAATAGAGCCGGCGTGCATTTGTGGACAAGCGGCTTTTGTGCAGGCCCGACAAGCGCTTAGGCGCCGCCAAACCATGTGGGCCGGTGCGCACATTGTGCTGGCCCGGGCGATAACAACTTCACCGCGCGGCCGGCGCCTGTGGATAAGCCCTCAGTTGTTCAAGACTTGTGCACAGACTTATCCATGCCCGCGCCGGTAGCGCAGCAGGCGCCCGCGGTAGGCCTGGGCCGGCGGCAGATCGCGGTGCAGCAGCGTCTCTTCCAGGCGGTAGCCCAGCGCCGCCATGCGCTTGCTGAAGGCCGAGCGGTTGCCGCGCTCGGGGTCCACGATCAGCACCTCACTGACCGGCGCGGCATGGCGCTCGATGAAGAGCGGCAGGGCGCCGCCCTCGTCGCGCTCGTACAGCACGTCGCTGCCCATGATGAGGTCGAAGCGGCCCTGTACCCCGGGCGTGAGCTGGGCGCCCTGGCGCTCGGCCGGGGCGGCCGCCCAGTCGCCATGGCAGTAGCGCATCGGCGCCAGCTGGTTGAGCAGGAGGTTCTCGAGCAGGAAGGCGCCCGCCAGCGGGTGGCAGTCGCTGGCGGTCACCAGCGCGCCGCGGCGGTGGCTCACCAGGCTGGCCAGGGCCAGGCCGCAGCCGATCTCCAGAATGCTTTCGCCCGCGATGAGGGGGCGGTCCGCCATCGCCTGGGCCAGCCGCAGGCCCGAGGGCCAGAGCAGGCCGAACAGCGGCCAATGGGCGCTGGAGATGCCCAGGGCCTCGGCCTGGCCCAGCGGGTCGGCGTATTGCTGCTTGTCGAGCAGGGAGCGGATGTCGAGCGCGGCCACCCCATCGAAGTGGACGCGCTCCTGTTTGACCTGGTAACCCGGCATGCCTGGCTCCAATGCGTGATGCGTGAATCGGCGCAATGCAGCACAGGGCTGTGGGGCAAGACGGCGGTTTGAGTGTAGTCCTCAGGTCTTCGGCCGCAGCGGCAGGCGCCGCAGCCTTTGCTGTGTGAGGGCAAACAAGGCATTCGCCAACGCCGGCGCGATCGGCGGCGTGCCGGGTTCGCCCACGCCGCCGGGTGCGGCCGTACTGGCCACGATATGGGTCTCCACCACCGGCATCTGCGCCATGCGCACGACCTCGTAGCTGGGGAAGTTGCCCTGCTCCACCGCACCGTTCTTGATGCTGATCTCGCCATACAGCGCGGCGCTGAGGCCATAGACGATGGCGCCCTCCATCTGCGCCCGCACGGTGTCGGGGTTGACGACGATGCCGCAGTCGAGCGCGCACACCACCCGGTGCACGCGGGGTTTGCCGCTTTCCAGCGAGACCTCGGCCACCTGCGCGCAGATCGAGCCGAAGGACTCATGCAGGGCGATGCCGCGGGCATGGCCCGCCGGCAAGGCCTGACCCCAGCCGGCCTTGGCGGCGGCCAGCTCCAGCACGGCGCGATGGCGCGGCTTGGCGGCCAGCAGGCCGCGGCGGTATTCGAACGGGTCCTGGCCGGCCGCGTGGGCCAGCTCGTCGATGAAGCTCTCGGTGAAGAAGGCGTTGTAGGAATGGCCCACGCTGCGCCAGGAGCCCACCGGCACCGGCGTGGCCACGCGCAGCTGGCGCACGCTCAGGTGCGGCACCGCATAGGGCAGGTCGAAGGCGCCCTCGATCTGGTTCTTGTCGGGCGTGTCCATCGCCATGCTGGGCAGCAGGCGCTCCATGGTGGCCAGGCCCACCGAGGGCGCCGCCACCCGGTTCAACCAGGCCAGCGGCCGGCCGCCCTCATCCAGCGCGGCCTCGAAGCTGGCCATCGCCGCGGGGCGGTACATATCGTGCTGCATGTCCTCCTCGCGCGACCACAGCAGCTGGATGGGCCGGCCGGGCAGGCGCATGGCGATCGCCACCGCCTCCTCCACCATGTCCAGCTCGAGCCGGCGGCCGAAGCCGCCGCCCAGCAGCGGCACATGCAGGTCCACCTGGGTGCCGCACCAGAGCGTCAGCCGGCCGTCCTTGAACTGCGCCGTGCAGTTGATGGGCTCCATCGCCGCATGGGCCAGGAAGGGCACCTCGTAGACGGCCTGCAGCTTGCGCCGCGCCTGCCCGAGCTGGCCCGCCGCGTCGCCCTGGCTGCGAAAGCCCGTGCCGCTCTGCCCGCCCTCCAGCGCGGCGCGGAGCTGCTGGCTGATCTGGGCCGAATCCAGCTGGCCATGCGGGCCGGGCTCGAAGTCCAGCGGCAGCGCGTCGAGCACGCGCTTGGCGCGCCAATAGCGGTCCGCCACCACCACGGCGGCGCGGCCGTTCGGCAACACAAAGGCATCCACCACGCCGCGGCCCTGCCTGGCGCTGGCGTCGTCCAGGCGCTTGATCGATCCGCCAAAGGCCGGCGCATGGCGGATCGCCGCGTACAGCAGGCCCTTGGGGCGCACATCGATGCCGAACTGCGCCTGGCCGTTCACCTTGGCGGGCAGGTCCAGGCGCGGCTGCGGCTTGCCGATCAGCTGGTAGCTGCCGGGGTCCTTGAACACCACGTCGCTGCGCGGGTCGATGGCGGCCGTGGCCTCGGCCAGCTCGCCAAAACCGGCGCGGCGGCCGCTGGGCGGATGGCTCACCACGCCCTGCTCCACCACGCATGCGCCGGCCTGCACCTGCCAGCGCCGCGCGGCCGCCTCGACCAGCATGGCGCGCGCGCTGGCGCCGGCCAGGCGCATCGGCTCCCAGGCATCGCGGATGCTGGACGAGCCGCCGGTGACCTGCAGGCCCAGGGTGTAGCCCAGGCGCTGCAGGCTGCCGCGCGCGACGCGGGCCAGCAGGCCGTCGTCATCGGATTCAAACGGCGCCACATTCAGCAGCAGGGCCGCGTTGGCATAGATCTGCGCCGCCGGCGCCTGCTCGGTGCCGACCATGGACCAGTCGGCGTCCAGCTCCTCGGCCACCAGCATGGCCAGCGCGCTGTGCACGCCCTGGCCCATCTCGGCGCGCGGCGTGGCCACGATCACCCGGCCCTCGCGCGTGATCTTGACCCAGCCGTTCAGGGCCAGCTGGCCAGCGGCGGGCGCGAACATCTGCTTGTCGCCCAGGCGCGCGCGCGCCGAGGGCGGGGTGCTGATGCCCACGCCCAGCAGCAGGCCGCCACCGGCCAGGCCGCCGGCGATCAGGAAGCCGCGTCGCTTGATCGTCATGCCGGCACTCCCTGCAGCGCCGCGGCCGCGCTGTGCACGGCCGCGTAAATGCGTTGGTAGGTGCCGCAGCGGCAGATATTGGTGATGGCGGCGGCGATGTCGGCATCGCTGGGCCGGGGCTGGCTGCGCAGCAGGCCGGCCGCGGCCATGATCATGCCGCTCTGGCAGTAGCCGCATTGCGGCACCTGATGCTGCAGCCAGGCGGCTTGCAGGGCGGCCACGATGCGGTCGGGCTCGGCCTCGATGGTGCGCACCGTCTTGCCCTCCAGCGCCTGTATGGGCATCACGCAGGAACGCGTGGCCACGCCGTCGATCTCCACCGTGCAGGCGCCGCAGCTGGCGATGCCGCAGCCGAACTTGGTGCCGGTGAGGCCCAGCTCATCGCGCAGCACCCACAGCAGCGGCGTCTCGGGTTCGATATCCAGCTGGCGTTGCCGGCCGTTGATCACAAGTGTCGTCATGGCGGTACTTCCCGGTGGGTCAGGCCTTGAGGGCGATTCATGATGCGCATGCTAAGCTTCAAGCCAACTTCAAGGTCAAGAGCCGTGAGCATGAAGATTGGTGAACTGGCACAACGCAGCGGCATGGCCAGCTCGGCGATCCGCTTCTACGAAGCCAGTGGCCTGCTGCCCGCTGCCAGGCGCGGCGGCAATGGCTACCGCATCTACGACGAGGACACGCTGCAGCGCCTGCTGCTGATACAGACGGCCCAGCGCCTGGGCTTCACGCTGGACGTGCTGCGCAAGCTGCTGGCGCCGGGTGAGGAGCTGCCGCACGAGCTGGTGCTGCAGAGCATGCGCGAGCGCCTCGCCGAGATCGACGCCATGCAGCGCAGCCTGGCGGCCCAGCGCGCCGAGATGGAGGCCTTGATGCAGCAGATGCAGGCCGAATGGGCCGAGGGCCGCTGCCTGGAGCTGGCGCAGACGTCACGCGCCGCCAGGCGCAAGCCGGCGGCGGGTTAAGGCCAGAGCGCCTTCAGCAGCTGCGCCAGTCGCGCGCCGCCCTTGGCCAGCTGGGCCTTGGTGAGGGCCAGCGAGCGGGCGTCGTAGTCGGGCGGCAGGGTGGTCAGCCAGCGCGGGCCACGCAGGCTTTGCTGGCGCGCGCCGTAGCTCAGGCCCTCGAACACCTGATTTGCCTGCTGGATGGTGTCGTCGGCCCAGGCCTGGGGCCAGGTGTTGACGGCGCCGGCGCTGGGCGCCACCGCGCGCGCCGCCTCGGGCAGCGCCTGCAGCTCGGCCTCGCTGAGGCGATTCGGCGCGCCGTCCCAGTAGCCATGCAGATTGCCGCCGACCATGGTGATGGCATTGCCGCCCACCGTGTGGCTGAGCGGGTCGTAGCTCTCGGCCTGCGGCACGATCACCTTGCCCTCGGCATCCAGGTAGATCGAACCCACGTGCAGGGGCTGGTGCAGATCGCCGACCACATGTACCAGCAGGGCCAGGGCCTCGCGCTCGTTCGTCAGGCTGTAGGGGGCCGGCACGCTGCCGCCCTGCAGCCTGGCGATGGCCGCACGCAAGCTCATGACGATGTCGTTCTTGCCGGTGCCCACCGCGCCGGCCACATAGCGGCCGGCCTGCACCGCGGGGTTGGTGTAGTGGTACTGCTTGTGGCAGCTTTCCTCGCCCGGCTTGGGCGCGCAGGCATCGTTGTTGCGCTGCACGTAGTCGCGCATCAGCAACTCTTCGGCGGCGTTCTCGAACGGCGCGCATTCCGGATAGCGGCCGGTGACGGTGTACTTGAAGTCGTTGTAGGCGTCGATGCCCTTGACGCAATCGGACCAGACGGCGATGTCGTGCAGCGACACCGGACCCAGGACGCGCTTCACCTCGGTCTCGGCCCGGCTGCCCTTGATGAGCGCTGCCGCCACATCGCCCACCGCCGAGTGCCCCACCGCGGCAAAGGCCCGGGCCTGCTGGCTGATGGAGATACAGGCAAAGGAGACGAGCAGCACGCCGACGCGTCGCTTGAAGGAATGCAGCATGGATCGAACCTCGAAACTCAGGGCAAGGCGCGATTGTGCACGCTGCGCCGGGGCTTCAGGTCTTGAAGGCCGAGACGGCGCGGTCCAGCTGGGTGGATTGATCCTTCAGGCTTTCGGCCGCGGCGGCGCTCTGCTCCACCAGGGCGGCGTTCTGCTGGGTCATCTGGTCCAGCTTGGCGATCGCATCGTTGACGGCGGCGATGCCGGCGCTCTGCTCGGCCGAGGTGGCGGTGATCTCGTTCAGCACATCGGCCACCTTGCGCACCGATTGCACGATGTCGCTCATGGTGGCGCCGGCATCGCTGACCAGGCGGCTGCCCGACTCGACCCGCTCCACCGAGGCCTGGATCAGGGTCTTGATTTCGCGCGCGGCCTCGGCGCTGCGCTGCGCCAGGCTGCGCACCTCGCTGGCCACCACCGCGAAGCCGCGGCCCTGCTCGCCGGCGCGCGCCGCCTCGACGGCGGCGTTCAGCGCCAGGATATTGGTCTGGAAGGCAATGCCGTCGATCACGCCGATGATGTCGGCGATGCGCTTGCTGCTGTCGTTGATCTCCTGCATGGTGCTGACCACCTGGCCCACCACCGCGCCGCCCTTCTGCGCCACGCCGGAGGCATCGGCCGCCAGGCTGCTGGCCTGGCGCGCGTTGTCGGCGCTCTGCCGCACCGTGTGCGTCAGCTGCTCCATCGACGAGGCGGTGGACTGCAGGCTGCTGGAGGTCTGCTCGGTGCGCTGCGCCAGGTCGTTGTTGCCGGTGGCGATCTCGGCGCTGCCGGTGGCGATGCTGTCGCTGCTGTGGCGCACCTGGTCCACCATGCTCACCAGCGCCGCCGCCATCTCGGCGAGCGAGCGCAGCAGGGCGCCGAATTCATCGTCGCGCTGGCTGCTGATGCTGCCGCGCAGATCGCCCTGGGCAATGCTGGCGGCCAGCGCATTGGCCTGCGCCAGCGGCTCGCGGATCGAGCGCACCAGCCAGGCGGTGGAGAAGAAGATCGTCACCATCACCAGCACCAGGCCGATCATGATGCCCAGGCTGTTGCGCTGGCGGCGCGCCTCGGTGTCGCTCTGGATGCTGACGACATGCTGCTCCTGCATCTTCACCAGCTCCTTCAGCGCGCCCAGATAGCCGCCCATCGCCGGCAGGTACTGCTCCGTGACGAGGCGCACGGCCTCCTCCGGATTGCCCTCGGCGCGCGCCGCCACGGCCTTCTTGCGCGCCTCGATCACCTGCCCGCGCAGCTCGCCGATCTTCTTCAGCTGGGCGCGGTCTTCGTCGCGCAGCGGCAGGGCTTCCAGGCGCTTCTGCAGCTCGGAGATCTCCGCCACCGCCTTCTCGACCTGGCTGGCGAAGGCATTCTTGATGGCCGGCTCGGCGCTCAGCGCCAGGGCCTGGTTGCGCATGGCATTGCTCTCGGTCATACCGTACCACTGCGTGGTCACCTGCACCAGCTCGGTGGCGACGCCCTGGGCGGCCCGCCCCTCGGCCAGGATGGCGTTGCCGCGCGCCACGCCCACCACCGCGATGGTGACGATGAGCACCACCACCAGCGACACGAAGCCCCAGAGCTTGGTGGTGATCTTCAGGCTGTTCAGGTTCATGGCCGGTCTCCTTGCGCGCAGCGAGAACGGCAACATAGCGCGATCGGCCCGCCCTGTGCAGGCAGGAAAACGTGGTGAAGCCGGTGCAGTTCCGGCTTCAGTCCAGGCGCGCGGCGCGCAGCGCGGTCTCGAAGGCCTGGGCGTAGCCGGCGATGTCCTGGGCGCGGTCCGTGCCGTTGATGATGCGGCGCGCGTTCAGATAGTCGCACTGCGCGTCGTTGATGTAGGTGGCCAGCTTGCGGCCGGTGAACAGGCCCATGCGCATGCCCAGCGAGGCGATGCGGTAGGCCACATTGGGCTCCAGCGCCAGCTCGGGCTGCTTCACCAACGCCGAGCCCAGGCCCAGCGCCTGGCCGACGCGCTGGTAGTTGGCGCGGCCGGTGATCTGCACATAGCCGCGGCCCTTGTAGCGGCTGCCATCGCCGGGCTCGGTATTGCCCAGGCGCCGGCCGATGCTGGTGCCGGGCTCGTACTTGGCGAAGTACGACTCGGCACCGAACTCGGTGATGGGGTGGAACTGGTTGGCGCACTCATGCTTGACGGTGGCCAGCAGATAGGCCACCCAGCGCTCGTCCGTGATGTCGGGGTCCAGCTGCACATAGCCCAGGATCTGATCCAAGCCCTGGTACTGCGAGGGCGTGAGCTTGCCGAAGGCCTTCTCGTAGCGGCTGGCAAGGACCTGGTGGTCGTAGATCATGGGCGGCTCCTGGTGTCAGGTCTTGACACCCGCAGCCTAGGCGCAGGCGGCGCCGCCTCGCATCCTGAAACTTAGGGGGCCTTGGCCGCGTTGGCGCTGATGCCGTCGACGAAGCGCGGCCAGAGCTCGGGGGGCAGGTCGTGCCCCATGCCGGGGACCTCGTCCAGCGCCGCCCCGGCGATGCGCGCGGCCAGGTCGCGGCCGGCGGGCACCGGCACCAGCGGGTCGGCGCTGCCGTGGATCACCAGGGTCGGGGCCTGGATCCGCCGCAGCAGGGCGCTGCGGTCACCATCGGCGGCCACCGCCACCAGCTGGCGCAGCATGCCGCGCGGCCGGTAGCTGCGGCGGATGGCGCGGTCGGTGCGGGCCTCCAGCCAGCCCTTGGGGGCCGGGTAGGCGGGGCTGCCGATCAGGCGTATGAAGGCGGCGGAATGGGCCACCAGCGCCTCATGCTCGCGCGGCGGGCGCGCCAGCAGGGCGCTGCGCACCTTGAAGTTGGGGCCGGGCAGGCGGCGCGAGCCGCTGGTGGTCATCATCAGCGTCAGGCTCTTCACGCGCGCGGGATGGCGGGCCGCCAGATGCTGGGCGATCATGCCGCCCATCGAGGCGCCGCAGACATGGGCGCGTGCGATGCCCAGCGCGTCCAGCACGCCGCGCGCGTCCTCGGCCATGTCGCCGATGCTGTAGGCGCTCTTCACCGGCAGGTGCAGCAGATGCTGCATCGAGGCCAGGCCCACATGGGGCACGCCCAGCTCGTCGAAGCGCTGGCTCAGGCCGATGTCGCGGTTGTCATAGCGGATCACGCGAAAGCCGCGCGCCACCAGCTGCTGCACGAATTCGTCGGGCCAGGCCAGCAGCTGCATGCCCAGGCCCATGATGAGCAGCAGCGGCTCGCCGTTGGCGGGCCCATGGTCTTCCACCTCGATGGCGATGCCATTGGCGCTGATCTGCATCACTGTCCTCGGGGATAGAACCAGCGCCTCGCGCCATGCGGCTCGAAGCGCTGCCAGTCGCCCGGATGCTGGGCCAGGCGGTCGGCCACCACATAGAGGGCCAGCGGGTTCATGCCCAGGCCCAGATGGCTGGCATGCACCTCGATGTTCTCGCTCAGCGGGCCGGGCTCCATGACGCTGCAGCGCCAGGCCACCACGCCGTCGGTGCGCGAGTAGATCGAGGTGGTGGGCACCGGCGGGGTGCGGCGTATCTCTTCCAGCAACGCATGGTCCTTGACCTGCTGGCCGCTCACCAGCTCGAAGAAGCGCCAGGCGTTGGTGGCGCGCGGGTGGCCGGTGAAGGGCGTGCCCAGGGTGATGACGCAGCGCGTATGGTCGGGCAGCTCCTTGGCCAGCTCGCGCGCATAGATGCCGCCCAGGCTCCAGCCGATCAGGCTGACCGGCTTGGCATGGTGGCGGAACAGGCGCTTCACGTCGGCCGAGCATTGCTCCAGCACGCCGTGGCGCGGCCCGAAATTGAAGCCCTGGCCCCAGGGATGGGTCACATAGCCCAGCTCGTCGAGGAAGCGCCGCAGCGCCAGCGTGGTGATGTCGTTGGCACCCAGGCCCGGAAACACCAGCACCGGATGGCCATCGCCCGGCGGCAGCTTGCGCAGCCAGGGGTAGCTGGCCAGCAGGGCCGCGAACTCCCAGGGCGCACGGCCCTCCAGCATCATCAGGAAAGCGTTGGGAGCGCGCAGATCGTCGTGCGTGGAGGACAGGTCGTCCTCGGCCAGGCCGCGTTGCGGCTGGGCGTGCTTGGGCAGGCGGGGCTTGCGCTGGGCTGCAGTCATACCGCCATGGTAGCGGCCGCGCCCGCTCGCATATGGAGCGCTTGCCCTAGTCGCCTGTCGCGCTGGCGACAGGCGGCAGGGCCTGGAACTCCTTGAAGGCCGCGCGCAGATGCCGGGCCAGCGCCGCCACATCGGGCATGGCCTCGCCGCAGGCGATCAGGCCGAACTCCAGCGAGTCGCCATAGCTCTGCACCGTGATGTTGAGCGCCAGCCCATGCACGACGATGGAGGTGGGCGCATTGCTGAGCATGCGCGCGCCGGCCAGGTAGAGCGCCTGCCGGGGGCCTGGCACATTGGAGATCACCAGATTGGCCAGCACCGGGATCTTCTCGGCCACATGGGCCTTGCCGTAGAGCCGCGCCGCGCCGGCCATCAGCCAGGGCAGACCCAGCGAGGGAAAGTCCAGCGGCATCAGGTCCTTCAGATGACCCAGCGAGGACTTCATATTGCGCGAGGCCGCCAGCACATGGGCCCAGCGCTTCTTCGGGTCGGCGATATGGGTGCCCAGGCTCACGGTGGTCATGGTGGCCTGGTTGTTGGAGCTGGCATCGCCCTCGGCGCGCAGCGACACCGGCACCGCCGCGATGAGCGGCTTCCTGGGTAGCTCGCCCCAGTCCAGGAAGCTGCGGCGCAGCGCCGAGCCGCACATCATCAGCACCGCGTCGTTGAGACTGGCGCCATGGCGCTGGCGCGCCGCGTGGACGTCGGCCAGCGGCAGGCTCACCGAGGCGAAGGCGCGACTGCTGCCGATGCTTCGGTTGAGGCGGGTGCGCGGCGCCAGGCGCAGCTGGCTCACGCCCTCGGGCGTGTGGCCGCGCAGGCGCTGGGCCAACCCGCTGGCCTTGTCGGCAAAGGCCTGGCCCACGGTCTCCCCCGCCAGGCTGGCGAGCGTGCCGATGGCTGCGGGCAAGGCCTTGGCCAGCTTCACATACTGCTGCCACTGGTGTGCCAGCGCGCCGCGCATCAGCGCCAACGTGCCGGGCTCATGGCGCTGGCGTTTCGGTTTCTCCGGCAGCTCGCGCGGCACCGGGCCCAGGTCCAGCATCACCGCGGCCAGCGCCACCGCGGCCTGGCCATCGACGGCGGCATGGTGCACCTGGGTGTAGAGGGCCACCCGCGTGCTGCCGTCCGGCGCGGGCGAGAGCTGTTCGAAGACATGGAACTTCCAGAGCGGCCGGCTGCGGTCCAGCAGCACCGGATGCAGCCGGCCCACCGCCTCTTCCAGCGCGGCGATGCCGCTGCCGGGCGGCAGGCTGACGGGCACGATGTGCTGGGTGAGGTCGGGTTCGGCATCCACCCAGGCCGGCGTCACCACATTCAGCCCCACGCTGGCGAGGCGGCGGCGCAGCGGCGCCAGATAGGGCAGGCGCTTGGTGATATGGGCGCGCAGCGCGTCCAGATAGCTGCCCTGGAAGCCCGGCGGCAGCTCCAGCACATGCAGGGCGCCCACATGCATGGGCATCTCGGGCGTTTCCAGGAACAGAAAGCTGGCGTCCAGTCCGGCGAGTTGCTTCATAGGGGGCCCAAGTCTGCGTGTGTCCGGATGCTACCCGCAGCGCAGGCGCCGCCGGACCGGCCGTACACTGAAACGAAGATCCAACGCAGGTGGGGCCTGGAACGCAGATGTGGCGACGCAGCTTATCGGGATGGCTGGCTTGCTGGGGCCTCGGCGCCGCGCTCGCGGCCGAGCCGCAGCCGGTGGTGCTGGCGGTGGACGACGCCTACCCGCCCTACAGTCTTGTGGAGAACGAGCAGCCCGCCGGTCTCTATGTGCAGCTGGTGCAGCGCGCCGCCCAGGCCATCCCGGGCTGGCAGCTGCGCCTGGTGCCGATGCCCTGGGCACGCGCGCTGATGGCGGCCGAGCAGGGCCAGGTGGACGGCTTTCTGCCGCCCTACCGCGGCCTCGGGCGCGAGTGGATTGCCAGCTATGTCGGCCCGCTGCACCGCGAGGAAGTGATCCTGAGCTGCCGCCGGCAGACCGCGCTGGGCCCGGCCAGCCAATGGCCCGCCGACTTCGTCGGCAAGCGCATCGGCGTGATGCGTGGCTATCTGCTGAGCCAGCAGCTCAGCGATGCCTTTGCCCGCCAACTGCTGACGAAGACCGAATTCCGCAATGCCCGCGACGCCCTCGCCGCGCTCGCCAGCGCGCAGATCGACTGCTACGCCAACGACCGCATCAGCATCGAAAGCGCCTACCGCCTGGCCAAGGCCGACCCGCTGTGGGCCAAACGCATGCCCGAGCAGCTGGAGCCCGGCCTTGTGCTGGCGACGCAGACCGCCTGGGTCGGCTTCTCGGCGCAGTCCCTCGCCAAGCGGCCCGAGCTGCAGGAGTTCGTGCGCGCGCTGGACCTGCAGCTGGCCCGGCTGCGCAACAGCGGCGAGGCCGGCCGGCTGATCGAGGGCGAGCGCGGCAAGAGTCCCTGAGCCCCCTGCCGCCGGCGGGCAAAAAAAGCCAGCACAATGACGCGCAAGCGAACCACTAGGGAGGCGAATCCATGTCCTATATGCTGCTGATCATCGAGCCCACCGGGCAGCGCCAGGAGCGCGGCCGCGAGATGGGCGAGCAGGTCTACGAGCGCATGCTGCGCTTCACCGCCGACCTGCAGCAGCGCGGCCTGCTCGAGGCCAGCAACTCCCTGGCCTCCACCGACCGCGCCGTGCGCCTGCAGCTGCGCGAGGGCCGCCAGCGCCTGGTCGACGGCCCGTTCGCCGAGGCCAAGGAAATGGTGGGCGGCTTCTTCCTGCTCAACTGCAAGACCAAGGCCGAGGCGCTGGCGATCGCGGCCAGCTGCCCGGCGGCCGAATGGGCCACCGTGGAGGTGCGCGGCGTCGGCCCTTGCTATGAGTAGGCCAGGAAAACCCTGAAGCCCGCGGCGGCCTGTCGAAAACGCCGCGCCCGCTTCGTCGTGTGGGCAGGAGCGCAAGTTGGCGCGCTCTGTCCACCTGCAAGGAGCGAAGCAATGCGATTCATGATCATGGTGCGGGCGAATGCCCAGAGCGAGGCCGGCGAGATGCCGGCCCCCGAGGATGGCGTGATGGCCGAGATGGCCGCCTATCACGAGGAGCTGGCCAAGGCCGGCGTGCTGCTGGACGCCAACGGGCTCAAGCCCAGCAGCAGCGGCTGGCGCATGCGCTACCAGGACGGCAAGCCGCGCATCACCGACGGCCCCTATGCCGAGACCAAGGAGCTGATCGCCGGCTACACCCTGATCCAGGTGCGCTCACGCGAAGAGGCACTGGCATGGGCGCGCCGCTTCCCGGCCCCCTTCGGCAAGCGCGGCCAGGGCGATGGCGGCGAGGTCGAGGTGCGCCAGCTCTACGAGCTGGAGGATTTCGAGCCGCAGCCGGCCCTGCAGCGCTTCCGCGACCTGCAAGGAGAGCGGTCATGATCAAGACCATCGCCCTGCTGTTGCTGGCCGCGCTGGCCCTGTTGCTGGTGGTGGCCGCCAACCGGCCCGACAGCTTCCACGTCGAACGCAGCATCACGGTGCAGGCACCGCCCGAGCGCGTGTTTGCCCTCATCAACGACCTCAAGCAATTCAACCGCTGGAATCCCTACGAGAAGAAGGACCCGGCGATCCGAGGCAGTTACGGCGAACGCCTGGCGGGCCCGGGCGCGCGCTATGCCTGGGAGAGCAAGGAGGTGGGCGTGGGCAGCCTCGAGATCACCGCCGCCACCGCCCCCACGCGGGTGGCGATGCGGCTGGATTTCGTCAAGCCATTCGAGGCCCATAGCCAGGCGGAATTCACCATCACGCCGGCGGGCGGCGCGCAGCAGGTCAGCTGGGCCATGCAGGGTCCGGTGCCCTTCGTCAGCAAGCTGATGGGCCTGTTTTTCAATATGGACCGCATGATCGGGCAGGACTTCGAGGCCGGGCTGCAGAATCTGAAAACCCTGGCGGAAGCCGTCTGAGAGGAAGCCACCATGCACCAGCAAATCTTCATCAATATGGCGGTCAAGGACCTGGCGCGCGCGCAGGCCTTCTTTCGCAGCCTGGGCTATGAGTTCAACCCGCAGTTCAGCAACGAGCAGGGTGCCTGCCTGGTGCTGGGCGAGACCCTGTTCGCGATGCTGCTGACCGAGGGCTTCATGAGCGGCTTCACCGGCAAGCCCCTCATCGATGCCAGGGCCGGCACCGAGACCCTGATCTGCCTGAGCTGCGAAAGCCGCGCCGAGGTCGACGCCCTGGTGGCCAAGGCGCGCGCCGCCGGCGCCGCGGTGCCGCGCCCGCCGCAGGACCATGGCTTCATGTACGCGCATGGCTTCGAGGACCTGGACGGCCATATCTGGGAGCTGGCCTTCATGGATGCCAGCGCCTGCCCCGAGGCCAATGCCAGCAGCGATGCCTGAGCTCGACCGGGCCGAACTCGAGCGGAGCATTGCGGCGGTCTGGCGCATCGAATCCGCCAAGCTGATCGCCGTGCTCGCGCGCATGCTGCGCGACGTCGGCCAGGCCGAGGAGCTGGCGCAGGACGCGCTCATCGCCGCGCTGGAGACCTGGCCGCGCGATGGCCTGCCCGACAAGCCCGGCGCCTGGCTCATGACCACCGCCAAGCACAAGGCCCTGGACCGCCTGCGCCAGCTTGCCATGCAGGCGCGCAAGCATGAGGAACTCGGCCAGGAGCTGCAGGCACAGGAGGCCCTGGTGGTGCCCGACTTCGTCGACGGCCTGGACGACAAGCGCGCCGACGACATCGGCGACGATCTGCTGCGCCTGATCTTCACCGCCTGCCACCCGGTGCTTTCCACCGAGGCGCGCGTGGCGCTCACGCTCAAGCTGCTGGGCGGGCTGTCTACCGCCGAGATTGCGCGTGCCTTCCTGGCGCCCGAGCCCACCATTGCGCAGCGCATCGTGCGCGCCAAGCGCAGCCTGCAGGCCGCCAAGGTGCCCTTCGAGGTGCCGCAGGCGGCCGCGCGCGCCGAGCGCCTGGCCTCGGTGCTGGAGGTGATCTACCTGATCTTCAACGAGGGCTATTCGGCCACCGCGGGCGAGGATTGGGTGCGCCCCGCGCTGTGCGAGGAGGCGCAGCGCCTGGGCCGCGTGCTGGCCGAGCTGAGCGCCGACGAGCCCGAGGTGCACGGCCTGGTGGCGCTGATGGAGATCCAGGCCTCGCGCCTGCATGCGCGGGTCGATGCCGAGGGCCGGCCGGTGCTGCTGATGGCGCAGGACCGCGGCCGCTGGGACCAGCTGCTGATACGCCGCGGCCTGGCCGCGCTGGCGCGCGCCGAGGCGCTGGGCAAGGAGCCGGGGCCCTATCTGCTGCAGGCCGGCATGGCCGCCTGCCATGCGCGTGCGCGCCGCCCCGAAGACACCGACTGGCCGCGCATCGTGGCCTATTACGACGCGCTGGCCCAACTGCAGCCGAATGCGGTGGTGCTGCTCAACCGCGCGGTCGCGGTGGGCATGGCGAGCGACCCCGGTTTTGGCCCGGCGGCGGCGCTGGAACTGGTGGAGGCGTTGCGCCAGGAGCCGGCGCTGCAGAACTACCACTGGCTGCCCAGCGTGCGCGGCGACCTGCTTGCCAAGCTCGGCCGCGCGGCCGAGGCGCAGGCCGAGTTTGAACGCGCCGCGGCGCTGACGCGCAACGCACGCGAGCGCGCGCTGCTGCTGGAACGCGCCGCCGCCATGGGCGGTGGCGACGGCGCGCTGCGCCACTGACGCGGGCTCAGCCGGCGCACCTGGCCGGCCATGCGACCGGGTCATGCATCGATGAATGTCCAGCTGTGCGCGCCGTCGAAGCGCCGCACTTGCACTGCGCCGATCAGCTCCGGGTCGAAGTTCCCGAGGTTCGCCCCGTGCTTCGCGCCAGCCGTGGCCTACGGGTGCCCTTCGATCCGGACCGTGCCGAACTCGAAGTAGACCCAAGGTCCGCCGATGCGGCGGCACAGCGAGCAGTTGCAGGCGGTGGCCACTTCGGGCCTGGACGGCAAGGTCATCCGGACCGCGCCGCAATGGCATGAGCCCTGGTACATGGAAGCGCCTTCTCCTGACTCAGCCGAGCTGTGCGGCGTCATTTCAGAGGCTCACTTGGGCCGATGGAGTGCGCAGAGCTTGTTGCCATCCGGGTCCCTGACGTAGGCCAGGTACAAGGGGCCCATCGGGCCCTCTCGCAGCCCCGGAGCATCCTCCACCGAAATGCCGCCCTGAGCCACGGCCGCGGCGTGGAAGGCCTTGACCTGCTCCGGCGAGTCGCAGCTGAAGCCAATCGTTCCGCCATTCGCGAAGGTGGCGGCCTCGTCATTGATGGGCTCGCTGACGCAGAAGGTGGCGCCGGCATGGCGATAGAACAGGCGCGCGTGCCCCGTCTTTGCGGTGTTGCGTATCGGCTCGCCTGCGCCGAGGACGCCCAACACGGCGTCGTAGAAGCGCTTGGACCGTTCAATATCGTTCGATCCAATCATGATATGGCTGAACATGCGGGGTCTCCAAAGTGATCGGGTTGAGAAGCCGTTGGCGCGTAGGCGGCAGGCGTTTGTACCGCGAAACATGCCGCCCACGCGGCGTGCACGACGGCCAGGCCCTCAGGGCCCGACATAGCGCGAGCGTGCCACCAGGCGCTCGCCGCTGCGGCGCTGCTCCAGCACATGGGCCAGGATGCCGACGCAGCGCCCGGCCATCAGCAGGGCCGCGGCGGCTTCGGGGGGCGCGGCGAGGGCGCGGCGCAGCGCCACCAGGCCGAAGTCCAGCGCCGGCTTGGCGCCGGTGAGGCGCTCGGCCAGGCGCGCGATCGGCGGCAGTTTTTTTCTTTCGCATGCTGGGCGGCGAGTTTGAGCAGCAGCGTGGCGCGCGGGTCGCCGGCCGGATAGTCGTAATGGTTGAAGCCGGGCAGGGCCTCGCCGCGGTCCAGCCTGGCCCGCAGCGCGGTCTCCAGGTGCGGCGCGGCCAGCAACTCGTCCCACAGCGCCTCCACCTGGGCGCAGGAGCCGCCGTTGAACTGCGCCGGCAGATTGCACAGCGCGCCCAGCAGCGCCGCGCCCAGGCCCGCGCCCACCGAGGCGAGGCCGCGCGCGCTGAAGCTGACCCAGTTCATCTGGTGGTCGGCGCAGAGCACCAGGGCCTGGCGCAGCGCGTCTTCGGCGGCCCTGTTGTTGCTGGTGCGCAGGCCCCAGGCGTCCGCAAACTGGGTGGCGATGGGGGCGGCCTGCGGCGGCTGGCACAGAAAGCAGGCCACCGCCGCGCGCAGCTGCTCGCCACAGGCCTGCGCCAGCGCCGGCCCCTCCGGCAGCCAGGCCGGGGCGTGCAGCTGGGTGTTGGCATGGGCGAACAGCGCCAGCGTGCGCTCGCTCAGCGGCTGGGCATGCAACTCGCGCGTCAGGCGCTGCCAGGCGGCGTTCAGGCGCGGTGCCGGGCTCGCGAACGGGTCGGCCGCCTCGAACTGCCAGAGCCGCCGCGCCACGTCCTCCACCGAGGCGCTGCGTGCCAGCGCCAGCACCGGCTCGCCGCGGTACACCGGCGCGCCGTCGACGATGCCGGTGAGCGCGGTCTCCAGCACCGGCCAATGGCCTTGCAGCGCCGCCTTGGCCTGCGGCTCCACGCGCCTGCCGCGCTGCTTGCGCCGCTGCAGCTGCTCCACCTCGAAGCTGGAATAGCGCCGTGCCCGTGGGTCCGCCGGGTCGGCCACCGCCTGCAGCAGGCCGCGGCTCACATAGGCATACAGCGTGGGCTTGCTGATACCCAGGCGCTGCACCACCTGGTCGGAATTGAGCAGGGTGACGGGGCTGCGCAGGGGGATCGCGGGGCTGGTCTTGGCCATAGGTTGATCGATCCGATCAAGATTGATTGATGCGCATTGTGCTTGTCTAATCGCCGGCCTTGAGGAGGAGCGATCGAGTGAAGACGAGGGAGAAGAAGGTCGGCGCGGCCCTGCTGTGGGCCGCGCCCCTGCTGGCCTGCGCCCAGGCGCAGCCGGCCGATGGCGGCAAGGCACAGCTGGAGCGGGTGCAGGTGCAGGGAGAGGCAAGCGCGCAGGCGCTGCGGCGCGAGTCGGTGGGTGCCCTGGTGGTGCTGGGGCGCGAGGACCTGCTGCGCCATGGCGATACCCGCCTCACCGACGCGCTGCAGCGCATGCCGGGCCTGAGCGTGGTGAACAACGGCGCGCGCGGCGCGGAGATCCGCATGTCGGGGCTGGGCGGCGGCTACACGCAGATCCTGCTGAATGGCGAGCCGGTGCCGCCCGGCTTTGCGCTGGAGAGCCTCTCGCCCGAGCTGATCGAGCGTGTGGAGGTCTCACGCGCCGCCTCGGTGGCGCAGAGCAACCAGGCGATCGCGGGCAGCGTCAACATCGTGCTGCGGCGCGTGCCGCGCAGCGCGCAGCGCGAGCTCAAGCTGGGCCTCGCCAGCCAGTTCGACCGGCCCAGCGCCAACGCCGACCTGCAGCTGGGCGACCGCGCCGGCGCGCTGGCCTGGGGCCTGGGCCTGGGAGTCTCGAGCGACAAGCTGGTCTGGCCGATGGCGCTGCGGCAGCAGGTGCGCCAGGCCTCCAACGATGGGCAGGGCCAGCTCATCCAGGCCTATGCCACCGACAAGCGCGAGTTCGATCACTCCTACCGGCTGACGCTGGCGCCGCGCGCCAGCTGGACGCTCGCGCCCGACGAGAGCCTGGGCACCGACCATCTGCTGCGCCTGTTCCGTTCGCGCGGCGGCGCGCTGGACCGGCGCAGCAGCGAGTTCGGCGCGCCGCCCCAGCAGGCGCGCAACGACCTGCTCATCGCCGCCCATGGCTACAGCCTGCGCAGCCGCTTCAACTGGCAGCGCAAGCAGGAGGACGGCCAGCAATGGGAGCTGAAGCTGGGGCTGACGCGCAACCAGCGCGATTCGCATGCCGACTTCGACGGTTATGACTTCGACGGCCGCTGGAACCGCGATGCCGAGGTGCTGTCGCTGGCGGTGGATCAGGGCCTGAGCCTGGCCGGGCGCTGGCGCCGGCCGGCCGGCGAGGCGCACCAGCTCAGCCTGGGCTGGGACGGCGAACAAAGCCAGCGCGACGAAGATCGCCTGCAGCGCGAGCAGCCTCTGCCCGGCGGCCTGCCGGTGGAAAACCTCGACGAGGTCTACCAGGCGCGGGTGCGCCGCCTGGCCCTGTTCGTGCAGGACGAATGGGAGCTCTCGCCCCAATGGCAGGCCACCCTGGGCCTGCGCTGGGAGGGCCTGAACCAGCGCAGCGAGGGCAATGTGTTCGAGGGCGTGACGAACCGCGCCAGCGTGCTCAGCCCGGTGGCCCAGCTGCTGTGGAAGCTGCCCGCGAGCCGCGACCAGCTGCGCCTGGGCCTGGCGCGCAGCTACAAGGCCCCCACGCCGCGCGAGCTGATGCCGCGCCGCTTCGTGGCCAACAACAACAGCCCCACCACGCCCGATCTGCAGGGCAATCCGGCGCTGCGGCCCGAGCTGGCCTGGAGCCTGGACCTGGGCTGGAGCCATCCGCTCGGGGCCACCGGCAAGGCCGGCCAGCTGGGCGTGAACGCCTATGCCAAGCGCATCGAAAACGTGGTGGTCGAAGACCTGCTGCAAGCAGTCAACGGTGCCTGGGTGCAGACGCGCGCCAACCGCGGCCGCGCCGTGCTGCAGGGCATCGAGCTGGAGGCGCGCCTGGCGGTGCAGCAGCTCTGGCCGGCGCTGCCGGCGCTGGACCTGCGCGCCAACCTGGCCTTCAACCGCTCGCGCCTGGCGGCCGTGCCCGGGCCCGACAACCGGCTCGCGCAGCAGACGCCCGCCAGCCTGAACCTGGGTCTGGACCACCGCGTCGCCGGCACGGCGCTGAGCTGGGGTGGCAATCTGAACCTGCAGGCGGGCGGGCCGCAGCGCCAGGCCGAGACGCGCTTCATCGATCTGCCGAGCAAGCGTGTGCTGGACCTCTACGCGCTGTGGAAGGAGCCGGCCGGCGGCGGCCAGTGGCGCGCCAGCCTGAGCCATCTGCTGCACGCCGACGAGCTGACGCAGCGCCGCGTGCTGGTGCAAGGCAGCGAGCACCGGCTGGACGACCGCTGGCGCAGCGGCATGACGGTGCGCCTGCAGTATGAGCGCCCGCTTTAGGCGGCCAGCTGCAGCGCATAGCGCAGCACGATGAACTCGGCCGGCCGCACCACGGCCAGGCCCAGCTCCATGATCAGGCGGCCGGCGGCGAGGTCGGCCGCCGTCATGGTCTGGTTGAGGCCGCAGCGCACGTAGAAGGCCTGCTCGGGCTTGAGGCCCTGCAGCGCGCCGTCGCGCCACAGCAAGGTCAGGTAGTTCTCGGCCTGGGCGCGCAGCGCGACCCAGGTGCGCGCCTCGTTGGGCTCGAACACGGCCCATTGGCTGCCGGCCTGCAGGCTCGCCAGCACCAGGCTGCACAGGCGCCGCACCGGCACATAGCGCCATTCGTTGTCGTTGCCGGCCAGGGTGCGGGCGCCCCAGATCAGGCAACCGCGGCCGCTGAATCTGCGGATCAGGTTGATCGAGCGGCCCCCCGCCGCATCGATGTTGAAGGCCTGCTGCTCGCGGTCGCTGAAGGCCAGCAGCGGCGCGCTGACCTGCTGCAGCGCGACATTGGCCGGGGCCTTCCAGACGCCGCGCTGCTGGTCGGTGCTGGCGTAGGCGCCGGCCACCGCGGCACTGGGCGGCAAGGCCAGGCCGGGTGCGAAGGCGCTGCGCAGAAAGGGCGCATAGGCCGCGCCGAACATCAGGTGCTGGCTGCCGAACAGCGCACGGTGGGCGGCCAGGTCGGCGCGGTTCTGGCCGCCGTCGTAGAGATCCAGGATGGCAAAGCGGTTGGCGCTGGCCGCGCATTGCGCCAGCATGGCCTGCACCAGCTGGGCATAGTCGGGGCGTGGCAGGCCGCAGGCCTCGGGGCAGACCAGCAGGGTCACCGCGGCCTGCGTGGCCAGCGTATCCAGTGCGGCGCGCAGGGTCGCCAGCGTCGGCGCGGCCGGGCCCACCGAACTCACCACGCAGGCAGCGCCGCCATTCGCGTAGAAGAGCTGTAGCGCGGCGTGCAGCAGGGCCGGCGCGCCGCCGAACAGCTGCTCGAACTCCAGCAGGGATCGCACGGCCTGCGGCTGCAGCAGCGGGCCGCGCTCGGTGCTGCCGAAGAAGCCGACCACGGCGCTGTCCGGCGCGCTCACCGAGGCCGGGAAGGGCCGGATCTCTTCCAGATAGACGCCAGGAGTTCGGTAGGTGGCCATGGCTTGAACTCCTGTTGCGCCGGGCCGGGCCGGCTATTGCGGCTGATCCGCCGCCTGCTCGCGCAACATGCGCTGCATCAGCGCGAAGTAGCGGTCGTAGAAGGCGCCGGCGGGGATGGTCTCGGAGGCGATCTTGACGAGCGAATCCTGCGAGGACGAGAGCGGCACCGAGATCGAGCCCAGCGCGCTCACGCCGATGCTGGTGGCGTTGGCGCTCTTCTTGATGACGTAGCGATCCTGCTGGGCCGAGACAAAGGCGGTGGCGATCTGGCTGTTGCGGCCGTCGGGCACGCACACCACGTTGAAGGAGATCTCCACATGCTCCTCGCCATCGGGCTGGAAGCGTTTGGCGCCCATCACCATGCCGGTATTGGCATTGGTGATCACATAGCCCTGGCTCAGCAGGGCGCGGCGCGCGGCCTCGCAGGTCTCGCCCACGCCGGCGTCGAACAGGCGCGAGAAGGTCTCGTCGGCCTGGAACTTCTCGTTCTGGTAGACCGAGGGCTTGGGCGGGCTCTTCAGCGGCGAGCTCAGGCCACAGCCGGCCAACAGCGCGGCACTGAGGGCCACGTAGCAGGCGGGCAGCAGGGCACGCAGGGCGGGAGGATTCATCAGCATTGCCGGCATTATGTCGTCTTGAAAATGCGCGCCCGCCGGCCATGCACAATGCGCCGGATTCATCAGCGAGCCCGCCCATGACCACCCACACCACCCGCCGCCTCCCCATGCTCACCCGCTGCGCGCTTGCCAGCCTGTTGGCCCTGGGGGCTTGGCTGCCCGTGCCGGCCCTGGCGGCAGCGGCCGCGGCGCCGGCCGCGAAGATGCAGCAGGTGCCCGCCGCCTTCGATGCCGAGGTGGATGCCTTTCTGAAGGCCTATTGGGCGCTGCTGCCCGAGGCCGCGGTGGCGGCCGGCGAATACGCCGCCGCGGCGCGCCTGCCCGCGCCCACGGCGGCCAACCGCCAGGCCCAGCTGCGCTTCGGCGAGGCCTGGCTGCAGCGCCTGGCGCGCCTGGACCGCGCGCGGCTCACGCCCGCCCAGCAGGGTGACCTGGCGCTGCTGCAGAACCATTTGCGCGGCAGCATCTGGTCGCTGCGCGAGTTCCGCAGCTGGCAATGGGACCCCTCCGAGTACAACGTCGCCGGTGCCTTTGGCGAGCTGCTCAACAAGGACTTCGCGCCGCTGCCGCGGCGCCTCGCCCTGATCGAGCGCCGCCTGCAGCAGGTGCCGGCCTATTACCGCGCCGCGCTGGCCCAGCTGCAGGAACCCAGCCCCGAGCATCTGCGCCTGGCGATCCAGCAGAGCGAGGGCGCGCTGGCCACCTTTGCCACCGAGATCCCGCAGGCCCTGCAGCAGGCGCAGCTGCCCGCCGCGGCGGCGCAGCGCCTGGCGCGCCACAACGCCGCGGCCGAGCGCGCGCTGCAGGCCTATATCGCCGAGCTGAAGGCCCTGGACGCGCGCCAGACCGCCGCCGGCACGGGGCGCAGCTTCCGCATCGGCCAGGCCGCCTTCGAGGCCAAGTTCGGCTACGACATCCAGGCCGGCGTCGATGCGCGCGGCCTCTACGAGCGCGCGCTGCAGCACAAGGAGGCGCTGCACCAGCGCATGAGCGAGCTGTCCGATCGGCTCTGGCCCGGCCTGTTCGGCGACGCCGCCAAGCCCGCCGAGCGCCTGGACAAGATCGCCCGCGTGATTGAGAAGCTCAGTGCGAACCATGTCAGCCCGGCCGGCTATGTGGACGAGATCAAGGCGCAGATCCCGGCGCTGGCGAAGTTCGTCGAGCAGCATGATCTGCTGGCGCTGGACCCGACGCGTCCGCTGCAGGTGCGCGAGACGCCCGCCTATATGCGCGGCGTGGCCGGCGCCTCGATCAGCGCGCCCGGCCCGCTGGACCCGCAGGGCGCGACCTATTACAACGTCGACCCGCTGGACAAGTACACGCCCGAGGAGGCCGAGAGCTATCTGCGCGAGTACAACCACTGGGTGCTGCAGATCCTCAGCATCCACGAGGCCATCCCCGGCCATTACCTGCAGCTGCTGCACGCCAACAAATCGCCCTCCAAGGTCAAGGCCCTGTTCGGCAATGGCGCGATGGTGGAGGGCTGGGCGGTCTATGGCGAGCGCATGATGATGGAGGCCGGCTGGGGCGATGTGGACGGCCAGCCCAGCCCCGAGATGTGGCTGATGTACTCGAAGTGGAATCTGCGCACCGTCTGCAACGCCATCCTCGACTACCGCACCCATGTGCTGGGCCAGGGCCAGGCCGAGGCCGAGGCGCTGCTGGAGCGCGAGGCCTTCCAGTCCAAGACCGAGGCGAGCGAGAAATGGCACCGCGCCCAGGTCACCGCGGTGCAGCTGAGCAGCTACTTTGCCGGCTACTCGGAAATCATGGCGCTGCGCGAGCAGCTCAAGGCGCAGCGCGGCGCGGCCTTCTCGCTGAAGGAATTCCACACCGAGTTCCTCAGCCATGGCAGCGCGCCGGTGAAGATGGTCAGCGAGCTGATGATGATGACGCGTCAGGGCGCCAAGCCCTGAGGCCAGTGGCTGGTGTACCGTTGCTGCTTCTCGCGGCAGACGAAGCAAGGAGACCAGTGCATGAGCAAGAACCTCAAGGGCAAGACCATCTTCATCACCGGCGCCTCGCGCGGCATTGGCCTGGCGGTGGCCAAGCGCGCCGCGGCGGACGGCGCCAACATCGTCATCGCGGCCAAGACCGTCGAGGCCAACCCCAAGCTGCCCGGCACCATCCACAGCGCCGCGGCCGAGATCGAGGCCGCCGGGGGTCAGGCCTTGCCGCTGCAATGCGATATCCGCGAAGAGGCCAGCGTGCTGGCCGCGGTGGCGGAGGCGGTGGCGCGCTTCGGCGGCATCGACATCCTCGTCAACAACGCCAGCGCCATCAGCCTCACGCCCACCGCGGCCACGCCGATGAAGCGCTTCGACCTGATGTTCGGCGTCAACGTGCGCGGTACCTACCTCTGCACCCAGGCCTGTCTGGCCGAGCTGACGAAGAGCGCCAAGGCCGGCCGCAACCCCCATGTGCTGAACATGTCGCCGCCGCTGAACATGAAGGAGCATTGGTTCGCCAACCATGTGGCCTACACCATGGCCAAGTACGGCATGAGCGAATGCACGCTGGGTCATGCGGGCGAATTCCGGCCGCTGGGCATAGGCGTCAACTCGCTGTGGCCGCGCACCCCGATCGCCACCGCGGCGCTGCAGATGATCCCGGGCGTGGACACCGCGCTGTGCCGCAAGCCCGAGATCATGGCCGATGCCGCCCACCTGGTGCTCACCAGCGATGCGCGCAGCACCACCGGCAACTTCTTCATCGACGAGGATCTGCTGCGTCAGCACGGCATCACCGAGCTGGACCGCTACAGCGTCAAGCCGGGCACGACGAACTTCCTGCCGGACTTCTTCGTTGATTGAGGCGCCCCACCCATGGCCAGGGCCGACTTATGAGGCTCGAGCCCTTCATCAGCGTTGACGCACGCAGCTTCTCGATGTCACGCGAGGAGCTGCAGCGGCAACTGGGGGTGCCGCTGCGCCAGCGGCGCAATGAGGTGGGCCTGCATGAGTTTGATTACGGCGAGCTCATCTTCCGCTTCCAGGACAGCGGCCGCCTGGAAGAGGTCACGGCCCAATCCCCGGTGCTGCATCTGGGGCCCATCGCCGTGCCCTTTGCCAGCCTGGCTGCGTTTGTGAGCGCGCACGACCCGCAGGCCTTCCGACGCGCCGGCTTCACCGTCAGCCCGGCGTTCGGCCTGGCCTTCGATCCGTCCGAGCCCTGCTGGCTCACCGCCCTGGCCAGACACGCGATTGCACAATGGCAGGCCTTGTGAAGCTGCTTAAGAAACCATGGGCACACACTGTCGCTTTCAGCCTTCCGACGGCCATGCCGTCAATGCGGCGGCCCTGCAGGCGCTGGTGCGGGCCGCTTACGCCGATATGCGGGCAGGGTTGATGAATATCGAGTGAGGTGAGCAATGGCACTGGAGAGGCGCGCCGTGGCATCGTGAGAATCGCTCGCTCATGAACGCTGCGCATCCCTGCGCCGTGCTGCTGGGTGGGCTGATCGCCTGGGCCGTCTGCAAGGCCATGCCCCCTCGCGCCGCTCCCCTTTAGCTGTACCGATGATGACGATGAGAAATGAAGTGATCGCTCTCCTTTCCTGCCTGCTGGCCAGTTCGGCTGCGCTGGCCCAGCCGCTGCCGACGGTGGCGGTGCCCCAGGATGTCGAGCACCTGCTCAAGGACTATGCGCGTGCCTGGGCCGCGAATGATCCGGACGCGCTGGCGCGCCTGTTCGCGCCGGACGGGATGGCACTGCCCAATGGCCAGCCCGCCGCGCTGGGCGCCGAGAACATCCGCAAGGTCTATGCACAGGGTGCGGGCATGCCGCTCGCGCTGCGCCCGCTGGCCTTCGGGGCCTCGGGCGAACTGGCCTATGTCATCGGCGGCTTTGGCCCCGCGCCGGACAAACCCGATTTCGGCAAGTTCAGTCTGGTGCTGCGCCGTGGCAGCGACGGCCGCTGGCTGATCGTCTCGGACATGGACAACAGCAACAGGCCCATGCCGCCGGCGCCGCCCAAGCCAGCTGGTGGCTGAGGCCCAGCCTAAGGGAAGCAACGATGAGCGCATCCGAAACCTTCGCCAAACGCGTGTTCTTCTGGGCCGCCGTCTACGGCATCGTCATGCTGGCGCCGCAGTATTTTCTGGAGGGCCAGCTGGGGCGGGACTTCCCGCCGCCGATCACCCATCCGGAGCATTTCTACGGCTTCATCGGCCTGGCGCTGGCCTGGCAGTTCGCCTTTCTGGCCATTGCCAGGCAGCCCACGCGGCTGCGCCCGGTGATGCTGGCCGCCGTGCTCGAGAAGTTCTCGTTCGCGGCCTCCAGCTTCGCTCTGCTGGCGGCCGCGCGGGCGCCGCTGCCGCTGGGCATCTTCGCGGCCATCGACGTGCTGCTGGGCACGCTGTTCCTCACCTCCTACCTCAGGCTGCGTGAAGCCTGAGCCCCGCCCAACCCCTACCGCCCATTCCACATGCCCACACCCAGCACCCCCGTGGCCGTCATGGCCACCGAGACTGAAGCGCGCAGCAAGCGCTCGCTCTATCCCGAGCCGTTCGCGTCGATGATGGAGGGCCGCGTCAAGCGCCCGCTGGGCGAGCTGTTCGGCCTCAGCAACTTTGGCGTCAACCTCACCGAGCTGGCGCCCGGCGGCATCTCGGCGCTGCGCCACGCGCATACCCGGCAGGATGAGTTCATCTACATCCTCTCGGGCCACCCTACTCTGCAGACCGATGCCGGCGATACGCCGTTGGCCCCGGGCATGTGCGCAGGCTTCAAGGCCGGCAGCGGCAATGCCCACCGGCTGGTGAATGCCGGCAGTGAGCCAGTGCTCTACCTTGAGATAGGCGACCGCACGCCTGGCGACGAGGCCAGCTACCCTGATGACGACCTCGCAGCCCGGCTGATCGAGGGCCGCTGGGCGTTCTTTCACAAGAACGGCGAGCCCTACTGAATTCTCTCAGCCGGCCGGCTGCGCCGCGTCGTCCGGCGCCAGCACCTTGCCGAACAGCAGCTTCACCATCAGCAACAGCAGGCCCGCTGCCGCCACCAGTGCCGCATGCAGGGCCCAGAACTGGCTGCCGGGCAGCTCGTCCAGCAGGCCGGCCAGCCAGCCGACGAAGGAGTTGCCGACGAACAGGTGCAGGTAGTAGATGCCGATCAGCAGGCCCTCGAGGCGGCGTGGCGCGGCGCGCGAGTACAGCGCCAGGCCCACCGGCATGATGTTGGCAAAGCCGAGGTTGTTGAGCAGGGTGTAGCCCACGGTCCAGGCGAAGCTGACCTTCTCGCCGGTGGCCGCGATATGAGCGGCCGCCAGGATCAGCAGCGCCGGGGCCGCCGCGCTGACCAGGCAGCCCAGCGCCATCTTGGTGATCTCGTCGGGCTCGCGGCGGCGCGTGGCCCACCAGCGCCAGAAGGCCAGCGAGGCCACCATGGTGGCGGTGCTGAAGAAGGCGTCCACCGCCTGCAGCCAGGTCACCGGCACCTGCCAGCCCAGCAGCACCAGGTCCATATGCCGTTGCGACCACAGCGGAAAGGCGTTGTTGTACTGCTGATTGCCCACCACCGAGAGCACCAGCACCGGGATCAGCGCGATCAGCAGCAGCAGGCGGGCGCGCTCCTGGCGGCTCATGCGCGGCCTGGCTTGCCCGGCCAGCTCGGCCTTCGCGGCCGCGCCACGCGCGGCCTCGGCCGGCAGCCAGCGCCGCCCCAGCAGATAGACCACCAGGCCGATCAGCATGCCCACGCCGGCGGCGCCAAAGCCCCAGTGCCAGGCCACCTTCTCGCCCAGCGTGCCGCACACGATGGGGGCCAGGATCACCGCGATCTGCACCGCCAGCATGAAGATCTGGAAGGCGCTGGCGCGGCGCTTGTCGCCGGGCGCATAGAGCGCGCCCACCTGGGCCGCGATATTGCCCTTGAAGCAGCCCACCCCCACCAGCAGGCAGGCCAGCGCGGCGAGGAAGCTGGCCTCGAAGGCCATCAGGAAATGGCCCAGCGCCATCAGGCTGGCGCCGATCACCACGGTCTTGGTGCGGCCCAGCCAGCGGTCGGCCAGCAGGCCTCCGAACAGCGGCGTCAGGTAGACCAGGCCGGCGTAGAGGCCGAACACCACCGAGGCCAGCTGCTGCGGCGAACGCGGGCCGGTGACGTTCTCGATGATGGCGCGCAGCGTCTCGATGCCGGCCACCTGGCCGATGTGCTCGGGCAGGAACAGGTAGTTGCTGAGGTAGAGCACCAGCAGGGCCTGCATGCCGTAGTAGGAGAAGCGCTCCCACAGCTCGCAGAAGGCCAGCCAGCCCAGGCCGGCGGGATGGCCGAAGAAGGCGCGGTCGCCGGGCAGGGGGGCGGCGGGCGCTGCCATGGGGGCAAGGTCGAGGGTGGAAGCGGAGGACACGGGCGGGCCTTGGACGGGCGTTGGGAACAAGCCGCGACTGTCGGCGAAACTGCCGGCGCCGACAATCCGTGTTGACCCATCAACGCCGCCCCCATGCAAGCCCTGCTCTCCGCCATCGCCACCATGGCCCTGCCCACCGAGGCCCAGCGCATCTTCCACGGCCGCGGCGGCCTGCATGCCGGCTGCGAGCAATGGGCGCTGGACGCATTCCCGCCGGTATTCCTGCTCACCAGCTTCGCACCCGCCAGCGCGGCTGAGCTGGCAGCCGTGCAGGCGGCGCTGGCGGCGCGCTGGCAAGACCTGGCCCCGGGCCAGGCGCTCAACTGGGTCTACCAATGCCGGCACGAGGGTCAGGCCGAGACGCGCCTGATGGCCGGCAGCGTGCCCGCGCCGCATGTGGTGAGCGAGCAGGGCCTGCGCTACCTGGTGCATGTGCTCAAGGGCCAGAACCACGGCCTCTTTCTCGACATGGCCGAGGGCCGGCGCTGGGTGGGCGAGCAGGTGGCCGCCCGCCCGGGCGCCAAGGTGCTGAACCTGTTCGCCTACAGCTGCGCCTTCTCGGTGGTAGCGCTGCGGGCGGGCGCGCGCCAGGTGCTGAACATGGACATGAGCGCCGGCGCGCTGGCGATCGGCCAGCGCAACCACCAGCTCAACGGGCTGGCCGCGGGCGCCAGCTTCCTGGCCCACGACATCTTCAACTCCTGGGGCAAGATCACGCGCGGCGGCCCCTACCAGCTCGTCATCCTCGACCCGCCCAGCCACCAGAAGGGCAGCTTCGTCGCCGGCAAGGACTACGCGCGCCTGATGCGCCGCCTGCCCGAGCTGCTGGTGCCGGGCGGCCAGGCCCTGCTGTGCCTCAACACGCCCAAGCTGGGCATGGCGTTCCTGCAGGAGCAGATGCAGGCGCTGGCGCCCGAGCTGGTGTTCCGGCAGCGCCTGGCCAACCCCGCGGCCTTTGCCGACATCTCGGCCGAGCGCGCGCTCAAGGTGCTGGTGTATCAGGCGCCGGGCTGATACAGCAGCGCGGCGCGCGGGCGCGCTTGTCTCTTGGTGCGGCGGCGGGCCCCTCTTAGGCTTCGCGGACCTTGAACCAGGAGCCCGCGCCGATGTCTGAACTGCTGCCCTTGATGACCTACTGCTTCGTGATGTCCAGCACCCCGGGGCCCAACAACGTCATGCTCACCACCTCGGGCGCCAACTTCGGCTACCGCGGCGCGCTGCCGCAGATCCTGGGCATCAATATCGGCGTTGCGCTGCAGACCTTGGTCTGCTGCCTGGGCCTGGGCAGGCTGTTCGCCAGCGCACCGCTGCTGCAGGACGGGCTGCGCATCGCGGGCGCGCTCTACCTGATCGTGCTGGCCTGGAAGCTCAGCGGCGCCGGCGGCATCGTCAGCAGCGGTGCTGCGCCCCGGCCGGCCAGCTTCTGGCAGGGCCTGATGTTCCAGGCGGTGAATCCCAAGAGCTGGGTCAAGGCGGTGACGATCGCCTCGGTCTTCATGCCCGCCGGCCTCGGCCCGCTGCAGGGCGGCCTGGTGGCGGCGCTGCTGGGCTCGGTGATCGGCTTTCCCTGCAGCTCCAGCTGGGCCTTGTTCGGCGTGGCGATCCGGCGCTGGCTGGACGACCCGCGCAAGCGCCGCGTCTTCAACCTGAGCATGGGCGGCACGCTGCTGGTGCTGGCGATCAAGTTCCTGGCCTAGACTGGTCGCGATGTTCTCCATCGACCGCAACTCCCCCACCCCGCTGGCCGATCAGATCGAGGCGCGCCTGCGCGGCCTGATGCTGGGCGGCCAGCTGCCGGCCGGTGCCAGGCTGATGTCGATACGGCAGCTGGCGGCGCAGCTGGCGGTGAGCCCCAACACCGTGGTGGCGGCCTACGACCGGCTCGCCGCCGCGGGCCTGATCGACAGCCAGGGCACGGCGGGCTACTTCGTCAATGCCGGGGTGGCCGCGGTGCTGCCCGATGCCGCGGCGCTGGAGGCGGGCGAGGAGCAGGAGCCCGTGTGGCTGGCCCAGCAGGCCAACGACCAGCGCGCCGGCCTGCTGCTGGCCAGCAGCGGCGCCCTGCCCGCCAGCTGGCTGCAGGACGCCGTGCCGGCCAGCACGCTGACGCGCGCGCTGGCGCGCAGCCCCGCCGGCATGGCCACGCGCTGCCCGCCCCAGGGCCTGCCCGAGCTGCGCGAGCGCATCGCCATGCTGCTGCGCAGCCAGGGCATCGCGGCGGATGCCGGCCGCGTGCTCACCACCTTCGGCGGCACCCATGCGATCGACCTGATCTGCCGCGCCCTGCTGCAGCCCGGCGATACCGTGTTGGTGGAGAACCCCGGCTATTTCCTGATGTTCGGTCGCCTGCGCGAGCTGGGCCTGCGCCTGCTGCCGATCACGCGCCGCCCCGATGGCATCGATCTGGACGAGCTCGAGACCGCCTGCCGCGTGCACAAGCCGCGCCTGCTCTTCGTCCAGACCACCCTGCACAACCCCACCGGCTGGGGCAGCAGCCCGGCCAATCTGCACCGCCTGCTGATGCTGGCCCAGCGCCATGGCCTGCTGATCGCCGAGGACGATGTGCAGGGCCATTTCCACCCCGGCCATCCGACCCGGCTGGCCGCGCTCTCGGGGCTGGACCGGGTGATCTACTACTCCAGCTTCTGCAAGGCCGTGAGCCCGGCGCTGCGGGTGGGCTATATGGCCGCCGAGCCCGCGCTGCTGCGCGCCCTGCTGCGCGAGAAGATCTACCAGGTGCTGACCACCGCCGCGCTCAACGAGCTGGTGTTCCTGGAGCTGCTCGCCGCGGGCCGTTGGCGCAAGCATCTGGAGCGCCTGCAGCGCAAGCTCATTACAGCGCGCAACAGCTGCCTCAGGCAGCTGGGCGAGGCCGGCATGCAGATCGACACGCCCAGCGAGGGCGGCCTGTTCCTGTGGGCCGCGCTGCCGCCGGGGGTGGATGTCGAGACCCTGGTGCAGGACGCCTACCGCAACCAGATCCTGCTGGTGCGCGGCGCCACCTTCATGGCCGACGGCGCGGGCGATCCGCACCTGCGCTTCAATGTGGCGCAGAGCCAGCAGCCGCGCCTGGCCAGCTATCTGCGCGAGCGCATCGCGGCGGTGACGGGCGCGCAGCTGGCGCTGGCGCGGGTGGTGGCAAGGCCTTGAGGCAGGGCAAGGCCCGGCCTCGGGCGCGGCTCACAATCGGGCCCAGCAGCCAAGCCCGGGAGGTGCCGACCATGAGCAAGCTTTCAATCGTCGCGATCGCGATCGCGACCGCATTGCTGAGTGCCTGTGCTGTCGAGGTGCAGAACCTGCAACCGGCGCAGGAGCTGGCCCGCCAAGCCAGACCGCCCGGCTCGGTCTACACCGGCTGGCGCGTGTTCCAGGACAAATGTGCGCGCTGCCATGGCCCCGCCGCCACCGGCACGGCGGGCGCGCCCGACCTGCTGCCGCGCGTGCAGCAGATGGGCTCACGCCGCTTCGTGGGCCTGGTCTTGCAGCGTTATGACTGGAACCTGCCGGCCGCGCAGGCCGGCAGCGAGGGCGCCGCGCGTGACGCCCTCATCGAAGCGGTGCTGCAGCGCCAGGCCGGCGCGCTCAGCATGCCCGCCTGGCAAGGCAACCCGGAGGTCAACGCCCATATCGCCGACCTCTACGCCTATCTGTCGGCGCGCGCCCAGGGCACGCAGGGGCCGGAGCGCCCGCTGCCCTGATGGGCCTCAGCGCCACACCAGCACCGGCACATTGCTGTGCGTCAGCACCTTCTGGGTCTCGCTGCCCAGCAGCATCGACTTGAAGCCGCGCCGGCCATGCGAGGCCATCGTGATGAGGTCGCATTCGCGCGCCTTGGCGGTGCGGATGATGGCCTCGAAAGGATGTTCGTCGGCCACCGACAGCACATCGCAAGCCACCTTGCACTCGGCGGCGGCCTTGCTGATGACCGCCAGATAGCGCGCGGCGCGCGCCTCGGCCTGGGCCATATAGGTCACCTTGGTGTCCTCGACCATCTCGACGTCGTAGGCGAACACATGGAAGGGCTGGATCACATGCAGGCCCGTGACCCTGGCGCCGCATTCCTGGGCCAACATCATGGCCTTGGCGATCACCAACTCGGAGGCGGCGGAACCGTCGGTAGGCAGGAGCAGATGCTTGAACATGGCGGACTCCTTTCGGCAGCCGGTGCACTCATCACCCGGCGTTGACTCCCTCTTAAACCCTAAGCCGGCGGCCCACCGTTTCAAGGGCTTTGCGGGTGGCCGGACGGGCCTTTGTTGCGCTGGGGCAAGGGGCACGCAATCAGGGCGGCGTGCACACGAAGCTCGACGCCTGCAACGCCGCGCCAATGTCGTTGGGCGGGCCGATGTAGCGGGCGTACTGGGGATAGGCGCAGAGCGGTCGCGTCAGCAGCGGGGCGCCGAAAAAGAGCTTGCTGGCCAGCAGGGTGCCGGGGGCTAGTTGCTGGCCCACCCAGGCGTCCAGCGCCGCCAGCAGGTCCACCTCGTCGGCGCCCTGGCCGCCGCCGCAATGGTTGACGCCCGGGGCGATATAGAGGCGCACGAAGCCGTCCAGCACTGCCTGGCCGCCCATGGCAGCCTGCATGCCCAGGTAGTACTCGACAGTGCCCTTGGGGCTGATGGCGACGTCGCTGCCGCCATGCCAGAGGATCAGCTTGCCGCCACGGCCGTGGAAGGCGCCCAAGCCGGTGCTGGTGGCATCGTTGAGTGCCGCCAGGGCGCTCAGGGCGGCCGGGTCTTGGTCGTAGCGGTAGCGCAGGCTGTCAATGCTCAGGTTCCTGGCGAGATAGGACTTCACCGTGGTGTCCTGAAACAGGTACTGCAGGGATGCGCGCGCATCGCCGTCGCCCGTCAGCCAGGGCGCCCAGGCACCGCTGTCGTCCTCATTGCCGGTGAGCTTCCAGCCAGGGTTGCGGTAGCTGGCCGCGGCAGTGAACTGCGCCGGCGTGGTCCAGGACTGCAGCAAGGCCAGCTGGGCGTCCGACAGGCAGCCGCTGCCGGCGTCGGCACCACCCGGGCAGCGCAGCTGGGCTGGGTCGAAGCTGCAGGCGGCCGGGTTGGAGACGATGCCGTCCGCGAGGCCGTCGAGGCCATCGCAGGCCGCGCGCACCGCGCCGGCCAGGGTGGCGATCTTGGCGGCACCGAGCATGGCGCCGGGCGCCGCCAGCGCCTTGGCGTTGCGCTGGTAGGCACCCATCAGGCCGGTCCAGTTGTAGGCCGGGGCGCGCGCAATGATGCCGTTGAACAGTTGCGGATAGCGCTGCGCCATCATCAGCGCCTCGCGCCCGCCATTCGAGCAGCCTTCCAGGTAGGAACGGGAGGGCTCCGCGCCATAGGCTGCCTTGATCATCTCCTGCGCGGCGGGCAATACCGTGGGGATGGCCTCGCTGCCGAACATGCGCGCCGCCGTCGGGTCGCTCAAGGCCCAGCTGGCGTCCACGCCGATGGCCTGGTGGCCGCCGTCGCTGGCCACCGTGGCGAAGCCCTTGCGCAAGGCGGCCGCGCTCTGCGCCAGCGGGGGCAGCACGCCGTCGTAACCGCCGCCGCCCACGTAGTAGAGCTTGCCATTCCAGCTTACGGGCAGGCGCAGCACGATGTTCAGCTTGGGCGCCATGCTGGCACTGACCTGGCAATGCGCCGGCACGTCGGCTGTGGCGGCGACGTCGCTGACCGCCAGCACCTTGGCCGCGCCCAGGGTCTTGCCCTGCAGCCGTATGCAGGCCTGCTGACTGGGCGCCGCGGCCGGGCTGGTCGGGGTGGTGGTCTCGGCGGTGCCGCCGCCACAGCCGGACAGTGCGGCAGCGAGCAGCAGGGCCGGCGCAGCGACAGGCGCGCGGGCGAAATTTGCGAGCTGGCTCATCATCACCTCCCCTGCAAACGGAGCAACACCCTTCAAGAACGCGATGGCGTCGATCTTGATGACTGACCGGTGGCGCAGTTGCAAGCAGATGTGCACTGGCAACCGGCTGGCCGAGCCTAGCTCGCTGCGGCTGGCAGCACTGTGCGCAGGCGTACCGATGCCGTGCGGGTGCCGACGCGCGCATGCCTTGGCAAATCCTGGAAAATCCACGCCTTCTGCATCAATCAGTGACAAGAAAGCAACTCTCCATGACCGACGCCCAGCAAGCCCCCGCCATGCCCGACCGCCTTTCGGTGGACCCGCGCAGCCCCTTCCACGACGCCGCCGTGTTCGAGCGCGACATCGGCATCCGCCTGAACGGCAAGGAGCGCTTCGACGTCGAGGAGTACTGCATCAGCGAAGGCTGGGTCAAGGTGCCCGCCGGCCGCACCGTGGACCGCAAGGGCCATCCGCTGATGATCAAGCTCAAGGGCAAGGTGGAGGCCTTCTACAAATAAGCCGGCGCATTCGGCTACCATCGCCTAACGCCGCGACAGCGGGCGCAAGACAGATAACAAACCCGGCAAACCGGGGCGAGGGGTGGGCGTGCAAGAGTTGAAACCTGCGGGTCTGAAGGTCCGTGCGATGGCGCTCGCCATCGATCTGCTGCTGCTCTACATGGTGTTGGCCCCGCTGGGCTGGCTGCTGCGCGGCGATGCCCTCGGCGCCGGCCCCGGCACGCTGGCGGCGCTGACCCTGGCCGCCGTGAAATGGCTGCTGCCCAGCGCGCTGGTGCTGGGCTTCTGGCATGCCTGCGGCGCCACGCCGGGCAAGCTGATCTGCGCGCTCCGCATCGTCGACGCGTCCGATGGCGGCCGACCCGCCCTGGGCCGGCTGGCATTGCGCTGGCTGCTCTGGTTGCTGTCGGCCCTGCCCCTGGGCCTGGGCCTGTTGTGGACCGCGATCCACCCGGCGCGCCAGGGCTTGCACGACAAATTCGCGGGCACGGCCGTGGTGCGCAGCGCGCCGGCCAGGCCGGCGGAATCCGGCGCCGCACCGGCGCTTGCGCCGCTGCGGGCCTATCTGCTGTCGCACTGGCTGGGTGAGCTGCCCTTGGCCGTCAGCTTCTGGCTCAACACCGTGCTGGTGGCGCTGCCGCTGCTGGCCGCCGCGCTGGGCCTGGCGATGCAGGTCAACGTGCTGGGTTCGCTGCTGAGCCTGGGCAGCGCGGCCCTGCTGGTGGTCTGGGCGCTGCTGTTGCTGGCGCTGTGCTGGGCCGTGCCGGGCTGCTGGCGCGCCGCCAGCGCCTATGCGCGCTCGGGGCCCGACCCGCGCCGCGCGCTCGCGACGCATGCGGCCCTGGTCGTGCTGACGGGCCTGGTGCTGGCCGCCAGCGTCATCGATGTGTTGCCGCGGGCCGGGCAGTATCTGCAGCTGGCCGGTGGCAGCGATCCGCTCGGCAACGCCGCCATCACGCTGTCCGAGGACGGCGGCCGCCTCGTGCTGAAGGGCCCGCTCGGGCGCGGTGACAGCGCCGAGTTCATGCGCATTGCGGCCGACGCCAAGCGCCTCAGGGTGCTGGAGCTGGAGTCTTCCGGCGGGCGCCTGGCCGAGGCCCAGCGCATCGCCGATTTCGTGCAGGCCCGCAAGCTGCGCACGCGGGTGACCGGCAACTGCGAAGGCGTCTGCGCGCTGATCTTTCTGGCGGGTGCCGAGCGTCAGATCGTGCCGGCCGCGGCGGTGAGCCTGAGCGGTGCCGCCACGGGCCTGTTGAGCCCCCTGCTGGCGGGGCCGGTGGCCGTCGAGCTGGCGTCTCGCTACCGGGCCCTGGGCCTGCCCGAGCCCCTCATCGCGCGGCTGCTGCAGGCCGGCCCGGGTTCGCGCTGGCAGCTTGCGCGCACGCAATGGGAGGACGCGGGCCTGCTCGACCCTGCACCGGCTACGCTGGACGTGGGCCTGCCGGCGGCGGGGGCGGCCGATGCGCGCTTCGAGATCGCCGAGCACCTGCGCGGCCACCCCAGCTGGTACTGGCTGAATCGCTATCTGCCCGGCCTCATCGATGCCGCGGCCGAGCGCATGGCGGCGGCGCTCGCGCAGGGCGACGAGGGGCTGGTGCAGGCCGAGGGCCAGGCGCTCGTCGCCGCCCTGCTGCCCGGGCTGCTGCAAAGCGCCGGCAACGAACTCCGGGTCGCGTATCTGGCGATCTGGAGCGATCAACTCAAGAGCGCCCGCCAGCTGGGCCCGATGCAATGCGCGGCGCTGCTGGCCGGACAGGCGGGCGTCAAGCGTCAGCTGGACGAAGCGCTGATCGGCCGGGAAAGCGCCTGGCTGGTGCAGGCCGCGATGCAGGGCGAGGGCGCCGACTTCCGCCCGCTGAATGCGAACGAGCAGGTGGTGCTGCAGCACCGTCTGGGCGAGCGCGCACCGGCCATTCTGGCGGGCCTGTTCCAGGCCGGCCGCAAGGGCCAGCGGCGCCAGGACTGCGATCGCAGCATCGAGATTCTTGCGCTCGTGAACGCGCTGCCGCTGAATCTGCGCCAGGTGGCGGCACGCGCCATCTTTCAGGACTGAGCCATGCGCAAGGCCTTGCCACTGCTTGCCGTCGCGCTGTGCCTGCTGCTGGGCCTGGGCCTGGCCTATCCCGAGCAGGCCCGCGCCCGCTTGCACCAGGCCCTGGAAACTGGCCGCGCGCTCGTGCCGGGCCGCGGTGTCGAGGCGGTGCACAAATGCGTCAGGGGCGCGGCGGTGCAGTACAGCAGTGCGCCCTGCCCGGCCGGCAGCGAGGAGGCGGCCATGACGCGTGGCACGGTCACGGTGATCGCGGCGCCGGTCGCGGCGGCCGCCGCTTCGGCGCCGGCTTCGCTGCCGACGGTGCGCGATCTGCTGGCCCCACCCGGCGAGGTGGACCTGCAGCAGCGCCGCATCGACCGGGCCACGCGCTGACGCAGGGCCTGGCTGGCCCCTCCGCTCAGCGGCCGTGCAGCCGCTTCAGCAGCGCCAGCGCATCGACGTCGCCGAGCAGCCAGACGGCGGCGCCGGCCAGCAGCACGAGCAGGAGGGCGAGCGCGATTTTCTTGTTCATGGCGTTCCTGGCATCAATAGCTGTTGAGGGTTTCGCGTATCGTCAGCCGCGCGGCGCGGCGCGCCGGCCAGGCGCTCACCAGCGGCGCGCCGGGCAGCAGCAGCAGCAACCACAGGCCCAGTGCCAGCGGCGAGAGCTGCAGCAGCAGCTGCTGCGGCGAGATCGCGCCCAGCACCGCGCCCACGCGCGCCGAGAGCCCGGTGGCGAGCAGCAGGGCCAGCAGCACGCTCAGCAGGGCGATCACCAGGCCCTCGGCCAGCACGCTGCGCAGCACCGCGGCCGAGCCCGCGCCGATGGTGCGCAGCACGCCAAACTCGCGGGTGCGTTCCAGCACCGCGCTGCCCAGCGCAGAGGCCAGGCCCAGCAGGCCCACCACGGCCATCAGGCCGGCGATGAAGGCGAGGGCGTAGACGAGGATGTAGACATGGCCACCCTGGGCGGCGCCAAAGCGCGCTTCGGTGAGCAGGAACTTCACGCCCACGCCGGCTCCTTCCAGCGCGGCCACCAGCGTCGTGGCACTCTGCTCGGTGTCGCTGCCATCCCGCAGCGCGATGCGCAGGGCATTGCTGTGGCCGGCCGTGCCGGTCAGCTCGGCATAGCTTTCCGGCGTGGTGTAGAGGGCGCTGGGGGTGAGCGGCTCCTTGATGATGCCCACCACCAGCAGGCGCTGCGGCCGGCCCGCGATCTCCAGGTCCAGCCAGTCGCCCGGCCGTGCGCCGCGCAGGCCTGACGCCTGGCTGGCGCCGCTGTTGAGCACCACGCTGCCGCGCTCGCCCGTGCGCAGCCAGCGGCCGGCGCCGAGGCGGTGCGCGATCAGGGCGGTGGCGGGCGGTGCGGCGCGCAGCGCCAGGCTGCCATGGCCGCCGTCGGGATAGCTGTGCACCACCTCCAGCCCGCCGCCCTGATGCAGGGAGGTGGCGCTGATGCTCCAGGATTCGAACGCACGCAGGCCCGGCAGGGCGCCGCGCAACAGCGGCTCCAGCCGCGCCAGCGGCTGCGGCTGTTCCAGGCGCAGCTCGAGATCGAAATGCCGGTCGGCCGCCGCCTCCTGCACGCGCGCCTCCCAGGCCGCACGCAGGTTCAGGCTGGTGATAAACATGGCACCCGCGCCGCCCAGCAGCAGCAGGGTCATGAACAAGCGGGCGCGGCGCCGGAAGGTATTGCGCAGCGCCAGGGTCAGGGCCGCATCGCCCAGGCTCAGGCGCGCCAGCAGCCGGGCCATGAGCCGGCCGCTCGCCCCGCTGTCGGCCGCGGCGCTGGCGCTCACGCCATGGTCGTCGATGGCGGCGCGCACGGTGCGCCGTGCCGCCAGCCAGATCGGCAGCAGCGTGGCCAGCAGCGGCGCGACGATGCCGACCCCCACGCTGGCGGGCAGCATCCAGCCGGGCAGGGCCAGGCTGTCCAGGCGCAGATTGAGCAGCTGCGCCACCAGGCTCATCAGGCCGCGCCCGGCCGCCCAGCCGAGCGGCCAGCCGATCGCCACGGCGGCCAGGCCCAGCAGGCCCACCATCAGCAGATAGAGCATGGCGATCTGGGCCGAGCGCGCGCCGATCGCCTTCATGATGGCGATCTGGCGCCGCTGCTGGGCCAGCAGGCCGCCGATGGTGCTGGCCGTCAGCACCGCGCCCAGCAGCAGGCCCAGCAGGCTGAAGATCAGCAGCATGCCCACCACCGTCATCATCTGCGACTGGTGCGGGTGCAGGCGTGGCGGCGGGATGCGCGCCTGCAGCACCGGCTCGCCCTGCTCGGCCAGCCAGGCGGCGAGCCGCTGCACCTCGGCCTCGATCGCCGGCAACTCGGCATCGTCGTGCAGCCGCAGCTTGAGCAGGTTCAGCGGCAGCGGCTGGCCGCGCTGCGCCAGCGTGGCCTGGCTGACATAGGCGTAGACGGTCTGCTCCTGCCAGGCCGGCGCCACGCCGGGGTCGTGCACGGTGCCAGCCACGCCGATGCCGATGCGGCCGGCCGCGGGCAGCTCGATCTGCACCTGGCCGCCCACGCGGGCCTGGCTCATGGCCATGGCGCTGCGCTCGATCAGCAGGCTGCCGGGCGGCGGCGGCCAGCTGCCGCTGTCGGCGTGCACGCGGTTGATCTGCCAGGCCTCGAAATCCGACACCACGAACAGCATCAGCGGCATCCAACCCTGCGGGCCGACCTGGATCCGGCCTAGCAGGGTGCCGCCCAGCTCGGCGCCGCGCACGCCGGGCCGGGCGCGCAGGCGCTGCAGCAGCGCGGCCGAGGGCTCGTGCTGCAGCTCCAGCTGGGCCGCGGCGGGCTGGGTGCCCAGGTAGTTGAGCGGCACCTCGCGCGCCAGCACCAGGTAGGCGCTCAGCATCGTCACCACGCCGGCCATGCTGGCGGCCAGGGCCGCCACGATCAGCGCCATGCGGCCGCCGCTGTGCTGCATATCGCGCCAGATCTTGGTCCAGCGCGGGCTCATGCCGCCACCCGCGCGGTGGCCGAGTCGTGCACCAGCCGGCCGTCGCGCAGCAGCAGGGTGCGCGTGAAGAAGTGCCCCAGCTCGCGCTCGTGGGTCACGGTCAACACCGTCTTGCCCTCGCGCGTGAGGGCCGCCAGCAGGCCCATCACCTCGTCGGCGGTGGCGGAGTCGAGATTGCCGGTGGGCTCGTCGGCCACCAGGATGGCCGGGTCGTTGGCGAGGGCGCGCGCGATCGCGGCGCGCTGCTGCTGGCCGCCGGAGAGCTCGGCCGGCAACTTGTCGGCATGCTCGGCGATGCCCAGGCGCTGCAGCAGATCGAGGGCGCGCGGGCGGCGCTCGCGGGCCGCCAGGCTGCCGCAGAAGTCCATCGGCAGCATCACGTTCTCGGCCACCGTCAGCGTGGGCAGCAGCTGGAAGAACTGGAACACCACGCCCACCTGGCGGCCGCGCCAGCGCGTCAGCGCCTCCTGGCTCATCCGGTGGATGGGCTGGCCGGCCACCAGGATCTCGCCGCTGCTGGGGCTGTCGATGCCGGTGAGCAGGTTGATCAGGGTGGTCTTGCCGCTGCCCGAAGGGCCCATCACGGCCACGCATTCGCCCGGCTGGATGCGCAGGCTCAGGTCCTGCAGCGCGGTGCAGGGGCGCGCCGCCGATGCGTAGCGCTTGCTCACGCCGTGCAGGGCGATCAGGGCGGGGGTCAGGTCTTGCGGCATCGGGTCGCTGCTCTTGTTGCTTGGCATGGACCCGAACATACTGTTCAGCAGACCAAAAGCCCCGAACAAGCCGGCAGCGCCTGTTCGTTAGCGAATAGCCAGCACCGCTTTGTTCGAGAACATGCCAGAACTTGTTGTCAAACCGCCCGATCGCCGCGCGCAACGCAGCCGCGAGCTCCTGCTGGAAGCCCTCTTCACGCTGATGTGCGAGCGCGGCTACGAGCGCCTGACGATCCAGAACCTGCTGGACCGCGCCGGCGTCGGCCGTGCCACCTTCTATGCGCATTTCGAGAGCAAGGACGAGCTGCTTGGCCACAGCGTGCAGGGGCTGCGCGGCTGGCTGGAGTCGGCGCGTGCGCCGGATCGGCGTCTGGGCTTCAGCCTGGCCTTCTTCCAGCATCTGGCCAGCCACCGCCAGCTCTACCGCATGACGGTGGCGCGCGAGAGCGAGGTGAGCGTGGAGCGCCATATGCGCGCCATGCTGCGCGCCCTGGTGCATGCCGAGCTCGCGCAGGGGCAGCCGCCCGGCCAGGGCGGTGCGGCGGTGGATCTGGCCACCCAGTACGTGGTGGGGGCGCTCTGGTCGATGCTGGTGTGGTGGATGGACGAGGCGCAGGACTGGAGCGCCGAGCGCGTCAACGAGCTGTTCGAGCGCATGACCTTTCCCGGCCTGGACCTGACCCTGGGCACGCGGTTTTAGGGCCACCCTGGGTCGCGGTGGCTTTTGCGGCGAAAATGCCCGCTTGCCCGCCACCTTCCCCCACCTCCGCACGCTGATGAACCGCCGCCGCCTGATGGCCCTGCTCGCAACCGGCATGGCCGCGCCGTCGCGGTCGGCCTGGGCCGAGCTGCCCACGCTCAAGGAGCTGGAGCGTGCCGCCCGTGCCGAGGGCCGCATCCACAGCCTGGGCATGCCGGACAGCTGGGCCAACTGGCGCGATACCTGGGCCGAGCTGCGCCGCCTGCACGGCCTGGTGCACAGCGACCGCAACATGACCAGCGGCGAGGAAATCGCGCTGCTGGAGGCCGAGGGCAAGGCCGCCACGGTGGACATCGGCGATGTCGGCTTCGAGTTCGGCGCGATCGCGCGCAGCCGCGGCGTGACGCGCCCCTACAAGCCCAGCAGCTGGGCCGAGATTCCCGAGTGGGCCAAGGACCCCGATGGCCATTGGGCGCTGGCCTATACCGGCACCATCGCCTTCATGGTCAACACCCGCCGCCTGCCCAAGCCGCCGCGCAGCTGGCAGGCGCTCTTCAAGGGCCAGTATCGCGTGCTGCTGGGCGAGGTGGGCCCGAGCGCACAGGCGAATGCCGCCGTGCTGGCGGCGGCCGTGGCCCTGGGTGGCAACGAAACCCAGCTGCAGCCCGCGCTGGCCCAGTTCGCGCCCATGCACCGCGAGGGGCGGCTGCTCTACATCTACCCCGGCCCGGTGCCGATGAACCAGAACCTCGCCGATGTGCATGTGATGTGGGACTTCGTCGCGCTGGCGATGCGCAAGCGCGTGCCCAACCCGGGCGACTACGAGGTCTTCATCCCCGAGGACGGCTCGATCACCAGCGGCTACACCACCATCATCAACAAGCATGCGCCGCATCCCAACGCGGCCATGCTGACGCGCGAATACATCTTCAGCGATGCCGGCCAGGCCAATCTGGCGCGCGGCCATGCGCGCCCGATCCGCGTCGACAGCCTGGAGCTGACCCCCGATGTGGCGCGCGGCCTGATCGACGGCAGCCAGTACAAGGCCTCGCGCGCCCTGCATCCCGCCATCTGGGCCTGGGAGGCGAAGAAGCTGACCAAGCTGTGGCAGGCCGAAGTGCTGGCCCGGGCTTCCAAGTAACTCTCTTTGCTCCGCGTGCCCCTCAAGCCGGCACGCTCTCCATGCCCATTACCAAGCTCCTGCCTCATCCCCGCCATGCCAGCCGCCTGCCCGCCGAGATCGGCCTGGAGGCCTTGCAGCGCATACGCCAGGCCGCCTACCAGCTGCCGCAGGTCTGCACGCCGGCCGATTTCGGCGATGCCCATGAGGACGAGCTGGATCGCCTGGGCCTGATCCTGCTGCAGAAGGCCGTGGCGGGCACGCGCCCCAGCCGCTGGATCGCCCCCGCGCTGATGGCCACGGCGCTGCGCCATCTGGACGTGGTGGGCACGGCGCCCACGGTGCGCGCGCAGATGCAGCAGCGCACGGCCCAGCTGGAGGCGCTGGGCCTGCGCCGCGAGGGCCTGGCCTGGAGCCGCTTGTGCAGCCAGACGCTGACGCTGGACCGCCCCGGCTGGCGCGTGCCGGTGGCCAACCGCGTGCCGCAGGACGAGGCGCCGGTGTGGGACTTCTACCGCAGCGGCGAGGCGGCCGCGCTCAAGGCCGCGCTGGGCACCGCGCCGCGCTATGCCCAGGCGGCCGAGCTGCAAGCGCATCTGCAGGGCCTGCTGGCGCGCAGCGAGGCCTTCCACGAGGAACACCTGGATTCGCTGCTGCCGCGCCTGCAGGCCGAATGCGCCACGCCGCAGTCGCTGGCCGATCTGAAGGCCGGCTGCACGCGCGCGCAGGATCGCTGGGAACACCGCGTCGCCGAACTCAACACCCTCGCCGGCCTCACCAGCGAGCTGGCTTTCCAGGGCTATCCCGACACCTTCGACGTGGCGCGCCGCATGCAGCGCAGCGTCACGCTCTATGTGGGCCCGCCCAACAGCGGCAAGACCCATGCGGCCTTCGAGCGCCTGGCGGCCGCGCATGATGGCGCCTACCTGGCGCCGCTGCGCCTGCTGGCGCTGGAGGGCCGCGACCGCCTGGTGGGCCGCGGCGTGCCCTGCTCGCTGCTCACCGGCGAGGAGAACGTGCCGGCCGATGGCGCGCGCGTGGTCTCCAGCACCATCGAGATGGTCAACACCAACAAGCCCATCGACGTGGCGGTGATCGACGAGGCGCAGATGCTGTTCGATCTCTACCGCGGCTGGGCCTGGACCCAGGCCATCGTGGCGGTGCCGGCCAACGAGGTCATCATCATCTGCTCGGCCTATGCGGTGCCGGCGATCGAGAACCTCCTGGGCCTGTGCGGCGAGCGCTGCACGGTGCGGCACTTCGAGCGCAAGCAGGAGGTGCAGCTGCTGCCCGCGGCGGTGCCGATCGCGGCGCTCAAGAAGGGCGATGCGGTGGTGGCCTTCAGCCGCCGCGAGGTGCTGATGCTGCGCGACCAGATCGCGCAGGCGGGCCATCCGGTCTCGGTGATCTACGGCGCCCTGCCGCCCGAGGTGCGGCGCCGCGAGGCCGAGCGCTTTGCCAATGGCGCCAGCCACATCCTGGTGGCCACCGACGCCATCGGCATGGGCCTGAACCTGCCGATCCGCCGCGTGCTCTTCAGCACCATGACCAAGTTCGACGGCCAGGCCGACCGCGCGCTGAGCGTCTCCGAGGTGCACCAGATCGCCGGCCGCGCGGGCCGCTACGGCATGCATGACGAGGGCTTCTGCGGCGTGCTGCGCGAGGCCGAGCCGAGCGCCGCGCGCACCCTCAAGGATCTGCTGCCCAAGCAGCCGCGCGCGCCGCGCGACTTCAAGGCCGCGGTGGCGCCCAACTGGTGGCATGTCTCCACCATCGCCGACCGCATGGGCCTCAACAAGCTGCGCGCGGTGCTGGACGTCTTCATGGACCAGCTGCGCCTGGACGACGCCCATTTCGCGGTGGCCGAGCTGGAGCAGATGCTGGAGCTGGCCGATCAGCTGGACCGCAGCGCCGGCACGCTGGGCCTGAAGCAGCGCTTCATCTACGCCCAGGCGCCGGTGGACACGCGCACCGACGCGCAGGTGCAGGAGTTCCTCGACTGGACGCACCGCCACGCCGTCACCGGCTCGGCCGGCTCGCCCTGGTTCCTGGAAGACGTGGACGAGCACAGCCGCCTCGACCGCATGGAACAGGCGCTGCGCAGCTGCACGCTGTGGCTGTGGCTGGACCTGCGCTTCCCCGGCATCTTCGGCCAGGTGGACGCGGTGGTGGACCTGCGCAGCCGCCTCAACGACGGCATCGAGCGGCATCTCAAGGGCAAGAAGCCCTTGTGGCAGACGCGCGGCCGGCGCTGAGCGCCGGCACGGGTTTGACGCGTGTCAGTCTTTGCCCAGCTTTGTGCCTGGGCGGGTTTGCCCGCGTCTCCCAAGCCGGTGCACCCGGCGTAGACTGGCCCGCGTAGTGAGGCCCCAGCTTGGCGCACGACGCCCGGAGCTGGTGAGTGCCTCGCACCGTTCCAGCACAGGAGGCGACCCAGGTGCAGCGCAGCGATACCCAAGACCCGGCCTATTTCCACAAGGTCGTTGATTGTCAGTGGGCCTGCCCGGCCCACACGCCCGTCCCCGAGTACATCCGCCTGATCGGCCAGGGGCGTTACGACGACGCCTATATGGTGAACTGGGTCTCCAACGTCTTCCCCGGTGTGCTCGGCCGTACCTGCGACCGCCCCTGCGAGCCCGCCTGCCGGCGCGGCCGCGTGGAAGAAAAGAACGTCGGCGAGAAGAAGCCGGAGGCGGTGGCGATCTGCCGCCTCAAGCGCGTGGCGGCCGACCACAAGAGCCAGGAGCTGCGCGCCCTGCTGCCCAAGCCGCTGCCGCGCAACGGCAAGAAGGTGGCTTGCGTGGGCGCCGGCCCGGCCTCGCTGACGGTGGCGCGCGACCTCGCCACCCAGGGCTATGCGGTCACCGTGTTCGACGGCGAGACCAAGCCCGGCGGCTTCATACGCAGCCAGATCCCGCGCTTCCGCCTGCCCGAGAGCGTGATCGACGAGGAATGCGGCTACATCCTGGGCCTGGGCGTGGAGCTGCGCGCGGGCCGGCGCATCGAATCGATGCGCGCCCTGCTGGCCGAGGGTTATGACGCCGTGTTCGTGGGCTGCGGCGCGCCGCGCGGGCGCGACCTGCAATTGCCCGGCCGCCAGGAGGCGTGCGAGCGCATCCGCATCGGCATTGACTGGCTGGCCTCGGTCTCCTTCGGCCATGTCACGAGCGTGGCGCCGCGCGTGATCGTGCTGGGTGGTGGCAATACCGCGATGGACTGCTGCCGCTCGGCGCGCCGCCTGGGCGCCAGCTCGGTGACGGTGGCGGTGCGCAGCGGCTATGCGCAGATGAAGGCCTCGCCCTGGGAGAAGGAGGATGCCGAGCATGAGGGCATCCCGATCCTGGACTTCCATGTGCCGCTGGCCTTCGAGCATGAGGGCGGCAAGCTCACCGGCATGCGCTTCAAGAAGGCGCAGACCGGCGAGGAAGTCAGCATCCCCTGCGACGAGGTGCTGATCGCGGTGGGCCAGGAGAACGCCTTCCCCTGGATCGAGCGCGATGCGGGCATCGCCTTCAACGAGCATGGCCTGCCGCTGCTGGACGCGCAGAGCTTCCAGTCCAGCCTGCCCCAGGTCTTCTTCGGCGGCGATGCGGCCTTCGGCCCCAAGAACATCATCACCGCGGTGGCGCATGGCCACGAGGCGGCGGTGTCGATCGACCGCTATCTGCACGCCGAGCCGGTGACGAAGCGCCCGCCGCCGCATGTCAACCTGCTCTCGCAGAAGATGGGCATTCACGAGTGGAGCTACGACAACGGCATCACCAACGAGCTGCGCCACAAGGTGCCCTGGGCCGCCGCCGAGAAGGCGCTGGCCAGCATCCGCGTGGAGGTGGAGCTGGGCTTCGACGCCGCCACCGCCTTCAAGGAGGCGCAGCGCTGCCTCAACTGCGATGTGCAGACGGTGTTCACCGACAAGCTCTGCATCGAGTGCGATGCCTGCGTGGACATCTGCCCGATGGACAGCATCAGCTTTGTCGAGAACGGCGCGGAAGCGGACTTGCGGCAGCGCCTCAAGGCACCGGCGCGGAACCTGGCCCAGGACCTCTACGTCAGCGGCACGCTGAAGACCGCGCGCGTGATGGTGAAGGACGAGGACGTCTGCCTGCACTGCGGCCTGTGCGCCGAGCGCTGCCCCACCGGCGCCTGGGACATGCAGAAGTTCCTGCTGCTCACCACCAAGGCCGGGCCGGCCTGCCGCGACACCCCCGCACGTGCCCCGCTTGCAGAGAGGAAGGTGACAGCATGAGCCGCATCGAAGCCGTCAACGACTTCGTCGTCAAGTTCGCCAACGTCAACGGCTCGGGTTCGGCCTCGGCCAACGAGCTGTTCGCCAAGGCCATCCTGCGCATGGGCGTGCCGGTCAGCCCGCGCAACATCTTCCCCAGCAATATCCAGGGCCTGCCCACCTGGTACGAGGTGCGCGTCTCCGAGGCCGGCTGGCTGGGCCGGCGCGGCGGCGTCGACATGATGGTGGCGATGAACCCGCAGACCTGGGACCAGGACGTCAAGGAGATCAGCCCCGGCGGCTATCTGTTCTACGACAGCACCAAGCCGCTGCCGCCCGAGGCCTTCCGCAAGGACGTGGAGGTGATCGCGATGCCGGTTACCGCGATCTGCAACGCCACCTACGAGGACTCGCGCCAGCGCCAGCTGTTCAAGAACATCATGGTGCTGGGCGCGCTCTCGCAGCTGATGGACATGGACCCGGCGGTGATCGAAAGGCTGTTTGCCGAGCAGTACCGGGGCAAGGAGAAGTTGCTGGACTCGAATGTGCGCGCCCTGCATGCGGGCCGCGAGTTCGCGCGCGACCACCTCACGCAGGGACTGGGCCTGAAGGTGCGGCGCGCCGACAAGGTGGGCAATCGCATCTTCCTCGACGGCAACAGCGCGGCGGCGCTGGGCTGCGTGTACGGCGGCGCCACCGTGTGCGCCTGGTACCCGATCACGCCCTCGTCCTCGGTGGCCGAGGCCTTCGACAAATACTGCAGCAAGTACCGCGTCGACCCCGCCACCGGCCAGCATCGCTACGCCATCGTGCAGGCCGAGGACGAGATCGCCTCCATCGGCATGATCACCGGCGCGGGCTGGAACGGCGCACGCGCCTTCACCGCCACCTCGGGGCCGGGCGTCTCGCTGATGACCGAGTTCCTGGGCCTGGCCTATTTCGCCGAGATCCCGCTCACCATCATCGATGTGCAGCGTGGCGGCCCCTCCACGGGCATGCCCACGCGCACCCAGCAGGCCGACCTGATCAGCAGCGCCTATGCCTCGCATGGCGACACCAAGCATGTGCTGCTGCTGCCGCAGGACCCGCGCGAATGCTTCGAGCATGCGGCGGCGGCGCTGGACCTGGCGGACCGGCTGCAGACCCCGGTGTTCGTGATGACCGATCTGGACATCGGCATGAACCAGCGCCTGTGCGAGCCGCTGGCCTGGGACGAGAGCCGCACGTACGACCGCGGCAAGGTGATGACGGCCGAGGAGCTGGAGGCCGGCAAGGATTTCGGCCGCTACAAGGATGTGGACGGCGACGGCATCCCCTGGCGCACCCTGCCCGGCACGCACCCGACGCGCGGCGCCTATTTCACGCGCGGCACCACGCGCGACGAATACGCGCGCTACTCGGAGGCGGGGCCCGATTACCTGCGCAATGTCGAGCGCCTGCTGCGCAAGTTCGCCACCGCCGCGACGCTGGTGCCGCAGCCGGTGCTCAAGCCCGCGGCGCAGAAGACGCGGCTGGGGGTGATCTATTTCGGCTCCACCGCGCCGGCCATGGACGAGGCGCTGGAAGCGCTGGACGCGGCCGACATCCATCTCGACGGCCTGCGCCTGCGCGCCTTCCCCTTCCCGCAGAGCGTGCGCGACTTCATCGCCGCCCACGACCAGGTCTTCGTGGTGGAGCAGAACCGCGACGCGCAGATGCGCACCCTGCTGATCAACGAGCTGGAAGTGGCGCCGGCGCGCCTGACCAAGGTGCTGCACTTCGATGGCACGCCCATCACCGCGCGCTTCATCACGCAGGCGATCACGCGCCATGTCCATGCTTTGGCAACCACCCCGCGCTAGGAGAGCCGCCGAATGACCTACCTGGCCAAACCCAAGCTCCACCATCCCTCGCTGGCGAAGAACCGCGTCGGCTACACGCGACGCGACTACGAGGGCAAGGTCTCCACCCTGTGCGCCGGCTGCGGGCACGATTCGGTCTCCTCGGCCATCGTGCAGGCCTGCTGGCAGCTCGACATCGAGCCGCACCGCGTCGCCAAGCTCAGCGGCATCGGCTGCTCCAGCAAGACGCCGGACTATTTCCTCGGCGCCAGCCATGGCTTCAACACCGTGCATGGCCGCATGCCCAGCGTGCTGACCGGCGCCAACCTGGCCAACCGCGGCCTGCTCTACCTGGGCATCTCGGGCGATGGCGACTCGGCCTCGATCGGCCTGGGCCAGTTCGCGCATGCGATGCGGCGCGGCGTGCGCATGGTCTACATCGTCGAGAACAACGGCGTCTACGGCCTCACCAAGGGCCAGTTCAGCGCCACCGCCGACCGCGGCTCGGTGGCCAAGAAGGGCGCGGTCAACCACGACGCCGCGATCGATCTGGTGAGCCTGGCCCTGCAGCTGGGCGCCACCTATGTGGCGCGCGGCTTCAGCGGCGACAAGGCCCAGCTGGTGCCGCTGATCGAGGGCGCGATCCGCCATGGCGGTGCCGCCTTCATCGACGTCATCAGCCCCTGCGTGGCCTTCAACAACCATGCCGGCAGCACGCGCAGCTACGACTATGTACGCGAGCACAACGAGGCGGTCAGCCGCATCGACTTCATCGATCTGGCGCCCGAGCAGACCGTGGGCGCTGACGAGGATCTGGTGTGCGTGCCCCAGCACGACGGCAGCACCATGCGGCTGCGCCGCGTCAAGCCCGACTACGACGCCACCGACCGCATCGCCGCGATGAACCAGGTGCAGGCCCTGCACGCCGCCGGCGAGATCGCCACCGGCCTGCTCTATGTGGACCCGGAGGCGCGCGATCTGCACCTGGGCCTGAACACCGTGGCCTGGCCGCTCAACACCCTGGGCGAGGCCGAGCTCTGCCCGGGCGGCGAGGTGCTGGAAAAGATCAACGCGGGTCTGCGCTGAGCGCCGGTAGGCGGTCTATGCAGGCGGCGAGCACCGGGCCGCCGTCGATGATGCCGATATGGTGGTCGTAGGCCAAGCCTTCGGCGCCCAGCAGTTCCAGCAGCAGCTTCGCCGAGGCATCCACCTGGCCGATGGCCGCCTGCGTGGCGGCCGGCAGGAAGGAGGCGTAGACCGGCTGGCGTGGCAGCAGCACGGCGACCAGGGCGCGCCAGTCGCGGCCATGGCGGGCCACCAGGCTGGCCGTATCGCCCACCACATCACCGGCATAGAAGTGCCGGCCCAGGCCTTGCCAGAAGGGTGAACGGCCCTCGCTGTCGCGCTGGCCAGGCAGTTCGATGATGAGGGTGCTGCCGTGCGCGGCGCGCTGCTCGGCCAGCTGCAGCAGCGCACCACGCAGCAGCAGGCGCAGGGCCGCGGCCTGCTCGGCCAGGCTCAGGCCCGCGCGCGCCCAGCAGAGATCGGCCAGTTCGCTGGCGCCGGCATGGTCGCTGCCCAGCAGCAGGGTGGTCTGGCGGTGGAACAGCCGCAGTGGCTTGGCGGCGTGCACCACGCAGCCCACGTGGTACCAATGGCGCGGCGTCTGCAGGCCGATGCCCGCGCGCAGACGCAGGCAGGCGAGCGGCTGGCCGCTGGCCGCCTGCTCCACCAGCAGCCACTGCTCGGCGCTGCCCGTTGCCGGCAGGGTGGTGTCGGTATCGGCGCGCAGCAAGGCGCGCAGGCCATCGCTGGCGAGGTCCTTGGGGCTCACCGCGCGTACGCGCAGGCCTTGGCCTTGCATCATGCTTGCTCCTCCGGGCCATCCGGCGGGCCCGCCCAGTCCAGTGGCGCGGCCAGTACCGGCTCGCCGATGTGCAGCCCGAGCGCGGCGGCGCTGGCCTCGTCCAGGGTCAGGGCCGCGCCGGCATCGGCGGGCAGCAGGGTGGCCCGGAAGTCGCGCCGCCGGCCGTTGCTCACCAGCTGCCAGCGCGCGCCGGGCTGCAGGGTGCCGGCCTGGCTGGGCCGGCGGCGCGCGCGGCGCACCGATTTGAGCGTCTGCAGCCGCCCCTCCACGGTGGGGCCGCCGTCGTAGATGTTGATATAGGTGTCGGCCTCGAAACCCTCGTCCAGCAGGATGGCGAAGGGCAGCTCGCCCACCGCGTGCAGCTGGCCCAGCGCCCATTGCGCGGGCTCGTCCAGCAGCGGCACATAGATCGGCGACTGCGGCATCAGCTCGGCGATATAGGCCTTGTTGCGGCCGCTGGTGAGGGCCTCGGCGCTGGGGTAGTCCATGTCGAAGAAGCGCCGCCCCACCGCGTCCCAGAAGGGGCAGCCGCCGTTGTCGTCGGCCGGCCCGGGGTTCTCGGAGGCGATGCGGTCGGAGAAGCGCTCGGCGAACTGCGCGATGAAGAGCAGGCGCGCGCGCGACAGCAGCTGCGGTGCCAGCCCGTCGGCATAGGCGGGGTCGATGTGGAAGCCGGTCAGCAGGCTCACGCCGGTGAGGTCGTGGCACAGGTGCAGGGTGTGGATGCGGTTGCGCGTGCCCAGTTCGGGGCTCACCTGCACGATGAACTCGTTGCGGTAGCTGTAGAAGCGATCGTGGAAGCCGGGGCTGGCCTCGATGCCGCTGGTGCCGATGATGGCGCCGTCGCGCGCCAGATCCTCCAGCACGAACAGATAGATCTCCTCGCCGGTGGCGTCGTCCTCGCTTTCGAAGGCATGGGCCGAGCGCTCCAGCTTGTCCTGCAGGGCCGCGCGGTTGCTGGGCAGGGAGGAGATGCCGATCGCGCTGGCATGGGCCAGGCGCTCCAGCGCCGCCAGGTCGGCGGGCAGGGCCGGGCGCAGCAGGTAGCGGCACAGCGGGTTGCGGTCACTCATGATGGCGAATCCTCATGCGGGGGGCGCCAGGCCTGGCTCTGGCGGCTGCGCTCCTCGCGCGGCGTGCAGCCAAAGCCGGCGCGGTAGGCGTTGGAAAAATGCGAGGCGGTGGCGAAGCCGCAGGACAGGCCGATCTGCAGCACCGACTGGCTGGTCTGGCGCAGCATGCGGCGCGCCCGCTCCAGCCGCAGGCTCAGGTACCAGCGCGCCGGCAGGGTGTCCAGATGCTGCTTGAAGAGGCGCTCCAGCTGGCGGCGCGACACGCCCACCAGGCCGGCGATGTCCTCGGTGGACAGCGGCTCGCCGAGATTGGCCTCCATCAGCGCCACCGCCTCGGCCAGCTTGGCCGAGCCGCCGTTGTTGCCGGCGCCGCCCAGGCGGCCGCTCTGGCGCTGGTGCTCGTCGCGGCCGCGCAGGCGCTCCAGCCCCAGGGCCACGGCCAGCTCCTGCGCGATGCGCTCGCCGTGGCGCTGGCCCAGCCAGGCCAGCAGCAGGTCCTGGCTGGCCTGCTGGCCGGCGCAGCTGAGGCGGTCGCGGTCCAGCTCGTAGAGATGCTGGCTCAGCAGCACCTCGGGGTGGCGCTCGGCCAGCGCCGCGCCATGCGGCCAGCTGAGCGTGGCGCGGTAGCCGCGCAGCAGGCCGGCCTCGGCCAGCCAGGCCGCGCCGCAACCCAGGCCGCCCAGCACCAGGCCGCGCGCGGCGCAGGCGCGCAGCCAGGGCAGCAGCGTGTGCGCCAGCGCCTCCTGCTCCTGCCAGGCGCCATCGCTGACCACGAACACCGCGTCCAGACCGGGCTCGCGCGCGTCGTCACCGGGCTGGCCGAGCTGGCCCAGCTCGGCCAGCGGCTGGCATTGCAGGCGTGCGCCCACGCCGGCCGTGACGCTGCGCTCGGCTCCCAGCAGCAGGCTCTCGTAGGCCTCGCCATCCAGCAGCTGCTTGGCGGCGGCCAGCGCTTCCATGGCGCCCGCCAGCGTCTGCAGGCCGAAGCCGGGCAGCAGCAGGAAGGCGCAACGCGTCAGTTTGATCGGGCCGGGCACCGACTCATCCTAAGGCCAATGCTGCACAGTCTCTCAGGCCGACAGCAGCTTGCCGGCGCGCAGCGCCTGGCGGCCCACCACCTTGCCCAGGCGCATGCCGGGCACCGCCATGCGGCGGTTCTCGCGCGCGAAGAACAGGCCGTCGATGGGGCTGGTGACGATGCTGCGCTGGCCGCCGATGGGGTCGATCAGCTCGGCCACCGGCTCGCCGGCGCGCAGGCGCGCACCGACCTCGCGCAGGAACACCAGCACCCCGCCCTGCGGCGCCAGCAGCGGCATCGAGCCCGACAGCGGCAGGCCCTCGCAAGCCAGCTCGGGCAGCTGCGCCACCGCGCCGCTGATGAGGCCGCGCTCGGCCAGGTAATGCACGATGGCCAGCGCGTCGCGGCGTGCCAGCTCGTGGCGCACATCGCCCTCGCCGCGCAGCTCGATGGTGGCGGCCAGGCAGGCCAGCGGCAGCGGCCAGCCGGCGCTGGGGCCCTTGGCCAGGCGCGCGCGCAGCCGCGCCCAGACCATCGAGCAGGCCTCGTCGAAGGGGTCGTCGCCCGAGGCATCGGCCAGCAGCGCCAGCTCGGCGCCCAGGCAGCGGCCCAGCAGGGCGGCCTCGGGCCAGAGCGCCTCGGCGGTATAGAAGTGCAGCAGGGCCTCGCCATCGCAATGCAGGTCCAGCACGATGTCGGCATCGATCGCCAGGCCCAGCAAGGTGCGGCGCAGGCTGGCCAGCACGGTGCCGGCCGGCAGCGCGGCCACCGCCTCGCGCAGCGCCGCGCGCACCAGCTGCACATTGGCCAGCGGGTCCGGCCCCAGCAGACCTTGCACCTGGTGTGCCACCGGCTCGGCCAGGTCGGCATAGTGGCGGTTGAAGTTCTCGCCGCTGTAGAACTCGAAGCGGCCCTGCATGCCGCGCAGCTGCCACTGGCTCATGCCCAGCGGGTTGGCGGCCGGCACCAGCACGATCTCGCCCTCGATGCGGCCGGCAGCTTCCAGCTCGTCCAGCAGCTCGCGCAGGTGCTGGGCCACCAGCATGCCAGGCACCTCGTCGGCGTGCAGCGAGGCCTGGATGCTGGCCTTGAGCCCGCTGCCGGGGCGGCCGTAATGCAGGCTGATGAGTTCATGTGTCAGCCCCGGGGTGGCCGGGAGCAGGGCATGGCGGACGATCTGCATGGCCCGGCCGCCTATTGCGCGCTGCCATCGCGTTCGGCCGTGGCCGGGGCGCTGCCCCGGTTCGGCGCGGCCCAGGGGCTGTAGAGCGGTTGCGGCAGGCGCACCGGCGTGATGTCGAGGTAGAGGTTGATGACCGTGTAGTCCTCGGGGCCCAGCTCGTCGGTGCTCCAGCCTATGCTGCCCGGGCCCTTGTAGAGGCGGAACACGAAGCCCAGCTCGGCGAGGGTGTCGCCCGGCTTGGGCGCGGCCTCGAAGCTGATGCCGCGCACCTCGGGCAGGTTGCTGTCGATCAGATAGCTCATCGCGTTGGAGATCGCCGAATCGCCCAGCATGTCGGAGTAGAACAGCGGGTCGGTGTAATAGGGCTTGAAGTCGGGCGCACCGGGCTCCAGCCTCTGGCTGCGCAGCTTCAGCGCCGAGGGCGTGGTGAGGCGCGTCTTCAGGTTGTAGCGGTCGCCATGGTCCAGGTAGGTCAGGCGCGCGTTGGTGAGGTTGAGCGCGCCCAGGGTCGGGTCGGTCTTGATGTCGGTCAGGTCCACCAGCAGGGCGCCCTTGCCGCCGATCACCTCGACCTCGTCGCCGCGTATCACCGCGGCCGAGTTTTCCTCCACGCCCAGGCCCAGCTTGTAGCCCTTGGCCATCATCAGCGGGATCATGCGGCCGAAGCGGCCGCGCTTGAGGAAATGCTGGTCAACGAACAGATCGGGGCCGACGAAGCCGAGGCCGCGGTCGATCTGCTTGCCCTCGGTCCACTTGCCCTTCATGATGCTGATCACGCTGGGCGCGTCGCGGAACATCACCTTGCTCATGATGGCGGCACCGGCCGAGGTGCCGGCCACCACGCCGCCGCGGCGGTAGACGTCCCAGATCGCGTCGAGCATGGGCGTGGCATGGCCGCCGGGGTAGAGCACGTCGACGATGCGCTCCTGCGAGCCGCCGGTGAAGAACACGCCCTTGGCATTGCGCACCTTGGCGATCAGGGCCGGGTCGCGCACCACCTTGTTGAGGTCTACCCAGCCGAACTTGGGCGCCACCGGCAGGGCCTCGGCCACCGCACCGCGGCGCTGCAGCAGCTCCACCACCTGCTTGGCGCTGCTTTCCGGATCTTCCGCGGCGGTGCCGAACACCACGAAGCGCGCGCCCTTGCCGCCGGCCAGGCTCACCAGCCGGCTCCAGACCTCGTCGTTGTCCGACTTCAGCGCGCCGCCGATCGGCACCGCATGGCCCTTGATGGCCGGCTCGGCCGCATCGCTGGCGGGCGGCGCGGCCAGCACATGGCTGATCGCCGGCGGGGTCTTGGGCGCGGGCGGCGTCTTGGTGGCGCTGGGCGTGGCGGCCTGCGCGGCCAGCCAGCAGGCGCTGGCCAACAAGAGGGTCAGGCCTTGCGCGCCGAGTCTCAGGGGGTGTCGGGAGTTGCTTTGCATGCTGGTGATGGCCAAGTGCCGCGTTAGGTGCCGATGATGGCAGCGCGGCGTGGCCCCGGCCATGCGGGGCGCTGCCGGCCGCGCAATTGAAAAACTACATGTCGCTTCCACGCAAGCGGCCGCAGCGCGGCTTGCCTTGAAGCGACAGCCAGTTGCAAGCAAGCGACTTGGCGCGAAAACCCGTGGTGATCGCGGGGCCGGCTGTTCCTAGACTGGCCCGGCGCGTTCCGTCGTTCAATTGCCCGTCACCCCCTTGGAGAAGCAAGCATGAAACCAGCCCTGCGCCCCTACCTCGCCGCATCTTCGCTGCCGCCGCAAATGCGCAGCACCGCGCTGGCCGCGGCCCTGATGCTGGCCCTGCCGGCCTGGGCGCAGAGCACCGACACGCTGAACCGCGTGGAGATCACCGGCTCCGCCATCAAGCGCCTGGAGAGCGAGGGCGCGCTGCCGGTGCAGGTGATCAGCCGCGAGGACATCACCAAGCAGGGCCTCACCACCGCCGCCGAGATCGTCGCCCGGCTCAGCGCCAGCGCCAGCAACCTGACCGATGGCGGCAGCATCGGCTACGGCGGCTTCCGCGACCAGATGGGCATGAATGGCGCCAATCTGCGCGGCATCGGCGTGTCGTCCACGCTGGTGCTGCTGAACGGCCGGCGCATGGCCAACTTCGCCTCGCCCGGCGATGCCTCGGGCGTGGACCTCAACAGCATTCCGGCCGCCGCGATCCAGCGCGTCGAGGTGCTGCTGGACGGCGCCTCGGCGCTCTACGGCAGCGATGCCATCGGCGGCGTGATCAACTTCATCACCCGCAAGGACTACCGCGGCGTCGAGCTCAATGCCAGTGCCGGCGGCACCAGCGAGGGCGGCGGAGCCAAGCGCACCGCCTCGGTGGCCGGCGGCGCTGGCGACGTGAGCCGCGACGGCTTCAATGTGTTCGGCGTGATCGACCTGCAGCGCACCAGCAGCCTGAACGCCAACCAGCGCAAGTTCATCGACGAGCTGAAGATCCCCGAGCGCCTGCCGGACCTGCTCTCCAGCGCCTCCTTCCCCGGCAATATCCGGCTCAGCAGCAGCCAGCGCAATGCGCTCATCGCCGACGGCTTCTCCACCAATGGCAAGAACGTCATCAGCAGCCGCACCATCAACCCGGCCGCGGCCAAGGGCTGCAATGGGCCCTCCTCGCTCTACCTGCCGGACGGCATCGGTGGCGTGGACGGCTGCACCTACGACTACATGCGCGACATCGAGCTCTACCCGGAGTCCGACAAGGCCAGCCTGTTCGGACGTGGCGTGTTCGATCTGGGCAGCGGCCACCAGTTCTTTGCCGAGGCCTCGCTGAGCCGCTCCAAGACCCTGTACACCGGCACGCCGAATCGCGTCGATGCCGACATGGATGTGTCCAAGGTGCCCGCGCTGGCCGGCACCAGCCTGGCCCAGCTGGCGGCCGACGACGAAGACCGCATCATGACCGTGCGCACCCGGCTCAGCGAGGCCGGCCTGCGCACCAGCGAGCTGGTGTCCACCAACCAGCGCTATGTGGCCGGCGTGAACGGCACGTTCGCCAAGTGGGACTACGAGGTCGCCTTCAACCACAGCAGCAGCACCGTCTCCGACCGCGACCACCTGGGCTATCTCAACGAGCCCATGATCCTGAAGGGCTTTGCCGACGGAACGCTGAATCCCTTCGGCCCCTCCAGCGCGGCCGGCCTGGCGCTGTACGAGGCGGCGCAGATCCGCGGCGAGGTGCGGCGCGCCGAGGGCAGCATGGACAGCCTGGACTTCAAGGCCAGCCGCGCGCTCGGGGCCCTGCCCGGCGGCGACCTGGCCCTGGCCCTGGGCGGCGAATTCCGCCGCGAGAAGCAGAACTACCGCCAGTCCGATGCGCTGGCGCAGGATCTGATCCTGGGCGAGACCTCGCAGGGCCCGGATGCCGACTTCGGTCATGCGCGCAAGGTGGCCGGCGTGTTCGCCGAGCTCAGCGCGCCGGTCACCAAGGAGCTGGAACTGCAGGCCGCGCTGCGCTATGAGCGCTACCAGGTCACCGGCAGCGCCACCAGCCCCAAGCTGGGCCTCAAGTACGTGCCGTCCAAGGAGCTGCTGCTGCGCGCCTCGGTGGGCGCGGGCTTCCGTGCGCCCAGCCTGTCGGACCTCTACCGCCCGGTCACCCAGGGCACCGCCGCCACCCTGGTGGACCCGGTGTGCATGGCCGCCGACCCCGGCAACACCGTGACCGACTGCTCCGACACCTGGACCACCTTCCAGTTCAGCAACCCCAAGCTCAAGCCCGAGCGCTCGCGCCAGTTCTCGCTGGGCGCGGTGCTGGAGCCGCAGCGCGGCATGAACTTCAGCCTCGACTACTGGAACATCCAGAAGCGCGAGCTGATCAGCACCCTGGGGGTGGATTCCATCCTGGCCCATCTCGACAAATACGGCAGCCTGGTGCACCGCGACGAGGACAACTGGATCGACCACATCGACCTGGTGAAGGAAAACCGCGGCCGCCAGAAGATCTCGGGCCTGGATCTGGGCGTGGCGCTGTCGGGCCTGAAGAGCAGCATCGGCACCTTCGGCCTGCGCCTGAACGGCACCTGGACGCTGGAGTCCAAGCAGCAGACCGGCAATGGCGATCCCTACATCAGCAACCTGGGCCACTTCATCAACGATGGCGTGGTGCAGCGCTGGCGCCATACGCTGGCGGCGGACTGGGAGCAGGGCCCCTGGAGCGCCACGCTGTCCAACAGCTACCTGTCCGCCTACACGGACCAGACCGTGATCGGCAAGGTCGATCGCCAGGTGGGCGCCTACTCGCTGTGGGACCTGACCGGGGCCTGGAAGTTCAACGCCGCGCTGACCCTGCGCGCTGGCGTGAAGAACCTGTTCGACACCGCCCCGCCGTTCTCGCAGCAGGCCTGGTTCTTCCTGTCCGGTTATGACCCGAGCTATACCGACACGCGTGGCCGCTTCTTCTACCTCAGCGCGCAATATCAATTCCGCTGATAACGGGCGGCGCCTGAGCCTGGCGGTGCTGGCCATGCTGGCCCTGCCCGGGCGAGGGCGTGCGGCCGCCCCGGAAACTGCCGACGCGCCCGATGCACGCCTTGCGCAGCTGGCGCGCGAACTGCCGGCCTGGCTGGCCGAGCTGGACGTGCCGGGCGCGAGCCTGCTGCTGCTGCGCGAGGCCAGGGTCTGCTGGGCCGCCCACCTGGGCCTGCGCGAGCGCGGCGGCGCCGCGCCGGTGCGCGCCGACACGGTGTTCGAGGCCGCCTCGATGAGCAAGCCGGTGCTGGCCTATCTGGCCATGCAGCAGGTGCAGGCCGGGCGGCTGGCGCTGGACCGGCCGGTGCTGGACTATGCGGACGAGCGCTTCGAACCCGCGCAGCCGGCGCAGGCGCGCATCACCGCCCGCATGCTGCTCTCGCACAGCTCGGGCCTGCCCAACTGGCGCCCCGGCGATGATGCCGAGCATGGGCCGCTGCAGCTGGGCTTCGAGCCCGGCGCGCGTTTCGCGTATTCTGGCGAGGGCTATTACTACCTGCAGCGCGTGCTGGAGCGCATCACCGGCCTGCCACTGCAGGCCCTGGCCGAGCGCCAGCTGTTCCAGCCCCTGGGCATGGGCCACAGCGGCTTTGTGCTCACGCCCGCGCTGGATGCCTTGCGCGCGCGCGGCCACGACGAAGCCGGCCGGCCGCTGCCGGCCAGCGACTACCGCCGGGCCAATGCCGGCTACACCCTCTACACCAGCGCCACCGACTACGCGCGTTTCATCGCCGCCCTGCTGGAGCCGCGGCCCGGCGCGGCGCATGCGCTCGGCGCCGAGTGGCGCAGCGCCATGCTGGCGCCGCAGCTCGAGGCCGGCGACCGCCAGCCCCTGCCGCGGCCCGCGCGGGCGCGCGGCGACCGGGTGTTCTGGAGTCTGGGCTGGGCGGTCGAGCGCGGCGCGCAGGGCCTGATCGCCTATCACAGCGGTACCAACAGCACGGGGTTCCGCTGTTTCAGCCAGTTCGCGCCGGCGCGCGGCAGCGGCCTGGTGCTGATGAGCAACGGCCTGGCCGGCAACAAGCTCTGGCAGCGTCTGCTGGCGCTGCTGGGTGACCTTTGAGCGCGGCCCGCGCTTGGCCGAGAATGCCGGCTCTTCACCAAAGAGCCGCACCATGCCCAAGAAGCAGTTGTTGTTGTCCCTCGCCGCCGCCGCCCTGTGCGGCCTGGCCGCCGCCCAGGAGACGCCCCTCGCCAGCCTGCCCTACACGCCCAGCCTCGACCCGGCGGCGATGGATCGCACGGCCGATCCCTGCGAGGACCTCTACCAATATGCCTGCGGCGGCTGGCTGACCAACAACCCGGTGCCGCCCGACCAGTCGCGCTGGTCCGTGTATGCCAAGATGGCCAACGAGAACCAGCGCTACCTCTGGGGCACGCTGGAGCAGCTGGCCAGGGACGGCGCCGCCGGCATCAGGCTGAGCGCCAACCAGGCCAAGATGGGCGACTACTTCGCCGCCTGCATGAACGAGGAGGCCGCCAACGCACAAGGCCTCAAGCCGCTGCAGCCGCTGCTGGACCGCATCGCCGCGCTCGGCAGCAAGCAGCAGCTGCCGGCCCTGCTGGCCGCCCTGCACCTGGTCAGCGGCAACGACCGCCTGCTGTTCGGCTTCGGCGCCAACCAGGATTTCGCCAACTCCAGCCAGGTGATCGCCTTCGCGGTGGCCGGCGGCATCAGCCTGCCCGACCGCGACATGTACCTGCAGCAGGACGAGAAGGCGCTGCAGCTGCGCGAGCAGTTCCGCAGCCATATCGCGCGCACCTTCGAGGCCCTGGGTGAAAGCCCCGCCGCCGCGCAGGCCGCCGCCCGCAGCGTGCTGGCCACCGAGACCCTGCTGGCGCGGGCCACGCTCAGCCGCGTCGACAAGCGCGACCCCTACAAGACCTTCCACAAGCTCAACGCGCGCGGCCTGCAAGACCTGACCCCCGGCTTCGACTGGGCCGCCTACCGCCGCGCGCTGGGGATGCAGGCCAAGCTGAATGTCGTCAACGTCACCGAGCCGGCCTTCTTCAAGGCGCTGGACAAGCATCTCAAGGCGATGAGCCTGGACGAGCTAAAGACCTATCTGCGCTGGCAGCTGGTGAGCAGCGCGGCGCCCTATCTCAACCAGGAGCTGGTGCAGCTGAACTTCGACTTCTTCGGCCAGGCGCTGAACGGCGTGCCGCAGCTCAAGAGCCGCTGGAAGCGCTGCGTCGAGCTGGTGGACGCGCAGCTGGGCGAGGCCCTGGGTCAGGAGTTCGTGCAGAAGAACTTCAGCCCCGAGCTGAAGGCCCAGACGCAGCAGATGACCGGCGAGATCGAGGCCGCGATGGCCGAGAGCGTGAAGGCCCTGCCCTGGATGAGCGCGGCCACCAAGGCGCGCGCGATGGACAAGCTGCACAGCATCGTCAACAAGGTCGGCTACCCCGACCAGTGGCGCGACTACGGCGCCTTCGAGGTCTCGCGCAGCGATTTCCTCGCCAATGTGCAGCGCGGCAACGCCTTCGAGGCTCGGCGCCAGCTGGCCAAGATCGGCAAGCCGCTGGACCGCGGCGAATGGGGCATGACACCGCAGACGGTGAACGCCTACTACAACGCGCAGATGAACGACATCAACTTCCCGGCCGCGGTGCTGCAGCCGCCGCTTTACGACGCCAGGCTCGACGCCGCGCCCAACTATGGCAACACCGGCGGCACCATCGGCCACGAGCTGATCCATGGCTTCGACGACGAGGGCCGGCAGTTCGATGCCAAGGGCAATCTGAAGGACTGGTGGACCAGGAAGGATGCGAAGGCCTTCGAGCAGCGCGCCGCCTGCGTGGTGGACCAGTACGCCCAGTACACCATCGTCGACGACATCAAGATCAACAGCAAACTCACGCTGGGCGAGGACCTCGCCGATCTGGGCGGCCTGGTGCTGGCGCTGTCGGCCTGGAAGGCGCACACCGCCGGCATGGCGCTGGAAAACCGCGACGGCCTCACGCCCGAGCAGCGCTTCTTCGTCGGCTTCGCGCAATGGGACTGCAACAACGCGCGCCCCGAGGCGCTGCGTGTGCAGGCGCTCACCAACCCGCATTCGCCCGGCCGCTACCGCATCAATGGCGTGGTGGTGAACATGCCCGAGTTCGAGAAAGCCTTTGCCTGCAAGCCCGGGCAGCAGATGGTCAAGCCGCAGGCCGAGCGCTGCAAGGTCTGGTAAACGCGCGGACCTGGCCGCGGGCGTTTGCTTTTTGGCGGCGGACCTGAAAGACTGCATGGCACCATGCCGAACCGCCCGCGCCGCCGCGCCCTCTGGGCCTTCGCCTGTCTGTTGGCGGGCGGCGGTGGCAGCGCTGCCGCCACCGAGGCCGAGCTGCGTATCGCCGCCTCGGCGGCGCTGAGCGGGCCCGCCGCCGCGCTGGGCCGGCGTTACCACGCTGGGGCCAGGTCTTGCTTCGAGCAGGTCAACCGGCATGGCGGCATCGCCGGCGCGCGCATCGTGCTGGACCTGCGCGACGACGCCTACGAACCCGAGCAGGCCGAGGCCAACACGCGCGCCTTCGTCGAGGACGAGCGCGTGCTGGCGCTGTTCGGCTATGTCGGCACGCCCACCAGCAAGGCGGCCCTGCCCTATGTGCGGCGCTGGCGTATCCCCTTTCTGGGCCCCTTCACCGGCGCCGACATCCTGTCGGAGCCCGGCAACCCGCAGGTCTTCAATGTGCGCGCCAGCTACCGCGAGGAGGCGGTGGCGCTGGCCCAGGCCATGCACAAGGCCGGCGTGAAGCGCCTCAACGTGATGTACCAGGCCGATCTGTTCGGCCGCGCCGGGCTGGAGGCGATGCGCGCCGCGGCCGCGCCGCAGGGCATTGCCTTGGGCGCGGTGGCCACCTTCAAACGCAATACCGAGGAGGTGCAGGAGGGCGTGCGCGCGCTGGTGCAGCAGGCCGGCGCCGACGCCATTTTCATGGTCGGCACCTACGCCAGCCTGGCGTCCTTTGTGCAGCAGGCGCGCCGGGCCGGCTTCATGGGTGGCTTCTACACCTTGTCCTTTGTCGGCCTGGAGCCCTTGCGCGAGGCCCTGGGTGCCGGCATGCAGGGCGTGACGGTGGCCCAGGTGGTGCCCGACCCCGAGGATCGCAGCATCCCGGTGGTGCTGGCCTACCAGCAGGCGATGCGCGAGGCCGGCGAGAAGCTATTCGACTCCATCAGCCTGGAGGGCTATCTGGCCGCGCGCGTGCTGGTCGAGGGCCTGCGCCATGCCAGGGCGCCGCTCACGCGCGCCAGTCTGGACCGTGGTCTGGCGACCCTGGGCGAGCTGGACCTGGGCGGCTTTCGCGTGCACTACGGCGCCAGCCAGCGCCGCGGCTCCAGCTATCTGGCGCTGAAGACCGGGTTCTAGCCGGGCAGGGGCTGGTCAGACGCGCTGCTTCGATGTAGCTTGGCCGCATGAGGCAGCAGTTCGAGTACCACCCGCTGATCGGCTATCGCTACATCGCCGGGCTGCGGGCCCGCGTGCCGCATGAATCGGGCGGCTATCTGCTGCATACCAATGCGCAGGGCTTTCGCTGCGAACATGATTTCGTGCCGGAGTTGCGGCCCGGCAAGCCGCGTCGGGTGCTGCTGTTTGGCGACTCCTTCACCGCGGGTGATGGTGTGCGCAACGAGCTGCGCTATGGGGATCTGCTGGAGGCCATGCTGCCGGGGCTGGAGGTCTACAACTTCGGCCTGCCGGGCACCGGCACCGACCAGCAATACCTCTGCTGGACGGCCTGTGCACAGGGCATCGAGCATGACCTGGTGATCGTCGCCGTCCTGGTAGAGAACATCCGTCGCGTTGCCTCGCATTACCGCCCCTTCGTCGATGAGGCCGGCCACCGCAGGTTGCTGGCCAAGCCCTATTTCGAGCTCGACGCCGGCGGTGGCTTGCGGCTGTGCCAGGTGCCGGTGCCGCGCGAGCCGCTCGACCCCGCCAGCCTTGCTCCGGCCGAGGCCGGCTTTGTCGAACAGGGCGGCCGTCATGCCGGGCTGCGCGCTTGTGTGAACGCCCTGGGCTTGAAACCGCTGGCGCAGCGTCTGCATGCCTACCAGCCCTGTCCGGAGTACGAGGATGCCGAGCACCCCGCCTGGCGCCTGCTGAGCGCCATCCTGGCGCAATGGGCCACCCGCGTGGGCGAGCATCGCGTGTTGCTGCTGCCCCTGCCGCTTTACCAGCATGTCGAACAGCTCGCGGATGCGAGCGCCTACCGGGCGCGCTTCGAGGCGCTCTCCGAGGCCCTGGGCTGGCAGTTGCATGATCCCTTGCCCGAGCTGCTGGGTTACGGGATGGCGGCGCGGCGCGCCTTTCGCTTCGAGCAGGATGTGCATCCCAGCGCGGCCGGCCATCGCGCGCTGGCCCGTTCGCTGGCGCCGGTGCTGGCCGCGCGGCTGGGCCTGGCGCCATCGTCGCAGGGGTGGGAGCCATGACTTGCCATGTGCTGGGCATCTCGGCGCTCTATCACGACGCCGCGGCCGCGCTGGTGAGCGATGGCGAGATCGTCGCCGCGGCACAGGAGGAGCGCTTCTCGCGCCGCAAGCATGACCCGAGCCTGCCGCTGGGCGCCATCAACGACTGCCTGGAGCAGGCCTTTCTTGATGCCTCCGAGCTGGCTGCGGTGGTGTTCTACGAGGACCTCGCGCTGGCCTTCGATCGTGCGCTCAAGAGCCTGCTGCAATGCGCGCCCGCCAGCCTGCCGCAGTGGTTGCGGGCTGCCCCGTCCCTGCTGGGCGGCAAACCCCTGGTGGGCGCCGCCCTGCGCGCCCTGCTGGGCCCGGACATCCGCCTGCTGACGGTGCCGCATCACTTCGCCCATGCCGCCTCGGCGTTCTACCCCTCGCCCTACGAGGAGGCGGCCATTCTCGTCATGGACGGCGTGGGTGAATGGGCCAGCACCAGCATAGGCCGGGGCCGGGGCAAGCGCGTGGAGCTGCTGCGGCAGATCAACTACCCGCACAGCCTGGGGCTGCTCTACAGCGCCTTCACCGCTTTTTGCGGCTTCAAGGTGAACTCGGGCGAGTACAAGCTGATGGGGCTGGCGCCCTATGGCCGCCCGGTCTACGCGGGCCTGATACGCGAGCGCCTCATCGACCTCCGGCCCGATGGCTCGTTCCGCCTGCACAGCGAGTACTTCGGCTACCTGGGCGGCAGCTGCATGACGAATGCACGCTTTCATGCCCTGTTCGGCGGGCCGCCGCGCGCAGCCGAGGCACGCATCACGCGGCGCGAGATGGATCTTGCCGCCTCCGTCCAGCTGGTGCTGGAAGAGGCCGTGCTGGCGCTGGCCGCGCAGGCGCGCGCCCTCACGGGCCTGCGCCGGCTGGTGCTGGCCGGCGGGGTGGCGCTCAATTGCGTGGCCAACGGCAAGCTGCTGCGGTCGGGCCTGTTCGACGAGGTCTGGATCCAGCCGGCCGCGGGCGATGCCGGTGGTGCGTTGGGCGCGGCGCTGCTGGCCACGCATGGCTACTTCGAGCTGCCGCGCCACCCGCCGGTGGACGGGCGCGACGCACAGCGCGGCAGCATGCTGGGGCCGGCTTATGCAAGCGCCGAGGTACGGGCCTTTCTCGATCGTGCCGGCCTGCCCTACGAGCACATCGACGATGCGGCAGCACTGGCGCGCCGCATCGCGGCGGCGCTGGCCGCGGGCCAGGTGGTCGGGCTGCTGAGCGGCCGCATGGAGTTCGGCCCGCGCGCGCTGGGGGCCCGCTCCATCCTGGGCGACCCGCGCAGCGCGCAGATGCAATCGCGCATGAACCTCAAGATCAAGTACCGCGAATCCTTCCGACCCTTTGCGCCGGTGGTGCTGGCGGAGCGCGCGGCCGACTGGTTCGAGCTGGATCGCGACAGCCCCTATATGCTGTTGGTGGCGCCGGTGTGCGGCGCCAGCAGCGCGGCCCTGGCCGAGGGCGAGGACGACATGCTGCAGCTGCTCGCGCGCAAGCGTTCCGCGCTGCCGGCCATCACCCATGTGGACGGCAGCGCCCGCGTGCAGACGCTGCGGCGCGAGCAGCATCCGCTGTTGTATGGGGTGCTGTGCGAGTTCGAGCGCCTCAGCGGCTGCCCGGTGCTGGTCAATACCTCGTTCAATGTGCGTGGCGAGCCCATCGTCTGCTCGCCGCGCGACGCCTACCGATGCTTCATGCGCACGGGCATGGAGTTACTGGTGCTGGAAGACTGCGTGCTGCAGCGCGCGGCGCAGCCGCCCTGGGTGGAGGATGAGGACTGGAGGCAAATCCATGCACTCGACTGAGCAACAGCAACGCCTGCTGGGCGCGTTCTTCGAGCAGCGCCTGTTGCCGCTGGCCGAGCGCCTGCGGGCAGGTGGACAGCCCCTGTTTCCGCTCGGGCCCGAGCCCGGGGCCGGCAGCTACTACCTGGCGGCGGCGCCGGCTGCCTTGGACCGGCCGGACTTCGAACGCGGCCCGGCCTGCTCCGTGGCCGAGTTCGGCGCGGCGCTCGCGTGGCTTTGGCGTGACGATGCTGAGTTGCTGGCACTGCTACCCGAACTGCTGGCGCTGATGCCGCAGCTGGCGGTGGCGCCGGATGCGCCGGCCGAGCTGTCGGACTTCCTGTACGCGATGCTCTAACGCCGCAACCCCAGACGCTTGTGGTGCCTGGGGTGTTCGGGCTGCAGGGCCGGCGGCCTTGGTGGGCCGCGCCTGCACCGCGTGGCGTTGGCCGGCGGTTGCTCGCTGCTGATTGCAGTGCAGTCAGTGTAGGCGGCGGGGCGGGGCAGAAAATTGCGAAGATGGCTTGATCTTTGCGAGCATTGGCAGAGAATTGCGCCAACCCTAGGAATGTGGACCATCGTCATGGAGCTGGATCGAATTGACAGGCAGATTCTGCAAGTCCTGCAGGAGGATGGCCGCATCGCCAACCAGGAGCTGGCGGACCGCGTGGGCCTCTCGCCCTCGCCCTGCCTGCGGCGCGTGCGCGCGCTCGAGGAGGCCGGCGTGATCGCCGGCTACCGCGCCCTGCTGGATGCCAAGAAGCTGGGTCTGAGCCTGATGGCCCTGGTGCATATCTCCATGGACCTGCACACGCCCGAGCGCTTTGCCAACTTCGAGGCCTCGGTGCGGCTTCTGCCCGAGGTGCTGGAATGCCTGCTCATCACCGGCCAGCAGGCCGATTACCAGCTCAAGCTGGTGGTGCGCGACATGGACCACTTCCAGAGCCTGCTGCTGGGCAAGCTGACGCGCATCCAGGGCGTCACCGGCGTGCATTCGAGCTTCGTGCTGCAGCATGTGGTGAACCGCACCGCGCTGCCGGTGGAGGGGTGAGCGATGGGCTGGCGTGCGCGCCTGCTTGGCGCCCTGCTGCTGGCCTGCGGCGCCCTGTCGGCCACGGCCAGCCCCATCAGCGCGCCCGGCGACTACCGCCTCAGCCTCCAGCATGGCGGGCTGACGCGCCATTACCTGCTGCATGTGCCGCGCAGCCTGGTGCCCGGCCAGCCCGCACCCCTGCTGCTGGCCCTGCATGGCGGGGGCGGGCATATGGAGCTGCAGGCCGACGACGCGAAATACGGCCTCATCAGCAAGTCGGAGCAGGCCGGCTTCATCGCCGTGTTCCCGAACGGCAGCAGCGCCTTTCCAGGCGGCCGGCTGGCGACCTGGAATGCCGGCAACTGCTGCGGCCGCGCGCGCGACCAGGGTGTCGACGATGTCGGTTTCGTGCGCGCCGTGGTGGCCGATGTGCAGGCCCGCCTGCCAGTGGACGCGCGGCGCATCTACGCCACCGGCATGTCCAACGGCGCCATGATGGCGCAGCGCCTGGCCTGCGAGGCGGCCGATCTGTTCAGCGGCATTGCCGCCGTGGCCGGCACCGACAACACGCAGCAATGCAGCCCGGCGCGCCCGATCGCGGTGCTGCTGATCCACGCGCGCGACGACGACCATGTGCTGTTCGGCGGCGGCGCCGGCCCGCAGGCCTTCCGCGACCGCAGCCAGGTCACCGAGTTCCGCTCGGTGCCCGCCACCCTGGCCGGCTGGATCGCCCGCAACGCCTGCCAGGCCCAGGCCAGCCGCGTGCTCGAGCGGCCGGGCGCCTATTGCGACCGCTACGCCGCCTGCCGCGGCGGCGCGGCGGTGCAGCTCTGCGTCACCGACAGCGGCGGCCATGCCTGGCCGGGCGGCGGGACGGTGCGCCGCGCCAAGGGTGCGCCCTCGCAGGCGCTCTCGGCCAACGAGGTGATGTGGGACTTCTTTGAGCAGACCGCCGCGGGGCGCTGACGGCGACGCGGCGCCGCTAGGCAAGGCAGAGAAGCGGCATGGAATCGGGCCTTGACGGGCTTTTCGGCGCGCGCTTTGGTCGAAAGATAGGACTTCCATGTTTGCAAACCAGCACTTGGCGGCCGTCCGGGCGCTGGTGCGAAGACGATGCCGGGCGCACATCGTCTGCATGCCTGCAGGGCCACATGGCCGGGTGGGCAAGGGGTGAGCTGTTGGCGCCCTTTCGTCAAGTGAGGCCAAGATGTTGGAAGCAGATGAACGATCTGGACAGGCGTACCTGGCACAGTCCAGCCTTGCGGCGCCGAGCCGCAGTGCCTGCGACGCCGAGCGGGTGAAGATTCGCATCGCCAGTTCGGCGCTGCACCAGGGCGAGGTGGCGGCCCTGCTGGAGCGGCGCTACCGTGCGCGCGGCTACAGCGCCCCCGAGCTGCAGGTCGATGCCGACAGCGAGCGCGCCATCACCCTGTGCGCCGAGACCGGGCAGGGCGATGTCATCGGTACGCTGACGGTCGCGCTGGACGCCCCCCAAGGCCTGCTGTGCGACGAGGCCTATGGCGACTGCCTGCAGGCCTACCGCGATGGCGGCGAGCGGCTGTGCGAGATGAGCAAGTTCGCCGTCGAGGGGGCCGCCGAGCAGGGCGGCCACGGCAAGACGGTGTTGGCCGCCTTGATGAACGTGGCCTATATCTACTGCCGGCTGCTGCATGCTGCCGACCGGGTCTTCATCGAGGTGAATCCGCGCCATGAAGTCTTCTATCGGCGCTGGCTGGGATTCAGGCGCGCCGGTGAGCTGCGCACCTGCGTGCGTGCGAATGCGCCCGCCGTCCTGCTGGCGCTGCCGCTGGCGCATGTGGACCAGCAGGTCAGCCAGCTGGCCGGGCACGCTGAGCCCGGCCATGCCAGCAGCATCTACCCCTACTTTGCCGGCGCTGGCAAGCAGTCTGCCATCGCCGCACGCCTGCGCACGGCGATGGGGAGGGCCATCAATTGAACGCCTTCATCCTTCACTTCGAGCTGACCCGGCCTCGCCCTTGGGGGCAGCTATGGACCGCGCTGCTGCCATGGCGCAAGTCCTGGCCGCCGGCCGCGCTGCAAAGCGATGCAAGCCTCGGTGCACCCGATGCGGGCAAGCGTGCCGTTCCAACCCCATCGCACGCCTTGCAAGCCTTGCTCGACCGGCTCGGGCCGAGCTCGCAGGCCTTGAGCGACCTGGGCCGCGTGGCGCGCACGCTGCGGCTGGCCGGTGCGCACAACCCGCTGGCACACCTGGGCGCGGGCACGCTGACGCAGGCGATGCAGCAGCTGGAGGGCGTGGCGGACCTGTGCCACGATGCCGAGCTGGCCCTGCTGCATTTGCAGATGCACAGGCGCGTGGAGGAATTGCGCACCCGCGCGCAGGCCGCGCGCCATGCGCAGGACGCGCTGCAGGCGACGCAAAGCGGCTACGCTGGCGCTGCCTGAACCGGAGCCGCCTTGAACCCCAGCTATTTCGTCGACCCCGACATCACGCTGGCGAGCACCATCGCCAGCGAGTTCTATTGCGATCCCGGCAGCTTCATGCTGGCGCGCCAGCGCGTGTTCGCGCGCAGCTGGCAATGGATAGGCGATCTGGATGAGCTGGCGGCGCCCGGCTCGCTGGCGCCGCGCGAACTGCTGGCCGGCCATCTGGACGAGCCCCTGCTGCTGGCGCGCGACGCGGCCGGCGCGTTGCGCTGCCTCTCCAATGTCTGCACGCACCGCGGCAACCTGCTCGTCAAAGCGCCCTGCCGCGCCGAGCAGATCCGCTGTGGCTATCATTCGCGCCGCTTCGACCTGAGCGGCCGCATGACCTTCATGCCGGAGTTCGAGCAGGCCAAGAACTTTCCGGCCGTCTCCGACGATCTGCCGCGCGTGCCCTTTGGCCAGTTTGGCGGCCAGGCCTTTGCCGGTATCGCGCCCGCCATGCCCTTCGAGGACTGCTTCGGCCCGATCGCCGAGCGCCTGGCCTGGCTGCCGCTGCAGAGCTTCCGGCACGCGCCCGCGCGCGACCGCGATTTCGAGGTGTCGGCGCATTGGGCCCTGTATGTCGAGAACTACCTTGAGGGCCTGCACATTCCCTTTCTGCATCCGGCGCTGAACCAGGTGCTGGACATGCACAACTACCGCTACGAGCTGCAGCGCTACAGCAATCTGCAGCTGGCCCTGGCCAAGCCGGGCGAGCTCGCCTTCGAGCCGCCGCCCGGTTCGGCCGAGCATGGCCAGCGCGTGGCGGCCTACTACTACTGGGTGTTCCCGAATCTGATGCTCAACTTCTACCCCTGGGGGCTCTCGCTGAATCTGGTGCAGCCGTTGGCGATAGACCGCACGCGGGTGAGTTTCCGCAGCTATGTGTGGGACGCCGGCAAGCTCGACAGCGGCGCCGGCAGCGGCCTGGATCAGGTCGAGCTGGAAGACGAGGCCGCCGTCGAGGCGGTGCAGCGCGGCGTGCGCTCACATTGGTATCGGAGCGGCCGCTACTCACCCACGCGCGAGCAGGGCGTGCACCACTTCCATCGCCTGCTTTGCGAATTCATGGCGCGCGCTTGAGCGCTGCCTAGGCCGGCACGCCCGCGAAATAGGCGCGCTGGCGGCTGCGGTCGCTGTTGCCGAAGTAGCCGCGCCACCATCTGTCCTTCACGTCCAGGTGCTTGAACTCGGGCGTGGCGCCCGGCGCGCCGGCGGCCAGCCATTCGCGGAAGGCGTAGTGGTTCCACAAGCGCATGTACTCGCCCAGGTAGATGTCGGCCACGCGCTTGTTGCCGCGTATCACCAGCATGTTCTCATCGTTGGCATTGGTGGACGCGGCGCTGAAATTGGCCGAGCCGGTGATGACGATGGGATCGGGGCCCAGCGGGTCGGCCAGCAGGAACTTCGTGTGGATGTACTGCACATGGCTGTTCAGGCCGGTGAGCGTCTCCTTGGCCCAGCGGTCGAAGCTGTTGGCGGCGATGCGGTTGCCCACCGCAAAGCGGTTCTGCGGCAGCTTGCGCAGCGCCAGCATCTCGGCCTCTTCCGCGGCCTGCCTGGCCTTGCTGATGCCGGGGCCCAGCAGCTTGTCCAGCAGGGCGTAGCGCAAGGGCGCCTGACCCTGGCGGTAGGCGGCCTTGAACAGATCGTTCATGCCGAAGGCGAAGGTCATGAAGAGCGCGCCCGGGCTGCGCGCGGCGATCTCGGCATACCAGTTCAGCGCTTCCAGGCCGGGCTGGGGGCTGAACAGCCAGTTGCCGCCCTTGAGGGGCTTGCCCGCGGGCCTGACGTTCAGCGCCGCCAGCGCCGGCTTCAGCTGGGCCGGCGTGGGGTTGGCGGCGATCAGCTGCCAGCATTGCAGATAGGCGGCCGCCACCTTCGGGTCCTGCACCACATGCACGACGTTGGACTGGCCGAACACCCCGCCCCGGGAGAAATTGGTGGAGCCGGTGAGCACCGCCTCGGCCACCCCGCCCTGCAGGCGCACGATGAATTTGTGGTGCGAGATCGGCGGGTTCTTCACGCCGACCTGGGTCACGCGCTCGGTGCAGATGGCCTGCAGCTGGGCGGCCGCCGCGGTGGCGCGGTTGGCGTCGCGCGGGAACACCGCGCCGGTCTTGGCATCGGGCGGGTTGGGGCAGCCGTCGTAGACGATCTGCACGTCCACGCCGCGCGCCCTGGCGGCACGCAAGGCCTCGGCCACGGCCGGCAGGCGGAACTCGTAGGCCGCCACGCGCAGGCCGAAGCCGGGCCCGCTGGCCGCGGCGATGAACTGCTCGATGGCCTCGAAGGCGCCGCGCGAGAGCCAGGCCCAGCGCGGATCGGTGTCGGGCGCCTGGGCCAGGCTGGGCGTGCCGGCAAAGCGGCGCGCGTACTCCTGCGAGGCGGCGGCGCCGCGGTTGAAGAACACATCGTGGTCGCCGCCGGCCTCGGTCTCGGTGGCCACCGTCAGCGTCACCGCCTCGCTGGCCTGCAGGTTCTCTGGGCTGCCGCGCAGCGCCACCACGCGGTAGCTGTAGCGATGGCCGGGCTTGGCGCTGAAGTCCGACCAGGTGAAGCCCTGGATGGGATGCTGGCGCGTCGAGTAGCGCGCCTCGGGCCCGAAGCCGGGGTCGGTGGCGGCGAAGGTCTTCATGCCCTCCAGCCAATAGGCCTCGTCCTCGTCGTGGTCGCTGCGGTGGATGGCAAAGCCCAGCAGGCCCGGGCATTGGCTGGCATCCAGGTGCATGGCCAGCAGCACCACATGGCTGCCGGCAATGGCGCGCACCGTCAGGCCAGCACTCGTCTTGCGAACTCTCATGGCGGCTCCCGCAGGGCGGGCCAGGGCTTGGCCCAGGGAATGGATACCATGTCGCCCGGTCGGCCACAAGCGCCGGCCTCCTAAAGCGAGATGACAGCAGCCTGCCTTGACAGCGCCCCGGGCGCTGCCCAAGCTCTGCACAGAGGGATTCGATATGAGCTGGTTCTATTCGCAGATGCAGGACATGCACATCCTGCTGGCCTGGTGCAGCGTGGCGCTTTTTCTGGTGCGCGGCCTGGCCCTGCAGTTCAAGGCCGAATGGCCGCTGGACGTGCGCCTGCGCGCGCTGGTGTTCGGCGTCAACTTCCTGCTGGCGATCGCCGGCCTGAGCCTGTGGGGCTCGCTCAACTACAACCCCTTGGTGCACACCTGGCTGCTCGCCAAGTTCATCGCCATCGCCGCCTACCTGGCCTGCGGGCATTGGGCGATGGGCCGCGGCGAGTTCAGCCTGCTGGCCTATCTGGCGGGCCTGCTGATGCTGGGCTATGTGATGGCCGTGGCCAGCACGCGCGATCCGCTGCTGGGCTTTTGAGCGCGCTTCGCCCGCCTCAGAACTTCATCTTCAGGCTGCCGCCCAGGGCCCAGGCGCGGCCGCGCGGGCTCAACGCATCCGGGCGCGGCCAGAAATGGCCGACCAGCAGCTCGCCCAGCAGCCAGTCCTTGTGCAGCGGCTGCTCCCACTTCACTTGCAGGCCATAGTCCGACACCGCCACGCCCGAGCCCTGCTGGCCGTTGCACAAGGCCTCCAGCGAGAGCAGGCGCTGGTCGCCAAAGGAGCGGTAGGCGCCCAGCCCGCTGGACCATTCGAACTTCTTTGAGCGCTGGGTGATGGTGGCGGCATTCAGCCAGCGCATTGCCAGCGTGGCGCTGAAGGCATGCTCGTAGGAGAGCGCGGTGGTCGAGCCCAGGCGCTCGTCGAGCGACCAGAACAGGGTCTCGCGGAACTCCACCAGATCGGCCGGGCCCAGCTGCCAGGGCTTTTTGTAGCGCGCCTGCGCATAGGGCTTGAGGCCGCCGCGCAGGCCCAGGCGGAACTGCAGCGACTCATGCGCCAGCAGGCCGATGCCGGCGAAGAAGGCGCGGTCGGCCGGGTTCTCGGGCAGCAGGCGCTGCTGGCGCGAGAAGGCGTCGGGCTTGTCGCTGATGACCTCGCGCCGGTCGTCGCGGCCGAGGAAGAGGTAGGCGCGGTCTTCGAGATTGGGCAGACGCACGCGCGCGTTGAAGCGCAGGCTGAAGTCGGCCTTCTCATGCTGGCGCGTCAGCAGGGTGAGGCCCAGCAGGCCGTCGCTGACCTTGCCGCCCTGTGAGAAGGGTTTGTTGCCGAACCAGCCATCCACCCCGCGCGCCAGCCATTCGGTGCTGGAGCGTACCGAGCGGCGCGTGTTCTCGAGCGCCTCCGCCACCTCGGGCGAAGCCGCCTCGGGCTCGTCGGCGGCCAGCGCGGCCCAGGGCATGCCACACAGGGCCAGCGCGGCAAGTCGGATGCATGCCCCTGCCCCCCGCCCGCTTGGTCTGCTGCCCATCATGGTGTCTAGTCCTGCGCCGATTGTGAACCCGCCAGCCGGGCGCGAATGCGAGCAATTGTGTGTTCCACCGGCGCCTCGCGCGCCACCTCCAGCCCCAGTGCGCGCGCGATCTGGTTGACCTTGGCGGGGTGCAGGGGGATGCCGCCGGCATCGATGGCGGCGATCAGGGCGCGGGCGTTCTGTTCCGGCCCGGGCGGCGGGGCCGGTGCCGCGGGCGTGCGCGCGGCCAGCAGCTGGCGCAGCTTGCTCGGTTTCATGACGAGCCGCTCAGGCGCACCGTCAGGCCCTGCGCCCGCTGCCAGCCGGCCAGATCGCGCGGCGCCGCGGCGGACGCCAGGCCATCGGCGCGCACCGCCCCGACATAGCCGTCGCGCCCCTGCGCCTTGGCCGCATAGAGCGCCGAATCGGCCAGGCTCAGGCTGGCCTGCCAATCCCAGGCGCGCGGCCGCTGCGGGTCCAGCGGGAAGGCGGTGAAGCCGATCGAGACGCTCGCCTGCAGCGCCAGGCCATGGCCGATCTCGAAGGGCCGCTCGCGCACCGCGGCGCAGGCGCGCGCGGCCAGCTCGGCGGCATCGTCGCGGCTGGTCTCGCGCACCAGCACCAGCACCTCCTCGCCGCCCCAGCGCACCAGCGAGTCGGTCTCGCGGAACACGCGGCGCAGGCGCTCGGCCAGCTGCACCAGCACGGCGTCGCCGGCGGCATGGCCGTGCTGATCGTTGATGCGCTTGAAATGGTCCATGTCCAGCAGCATCAGGACGAGATCGCTGTCGGGGCCCGGCGTGATGCTTCGGCCGGACTCGCCGCTTTCGAAGCGGCGCAGGCACAGGCGCAGATCGTCCTGCAGGCGCATCTCGAGGTAGCGGCGGTTGCGCAGGCCGGTGAGGGCATCGGTGAGGCTGGCCTCGCGCAGCTCGGCGGTGCGCGCGTGCACCAGGGCTTGCAGCGCGGCCTCGCGCTGGCGCAGCACGCGGGTGCGCCAGCGCACCACGCCCCACATCGCCAGCAGGCCCAGGGCCACGCCGCCCAACTGGGCCCAGAGCGTCTGCCACCAGGCGGGCAGCAGCTCGACGGGTAGCTCAAGCCGTGTGCCGCCCCAGGCCGCGGCATGCGCCGAGGCGCGCACCTGCAGGGTGTAGCGGCCGGGCTTGAGCGGGCCGAAGCTGGGGCTGCGCGCGCTCGCGTCGGCGTTGGTCCAGTCGTTCTCCAGGCCTTGCAGGCGGTATTGGTAGCGCAGGCGCGCCGGGTCGGCATAGTCCAGGCCGGCGAACTCGACCGCGAAGGTGCGCGTGCCGGCGGGCAGCAGCAGGCCCTGCTGCCAACCCGGTGCGTGATAAGGCTGACCGTTCACCCGCAGCGCACTGATCACCAGCGGCGTGTCCTCGGCCGCCGGCGCATAGGCCTCGGGCTGGATGCGCAAGAGGCCGCGGCTGCCGCCGAACAGCAGGCCGCCGCCGGGCAGCTCGGTGCTGGCAAAGAACCAGAAGCTGCCGAAGGCCGCGCCCTCGGCGGGGCCGAAGCTGTCGAGCCGGTCGGCCTTGGGGTCGTAGACATAGAGCTGGCTCCAGATGCGGCCCTCGCCGTCCTCGTGCAGATTGCCGCCGAACACGCCGTCGCTGCCATGGCGCTCGCCGATGCGCTCGAAGCGCGCGCGGCCCTGGGCATCCCAGCCGCGCAGGCGGTGCAGGCCGCTGATGGTGGTGTCCAGCCACAGCGTGCCGTCGCGCGCGCGCAGCAGGCCCATCACGATGGGGCTGGCCAGGGTCTCGCCGGGCGCTTGAGGCACCGCCTCGAGCCGGCCCGCGCGCTCGCGGAACAGGCCCTGCTGGCCGCCCAGCCAGAGCCCCTCGGGGGTATCGATCAGGGCATAGATGCCGCCATGCAGGGGCGCGCCGCCGGCGGGGTGCACGCGCTCCAGCGCCGCGGCCGCGGGCGCGGCGAGGCGGTACAGACCCTCCTGCATGCCCAGCCAGACCTCGCCGCCAGCGCGCACCAGCAGGCGCTGGGCGCGCCCGCCGTCCAGCGGCCAGTCGCGCAGCAGCTGGCCCGCCGCGCTGCGGTGCTCCAGCCGGCCGGCGGCGGCCATCCAGAGGCTGCCATCAGGAGCCTCGGTGAGCGACTCCACCACCGTGCTGCGCTCGCGCGGCAGGCTGCCCAGCGTGGCCAGCTGATGGCCTGGGCGGCCGTCCAGGCGCGCCACGCGGCCGGCCTGGGTGGGCGCCAGCAGCTCGCCATTCTTCAGCGTCAGCAGCGCGCGCACATCGGCCTCGGCCAGCGGGCTGGCGGGGTCGGCATCCGGGCCGCGCACCGCCAGTGCCGGGTGCTGCTGGTGTCGCTGCAGGCCCAGGCCATAACCGGTCACCCACATGGCGCCGCTGCGGTCGCGCAGCAGGCCGCTGATGTCGTTGCCGGCGAGGCTGGTGAGGCGGCGTGGGTCGTGGCGCAGCCGCGCCTCGATGGCGCCGCTCTGCGGGTTGATCCACAGAAGGCCCAGCTTGGAGCCCACCCACAGCCGGCCGTCGGCGGCCTCGGCCAGGGCCTGGATCGGCGTGTTCAGCGCCTGCACCCAGCGCACCGCGCCACCCGGCGCCACCACGCCCAGATGCCCGTCCTGCGTGCCCAGCCAGATGCGGCCGTCGCGGCCCTCGGCCAGGGCCAGCACCGGCTTGCCCTCGTCCAGCCCCGGCAGCGGCAGCACCTCCCACAGGCCACCGGGGCGCAGGCGCGAGAGCCCGCGCCAATGGCCGGCCCAGACCGTGCCGTCGCGCCCCACCCGCAGCGCCAGCACGCGGCTCTCGGTCTCGCCCTGCCAGCGCAGCGGATGCGCCTCGAACTGCCTGCTGGCCGGGCTGTAGCGATAGAGGCCCTGGCCCACCGTACCCACCCAGACGGCGCCCGCGCCATCCTCGGCCAGCGCGCGTATCGGCGTGTGCGGGCCCGCGAGCCCCGTGGCGCTGCCATGCGCCTCGACGCGACCCAGCTCGGGGTCGTAGGCCATCAGGCCCAGGAACTCGGTGCCTATCCACATGCGGCCGCTCGTGCGCGCCGGCGCCAGCGCCCGCACCCAGCCCAGATTGCGCTGCGCTGGCGTCTGCCCCGCCTGCTCGATCGGGTGCAGGCGATAGCCGTCGTAGCGGGTGAGGCCCTTGTTGGTGGCCACCCAGGTGAAGCCGGTGCTGTCCTGCGCCAGCCCGGGCGAGGTGCTCTGCGGCACCGGCACGCTGCGGAACTGCACCTCCAGCGTGGCGCCCCCGGTGCCCGCGTCATGGCTGCTGGCTGCGTGGGCGGTGGCTGAGAGGAGGATCAGCGGGAGCAGCAGGAGCAGACGGGAGGCCAGACGGCGGAACGGGGACGGCATGGGGAAATCGTAACTGGGGGATCTGCCTGGGCGGGAGCAGCGTTTTGCTGGAGGGCGAAGAAATGTGCAGTCGTTCCTCCGACCGGCTCGCCGTCACTCTAGCGAGCTGAAAGAGCGTTGCCTGCGGCATGGGGTACCGGCGTTGTTTGCCGCCATCAGCCCGGGTATTGAAGCGGGGCCTACCGGGGCCCCCTCATGGACAATGCCGGCCGAGCATCCTGCCGTCGCGCCAATGCCCTTTAGAGGCCTGTGCGGCAGCCGTCTGAACCTAGGGAGTTCAATGGAAAAGAGCAATCTCTCCGAGAGCGACATCTGCGACAAGTTCATCCGCCCGGCGATGGAGCGGGCCGGCTGGCATGGCATGGATCAGATCTACCGTGAGTTTCCCTTGCGGGCTGGGCGAGTGGTAGTGCGCGGGCAGCGTGCCAGGCGTGATGGCTCCACAGTGCTGCGTGCGGACTACGCACTTTTCTACAAGCTGAATATCCCGCTCGCCGTCGTTGAGGCCAAGGACAACAAGCATGCCGTCGGTGCAGGCATGGCGCAGGCCATCAACTATGCGCAGCTGCTGGATGTGCCGTTCAGTTTCTCCAGCAATGGGGACGGCTTTGTGTTCCGGGACACCACACTGAGCGATGGCGTGCTGGAGCGCAACCTCAGTCTCGATGAATTTCCCTCACCCGCCGAACTGTGGGCCAAGTACTGTGCCTGGAAGGGCTGGACGCCTGAGGTCGAGAAGGTCACCGCCTTTGATTACGCGCCGAGCAAAACGCCGCGTTACTACCAGCTCAACGCCATCAACCGCGCCGTTGAAGCCATTGCCAACGGCCGTGATCGCGTGCTACTGGTCATGGCCACGGGCACAGGCAAGACCTACACCGCATTCCAGATCATCTGGCGTTTGTGGAAGAGCGGCGCCAAGAAGCGCATCCTCTTCCTGGCCGATCGCAACATCTTGATCGACCAGACCATGGTCAACGACTTCCGGCCCTTCAAGGGCGCGATGGCCAAGCTCAGTCCTCATGGCAAGGGCGTGGAGCGGATTGATGCGCAAGGTGGGATCACGGTGGAGGAGGTGGAGACCGCTGTCAACAAGACCTCCAAGCAGGTGGACAAGAGCTACGAGATCTATCTCTCGCTCTACCAGGCGGTCACCGGCACCGAGGAAGAACGCAACATCTACAAGCAGTTTTCACGCGATTTCTTTGACCTTATCGTGGTGGACGAATGCCACCGCGGCAGTGCCTCGGAAGACTCAGCCTGGCGCGAGATCCTCAGCTACTTCAGCAGCGCCACTCAGCTGGGCCTGACCGCCACGCCCAAGGAGACAGAAGATGTTTCCAACATCGACTACTTCGGCGAACCGATCTACAGCTACAGCCTCAAGCAAGGCATTGAAGACGGCTTCCTGGCGCCCTACAAGGTGATCCGTGTCGACCTGGACAAAGACGCTTTCGGCTGGCGCCCCACCGAGGGCATGACCGACAAGTTCGGCCATCTGATCGAAGACCGCATCTACACCGGTGCCGACATGAACCGCAAGCTCGTGCTGGAGAAGCGCGACGAAGCCGTGGCCGCCAAGATCACCGAGTACCTCAAGGCCACCGATCGCTACGCCAAGACCATCGTCTTCTGCGAAGACATCGACCACGCCGCCCGCATGCGCCAGGCGCTGAGCAATGCCAATGCCGACCTCTGCCAGACCCAACCCCGCTACGTGGTGCAGATCACCGGCGACAACCCCGAGGGCAAGCGCGAGCTGGACAACTTCATCGATCCCGAGAAGGCGATCCCGGTGATCGCCACCACCTCCAAGTTGATGAGCACCGGCGTCGACGCGCAGACCTGCAAGCTCATCGTGCTGGACCAGAACATCAAGTCGATGACGCTGTTCAAGCAGATCATCGGCCGCGGCACCCGCCTCAATCTTGACTACGGCAAGAGCTGGTTCACCATCTTGGACTTCAAGCGTGCCACTGAGCTGTTTGCCGACAAGGCCTTCGACGGCGAGCCGGTGCAGATCTATGTGCCCAAGCCGGGCGAGCCGGTGGCCCCCCCGGCGGAGGCCGAGCCTCAAGACATTGGCGATTCCTCGGGTACACCGTCTCCGGGTGGCCCTGGCGGCGTCATCGTTGACCCGCCACCGGGCGGGCCCAAGAAGTACGTGCTGGGCAGCAACGTCCATGTGCTGGTGGCGCGCGAACGGGTGCAATACCTCAACGCCGAGGGCAAGCTGGTCACCGAGAGCCTGCGCGACTACACCCGCATCAACCTGGCCAAGCGTTTCGACTCGCTGGACCAGTTCCTGCAAACCTGGAACAGCGCCGAGCGCAAGGCCGCCCTGCTGGAAGAGCTGGAGGCGCAAGGCATCTTTCTAGACGCACTGGCCGACGAGGTGGGCAAGGAGCTGGACCCCTTCGACCTGCTGCTGCACGTCGCGTACGATCAGCCCCCGCTGACGCGCCGCGAGCGCGCCCGCCGGGTCAAGCAGCGCAACGTCTTCACCGAGTACGGCCCGGTGGCCCGACGGGTGATCGACGCGCTGCTGGACAAATACGCCGACGAAGGCATCGCCACCATTGAAAGTGCCGATGTCTTCAAGATTCAGCCCTTCAATGAAATGGGCACCGCCAGCGAGCTGGTCAAGAGCTTTGGCGGCCGCCCGCAATACCTCACGGCCTTGAACAAGCTGGAGCGCGAGCTCTACACCCCGGTTCAGTCCTGATAGCCTTTCCCTTCACCTGCCCGCATGTCCAATCTCTCCCCCGTCATCAAGTCCATCCAAGACATCATGCGCCAGGACTCTGGCGTGGACGGCGATGCCCAGCGCATCTCGCAACTCACCTGGCTGCTGTTCCTCAAGGTCTTTGACGCGCTGGAAGAGGAGCTGGAGCTCACCCGCGACGCCTACCAGAGCCCCATCCCCGAGGCCATGCGCTGGCGCCAATGGGCGGCAGACCCCGAAGGCATCACCGGCGACGCACTGCTGAGCTTTGTCGACAACGAACTCTTCGTGACGCTGAAGAACCTCAGCGCCGACCCGCTGCGCAACCCTCGTGGCTATGTGGTGCGCGGCGTGTTCGAAGACGCCTACAACTACATGAAGAGCGGCCACCTGCTACGCCAGGTGGTGAACAAGCTCAATGCGATCGACTTCAACCGCCAGGCTGAGCGCCACCAGTTCAACGATCTCTACGAGAAGATCCTGCGTGATCTGCAGAGTGCTGGCAATGCCGGCGAGTTCTACACACCGCGCGCCGTCACCCAGTTCATGGTGGACATGGTCAACCCGCGCCTGGGCGAGAAGATCATGGACCCGGCTACCGGCACGGGCGGCTTCCTGGTCTGCGCCATCGAGCATCTGCGCAAGCAGGTTCACAACGCTGAGGACGAAGCCAAGCTGCAGACCAGCGTGGGTGGCGTCGAGAAGAAGCAATTGCCGCACATGCTGTGTGTGACAAACCTGATGCTGCACGGCATTGAAGTGCCCAGCCAGATCCTGCACGGCAACACGCTGGCCCGGCCGCTGCGCGACTACGGCCCCGCCGAGCGCGTAGACGTGGTACTTACCAACCCCCCCTTCGGTGGCATTGAGGAACCCGGCATCGAACAGGGCTACCCCTCCGATGTACGCACCAAGGAAACCGCCGACCTCTTCCTGGTGCTGATCAAACATGTGCTGCGCCAGCATGGCCGCGCCGCGGTGGTGCTGCCCGATGGCACGTTGTTCGGCGAAGGCGTGAAGACGCGCATTAAGCAGCAACTGCTGGAGGAGTGCAATCTCCACACCATCGTGCGCCTGCCCAACGGCGTGTTTGCGCCCTACACCGGCATCAAGACCAACCTTTTGTTCTTCACCAAGGGCCGGCCTACCGAAGCTATCTGGTACTACGAGCACTCCTATCCCGAGGGCGTGAAGAGCTACAACAAGACCAAGCCCATCCACATCAAGGAATTTGACGCCGAGAAAGCCTGGTGGGGTGTTGAGACCGATGGCTTTGCTGCCCGCGTGGAGAACGAGCGTGCTTGGAAGGTCAGCATCGAGCAGATCAAGGCCGCCAACTACAACCTCGACCAGAAGAACCCGCATGCCGCCGAGGCGGTGAGCCACGACCCGGACGCGCTGCTGCGCAACTACGCGCGCCTGCAGGGCGAGGCGCAGGCGCTGCGCGATCAGCTCAAATGCATCCTGGCCGAATCGCTGGAAGGGCGGGTGTGATGTTGATGCGAGCGACGCATGGAAACACGGTCGAGCAGCCGGGGCCGCTGCGGGATTTCGAATTGCTGGCGAAGTCACCGGGTGGCGTGGCGCGGTTGCGGGACTTGATTCTGACGCTGGCGGTGCAAGGGAAGTTGGTGGAGCAGGATGCGGGCGATGAGCCGGCGACAGTGCTACTGCAAGGCTTACGAGCAGAAAAAGAACGCCTAGTTGCAGGGGGCGAAGTAAGGCGTGACAAGCCGTTGGCCGCTATTCGAGACGACGAGATTCCATTTGCGCTTCCGCCTGGGTGGGCATTTGCACGGCTGGGCGACCTGATTTTCTCGATCAAGAGTGGGGGAACGCCCAGCAAACAGAATTCGGACTTCTGGGGCGGTGACATTCCTTGGGCGAGCGTGAAAGATCTGAAATTCGGCGAGCCAATCTATGACACGCAAGATCGGATCACGGCCGCAGGGCTAGAGGCGGGATCAAACCTCGCCGAGACGGGTTCGGTACTGATCTGCACGCGGATGGGGCTTGGGAAGATTGGCGTCGCAATGGTTGATATCGCGATCAACCAAGATCTCAAAGCCTTAAAGCTCGGATGTCAGATAGATAAAGCGTACTTCGTCAATTTCTTCAAGACGCTGTCACTCATTGGCTCCGGCATGACGGTGGCTGGCATTAAGCAAGATGAATTGCTCAGCATCGTCGTGCCCACACCGCCTGCCGATGAACAAACCCGCATCGTCGCCCGCGTCGAAGAGCTGATGCGCCTGTGCGATGCCCTCGAAGCCAAGGGCAAGCTGGAAGGCGCCCAGCACAGTCAGCTGCTAACCACCCTGTTGCGCACACTCACCGACAGCAGTAGCGCCGAGGAGTTGGCGGGCAACTGGCAGCGCGTCGCCGCCCACTTCGACCTGCTGCTCGACCGTCCCGAAGCCGTGGACGCGCTGGAGCAAACCATCTTGCAACTGGCCGTGCGCGGCTTGCTCGTGCCGCAAGACCCACAGGATGAACCAGCTAGCGTGCTTTTGCAGAGCATCCGGGCACAGAAGGGCCGTTTGATTGCCGAAGGCAAGATCAAGCGGGACAAGCAAGCCGACGGGATTGCCGATGACGAAAGGTTCTTCGATATCCCGATAACGTGGTGCTGGGCGCAAGCACAAGATGTTTGCGATCCGGGAAGTCTGATCACGTATGGCATCTTGAAGCCTGTTTGGGTCGACGTTGGTGTTCCGACGGTGCGTGTGCAAGACCTGAAGAACGGCAAGATCGTCACTTCGTCGCTTGGGCAGTGCGCACCTGACCGCGCTGACCGTTTCGACAAGACAAAATTGGCGGCGGGGGATCTGTTGATTGCAAAAGACGGAGCGACACTTGGCAAGACAGCATTCGTTCCGCCGGAGCTAGCGGGAGCAAACGTCACTCAACATGTGCTGAGATTTCCGATTTCTGGAGTTGTGAGTCGGCAGTACGTGAGGCTCATCGTCGACTCTGCGTATGGGCAGGCTTGGATGAAGTCGGAAACGAAGGGCGTTGCACTACCGGGGGTCAACGTCGGCGACTTTCGGCGCATGCCGATTCCGCTCCCACCACTAGCTGAGCAAGTCCGCATCTTTGCCCGCGTCACCGAACTCCGCCACCTCTGCGCCGAGCTTCGCCAGCGCTTGGCCTCGGCCCGCAACGTGCAAGCCCAATTTGCCCAAGCCCAGGTCGAGGCCCTGGCGCTCTGAACGAACCGGCGGCCCCGTCTGCTCCCCAGTCTTAGCACCCAAGCAACCCGCCGCGCCCATGACGATATCGGCGAACATTCACCCCGCTGAACAGTTGCGCGAGCCCACGCAGGCCCATTTGCCCGACCCGCGCAGTGATGCACCGGAGGGGCAGGAAGCTGAATCGCTGGCCGCACATCATGCGACCGTGGCGCGCTTCGCGCTGCATGAAGGCGTGCCTGCTGACGTGAGGGTGCAGTTCGAGACCGCACGCAATCTGGCGCTGTACGCCTGGCATGTCTACCGCTTCTATCCGGTGGCCGAGATGCAGGCGCTCTCGACGCTGGAGTTTGGCTTGCGCGAGCGGCTGCCGGCGAGGCTGCCTCCGCCCTATCAATCTGCCAAAGCCTTCAAGCCCATGTTGCACGGCTTGCTGGGATATGCCATCGACCAAGGGCCGGTGCGCAACGAAGGTTTTCGCCGCTGGCACGCGGCCTGTGAACAGCACGCCCGGGAGCGGCAAGCGAATGCGCGTGTCGCGGCGCTGCTGGAGCGCGGGCCCGACAGCCTGGGGTTCGATGCGGATGCGCCGATCAGCATCGAAGACGAAGACCGCGCCTGGGACTTGGTCGCTCATTTGCGCCAGAGCCTGCCCCAGCGTCGGAATCAGCGCGCGCATGGCGGCGCCGAGTTGCATCGTATGGCGCTCAACACCATCGAGCTGGTGGCGGAAATCCTGAATCAGCTGTACGCAGCATGCCCGATGCATGAAGCTGTGCCCAACGGCGAGCGTCAGCGGCCATACTGAGGGCCCGGCTCCAAAAGGAGCAAATCGGGAGCACACCGAACATGAGCTACGCAAAACCTTGGCTCAGCCTGACTGATCAGCTGGCTCAGCTGCGTGAGCGCGGCATGGTGATCGATGATGAGGCCAAGGCCAGAACCTATCTGGAGCGCATTGGCTACTACCGCTTGAGCGGCTATTGGTTCGCGTTCCGGGAGCGGTCCGAACCATGCTGTGAGTGGAGCCCGGCCTTGGCCAAGCCCAAAAAGGCGGCACGTACTGCGCGGCTGCCACTGGATCAGTTCAAGCCGGGTGCCAGTTTTCAGAATGCCGTGGATTTGTATGTCTTCGACAAGAAACTGCGTCTCTTGGTCATGGACGCGTTGGAGCGTATCGAAATTGCGCTACGGGTGGACATTTCGCACCGGCTGGGCGAGCGGGACAAGTTTGCCTACCTGCGGCCGGACCTGTTCCACGCCTCGTTTTCTCAGACGCTGGAGTCCTCCACGGGCTTGGCCAAGCACCACGACTGGCTGTCCAAGCAGGCGGCGCTGATACTGCGCTCGAAGGAAGAGTTCATTCGACACAACCGGGACAAATACGGTTTGCCCTTGGCGATCTGGGTGGCCTGCGAGGTGTGGGACTTCGGATGCATGTCCAAGCTGTTCGGTGGCATGCAAGAGCCCGATCAAGACCGGATCGCGCAGCGCTATGGCATCAGCAACGGTCGGGTGTTTGCCAGTTGGCTGCGCAGTCTCAACTATCTGCGCAACGTATGCGCGCACCATTGCCGGCTCTGGAATCGGAACATGACCGAGCAGCCAAAGCTGCCCGCTGCGACCGAATTGCCGACATTTGCAGGCTTTCATGCCAATGCGCATCGGCTCGCAAGGCCTTTCTTGCCGATTTGCATCGCGCAGCATCTGATGCAGCGCATTAACCCGAGTTCGTCCTGGGGTGCCCGGCTGAAGGACTTGCTGCAGCGGGAGTTTCCGGATCTCGGCCACTTGGGGCTGAACCTGGAGGGTATGGGCGTCGATGAAGGCTGGGAGCATCGGCTCTGATCAGCCTCTTCCCAGCGCACGGAAATTGATTGCGGGCAAGAAAAAACCCCCAAGCAGCTTGGCGCCGGAGCGCTTTACCGAAGGGGGCCGTGTTGGCGCGGATTCTGAATTAACGAAACCGTGAAGTCAACAATTTGTTGACGCGGACTGCCTAGGCTCAGCCCGGGAACGTTTGATCGATGTGATGCCAAGTACCTGAGACAAAAGGACTTTTCCCATGTTTCCGGATTGCCATGTGATAAATCGCGCACACCACCCGGCGATTACCCACGCAATCACACGTCGATATTCGCCGCCCTCAGCGCGTTCGTCTCGATGAAGTCGCGGCGCGGCTCCACTTCGTCGCCCATCAGCATGGTGAACACGCGGTCGGCTTCGATGGCGTCGTCGATCTGCACGCGCAGCAGGCGGCGCACGTTCGGGTCCATCGTCGTTTCCCAGAGCTGCTCGGGGTTCATTTCGCCCAGGCCCTTGTAGCGCTGGCGGCCCACCGAGTTTTCGGCTTGCTGCATCAGCCAGTCCATGGCGCCGCGGAAGTCGCTGACCTTGGATTCCTTGGCCTTCTCGCCCTCGCCCTTGCGGACCAGGGCGTTCTCGCCGATCAGGCCCTTGAAGGTGCTGCCGGCGCGCGCCAGCACTTCGTAGTCGGCGCCGTGCACGAAGTCGGCATTGATGATGCTGGAGCGGGTGTTGCCGTGGTGCTTGCGGCTGATGCGCAGGAACAGCTTGTCGGTGCGGGCGTCGTACTCGCTGGTGACGATGGCATCGTGCAGCGCGCCCTGCATGGCGGCCGCGGCGGCCTCGGCGGCTTCCTTGCTGTCGAGGTTGATGGCCAGGCCGCTGGCCAGCACGCGCAGGGCTTCGAAGTCCATCCAGTTGGACAGCCGGGTGATGACGTTCTCGGCCAGCACGTAGTTGCGCGCCAGCGCTTCCAGGGCCTCGCCGCTCAGCACGGCATCGCCGATGCCGGTGTGCAGATGCGCGTCCTGCAGCGCCACCTTGAGCAGGAAGCCGTCCAGCTCGTGCGCGTCCTTCAGGTATTGCTCGTGCTTGCCGACCTTGACCTTGTAGAGCGGCGGCTGGGCGATGTAGATGTGGCCGCGCTCCACCAGCTCGGGCATCTGGCGGTAGAAGAAGGTCAGCAGCAGGGTGCGGATGTGGGCGCCGTCCACGTCCGCGTCGGTCATGATGATGATGCGGTGGTAGCGCAGCTTGTCGGGGTTGAAATCGTCGCCGCCGGCGCCGCGGCCGATGCCGGTGCCGAGGGCCGTGATGAGCGTGAGGATTTCATTCGAGGTGAGCAGCTTTTCGTAGCGCGCCTTCTCGACGTTCAGGATCTTGCCGCGCAGCGGCAGGATGGCCTGGAACTTCCGGTCGCGGCCCTGCTTGGCGGAGCCACCGGCGGAGTCGCCCTCCACGATATAGATCTCGCACAGGGCGGGATCTTTTTCCTGGCAGTCGGCCAGCTTGCCGGGCAGGCCCAGGCCGTCCAGCACGCCCTTGCGGCGCGTCATCTCGCGCGCCTTGCGCGCGGCCTCGCGGGCGCGCGCGGCGTCGAGGATCTTGCCGCAGACGATCTTGGCGTCGGTGGGGTTCTCGAGCAGCCAGTCGTTCAACTTGTTGGCGACGATGTCTTCCACCGGGCCGCGCACCTCGCTGGAGACCAGCTTGTCCTTGGTCTGGCTGGAGAACTTGGGCTCGGGCACCTTCACCGAGACCACGCAGGCCAGGCCTTCGCGCATGTCGTCGCCGGCCACCTCGACCTTGGCCTTCTTGGCCAGGTCGTTGTCGGTGATGTACTTGTTCAGCACACGCGTCATCGCGGCGCGCAGGCCGGTGAGGTGGGTGCCGCCGTCGCGCTGCGGGATGTTGTTGGTGAAGCAGAGCACGTTCTCGTTGAAGCCGTCGTTCCACTGCATGGAGACTTCGACGCCGATATTGGTGCCCTGGTCCGACATCTTGTCGCCCTGGGCGTGGAAGATGTTGGGGTGCAGGGTGCTCTTGCCCTTGTTGATGAACTCGACGAAGCCGCGCACGCCGCCCGCATAGGCGAAGTTGTCTTCCTTGTTGTTGCGCTCGTCGACCAGGCGGATCTTCACGCCGTTGTTCAGGAACGAGAGCTCGCGCAGGCGCTTGGCCAGGATGTCGTAGTGGAAGTCGTTGTTCTGCTGGAAGATCTCGGTGTCCGGCAGGAAGTGCACCTCGGTGCCGCGCTTGTCGGTGTCGCCGATCACGCGCATCGGGCTGGTCTCGAAGCCGTCCACCACCTCGATCAGGCGGTCCTGCGGGATGCCTTGCTTGAACTCGATCTGGTGCACCTTGCCGTCGCGGCGCACCGTCAGGCGCAGCCACTTGGAGAGGCCGTTCACGCAGCTCACGCCCACGCCGTGCAGGCCGCCCGAGACCTTGTAGGAGTTCTGGTTGAACTTGCCGCCGGCATGCAGCTCGGTCAGCGCGATTTCGGCGGCCGAGCGCTTGGGCTCGTGCTTGTCGTCCATCTTCACGCCGGTGGGGATACCGCGGCCGTTGTCGATCACGCTGATCGAGTTGTCGGTGTGGATGGTGACGATGATGTCGTCGCAATGGCCGGCCAGCGATTCGTCGATGGAGTTGTCCACCACTTCGAACACCAGGTGGTGCAGGCCGGTGCCGTCGGAGGTGTCGCCGATATACATGCCGGGGCGCTTGCGCACCGCTTCCAGGCCTTCGAGGATCTGGATCGAGTCCGCGCCATAGACCGCCCCGGAGGCGGCTTCCGCGCTGACGGCGGCTTGCTGCTTGTCGGTCAGACCGTCGGGATTCTGTTCGTTGCTCGGCACATCACTCATCGGGGACTCTCTCTCACTCGCGGGCCCATGCATGCGGCCCTTTAAAAGCACTGAAGCGGGCCGGGGCCCGCTGTTCATGAATCGGTTCGAACCGGCGTCAAATCCTCATCGGCATGACGACGTACTTGAAGCCGGTCTGCTCGGGGATGGTGATCAGCGCGCTGGAGGCGCTGTCGTTCAGATCGATGCTGACCATGTCCTGGCTCATGTTCTGCAGCGCATCCATCAGGTAGGTGACGTTGAAGCCGGTCTCGATGAGGTCGCCGTTGTAGTCGATCTCGATCTCTTCCTTGGCCTCTTCCTGCTCGGCGTTGCTGGAGGCAATCGAGAGCAGGCCGGGCTCGAAGGAGAGGCGCACGGCCTTGAACTTCTCGCTGGTCAGGATGGCGGCGCGCTGCAGGCTGGAGAGCAGGGTCTGGCGGCCCAGCGTGACGTTGAACTTGTGGTTCTTGGGAATCACGCGGTTGTAGTCGGGGAACTTGCCCTCCACCAGCTTGGTGACGAACTCCATGCCGCTGAACGAGAACTTGGCCTGGTTGCCGGCGAAGCGCATCTCGATCGGCTGGTCGTCGCTGCCATCCTTGCCGCCGTCCTTCAGGAGGCGCATCAGCTCCAGCACGGTCTTGCGCGGCAGGATCACTTCCTGCTTGGGGATGTCGGTTTCCAGCGTGGCCTGGGCCAGCGCCAGGCGGTGGCCGTCGGTGGCCACCAGGGTCAGGTTCTTGCCCTCAGCCACGAACAGGATGCCGTTCAGGTAGTAGCGGATGTCGTGCACCGCCATCGAGAAGTGCACCTGGTTGATCAGGTGCTTGAGGGTCTTCTGCGGCACGGCGAAGGCGGGGCCGAAGTCGGCCGCTTCCTGCACCAGCGGGAAGTCGTCGGCCGGCAGGGTCTGCAGGGTGAAGCGGCTCTTGCCGCCCTGCAGCGTCATCTTGCTGCCGTTGGCGGTGAGGCTCACCGTCTGGTCGGCCGGCATCGAGCGCAGGATGTCGATCAGCTTGCGCGCACCCACCGTGGTGGAGAAGTTGCCGGCATCGCCGTCGAACTCGACCGTGGTGCGCACCTGGATTTCCAGATCGCTGGTGGTGAGCTCGACCTGCGAGCCCTGCTTGCGTATCAGCACGTTCGCCAGGATGGGCAGGGTGTGGCGGCGTTCCACGATGCCGGACACGGCCTGCAGGGCGCCCAGTACCTTGTCCTGGGTGGCTTTCAACACAATCATGTTTTCTACCTCTCTCCGCTTGTTCTGAGGGGGTTGCCGCGCCCCGCCGGGCCCATACCAAATCCGGACGCGCGCGCGTGAGCAACGCGCATTGTCGCCCAGGAATGAGGTCTTACCCGGGGGTGTAAACCAGGGGTCGGATCAACCTTTGAGCGTCTGCTCCAGCACGTGCAGCTGCTGGTTCAGCTCGGTGTTCTTCTGACGCTCGCCACCGATCTTGCGCACCGCGTGCAGCACGGTGGTGTGGTCGCGGCCGCCGAACAACTCGCCGATCTCGGGCAGGCTCTTCTGCGTCAGCTCCTTGGCCAGATACATGGCAATCTGGCGCGGCCGCGCAATGCTGGCCGGGCGTTTCTTGCTGTACATGTCGGCGACCTTGATCTTGTAGAAGTCGGCCACCGTCTTCTGGATGTTCTCCACCGAGATCTGGCGGTTCTGGATCGAGAGCAGGTCCTTGAGGGCCTCGCGCGCCAGCTGGATGTTGATTTCCTTGTGCGAGAAGCGGCTGTAGGCCAGCACCTTGCGCAGCGCGCCTTCCAGCTCGCGCACATTGGCGCGCACGTTCTTGGCGATGAAGAAGGCCACGTCCTCGGGCATGGGCGCTTGCTCGGCCTCGGCCTTCTTGATCAGGATGGCGACGCGCATTTCCAGCTCGGGCGGCTCGATCGCCACCGTCAGGCCGGCGTCGAAGCGGCTGGTGAGGCGCTCGTCGATGTCCACCAGACCCTTGGGATAGGTGTCCGAGGTCATGATGATGTGGGCGCGCTTGGCCAGCAGGGCCTCGAAGGCGTTGAAGAACTCCTCCTGCGTGCGGTCCTTGCCGGCGAAGAACTGCACATCGTCGATCAGCAGCAGGTCCAGCGAGTGGTACTTGGCCTTGAGCTCGTCGAAGGTCTTGCGCTGGTAGTTCTTCACCACATCGGAGATGAACTGCTCGGCGTGCAGGTAGAGCACGCGGGCGTCGGGCTTGTCCTTCAAGAGGGCATTGCCCACGGCGTGGATCAAATGGGTCTTGCCCAGGCCCACGCCGCCGTAGATGAACAGCGGGTTGTACATCTGGCCGGGGGCGCCGGCCACATGCAGGGCGGCGGTGCGGGCCATCTGGTTGGCGCGGCCAGGCACCAGGGTGTCGAAGGTGAGCGCCGGGTTGATGCGGTGGCGCGTGCTGCTGGGCGCCGGGCCCTGCAGATGTGCGCTGCCCGGAATGATGATGGCGGGCGCCTGCGGCGATTGCATGCCCACCACGCTGGCCTGCTCGACACTGGCCGTGTGCGCGGGGTTGGGGCTGTTGACCGGCACCGGCCGCAGGCCGTTGTGCAGCACCTGGCCCACCGACACCGCCTGGTTGGCGGGCGGCACCATGCGGGCCAGCGCCTCGCGCGGCGCCAGTGCCAGTTCCAGGCGCGTGGGGCGGCCTGCCAGTTCGCTGAGGATGGATTCGATGCGGCCCGCGTACTGGTTGCGGATCCAGTCGAGCTTGAAACGGTTGGGCACGCGCAGGGAAACGACCAGCCCTTGCGCGCCCGAATCGGCCACCTCGGCCGGGGGCAGGGGGCGGATCCAGGTATTGAATTGTTGCTCGGGCAACTCGGCGGCCAGGCGTTCACAGCCTTGCTGCCACAGTGCCGTCAGGCCATCTGCGCTCATTGTGGAAAACTTGTTCTTGAGCGGCCGGATTGTACGTATTCGAGGCCGCCGAAGTAGAGGTTATCCACAGAAATTTCCGCGGGGTCAAGCCCCGGTAATCCCCAGGGCCCGCTGCGGCAAAGTTGACCGGGCGGGCATTCTTTGGTGTAATCGCGGGCTTTCCCGGACGCCGGACGTATTTGCATGGGCGCGTGACTTTTGAGTAGCAGAAGTCAAACCCCTTGCGGTAGGTCCACCGCGCCGATCGCCCAAGCGTGCAAGAGCTTGCCTGGGTGGGCGGCGCACGCGACAAACGGCGCACCGGCGCGGCGCACATCAAGGATGTGCCTCATCAGCAAGCATGCCAACACGCATGTTGCGGGCGGGGCCACTGGGATGCAAACCGCATCCGATTGATTTGCCCACGGCTATATAGCGTCAACCGACGCGCCCACTGAGGTTCCCATCATGAAACGCACTTACCAAGCCTCCAAGACCCGCCGCGCCCGTACCCACGGCTTCCTCGTCCGCATGAAGACCCGCGGCGGCCGCGCTGTCATCAACGCTCGCCGCGCCAAGGGCCGCAAGCGCCTGGCCGTCTAAGGTTCAAGCAGCCGCATCGTGATCGGCCGCATCCTGCGATCGGCCGACTTTGAGCGCGTGCTCGGTTCCTCGAGCCGCGCGCGCAGCAGCCATTTCGCTGTGCATCACCTTGCGGCCGTGCCGAGCCTGTCTGGCAAGCGCTTATCCACAGCTGCAAGCCAGTTATCAACAGGCGATGCACCGATGATCCACATGCTTGTGGATGACGCGCCCCCCACGGCCCCGCCGGCCCCCGTTCAGGGCCGCTGGCTGGGCATGGTGGTGCCCAAGCGCCATGCGCGACGCTCCGTCACGCGCACCCTGCTGAAACGTCAGATCCGCGTCGCCTTTGCCGAGGGCGAGGCGGCGCAGCTTTTGCCGCCCGGCTTGTGGGTGGTGCGCCTGCGCATGCCCTTCGACCGCAAGCAGTACCCCAGCGCCTCATCCGACGCGCTGCGCGCCGCTGCGCGCGCCGAATTGCAGGGCCTGGTGGCCAAGCTGGTGCGTGCGCCGCGGCCCGCCAAGCCTGAGCCGGCCCGGCCCTGAGCCCGAACATCATGCGGAAGACGCCGACATTCGCGCAGCGCTTCATGATGGGACTGGTGCGCGGCTATCAGCTGCTGTTCAGCCACTGGATACAGGCCGGCTGCCGCTACCAGCCCAGCTGTTCCGCCTATGCCATGCAGGCCCTGGCCCGGCATGGCGCCTGTGCCGGCAGCTATCTGGCGGCCGCCCGCATCCTGCGCTGCAACCCATTCTGTCTGGGCGGGCATGATCCGGTGCCTGACAATGCGCCCGGTCTGTTTACCCGCCTGGGCTGTGTGCAGCCCGCACGCACTCCTCCTTCCTCCAATCCTGAAGCTTCCCCATGACTGATATACGCCGCACCGTGCTGTGGGTGGTATTCACCTTGTCGCTCGTCCTGCTTTGGGACGGCTGGCAAAAGTACAACGGGCATCCTTCAATGTTCAGCCCCGCCGCGCCCAAGCCGGTGGCTGCCGCCGGTTCGGCCGCCGTGCCGGCGCCGGCCGGTGCTGCCCTGCCCGCCGCAGCAGCTGCTACCGGCACCGCCGCCCCCCAGGCCGGCGCCGCCACGCAGGGCGAGCAGATCACCATCAGCACCGATGTGGTCAAGGTGACGCTGGACACGCTGGGTGCCGACGTCACGCGCGTGGAGCTGCTCAAGTACCTGAGCTTCCCCGAGCACCGCTGGTACGAGCCGCTGGCCGAGCTGGTGGGCATGCGCCCCAAGCAGACCGTCGAGGGCACGCCCATCGTGTTGCTGGACGCCGCCCATGGCTACCGCGCCCAGTCGGGCCTGGTGGGCAGCAAGGGCGAGCAACTGCCCACGCACAACACGCTGATGCGCCTGGTGTCCGGCGAGCGCGCGCTGAAGGATGGCGCCAACGAGCTGGTGCTGCGTTTCGAATCGCCCGAGGTGGGCGGCGTGAAGCTGGCCAAGACCTATACCTTCAAGCGCGGCGACTACGTCGTCGGCGTCAAGCATGAGGTCGTCAACGTCGGCGCCGCCGCGCTGACGCCGCAGCTCTATGTGCAGCTGCAGCGCGACGGCCAGCCCGCACCGGGTGGCTCGGGCTTCTACTCCACCTTTACCGGTCCGGCCGTCTATACCGAGAAGAGCAAGTTCCACAAGATCGAGTTCAGCGACCTGGAGAAGGGCAAGCTCGAAATCGAGAAGACCGCCAACGACGGCTGGGTGGGCATGGTCCAGCATTACTTCGCGAGTGCCTGGCTGCGCAATGCCGAAGGCGCGCGCGAGTTCTATGCCCGCAAGCTCGGCAACGGCCTTTACTCGGTGGGCATGGTGTTCACCCTGCCGAGCCTGGCGCCCGAGGCCAAGGTCAGCACCGAAGAGCAGCTCTTCGTCGGCCCGCAGGAAGAAAAGAAGCTCGCCGCCCTGGCCCCCGGCCTGGAGCTGGTGAAGGACTATGGCTGGTTCACCGTGCTGTCCAAGCCGCTGTTCTGGCTGCTGGACCAGTTGCACAAGGTGCTGGGCAACTGGGGCTGGTCCATCATCGCCCTGGTGGTGCTGCTGAAGATCGGCTTCTACTGGCTGAACGCCAGCGCCTACCGCAGCATGGCCAAGATGAAGGCCGTGAATCCCAAGATCACGGAAATGCGCGAGCGCCTGAAGGACAAGCCGCAGGAGATGCAGCAGGAGATGATGCGCATCTACCGCGAGGAGAAGGTCAACCCGATCGGCAGCTGCCTGCCCATCTTCCTGCAGATGCCCTTCTTCATCGCGCTCTACTGGGTGCTGCTGTCCAGCGTGGAAATGCGCGGCGCGCCCTGGCTGGGCTGGATCGGCGATCTGGCCGTGCCGGATCCCTTCTTCATCCTGCCGGTGCTGATGACGCTCTCCAGCCTGTTCCAGGTCTGGCTGAACCCGACGCCGCCGGACCCCACCCAGGCCAAGATGATGTGGATCATGCCGCTGGCCTTCAGCTTCATGTTCTTCGCCTTCCCGGCCGGCCTGGTGCTGTACTGGCTGGTGAACAACATCCTGTCGATCGCCCAGCAATGGGCCATCAACAAGCAGCTGGGTGTGACGAATTAAGCATCACCCACCTGTTTGAAGGCACGAGCCCCCGCATCCGGGGGCTTTTTTTTGACCCGGCTCAAGCCTTTAATGCAACTCATGCGGGGCAGAGACTTTCAGACGGGATCTCCACAACCGGGCTGAGAATCCAGGCACAGACCCAGCGCTCACGAGAGTTGCTGAGCCGGCCTCCCCCGCGCCATACACCCAGAGCGGGACAGCCTCGGCGAGAATCGCGCCCATGCTGTCCCGCCACCAAGACCCCATCGCCGCCATCGCCACCGCCCCCGGACGGGGTGCCGTCGGTATCGTGCGCGTCTCGTCGGCGCAAGACCTGACCCCGCTGGTGAACGCCATCTGCGGCCGCGCGCTGAAAGCCCGCGAAGCCAGCTACCTGCCCTTCAAGGCCGCCAACGGCGACGCCATCGACCAGGGCCTGGCCCTGCTGTTCCCGGCCCCGCATTCCTATACCGGCGAGCATGTGCTGGAGCTGCAGGCCCATGGCGGGCCGGTGGTGCTGCAGCTGCTGCTGGCGCGCTGCCTGGAGGTGGGCGCCGAGATGCGCCTGCGCCTGGCCGAACCGGGCGAATTCACCCAGCGCGCCTTTCTGAACGGCAAGCTCGACCTGGCCCAGGCCGAGGCGGTGAGCGATCTGATCGACGCCAGCACCGAGGCCGCCGCGCGCAGCGCCAGCCGCGCGCTGGCCGGTGCCCTCTCCAGCGAAGTGGGCGAACTGCGCGACGCCCTGATCAAGCTGCGCATGCTGGTGGAGGCGACGCTGGACTTCCCCGAGGAGGAGATCGATTTCCTGCAGCAGGCCGATGCCCTGGGCCAGTTGGAGCGCCTGCACGCGCGCCTGGCCGCGGTGCTGGACCGTACCCAGCAGGGCGCGCTGCTGCGCGAGGGCATCAAGGTGGTGCTGGCCGGCCAGCCCAATGTGGGCAAGAGCTCGCTGCTGAACGCCCTGGCCGGCGCCGAACTCGCCATCGTCACCCCGATCCCGGGCACCACGCGCGACAAGGTCAGCCAGACCATCCAGATCGAGGGCGTGCCCCTGCACGTTAGCGACACCGCCGGCCTGCGCGAGACCGAGGACGAGGTCGAGCGCATCGGCGTGGCGCGCAGCTGGGATGCGATCGCCGACGCCGACGTCGTGCTGTTCCTGCACGACCTCAGCCGCATCGGCCAGCCCGACTACGAGGCTGAGGACAAGCTCATCACCGAGCGCCTGACGGGCGTGGACCCGAGCCGCATCCTGCAGGTCTTCAACAAGGCCGACGTCCTGCACGGGCAAGACCTGGCCCCCGATGCATTGACCCTCTCCGCCAAGACCGGCGCCGGCCTGGCCGAGCTGCGCCGGCGCCTGCTGCAGCAGGTGGGCTGGCATGCCACGCCCGAGGGCCTGTTCATCGCGCGAGAACGCCATGTCCAGGCGCTTAAGCGCACGCGCGAGCATCTGCAACTGGCCCGCGAGGTGGCCACCCAGCAGCCGCCGGCGCTGGATCTGCTGGCCGAGGAGCTGCGCCTCTCGCACGACGCCCTGGGCGAGATCACCGGCGCCTTCACCGCCGACGATCTGCTGGGCGAGATCTTCAGCCGGTTTTGCATCGGAAAGTAGGCGCGCGCCGCAGCACCTCCGCCAGCGTGCGGAACGCCGGCGCGATGCGGGCCTCGGGCACGCAGGCGTAGCCCAGCAAGAGGCCGCGGCGTGCGCTGGCCGGGTTGCTGTAGTAGCTGCTGAGCGCGCGCACCGCGATGCCGGCCTTCGCGGCGCTGGCCTCGATGGCGCGATCGTCCGTGCCCTCGGGCAGTTGCAGCACCAGGTGCAGGCCGGCGTTGTCGCCCAGCACCGGCAGGGCGTCGCCAAAGTTGGACTGCACCGCCGCCAGCAGGCATTCGCGCCGCTTGCCGTAGAGCGTGCGCATGCGCCGCACATGGTTGCCCAGATGGCCGTCGCGGATGAAGTCGGCCAGCGTGGCCTGCTGCTGCAGCTGGCCCTCGCGGTAGAGCTCGGCCGAGGCCTTGGCAAAGGGCGCGGCCAGGGCCTTGGGCACCACCAGATAGCCCAGGCGCAGGCCCGGGAACAGGGTCTTGCTGAAGCTGCCCACGTAGAGCACGCGGTCGCCGCCGTCCAGACCCTGCAGGCTGGCGATGGGGCGCGTGCCGAAGCGGAATTCGCTGTCGTAATCGTCCTCCACGATCCAGCTGCCATGCTGGCGGCAATGCTCCAGCAGCTGCTGGCGGCGCGCCAGGCTCATCACCATGCCCAGGGGGTATTGGTGCGAGGGCGTGGCCAGCACCAGGCGCGGTGCCGCACCCTTGAACCGGCCCGGCCAGCTCAGGCCCTCGGCGTCCACGGGCTGTGCCAGCGCCCGCAGGCTCAGCGATTGCAGCGTGCTGCGCAGGCCCCAGTAGCAGGGCTCTTCCAGCCAGACCGTGTCGCCCGGGTCGGTGAGCAGGCGCGCCACCAGGTCCACCGCCTGGTGGCTGCCGCTGGTGATGATGATCTGTTCGGCCGTGCATTGCACCGAGCGCGCCACGCGCAGGTGCTCGGCCAGGGCCTCGCGCAGCTCGGGCAGGCCGCCGCCGGGCGCGTAACTGAGGCGTTCGGGCTTGGCCTCGTGCCAGCGCCGGTTGTGCAGGCGCAGCCAGGTGCGCACCGGGAACTCGGTGACATCGGGCACGCCGGGCATGAAGGCGCCCCATTGGCGCGCCGACACCCCGGCCTGGGCCAGCAGGGCGCTGCCGCGCCTGGAGAGCGTGGGCGCGGCCGGCGCCAAGGCCTTGTGCGCGCCGGCGCGGCCCAGGCCCAGCGGCGGCTCGCGCTCCACCTCGGCCACATAGGTGCCGCTGCCGGCGCGGGTGAGCAGGCAGCCCTGGGCCAGCAGGTTGTCGTAGGCGTCGATGACGGTGTTGCGCGCCACGCCCAGCTGCTGGGCCAGCCAGCGCGTGGAGGGCAGCTTGCTGCCCGCGGCCAGCTGGCCCTGCAGCACCGCCCGCAGCAGCAGGTCGTGCAGCTGGCGGTTCATGGCGCCCTCGCCATGCAGATGCTGCAGCAGCCAGTCGGCCAGATTGGTGTCCTTCATATGCCCCGGGCCTCGGAAAGTGGCTCTATTAGAAATCACAAACTGGTACTTATCGATTGAACCACTATGGCGCACATTGCGGCATCGTCACAGGAGCCCCCCATGTCCCATCCCGACCAAGATGCCAAGAGCCTGAACAGTGACTGGCAGGCGCGCCGCCTGGCCGCCACGCCGCGTGGCGTGGCCGTGCTGCAGAACTTCTATGCCGAGCGCGCGCTGAATGCCGAGCTGTGGGATGTGGAGGGGCGCCGCTTCATCGATTTCGCCAGCGGCATCGCGGTGCTCAACACCGGCCACCGCCATCCGCGCGTGCAGGCCGCCATTGCGGCGCAGCTGCAGGCCTTCCACCACACCGCCTACCAGGTCGTGCCCTATGCCGGCTATGTGACCCTGGCCGAGCGCATTAACGCTGCCATGCCGGGCGACTGGGCCAAGAAGACCGCCTTCTTCACCACCGGCGCCGAAGCGGTGGAGAACGCCATCAAGATCGCGCGCGCCGCCACCGGGCGCAGCGGCGTGATCGCCTTCGACGGCGCCTTCCACGGCCGCACCATGATGGGCATGGCGCTGACCGGCAAGGTCCAGCCCTACAAGGCGGGCTTCGGCCCCTTCCCGGCCGAGACCTACCATGCGCCCTTCCCCAGCGCCCTGCATGGCGTGAGCGTGGAGGAGGCGCTGGCCGGCGTGCAGCGCCTGTTCAAGGCCGACATCGACCCGCAGCGCGTGGCGGCCTTCATCTACGAGCCGGTGCAGGGCGAGGGCGGCTTCAACCCGGCGCCCGAGGCCTTTGTCGCCGGCCTGCGCCGCATCGCCGACGCGCACGGCATCCTGCTGATCGCCGACGAGATCCAGACCGGCTTCGCCCGCACCGGCAAGCTCTTTGCCTCGCAGCACCACGGCGTGCCCATCGACCTCATCACCTTTGCCAAGAGCCTGGCCGGCGGCCTGCCGCTGTCGGGCGTGTGCGGGCGTGCCGAGCTGATGGATGCGGCCGCCCCTGGCGGCCTGGGTGGCACCTATGCCGGCAACCCGCTGGCGGTGGCGGCCGCGCATGCGGTGCTGGACGTGATCGCCGACGAGGGCCTCTGCGAGCGCGCCGAGCAGCTGGGCGCACGCCTGCGCGCCTGCCTGGAAGGCCTGCGCGGCCGGGTGCCGCAGCTGGCCGAGGTGCGCGGCATCGGCAGCATGCTGGCGGCCGAGTTCTGCGATCCCGCCAGCGGCGCCCCCGACGCCGAGTTCACCAAGCGCGTGCAGGCCCTGGCCCTGCAGCGCGGCCTGATGCTGCTGAGCTGCGGCAGCTACGGCAATGTGATCCGCTTCCTGCACCCGCTCACCACCCCCGACGCCGTCTTCGACGAGGCGCTCGCCCTGCTGACCGACGCCTTGCTGAAGGCCTGACCATGAACGCACCCCTGACGCTGCAGCGCGATCGCGCCCTGCTGGATGGCCGCTGGGTGGCCGCCGACGATGGCCGCACCCTTGATGTCGAGAACCCCGCCAGCGGCGAGCTGCTGGGCCAAGTGCCGCTGATGGGCGCGGCCGAAACCGCGCGCGCGATTGCGGCCGCCGAGCGCGCCTGGGGCCCCTGGCGCCGCCGCCCGGCCAAGGACCGCGCCGCCCTGCTGCGCCGCTGGCACGAGCTGGTGCTGGCGCACACCGAGGCGCTCGCCGAGCTGATGACCCGGGAGCAGGGCAAGCCCCTGGCCGAGGCGCGTGGCGAGGTGGCCTATGCCGCGGCCTTCATCGAATGGTTTGCCGAGGAGGGCAAGCGCCTCTACGGCGAGATCATCCCCAGCCCGCTGGCCGACCGGCGCCTGCTGGTGCTGCGCGAGCCGATCGGCGTGTGCGCCGCCATCACGCCCTGGAACTTCCCGCTCGCCATGATCACGCGCAAGGTGGCGCCGGCGCTGGCGGCGGGCAACCCCATCATCGTCAAGCCCGCCGAGGCCACGCCCTTCTCGGCGCTGGCCCTGGCCGCGCTGGCCGAGCAGGCCGGCCTGCCGGCGGGCCTGCTGCAGGTGCTGACCGGCGACCCCAAGGCGATCGGCGGCGAGCTGACCCGCAACCCCACGGTGCGCAAGCTCAGCTTCACCGGCTCCACTGCGGTGGGCCGGCTGCTCTATGCGCAATCGGCGCCCACCATCAAGAAGCTCTCGCTGGAGCTGGGCGGCAACGCGCCCTTCATCGTCTTCGAGGACGCCGACCTGGACGCCGCGGTGGAGGGCGCCATGCTCTCCAAGTTCCGCAACGTCGGCCAGACCTGCGTCTGCGCCAACCGCATCTATGTGCACGAGCGCGTCTACGCCGCCTTTGCCGACAAGCTGGCCGCCGCGGTGAGCCGCCTGGTGGTGGGCAACGGCCTCGAGGCCGGCGTGCAGCAGGGGCCGCTGATCAATGCCGCCGCGCTGGCCAAGGTGGAGGCGCATATCGCCGATGCGGTCGGCCTGGGGGCGCGCGTGCTGGTGGGGGGCGCGCGCCATGCGCTGGGCGGCAATTTCTTCCAGCCCACCGTGCTGGCCGACGTGACGCCAGCGATGGCGGTGGCGCGCGAGGAGACCTTCGGCCCGCTGGCGCCGCTGTTCCGTTTCGGCAGCGACGCCGAAGTGATCGCCCAGGCCAATGCCACCGAGTACGGCCTGGCCAGCTACTTCTACAGCCGCGACATCGGCCGCATCTGGCGCGTCGCCGAGGCGCTGGAGTACGGCATGGTGGGCATCAACACCGGCCTGATCTCCAACGAGGTGGCGCCGTTTGGCGGCGTCAAGCAAAGCGGGCTGGGCCGCGAGGGCGCGCGCCAGGGCATCGAGGACTATGTGGTGACCAAGTACCTGGCCATGGCCGGGCTGTGAGCCAACCCGCGCCAGGCCTCAGGCACTGCCCGGCGCGGGCGCGCACAAGGGCAGCAGCACCGTCACGCAAGTGCCCTGGCCCGGCTCGGAGGCCACGCTCACCGAGCCGCCCAGGGTCTTGCTGCTGAGGGTCTGCACGATCGCCATGCCCAGGCCGGTGCCGCCCTTGCCGATCTTGGTGCTGAAGAAGGGCAGGAAGAGCTTGTCCAGCGCCTCCGGGCTCATGCCGCGGCCGTTGTCGCGGAATTCGATGCGCACCTTGTCGCCCTCCTGGCGGGCCTGGATGTGCAGCTCGCCGGCCTGGCCCTCCTCGAAGGCATGCAGGTAGGCGTTGTTGATGAGGTTGATCGCCACCTGGCCCAGCGGCCCCGGATAGCTGTCCATCGCGATGCCCGCCGGGACGTCGAGCAGCAGGCGCTGCGGGCGCCGCTTCAGCGTCGGCGCCAGGGTGCCGACGATCTCCTGGATCACCTCGTGCAGCTCGAAGCGGCGGCGCTGCTCGCTGGCCTGGTCGGCCGCCACCTGGCGGAAGTTGCGCAGCAGTTCCACCGCGCGCTCCAGATTGCGCTGCGCCAGCTGGCTGCCGCCGCGCATCTGCTCGACGAAGCGCTGCAGCTCGCTGCGGCGCAGCCCGCCGGCGGCGATGCGGCGCTCGAAATCCGTCGCCTGGGCCGACAGCGCGCTGCTGGCGATCAGGCCGTTGCTCATCGGCGTGCTGAGCTCGTGCGAGACGCTCGCCACCATGGTGCTGAGGGTGGCGCGCGCCTCGGTGCGCGACAGCTCCTCCTGCACCTCGCAGAGCTTTTCCATCGTGGCCTCGAGCCGGGCGCTGCGCTCGCGCACGCGCTGCTCCAGCGTGTTGTTGAGCTCCAGGATGCGCGCCTCGGCCTGCTTGCGCGCATTGATCTCCACCATCATGCCGACGATCTGCAGCGGCTTGCCGGCGCGGTCGCGCCGCACCACCTTGCCGCGCGTGGCCACCCAGGTCCAGCCCTCGGTGCGATGGCGGTGCCGGTACTCGACCTCGTAATGGTCGGTCTGACCCTGCAGATGCGCGCGCAGCACCGCCTCGACGGCGGCCACATCGTCCGGGTGGCAGTCCTGCTTCCAGTGGTAGTCCGGCCCGGGCTGCCATTCGGCGCCGTCGTGGCCGGCGATCGCCAGCCAGCGCTCGCTCACCGTGGCCTTCCTGGTCTCGAAGGCATAGTCCCAGGTGCCCACGCCGGTGGCGGCGATGATGTTCTGCAGGCGTTCGCTCTCGTTGACCAGGCGGCTCTGCGCCTGCGCCAGCTCGCGGCTGCGCCGCTGCGCCCACCAGAGGCTGGCGCTCAGCAGCAGGGTGGCGGCGAGGCCGGCCGCCAGCACCCAGCTCGCGACTTGCGGCGGTGCGCCGGCGATGAAGCCCGGCTGCGGCTGCAGGCGCACGTTCCAGACGCGCCCGGCCACCTCCACCTTGTGCGCTTCGGCGAGCGGGCCGGCATCGGCGCTGCCGTGCACATAGATGGGCTCCTTGCTGGGCGGGTCCACCGCATGCACCAGCAGGTCCAGCTGCAGGCGCTCGGCCAGCAGGGCGGCACGCCGGAACAGGCTGGGCAGCTCGATCACGCCGGCCAGGTAGCCGATCACGGCGGGGCGCTCGCCCGCCTCGCCGCGGGCATAGACCGGCGCGGTGATGGCGAAGCCCGTCACGGGCTCGGCGTCGGGCCGGCGGTGGATCACCGTGAAGGTGACCGAGGCCACCGGCCGGCCGGAGGCGCGCGCCTCCAGCTTGGAGGCCATGCGCAGGGCATCGAAGGCCAGGTCCAGACCCAGGGGCGAGGCGTTCTCGGGCCAGCCGAACAGCACCGGCACATGCTCGGGGCGTTCGCGCGCCGGCATCCAGCTGTCGGGCGACGGGCCGGGCTCGAGCACGCGGTAGTCGGCCAGGCCCAGGGCGCGCGCCTGCGCCTCGAACTGCGCCAGCCGCGCATGCGGCACGATGGGTTGCCACTCCAGCAGCATCAGGCCGGGCAGGCCCTTGGCGAGCGTGGCGGCATAGCGGTTGAAGGCCTCGCGCTGCATCTGCTGGTGCGACTCCAGCATCAGGCCGGCGCCGCGCACCGCCTCGACGGTGCGTGCCAGGTCTTGCGTGAACGAGTCCACCACCTGCCGCGCTGCGGCGCTGCGCAATTCCTTGAAGCGCAGCAGCTCGGCATCGCCGACGGCGCCATAGCCCAGCAGGCTGCCGATGCCGCCCACGGCCAGGGTCAGCGCGATCAGCAGGGCGTCGCTGAAGCGCTTGCGCTCGAGTCGGTTGGGCCAGCTGCTGGGCATGGGCGGGCGTGGACCAGCGCTAGCGCCCGTGCGGCCACTGGGCCTTCTTGGTGGGCGCCTTCACCCCCTTGCCCTGGGCCGCCCAGAGCTTGTAGGCGCTGGAGGTGAGCTCGCGCTTCATCAGCTGCACCAGCTCGCCCTGGCCGAGGCCATGCTCCATCAGCACCTTGTTGTAGGGCGGACGGTCGGTGAACGCGGTGGCGATGATGCGCTGGATCTCGTCCGGGCTGAGGCGGGGAATAGGTTTGGCCATGGTGCGATTGTCAGGCCAGCGCGCCCGCCAGCAAATCGGCCTGTGCCTGCAGGGCCTGCGCCAGCGGGGCTTCGAGGCGTTCGCCCAACACCAGGTGCAGCTCCACATAGATGTCGTCCAGCAGCCGCCGGGCCGCCACGCCGGGGTATTTCTGGCGCGCGAACGCCGCGGGCATCAGCGTGCAGCCGCGGCCGGCGGCGATCTGCGCAATCGTCGCCGAGGTGCCGGGGGCGTCGAGTTCGCGCGCGGGCCGGAAGCCGGCGGCGTCGTAGAGCCGCTGGAAATGCGTCCAGAGCGCCGGGTTCTGCTGCTTGCGAAAGCGTAGAAAGGCCGGCAGCGCCTCCAGCTCGCGCAGGCGCAGCGCACGCTTGCGCGCCAGCGCGCTGCTCGCCGGGATCATCGCCACATGGGCCAGCCGCGCGACGCGCTGGTGGCGCAGGCCTTGCAGCTCGTGCGGCATGGTGAGCAGGGCGGCGTCCAGCTCGTGGCGTTGCAGCTGGGCCAGCAGCTCGGGGCCCGGCCCCAGCACCGGCTCGAGCGGCGGCAGGCTGCCGCCCAGGCGCTGCTCGAGCTGCGCAAACGCGCTCATGTCCACCCACCAGGGCAGGCCCAGGCGCAGCTTGGCGCGCGGCCGTGCCGCGGCGCTGCCGACGCTGCGCACCGCGGCTTCGAAGGCGGCCACGGCCTCGGCAAAGCGCTGGCGGGCCTGCTGCCCCGCCTCGGTCAGCCGCGTGCTGTTGCCACGGCGCTCCAGCAGGGGCGTGCCCAGCGCCGCTTCCAGCGCGGCGATCTGGCGCGATAGCGGCGGTTGGGTGAGGTGCAGCCGCTCGGCGGCGCGGCGGAAGTTCAGCTCCTCGGCCAGCACCAGGAAGTAGCGCAGCTGCCGGATGTCGATGCTGCGGTCGACGGGGCGATTCATGCCGTAAAGGTATCACCGAAAAGGCAATTCACAAGCGCCGCGCGCCTGCCCATCATGCCGCTCCGGGCCGCCGTGGGCGGCGATGCCTATATGCAGGGAGCCAGCAATGAGCAGCAATTTCTCGAGACCGCGCCGCGGATTCCTGGCCCTGGGAGCCAGCTGGGGCCTGGCCGGTTGTGGCGGCGGCGGCGACGCGGGCGGCACCGACCCGCTGCCGGCCGCACCCGCCATCCAGGGCTTCGATACCGTGGCCGGCAGCCCCCTGGTGGGCGAGCGCCTGCGCCTGCGGCCGCAGTTCAGCGGCGGCGCGGGGCGCATCGAACCCGAGATCGGCGCGGTCGTCAGCGGTGTCGAGGTGCAGACCCCGGTGCTGGACGGGCCGCGCCGCTACACCCTGGTGGTCGAGGCCGCGGGCCGGCCCACGGCGCGGCGCGAGCTGCTGCCGGTGCGCTACCGCGAGCGCTATCAGGCGCTGGCGCTGCCCTTCGCGCTGCAGTACCACGCCGCCGTGCTGGCGGCGGATGGCGGCGTGCTCGTCATCGGCGGCTCGCGTGGCGAACCCAGCCTGTCGAACGCGATCGACCGCTTCGACCCCGCCAGCGGCCGCTTCGAGCGCCTCGGCCAGATGCGCACCGGGCGCGCCCTGCACAGCGCCACGCGCCTGGCGAGCGGGCAGATCCTGGTGCTGGGCGGCCTGATCAGCCTGGAGATCGGCGGCGTGGCCGAGCTGATCGACGAGCGCAGCGGCGCGGTGCTGGATGCCGGGCGGCCGCGCCAGCCGAGGGCGCGCCACGCCGCCCTGGCGCTGGCCGATGGCCGCGTGCTGGTGGCCGGCGGCCTGGGCCGCGACACGCTGGAGCTGTGGGATCCGCAGCAGCGCCAGTTCCGCCTGCTGGCCGCGCGCATGCGCCATGTGCGCGAGTTCCCCAGCCTCACCCAGCTGGCCGACGGCCGCGTGCTGATCGTGGGCGGCTACCACGACGGGCCGGTCAATGTGACGGCGGAGCTGTTCGATCCGGCAGCCGAAAGCCTGGCCCCGGTGGCCACGGCGCTGGACGAGCGGCGCCAGCTGCACGAGGCGCATCGTATGGCGGATGGCTCGGTGCTGATCCTGGGCGGCGAGCTGATCGCACCCGAGGGCATCCGGCCGCTGGCCTCGGTGCTGCGCTATGAGCCGCTGGCCGGCACGCTCGCCGGCGTGCAGGGGCTGGAGCAGGCGCGCACCCTGGTGCGCAGCGTGCGCACCGCGGGCGACGAGATCCGCCTGTTCGGCGGCCAGACCGAGGCCGACGCGGTGGCCGCGAGCGCCTGTCTTTACCGGCCCGGCCAGGGTGCGACGGCGCTGCCCGCCATGCCGGTGCCACGCGCCTGGCACAGCGTGACGCGCCTGGCCGATGGCCGCATCCTCATCCTGGGCGGCGACGATGCCGCCGGCGCGCCGGTGGCGGGCGGCCTGCTGTTCGACTAGGGCCTCAGTGCCCGGCGAAATCCACCAGGGTGTGCAGGGGCAGGCCGGCGGCGCGCAGGCGCGCCGAGCCGCCGAGTTCGGGCAGGTCGACGATGGCGGCGCCCTCGATCACCGTGGCGCCCAGGCGCTGCAGCAGGCGCGCGCCGGCCAGCATGGTGCCGCCGGTGGCGATCAGGTCGTCGATCAGCACCACGCGGTCGCCGGGCTGTACCGCGTCGGTATGCATCTCCACCGTGGCGCTGCCGTACTCGAGCTCATAGGTTTCCTCCACCGTGGTGAAGGGCAGCTTGCCCTTCTTGCGGATCGGGATGAAGCCGACATTGAGCTCGTAGGCCAGCACCGAGCCGATGATGAAGCCGCGCGCGTCCAGCCCGGCGATGGCGGCCGGCCGGGTGTCGAAATAGCGGTGCACGAACTGGTCGATCAGCACGCGGAACACGCGCGGGTTCGACAGCAGGGGTGTGATGTCGCGGAACTGCACGCCGGCCGCGGGCCAGTCGGGCACGGTGCGGATGTGCTGCTTGATATAGGCGCTGGGGTCTTGCATGCCCCGATTGTCCGTCGGCAGTGGGGCCGCCAGCCAGCCCCCGGAAAAGTACCAATCGCCCGCAGCCGACCTCACCCTAGACTGGGTTCGCGCATGGTCGGAGTCATGCCAGGGAACCCAGCGATGCCACAAGAACAAGTGCATGAGGCGGCCAAATCTGCGTCGCAGCGCATGGACGACGAGGCTTTCTTTGACGCCTTGGTCGGCCAGATCTATGCCGCGGCGGCCGGCCGCGTTCCTTGGGAGCAGCCGCTGCGCGTCATCGTCGACACAGTGGGTGCCTTCATCGCCCAGTTGGCGGGCTACGACCTGCGCCAGGGCGGCGTGGCCTTCAGTCATGTTGCCGGCTACGCCACGCCCGAGGGGCACCTGGCCTATCTGCGCCACTACCATCGCCTGGACCCGCGCACGCCCTTGCTGCTGCACCGCGCCCAGGTCGATCACTGGGTGCACTGCCATGAGCTCGTGAGCGAGGAACAGGTCGCCCGCGACCCCTACTACCAGGAGTTCCTGATTCCCAATGGGGTGCGCTACTCCAGTGGCGTGAAGCTCTTTCAGGACGAGGAGCTGGCCGTCGTGCTGGCGGTGCAGCGCGGCGTTGGCCGCACGCCCTTGGAACCCGCCACGCTGCGCTGGCTGGACCGGCTGCGCGTGCACTTCGTCGAGGCCGTGGGCATCTACCGCCATGTGGCGGCCTTGCAGCAACAGTCAGCGGCTGGCCAGGCCCTGCTCGACATGCTCCCGCATCCGATGCTCCTGATCGATGCCTCGCGCGGCCTGCGCCACGGCAACGCCGCAGCGCAGCGCGAACTGGATGCGGCGCGCTGCGTGGTGCGGCGCAGCGGCCTGCTGGGTTGTCGTCGCCCGGACGACGATGTGGCGCTCAATGTGGCGCTGCACGAGCTGTTCCGCGGCCCGCCCAATGCCAGGCGCTATCTGCGCATCCGCCATGCCGACAGCGACGAGCCGGTGGGGCTGTGCCTGTCGCGGCTGGAGCCCGAGCAGGTGATGGGCGCCTTCGGGCCGCTGTCGCAGGCCATGGTGCTGCTGCACGACACGTCCAGACCCATGGCCCCCGATCCCTTTCTGATCGGCGAGGTGTTCGAGCTCACCCCGGCCGAGGCGCAGGTGGCGGTGCGCCTGGTGGAGGGCCGCAGCGTCGACGAGATTGCCGCCGAGCGCGGCGTGGCCGCGGGCACGGTACGCACCCAGGTGCGCACCCTGCTGGCTAAGACCGGCACCAACCGGCAGGTGGATCTGGTGCTGCGGCTGGCGCGGCTGGAGCGGTTTGGGGAGGCTCAGGGCGCGGCCTGAGCGGCGTTCGGGCGGGCGGTGCTGGCGCGGCGGCGACGCAGCATCAGACCCAGCGCGGCCAGGCCCGCCATCGCCATGGCCAGGCTCCGCGGTTCCGGCACCGGGCTGGTATTGACCAGCACATCGCCAGTCCGCACGGCTACGGCGTACATGCCGTTTTGCGGGTTGTTGATCCATTGATAGCCCTGGTTTGTATTGAAGAACCAGGCATCTCCCGGTCGTGTGCCGGACCAATAGTCGCCGGACTGCATGCTCCTGAAGTACGCGGTGTTGCTCAATCCATTGCCCGCCTGTGGGCCGTCACAGGTCATCGGGGTTCCGTCGGCGGGGCAGAACGACAGATTGCCCAGGGTCACGTAATAGAGCTGCGCCCACTCGCTGTAGGCACCGTCCACCTGGGTCTGCACGTTGTAGCCGCAATCGGTGCCGCCATAGCTCCACTCACAGCCCGGCGTGCCGCTGTCGATGATGCTTGGCAGGCGCCAATCGGAGTAGCCCCCGGTCGTCAGCCCGTCGGCCCAGGCCGCGGCGGCGTCCCAGGTCTGCGCGCCTTGTTGCTGGTTCATATTGGCCAGCCAGGTGACGTTCATCGTGGTGTCGTAGAAGAACGCCGCGCTGGCGTCGCTCAAGTCCACGGCCTTGCCGTCGATGTCCCGGGCCTTCAGCGTGGTTTCCCACGTGCCCTGCCCGGGCACGGGCGCAGCCAAGGCGGGCGCGACGGCGGTGGCGCCCAACAGGGCGGCCAGCAGGGTGAGTTTCTTGGCGCCGCGGCCAGCAGCAGCGCGCCGCCGGCCACCCACACCCGCCGCGGCCAGCAGGGCCAGGCCGGTCAGCGCCAGGCTGGTGGGTTCGGGAACGGTGGCATCGGTGGTTTTGTGCAGCAGGAAGGAGATCGTCTGGCCAGTAGCTGAGTTGCCCCAGCCCGTGACGTAGCCGTTGTCGCCAAGGAAGGCCGCGTCGATGTCACTGATTCCGAGGTTGGCCACCAGATCGTCGATGTTGAGCATCTGGCCGGCGTCGTAGATGAAGGCATCCCAGTCGATGTCGCCGACGGTATACGAGTGGCCCAACACCTGACCGAGGTTGTTGATGCTGATGGCTTGGCTGATGGTGCCGCCCAGTGTGCCCAGATCCTGCATCGTGCCGCCGTCGAAAACGAAGGCGTGATAGCCCGTGGCTGCCATGTAGGAGGAGCCCGCCACCTGGCCAACGTCGTTGATGTCGATCGCGATGCTGCCGCTGCCGCCCAGGGTGCCCAGATCCAGCATGGCCCCGTTCTCGTACAGGAAGGCATGTGTCTGACCGCCCACTGTCAGGGCCTGTCCGACGACCTGGGCGTTGTCGTTGACGGCATAGGCATAGCTGTTGCTGCCACCCAAGGTGCCCAGATCGGACATCACGCCGTTGTTGTCCAGAAAGGCGTGGTAGCCCGCATTGCCAGTCGTCGCAGAGTAGCCGACCACCATGCCGCTGTTGTTGATGTCCTGGCCATAGCTGTCCGTGCCGCCAAGGGTGCCCAGGTCCTGCATGGCGCCGCCGCTGAAGCGAAACGCGTGGCTGTATGCATCGCCCGCGATACGTGCTGAGCCGGTCACCTGGCCCTGGTCGTTCAAGCCGGTTGCATTGCTGCTGCTGCCGCCAAGCGTGCCCAAATCCTGAAGACCACCGCCTCCCAACATGGCGCGCCACTGATTGGCTGCATTGCCGCTACCCCCGGCAACCTGGCCGCTGGCGTTGATGAACCGGCCGTTGCTGTCGTAACCGCCCAGGGTGCCCAGATCCTGGGCGCCGCCGCCGATGGTACTAACAAAGGCCCGGCTGTTGCCCCCATAGGCGGCAGAGCCCGTCACCTGCCCGGACCCATTGACCGCCTGCGCATAGGTCCCCGTGCTGCCCGCCGGCCCATTGACGACCGTGGCCAGCCACGGCCCAGCCTGCGCAGCGGGTGCAAAGGCGAGGCTGGCGAGCATGGCGATGAAGGCACTGGTGCGCATGGGAGTCTCCTGTAGCTGCCTGTCGATTCCAGGTGCAGCGGATTCTCCGAAGCTCGCCTTGGGCCGGCATCTACAAAATTGCAGAGCAGGCCTCCTACATTCAGGGGGGCGGCGATGAGCCCGAGGTTCAGGCGAAGCTTGCTTCACACACCATCTTCGCCCGCCCGCCTTGCTTGGCCTTGTAGAGCGCCGCATCGGCGGCCTCGAGCAGGCTTTGCGCCGCCACCTGGCTGTGCCCCAGGCGCGCCGCCACGCCGATGCTGAGGCTCAGCGTGGGTCGCACCGGCGAGGCCTCGTGCTCGATCGCGGCCAGGCGCAGGCTGTCGAGGCAGCGCTGTGCCACCACCTGGGCGCCGGCCAGGTCGGTGTCGACCAGCAGCACCACGAACTCCTCGCCGCCATAACGGCACACCGACTCACCCCCCCGGCCCACGCAGGAGCGCAGCAGGGTGGCGACGCGGCGCAGCGCGTCGTCGCCCGCGACATGGCCGTAGCGGTCGTTGTATTGCTTGAAGTGGTCGATGTCCACCAGCAGGATGGCCAGCGGCTGGCCCGAGCGGGCGCTGCGCAGCCACTCCTGCTGCAGGGCCTGGTCGAACAGGCGGCGGTTACCCACGCCGGTGAGACCGTCGGTGGTGGACTGGCGCGCCAGCAACTCGTTAGCGCGCTTCAGGCGCAGCTCCTGGCGCTTGCGCTCGCTGAAGTCGGTGACGATGCAGACGAACAGATGGGTGGTGGCGGTGCGCACCTCGGCCATGGTGAGCTGCAGCGAGAGCTCCTCGCCGCTGCGGTGGCGCGCGCTCACCTCGCGCGGCTGGCCCAGCAGCGACTGCGGTGCCAGCTCGCTGGGGCCGCCGCTGAACAGCATGCTCAGGTGGCCGCCCTGCAGCTCGGTGGCGCTGAAGCCGAACAGCTGCTCGCAGCTGGGGTTGACCTCCAGCACATGGCCCTCGGCATCGAGCGTGAGGATGCCGTTCATGGCCGACTGGATGATGGCGTGCAGATGGGCCTGGCTGGCGGCCAGGCGCTGCTGCTCGTGGATCAGGTCGCTCACGTCCAGGCGCACGCCGACGATGCCGCCCGAGGGGGTGCGGCGCTCGAACACGCGCAGCCAGATCTCGTCGTGCACGTTCTGCAGCAGCGGTGCGCTCTGGCGGCCGCGCTGGCGCTTGCGCTCGGCCAGCCATTCCTCTTCGCGGCCGATCGCTTCGGGGATGCCCTGGCGCGCCAGCGAGGCGCGCACCATGTCCTCGAAGCCGGCCCGGCGCTGGAACTCGCGCAGCATGTGCGGATAGATCTCCACCAGGCGCTGGTTGAAGGCCACCAGGCGGTCGGTCTCGTCATAGATCTCGACGCTGGCGGGCAGGGCGTCGATGGCCTCCTCCAGCGTGCGCTGGGCGCGCTCGGCCTTGGCGCGGGCGCGCCGCAGCGTGCTCAGGGTCGCCAGCGCCAGCAGGCTGCTCAGCGCCAGCAGGCCCGTCAGCAGCCAGGGCAGCCAGCCCGCGCCGCCGCCCAGGCTCAGCGCCAAGGCCGCGGCCTGGCCCAGCAGCAGCAGGGCGAAGGCCAGCGTGGGCCAGGAGCGGGCAAGGGCGAAGCGGCTCATCCAGGATGCGGACTCATGGTTTGCCCGCATGCTAGTCAGCCGTCCCTGTCGGCGTATTGGGCCAGACCCTTCCCTCTTCGGGGGGGGGCTTGCCGGATCAGGCGCCGCGCGTCACCGGCATCTTTACCCGGTCGGCCGGCAGCTTCATGTGGCGCGACAGCTCCAGCTTGGCCAGCGAGTTGCGGTGCACCTCGTCCGGGCCGTCGGCAAAGCGCAGCGTGCGCTGGTGCGCCCACATCATGGCCAGCGGGGTGTCGCCGCTGACGCCGGCGCCGCCATAGACCTGCATGGCCCAGTCGATCACCTGCAGGGCCATATTGGGCGCGACGATCTTGATCATCGCGATCTCGGCCTTGGCGACCTTGTTGCCCACCGTGTCCATCATGTAGGCGGCCTTGAGCGTGAGCAGGCGGGCCTGGTCGATCATGCAGCGCGCCTCGGCGATGCGCTCCTGCGTGACGGTCTGCTGCGCCAGGGTCTTGCCGAAGGCGACGCGCGAGACGGCGCGCTGGCACATCAGTTCCAGCGCGCGCTCGGCGGCGCCGATCGAGCGCATGCAGTGGTGGATGCGGCCGGGGCCGAGGCGGCCCTGGGCGATCTCAAAGCCGCGGCCCTCGCCCAGCAGCAGGCTGCCGACCGGCACGCGCACGTTCTTGAGCTCGATCTCCATATGGCCATGCGGCGCATCGTCGTAGCCGAACACGGTGAGCGGGCGCAGTACCTTGACGCCCGGCGCGTTGGCGGGCACCAGAATCATCGACTGCTGCTCGTGGCGGCCGGCCTCGGGGTTGGTCTTGCCCATCACGATGTAGATGGCGCAGCGCGGGTCGCCGGCGCCCGAGGACCACCACTTCACGCCATTGATGACGTACTCGTCGCCATCGCGCACGATGCTGCACTCGATATTGGTGGCGTCGCTGGAGGCCACCGCGGGTTCGGTCATCAGGAAGGCCGAGCGGATCTCGCCGCGCAGCAGCGGCTCCAGCCATTGGTCCTTCTGCGCCTCGGTGCCGTAGCGCTCCAGCGTCTCCATATTGCCGGTGTCGGGGGCCGAGCAGTTGAAGACCTCGGCGGCCCACCAGACGCGCCCCATGATCTCGCACAGCGGCGCGTACTCGAGGTTGGAGAGGCCCTCCGGCGCGCGCGAGGACTTGGGCAGGAACAGGTTCCACAGCCCGGCCTGGCGCGCCAGCGGCTTCAGCTCCTCGATCAGCTTGGTGGCCAGCCAGGGGTTGCCGGCGCGGCGGTTCGCCTCGATCTCGGCGTGCAGGCGCTGTTCGTTGGGGTAGATGTGCTGGTCGAAGAAGGCGAGCAGACGGGCCTGCATCGCCTGGACCTTGGGGCTGTAGTCGAATTCCATGATGAAGAAGACCTTTCCTTGCGCCTGTCAGGCGATGGACGTGAGCTGGCTGAGGCGCAGCTGCGGTTGCAAATCGGTGTACTGCGCCACATGCGCGGCGAGCTGGGCGCCGGCCTGGGCCAGCGCTGCCTGGGCCTGTTCCAGGCTGGCGAAGTAGGCATTGGTGGCCGCCACGGGCTCGCCAGCGCGTGGCCCCTTGGGGTGCAGGAAGCGCTCGGCCTCCAGCCGGGTCAGGCCCAGCGGCGTGAGCAGTTCGCGCGTCAGCGCCATGTGCTCGCGCTCGTAGGTCTCATGGTCAAAGCGGGCGCCCTCGCGCCAGACATAGGTACCGGTGATGCGGATCATGCGTTCAGTCCTCCTTCTTTTCCTCTTGCAATGCGCGGTAGCGCAGGTATTGCTGGTAGAGCGCTTCCATGGTGGTGTGGCGTTCTTCCACATGCAGGGCGCCGGTGGGCGCGAAATTGCAGACGCGCAGCAGCCAGTCGTCGGGCGCCGCGCCCACGTCCAGCACATTGATGCAGGCCGGGCTCTGCACCAGCGAGCCATACAGCAGGCGCTGGCCGCCGCTCAGGGCGTGCGAGAGGATGGCGGCGTTGACGACGCCATGCAGCACCAGCAGGGCGCAATCCCAGCCCGGGTCGGCGCGCAGCCGCGCCACCGCAGGCAGCACGCGGTCCAGCAGCTCGCCGACGCTTTCGCCATTCAGGAAGCGCGTGTCCTCACCCAGCCGGGCATGGTGCAGGCCGGTGAAGGCGGCCTGCAGATCGGCCTGCGGGATCTCGGCCAGGCGGCCGCCGCGGATCTCCTGCAGCTCGGGCCAGGTCTGCGGGCTCAGGGCTTGCGCGCTCGCGCCGAGCTGCTGCAGCACCAGGCCGGCGGTCTGCACGGTGCGCGGCAGGCCCGAGACGATGACGCGGTCGAAGCGCACGCCCTCGCGGGCGAACTGCTCGCCCGCGGCGCGCGCCTGGGCCTGGCCCAGCGCGTTGAGCGAGACCTGCTCGGGCAGCACCGGCCGGCCGGTGGTGGCGTCGAAATAGCTCACCGCGCCGTGGCGCATCAGGTAGATGCGGCGGCGCTGGCCGGGGGCGGTGCTGGAGCTCATGGGCCGCAGTGTGGCGCAAGCCGCGGCGCGCGCATGTCACGCAGGCATCAGGCTGTCGCCCGGGCGCCAGGGCTTGATCGGCGCGGGCTCAGGCGCGCAGCAGCTTTTCCTCGGCCAGCGCCAGCGCGCCCGGCGTGCCCGAGAGCACCAGGGTGTCGCCGCCCTGCAGCAGCAGCTGGTCCTCGGCATGCACCACCGCGCCGCCGGCGCGCTTGACCGACACCACCGCCACGCCGGTGGCATGCAGGGCCAGCTGGCCGAGTGGCTGCTTGGCGTAGGCGCTGGCGACCGGCAGGGTGACCGAGCGCAGGCGCGCCTGCTCGCGCTCCTCGGCGGTGTCGTCGTCGGCACCGTGGAAGTAGCCGCGCAGCAGGCCGTAGCGCGCATCGCGCGCATCGCGGGTGAGGCGGATCACGCGCCGCATCGGCACGCCCACCAGGGCCAGCGCATGGCTGGCCAGCATCAGCGAGCCCTCGATGGCCTCGGGCACCACCTCGGTGGCGCCGGCGGCGCGCAGGCGCTCGAGGTCGCTGTCGTCGATGGTGCGCACCACCACCGGCACATGGGCGGCATGGGCGCGCACCAGCTGCAGGATCTTCAGCGCCGAGGGCGTGTCGGGGTAGCTCACCACCACCGCGCTGGCGCGCGACAGGCCGGCCGCCATCAGGCTTTGCAGGCGCGCGGCGTCGCCGAACACCACGCTCTGGCCGGCCGCGGCGGCCTGGCGCACGCGGTCGGGGTCGAGGTCCAGCGCCATATAGGGGATGTGCTCGCCCTCCAGCAGGCGCGCCAGGTTCTGGCCGCTGCGGCCGTAGCCGCAGATGATGACGTGGGCGTCGGCCTTGATGGCCTTCTTGGCAATCGTGGTCAGCTGCACCGATTGCAAGAGCCAGTCGCTGGCCGAGAGCTTCATGACGATACGGTTGCTGTACATGATGATCACCGGCGTGGCCAGCATCGACAGCACCATGCTGGCCAGCACCGGGCTGACCCATTGCGCCGCGACCAGCTCCTGCTGGGCGCCCAGGGTCAGCAGCACGAAGCCGAATTCACCCGCTTGCGCCAGGTAGAGGCCGGTGCGCAGCGAGACCCCGGTGGGCGCCTGGAACAGCTTGGCCAGCGCGGCGATGAGCAGGAACTTGGCCATGGTGGGCGCCAGCGTCAGCACCACCACCAGCGGCCATTGCGCGCTCACCGCGCGCCAGTCCAGCTTCATCCCGATGGTGATGAAGAACAGCCCCAGCAGCACGTCGTGAAAGGGCCGGATGTCGGTCTCCACCTGGTGCTTGAACTCGGTCTCGGCAATCAGCATGCCGGCGATGAAGGCGCCCAGCGCCAGCGAGAGCCCGGCATGCTCGGTGAGCCAGGCCAGGCCCAGGGTCACCAGCAGCAGATTCAGCATGAAGAGTTCTTCGCTCTTGCGGCGCGCCACCAGGGTGAGCCACCAGCGCATCACCTTCTGGCCGCCGGCCAGCAGCAGGGTCAGCAGGGCCACCGCCTTGAGGCCGGCCCAGGCCAGCGAGCTGGCCATCTCGGCGCCGCTGCTGTTCAGCGCTGGGATCAGCACCAGCAGCGGCACCACCGCCAGATCCTGGAACAGCAGCACGGCGATGACGCGCCGGCCATGCTCGCTTTCCAGCTCCAGCCGTTCGGCCATCAGCTTCACGACGATGGCGGTGGAGCTCATCGCCATGGCCGCGCCCAGCACCAGGGCGCCCTTCCATTCCAGCTCCCAGGGCAGGCCCAGGGCGTCGAGCCCGCGGTCCAGCATCACATGGCCCGCCATGGTGCCGAGGATGGTGAGCGCCACCTGCAGCAGCCCCATGCCGAACACCAGGCTGCGCATGCTGCGCAGCTTGGGCAGGTTGAACTCCAGCCCGATCACGAACATCAGGAACACCACGCCGAACTCGGCCAGATAGTTGACGCCGGCGCTGCGGCCCGAGAGCTCCAGCGCGTTCGGGCCGATCAGCACCCCCACCACCAGATAGCCCAGCATGGGCGGCAGCTTGAAGAAGCGGCAGGCCACCACGCCCAGCACCGCGGCCACCAGGTAGAGCAGGGTCAGATCCAGCGAGTTCATCATGTGCCGATGGTAACGGTCGTGCTTGGCGGCCCGGCGCCATGCCAAGCCTGCATGAGGCGATGCAAGCCACATGCCAGACCGGCCGTAGCGACCGGCATGCGCACCCTATGCGCATGCCGCATGGGCACATGTGCACTCGGCTTTGGCAAGCGCATGGGCTTCGCGATACCGTTCGCGCCACCAAAAATTACGGAGCAGTACATGCCCAATTTGTCTTTCGTCTCGCCCACGCGCAACAGTCCCTGGGGCACCTATCTGTCCCAGATCGACGCCGTTGAACCCTACCTGGGTCATTTGGCACGCTGGGTCGAGACGCTGCGCCGCCCCAAGCGCGCGCTGATCGTGGATATCCCCATCGAACTCGACAATGGCACCATCGCCCACTATGAGGGCTATCGCGTCCAGCACAGCCTGACGCGCGGCCCCGGCAAGGGCGGCGTGCGCTACCACCCCGATGTGACGCTGGAAGAAGTGATGGCGCTGTCGGCCTGGATGACGATCAAGAACGCCGCGGTCAACCTGCCCTATGGCGGCGCCAAGGGCGGCATCCGCCTCGATCCCAAGACCCTGTCGATGAAGGAACTGGAAAAAGTTACGCGCAGGTACACCAGCGAGATCGGCATCATCATCGGCCCGCAGCAGGATATCCCGGCGCCCGACGTCAACACCAACGGCCAGATCATGGCCTGGATGATGGACACCTACTCGATGAACACCGGCGCCACCGCGACCGGCGTCGTCACCGGCAAGCCGATCCCGCTGGGCGGCTCGCTGGGCCGCGTGGCCGCCACCGGCCGCGGCGTGTTCGTGATCGGCCGCGAGGCGATGCGCCGCCTCAATATCGCGATGGAAGGCGCGCGCGTGGCGGTGCAGGGCTTCGGCAATGTGGGCTCGATCGCCGCCAAGCTGTTCGCCGCCAATGGCGCCAAGATCGTGGCCGTGCAGGACCACACCGGCACCATCCTGAACGACCGCGGCATGGACATGCAGGACCTGCTCGACCATGTGGCCAAGACCGGCGGCGTGGGCGGCTTTGCCGGCGCCGACCATATCGCCAACGAGAACTTCTGGGACGTCAAGACCGATGTGCTGATCCCGGCCGCGCTGGAAGGCCAGATCACCGCCGAGCGTGCCCAGCGCCTCTCCACCCGCCTGGTGCTGGAAGGCGCCAACGGCCCCACCACCCCCGATGGCGACCAGGTGCTGGCCGACCGCGGCATCATCGTCGTGCCCGACGTGATCGCCAATTCGGGCGGCGTGACGGTCTCCTACTTCGAATGGGTGCAGGACTTCTCGTCCTTCTTCTGGACCGAGGACGAGATCAACGTGCGCCTGGACAAGATCATCACCGGCGCCTTCAAGGGCATCTGGGAGACCTCGGAACAGCACCGCATCTCGCTGCGCACCGCCGCCTTCACGGTGGCCTGCACGCGCGTGCTGCAGGCGCGCGAGGAGCGCGGCCTGTATCCCTGACACTCAGGGCTCGTCCCTGCCAAGCATAGGCCACCCAGGGGTGGCCTTTTTTTTTCTTCTGCCGCGTCAATCCCGCAGGGCCACGCGCCGCAAGGGCTTGTGCCAGCTGGCCGGCAAGCCCTGCAGCACCTCGCCGGCCTGCAGTGAGCGGATCGGCACGCCCAGGTCGGTGGGGATGCGCTGGCGGGCCTGTAGGGCCATATAGCGCAGCGCACTCACGCGCAGGAAGGAGGCGAAGTTGCCGACGGCGCCGCGTGCCTGCACCAGCTCGTCGTAGAGCTTCTCGATCAGCTGGATCACCCCCAGGCCATCGCGCGCGCCGATCTCTTCCAGCACTTCCCAGTGCAGGTTCTCCAGTCGGATGCTGGTGACCACGCCATGCAGGCGCACCGAGCGCGTGCGCGACTCGTAGGACTCCGGGTTGGCGCTGATGAAGACTTCGCACATGCTCGTCACCTCCTGGCTGTGCCGCGCAGTATGGATCAGAGGCTGATGCGCGTGCCCAGCACGGCCAGGAACTGCGCGATCCAGGCCGGATGCGCCGGCCAGGCCGGGGCGGTGACCAGCTGCCCGTCGGTGACGGCCTGGTCCACCGGGATGTTGGCGTAGTCGGCACCGGCCAGCCTCACCTCGGCGGCGCAGGCCGGATAGGCCGAAACCTGCTTGCCGCGTATCACGCCCGCCGCCGCCAGCAGCTGCGCACCGTGGCAGATCGCCGCGATCGGCTTGTTGGCATGCGCAAAATGCTGCACCAGCTCCAGCACGCCAGGCAGGGTGCGCAGGTACTCGGGCGCGCGACCGCCGGGGATCACCAGACCGTCGTAGTCCTCGGGCCGGATGTCGGCAAACGTGGCGTTGAGGGCAAAGCGGTGGCCGGGCTTCTCGGAATAGGTCTGGGCACCCTCGAAGTCGTGGATGGCGGTCAACACATGCTCCCCGGCCGCCTTGCCGGGACAGACCGCATGCACTTGATGGCCCACCGCCAGCAGGGCCTGGAAGGGCACCATGATCTCGTAATCCTCCACGTAGTCGCCGGCCAGCAACAACAGTTTCTTGGCACTCATCGATGTCTCCTGTTTGGGTTTGGACGCGCGTTGATTGTGGAAATTCGTGAGGTCGGGCGGGTAGTAGCCGGCCACTACAGTGCAGGCGGCCGCCGCTACACTGCCCGGATGAGCATTTCCCCCCAGCAATTCGATGCCGCGCGCGCGGTGGACCTGGGTCGCGAGACCCTGCAGATCGAGGCCGCCGCGCTCACCGCGATGGGCCCGCGCCTGGGTGATGCGTTTGCACATGCGGTGCAGCTGGTGCTGGCCTGCAGCGGACGCGTGGCCGTGATGGGCATGGGCAAGAGCGGCCATGTGGGTCGCAAGATCGCCGCCACCCTGGCCTCCACCGGCACGCCGGCGCTGTTCGTGCACCCGGCCGAGGCCAGCCATGGCGACCTCGGCATGGTCACGCCCAAGGACGTGGTGCTGGCGCTCTCCAATTCCGGCGAGAGCGACGAGCTCAACGCCATCCTGCCGGTGCTCAAGCGCCTGGGTGTCCACATCATCGCGATGACCGGCGGCGGCGCCTCCAGCCTGGCGCGCCACGCCCATGTGGTGCTCGACAGCCGGGTCGACCAGGAAGCCTGCCCGCTCAACCTCGCGCCCACCGCCAGCACCACCGCGCAGATGGCACTGGGCGACGCCCTGGCCGTGGCCCTGCTGGATGCGCGCGGCTTCAAGCCCGAGGACTTTGCGCGCTCGCACCCCGGCGGCGCGCTGGGCCGCAAGCTGCTGACCCATGTGCGCGACCTGATGCGCAGCGGCGCGGCGCTGCCGCGCGTGCGGGCCGAGCTGCCCTTCACCGAGATGATGCGCGAGATGTCGGGCAAGAGCCTGGGCGTGGCCATCCTGGTGGACGAGGAGGACCACGTGCAGGGCATCTTCACCGATGGCGACCTGCGCCGCCTGATCGAGCGCGGCGGCGACCTGCGCACGCTCAAGGCCGGCGACGTGATGTCCAAGAACCCGCGCACCGTGCGCGCCGATGCGCTGGCGGTGGACGCGGCCGATCTGATGGAAGCCGCCCGCATCACCCTGGTGCTGGTGGTGGACGAGGCCCATCATCTGCTGGGCGCCATCAGCATCAACGACCTGATGTCGGCCAAGGTGATCTGATGGCCTTGCTGCAACCGGCCCTGCGCTTTGCGCCCGAACTCCTGCTCAAGGCCCAGGGGTCAGGTCTTGCCATCAAGGCGGCGATCTTCGACGTTGACGGCGTGCTCACCGACGGCCGCATCTACATCGGCGAGCAGGGCGAGGGCGTGAAGGCCTTCAACACCCTGGACGGCCATGGCCTCAAGCTGCTGGCCCAGGGTGGCATCACGCCCATCATCATCACCGGCCGCGACTCCCCGGCGGTGCGCCGCCGCGTCGCCGATCTGGGCCTGCATCACGCCATCTACGGCGCCAAGGACAAGTTGGCGGTGGCCCAGCCGTTGCTGGACCGCTTGGGCCTGGACTGGCCCGAGGTAGCCGCGATGGGCGACGACTGGCCCGATCTGCCGCTGCTGACGCGCGCCGGTTTTGCCTGCGCGCCGGCCCAGGCCCATGCCGAGGTGAAGGCAGTGGCGCACCATGTCACCGCGGCCGCGGGTGGCCATGGCGCGGCGCGCGAGTGCTGCGACCTGCTGCTGATGGCCGCCGGCCGCTACGCCGCGCTGCTGCAGGGCCATCTCAGCACCCTGGACGGAGGCGCGGCTTGACGACGACGACGGCGCGCCTGGCCCCCGCCGCGGCGGCGGCACCGCGCCTGCGGCAGCCGCTCATCTGGCGCCTGCAGGCCCTGCTCTCGGCCTATCTGCCGCTGCTGATGATGGCGCTGCTGGCGGCCGGCACCTGGTGGCTGGTCAAGCACACGCCCATGCCCGACGGGCCGATGGAGCCGGTGCCGGCCAAGCATGAGCCCGACTACCAGATGAAGGGTTTCGAGATGCAGCGTTTCGCGCCCACCGGCGAGCTGCGCGTGCATCTGCAGGGCGCGGCGATGCGCCACTACCCCGATACCGACACCATCGAACTCGACGGCGTGCGCCTGCAGGCCTATGGCGAGAACGGCAGCCGCACCGAGGCGCAGGCGCGGCGTGCGCTCAGCAACAGCGATGGCAGCGAGATCCAGCTGCTGGGCGAGGTGCAGGTGCAGCGCTACCCGGCCAAGTCGGCGGCCGGCGCCCTGCCCGATCTGCAGGTGCAGGGCGAGTTCCTGCATGCCTTCGTCAACACCGAGAAGCTGCGCTCGCACCTGCCGGTGCGCATCGCCACGCGCGGTGGCGAGATGCGGGCCCAGAACTTCGAGTACGACAACCTCAAGGGCCTGCTGAGCTTCAACGGCCCCAGCACGGCGCGCTTCGATCCGCCGGGGCTGCGCGGCAAGGCGGCCAAGCCATGACGAAACTGGCGTTCATCACCGGTGCCTCCAGCGGCCTCGGCCAGGCGATGGCGCTGCACTACTACCAGCAGGGCTGGGCGCTCGCCCTGGTGGCCCGGCGCGGCCAGGAACTGGCCGACTGGGCGCAGGCGCAAGGCCTGAGCGCGGCGCGCTGTCGCATCTACCCGGCCGACGTCAGCGATGTGGCCGCCATCACCGCGGCCGGGCGCCAATGCATCGCCGAGCAGGGCCTGCCCGACGTGGTGATCGCCAATGCCGGCATCAGCATTGGCATGGACACGGCGATCCCGGAGGACCTGGCGGTGCTGCAGCGCATCTACGCCACCAACAACATCGGCCTGGCCGCGACCTTCCAGCCCTTTGTGGCGGCGATGAATGCGCGCGGCAGCGGCCGCCTGGTGGGGGTGGCCAGCGTGGCCGGCATCCGCGGCCTGCCGGGGCACGCCGGCTATTGCTCCAGCAAGGCGGCGGTGATCAGCTTTTGCGAGAGCCTGCGCGGCGAATGCCGGCCTTATGGCGTGCGCGTGGTGACGATCGCGCCCGGCTACATCGCCACCCCGCTGACCAGCAAGAACCGCTACCGCATGCCCTTTCTGATGCAGCCCGCCGACTTTGCAGCGCGCGCCTATGCGGCCATCGAAGCCGGCGCCAGCCTGCGCTTCATCCCCTGGCAGATGGGGGTGGTGGCGCGCGCGATGCGGCTGCTGCCTAACGCGCTGTTTGACCGTTTGCTGGCCGGGCGTCCGCGCAAGCACCGGCAGGGCGAGTAAGGGCAGGGCCAAAGAAAAAGGCACCCGAAGGTGCCTTTCTTGTGCAGTGCCGAAGCGCTGGCTGATCAGTAGCCGCCCGAACGGCCACCGCCGTAGCCGCCACCGCCGCCACCACCGTAGCCGCCGCCGCCCGAACGGCCACCGCCGCCGAAGCCGCCGCCACCGGAACGGCCGCCGCCACCACCACCGTAGCCGCCACCGCCGCCGCCACCACCGTAGCCGCCGCCGCCGCCCGAACGGCCACCGCCGCCGAAGCCGCCGCCGCCGGAACGGCCGCCGCCGCCGAAGCCACCCGGACGCTCTTCACGAGGACGTGCTTCGTTCACGACGATCGCACGGCCTTCCAGAGCCTGGCCGTTCATGCCGTTGATGGCGCTTTGCGCCTCGGCGTCCGAACCCATTTCCACGAAGCCGAAGCCCTTGGAACGGCCGGTTTCGCGGTCCATCATGACCTTGGCCGAGGTCACGGTGCCAAATTGACCGAATGCTTCTTGCAGCGATTCGTCACGGACGCTGTAGGCGAGGTTGCCTACGTAAAGCTTGTTTCCCATGGGGAAGCCCTTTCAATACCAAATAACCATGTGGAGCTTCAACCCATCGTGAACCATTCAAGCGAAGGCGCGGCGTCCGAACACAGGTAAACGATTATGGGTGAGAGATCCAGTGATCCGTAAAGCGCCCAAGGCTGAGTGTTGTTTTTCAGCTTCTGAGGAAAACCCGTAAATCGGGCCCACACGGGGCGCGGGTGCCGCCCTGGCGCGGGCCGGGGCCTCGCTATCATGCCGGCCACATGCAAAAACTCTCCCTGCACGCCCTGAACCGGGTGTTCGCCAGCCTGGAGGCCGTGCGCAACGGCCCGGCGCTCTACGCCCTGCTGAGCAGCTTCTGCTTTGCCGGCCTGCTGCTGGCGATGGCCGAGGCGGCGCTGGCCCGCAGCGACGGCGCCTGGGGCCTGGTATGGGGGGTGAGCGCGGTGCTTGTCGCCTTTTACGGTGTCAACCTCACCGGTCTGCTGCTGATGGACCAGGCCCTGGGGCGGCCGATCCGCGATGTGCAGGACGCCATGCCCGCGGCGCTGGGCGCGGCGGCGCGCGTGCTGGTCAATCTGCTGCTGCTGCTGCTGGGGGCCGCGCTGGTGCTGGGCTTGCTGCTGGCGGCGCTGTGGCTGGTGCGCCTGCCCGGCGTGGGCCTTTACTGGTTCACCCTGCTGGTGCCGGCCGGCGTGCTGCTGCTGGGCGTGGCGGGGCTGGCGGTGACGGTGCTGGTGGGGCCGCTCACCGGCCCCTCGATCTGGGCCGACCAGGGCGTGGAGAACACCTTGCGCATGCATGGCCGGCTTTTGCGCCACCGCCTGCTGGAGGCGGCCGTGCTGATGGCCGGCGTGCTGGCCCTCACCGCCCTGGTGAGCGCGCTGGTGAGCTTTGTGGTGATGGCCGGCGGCCGCAGCATGGCCCTGATCTCGCCCTGGGCAGCGGGGGTGCAGGTGCCGCCGCAGCAGTTCATGGCCGGGCTGTTCGGTTATGGCCTGCGCGCCCTGGGCTCGGCGGGTGCGCCGGTGACGGTCACGCCCGCCGGCCAGGCGGCCATGGTGGGCGGCGGCGCGGTGTTTGCGCTGGCCCTGGTGCTGCCCGCCCTGATCTATCTGCGCGGCTGCTGCGCCGTCTACCTGGCCCTCAACGAGACGCCATGGGACGAGCAGGACGTCTGAGCATGGCGCCGGTGGCGCCGCGCATCGCCAGCCTGGTGCCTTCGATCACCGAGCTGCTGGTGGCCCTGGGCCTGGGCCCCTATCTGGTGGCCCGCACCGGCTTCTGCATCCATCCCGCCGCCGCCCTGGCCGCCGTGCCCAAGGTGGGCGGCACCAAGGACGTGAACCTGGCCAAGCTGCGCCGGCTCGCGCCCAGCCATGTGGTCGTCAATGTGGACGAGAACCGGCTGGAGACCGCCGAGGCGCTGCGCGAGTTCGTGCCGCAGGTGCTGGTCACGCATCCGCAGGGCCCGGCCGACAACCTCGCACTGCTGGCGCAGATGCGCGCCGCCTTCGGCCATCTGCCCGGGGTGGATGAACGCGCCGAGGCGCTGGCGACGGGCCTGCGGCAGGAGCTGGGCGCCTGCGCCGCCACCGATTGGCCGCGCCAGCGGGTGCTGTATCTGATCTGGCGCGCGCCCTGGATGACGGTGGCGCGCGACACCTACATCGCCCGCATGTTGGCCCAGGTGGGCTGGCAGAGCTGGCCCGAGGCCCTGGGCGGCGAGCAGGGCGCGGCGCGCTATCCGGTGCTGCGGGGCGACGAGCCCTGGCTGGCGCAGATCGAGCGCGTGCTGCTGAGCACCGAACCCTATCGCTTCGGCGCCGAGCACCTGGCCGAGGCGCAGGCCCTGTGCCCGCAGGCGCGGGTGCAGCTGGTGGATGGCGAGCTGCTGAGCTGGTACGGCCCGCGCGCCGCTCAGGGATTGGCCTACCTGCGCGAGCTGGCCAGCGCATAACATCAAGCCCCATGGACATCTACAAGCCCCTGGTCGCGCTGCTCGCCATCGTCAATCCGATCGGGGTGGTGCCCTTCTTCATCCATTTCACCCAGACCTTCACCAAGGAACAGCGCCAGCACACCATCCGCGTGAGCGCCTTCTCGGCCTTTGTGGTGATCGCGGTGAGCGCGGTGGCGGGCCTCAAGGTGATCGAGTTCTTCAGCATCACCCTGCCCTCCTTCCAGGTGGGCGGCGGTACCCTGCTCCTGATCAGCTCGCTGCAGATGCTCAACGCCCAGCCGGCCGAGGCGCGCCAGACCGACGTCAGCGAGGGCTCCAGCAAGGTCGATGCCGGCGCCAGCATCGCGGTGGTGCCGCTGACGATCCCGCTGCTGACCGGCCCGGCCACCATATCCACCATGGTGATCTACGCCGAGAAGACGCGCCACTGGTGGGAGCTGGCGGTGCTGGTGGGCTATGGCGTGGTGGTGGGCCTGGTGACCTATGCGGTGTTTTCGGCCTCGGGCCGCATCGCGCGCGTGCTGGGCCAGACCGGCATCAACATCATGACCCGGCTGATGGGCCTGATCCTGGCGGCGCTGGCGGTGGAGCTGCTGGCCGACGGCCTGGTGAAGCTGTTTCCTGTGCTGGCCACGCATCTCTCGAATTGAGGGCGCGGCGCCATGAGCTTCGACTACATCATCGTCGGTGCCGGCACGGCCGGTTGTCTGCTGGCCAACCGGCTCTCGGCCGATCCGTCCAAGCGCGTGCTGCTACTGGAGGCCGGCGGCAAGGACGACTACCACTGGATCCACATCCCCGTCGGCTACCTGTATTGCATCGGCAATCCGCGCACCGACTGGCTCTACCAGACCGAGCCGGACGCGGGCCTGAACGGGCGCCGCCTGCGCTACCCGCGCGGCAAGGTGCTGGGCGGGTGCTCCAGCATCAACGGCATGATTTATATGCGCGGTCAGGCGCGCGATTACGACGCCTGGGCCGAGGCGACCGGCGACGCGGCCTGGCAATGGGGTCAGGTCTTGCCGCACTTCAAGAAGCACGAGAACCATTGGCGCCTGGATGCGGCCCAGGGCGTGAGCGATGAGTTCAAGGCCCTGCATGGCCATGGCGGCGAATGGCGCGTTGAGCGCCAGCGCCTGCGCTGGGAGGTGCTGGACGCCTTTGCCCAGGCCGCCACCCAGGCCGGCATCCCGGCCACCGACGACTTCAACCGGGGCACGAACGAGGGCGTGGGCTACTTCGAGGTGAACCAGCGCGCCGGCTGGCGCTGGAACACCGCCAAGGCCTTTCTGCGCCCCACCTGCCTGGGTCGGCCGAACTTCGAGCTCTGGACCGGCGCTCAAGTGCAGCGGCTCACGCTGCAGCGCGAGGACGGCCGGCTGCGCTGCAGCGGTGCCGAGGTGCACACCCCGCATGGGCTGGAGACGGTGAAACTCAAGCCGGGCGGCGAGCTGCTGCTGGCCGCCGGCGCGATCGGCTCGCCGCAGATCCTGCAGCTCTCGGGCCTGGGCCCGGCCGCGCTGCTGCAGCGCCATGGCATCGCCGTGCAGCAGGCGCTGGAGGGCGTGGGCGCCAACCTGCAGGACCATCTGCAGATCCGCGCGGTCTTCAAGGTGCAGGGCACCAAGACCTTGAACACCCTGGCCAACAGCTGGTGGGGCAAGGCCAAGATCGGCATGGAATATGTGTTCAGGCGCAGCGGGCCGATGAGCATGGCGCCCTCGCAGCTGGGCGCCTTCACGCGCAGCTCGCCCGACAAGGCCTGGCCCGATCTGGAGTACCACGTGCAGCCGCTCTCGCTGGACGCGTTTGGCGAGCCGCTGCACAGCTTCAATGCCATCACCGCCAGCGTCTGCAATCTCAATCCGACGAGCCGCGGCACGGTGCAGATCCAGTCGGCCGATCCGGCCATGGCGCCGCTGATCGCGCCCAACTACCTCAGCACCGACGAGGACCGGCGCATTGCCGCCGAAAGCCTGCGCCTGACGCGCCGCATCGTGGCCCAGCCGGCGCTGGCGCGCTACCGGCCCGAGGAGTTCAAGCCCGGCGTGCAGTTCCAGAGCGACGCCGAGCTGGCACGCCTGGCCGGCGACATCGCCACCACCATCTTCCACCCGGTGGGCACCTGCAAGATGGGGCGCGCCGACGATGCCGGCGCGGTGGTCGATTCACACCTGCGCGTGCGGGGCGTGGCGGGTCTGCGCGTGGTGGACGCCAGCGTGATGCCCACCATCACCAGCGGCAACACCAACTCGCCGACGCTGATGATCGCCGAGCGGGCAGCCGACTGGATCAAGGCCGGGGTTTAGCCGGTGAAGCGTTCTTCCAGATAGGCCAGCAGGGTGCGTATGGTCTGCGCCTCGCCCCCCACCGGGCGGCCAGCGCGCGCCTGGTCGTTCCAGGCGAACAGGTCGATGTGCAGCCAGTCCTGCTGCTCGGGCACGAAGTACTCAAGGAACAGCGCCGCATTGATGGCGCCGGCCAGGGCGCTGCGGCCGGTGTTGACGATGTCGCCGATGCTGGAGGCAATGCCTTCCTGGTAGGGCGCCCACAGCGGCATATGCCAGAGCGGGTCGTCCAGCTTGAGGCCCAGGTCCACTAGCTCGCGGCCGCTGTCCATGTGCTTGGTGAACAGGGCCGGCAGCTGTGCGCCCAGCGCCACGCGGGCGGCGCCGGTGAGGGTGGCCAGGTCGATGATGAGTTCGGGCTTGTGCTCGCTGGCATAGGCCAGGGCGTCGGACAGCACCACGCGGCCCTCGGCATCGGTATTGCCGATCTCGATGTGCAGGCCCTTGCGGGTCTTGATCACATCGCCGGGGCGGTAGGCATTGCCGGCCACGGCGTTTTCCACCGCCGGGATCAGCACCTGCAGGCGCAGCGGCAGCTTCAGCGCCATGATGAGCGCGGCCAGGCCCAGGGCATTGGCGGCGCCGCCCATGTCCTTCTTCATCTGACGCATGCCCTCGGCGCTCTTCAGGTCCAGGCCACCGGTGTCGAAGCAGACGCCCTTGCCCACCAGGCTCACCAGCGGATGCTTGGCACTGCCCCAGTTCAGCTCGATCAGGCGCGGCGCGCGCGTGGCGGCGCGGCCCACCGCGTGGATGGCGGGGAAGTTCTGCTTCAGCAGCGCGTCACCGACGATCTGTTTGAACTTGGCGCCATGCTGCTTGGCCACCAGGCCGGCGGCCTGGGCCAGCTCCTCCGGGCCCATGTGCTCGGCCGGCGTGTTGACCAGATCGCGCGTGGCGCTGATGGCGGTGGCCAGGGCCAGGCCGCGCTCGGCCTCGGCGCCCGGGGCCAGCAGCAGCACGGCCGCCGGGCGGCTGCGCGGCTTGTAGAGGTCGAACTGGTAGGCGCCCAGTTCCCAGGACATGGCGGCCTGCTCGGCCGGGATGGCCAGACCTTCCTCGCTCAGGTGGTACTGGCCCTCGGGCAGGGCCTTGGGCAGGGCCGCCAGCGCAAAGGGATGGGCCACATGGCCGATGCCCGCGAACACCTGGCCCAGCTTGCCGTCGGCGCCGGGCACCAGGGCAAAGCTGTCGGGTGCGCCGCTGAAGCCGCAGGTGGCGAGCCAGTTCTGCGTCGCCTTGGGCAGCTTGGGCGCCAGCGCCTTGAAGGCGGCGCGGTCGACGGCAATGATGGGGGTGGTGCGGGCCACCGAGGTCTTGAGTTGTACGGTCATATGTGGGTGCGGCTTAGCCAGGCAAGGCCCGCATTGTCGCCGCAAGCCCGGCCAGGCCCGCCGCTCAGCAGCTGTGTTGCAGGCGCGCGAGCAGGGCCTGGGCGGCGGGGCCGGCGTCGCGGGCCGGGCCGGCGTCGCGCAGCGAGTCCAGCAGCCGCTGGGCGGTGGCCAGTTGCGGCGTCAGGGGGCCGCAAAAGCGCAGCTCCTCGCCCACGCCCACCAGCAGGGTGGGGAAGGTTTCCACATCCAGGTCGCCCACCAGCTCGGCATCGTCCTCGATGTCCACCCAGACGAAGCGGTACTGGGGATACAGGCTGCGCAGCTGTGCAAAAGTGTCGTGGTAGCTGCCGCACAGCTGGCACCATCCGGCGCAGAGGCAGGCCACCAGCGTGGTGCTGGCGGGGTCCGGGTGGTGGGGGCGGCTGGGCATGGGGCGCAGCTTAGCCAAATTCCCAGGCTCGACAGCGCTGCTGCGTTGCACCCAGGCGACGTGGCCGGTTTTGATCGCGCGCAAACTGGCCAGGCGCGCGGGCTGCAAGAATAAACGCAAATGATTCGCAATAACTTACTTCCCTTGCTGATGCTTGCCGGGGCGATGTCGGCGCAGGCCGGGCGCCCCCTGCTGACCGAAGACGCCGACGTCCTGGCACCCCAGGCCTGCGAGCTGGAGTGGCTGGCCGCCCGCCAGCGTCAGGCCGAGGCGCCGAGCACCCAGGCCTGGGGCAGCCAGCTGGGCTGCGGTTTGGGTGTGCAAAGCCAGGCCGCGCTCGGGATCGGGTGGAACGCGGGCGTGCAGACGCTGCAGCTGGGCGGCAAGACGGCCTTGCGGGTGCGTGAAGCCGCTGCGCCGGGCCTGACCCTGGCCTGGGGCGTGCAGGCCCAGCGTGCCGAGGGCCGGCGGCTGCAGCACGACAGCAGCTATCTGAACCTGGTGTGGAGCCAGGCCCTGCTTGACGGCCTGACCGGCCATGCCAACCTGGGCTGGAGCCACAGCCGCCTGGCGGGCCTGGACACGCGCAGCTGGAACCTGGCCCTGGAGTACGCGGCCACAGCTCATGTCGATGTGCTGGGCGAATGGGTTGGCGATGACCGCAGCAAACCCTGGCTGGCCCTGGGCTTGCGCTGGGCCGCCGGCCTCGACTGGAGCCTGCATGCCGCGCTCGCCCAGCAGGCCGAGCGGCCACGTATCCGGCTGCTGAGCCTGGGTGTCAAGCTCGCGTTCTAGCACCATTCTGGTGCGAATATTTTTGAAGAAATGTTGTCAACCAAGCTTCCAGCACTGGCGTTGAACCTGGCAACGGATCGGGATTGAAGCTCCCGGGCGTTTACCAAAAGGTCTCAAGCCATGATGATGAAGTCCCAGCATCGCACCGAACCCCAACCCCGTCGCATTCCGATGCCGGAATGGAACACGGACAAGGGTCGCAAGCACGAAGCGTTTGAATCCGGCAGCCTTGGCTGCGACCGCCGCAGCTTGGCGCGCGCCATCCGGTTCGACCGCAAGCGCTGAGCCCTCGCTCGGCCCCCAGCAGAGCGCCCTCGTGGCGCTCTTTGTCATTCTGAATCGGCTTCTTCCGCTTCTTCCGCTTCTTCCGCTTCGTCCAGCGGTGCCAGCAGTCGCTCCAGTTCCGGCGCGCTGAACTTGGCCAGACCCTCGCCACTGTCGCTGCCCAGCAGACCTTCGGCCAGGGCCCGTTTGCGCTGCTGCAGCTCCAGCATGCGCTCCTCGATACTGCCCTGCACCACCAGTTGGTGCACAAACACCGGCTGATCCTGGCCGATGCGGTGTGCCCGCGCGCTCGCCTGGGCCTCGACCGCCGGGTTCCACCAGGGGTCGATATGGATCACGGTGTCGGCCGCGGTGAGGTTGAGCCCCACGCCACCGGCCTTCAGGCTGGCCAGCAGCAGCGGCACCTCGCGCGCCTGGAAGCGTTGCACGATGGCGCCGCGCTGTGCGGCCGGCGTGGCGCCGGTGAGTTTCAGCAGCGGCAGGCCCAGGGCCTGGAACTCCGCTTCCACCAGGTCCAGCATCTCGGTGAACTGCGAGAACAGCAGCAGGCGCCGGCCCTGGGCCAGCAGATCGGGCACGCGCTCGCGCAGCCAGGCGAGCTTGGCGCGCTCGATGCCCGCCGGTATCTGCACCCCCTTGAGCAGCAGCGGGTCGCAACAGACCTGGCGCAGCTTGAGCATGGCGTCGAGCACCGAGATCAGGCTCGCCGACCAGCCCTGGCGCGCCAGGATGCGCCGCACCATATGGTCGGCGCCCACGCGCACGCTTTCGTAGAGCTGCTTCTGCTTGCCCTGCAGGCTGACGCGCTGCACCAGCTGGGTCAGCGGCGGCAGTTCGGCCGCCACCTCGTTCTTGAGCCGGCGCAGGATGAAGGGGCGCACCCGCGCGGCCAGCAGGCGGGCGCGCCGGCCCTCGCCGTTCACCTCGATGGGCTTGCGCCAGATGCGGGCGAAGCCGCGCGCATCGCCCAGAAAGCCCGGCATCAGGAAGTCGAACTGGGCCCACAGCTCGCCCAGATGGTTTTCCAGCGGCGTGCCGGTCAGCACCAGTCGGTGCCGCACCTGCAGGCGCCGCAGCGCGCGGGCGCTGCGGGCATGGGCGTTCTTCACCGCCTGTGCCTCGTCCAGTATCAGCAGATGCCAGGGCTGGGCCGAAAGCGGCCGCAGGTCGCGCCACATCAGCCCATAGGTGCACAGCACCAGATCGGCCTCGCCCAGCTGCGCATACAGCGCCGCCCGCTCCGGCCCATGCAGCACGACGACGCGCAGGCCCGGCGTGATGCGCGCCGCCTCCTGCGCCCAGTTGAACAGCAGCGAGGTGGGCAGCACCACCAGGGCGGGCCGGTCCAGCCGCCCGGCGAGCTTCTCCAGCCATACATGGGCGAGCGCCTGCGCGGTCTTGCCCAGGCCCATCTCGTCGGCCAGGATGCCGCCCAAGCCCTGTTCGCGCAGGTATTGCAGCCAGGCCAGCCCCTGCAGCTGGTAGGGCCGCAGGCGCAGACCCAGGCCCGGCGGTTCGGCCACGCTGCGTGCGGCGCCCACCGCGAGCAGACGCCGCGCCATGGCGCGCAGGCCGGCATCGCCATGGATCTGCCAGCGGTGCTCGGGCACCTCGTCGAGCAGGGCCAGGCGCGTCGCATCCCAGGCGCTCAGGCGCAGCGGTGCCTGCCCCAGCCTGGCGCTGCCCAGCAGATCCAGCAGCGCGGCCATGATGGCCTTCAGCGGCCCCGCCAGGGCATGGACGCGCCGGCCGCCGGGCGCGCGCAGGCTGACGATGGCCTCGTCGTCCATCTCGGCGATGGCGTTGGCGTCCAGCCAGCGCTTGTCGCGCCGCAGCAGGTTGGCGATCAGCGGCGCCAGGTCGAGGCGCTCGCCGCCGGCCACATCGATGCCCAGGCTCAGCAACCAGGAGCCCTGGCGGCGCGCCAGGCCCAGGCCTTCGACCTGCGGCGCCTGCTCGTCGGCGATGTCCAGGTGCCAGGCATCGACGGCCAGGCTTTCATGCGCAAAGCCGGGCGCCACCTGCACCTGCCAGCCCTGGGCCTGCAGGGCCGGCACGGTGTCGGCCCGGAAGTCGCCGAAGAATTCCTCCTGCATCAAGGTCCAGCAGGGGGCCAGGTCTTGCCCCAGGGCGGGATGGCGCCATTGCAGCATCGCCGGGTCCACCGGCTGCACGCCCAGCGCCAGCCACTGCGGCCAGCGCGCGTCGTCGGCGGCCAGGCCCTCCAGCCGCAGCAGGCTGAGCCGATCGCCGCGCGGCCCCAGCTTGCCATGCGCGCGCATGCCCAGCCAGCCTTCGCCGCGACCCAGGGTCAGGAGGGTGAGGCGTGGCGTCGCGGCACTGGGGTCGTCCATGGGCATCGCGGCATTGTCCATGGCCCCGCTGCCGGCAGATGGCAGACTGCCGGGCATGAGAATGCTTGTGCGCTGCCTGCTGCTGCTCCTGTCCCTGCTCCTGATCGGCGTGATCTGCCTCGTGTTGCTGGGCCTGCAGGCCGAGCCCTTGGTGCGCAACCCGCTGCAAGTGAATGTGGCCGAGGTGCAACGCGCCCGCGCCGCGCTGAACCGCAACGACCCGCGGCGGGATCCGCGCGAGGGCCTGCGCGTGGCCAGGCTCAGCGCCGGCGAGCTGGAGCTGCTGGTCAATCAGCTGGGGCAAAGCGTGCGACCGATGGCCGTGCGGCTGCGCCTGCGCGCCGGCAGCGCCGGGCTGGAGGCCAGCCTGCGCCTGCCGCTGCCCTGGCCGGGGCCATGGCTGAACCTGCGCGCCGAGTTGCTGGAAGCGCCCGGCTGGCCGCTGGTGAGCCGGCTCCGGCTTGGCCGGCTGCCGGTGCCGGACTGGTTGTCCGAGCGCCTGCTGCGGCGCGTGCTGCAGCAGCTGATGGAGCAGGCCGGTAGCGCCGTGCCGGTGGAGATGCTGCACCAGATCAGCTTTGCGCCGGACCGCCTGCTGGTGGTTTACGAATGGCGCAAGGACAGCCTCGACCGCCTGCTGGGCGTCTGGGCGAAGCCGGCCGAGCAGGCGCGCTTCAAGCTCTACCAGCAACGCCTGGTGGCGGCGAGCCAGGCCTTCGCGCCCGGCAGCGCGGTCTCGCTCGCCGCCCTGATGCCGCCGCTGTTCGAGCTGGCGGCCCAGCGCAGCGCCCAGGGCGAAGACGCGATGCAGGAGAACCGTGCGGCGGTGCTGACCCTGGCCCTGCACGCCAGCGGCCAGCATTGGGGCAAGCTGATCCCGGCAGCGCGTGGCTGGCCGCGCGCGGCGCCGCTCACCGTCACGCTGGCCGGCCGGGACGATTTTTCCCAGCATTTCCTGATCTCGGCGGCGCTGGCGATCGAGGGCGGCGGGCCCATGTCCAAGGCCATCGGGGTCTACAAGGAACTGGCGGACGCACGCGGCGGCAGCGGCTTCAGCCTCAACGACATTGCCGCCGACCAGGCCGGCACGCGGCTGGGCCTGATGGCGATGGAGCGTGCCAGCCAGTTGCAGCAGCAGCTGCGCCGGCCGCTGCCGGAGAGCCACTACATGCCCGCGGTGGCCGACCTGCCCGAGTTCCTCAGCGAGGCCGAATTCCAGCGCCGCTATGGCGGCGTGGGCGGCGCCGGCTATCAGGCGATGCTGGCGCAGATCGAGACCCGCATCGCCGCGCTGCCGCTGTTCCGCTGAGCCGGGAGGCTTGGCTCAGCTATCGCACAAATGCAACACAACGGGGAAGCGAGGCAGCGCAGCATCTGCGCCGGTACAGAAGGTTTGTTCATATAAATAGAAGGTTTATTGGAAAGTGAGCGCATCCAAACATTGCCAATTTGGTGCGCGTTGCCGCGTGGAAACCCCAAGTGCGTGCACGGGCAGCTAACCCTACATTGGCCCCACTCGACGCGAGCGTTGTGCGAATAGCGCTTGCCTACGGGGGCTGAGGAGACAAACACAGCAGAGCAACTCGAACGAATTCAGTGACACTGTCACAGTTCACGGGCACCGAACGGTGCCCGTTTTTATTCGTGGCGCCGAACCGAAGATGCTGGAACTTGTGACCGTGGCGCTGGCCTCGCTGCTGGCCGGATTTGTGGATGCCGTCGTGGGCGGTGGCGGCCTGGTGCTGGTGCCGGCGCTGTTCAGCGTGTTCCCCACGGCCCCGCCCGCTACGCTGTTCGGCACCAACAAGGGCGGCGCCGTCTGGGGCACCGCCTGGGCCACGCTGCAATACGCGCGCCGCGTCACCCTGCCCTGGCATGCCCTGGCACCGGCCGCCGCCGCCGCGCTGCTGGGCAGTTTTGCCGGGGCCTGGACGGTCACCCTGGTCAGCGCCGGCGGCCTGCGCCGCAGCCTGCCCTTCATCCTGCTGGGCGTGCTGCTCTACACCCTGGCCAAGAAGGACATGGGGCGCCACCACGCGCCGCGCTACAGCGGGCGCGCCGAGGCCTGGGTGGCCAGTGGCATCGGCCTGCTGATCGGTTTCTACGACGGCTTCTTCGGCCCGGGTACCGGCAGCTTCTTCGTGTTCCTGTTCGTGCGCCTGCTCGGTTTCGACTTCCTGCACGCCTCGGCCAGCGCCAAGCTGCTCAACACCGCCACCAACTGCGCGGCCCTGCTGCTGTTCGCGCTCAAGGGCCATGTCTGGTGGCAGATCGCCGCCGTGATGGCGGTGACGAATGTGCTGGGCAGCCTGATCGGCACCCGCATGGCCCTGGCGCGCGGCGCCGGCTTTGTGCGCGGCATGTTCGTGCTGGTGGTGAGCGCGCTGATCCTGAAGACCGGCTGGGACGCTTTCCTGCGCTGATCCCCTAAGGAGCTTCGCACCCCGGCCATCGGCAGGCGCTACCATAGGGAACACTTATAACTACGTCAGCCACCATGCCGGTCGATCCACAATTGCGCGCGCTTGATATCGAGATCCCCACCCAGCCCGAGGTGTTGGTCAAGCTCTCGCTGCTGATGGCGGCCGAGGACATCGATCTGCAGGCGGTGTCGGCGCTGGTGGAAACCGATATGGCGCTGGCGGCGGCGGTGCTCAAGGCCGTCAATTCCTCGCTCTACGGCCTGCGCGGCCGGGTCCAGACGGTGCACCAGGCGCTCACCTATCTGGGCATGCGCGAGGTCGCCGCCATCACCTTCGAGATGGGCTTGCGCGCCGCCTTCCCGCCTGCCGTCGAGCTGGAGCCGATCTGGTCGCGCGCCTCGCAGCGCGGCTTGCTGATGGGCCGCATGGGCCAGATGCTGGGCGTGGACCCCTGGGCCGCGCACTCGGCCGGCCTGTTCGAGGAATGCGGCAAGGCGGTGCTGTACCGCCATGCACCCGGCCATTACCCGGCCATGCTGCGCGCCGCCACCAAGGACAGCGACCTGGTGCAGCTCGAGCACACCGCCTTCGGCGTCAGCCACGACGCGCTGGGCGCGGCGCTGTGCGAGAGCTGGGGCCTGGCCCCGGCGGCCGTGGCCAGCGTGCGCTACCACGTGCAGGTGCAGGCCGAGCTGAACATGCCCGAGAGCCTGCAGCGCCGCAGCATCTGCGCCATCTCCACGGTGGCCTGGGCGCTGCTGAACACGCCCGACGAGGTCGAGGCGGTGGCGCGTGCGATCGCGCCGCAGGCGCAGCTGGACGAGACCCTGGTGCTGCGCGCCGCGCGCCGCGTCAGCGAGCAGCTGCTGGAAGCGCAGTCGCGCGGGCGCGATACCCAGTAAGGCCGCTCAGGCCGCCAGGCTGAGCCGGTCGCGGCCGGCATGCTTGGCGATGTAGAGCGCCTCGTCGGCCGCCTGCAGCAGGCCTTGCGGGCTCAGGTAAGGGTGCTGCGCGCCATAGCCGGCCAGGCCGATCGACACCGTCACCATCTGATCCACCGGGCTGGCGCCATGCGGCAGGGCCAGGCCGCGCCAATCCTCGCGCAGCTGCTCCAGCAGGCTTTGCGCGCTGGCGGTATCGAAGCCGGGCAGCAGGCAGGCGAACTCCTCGCCGCCCAGGCGCGCCACCAGATCGGTGTCGCGCTTGAAACGCTCGGCCAGCAGGCGCGCAAAGCGCCGCAGCAACTCGTCGCCGGCGGCGTGGCCATGCAGCTCGTTGTAGGGCTTGAGGTGGTCCAGATCGAGCACCGCCAGGGCTAGCAGGCTGTGCTGGCGCTGGGCGCGCTTGAACTCGCGGCGCAGCGCGTCGTCGAACTCGCGCCGGTTGGCCAGGCCGGTCAGCACATCGGTGCGGCTCAGCAATGAAAGCTCGCGCTTCTTGCTTTCCAGCGCCTGCTCGGCGGCGCGCAGGGCCTGGCTCTGGCGTTCGATCTCGGCGCGCAGGGCCTGGGCCTGCCTGTGTTCGCGCTTGAGCTGCTCGCCCATGCTGGCGTGCACATGGGCGATCGCATGGTTGAGCTCCTGCAACTCGGCACTGCGGCCGCCCTGTTCATCGAGCCAGGCGAACTGGCTGGGCGGTTGGGTGGGGTCGAAGGATTGGGCGTCGGCGCTGAGGCGGCGCAGATGGCGCAACAGCACGCGATCCACCACCAGCACCGCGGCGGCCACCAGCACCAGCACCAGCAGCAGATGCTGCATCAGCATCGCCCAGGCGGCTTCCTGGCTGAGGGTGTGGCGCAGGCTGGCGGCCTCCGACAGCACCTTCACCGAGCCCATCATCTCGCCCTGCCCACTCTGCGGCAGATTGAATTCGCTGTGGGCACTGCCCTCGTCACGCATGGTGTTGCCCGCAACGAAGCGGCGCCCGTCGTGCACCTGCAGCTCCACGCCATGCACGCCCTGGCGCGCCAGCATGCTGCGCAAGAGCAGGTCGGTCAACTCGGGCTGGGCGCTGGCCAGGCTCTTGGCCAGCGGCTCGGCATAGAGCAGGGGCAGGGTGCGCAACTCATGCGCCAGCTGCTCGGCATGCCTGGCGGTTTCCTGCTGCAGTTGCAGCCCGCCCGAGAGCAGCGCCACGATCAGACCCACCCCCGCCAGGATCAGGCTGGTGCGCGATCGCGCGGAGGCGCTGGCGGCGGGGCTGTAGGACATGAGGGAACTGCTGGGCTCGATGGGATGGGCTCGCGTCACGCGTGAGCACTGACTTCATTGTGTGCGTGCAGCGCGCAGCCCGGTAAGCGGGAGAACACCAGGGTAGCCGCAGGCGCTACATTGCGCTTGAGACTGGCGAGCAGAGAGGTACGCGGTGCTGCGTAAAGTCGCGTTGGGATGCGGGATGGCCCTGTGGATGGAGTCGGCGCTGGCCGATCCCGGCTACTACCTGCTCACGCCCTACGACAACGAGGGCCAGACCCTGCTCGAGCTGCGCTACTGGACCGTCAAGCCCAGCGGCGGTCGCCCGGCCACGCTCTGGCCCGAGCTGGGCCTGGCCTATGGCTTCGGGCCGCGCTGGACCACCCGCCTGCTGGCCAGCTACATCGGCACCGAGGCTAGCAGCTTCAAGCTCAGCAGCGTGAGTTGGCAGAACCAGTTCATGCTCACCCAGGGGCAATACCCCTTCGATCTGGCACTGCATGCCCAGCTCAGCCAGCTGCATGGCCGCGAGGCCGGGCCGGCGCTCGAGTGGGGGGCGGTGTGGCAGAGCGAATGGCGGCTGTGGCAGATCAACCTCAACGCCCTGTTCGAGCATGGCTACGGCGAAGCCGCCGACGGCGGCACCCAGCTCAGGCTGCAATGGCAGCTGCAGCGCCGCCTGGCCCCGGGCCTGCGTCTGGGCGTGCAGGGCTTCAGCGAGCTGGGCAACTGGCGCGCCTGGGACGCCCGTGCCAAACAGTCGCGCCGGGTCGGGCCGGTGCTGCACTGGGCGCTGCCGGTCGGGGAGCGTCAGGCGGTGAACTGGCAGTTCGCCTACCTCTGGGGCTCCACTTATGGGCGGCGCGGCGACATGTTCTCCGCCCAGCTGCAGTTCGTCTTTTGACAGTCTGCTAACTGAACAATTCACTGGCCGGCACGGGCCGCGCAAAGTAGTAGCCCTGGGCCTCCTGGCAACCCAGCTGCAGCAGCCGCGCCGCCACCGCTTCGGTCTCCACGCCCTCGGCGATGGTGCGCAGGCCCAGGCTGCGCGCCAGCCCGATGATGGCCTCGACGATCACCGCGCCCTGGCTGGCATCGTCCAGCTGGTGCAGGAAGCTGCGGTCTATCTTCAGCTTGTCGATCGGGAAGCGGCTCAGGTAGGCGAGGCTGGAATAGCCGGTGCCGAAATCGTCGATCGCCAGCTTCACCCCCATGGCCTTGAGCCGCGTCACCGTGGCCAGCACGCTGGCCGGGTCGCCGATCAGGATGGATTCGGTGAGCTCCAGCTCCAGCTGGCTGGGGGGCAGGCCGCTGGCCTGCAGCGCGGACTGCACGGTGGCCTCGATATCGCCCTGGCGGAACTGCAGGGCCGAGAGATTGACGGCGATGCGCGGCCGGCCCTGGCGCTCGTTCTGCCACTGCGCCGCCTGGCGGCAGGCCTCGTGCAGCACCCAGGCGCCGATCGGCACGATCAGGCCCGTCTGCTCGGCCACCGGGATGAACTCGGCCGGCGGCATCAGCTTGCCATCGGCGCGGCGCCAGCGCAGCAAGGCCTCGGCGCCGACGCGCCGGCCCGTCGCCAGCTCCACCTGCGTCTGGTAATGCAGCTCGAACTCGCCCTGCTCCAGCGCCTTGGCCAGGCCATGCTGCAGCTGCATGCGCTCCATGCCCTGGGCATGCATGCTGGGGTCGAAGAACTGGAAGGTGTTGCGGCCGCTGTCCTTGGCGCGGTACATGGCGGTGTCCGCCTGGCGCTGCAGGGTCTCCAGGTCGCGCCCATCGTCCGGATAGAAGGTCACGCCGAAGGAGGCCGAGACGCGCATCTCGCTACCCTCCACCGCCACCGGTGTGCTCAGCTGCGCCTGCAGCGAGGCCAGGATGGGCAGCACCGCCTCGCGCTCCCGCAGGTCGTGGAAGAGCAGCAGGAACTCGTCGCCACCCAGGCGGCAGATGGTGTCGGTCTCGCGCAGGCTGGCGCGCAGGCGCTGCGCCACCGCGAGCAGCAGCGCATCGCCGGCACCATGGCCCAGCGAGTCGTTGACGTTCTTGAACTGGTCCAGGTCCATCAGCACGACGGCGAACTTGCCGCCATCGCGGCGCGCCTGCGCCATCGCCTGCTCAATGCGGTCGTGCAGCAGCACGCGGTTGGGCAGGCCGGTGAGCGGGTCGTGGTGGGCCAGGTATTCCAGGCGCTGCTCGGTGCGGCGGTGCTCGTCGATCTCTTCGCTGAGACGTCGGTAGGGCTCGCGCACCGAGACCACGAACACCGCGCGGAAGATGAAGTAATAGGCCGCGATCTTGTAGAGATGGCCCAGCAGGCTGTAGAGGTCGTTGACGTTGGCGTAGAGCGTGAAGCAGAGCTCGCTGAGGATGCTGATGACGGCCGCGCTGGCCAGGTCGGCGCTGTTGAAGCGCGCGCGTGCGCCGCGGCGCAGCAGCAGCAAGGCGGTGGGCACGAGCAGCAGGATCAAGCCGTATTCCGCGACGATCTTGAGCTTGGTCAAGCCCTGACCCTCGATGAAGAAGCGCGGCCACAGCTCGGGCGCCCACAGCGCCAGGCCCAGGCAGGTCAGCACGAAGCCCAGGCTCAGGGCCAGCATGAGGGCGCGGTCGGCGCGGCTGGTGGTGCGCGCATGCGGCTGCAGCGCCAGCGTCAGCAGCACCAGGCTGGCCAGATAGCGCGCGCAGAGCCAGAACACGATCGCCTTCTGCGGCTCTGCGGGCGTGATGAAGTCCGGCATGCCTTTGTAGGAGAGCAGGTGGGCCAGGTCGAGCAGACCCACGCCCATGAAGCCGGCGCCCAGCAGCACGGTGTGGTGCTGGCGGTCGTGGAAGCTGGCGGTCCATACCGAGGCGAACACCAGCAGGCTCACCAGCACGGCGGCCAGCTCGCACACCGTGTGCAGCCAGGTCGGGAAGATGCGCGAGGCCAGCAACTCGTTGCCGGTCACCGGCAACCAGCCGGCCGCCAGCAGCAACAGGGCCAGCGCCATGATCCAGCGCGCCGACACGGTGGACTCGATCTCGCGCTTGCCAAATAGGCGCGTCGGTTCGCTGATCGACACTTCATCAGCCTTCAATGCAAGCTCCCTGTCACTGCCTTTTGCTTGCGCAGAGCATAGCCTGAGCCTGCTGCATCAGAAGCCTGGTTTTGCCAGCGAGATGAGGGCAGGAGCTTGTCATGCATCAAGTCGGGCAGCTGCAGGCCCTGGGCGCCTGGGCGGCATACTGCCGGCATGTCCCCGTACCCCGACCCCAGCGCCGCCGCCACCGAGCCCGAACTGCAAGCCGTCTTCGATGCCCTGCTGCTAATGGGCGGCAGCCGTGGCGCGGCCGGGCTGGCGCTGTGGTTGCAGGCCCAGGGCGAGATCGCCAGCGCCGAGCGCTTCAGCCAGGCGCGCGTGCAGCTGGCGTTGCGCCAATTGCAGCAGCAGGGCCGCATCCAGTCGCTCAGCGGCCGGGTCTACGGCGTGCCGCCGGGCGCGCAGGCCGAGCGCCTGCAGGCGCTGCTGCTGCTGCCCGCGGCGCGCCAGTATTGGCAGCGCCTGCTCTACGTCTACAGCGATGGCCAGGCCCATGCGCGCCAGCCCATGCAGTGGATAGGGCTGCGCTCGGCCGACGAGGCGGTGCGCATGCTGCGCCTGTTCCTGCACTCGGGCGTGGATCTGGCCACCTACCAGGCCCAGCTGCGCGGCCCGCTGCTCGAGCTGAGCCATGCGGAGGTCCAGGCCGCGGCGCTCACCGAGCCCTGGATGCCGGCCGCGCTGGCGGCCCTGCCGGCCGAGCTGAGCGAGACCCTGCTGCGCCAGGCGCTCAAGACCCTGAGCGCCGACGACGCGCGCCGTGGCCAGATCCGTCAATGGCTGCAGCAGCGCCTGGCCAGCGCGCCGCAAGCACTGGGCCCGGAAGCGCGCATGCAGCTGGCCGAGGCCCGCCTGCAGGCGCTGGACCTGGCCGGTGCCGGCGCCCTGCTGCAGGACGATCCGGGGCTGGCGCTGGTGCAGGCCGCCGAGCGGCTGGCGCAGGGCGCCTGGGCCGAGGCCGCGGCCCTGTTCGAGCAGGCCCTGAAGGTGCGGCGCCAGGCCAGCGGCCAGCGCCGCGGCCTGCTGGAGCGCGAGCTGGCGCGGCTCTACCTGGTGAGCCTGCTGGCGCAGAGTGACCCGCTCGCCTGGGCACAGGCGCGCAAGTTCTGCATTGCCGAATCGGGCTCGCGCAAGCCCTCGGCGCATGAATGGTGGGGCTTGTGGGCCCATGCGATCGGCGTGCGCCTGGGCGAGGAGGGCCTGGACGAACAGGCCCTGGCCTACATCCCCGGGCTGGAGCAGCGCGCCCATGCGCTCGACCAGGCCTGCGATCGCCTGCTGCTGGCCGCCTGGCTGGGCAAGCCCGCGCCGGGCTGGACGCTGGCCGCTGCCACGGCCCTGCTGCAGCGCCTGCAGGCGGCCGAGCAGCATTGGCAGGCCTGCCTGCTGGCGCAGGCGCTGGAGCGGCTGGAGCTCGGCGAGCTGACGCACGAATTGAGCGTCCAGCCAACTCCCATCAACTGGCTGGGCGGGCCGCACGAGGCCTGGCGCGATGCGCTCGCCGCCATCACCCAGCTGGCCGAGGGCGAGGCGGCGCAGACCGGCATCAGCGAGCTGGCCTGGCAACTCGAGCTCGACGCCCAGGGCCGCGTGCAGGACATCCTGCCCTTCGAGCGCAGCCGCAGCGCGCGTGGGGCACTCAAGCTCAAGCCGGTGACGCTCTCCAAGCTCAAGAAGCAGGGCCAGAGCAGCAGCGCGCGCGACAACGCCGTGCTGCGCCATATCGAGCGCAGCATCTACAGCGCCGCCAACAGCTACGAGCTCGACGTCAGCCAGGCCGCCATCGCGCTGGTTGGTCATCCCGCCGTTATGTTTGCCGACGCCCCGGGCCAATGGGTGGAGCTGGTGGAGGCGCAACCCGAGCTGGAGGTGCGCCTGGGCGCGGATGGCGCCTATGCCTTCCACATCCACCCGCCGCTGCTGAGCAGCGAACCGCCCAAGCTGAGCGCCTGGTATGGCAGCCGCCACGAGGCCGAGGTGGACAAGCGCAACAGCCTGCGCGTGCTGCGCGACGGGCCGGCCCATGCGCGCCTGCTGCGCATCAGCCCCACCCAGCGCCGCGTGGCCGAGCTGGTGAACCAGGGCTGGACCGTGCCCGCCAGCGCGCAGGCCGAGCTGGGCGCGGCCCTGCAGGTGCTGAGCGGCCATTTCCAGCTGCACAGCGATGCCGCCGCCGGCCGCTCGGTGGCGGGCGACAACCGCCTGCGCGCGCGCCTGAGCCCGCTCGGCGAGGGCCTGCAGCTGCAGCTGGTGGCCCAGCCCTTCGGCGGCTTCGGCCCCGCCGTCACGCCCGGCGCGGGCCGCGCGCGCCTGCTGTGCATGCACGAGGGCCTGAGCCTGGCGACCGAGCGCGACCTCGCCGCCGAGGTGGAACATCGCCGCGCGGTGCTAGAGGCCATGCCCTTCCTGGACCCCGAGCTGCCGTCCGACCTGCCCTGGCTGCTCACCGAGCCCGAGGAGGCGCTGCGCGCGGTGGAGCTGCTGCCGGGCCTGCCCGGCATCGCCGCGCTCGACTGGCCCAAGGGCAAACCGCTGCGCGTCACCGCGCTGGCCAGCAGCGGCGTGCGCGTGCAGGTCAGCAGCGCGCGCAACTGGCTGGCCCTGCAGGGCGAGGCCCAGCTGGACGAGCAGCGCGTGCTGGGCCTGCAGGAGCTGATGCAGCTGGCGCGCGCCTCGCGCAGCCGCTATGTGCGCCTGGCCGAGGGCGAATACCTGGCATTGAGCGAGCAGCTGCGCCAGCAGCTGCGCGACCTCGACGCGCTGGCCGTGGCCAGGAAGGACCAGCTGCAGCTGCCCCCCGCCAGCGCCAGCTGGCTGAATGAAACCCTGGGCGAGATGCAGCTGGCCGGCGACGCCCCCTGGCGCGCGCGCATGGACGCGCTGGCCGCGGCCGCCGCGCTGCAGCCCGCCGTGCCAGCGGGCCTGCGCGCCGAGCTGCGGGGCTATCAAGAGGAGGGTTATGCCTGGATGGCGTGCCTGGCAGCGGCCGGCCTGGGCGCCTGCCTGGCCGACGACATGGGCCTGGGCAAGACGGTGCAGACCCTGGCGCTGCTGATCGCGCGCGCCGCCCAGGGCCCGGCCCTCGTGCTGGCGCCCACCTCGGTATGCGCGAACTGGCTGGCCGAGGGCGAGCTGTTCGCGCCGGGCCTGAACCTGGCGCTCTACGGCAGTGCGGGCGAACGCGCCGCCCAGATCGCCGCGGCCGGCCCCGGCGATGTGCTGATCGCCTCCTACGCGCTGGCGCAGAACGACGCCGATCTGTTCGCCGCCAAGGACTGGGCCAGCCTGGTGCTGGACGAGGCCCAGGCGCTCAAGAACGCCGCCACCAAACGCGCCAAGTCGGTGGCCGAGTTCAAGGCCGGCTTCCGGCTCGCGCTCTCGGGCACGCCGGTGGAAAACCGCCTGGCCGATCTCTGGTCCATCATGCAGCTCATCAACCCGGGCCTGCTGGGCACGGCCGCGCAGTTCGCCGAGCGCTTTGCCAACCCGATCGAGCGCAAGGAGCAGCCGGACGCGGCCGCGCGCCAGCGCCTGCGCCGCCTGGTCTCGCCCTTCCTGCTGCGCCGTACCAAGGCCCAGGTGCTGCAAGACCTGCCCCCGCGCACCGAGATCGTCCACCTGGTGCAGCCCGGCGGCGAGGAGCGCAGCTTTCTCGAAGCGCTGCGCCGCGATGCCCAGGCCAGCGTGGCCGCGGCCGCTCAAGGCCAGCAGGGCGGCGGCCCCGCCATCCAGGTGCTGGCCGAGCTGATGCGCCTGCGCCGCGCCGCCTGCGATCCGCGCCTGGTGGCGCCCGAGCTGGGCCTGGTGGGCGCCAAGCTGGGCGAGTTCGAGCTGTTGGTGCGCGAGCTGGTGGACGGCGCCCACAAGGCGCTGGTGTTCAGCCAGTTCACCGATTACCTCAAGCTGCTGGCCGAGCGCCTCGACGCGATGGGCGTGCGCTACCAGTACCTCGATGGCAGCACGCCCGCGGCGGCGCGCGCCCAGCGCGTGGCGGCCTTCCAGCGCGGCGAGGGCGAGGTCTTCCTCATCAGCCTGAAGGCCGGCGGCTTCGGCCTCAACCTCACCATGGCCGACTATGTGCTGATCGTCGACCCCTGGTGGAACCCCGCCGCCGAAGACCAGGCGATGGGCCGCGCCCACCGCATGGGCCAGCAGCGCCCCGTCACCGTCTACCGCCTGGTCACCGCCGGCTCGGTGGAGGAGCGCATCATCGAGCTGCACCGCGACAAGCGCGGCCTGGCCGAGGGCATTCTGGCGGGGCAGGAAGAGGCCACCGTCCTGGACGCGGCGGCGCTCTCGGCGCTCTTGATGGACAGCGACTAGGGCGGATGGCAAGATGGCCCCACCATGAGCCAGAGTTTTGGCGCCGAGGCGCCCCGCCCGCACAGCAACACCCACCAGCGCAAGCCCGCGCGCTATCTGGTGGTGATCGAGTCGGGCGGTTATATGGTGGCGCGGCTGTTTCTTGACGACCGCGAACTGGTGGCCGAGTTCGACGCCAGCACCGAAGAGACCGGCCACATGATCCAGGGCCTGGCGGCGAGCCACGACGCCGGCGATCCGGCATGGGACAAGGCCCTGCAAGGCCATAGCGCCGCGGAGCGCGCGGCGGCGGACGTCTACCTGCTGCCGGTTTAGGGCCTGTTAGCACTACGCCAATGGGTCGCGTTGTCGGCCAGAAAGGCCGCAGGCAAGGCGCAAACCGCAGCCGGGTTGGACACCCGGCGAGGATTTGCAACGCGGCCTGCGGTCTTTCTGGCCACAACCCTGCGGGAAGGCTCGTCTCAGCGGGCCACGCGTTGTTGCAACGCTGGCCCGCACGCGAGTGCGGGCGGCGCGCTGCGCCTAGCTTGGCCCGCTGAGGCGAGCCTTCGCGGCCCATTGGCGTAGTGTTAACAGGCCCTAGGCCGGCAGCGCCCGACCCTTGCGCCCGCGCAGCCCCGCCAGCCGGCGTCCCAGGCCGGCGTGGCCGCTCACCAGCGCGATGCCGGCCAGCACCAGGCCGCTGCCGGCGATGAAGCCGGAGTCGAGGGCCTCGCCCAGCAGCCAGACGCCCAGCAGCACGCCGAACAGCGGCGTCAGGAAGGCGAACACGCCCAGCTGCGAGGCCAGGTAGCGGCGCAACAGCCAGCACCAGGTGAGGAAGCTGGCGAACGAGACCACCAGGCTCTGGAAGCCGAAATGCGCCCATACCAGGGCCGAGGGCTGGAACTGCCATTGCCCGCTCAGCCAGGCGCCGGGTAGCAGCAGGGCAAAGGCGCCCAGCAGTTGGTAGAGCAGGGTCTCGGTGGCGGGTGCGGCGGCCAGGGTCGAGCAGCGTATCGTCACCGTGGTGGCGCCCCAGGCCGCACCGCCCAGCAGCGCCAGCATGTCGCCCAGCGGCGCCATGCCGCCCGCCGCGGCGCCGCCATGCCGGCCGCCCAGAAAGGCCAGGGCGATGCCGGCAAAGGCCAGCAGGATGCCCAGCCATTGCAGCGCCGCGAGCCGCTCCGCCGGCAGGCGCCAGTGCAGCCCCAGCGCGGCGAACAGCGGCGCGGTGTAGAGGTAGACCACCACATGCGAGGCCTGCGTCAGCTTCAGGGCCTGGGCCACCAGCAGGTATTCAAGCCCGAACAGCGCGCCGGCCAGCAGGCCCGCCCGCCAGCGCGCACGCTGTGGCGCCTCGCCGCGCCAGGCCATCAGGGCCGCCAGCAGCAGCAGGGCCACCAGCGAGCGCAGCGCCACCATCAGCATCGGGCTGGCCTGGTCGGCCACCGCCTTCAGCGAGATCTGCTGCAAGCTCCAGGTGAGGCACAGCAGGGTCATCACGCCCAGGGCGCGCGCATCGATGGGGCCGGGTGCGGCCGGGGTGCTACTGCTGTATTGCATGCCGCGCACTGTGCCGGCGCGCTGGCGCCGCGCAAAGCGCATAATTCGACGTCCATCCATGCGTTTATCGAATCCATGCGCGATCTGCAGATCGACTGGCTGAAATGCTTTGTCGCCACCGTCGATGCCGGCTCGCTCTCGAGCGCGGCGCTGGAGGTGAGCCGCTCGCAATCGGCGGTGAGCATGCAGCTCAAGAAGCTGGAGTCGGCGCTGGGCTGCCGGCTGCTGCAGCGCGGCCCGCGGCAGCTGGAGCTGACCCACGAGGGTCAGACCTTGCTGGGCTATGCGCGCCGCATGCTGGACCTGCAGGCCGAGGCCCAGGCCGCCCTGCGCGACGAGGCGATTGCCGGCGTGGTGCGCCTGGGCGTGCCCGACGACTACGCCAGCCGCTACCTGACCCCGGTGCTGAAGCGCTTTGCGCCGCGCCATGGCGGGGTGGAGATCCAGCTGGACTGCGAGCAATCGACCTCGCTGATCCCGCGCGTGGCCAGCGGCGAGCTGGACCTGGCCCTGATCTCGCGCGACCACGCCCGCCGCGGCACCCTGCTCTTCCACGAGCCCATGGTCTGGGTGGGCGCGCCGCAGTTCGAGGTCTGGAGCCGCAACCCGCTGCCCATCGCCGTCTACGAGGAAGCCAGCCTGGGCCGGCGCAGCGCCATCCATGCGCTGGCTCTGCAGGGCCGGCCCTACAAGGTGGTCTACAACAGCTCCAGCCTGGCCGGCCAGATCGCCGCGGTGGAGAGCGGCCTGGCGATCGCGGCGCTGACCCAGTGCAGCGCGCCCGCGCATCTGCAGGTGCTGGGCCTGGCCCATGGCCTGGGCCCGCTGGAGCCGATGCAGGTGGCGGTCTATCGCAGCCAGGCCTCCAAGGGCTCCAAGGCGGTGGACAGCCTGCAGCGCATGCTGGTGCAGACGCTGCGGCAGGCGGGCCCCTGAGGCGGGCAGGGCCGCGCGCGGCAAAGCCCTGCGCCAGCCCGGGCCGGCCGGTCTGGTGACAATGGGCCATGCCCGCGCAGCCCCAGGCCCATTCCACCGGCTCCTCCAGCCCCGCCGCCTCGCCCCCGGTGCCCGCCCTGGCCATCGTCGGCCTGGCCCTTGCCGCCATGGCCAGCGGCATCTCGCTGCGCCTCACCGACGCGCTGCTGCCGCGGTTGGCGCAGGAGTTCGCCATCACGCTGGGCCAGGCCTCGCAGGTGATCACGGTGTTCGCGGTGGCCTATGGCCTGGCGCAGCTGCTGTTCGGGCCGCTGGGCGATCGCTACGGCAAGTACCGTGTGGTCGGCTGGGCCTGCGTGGCCTCGGCCCTCACCTCGCTGGCCTGTGCGCTGGCCCAGGGCCATGCCAGCCTCTTGCTGGGGCGCCTGCTGGCCGGCGCCACCGCGGCGGCGGTGATCCCCTTGGCGATGGCCTGGATCGGCGATGTGGTGCCCTACGAGCGCCGCCAGGCCGTGCTGGCGCGCTTCCTGATCGGCCAGATCGTCGGCTTTGCGCTGGGCGTCTGGGCCGGCGGCTACACCGCCGACCACCTGGACTGGCGCACCCCCTTCTTCGCCGTGGCGGGCCTGTTCGTGCTGGTGGCCCTGGTGCTGCAATGGGTGCGGCGCGGCCTGCCCGCCAGCGCCCTGGCCACCCAGCCGCAGCGCGGCCATGTGCTGGCCGGCTTGTTGCGCGAGTTCCGCGCCGTGCTGGCGGGGCCCTGGTCGCGCCTGGTGCTGCTGGCGGTGTTCTGCGAGGGCGCGGCCCTCTATGGCGCCTTCGCCTTCGTGGCCTCGCACCTGCACCAGCGCTTTGCGCTCGCGCTCTCCTTCGTGGGTGCGCTGGTGATGCTGTTCGCGCTGGGCGGCCTGGGCTTTGCGCTGGGCGCGCGCCAGCTGGTGCAGCACCTGGGCGAGACCGCGCTGGTGCGCTGGGGCTCGCTGCTGATGGCCGGCGCCCTGCTGGCCGTGGCGCTGGCGCCCAGCTGGTGGTGGGCCATGCCGGCCTGCCTGGTGATGGGCCTGGGCTTCTACATGATGCACAACACCTTGCAGACCCGCGCCACCCAGATGGCGCCCGAGCGCCGCGGCGCCGCGGTGGCCCTGTTCGCCTCCTGCTTCTTCCTCGGCCAGTCGCTCGGCGTGGGCGCGGCCGGGCTGGCGGTGGAGGCGCTGGGCACCAGCTGGCTGCTGGCCCTGGGCGCCGCGGGCGTGCTGCTGGTGGGCTGGAACTTCAACCGTCAGCGCCTGGCCCTGCAATCGCGGCTGGGGCTGCAGGCCTGAGCATCCCGCTTGCTTCAACAGCGGCTAAAGAAACACCGGAGACACCGACCATGAAGCATGCCTATCTGACCCTGCTGCTCGCCCTGCCGGCCGCCTGCCTGGCCGCCAGCTTCGAGCAGCGCGAGGCCGACTGGCGCAATGGCGCCATCGTCTACCAGGTGCTGGTGGACCGCTACGTGCCCGCGGCGAATCTGGAGGCCAAGCGCGCGCTCTACCCCGCGCCCAAGCGCCTGCGCGATTGGTCGGAGCCCGCGCGGCCCGGCGTCTACCTCGCCGATGCCAAGCTCAACAGCCAGGAGCTGGACTTCTGGGGCGGCGACCTGCAAAGCCTCGGCACCAAGCTGGACTACATCCAGCAGCTGGGCGCCGACGTGCTCTACCTCAACCCCATCCACCTCGCCTACACCAACCACAAGTACGACGCCTTCGACTTCAAGGCCATCTCGCCCGAGTACGGCAGCCAGCGCGAGTTCAAGCAGCTGGCGGTGCAGGTGCACCAGCGCGGCATGAAGCTGGTGCTGGACGGCGTGTTCAACCACATGGGCCGCAACGCGCCCAAGTTCCAGGAGGCCTTCAACAACCCCAAGAGCCGCTGGCGCGACTGGTTTGCGATCGGCCCGCAGTACGAGGGCGGCGCGCGCGTCTGGACGGGCTTCCAGAACCTGCCCGAGCTCAATCTCGAGAACCCAGCGGTGCGCCACTACCTCTACGGCGCGCCCGACTCGGTGGTGCGCAGCTATCTGCGCGACGGCGCCGATGGCTGGCGCCTGGACACCGCCTTCGAGTTGGGCCACCGCTACCTGCGCGAGCTCACCGACGCAGCGCACCAGCAGAAGCCCGGCTCGCTGGTGGTGGGCGAGATCGTCAACTACCCGGGCGAATGGCTCAAGTCCATCGACGCGGTGATGAACTTCGGCCTGCGCCAGATCGTGCTGGGCCTGGCCGGCGGCGAGCTCTCCGCTCCCAAGGCCGCGCGCATGACCGAGCGCCTGGTGCGCGATGCCGGCATCGAGCCCATGCTGAAGTCCTGGATGGTGATCGACAACCACGACATCCCGCGCATCGCCAACCAGTTCCCCGATGCCGCCCAGCGCCGCATGGTGCAGGCCCTGCAGTTCACCCTGCCCGGCGCGCCCAATATCTACTACGGCGCCGAGCTGGGCATGACGGGCGGCCCCGACCCCGAGAACCGCAGCCCGATGCGCTGGGAGCTGCTGCGCGCCGACAACCCCGAGCTGCTGTGGATGAAGCAGCTGGTGGCGCTGCGCAAGCAGCAGCGCGCGTTGCGCGTGGGCGACTTCCGCCTGGTGGAGGCCGAGCAGCTGTTCGCCTTCGAGCGCTACACCGATCGCGCGCTCGACACCATGGTGGTGCTGGCCAACCCCAGGGCCGAGCCCGTCACCGAGCGGGTGATGATCGCCAACGCCCATCTGATGGATGACACCCCGATGGTCGACGCGCTCGGCCAGCCCGGCGCCGCGGCGCTGGGCACGGTGAGCGCCGGCTTTCTCACCGTCACCGTACCGGCGCGCACCACCCTGGTGCTGCGACCCATGGAGCGCGAGCTGGGCGGCTACAGCCGCTACAAGCGGGTGCGGTGATGGAAAAGGACGCCCAGTTCGCACGGGCAAACGTGGTGTCAACCGGCCCTGGTCGACATCAGCGGCTTGGCGAGGCGCCCGCCCGGGCACAGAATGCCTTGGCGGGCGGTCTTGCCCGCGCGCTTCGATCGTGAGGCAGGACGATGACGACGGCGGCCAAGCATCCGATGTCTTTCTTTCACCCCGGCATGCGGCAGCTGCAGGAGGCGCGCGACACCCGCGCCATCGCCGACCGCCTCGAGCAGGTCACTCTGCGCAGCGCCTTCACCGACGAAGACCGCGCCTTCATCCAGCGCTGCGCGATGTTCTTCATCGCCAGCGCCGACGCCGAGGGCCACCCCGATTGCTCCTACAAGGGCGGGCTACCCGGCTTTGTGCGCGTCCTCGACGATCACACCCTGGCCGTGCCCGACTACGACGGCAACGGCATGTACCGCAGCTGGGGCAATGTGCTGCTGAATCCCCATGTCGGCCTGCTGTTCGTGGACTTCGAGACGCCCAAGCGTCTGCGTGTCAATGGCACCGCGCAGGTCTGTATGGACGACCCCTTGTGCGCGGAATGCCCGGGCGCGGTGTTGATGGTGCGCATCACGGCCACGCGCATCTTTCCCAACTGCCCGCGCTACCTGCACAAGCTGCAATGGGTCGAGCCCTCGGTGTACGCGCCGCGGCCCGGCTACAGCCCGCCGGTGCCCGCGTGGAAGAGCTTCGATGCCTTCCGCGATGCGCTGCCGGCGCGCGACCGGCTGGATGATGGCAAGCCTTGACGAGCGGAGCGGACGCATCATGACGCCCTTGAATGGCAGCTGCCTCTGCGGCGCCGTGGCATGGAGCCTGGCCGGCCAGCCCGAGGGCGCCACCGCCTGCAACTGCACCGCCTGCCGCCGCTATGGCGTGCTCTGGGCCTATGGCCATGAGAACGAGGACATCCATGTCAGCGGCGCGACCCGGCCCTTCGTGCGCGGCAAGGCGCTGGAGTTCCACTTCTGCCCGCAATGCGGCTGCATCGCCTTCTGGCGCGGGCTGCGGCTCGACGAGCAGGGCCGCCGGCGCATGGCGGTGAACCTGCGCCTGTGCGAGCCGGAGGCGGTGGCCCGCATCCCGATCGATCACTTCGATGGGCTGGACACGTTTGACGACCTGCCGCGCGACGGGCGCTGCGTGGGCGACTATTGGTTCTGACGGGGTCCGGCGGTTCGTGCGCACGGGGATCTCGGACGCCCTGGCCACGCGGTGCCGGCGAGCAGGCCTCAGCGCAGCTCAGGCCCCGTGGTCGAGCCGATCATCCGGCCAGTCCGGATTGATGAGGGCGTAGAGATCGTGGTCGCGCCAGGCGCCGTTGATGAACAGATAGCGCTTGCTCTGGCCCTCATGCACAAAGCCCAGGCGCAGCAGCACCCGCCGGCTGCGCAGGTTTTCGGGGCGCACGCCGGCCTGCAGGCGATGCAGGCGCACGCGCGGCCCGAACATCTCGTCGCGCAGCGCGCACAAGGCCTCGTGCATCAAGCCCTGGCCCTGCGCCCGGGCGCACAGCGAGTAGCCCAGGATGGCGCTCTGGAACACGCCGCGCGAGACCTGCGAGACCTGGCACTGGCCGATCACCCGCGTGGGCTGCAGCCGGCTGCAGATCCACCAGCGCAAGGCCGTGCCTTCGTCAAAGGCCAGGGCCGCCTGCTGCATGCGCGCGGCCACCGCCTCGGGCGTGTAGAAGCCGGGCGGTGTGGGCGGGTCCCAGGGCGCCAGATGGGCCTGGTTGCGCAGGTAGAAATCGCTCACCGCCTCGCTCAGGCCCGCATGCGGGGCGCGCAGCAGCAGGCGCGGCGTGTGCAGCTCGGTGCGTGCGGGGCTGCTCATTGCAGCTGCGCCTTCAAAAAGGCCAGCAAGCGCTCGCGCGAGGCGGACAGTGCGGTGGCATTGCCGCCCACATGCACGCCCTGGCCGGGGTGCACGCCATTGGGCACGTCCTTGCGCAGCTTCACGGGCGCCTGCGAGTCAAAGCCGTGGTAAGCCCCGGCGTAGCTTTCGATGGCGATCTGCGCCGGTGCGGTGGCGGCGGCCGCCAGCGCCTCGCAGGGCTGGGCCGGGGTCCAATCGTCGGCCGCGCCCACCAGCAGCTGCAGCGGCGCACTCGCTTGGTAGCCGCGCTTGAGCTCGGCCTCGCAGCCCGGGTAGAAGGCCACCAGCGCGCGCGGCTTGGGCAAGGCCTGCGCCACCTCGGCATGCGCCAGATTGCTGCTGGCCAGCACCGTGCTGCCGCCGTTGGACCAGCCGACCAGCGCCAGCCGGCCGGCATCCACATCGCTGCGCCGCGCCAGCCAGGCCAGCGCGCCCAGGGTGTCGAGACGGCGGTTCGCCATCGTCACCGCACGCGTGCCGATGCGCTGCGTGCAGAGCTCCTTCTCGCCGCGCGCACTCAGCGAGTCCAGCACCAGCACATGCCAGCCCTGCTCGTTCAGCAAGGCGCCGTAGTCGCGCATGCGCAGCGACAACTCGCCGCGCGCGTCGTAGGGCCCGCCGCAGCCGTGCAGCAGCAGCACGGCCGGCCGGCGGCCTGCGCCCTCGACGGCGTACCAGTAGGCGCGCAGGGTCAAGGCCTGAGCCCCGCGCTGTTCCAGGCTGGGCACCGAAACCTGGACGGCGGGCGCCGCCGCAGCGGCCCAGCTGCACAGGGCCAGCACGGTGGCCATGAATGGGCGGCGAAGGTGTGTGTGGTGTGTCATGCGGTTTCCCTGGGAGCGCGATTATTCCCGCACTGTGTTGCTGCAGGGTTGCGCGGGCCGCACTGGCGACGCCCGGGCCTTGGACGCAGAATGGCCACCACCCTGAACGCCTAGGAACCGATCCATGTCCGACGCCCCCGCCCCCAAGGTCAAAGGCCCTGCCTCCTACTTCCCGTCGATCGAAAAGACCTACGGGCAGCCCATCGACCATTGGATGCAGGTGCTGCGCACCGCCGGGGACTTGAAGCACATGGAGCTGGTGAGCCTGCTGAAGACGCAGCACCAGCTGGGCCATGGGCATGCCAACGCCCTGGTGGCGCACCACCTCGCGACCCACGGCAAATAGCCCGCCTCATGCGACTCGCCCTGCTGTCCATCCTCCTGGCGACGGGCGCGGCCCTGGCCCAGGAGCCGCGCTGCCCCGCCGAGCTGCGCGTGGGCGTGCTGGACTACGAGCTGGCGCCGCTGCTGCTGGGCAAGGACAAATCGGCGCCGCCCGCCGGCAAGCTGATCGACTGGATACGCCAGGCCGTGGCCAAGAGCGGCTGCACGCCAAGATGGCAGCTGCAGCGTCTGCCCATTGCGCGCGGCCGCGAGCTGCTGGCGCGCAACGAGATCGATATCTGGGGCGTGGCCTTCCCAGGCGCCGAGTTGCTGGCCATCAGCGCGTTGCCCATGCAACAGGATGGTCAGGTCGACCCGCAGCTGGGTTTCTATCTCTCCAGCTACTCGCTCTACGCGGACGCCCTCAGCTCGCAGCAGATCAGCTGGGACGGCCAGACCCTGCGCGGCCCCGAGGACATGCGCGTGGGCGTGGCGCCGGTGCCGGCGCTACGCGCGGTGCTGGCCGAACGCAACTGGACGGCCGAGAACGGCCTGGACACGCAGAATGTGCTCAACAAGCTGGTGCAGGGCCGCAGCGCCGTGGCCATCCTGCCCGACATGCTGGTGGCCACCCAGCCCGCCGAGGTGCTGGCCCGCCTGCGCAAGCTCTCACCGCCGGTGCTGACGAGTTGGTACTACTCACCGACCAGCAAGGACCTGTTCGCCCGCCACCCGGCCTTTGTGCGCAGCTTCTGGCTGGAGATGTGCAAGGCGGGGCGGGCGGAGCAGAGGAGCAAGGTGGGGTGTAGGGAGTAGCTTGGTGCCTGGGGATGGAGTCGCGCTTTGCCAGACCTGCCTTGGTATGCGTGCTCTTGCCAATAGCGCTCTGCCGGAGCGGCGCAGGCTGGTGGGTGCGAGGCCCCATTTGCGGCGCCGAGCAGCGCAGCGGCTTCGGGCCGCGCGCGTATTACGCGCGCCTCAAGCACTGGATTGGCGCAACTTGTTTGAGCGCAATGAGCGCAGCGAATGCAGCGAGTTTTGCGCCGGCCCGGAGGCGCGAGCAGCACAGGGGAGCCTGAGCGCAAAGCGGGAGGGCCGCCGCATCTGGGGCGGAGTGCCTGCCAGCGCTGCGCGCTGATGCCCGGTCTACACCGGTTTCAGGCCTGTCCACAGTTTGCGAGATGGGAGACCTGACCCTCAGCTTCAGATCCTTGACTGGAGATGTGCAAGGCGGGGCGGGCTTGGCAGAGGTGCGGGCTGGGGTGCAGCGAATAGGCGGGGCAGCTTCTGTGTGCAGCACGTACTGCCTATCGAAAATTGCACGTTGCTTTGGATGTGGCGCCGCGGGCGTTACGCTGCTGAGGTTACAGATTAGGGACTCGAGCTGGAGGCCGCACCAGAGGCCGCGAGCGGAAGCTGTGGGCATTGGGGCCCCGCATGAACGGTGCACTGACGCGCCCAGAGACTGTCGTCGACTTCAGCGTAGAACCTAACAAGTCTGATACCTGTTTCTGGCTGTTGAATTTGAGCGAAACCTCGTTCGTCAAGTTCGATCACCCTGCCCGCATACCTCACGCCCATGCCAAAAGGCGGCCCGCGCTTTCCATCCTTGCGCACGTATCCAAGCGGCAATGGAATGAATACCCTGTCGTCGACTTCGTCAGCGGCTGGTTTTCCAGTTGGGGGCGCCGCCAATCGATCGACTTCCCAAATTGACTGGTTGAGCGCCAGTCCCCGCCTCAATCCCATCTTGTCCACCTCGTTCCAGGTCAATACATCGACGTGGAGGCGAAATGCCGCGTTCAGACGCAGTTGATACAGGAGGGCCGAGCCCACGTCTTCGACACGGGAGGCGGCTTTCTCAAACGTGGCACGATCCGTCTCGGAAGTCCTTTCTTTGAGCAATCGCACCCGGAATCGCTTTTCAAAAGGATTCAGCACTGTGGTCGGAGCACCCACCTTGAGATAGAGACGTTCGCCATACTTTGGTGAAGCGATGCTGTCGATCACGCTCGCTCTGGTCGAGTCTCCATGCCAACGCCGTTCGGTGCCGCACCCCTGCCAGTCTTCGAAAACAATCACATGATCCGTCCCGAACCGCTTGACGACGAAGCCGTCCTTGGGCGGGGCGACTTGCCTCAACTGTTGCTCAAATAGCTCTTTGAACGCTGGCCGAAAAACGGTAGTTAGTTCGCATCGCCATGCGCGCGTGTACTTGACGGATTCACCGTTGATTTCGAATTCAATTTCACCGAGGAAATACCGTACGTCACCGGACGTCGCATGACTAGGCAGTATCGAAGCTAGCAATAGCAGGGCGAAGACGAATCTCATGTGTTCAAGAAGTAATTGGTGCTTCCGGCATGGCCAATTGCGTCGGCATGAATCCGGAGGGTTAGGCCCGTAATTTCTGCCGCACGCAGCCAACCTAGACAGCATACGGTGCAATAGAGACTGGCCCCAAATCATGTCAATCACAAACTCGCAACCGAAAACCTGATCTGCCCAAACCGCCCTCGCCCATCCACCGCCGTCAGCGTCTGCTCCCCACTGCGCGACAACTCCAGCTGCAGCGGCGCTCCCGCCTTCTCACTCTGCCCCACCAGCTGTCCATTCAGCAGCCAGGTTAGCCCTTCCTGCGCGCCCACCGCCTGCAACTTGAGCGCAATGCGGTGCTGGCCCGGCGCGGGGCGCAGCTGGCTGCCGGGTTCGAGGCCGACGATGCGCAGGGCGTCGCCGCGCGGGGTGCGTGAAAAGGCGCAACCGGGGCGCCAGGGCCAGCGCTCTTGCGGGCTGCGCTGGGTGGCTTCGATCCAGGGTTGCAGCAGGGCCGGCCAGCGGGCGAGTTCCACGCGTTCCGGGCTGGTTGGCGTGGCCCCCGCGCAGTCTGGGCGCAGGCGTTGCTGGCGCTGTGTGTCTACCCAAGCCACCTCGATCAGGCTGCCGGGCTGCAGACGGTCGGGCAAGGTGGGTGGGGTGGCGCCTTCGAGGGTCCAGGCCAGGCGGCGTTGCAGGCAATGGGCGGGCGCGGTGCTCGCCTCGGCCAGGCCCAGGGGCCAGCAGATGGGCACGGGCTTGACGCTGGCGGGCACGTGGCGCGGGGCCAGCTGTTGCGGGCCCAGGGCCGCGGCGAGGTCGCGCAGCAGCGGGGCTGAACTGTTGGCGCCGAAGTGGCCGGGGTTGGGCGTGCCGTCGGGGCGGCCCATCCAGATGCCCAGGGTGTAGCGGTCGGTCACGCCCACCGCCCAGGCATCGCGGAAACCAAAGCTGGTGCCGGTCTTCCAGGCGATGCGCTGCTCGCTCTCGCGGAAGGGCGCGCCAGGGCGGCCGCCGCTCTCCAGGATCTCGCGCACGATGTAGGCGGCGCCTTCGCTCATCAGGCGTGTTTCCAGCAGCGGCTGCTCGGCGCGCAGGCGCGGCTTCGCGGCCACGCCGCCGCGCGCCAGCGCGGTGTAGGCGCCCACCAGCTCCTCCAGATTGGTGCTGCCGCCGCCCAGGATCAGGCTCAGGTTGGGGCTGGCATTGGCGGGCAGGCGCAGGCGCAGGCCGGCCTGGCGCAGCTGGGCGGCGAAGCGCTCGGGGCCGAGGCGCTCCAAGAGGTCCACCGCCGGCACATTGAGCGAGCGCTGCAAGGCCTCCGACACGCTCACCGGCCCGGAGAAATCGGCCTGGAAGTTGCCGGGCGCATAACCGCCGAAGTTCTGCGGGGCGTCGATCAGCAGGCTCTCGGAATGGATCAGGCCCTGGTCCAGCGCCATCGCGTAGAGAAAGGGCTTGAGCGTGGAGCCGGGCGAGCGCAGGCCGCGCACCATGTCCACATGCGCGGCGCGGCGCAGGTCGGAGAAGTCGGCCGAGCCGGCGTAGCCGCGCACTTGCAGGGTCTGGTTCTCCACCACCAGGGCGGCGATGGAGACCTTCTCGGGCAGGGTGTTGAGGCGGTCCAGCAGCACCTGCTCCAGGCGCGCCTGCAGGCCGGCGTCGAGCGTGCTGCGTATCACCGAGCCGGGTGACTGCGTGCCCTGCCTGGCCTCCTGCCGCAGCCGCTCGGCCGCCAGCGGGGCGAGCCATTGGGCACGCAGCGGCGGGGCGAACACGCGCTCGAGCTTGGCATCGGCCACGCTGGCGGCGTCCCACACGCCCAGGGTCTGCATGCGGGTGAGCACCTTGTCGCGCGCGGCCTGGGCGCGCGCCGGGGCGCGATCGGGGCGCAGCTGCGAGGGCGATTGCGGCAGCGCGGTGAGCAGGGCCGCCTCGGCCTGCGAGAGCTCGCGCGCCGGCTTGCCCAGGTAGCCGCGCGCGGCCATCTCCACGCCCTCCACCATGCCGCCCATGGGTGCGTGGTTGAGGTAGAGCGTGAGGATCTCGTCCTTGCTGAGGTGCAGCTCCAGCTGCAGGGCGCGCAGGATCTGGCGCAATTTGGCCGGCACGCTGCGGCCGGCGGCGCGGCGGTCCAGCAGGCGCGCCACCTGCATGGTGAGGGTGGAGCCGCCCGAGACGATGCGGCCATGCCTTGCCCATTGCCAGGCGGCCCGGCCCAGCGCCCAGGGGTTCACGCCCGGGTGCACGCGGAACCAGCGGTCTTCGTAATGCTGCAGGGTCTGCAGATAGAGCGGCGAGACCTCGGCCAGCGTGATGGCATGGCGCAGCGCGCCGTCCTCGCTGGCCCAGGCGCGCAGCGGTGTGCCGTCCTCGGCCAGCACCACCAGGGTGGACTGGCCGGCCCCGCTGGGGTCAGGCCTTGCCCCGGGCGGCAGGGGGAAGACCAGCAGATCCAGCGCGGCGATGAGCAGGGCCGGCACGGCCAGGGCAAGGGCCAGGCGGTGCCAGCACTTGGTCTTGTTCATGCGCAGAGGTGGTGAGCGGCAAATCCCTGGGCTTTGCCAACACCGATGGTCGCGTGCACCGAGCCTCGCCGCAGTCGCGTGCTTCGAGCGGCACAGGCCGGCAGGTGCGAGGCCCCATTGGCGGTGCCGAGCCGCGCAGGAAAAACGGCTTGCGCATCGCTCGAGGCGATGCGTCGAGCGCAGCTTGTTTGAGCACCGAGCACAGTGGGCCGCCGCAGGCGGACCGCGGCCCGCAGGGGTGCGAGGGCGAGTTGTGCGCGAGTGCCGTTTTGACGAGCAGCGAGGGAAGCCTGAACGCAGTGAAGGCCTCCGCCTCTGGGGCCGAGTGCCTGCCGGCCTGGGCCGCGGCGCAAACAGCCCACCACGGCGACCACACTAAGGAACCGCACGCTTGTCCACCACCGTGATCTCCCCCTCCGCCTTGCCGATGCCGCGGATCTCGGGCCGGTACATGTCTTCGGCATAGGGTGCCGGCACCACGTAGCGGCCTGGGGTCACGGCGCGCACCAGGTAGAACAGCTCCAGGCGGCTGCCGTCGAGCTTGGCGGCGGCCACGAAGCGGTCGTCGCGGTACTCGGTGTGGACGATGCGCGCGTTGGCGTTGGCGGCCGCGATGTTCGTGCCCTCCACCGTGAACTCGCCGGCCTGCGGGCCCTGGCTGAGGTTGAGGTTCTCCACCTCGAAACCGGCCGGGATGCGGTCCACCACCAGGCCGTCCTTGATGGCCTGCTTGTTGGCTTGCACGCGCAGGCGCACGATTAGCATGTCGCCGGTGTTGAAAGTACGCGCGCTCACCGGCTTGCCATCGGTGCTGAAGAGGGCGCGCTCGATGCTGATGCGATCTTCCTGTGCGGCCGGCAACTTGACCGGGTAGCCCTGCGCCGCCACTTCCACAAACACCGTGCCGGGGCCCTCGTTCTTCAGGCTCACGCCGGCCTTGAGCTTGGCGGGTTCGATGGCTTGCTGCTGCGTGCCGCTGCCGGCCCAGGCGGTGCTGGCGCTGCTGCCCTGGGTGAGGCTGGCCTTCCAGCCCTTGTCGTTTGAGCTGGTCGCGCCCATGGCGCTGTTGGCGGCCAGGAAGAGCGCCAGGCGCTCCTGGGTGGAGAAGTAGCGGCGGCGGTCGAAGTCGCCGGCCAGGTCGAACAGCAGGCCCTCGCGGCGCTCGTGCACGATCTGGTGGCGCTGCAGCAGGGCATAGCCCAGGGCCAGGTCGCGCACCTTGGAGCCGTAGTCGCCCAGCCATTCGCCCCACCACCAGGCGCTGCCCTCGCTCTGCTCGGGCTGCAGGCCGTAGGCGGCCTTCATGGCATCGTCCAGCGCCACCTTGGCGCGCGCCTCGTCGCCCATCAGCTTGAGCGCCAGGCCCAGGTGGATCAGCGGCAGGGGCGAGCGCGCATTGCCGCGGTAGCTTTCGTGCAGGGTGCGCAGCGTGGCCAGCGGCGCCTTCTGCTCGCGCGCCAGGATGTAGCCGGCATGCGCGGCCTCGGCAAAGCGCTGGTGCGCCATGCGCAGCAGCTCCACCTCGCGGTAGTCGCTCAGGCGGCCGTTGGCATCGCGCTTGAAGGCCTTGGGCGGCTGGGTCTGGAAGGCCGGCGCGCGCTGGAACTGCTCGGTGAGCGCCTCCAGGCTGCGCTTGAGCATAGTCTCGGGCACGTTGAAGCCGCCGTCGCGCGCGTCCTGCAGGAAGCCGGTGACATAGGCGCTCAGCCAGGCCTCGTAGGGGCTGGAGGCGGCCCAGAGCCCGAAGCCGCCCTTGGGCTGCTGCATGCCCGAGAGGCGCGCGAAGGCGCCGTCCAGGCGCTTGGCACGTTCTTCGCGGCTGATGGGGCTCATGCCGAAGCGCTTGGCCGCGTCTTCGTCGATGAACACCAGGGGATAGGCGCTGCTGGTGGTCTGCTCCAGGCAGCCATAGGGATACATCAAGAGCTCGCGCACCTGGGCGCGCACGTCGATGGGCGGCTTGTCGGAGACGGCCAGGCTGAGCGCGGCCGAGCCGGCCCAGTAGGCGTCCAGCAGCGTGGGCTCCAGCTTGACGCTGGCGCCCGGCTCCAGGCGCACGCGGCGGATCTCGCGCGTCAGCGGCGTGGTGGGCTGCACCTGCAGCGCCGCCTCGCGCACCAGCTTGAGCGAAGCGCCGGCGCTGACGGTGAGCTTGAGCGGCGCCAGGCCCCAGGCATCGGTGGCCTCGGCCTGGAAGCGCAGCACCTTGCGCTGCTTGTCGGCCAGCTTGATGGGTTCGGGCGTGCCGGTGATCTTGAGCGGCGCACCGGCCTCCAGCTGCACCTTGACCTCCTGCGTGGCGCCGCTGAGGTTGGTCACGTCCAGCGCGATGCTGGCCTTGTCACCCGGGGCGATGAAGCGCGGCATGGCCAGCTCGGCCACCAAGGGCGCGGCAATCACGCTCTCGGCCTGGGCGCTGCCATAGCTGTCCGCGCTGCTTACCACCGCCATCAGGCGCAGCGTGCCGTTGAAGTCCGGCAGCTTGAGATTCAGCCTGGCCTCGCCCTTGGCGTCCAGCTGCACCGGGCCGCTGAACAGGTCCACCAGCAAGACCTTGCGTGGCATGCTCTGGGTGTCGCGCTTGCCGGCGTCGCCGCCGAAGCGCTGCTTGGCCTGGCCGCCCTCCATCTTCTCGATCAGCTTGCCGTAGAGGTCCAGCATGTCGGCGCCGTAGCGGTGCTTGCCGAAGAAGAAGTCCACCGGGTCGGGGGTCTTGTAGCGGGTGATGTTGAGGATGCCCACGTCCACCGCCGAGACGGTGACGATGGCCGGCTTGCCCGCGAGCGCGGGCGCCTTCACCAGCACGGGCAGCTGGCTGTCGGGCGTAGCCTTGGCCGGCGCTTGCAGCTCCAGCTTCACCTTGCGCTCCTCGCGGTAGAGCGGCAGGTGCACCAGGCCCAGCGCACGCGCGGGGGTGACGCGGTCGCCCTGGCTGCCGGGGCGGAAGGCGGCCACGGTGATGTAGAGGTCGTGGCGCTGCCAGTCTGCCGAGATGGGGATCTCCACCTCGGTGCCCTTGGCGCTCACGCTCAGGCGCTTGGCGTAGAGCACGCGGTCGCCCTCCACGGTGAGCAGGGCCTCGCCATCGTGCGGCGGCTTGATGCTGAGCTTGGCCAGGGCGCCGGGCTTGAAGGGCGCGCCCTGCAGCTTGAGCTGCACGCGGTCGGGGCGGTTGCCCATGTCGTCGGCGTCCTGCGCGCCCCAGCCGGCGTAGAAGGCGTAGCGCAGCGTCTGCTGGGTGGCCGGGTCGCTGATCTCCAGGCGGTAGCGGCCCCAGCGCACCGGCAGGGCCAGCTTGCTGCGCGCATCCAGCTTGATGCTGCGCGCCTCCACCACTTCCTCGCTGGTGTTGTAGCCGGAGTTCCAGCCGCGGCCGTCGTCATAGCGCCAGTACCACTGGCGCTCCTCGTAGATCAGCTTGAGTGATAGGGGTTCCTTGGCGGCCTTGAAGTTGCCGGCCGCATCCACGCGCGTGAGCTCGAACTCGGCCAGCGCGCCCTCCTGGGCGACGTTGCGATCGAACATGGGGCGGACGGCCAGCAGCTCGGCGGCGGGCCACCAGCTGCGCTCGATCGAGCGCACCACCGGCCGGCCGCCCGACTCCAGCAGGCTGAAGCTGCCGCGCACCAGCATGGGCGAGTGGCGCTCGCCCAGCTTGGGCGCCAGCTGCAGCTCGGCATGGCCCTTCTCGTCCAGCTCCTGGTCGCCCAGGTCCTCGCGCGAACGCTGCTTGTCGTCAGCAAAGTCGCCGAACAGGAAGCCGGGCAGCTTCTGCGCCAGCGGGTTGAGCTGGCGCTCGGCATAGACGCTGGCCTGCAGGCGGTTGCCGGCGGCGGGGGCGCCGTAGAGATAGTCGCCCTGCACCTGCACGTCCAGCGCGGTGTCGCCGCGCATAGCGCCCTCGGCGGCCTTGAGTTCCAGCTTCATGCGCTCGGGCAGAAACTCCTCGACCTTGAAGCTCCATTGCGCGTCCGGCTGCTTGGCGGCCGGGTCCACGCGGGCCTGCAGGGTCCAGCCGCCGGTGGGGGCATCGGCGGGCAGGGTCAGGGCTTGCTGGTAGTAGGCCGCGCCCGTTGCGCCGGGCTTGAGCAGCTGGTTCACCAGGCTGCTGCCATCGGGCTTCTTGAGCGTGAGGGTCAGGGGCAGGGGCTTGGCCGGTGCGCGGCCGTCGGCATCTCTTGCCAGCACCGAGACCTGGAACGATTCGCCCGGCCGGTACAGATCGCGCCCGGCGTAGATGAAGAGCTTGTGGTTGCGCGAGGCATGGCCGGTGGCGTCGAACTCCGAGAGATCCAGCGCCGGGTCGCGCAGCGCCAGCACCGCCATCTCCTTGTTGCCGCGCCTGGCCAGCAGGGCGCGCGCCTTGTCGCTGCGGCCCTTGAAGACGGCATGGCCATCACCATCGCTCTGCGCCTGGCCCAGGGCCTTGCCCTGCTCGTCCACCAGGGTGAGCTCGATGCCGCTGAGCGAGCGCCCGCTCTTCAGCGAGGTGGCGAACACGTCCAGCTGCTCGGTGTGCCGCCGCACATGCAGGCCGATGTCGGTGACGTAGTAGTGCGTGACCTGGTAGTCCCAGCCAAAGCGGCCGGGCTGGCTCATCACCGCCACATAGATGCCGGGCTCCTGCAGCTCCTTGATGCGCTCCACCGGCAGGTAGCTGACGTTGCGGCGGTTCGGCCGCGCATCGGTGGCGAAGCGGCCGATGTAGACGCTGTCGGACATCTCGCGCAGCTGGTCGAGGATGTAGCCGCCCACCTGGCCCTTGAGCCGGCGCGCGCCGTCGTCCCAGTAATAGCCGCCCTCGTACTCGCCACCTTCTTCGTCGCTCTGCTGCGCGCGGCGTTGTTCCTCGCGCCGGCCGCCCACCTGCTCCAGAAAGCGCGGCAGGGCCTCGGGCTTGATGCGCAGGAACTGCAGGTCCACCTCGGGCGTGTTCACGCTCACCACCGGCAGGCCGCCGTTCTGCTCGGCCGGCAGCACCACGCCGCGGCTGGCGAAGTAGAAGCTGGTGGGCATGGCTTCGCTCAGCAGCTCGCAGCTCTGCGGCGTGGCCAGCTTGGCGCCCGACTTGGCGGCCAGCCCGGCGTTCAGCGTGACGCGGTATTTGCGCTCCGGCGTCACATAGGGCAGGTAGAGCACGCGCGGGTTGTCGCCCAGCACCCAGCGCGCTTCCAGCGGCTTCGCGTCCTCGGGCTTGCCGTCCTTGGCGCCCTCGCTGGCCTTCAGCAGGGCGCCGAAGTCCTGGCGGCGGTCCAGCGCCTGGGTGAAGCTCACCGCGATGGCGGGCGAGCCGTCGAACATGCGCGCCTTGCATTCGCTGAAGGCAAAGGCGGCCTGCTCGCCGCCGATCTCGGCGCTGCTGCCTAACTCGTTGGCGCCGCGGCCTTGCCATGCCTGCCAGCCGAACCAGCCGCCCGCCGCCGCACCCGCCACTGCCAGGGCCGCGAGCCCGAACTTGATTGCCGTCGTCGCCTTTGCCGCCATGCCTGTCGCTCCCCGAATTTCGGGGCAGTGTATGTGAGCGAGATGCGCCCGTATGCGGCCGTGCAGCGACAAGAAAAGAGTCCCGCCGCGGCAGGACTTCAAAGCTCAGACTTGCAGCTCCGCTCAGGCCTTGCGGCGGCGCCCCAGCCCGGCCAGAGCCAGCAGGCCAGCGGCGAACATCGCGTAGCTGCCGGGCTCGGGCACGCTGCTCACCGCGATGAAGGCGCCGTAGCGGCTGGCATCGCTGTCTAGCAGGTAGCTGCCCACCACCACGCCGGCATTGTTGATGCCGCTGCCATACGAGGCATAGGCGCCGGCGATGTCGAACAGCTGATAGTCAGCGGGACTGCCGACAAAGGCTTGCAGGCCATGACCGGCGTTCAGGTAGCCGCTCATTTGGCCGGCGTCATTGATGTCGCGCAAGTGCACCGAGCTGGCCGCGGCGAAGCCCTGCAACTGGTAGCTCATGCTGCCGAGCTGGTAGCTGATGCCCTGGGTCGGCATGCCTCCGCCCAGCGTGTAGCCGACCATCTGCCCCTGCGCATTGATGCCCTTTGGCACGACGCTGGCGCCGTCAACATCCAGGCTGAGCCAGCTGCCGCTCTGGCGATCCATCAGAAAGCCCGCGTAGTTGCCGCCCTGGTCGGTATAGGTGCCCGAGAGGTAGCGGCCGTCGGGCGAGATGCCGCGCAGGTTCGTTTCCAGGCTGCCGGGGAAGGCCAGCGTGCTGTAGACGCCGCCCTCCAGCACAAAGGCGTAGACGCTGCCGCCGCTGCGGTAGCCGCCCACGACGATGCCGGCGTCGCTGATACCGACGGGCAGGGTCTGATCAGCGCCGGCGGGGCCGCTGAGCTCGGTGTAGACGCCCTGGCTGTAGACAAAGCCCTTGGCGGCGTCGCTGCCCGCCAGCTCGTAATAGCCGACCACCTGACCAAGGTTGTTGATGTCGGTGAACGCGGTGTTGCTGGCGCCGGGCTTGAGCAAGGTCGTGAGCTGATAGTCGCTTGCAGTTGCGACCGAGGCCACGGCCATCAGCAACGCCCCTGTCAGCAGGCCTCTTTGAATACCCGTGCTCATACCATCCCTCCGTGATTTTTTGCGAGGCGCGATGGTAAGGAAACCACGCCTTGGTGGCGATCCAGAATGACCCGTCCCCCCCCAAGCGGGGGGCTCATCCCAGCGTCAAGCGGCCAGGACTTTCGAAGCGCCGCCGCTGGCCGTTCAGGGGGTCGGTGAACGCGATGCTGCGCGCCAGCAGGCACAGCGGCTCGCGGTAGTCGGGCTCGGCCTGCTCGGGCTGCAGCTGGGGGTAGATGCGGTCGCCGCGGATCGGCAGGCCCAGCGCGCACATCTGCGCGCGCAGCTGGTGCTTCTGGCCGGTGCTGGGGCGCAGCTCATAGCGGGCCCAGGCCTCGCCCAGGCGCTCGATCAGGGCGATCCCGGTCTCGGCATTCGGCTCGCCGGCCACCTCCTGCATCTGCATGAAGGCCTCGGCGCGCTCCTGCAGGCGGCTGCGGTAGCAGAGCGGCAGCCGCAGCTCGGCGCGCCAGGGTGCGATCGCCTCGTAGATCTTCTCGACGCTGCGCTCGCGGAACAGGCGCTGGTAGGCGTCGCGGCTCTCGGGGCGGATGGCAAACAGCGTCAGGCCGGCGGTCTCGCGGTCCAGCCGGTGCACCGGCGTGAGCGTGGCGATGCCGGTGCGGCGCTTCAGCCGCGTCAGCAGGGTCTGCTGCACATAACGCCCCTTGGGCGTGACCGGCAGGAAATGCGGCTTGTCGGCCACCAGCAGCTCCTCGTCCTGGAACAGGATCTGTTCCTCGAAGGGGATCTCATGCTCCTGGGCCAGCCAGCGCCAGTAGTAGATGCGGCGCCCGGCGCGGTAGGGGGCTTCGGGGGGCAAGACCTGGCCCCGGTCGTCCAGCACCTCGCCCGCCGCCATGCGGGCCTGCCAGTCGCTACGACTCACCAGGCTCAGGCGCTCGGCGATGAAGTCCAGCAGCAGCGGCCAGGGGCCGGCCGGGCAGGCCAGGGCGCTGGCGCTGACGCCCTCGCGCAGGGGCAGGTCCAGCTTGGCCGGGCGTGCCATTACTCGATCTGCGGCCCGGTCTTGGCGCGCTCGTCCATATAGCGGTTGATGCGCTGGCGATCGGCCTCGTCGAGCTGATCGCCGCGCCAGGCGCTGATCCAGGCCTCGCGGTTGGGGTCCTGGGCGAGCCGGCGCACCGCGGCGTCGATCGCCTCGATCTGCTTGCGGCCCTCGGGCGTGCGGCTGCAGGCCACCGTGGCCACCATGGTGCTGCGCGCCTCGGCCAGCGGGATCTTCACCAGCTCGCCCTGGGCCTCGTTGGCGCGCATGAACTCGTCCACCACCGAGGGGTATTCGAGCGTGTAGTCCATGCGCTGCAGGCGCAGCATGGCCAGCACATACATATTGCGCGCGGCGCTGGCGGTCTTGGGCGCGCGGCTGCCCTGGGCCTGCAGGATCGCGTCGATGCGCGGGCCGAAGCTGCGATCGCGCCCCAGCAGGCCGGTGAGGTCGGTGCGCTGCAGCAGCTCGGCCAGCTGCAGCGGCTGAGCCATGCCCTCCAGGCGTGGCAGGGTATCGCGCCGCACGACTACATGGATCTGGCGCGAGAACAGCGGCGGGTGCGTGTGGGTGAAATAGAGCCAGGCCAGGCGCTCGGGCGTGCGCACATGCAGCACCGAGCAGATGGTCTGGCCCTGGCGCACCAGGGCTTCGAAGCGTGGCAGGCTGGCGTCGAGAAACTCATGCTGGAACTGCGGCATGCGCGCGATCAGCAGGCGCAGCATGCCGTCCAGCTCGCCATGGCCGAGGTCGGCGGGCTTTTGCGGCGGGCGGCCATCCACATAGTTGAAGTGTGGGGGCAGGTTTTGCACCAGCCAGCGCACCGTGCTGTCGCTGCCCTGTTCGGCCAGGGCGCCGCTGGCCTGTCCGGCGAGGACCAGGGCCAGCAGGGCCTTGCCGAGGGTGCGACGCATGGGTTCAGTCGCCTTCGACCCACTCGATGCGCGCACCCAGCGAACAGATGTTCTCGACGAAATGCGGATGCGCGCGGCGGATCGGCGCGGCATGGCGGATCACCGAGCGGCCCGGGATGCTGGCCGCCACCATCAAGAGCGCGATGGCCACGCGGATGATGTAGGGGCTTTCGACCTCGGCCGCATGCAGGGGCTTGCCGCCGAAGGTGACCATGCGGTGCGGATCGGAGAGGAAGGCATGGGCGCCGAACTTGGAGAGTTCGCTGGTCCAGCCCATCGCGCCGTCGTAGATCTTGTTCCAGAACATCACGCTGCCCTCGGCCTTCACACCCAGGGCCACGAAGATCGGCAGCAGGTCCACCGGCAGATAGGGCCAGGGGGCGGCTTCGACCTTTTGCAGGATGTTGCGGGTGAAGGGTTCCTTGACCTTGAGCGCACCGGTGGTGATGGCGCGCGACCAGCCGTCCTTGTGCTCGATGCGGACGCCGAACTTGGCAAAGGTGCGGTCGATCAGCGGGAACTGCTCGGGCTGCGAGTTCTTCACCTGCACGTCGCCGCCGGTGATGGCGCCCAGCGCCAGGAAGGTGACGATCTCGTGGAAGTCTTCGGCAAAGGTGAAGTCGCCGCCGCCGAGCTTCTCGACGCCGCTGATCTTCAGGCGCGAGGTGCCCAGGCCCTCCAGCTTGGCGCCGAGCATCTGCATGAAGGCGCAGAACTCCTGCACATGCGGCTCGCTGGCGGCGTTCATCAGCGTGGAGCTGCCCTCGGCCAGCGCGGCGCAGAGCACGAAGTTCTCGGTGGTGGTGACCGAGGCGTAATCGGTCCAGTGGTCGTTGGCGCGCAGCCGGCCCGGCACGTTCAGCAGCAGGCCGTCGCTCTGGCGCTCCACCACCGCGCCAAAGCGCTCGAACACCTCCACATGCGGGTCGATCTCGCGCGCGCCCAGGGTGCAGCCCTTCACATCGTCCTCGATGCGCGCCGCGCCGAAGCGCGCCATCAGGCCCGGCACCAGCATGATGCTGGAGCGCATTTCCTCGGGCAGGCGGTCGCTGGCCGGGTCGAAATGCGTGCTCTTGTGGTGCACGTCGAGGATGCCGGTCTGGAAGTCCACCTCCACCGAGCTGCCCAGGCTGCGGAACACCTCGAGGATCTTCTTGACGTCGGTGATCTCGGTGATGCCGCGCAACCGCACCGGCTCGGCCGTGAGCAGGGTGGCGCACAAGATGGGCAGGATGGCGTTCTTGTTGGCCGAGGGAACGATGCGGCCGGCCAAGGGGGTGCCGCCGTGGACGATGAGGTTGGACATGGGAGGAGCTTGGGCTGCGGTGCTCTGAGCGGGAAGACTGCGTCGATTATCGGGGCAGCGCCAAATCCTCAGCCCGCCGGGTCCAATCGCCGCGCCCGCGCCAGCCGCCAGGCTTCGGCCGGGTCGCCCTCGAACACCTGCTCGGCGGTGGTGGCGGTTTCATGCAGCTGCGTGTCGATGGCGATGCGCTTGTCGAACACAAAGCATTCGCCCTGCCAGTCGGCGGCGGCGTCGGCCATGGTCTCGAAGTAGTTGAGGATGCCGCCGTCCAGCTGTGCCACCTTCAGGCCCAGTTCCTGCTGCATCCAGCCGCCCATCTTCTCGCAGCGTATGCCGCCGGTGCAGTACATGGCCACGGTCTTGCCGGCCCGCTTCCATGCGTCGGCGTGGGCCTGCACATAGGCCGGAGAGTCGCGGAAATGGCGCACGCCGGGGTCGATCGCGCCCTCGAAGCGGCCCAGCCGCCATTCGAAGCTGTTGCGGTTGTCGATCAGCACCACGTCCTCGCGCCGCATCAGCGCGCGCCATTGCTGCGGCGAGACATGGCTGTCGGGCAGATCGGCCAGGCCGCTCACGCCGGGCAGGCCGAAGGCCACCAGCTCCGGTTTCACATGCACCTTGAGCAGCGTGAAGGGCGAGCGTTCGCAGGGGTTGTGCTTGAAATGCACGTGAGCGAAGGCGCCTTCGAACACGGGGTCGCTTTGCAGTGCCGCTTCAAAGACCTGCATGTCCGCGGGACGCGCGCTGATCGCCGCGCTGATGCCCTCGGGCGCCACCAGGATGTTGCCGCCGAGTGTCGCGCTTGGTGCCGTACCCAGCTCGCGCAGGCGCTGGGCCACGCGCTCGGGTTCGGCCAGGGGCACGAACTTGTAGAAGCTGTTGTGCAGGAACGCGGGCGAGGGATCCATTACACGTACAGCGCGGCGTCGAAGCTGGGCTCGGGGCGCGGCCACAGGGCCAGGCCGCCGGCCAGGGTAAAGACCTGGGCATGCCCGGCGCGTGCCAGTGCCAGCGCGGCCTGGGCGCTGCGGTTGCCGCTGCGGCAGAAGCACACCAGCGCCGAAGCGGGGGGCAGGCCCCATTGCGCGGGCGGCTCGCTCAGCAGGCGCGAGAGCGGCATCGCCAGCACCCGGGTGCCGGCCTCGAAGCGCGGCGCCTGGGTGAGGCGTTGCTCGTAGAGCTCGCGCACGTCCAGCAGCAGGGTGTCGGGCCGGCCGGCCAGCAGCTCGCTCAAGCCCTTGGGGTCGAGCACGCGCGGGGCCTCGCCGGCGCCGGCGGGGGCCTGGGCCGTCACCGGCGCGGCCTCTGCCTCGCGGCTGACGCGCAGGGCCTCGCCGCAGGCGCGGATGCGCGCGCAGGCCTCGGCGATGAAGGCCTCGTCCACCACCGGCCCGAAGGACATGCGTATCGCGCCGGCGGTCTGCCAGGCGGGCAGGCCCATGGCCTCCAGCACGAAGCTGGGCGCGGCCTTGGCGGCGCTGCAGGCCGAGCCGCCGCTGACGCGCACATCGGCGGCGTCGAACAGGTCCAGCAGCAGCTTGGAGGGGGTGCCCGGCACGGCAAAGTTGAGCGTGGTGGGCAGGCTTGTTTCCAGCGGCGCGTTCAGCACCAGCTCCGGGAAGGCGGCCCGCAGGGCCTCCAGCAGGCGCAGGCGGAAGCGCTGCAGCGTGGCGCCGTCGCGAAAGCAGCCCTGGCCCTCATCCTCATCCTCCAGCGCGGCCAGCACCGCGCCCAGCGCTGCAATGCCCGACATGTTCTCGGTGCCCGAGCGCAGGCTGCCCTCCTGGCCGCCGCCGGCGATCAGCGGCGTGAACGGTGCGCCCTCGCGCACATAGAGCAGGCCGATGCCCTTGGGCGCATAGAGCTTGTGGCCGGAGAAGGGCGCGTAGTCGATGCCCAGGGCCTGCAGGTGCAGGTCCAGCTTGCCCAGGCCCTGCACGCCGTCCACCATCCAGTAGCCCGAGCGCCCGGTCTGGCCCGCCAGCGCGGCGGCAATGCCCGCCAGATCGCTCACCACGCCGGTCTCGTTGTTGGCGGCCATGGTGCAGACGAGGCCGGCGCGGGCGGCATGGGCGCGCAGCCAGGCGAGGTCGTGGCGGCCGTCGCTGCCGACGGGGATGGCCTGCAGCGTGCAGCCCAGGCCCAGCAAGTCGTTCCAATGCCGCAGCGCCTCGGGCACGGCCTTGTGTTCGGTGGCGCCATAGAGCAGCAGCTCGCCCACCGCCTCGCCCGCGGCACGGCGCTGGCGCAGCGCATGCAGGGCCGAGAGCACGGCGGTCTGGATGCCCTCGGTGGCGCCGCTGACGAACAGCAGCTGCCCGCTCTGCACGCCCAGCACGCGCCGGGCGCGCTCGCGCGTGGCGTCCATCAGCGCGCGCGCCTTCAGGCCGGTGCTGTGCACGCTGCTGGGGTTGCCGAAGTCCTCCGCCATGGCCGCGAGCGCGGCCTGCCGGGCTTGTGCCAGCACGGGCGTGGTGGCGTTGGCGTCGAGATAGATGTCCATGGCAGGGCGCGGGCGTGGCAAGGGCGCAATGGTAATGCGCCCGGCCGCGCCGGGGCACTGCGCGGCTTAGTGCAGGCGGCGTTGTCGCGCCAAACCGCCCACCGCGACCAGGCCGGCCAGCAGCAGCAGCGCACTTTGTGGCTCAGGCACCGCCGTGACCTCGAAGTCCAGCCGGCCCAGGCCCACGTTATAGGCCGAATCCTGCCACTCGATCACCCAGCCCTGGCTGGACGCGCCCGCCGCAAAACTGAACGTAGTCGCCGTGTTGGTATTGGCATCGCCAGCCGTGGCCGCGCCCTGCATCAGCGTCTGGGCGCCGCCGATCTCGTACACATGCACCTGGGTGCCCAAGCTGCTGTTCAAATAGGCGCCCAGCGCAAAGCCGTTCAGCTTGACCTGGTAGCCGGGCAGGGCCTGCAGCGTGATGCTGGCATGCGAGCCGGCGTCGTTGCTGCCGGCGTAGAGGGCGCCGGGCAGGTCGTTGTAGCCATCCTTCCACCAGCTCAGGCTCCAGTTGTCCGGGGTGCTGAGGTCGCGGTATTCGATGTGCAGGCCGGCCTGGTCGCCGAAACCCTGCAGCACTGGGCCGCCCAAGCCGGGGTCGCAGTCCGCGCCCGGTCCGGCCCCGAACCAATCCGAGCCGCAGCCCGCCGTGCCGTCGAAGTTGAGCACCGTGGCACCGGCGCTGGCGCAAAGGCCGAGCAGCAGCGAAAGGCTGGCGAGCGAGGTCTTCATCATGGAGCGACTCCCGTGGACAGAAGGGCCGGCCCAGTCTAGTGATCTGGCGCGCCGCGTCCATCCCCCTGTTTGAAGCGCCCACCTACAATCCCGCAGCCTCGACTGCCCTTGCCCCATGACGCTCGCCACCCGCCTCGCCGTTGTGCCCCAGTATTTGCTGCCCAAGCAGGCCCTGACGCGCCTGGCGGGGGCGTTTGCACGTGCCCGGCTGGGCGGCCTTACCACCTGGGCGATCCGCCGCTTCGTGGCGCGCTACCAGGTGAATATGGCTGAGGCCGACCGCAGCAGGCCCGAGAGCTACGAGAGCTTCAACGAATTCTTCACGCGCCCGCTCAAGCTGGGCGCGCGGCCCATCGCCCAGGCCGAGTTGGTGTGCCCGGTGGACGGCGCGATCAGCCAGTTCGGCGCCATCCAGGGCGAACAGATCTTCCAGGCCAAGGGCCACCAGTTCACGACCACCGCCCTGGTGGGGGGCGATGCCCGGCTGGCCGCGCAGTTCCAGGACGGGGTGTTCGCCAACCTCTACCTGAGCCCGCGCGACTACCACCGCATCCACATGCCCTGCGCCGGCCGGCTCACGCGCATGATCCATGTGCCGGGCGAGCTGTTCTCGGTGAACCCGACCACCGCCGCCGGCGTGCCGGGCCTGTTCGCCCGCAACGAGCGCGTGGTGTGCGTGTTCGAGAGCACCAAGGGCCCCTTCGTGCTGGTGCTGGTGGGCGCCACCATCGTCGGCTCGATGGCCACCACCTGGCATGGCGTGGTGAACCCGCCGCGCCCCGGCCATCTGCGCGAATGGTTCTATGAGGACCAGCGCATCGACCTCGCCCAGGGCGAGGAGATGGGCCGCTTCCTGCTCGGCTCCACCGTGGTGATGCTGTTCCCCAAGGGGCCGCTCGCCTTCAACCCGGCCTGGCGGCCGGGCGGCGCGGTGCGCCTGGGCGAGGTGATGGCGACGGCGCTGGCAGCATCGAAATAAAGGCCCGCAGTGCCGGGCTGGTCTGGCGCCGGCCTGGGTAGTAGAGGGCAAAACCTGTCCCCGCCGGGCACCAGTCGCCCAGCACCTGCAGCAGGCGCCCGCTGGCCAGGTGCGCGCGCGCCGCGGCCTCGTAGACATAGGCGTAGCCGATGCCGTCCAGCGCGGCAGCCAAGGCCACGCTCTGGTCGTCCACCGTCAGCGCGCCCGCCGGAGTGATGGTCTGGCGCTCATCGCCGCGCTCGAACTCCCAGCGGAACGTCGCGCCACTGGCAAAGCGCTGGCGTATGCAGGCCTGCGGCGGCAGCTCGCTGGGGTGCGCAGGGGCCGCGGCCTTGGTCAGCACGGCCGGCGCGGCCACCACCACGAAGCGCTGGGCGCCGCCCAGCGGCACCGCCACCATGTCCTTGGGCAGGCGTTCGCTGAAGCGCACACCCGCATCGAAGCCCAGCGCCACGATGTCCACCAGCGCATCCTGGGTGCAGAGTTCCACCTGCACGCCAGGATGGACGGCCACGAAACGCGCCACGATGGGGGTGAGCAGCAGCCGAGCGGCGCTGCGCGGCACCGACAGGCGCAGCGTGCCGCTGAGTTCGTCGCGCAGGGCGCCCAAGCCGGTGAAGGCGGTCGCCAAGCTCTGCAGCGCCGGCCGCGTCTGATCCAGCAGCTGCTGGCCAGCCGCGCTGAGCGCCACGCTGCGGGTGCTGCGCAGCAGCAGGGGCACGCCCAACTGGGCCTCCAGGCGGCGCACCGCCTGGCTCACCGCCGAGGCGCTGAGCCCGAGGTTCAGCGCCGCGCGCCGGTAGCTGAGGGCATCGGCCACCGCCACAAAGATGCGCAATTGCTGGAGTTCGGGCTCGGCCATGGCGGCATTGTGGCGTCAGCGCAGCAGGGCCTCCAACTGGCCCAGCGCGCGCAGGGTCTGCAGGCAGGCCTGCGCCACCTCCTGGCCCTTCTTCACGAAGTGGGCAGCAAAGTAGCGCTGGTGCTCCGCGTGCTCGTGGAAGTGGTGCGGGGTCAGCACGGCCGAGAACACCGGCACGTCGGTGTCCAGCTGCACGCGCATCAGCGCATCGATGACGGCGCCGGCCACAAATTCATGGCGGTAGATGCCGCCGTCGACCACCAGCCCGCAGGCAATGATGGCCTGGTAGCGCCCGCTGCGCGCCAGGCGCTGGGCATGCAAGGGGATCTCGAAGGCACCGGGTACCTCGAATTCGTCGACATGGTCGTCCGGATGGCCCTGGGCCCGGAGTTCGCCCTGGAGCGCCTGGCGCGCCTGGCCGACGATCTCGCGATGCCAGCAAGCGCTGAGCACGGCGATGCGCGGAGTGGCTGAAGTGGAAGTGGAAAGCTGATTCATGCGAACCTCGACAGGTTGAAGACAAGAATCAGGGCAAGCACGCAAACGCACGGCGACGCCGGACCTTGCGCGCGGGTTGACCACGGCGAAGCCCGGCGTTCGCCGTGCACTCACGTTCTCTTTCATCAGGACTGTGACCGTCGGCCCTGGCATCGCACCAGGTCTGCTGACCCCGCGGCCTGACGGCTGCGGGCGCTCGCGGGCTCATGCGCTTGCGCGCACATACCGCCGGTGGGGAATTTCGCCCCGCCCTGAGAACGCTATTGCCGACTCTTGCGAGCCGGCGGCGCGATTGTAGGAGGCGCTGTGAAGCGCCACTGCACAGCCTGTGCAGGCCGGCGAGGCTGCCAGCGGCACCTGGAATCATGCACCATGGCGACCATTGCCGAACAGTGAACAGGGAGTCGCAGATGCCGATCAATCAAGTGCAACATTGGGCCGCGTTCTCAGATGGCGAACAGGGCGGCAACCCCGCCGGCGTGCTGCTGGCCGAGCAATTGCCGGCCGACGCCGAGATGCAGGCCCTGGCCACGGTACTGGGCTATTCCGAGACCGTGTTTGCCGCCCCGCAGGCCGGCGGCGACTGGCGCGTGCGCTACTTCTCGCCCGAGGCCGAGGTGCCCTTTTGCGGCCATGCCACCATCGCCCTGGGGGCGGCGCTGGCGTGCGTGCATGGCGAGGCCAGCTACGCGCTGCAGCTGAACCAGGCGCGCATCAGCGTGCAGGGCCAGCGTGCCGGCGCGCTCACCGCGGCGGCGCTGCAATCGCCGCCATCGCGCAGCCAGGCTGCGCCCGCCGAACTGCTGGCCGAGGCGCTGGCGCTGTTCGGCCTGCAGGCCGAAGACCTGGACCCGCGCCTGCCTCCGGCCGTGGCACATGCGGGTGCCGACCATCTGCTGCTGATGCTGCGCGGGCGCGCGCGCCTGGCGGCCATGCATTACGAGCTGGAGGCGGGGCGGCGCCTGATGCAGGCGCACGGCCTCACCACCATCCTGCTGGGTTGGGCCGAGACACCGCGCCTGTTCCATACGCGCAATGCCTTCGCCATCGGCGGCGTGCTGGAAGACCCGGCCACCGGTGCCGCCAGCGCCGCCCTGGGCGGCTATTTGCGCGACATCAGCTGGCCGCACGAGGGCAGCATTGAGATCGTGCAGGGCGAGGACATGGGCATGCGCTCGCGCCTGCGGGTGGAGATCAGCGGCGAAGCGGGCGCCTCGCTGCGCGTCTCGGGCACGGCGCGTCAGCTGCGCGCCTGAGCCAGCAGCTCGCCGGCCGCCGCCGCGCTGAGCGGCCGGCCGAGGTGGAAGCCCTGCAGCTGGGTGCAGCCCAGCGCCTCCAGGGCCTGCGCCTGGTCTTCCGTCTCCACCCCTTCGGCGACGATCTCCAGCCCCAGCGAATGGCCCAGCGCGCAGGTGGCGCGCAGCACCGCCGCGGCGTCGGCGCGCGGCAGCGGCTCCACCATGCTGCGGTCCAGCTTCATGGTGCTGATGGGCAGCTTGCGCAACATCGTCAGCGAGGACTGGCCGGTGCCGAAATCGTCCAACGAGCACAGCACGCCGGCGCGCTTGAGCCGCTCCAGCTGCGGCAGCACATGGCCCAGGTGGCCGATCGCGGCGGTCTCGGTGATCTCGATCTCGATCGCCGCATGCGGCAGGCCGGCCTGGTCCAGCATGCGCAGCACCTGTTGCGCGAAGTCAGCGTCCTCGAACTGCAGCGGCGAGACGTTCACCGCCACCGTGGGCACGGCCGCGTAGCGCGCATGCCAGTCGCGCAGCTGGGCGACGGCGGTCTGCAGGATCAGCTCGCCCAGGCCCTTGATCTGGCCGGTGCGCTCGGCCGCGGGCACGAACTCGGCCGGGCTGACGCGCGTGCCGTCGGGCCGCTGCCAGCGTGCCAGCGCCTCGAAGCCGCACAGCCGGCGCGTGCCGGCGCGGAACTTGGGCTGGTACTCCAGCAGGATCTCGCCGGCTTGGATGGCCTGGGCCAGCGCCTGCTCGGCCTGCAGGCGTGCGCGCGCGGCGCGGTTCATGCCCTTGTCGAAGAACACATAGGAATTGCCCGCCAGGGCCTTGGCGCGGTGCATGGCCGCATCGGCGGCGCGCAGCAGGCTGGGGGCGTCGCGGCCGTCCTGCGGGTAGAGCGCCACGCCGGCCGAGAGGTGCACGAACAAGACCTGACCCCCGACACTGAAGGGCTGCTCCAGCAGCGCCAGCATGCGCTCCACCTCGCGCTGCGCGCCGGCGGCGTCGGCCATGCCCTCCAGCAGCACGATGAACTGGTCCTCGCCCAGGCGCGCCAGCATGGCCTGGGCCGGCAGCTCGCGGCACAGGCGCTCGCCCAGCGCGCGCAGCAACTCGTCGCCCAGCTCATGGCCGAGGGTCTCGTTGATGAGCTGGAAGCGGTCCACATCGGCCGAGATGAGGGCGAAGGGATCGCTGCGGGCGGTCAGGCGCTGCAGCTGCTCGACGGCGAAATTGCGGTTCGGCAGGCCGGTGAGCTCGTCGTGCAGGGCCTGGCGGCGCAGCGCCTGGATGGCGTGCTGGCGTGCGGTGTCGTCGATCAGGGCCTGCAACTCGGCCGGCGCGCCGTCCCATTCGATCTGGCTGGACAGGCCGCGCACGTAGAGCGAGCGGCCGTCGTGCGAAAGCCGCGGCCCCTCCCACTCGACGCGCGCATCGGCGCGCGCCATTACCTGGGCATGGCGCTGCTCGGCCGCCGGCTGCAGATCGGGAGGCACCAGCTCGCGCAGCAGATCGGCGCGCTGCGCCTGGCCCAGCTCGGCATAGCCGAAGATCGCCAGCGCGGCGCGGTTCGCATAGAGCAGCCGATGGCCGCGCAGCACCGCCAGGCCCTGCAGCGAATGCTCGGCCAGGCGGCTGAAGCGGTCGGCCTGTTCGCGCACCTCGCGGTGCGCGCGCGCCACCGAGAGCAGGATCAGGCCCAGGCTCAGCACCGTCTGCACCGTCAGCCCCAGGGCATGGGTGAGGGGCGCGCGGCTGAGCGGATCCAGCACCGGACCGATCGCGTGCACGCCGCCGGAGGCCAGCAGCGACAGGCCCACCAGGCGTTCACCCCGGCTGCGCGTGCCCAGGCCGATCCAGGCCGCGCTGAGCCAGTTGCCCGCCGCCAGGATGATGGCGGCCGCCAGCACCGCGTAGCTGAGCTGCACGCGCGACAGCCCGACGATCAGCACCATCGCCAGGCCCAGCGCCGCGGCCCAGCGCCGGTGCGGCCAGGGCAGGTCGCGGTAGGCGCGCGCGCCCGCCATCAGCAGGTAGAGCGAGGCCATCACGGCCAGCGAGGCGCCAAAGGCCTGGGCATCGCCGCGCGCGCCGTCCATATGCTCGGGCACCAGGGCGATGCCCAGCGCCAGGCCCACGCCCAGCAATGCCGCGCTCCAGCCCCACAGGCGTACAAACAGGTAGCGCTTGTCGATCAGCCAGAGCAGCAGCAGGGCGGTGCCCAGCGCCACTTGCATGCAGGAGCTGATCAGAATCAGACTGTCCATCCAGGGCCCTCGCCACAAACCCTCAAGCGGCCCGGCGCTGCGTCGGCACCGGGCTCGCCCCTATCCTAGGTCATACGCGTTGCCGCCGGGGCAAGAACTGGCCCCACCGGAAGGGGGAGGGCTTTGCCGCGACAATAGCGGCCAGCCTGCCCGAACTCCTTCGCACCTACATCATGACCCAGCGCGTCCTGACCGGCATCACCACCACCGGCACCCTCCATCTCGGCAACTTCGTCGGCGCGGTGCGTCCGGCCATCGCGGCCAGCCGCGAGCCCGGCGTGGAGAGCTTCTTCTTCATGGCGGACTACCACGCCCTCATCAAGTGCGACGAGCCGGACCGCATCGAGGCCTCGCGCCTGCAGATCGCCGCCACCTGGCTGGCGGCCGGCCTGGACACCTCGCGCGTGGTGTTCTACCGCCAGAGCGACATTCCCGAGATCCCCGAGCTGACCTGGCTGCTGACCTGCGTCACCTCCAAGGGCCAGATGAACCGCGCCCATGCCTACAAGGGTGCGGTGGACGCCAATGTGGCGGCCGGCGAGGACCCGGACGCCGGCATCACCATGGGCCTGTACAGCTACCCGATCCTGATGGCGGCCGACATCCTGATGTTCAACGCGCACCGCGTGCCGGTGGGCAAGGACCAGGTCCAGCACATCGAGATGGCGCGCGACGTGGCGCAGCGCTTCAACCACCTGTTCGGCCGCGGCCAGGATTTCTTCGTGCTGCCCGAGGCGAATGTGGAGGCCGACATGGCCCTGCTGCCGGGCCTCGACGGCCGCAAGATGAGCAAGAGCTACGACAACGTGATCCCGCTCTTCGAGGGTGGCGCCAAGGCCATGCGCGAGGCGGTGGCGCGCATCGTCACCGACTCCCGCCTGCCCGGCGAGCCCAAGGATGCCGACAACTCGCACCTCGTCACCATCTATGACGCCTTCGCCACGCCGGCGCAGCGCGCCGCCTTCCGCGCCGAGCTGCGCGCCGGCCTGGGCTGGGGCGAGGCCAAGCAGCGTCTGGTGGACCTGATCGAGGCCGAGATCGGCCCGATGCGCGAGCGCTACGAGGCGCTGATGGCGCATCCCGAGCGCATCGAGGCGATCCTGCAGGAGGGCGCCGCCAAGGCGCGCGCCCTCGCCGCGCCGCTGCTGGCCCAGCTGCGCGAGGCCGTGGGCCTGCGCCGCTTCCAGCCGCTCAAGGCGGCCGCCGCGCCCGCCGCCAAGTCCAAGCCGGCCTTGCCGGTGTTCAAGCAATACCGCGAGGCGGACGGCAAGTTCTACTTCAAGCTCGCCAGCGCCGAGGGCCAGGTTTTGCTGCAAAGCCAGGGCTTCGAGCAGGGCCGCGAGGCCGGCCAATGGGTGGCGCGCCTGAAGCGCGAGGGCGCCCAGGCGCTGGCCGAGGCGCCGGTGCAGCGCGGCGAGGGCGTGCCGGCCGAGCAGGTGGCCGAGGCCCTGGCGGCCCTGCTGGCGGCCGAGCAGGCCTAGGGGGCGTAGGTGGCGTTGAGCGGCTGCTAGAGCGCCGCCTCTTAAATCGCGCCGACCCGCACAAACCCCCTGGCGGGCTTGTCGACACTGTCTACCATCTGCTGCTAGCCTTCGCTAGCAAAAAGCAATATGCAAGAAAACAGGAGACAAGACCCCATGGCCAGCATTCCCGCCGACAGCCTCGCCCTGCAACGCCTGTACCACTGGGAGCGCCAGGCCGCCGACCGCGTGATCCTGACCCAGCCGCTTGGTGCAGGCGAGCTGCAGACCTTCACCTGGGGCCAGGTGGCCGACCAGGTGCGCCGCATGGCCGCGCATCTGCAGGCGATGGGGCAGGCCCAGGGCTGGGAGCCCGGCTCGCGCGTGGCCATCCTCTCCAAGAACTGCGCCTGGTGGCTGATGAGCGACCTGGCGATCTGGATGGCCGGCTACGTCTCGGTGCCGCTCTACCCGACGTTGGCGCCGGACACGATCCGCCAGATCCTCACCCACAGCGAGGCCAAGGCCTGCTTCATCGGCAAGCTCGATGGCTGGGCCGGCATGAAGCCCGGCGTGCCGGCCGGCCTGCCCTGCATCAGCTACAAGCTCTCGCCGGAAGACGCGAAGACCTCCTACGAGGGCTGGGACGCGATCTGCGCGCGCACGCAGCCGCTGGGCGGCGAACCGCTGCGCGGCGCCGACGAGCTGGCCACGCTGATCTACACCTCGGGCACCACCGGCGCGCCCAAGGGTGTGATGCACAGCTTCGCCAACTTCGCCTGGGCGCTCACCGCCGCGATCGGCCGCGTGCCCATGGGCGCCGACGACCGCCTGCTCTCCTACCTGCCGCTGGCCCATGTGGTGGAGCGCGTGCTGGTGGAGCATGGCTGGCTGCGCGCCGGTTTCAGCGTCTACTTCGCCGATTCGCTGGACACCTTTGCCGCCGATCTGCAGCGCTGCCGCCCCACCATCTTCTTCTCGGTGCCGCGCCTGTGGGTCAAGTTCCAGCAGGGCGTGCTGCACAAGATGCCGCAGCACAAGCTCGACAAGCTGCTGCGCCTGCCGCTGATCGGCGGCCTGGTGCGGCGCAAGATCATGAAGGCGCTGGGCCTGGACCAATGCCGGGTGGCAGCCGGCGGCGCCGCGCCCATGCCAGTGGCGCTGCTGGACTGGTACCGCCGCCTCGGCCTGGCCGTCAACGAGGGCTATGGCATGACCGAGAATCTGGCGATCTCGCACATCACCATTCCCGGCAAGAACCAGACCGGCACCGTGGGGCCGGCCTACGACGGCGTGCAGACGCGCATCGACCCGGTCAGCGGCGAGCTGCAGATGAAGAGCCCGGCAGTGATGCAGGGCTATTTCAAAGAGCCCGAGATGACCCGCGACACCTTCACCGAAGACGGCTGGCTGCGCACCGGCGACAAGGCCGCGCTGGACGCGAGCGGCTGCCTGCGCATCACCGGCCGCGTGAAGGATCTGTTCAAGACCAGCAAGGGCAAGTACGTGGCGCCCGCGCCGATCGAGGACAAGCTGATGCTGCACAGCGCGGTGGAGGCCTGCGTGGTGACCGGCGCCAATATGGGCCAGCCGGTGGGCATCGTGATGCTCTCGGCCGACGGCATCGTGGCCAGCCAGGACCCGGCGCAGCGCGAGCAGCTCAGCGCCGAGCTCAACGCGCACCTGAAGTCCATCAATGCCCACCTCGACCCGCATGAGCAGATGGATTGCCTGGTGGCGGTGAAGACCCCCTGGACGGTGGACAACGGCTTCATCACCCCCACCTTCAAGGTCAAGCGCAACCGCGTGGAAGAGATCTACGGCCCGCAACTGGAGGGCTGGGTGGAGCAGCGCAAGAAGGTGGTGTTTGGTGACTGAGACCGGACCGAGGACAAGGCCTGCGCCTTGTCCGACGCCGGTCGAAGGACTGGCCGCAGGCTTGCGGCCAGGCTGATACGCGGCGGCACTTGACTTCACGCGTCGGCCGCCCGCGCGCGTACCATGCGCGGCCATGAAGCTGATCGCCGAGAAACTCGCCAAGACCGACAAGCTCGACCGTCTCACCTGCCTGCGGGCCGATGGCTCGCGCACCCAGACCCAGATGCCGCGCCAGGGCATCGCCCCGCATGACCTGCTGCACTATGTGGTGGAGTCGGCGCTGCCGCTGCGCCACGGCTTTCTGGGCCTGGTGGCCGGCGGTGCCGATGCCGCCTATGTGATGGAACTGGCGCATGGCGCCGATGCCGCCAGGGTCGAACTCGAAGCGGCGCAGACCGAGAGCGTGGTGGAGGCCCTGCAGACCCAGCTCTGGGCCGGTGCCCACGATGCCGAGGCCTTCGAGGAGGGCGTGCGCACGGCCTGCGCGGCGCGCGGCACGCCGCTGCCCGCCGGCGCCGGCGCGGCGGCGGGTTTGGCCATGTTCGAGGCGGCGCAGGCGCTGGGCCGGCAATGGCAGGCCCTGCCCTTCCATCAAAGCCTGACGCTGGAGTTCCGCGGCCATGACTGAGCTGAGTTTCCGCCCCGCCACCCTGGCCGACATTCCCGCCATGTCGGCGATCCGCATCGCCGTGCAGGAGAACCGCCTCAGCAACCCGGCGCGCATCACGCGGCAGATGTACGAGGACTATCTGCACCGGCTCGGCCGCGGCTGGGTCTGCGAGTCGGACGGCGATGTGATCGCCTTCTCCTATGCCGCGGCCGAGGACGCCTCGATCTGGGCCCTGTTCACGGAACCCGGCCGCGAGGGTCTGGGCGCGGGCAAGCAGCTGCTGCGGCTGGCGGTGGGCTGGCTGTTCGGCCTGGGCCACGCGCGCGTGCTGCTGGGCACCGAGGCGAACACGCGTGCCGACCGCTTCTACGCCGCCCAGGGCTGGGCGCGCGGCGCCATGCGGCCGGGCTCGGACGAGGTGGACTACAGCCTGAGCAACCCCGGCCCGCTGCGCATCGCGCCGCTGGCGCCGGACGAGGCCGGCGCACTGCTGGCGGCCTCCGACGCCTATATGCTGAGCCGCTATCCGGCGGTCGGCAGCCATCTGGAAAGCGCCGCGGCGCTGGGCCGCCCGGGCGTCAGCCTGCTGGGCGCCTGGTGGGACGGCCAGCTGGTGGGATGCGGCGCCGTCAAGCTGGTGCAGCCCGACGATGGCGGCCGCGCTTACGGCGAGATCAAGCGCGTGTTCCTGTTTGAGGCCTGGCGCGGCCGCGGCATCTCCAAGGCCTTGATGCAGCGCCTGGAGCTGCTGCTGCAAATCCAGGGCGTGACGCTGGCGCGGCTGGAAACCGGCATCCACCAGCCCGAGGCGCATGCCCTCTACCAGGGCCTGGGCTACCAGCGTTGCGGCCCCTTCGGCGGCTATGAGCCGGACCCCCACAGTGTGTTCATGCAGAAGCGGCTGTGAGCGCCGGCGCGATCTCGATCACCAGTTTGCCGACCTGCCCGGCCGTGGCCAGGTCGGCATAGGCCTGGGCCGCGTCTTCAAAGGCGTAGCGGCGCGCGATCAGCGGGCGCAGGCCGCTGTGCTCGACAAAGCGCACCAGATCCTCGGCCATGGCGCGGCTGCCCACCAGCACGCCGACGATGCGCAGCGCGCCGTCGATCATGGCATCGGCATCCAGCTCGCCGCCCCAGCCCGAGGTGCCGCCCACCAGCGCCAGCGTGCCCTCGCGGCGCAGCGCGGCGAGCGAGTGGCCCAGCGTGGCACGTCCCGCGGTCTCCAACACCAGATCGACGCCGCGCCCGCCGGTCTGGGCGCGTGCCCAGGCCGCCCAGTCGGGCGTGTTCAGGTAGTTGCAGCCGGCATCGGCGCCCAGGCTGCGCGCCAGCGCCAGCTTGGCATGGCTGGATGAGGTGATGAGCACGCGCAGCCCTGCCGCCTTGGCGAGCTGCAGGGCCCAGATCGAGACGCCTCCGGTACCCAGCAGCAGCACGGTGTCGCCCGGCCGGGCGCCGCCAGCGACGAACAGCGCGTTCCAGGCCACCAGGCCGGCGCAGGGCAGGGTGGCGGCTTCGGCAAAGCTGAGCGTGGACGGCATGGCCAGCAGGGCGGATGCCGGCAGCACCACGCGCTCGGCCAGCATGCCGGGCCCGCGGTTGCCCAGCGCGCCCTGCTGCTTGGCCTCGGTGAGCGGGCCGTCGATCCACTGCGGGTAGAAGTTGGCGATCACCGCATCGCCCGGCCGCCAGCCTTGCACCGCGCTCCCCACCTCCAGCACCACGCCGGCGCCGTCGGAGAGCGGGCTGATGGCCGGCTCGCCCGGCGTGCCGGCACTTGCAATCATCAGGTCGCGGTAGTTGAGCGCGGCCGCGCGCATGCCCAGGCGCACCTGCTCGGGCTGCAGCGGCGGCAGCGCCGTGTCGTCGAGTTCGCAGAGCTGCAAGCCGGCGAGGCCCTGGCCACGCTGCAGCTGGTAGCGACGGAAGGTGCTTGGCATCGGGGTTCCTGCGAGGAGTGAAGCAATGCAGGGAAGTCTATGAGGACAAAGTTTCCGCAGTGGAGTATCTTGTGCGCTTCTATGTAGCCCAGGAGGAACCAATTGGGCGCAAGCGATGCCGAGGAGCGGCTCAAGGGCTTGGCCACCTTTGTGCAAGTGGTGGAGGCGGGCAGTTTTGCCCTGGCTGCCGAACGCCTGCGCCAGACCCGCTCGGCCGTGGGCAAGAGCGTGGCGCGGCTGGAGCAGCGCCTGGGCACCAAGCTCTTCAACCGCAATACCCGGCGCCAGAGCCTGACGGAAAGCGGGCAGGCATTCTTCGAGCGCTGCCAGCGCGCCCTGGCCGAGATCGCGGCCGCCGAGACCGCGCTGGACGTCTCACGCCGTGAACTGGTGGGCCGCTTGCGCGTGGCCGCACCCCTGCTGCTGGGGCGGCAGTTGGTGGCACCGCTGCTGAGCCGCTTGCTGAGCCAGCACCCGCGCCTGGAACTGGAGCTGGCCCTCAGCGACCGGCTTGTCGATCTGCAGGGCGAGGGCTTCGACCTGGCCGTGCGCCTGGGTGCGCTGCGCGACAGCGCCACCCTGGCGACGCGCGCGCTGGGCCGGTTCGAGTTCGTGATCTGTGCCGCGCCCGCCTATCTGCTGCGCCATGGCGTGCCGCAGCGCATCGCGGACTTCGCCGGGCACAGCGCCATCGTCTATGCCGGCGGCGGCCCCGAGAGTGCCTGGCAGGCGCAGGACGAGGCCGGGCGCCCGCATGAGCTGCAGGTGCGGCGCCGCCTGCGCCTCGACGATGTGCAGGCGATCGCCGATGCCGCCCTCGCCGGCCTGGGCCTGGCGCGCCTGCCGCGCTGGCTGGTCGCGCCGCACTTGCGCAGCGGCGCCCTGCAGTTGCTGGGCGAGACCCTGCACCGCCACGAGGTGCAGGTGCATCTGGTCTGGCAACAGCAGCGCCAGCTGCCGATGAAGACCCGCGCCGCCATCGACATGCTCGCCGCCGAACTGCCGACGGCCCTGCAGGACGCCTGAATCGAGCCCCTGTTCTTCGCCACCCCCGCCGAGTTCGCCGCCTGGCTGGGGACCAGCATGAGCCGGCCCGAGCCGGTGGCCGAGGCGCGCTGTGCGGGCTTCTATAGTCCGGACCCATGCTGAACCTGCAACCGCTGATGCGCGGCGATGCCGCCGCCCTGCTGGCCTTTGAGCTGGAGAACCGCGCCTACTTCGAGCGCTGGATCAATCCGCGCGAGCCGGATTTCTACGCGCTTGCGGCGGTGCAGGCCTCCATCGCCGAGGCCGAGCGGGCGCGCGCCGCCGACAGCGCCCATGCCTATGTGCTGAAGCTGCGCGATGAGATCGTCGGGCGCATCAATCTGCGCCATGTGGAGCGGCGCTTCTTCAACAAGGCCATGCTGGGCTACCGCATGAGCGCCGCGCATCAGGGCCAAGGCCATGCCACGCGGGCGCTGGCCATGGTGCTGGAGGAGGCGCGCACGCGGCTGGGTCTGTGGCGCATCGAGGCCGAAGTGCGTGCCGACAATATCGGCTCCAGCCGCGTGCTGCTGCGCAATGGCTTCCGCGAGTACGGGCGGGCCACGCGCGCCATCGAGCTGGCGGGCGCCTGGCACGACCTGCTGCACTACGAATGGCATGCAGGCGCCGCGCCGCGCCGCTTCGAGCCCGCGGACTGAGGCGAGGGCACACGAATATCAGGGCTAGCTGCCCGCGCGATCAAGCGTGCCCAGCGCCGCGGCAATGCCCTCGCGATCGTCCGGCCGGGCGTGGAAGATCTGCAGGCCGGCATCGAGGCCCAGGATTTCGCCAAAGTCTTCGCTGGCGATCACCAGGGTGGGCTTGCCCGACTGCACCGAGCTCTTCACCTCGGAAGCGAGAAAGGTGCTGGGTGTGTCGCTGGACACGAAGGCCACGGTGGCGTCGGCATCCGACATCAGCTTGCGCATGGCCAGCTCCCAGGGCTGGCCGGCCTGGATCTGCGAGTCGTCGAGCACGATATGGCCCAGCGACTCCAGCGTGCTGCGCAGTTGCAGAGCCGTCTTGCGGTCCTCGGCGCCATAGGAGAGGAAGAGCTTGCGTGGCTGGATCGGCGGCTTGGGGCCGGACTTGGCCGCCGGCTTGGGCGGCGCGGCACGCGTGGGCGCGCTCGGTGCGTCGGGCTCGGGGTAATTCAACTCCAGCATCTTGCGCAGATGCAGCACGTTGTCGGGGCCGCGCAATACCTCGGCGCGCAGCAGGAAGGTGCCCCAGCCGCTGCAGTCGAGCGCGAACTTGCTGCTGCGGTCCTCACTCACCACCACCGAGGGCGTGAAGCTGGGGTGCAGCAGCCACTTGACGCTTTCCACTTCGTCCAGATCCTCGGCCGCCCCCTCCAGCCAGGCACGCCAGCGCCAGTAGTCGTTGCCGACATACTCATAGCTCTGCGCAATCTTCAGCTTCATGGCTTGCTCCGACTCAACCGCACGCGGCCCACGGGATTGTGGAAGGGCGACTCCCAGACCTCGTTGTCGAGCTGCAGCCGCAGCCTCAGCTTGGCCTGGTCTGGCACGCCGGGCAGGAAGGCATACATAGCCCCAGGTTCAGGCCATACCTTGGCGGGCCGCCACTCGCTCTCCTGGTAGTCGCGGAACAGCTTGAACTCGCAAGACTTGACCCCAGCGGGCTCGAAGTGCTGGCCCTCCTGATCCGGGGCAATCTCGATCTCCATCGGCCGGCCCTGGTCCTTCTTCCAAAGCGCCAGGGTGCGCATCAGCTTTAGCAGGGCCTCGGTGGGGTTGTCGGGGTCCACCATGACGTATTCATTGGCCGCATACATGCCGGCGGCTGCGAAATCACGGTGCAGCAGGCGAATGGCCGGTTTGCCGATCGCCTTGGCATGGGCGAACTCCTCCACCACCCATTGCGGCTGCACCTTGTTGCCAAGCCCATCCTTCCAGGGCGTGATCAGCGCCACCAGTGCATCGGCCGTGGCGATGCGCGCCTTGACCTCATCGCTGAGCGATTCGCCGCCAAGATCCTCGCCGGTGGCGACGCGCAGATCCATGGCCTCGATGACCATGCTGACGCGCCGCCTCAGCAGCTCCGACTCGGCGATATGGTCCGGGTGGGGGTTGTACGTGAAGGACAGAAACACCTGCTGCATCGCACGCCTTTCCAGCCACAGGGTCAGCTGCGTTCAGCGCATGGTAGCGCGCCGGTCGCTGGCTGGCGCACTCCTCCCTAGGCCTGGCCGCCTTCGCCATCCTGGTAGAGCTGGTAGCGCCGTTTGCCGGCCTGCTTGGCGCGGTACATGGCCTGGTCGGCATGGCGCAGCAGGGTGTCGGCGTCGGCGGGATCCTGCGGGAACAGGGTGGCGCCGATGCTGGCCGAGACCGCGACGCTCAGGCCCTGGATCTGCACCGGCCGGCTGATCTCGTCGAGCAGGCGCTGCAGCGCAGCGCAGCATTCCTGCACCGTGCCCAGCTCGCCCAGCAGCAGCACGAACTCGTCGCCGCCGATGCGCGCGATCGTGTCCTCTTCGCGCAGGGTGGCCTGCATGCGCGCGGTGAGCTGTATCAGCAACTGGTCACCCACCTCGTGGCCATGGCGGTCGTTGACGGGCTTGAAGCCGTCCAGGTCCAGAAAGCACACCGCCAGCAGCCGGCCGCTGCGGTGCGCATGGGCGAGCGCCTGTTTCAGGCGGTCCAGCAGCAGGCGCCGGTTGGCGACGCCGGTGAGCGGGTCGTAGTGCGCGATGCGGTCGAGCTCGGCCTCATGTTCCTTCAGCCGGCTGATGTCGGAGAACACGCCCAGGTAATGCTGCGGCACCTGCTGGGCATCGCGCACCACGGAAATGGAGAGCATCTCGGCATAGACCTGACCCGACTTGCGGCGGTTCCAGACCTCGCCGCGCCAGAAGCCCTGCTCGTGCAGCGATGCCCACATGCGCTCGTAGAAGGCGCGGTCATGCCGCCCCGAGGCGAGCAGCTTGGGCGAGCGGCCGACGATCTCCTCGGCCGTGTAGCCGGTGATGCGGGCGAAGGCCGGGTTGGCGCGTACCACCAGCCCCTGCAGGTCCACCACCATGATGCCGTCGTAGCTGTTGCCGAACACGGTGGCGGCCTCGCGCAGGGCCAGCTCGTCCTGCTTGGCCTGGGTGATGTCGGTGACCGTGCCCGACATCATCAGCGGCCGCCCCTCGGCATCGCGGCGCACCAGCTTGCCCTGCATGCGCACCCAGATCCAGATGCCCGACTTGCTGCGGCAGCGCAGCTCCGCGCAATGCTCGGAGGTATGACCGGCCAGGTGCTGCTGTATCGAGTCCATCAGCAGGCGCAGGTCACCGGCCTCGATGTGCTCGTCCCAGTGCGAGACCCGGGTGTCCATCTCGCCCGCCGCGTAGCCGCACATCGCTTCGAGGCGCGGGCTGACGGTGAAGACATCGGTCTGCAGGTTCCAGTCCCAGTAGCCCTGGTTGGAGCCCTCCAGCACACGCGCCAACTGCTGCTGGCTGTCGAGCAGGCGCTGGCGCTCGTCGACCAGGGCGGCGTCGGCGCGCTGGCGCGCCCGCCACAGACGGTCGAACTGGTGCGCCAGATCGACCAGCTCGCGCGGTCCGCGGCTGGGCAGCTCGGGTGCGCTGCGACCCGTGGCCGCCTCGGCCATGGCGCGCGAGAGCGCGCGCACCGAGCCGAGGATCTGGCTGCCGAAGCGCCAGCCCATGTAGAGGCTGGCCAGGCAGATCGCCAGGCCCATCGCCATGACGAGGCCGAAGGAGCGCCAGAACTCGGCCCGCAGCAGGGCCGTGGATATGCCCACCGAAACCGAGTAGCCGGTCTCCCTGGAACGGTGGAACACGCCCGTGATCGGCACGCCGTCCAGCGACTCCACCTCGGCGATGCCCTCGCTGTCGCGGTTGATGTGCGCCCACATCGACGCGGTCACATGGCGGCCCACATAGCGCTGCGTGTCCGGCAGGCGCGCCACGATCACGCCGTCGGCATCCTGCACGGCGGCAATCCAGCCGGGCGGAAATGCGGCGGACTCGAGGATCGCCTGCAGCCGCTCCGGCCGTATCACCATGTTCAGGTCGTAGACGATCCGGCCCTGGCGCAGCACTGGCACATCGATGGTGAGCAGCGGGTGCTTGGCCACCGTGCCCATCACCAGCCCCGAGATGGCCGGCTGGCCGGTCTCGAAGAGCTTGCGCACGCGAGCCATGTTCCTGGTCTTGGGCAGGGGCTGGCCGAACGCGACCAGGGTGTTCATCCATTGCTGCCCGTCGGCATCGGTCAGCACGATGGCGTCGGCGAGCTTGGTGCTGTCCAGCAGGCGCTGCGCATCCCGGTAGACCGCGCCCAGCCGGCTCGGCTCCAGGTCCGACAGCGAGGCGGCGAAACCGAGCAGGGTGCGCTGTGCGCCGAGCAGCTCGGCATCCACCGCCTGCTCCAGCGCACGTGCCGTCTGCAGGGTGCGCTGGTCGAGCGCGTCGCGCTCGTGCCGGTAGTCGTTCAGCAGGGCCAGTGCCAGCGCGAGCAGCACCGGCAGCAGAAAGGCCAGGATGCGCAGACGCAGCAGCAGGCTGGGGCTCATGCTCATGAGCCCGAGTATCCAAAGGGCAGCGCGCGGCTGGCAAGCGGGCCCGGCCCTGGCTTCGGCGTTAGCATCTGCCGCCATCGCATCCGCGCAACAACACCATGCCACTGCACCGCCTCAGACTCCTTTGCATCGCGCTGGCGACCGCCCTGGCGCTGGCCCATCCGGCGGCCCGGGCCCAGGGCGGCGAGACCGCCGCGCCCGTGGCCGCCACGACCCAGCCCCAGGATGTCTTGCGCCTGCTGGACCTCTGGCTCGACGCCCAGCTCGCCTATGAGCGCGTACCGGCGCTGTCGGTGGCGGTGCAGCGCGGCCCCGAGCTGCTCTGGGCCAAGGGCTATGGCAAGCTCGACGCCGCCGGCCGGCTGCCGGCCGGGCCCGACACGGTCTACGGCATCTGCTCGATCTCCAAGCTCTTCACCGCGGTGGCGGTGATGCAGCTGTGGGAACAGGGCCGCTTCTCGCTCGACGACGACATCGGCAAGCTCCTGCCCGAGTTCACGCTGCAGCGCGACGATCCCGACAGCGGCGCGATCAGCGTGCGCGCGCTGCTGACGCATTCGGCCGGCCTGCCGCGCGAGGCCGATTTCGCCTACTGGACCGCGCCGGACTTCAAGTTCCCCTCGCGCGAGCAGATGCTGCAGCGCCTGGGCAGCCAGCGCAGCTTCATGCGCGTGGGCGAGCGCTTCCAGTACAGCAATCTCGGCATGGCCCTGCTGGGCGAGCTGGTGGCCCGGCTCTCGGGCCTGCCGTTCGAGACCTATGTGCAGCGCCACATCCTCGCGCCGCTGCAGCTGGCCGACACGCGCACCGCGCTGCCGCTCGAGCTGCAGGGCAAGCGTCTGGCGCAGGGTTGGGGTTCGCTGCGGCGCGATGGCACGCGCGAGGCGCTCAAGCCCTATGCGGCCGAGGGCATCACGCCCGCGGCCGGCTTCAGCTCCACGGTGCAGGACCTGGCGCGCTTTGCCGCCTGGCAGTTCCGCCTGCGCAAGCAGGGCGGTAGCGAGCTGCTCAAGGTCGCCACCCTGCGCGAGATGCAGCGCGTGCAATGGACCGACCCCGACGGCAAGACCAGCTGGGGCCTGGGTTTCGCGGTGGGGCGCGATGGCAGCCAGACCCTGGCCAGCCATGGCGGCCTCTGCCCCGGCTACCAATCGGGCCTGGTGCTGGCGCTGGACGACGAGCTGGCGGTGGCGACGATGAGCAATGCCAACGACAGCGAGGACTTCGGCAGCCGCTACACGCGTCCGATCCGCAAGCTGCTGGCCAAGGGCCTGAGCCTGCCCGCCAGCAACCCGGCGCTGCCCGCCTATGCCGGGCGCTACAGCGACCAGCCCTGGGAAAGCGAGACCGTGATCGTGCCCTGGGGCGAGCAGCTGGCCCTGCTGCACCTGCCCACGCGCGACCCGGCGGGCGATCTGCAATTGCTCAAGCCGGTCGGGCCCGACCAGTTCCGCGCGCTGCGCGACGACGGCAGCCTGGCCGAGGCCTACCGGTTCCGGCGCAATGCCGCCGGCGAGGTGGAGGCGGTGGAGAGCTGGGGCCAGCTGATGCGGCGCGTGGCGCCGCTGCGCTGAACGATCAACAAACCAGCACAACTCGACATGACGCATCGCCTCACGCTCACCGATGTCGCCGACGAAGGCACCCGCCAGGCCATTCTGCAGCCGCTGCGGGCCTACAACGAGGCCCAGGCCGGCCCGGGGAACTACCAGCCACTGGTCATCACCATCCAGGACGCCGCAGGCCAGATCATCGGCGGCCTCTGGGGCAGTACCGGCTACGGCTGGCTCTACACCCAGCTGCTGGCGGTGCCCGAGCATCTGCGTGGCCAGGGCCTGGGCGCGCAGTTGCTCGAACGGGCCGAGGCCGAGGCGCGGGCGCGTGGCTGCGTCGGCTCCTGGCTCGACACCTTCAGCTTTCAGGCGCGTGGTTTCTACGAGCGACTGGGCTACCGGGCCTTCGGCAGTATCGACAACTACCCGCCCGGTGGCGCGCGCTTCTTCCTCAGCAAGCGGCTGGATGGGACGGCAGGGGGAGGCGAGATCTGAGCAAGCTGCACACCATCGCCTCATTGGCACCGGCATCTACGACCGCCAGGAGCCCTTCGACCACCTGCTGTACGGCGATTGGCGCGGCGGCCCATGCCATCGTCAGCCCGGCCGCGGCGCTGCTACCTTGTGCCACGTCCCTGCCGGGCCGGCGTACCATGGGAGTGCTGGCAGGCCTGTGTTTGCGCCTGCTAGAGATCATGCCAGTACGTCTTGCCATATTGGGCGCTCAAGGCGCGACCGAGGGCCCGCCGCCATGCCGTCGTGGCGCGCCCGCGTGGCGCCATGCGGCGCTGCTCAGCGCCGCCCTGCTGTGCGGCGCGGCTGCCGTGCGGGCCGAGAGCTTCAACGTCTATGCCACCGACCTGCCGCCGCTGGTGGCGCCGGGCGAGCGCCAGCCGCAGGGGCTGTATGTCGAGTTGGTGCAGTTGCTGGCGCGCGCGACCGGGCATCAGTTCATTTGGGTCATCCAGCCCTGGGCGCGCGCCCAGCTCTCGGCCCAGAACGATCCCAAGGGTCTGATCGTCAACCTGACACGCAACCCCGAGCGCGAGCCGCGCTATCGCTGGATTGCACCGATCGGTTGGGGCCAGTACGCCGTGTTCGTGCTGGCCGCGCACCCGGCCACCAGTGCGATTGAGCTGGCCGAGCAACGCATCGGCTATCTGAACGGCGCCGATGCTGCCGCGATCCTGAACGAGGCGGGGTTGCGTGTGCATGAGCCGGCCGCCACCGGCGTGTCCAATGCGCGCAAGTTGCGCGCCGGCCATATCCAGGGCTGGGCCGCCAATGTCTGGACCGGCCCGAGCACCTATGAGCAGGCTGGCTTTGACGCGCGTGAGCTGCGCGCCCTGCCGTTTGGCAAGCCCTGGCACCAGTGGCTGGCTGGCTCGTCCCAATTGGCGGAGGGTGTCGCCGTGGAACTCGGCGCTGCCATGCGCCGGCTCAAGGACGACGGCAGTTTCCGGGCGCTGGAGCTGCGCTACCTGCCGCCGGCAGCGCGTGCCATGGCGGCGGAGGTGGAAAAGCGCCTGCCCGACTGAGGGCGCGGCGGCCGCGAGCTCAGATCTCGAAGTTCTGCGCCTGCGGCGCCTTCAACGGCAGCAGCAGCTCGAAGCGCGTGCCCTCGCCCGGCGTGCTGGCGACGCTGATGCGCCCGCCCAGCAGCGAGCTGACGATGTTGTAGCTGATGTGCAGGCCCAGGCCGCTGCCGCCCTGGCCCAACCGGGTGGTGAAGAAGGGGTCGAAGATGCGCTTCAGGTGGGCGGGGGCGATGCCGCGGCCGTCGTCGCTGAAGCTCAGCAGCACCTGCTCGCGCCCCTGCAGCTCGGCGGCGAGCCGGATGCGGCCGCCCTGGCGGCCCTCGAAGCCATGCAGCACGGCGTTCACGATCAGGTTGCTGAGGACCTGGCCCAGCGGACCGGGGTAGCTGTCCAGCATGATGCCGTCGGGCACTTCGAGGGTCAGCTCATGCTGGTCGTGGCGCAGGAAGTTCTGCAGGGTCAGCACGATTTCGGCGCACACCTGGCGCAGGTCGAAGCGGCGGCGCTGGTCCGAGCGCTGGTCCAGCGCCAGCTGCTTGAAGCTCTGCACCAGGGTGGTGGCGCCCTCCAGGCTTTTCAGCAGCAACTCGCTGGAGGCGCTGATGCCCTCGCAGTAGCTGTCCAGCTCGGAGCGGCGCAGGCCGCCGTCGCCAAGCCGCTGCTGGAAGCGCCGGCTGCTGTCGCGCAGCGTGCTGGCCATCAGCAGGGCGTTGCCGATCGGCGTGTTGAGCTCGTGCGCGACCCCGGCCACCAGTGCGCCCAAGGCGGCCAGCTTCTCCTGCTCCACCAGCTTCTCCTGCGTCAGCTCGAGGCGGTGGAAGGCCTCGGCCTTGGCCAGCGCCACCGCGGCATAGGCGCCCAGGTTGCGCAGCATGTCGAGGTCGGTTTCGCGGTAGGCGTCGGGGCGGCTGCTCAGCACGCTGATCACGCCCATCACCTGGCCCTTCAGCAGCATGGGCACGTACAGGCCCGAGCGCGCCGGATTGGGCGCCAGCCCATCCTCCAGCTCGATCTGCTGGGCCTCGCCGAGGGCGCGCACGCGCTCGTCCAGCGCGCGCACATCGCGGTTCAGCTCGCGCACGATCAGCTCGCGCGCATGCAGGGCGCATTGCGAGGCATGCTGCTCCTGGGCGTCGAGGCTGCGCTTGTAGGGCTTGAAGGCGCGGCCGCCCTGGCGCACGAAGTCGAAGCGCACCAGGCGCTCGTCCCAGTCCACCAGGCCGACGCCGAACACGCTGACGTCCATCAGCTTGTCGACATGGCGGTAGAGCGTCTCGCAGATGTCCTTGGCGTCGAGCGAGGCGGTGAGCTCGCGGCCGATCTCGCTCAGCAGGGTGATGCTGCGGCGCGCGCGCTCGGCGGCCTCGTGCTGCACCTCCACCGCCTGCTTCTCGCGCGCCAGCTGCTGCTGCTGCTCCACCACCTGCTGGGTGCGCGCCTGCACCTGCCGCTCCAGCAATTGCTGGGCGCGCTGCAGCGAGCGCAGGCGCAGCAGGTGCAGCAGGCTCAGGCCCAGCAGCAGCAGGGCGAGCGCCAGGCCGCGGAACCAGCGGCTGCCCCACCAGGGCGGCAGCACCTCCACGGGCAGGCTGAAGGCGTCCTCGCTCCAGACTCCGCCGGCGCCGGCCGCCTTGACGAGCAGGCGGTAGCTGCCCGGGTCCAGATTGGTGTAGGTGGCCACGCCCTCGCCGGGCTTGCCGCGTATCCATTCCTTGTCGAAGCCCTCCAGCATCCAGGCGTATTGGTTGAGCGCGTGGTCGTAGAAGCTCAAGGCTGCGAACTCCAGGCTCACCATCGCCTCGCGGTGCGAGAGCCGCAGCGCCTGCGCCTCGTGCAAGGGCCCGTCTATGCCCAGCTCCTGCAGGCTCAGCGGCGCGCTGGCCATGCTGGCACCTGGCGCGGCCGCTGCCGAGGCGACCGGGCCGGCGTCTGCCAGCAGCGAGCGGTTGAAGACCAGCAGGTCCGACAGCACCACGCGCGGCGGGCTGAGGTTGTCGCGCAGCAGCTCGGGCTTGAAGACATAGAGCGCCGCCGCGCCGAAGAACAGGCTGCCGTCCTCGCTGCGCGCCGCCGCGCCGAAGCTGAACACGCCGTCGAAGGGCCCGCCATGGCTGGGGTAGAGGCGCGCCATATGCTGCTCGGGGCGCAGGCGCACCAGGCCGCGCTGGCCCGACATCCAGAGTTCGCCATCGACGGCGTCCTGGATCGCATTGATCCAGCCCGGCGGCATGCCCAGGGTCTGGCGCCAGGAGGCCAGGGTCCAGCCCGACCCGTCCTGCAGCAGCTCGTAGAGGCCGAGGTCGGTGCCTACCCAGATGCGTCCGCGGCTGTCCTGGCGCAGCGCCTGGATGTTCAGGCGGGCCGGATTGGCGATGCCGGCGCTGGGCCGCAGCGGTTGCTCGAAGCCTTCGCTCTCGGCCAGCCAGCGGTGCAGGCCGCCCTTGGTGCCGATCCAGAGCCGGCCCTCGCGGTCTTCCAGCAGGCAGTCCACCGTGTCGTGCGCGAGCGCGCCGGGGCTGCCGGTGGCGCGGTAGCTGCGCGGCCGGCCCGCGCCGTCGATGCGGTACAGGCCGGCCGCGCTGCCGGCCCAGACCTCGCCCTGGCGGTCGCGCAGCAGCGAGCTGATCGAGGCGCCGGCCGGCGTGCGGTGGTCCAGCGCGATGCGCTGGTGGCGGTTCAGGCGGATGTCGTAGCGCGTCAGGCCCTCCTCGCCGCCGATCCAGAGCTGGTCGGCACCCTCGGGCAGCAGGGCCTTGATGCGGGCGATGCCGGTGGCGGCCGGCGCGATGCGCTCGGCATGGCCGCTGGGCAGGTGCAGGCGGTTCAGGCCGGCGCCGTAAGTGCCTACCCAGGCATGGGCGCGGCCGTCCGGCACGATCGCCATCACGCCCGGCTGGGCCAGGCTGTCGGCCACATCGGGCAGGTGGCGGTAGCTGGTGAAGCCCTGGCTCTGCAGGTCCACCAGGCTCACGCCATAACCCCAGGTGCCGACCCACAGCGTGCCGGCCTCGTCCTGGAACAGCGAGGCGACCGAGTCGCCGCCCAGGCTGTTCGGCAGCGCCGGATGGTGGCGGAACCACTCGGCCGGTGGCGCGGCGTCGCGCAGGCGCAGCAGGCCGGTGGTGCAGCCCAGCCAGACGGTCTTCTCGTCGCCCTGGCGCAGCGCGTACACCACGCCCAGCTTGGGCAGCAGCGCGGTATCGGCATGCAGGCGTGGCGCGGCGCCGCCCAGCTCCCAGATCTGCGCGCCCGCATGCGTGCCGACCCAGAGGCGATGACGATGGTCCAGCAGCAGGCTGCGCACCGTGCCGCGCACGGCGTCGCCGCTGGCGGCCGCGGCGTCCAGGCTTTGCAGCTCGCGGCCCGCGGCGTCCAGGTGCCGGACGCGTGCCCCCTGCCCGACCCAGACCCCGCCGCTGCCATCCGGCAGCAGGGCCCTTGCGCTTTCATCGGCCGTCGCGGCGTCAGCGCCGCCGCTGCCGACCCGCTCGGCCTCGCCGCTGCGGATGTCGTAGCGCAACAGGCCGCCCATGGTGGCCAGCCAGAGGCGGCCGCTGCCATTCGGGGCCAGCGCGAAAACGCGCCGCTGCTGGGCGCTCATCCAGGCGGGTAGCTCGTGGCGGCGGATGCGCTCGCTGCCCCAGTCCAGGTGGTCGAGGCCGCGCGCCGTGCCCACCCACATGCCGCCCGCGCCATCCGCCAGCAGCGCCAGCACGAAGGCATGGCTGAGGCTGGCGGCCTGCTCGGGCTCGGAGCCGAACAGCTTCATGCGCCTGCCGTCGTAGCGCGCCAGCCCGGCCACCGTGCCCAGCCACATGAAGCCGCGCTGGTCTTGCAGCATCGCGGTCACCGAGTCGTCGGGCAGGCCCTGCTCGCCGCGCAGATGCTGGAAGCGCAGGGTCTGCATGGCCGCGCTCTGCGCCTGCGCGAAGGCGGGCGCCAGCAGCAGGCCGGCCAGCAGGGCAAGCCTCGTCAGCGCGCGCAAGCGAAAAGACAGGCGTGCCATGGCCATGTGCGTGGTGCCGCGGCTCGCCGCTGGCAGGCTCCCTGGCGTAGCGTCAACAGGCCCCTAGGTTACCGTAGACTGCCTGACTTTGGAGAAGGAAACACCACCCATGCTGGGCATCCACGATCTGGGCTTGTTCATCGTCTCCGGCCTGCTGCTGAACATCGCGCCGGGCCCGGACTCCGTCCTCATCATGGCGCGCAGCGCCACCCAGGGCTGGCGCGCCGGCTCGGCGGCGGCGCTGGGCATCGGCGCGGGCACCATCGTGCACATCCTGGCGGCGGCGCTGGGGCTCTCGGCCCTGCTCGCCACCTCGGCCACCGCTTTCGGCCTCATCAAGCTGCTGGGCGCGGCCTACCTGCTCTATGTGGGGGCCGGCATGCTGCTGGCGCGCGGCAAGCCGGCGGCTGCCGCCGAGGCGCCGCCGCCGACGGCCCTGCCTTATCGCAAGATCTTTGCCCAGGGCTTCTGGACCAATCTGCTGAACCCCAAGGTGGCGCTGTTCTTCCTCGCCTTCGTGCCGCAGTTCATCGCCCCGGACGCCGAGCACAAGGCGCTGGCCTTCATCGTGCTGGGTGCGATCTTCGATTTCAACGGCATGCTGTGGTGCCATTTCCTGGCCTGGAGCACCGCCATGGCGAGCCGGCGCGTGCGCCTGCCCGGCCGCTGGACGGCCTGGCTGAACCGCGCCATCGGCGCGATGTTCGTCGGCTTCGGCCTGAAGCTGGCGCTGGCCGAGCGCTGAGAGTTGGTCCAGTCCGAAGCTTCGTCAGCAGCACGGAGCTTGCGGGTCACATGCACTTGCCGTAGCACGGCTTCAGGCACAACGCCCGAAGATCTTCGCACCGGCGAAGCTTATGTTGGGTGCGGCTGAGCGTTTGGGGATCCGACAGCGTCGTCCTCTTGGATGTCAGCAGGCGATGTCGGGGCGTGCCTGCGGCTGCTATCTGGCACGTCAAGCCCCCACTAGGAGTGGTGGCAGAAAAGATCCAACTGTTAGGACAAGAGGTGATCAGTTAGTCAAACTTACTGGGTAGGCGGTTTCCAGCGGCGGCGGCAATTGCCATTGCCTTTGTTTGAGCGCATGCGGAAGGGTTGATAGGCGACCGAGTAGCCCATGGATCCTCGAGATGGCCCGGTCCGACCAGGCGTTTGACTGTGCTCAATAGGTGAAAGGGAGGGGTGAGATGCTGGTGAGATGCACGAGGGTATCTGTCTTGATGCGCAGCTTGGTGGGCGCGTTGACTCTTGCTTGGTTTCTGTTCGCGCCAACGGCCCATGCATATGACAGAGTCATCCCTACTCCCTGGTCGTCAGCAGGAGTTCAGCTCACACCATCGCGCTGCGGCGGGCTAAATAACTCGTACTGGACCTCTGACTCTGGATCAGACGGTTCATTTTCGAGGCCAGAAGCGGCCACTCAAGACGCTTTGACGTTCGCGAACTCAAATTGCGTTGGCTCCGATGGCGTTGGTGCATGCAACACGATTGACGGCTGGAAGGCGTCAGGCAACTGCAATATTGCTGGCGATGGTCTCCAATACGGTAGCGCGTCTTGCCAAATCTTGGGCCAAGGTACTTACACTGGTCCGCCGCAAGGCGACGGCTGTAGTGGTCAGAATCAGCCTTGGGAAGTGTCGCGCTCAGTTGGTCTGACGAAGTTTTGCCAGGCTATTACGTCCGACGGCATGTTCGACGCAGCCTCTCGACAGTGCGTGTGTCGCGAAGGCGAATTCGTTCCCGAGGTGGGCCGTTGCATCAAGCCGCGCGATCGCTTCTGGAATGCGGATTGCGACACTTGCTTTGGCAATCCCATCTATCCGCTGTTGGGGGCCAAACGCCAAAGCATCGAGTTAGGTGGCTTTGCAGGGCTGGCCCTCAGCGCCACCTACGATTCCATCCGGAAGGTTCCTCAGTCAGACCCCAATGAGCTGGGCTATATTCGCCCGGCTCCGACCTCGTTTGGCATGGGCTGGGAGTCCAGTCTGCACAAGAGCTTTCTGTTCGGCTCAACGACGACAAGCAGCTCGACCGTGCTCATCAATGCTGCCCGCGGCAGCGGGCGCTGGGTCACTTTCCAGAATGCCAACGATGGTCGTGGCGGCTTTGCACCAGCCAGCGCCGGCATCTCGGACCGACTGATCACCCTGCGTACCGCTGGTGGTGGCTGGCAGTACCTGGATGCGTCAGCGCGGGCCATGGAGAGTTACGACGGTACTGGGCGTCTGATGTCGATCAGCCCCGCTGGGGGTGGCCGGTTGACTATGACCTACAGCGATGCTGCAACCCCGGCAAACGTAGCGCCACAGGCAGGGCTGTTGATCCGTATCGGCAATCAGTTCGGCAGAGCTCTGCACTTCGAATACGAGCGGCCGGCCTCCGCAACATTGGCTCCGCGCGTCAAGGCGATGATCGATCCGGCTGGTTTGCGTACCGGCTTCGACTTCGACGCAGCGGGGAACTTGCTCCAGGTAAATTGGCCCGACGGGCATGCCAGACAACTGCTGTACGAACACGCCAGCTTCCCATGGGCGCTGACCGGCTACCTGGACGAGAACCTGGCCAGGGCAGGCACCTATACCTACGACAATACCGGCCGCGCGACTGGCACTGAGCGCGGCGCAGGGGCAGACCGCTACAGCGTCACTTGGAGCCAAGCGCCGGCTTGGAGCGTGGTGGAAACTTGGGACGGCAGCAACGATGTGATCTGGCGGGATCACTATCTTGTGATGCCCATGGGGACCTCGGTCACGTTGCCCAATGGCGCTACGCAGCAATTGCAGGGGAGCAGCCTGTTCGGAACGGTACGTGCGACGACCGAGACTCAGCAGGCCGGATCCGGCAACGGTCCGGCCGTCAAGACCGCTGCAGTCGATGCCAACGGAAACATCATTCAGCGGGACGAATTCAACGGCGCGCGCAGCTGTTTTTCACTTGACCTCGCTCGCAACAATGAAATCACGCGGGTCGAGGGCTTGGGTGCTGGCGACGCCTGCGCCAGCGCGTTGGTGGCCGGTGCCTTGTTGCCCGCAGGTAGCCGCAAGACCAGCACCCAATGGCACCCCGACTGGCGCCTCGCCACAAGGACGGCCGAACCGCTGAAACTGACGACCTCGGTCTACAACGGCCAGCCCGATCCCTTTGCCGGCGGCGCAATTGCCTCCTGCGCACCTAGCAGCGCGACCTTGCCCGACATCAAGCCCATCGTGGTGCTGTGCAGACGCGTGGAGCAGGCCACCATCGATGCCGATGGCAGCAAGGGCTTTGCCGCCGCGCTGCAGGCCGGCGTGGCCAACCGCGTCTGGCAGTACAGCTACAACGAGTTCGGCCAGGTGCTTATGGCCAAGGACCCACTCAACAACCTCACCACGTACGCCTACTACGCCGACACCACCCCCGAGCACACCCGCGGCGACCTGCAAAGCGTCACCAACGCCTTGAACCAGGTGACGCAGTACACCCGGTACAACCCGCAGGGTCAGGTCTTGCAGATGGTGGATGTCAATGGCGTGGTCGCCGATTACGGCTATGACCTGCGCCAGCGCCTCACCAGCGTGAGCGTGGCAGGCGCTGCCAGCAGCTATGAATACTGGCCCACCGGCCTGCTCAAGCGCGCCGTGCAGCCGGATGGCAGCTTTGTGGCCTACGAGTACGACGACGCGCACCGTCTGACAGCAGTCGCTGATGCCAAGGGCAATCGCATCGAGTACACGCTGGACAACGCAGGCAATCGCACTGCCGAAGCGGTCAGGGACCCGGCCGGCAACCTGGCTCGCCAGTTGGCGCGCGTACATGACGCGCTGGGCCGTGTGCAGCAGATCAGCGGGCGGGAGCAGTGATGGCAAAGATCATCTTGCAAGTGCTACAAGGCATGGCCTCGACCATGCGCTCCGGGCTTGCCCGCGCGGCGATGGGTCTGCTTGGCGCCTGGCTGCCGGCTGGCAGCGTGCAGGCTCAGACCGTCATGACCACCCTCGTGCTGGCGCAACCGACCAGCCCCATCGGCCTCAGCGATAGTGTGCTCTTGCAGGCGACGGTCAGCCCTGGTGCCTCGGGAAGCGTGACCTTCCGCGCCGGCATGACGGTGTTGGCCACCGTGCCGGTGGACGTGATCTATCAACCGCTGGGCTGCCCTGCGCCCGTTGATCCCGCCAGCACCAGCCAGCCTAGCGCCACGCAAACCAGCGCCACCGCCGATGCTTGCTCGGAGTCCTCGGCGATTGCCAGCTTCGTCATGCCCGCTGGAACGCTCGCACCGGGCAGCTATTCGCTCAACGCCCTATATACGAGTGCCGACGCATCGTATGGGTCCAGCAAGGCCGGTGGCGGCACCCTCGTCGTCAGCAGTGGCACCACCCCCACCCTGCCGCCACCGCCCACCTCGCCAGCATCCACGCGGACCTTCGAGTACGACGCCATCGGCAATCCCACCAAGGTCGTCCAAGCCCCAGGCACTGCCGGCTTCCAGTTCAACACCCAGCATGGCTATGACGCGCTGAGCCGCCGCACCAACACGCGCGACGCGCTGAATGGCCTGACCCAGTTCGGCTACGACGGCCAGGATCAGCTCACCCAGGTGACTGACCCGCGTCAACTCGTCACGCGCACGCCGCGCGATGGCCTGGGCAACACCACGCAACTGGCCAGCCCCGACACCGGCACCGCCGCGCACAGCTTTGATGCCGCCGGCCGGCTGCTCACCCGCACCGACAGCCGCGGCGTGCTTGCCAGCTACAGCTATGACGCCTTGAACCGCCTGACCGGCATCGTCTACAGCCAAGCCGGCCAAGCCAGCCAGAGCAGCAGCTGGGCGTACGACCAGACCGGCCCCGGATTCAGCTACGGCATCGGGCGTCTCACCACAGCAGCTCAGGGCAGTACCATCACCCGGTACCGCTACGACGCTCTCGGCCGGGTGCTGGGCATGACGCAAACACTCAAGGCCACCAGTGATCCGAACAGCGCCGATGTCGTGGCCACGGTGGGCTACGCCTACGACGCCGCGGGCCATGTCACCGGCCTCACTTACCCCAGCGGCAGGCTACTGACGTGCAGCTACACGGACGGCCAGGTCAGCGGCGTGACCCTGGCACCTGCCAATGGCACTGCCGCTGACTTGATCAGCCAGATCCAGTTCAGCCCCTTCGGGGCGGTGAAGCAGTGGCAATGGGCCATGAGCAGCGGGCCCCAGGGGCACGACCGCGTGTTCGACACCTCGGGCCGCCTGGTGCGCTACCGACTGGGCAACTACATCCGCGACCTGAGCTACGACGCAGCGGATCGCATCACCGCCTACACGCATTACGACGCCGGCACGGCCGCCACGCTGCCAGCCCTGAACCAGAGCTTCGGCTACGACGCGCTCGGCCGGCTGGTGAGCGTGAACGCTGGCGGCTCAAGCTGGAGCATCGGCTATGACGCCAATGGCAACCGCACGGCTGTCACCCTCAATGGTGTGGCACGCAGCTACACCACGGCCAGCACCAGCAACCGACTGCTGGGCCTGAGCAACCCGGCGCGCAGCTTTGGTTACGACAACGCCGGCAACACGCTGAGCGACAGCGCCAGCTACACCGCCAGCTATGGCCTAGACGGCAGGCTGAGCCAACTGAGCGCCGGTGGCCGGCAGATGAGCCTGGCCTACGACGCCAACGGGCTGCGGGTGCGCAGGCTGATCAGCGGCGGCACGAACCCGGGCACGACCTACTACGCCTACGACCAGCAGGGGCAGTTGTTGGGCGAGTACGCGCTCGTTGCGGGGCAGCTGACAACCCTGATGGAGTACGTATGGCTGGAGGGCATGCCGGTGGCTGCCATCCGACCGACGGCAGGCGGCGCGCACGAGGTGTTCTATATTCACAGTGATCACCTGGGGGCGCCGAGGGTGGCGGTGGATCAGCAAGGAAGAGTGCGCTGGCGCTGGATGGCGGAGCCTTTTGGAATGACGGCCGCGGAGACGAATCCGGCGGGGCTGGGGGACGTTAACATAACGCTGAGGTTGCCGGGGCAGCAGTTCGATGGTTTTGTGGGGCTACATTACAACGTCTTCAGGGACTACGACCCGACCACGGGTCGGTACGTGCAAAGTGACCCGATAGGCCTGCAGGGCGGCATCAACACGTACGTCTACGTCGAGAACCAGCCGACCAAGTACACCGACCCATTGGGGTTGGAAACGTATATCTGTACGCGTCCGCTGGGTGGGGCGCCAGGTTCATATGCCCCGCCATTGCTGAACCACACATACGTGTGTGTCGGGAGCGGGGCGAACATGACCTGCGGAAGTACCACAGCGTCCAGCGGCGGAGTGCTTAGCAACATCTTGCCTGGAAGCCCCGGGAAGCCGACAACTTCAGTCACGGACTACTTCAAGCCTGAGGCCTGTGAAAGGCGTCAAGGCGAAGACAGCTGCATCGAAACGTGCATCGCGAACGAACTCAAGAAGCCAACCCGTCCGCGATACGCTGTTGGGCCGGCTGGCACTGATTGCCAAGAGTACACAGAGGATGTTGTCAGTACGTGCGAGAGGCGCTGCGTGCGGCGATGATGATGACGAGACGACACATCCTCCTGCTTCTGTGGTTGACGCTCATCATGGGCATACTCGCTTGGACCTTGGTCAGCTACCACGCACAGTCCGACCTTCAACTCAAGAGCGAAATCCTTCTTCGTCACGGACTCTTGATGTTGGTCCTGACTCTTCCTTGCGGTTGGCTCTTGACGGCCCTGGTTGGAGCAGCACTGCGTCTTGCGGGTGTTGAAGCTGCGGGGGTGAGTGACGCTGTGCTTGTGTCGTCGATTGGCGCTGCGGCCGGCTACTTACAGTGGTTCGTATTGCTGCCGTGGCTGTGGCGACGTTGGAAGGCTCGGCATGCGCAAAATGAGCAGCCGACTGCTTGACGCGATGCAAGTTCGGTGGCGGCCAGCCCAAAGATGTGGGGGTGGCGCGGTTGCTACATGGAGCGAACCACTTCGCTCCATGCCATGCACCTGCAACCCTCGCCCACCTGGTACCTCTACAACGCTGACGGCGCCGAGCCGCAGCGACTGCTCGATGACGACGGCCGCGCCGACCCTGCGCTGAGCGGCACGCCGCACGGCGTGCTCGCCGAGCTGGCCGAGGCCATCCATGCGAAGGCCAGCCACCTCACCGAAACCCAGCTGCGCCACCTGGAACTGTTCGTCGCGCTGCAACGCTGGCGCCGCTGAGTTCGAGGCGTGCGGCCGTGTCCAGGCTGGCCGCCAGGCCACCCGAAGGGCTCGGCCTTGATGCGGCGGCACGCCGGCCACGCTCGCCGTGAGCGGTGCCTGCCGGGGTTCCTGGCGGGCACCGTGACGGCAGAGGGCGACTCGCCCCCTTCCGTGGAAGGGCGGGGGGATGGTGATGGAGCCGCCGCCGAAGGACGGCGGGCAGGTCAGGCAGGCGCCTGGCCTGACGCGAAGGCGCACCCGCCCCCAGGCGGGTCCCCGCGCGTGCGCGCATGAGCCGGCGCGGGCCGTGGCGGCCGAGGAGTGCAAGAAGTGCTCCCCGCGCGTGCGCGCATGAGCCAGAATGTGCCTCTAGAGCAAAACGCCACAGCCCGAGGGAGGCCGTCTTCTACTTCGCCCCGCAAGCCCGCATCGCGCCTCAGGAAAGCGCGCTCAGTTACGACGGAAGGGCGCCTGGGTGGAGCTACGTGCAGTCTGACCCCATCGGGCTCGAAGGCGGCGTCAATACATACGCATATGTCGGGGGAAATCCAGTCAGCTTGTCTGACCGATGGGGGCTTGCCCCAAATGACCCGGCTGATGGGCGTCCTGGCGCCCCAGCAGTAGGAGTTCCAAACCCGTCAGCGCAAGCCCAGCGCGACCTTACGCGGCAGTTGTCAGATCTCTTGTGTGATCCGGGCTGTGTGGAACTTCAGGCACAGATGGAGGAATTGGCTGGCGATTTGCGGCAAAGGTACGTCTCAATGACGGGCGACGCACAGAATCTGTTTTGCTCGAACCCAATTGGGAAGTTCTCCTGGGCAGGCCATCAGATCAAGTATCAGAATAAGCAGCGTCAATTGCAGAAGCTGATCCAGAAGGCTCGCGCCCAGGGTTGCCAGATCAACCCAGAACATGAGCGACTTACCTTGATACCTGCGCCATTCTGTCCTTCACGGTAGGTAGCCTTGCCGCGAAAATTGGTTCAGCGCTTAGGCCTACTTCGATAGCCACCTGACATGACGAATGAACTGCAAGGCCTAGTTAATGCCTGGCTCTCCTACCATCGCGAGCTTGAGGCGCACGGTTCACCCGAGAACGTTGGGGGGGTTGGGGAGCAGTACTTCGACAGCATCGATCATCTCGACCACCTTGTTGGAGCCAACCCCGAACAGGGCTGGGAAGCGATTCAGCGGATCTTTGCTCTCACTGAAAATGACTTCCAGCGCGCGTGTTTGGCCGCAGGCCTGCTTGAGGACTTGTTGGTTAAGCACGGACGAGACTTCGTGGAGCGAGTTGAGCGCTTGGCAGGGAGCAATGCTGAGTTCCGCGAATTGCTGGGGGGGGTGTGGAGGAGTGCAATCGAAGATGCAGTGTGGCTGCGACTGCAAGAAGCCTTGCGCGGTGGGGTGCACTGATCGATGAAGTATTCGGGTCATGCCTTGCCTATTGCAGAGCCCGAGCCCTTCATCCCCTTGTCCTCAGGTGTGACGAACCCGATAGGCCGCTTGGGGCGTTCGGGAGGCGTCATCAGCTCGCGCAGCGCATCAAACACCTGCTTGAGCTGATTGCGGGTGTTGCGGCTGAAGGTGTCGTGATTCATCACCATTGCCTCGGTCTTGTCTTCGAGCTCCGCGAGCCGTTTGGCCAGATCGTCATGCGTAGGGGTCGCCCGGGGTCACGGTCGCCGCGGGGTCACGCCTTTAACCTCTAGGCAAGACATGACCCTCGTGAAACTACGCCACGGCAAATTCGGGACCAGCTTTCAGCCCTACGCTCGGTCGCCCTAGGGGCTGACCCAGTCGGGCGCCTGCTGCAGGCCATCCACCATGCCATGGTGGTGGCTGAGATAGAGCCGGCCCTTGAACCAGCGCTGCCAGTCGCTCGCCTTTAGGCGGTCCAGCACCGGGCCCTTGACCTCGCTGAGATCCAGGCGCACGCCCTGGCGCGCGAGCGTGTCGTGCAGCTCGCGCAGCGCCTCCAGGCCGCTGAAATCGATGCCGTTCACCGGAGACATCAGCAGCACCACCCGCCTGGCCTCGGGATGCTGGTCCAGATGGCCCTGCACCACGTCGCTGAGGTTGCGCACATTGGTGAACAGCAGGCTTTCGTCGATGCGCAGGCCCAGCACGCCGGGCTGGCACTCGACCTGGTAGCGGCCCACGTTGCGGTAATGCTCGGTGCCCGGCACGCGCCCGATCAACGCCACATGGGGGCGCGCGGTGCGCTGCAGCAGCAGGGCGATGGAGCCCAGCACGCCCAGGCCCAGCGCACCGGTCACGCCCCAGCACAGCACCAGCAGGGTGACGCCCAGCATCAGCAGGCACTCGGGCCGGGCGTAGCGCCAGGCCTGCGCATAGGGGCCCAGCTTGAGCCCCGAGAGCACCGCCACCATGATGGTGGCCGCCAGCACCGACTTGGGCAGCCAGGCCAGCGCGGGCGCCAGCAGCAGCATGGCCATGGCCATGAAGAAGGCCACCAGCACCCCGGCCACGCGGGTGCGCGCGCCGGCATCGCTCATCAGCACGCTGCGCGAGAAGCTCGCCGCCACCGGCATGCCGCCGCTCAGGGCGGCGGCCAGATTGGCGGCCGCCAGGCCCATCAGCTCGCGCCGCGGCGTGACGCGCTGGGCATGGCGCCGCGCCAGCGACTCCGCCACCACCAGGCTGCTGACATAGCCCACCAGCGCGATCACCGCTGCGCCCGGCAGCAGTGTCCACCAGAGTTCGGCCTGCAGCCGCGGCAGTGTGAACGGCAGGTGCAGGGGCGGCAGCTGGCCCACCAGGCTGACGCCATGGCCGAGCGCGTCGCTGCGCCAGGCGAGCGCCATCATGCATAACAGCAGCACCAGCGGCGCCAGCCGCGCCAGCACCGGGGTCAGGCCTTGCCGGGCCAGCACCAGCAGGGCCAGCGCGCCCAGGCCGAAGGCGGCGGTCGCGGGTTTGGCCGCCCAGCCGCTGGCGGCGGCGCTTTGCAGGATGGTGGGCAGGTCGAAGCCCTGGGCCGGGCTGCCCAGCAGCACCGGCAGCTGGCTGGCGGCAATCGTGAGGGTGGCGCCGGTCTCGAAGCCGTGCAGCACCGGCACGCTCAGCAGCGCGGCCAGGGCGTCCAGACGCAGGGCCGCGGCCAGGGCCAGGATTAGGCCGATCTCGGCCGCCAGCACCAGGGCCGCCTCGCCGGGGCTCACGCCCGCGGGGGCCAGGCCCAGCGTCTGCGCAATCATCAGCGCCAGCACCGCCACCGGGCCCACCGCCAGAAAGGGGCTGGAACCCAGCGCGGCATAGAACAGCAGCGGCAGCAGGCTGGCATACAGGCCCACCTGGGCGGGCAGGCCGGCCAGCATGGCATAGGCCAGGCTTTGCGGAATCAGCAGCACGCTCACCACCAGCGCGGCGAGCAGATCGTCTTGCAGAAGGCGTTGTCGGTAGTCGCGCCAGCCGGACAGGTCAAAGTGCATTCAGGGGGATCTTCAAATAGCGTCTCCCATTGTCTTCCGGTTCGGGCAGGCGCCCACCTCGCACATTCACCTGCACCGCCGGCAGCAGCAGCTGCGGCATCTGCAGGCTGCGGTCGCGCGACTTGCGCATCGCCACGAAATCGTCCTCGCCGACGCCGCGGTGCAGGTGCACGTTGTGGGCCAGCTGGTCATCCACGGTGCTGACCCACATCGCCGGCCGGCTGGCGGGCGGGTAGTCGTGGCACAGATGCAGGCGCGTGTGGCCCGGCAGGGCCAGCAGGCGCTGCACCGAGCGGTACAGCGTGGCCGCATCGCCGCCCGGGAAATCGCAGCGCGCGCTGCCGTAGTCGGGCATGAAGAGGGTGTCGCCGATGAAGACCTCGTCGCCCACCTTGTAGCTCACGCAGGCCGGCGTGTGGCCGGGGGTGTGCAGCACCTCGAAGCTCAGCTCGCCGAGCTGGAAGTGCTCGCCGTCGGCGAACAGATGGTCGAAAGGCTGGCCATCGGTGGGGATGGCGGGGTCGTTGAAGAGCTTGCGAAAGACCTGCTGCACCGCGGTGATATGGGCGCCGATGCCGATGCGCCCGCCCAGGCGCTGCTGCAGATAGGGCGCGGCCGAGAGGTGGTCGGCATGGCAATGGGTCTCCAGCAGCCAGTCCACCGTCAGCCCCTCCTCGCGCACCCAGGCGGCGATCAGGTCGGCGCTCAGATGCGAGACGCGGCCCGCCTTGGGGTCGTAGTCCAGCACGCTGTCGATGATGGCGGCGCGCCTGGTGACCGGGCAGTTCACCACATGGGTGATGGTGGCGGTGGCGGCGTCGTAGAAGCTGCGGATATGTGCGTCGGCCATGGCGGGATCCCCTGTTGCCGCTCCAGTGTAGGAAGGCGGTTCCCGGCGCCGCTTGTCGAATATCAATCGACCTTGGCGCCCGAGGCCTTCACCACCTTGGCCCATTTGGCGGTCTCGCTGGCGATCAGGGCGGCGAACTCGGCGCTTGTGTTGCCGCTGGCGATCGCGCCCTGCGAGGCCATGCGTTCCTTGATGGCCGGGTTGGCGAGCGACCTGGAGACCTCGCGCTGCAGCCGCGCCACCTGTTCGGCGGGCATGCTGGCCGGCGCGAGCAGGCCGAACCAGGAGCTGGCCTCGTAGCCCTTCAGCACCGTGCCGCCGGCCTCCTCGACGGTGGGCAGCTCGGGCACCGCCTCGCTGCGCTGCGCGCTGGTGACGGCCAGCGCCTTGAGCTTGCCGGCCCTGATCTGCGGCAGCGCCGAGGGCAGGTTGTCGAACATCAGGTCGGTGTTGCCGGCCATCAGGTCCATCAGCGCCGGGCCGGAGCCGCGGTAGGGGAAGTGCAGCATGAAGCTGCCGGTCATGCTCTTGAACAGTTCGCCGGCCAGGTGGATGGAGGTGCCGTTGCCGCTGGACGCCATGTTCAGCTTGCCCGGGTTGGCGCGCGCCACCCGCACCAGATCGGCCACCGAACTGATGCCGTAATGCTGGGCACGGGCCGGGTTCAGCACCAGCACATTGGGCACCGCCGCCACCAGGGTGACGGGCGAGAAATCCTTCACCGGGTCGTAGGGCAGCTTGGGGTAGAGCGCCTGGTTGATCGCATGCGTGCCCACCGTGCCCATCAGCAGGGTATGGCCGTCGGTGGACTTGGCGACCTCGGCGGCGCCCAGGTTGCCGCCCGCGCCGGGCTTGTTCTCCACCACCACGGGCTGGCCCAGGGCCTTCTGCAGCTCGGGGGCGATGGCGCGTGCCAGCAGGTCGGTGGTACCGCCGGGGGCGAAGGGCACGACGATGCGCAACGGCCGGCTCGGCCAGGGCGCCTGTGCCAGCGACCAGGGGCTGATGCTCAGGGCGGCCAAGCCCAGCAGTTCACGGCGCTTGATGGTGCTCATGCGCACCAGTATGGGCGCAAGCCCGAGCGCCCCGCCCTGGGGCTTCCACTATTGGCCGAAGAACTGGCTCGAGTGCTGCCAGCGCGGCGGCCCCGCCACCTGCTGCAGGCTGACGCGCTCGGACGAGCAGGCGGCGTCGAAGTCGGCCTCGATCTGCAGCAGCGCGTCGCTGTCCTGCGCCAGCACGGTGACGATGCCGACCGCGCGGTTGCGGCCCTGGGCCTTGGCGGTGTAGAGCGCCATGTCGGCCCAGTTCACCGCCTGCTCCCAGTGCAGCTTGAGCTTGGAGGGGGGCAACGGGAAATGCGCATAGCCGATCGAGACGCTCACCTGCAGCGGGCCGCTCTCGACCTGCACCGGCGTGCTGCCCACGCCGAACAGGATGCGCTCGGCCAGCTGCGGCAGCTGGCTCTGCGGCACGCCGGGCGCGAACACCAGGAATTCCTCGCCGCCCCAGCGCACCACCAGGTCCTCGTTGCGCACCGCATGGGTGATGCGCCGCGCCACCTCGCAGATCACGATGTCGCCCGCGGCATGGCCATGCTGGTCGTTGACATGCTTGAAGTGGTCGATGTCGACCATCAGCAGGGCGCCCTCGAAGCGGTCGGCCTCTTGCTGGGCCATCACGCCCAGGAAGTGGCGCCGGTTCGCCAGCTCGGTGAGCGGGTCGCGCTCGCTCTGGGCGCGGAGCAGGGCCTGCTTGGCCTTGAGCTTGCGGTTGGCATCGCGCACGCGCAGCAGCATCCAGCCCACCAGCAGCATCGACAGGCCCAGCAGCACCGCCAGCGCCACGCCCACCTGGCTGGCGCGGTTGCGGTTGACGAGCTGCTGCTCCTTGATGGCGTTCTCGCGCGCCAGCAGCTGCAGGTCGCGCTGCTTGCCCTCGCTGTCGTACTTCAGGCGCAGCTGCTGCAGCGAGGCCTCGCGGTTGCGCGCCGCCACCTCGGCGCTGAGCTGGCGCTCCTCGTGGTAGAGGCGGATGGCCTCCTTGGCCTGGCCGGCGTCGGCGTAGGCCTGACCCAGCTCGCGCAGCTCGGTGACGCGCTGGGCGCCGTCGGTCTGGCTCTGGCGCAGCACGTCCACGCGCGCGATCTCCTGGCGGGCGGCATCGAACTGCTTGAGCAGCACCAGCGCCACCGAGAGGTTGTGGCGCAGCGTGCGTTCCAAGCGCAGATCGCGGAAGCGCGTGATCACCGGCAGCGCCAGCCTGGCCATCGCCACCGCCTTGGCGGGCTCGCCCTGGTGCATATAGGAGTCGACCAGATTGCCCTGCACCTGCGCCACGTCGCGCGTGGCATCGGCCTCGGTGGCATAGCGCAAGGCCTCTTCCAACAGCTTGAGCTGCACGGCGGGCTCGCGCCGGCGCGCCGCCAGCGCGGCCTCGTAGACCTTCACCCGCCCCATGGCCTGGGCATCGCCCTGCGCGGTCTGCAGCGCCAGCGTGATGTGGCGGCGCACGCCGTCGGCCTGGTCCTGCAGCTGCTCGACCAGGGCCAGGTCGCCCAGGCTGATCACGCTCAGCAGGTTGTCGTGCCCGGCCTGGGCCAGCGCCAGCGCGAAGCTGTTGCTGTTGTTGGCAAAGGCCAGCTCGCCGCGATTGATCTGGTGGCGCTGCAGGATGCGCAGCGCCGCCCAGGTGGCGCGGAAATCGCAGCCGCCCCTGGCCACGCTCTCGGCCGGCTGGCTGCGCGAGCAGCCGCGCTCCAGGCCCTGCAGGCTTTGCTGCGCCAGCTCGGCGGCCAGGTCGCCCTGGGCACCGCGCTCGGCGATCTCGGCGCGCAGCAGCTTGGCATGGTCTTCGGCGCGGCGCGCCAGTTTCTCGGCCAGCTCCTGGGCCTGGCGCACCTCGCCCGCGGCCAGCAGCAGGCGCGCGCGCGCCAGTTCAAACTGCCAATGGTCGGACTCGGCGCCGCCGCCATGCTTCTCCTTCTGCAGGCGCTCCAGCACCTGCAGGCCGGCCTCCGGATGGTTGAAGGCCAGGCGCGCCACCGGCGCCAGCCGGGTGTCGAGTTCGGCGTCGAAGGCCTGGGCCCGCGCCGGGCCGCAGCAGGCCAGCAAGGCCAGCAGGGCGGCCCCGGTGAAGCCGCCCCTCATGCGGCCTCCTCGGCCTGCGGCCCCTGCAGGCTGCAGAGCTGCACCCGGCCCTCGTGCCAGGCCGCCTCCATGCGGCCGGCGAGGTCCTGCAGGCTGTCTTCGTCGTCGGCTTCCATGCTCTCGATGCCATAGGCCCGGTTGCGGCCATGCGCCTTGGCCATGTACATGACGGTGTCCACCAGGTCGATGGCACGCTCCCAGTTGACCGCCAGGTTGTGCGGCGCGAGCGGGAAGCTGGCGAAACCGATCGAGGCCGTCACGCCGATGGCCTGACTGCCATGTTGCACGGCCTGCTGGCCGATCTGGTCCAGCAGGCGCTGGGCCAGCAGGCGGGCATCGTCGGCGGCGCGCGAGGCCACCACGATGAGGAATTCCTCGCCGCCCCAGCGCACCACCAGGTCCTGCTCGCGCAGCGTGTGGCGCAGGCGCTGTGCGACCTCGATCAGCACCGAGTCGCCGGCCGCATGGCCGTGCACGTCGTTGACGCGCTTGAAGTGGTCGATGTCGATCAGGAACACCGTGCCCGAGAGCCGGCCCTGGTCGGCCAGGCGCTTGATGGCGGCCTGGAAATGGCGCCGGTTCGCCAGCCCGGTGAGCGGGTCGCGCTCGCTCTGGATGCGCAGCGATTCGTTGGTGTTCTTGAGGGCCAGATTGGTCTTGCGCACGCGGCGGTAGGCCAGGCTCAGCAGCGCCGCCGAGACCAGCACGCAGCCGCCCAGCGCGCCCCACAGCTTGAGCTGCAGGTCGCGCGCCGTGATCTGCTCTTCCTTGAGGCTGTTGTCATGGTTGAGCAGGGCGATCTCCTTGGCGCGCTGCTCGTCGTCGTAGCGCGCCTGCGCTTCCAGCACGGCCTTGCGGTTCTCTTCGCGCAGCACCAGATCGGAGAGCCGGCGCGCCTGGTGATAGGCCTGGATCGCCCCGCCCAGATCGGCGGCGCGCTCCAGATAGCTGCCCAGCTCCAGCCAGCCGTCGGCGGCATAGGTGGTGGCCTCGCGCTGCTCGTCCATCGCAATCGCCTGCATGACCTCGCGCTTGCCCTCCTCCAGCCGGTGCAGGCCGATCTTGGCAATGCCGGCGTTGTGGCGCGCCAGCGTCTCGGCGGCCACGTCATGGGTCTGCCGGGCCAGCACCAGGCTCTCCTGGGAGAGCTGCAAGGCCTTGGCGTAGTTGCCGCGCCTGAGGTGGTAGTCGGCCGAGTTGCCGAGCGCCAGCGAAGCCAGCGTGTCGGACTTCATCGCGCGCGCCGCCGCCAGCGCCTGCGCGTTGGCCTCCGTGGCAATGCGGCCATCGCCCTGCTCGGAGTAGACGATGAAGCGCGAGGTGTAGACCGAGTTCAGCGTCACCGGATCGGGATCCTGCTGGGCCGCGGCGAGCGCCTGTGCATCGGTGGCGATGGCGCGCTCCTGTTGCTGGGCACGGAAGTAGGCGAAGGCCAGATTGCCCAGCGAGATCGCGCGGCGCCAGTGCGAGTCCATGCCCTCGGCCAGCTTGAGCGCCGCCAGCCCACCGTTGATGGCCTCGTCCATCTCGCCGCGGTCGCCCATCACCTTGGACAGGCGCAGCTGGGCGCGCCACAGCAGGCCGGCCTCGACCGGGCCGGGCCGGTAGGCGGCCAGGCCCGCGAGGGCCTGGCTGGCCGCAGCCAGCTCGCCGTTCTTGGAAAACTGGGTGGCGCGCGCGAGCTTGGCGGCCAGTTGCGCGGCCGGGCGCAGCGCCTCCTGGGGCCATTGCTCGAGCTCGTGCAGGATCTGGTCGAGCTCGCTGCGCTCACGCAGGTTGGCCAGCAGAATGCCGCGCAGGCTGAGCGCCTCCAGGCGTTCGGCGCTGCCGGCCGGCAGTTGTTCCAGCAGGCTCTGCAGGGCCAGGGCGTCCTGCCTGGGCAGGGCGATGTCGCGCCGCTCGATCTGTTCCAGCGCCGCCCAGCTGGCGCTGCTGCCGCGCAGCTGGCCGACGGCACTAGGTGCGGAGGCCGATGGTGCCACCGGCGCGGCCGGCGGCTGGCAGGCCTGCAGGCCCAGCGCCAGGCCGAGGCTCAGCGCCAGACGCAGGCAGGCAGCGCCTACCGGTGTGGCACCGGGCGCGCGAGCTCCTGCGTCAGCCAAGAAAGCCTTGCTCATCCTCTGCCCTATCGACGCCCGGCACGACATCTTGAATGCCGCGGCCCTGGTCGCAGCCCCGGACCGTGCAATAGAGCATGTTTGCGGCCCCGTCATAGCGCCCGTTGCCCCGCAAAGGCAGGGGATGCAAGGCGCAAACCGCAGCCGGTTTGGACACCAGGCGAGGATTTGCAACGCCGCAGACGCTGTCTTTGCGGGGCAACCCGAAGGGCAAGGCAGCCCAGGGGCGCACTCGTCGTTGCCCACCTTGGCCAGGCGGCGAGCTTGGCCTGCGGCGCGCGCCTAGATTGCGCCCCTGGGCTGCCTTGCGGGCACCATGACGGGACCGCAAACACGCTCTTTTTGCCCAGATCCACCGCGCGCTCTCCTCTGCATGCCGGGCGCAGTGTAGTGAAGCGGCCGCGCGCGGCGCCTAGGGAAGTTCAGCATAGCCCGACACTTGGCCGGCGCAATCTGTGCAATTTGTCGTCAGATGGCGGGCTGCAGGTGGCGGAGCACGGCCCGGGCCACGGCGGCGTCCTGCAGGATGCGCCGGTGCCCCAGGCCCTCGGTGAGCTGCAGCTGTGCGATTGGCAGCGCCTGGTGCAGGGCCAGGGCCTGCTTGAGTGGGGCGGCACGGTCGTCGCGATCGTGCACCAGCAGGGTGGGCTGGCGCAGGTGGGCACCCAGCCAGGCGGGTTCGAAGGTCTCCAGGCCGGTGCCGCCTAGCTGCACCAGGCGGGCCCGCAGGCGCTGCAGCACCGTCCCGCGCAAGCCAAAGGCATGGCCGAACCAGCCGAGCACCTGGCGCGGCGGGGCCGAGCAGGCGATCAGGGCCAGGCGCTGCACCGGCAGGCCGCGCGCCGCAGCATGACTCAGCGCCAGCGCGCCGATCGAATGCGCCACCGCGCCCTGCAGGGGGCCGAAATGCTGCGCCGCGGCATGCAGGGTCTGGAGGAACTGCGGCATATGGGTGCGCCAGCCGGCGCTGTAACTATGCGCGGGCATGTCCAGCAGGATCGGGTCCATGCCGCCCAGCCAGAGCTGCTCGGCCAGGGCGCGCATCTGGCCGGCGCCGCCGCCCCAGCCATGCACCAGCAGCACGCGCGGCCTGGCCGGCGCGGCGGCGGCCTCGGCATGGCGCCAGGCGCACAGGCGCTGGCCCATCAACTCCCAGGGCTGGGCCACCCAGGGCGCGGGCAGGGGCTTGCGCTGCCCCCATTTGAGCGGCAGCGGCGTGCTGAACAGGCCGAAGGCCAGGCGTGCGCTGAGCCCGGGCGCCGGCCCCTGCAGCAGGCCCAGGCCCGCGCGCAGCAGGCGCAGGCTCACGCCCCCGGCATAGAACAGGCTGGCGGGATTGGATTTGACGCGCGTGTTCATGGGCCCGCCTCAGCCGGGAAAGAAGGGCGAGAAGTCGCGATTGCTGCGCGGGATGCCGCGCCACAGCTGGCGCCAGGCGCGCAGCAGGCGCCACAGCGCCATGACGATGAAGAACAGCATCGCTAGCAGGCTCAGCATGGCAGGCTCCTTGGCGTGATGAAAACGTTGCGCACGACCGTGCGAAATGCGGGAAAGGAAAAATGCGTAGCGGATCGCATGGTCTCAGGCCTTGTAGTGCTGGATGAGGCGCTGGTAGCTGGCCCAGCCGCGCGACTCGGCCTCGGGGTTGCGCAGGAAGCGGGCCTCGCGCATCAGCGCGGTGAACAGCCCGTCGAGCTCGAACATCAGCTGTTCCAGATCGGCGTCGGCGCGCAGATGGCTGGCCTCCTGGGCCTGCAGCACGCTGCGCCGCAGCGCCTGGCGCCAGCGGCTCACGCCGGCAAGCAGCAGCTCGCGCAAGGGGCCGTCGCGGTCGTCGAACTCGAAGGCACCGGCCACATAGAGGCAGGCGCCGCGTGAGCCGGTGCGGGTGGCGCGCGCCAGCCAGGCGCGCATGATGGCGTCCAGGCGCGGCAGGCCGCGCGGCTCGCGCAGGGCGGGCAGCAGGATGTCCTGCTGGAAGCGCCGGTCGAACTCGTCCAGCACCGCCTTCTGCAAGCCCTCGCGCGAGCCGATGCGCGAGAACACCCCGCTCTTGGAGAGATTCAGGCGCTTCGCCACCTCGCCGATGCTGAGGCTGTCGAGGCCGTCCAGCGCGGCCATCTCCAGCGCCATGTCGACGATGGCACTCTGGGTCAGCTCGCTGCGTTCGGTCTTGGCTTCCATGATGGATCACAATTTAGCACGATCGTGCGAACAAGTTCAAGCCGATTCCGCTTGCGGCACTCGTTTTGTATACGTACTATTCATTCAATTGATAAATAGTCAACGTAATGGATAGCAAATGAAGATATCCAAGTCACAGCAGGACAAGAACCAACGCCTGATCCTGGCCGCCGCGGTGGAGCTGATGAGCCGCCAGGGCTATGAGGCCACCAGCATGAAGCAGATCGCGCGCGCCGCCGGCCTGGGCGACGCCACCATCTACAAATACTTCCCCAGCAAGGAGAAGCTGGTGCTGGGCTATTACGAGCTGGCGGTGGCCGAGGCGGTGGCGCAGACGCTCAAGACCAAGGGCCTGGCCGGCTACCGCCTGCAGGAGCGCCTGCAGCGTCTGGTGGATGCGGTGCTGGAGCGGCTGCTGCCGGACCGCGAGTTCGTGGCCCTGACCCGGCAGCTGGCGCGCCAGTCGCCGCTGCTGCTGATGGGTGACGCCCTGCCCGGCAAGCCGCTGCTGAAGGCCACGGTGGGCGATTTCCTGACCCAGGCCGAGGCCGCCGGCGAGATCGCCGCCTGCGATTTCAAGGGCCTGCTGGCCGGCCTGTTCGCCGACTATGTGTTCGGCCTCGTCGTCTACTGGCTGCAGGACGAGAGCGAGGAGTTCTCCGACACCACCCAGCTGACCGACCTGAGCCTCGCCCTGCTGGTGCTGACGTTGCAGAGCGGGCTCATCAACAAGGCCAGCGAGCTGCTCGGCTTTGTCCTGCGCAACCAGCTGGCGCGCCTGCTGCAGGGCAATGCCGGCGGGCTGCTGGAGCTGCTCAAGCTGGCCCGGCGCGGCCTGGGCGCGCAGACGGAGCCGCGGTCATGACGAGCCTGCAAAAGATCCCGGTGCCGGCGGCCAGCGTGCTGGCGGCCAGCCTGCACGATGCCGACTTTGCCGACTGCTATCTGCTGCCCGATCCGCAACCGGCGCGCAGCGTGTTCCAGAGCTATCTGGAACTCAGCGCGCTCACACCCGGCTGGATGAGTGCCTTGATGGCGATGCGCAACCGCGTGGTGCGCCTGGTGGGGCTCAAGCATCTGGGCAGCCTGCCGCCCCAGGATGGCGGCAAGCCGGCCGCGGCCTACCGCATTGGCGAGCGCGTCGGCATCTTCACGCTCGAGCAGCTGCATGCCGACGAGGTGGTGGTGGGCGACAACGACAAGCACCTGCATGTGCGCCTCTCGCTGCTGCGCCAGCGCCAGCCCGACGGCAGCACGCGCCTGGCGCTCAGCACCGTGGTGCATGAGCACAACCGCCTGGGGCGGGTCTATATGTGGGTGGTGGGGCCGGCACACAGCCTGATCGTGCCGCTGATGCTCAAGCAGGTGATGCATGCCCGGCGGCGCTGAGGAGCGGCCGCCGCGCCGCGGCCGGCTGGCGCGCGGCGCTATCGCCGGCGGCGCGCTGGCACGCGTGGGCGTGGCGCGCCTGGCCCACAAGGCGCAAGACCTGACCCTCGCCGAGCCCGATCGCCGCGAACGCGCCAGCGCGCGCGAGGCCGAGCTGGGCCGCATCCTGTTTGCCGCGCTCAACCAGCTCAAGGGCGTGGCGCTGAAGGCGGCGCAGCTGCTCAGCAGCGAGGCCAGCCTCTTGCCCGAGGCCTTGCGCGCCCAACTGGCGCGCGCCTGCTACCAGGCCACGCCGATGAACCAGGCCCTGGTGGCCAAGCGCATGCGCCTGGCGCTGGGGCCCGACTGGGAGCAGCGCTTCGCCGACTTCGAGCCGCAGGCCTTCGCAGCCGCCAGCCTCGGCCAGGTGCATCGCGCGCGCCTGCACGATGGCCGTGCCGTGGCCCTGAAGCTGCAGTACCCCGGCATTGCCGCGACGGTGAAGAGCGATATGCGGCTCCTGCGCAGCCTGCTGGGCGGTCTGGCCTGGGGCGGCGCGGCGCTGCCGGACGAGGCGCTGCTGGCGCGCGTGCTGGACGACATCGAGGCCACCCTGATGGCCGAGCTGGACTATGCGCAGGAGGCGCAGGCCCTGGCATGGTTCCGCGCCGAGCTGCAGCTGCCCGGCCTGGTGATTCCCGAGCCGCTGCTGGAGCAGGGCACTGCCCAGCTGCTGTGCATGCAGGCGCTGGACGGCCTGCATCTGCAGGCATGGCTGGCGCGTGGCCCCACGCAGGCCGAGCGCGATCACGCCGGCCAGCTGATCTTCGACAGCTTCCTGGCGATGATGTTCCGGCTGCGCCGTCTGCACGCCGATCCGCACAGCGGCAACTACCTCTTCATGACCGAGGGGCGGCTGGGGCTGCTGGATTTCGGCTGCACGCGCACGCTCGCGCCGGCCTTTTGCGAGACGCTGGCAAGCGCCTGGTCGGCCGGGCTGCGCGGCGACCGCGCGGCGCTGCGCCGGGCCTATCTGGATCTGGGTCTGATCGCGCCGGGCTTGGACCAGGCGGCCTTCGATGCCGAGCTCTACCCGGCCCTGGCCGAGCTGCTGGACTGGCAGCTCGAGCCCTTCCGGCACGAGCTGTTCGATTTTGGCCAGCGTCGCCCCATGCCACGCATGCAGAGCGAGCAGCACCGCCGGGCCTTGGCGCATCTGCAAGGCATGCCCGCCGAGCTGCCCTATGTGGACCGCGCCTATCTGGGCCTGAACCAAATGCTCAAGCAACTGGGCGCACGCGTGCGCACCCGCAACCCATTCATTCACTCCGGAGCTGATGTATGCAAGAAGTCCTGACGAACAAGCGCAGCTGGATCGGCCATTGGCTGATGGCCGTGGCGGCCCTGCACACCGCGTTTGCGGCCCTGGCATTCGGCAAGGTCTACGGCAGCGTGTGGCAGCGCGGCCTTTTCAACAGCGTGGGCGGCGACCCAATCACCGCCGCGGCCGTGTGGTTCCTGCTGTTCGCAGCGCCGCTGGCACTGCTGGCCCTGGCCATCACGCCGCTGGAGCGCAGCGGTGATGCGTCGACGCTGCGGCGCCTGGGTGGGGGGCTGTTGGCCATGGCCCTGCTGGGCATCTGCCTGATGCCGGCCTCGGGTTTCTGGCTGGCCTTGCCACCGGCGCTGGTGATGCTGCGCGGCTCCTCCAAATCGTCCTGAGGTGGCCGGGGCAATGGGCGCCAACCCTATTGGCGTCTACCCGCATCCCCCGTGAAACAGGGTGTAGTCGAGCTTGTCAGCGCCGTGACCCAAGTCATAGCATGAAGCCGGCCCGGACCCTGCGAGTCCGGAGCCCCCGCTCCAATCATCGTCTTGTCCTCAGGAATCGCTGTATGCAACACGCCCCCCGCTTCGCCCAGGCCCCGTTGGCCATCGCCGCCCTGCTGCTTGCCGCCGCCGCTCAGGCCGCGCCCGCCGACACCAGCCGCGTGATCGTGATGTTCAAGCCCGGCGCGGTGGCGGCCGGCAAGGCGGCCGTGGCCGCGGCGCGTGGTCAGGTCAAGCATGAGATCCATGGCATGGACGCGATCGCGATCGAAGTGCCGACGCAGGCGATCAAGGGCCTCGAGCACAACCCCAATGTCGAGTACATCGAAGAGGACGTGAAGCGCTACCCGCTTGGCGGCACCAGCCCCTCCACCGGCAGCCCCTATGCCGCCGGCCAGCTGGTGCCCTACGGCATCAAGATGGTGCAGGCCGATCAGCTGCCCGACACCTATGCGGCGAACCGCAAGATCTGCATCATCGACTCGGGCTATTCGCGTGGCCATGAGGATCTGGACGCCAGCGCCAACATCACCGGCGAGTACGACAGCGGCACCGGCAACTGGTACACCGACGAGAACCACCACGGCACCCATGTGGCCGGCACGATCTCGGCACTCAACAACAGCGGCGTGGGCGTGGTGGGCGTGAATGCCAACGGCCGCATCAAGCTGCACATCGTCAAGGTCTTCGGCGCCGACGGCTGGGCCTATTCGTCCACGCTGGCCTCGGCGGCCAACAAGTGCGGCACCGCGGGCGCGAACGTGATCAGCATGTCGCTGGGAGGCAGCCGTCTGAACAAGACCGAGGACAAGGCCTTCAGCACGCTGGCATCCAAGGGCGTGCTGTCGATCGCGGCCGCCGGCAACGATGGCACCACCGCCAAGTCCTACCCGGCCGGCTATGCCAGCGTGATGTCGGTGGCGGCGCTTGACGAGAACAAGCAGTGGGCCAGCTTCTCCCAGTACAACAGCAAGGTCGAGATCGCGGCCCCGGGTGTCAACGTGCTGTCCACCGTGCCGATGGGCGCGGGCTCGGCCTCCAGCCTGAGCGTGGGCGCCAGCACCTACGCCCCCGGCGGCATGGACGGCTCGCCCAAGACCTCGGCGAGCGCGCCGCTGGCCGACTTCGGCCTGGGCGACGTGGTCAATGCCGCGATGGCCGGCAAGGTCTGCCTGATCGCGCGCGGCACCATCGATTTCGCCACCAAGGTCAGCAACTGCCAGAGCAGCGGCGGCGTGGGCGCGGTGGTCTACAACAATGTGGCCGGCGGCTTTGGCGGCACCCTGGGCACCACCGTCACCAACATCCCCTCGGTGACCGCCTCCGATACCGAGGGCGCGGCCATGAAGCTGCAGCTGGGCCAGACCGCCAACCTGAGCGTCACCCCCACCAACTACGCCTTCTACGACGGCACCTCGATGGCCACGCCCCATGTGTCGGCGGTGGCGGCGCTGGTATGGAGCTACTTCCCGAACTGCACGGCCGCCCAGATGCGCACCTCGCTGGACAAGAGCGCCGAGGACCTGGGCGCCGCCGGCCGCGACGTCAAGTACGGCTACGGCCTGGTGCGTGCCAAGGCCGCCTACGACCGCATCGCCGCGCTGGGCTGCGGCAAGTAAGCCAATCTGCAGGCAGGCAGGCGCGCAAGCGCCCTGCCAAATGCAAAGGCGGCCCGTGAGGGCCGCCTTTTTGCTTCTCTTCCTGCTCTTGCTCAGGCCGCGGCAGCTACTGCGTGCCCGCCCTGGTAGCCCCTGGGCACCGCACCGAGCAGGCGACGCGTGTACTCCTGCTTGGGTGCGGCCAGCAGGCTCTGGGTTTCGCTCTGCTCGACCACATCGCCGTTCTGCATCACCAGCACCTCGTCGGAGATGAACTTCACCACCGCCAGGTCGTGGCTGATGAAGATGTAGCTGAGGCCGAACTCGTCCTGCAGATCCTTCAAGAGGTTCAGCACCTGGGCCTGCACCGAGACGTCCAGCGCCGAGACCGATTCGTCCAGCACCAGCACCTCGGGGTTGAGCGTCAGGCAGCGCGCGATCGCGATGCGCTGGCGCTGGCCGCCGGAGAACTCGTGCGGGTATTTGTTGAGCGCGCTGTCGTCCAGGCCGACCTTCTTCAGCAGGGCGCTGGCGGTGGCCAGGCGTTCCTGGTGGCTGGCGCCGATGCCATGGATCTCCATCGGCTCGACCAGGGTCTGGCCGATGGTGAAGCGCGGGTTCAGCGAGGCATAGGGGTTCTGGAACACCACCTGGATGCGGCGGCGCATCTTCTGCCAGTCGGTCGGGCCCATCTTGAGCAGATCCTTGCCCTCGAACAGCACCTCGCCGCCGCTGGGCTCGTGCAGGCGCAGCAGCGTCAGGCCCATGGTGGTCTTGCCGGAGCCCGACTCGCCCACCACGCCCAGGGTGTAACCCTTGCGCAGCTTGAAGTTCACATCCTTGACGGCCTGGAACTCCTTCTTGCCGAACAGGCCCTGCTTGAAATAGAAGCTCTTCTTCAGGCCGCGCGCTTCCAGGATCACCGGCGCGTTGGGGTCCTTGGCCTTGCCCGCACCTTCGTGCACCGTGCGGCCGGCGATGTGGTCGTCGATCACCATCAGACGCGCCGGGTTCTCGGTGAGAGACGGGCGGCAGGCCAGCAGGGCCTTGGTGTAGGCGTCCTGCGGGTTATGGAAGATCTCGGCCACCGGGGCCTTCTCGCGGATCTCGCCGCTGCGCATCACCACCACTTGGTCAGAGATCTCGCCCACCACGCCCAGGTCATGCGAGATGAACAGCATGCTCATCTTGTGCGTGTCCTTGAGCCTGGCCATCAGCTCCATCACCTGGCGCTGGATGGTCACGTCCAGCGCGGTGGTGGGCTCGTCGGCGATCAGGAGCTTGGGTGAACAGGCCAGCGCCACCGCGATCATCACGCGCTGCTGCTGGCCGCCCGACATCTCGTGCGGATAGCTCGTCAGGCGGCGCTTGGGTTCGGGAATGCCGACCTCGTTGAGCAGCTCCTCGGCACGCGTGAGCGCCTGCCGGCGGCTCATGCCCATGTGCTTGATCAGCGGCTCCATGATCTGGTCGGCCACCGTGAACACCGGGTTCAGCGAGGTCATCGGATCCTGGAACACGCAGGCGATCTCGCGCCCGCGTATGCCCTGCAGCTCGGGCAGCGAAGTCTTGAGCAGGTCACGGCCCTGGAACAGGATCTTGCCCTCGCGCTCGGCGTTGTCGGGCAGCAGGTTGAGGATGGACATGGCGGTGACGCTCTTGCCCGAGCCCGACTCGCCCACCAGAGCCACCGTCGAGTTCTCGGGAATGTCGAAGCTCACGCCCTTGACGGCCAGCGCACGCTGCATCTGGCCCTGCACCTTGCCCATGCGGAAGGCGACTTTGAGGTCTTGAATACTCAGCAGCATTTTGTTTCGCTCACTCCAGGCCGCGCAGCTTCGGATCGAGCGCGTCGCGCAAGGCATCCGTGAACAGGGCAAAGGCGGTCACGAACACGGCCATGAAGCCGGTCACCGCCACCAGTTGCCACCAATAGCCCAGGATCAGCTCGCTCTGCGATTCGCTCAGCATGGTGCCCCAGGAAACCTGGTCCACGCCCACGCCCAGGCCCAGATAGGACAGGATCACCTCGCTCTTGATGAAGCTCACCACATGCAGCGAGAGCTGCACCAGGGCCACATGCGAGACATTCGGCAGGATGTGCTTGAACATGCGCGACATGCGGCTCGCGCCGATCGCCTCGGCCGAGCGCACGTATTCGCGCACCGAATGCTTCATGAACTCGGCGCGGATCAGGCGGTAGATGCCGGTCCAGCCGGTCAGGCCCAGGATCAGCACCACCGAGAGCACGCCGCGGCCGAAGATGGCCGCGAAGGCGAACACCAGCAGGATGTAGGGAATCGCGTTGAAGACGTTGTAGACCCACTCCAGGAAGTCGCCCACCTTGCCGCCGAAGAAGCCCGACACCGCGCCCAGCACCGTGCCGATCAAGGTGGCCACCACGGCCGCCAGCACGCCCACCAGGATCGAGACCTCGGCGCCCTTGACGGCCTTGCTGAGCACGTCGCGGCCCAGGCGGTCGGCGCCGAAGGGCAGGGTCTCGGCCTTCACCGTGGCCTCGGTCTTGTAGGCCTTGGCGCGCTCGTCCCATTCCTTGTACTTGGGCGCCAGCGGGTCGATGTCGCTGAGGTCCACGTTGGGGCCCTTGGGTGACACGATCACGCCGGTGGCCTCGGCCGGGGCCGGGCCCATGAAGTTGGGCTGGGCGTTGGGCACGCCCACTTCCTTCTGCCAGTCCTTGGCCACCAGGCCGCTGCCCGAGAGCGCCACCAGCACCAGGAAGAAGGCCACGATGGCCATGCAGAACATGCCCAGCTTGTTGGTACGCAGGCGGCGCCAGGAGGCGGCCCACACGCCTTGCGAACGCTGCGAGCCAGTGCCCGCGACAGGGGTATTCAACACGGCACTCATTTCAGCACCACCCGTGGGTCAACGAGTTTGTAGAGCAGGTCGGTGATCAGGTTGACCACCATGGTCAGCGCCGCGATATAGATCGCAAAGGCCTGGATCACCGGGTAGTCGCTGCGGTTCACCGCCAGCAGGATCTCGCGGCCCAGGCCCGGGATCGAGAAGAACACCTCGAGCAGGAAGGAGCCGGTGAACACGCCGGGCAGGGCCACCGAGATGTTCGTCATGATGGGGATCATGGCGTTGCGCAGCACATGCTTGAGCAGGATGGTGCGCTCGGTCATGCCCTTGGCGCGCGCGGTGCGCACATAGTCATGGCCGATCTCGTCCAGGAAGAAGGTGCGGTACAGGCGGGTGTAGGGCGAGAGTGCCACCGCCACCGCCACCGCCACCGGCAGGGGGGCGTAGGTGGTGAGGTTGGTCCAGAAGCTGTCGGTCCAGCCCTGCACCGGGAACCAGCCCAGGCGGAAGGCGAACACATACTGGCCCACGATCACGTAAACCAGCAGCGAGATCGACACCGCCACGGTGGTGAGGATCATCACCGCGCGGTCGGTCAGCGAGCCGCGCACATAGGCCACGGCCAGCGCGAAGGGAATCGCCAGCAGCACTTCCAGCACCAGGATGGGCAGCATCACCGTCAGCGTGGCCGGCAGGCGGCTGGCGAACAGGTTGGAGACGGCTTCCTGCGTGGCCCAGCTCTTGCCCCAGTTGAAGGTGACGATCTGCTTGATGAAGATCCACAGCTGCTCGAGCACCGGCTTGTTGAGGCCCAGCTGCTCGCGGATGGCGTCGATCTGTTCGGGGCTGGCGTTCAGGCCGCCCAGCACCTCGGCAGGATCGCTGCCGAAATATTTGAAGAGGAAGAACACCAGCAGCACGACGCCGAGCAGGGTCGGGATCATTTGCCACAAGCGTCTTATCAGGTATGCCGCCATCGCTGTCGGTCTCCATTCGTCACGCGTCGATAAAGTGAAACCCCGGCCACTTATGGTGATCGGGGTTTTCCAGGCGCGAGTCTATGCGAGTCTCGCGCCGCATCCAACCGGCATTTCCCTCGGTCCGCCCCCCGATTCACGCGGCATAGCTCCCGTGCCAAAAGGCATAGCTCGAGCCGGAATGCGCGCCCTGGGGTTGCTGGCAATGGCAAGGCGGCGGCGGGGCCCTTAGACTTCGCCCCCATGCGCCGGGCCCACAAGGTTGCCGGCGCCTTTGCTTGATGTGAATGGAAACCTCTGATGCGACGAGCTGGCATTGCCCGCACCGCGGCCGTACTGCTGGCCGGCGTATTCTCTTCGGCCTGGACCACGGCCCAGGCCCCCGGCCCCGAGCCCAAGGTGCTGCGCTACGCCTTCCGGGTGGCCGAGACCGGCTTCGACCCGGCGCAGATTACCGATTCCTATAGCAAGACGGTGGCCGCTGGCATCTTCGAGTCGCCGCTGCAGTTTGCCTATCTGGCCCGACCCTTCCAGCTGCGCCCGGCTACCGCGGCCGCGATGCCCGAGCTGTCGGAGGACTTCAAGACCATCACGATCCGCCTCAAGCCCGGCATTTATTTCAACGATGACCCGGCCTTTGGTGGCAAGAAGCGCGAGCTCGTCGCGGCCGATTACATCTATTCCATCAAGCGCCATTACGACCCGCGCTGGAAGAGCGGCAATCTTTACCTGCTGGAGAACGTCAGGATCCTGGGTCTCTCAGAGCAGCGCAAGGAAGTGTTGGCGAGCAAGAAGCCCTTTGACTACGACCGCCCCGTCGAAGGCCTGAGGCAGCTGGACCGCTATACCTTTCAGATCCGCCTGGGCGTGGGTGACCCGCGCTTCATCTACCAGCTGGCGGATTCCGCCTTCCTGGGCGCGGTGGCACGCGAGGTGGTCGAGGCCCATGGTGACAAGGTCATGGAGCACCCGGTGGGCACAGGCCCCTGGCGCCTGGCCGAATGGCGGCGCAGCTCGCGCATGGTGCTGGAGAAGAACCCGAACTACCGTGAGGTGTTCTACGACGAGCAACCGCCCGCCGACGATGCGCGCCTGGTGGCCCAGGCTGCCAAGCTGAAGGGCCGTCGCCTGCCCATGGTCGACCGAGTAGAGATTGCCATCATTGAGGAGAACCAGCCGCGCTGGCTGTCCTTCCTCAACAACGAGGCCGACATGGTCGACGAGGTGCCGGCCGACTTCGCCACCATTGCCATGCCCAACAACAAGCTGGCGCCCAACCTTGCCAAGCGCGGCATCCAGATGGTGCGCTACCCGCGCGCCGACATCTCATTCAGCTACTTCAATATGGAGCACCCGCTGGTGGGTGGCTACACGCCCGACAAGATCGCGCTGCGCCGCGCCATCTCGCTGGCGGTGGATCTGGACAAGCAGGTGCGGCTGCCGCGCCGCGGTCAAGCCATCCCGGCACAGAGCACGGTCGGTCCCAGTACCTTCGGCTACGACGCCGGCTTCAAGAGCGAGATGGCCGAGTTCAATCTCGCCAAGGCCAAGGGCCTGCTGGATCTGTACGGCTATGTGGACAAGGATGGCGACGGTTGGCGCGACCAGCCGAGCGGCGAACCCCTGGAGTTGGAATACGCCACCCAGCCCGATGGGCAGAACCGCCAGCTGGTGGAGCAATGGCACAAGAACATGGACGCGCTGGGCCTGCGCATCAAGTTCAAGACCGCCAAATGGCCCGAGAACCTGAAGGCCGCCAATGCCGGCAAGCTGATGATGTGGGGCGTGGGCTGGGTGGCGACCTCGCCCGACGCCGACACCTTCCTGGCCCTGGGCTCCAGCAAGGCCAAGGGCGCGGCCAACAAGGCGCGTTTCAGCCTGCCGGCCTTTGACGAACTTTACGAAAAACAGAAGCTGCTGCCCGATGGCCCCGAACGCTTGGCGCTGATACGCGAGGCGCAAAAGCTCCTGATTGCCTATATGCCCTACAAGGCCGAGGTGCACCGCATCTTCACCGACATGACCCAGCCCTGGGTGATCGGCTACAACCGCAACATCTTCCTGCGCGACTTCTGGCAATACGTGGACATCGACACCCAGGCCCTGCCGGGGCGGAGCAACAAGCCATGAAGCGCCGCCTGCTGCTGGCCCTGGCCGCCGCCCTCGGCCTCCTGCATGCCGGCATGGCCGGCGCGGCCGAGGCGCCCGCCGCGCCCAAGCTGCTGCGCTACAGCTTCCGCGTCGCCGAGACCGGCTTCGACCCGGGGCGCGTGACCGACATCTACTCGCGCATCATCACCTCGCACATCTTCGAGGGGCTCTACACCTACGACCACCTGGCGCGCCCCGCCAAGCTGGTGCCGCAGACCGCCGTGGGCATGCCCGAGGTGTCGGACGACTTCCGGACCTGGACCATCAAGCTGCAGCCGGGCATCTTCTTTGCCGACGACCCGGTGTTCAAGGGCAAGAAGCGCGAGCTGACCGCGGAAGACTATGTGTTCGTCCTCAAGCGCGCCGCCGACCCCGAGAACAACAGCCCGCATTGGAGCGAGATCGACGAGCAGGGCTTTGTGGGCCTGGCCGAGTACCGCGCCGAGGTGCTGAAGCAGAAGAAGCGCTTCGACTACGACCATCCGATCGCCGGGCTGCGCGCGCTGGACCGCTACACCCTGCAGCTGCGCCTCAAGCAGACGCGCCCGCGCCTGATCGAGATCCTGGCGCAGACCGATCTCTACGGCGCGGTGGCGCGCGAGGTCATCGAGGCCTATGGCGAGCAGAGCATGGGCCACCCGGTGGGCACCGGCCCCTTCGTGCTCAAGCAGTGGCGGCGCAGCTCGCTGATCGTGCTGGAGAAGAATCCCGGCTACCGCGAGCGTTATTACGATGCCCAGCCGAATGCCGACGACGCCGAGGGTCAGGCCTTGCTGGCGCGCTTCAAGGGCCGGCGCATCCCGATGATCGACCGCGTCGAGGTCTCCATCATCGAGGAGAACCAGCCGCGCTGGCTGTCCTTCCTGGGCGGCGAGTTCGACCTGCTGGAGCGCGTGCCCGAGGACTTCGTCAACCAGGCCATGCCGCGCGGCAAGCTGGCGCCCAACCTCGCCAAGCGCGGCATCCAGGGCTATCGCACGCTGGCCTCGGACGTGCTCTACACCGCCTTCAATATGGATGACCCGGTGGTGGGCGGCTACACGGCCGAGCGCATCGCCTTGCGCCGCGCCATCGGCCTGGCCACCAACAGCCCGCGCGAGAACGCCCTGGTGCGGCGCGGCCAGGCGGTGGTGGCGCAATCGCTCTACCTGCCCAATACCAGCGGCTACGAGCCCGACTACCGCAGCGAGATGGGCGACTACGACCCCGCGCGCGCCAGCGCCCTGCTGGACCTCTACGGCTACAAGGACGTGGACGGCGACGGCTGGCGCGAGCTGCCCGATGGCAGCCCGCTGCTGCTGGAAAGCCTCACCACGCCCGATGGCTTCCAGCGCCAGATCGACGAGCTGTGGCAGAAGTCGCTCGCCAAGGTGGGCCTCAGGCTGAAGTTCAAGGTGGCCAAGTGGCCCGAGAACCTCAAGTCCATGCGCGCCGGCAAGTACCAGATCTGGTCGCTGGCCAACAGCGCCTCGATGCCCGACGGCAAGGACTCGCTGGCCGCCCTGCACACCGGCCATATCGGCACCTACAACTACGCGCGCTTCAGCCTGCCCGAGATGGACAAGCTGTTCGACGCGGTGGGCTCGCTGCCCGACGGCCCCGAGCGCGACGCGGTGTTCCTGACCAGCAAGCGCCTGGCCACCGCCTACATGCCCTACAAGTACCGCGGTCACCGCTTCCTCAGCGACCTGGCCCATGCGCAGCTGATCGGCTACCGCCGCCATTCCTTCAAGCAGAACTGGTGGGAGTTCGTGGACATCGACGACAGCAAGAAAAGGGCCGTCAAATGATCCGCGGCCTGGCCACTCTGCTGCTGGCGGCGGCACTGGGCACGGCGCAGGCCGCCGAACCCAAGCTGCTGCGCTATGCCTTTCCGAGCGCCGAGACCGGCTTCGATCCCTCGCAGCTCACCGATATCTATTCGCGCACCGTCACCGCCAACATCTTCGAGGCGCTCTACCGCTACGACCATCTGGCGCGGCCGGTGCGCCTGCTGCCCCTGGTGGCGGCCGGGGCGGCCGAGATCTCGCCCGACTTCAAGACCTTCACGGTGCGCATCCGGCCCGGCATCTACTTCGCGGACGACCCGGCGTTCAAGGGCCAGCGCCGCGAGCTGGTGGCCCAGGACTTCGTCTACACCGCCAAGCGCGTGGCCGACCCCGCGCTCAACAGCCCGGGCTGGAGCTCCTACGAGGAGGCCGGCCTGCTGGGGCTGAAGGCGCTGCGCCAGCAGGCGCTCAAGTCCAAGCAGCCCTTCAACTACGAGGCCGAGGTCGAGGGCCTGCGCGCGCTGGACCGCTACACCCTGCAGTTCAGGACCGAGCAGGCGCGCCCGCGCCTTGTGGACCTGATCATGACCGACAGCAGCATCTACGGCGCGATGGCGCGCGAGGTGGTGCAGGCCTATGGCGACAAGATCGCCGCGCACCCGGTGGGCACGGGCCCGTTCCGGCTCAAGAGCTGGCGGCGCAGCTCGCAGATCGTGCTGGAGAAGAACCCCGGCTACCGCGAGCGCTTCTACGATGCCGAGCCGGCGGCCGACGATGCCGAGGGTCAGGCCTTGCTGGCGCGCTTCAAGGGGCGCCGCATCCCCATGCTCGACGAGGTGCAGATCGCCATCGTCGAGGAGGCGCAGCCGCGCTGGCTCAGCTTCCTGAACGGCGAGGCCGATTTTCTCGAGCGCGTGCCGGCCGAGTTTGTCAGCCAGGCCATGCCCAAGGGCAAGGTGGCGCCGAACCTGCTCAAGCGTGGCGTGCAGGGCTACCGCACCATCGCCTCCGACGTCACGCTGACGGTGTTCAATATGGACGACCCGGTGGTGGGCGGCATGTCGGCCGACAAGGTGGCCCTGCGCCGCGCGCTCAGCCTGGCCACCGACATCGAGCGCGAGATCACGCTGGCGCGGCGCGGCCAGGCGATCCCGGCGCAGTCGCAGCTGGTGCCGCACACGCTGGGCTACGAGGCCGACTTCAGCTCCGAGCTGAGCCGCCACGACCCGGCGCGCGCGATGGCCCTGCTGGACCTCTATGGCTATGTGGACAAGGACGGCGACGGCTGGCGCGACCTGCCCGATGGCCGCCCGCTGGTGATCGTGCGCAACACCCAGCCCGACGCCACCTACCGCCAGCTCGACGAGCTGTGGCAGAAGAACCTGACGGCCGTCGGCGTGCGCCTGCAGCTCAAGGTGGCCAAGTTCCCCGAGAACCTCAAGAGCGCGCGCAGCGGCAAGTTCATGACCTGGGGCGTGGGCTCCACGGCCGCCAGCCCCGACGGGCAGGAGGCCATGCAGCGCCTCTACGGCCCGGCCACCGGCGGGCAGAACCTCTCGCGCTTCAACGACCGGCATTTCAACGAGAACTACGAGCGCATGAAGGGCATGCCCGACGGCCCCGAGCGCGCCGCGCTGCTGCGCGAGGCCCAGCGCATCTCGCTCGCCTACCTGCCCTACAAGGCCCATGTGCACCGCATCTACACCGACCTCGCCTACCCCTGGCTGATCGGCTACCGGCGCGCGCTGTTCTGGCAGGACTGGTGGCAGTACGTGGACATCGACGACAGCAAGAAGCCCGCCCGATGAGAAGCCTTCGCCTGCTGGCCCTGAGCCTGGTGTTTGCACTCGCGGGTGCCCAGGCCGACGCGCCCAAGGTGCTGCGCTACGCCTTCGAGATCGCCGAGACCGGCTTCGACCCGGCGCAGATCAACGACACCTACTCGCGCACCGTCACGCCGCATATCTTCGAGGGCCTGTTCGCCTACGACTACCTGGCCCTGCCGGTCAAGCTGCGGCCCCTGCTGGCCGAGGCCATGCCCGAGGTATCGGCCGATTTCAAGACCTACACCGTCCGCCTGCGCCCCGGCGTCTTCTTCACGCCCGACCCGGCCTTCAAGGGCAAGCCGCGCGAAGTAGTGGCCGAGGACTTTGTCTACAGCCTCAAGCGCTACGCCGATCCGGCGGTGAAAAGCCCCAACTGGCCCGAGGTGGAGGCGCTGCATATGGTGGGCCTGTCGGCGCTGCGCCAGCACGCCATCGCCGCCAAGAAGGCATTCAACTACGACCGACCCATCGAAGGCTTGCGCGCGCTCGATCGCTACACGCTGCAGATCCGGCTGGAGCAGCCACGCCCGCGCCTGCCCTACACGCTGGCGCAGAACGACTTGTACGGCGCGGTGGCACGCGAGGTGGTCGAGGCCTATGGCGATGCCATCATGGAGCACCCGGTGGGCACGGGCCCCTTTGTGCTCAAGCAGTGGCGGCGCAACTCGCTCATCGTGCTGGAGAAGAACCCCGCGTACCGCGAGGTCCTGTACGACGCCGAGCCGGCGGCCGACGATGCCGAGGGTCAGGCCTTGCTGGCGCGCTTCAAGGGCCGGCGCCTGCCTATGGTGGACCGGGTGGAGGTTTCCATCATCGAGGAGGGGCAACCGCGCTGGCTGTCCTTCCTCAACAAGGAGCACGACCTGATGTTCCGGGTGCCGCCCGAGCTCACCTACTCGGCGCTGCCGCACAACCGCCTGGCCCCCAACCTGGCCAAGCGCGGCATGCATCTGTATCGCGTGCTGGCGGCCGATTGCGCCTTTACCTTCTTCAATATGGAGCATCCGGTGGTGGGCGGCTACACGCCCGAGCGGGTGGCGCTGCGGCGCGCCATCTCGCTCGCGCTGGACGTGGAGCGCGAGATCCGCATGGTGCGGCGCGGTCAGGCGGACATCGCGCAATCCCAGGTGCTGCCGCATACCTCGGGCTATGACCCGCAGTACAAGTCCGAGATGGGCGAATACGACCCCAGCAAGGCCAATGCCCTGCTGGACATCTATGGCTACAAGGACCTGGACGGCGACGGCTGGCGCGAACAGCCCGATGGCCAGCCCCTGGTGATCGAGATCGCCACGCAGCCCGACTCGTTGTCGCGCCAGTACGATGAACTCTGGAAGGCCAGCTTTGATGCCCTGCGCATCAAGACGGCCTTCTTCCCCGGCAAATGGCCCGAGCAGTTCAAGGCGGCGCGCGCCGGCAAGCTGATGCTGTGGTACCTGGGCACCACGGCCTCCACACCCGATGGGCTTGGTGCCCTGGCGCGCATCTACGGGCCGCAGTCCGGGGCGCAGAACCTCTCGCGCTTCAAGAGTGCCGAGTTCGATGCCCTCTACGAACGCATGGAGCTGTTGCCCGACGGCCCCGAGCGCGAGGCCCTGTTTCTGCGCGCCAAGCGCATCCAGGCGGCCTATATGCCAGTCAAGACTCACGTGCACCGCTATATGAGCGATATCGCCCAGCCCTGGCTGATCGGCTACCGCCGGCCGCTGTTCCGCAACGAGTTCTGGCAGTTCATCGATATCGAACCGGCCGTCAGGCATTGAGCAGCATGGCCGCCTCGTTCCCCCGCGCCCTGGCCGCCCTGCTGCTGAGTCTGGCAACGCTGGGGGTGCTGGCCCAGAGCGAGCCGGCCGCGCCCCGCAAGGTGCTGCGTTATGCCTTCCTGGTGGGCGAGACCGGCTTCGATCCGGCCCAGCTCTCGGATCTCTATTCGCGCTACCTCACCGCCCATATCTTCGACGGGCTCTACAAGTACGACCACCTGGCGCGGCCCTACAAGATCAAGCCGAATGTGGCCGATGGCATGCCCGAGGTCTCGGCCGACTACCGTACCTGGACGGTGCGCTTGCAGAAGGGCATCTACTTTGCCGACGACCCCGCCTTTGGCGGCAAGAAGCGCGAGCTGGTGGCCGAGGACTTCGTCTACAGCTTCAAGCGCTTCTTCGACCCCGCCACCAAGAGCCCGCTCTACTCCACCCTGAAGGACGAGGGCATCCTGGGCCTGGACGAGCTGCGCCAGCGCGCGCTCAAGAGCAAGAAGCCCTTCGACTACGACTTCCCGGTGGAGGGCCTGCGCGCGCTGGACCGCTACACCCTGCAGTTGCGCCTCGCCGAGGCGCGCCCGCGCCTGCTCTACACGCTGGCGATCGGCGACGTGATGGTGGCGGTGGCGCGCGAGGTGATGGAGGCCTACCCGGGCAAGAGCATGGAGCACCCGGTGGGCACCGGGCCCTTCGTGCTGAAGCAGTGGCGGCGCAGCTCGCGCATGGTGTTCGAGCGCAACCCCAACTTCCGCGAGCTCTATTACGACGCCGAGCCGAATGCCGACGATGCCGAGGGCCAGGCCCAGCTGGCGCGCTTCAAGGGGCGGCGCCTGCCGATGCTGGACGCGGTGGAGGTGGCCATCATCGAGGAAGGCCAGCCGCGCTGGCTGAGCTTTCTGCGCCGCGAGTTCGACCTGCTGTTCCTGCTGCCGGAGGAGTACGCCGACATCGCCATCCCGCATGGCCGCATCGCGCCCCATCTGGCCAAGCAGGGCATCCGGGCGCACAGCATGGCCAGCCCCGACCGCACGCTGTTCTATTTCAATATGGAAGACCCGGTGGTGGGCGGCTACACGCCCGCCAAGGTGGCGCTGCGCCGCGCCATCGGCCTGGCCACCGACGTGGGGCGCGAGATCCGCCAGGTGCGGCGCGGCCAGGCGGTGCTGGCGCAATCCGTGGTGGCGCCGCTGACCTGGGGCTACGACGCCGACTTCAAGAGCGAGAACAGCGACTTCGACCCGGCGCGCGCGATGGCCCTGCTGGACATCTATGGCTATCTGGACCGCGACGGCGACGGCTGGCGCGAGCAGCCCGACGGCACGCCGCTGCTGATCGAATACGCCTCCTCGCCCGACAGCCGCTCGCGCCCCTTCGAGGAGCTGTGGCAGAAGGACCTGGCGCGCATCGGCATCCGCATCAAGGTGAAGTCGGCGCAATGGCCCGAGCAGCTGAAGGCCTCCCGGGCCGGCCAGCTGATGGTCTGGCAGCTGGGCTATGCGGCCGCCACGCCGGACTCGCAGCTGGGCTTCGAGCTGCTTTATGGACCAGCGGCGGGTGGGCAGAACCTCGGCCGCTTCCGCAACGCACAGTACGACGCCGCCTACGACGCGATGCGGCGCCTGCCCGACGGCCCCGAGCGCCTCGCCCAGCTGCACGAGCTGCAGCGCCTGACGCTGGCCTATATGCCGCAGAAGTACCGCGTGCACCGCATCGTCAACGACCTCACCCAGCCCTGGGTGCTGGGCTTCCGGCGGCCCGCCTTCGGCACCAGCTTCTGGTCCTATGTGGACATCGATCCGGCCGGGCGGCCCGCGCCGTGAAACGCCGCCGCCTGCTGCAGGGCGCCATGCTGGCGCCGCTCGCCTGCCGGGCCGAGGGCGAGCGCGGCCATAGAAAGATCCTGCGCACCGCCTTGCCGTCGGCCGAGGTCGGCTTCGATCCGGCCCAGGTCTCCGACCAGACCTCGGTGCAGGTCAACGCCCATATCTTCGAGGCGCCGCTGGCCTACGACTACCTGGCGCGGCCGGCCAAGCTGGTGCCGCTCACCGCCGCGGCCCTGCCCGAGGTCTCGGAGGACTTCAAGCGCTTCGTCGTCACGCTGCGCCCCGGCATCTTCTTTGCCGACGACTCGGCCTTCGGCGGCAAGCCGCGCGAACTGGTGGCGGCCGACTACGTCTACTCGATCAAGCGCTACTACGACCCGCGCATCAACTCCGAGCATCTCTACGTCTACGAGACCGCCAAGCTGCTGGGCCTGTCGGAGCTGCGCGCCGAGGCCCTGCGCAGCAAGAAGCCCTTCGACTACGAGCGCCCGGTGGCCGGGCTGCGCGTGCTAGACCGCTACCGCTTCGAGATCCGCCTGGCCGCGCCCGACCCGCGCTTCGTGCATGTGCTGGCCTCCAACAACTATGCCGCGGCGCTGGCCCGCGAGGTGGTGCAGGCCAACGGCGGCGAGGTGATGGCGCACCCGGTGGGCACCGGGCCGTTCCGGCTCAAGTCCTGGCGGCGCGGCTCGCAAATCGTGCTGGAGCGCAATCCCGGCTTTCGCGAGCAACTGTTCGAGGCCGAGCCCGCACCCGGCGATGCCCAGGCCGAGGCGATCGCGCGCCAGCTGGCGGGCAAGCGCCTGCCGCTCTTGGACGAGGTGCAGATTGCCATCATCACCGAGAGCCAGCCGCGCTGGCTGGCCTTTGCCGGCGGCGAGCTGGATCTGCTCGAGCTGCCCACCGAGATGGCGCCGCATGCGATGCCGCGCGGCCGCCTGGCGCCGGCCCTGCAAAAGCGCGGCGTGCAGGCCTTTGCCAGCTCGGGCAGCGACGTCAAGTTCAGCTACTTCAATCTCGACGACGCGCAGATCGGCGGCCTGCAGCCGGCGCGCGTGGCGCTGCGCCGCGCCATCGTGCTGGCCTACGACAACGAGGCCGAGCTGCGCCTGGTCTTCAAGGGCCAGGGCGTGCTGGCGCAATCGATGCTGCCGCCGGCGGTGTACGGCTACGAGCCCGGCCTCAGCAGCGAGGCCAGCCGCAGCGACCCGGCGCGCGCGCAGGCCCTGCTCGACCTCTACGGCTACGAGCGGCGCGATGCCGAGGGCTACCGCACCCATCCCGATGGCAGCCGGCTCACGCTCAGGCGCGCCGGCAGCCCCGACGCGCGCCAGCGCCAGCTCAACGAGCTGTGGAAGAAGCGCATGGACGCGGTGGGCCTGCGCATCGAGTTCGAGCAGGCGCCGTTCGGCGAGCTGATCAAGAAATCGCTGGCCGGTCAGCTGCAGATCTGGGGCTATAGCTGGAGCATCGGCGCGCCCGATGGCGACTTCTTCCTGGGCATGGGCTACGGGCCCAATGCCGGCCAGTCCAACGATGCGCGCTTCAAGCTGCCGGCCTTCGACCGCCTCTACGAGCGCCAGCATGTCATGCCCGACGGGCCCGAGCGCCTGGCGCTGATGCGCGAGGCGAACCGCCTGCTGCTGGCCTACATGCCCTACCAGGTGCACAGCCATGGCCTGCGCGTGGACCTCTGCCAGCCGGGCGTGCAGGGCTTCATGCGCCATCCGCTGGGTCGCGACTGGTGGCGCTACGTGGACCTGGTGTCGCCTGCGCGATAGCCGCGGGGCGGGGCGGGCCGCCATCATGCGGCATGGCAGCCCCGCATGAACTCGATCGCTACCGCGACTTCCTGGCCCGAACCCAGGGCCTGAGTTTCACGGACTACGAGGCGCTGTGGCGCTGGTCGATCAGCGAGCTCGACGCCTTCTGGCTGAGCCTGTGGGACTTCTTCGAGCTGCACTCCGACACGCCCTTCGGCGATGCGCTCAGCGAGGACCGCATGCCCGGCGCGCGCTGGTTCGCCGGTGCCACCCTCAACCACGCGGCCCAGGTGCTGCGCCATGCCGATGCCGCCGCCGCGGCCGGCCGTCCGGCGATCCTGTGGGCCACCGAGGCGATGCTGGCGCGTGGCGAGCGCGCCGAGCTGAGCTGGCCCGAACTGCGCGCCCAGGTGGGTGCGCTGGCGGCCTCGCTGCAGCGCCTGGGCGTGCAGCGCGGCGATCGGGTGGTGGCCTACCTGCCCAATATCCCGCACACGGTGGTGGCCTTCCTGGCCTGCGCCAGCCTGGGCGCGATCTGGTCGGTGTGCTCGCCCGACATGGGGCCGGTGGCGGTGCTGGACCGCTTCCGCCAGATCGAGCCCAAGGTGCTGATCGCGGTGGACGGCTATACCTATGCCGGCCAGGCGGTGGACCGCATGGACACGCTCGCCGAGGTGCTGGGCCAGCTGCCCAGCGTCGAGCATGTGCTGCTGCTGCCCTGGCTGGATGCCGGCGTGGACGAGCAGCGCCTGGCCGCGCCGCTGCGCCCGGCCTACCGCTTCGATGCCCTGGCCGGCGGCGATGAGCACCTGGACCCGCTGCCCCTGCCCTTCGAGCATCCGCTGTGGATCGTCTATTCCAGCGGCACCACCGGCCTGCCCAAGCCCATCGTGCACGGCCACGGCGGCATCGTGCTGGAGGCGCTCAAGCTGCAGGTGCTGCATGGCGACCTGCGGCCCGAGGATCGCTTCCACTGGTACAGCTCGACCGGCTGGATCATGTGGAACTGCCAGGTCAACGCCCTGCTGGCGGGCGCCAGCATCTGCCTGTTCGACGGCAGCCCCGGTGGCCCGCGCGAGGCGCCCGACTGGGGCACGCTCTGGCGCTTTGCCGCGCTCACGCGCGCCAGCTTCGTCGGCGCCGGCGCGGCCTTCTACGCCAGCTGCCTGAAGGCGGGCGTGCGGCCGCAGCAGCAGGGCGATCTGAGCGCGCTGCGCGGCGTCGGTTCCACCGGCAGCCCGCTGGCCGACGAATGCTATGACTGGATCTGGCAGCAGCTGCCGGCGGTGGACGGCGCGCCGATCTGGATCAGCTGCATCGCCGGCGGCACCGATTTCGCCGGCGCCTTCCTGGGCGGCCTGCCGGGCGCGCCGGTGCGGCGCGGCCAGATGCAATGCCGCTGCCTGGGCGCGGCGGTGCAGGCCTACGGCGAGCCCGATGTCCAGGGCCGGGGTCAGGTCTTGCTGGACGAGGTGGGCGAGCTGGTGTGCACCCGCCCGATGCCCTCGATGCCGCTTTTCTTCTGGGGCGATGTCGACGGCCGACGCTACCGCGAGAGCTATTTCGAGATGTACCGCGGCTCGAACGGCGAGGGCATCTGGCGCCATGGCGACTGGCTGCGCATCACCCCCGAGGGCGGCGCCATCATCTACGGCCGCAGCGATGCCACCATCAACCGCCACGGCATTCGCATGGGCACGGCCGAGCTCTACCGCGCGGTGGAGGCGCTGCCCGAGGTGCTGGACAGCCTGGTGGTGGACCTGGAATACCTGGGGCGCGAGAGCTACATGCCCTTGTTTGTGGTGCTGCGCGAAGGCCTGGCGCTGGACGCCGCGCTGCAGCAGCGCCTGCGCCAGGCGATACGCGAGGCGCTCTCGGCCCGCCATGTGCCCAACGAGGTCTTCCAGGTCAGCGCGATCCCGCGCACGCTCTCCGGCAAGAAGATGGAGCTGCCGGTGAAGAAGCTGCTGCTGGGCGCGGCGGCCGACACGGTGTTCAAGCGCGATGCGATGGCCAACGCAAGCTGCCTGGCCTGGTTCGAGGCCTTCGCGGCGCGGCGGGCCGAGCGCGCCGCGCACTGACGCGCAGCCAGGCCGTCAGCTCATGTGCGCGCCCACCGCGCTGCGGTGCGGCTCCGCGTCGCCGGGATGCCGGCCCATGTTCAGCGGCAGCGAGATGAAGGCCACCAGCACCACGGGCACCAGCGACATCGTGATGACGCCGGCGAGCTGGCGCAGGAACTGGCTGAGATCGGTTTGCATGGCATGTCCCGTGTGAAGTTGAACGACAGCCTCAGCATCGGGCTACGGTCTGAAGGAATCCTTAGCAGCGGGCCTGATCCAAATCAGGCGCGCCGGGGCGCGGGGCGTTGAAGATGGCAAGCGCAAGCTGAAAGCCCCCGCCATGACCGCCTCACAACTGCTGGCCTGGATCGCCGGCGCGCTGCTGTTGCAGTTGCTGGTGGGCGGCGCATGGGCGTACCGGCGCCGGCGCGAGCAGCCGGTGTTCGCGCCACTGCCCGCCATGCCGGCGGCGCAGGGCGGTGCGTGGCAGGGGCTGCGGGCCTTCCGTGTGCAGGCGCGCGCCTATGAGGATGCCGCGCGCAGCCAGTGCTCCTTCTACCTGGTGCCGCTCGATGCGCAGCCGCTGCCGGCCTTCGAGCCAGGCCAGTTCCTCACCTTTGTGCTGCCGCTGCCGGATCCGGCCCGGCCCGGCAGCGAAGCCAGCGTGACGCGCTGCTACTCGCTCTCGGATGCCCCCGACCCGGCGCACTACCGCGTCACCATCAAACGGCAGCCGGACGGTCGGGTGTCGCGCTACTTTCACGAGCAGGTGCAGCCCGGTCAGGTGCTGCAGCTGAGGGCGCCCGCGGGTCATTTCCATATCGATGCGGATGGCCGGGAGCCGGCGGTGCTGGTGGCCGGCGGCATCGGTATCACGCCCATGCTGAGCATGTTGCGTTGGTGCCTGGCGCATCAGCCGCAGCGCCGCCTGCACCTTTTATACGGGCTGCGCCACGGCGCCGAGCATGCCTTCAAGGCGCAGCTGGAGCAGCTGGCCGCCGCCCACCCGCAGCTCACGCTCACCGTGGCCTACAGCCGGCCGGCCGCGGGTGATCGCCTGGGCACGGATTACCAGCATGCCGGTCATGTGGATCTCGAGCTGCTGCGGCGCACGCTGCCGCATGGGCGCCACCGCTTCTTTCTTTGTGGCCCGCCGGCGCTGATGGCAAGCCTGGTGCCGGCACTGGCGGCCTGGGGCGTGCCGGAGTCGGACATCCACTACGAGGCCTTCGGCCCGGCATCGCTGCCGCGCTCGGCGCCGGCGGGTGGCGCTGACGCGGGGGCGGCGCCCGGCCTGCATGCCCAGCTGCGCTTCCAGCGCTCCGGCCGCAGCCTGTCCTGGGACGGCAACGCCGCCAACCTGCTGGACTTTGCCGAGGCGCATGGCATTGCCGTCGATTCGGGTTGCCGCTCGGGCGGCTGCGGCAGCTGCGAGACGCGCCTGCTGGAGGGCAGCGTGCATTACCCGCACCGCCCCGACCACGACCCCGCGCCCGGGCATTGCCTGCTCTGCGTGGCCCAGCCCGCCTCCGACCTGGTGCTGGAGGCCTGATGCCCATCCAAGCCCGCCTGATGCGCCGTGAGCTGCTGCCCTTCGTGCTCTACCTGGGCCTGCTGGTGCTGGCGACCCTGCTGCTGGATGCGCTGCTGCATCTGTTCAACATCTATTGGGTGGGCCGCTATCTGGGCATTCCCGGCACGCTGCTGATCCTGGCCTCGTTCGGTTATTCGCTGCGCAAGCGCAAGCTCATCGGCGGCGGCCACCCCACGCAATGGCTGCGCCTGCATGAGTTGATGGCCTGGCTCGGCGCCCTGCTGGTGCTGGTGCATGCCGGCGTCCACTTCAATGCCATCCTGGCCTGGCTGGCGGTGGTGGCGATGCTGGTGAATGTGGCGAGCGGGCTGCTGGGCAAGTTCCTGCTCGACCGCTCGCGCCGGCGCCTGGAAGAAGCGCGCCAGCGCATGCGCGACCAGGGCTGGACGGCCGATGAACTGGAGGAGCGCACCTACTGGGACAGCCTCACCTTCGATGCCGTCAGGCAGTGGCGCGTGGTGCACTTCCCGATCACGCTGGCGTTCGGTGGCCTGGCCCTGGCCCATATCCTGGCCGTGTTCCTCTTCTGGGGCTGGCGATGAAGCAGCAGCCCTGGTTGCGCTGGGTGATCGCGCTGAACCTGGCGGCGCTGGTGGCGCTGGCCTTTGTGTATCCGCATCTGATGGTGGCGCCGGGTGCGCTGCTGCCGGCGCATGCCGAGCTGGCCACCGACTGCTTCGCCTGCCATGCACCCTGGCGCGGCGCGTCGGCGGCGCGCTGCGAGAGCTGCCACCACCTGGCCGACATCGGGCTGCGCAGCAGCAAGGGCCAGCCCCTGCCCGTGCGCGCGGAGAAGCAGACGGGGAGGACGGGCTTTCATCAGCAGCTCATCGACCAGGACTGCATGGCCTGCCACGGCGACCACCAGGGCACGGCAGCGGGCCAGCGCAGCCGCAAGCCCTTCTCGCACGCGCTGCTGCGCGCCGAGGCGAGCGCCGATTGCAAGGCCTGCCACCGCATGCCCGGCGATGCGCTGCATCGCAAGATCGAGGCCGGCAACTGCAAGCAATGCCACAGTCAGGAGCGCTGGAAGCCGGCCAGCTTCGAGCATGCCAAGGTGTTCGTGCTCGACCGCGATCACGACAGCGCCTGCGTCACCTGCCACCTGGGCCATGACTACAGCCGCTACAGCTGCTATGGCTGCCACGAGCACAGCGAGGCCAAGGTGCGTACCGAGCATGAGGAGGAGGGCATCCGCGACTTCGAGAACTGCGTCGAATGCCACCGGGATCCGGGCGTGGAGCCCGATGAACGCGGCGCCGGGCGCCGCGGGCGCAAGCGCGACTGAGGCCTTGCGGCCCCGGCCCGCCGGCGCTCAGGGAATGCTCAGCCGGCCGCGCTCTTCCACCGCCACTTCCAGCTCGGGCCCGCGGCCGACGCGGTAGGTGACCCACAGGGTCTTGCCCACATAGGGGGCCGGATCGCTGCCGGCGAGGTTGTTGTCGGCGGTGACGTCGAGCCGGCCATTGCGCACCATGGCGCGCAGGCGCTTCGTGATGTCGCGCGTGCGGCCGTCGGCGCCGTAGCGCGCGCTGAGGATGGTGAGGGCGCCGCCCTCGTTGGCATAGCCGGGCTGCTCGCTGCCCCAGCCGCCACCCCAGCCGCCCTGACCCCACGCACCGCCGCCCCAGCCGGTGAACATCGCGCCGTCGACGCGCTGGTTCTCCTGGTACTCGAAGGTGCGGGTCTGGCCGTCGCGGCCGCGCGCGTAGATGCGCAGGGCCTTCTTCTGGTAGGGGTGGGGGTCCACGCCCAGGGTGTTGTTGCTGACCTCGAAGCCGCGGTCCTGGCTGGCCAGCTGCTTGAGGCGCTGGGTCACGTCGACATTGCGCTGCGCGGTGCCGTAGCGTGCTTCCAGGATCAGGTACTCGCCCTCGTCATTGCTGGCGCTGCCCGGCCGATTGCCATGCTCGCCCTCCCAGCCGCCGTTCCAGCGCCCCTGCCCCCATTGGCCGCCGCCCCAACCGGTGAACATCGCGCCATCGACGCGCTGGTTCTCCTGGTATTCGAAGGTGCGGGTCTGGCCGTCGCGGGCACGCGCGTAGATGCGCAGCGCCTTCTTCTGGTAGGGATGGGGGTCGACGCCCAGGGTGTCGTTGGAAACGCGGAACTCGCGGTCCGAGCGCGCCAGCTCGCGCAGGCGCTGGGTCACGTCGACGTTCTGGCTGGCGGTGCCGTAGCGCGCCTGCAGGATCTGGTATTCGCCGTCATCGCCATGGCGGCCCTGCGCCAGCGCGGGCGCCAGCAGGTTGGCGATCAAGAACGTCAGCAGCAGGGCAAGCCAGCTGCCGAAGCGGAAAGGTCGTGAATGCATGGTGGGCTCCCGGACTGCAGGCAGCCATCTTCCCATGACTGTCGGCCCGCGCAAGGCGTAAGCAGAGGTAAATGCCTCAGCCCGCGGCGCTGCAGGCGCGCAGGCTCTGGGCGCAGATGTTCTCGCCGGTGGCGGTGAGCTTGAGCCCGCCGCCCTCCCAAGAGAGCCAGTCCAGCGCCACGTAGTCGGCGATCTCGTCGGGCTTGAGCAGGTCGGCGCGGCGGCGTTTCAAAAAGGCAGCGGCCGCGGGCAGGGCGGCGCGCAAGCTATCGAGCCGGCCCTGGGCCAGGCCCGCGCGCACCCGCACGGGAGTCAGCGCCAGTTCTTCCTGCGGTTTACGTCGTTGCATATGCATCCCAAGCCGTGACGGCCATTAGCGACCTAGCATAGCCGGTTCACATCTAGCGCGTCATCGGCAGCGCCAGGCCCATCGCCACGAACATGCCGCCGCAGGCGCGGTTGAAGCGCTTGCCCAGGCGCTCCAGCGCCGGGCGGATGCGGTGCGCCAGCAGCGCCAGCAGGTACTCGACCAGGCATTCCACCGCCACGAACACCAGGGCCATGACGATGAACTGGGTCAGCAGGTCGCGTGCCGGGTCGATGAACTGGGGCAGGAAGGCGCCGTAGAACAGCAGCGCCTTGGGGTTGGAGATGGCCGTCAGCAGGCCCTGGCGCAGCAGCGCGCTGGCACGTGCATCGCTGCCCGCCGCGGCCGCGCCGAGCTGGATCGCCGGGGCGCGCCACAGCTGCACGCCCAGCCACACCAGATAGGCGCCGCCCAGCAGCTTGAGCAGGGTGAGCGCCTGCGCCGAGGTCTGCAGCAGCGCGCCAATGCCCAGCATCGAGAGCGCGATCAGCGCCAGAAAGCCCAACGCGCCGCCGGCCACGGTGTAGAGCGTCTTGTGATGGCCGTGCAGCGCGCCATGCGTCAGCACCAGCAGGCTGTTGGGCCCGGGCGTGAGCGAGAGCCCCAGCGCGGCGACGAGGTAGAGCAGCCAGGTGTGCAGGGCCATGCCGGGGCTCAGCCTGCGTTCTTGATGCGGCTCACCAGCGCCTGGGTGTAGGCGGCGGTGCCGGCCGTGCCGCCCAGATCGCCGGTGCGCACCTTGTCGAGGTTGAGCGTGGCGTCGATCGCGACGCGCAGCCGCGTCGCCAGCTCGCCGAGCTTGCAATGCTCCAGCATCATGGCGGCGGCCAGCAGCAGGGCGGTGGGGTTGGCGATGCCCTTGCCGGCGATGTCCGGCGCCGAGCCATGCACGGCCTCGAAGATCGCCGCGTCGGCGCCGATATTGGCGCCCGGCGCCATGCCCAGGCCGCCCACCAGGCCGGCCACCAGATCGGAGAGGATGTCGCCGAACAGATTGGTGGTCACCAGCACGTCGAACTGCCAGGGGTTGAGCACCAGCTTCATCGCGCAGGCATCGACGATCACCGTCTCGAGCGCGATGCGGTCCTTGTACTTTTGCTCCCACAGCTCCTGGCCGGTCTCCAGGAACAGGCCGGTGAGCGCCTTCATGATGTTGGCCTTGTGCACGATGGTGACCTTCTTGCGGCCGCTGGCGATGGCCAGCTCGAAGGCGTATTCCAGCAGGCGGCGGCTGCCCTGGCGGGTGTTGACGCCGGTGGCCATGGCCACCGCATGCGGGTCGTCGCCGATCGGCACGTAATGCTCATGGCCGATGTAGAGGCCCTCGAGGTTCTCGCGCACCACCAGCAGGTCGATGTTGTCGTAACGGCCGCCGGGGATGATGGTGCGCGCCGGGCGCACATTGGCGTAGAGCTGGAACTCCTCGCGCAGGCGCACGTTGGAGGAGCGGTAGCCGCCGCCCGAGGGCGTTTCCAGCGGGCCCTTGAGCGCCAGCTTGGTGCGGCGGATGCTGTCCAGCGTGGCCTTGGGCAGCGGATCGCCATGGGCTTGCACGCCGCCCAGTCCGGCGACCTGACGGTCCCACTCGAAGGGGGCCTTCAGCGCTTCCAGGGCCGCCAGCGTGGCGTCGACGATCTCGGGGCCGATGCCATCGCCGGGGATCAGCGTGGCTGGAATGGTCTGGGTCATGGTGGGGTCGCTCGCTGCAAGTTTGGGCGCAAGCATAGCGAACCAGGCCTACGCGAGATTGACGCAAGTTCAGCGATGCTGATGCTGCCGCTGCACCGCCGTCAGGATGGCGCGCAGGATCTCCAGTGGCGGCGGCGGGCAGCCCGGCACCACGAGGTCGACCGGGATCACGTTGGCGACGCGGCCGCAGTGGGCAGCGCTGCGCTCGCCAAAGATGCCGCCGTCGCAGCCGCAATCGCCCACGGCCAGCACCAGCCGCGGCTCGGGCGTGGCCTCGTAGCTGCGGCGCAGCGCCTCGGCCATGTGCCGCGACACCGGGCCGGTGACCAGCAGCATGTCGGCATGGCGCGGGCTGGCGACGAACTTGATGCCCAGGCCCTCGAGGTTGTAATAGGGGTTGTTGAGCGCATGCAGCTCGAGCTCGCAGCCGTTGCAGGAGCCGGCATCGACCTCGCGTATGCACAGCGCGCGGCCGAGGATCTGCAGCAGCGCCTGCTGGATGCGGCCGGCCTCGGCCGACGGGTCGAGCGTGACTTCGGGCGCCGGCTCGCTGACGATGCCGGTGCGGGCGATTTGCCTGAGGATGCGCCACATCAGAGGGCCACTCCAGCTCGGCGGCGTATGAAGTTTGCGGGCCGAGCGCCGGGCCGCTCCCAAGCCGGCCCGCGTGGGCGATGTGCTTGCGGCTCGACGCCGCAAGCATCGCCGCCCCCTCGGGGGACCGGCCAGGGTACTCCTTGGACGAGGGGTCTAAAGGTCATGTCCTGCATAGCTGAGGTTGAAGGACTTGTTGATGAGCGGGAAGTCGGGAACGATGTTGCCGATCACCGCATGCTCCAGCACCGGCCAGTTCTGCCAGGAGGGGTCGTGGCAATGGCAGCGGCGGATCGTCCCCGCGTCCAGCTCCAGCGCCACGAACACCTCGCCGCGCAAGCCCTCCACCCAGCCGGCGCCGCGCGCCGTGCCCAGCGGCAGGCTCAGGTCTGAACGCACAGGCCCCTCGGGCAGGCCCAGGCACAGCAGGCGCAACAGGCGCAAGGATTCCAGCAGCTCGTCGAAGCGCACGCTGACGCGCGCCGCCACATCGCCGTTGCGGTGCGTGGCCATATTGACGTTGAGCCCGTCATAGGGCGGCAGCGAGGGGGCGCAGCGCAGGTCCCAGGTCTGGGCGCTGGCGCGGCCGGCCAGGCCGGTCAGGCCCAGCTGGGCGGCCAGCTGAGGCGTGACGCGGCCGGTGCCGATGAAGCGGTCCTGCAGGCCGGCATGCTCGTCGTAGATATGGCGCAGCTGGCGCAGCTCGGGCTCCAGCGCATCGCATTGCGCCAGCAGGCGGCGCCGGCCCTCGGCATCAAGGTCCACCGCAACGCCGCCGGGCACGATGCGGTCCATCATGAAGCGATGGCCGAACAGCGCCATCGAGAGGCGCTGCCAGTCCTCGCGCAGGCGCGCGAACTGCGCCAGGCCGAGCGCGAAGGCGGCGTCGTTGCCGAGCGCGCCGAGGTCGCCCAGGTGGTTGGCGACGCGCTCGCGCTCCAGCAGCAGGGCGCGCAGCCAGGCGGCGCGCGCGGGCACGGCGCAGCCGGCGGCGGCCTCGAGCGCCATGCAATAGGCCCAGGCATAGGCGACGGTGGAATCGCCCGAGACGCGGCCGGCCAGGCGATGGGCCTCCAGCGCCGGCAGCTCGGTGAAGCGGCGCGCGATGCCCTTGTGCTTGTAGCCCAGCCGCTCTTCCAGCCGCAGCACCTTCTCGCCCACCACCGAGAAACGGAAATGGCCGGGCTCGATGATGCCGGCATGCACGGGCCCGACGGCGATCTCGTGCACGCCCTCGCCCTGCACGCGCACAAAGGCATAGTCGGCCGGCAGGGCGCCGGCCGCATCGCCCTCCGCGCCCCACAGGCCATGGTCCAGCCAGGGCCGCGTGTCCGCGGCGCCCTCGGCCTGGATGCCGTCCAGATCGCGCGCGGCGCGCTGCAGGCGCGCGGCGGCGGGGAACAGCGGCGCCAGGTCGGGGTAGCCCTCGCAGGGGGCCAGCGGCAGCTCGATCCAGGCCAGGCCGGATTCGAAGGAGAAGGCGTAGGCGGCGTGGGCCGCGCGCGCGCCCTCGGCGCCGGCGCTGCTGCTACCCCATAGCGAGACCAGGCGGCCACCGCCGGCCAGCACATCCTGCGCCACCGCCAGCCAGCCCTCGCGATCCACCACGCCATGGCGGATCGGCAGCGGCGTGGGCAACGCAATAAGCATCGACATGCTCAGGGCCCTCCCACCAGCATGGCGGCGGCCTGGCGGTACCAGGCATCCAGATAGGGCGGTATGTAGAGGCCCAGCAGCAGGCCCAGCGCCAGGTGCACGAACACCGGGATCAACGCCGGTGGATGGGCCAGCGGTTTGAGCGTGGTCTCGCCGAACACCATCGGCTGCACGCGGCTGAACACCGAGGCAAAGGCCAGGCCCAGCGCGATCAGCAGCCAGGGCGTGGCCCAGGCCTGCTCGCGCATCGCGGTGGTGACGATCAGGAACTCGCTCGCGAACACGCCGAAGGGCGGCATGCCCAGGATGGCCAGCGCGCCCAGCATCAGGCCCCAGCCGACCGTGGGGCTGACGCGGATCAGCCCGCGGATCTCCTCCATCAGCTGGCTGCCGGCCTTTTGCGTGGCATGGCCCACCGCAAAGAAGATCGCCGACTTGATGAGCGAATGCACCGTCATGTGCAGCAGGCCGGCATAGCTGGCGATCGGCCCGCCCATGCCGAAGGCAAAGGTCATCATGCCCATGTGCTCGATCGACGAGTAGGCGAACATGCGCTTGACGTCCTTCTGCCGGATCAGGAAGAACACCGCCGCCACCACCGAGAGCAGGCCGAAGCCCATCATCAGCCGGCCGGTGAGCGGGCTGTGCAGGGCGCCATCGGTCAGCACCTTGCAGCGCAGCACCGCGTACAGCGCGACGTTGAGCAAGAGGCCCGAGAGCACCGCCGAGACCGGTGTCGGGCCCTCGGCATGGGCATCGGGCAGCCAGTTGTGCACCGGCACCAGGCCCACCTTGGTGCCATAGCCGATGAAGAGGAAGGCGAAGGCCAGGGTGATGATGTTGGGGTCGAGCTGCGCCTTCACGGCGTCGAGATTGGTCCACAAGAGCGCACCGCCCTCGGCGCCGATGACCTTCTCGGCCGCCATGTACAGCAGCACGGTGCCGAACAGCGCCTGGGCGATGCCCACGCCGCACAGGATGAAGTACTTCCAGGCCGCTTCCAGGCTGGCGGCCGTGCGGTACACGCTCACCAGCAGCACGGTGGTGAGGGTGGCCGCCTCCATCGCCACCCAGACGATGCCGAGATTGTTGGTGGTGAGCGCCAGCAGCATGGTGAAGCTGAACAGCTGGTACATGCTGTGATACAGGCGCAGGCGCGGCGGCGTCATCTTGCCGTGGTCGCGCTCGATGCGCATATAGGGGCGCGAGAAGATCGCGGTGGTGAGGCCCACGAAGGCGGTGAGCGTGACCAGGAAGACGTTCAGCGCGTCGACGTAGAACTCGCGGTTCCACAGCAGCTGCGGCCCGCCGCGTACCACCTCGGCCGTCAGCACGCAGGCGGCGATGAAGGTGGCGAGGCTGAAGCCGACGTTGACATCGCGGGCGTTGTCGCGATGCCCGACCAGGGCCAGCACCAGGCCGCCGATGAGGGGCGAGGCAAGCAGGAAGGCGAGCGCAGACAAGGTCTCAATCCTCCTTGAGCTTTTCGAGGTGGCGGATGTCCAGGCTGTCGAACTGCTCGCGGATCTGGAACATGAACACGCCCAGGATCAGCACGCCGATCAGCACGTCCAGCGCGATGCCCAGCTCCACCACCATGGGCATGCCATAGGTGGCGGCGGTGGCGGCGAAGAACAGGCCGTTCTCCATCGCCAGGAAGCCGATCACCTGGGGCACCGCCTTGGCGCGCGTGATCATCATCAGGAAGGACAGCAGCACGCAGGCCAGCGCGATGCCCAGCGTGCCGCTGGCCAGCGCCGAGGACAGGCGCGAGATCGGCATCGCCAGGTTGAAGGAGAAGATCACCACGCCGATGCCGATCAGCATGGTGGTAGGGATGTTGATGAGGGTCTCGATGTCCCAGCGGATGTTCAGCCGGCCCACCACGCGGTGCAGCAGGTAGGGGATCAGCAGTACCTTGAGCAGCAGGGTCACGCCGGCGGAGACGAACAGATGCGGCTGGTGCGTGACCACGCCCACCACCGCGGTGGCCAGCACCAGGGTGGCGCCCTGCATGGTGAAAAGATGGATCAGCGAGACGATGCGGCGCTGCGAGATCATCGCGAAGGCCAGCATCAGCAGCACCGCGCCGAGCAGGTTGACGAATTGGGTGAGGAGATCGCTCATCTTGCCAACAACAGGTGAACCAGCATGCCGATCACCGCCAGCAGAAAGGCGGTGGCGAGGAACTCGGGCACGCGGAAGATGCGCATCTTGGCCGAGAGCGTTTCCAGCAAGGCCATCAGCGCGCCGCCCACGGCCAGCTTGCCCACCAGCACCGGCAGGGCCAGCAGCATCGCCAGCGGCGCCTGCGCCTCGGCCACGCCCCAGGGGAAGAACAGCGCCAGGCCGATGCAGGAGTAGGCGAACAGCTTCAGGCTCGCCGCCCATTCCAGCAGCGCCAGGTGGCGGCCCGAGTACTCGAGGATCAGGGCCTCGTGGATCATCGTCAGTTCCAGGTGCGTGGCCGGGTTGTCCACCGGCACGCGCGCGTTCTCGGCCAGCGACACCATCGTGAAGGCCACGCCGGCGAAGGCCAGGCCCGGGTAGATGGCCAGCTCGCGATGGCCCAGGGTCTCGACGATGGTGGTGAGCGAGGTGGACTTGGAGATCAGCGAGGCCGAGAACAGCACCATCAGCAGGGCCGGCTCGGCCAGGAAGCCGATCAGCATCTCGCGCCGTGCGCCCATGCTGCCGAAGGCGGTGCCGACGTCCATCGCCGCCAGCGAGATGAACACGCGCGCCAGCGCGAACAGGCCCACCAGGGCGATGGCATCTGCGGCGGGCGCCAGCGGCAGGTCGGTGGAGAGCGTGGGGATGATGGCGCAGGCCAGCGTCATGCAGCCGAACTTGACGTAGGGCGCGCTGCGGAACAGCGGCGAGGCATGCTCGGCCAGCACCGACTCCTTGTTGAAGAGCTTGTGCAGCAGGTAGTAGGGCTGCAGCAGGCTGGGCGCGCCGCGGCCCTGCAGCCAGGCGCGGCATTGGCTGACCCAGCCGCTCAGCAGCGGCGCCAGCGCCACCGCCAGCAGGATTTCCAGCAATTGGGAGAGCAGGCCGCTGAAGCTCATCGTTGTACGACCAACAAGGTGGCGATCAGGGTCAGGAAGCTGTAGAGCAGGTAGACCGCGATGCGGCCCTGCTGCAGCCGGCCGATCAGGCGCGCCAGCGTCGCGGCCAGCTCGGCCAGCGGCAGGTAGAGCCAACGCCAGAAGTGATCGTCCACCTGGACCCGGTAATGCGGCTGGCTGTCGAAGGGCGAGGGCAGCTCGCGCCGCATCAGGAAGAAGGGCTCGAAGATCTGGCGGATCGGCTGGCCGAAGCCCTCGGCGCTGTCCTGCATGCGCGCCGTGCCCCAGGGGAAGCCGCAGGCCCAGGGGATCGCACGGCGCAGGCGGCCATGGTAGAGCCGGCGCACCAGCACAAAGGCCAGCGCGAAGCAGGCCAGGATGCCCAGCAGGAAGATGATGGGGCCGTAGCTGGCCTGGTCCAGGCTCACCGGCGCGAGCAGCCAGCCATGCGCGGCCACCTGCGCGCCCAGGCCGGCCCGCACCAGCTGCTGCGTGACCGGGTCCAGCAGCTGGATGAACTGGCTGGGCAGCAGGCCCAGCGCCAGGCAGCCCAGCACCAGCCACCCCATGCCGGCGCGCTCCCAGTGGCCGGCGTCGTGCGCCTGGGCGAGCTTGTCCTCGCGCGGCTGGCCCAGAAAGATCACGCCGAAGAACTTCACCATGGTGTAGCCCGCCAGCGCCGACACCAGCGCGATCAGCGCCGCCACCACCGGGATCAGCATGGTCAGCAGCGGCACCGGCAGGCCCGGCGCGAACAGAAAGCTCTGCAGCAGTAGCCATTCCGAGACGAAGCCGCCCAGCGGCGGCAGGCCGGCGCTGGCCAGCACGCCCAGCAGGCTCAGCCAGGCCACCCAGGGCATGCAGCGGATCAGCCCGCCCAGCTTGCCGAGGTTGCGCTCGCCGGTGGCATGCAGCACGCTGCCGGTGCCCAGGAACAGCAGGCTCTTGAAGCAGGCATGGCTGGCCACGTGGTAGAGCGTGGCGGTGAGCGCCAGCGCGGCCATCGGCTTCATCGCATAGGCGGCGAAGATCAGCGTCAGGCCCATGCCGACGAACAGCAGGCCCATGTTCTCGATCGACGAGTAGGCCAGCAGGCGCTTCATGTCGGTCTGCACCGCGGCGAACACCACGCCGAACAGCGCGGTGGCCAGGCCCACCGCCAGCAGCACGCCGCCCCACCACCACAGCGGCGCGCTCAAGAGGTCCAGCGTCACGCGCAGCAGGCCGTAGATGGCGGTGTTGAGCATCACCCCGCTCATCAGCGCCGAGACCGGCGAGGGCGCGGCCGGGTGCGCCTCGGGCAGCCACACATGCAGGGGCAGCACGCCCGCCTTGGCGCCAAAGCCCAGCAGCGCCAGCCCGAAGCCCGCCGAGGCCCAGAAGGGGCTGAGCGCCTGCGCGCGCATATTGGCAAAGCTGTAGTCGCCGGTATTGGCCTGCAGCACGCCGAAGCACAGCAGGATGGCGATCGCGCCGATACGCGCCATCGTCAGGTAGAGATAGCCGGCGCTGCGCACCTCGGGGATGCGGTGGTTGGCGGTGACGAGGAAGAAGGAGGCCAGCGCCATGGTCTCCCACATCACCATGAAGGAGTAGGCGTCGTCGGCCAGCAGCACGCCCAGCATGCTGACCAGGAAGACGTGGTACTCCAGGCACAGCAGGCCCGGCGGCGTGCCCTCGCCGGAGCGGAAATAGCCGGCCGCAAAGGCCGAGATGCCGGCCGAGGCGCCGCCCATCACCATCAGGAAATAGGCCGAGAGCGCGTCCAGGCGCAGGTGGAAGGGCAGGCCTGGCAGGCCCACCGGCAGCAGTGCCGTCTCGGGCGTGGCCAGCAGCGCGCTCAGGGCCACGCCGAACAGCGCCAGGCCCAGTAGCCCGCCGGCCGGGAACAGCCAGCGCGCCACCAGGGCCAGCCGGTGCAGGGCCAGTGCGCCGGCGATGCCCACCGCCAGCCAGCCCAGCGCGATCAGCAGCATCCAGTCGATGTGCAGCCATTGCGCTGAGGCGGGCAGTTGGTTCATGGCGCCTTGATGGTAGCGCATGGCCGGGGCCAGGTCTTGACGGTACTGTCTACGTGTACTATCGTACTAGTACACATAGGTACAAGCGATGAGCGCGGAACACTTCGTCAGCATCAACACCGGCTCGCCCGAGCCTATCTACCGCCAGCTCATCGAGCAGGTACGGCGCCGCATCGCGGCCGGGCAGCTGGTGGCCGGCCAGGAGATTCCCTCGGTACGCGAGCTGGCCCAGGCGCTGGCGGTGCACCCGATGACCGTCTCCAAGGCCTACGGGCTGATGGAGGCCGAAGGCCTGTTGGAGCGCCGGCGCGGCCTCTCGATGGTGGTGGCGCAGCAGCACCGCAAGGCGCAGCCGGCGGCCTCGCGCATCGAGCTGCTGCGGCCCACGCTGGAGCAGGCCGCCGCCGAGGTGCGCCAGCTGCAGCTGCCCGGGGCACAGGCGCTGCGCCTGTTCGAACAAATCCTCAAAGAGGGAGAACAACCATGAACCATGCCAATACGCTGAGCGCCGAGCTGGGCGCAACCCTGCCCGCCGCCCTGCCGGGCGCGAGCGCGGCATTGCACGGCGTCAGCCTGGCCTATGGCCGGCAGCAGGTGCTGCGCGCACTGGACTGGAGCCTGCTGCCGGGCCAGGTGATCGGGCTGCTGGGCCGCAACGGCGCCGGCAAGACCACGCTGCTGGAAGCGCTGCTGGGCCTGCGCGAGCCGCAGCAGGGCCGCGTCGAACTGTTCGGCCAGGCGGTGCACCGGCTCGACGATGCCTGTCGCGCGCGCATCGGCTACGTGCCGCAGCAGAGCGATCTGTTCGATGGCTTCACCGCGCCGCAGCTGCTGGCCTATTTCCGCAGCTTCTACCCGCGCTGGAACGAGGCCAAGGTGGAGGGCCTGATGTCGCGCTGGGAGGTGCCGCGCGACCGCCCGATCGCCAAGCTCTCGGGCGGCCAGCAGCAGCGCCTGGCCATCATCCGCGCGCTCGCGCACGAGCCCGACCTGCTGGTGCTGGACGAGCCGGTGGCCAGCCTGGACCCGGCCGGCCGGCGCGACTTCCTGCGCGAGCTGGTGGAGCGGGTGCTGGATCGCGGCACCACGGTGGTGTTCTCCACCCACATCCTCTCGGACCTGGAGCGCGTCGCCTTCAACGTGGCCTTCATGAAGGAGGGCCGCATCGATCTGCAGGCGCCGCTGGACGAGTTGCTGGAGCAGGTGCGCTCCGGCGAGGGCAGTCCGGCCGAGCTGCAGGGCCTGCTGCAGCGGCACGGGGGCCAGGTCTTGCGCAAGACGGCGCTGGCGCAGGGGCGCGAGCGCTGGCTGCTGCGCCTGCCGGCGCCGGTGAGCGAGGCCGCGCTGCAACCGGTGAACCTGGAAGACCTGTTCATGGAGCTGACCTGATGCTGGGCGCTGTCCTGCGTGCCTCCTGGCAGTTGAGCTGCAACGAGGGCGGGCGCTGGGGCCTGGCCCTGATGGCCGCCGCGTTGCTGCTGCCGGCTGTCCTGATCTTCGCCATTGCACCCGCCGCCATGCTATGGCCGGCCCTGGCCGTCTGGGCCGGGGTCTGCCTGCAGATCGCCTGGCTGAACCAGTTCGTCGGCTTTCTACGCCAGAACCATCCGCGCGCCGCGCGCCTGGTGCCTGGCCATCTGCGCAGCCTGCGCGTCGTGGCGCTGGGCCATTGGCTGCTCTTCACCGTGCTCACGGCAGCGCTGCTGGGCGCGGCCTTCGGTCAGGCGCTGGCCTGGGGTGTGGGCGCGGCGCTGCTGATGCTGTGCACCGCCGTCATGATGCGCTGGCCCTGGTTATGGGTGGGTGTCTGGGTGTTGCCACTGCCGGCGGGGCTGCTGGAGCGCGCCGGTGTGTGGCCGCAGCTGCTGGCCTGGGGGCTCGAGCTATGGCAGCGCCAACCCGTGCTGGTGGCGCTGCTGCTGGGCCTGCCGGCCGCCTATGCGCTGGCGCATTTGCTGCAGGACGGCGGTGCCGCGCATGCGCGTGCCTATGCCAAGGCCGACGTGCGGCGCCAGGCCCTGCGCGATGCGATGCGCGGCGATCGCCTGGCGCTGCGGCAGCAGGGCAGGCTCGGGCTGTGGTTGGTTTGGGTGCTGGAAATTCCCTTCCGCTGGTGGATGGCGCGCCTGCTGCGCCGGGCTGACCCTCGGCCCAGCGCGGTGCTGGCGCGCGCCGAACTCTGCCTGGGCGCCGGCACGCACTGGATCACCCAGCTGGCCTCGGCCGCGCTGGTGCTGCTGCTGGCCGCCCTGCCCAGCTATGTGGGCAGCCGCTACTACGGCTGGGCGCTGCGCGAGGCGCTGGCGGGCGGTGCCGTGATCGGCATCGGCATCGGCCTGCTGAGCATGGCGGTGAATCCCCTGCTGGCGCTGCGCGCGGCGCTCTACAGCAGCCGGCGCGAGCAGGCGCTGCTGATGCTGGTGCCGGGCATGCCGCGCGGGGTGCAGCTGAATCGCGTGCTGGCCGGGCGGCAGCTGCGCCAGTACCTGTGCGCCTGGTTGGCGGCCAGTCTGGCCATGCTGGCCCTGTGCGCCGCGCTGCAGCTGGAACCCTATGTGATCGGCTACGCGATCGCCGCCCTGCCCTTCAGCCTGCTGCTCTTGCGCGACGCTTCGCGGCTGCGCCAGCCCGGCGCCAACCTGGTGGTGGGCACGGTGATCATCATGCTGGCGCTGGGCGGGCTCGCTGCGGCGCTGCTGGTCTGGACGCCCATCGGCCCCTGGACACTGCTGGCCCTGGTGGCCCTGCCCACCGCGCTGGCCCTGCGCTGGCGCTGGCAGGCATTGGCGCGCTACCCGCAGGCCTGGCCGGTGGGGCGCGTTTCAGCTTGAGGCTTAGCGCATCCAGTTGAGAATCTGCGCCGCCTGCAGCGCGCCGCTGATGCGCTGCACCTCGCGCCCGCCGTTGCCGAACTGGATCAGCGTCGGGATGCTGCGGATCGCATAGCGCTGCGCGAGCTGCTGGGCTTGGTCGCTGTTGACCTTGACCAGCAGCGCGCGGCCCTTGAGCTGGCGCGCCGCCTGCTCGAACTGCGGCGCCATCATGCGGCAGGGCCCGCACCAGGGCGCCCAGAAGTCCACCAGCACCGGCAATTCGCTGCCGGCCACGATGGCGTCGAAGTTGTGTTCGCCCAGCTCCAGCACCTGGCCGGCCAGCAGGGCCTGGCCGCATTTGCCGCAGACCGGGTCCTGGGTGGCGCGCTCGGCGGGCACGCGGTTCTTGGTGAGGCAGTGGGGGCAGGTGATCAGCATGTGGCGCACATGGGGCTGTGTGTCCCGCTTTCAAGGCGCCTCCGCCAGCGCTCGCTCCAGCGCCGCGCCGACCTCCTGCATGAAGGCGCGCACGCGCGCGGTGTGGCGCAGGTCCGGGTGGGTGAGCAGCCAGACCGGGGTGCTGACATCGTCCAGCACCGGCGACACCGGCACGAGCTCGGGCTCGTAGCGTTCCACGCTGGTGGGCAGCAGCGCCAGCGCCAGGCCGGTGCGCGCCATCGCCACCGCGGGGTGCAGCAGGTCCAGGCGCATCACCACGTTCTCGGCCGGCACATGCTCCAGCATCCAGCGGTCGAAGAAGCGCGAGCGGCGTTCGCGGTCGAAGCCTATCCAGGGATAGTCGCGGCACAGCTGGGCGGTTGGCAGCACGCGCTGCGGCAGATTGGCCGCACCACGCCTGGCATACACGCGCATGCGCAGCTCGCCCAGCTGCCGCCCCACCAGATGCTCGGGCACCTTGGCGCTCATGCGCAGCGCCACGTCGGCATCGCGGCGCGACATGTCCACCAGCGAGGAGTTCTCGTTCACCTCCACCTCGATGCCGGGGTGGCTGCGCCGGAACGCCGCCAGCGGCTCGGGCAGCAGATAGAGGGTGGCGACGAAGGCGGTGGTGAGGCGCAGCGTGCCCTGCAGCTGCAGATCGGCGCCGAGGATGCGGCGCTGCATCTCGGCAATCGCCGGCGCCATCTCGCGCGCCTGCGCCGCCATCAGCTCGCCGGCCTCGGTGGGCGCATAGCCCTGGCGGCGGCGTTCGAACAGGCGCGCGCCCAGGCGCTGCTCCAGGGCGTCGAGGCGCCGCAGCACGGTGGTGTGGCGCACGCCCAGGGTCGCCGCGGCGCCGGCCAGCGAGCCGGCCTCGGCAATCGCCAGGGCATAGCGCAAGTCGTCCCAGTTGAGGCTTTCCAGGCTGATGGCCATGTGCAAATTTGCAAACTTGCGCTGCAAGTTGTGCAGTTGTTGGTGCGAAGTTGCAAACATAGCATGTGCCATATCGGACGCCAACAGGGCGCGTCGACAGCCCCGAAAGGAATCGCCATGACCGCCACGCCTGCCCAACTGCCCGGTACCGGGCCCGCGCCACGCCCGCCGGCCGCGCCTGCCGAGGCCTCGCCCGCGCCACGCCCCTTGCTGGACCGCTGGTTTGAGGCCTGGGCCGCGCGCGCGGAGGCGCGCTGGCGCGCCCATGCCGATCTGCGCTCGCGCTACTACTGATGGCGACCCATGCCCCAACGCCAGCGTGCTGCTGGTTTCACGCCCCCGCGTAGGGCAGCAGCACCTCGAAGCGGGCACCCTGGCCGGGCTCGCTGTACACCTCGATCCGGCCGCCATGCCGGGCGACGATGCGCTTGACGATGTCCAGCCCCAGGCCGCTGCCCTCGCCGGCGGGCTTGGTGGTGAAGAAGGGCTCGAAGATCTGCGCATGCAGCTGCGCGGGGATGCCGCTGCCGGTGTCGGCCACCGACACCAGCGCCGCATCGCCCTGGCGGCGCAGGCCGATGCGCAGCACGCCCCGGTAGTTCATGGCCTGCAGGGCGTTGTGGATCAGGTTGGTCCAGACCTGGTGCAGCTCGTCGGGCAGGCAGGGCAGCGGCGGCAGATCGCCCTGGTAGTCGCGCACCAGCTCCACGCCCTGCTTGAACTGGTTCTGGTACAGCGTCAGCACCGTGTCCAGGCTCTCGCGCAGATCGGTGGCGGTTGGCTGGCCCTGGGGGTCGCTGCGCGAGAAGCGCTTCAGCGCCAGCACGATCTTGGCCACCCGGTCCACCGCGGCATTGATGTTGCCGGCGCTGCGCAGCAGGGTGGCCACGGCCTCGGCCAGTTGCAGGATCAGCGCCTGCTGCGGGTGCTGCAGCAGCGCCAGCAGCTCGGGCCTGAGCCCTGTTTCGCCCAGCTGCACCAGCACGCCGGCCGCGCGGCGCGCCTCGCTCACGCCGGCCTGCTCCAGCGCCTCGCCGAGTTCGCGCATGCGCTGGCGCTCCTCGCGGGTGCTGAGCGGGCTGGCCGGCAGGCTGGCGCGCCGGGTCAGCTCGATGAACCGGGCCTGCAGGGGCGGCTCCAGCAGCTGGAACAGCCGCGGCAACTCGCTCAGGCACAGCGCCAGCGCATCGCCGAGGTTGAGGCTGCTGGACTTGATGGCGGCGATCGGCGTGTTGATCTCATGCGCCACATTGGCCACCAGCTGGCCCAGCGAGGCGAGCTTCTCGTGCTGGATCAGCTGCGCCTGCGCGGCCTGCAGCGCGCTGATGTCGTAGCACACCCAGACCGAGCCGAGCTCCAGATGCTGCGGGTCGACATGCCGGCCGTGCAGCCGGCACTGGATCGGGCTGCCGTCCTTGCGCACCCATTCGACATCGCCGATCCAATGCTGCTCGGCGGCGATGGCGGCATAGGCGGCCTTGCCCGCCGCCTCGAAGGCCTGGTCGGAGGCAAACAGCAGGCGCGTGGAGGCGCCCACCAGCTCCTCGGCGCGATAGCCCAGCATCTCCGCCAGGGCGGTGTTGCAGGCCTGGATGCGCCGGTTCTTGACGAACTCGATGCCCACCGCGGCGTTGTCGAAGATGGCTTTCTGCTCGGCCAGGGTGCTGGCCAGCTGCAGGGCCAGCGCGCGCCGGCTGGCCCAGGCCGCCACCAGGCCGGCGCACAGCAGCGCCATCAGCAGGCCGGGCAGCAGGATGGCGAGCAGGCGCGCGTGCTCGGGCGCGTAGCGGCCGCCGGGCAGCGCGCTGAATTCGAAGGCCCACAGGCGCTGCCCCACCACCAGGGTGTCGCGCCGCGTCAGGCCCGCGGCCGGCGCCGCTGCTGTGTCAGGGGCGCTGTCGAACAAGGGCATGGGCGCGGCCGCAGCGGCGCCGCCGGGCCGGGGCTCGGCATAGCCGATGTCGCTGATGCGCACGCGCAGGGCGGGCAGCAACTGGGCATCGATGGCGCCGCGCATCAGGTCGCCGGCGCGGTAGACCAGGGCGGCGAAGCCCAGCAGCGCGGCGCGGCGCTGTGCCAGCTCGTCCAGCGGCGCGCCGCGACGGTAGATCGGGATGCGCACCACGAAGCCGGTGCGGCCGGCCTCGTCCTGCACCAGCGTGAGCGGTGCGGTGGCCACCGGCATGCCACTGTCGCGCCCGAGCTCCAAGGCCTGCAGATGGGCCGGCGCGGCGGCCAGATCGAGGCCGAAGGCGCGCTCGTTGCCGCGCATCGGCTCGTTGTACTCGATCACATAGTGCAGCGCCTGCGCCTGCACCGGATGGATGTCGAACTGCGGGTAGCCGCCGGCCTCCAGCGTACGGTCGCCGCGCACGCTGGCGACGAAGGCCGCGCGCTCGGCCTCGGGCAGCACGCGCACATACTGCACGGCCTGAAAGCCCGGCGTGCTTTCGCGCAGACGCAAGCGCTCCAGGAACTGATGGAATTGCAGGCGGCTGAGCTCCGGCTGCGCGGCGAACAGGCCGCTGATGCTGCGCAGCGCCGCGAAGTGCGACTGCAGCCGCGTGTCCACCTGGGTCAGCAGGCGCCGGGTGTCGCTGGCGAAGCGGGCGTCAACCTGGCGCTGCTGCTCGCGCGCCACCAGGGCGCAGGCCAGCAGGGTCAGCGCCAGCACCGCGGCGAATGCCAGCAGCACCTGCAGCAGCGTGCGCGCGCCTGGCGCGGGCTTCAGAGCGCCTCCCGGCGCGGCTGGACTTCGTGGTTGCGCTCGCCCAGCTCGACCCGGTTGCGGCCATGCGCCTTGGCCGCGTAGAGAGCCCGGTCGGCGCGCGCCTCCACCGCCGCGATGGTGTCGCCGCGCGCGTAGGCGGCCACCCCGAAGCTGGCGCTGCAATGGCCGAGTTGGGCGAACACATGCTCCTCGACGCGCTGGCGCAGGTTCTCGGCCACTTGCTGGCCGCCCGCCAGATCCGTGTCGGGGCAGATCACCAGAAACTCCTCGCCGCCCCAGCGGCCCACCACATCGCTGGCGCGTATGCGCACTTGCAGGATCTGGGCCAGCGCGATCAGCACCTCGTCGCCCACATGGTGGCCATAGGTGTCGTTGACGCGCTTGAAGCGGTCGATGTCGAGCAGGATCAGCGCGAAGCTGCGGCCGCTGCGGCCCGCGCTGGCGAACTCGCGCTCCAGCACGCGGTCGAGGAAGAGGCGGTTGTAGAGCTTGGTGAGGCGGTCGGTCACCGCCAGCTGCTCGAGCTCGCGGTTCTTGTCCACCAGCTCCTGGGTGCGCTCGGCCACGGTCTGCTCGAGCTCCTCGTTCATGCGCCTGAGCTCCTGCACATGGCGCTGCAGCTCGGCGTTGAGCCGAAAGGCCCGCAGCGCCGCCTGCGCGGTCAGCACCACGTCCTCGTTATGCCAGGGCTTTTCCAGGAAGCGGAACAGATTCGCCTCGTTGATGGCGCGCTTCACGCCGTCCAGATTGCTCTGGCCGGTGAGCATGATGGTGAGTGCCTCCGGCATGCGGCGGTGCACGCGCGCCAGCAACTCGTCGCCCTTCATGCCCGGCATGATGTAGTCGGCGATGATGACGGCCAGGGTCTGGCCCTCGCGTTCGATCTCGTCGATCAGCTCCAGCGCCTCGGCGCCGCTCTCGGCGATCTCGATCATCTGCCCGTGCAGCAGGTTCTTGCCGAGCAGCGAGCGCAGCGAGGTCAGCACCCCGCCGTCGTCATCGACGCACAGAATCACTTCATGGCCCATGGTGCGGTCCCTTGCGCGAAATCAGAGCACGGCGGGTCGGCTGGCGGCAAAGCGCGCCAGGCCGGCGTCGATGCTGCCCAGCAAGGCCTGGGCGTCCCAGGGCTTGGCGATCATGCTGTCGAGATGGCCCTGCTGGCGCACCCGGTCCACCGCCGCGTCGCTGACCTGACCCGACAGCAGCACCGTCACCACATAGGGGAAGCGCTGGCGGGCCTGGATGAGGAACTCATCGCCCTTCATGCCCGGCATCAGGAAGTCCGAGATCACCACCAGGGGCACCAGGCCCTGGCCGCTCAGCTCGCCGAGGATTTCCAGGCCCTCCTCGGCGCTCTCGGCGATCTCGATCAGATGCCGCGCGCCGTAGGCCTTGCGCAGCTGGTCGCGCAGCGCGCTCAGAACGATGACCTCGTCGTCCACGCAAAGCAATATTCCCTGCATCAGCTTGTCTCCCTGCTGGCGGTCGGGGCGGGGGCGCATGCGCCGTCCGGTTCAATGGTACGTGCGACTTCGATGCGCCTGGCAAGGATTTTTCTCATGCCTGGCCCAGCGGCAGGAAGACCATGAAACAGCTGCCCATGCCGGGCTCGCTGCGCACCTCGATGCGGCCGTGGTGCTTGGCGACGATCTTGCTCACGATGTCCAGCCCCAGCCCGCTGCCCTCGCCGGCCGGCTTGGTGGTGAAGAAGGGTTCGAAGATGCGCTTCATCAGCTCGGGCGGGATGCCGGGGCCGCTGTCGGAGATGCTCACCAGCGCCTCCTCGCCCTGGCGCGTCAGCGCAATGCGCAGCCGGCCCTTGTATTGCATGGCCTGCAAGGCGTTGTGGATGAGGTTGGTCCAGACCTGGTTGAGTTCGTCCGGCAGGCACCAGACCGGCGGCACCTCGCCGTACTCGCGCTGCAGTTCGATGCCGCCGCGCAGCTTGCTCTGGTAGATGGTCAGCACGGTCTCGATGCCGTCGCGCAGATCGGCCTCGGCGAATTCGGCGTCGCGGTCGAAGCGCGAGTAGGACTTGAGCGCGAAGATGATCTTGGCCACGCGATCGACCGCCAGGTTGATGTTCTCGGTATTGCTGGCAATCGTCGCGGTGCTGTGCGCGGTGTCGAGGATGAGCCGGCTCTGCGCGTGCATCAGCAGGGGCAGGTAATCGTCCAGCCGCTGCTGCGCGCGCATCTGCACCAGCAGGGCGGCCTTGTGGCGCGCCTCGGCGACGCCGGCGGCCTCCAGCTGCGCCGCGAGCAGGCGCGTGAGGCGGCGTTCCTCGCTGGAGCTCAGCAGCGCCGCGGGCTCCAGGACCTGGCCGATCAGGCGGCTGAAGCAGTCGCGCTGCGGGCCGTCCAGCAGCTGCAGCACGGTGGGCAGATGCTCCAGCGTGTGGCGCAGGGCGTCGGCGATATTGCGGCCGCTGGACTTGACCGCGGCGATCGGCGTGTTGATCTCGTGCGCCACGCCCGCCACCAGCTGGCCCAGCGCGGCCATCTTTTCCGACTGCACCAGTTGCCCCTGGGCCTGGCGCAGCTCTTCCAGCGCATGCGCGGCCTCGCCGCGTGCCGCCTCCACCGCGGCATAGGCGCTGGCATTGGCCAGGGCGATGGCGGCATAGGCCACGGTGGAGCGCAGGATCTCCAGCTCGCGCGCCTGGTAGGCCATCGCCTGGTGGCTTTGCGAAATCACCACGCCGATGCGCTTGCCGTTGGCCACCAGCGGCCACAGCGTGACCGAGCGCATCGGCGCCTGCGCCACCACACCCTCGGGCGTGGGCGACTGGCTGGATTCCTGCTCGTCCGCCACCATCATCTCGGCCTCGCTCAGGAAGGTGCGCACCGTGAGCCAGCGCAGGTCGGTCAGCATCAGGCTGGACGGCGGCGCCAGCATCTCGTCCTCGACGTAGTAGACGAAGTCCAGCCGGTCGCCGCTGGGCGCCAGCATGGCCACACCGAAGCCGTCCAGCGGCAGCAGGCGGCGCTGGTGCTGGTGCAGGGCCATGCAGATGGCGTGCATGTCCAGGCTGGTGGTCAGCTCCATGCCCACATTGCCCACCTCGCGCAGCACGTCGGCCGATTTGCCCAGCGCCTGGTTGGCGCTGGAGAGCTCCGCGGTGCGTTCGCGCACCAGCTCGGCGAGGCGGTCGCGGTGGGTGGCCAGCTCTTCCTCGTAGCGGCGCTTTTGCTGCAGGTATTCCGACAGGCGGTCCTGCAGATGGTTGATGCCGCTCACCAGCATGGTCAGCTCGTCGGAGCGGCCGGCGCGGCGCGCCAGGCTCAGGCGCTCGCCCAGCTCCTCGGGCCGCATGCGCGCCAGGTGCATCGCGATGCGGCGCACATGCACGGTGACGAGGCGGCTGAACATCAGCATGATGAAGCCCGCCAGCAGCAGCGACTGCACCAGCTGGGTCAGCACGATGGCGCGCACCGCCTCGCGCAGCGAGGCCCAGAGCTGGCGCTCGTCGCCGACGAGCAGCAACTCGCCCACCACCTCCTGGCGTCCACCCGCATAGGCCTGGTAGATCAGTGGCACCTGGCGCTGCGGCGCGCGCCCGGGGCCTGCCCAGCCGGGGCGGGTGAATTCAAGCCGCTCGGTGTGGTTGCCGGACGCGCCCAGCGTGAGCTCGGCATGGCCGATCGACTGCACCGAGGCGGCGCTGCTGAGGTGCGCCTGGATGGCCTCGCGGTCCATGTCCCAGACCGCCTTGCGCAGCGTGCTCTGGTAGACCTGCGCGATCAGCTCGATCTCCGCCTGCATCGCCGCATGGCGCGAGCGCCAGGCCGACCAGGTCTGCGCCGCCACCGCCAGCAGGGTGAAGATCAGGCAGAAGGCCAGGGTCGCCAGCACCATGCGGGTACCGAGGGACTCGCGGTGCTTGAGCAGGCTGCGCAACAGGCCTCGCTTCACGGGGGTTCATCCCGGGCCGGCAGCGCCGAACCATTTCCTGCGGATGGCGGCATAGCGCCCGTTCTTCTTGAGCGTTTCCAGCGCCTTGCGGAAGCGCTCGACCTGGGGTTCGGCGGTGGCGGGGCCGAAGGCCATGTAGTAATCCACCTGCAGCTCGGGCAGGGGCAGGGCCTTGGCCAGCAGGCGCGCGCCGTCGTCGCCAGCCTGGCTGGCCAGCTGCTGGGCAATCAGGTCGGTGGTGATCCACAGATCGACCCGCCCCATCTTGAGCTTCTCGAAATTCAACTGGTTCTTGGCGCTGGACTGCAGCTGCCTGCCCTTGGCAAAGCCCTGCGCCTCCAGATACTGCTCGCCGACATCGGCATTCACGGTGGCGGTCTGCCAGCGCATCGCCTCGCTCAGCGAGCCCAGGCGCAGGCCGCGGCTCGCCAGCGCGTACAGGCTGTACTCCACCTGGGTGAGCACGCCCGCCCACTTGAACAGCGCTTCGCGCTGCGCGGTGCGCGCGATCGAGTAGATCAGCACGTTCTCGCCCTGGCGCGCCATCTCGTAGGCGCGCGCCCAGGGCAGCACGCTGAACTCGGCCGTTTGCTGCAGCAGGCTCAGGACCTCCTGGACCAGCTCGGTGCACATGCCGGTGAGCCGCCCGTTCTCGGTGAAGTTGTAGGGCGCGGCCTCCTCGGTGACGATCAGCAGGCCGGACTGCTGCGCCTGCGCCGCGTAGGCGCCCAGCCCGGCGGCGCCGGCCAGGCCCAGCATCAGCTTGCGACGCGCTTGATCATGCATGTGGACGTCCGGAGCTTCCCTAGAGCTTGAGCTTGCCTTCGGCCTGGAGGCTGTCAAAGGCGCGCCGCACCCGCTGCACCAGCGCGTCGGGCGTGGACTGGCTGAAGGCGGCATAGAGCCCGGTGTGCAGCTCGGCCAGGCGATGCACCTTCTCCAGCTGCGCGCAATCGAGTTGCGGCTGCCGGCACAGCACCATCCAATCCGCTTCGGTCAGTAGCACCAGATCCACCCGCTGGTTCAGGAGATGACGCACAGTCTCGACGCTCTGCGATGCCAGCAGCAAGCGGGTGAACCCCTGGCCGCGCAGGAACTGGTGGCGCACGTCGTCGCGCACCACGCCGATGCTGTAGCGGCGCGCGTCGGCGAGCCGCTCGACCGCGATGTCATGCCGCGACCGCAGGCGGTAGAAGTCATAACTCTGCTCCATGAACGCACCGATCCACTTGAACTGCTGCTCGCGCTCGGGCGTGCGGGCAATCAGGTAGATCAGCACATTGGGCTGCTTGAGCGCCAGGTCGTAGGCGCGTGCCCAGGGGTAGATGTCGATGCGGTAATCGTCGATGCCGGCGCTGCGCAAGATCAGCTCCAGGCGCGCCGTGGCCGGCCCGCCCACGCGGTCGCCCTCGGCATAGGCGAAGGGGCTGGTTTCCGTCACCAGGTGCAGCGTGGCGGCGCCCGGCTGGGCCGCGCCAGCGCCGGCCGCCAGGCCCAGCAGCAGCGCCAGGGCCGTGCGCCTAGACCACATCGCCTTGATCATCCATAGCCCGCACTCCGGCTGACCTGACGCGAGCCATCTTAGCCAAGCGCGAGGCCCTTATGGGATCCATATATGCGCCCTGCTATGGTTCGGGGCATGTTCAAGCCGGCCCAGCGCCCCTCCTGGCAAGACCTGGCCCTCGCGGCCGCGGTCTGGGGCCTGGCCTGGGCCCTGATGCTGGGCCTGGACGCCCGCCTGGGGCTGGTGAACCTGGCGCTGCTGCCGGTGCTGGCGGCCGCGCTGGCCTCGATCTGGCTGCCGGCCTGGGCGTCGATGCTCGCCAGCCTGCTGGCGGTGCTGGCCTTCAACTGGGCGTTTGTGCCGCCGCGCGGCAGCTTTGCGGTGGATGTGCCCCAGCACGGCCTGCTGCTGCTGTCGATGCTGGCGCTGAACTGGATCACCGCCGCGCTGATGGCGCGCTTGAGCTGGCAGGCCGCGCAGGCGCGGCTGCACGCCAGGCGCGCCGAGCAGCTGCGCGCCTTCAGCGAGGCCTTGCGCGACAGCCCGGACCCGCTGGCCCAGGCGCCGCTGCTGCATGAAGCGCTGGCCGGTCTGCTGGACGACGCCGTGCTGCTGATGCTGCTGAAAGACCGCCTGCCGGCCGTGAACGAGCCCGCTGCGGTGCAATGGCAGGGCGCCGCGCCGGATGGCGACCAGCGTGCCGGCCTTTGGGCTTGCCTGCGCCAGGGCAGTGCCTTCGGCCCCGGCACCGGCCGGCACGAGGAATTGCAGGCCTGGTATCTGCCGCTGCGCGGGCGGCGCGCCAGCCACGGCGCCGCCTGGCTGCGCCTGCCCGGCAACGCAGCTCCGGATGCCCAGCTGCGCGCCCATGCCCAGTCCCTGTGCGACCAGCTGGGGCTGGCGCTGGAGCGCCAGGCCACCGAGCAGGCCGCGCAGCGCGCGCGCGACGAGGCCAGCGGCCAGGCCATGCGCAACGCCCTGCTGGCGGCGATCTCGCACGACTACCGCACGCCGCTGGCCAGCATCATGGGCGCCGCCTCCTCGTTGCTGGACCAGGACGCGCGCCTCAGCCCGGCGCAGCGCGAGCGCCTGGCCGCCACCATCGTCGACGAGACCGAGGCCCTGAGCCGCCTCACCGACAACGGCCTGCAGCTGGCGCGCCTGGACGCGCCGGGCGTGGTGCTGCGCATGGACTGGGAATCGGCCGAGGAGATCGTCGGCGCGGTGCTGCAGCGCGTGCGCCGGCGCCGCGGCGAGGCCGCCAGGCGCGTGCGCGCGCGGCTCGAGCCGGATCTGCCGCTGCTGCGCTGCGATGCCCTGCTGCTCACCCAGCTGCTCGACAACCTGGTGGACAACGCGCTCAAGTACGCGCCCGGCTCGGCCATCGAGCTGCTGGTGCGCTGCGCCAGCGAGGGCGAGGCCAGCTTCATGGTGCTGGCGGTGCGCGATCGCGGCCCCGGCGTGGCGCCGGCCTGGCGCGAGCGCATCTTCAACGTCTTCCAGCGCGGTGTGGAACTCAACCGCGAGCGGCCCGACGGTGAAGAACGAAGGGGTGCCGGCGTCGGCCTGGCCGCCTGCCGCGCCATCGCCCTGGCCCATGGCGGCCGCATGCGCTACCGCGCGCGCAGCCATGGCGGCGCGAGTTTTGAATGCTGGCTGCCGCTCGCTGCAGCGCCGCAGCTGCGCGAGGAGGAAGGCCAGGCATGAGTCTGCGAGTCATGCTGGTCGAGGACGACCGCGAGCTGCGCACCACGCTCAAGGGGGCGCTGCGCGTGGAGGGCTACGAGGTCGACAGCGCCGCCAGCCTGGCCGAGGGCCTGGCCCTGCTGGCGCATGGCGAGCCGCCCGACCTGCTGCTGCTGGACCTGGGCCTGCCCGATGGCGAGGGCGAGCAGCTGCTGGCCGCGCTGCGCAAGGTGAAGTCGACACCGGTGCTGGTGATCTCGGCGCGCGAGGCCGATGGCCAGAAGGTACGCCTGCTCGACGCCGGCGCCGACGACTATCTCGTCAAGCCCTTCAGCGTCAGCGAGCTGCTGGCGCGCATGCGCGTGGCGCTGCGCCATCGCGGCGTGCACACCCAGGCGGCCATCACGCGCTACGCGCAGGGCGGCCTGGTGGTGGAGCTGGCGGCGCACCGCGTCAGCCTGGATGGCGCCGAGGTGCACCTCACGCCCACCGAGTTCAACTTGCTGGCGCGCCTGGTGCGCAGCGCCGGCCAGGTGGTCACGCACCGCGCGCTGCTGGCGGACGTGTGGGGCCCCGAATACACCGAGCACACCCATTACCTGCGGCTCTACATGGCGCAGCTGCGTGCCAAGCTGGAGGCCGACCCGGCCGACCCGCAGCGCCTGCTGACCGAGCCGGGGGTGGGGTACCGGCTGGCCGACTGAGCCGACCCTTATGCGTTCCTGATGCCGGCGCCGCGATGCTGCGCCCATCCACAACATCAGGTGATCAGCTTGTCGTCTACCCACACACCCGCCCGCCAAGGGCTTGCCGCCCTCACGCTCGGTGCCATCGGCGTCGTCTATGGCGACATCGGCACCAGCCCGCTCTACACCGTCAAGGAAATCTTTCTGCCCGCCACCGGCGTGGCGCTCAACCCGGCCAATATCACCGGCGCGGTGTCGGTGATCGTCTGGGCGCTGATGCTGGTGGTGACGCTCAAGTACGTGATCCTGATCCTGCGCGCCGACAACCGTGGCGAGGGCGGCGGTCTCGCGTTGACCGCGCTGGCGGCACAGGCGGTGCAGGGCCGGCCGGCCCTGCGTAGCGCCCTGCTGCTGCTGGGCGTGTTCGGCGCCACGCTGTTCTATGGCGACAGCGTGATCACCCCGGCGATTTCGGTGATGGGTGCGATCGAAGGGCTGGAGGTGCTGACGCCGGCGCTCAAGCCCTATGTGCTGCCGATCTCGCTGACCATCCTGGTGGCGCTGTTCATGATCCAGCGCTTCGGCACACACGCGGTGGGCAAGATCTTCGGGCCGGTGATCGTGCTGTGGTTCGGAGTGCTGGGGGTGATCGGCCTCATGCATATCCAGCAGCAGCCGGCCATCCTGGCGGCGCTGAATCCCCTGCATGCCTGGACCTTCCTGAGCGAGCGCGGCTGGCACTTGTTTGCCGCGGTGGGTGCGATCGTGCTGGCGCTCACCGGCGCCGAGGCGCTCTATGCCGATATGGGCCATTTCGGCGCCAGGCCGATCCGGCTGGCCTGGACCGGCCTGGTGTTCCCGGCGCTGGCGCTCAACTACATGGGCCAGGGCGCGCTGCTGATCGGCGACCCGGGCGCAATCGAGAACCCCTTCTACCGCCTCTTCCCCGACAGCCTGGTGCTGCCCGCCGTGGTACTGGCCGCGCTGGCGGCGGTGATCGCCTCGCAGGCGGTGATCTCGGGCGCCTATTCGATGACCAAGCAGGCCATCCTTTTGGGCTTTCTGCCGCGCATGGAGCTGCGCAACACCTCGGCCCGCGAGGCCGGCCAGATCTATGTGCCGGGCGTCAACTGGGCGCTGCTGGCGGGCGTGGTGGCGGCGGTGCTGCTGTTCGGCAGCAGCTCGGCGCTGGCCGGCGCCTATGGCATCGCGGTGACGCTGACCATGATGATCACCACCGTGCTGACCTTCTTCGTGGTGCGCGACGGCTGGAAGCTGCCGGCGCCGCTGGCGATTGGTGCCACGCTGTTCTTCCTCGCCATCGATGCCCTGCTGGTGGCCGGCTGCGCCATCAAGTTCCTCGATGGCGGCTGGTTCCCGCTGCTGCTGGGCCTGCTGCTGTTCGTGCTGATGAGCACCTGGCAGCGCGGCCGCCAACTGCTGCTGCAGGGCATACGCAGCGAAGGCCTGGCGCTGGAGCCCTTCATCGAAACCTTGGGCGATGCGAGCATCCACCGCGCGCGGCGCACCGCGGTCTATGCGGTGGCCAACCCCGAGACGGTGCCGCAGGCGCTGCTGCACAACCTCAAGCACAACCAGGTGCTGCACGAGACCAATGTGATCCTCACCGTCAAGTTCGCCGAGCGGCCCTGGGTGCCGGAGGCCGAGCGCGTGGCCGTGCAGGCGCTGGCACCGGGCTTCTGGCGCGTGGCCCTGCACTACGGCTTCATGGACGAGCCCGACGTGCCGCGGGCCCTGGCCCTGTGCGCCGCCAAGGGCCTGGTGATCGAGCCCTTCGAGACCAGCTACTTCCTCAGCCGCGAGACGGTGGTGCCCACGCCCGGTGCCGGCATGGCCAACTGGCGCGAACGCCTGTTCGCGGCCATGAGCCGCAACGCCGGCAGCGCGGCCGAGTTCTTCCACCTGCCCGACAACGCCGTCGTGGAATTGGGCACGCGCGTGCAGATCTGAGGCCGGCGGGGCGGCTGCGTTGATCGCTTAGACTCACCGTGGGGAGTTGTGCGATTGGCGTAAAAATAGCCTTCGCCGGCGCAGGGCGTCACGGACGAAAGGCAAACAACTTTGGGCATGGCTTGGCGTGCCGCGCGGCCAGCGCGGCGTTCATGCTTGCGGCAATGGGCCGCCTGGGGCTGCGGCGTTCTGCCGTGGTGGCCGGCGTTCGGCCAGGGTCTGGCCGGCGACCGGCTGGCGGTGATCTATCCCGAGATCGGCGAGCCCTTTCGCGCCGTGTTTGCCAAGATCCTGGAAGGCATCGACGAGCGCGCTCAGCAGCGCGTGCCGCGCATCGCGGTGGCGGCCGATGCCGACGCGCTGGCGCTCGCCAGCGAGCTGCGCCGCCGCGAGCTGAAGGTGGTGATCGCGCTGGGCCGTGCCGGCCTGCGCGTGGCGGTCGCGCTGGACCCCGCCATCGAGGTGGTGGCCGGCGGCGTGATCAGCCCCAACGAGGCCGACGCCCGCGCCGCCACCCTGCTGAGCCTGGCGCCCGACCCACTGCTGTTGATGCAGCGCCTGAAAAGCCTGCAGCCGGGGGTGAAGCGCGTCACCGTGGTCTATTCGCCGCGCCACAGCGCCTGGCTGATGCGCCATGCCCAGCCGGCGGCGCGCCAGCTCGGGCTGGAGCTGCGCGCGCTGGAGGTGGACGAGCTCAAGAGCGCCTTGCGCCAGTACCAGGACTTCTTCGCCCAGGCCGCGCCGCAGGACGCGCTGTGGCTGCCGCAGGATCCGCTCACGGTGGATGAATCGGCGGTGCTGCCGCTGGTGCTGCAGGAATGCTGGAACCGCAACCTGGCGCTGTTCTCCAGCAATCTGGGCCATGTGCGGCGCGGCGCGCTGTTCTCGCTCTATCCCAACAACCTGGAACTCGGCCGCAGCCTGGCCAGTAGCGCGCTGGCGCAGCTGGCCCGCCAGGCCGGGGCCCCGCGCGGCGCCCAGCCGCTGCGCGATGTGCATGCGGCGCTCAACACCCGTACCGCCAGCCACCTCGGGCTGGATCTCAGCCCCCAAGTCCAGCGCAGCTTCGAGCTGCTGCTGCCCGAGCGATGAGCGGCGCCTCTTTCCTGTCATCACGCGGCTGGCTGGACGCGCTGCGCCATGCCACCTTCCGCCGCCAGCTCACCGTGGTGGTGGCGGCGGGCGTGCTCAGCGTGGCGGCGGTGTCGGCGGTGGTGTCGAGCTGGCAGGGCAGCCTGCAGGTGCGCGAGACCCTGGTGCGCCAGGGCCTGAACCTGGCCACCAGCCTGGCCCAGCAAAGCCAGCTGGCGCTGCTCACCGAGGGCGCGGAGAACGCGCGCGAGCCGATCGAGCGCGCCTTCTCCTTCCCCGATGTGCTGCGCGTGGAACTGCTGCACGCCGATGGCGAGGCCCTGGTGGCGCGCGGCAACGCCCCGCCCATGGCCGCCTCCAAGCCGCAGTCCGATGCCCTGGGCCCCTATCTGGAGGCCGAGACCGACGACGCCTGGAGCTTCGTGGCGCCGGTGCGCACCCAGCCGGCCGAGGCCTCGCCCTTCGAGGCGCGGGCGCCGCGCGCCGAGCTGCTGGGCTATGTGCGCGTGACCCAGGGCAAGGCGGCGCTGGTGCAGCTGGTGCGGCGCCTGGTGGCGATCAATTTTGGCGTCGGCCTGGCGCTCTCGGCCCTGCTGCTGTGGGCGCTGCGCCTGCTGGCGCGGCGTCTGACGCGGCCGCTGGGCGAGCTGTCGGAGGTGATGCTGCGCGCCGGCGAGGGCCGCATGGGCCTGCGCGCGCGGCTCTCGGGCCCGCGCGACATCGCCAGCATGGCCCAGGTCTTCAACGGCATGATGGAAAAGCTGGAGCAGCGCGAACAGGAGCTGCAGCAGAAGAACGCCGAGCTGGCCCGCCATGCCGCCACGCTGGAGGAACGCGTGGCCGAGCGCACCCATTCGCTCACCGCGGCCAACCGCGAGCTGCAGGGCGCGCTCGACACCTTGCGCGAGGCGCAGAAGCAGCTGGTGGAGGCCGACAAGCTGGCCTCGCTGGGCCGGCTGGTGGCGGGGGTGGCGCATGAGCTCAACACGCCGCTGGGGAATGCCCTGATCTCGGCCTCGGCGCTGGAGGCCGAACAGCACCATATGAGCGAGGCGGTGAAGAGCGGCCAGGTGCGCAGAAGCGATTTCAACCGCATGCTGGCCAACAGCATCGAGGGCAATGCCCTGGTGGTGCGCAATGTGCAGCGCGCCGCCGACATCATCCGTGGCTTCAAGCAGCTGGCGCTGGACCAGACCACCGAGATGCGGCGCGAGTTCCGCGCCGACGAGGTCATCCACGAGCTGCTCGCCAGCCTGCAGCCGATGTTCCGCCACACCCCCTTCCGCATCGAGGCCGAGCTGGAGCCCGGCCTGCGCATGGACAGCTATCCCGGCCCGCTCGGCCAGGTGGTCAGCAATATCGCCCAGAACGCCCTGGTGCACGGCTTTGCCGGGCGCGCGCAGGGTCTGCTGAAGGTGCAATGCCACGCGCTGGGTGCCAGCCAGGTGCAGATCATCTGCAGCGACGACGGCCAGGGCATGGACGAGGCGGTGCGCTCGCGCGTCTTCGAGGCCTTCTTCACCACCCGCTTCGGCCAGGGCGGCTCGGGCCTGGGCATGCAGATCGTGCACAGCCTGGTGACCGGCCTGCTGGGCGGCCGCATCGTGGTGGAAAGCCGGCCCGGCGCGGGCACGCGCATCCTCATCACGCTGCCGCGGCGGGCTCCGCCGCAGCAGCAACTTGCGGTCAGCCACCGCAGCGAGGCGTCATGAGCAAGCCACTCCTTGCCCTGGGCCTGCTGCTGTGCGGGCTGGCGCAGGCGCAGAGCAGCGAAGAGCAAGACCTGGCCCTGGCCTTTGGCGACGGCGCCCTGGTGAGCATCGCCACCGGCAGCGCCCAGCCCTTGCGGCGCGCGCCGGCGGTGGCCGCGGTGATCACCGCCGCCGACATCGAGGCGATGGGCGCCAGCGATCTGGACCAGGTGCTGGAGCGCGTGCCCGGCCTGCATGTCGGGCGCGGCAGCGGCACGTACACGCCGCTCTACGTGGCGCGCGGCATCTACAGCCAGTTCAATCCGCAGATCCTGATGCTGCAGAACGGCGTGCCGATGACGACCCTGCTGGTGGGCAACCGCGGCAATGGCTGGGGCGGCCTGCCGGTGCAGCACATCGCGCGCATCGAAGTCATGCTCAGCCCCGGCTCGGCGCTGTACGGCTCCGACGCCTATGCCGGCGTGATCAACATCGTCACCAAGGGGCCGCGCGATCTGCACGGCGGCGAGGCCGGCCTGCGCCTGGGCTCCTTCGGCGCGCGCGATGCCTGGCTGCAGCAGGGCGGCAAGCTCGGGCCGGCCGAGTTCGCCGCCTTTGTGCAGCGCGGCCGCGGCGAGGGTGCGCGCAATCTCATCGAGGCCGATGCACAGAGCTTCAACGACGCCACCTTCGGCTCGCATGCCAGCCTGGCCCCCGGGGCGCTCAACAACGGGCACGGCAGCTGGGATGCGAACCTCGATCTGGCGCTGGAGGGCTGGCGCTGGCGCATCAACTACAAGCTGCGCGAGCTCGGCACCGGGGCCGGCATCTCGCAGGCGCTGGACCCGCAGGGCCTGTACCGCACCGAGCGCCTGGTGAGCGACCTGAGCTGGCAGCAGGCGGCGCTGCTGCCGGACCTGAGCGCCGGCTTCGGGCTCAGCGCCCTGCATTACAGCCAGCAGTTTCCGCGGCCGCTGCAGATCTACCCGGCGGGCGTGCGCTTTCCCACCGGCGTGTTTGCGGACGGCATGTTCGGCGCGCCCGAGACCTGGGAGCGCCAGTGGCGCCTGCATGCCTACCTGGGCTACGAGGGCCTGGCCCACCACAAGCTGCGCGCCGGCCTGGGCTACGAGGACCTGGACCTCTACCGCACGCGCGAGCTGAAGAACTTCGCCTTCGCCGCCAACGGCCTGCCGATCCCGCTGCCGAGCATCACCGACCACAGCGACATCGACCCCTTCATGCGGCCGCAGCGCCGCAGCGTGGCCTATGCCTATCTGCAGGACGACTGGCAGCTGGCGCCCGACTGGACGCTCACCCTGGGCCTGCGGCACGACCGCTACGCCGACTTCGGCAACACCACCAACCCGCGCCTGGCCCTGGTCTGGGAGGCCGCCTACAACCTCAGCGCCAAGCTGCTCTACGGCCAGGCCTTTCGCGCACCGGCCTTCAACGAGCAGTACAGCATCAGCAACCCGGTGGCGCGCGGCAACCCGGCGATCCGGCCCGAGACCCTGGCCACGCGCGAGGCCCAGCTGATCTGGCAGCCCGGGCGCCATCTGCAGCTCAGCCTGGCGGCCTTCGAGCACCGGCTCAGGGATCTCATCCGCACCACCCCCAATGCGCAGCCCGGCACCGGCACCACCTTCAACAACACCGGTGACCAGAGCGGGCGCGGGCTGGAGCTGAGCGGCAGCTGGGATCCGGGCGCCGGCCTGCATCTGCAGCTGAGCCTGAGCCAGCAGCGCTCGCGCGATGAGAGCAGCGGCCGCAGCCCCGGCTATGCGCCGCGCCGCCATGCCTATCTGCTGGCCGACTGGCGCGTCAGCGAGGCCTGGCAACTGGGCGCGCAGCTCAACCGGGTGGCGGGCCGCGAACGCCCGCCGGGTGATGTGCGCCCGCCGGTGGCCGATTACACCAACCTCGACCTGCGCCTGCGCCACGCACCGCAGGGGGCGCGCTGGTCGGTGGCGGCGCTGCTGCGCAATGCCACCGACAGCGATCAGCGCGAGCCCAGCCTGGCGCCGGGCCGCATCGTCAACGACCTGCCCTTGGCGCCGCGCAGCCTGAGCGTGGAGCTGAACCTCCGCTACTGAGGAGAGCCGCGATGTGCCGACACGCCTGCCTGCTGTGGGCCTTGTGCATGCTGGGCGTCAGCGCCCACGGCCAGAGCGCGTCAGAAGAGCAAGACCTGGCCCTGGCCTTTGGCGACAGCGCCACCATCTCGGTGGCCAGCGGCGCCAGCCAGCAGCTGCGCCGCGCGCCCGCGGTGGCCAGCGTGTTCAGCGCCGAGGACATCCGCGCCAGCGGTGCCACCGACCTCGCCCAGGTGCTGGAACTGGTGCCGGGCCTGCATGTGGCGCGCTCCTTCTACCTCTACGAGCCGCAGTACCAGCTGCGCGGCGTGGGCAATGCCTTCAACCAGCAGATCCTGCTGCTGATCGATGGCGTGCGCCGGCAGAGTGCCCATCTGGGCGGCCCCGAGGACGCCTGGGCCGGCATGCCGGTGGACCAGATCGCGCGCATCGAGGTCATCCGCGGGCCCGGCTCGGCACTCTACGGGGCCGATGCCTTCTCGGGCGTGATCGCCATCACCACCAGGCGTGCCGCCGAGCACGCCGGCAGCAGTCTGCGCCTGGGTCTGGGCAGTGATCGCGAACGCACGCTGAGCCTGCAGCATGGCGCGCAGGCGGGGGACTGGGGCTGGTCGGCCTATCTGCGCGCCGGCCGTACCGAGGGGCCCGATGCGATCGTGTCGGCCGACGCCCAGACCGCCCTGGATGGGGTGTTCGGCAGCCATGCCTCGCTCGCGCCGGGCCGTCTGCAGGCCGGGCACCGCGATCTCGACCTCGGCCTGGCCCTCAACTGGCGTGAGCTGCGCCTGCATGCCAGCCTGAAGCAGCGCCAGGGCGTGGGCAGCGGCACCGGCCTGGCTCAGGCCCTGTCGGCGCAGGACTGGGTGGACAACCGCGTCGCTACGCTGGGCCTGGACTATCAGCGCAGCAATGTCTGGCCGCAATGGGATCTGCAGCTGCATGCCAGCCTGAGCCACTACGCGGTCGACTCCTATCTGCTGCTGTTCCCGGCCGGCGCCTTTGGTGGCCTGTATCCCGAGGGCATGGTGGGTGCGCCCGGGCGCAGCACGCGCAGCGGCGAGCTCGCGCTGACGGCGCTCTACAAGGGTTGGAGCGGCCACCGCTGGCGCCTTGGCGCGGGGCTGCAGGACGCGGACATGTACGCCACGCGCGAGCGCAAGAACTTCAACTTCGAGTTCGTGCCAGGCGTCGGCAACTTCCCGGCGCCGCTCGGTGCGCTGGTGGACGTCTCGAACAACGGCCCCTATATCCGGCCGCAGCGCCGGCGCGTGCACTATCTGCTGGCGCAGGACGAATGGCAGCTGGCCCCGGACTGGGTGCTCACCGCCGGCTTGCGCCATGACCGCTACTCCGACTTCGGCAGCACCACCAACCCGCGCCTCGCCCTGGTCTGGGACGCGGCCTACAACCTCACCCTCAAGGCCCTGCATGGCCAGGCCTTCCGCTCGCCCAGCTTCTCCGACCTCTACACCATCAACAACCCGGTCAACCTGGGCAATCCTAGGCTGCGCCCCGAGCGCATGCGCAGCAGCGAGCTGGTGGCCGATTGGCAGGCCGCCGCCGGCCTGCATCTGGTGCTGAACCTGTTCGACTACCGCATGCGCGACATCGTGCGCTTGGTTCCCAATGCCGATCCGCTGACCGGTTCCACCGCCGCCAATCTGGGCAGCCAGAGCGGGCGCGGCCTGGAGCTGGAGGGACGATGGCAGGCCGGCGCGGCGCTGCGCCTGCAAGGCAGCTATGCCTATCAGCGCAGCATCGACGAACTCAGCGGCCAGCGCAGCGCCGAGGCACCACGCCAGATGCTCAAGCTCGGCGCCGACTGGCGCTGGGCGCCCGACTGGGCGCTGAACCTGCAGGCCCGCCACATCGCCGACCGTGCGCGCGCCGCCGGCGACGCCCGTGCGCCCATCAAGGACTACCGCCTGCTCGACCTGGCCCTGCACTGGCGGCGCGAGGCGCAGCAGGGCTGGAGCCTGTTGCTGAGCCTGCGCAATGCGCTGGACGCCGACGCGCGCGAGCCCAGCCCGGCGCCCGGCAATATCCCCAATGACTTCCCGCTGGCGGGGCGCAACTGGGTGTTGCAGGCTGCCTACGGCTTCTAGGCTTCGCTGGGCAACTCGGACAAATCACTTTGCATGCAGGCTCTGCGAGTTAGCGCCCCGCACAGCCTGAGCGAGCGGCAGTGCCGAGACTGAGCGGCGCGCTGTTCGCGATCGAGGACTGCGCAAAGAGTCGGCCGATCATCGTGTCTTCCCCCTACGAAGGGGGATACGTCCGCTGTTTAGCGATGGCTAGACTCCGGCAACCTCGGGGGAGCGCAAGTTGAAAGCTAGGCACTGGTCAATCACGCTGTTGGCATGGCTGTTCTTGGCCTTGCCGCTGACCGTCCATTCGGACGGCGCGGTGGCGCCGCTTGAAGTTGAATACAGATGCAGCGGCGATGCCGGGATCACGATAACAGTGCCAAGTTACGGCGAATGCAAGAGGCTGGTCGAGCAGATCATCGCTACGAAGTATGCAGACCCCTGGTGGGGCGCCATATCGCTCCGCTATCCCATAACCTGCAACGTACCCACCGCCGACTCGGCGTGGCAGACCAGCTGCTTTGTGCACCTGAATACCTCGCAGGGCATTGAATATGTTTTTGTCGGGGCGTATCCACAAGCCGTGTGCCCTGAAGGTGCAGCGCCGTCCGGAGCAATGACATGCGCCTGTGTAGACGGCTGGACAGCAGCAAGCAACGCGCAGAAATGCCTGATCTATCTTGACAGTTTCCCTGCTGAGCCCAATAGCTGTCCCAGCGAGTTCGGTAATCCGATCTTTCCGTTGACCGGTGCCAAGCAGGCAAGGATAGGGCTGCATTCGATCGGAGGCCGGAAGCTGGAACTGGTGTACGACACGCGCGCCAAACTGCCGAGCAACATGCAGACGCCAGTATCGGCACCCTCACCGAGCTATGCCTTTGGCAACTTGTGGACCAGCTTCCTGCAGCGCCGCCTGACACACCAACGTCAGAGTAGCCCCGGTTCGGCCTTGCAGGCGTATCGGGGTGATGGCTCCTGGATCAGCTTCGCCAGCGACGCAGCGTCCACCTACCTGCCTTCAGCGGAAGTCTCTGATCGTGTTCGACCCGCTGTCGGTGGAGGTTGGCTCTATTACGACTTTCGCCACCACACGCTTGAAGTCTACGGACCAACCGGCGCGCTGACGGCCCTCCAATCTGCCGATGGGTCTGGCGCCCTGTCTCTGCAATATGAGGCTGGCAGCAATCGGCTTCTTGGCGTGAGTGACCGCTTTTCTCGCAGCCTCAGGTTCGCCTACGGGGCCGACGGTCACATCAAGTCACTGTCTGCCTCTGCTGCCCAGGACATTGAGCTGTCATACGCCGGCGACGGCAGGCTTGTACAACTGACTTGGCAGGACGATAGCTACCGGGAGATGGTCTACGGCGGCAGCAATGCACCGGACTGGGCCTTGACCGCCGTTGTCGATGAAGACCGTCAGCATGTGTCGCGTTACGGCTATGACACGGAAGGCAGGGCCATCAGTACGGAGCGCGGCTCCGGCCAAGATCGCTACATGGCCACTTATGCCACCCCACCGAGCCGCGTGGTGGCCGAGATTCGAGATGAGCCGGCTGGCATCGTGTGGCGCAAGCATGGCTGGGTCCCGCCCGCAGGCACGGTGGTGAGTCTGCCAAACGGCAGCAGTACCGCACTGACCGCCGTCAACGGGAGCGGCGTTCCCCGCCTTAGCTCTCAAACACAGGCCGCAGGATCCGGCTGTCAGCCCAGCGCGGCGGCGCAGACGTTTGACGGCAACGGCAATGTGGCGCAACGCGACGATTTCAACGGTGTCCGCAGCTGTCATGCCTACGATCTGACTCGCAATCTTGAAGTGAGCCGGGTCGAGGGACTGGGCAGCGCCATGGTGTGCAGCTCTGTATTGGCAACCGGCACCGCATTGCCGGCATCCAGCCGCAAGGTCAGCACCCAATGGCACCCCGACTGGCGCCTCGCAACAAGGACGGCCGAGCCGCTGAAACTGACCACCTCGGTCTACAACGGCCAGCCCGATCCCTTTGCCGGGGGTGCAATTGCCTCCTGCGCACCTAGCAGCGCGACCTTGCCCGACAACAAGCCCATCGTCGTGTTGTGCAAACGTGTGGAACAGGCCACCACCGATGCCGATGGCAGCAAGGGCTTTGCCGCCCCGCTGCAGGCTGGCGTGGCCAACCGCGTCTGGCAGTACAGCTACAACGAGTTCGGCCAGGTGCTCACGGCCAAGGACCCAGTCAACAACCTCACCACCTACGCCTACTACGCCGACACTACCCCCGAGCACACCCGCGGCGACCTGCAAAGCGTCACCAACGCCTTGAACCAGGTGACCCGGTACACGCAGTACAACCCGCAGGGTCAGGTCTTGCAGATGATGGATGCCAATGGCGTGATCACCGACTACGGCTACGACCTGCGCCAGCGCCTCACCAGCGTGAGCGTGGCCGGATCCATCAGCAGCTACGAATACTGGCCCACTGGCCTGCTCAAGCGCGCCGTGCAGCCGGATGGGAGCTTCGTGGCTTATGGGTACGACGACGCACACCGTCTGACAGCAGTCGCTGACGCCAAGGGCAATCGCATCGAGTACACGTTGGACAACGCAGGCAATCGCGTAGCCGAGCAGGTCAAGGACCCCGGAGGCAGTCTGGCCCGCCAACTCAGTCGCGTGTACGACGCGCTGGGCCGTGTGCAGCAAGCAAGTGGGAGGGAATAAGCCATGGCAGCCCGTCACCCCCCCGCCTTCGCGCGCGCAGCCTGGCTGCTGCTCGTCTCGACCGGCAGCCTCGCGCAGACCCTGCCACCGCCTCCCATATCGCCGGCCCCGCAAGTCAACTACGAGTACGACGCTCAAGGCAACCCGACCAAGCTGGTGCTGCCTCCCCGCGCCACCCCGGGACCCGGCCTGAACCTCAGCAGCCAGCAGAGCTATGACGCGCTGGGGCGTCGCGTGAGTGCCACCGATGCCAAGAATGGCGTCGTGCAGTTCGGCTATGACGGGCTGGACCAACTGACCCGCGTTACCGATCCGCGCCAACTGACCACCCTGTATGACGTCAATGGCCTGGGCGCGCAAACGAAGCTGACCAGTCCGGACGCCGGTGCATCACGCTACACGTATGACGCGGCCGGCAACGTCAAGACCAGCACCGATGCGCGCGGCATGATCAGCAGCTACACCTATGACGCCTTGAACCGCGTCAAGCTGAAGTCGGTGGCCCCCGCCGGAGGTGCGGCTCGGCAGTTCAGCTGGACCTACGATCAAACCGGCGATCAGTTCGGCTACGGCATAGGTCGCTTGACGACGGCCAAGTCGCCCGAGGTGACCAGTACCTTCAAATACGACGCGCAGGGGCGGTTGCTGAAAACGCAGTGGAACTATGAGACGGCCCCGGCCTTCGGCGTGGGCTACGCCTACGACCTGGCCGGACGTGTCAGCGCCGTCAGCTATCAGTCCGGCATGGTGGCCAGCTACGCCATCGAAAACGGTGAGGTGACAGGCGTCAGTCTGGCCAGCAGCGCTGCAGGCGGAGCCACCCCGCTGATCACGGCACTCGTGGCCAGCCCGTTCGGTGCTGCAAAGTCATGGCAATGGGCGATGGCTGCCGGCCCCAAACCTCATGCGCGCGAATTTGACCTGAGTGGCCGGCTGGTGCGCTATCCACTCGGCAACCTGGTGCGCGATCTCAGCTACGACGCAGCCGGGCGCATCACGGCCTACAAACATTTCGACGCCGTGTCCGGCGCTGCGCAGCCGGCGTACGACCAGAGCTTTGGCTATGACGAGTTGGGCCGCCTGACTTCGGTGCAACTGTCCAATGCCAGCTGGGCCTATGCCTACGATGCCAATGGCAACCGGACGCTCCAGTCGATGCCTGGCGCCAGCCGCAGCTACACGGTGGCGGCCAACAGCAACCGGCTGACCAGTGTGAGCAATCCGCTGCGCAGTCTTGCCCACGATGCCGCCGGCAATCTGACGAGCGACAGCGGCCAGCCGGGCGCTGGGTACTCCGTGAGCTACAGCCCGGAAGGGCGCATGGACAGCTTGACCAGCGGTGGCAGCGCGATGACTGAGTTTGCCTACGATGCCCAGGGGCAACGGGTGATGAGCAAGTTCAAGCTGGTCTTGAACAGTTCGTCAACCTCCCGCACGGCGCTTTTCGGAAGCCTGAGCAGCCCGAATCTCTACGCCTATGACCAGCAGGGCCATCTGCTTGGCGAGTATCGACAGAACGGCGCGCAGCTCAGCACGCTGATGGAGTACGTGTGGCTGGACGACATGCCGATCGCGGCGGTGCGCCCGAAGGCGGGCGGCGGGCAAGAGCTGTTCTACATCCACAGCGACCACCTGGGGGCGCCACGCGTGGCGGTGGACGATCAAGGTCGGTTGCGCTGGCGCTGGCTGTCGGAGCCGTTTGGCGTCACGGCGGCCGAGACAAGCCCGAGCGGGCTGGATGCCGTCAATATCAGGCTGCGGCTGCCGGGGCAGCAGTACGACTCGGCGGTGGGACTGCATTACAACGTCTTCAGGGATTACGATCCGACGACTGGGCGGTATGTTCAAAGTGACCCCATCGGGCTCGAAGGCGGGATCAATACCTATGCGTATGTCGATGGGGATCCGGTGACCGGCTTCGATCCGGAAGGCCTTGCGAACGGTTCCGCAGCGCAGATGTGGATGAAGTCACCACAGCGATGCAAGGACAGTGACTGCCTATGCAAGTGCCTGGCAGAGGCGCTTGGCCTTGAAACTGCTGCGGGCGCTGCGCTCACCGTGGGCGGGCTGCCACTCGTGCCGAAGCGATTTGTGACGCCCGGCTCTTCGTCGGGAACTTCCCTGATCTCAGTCGGGGCAACCGAACTGCTGGGCAATACGCGCATGCCTGGCCGCGTGTGGGCTCCGACCTTGGCCAATCCAGCCGCGAGGACAGCTTCTGCTGCGCGCTTTGTAGGCAGATGGGTTCCTGGAGTTGGTTGGGTACTTCTTGCCGTTGATGCGTACCAAGTCCAGCAGTGCAAGTCGAAGTGTGAAGATGACAAGTGCAAAACGCAGTGAATTGGTCGACGAGGTCGTTCATTGGCTGCAGGGCTATTTAGGCCTTGGGGCATCCACGCAATTGAACGACCAGACCAGAATCAATCTGGATCTCGGCGTGGATGGCGATGATGGAGTGGACTTGCTGCAGGCCTTCGGTAAGCAGTTCTCTGTTGATGTCTCTGACTTCCCTTTCGGCAATTACTTCGGGCCTGAGGCGGGCACCAATCCGGTTGCTCTGCTTCGAGGCGCTTGGGGGCTGCTGACAGGACGTAAGGCGCGTGCGCTTGAACCGTTGAGGGTTCTCGATCTGGTTGACTTCCTACGCGACGCTAAACGTCGTTGAAGCTACCCCGCCCGGGCCGGCATCGAGGGCAGGCCTCAAATCTGCCCCCCCCCCCCTGACCCGAGCCGCTACTGCCTGGCTCAGTTTTGAGTCGGTACGGCCCTCAAAACCGGCTCAGTTTTCGGTCGGCGCCAACAGCCAACCCATGAGCCCACCCGGGCACGTTGACGTAGTAGCGCAGTGCCTTGCCCTGTCCATGGCTCAAGAGCTGCCCGCCGGCGAGCATGGTTGAGAGGTCGCGGGTGGCGGTGGCCTTGGATACGCCGGGCATCTTCATGCACTTCTCGGCATTAAGTCCGCCCAGGAAGCCGCCGTCGCCCTCGTCCAGCAGGCGCTGTCTCTAGGCATGACCTGATCTCTGGCTCCTGATGCCCGCCAGGAATTGCCATTTCCCGCGCACCTTAGAATCCGCCCCCCGGCGCCATCCAGGCGCCCAGCCAGCGCGTCCATGAACATCGTCGTCAACGAAGAACTCAAAGCCTATATCGATCCGCTCACCCCCGATGAGCATGCCGCGCTGGAGCGCAGCATCCTGGCCGAGGGCTGCCGCGACGCGCTGGTGTTGTGGGGCGAGGTGCTGGTGGACGGGCACAACCGCTACGGCATCTGCGTCAAGCATGGCCTGCCCTTCCAGACGGTGCAGAACCCGCGCTTCAAGTCGATCGAGGACGTGCACCTCTGGATGATCGACCAGCATCTGGGCCGGCGCAGCGTGTCGGACTTCCAGCGCGGCGTGCTGGCGCTGCGCAAGAAGGAGATCGTGGCGGCGCGCCGCGCGGTGGCCCTGCACACCGAGCCCGACGAGAGCCGCGCCGATGCGCCGCAGCTGCCGCCCACCGACCCGCTCAACACGCGCGAGGCGATTGCCAAGGCGGCGCGCATCAGCAGCAACCAGGTGGTGCTGATCGAGAAGATCCAGAAGCAGGCCGCGCCCGAGCTGGTGGCGGCCGTCAAGTCGGGCGAGATCACCATCAGCGCCGCCGCCGCGGTGGCCAGCCTGCCGGTGGAAGAGCAGGTGGCCGCCGCCGCCGCCGGCAAGACCGAGCTCAAGCAGGCCGCCAAACGCGCGCGTGCCGCCAAGGCCAGGCCGGCCAAGGAGGCGGTGACCGATCAGGCGGAAGGGGCCGAACAGGCCGCCGCGCAAGACCTGACCCCGCTGACCGAATCCGAAGCCGACGAGCTGCAGCGCCTGCGCGCCCGCGTGGCCGAGCTGACGGTGGAGAACGCCGTGCTACGCCAGCAGCTCGCCGCCCTGCAGCGCTGAGTTCATGGCCGCATAACCCAGGCCCTGGCCGAACAGACCGGCCGTGGCCTGTTGCTGCAGGAAATCGCGGATCTGCGCCTGGGCCTGCCCGTAGGCCAGCAGGAAGGGGGCCGGCCCGACGCTGAAGCGCCGCGCCCCGGCCGCATGCAGCTGCTCGATCGCCGGCATGCCGGGCAGCACCATCAGGTTCAGCGGCATGCCGATGGCCGGGGCCAGGCTGCGCACCTCGTCGACGCTGGCGAGGCCGGGCAGAAAGGCGCCGTCGGCGCCCGCCTCGCGGTACAGGCGCAGCCGCTCCAGGCTCATCGCCGCGGCCGCCGCCCCGCTCGCCAGCCGGCGCAGATAGACGTCGCTGCGCGCGTTGATGAAGAAGGGCCGGTCGCTGCCCAGCGCGCCGCGGATGGCCGCGATCTTGGCCGCCAGCAGGGCGGGGGCCTGGTCGCCGTCTTCGAGATTGATGCCCACCGCGCCGGCGTCGGCGACGGCGCTGGCCAGCGCGGCCACGGCGGCCGGATCGGCGCTGTAGCCATCCTCCAGGTCGACACTCAGCGGCACGCTCAGCACCCGGGCCAGGCGGCGCACCGCGGCCAGCAGCTCCGCGGGCGGCAGGGCGCCGCCATCGGCATAACCGAGCGACCAGGCCAGCGAGGCGCTGGAGGTGGCGATGGCCGGCGCGCCGGCCAGCTCGAACAGGCGCGCGCTGGCGGCGTCCCAGGCATTGGGCAGCAGCAGCGGCGCCGGGGCCTGGTGCAGGGCTTGGAAGCGGTGGAAGGCGTTCATGGCAGGTCTCGAGGAATGAGCCTGCATGCTAGGCGGCGCGCCGACGCGCGTCTGGCCGTTTCCGGACCTCTGCCTTAGGACGCCCTACAGCGGCAGCTCGGTGTAGTACCTGCCGCCGTGGAAGATCAGCGGCTGGGCGCTTTCGGCGAAGCTGCAGCGCTCCACCTCGCCGACGAAGATGACGTGGTCGCCCTCCTCGTACTGGCTGCGGTTGGCGCATTCGAACACCGCGGCCACGCCCTCCAGCACGGGCGCACCGCCAGCGCCCTCGCGCCAGGCCACGCCGGCAAAGCGGTCGATGTCGCGGGTGGCGAAGCGCTGCGCCAGGGCCTTCTGGTCGGCCGCCAGGATGTTGATGGCGTAGTGCGAGCCGCGGCTAAACACCGGCATCGAGCCGGCGCGCTGGGCCAGGCTCCACAGCACCAGCGGCGGCGCCAGCGACACCGAGTTGAAGGAGTTGGCCGTCAGGCCCACCAGGCTGCCGTCGGGCGCGCGCGCGGTCACGATCGTCACGCCGGTGGCAAACATGCCCAGGGCCGAGCGGAACTGCAGGGTGTCGAGCGGGTCGGCGGCAGTGGTCTGGCTGGGAACGGAGGGCGACAGGGTCATGCGCCTATTGTCAGGGCAGAGCGAATGCCCCCGCATTCTCTGCGGCAGATCAAATCCGCCGGCTGCGGAATTTGCGCTGCCTCATGACCGTGAACGCCGCGATGGGTTGCACTGCGCTCATGACAGCAGAGGATGGGAGACCCTTATGTTGCCTTGGACCATATTGCCCACGGGCCTGGACGCCTGCGGCCCGCAAGGGATCAGCGGCGACTGCGATCTGACCCTGCTCAACCAGCAGCGCCTGCACGGCCGGCTGGATCAGTTTCACGATGGCGATCGCTCCATCGACCTGCGCATGGCGCGCCAGCGCGGGCTCGTGAGCCTGCCGCTGCGCGAGGTGCAATGGCTGCGCATGCGCGCGCCCGCCGAGGCCGCCGCGGCGCTGGCCGCCGCACCGGCAGCGGCGGTGCCGATCCGCCTCAGCGGCCCCGCCGCCAAGCCGGTGCCGGGCCTGTGCCTGCGCTCGCGCGCGGTGCCGGGCGGGCTCTGGCTGGACCTGCTGGACGCCCAGGGCGAGGTGCACCGCTGGTTCGTGCACGACGTGCCGCAGGTGGAGCTGAAGCGGCTGAACTGAGGGGGCAGCGTCAGCGCAGCATCGCCACGGCGGTGCCGAGCAGCGCATAGGTTTCCAGTTCGGCACTGTCCACCCAGGGCTGCGGCCAGGCGCTCCACACCACCGCCACCACCTGCTCGGCGGGGTTGACGTAGATGAACTGACCGTAGATGCCCTCGGCGGTGAAGGCGCCGTCGTGCATCTCCAGCGCGTCCGCCCCGGTGGGGAAGGACCACCACTGGTAGCCGTAGCCCAGCGGGTAGCCCGGGTAGAGCTGGCCGCAGGCGGTGGTGGCCGAGTCGGGGTGGCCGGCGAGATCGCGCCAGCCCGACGGCAGCACGGCCAGGCCGTCGATACGACCCTGTTGAAGTACGAACTGACCCAGCCGCCCGTAGTCGCGCAGCGTGGCGCTGAAGTTGTTGCCGCCCATCTCGAGGCCGTCGACGCCGTCGAGCATCCAGTAGCCGTCGGCCTCCATGCCCATCGGGGCCCAGATCTTTTGCGACAGATAGTCGCTCAGGGTCCTGCCGGTGGCGCGCGCGATCACCGCGCCCAGCACATAGCTCTCGCCGGTGCTGTAGCAGAACGCCGTGCCGGGCGCGGCGGCGCGTGGGCGCGAGCGCATCAGCTCCATCACCGTGCCGCGGCCCCCGGTAGAGCAGGCCTGGGCCAGCCTGGCGATGTCGGAGTCAGCGCCGGCGCTGTAGTCCTCGTTCCAGGCCACGCCCGAGCACATGCGCAGCAGCTCGCGGATCGTGTTGGCTTGGTAGGCGCTGCCCGCCAACTCGGGCAGGTAGCGCGTCAAGGGCTCGTCCAGGCTGGCGATGCTGCCGTCCTTGAGCGCCGCGCCCATCAGCGTGGCAGTGAGCGACTTGGCTGCCGAAAACGAGGTCCAGCGCGTGCTGGCGTCGTTGCCCATCGCGTAGCGCTCCAGCGCCACCTCGCCGTTCTTCAGGATCAGCAGGCCGCTGCTGCGCTGGCGCTGCATGTAGTCATCGATGCTGTAGGAACGGTCCGCCAGGCTGTAGCTCAGCCCGGACAGCTGGCGGGCATGCGCGGTCAGTGGCCTGGCAGCGCTGCCGCGCCGTATCACCCGGGTGGGCGCCAGCCGGTCGGCATGTCGAAAGGTCGCGACCTGGTTCTCCGGCGTGGTCGTGAGCAGGCTGGGCGAGACGCGCTCGTCAATCTCGTCCGCGCCGCCGCCGCAGCCGGCCAGCCAGGGCAGACTGCCCAAGGCGAGGCGGCTCATCAGTTGCAGCGAGCCGCGTCTGCTGTAGGTGGGTCTCATCATGTCTCCGTCATGGTTTGTTGGTGGGGAGGCGGAGCCGCCTCGGCGTCAGCCTAGGCGGGGGGCGCGCGGCGCACGAGTTCGCAGATGCAGGGTCCGCAAATGAGGAGGCTTCGCAAGCAGGCGCCGGCCGGCTAAGCTGGGGCGCCGCGCGAATCCTGCCCGCATGTCCGATCCCCTCAGCCCCGCCACCTTGGAGCGCTTCAGCGCCGCCCTGCTGCGGCTGGGGGCCTTGGCCCATGAGGCCAGCGCCGCCGAATTTCTGGGCCAGGCCGTCAGCGTCCTGAGGGCGCAGATCCCCTTTGCACGCGGTTGGTGGGGCCTGGGCACCGATCTCGGTCCCGGCAAGGTGCCGGCCATCTATCAGACCCAGACGATCGGCCTGCCGGACAGCTTTACCGCCGAGTGGCGCGCCATCGCGCTGGTGGACAGCTTTGCCGAGACCACGCTCAGGCAGGCCGGCCAGGTGCAGCGCTTCGAGGCTTCGCAGGACGACGACTCGCCCGCGGAGGTCGCGGCATTCAGCCAGCGCCATGGCCTGCACCATGGCATGGCCTTGCGCATCGACGCGCTGGCGAGCGGGCATGGCTTCTTCATGGTGGTGTACCGCGACGCCGCGGCTGCGCCGTTCGACGCCGCCGAGGCGCTGCTGTTCAAGCAACTGTTGCTGCATGCGCTGCAGCTGTGGCATCAGCGCCTGCGCGACGCCTTGTCGGCCGCGGCGCAGGCGGAGTTGGCCCGTGCAGCAGTGGCGGCGCTGCCCGACGGGCGCCTGCTGTTCGCCGGCCCGGCCCTGTGTGAGCTGCTGTGGTCGCATTGGCCGCAATGGGACGGCATCACGTTGCCGGCCGAACTGCTGGCCCAGCTGCGGCGCCTGCCCCAGCAGCTGCGCCTGCCCGGCGGCACGCTGCACGCCAGCCGCCGCGGCGAGCAGCTCTGGCTGCTGCGGCGCGCCGAGGCCGGTGGCCGGCCCGGGCTGGCGCCGCGCAAGATGCGGGTGGTGCATCTGTTTGCCGAGGGAAAGTCCTACAAGGAGATTGCGCGCGAGCTGGCCCTGAGCCCGGCGACGGTGCGCACCTATCTGCGCGACGCCTATCTGAGCCTGGGGGTCAGCAACAAGATCGAGCTGGGCGAGGCGCTGCGCGGCCAGGGGGTGAGCGCCCGGACTCCCTAAAATCCGCGCATGTCATCGACCCCCAGCGCCGCCCTGCCGCCCCCGCAGCAACAGCCCACCCTCAGCGCCCGCGCCGCTGCCCTCTACCGCCTGGTGGTGGTCTGCCTCTTGGGCTTTGCTTCCGGCCTGCCGCTGGCGCTGACCGGCCAGGCCATGCAGGCCTGGCTCTCGGCCGAGGGCCTGGACGTGGCCACCATCGGCTTCCTGAGCCTGGTGGGCATGCCCTACACCTTCAAGTTCCTGTGGGCGCCGCTGATGGACCGCTTCGAGCTGCCGCTCTTGGGCCGGCGGCGCGGCTGGATAGCCCTCACCCAGCTCTTGCTGGCCGGCGCCCTGCTGCTGATGGCCGGCACCTCGCCCGGCGCGGCCACGCGCGCCTTTGCCCTGCTGGCGGTGCTGGTGGCCTTTCTCTCGGCCTCGCAGGACGTGGTGATCAACGCCTACATCACCGATGTGCTGGCCGCCAGCGAGCGCGGCCTGGGCAGCTCGCTGCAGGTGGTGGGCTACCGCATGGCGATGATTCTCTCGGGCGGCGTGGCCTTCATCTGGGTGGACGTGGCGCAGGGTGGCGGCTGGAGCTGGCCCGAGGTCTACCGCCTGATGGCCGGGCTGATGGTGGGTGCGGCCGTCTTCTCGGCGCTGGCGCTGCCGCGCCTGAAGCAGGCGGCCGCGCCGGCCAGCGTGGCGCGCCACGACATCCTGGGCTTTGCCGCCGTGGTGCTGGCGGTGGTGGCCGGCGTGGTGCTCACCGAGCAAGCCCTGACCCCCGCGATCAAGGCCCTGCTGGCGCCGCTGTGGGCCGGCAGCAGCGTGGCCGCCGGCCTGCAGGCCAAGTGGACCGACCTGCTGATTCTGCTGGCCGGCATCGCGCTGACCCTGCCGCTGACCGCCTGGGCGGCGCGCGCGGCGCGCTTCGAGACCCTGCTGGGCGGCCTGCGCAACTACTTCGGCCAGCCCGGCGCGGCGGCCTTCCTGGCCTTCATCGTGCTCTACAAGCTGGGCGATGCCTTTGCCGGCGCGCTGATGACGCCCTTCCTGCTCAAGGCCCTGCATTTCGGCACCGCCGAGGTGGGCGTGGCCAACAAGGTGTTCGGGCTCTGGCTCACCATCGGCGGCGCCATCGCCGGCGGCGCGCTGATGCTGCGCATCGGCATGTGGCGCGCGCTGATGGCCTTCGGCATGCTGCAGGCGGCCAGCAATCTGGGTTTCTGGTGGCTGGCCCAGTACGGTGCCGGCAGCCTTGGCGCCCTCACGGTGCCGGCCTTCGACTGGGGCTTCGTGAAACTGGCCCAGGCCACCCAGGTGGATGGCAGCCTGCTGATGGTGGTGGCGCTGGAGAACCTCAGCGGCGGCATGGGCACGGCGGCCTTCCTGGCCTTCATGATGAGCTTGTGCAACCAGCGCTTCACCGCCACCCAGTTCGCCCTGCTCTCGGCCTTCGCCTCGGTGGGGCGGGTCTGGGTGGGGCCGCTGGCGGGGGTGCTGGCCGAGGCGATCGGCTGGCCCGATTTCTTCCTCGTCTCCATCGTGCTGGCGCTGCCGGCGCTGTGGCTGCTGAAGAAGCTGCGCGCCAGCGTGGAGGCGCTTGAAGTTCCGGCGAACGCCTCCAACTTGGACGACTGATCATGAGCACGAATTTCGACGCGGGCGCCGACGCCCATCTCCCCAGCGCCCCGCGCTACGGCTTTGGCCGCTGCGAGTGCCGCGGCTGCGCGGCCGCGCAACCGCAGCGCCGCCTGTTTACCGGCCTGCTGGCAGCGGGCGGCACCCTCGCGGCCACGCCGCTATGGGCGCGCGAGGGCGTGAACGTGGGCAAGAAGAGCTGGGCCGCCGATCTGGTGCCGGCCCAGCAGGTCGAGCAGGCCGCCGCCCAGCAGTATGTGCAGATGCAGCGCGAGGCGGCGCAGCAGCGCGCGCTGGCGCCCGCCAACCATCCGCAGGTGATCCGCCTGCGCGAGATTGCCAAGCGCATCATCCCGCACGCCTATGAGTGGAACCCGCGCGCCAAGGACTGGCGCTGGGAGGTGAACCTGTTCGCCAGCCAGCAGCTGAACGCCTTCTGCATGCCGGGCGGCAAGATCGCCTTCTACTACGGCATCCTCGAGAAGCTCAAGCTGGAGGACGACGAGGTCGCCACCATCATGGGCCACGAGGTCGCGCATGCGCTGCGCGAGCATGCGCGCGAGCGCATGGCGAAGACCGCGGCCACCCGCGTGGGCGCCAATTTGCTGTCCTCGCTGCTGGGGCTGGGCAATGTGGGCGATGCGCTGCTGAACATGGGCAGCCAGTTGGTCACCCTGACCTTCAGCCGCGAGGACGAAACCGAGGCCGATCTGGTGGGCATGGAGCTGGCCGCGCGTGCCGGCTACGACCCGGCGGCCGGCGTGAGTCTGTGGCAGAAGATGGGCCAGGCCTCCAAGGGCGCGCCGCCGCAATGGCTGTCCACCCACCCCTCGGGCCCCACGCGCATCCGCGACATCGAGGCCAGCCTGCCCCAGGTGGCGGGCCTGTACCAGCGCGCCGAGAAGCCCGCGCGGCGCTTCGAGATCGCGCCGCCAATCTCGTCCAACCGCCCCTCTCAAGTTCCCCGCACGTAGGGGTTGCTGCGGCGCTCCACGCCGAAGCTGCTCTCCGGCCCATGGCCGGGGATGAAGACGGTGTCGTCGCCCATCGGCCAGAGCCGCTGGGTGATGGAGCGGATCAGCTCGTTGTGGTTGCCGCCGGGGAAGTCGCTGCGCCCGACGCCGCCGGCAAACAGCACATCGCCGACGAAGGCGCGCTTGGCCGCGGCCGAGAAGAACACCACATGGCCGGGCGTGTGGCCGGGGCAGTGGCGCACCTGCAATTCCTGCTTGCCGATGCGCACATGGTCACCGTCCTGCAGCCACTGCGTGGGCGCGAAGGGCTCCGCCGGCGGGAAGCCGAACATCTGGCTCTGCTGCGGCAGGCCGTCGATCCAGAACTGGTCGCCCGGATGCGGGCCGATCACCGGCAGCCCCAGCTCGCGCGCCAGCTGGCCGGTGCCGCCGGCATGGTCGATATGGGCATGGGTGAGCCAGATCGCCTTCAGGTGCAGGCCCAGGCGCTGCACCTCGGTCAGCAGTTTGGTGATCTCGCCGCCCGGGTCGATCAGCGCCGCGTCCAGGGTCTCGTCACACCAGACCAGGGAGCAGTTCTGCTGGAAGGCGGTGACGGGGATGATTTGGTAGCGCAGCGACATGGTGGGAGCGGCCTGGGGACGAGACATCGTTGGGGCGCTCAATGTAGCTAACTTTGCGGCGCGGCAGCGAACTGCGTCACGGACGCGCATGCCGCCGCCGTGGTGGAATTGAGCCAGGCGCGCGCCAACCGGACCCATCCCATGAGCATCAATGTCGATCTTCGCCAGTTGGTCTATGCCCTCTCGGACGCGCTGGATCTGGTGGGTGTGGACGACATCGCGCATGGCAAGCGCGTCGGCGTGATGGCGGCCGAATGCGCCAGGGCGATGCAGTGGCCGGCAGCGGAGGTGCACTTCCTGTTCGACCTGGGCCTGCTGCACGACATCGGCGTGTCCAGCACCGCCACCCACCAGCACCTGATCGCCGAGTTCGACTGGGCCGGCTCGCAAGCCCATGCGGAAACGGGCTACGGCTTGCTGAAGGACTTCGCCCCCCTGGCGCGCATGGCGCTGCCGGTGCGCTACCACCACACGCGCTGGGACGCCCTGCTGGCCGGCCGGCAGCTGCCGCTGGAACTGGCGCGCCAGGCCAATCTGATCCTGCTGGCGGACCGCGTGGATGCAATGGCCGCGCCCTTCTATGCCAGCGGCCAGGTGCTGCAGCATCGCGAGCCGATCCGCCGGGAAATCGCCGCGCGCGCCGGCAGCTATTTCGCGCCCGAACTGGTGGAGGCGTTTCTCGCGGTGTCGGCGCATGAGGCGTTCTGGCTCAACCTCGAATCGAATGCGCTCGCCAACTATCTGGCCGACATGCTGGCCACCGCCCAGCCCTACCAGGCCAGCAACGCCGAGCTGATGCAGCTGGCGACGATCTTCGCGCAGATCGTCGATGCGAAAAGCAGCTTCACCCACACCCATTCGCTGGGCGTGGCCAGGGTCGCACGCCGCCTGGCCGAGCACATGGGCGTCAGCGTGGATCATTGCGAGAAGCTCGAGATCGCCGGCCTGCTGCACGACCTGGGCAAGTTGCGCGTGCCCGATGCGATCCTGGAAAAGCCCGCGCCGCTGGACGAGGACGAGCGCCTGGTGATGCGCAGCCACAGCTTCGAGACCATGCAGATCCTCAAGAAGGTGAGGGGCTTCGAGGAGATCGCCAGCTGGGCCGCGGACCACCACGAGGCGCCCAGCGGCCTGGGCTATCCGCATGGCCTGGACGGCGCCAAGCTGGCGTTGGAGGCGCGCATCCTGCGCGTGGCCGACATCTTCCAGGCCATGGTGCAGGACCGCCCCTACCGCCCGGGCCTGTCGCGCCAGGCGGTGGCGCACTTCATGGCGGAGCTGCAGGGGCGCAACAGCATCGACGCCTCGATCGGCGGCGTGCTGCAGGCGCATCTGGATGAACTGATTCAGCTGGCGCGCGCGAGCGCCTGAAGCGCGTCCAGCTCAAACACCACCCGCACCAGCTGCGGCCCATCGGGGTGGGCGCGCGTGCCGGCGCCGAGGCCGCGCATCAGCACCAGCATGCGGCGGTTCTCCACCAGCACATCGCCGGTGAGCGCGCGCAGGCCCTGCGCACGCGCATGGCCGGCCAGGCGTGCCATCAGGGCGCGACCCAGGCCCAGGCTCTGCCAGTTGTCGGCCACGGCGATGGCGAACTCGGCCTCGTCGGGCTGCGCGCGGCTGCACACATAGCGGGCGTCGGCCACCAGCTGCGGCGCCGGCTGCGCGGGCACCGGCCACAGCGCCTGCGCCACCAGGGCCACATGCTGGTGCTGGTCCACCTCGGTCATCTGGCGCAGCAGCTCGGGGCTGAGCTGGCGCAGGCCGACGTGGAAGCGCTTGTGGCGCGCATCCAGCGACAGGCCCGCCACAAAAGCCTGGGTGGCGGCGGCATCCTGTGCGCCGATGGCGCGCAGCAGCACGGCGCGGCCGCGCGGCAGGCGCAGCCGCTCGGCGCTGAGGGCCAGGCCCGGCCTGGCAATGGCTGCGGTGCTCATCACAGCGCTGCGCAGCCGGCGTGTGCCGGGCGCAGCTCCAGCACCGCCGGGCCGCCCAGGGCGCAGACCAGCAGTTCTTCGCTGCCGCCCACGGCCATGCCCTGGCCAGCCTCGAGCACGATGTCGCGCAGGTCGTGGTCAATGGTCACCCACAGGGTGCCGGCCGCGCTGGCCAGATAGGCTTGCTGCTTGCCACTCAGGCGCGAGACCTGGCCGCGTTCCAGCTGTAAACGGGCGTGTTCGGCGTGGATCAACATGACGGGCTCCTTGGTGCGGGCGATGCATGCGGGGTCTGCATGCTGGCCGGGGCCCTGCTCGGGTACTTGCGTGGGCACCGGTGTGGAGCGAATATTGGGCGCCCGCCGGGGCGCTGACAAACGATCAATCGGAACCCATCGCATTCCTCCAGCGCATGCAAGAAAGAAAACCCCTGGACCGCCTGCCGCCGCTCGATCTGCTGGCCTCCTTCGAGGCCGCGGCGCGCCATCTCAGCTTCACCAAGGCCGCGGCCGAGCGTTTCGTGACGCAGTCGGCGATGAGCCGGCAGATGCGCGCGCTGGAGGAGGAGCTGGGGGTGGCGCTGTTCACGCGCCAGCACCGCGCGCTCGCGCTCACCGCCGAGGGCCAGCGCCTGCTCGCCAGCTGCACCCAGGTGCTGGGCAATCTGCGCAGCACCATGCGCGAGATCCGCGCGCCGCAGCAGCGCGAGGTGCTGGCGCTCACCACCACGCCGGGCTTTGCGGCGCTGTGGCTGATCCCGCGCCTGACCGCCTTCACGCGCGCCCATGCCGGCATCGATGTGCGGCTCGACGCGACGCTGGACAACCGCAACCTCGCCGCCGATGGCTTCGACATCGCGGTGCGCTACGGCAAGCTGGGCGCGCTGCGCGGCGCGCGCAAGCTCTTCGAGGAGGCGATGCTGCCGGTGTGCAGCCCGCGCCTGGTGGCCGAGCTGGCGCTGCCGCTACGCGAGCCGGCCGACCTGGCCCACCACACCCTGCTGCACCTGGCGATGGACGGCGATGGCAGCGGCATGCCGATGGAATGGGAGCCCTGGCTGAGCGCCTGGGGCCTGGCCGATCTGCGCCCGGCCGCGCGCCTGAGCTTCACCAGCTATGCCGAGGCGATCGCCGCCGCGGTGGCGGGCCAGGGCGTGGCCCTGGGGCGGCGGCCGCTGGTGGATGGGCTGCTGGCGAGCGGCCAGCTGGTCACGCCCTTCGATGCCAACACCGCCTCGGCGCGCGCCTACCAGCTGATCGTCGACCCGGCCTCGCGCGCGCGGCCGGCGGTGCAGGCTTTTGAGCAATGGCTGCTGGCGCAGGCGGCGGGCTGAGCGGCCGGACTCTCAGTCGCGCATGCCGAAGGATTGCAAGGCCTGGGTCAGGCGCTGCCGATCCTGCGCGGGCTGCTCACCCAGCAGCAGTACGCGCGCACGCGGTGCCATGCGGCGCCAGCTCGCCAACATGGCGACACCGTGAGAGCGCAGCAGCTGCGGGTCCAGCACCAGCAGGTCCACGCGGTCAGGGGCGACGGTGAAGATCAGCGCGCTATCGTCGGCGCCGCCGGCGCAGTGCACGCGTGCGCCCGCTCCTTCGCAGGTGTCGCGCAGTAGTTCGCAGCGCTTGCTGTCGGCCGTTAGCAAAAGGATCAGCATCGGCACGGCTTGTGATGGCGCGAATTCATGGGGCCTCCTCGCCCTTGCCGGCAGCACGCGCTGCACGGCCTGCCCCACTCTAGGGAGGGTCGTGCGAAGTGGCTGTAGGGGGTTCTTGACCGCCCCTGTGGGGGCGCCTTGTCCGACGTCAGGTTCAGTTGCCGTCGGCGTCGATCAGGCCGGTGCGGATGGCGAAGCGCACCAGAGCCGGCACGTCGGCCACACCCAGCTTGGCCATCAGGCGGCTGCGGTAGGTGTCCACCGTCTTGGGGGACAGATGCAACTGCTCACCGATGACGGCGCTGGATTGGCCGCGCACCACCAGGGTGACGATCTGGCGCTCGCGCGGCGAAAGCTCGGCCAGCAGGTCGGACTCGGCGCCGCCCGTGAGCCCCTGCACGGCCAGTGCCGCCACCTCCGGCCCCAGATAACGACGCCCGGCCAGCACCGCGGCCACGGCCTCCAGCAGTTCAGCGCGCGGCGCGCCCTTCAGCACGTAGCCGCTGGCGCCGAGGCGCATGGCCTCGGCCACATGGCGTGGTTGGGCGGACATGCTCAGCACGATGCAGCGGCAGGGCAGCTGCCGGCGATGCAGGTCCTCCAGCAATTCGAAGCCCGAGCGCTGCCCCAGGCTCAGGTCCAGCAGCAGGAGTTCGGGCTGCAGGCGCAGCAGATCTGCCATTGCCTGGGTTGGCTCAGCGGCTTCGCCCACCACCTGATGGCCGGCGCCCTCCAGCAGGGCACGCAAGCCGTCGCGCACGATGGCGTGGTCGTCCACCAGATAGACGCGTTTGCTCATGCCCTTGTGTCCTCCCAGCCCAGGGTGACGATGGTGCCACCTTCTGGCGCCGGGCCGAGCTCGAAATGCGCCCCGATCGCAATGGAGCGCTCGCGCATGCCCACCAGGCCCAGGTGGCCGGGTCGGCTCACACCCGCCCCCTGGGCCATGCCGACGCCGTTGTCGGCGACTTCCAGCCGCAGCCAGTGGGTGTCGCCCTCCAGCCGCACGCAGATATTGCTGGCATGGGCATGCAGCAGGGCGTTGGCGACCGCCTCGCGCGCCACCATGAAGACGGCGTATTCGACCTCGCCGGGCCAGCGGCGCGCGCCCAGGGCCGGCGCCGCCTCCAGCGTCAGGCCGACCTCGCCGGCCTGCTGGCGGCGGCCGCGCAACTCGTTGTCGAGGGCGGCGACCAGACCTTGCTCATCGAGCAGCGTCGGGCGCAGCTCCACCAGCACCTGGCGGATCTCGCGCATGGCGTCGTCGATCAGCCGGTCCACCCTGGCATGCCGTTGCGCCTCGGCCGGCGAGGCCAGCTGCGCCTCGCTGACGAAATCGATGCGCATGGCGGTGAGGATCTGGCCCAGTTGGTCGTGCAGCAGCTGCGCCAGCCGGCTGTTGCTGGCCTTCTCCTGCGCCATCAGCTGATGCGTCAGCTCGGTCAACTCGGTCTGGTACTGGAGCAGGGCACGCTCGGTGCGCACGCGATCGGTGATGTCGCGCAGGATGGCGGTCAGCCTGTGCTGTTTGTTCACGACCACATGCGAGATCGACGCTTCCAGCTCCAGTTCTCGGCCATCGGCGTGCAGGCCCTGCACCCGGCCGGATCCCATGCTGCGACTGCTGACCGGTGCGAGTGCGAAGCGTGCCAGGTCGCGCGCATGGCGGCCGCGCACCTGCGCCGGCAGCAGGCGCTCCAGCTGCTGGCCCAGCATGGCGCTGGCACGGTGGCCGAAGATGCGCTCGGCGGCCGGATTGAACAGGCGCACCTCGCCGCCGGCATCGCAGCTGATCACGGCATCGCTGGCCGAATCGATCACGGCGGCCAGCATCGCCTCGCTTTCGCGCAACTGGGCGTTGGCCTGGCGGCTCTCGGTGATGTCGGTCTGCACGCCATCCCAGCAGGTGGCGCCATCCGGCAGGCGGCGCGGCGCCGATACCTGGCGCATCCAGCGTTCGACACCATCGGTGCGGTGCATCCGGACGGTGACATCGAACAGGCTAAGCTTGGCGAAGGAGAGTTGCTCGGCCGCCAGCAGGGCGGCCTGGTCTTCCGGGTGCACGCGACCGTAGAGCGCGCCGGCATCGGCCAGCGCGGCGGCGGGCGGGACGCCCATCAGCTTCTCGATGGCGCCGCTCACATGGGTGAAGCGGCGGCTCCCGTCGGGCTCGCGCCGCAGCTGGTAGACGATGGTGTCTGGCAGGTTGTCGCCGAGCGCACGCAGGCGCTGCTCGTTGTCGCTGGCATGCCGCTCGGCGCGCCGCAGCGCGTCGAAGGGCGCGCGCAGGCTGGTCAGATAGGTGGCCCAGTAGAGCAGCGCATAGCCGACGATCTTGTAGCCATGGCCGACGATGTTCTGCAGGTCGGAGGGCCGCACATAGTTGCTGAAGGACAGTTCGCCAATGCCGATCACCCAGGCCGAGCAGGCCAGCAGCAGGTAGCGGCTGAGCCCGCTCGCGCGCGCGCGCAACCAAAGGCGCGCCGCAATGCCAATATTGACCAGGCACAGCGCCCATTCATAGCCGATCTTGAAACGGGTGACCCCTTCACCGGGCACAAAGGTGACCGGGAACCATGGCAGCCCCCAGCTGCCCCAGGCCACCAGGGCCGCGGCAAGGCCCAAACCGAGCAGCAGCGAGGCGTTGCGCGAAAGGCGCGGTGTGCGGCCAAACGCGATCAGGGCCAAGGTCAGTGCCTCGAAGCTGCGCCCCATCAGCCAGAAGAAGATGGCGCGCGGCGTGCTCGCGTCGCCCAACAGGGGCGGCATGCCGTCGTAGGTGAGCGCATGCACCACGTCGCAGACGCCAACCACCACAAAGCCGCCGATCAGCAGCGGCAGTTGGCGATCGTCCTGGCCGCTGAAGGTGTGCCAGGACACCGTGGCGATGAGGGCCGCAATGCCGAAGGCGAACAGTTCCAGCAGCAGATGCAGACTCAGCATGCTGTTGTGGGCGGGCATGCTGAGGGCCGTCGGCGGCAGGGCCAACAGCAGCCCCTGGGTCAGCACGGCGAACAGGCTGATGCCCAGGCAGAGCTTGGCCGTCGGAGAGGAGGCGCGCATGGGCCGCCATGTTAAGGGCAGCCGCGGCACGCCGGTGCCGAGGCTGGGCGGCGGCTAAGGCTGGCTTGCGCCCGCCGCCGCATGGCTCAGCTTGAACACGGCCACGGTTTGCGCCAGGCTGTTGGCCTGGTGCTTCAGGCTCTCGGCGGCGGCCGCGCTCTCCTCCACCAAGGCGGCATTTTGCTGCGTGACCTGGTCGAGCTGGCTCACCGCATCGCCGATCTGGCTGATGCCGCTGCTCTGCTCGATGCTGGCGGCGCTGATCTCGCTGATGAGGTCGTTCACCCGCTTCACCTGCGCGACGATCTCGCCCATCGACTGGCCGGCCTCGTTCACCAGCCTGGAGCCGGTCTCCACCTTGTCGACACTGGTGCCGATCAGGGCCTTGATCTCCTTGGCCGCATTCGCCGAGCGCTGCGCCAGGCTGCGCACCTCGGAGGCCACCACCGCAAATCCGCGCCCCTGCTCGCCGGCGCGCGCGGCTTCCACCGCTGCGTTCAGGGCGAGGATATTGGTCTGGAAGGCGATGCCATCGATGACACCGATGATGTCGCCGATCTTGCGGCTGCTGTCGGTGATCTCGCCCATGGTGGCCACCACCTGCTCGACCACGCGACCGCCTTGTGCGGCGGCGCTGGAGGCACCGCCTGCCAGTTGGGCAGCCTGGCGCGCTGTGTCGGCGTTCTGGTTCACGGTGGCGGTGAGCTGCTCCATCGAGGCTGCGGTCTGCTGCAGATTGCTGGCCTGCTCCTCGGTGCGCTGGCTCAGATCGGCGTTGCCTGTGGCGATCTGGGTCGAGCCGGTGGCGATCGAATCCGAGCTGTTGCGCACCTGGCCGACGATGTTCACCAGGCTGTCGTTCATCTTGCGCAGCGCCTGCAGCAGCTGGCCGGTTTCGTCGGCACTGTCGCTGCGCACCTCCGAGGTCAGGTCGCCCGCGGCCACCGTCTCGGCCACCCGCACCGCCTGCGCGATCGGGCGGGTGATGGTGCGGGTGATCAGCAGGGCCAGGGTCGCCCCGAGGGCAAGCGCGCCCAGCATCAGGCCGATCACGGCGAGACGCGTGGAGGCGTATTCGTCCTGCGAGGTCTTGTAGGCCATGTCGGCGCCCTTGATCTGGAACTCGACGTCCTTGCCGATCGCCGCGAACAGTTCATTGAGCGTGTCCAGGGAGCTGCCGTTGAAGGCTGCGCGCAGGGCCTCGTCTACGCCCTCGTTGGCGCGGGAGGTTTTCAGCAGGCTGGTCTGGGCGGCGTAGTAGCGTTGCTCGGCCACGCGGATGGCATCCACGAAGACGCGCTCATCGTCCGTCGTGACGGTGGCGAGATAGGTGGCGAAGGCCTTCGCGGCCTGGGCCTTGTGCTCCTCGATGGCCTTCTCCCATTGGTCGAACTGCGCGTCGGTGAGCGACATCGCGTGCTGCGCCTCGGCACGCCGGATGCGGTTGATGGCCGAGCGGTAGTCGCCCAGGGTGCGCGTGGCCACCAGCCAGTTGGTGGCGATGTCGGCGGTAGCTGCATTGACGGCGGCCAGGCGGTTGATCGAAAACAGCCCCACGATCACGGTCAGGGCCAGCACGCTGGCGAACCCCATCATCAGGCGGGGGCCGATCTTCAGTCGAGTCAGCAGGTTCATGGTTTCGGACCTCAGTTACAGGTGGAGGAGTGGTGTACCGCGGGGCCTTACTGCAGGCCCGGCGTCACCAGGCCCATCGTGGCGCTTGACATTAACTGCTCGATGTCCATCAGCACGAGCATGCGTTCCGCATCGCCCTGCCGCAGCGTGCCGAGGCCGGTGATGTGTTCCACGGCGATGGCGCGGGTGAACTCGGGTGCCGGCCGGATCTCGTCGGCGCTCAGGGCGACCACGTCGGATACGGAGTCCACCACCATGCCCACCACGCGCTGCGCCACGTTCAGCACGATGGTGACGGTCTGTGCGTTGTAGGCCACGCTGTCCATGCCGAACTTGATGCGCATGTCCAGGATGGGCACGATCACGCCGCGCAGATTGAGCACGCCCAGGATGTAGGCAGGGGCATTGGCCAGGCGTGTGGCGGCCTCGTAGCCGCGAATTTCCTGCACCTTCAGGATGTCGATGCCGTACTCCTCGGCACCGAGGTGGAAGCTGAGGAATTCGCCGGGGCTGGCGACGGCGCGCGTCGCGGGCATTGGCGCGCTCAGGGCTGGCAGCTTGCTGGCGGTTTCGTTCATGGGACCCCTTTCGAAGAAAGCCTGCAGGCACTCTACGAAGTCGGGCTCGTTAGCGCTGTAGGGTCTTCTTGACGGCGGCTGTGGGGCGGACCCTTGACGCGCACCGGTGCGCCGCCGCGGCGTGACGGAATGCGCGCCATGCGGCGCCCTGGCTGGCATCGCGTCCATGAAAAAAGGCCGGCCCCCGGAAGGGAGCCGGCCTTGCGGGGCCAAGCGCTGGCGCGTCAGTGCACGCCGTGCATCTTCTTGCGCATCCAGCCATTCAGCATCATCAGCACCAGACCGGCCGCGATCGGGATCAGGGTGAAGATCAGGAAGAAGGTCGAGAGCGAGTAGGTGGCAGAAATGTGGTCGATGTACGAGCCCGTTGAACCCGCCACCTTGTTGGCGATGGCGGTATTGAGGAACCAGACGCCGAACATCAGGCCCAGCAGGCGGGTGGGTGCCAGCTTGGAGATGTAGGACAGGCCCACCGGCGAGATGCACAGCTCGCCCATGGTGTGCAGCAGGTAGGCGATGGTCAGGTACATCATGCTGACCTGGGCGGTCTTGGCGCCCGGGGCGATGCCGGCGGCACCATAGGCCAGCACCGCAAAGCCCAGGCCCAGCAGCACCAGGCCGACGCCGAACTTGATCGGGCCGCTGGGGTTCCACTTCTCTTCCCACATCTTGGAGAACATTGGCGCCAGCACGACGATGAAGAAGCTGTTGAGCACGCCGAACCAGGTGGCCGGCACATCGCTCTGCTCCATCGCGAATTCGCGGCCCAGCATCCACAGGCACAGGCCCCAGATGATGGCGAAGGCGGTGGCCAGCGACAGGTTGGCGACCCAGACCTTGCCGCCGGTGCTGCGATAGAGCTTGAACAGCAGCCAGGAGAGGATGGCCGCCGGCACCACCGTCATCGCGGTGTTGATGAGCTTGAACACCAGCCCGCTGGTGCCCACCAGCACGCGGTCGGTGTAGTCGGCCGCGAAGATCGTCATCGAGCCACCGGCCTGCTCGAAGGCGAACCAGAAGAAGATGGTGAAGAAGGAGAACACGAAGATGGCCTTGAGACGATCGGCCACCACATGTTCGGGGGTGTCGTCGAGCGTCTCCTCGACCCGCTTCTCGCCGGGCTTAGCCGGGTCGCCGATGCTGCCGAACAGGCGCTGGCTGAAGAAGAACTGCAGCGCGCCCAGGATCATGAACACGCCGGCCAGGCCAAAGCCGAGGTGCCAGGACACCTTCTCGCCGATATAGCCGCACAGCGAGATGCCGAAGAAGGCACCGGCGTTCACGCCCATGTAGAACAGCGTGTAGCCGCTGTCGCGCGCGCCTTCGTTGTCCTTGTTGTAGAGCTGGCCGACGATGGCCGAGATATTCGGCTTGAACAGGCCGGTGCCCAGGATCACCAGGCCCAGGCCGAGATAGAAGGTCGGCACCGTCTCCAGGAACAGCGAGATGTGGCCGGCGGCGATGATGACGGCGCCCCACAGCACCGAGCGCCGCGTGCCCAGGAAGCGGTCGGCGACATAGCCGCCCAGGATGGGGGTCAGATAGGCCAGGCCGGTGTACCAGCCGTACAGGCTGGTGGCATCGGCGCGGCTCCAGCCCCAGCCGCCCTTGGCCGCCTCGGTGACCAGGAACAGCACCAGCAGGGCGCGCATGCCGTAGTAGGAGAAGCGCTCCCACATTTCGGTGAAGAACAGCACGAATAGGCTGTTGGGGTGGCCGAGGATGGTGTGGGTGGCGGGCGCGCTGCCGGCGGCGGCGCCCATCGGAGTGGTGCTGATCACGGTGCTCATGGCGGTGCTCTGTTGAATAGCGTAAAGCGCCGACCGGGCGGGTAGCCCGGCGGCGCGCGCCGCATTGTCGCCTGCCTGGCCCGCCGGCCTCCTTGGCGTTTACGCCAGCCCGTCTGTCCAACCCAGGCTCAGGCCTGCCTGAGCTTGAACACCTGCACCAGCTCGGCCAGATGGTCGGCCTGCTGGTGCAGGCTCTCGGCCGCCGCAGCGCTCTGCTCCACCAGCGCGGCATTCTGCTGCGTCGCGCGGTCCAGTTGCGAGACGGCCGCGCCTACCTGGCCGATGCCGCCGCTCTGCTCATGGGTGGCGCGCGAGATCTGCTCGATGTACTGGCTGACTTGGTGGATCTGGTCCACGATCGCCTGCATGGAGCTGCCTGCGTCGCTGACCTGGCGCGAGCCCGCTTCGACCTTCTCCGCGCTGTCGACGATCAGCGACTTGATCTCCCGGGCCGCATTGGCCGAGCGCTGCGCCAGCGAGCGCACCTCGCTGGCCACCACCGCAAAGCCGCGCCCCTGCTCGCCGGCCCGTGCCGCTTCGACGGCGGCGTTGAGGGCCAGGATGTTGGTCTGGAAGGCGATGCCGTCGATCACGCCGATGATGTCGGCGATCTTGCGTGAAGCCGCGCTGATGTCTTCCATGGTGCTCACCACCTGGCCCACCACCACGCCGCCGCGGCTGGCCGCCTGCGAGGCCAGCACGGCCATCTGGTCGGCCTGGCGGGCGGTGTCGGCATTGGCCTTGACGGTGCTGGTCAGCTCTTCCATCGAGGCCGCGGTCTGCTGCAGATTGCTGGCCTGCTGCTCGGTGCGCTGGCTCAGGTCGGCATTGCCTGTGGCGATCTGGGCCGAGCCGGTGGCGATCGATTCGGAGGCGCTGCGCACCCGGGTCACGATGCCGGCCAGGCTGGCCTGCATCTCGCCCAGCGAGGCCAGCACGCTGCCGGCCGCTGCATGCTGGGCACCAGCCACCGGACTCAGGTCGCCCTGGGCAACGCGGTGGGCGATCTGGCCCAGCGCGGCCGGCTCGGCGCCGAGGGCGCGCGTCAGGCTGCGGGTGATCAGCAGGCCGGCGGCGGCGGCGGCACCGAAGACCAGCAAGCAACCCAGCGCCACCCAGTTGCGCTGCGCCTGGGCCGCGGCCGTGGCGTCGGCGGCGACTTGACGGGCGCGCGCCTCGGTGTGGCTGCTGTAGGCCTCGACGGCCTTGACGAGCGCCGCCAGCAGGGGCCGGCATTCGGCGTTCATCTTCGCGATGGATTCCTGCTGCCGGCCGTTCAGCGCCAGCTCGACGATGGCCAGGGCCACCGGCCCGTAGGCACGCTCCACGCGCTCGATCTCCTGGCTGAGCTGGCGCGCCTCGGCGCTGACATCCGGCGCGCGCTCGATCATCTGCTTGAGCTTGGCCAGGTTCGCCTGCACCTCCTCGTGCGCCCGCAGCACGGCGGCCTTTTCCTGCGCCACCTCGTCCGGCTGCGTCACCAGCACCAGGTTGCGGGCGGCAATGGCGCGGCGATCCACCGCGGTCTGCACATGGCCGGCCATCAGCGCGCGGGCGGTGAAGCCATTGGCAATGCGATCCAGATCGGCGCTGCTGTCACGCAGGGCCTTCAGCGACAGGCCGGCGATCGCCAGCACCAGCAGGGCAATGCCGCCGAAGGCAGCCGTCAGTTTGGCGCGCACGGTGTAGGAGCGGGAGGGCATGGGAAGTCTCGCAGGGCTGGGATGGGTGCAACGATAACGCATAAGATCTGACGAGTTGTTTCATCAGAAATGACGATATGTGCAGAATCTCACGGCGCACTGAGAGGGCACAATCAAAGCGGCTTCAGATGGCCGTATCGTCACATCTGAGTTGCACGATTTCTCCCCGATGCCCATGACCGCTCGCCCAGGCTCCCTTGCCCCGCACCGTCGCCCGCTGGCCTGGATAGGCGCTGGCGCGCTGGCGTCCGGCCTCGCCGCCTCAGCGCTGCAGAGCTTCGACGACAGCGACGACTTTCTGCTCGCGCCCGAGCCCTACGGCTTTGATTTCTATGTGGTGCAACTGGCGCAGCGCGGCGTGCGCGGTGTGGATCTGGTGCGCCTGATCCGGCGCCGCAGTGCGGCCGGCATCATCGCCCTGTGCAACGAGCGGCAGGATGAGTTCGTGGTGGCTTGCGAGGCCGGTGCCGACATGGTGCTGAGCCAGCATGCGCCGGCCGAACATCTGCTGGCCGCCATGACGGCGGTGCGGCGTCGCATCCACTTGCAGGCCAAGGCGGCTGCCACTGGTGCCGAGGCTTGGCGCCTGCTGGCCGACAGTGCCACGCTGCAGGCGCCGGACGGTACGCGCATTGCGCTCAGCGAAAGCGATCTGGCCATCATGCTGTGCTTTGCGCATGCCGATGGTGGCCGTGTGGAGCGTCGGCAGTTGGTGGAATGCCTCTGGGGCGAGCAGGCCGACGCCATGGACAACGCGCTGCACGCCACGCTCTACCGGCTGCGCAAGCGCATCGAGCTGGCCAGCCAGACGCTCGCGCCGGTGCGCGCGGTGGCGAAGGTGGGCTACGAGTTCAGGGCGCCGCTGCAGCTGGCGTAGCGCCAGCCGCATCCAGCATCAGCTGCAGCAGGCGCTGCGCACGCTCGGGTGCCACCAGCGGGCCCGTCAACAGATGCTGGATCAGGTCGTCGGCCCCCGGCGTGCTGACGAAGGCCATGCTCCAGTCCCCGCAGCGGCGCTGGGCAATCGGCCCCGCCAGCAGCTCGTGGATGGCTTCGTGCCGCCGGTCCCGGCGTATCGCCGCCATGGTCTCGGCCAGGGCCGCCGCCGGGCCTTCCAGCAACTGCGCGAAATGCCCGCCAGTGAACAGCAGCACGCCGGTGACGCCGCGGCGCTCGTTGAGCTGCCGCGCCAGGCGCAGCAACTCATCGAGTTCATCCGGCCGCGCGAGTGAACGGCTGATGTAGAAGAGCTGCTGCAGATCGGACGGGGCGGGCGTGCGCATGGTGCGCCGGATTTTAGTCAGGGCAGTTCGAGTCCGAAGCGGTGGGCGATGAAGGCCAGCATGTCGGCGCGCTCCTCGATGATCTTGGAGGTGGGCTTGCCGGCGCCGTGGCCGGCCTGCGTCTCGATGCGGATCAGCTTGGGCGCGCTGCCGGTCTCGGCCGCCTGCAGCGCCGCGGTGTACTTGAAGCTGTGCGCGGGCACGACGCGGTCGTCATGGTCGCCGGTGGTCACCAGGATGGCGGGGTAGGGCTTGCCGCCGCTCTGGATATTGTGCAGCGGCGAGTAGGCCAGCAGGGCCTTGAACTCCTCGGCGTTCTCGCTCGAGCCATAGTCGGGCACCCAGGCCCAGCCGATCGTGAACTTGTGGAAGCGCAGCATGTCCATCACGCCCACCTGCGGCACCGCGGCGCCGAACAGCTCGGGGCGCTGGTTCACCACCGCACCCACCAGCAGGCCGCCATTGCTGCCGCCGTTGATGGCGAGCTTGGCGGGCTGGGTGAACTTGTTGGCGATCAGCCATTCGGCCGCGGCGATGAAGTCGTCGAACACGTTCTGCTTCTTCAGCTTGGTGCCCGCCTCGTGCCAGGCCGCGCCGTATTCGCCACCACCGCGGATCGAGGCCAGCACGTAGACGCCACCCATCTTCATCCAGGTGGCGGCGGTGACGTTGTAGCTGGGCGTCATCGCGGCATTGAAGCCGCCGTAGCCGTACAGCAGCGTCGGGTTGCTGCCGTCCAGCTTCAGGCCCTTCTTGTGGGCGATGAAGATCGGAAAGCGCGTGCCGTCCTTGCTGGTGACGAACTCGCGGCGCGTCTCGAACTGTTCGGCATCGAAGGCGGTCTGCGGGCGCTTGAACACGCTGGCCTTGTTGGTCGCTACCTCGTAGCGGTAGATGGTGGCAGGCGAGTTGAGGCTGGTGTAGACGAAGAAGGTCTCGGCGTCGTCGCTGCGCCCTGCAAAGCCCGAGGCCGTGCCGACGCCGGGCAGCGCCACCTCGCCGAGCGCACGGCCGTCCATGCCATGGATGCGCACCAGCGTGGAGGCGTCGCGCAGATAGCGCAGCAGCAGGCGGCCGCCGACGGCGGAGGCGCCGGTGAGCGCGTCGCTGCCCTCGGCCACCAGGGTCTTCCAGGCCTGCTTGCCCGAGCCCTTCAGGTCGATCGCGATCAGGCGGCCGCGCGGTGCGTCCTGGTTGGTCTTGACGATCAGGGTCGAGCCGCTGGAGCTGACCGGCACATACTCGGCGTCGAAGGCCAGCGTCACGGCCTTGGGCGCGCCGCCGGCCGCCCCGGGGTAGGCGCCCTTGGAGAGCGGCAGCACCATCAGGCCGTTCTTGTTGCCGCCCTTCCAGACGGTGATGTAGACGAGCTTGCCGTCGTCCGAGACCTCGGCGCCAAAGCCCCATTCCTTCTCTTGCGGGTTGCTGGCCACCAGGGTGTCGTCGGCCTGCGGCGTGCCCAGGCGGTGGTAATAAAGCTTCTGGAAGTAGTTGCTGCCGGTCAGCGCCGCGCCCTCGGCGGGGGCGTCGTAGCGGGCGTAGAAGAAGCCTTTGCCGTCGGGCGTCCAGGCGGCGCTGGAGAACTTCACCCACTCGAGCGTGTCGGGCAGGTCGCGGCCGCTGGCGAGATCGCGCACGCGCCAGGTCTGCCAGTCGGAGCCGGCCTTGGAGCTGCCATAGGCCAGCAGCTTGCCATCGCGCGAGGCGGCGTAGCCGGACAGCGCCACCGTGCCGTCCCTGGAGAGCTGGTTGGGGTCCAGCGCCACCGCGGGCTGGGCCGTCAACGCGCTGGCGGTGTAGAGCACGCTCTGTTGCTGCAGGCCATCGTTGCGCGTCCAGAAATAGCGGCCACCCTCCTTGAAGGGCAGGCCGAATTTCTCGAAGTTGTAAAGCTCGGTGTAGAGGCGGCGCACCGGCAGACGCTGCGGCATGGCGGCGAGGAACTGGTCGGTGACGGCGTTCTGCGCCTGCACCCAGGCCTTGGTGTCGGCGCTGTGGTCGTCTTCCAGCCAGCGGTAGGGGTCGGCCACGCTGCTGCCGTGGTAGCTGTCGGTCTGTTCGACCTTGCGCGTGGCGGGGTAGCTCAGGCTCTGAGCCTGTACGGCGCCGGCCAGGCACAGCGCGCTCAGTGCGACGCTTATGGCGGTCAGAAAGTTCGTCTTGCTCATCGTGCTCTCTTGTTTGCCGAGTCTCGGATGCCCCGGTGAGGGCGCGCCATTGTGCCCAGACTCGCGCGCGCATGACTTCCGGCATGGATGCGGAGGTGAAGATACGTTTCGTATACAAATCGTATAGAATGCCGACATGGGTATCGTCAAAATTTCAGACCAGCTGCATGAGAGCCTGCGCATTGCCAGCGGCGCGCTTTCACGCTCGATCAACGCGCAGGCGGAGCATTGGATGCGCATCGGCATGCTGGCCGAGCTGCACCCCGACCTCGATCACCGCGAGATCAGCCAGCTGCTGATACGGGCCGAGCAGAGCGGGGGGCTGGACCTGGCGGCGATCGCGGCCATACCGGCCAAGCCGCACGGCAGCCGCAAGGGCGTGCAATGAGGGGCGGCGGCGTCAAGATCCGCACGGCGGACGAGATCGCCAAGGCGCGCGAAGCCGGCCACCTGGCCGCCCAGGTGCTGCACATGATCACGCCCTTTGTGCAGCCCGGCGTCAGCACCGACGCGCTGGACAAGATCTGCCACGACTACATCGTCGACGAGCTGAAGGTGACGCCGGCCAATATCGGCTACCACGGCTTTCCCAAGACCCTGTGCAGTTCGGTCAACGAGGTGGTCTGCCATGGCATCCCGTCGGCCAGCAAGATCCTCAAGGATGGCGACATCGTCAACCTCGACGTGGCCGTCATCAAGGACGGCTGGTTCGGCGACACCAGCCGCATGTATTACGTGGGCGAGCCCAAGCCGCTGGCGCGCCGCCTGGTGGACACCACCTACGAGGCGATGCGCGCCGGCATCATGAAGGTGCGCCCCGGCGCCACGCTGGGCGACGTGGGCTTCGCGATCCAGCGCGTCGCGCATGCCGCGGGCTTCAGCGTGGTGCGCGAATACGGCGGCCATGGCATCGGCGACGTCTATCACGACGAGCCGCATGTGCTGCATTTCGGCAAGCCCGGCGAGGGCTTGCGCCTCAAGGAGGGCATGATCTTCACGGTGGAGCCCATGATCAACGCCGGCAAGCGCGGCGTGAAGGATCTCGCCGACGGCTGGACCGTGGTGACCATGGACCGCTCGCTGTCGGCGCAGTGGGAGCACATGGTGCTGGTCACTGCCAGCGGCTTCGAGCTGCTGACGCCCTGGCCCGAGGGCTTCGGGGCCTACCCCGCCATCACCAGTCAGTAGATACTGCTGTTGGCGCCCGAGGAGGTCAGCACGCCGCCGATCACGTCCAGCCAGTAGGGCGCGACATTGGGGCTGCGGCTCCAGTTGCGCAGGTCCATCGTGCCCTCCTGGGCGCGCAGGCGATCCACCCGCACGCTGGCGAAGGTCAGCGGCGTCTTTGGCTGGATGGTGGTGGCGGCGATGCTGGGGCGCAGGAAGTAGGCGGCGCCATTGCCCATCACCGTGCCGACGCCATCGTCCACCACCACGGCGGTCTGCTCGTCCACGCCGATGCCGCGCGCGTCATCGGGGCGGGCGACCCAGGCGTCCTTGATGATGCGCGCCAGGAAGGTCATCAAGCGGCCCATGCGGTCGCGGGTGACGAGGTGGGCATCGGCAATCGTGTTGCCCAGGCCGGGCACGCTGGTGATGAAGCCGCGATCCAGCGTGAGGCGGCGGTCGTAGGGGTTGCTCAGCGCCTGGGCCGAGGTGATGGTGTCGTTCTGCGCCGAGAAGTCGAACTGCGCCAGCACCGCCAGGCCGGCACTGGTGCCGCCCACCGGCACCTTGCTGGCGATCAGGCCCTGCACCGCCTGATCCAGCGCCGTACCCTTCCAGAGCTTGATGTAGTCCCATTGATCGCCACCGGCGATGAAGAGCAGGTCGGCGCCGGCGACGATGCGCTGGACATTGGCGTCATTGGCGCCCTCGCGCGTCTTCACCACCAGGGTCTCGACCGAGTCGACCCCGCCCATCTGGTGGAGGTAGTCGTTGTAACCATCGGCACCCGAGGCGCGTATCACCACCACGTCGATCGGCGTACTGCCCGCGCCGCGCGCCTTGGCAATCATGGCCATGAAGGCGGCGTCGACATCGGTGCCACCCCCCATCAGCACCGACATCGGCGTGGCGGGTGCCAGCGGGGCCTGGTTGTCGGCGCTGCCGGTGAGGTAGTAGTCGTAGTTCCTGGAGCTGTAGGTCGGGGTTCCGACCTTCTTGTCCGAACCGCCCGCCAGCGCCGGCGTGGCCAGCGTCAGGGACAACAGGCATACGGCCAACAGGCCCTGCATCAGTTCCAGGCAGGAACGGCGTGAAAGCTTGGGCATGGACGACTCCAAACCCGGCGCGGCAATGGCCAGGTGCCGGCCCAGTGTAGGGCGACAACGGGGAAACCTGACTCGGCCAGGCGCGCGGAAGGGGCTACATTGCGGATTGCCGCGGCGAACGGCCCGATGCTGTACTTCCAATGCAAGCCTTGCAGGAGACGATCGATGAAGCTGTACTACCACCCCGCCTCAACCACCAGCCGGCCGTTGATGCTGTTTGCCGCGGAGCAGCGGATTCCGCTGGAGATGCAGCTCGTGGACCTGTTCACCGGTGAGCATCACCAGGCGCCCTTCGACGCCGTCAATCCGAATCATCTGGTGCCGGTGCTGGAAGATGGCGCGTTCCGTCTGACCGAGAGTTCGGCCATCCTCAAGTACCTGGCCGACAAGATCGACTCGCCGCTCTACCCCAAGGAGTTGCAGGCGCGTGCGCGCGTCAACGAGCGCATGGACTGGGTCAACACCCAGCTGTGCCGTGACTTTGCCTATGGCGCGGTCTACCCGCAGATCTTCCCGCTTCACAAGCGCCGCAGCGACGAGGCGCAGAGCGCGCAGCTGCAGTGGGGCTGCGAGCGCGCGCAGGCCTGGCTCAAGGTGCTGGACCAGCACATCCTCGGCGCCCAGAATCCCTATCTGTGCGGCGCGCAGATGACGATCGCGGACTACTTCGCCAGCGCCTTCGTGGCGCTGGCCGAAATCATCGGCAGCGACCTGGCCGCCTATCCGCAGCTGCGGGCCTGGTTGGGCCGCATGAAGGCCTTGCCCAGCTGGGCGGCCGTGAATCAGGTGATCGATGGCTACGCGGCTTCCCTGAAGGGCCAGGCCATGGTGGCGGTGTAGGGCGGCCGGGCGCCGACGAGGAGGCCACGATGATTCGCAAGCTGCATCACAACGCCTATCGCTGCCGCGACTCGGAGGCAACGCGCGCTTTCTACGAAGACTTTCTTGGCCTGCCGCTGAGCGGCACCCTGGAGATCACGCAGACGAAAAGCGGCCGTGCGACGCATACCTTGCATACCTTTTATCGGCTCGACGACGGCTCCTTCCTGGCCTTCTTCGAGGCGCCCGACATGCCCTTCGAGTTCAAGTCGCAGCACGATTTCGATCTGCATATCGCGCTGGAGGTGTCGCGGGAAACGCTCGAGCAGATGTTTGCCAAGGGCCGTGGCGCGGGCATCGAGACCCGCGGCGTGTCGGACCACCATTTCATCGACTCGATCTACTTCCGCGACCCCAATGGCTATGTGATCGAACTGTGCACCAAGCGCGCCGAGCATGATCAGGCCATGGATCCAGCCACGAACGGTGCGCGTGAGAAGCTGCGGCGCTGGACGGCGTCAAAACCCGCGCCGCGCCAAGCCTAGCGCCATGGATCAGCGTGTCATCGTCGGCCGCCCGCGAAATCAGAGCTTGAAGTCGTAGTCGATCGTCAGCGGCGCATGGTCGCTGAACTTCTGCGCCGTGTAGATCTGCTCGCGCTTGGCCAGCGCGGCGAGCGCGGGCGTGGCGAAGTGGTAGTCCAGGCGCCAGCCCACGTTTTTCGCGTAGGCCTGGCCGCGGTTGCTCCACCAGGTGTATTGCTCGGGCTTGTCGTTGAGGGTGCGGAACACGTCGACCAGGCCGCCCGCGTCGGGGTTGATCAACTCGCTGACCCAGGCGCGCTCCTCGGGCAGGAAGCCCGAGTTCTTGAGGTTGCCCTTCCAGTTCTTCAGATCGATTTCCTTGTGCGCGATGTTCACGTCGCCCACCAGGATGAATTCGCGCTCCGCCTTCAACGCCATCAGATGCGGGTAGATGGCATCGAGGAAGCGGAACTTGGCCTCCTGGCGTTCCGGGCCGCTGCTGCCGCTGGGGAAGTAGCAGCTGATCAGGCTGAGCTTGCGGCCGGGCTTGTCGAAGCGCTTCTCGACCCAGCGCCCCTCCTTGTCGAATTCCTCCACGCCGAAGCCCAGGATCAGGTCGCTGGGCTCCTCCCGGGTATAGAGGCCGACACCCGAATAGCCCTTCTTCTCGGCGTAGTGGAAATGGCCCTGCAACTGGCCGGAGCTGCAATAGACGCCGGCGACATGCTCGTCCTGCGCCTTGACCTCCTGAACGCCCAGCGCATCGGCTTTTTGCTCGGGCAGCCATTCGAAGAAACCCTTGCTCGCGGCGGAGCGGATGCCGTTGAGGTTGGCGGAGATGAAGCGCACGGTGGTCTTTCTAGGGCGTGGACGAAAGTCTCGCAGTCTAGGGGGCTTCGCTGCCGGTGTCGTGGCCGACCCACATTTCCAACCGCCGATCGATGGGGATTTGGCAAGCGCCGATGCGGCTGCTAGATTTCGTGCACCCTCAATCGCAAACGTTTGCCGGCATTGGGCGCGCAAACGGAACCGCCAAAGGATGTACCCATGAAGCAGCAAGGACTCAAGCCGAGCGCCCTGGCGCTGGCACTCGTGACCGCTTTCCCCATGCATGCCGCGCTGGCGCAGAGCGCCGAGTCGGCCGAGGCCCGCAAGGAGCCCGCGCAGCTGGAGGCGGTGATCGTGACCGGCAGCCGTCGCGTCGAGAACGTCAAAGAGGTGCCGATGTCGATCTCGGCCATCAAGGGTGATGCGCTCGACACCTACAACGCCAGCGGCCAGGACATCCGCGCCCTCTCGGCGCGCGTGCCGAGCCTGAACATCGAATCCGATTTCGGCCGCACCTTCCCGCGCTTCTACATCCGCGGCCTGGGCAACACCGACTTCGACCTGAACGCCTCGCAGCCGGTGGGCCTGGTGTATGACGACGTGGTGCAGGAAAGCCCGATGCTGAAGGGCTTCCCGGTGTTCGACGTCGAGCAGGTGGAAGTGCTGCGCGGGCCGCAGGGCACGCTGTTCGGCCGCAACTCGCCGGCCGGCGTGATGAAGTTCGACTCGGTCAAGCCGGGCAAGCGTCTGGAGGGTTATGCCACCGTCGGCTTTGGCCGCTACAGCGCGCTGAACTTCGAGGGTGCCATCAACGTGCCCCTGAACGACGATTGGTCGCTGCGCGCCTCGGGCATGATGCAGCGCGCCAGCGACCGCGTGCACAACCCCTTGCCGGATGCCGAGAAGGATCTGGAGGGCTACAACGACAAGGCCGTGCGCGTGCAGGCCTCGTACAAGAACGGCGGCTTCAACGCGCTGTTCAATGTGCACGGCCGCGACTACAAGGGCAACGCCACCACCTTCCGCGCCAACGTCATCAAGCGCGGCACGAATGATCTGGTGGACGGCTTCGACGCCTCGGTCTACCCGACCGATGGCTACAACAGCCAGACCCTCAAGTCCAGCGGCGTGAGCGCGCGCCTGCGCTGGGATCTGGACGGCATGACGCTGCATTCGATTACCGCCCACGACCGCGCCGAGTTCTACAGCCGCGGTGACGTGGACGGCGGCTTCGGCAGCCGCTTTGCCGGCATTCCGGACGGCCCCAAGTTCCCCGGCCAGCCCTCCGTGATCCCGTTTGACGCCCAGACCGCGGACGGCATGCCCTATCTGCGCCAGACCACGCAGGAGTTCCGCCTGCAGTCGGCCACCAAGGACGCGCTGCAGTGGATCGGCGGCCTCTACTACTTCCAGGAGAAGCTGCAGGTTGACAGCTTCAACTTCGACTCCTTCTCCGCCGGCGACCCGCAGAACGGCTACGCCGTGCAGCACCAGTCGGCCAAGTCATGGGCGGCCTTCGGCAATCTGAGCTATGCGATCACGCCGGATCTCAAGATCCGCGGCGGCCTGCGCTACACGGATGACAAGAAGGACTTCGACGGCGCGCGCACCCAGACCCCGTTTGGCGGCGCCAACGTCGGCCCGCTGACCGCGCATCCCAAGTCCAGCAACTGGAGCTGGGACCTGGGCGCCAACTACAGCCTGGACAAGAACGTTGCCCTGTTCGCCCGCGTCGCCACCGGCTATCGCGCGCCCTCCATCCAGGGTCGCGTGCTGTTCGGCGACACCATCTCGGTGGCCAATTCGGAGAAGGCGCTGTCCTTTGAGGCCGGCTTCAAGGCGGACCTGCTCAACAACACCGCGCGCATCAGCGGCACGGTGTTCAAGTACCGGGTCAAGGATCTGCAGCTCACCGCCGGCAGCGGCAGCACCAACCAGAACAAGCTGGTCAACGCCGCCAAGGCGGAGGGCCAGGGCTTCGAGCTGGATGCGCAGGCCATCGTCGCGCGCGACTGGAAGACCGCGCTGGGCCTGAGCTACAACGACACCGAGATCAAGGATCCCAACCTGTTCGTGCAGCCCTGCGGCAATGCCAACTTCCAGTTCCTGGAGGCCAATACCGGTTGCACGGTGCTGAACAAGCCGGGCCCGCTGGCCGGCACGGTGCTGATCGGCGGCAACCCGCTGCCGCGCGCGCCCAAGTGGGTGATCAACTGGACGCTCAAGTACAGCACCGAGATCGGCAACGGCGACCTCTATGTGCTGACCGACTGGGCCTACAAGGACAAGTACAACATGTTCCTGTACGAGGCGGTCGAGTACAAGGCCAAGTCCTCGCTGGAAGGCGGCTTGCGCGTGGGCTACGGCTGGGCCAATGGCAAGTACGAGGTCGCCGCCTACTCGCGCAACATCACCAACCGCCAGCAAGTGGTGGCGGCGATCGACTTCAACAACCTCACCGGCATCATCAACGAACCGCGCAGCTACGGCGTGCAGTTCAAGGCCACGTACTGACAGGCCCGATCGCCTGGTACGCAGGCCCGGCCCTCAGAAGGGGCCGGGCCTTTTTTGTGCCGCCTACAATGCCGGCCAATCCCATCCCGTGCCCCCGCCCATGAACACCCGCACCACCCCCCTGGCCCAGGAATTCGTCGCCTTTGCCGTCGAGGCGGGGGTGCTGCGCTTCGGCGAGTTCAAGACCAAGGCGGGGCGCCTGAGCCCCTATTTCTTCAACGCCGGCCTGTTCGACGATGGCGCCAAGCTGGGCCGCCTGGCCGGCTTCTATGCGCGCACCCTGATTGACTCGGGCATCCAGTTCGACATGATCTTCGGACCTGCCTACAAGGGCATCACGCTGGCCGCCGCGGTGGCCATCGAGCTGGCGCGCCTGGGGCACAACAAGCCCTTTGCCTACAACCGCAAGGAAGCCAAGGACCATGGCGAGGGCGGCACCCTGGTGGGCGCGCCGGTGCGGGGCCGCGTGCTCATCATCGACGACGTGATCTCGGCCGGCACCTCGGTGCGCGAGTCCATCGCGATGATCCAGGCAGCGGGCGCCACGCCCTGCGGCGTCTCGATTGCCCTGGACCGCCAGGAGAAGGCGGTGGAGAACGGCGTGGAGAGCCCGAAGTCGGCGGTACAGTATGTGAACGAGCAATTGCAACTGCCTGTGAGCGCAATTGCCGGCCTGTCGGACTTGCTGCAGTATTTGCAGACGACGAGCAGCCCTGCCATCGCCGCCCACGCGGGCGCGGTGCAAGCCTACCGAGATCGTTACGGAGTCTGATGCGCGCTTCCGTTCTTCGCGTCGCTTCACGCGGCCCCTGTGCTGTTGCTGCGCTGTTGGCAAGCTGTCTTGCCCTGGCGCAGCCGGCAGCCAAGCCAGCCGGCGGCATCTACAGCTGCACGACGGCGGATGGCCGACGCCTTACCTCGGACCGGCCGATCGCCGAATGCAGCGCGCGTGAACAACGCGTGCTGAATGCCGATGGGTCGCTGCGCAGCGTCGTGCCGCCCTCCATGTCGCCCGAGGAGCGCGCCGCCTACGAGGCGAACGAACGCAAGCTGTCAGCCGAACGTGCCGCCAAGGCCGATGCGAGCCGCCGCGACCGCAATCTGATGATGCGCTACCGCAATGAGGCCCAGCACCAGAAGGCGCGCGAGGCCGCGCTGGACGACGTCAACAAGTCGATGCGGATTTCGGAAAAGCGCATTCTCGATCTGGCCGCCGAGCGCAAACCCTTGCTGGACGAGGCCGAGTTCTACCAAGGTAAACAGTTTCCGGCCAAGCTTAGACTGCAACTGGATGCCAACGACGCCTCGACCCAAGCCCAGAAAGAGCTGATCGAGAACCAGAAGGCCGAGCTGGTGCGCGTCAACAAGCTCTACGACGCGGAGCTGGCGCGGCTCAGAAAGCTCTGGGCCGGCGCCGCTCCCGGTTCCGTCGACTAAGCGCCCAGCTTCTTCTTCAAGAGCTCGTTCACCGCGGCGGGGTTGGCCTTGCCCTTGGTGGCCTTCATGGCCTGACCCACCAGGGCGTTGAAGGCCTTGTCCTTGCCGGCGCGGAATTCGTCCACCGACTTCTGGTTCATTGCCAGCACCTCGTCGAGGATGCGCTCGAGCTCGCCGGTGTCGCTCATCTGCTTCAGGCCCTTGGCCTCGATCAGCGCGTCGACGTCCGAACCTTCGCCGCTCCACAGCGCTTCGAACACCTGCTTGGCGGCGTTGTTGGAGATGGTGCCGTCCTGGATGCGCTGGATCAGCGCGCCCAGCAGGGCCGGGCTGACCGGGCTGGCCTCGATCTCACGCTCCTCGCTGTTGAGGCGGCGCGAGACCTCGCCCATCAGCCAGTTGGCCACCAGCTTGGGTGCGCCGCAGACCTGCTTGGCAGCCTCGTAGAAGCGCGCCGTGGCCAGGCTCTGCGTCATGATGGCGGCGTCGTAGGCGGTCAGGCCATCCTGCTGCTCGAAGCGCGCGGCCATCACCGAGGGCAGCTCGGGCATCTCGCCCTTCACCCGCTCCACCCATTCCGGCGCGATCAACAGCGGCGGCAGGTCGGGGTCGGGGAAGTAGCGGTAGTCGGCCGAGTCTTCCTTGCTGCGCATCGCGCGCGTCTCGCCGGTGTCGGGGTTGAAGAGCACCGTGGCCTGTTGAATCTTGCGGCCATCCTCGATCTCGTCGATCTGCCAGTTCACCTCGTAGTCCACCGCCTGGATCAGGTTGCGGAAGCTGTTGAGGTTCTTGATTTCGCGGCGCGTGCCATAGGGCTCGCCGGGCTTGCGCACCGAGACGTTGACGTCGCAGCGGAACGAGCCCTCCTGCATATTGCCGTCGCAGATGCCCAGCCACATCACCAGCGCGTGCAGGGTCTTGGCGTATTCGCAGGCCTCGGCGCCCGAGCGCATCTCCGGCTCGGAGACGATTTCCAGCAGCGGCGTGCCGGCGCGGTTCAGGTCGATGCCCGACTGGCCGTGGTAGTCCTCGTGCAGGCTCTTGCCGGCGTCTTCCTCGAGGTGGGCGCGCGTCAGGTTGACGACCTTCTTCTCGTCGCCGACGAAGAACTCCACGCGCCCGCCCTGCACCACCGGGATCTCGAACTGGCTGATCTGGTAGCCCTTGGGCAGGTCGGGGTAGAAGTAGTTCTTGCGCGCGAAGATCGACAGCGGCGCCACCTTGGCGCCCACCGCCAGGCCGAAGCGGATGGCGCGTTCCACCGCGCCGCGGTTCAGCACCGGCAGCGTGCCCGGCAGGGCCAGATCCACCGGCGAGGCCTGGGTGTTGGGGGCGGCGCCGAAGGCGGTGGAGGAGCCGCTGAAGATCTTCGAGGCGGTGGAGAGTTGGACGTGGTTTTCCAGGCCGATCACGACCTCGTAGCCACGGATCAGTTTGCTAGAAGATGCCATGTGCTTAGATTCCTGCGGGGGCTTGGGTGTGCCAGTCGGTGGCCTGCTGCAAGGCATGGGCCGCGTGCAAGAGCTGACCTTCCTTGAAGTAATTGCCCAAGAGCTGCAGCCCCACCGGCATGCCGCCTTCGCCGAAGCCCACCGGCACGCTCATGCCGGGCAGGCCGGCCAGCGAGCCCGGCAGGGTGAAGATGTCGGCCAGATAGGCCTTGACCGGGTCCTCGGCGCCCTCGCCGGCCTTCCAGGCCACGCTGGGGGCCACCGGGCCGGCGATCAGATCGCATTGCCGGAAGGCCTGCTGGAAGTCGTCGGCGATCATGCGGCGCAGCTTCTGGGCCTGCAGGTAGTAGGCGTCGTAGTAGCCATGGCTCAGCACATAGGTGCCGATCATGATGCGGCGCTTGACCTCGGCACCAAAGCCTTCGGCGCGGCTCTTCTTGTACATGTCCAGCAGGTCGTCGTACTGGGCCGCACGGTGGCCGAACTTGACGCCATCGAAGCGGCTCAGGTTGGAGCTGGCCTCGGCCGGGGCAATGATGTAGTAGACCGGAATCGCCAGTTCGGTGCGGGGCAGGCTCACGTCTACCAGGGTGGCGCCGAGCTTTTCCAGCTCGGCCAGGCCGGCGCGCACCGCCACATTCACGTCCGCGGCCAGGGCGGCCGGGAAGAACTCGCGTGGCAGGCCGATGCGCAGGCCCTTGAGCGGCTGGGCGGCCGTGGCGCCCTCGCGGGCGGTCAGCATCTGGGCGTGGAAGTCCTGCGGCGGCTGTTGCACGCTGGTGGCATCGCGCTCGTCGAAGCCGCTCATGGCCGAGAGCAGCAGGGCGCAGTCCTCGGCGCTGCGCGCCATCGGGCCGGCCTGGTCCAGGCTGGAGGCGAAGGCGATCATGCCGTAGCGCGAGCACACGCCGTAGGTGGGCTTGATGCCGGTGATGCCGGTGAAGCTGGCCGGCTGGCGGATCGAGCCGCCGGTGTCGGTGCCGGTGCTGGCCGGCACGATGCGCGCCGCCACTGCCACTGCCGAGCCGCCCGAGGAGCCGCCGGGCACGCGGCCCAGGTCCCAGGGGTTGTGGGCCGGGCCGTAGGCGGAGTTCTCGTTGGCCGAGCCCATCGCGAACTCGTCGCAGTTGAGCTTGCCCAGCGAGACCGTGCCGGCGCCATTGAGCCTGGCCACCACGGTGGCATCGAAGGGGCTCAGGTAGCCGGCGAGGATCTTGGAGCCGGCCGTGGTGGGCATGTCGGCGGTGACGTAGATGTCCTTGTGCGCCAGCGGGATGCCGATCAGGGCGCCGGCCTCACCCGCCGCCAGGCGCGCATCGGCGGCCTGGGCGCGCGCCAAGGCACCCGCCGCATCCACATGCAGGAAGGCGCCCAGGGCCTGGTGGGAGGTAACACGTGCAAGCAGGTGTTGGGTCAGTTCGGCGCTGGAAAACGCCTTGGCGCGCAGGCCCTGGCCCAGTTCGGCCACGCCCATTTCGTGCAGGGACTTGGTGCTCATGCTCATTCGATGACCTTGGGAACCAGGAACAGGCCGTCTTCGACGGCGGGTGCGCTGCGTTGGTTGAGTTCGCGCTGATTGCTCTCGGTGACGGCGTCCTCGCGCAGGCGCAAGGCCACCTCCTGCACAGCGGAGAGCGGGGTATACAGGGGCTCGACGCCGCTGGTGTCCACCGCGCTCATCTGCTCCACGATGGAGAAGAAGCCATTCAGCTGCCCGAGCAGGGCGGCCTGCTCGCTGTCGGCCAATTCCAGCCGGGCCAGGTGAGCGATGCGGCTCACGTCTTGAGGGGTCAGGGCCATGGGGGAAGCAAGTCCAAAAGTGTCAAAAACAAAGCCCTGGAAGGGCTTGCGCTAGGTCAGATCCTAGGGGTGATCAGGTATTATCTCCGCTTATCTCCATGCCATCGGGGCTGCGCGCCGTTCAGGTCCACGCAGCCTCGCTGTTTATGGTGCGAACGATTCCCGTGGCAGCTTGGTCTGCCGCCTTACCCTGACCCGCAAAGCCTGCTTTCGGAGCGGGTGTGATCTGGAGCCACAGCTGCAGATGCGCCTGCCCGACGAACCCATCACATCATGTTCGCCTCCCTGCGCCGCTACTTTTCCACCGACCTCGCCATCGACCTCGGCACCGCCAACACCCTGATTTACGTGCGCGGCAAGGGCATCGTGCTGGACGAACCCTCGGTCGTTGCGATCCGCCACGAAGGCGGCCCGAATGGCAAGAAGACCATCCAGGCCGTCGGCCGCGAGGCCAAGGCCATGCTGGGCAAGGTGCCCGGCAATATCGAGGCGATCCGCCCGATGAAGGACGGCGTGATCGCCGACTTCACCGTCACCGAGCAGATGCTCAAGCAGTTCATCAAGATGGTGCACGACTCGAAGATGCTCAAGCCGAGCCCGAGGATCATCATCTGCGTGCCCTGCGGCTCCACCCAGGTGGAGCGCCGCGCGATCCGCGAGTCGGCGCTGGGCGCCGGTGCCAGCGAGGTCTACCTGATCGAGGAACCGATGGCCGCGGCCATCGGTGCCGGCCTGCCGGTCTCGGAGGCCAGCGGCTCGATGGTGGTCGACATCGGCGGCGGCACCACCGAGGTGGGCGTGATCTCGCTGGGCGGCATGGTCTACAAGGGCTCGGTGCGCGTTGGCGGCGACAAGTTCGACGAGGCCATCATCAACTACATCCGTCGCAACTACGGCATGCTGATCGGCGAGCCCACCGCCGAGGCGATCAAGAAGAACATCGGCTCGGCCTTCCCCGGCTCCGAGGTGAAGGAAATGGAAGTCAAGGGCCGCAACCTCAGCGAGGGCGTGCCGCGCAGCTTCACGATCTCGTCCAACGAGATCCTGGAAGCCCTCACCGACCCGCTCAACCAGATCGTCTCGGCGGTGAAGAACGCGCTGGAACAGACCCCGCCCGAGCTGGGCGCCGACATCGCCGAGCGCGGCATGATGCTGACCGGTGGCGGCGCACTGCTGCGCGACCTGGACCGCCTGCTGGCCGAGGAAACCGGCCTGCCGGTGCTGGTGGCCGAGGACCCGCTGACCTGCGTGGTGCGCGGTTGCGGCATGGCGCTGGAACGCATGGAGCGCCTGGGTTCGATCTTTACCTCGGAATAAGCCCGGGCCATGGTCTGCAGCGAGCCGGCACGTGTCCCACGGAGCCGGCTCTTGTGCATCTTGGTGAACCTGTTCTGAACGCGCCATGCCCTTCGGCACCCTGGATCGCTCCCCGCCCCCCTTCTTTCGCCAAGGCCCCTCGGCGCTGACCAAGCTGCTGCTGTGCGCGGCGCTGGCGGTGTTCCTGATGGTGGCGGACGCGCGCTTCAAGGTGGCGCAGCCGGCGCGCGCCGCGCTGGCCTTGCTGCTGCACCCGGTGCAGCGCCTCTTGCTCTCGCCGGTGGACGCCTGGGAGCAGCTGGGCGACTACTCGCGCGGCATGGAGCGCGCCATGGCGGCCGAAGACCTGGCGCGCAAGCAGCTGGTGCAGCAGGCCGAGCGACTTTCGCGTGCGCAGCAGCTGCAGGCCGAGAACCAGCGCCTGCGCGAACTGCTGAAGATGCGCGAGGCGCTGACGGTCAAATCGCTGGCGGCCGAGGTGCTGTACGAGGCCGCCGACCCCTATTCGCGGCGCGTCATCATCGACCGCGGCGGCCACCAGGGCGTGCGCGCCGGCTCGCCGGTGATCAACGATGCCGGCGTGCTGGGCCAGGTCACGCGCGTCTACAACTTCTCCGCCGAGGTGACGCTGCTGACCGACAAGGACGCCGCCATCCCGGTGCTCAACACCCGCACCCAGCAGCGCGGCGTGGCCTATGGCGGCGAGCGCAGCGAGGGCCCGATGGAGCTGCGCTTCATGGCCGCGAATGCCGACATCAAGAGCGGCGACCTGCTCTCCACCTCGGGCCTGGACGGCGTCTATCCGCCCGGCCTGCCGGTGGCCAAGGTGGCCCAGGTGGAGCGGCGCGGCGATACCAGTTTTGCGCGCGTGAGCCTGGCGCCGGTGGCCGAGCCCGACGCGGCGCGCCATGTGCTGATCCTGGAACCGCTGGAAGTGCATGAGGCGGCGCGCGCCGAAGCGGCCGCGGCGGCGGCCTCGGAGGCCGCGCTGTTCGCCGAGCGCAAGGCCCAGGTCAAGGCGGAAGCCAAGGCCAAGAAGGATGCGGCGCGCGAAAGCGCCAGGGACAAGGGAAATGAAAAGGGAGACCCGCGATGATCATGCCGCGCGGCTCGGGCCAGCTGCTGCTGCCCGCCAATCCTCTCTTCATCGCCTTCACCCTGGTCCTGGCCCTGGTGCTGGACATGGTGCCGCTGGGCCGCCAGCCCGCCATGCCGGATCTGCTGGCCATCACCCTGGTGTTCTGGAACGTGCACCAGCCGCGCCGCGTGGGCGTGGGCTTCGCCTTCGTGTTCGGCCTCTTCATCGATGTGCACCATGGCGCGCTGCTGGGTCAGCATGCGCTGGCCTACAGCCTCTTGAGCTTTGGTGCCGTGGCCCTGCACCGGCGCCTGCCCTGGTTTTCGCTGCCGGTGCAGGCGGTGCAGGTGCTGCCGCTGTTCGTGCTGGCGCACCTGGCCTCGCTGCTGGTGCGCCTGATGGTGGGCGGCATGGCGCCGGGCTGGAGCCTGATGCTGGCGCCCTTGTTCGAGGCGGCCCTGTGGCCGGTGGCCAGCTGGATCCTGCTGGCGCCGCAGCGCCGGCCGCCGGACCCCGATGCGCATCGCCCGCTCTAGCGCCTTGCCATGACGGTTCTGAAGAACCTCCATCAGGAGCTCTCGCGCTTTCGCTTCCGCGTGCTGGCGGCGGCGGGCTTCGTGCTGTTCTGCTTTGCCCTGCTGGCGGCGCGCCTGGTGTTCCTGCAGGTGGTGCAGCACGACACCCTGCTGGAGCGCGCCGAGTCGAACCGCGTCACGGTGGTGCCCATCGTGCCCAACCGTGGCCTCATCAAGGACCGCAACGGCATCGTGCTGGCCAGCAACTACTCGGCCTACACGCTCGAGATCACGCCCTCCAAGGTGCTCAATCTGGACGAGACCATCGACGCGCTGGCCGGCGTGGTGGAGATCCAGGGGCGTGACCGCCGCCGCTTCAAGCGGCTGATGGAGGAGAGCAAGAATTTCGAATCCCTGCCGATCCGCACCAAGCTGACCGATACCGAGGTGGCGCGCTTCGCCGCCCAGCGCTTCCGCTTCCCCGGCGTGGAGATCAAGGCGAGGCTTTTCCGCAACTATCCGATGGGGCAGGTGGGCGCACATCTGCTGGGCTATATCGGCCGCATCAACCAGGCCGAAAAGAAGGCCATGGAGGATTGGCCCGAGGAGGAGCTCTCCAACTACCGCGGCACCGAATACATCGGCAAGCTGGGCCTGGAGCAGGCCTACGAGAAGGAACTGCACGGCAGCACCGGCTTCGAGGAAATGGAAACCAGCGCCGGCGGCCGCGCGGTGCGGCGCCTGGCGCACCAGCCGCCCACGCCCGGCAACACGCTGATGCTGTCGATCGACATCCGCCTGCAGGCCCTGGTGGAAGAGCTCTACAAGGACCGCCGTGGCGCCCTGGTGGCGATCGACCCGCGCAGCGGCGAGGTGCTGGCCTTCGTCTCCAAGCCCACCTTCGATCCGAACCTGTTCGTCGACGGCATCGATGCCGACAGTTGGCGCGAGCTCAACGAGGACATCGACAAGCCGCTGCTGAACCGCGCGCTGCGCGGCACCTACCCGCCCGGCTCGACCTTCAAGCCCTTCATGGCGATGGCGGCGCTCAACAGCGGCAAGCGCGGGCCCAGCGTGATCGTGCAGGACAATCTGACCTACAGCTTCGGCGGCCGCACCTTCGGCAGCCCGGAGAGCGACCGGCCCGGCCCCAAGGACATGCGCCTGGCGATCGTCAGCTCGTCCAATGTCTACTTCTACAGCCTGGCGAACGAGATGGGGGTGGACCTGATCCACGATCAGCTGGAACCCTTCGGCCTGGGCCGCAAGACCGAGATCGACGTGCAGGGCGAGGTCACCGGCGTGCTGCCCTCGCAGGACTGGAAGCGCCGCTACTTCGCCAAGAGTCCGGCAAATCAGAAATGGTTTCCCGGTGAGACGATCTCGCTGGGCATTGGCCAGGGCTACAACAACTTCACCATGCTGCAGATGGCCACCGCCGTGTCGACCCTGGCCACCGGCGGCCAGCGCTACAAGCCGCGCCTGGTGCGCGAGATCGAGGATGTGGTGAAGCATGAGAAGCGCCGCATCGCCAGCGACGCGCTCGAGCCCCTGCCGCTCAAGCCCGAGCATGTGGAGGTGATCGTCAACGCGATGAACGGCGTGACGATCGAGGGCACCTCGCGCGCCGCCTTCATGGGCGCGGCCTACCGCAGCGGCGGCAAGACCGGCACGGCCCAGGCCATCGGCCTGAAGGCGGGCGAGAAATACAGCGCCATCAAGGCCGACGAGCACAAGCGCGACCACTCGCTCTACATCGCCTTCGCGCCGGTGGAGGCGCCCACCATCGCGCTGGCGGTGATCGTGGAGAACGCCGGCTTCGGCTCGACCTCGGCCGCGCCGATCGCGCGCCGCGTATTCGACTATGTGCTGACCGGCCAGTACCCCAGCGCGGAGGACATCGCGCTGACCCAGCAGGGCAAGACCACCGCGCCGGTGGGCCAGCCGCGCCCGATCGCGCAAGTGCCCTTGCCGGGGGCGGCGCCGGCGGCCGCCAGCGCGCCGGCATCGGGAGCCTCGCGATGAATATTGCCTTCAAGGCCCCCAGCCTCTGGCAGCGCCTGCGGCCCTGGTTCCAGGGCTTCGACCTGCCGCTGCTGCTGGCGATCGCCTGGCTGATGGGCCTGGGCCTGCTGTGCATGTACTCGGCCGGCTATGACCATGGCACGCGCTTCGTCGACCATGCGCGCAATATGCTGCTCTCGCTGGCCATCATGTTCCTGATGGCGCAGATACCGCCGCAGCGGCTGATGAAGCTGGCCGTGCCGCTCTACAGCGTGGGGGTGGCGCTGCTGGTGGCGACGGCGCTGTTCGGCGTCACCAAGAAGGGTGCGACGCGCTGGCTCAGCATCGGCGTGACGCAGATCCAGCCCTCCGAGATCCTGAAGATCGCGGTGCCGCTGATGCTGGCCTGGTGGTTCCAGAAGCGTGAGGGCCTGCTGCGCCTGCCCGACTTCGTGGCCGCCTTCGTGTTGCTGGCGATTCCCGTCGGCCTGGTGGCCAAGCAGCCGGACCTGGGCACCGCCATCCTGGTGCTGGCCGCCGGCCTGTATGTGATCTTCTTCGCCGGCCTGTCCTGGAAGCTGATCGTGCCCGCCATCGCCATCGGCGCCATCGCCATCACGGCGCTGGTGATGAGCGAGGAGGCGATCTGTCAGCCCGAGGTGAAATGGCCGGTGCTGCGCGAGTACCAGAAGAACCGCGTCTGCACCCTGCTGGACCCAACCAAGGACCCGCTGGGCAAGGGTTTCCACATCATCCAGGGCGAGATCGCGATCGGCTCGGGCGGCGTGACCGGCAAGGGCTTCATGAAGGGCACGCAGACCCATCTGGAGTTCATCCCCGAGCGCACCACCGACTTCATCTTTGCCGCCTTTGGCGAGGAGTTCGGCCTGATCGGCGCGGCGGCCTTGCTGGCCGGCTTCACGGCGCTGATCCTGCGCGGGCTGATGATCGCCTCCGAAGCACCGACGCTGTTCTCGCGCCTGATGGCGGGGGCCATCACGCTGAGCTTCTTCACCTATGTGTTCGTCAACATGGGCATGGTGTCGGGCATCCTGCCGGTGGTAGGGGTGCCGCTGCCCTTCATTAGCTATGGCGGCACCGCCATGGTGATGCTGGGGCTGAGCCTGGGCATGCTGATGTCGATCTCCAAGAGCCGGCGCTTCATGCACCGCTGAGTGGAGGCTCCTCGCCCTTCAGCACATGGGCCTGGAAACGGATCGTGAAGCGCGCACCCGGGCCCATGCCGTCGGGCTCCACCATGCCGGGGCGGCGCGGCCGCGCCTCGTCCAGCGTGACCTCGGCCTCGTGCTGCTGGGCAATCTCGCGCACGATCGCCAGGCCCAGACCCGAGCCGTCCACATTCGTGCCGAGCGCCCGGTAGAAGGGCTGGAACACCTTCTCGCGCTCGGATTCCGGGATGCCGGGGCCGGAGTCTTCCACCTGCAGCACGCAGACCTGGCCGAACGGGTCTTCCACCACCCGCACGGTGATGGTGCCGCCGGCCGGCGTGTAGAGCAGGGCGTTGTCCACCAGATTGCGGATCAGTTCGCGTATCAGCAGCGGATGGCCCAGGATGCGCAGCGCACTGCTGGCCTCGTCGGGGCCCTCGTAGCCCAGGTCCAGACGCTTCTCCATCGCGCGGGGCACGAAGTCGCGCACCGTCTCGATGGCCAGCTCGGGCAGATTCACCTCGCTGCGGCGCGCCGCATGCTCCTGGTCTTCGGCCCGCGCCATCGCCAGCAGCTGGTTCACCATGTGCGCGGCGCGCTGGCTGGAGAGCGAGATCTGCTGTAGCGAACGTTTCAGTTCGCCGGGCGAGCTGCGGCCCTCGTCGATCTCGCGCTGCGCAAACTCGGCCTGGGTACGCAGGCCGGCCAGCGGCGTCTTGAGCTGGTGCGCGGCGTCGGCGAGGAAATGCTTCTGGCTGCTGATGGACTGGTCCAGGCGCTCCAGCAGATCGTTGATGGCGCGCACCAACGGCGCCACCTCGTCGGGAATGCGGCGTTCATCGATGGGGCTGAGGTCGGAGCTCTCGCGCGAGCGGATGCGGCGCTGCAGATCGTTCAGCGGTGCGATGCCGCGCGCCAGTGCCAGCCACACCAGCAGCACGGCCAGCGGCAGGATCACGAACTGCGGCAGGATCACGCCCTTGATGATTTCGTTGGTGAGGCGGGCGCGCTTGCCCAGGGTCTCGGCCACCTGCACCAGCATGGTCTTGCCGGCGGGGCCCATGCCCTCGGGCACCACCCACAGGTAGGCCACGCGAACGTTCTCGTTGTCTACCTCGTCGTCGCGGAAATGCAGCTCCCAGGGCACGATGGTCTCGTCGGCGGTGGGCACGGGCAGGTTGCGATCGCCGTTCAGGTACTCGCCGCGCAGGCCAAGCACCTGGTAGAAGATGGTGTCGGCCTCGTCGGCGCGCAGCAGCGCCGCGGCCTCGGGCGAGAGCGCATAGCGCGAGCTGGCCTTGCCGGCGCGCGGCTGCTCGGCCGCCACCTGCAGGCCCAGCGAGCGTGCCATCTCGCCCAGCTCGCGGTCGTAGGGCTTGCTGGCAATGCCCTGCGCCACCAGCCAGGTCAGGGCCACGCTGATGGGCCAGATCACCAGCAGGGGGGCGAGCATCCAGTCGAGGATCTCGCCGAAGAGGGAACGTTGCCCGGTGTCAGCGGCCATGCAAGATGCTGGGGGTCAGGTCTTGACTTCCTGGATCTTCTCCAGGCAGTAGCCCAGGCCGCGCACCGTCGCGATGCGTATCGGGCCCTGCTCGATCTTCTTGCGCAGGCGGTGGATGTAGACCTCGATGGCGTTGTTGCTGACCTCTTCGCCCCATTCGCACAGGCGCTCCACCAATTGATCCTTGCTGACCAGCCGGCCGGCGCGCTGCAGCAGCACCTCCAGCAGCGAGAGCTCGCGCGCCGAGAGCTCCACCATCTGGTCGTTGATGTAGGCCACGCGGCCGGTGGCGTCGAAGGACAGCGGGCCATGCTTGATGATGCTGGAAGCCGTGCCCAGGCCGCGGCGGGTGAGGGCGCGCACACGCGCTTCCAGCTCCTGCAGCGAGAAGGGCTTGGCCATGTAGTCGTCGGCGCCCAGATCGAGGCCCTTGACGCGCTGCTCCACGCTGTCGGCCGCGGTGAGTATCAGCACCGGCACCGAGGTGCCGCGCGCGCGCAGCTTGCGCAGCACCTCCAGCCCGTGCAGACGCGGCAGGCCCAGGTCCAGAATCACCAGATCGAACTCATGAGAGGCCAGCGCGGCGTCGGCCTCGGTGCCGGTGCCCACCTGGTCCACGGCATAGCCCGAGGCACGCAGTGAGCGCAGCAGGCCATCGGCCAGCACTTGGTCGTCTTCAGCGATCAGGATGCGCATCTTGTCTCCATGGGCCGGGGCAGGGATGCCGGCGCCTGTCCCTCATTCTATGGAGCCGCCCGCTTGCCGGCGGGCTTCGCATAAACTACTGTACGAATATACAGATTGCGCCATAATGCGCGCATCAACCGGAGAGCATTCATGGACGCCCCTGTCAAAGCCATCAACACCGAGAAAGCCAAGGCCCTGCAGGCCGCACTTGCCCAGATCGAAAAGCAATTCGGCAAGGGTTCCATCATGCGCCTGGGCGAGGGCGAGGTGATTGAAGACATCCAGGTGGTGTCCACCGGCTCGCTGGGCCTGGACATCGCGCTGGGCGTGGGTGGCCTGCCGCGTGGCCGGGTGGTCGAGATCTACGGCCCGGAGTCCTCGGGCAAGACCACGCTGACCCTGCAGGTCATTGCCGAGATGCAAAAGCTCAGCGGCGTCTGCGCCTTCATCGATGCCGAGCATGCGCTGGACATCCAGTATGCGCAAAAGCTCGGCGTGAACCTGCAGGAGCTGCTGATCAGCCAGCCCGATACCGGCGAGCAGGCGCTGGAAATCGTCGATGCCCTGGTGCGTTCGGGTTCGGTGGACCTGATCGTGGTGGACTCGGTGGCCGCACTGACCCCCAAGGCCGAGCTGGAAGGCGAGATGGGCGACTCCCTGCCCGGCCTGCAGGCCCGCCTGATGAGCCAGGCCCTGCGCAAGCTCACCGCCACCATCAAGAAGACCAACTGCATGGTCATCTTCATCAACCAGATCCGCATGAAGATCGGCGTGATGTTCGGCAGCCCCGAGACCACTACCGGCGGCAACGCGTTGAAGTTCTACGCCTCGGTGCGCCTGGACATCCGCCGCATCGGCTCGATCAAGAAGGGTGAAGAGGTGATCGGCTCCGAGACCAAGGTCAAGGTGGTGAAGAACAAGGTCGCGCCCCCCTTCAAGACCGCCGAATTTGACATCCTCTATGGCGAGGGCATTAGCCGCGAGGGCGAGATCATCGACATGGGCGTGGTGGCCAAGGTGGTGGAGAAGTCCGGCTCCTGGTATGCCTACAACGGCGAGAAGATCGGCCAGGGCAAGGACAACGCGCGCGAGTTCCTGCGCGAGAACCGCGACGTGGCCATTGAGATCGAGAACAAGGTGCGCGAGTCCATGGGCGTGCCGCTGCTGACCGAGAGCGAGGCAGGCTGATCGGCACTGGCAGGCGGGGCATGGTGCGCGGGCAGCCGCTGTCGCTGAAGGCGCGCGCCATCGGCCTGTTGGCACAGCGCGAGCACAGCCGGGCCGAGTTGCGACGCAAGCTCGTGCGGCTGGCGCGGCAGCGCCTGGCCGAGGCTGCCCAGCCCGGCGCGGTGGAGCCGCCCGAACCGACCGAGCATGACGTGGGCGCCGAGGTCGATGCCCTGCTGGTCTGGTTGCAGGCCCAGGGCTATTTGAGCGAGGCACGCTTTGTCGAATCGCGCATCCATGCCCGCAGCCAGCGCTATGGCAATCTGCGCATCCAGCAGGAGCTTGCTCAGCATGGGGTGCAGCTCGAGGCCGAGCAGCAAGCCAGGCTGAAGGACAGCGAACTCGAGCGCGCGCGCCAGATCTGGCAGCGCAAATTCGGCGGCGCGGCGCCGCTGGATGCCGCGGCCCGCGCCAAGCAGATGCGTTTTCTGGCCGGCCGGGGCTTCTCGGCCGAGGTGATACGCCGCGTGCTGCGCGCGGACGATGAATAGCCGGCGCAAGGACTCCAAGCGGGCTTGATGTGGCGCAAGCTGGCGCCAGGACCGCCCGGCCAAGGTCGGTGTTGACAGCCTCGTGAAAGCCTTGATGCAGCGCAGCATGCTACATTGGCGCCCTGCGCAAGGCGTGCCCGCCGGCCTCTGAAGGCCTGCGGGCTACATTTTTGCGCCACTGCCGTCCACGCGTTTCATGTCCCTGCTCACCCCTTGTCCCGAGCGTCAGCTGCTGCACCGTCGAAGCATCGACGTGCAGGTCTATGCGCGCGCCGACGGCCGCTACGATGTCGAGGCCGAGCTCAAGGACAGCAAGACCCGCGACATTCCCCTGGCCCATGGCGTCCGCAAGGCGGGCGACCCGGTGCACGACATGCTGTTGCATCTGGTGGTGGACGCGCAGCTGAACATCCTGTCCTCCAGTTCGCAGACGCGCTGGATGCCATATCCCGGGCATTGCGACCAGCATGGCGAGGCTTATGGCCGCCTGGTCGGCCTGAATCTGCTCAAGGGCTTTCGCACCGAGGTCAAGCAACGGCTGGCCGGCGTGCATGGCTGCACCCATCTCACCGAGCTGACCCAGGTGCTGCCCACCGCGGTGATCCAGGCCTTTGCCGGGCTGGTGATCGATACCCGCGAAGGCTCGGCCGATGGCCAGCCGCCCTTCCAACTGGATCGTTGCCACGCACTTCGCAGCGACGGCGCGGTGGTGCAAACTCATTACCCTCGCTGGTATCGCGGCGCGTCGGCTCGGCCGGACGCGCAGGCGCTGCCCGCATCTTCCTCTTCCTGATTCACCTCTATCCATCAAGCGAGACCTCCCTATGAAGATTCACGAGTACCAGGGCAAGGAAATCCTGCGCCAGTTCGGCGTGCCGGTGCCCCGCGGCATCCCGGCCTTCACCGTGCAAGAAGCGGTGGAAGCCGCGCAAAAGCTCGGCGGCCCGGTTTGGGTGGTCAAGGCGCAGATCCACGCCGGTGGCCGCGGCAAGGGCGGCGGCGTGAAGCTGGGCCGTTCGCTGGAAGACGTGAAGGCGCTGGCCGAGCAGATCCTGGGCATGCAGCTGGTGACGCACCAGACCGGCCCGCAAGGCCAGAAGGTCCGCCGCCTCTACATCGAAGAGGGCGCCGACATCAAGAATGAACTCTATGTGTCGCTGGTCACCGACCGCGGCACGCAGAAGGTGGCCTTCATCGCTTCGAGCGAGGGCGGCATGGACATCGAGGAAGTGGCGCATTCCACGCCCGAGAAGATCCTCACCGAGCTGATCGACCCGCTGGTCGGCCTGACGGTCGAGCAGGCCAAGAAGATCGCCGCCGGCATTGGCCTGAGCGGCCACTCGGTGGACCAGGCCGTCGATCTGTTCCAGAAGCTCTACAAGTGCTACATGGACACCGACGCCTCGCTGGTCGAGATCAACCCGCTGAACTGTGATTCCAAGGGCAATCTGATCGCCCTGGACGCCAAGTTCAACTTCGACGCCAACGCGCTGTTCCGTCATCCCGAGATCGTGGCCTACCGCGATCTGGACGAAGAAGATCCGGCCGAAGTGGAAGCATCCAAGTTCGACCTGGCCTACATCAGCCTGGACGGCAATATCGGCTGCCTGGTGAACGGCGCCGGTCTGGCCATGTCCACCATGGACACCATCAAGCTGTTCGGCGGCGAGCCGGCCAACTTCCTGGACGTGGGCGGTGGCGCCACCGCCGAGAAGGTCACCGAAGCCTTCAAGATCATGCTGAAGAACCCTGAAGTGAAGGGCATCCTGGTCAATATCTTCGGCGGCATCATGAAGTGCGACACCATCGCCGAAGGCGTGATCACGGCCTGCAAGGCGGTGAACCTGTCCGTGCCGCTGGTCGTGCGCATGAAGGGCACCAATGAAGAGCTGGGCAAGAAGATGCTGGCCGAATCCGGCCTGCCCATCATCGCTGCCGACACCATGGCCGAAGCCGCGACCAAGATCGTGGCCGCTGTTGCCTGAGTCTGCCTAAAGCCCCGCAAGGAAAGAAATCATGTCGATCTACATCAACAAAGACACCAAGGTCATCACCCAGGGCATCACCGGCAAGACCGGCCAGTTCCACACCCTGGGCTGCCAGGCCTATGCGAACGGCAAGAACGCCTTCGTCGCTGGCGTGAACCCCAAGAAGGCCGGTGAGAAGTTCTCGGACATCCCCATCTTCGCCACCGTCAAGGAAGCGGCCGCCCAGACCGGCGCCACCGTCTCGGTGATCTACGTGCCACCCGCCGGCGCTGCTGCCGCGATCTGGGAAGCCGTGGAAGCCGACCTGGATCTGGCCATCTGCATCACGGAAGGCATCCCCGTCCGTGACATGCTGGAAATCCGCAACAAGATGAAGGCCAAGGAAGCGGCCGGCGGCAAGAAGACCCTGCTGCTAGGCCCCAACTGCCCTGGCCTGATCACGCCGGAAGAAATCAAGATCGGCATCATGCCCGGCCACATCCACCGCAAGGGCCGCATCGGCGTGGTCTCGCGCTCGGGCACGCTGACGTACGAAGCCGTGGCACAGTTGACCGAAATCGGCCTGGGCCAGTCCAGCGCCGTCGGCATCGGTGGCGACCCCATCAACGGCCTCAAGCACATCGACGTGATGCAGGCCTTCAACGACGATCCGGATACCGACGCCGTCATCATGATCGGTGAAATCGGTGGCCCGGACGAGGCCGAAGCCGCGCGCTGGTGCAAGCTGAACATGAAGAAGCCGGTGGTCGGTTTCATCGCCGGCGTGACCGCCCCTCCCGGCAAGCGCATGGGCCATGCCGGCGCGCTGATCGCCGGCGGTGCCGACACCGCCGACGCCAAGCTCGCCATCATGGAAGAGTGCGGCTTCACCGTGACGCGCAATCCGTCCGAGATGGCCAAGCTGCTGAAGGGCCTGCTCTAAGCCGGCCGGCCCGGCCTGCGAGGGTGCGTACTATCACGCATCAGCGCGCAGGCCAGGCACCAGACAATCGTGGCGCCGCCAGGCGCGCGAACCAAAAGAGGGGCGCCACAGCCCCTCTTTGCATTTCGGCCGCCAGCGCCCGCATGGACGCCCAGGCTTTAGACTGGGCGATCTGAACCAGGATCCTTACCGCATCAGCACATACCATGGACATGCTGTTCAGTCCCGAATTCTGGCTTGCCGTCGGCCAGATCATCATGATCGACATCCTCTTGGGTGGCGACAACGCCGTCGTGATCGCGCTCGCCTGCCGCAAGCTGCCGGACGCGCAGCGCACCAAGGGCATCATCTGGGGCACGGCCGGCGCCATCGTGCTGCGCGTGGTGCTGATCTTCTTTGCGCTGACCCTGCTCAAGCTGCCCTATCTGAAGCTGATCGGTGGTGCGCTGCTGTTCTGGATCGGCATGAAGCTGCTGGTGCCCGAGGATGAGGACGAACATGCCAATGTTCAGGCCAGCGACAAGCTCTGGGCCGCCGTCAAGACGGTGATCGTGGCCGACTTCGTGATGAGCCTCGACAACGTGATCGCGATCGCCGGCGCCGCCGAGGGTGCGGGTGGTGATCACAAGATGCCACTGGTGATCTTCGGTCTGCTGGTGTCGATTCCCATCATCGTCTGGGGCAGCCAGATGGTGATCAGGCTGATGGACCGCTTTCCCGTCGTGATCACCGCCGGCGCCATGCTGCTGGGCTGGATCGCTGGCACCATGATGCTGTCCGATCCGGCGCTGAGCCCCTGGCTGCCCCTGCCGCCGGGCAGCGAACGCAAGGCCATCTCGGACGTGCTGCCGCTGTGGCATTACGCCAGCGGCGTGCTGGGCGCGCTGCTGGTGTTGGCGCTGGGCAAGCTGTTCGCGGCGCGCGCGGCGGCAGAGCAGGGCTGAGTTTCGCGCCGAGCGGAGATGCCATGAACGCGCCCGGATTCTGGAAACGCATTCTTGGCCGAGCCGAGCAGCCGGAGTCCGAGCCGTCCACCCAGCCCGAGCTGCACCAGTCCGCCAGCCTGGTGCCGGGTTATGTGCTGGGTGAGGAAATCGGGCGTGGCGCGATGGCCGTGGTGCACAAGGCCACCCAGAGCAAGACCGGCCGCCAGGTGGCGATCAAGCGCCTGGCCCTGCAGCGCGAGTTCGCGCCCGAGGACCTGATCGATGTGCGCGAGCGCTTCATGCGCGAGGCGCGCGCGGCTGGCCATCTGCAGCACCCGGACATCCTGCAGATCCTGGACGCCGGCGAGGTCGGTGGCGACACCTGGATCGCGATGGAATATGTGCTGGGGCGCGACCTCAGCCACTACACCCGCCCCGGCCAGTTGCTGCCAGCCCGTGAAGTGCTGCAGTTGGTGATTCGCTTGGCGCGTGCGCTGGCCTACGCGCACAGCCAGGGTGTGGTGCATCGCGACATCAAGCCGGCCAATGTGATGCTGGATCGGGTCAGCAACAGCATCAAGGTGATGGACTTTGGCATCGCACGCCTGGCCGACGGCAGCCGCACCCGCACCGGCCTGGTGCTGGGCACGCCCTCCTTCATGTCGCCCGAACAACTCGCCGGGCTGAAGGTGGATGGCCGCAGCGACCTCTATTCCCTCGGGGTGATGCTCTACCAGCTGCTGACCGGGCAGCTGCCGCATCAGAGCGACTCGATGGCGCAGCTGATGTACCAGATCGCCAACCAGCCGGCACCGGATGTGCGCCACCTGCGACCCGACCTGCCCGAGTCCCTCGCGATGGTGCTGGCCCTGGCGCTGGAGAAACGCCCCGAGCTGCGTTATGCAAGCGGCGAGCAGTTTGCGGCCGACCTTGAAGCCGTGCTGGCTCAAGGGGGGCTGACTGGCGGCCTGGATGGGACTGCCCCAGCCGGCGCGGCCGCCAGCGAGGCGGCGTCGGCCGACGGCAAGGCGTTCGCGCAAACACTGCGTCTGGATCTGAACGATCCAGGGCAGAATCCCTAATCAATCCCCAGACCTGCCCAGCCGAAATGACCTTGGAGCTCTACTGCGCGACCGACGTGGGCCGCGCGCGCGACAACAACGAAGACTCGGTGGCCCTGGACGAAAGCGTCGGTCTGGCCGTGCTGGCCGATGGCATGGGCGGCTACAACGCGGGCGAGGTGGCCAGCCAGATGCTGACCTCCTTCATCAAGGCCGAGCTGGGCCGCTGGCTCAAGGAGGCCGGTTCGGCCGCTGCGGTGGCCGATGTGCGACGTGCCATGGACATCTGCGTGGACAACGCCAACCGCGCCATCTTCAACGCCGCCAATACCAATCCGCGCTATGCCGGTATGGGCACCACCCTGGTGCTGGCGACCTTTCGCGAGGGCCATCTGCTGCTGGGCCATGTGGGCGACTCGCGCGCCTACCGCCTGCGTGCCGGCCAGCTGACCCAGATCACCCGCGATCATTCGCTGCTGCAGGAGCAGCTCGACGCCGGGCTGCTGACGCCGGAAGAGGCAGTGTTCTCCAGCAACAAGAACCTGGTGACGCGCGCCGTCGGGGTGGAAGACGCGGTGATGCTGGAACTGCATCAGCACGAGGTGCAGCCCGGCGACGTCTACCTGCTGTGTTCCGATGGTTTGTCCGATATGTTGGACAGCGAATCCATCCAGCAGTTGCTCTTAAGCTACCCTTCGCTGTCCGAAGCGGCCCAAGCGCTCATTGATGCAGCCAATGACATGGGTGGCAAGGATAATATTGCGATCGTATTGGCCAGGGCCGAGGGGCGCACCCGTCAGGGTGGCCGGGCCTGGTGGCCGTTCGGACGCAAGCAGTAAGCAGAAAAGCAAACAAAGCCTCGCCCGTGGTGCTGGCGGTACAAGCCGCGGATCATTGGGCGCAACAACAGACTGAGGTCAAAGCATGGGCAAGCTGGTGGTTTCGCTCGACGGCGTGGTGATCAAGGAGGTCCAGATCACCAAGGACAAGACCACGCTCGGGCGCCGGCCGTACAACGACATCGTGATCGACAATCTGGCGGTCAGCGGTGAGCATGCCGTGCTGCAAATGGTGGGATCCGATGTCTTCATCGAGGATCTGAACTCCACCAACGGCACCTACATCAACGGCAAGGCGATCAAGAAGCAGCTGCTGGCCAACAACGACATCGTCGAGGTCGGCAAGTACAAGATCAAGTTCCTGATCGAAGACAACGCCGATTACGAGAAGACCATGATTCTCAAGCCCGGGGCGACGCCGCCCTCGGGTTTCGGCCTGCCTTCCTCGTTTGGAGGGCTGGCGCCCGCCGCCAGTGCGGCCACGCCAGCCTCCATCAAGGTTCTGAATGGTGCCGCAGCGGGCCGCGAGGTCAGCCTCACCAAGGTCGTGACCACCGTGGGCAAGCCGGGCGTGCAGGTGGCCTCCATCACCAAGCGGCCCAGCGGCTATGTGTTCGCCCATGTCGAAGGCGCTTCGCGACCGACCGTGAACGGCCTGCCGCTCACGGGCGAATCGGTGGCCTTGAAGAGCGGCGATGTGATCGAGTTGGCGGGCACGCAGATGCAGTTCCTGCAGGGCTGAGTTGGCCCAAGGCACGCACGCGAGCGTGCAGCTTTTCACGCTGGGCTTTGCCGGCCTGCCGCGCACCCCAAGGCGTGAGGAAAAACACCAACTTCCTGCCTTGCGGCTTTGGCCCAGGGGCGTAAATTGCGGGGCTGACCACCGCTGCCTTCGGCTAGCGTTCCCGGGCCCCCGATGGGCTCGTCTCCAGAGCCCCTCATGAAGATTCGCGTCCTGGGTTGTTCCGGCGCCATCGCCGCCGGTTTCAAGACCACCTCCTTCCTGCTCGATGAGGACGTTCTCATCGACGCGGGCACCGGTGTGTGCGACCTCGATCTGGAGGCGATGGCGCGCATTGATCACATCCTGCTCAGCCATTCGCACCTGGATCATGTGCTGGGCATACCGTTGATGGCGGATGCCGTGATGCGCCAGCGCACGCAGGCCGGGCGCCCGCCCATCCAGGTCCATGCCTTGCCGCAGACCCTGGATGCCTTGCGACAGCATGTGTTCAACGGCGTGATCTGGCCCGACTTCACGCGTCTGCCGGATCGTGAACACCCCATCCTGCAGTTCCGTCCCTTCGCCGTCGGCGAGCGCCTGGAATTCAACGGGCGCGCCGTCGAGGTGTTGAGCGCGGCGCACACCGTGCCGGCCGTGGGCTTTGCCGTCGATGGCGGCGCGGCCGGCCATTGGGTCTTCACCGGTGACACCGGCCCCAATCCCGCGCTCTGGCAGCGTCTGGCCGGGCTCAAGCTGGCGCATCTCGTCATCGAGACGGCGTTTGGCAACGAGGAATGCGAGCTCGCCGAGCTTAGCCGGCATCTGTGCCCACGCATGCTGGGTCAGGAGCTGGCCAAGCTGGCCGGCAGCGCCGACGTGCACATCACCCACATCAAGCCGGGCGAGATTGCCGCCGTGATGGCCGGCGTCCATGCGCTCACGACCGCACACCGTATTGCGGCGCTGGAGGCCGGGCGGGTGTTCAGCCTGGGCTGACGAAAGCTGTCAGCCGCGGGGTGGTGAGACCGAATGCGTCGGTCGGACTGACGAAAATTGTCAGCGTTGCCCGCCAAGTTCCCGGTGGCCCGTGACGCGCATCACGAAAATGGCCCGAATCCAGGCTGGCACGACCCCTGCATTCAAGGGGGGTGTCTCTACCCCTCAATCCTTTCTCGCAGGAGTTGTATATGAAGCGCGTTCAACAAGGTTTCACCCTGATCGAACTGATGATCGTGGTCGCCATCATCGGTATCCTGGCTGCTGTGGCTTTGCCGGCTTACCGTGACTACACGGTCAAGGCCAAGGCGTCGGAGCTGTATGCACTCGCCGGGCAGCCCAAGGCAAATATTCAGGAGTGGGTGACGGTGAAGGGTTCCTTGCCTGCCGCCGCCGACATTGCCATGCCGGCCATTACCGCAGGCTCGATGGCCTCGGGCATTACCTGGGATGGCGCACAAGTTACGGTTACCGGAAGTGCCGTGGAATCTGCACTCAGCGGCAAGACCATTATTGTGAAGGCCGCGTTGCCCGCCGGTGCTGAAGCGGTGGTTTGGACCTGTGACGGTGGTACGGTCCCTGCGAAGTATCTGCCTGCAAGCTGCAAGGTTGCTGCTGCTGCCGCACCTTAATACTTGTTCCCTGCGCCTCACATGATTGAGGCGTCTGCATGTACCTGACGCTTGGGGCTGCCTTTTGGCAGCCCCAAGTCCATGTGTAGGCTGCTATTGTGCATCGCTGGCATTCCGAGACCGCCCCTGTTTCGCTGTTCCATGACACCAACGTCATCCGTCCTATTCCGTATCCGCGCCTCGCTAATTCACTTCTCGTGTTCGCTCTTGGTCGCCGGACTCGCTGCCTACCTGGTATTCGGGCTCTGGTATCCGCGCCCGTTTGATTCGATATCGGGCGGCGCAGAGTTGTTCTATCTCCTGGTCAGCGTCGATGTGGTGGCAGGACCGTTGCTGACCTTTGCTGTGTTTGACAGACGCAAGCCGAGGCGCGAACTGCGGCGTGATCTGCTCGTCATCGTGGCGTTGCAAATGGCTGCCATGTTCTATGGCCTGCACACCATGATCATTGCGCGGCCCGCCGTGCTGGCGTTCGAAGTGGATCGCTTTCGTGTTGTAGCGGCCCATGCGGTTGTTGAGCGAGAGTTGCCAAGGGCGCCGCTTGGGCTGCAGCGGCTCTCATGGTTCGGGCCGCGTTTGGTCGCCACCAAAGTGCCGAGCGACGACGAGCGGGCCGACGCCGTGATGTTGGCGATGGCTGGCGCAGATCTTGGCATGCGCCCCAGCTTCTGGCTGCCGTGGGACGATGCGGCGCGTGCAGCGGCCAGGCGTGCCGCGAAGCCGGCCGAGGAGTTGGCGCAACGCGGCGGGTCCGAGGCGGCTGCGCTGGCGCGGGCTGCTGCAGAGGCAGGCCGGCCACTGGACCAACTCGGCTACTTGCCCATACTTGGGCGCCGCAGTGATTGGGTCGCTCTCCTGGACAGCACTTCCGGGGACTTGCTGGGGTACGCTCCGGTGAACGGATTTTGAATTGAATGGGTGGTCAGTCATGCGGGCACAGCAAGCAGCGGCGGCAGCGACGCGGCAACAGCCAAGGGGCTTCACCCTGATCGAGGTCGTGGTGGGGCTGGCGGTGGTGGCAATCTTGGTTGCCGTGGCCCTGCCCAGCTACCAGGATTACGTGACTCGCAGCAAGCTTTCCGAGGCCGTGGATTCGGTGACCCCCTTGCAGTTGGAGGTGGGGCAGGCGTGCCTCTCCAAATACCTGGCGGGCGCCACCAATGCCTCGCTGGGCTTGCGCGCCGCCGGCGACTACGCAACCCCCACGGCCGTGCAGTCGATCGGCGCCGTGGGGGTCAGCGCTGTTGAAGCCAAGATCACCGTGACGCTGAAGGCCTTTGGTGGCGTGCCCGCGGGCAGCACGCTGGTGTATGCGGGCACATGCAGTGCCGGCGGGGTCAGCTGGCAGCTCGACGCCAGCAGCACTTTGCCGGCCAAGTACCGGCCGAGGGCCTAAGCCAAGGTCTAATGGCGTTCTTCCATTGCGCTTCGCGGCGCGGCGCCGGCCCCATGTCTCACGCAACTAGCTTTCCGCCTCTGCAGCAACTTTTTTTTCTTGACCGGGGGCTGGCGCTACTCGCTTGCGCCTTCCCGCTGCTGCTGGCCTACAACCTCACACCCTCGGCCACGCTGTTCAATCAACTGCTGGCTCTGGGTGGCTGGGGCGCCTTGGTGCTGTATCTGAGCCTGCAGGTGCCGCTGGCGAGGGGGCGCATGCCGGCTGCGGCGTGGGGCCTGCTGCTGATGTTGCTGGCGGCCCTGAGTTCGCCGCTGCTGAACGGCCTGCCCTGGTCGCTCGCGCTGTCCGGTGCGGCCCTGCTGGGGGCGGCCATGACGGTGCTGCTGGCCGCGCAGGCGCTGGCGGCCGAGCAGCGCCAGGGTTTCTTTCTTGCCTTCATGTGGGCGCTGCTGTTGGCGGGGCTGGCCAGCGCGCTCATCAGCCTGATGCAGGTCTTCATGCCGGACTGGGCCGATGGCAACTGGATCGCGCGCTCGGGCATTCCCGGCCGCGCGGTGGGCAATATGCGCCAGCCCAACCATCTGGCCAGCTTGCTGATCTGGGCCTGCGTGGCGGCGGTGGCGCTTGCTCAGCCCTTGGGCCCGCGGCGCCGGCCCGCGCTGGCGCCCGCCGCCTTGTCTGCCATCCTGCTGTTGCTGGTGCTGGCGGTTGTGCTGAGCGCCTCGCGCACCGGCATGTTGGCGGTGCTGTTGCTGGCGCTATGGGGTGCGTTTGATCGCCGCCTGACGCGTGCCAGCCGCATCGCCCTGCTTGCCACGCCGGCGATGCTGGCACTGCACTGGGCCCTGTTGTCCGCCTGGGCAAGTCTGGGCAGTCACGCCTTCGGCGCCGAGGCGCGGCTGGCTGAGGGGGCGGGTTCGCCGTCGCGGCTGGCCATACTCCGCAACACCTGGGCCTTGCTGCAGCAGCATCCGCTGACCGGCGTGGGTTGGGGCGAGTTCAACCTGGCTTGGTCGATGAGCCCCTTCCCCGACCGCCCGGTGGCCTTTTTTGACCATTGCCACAACCTGCCCATGCAGGTGCTGGTGGAGTTGGGCTGGCCGCTGGGGCTGGCGGTGCTGGGCTTGCTGCTTTGGTCGTGCTGGGTGGCCTGGCGCGAGTCCTGCCGCGCCAGCCTGGCAGATGAAGCGGTGATGCGGCGCTGCGCTTTCATGGTGGTGGCGATGATTGGCCTGCACAGCCTGCTGGAATATCCGCTCTGGTACAGCTACTTCCTGCTGCCCGCGGCGTTCGCATTCGGTTTCTGCCTGGCGCCGCAAGTGCGCGGTGGTGGCGTGGTGGCATCGGCTCCGGCCGCGCTGCGGCTCTCGCTCGGCCTGGCGGGCGGCGCGCTGCTGTTGGGCAGCCTGTGGGCCGTGCAGGATTACTTGCAGGTGGTGGCGGTGTACGCGCCGCCGGCGCAAGCGGCGCCGCTGGAACAGCGCATCGCACGCGCGCAGCAAAGCCTGTTCTTTGCGGCCCAGGCCGACTACGCGGCAGCCACCAGTTCGCCACCTGGAGAGGCGGCGCTCGCAGCCACCCGGCGCACCGCACATAACCTCATCGATGTGCGCCTCATGATGGCCTGGGCCAAATCCCTGCACGCCATCGGCGACACCGACCAGGCTCGCTACGTGGTGCAAAGGCTTAGGGAGTTCCGCAGCGCACAGAGCGCGGAGTGGCTGGAAGTCTGCGACCGGCCGCCAGCGGCGGTGGGCGAACTGCCCTTTCAGTGCGCGCCACCGCAGCATCGCTACGATTGGCGCGAGTTGCGCTGAGCATGCCGGCGACCCGGCAGATCATGCCGCCTTCCAGTCCCCCGACTTCCCACCCTGCTTCTCCAGCACCCGCACGCCGTCGATCACCATGCCGCGGTCGGCGGCCTTGCACATGTCGTAGATGGTCAGCAGGCCGATCTGCACGGCGGTCAGCGCTTCCATTTCAACCCCGGTGCGACCCAGCGTCTCCACCTGCGCGCTGCAGTGCACCGCATGCCGTGTGGCGTCGATCTCGAACTCCACCGCCACGCGCGTGATCGGCAGCGGGTGGCACAGCGGGATCAGGTCGGCGGTGCGCTTGGCGGCCTGGATCGCGGCAATGCGTGCCACGCCCAGCACGTCGCCCTTCTTGGCGGTGCCCGCGGTGATCAGGGTCAGGGTGGCCGGCAGCATGCGTATCAGGCCGGTGGCGCGCGCGACGCGGTGCGTCACGTCCTTGGCGCCGACATCAACCATATGGGCCTGGCCTTGGGCATCGAAATGGGTCAGCGGTGATGACGAGGAGCTCATGGCGCGCAGCAATAAAGCGGAAACCTGTGGCCGCTCATCATAGTTGTGGCAGAGTCGTCAGCGACGCTGCCGCACTTGCCCCAGGAGAACTTCGACCGTGTCCCGATTCTTGCGAGCCTTGCAATCGCCGCCGCCGCGCCGCCTCATCGCGCTGGTGGCCGCGCTGGTGGTGTCGTCCAGCCTGAGCACCCCGGCCATCGCGCAGGTCAACCTGCCAGCCCTGGGCGATTCGGTGTCGGCGGACGTGGACGTCGGCGCGGAGCGCAAGCTGGGTGATCAGGTGATGCGGCAGATCCGGCCCGATCCCGATTTCCTCGACGATCCACTGCTGCAGGAGTATCTGGAGGCGACCTGGGCGCCGCTGGTGGCATCGGCCAAGCAACTCGGCAATATCGGCGAGGACACGGTGGACCGCTTTGCCTGGGAAACCTTTCTGGTGCGCGATCGCAGCGTGAATGCGTTCGCGCTGCCGGGCGGCTTCGTCGGCGTGCACCTGGGTCTGATTGCGATGACGGGCGCGCGCGACGAGCTCGCCTCGGTGCTGGCGCATGAACTCTCGCACGTGACGCAGCGCCATATCGCGCGCCGCATCGTGGGGGATTCGCGGACCAGCCTGCTGGCCACCGCCGGCATCCTGCTGGGCGTGCTGGCCGCGGCCAAGTCCGGCAATGTCGGCGCCGCGAATGCGGCCATCGTGGGTGGCCAGGCTGCCGCCGCGCAGTTGCAACTGAATTTCTCACGCGACATGGAGCGCGAGGCCGACCGCGTCGGCTTCCAGGTCATGACCAAGGCCGGCTTCCGGCCCGCCGGCATGGCCAGCATGTTCGAGCGCATGGAGCAGGCCTACCACCTGATGGACACGGGCAGCTACCCCTATCTGCGCTCGCACCCGCTGACGAGCGAGCGCATCGGCGAGGCGCGTGCGCGCCTGGGCACGGGTGAGGTGCAAAGCCTGCCCAATGTGGCCGAGCATGCCCTGCTGGCGGCGCGTGCGCGCGTGCTGATGGACGCGCGTGCCGAGGCCTGGGCGCAGCTGCAGGCGCTGGACGCCGGGGCGCGCCAGGGCCAGGGCTTCGAGCAGCTGGCGGCGCGCTATGCCAGTGCGCTGGCCTCGATCAAGATGCGCGACTGGGCGCGCGCCGAGAGCGCGATCAAGACTGCCCATGTCCTGCTGGACATGCTGGGGCCCGATGCGCGCGCGCGCCGCTTGCTGGTCTATCTGCGCGCCGAGCTGGAAGCCGCGCGCAGCCAGCCCGTGGCCGGCCTGGCCGCGCTGGCGCCCCTGGCCGGCGAGCGCTCGCGGCCCATGCTGCTGATGCGCGCGCAACTGGCGCTGGTCGATACCCGCGAGGCGCAGCTGCGCGAGAGCAGCGACGCGCTGCAGACCCATGTCAGCCTGCATGCGCAGGATGCCGGCGCCTGGAGCAGCCTGGGCCTGCTGTGGGACAAGCTGGGCCAGCCGCTGCGCGCCGTGCGCGCCCAGGCCGAGGCCCAGGCCGCGATGGGCGATCTCAATGGCGCCATCGACCGCATGCGCTCGGGCCTGCGCCAGTCGCGTGGCCGCGAGGCCGATCAGTTCGAGGCCGCCGTGATCGATGCGCGCCTGCGCGCGCTGCTCTACGAGCGCCGCCAACTGCTGGCCGATATGTATCCGCGCGGGGCGCCGCCCGGCGCCGAGCTGCCCAATTAGGGCCTGTTAACACTACGCCAATAGGTCGCGTTGTCGGCCAGAAAGGCCGCAGGCAAGGCGCAAACCGCAGCCGGGTTGGACACCCGGCGAGGATTTGCAACGCGGCCTGCGGCCTTTCTGGCCACAACCCTGCGGGAAGGCTCGTCTCAGCGGGCCACGCGTCGTTGCAACGCTGGCCCGCACGCGAGTGCGGGCGGCGCGCCGCGCCTAGCTCGGCCCGCTGAGGCGAGCCTTCGCGGCCCATCGGCGTAGTGTTAACAGGCCCTAGTCTGCGCTGACGAACAGCCGCTCGATCACCACGTCGATGAGCATGCCGCACAGGCTGTAGATCAGCGAGCCGATCAACGCGGCGGCGAAACCCGTCACCGCGAAACCGTCCAGCAAGGAGGCGGCGGCCCAGAACATCAGGGCGTTGATGACGAACAGGAACAGGCCCAGGCTGAGCACCGTCACGGGCAGGGTCAGCAGCACCAGCAGCGGGCGCAGCAAGGTGTTGAGCAGGCCCAGCACCAGCGCCGCAATCATCGCCGAGCTGAAGCTCGTCACCTGCACGCCGGGGTAGAGGTGCGCCACCAGCAGCAGGGCGCCGGAGAGCAGCAGCCAACGCGTCAATGTTTTCATGCGGGCAAGCATACAGGCAGGGCCTGACCCCGGTGAGGGGCACCACCTCAGGGCTTTGCCCTAGGTGGGAGTTCGCGTGAGTTTGATGAAAAGCAAATGCGAACGATTCGCATTTGTAGTAGCATGCCCTCCTGGCAGCCAGACAGGCTGCGCCCGCAAGCCGCCACGACCATGCCTCAAGCCTCTCTCGCGCCCTACGGACCGATGTCCCTGCAGCCGGACCCGCCGCGTGTCGAGCGTGCGCCTGCACGGGCCGTGGCCGCTGCCTTGCCGGCGCTGCCGATGTTGACGCCGCTGCGCTACGAGCCGCAGGCCGGGCGCGGCACGCGCCTCGCCGGTGTGGTGGTGCTGGCCCTGCATCTGCTGGGCATCTGGGCCATCATGCATATCGCGCCGATGCGCGAAGCGGTGCACAAGCTGGCGCCTCTGGTGGTCAGCATCGTCAGCGCACCCCAGCGCAACGAGCCGCCCAAACCCCTGCCCCTGCCGCCGCCTCCGCAGGCGCGCTTGCAGCAGCTGGAGCCGGCCACGCTGATTCCGGTGTTCCAGGTGAACGCGGCCGCAGCGCCCAGCGCTGCTGCAACGCAGGCCGCGCCGCCGACGCCCGCCGCCACGTCGCAGCCCAGTGAGCCCGTCAGCGTCGTGGCGGTGCAGTCGCCCCAACCGCCCGCGCCCAAGCAGATCGCCGCCAGCGCCGTGCGCTACCTGGTGGCGCCGCCGGTCGAGGTGCCGATGCTGTCGCGCCGCGCCGGCGAGAGCGGTGTGGTGCTGCTGCGCGTGCTGGTCGACGCCCAGGGCCTGCCCAAGCAGATCCTGCTGCACAAGTCCTCGGGCTTTGCGCGCCTCGACGAACAGGCGCTGGCCGCGATGCGGCAGGCGCGCTTCAAGCCCCAGACCGAGAACGGCCAGGCAATCGAATGGTTCGTGATCGCGCCCCTGTCCTACGAACTGGAGCGCTGAGCCCGCCGCGCAAGACCTGACCCTCTGCTTTCATTCAATTCAATCCCGCTAGCCATGCCGGCGGCGCCTCTGGAGGCCGCCTGGGCAAAGCCATGCCCCAACTCCAGGAGCTCTCTCTCATGACTTCATCCCGCAAGAAAAAAACCACCCCCGGCGCCAAGCTGCTGCCGCTGGGCGCGCTGGCCGCCGGCTTCGGCCTGGCCGGCACGGCCTGGGCCCAGCAGCTGCCGCCTGCCAGCGACGAGGCGGTCGACAACGTGCTGCCGGTGGTGCGCGCCAAGGCCGCGGCCGAGAAGAGCGGCAAGGACGGCTATCAGGCCGTCGAGACGCGCATCGGCAAGGGCAAGCAGGAACTGCGCGACATCCCCCAATCGATCACCGTGGTGACCGAGAAGCTGATGGATGACCGCAACCTCGACACCATGAAGGAAGCGCTGAAGAACACCGCCGGCATCACCTTCCAGGCGGCCGAGGGCGGCGAGGAGGACATCCGCCTGCGCGGCTTCCCGCTGCAGGCCACCGGCGACGTGTTCGTCGACGGCATGCGCGATCCCGCCTTCTACGAGCGCGACACCTTCTTCCTCGATCGGCTCGAGCTGCTGCGCGGTTCGGCCTCGATGCTGTTCGGCCGCGGCTCGACCGGCGGCGCGGTGAACCAGGTCACCAAGCTCCCGCGCCTGATCGACGAGCATCAGCTCGATGTCACGGTATCCAGCCACGCGGGCGTTCGTGCGGTGGGCGATTTCAATGTCCGGCTGGGCGAGAGCGCCGCGGCGCGCATCGGCACCATGCTGACGCGCTCCGACAACAACGGCGCCGGCGCATCGATCAACAAGGCCGGCGTGGCCGGCAGCCTGCGCTGGGGCATCGGCGAGGTGGACGAGTTCAACCTCGCGCTCTACCACCTGGTGAACAACAACGGCATGAACTACGGCATGCCCTGGATCAAGCCCACGCCCACCGCGCCGGCTGCCAGCACCACGCTGATGCCGGTGTCGCCCGATGCCTATTACGGCATGGCCAGCGACCGCAACGACGGTAGCGCCACCCATGCGACGCTGACGCACACCCACCGCTTCGGCACCCAGCTCGATCTCGTCACCAAGATCCGCCAGGCCGACTACACGCGCGACCAGCGCGCCGGCACGGTGCGCTTTGTACCGGCGGCGTTGCAGCCGGGCGGCATCGCCGCGTCGCTGGCCAGCTTCGGCCCCGACACTGTGCTCGTGCGCGGCACGCAGCTGAAGATCCAGGACATGCAGAGCCTGCAGGCGCAAAGCGACCTGGCCGGCAAGATCAGCGCCCTGGGTGTCAGGCATGAGTTCCAGGCCGGCGCCGACATGTCGCTGGAGAAGAAGCAGGTCTACGGTGCGCTCACCGCCGCGCAGGGTGGGGTAGTGCCCGTCAAGCCGAGCACCACGGTGGGTCGCCCGGACGATGGCGCCGCCATCGACGAGAGCCGGCGCAGCCTGCGTCGCACCAGCGAATACCGCTCGCGCGCCTTTGGCGTGTATGCGCAGGACCTGATCCAGGTGGCGCCGCAATGGAAGCTGCTGGCCGGTCTGCGCTACGACAGCCTGCGCGGCGACTACGACAGCTTTGCCATCCCGAACAATGCCAGCGCGCCGGTCAGCACCAGCAGCTACCGCATGAAGATCTCGGAATGGAGCAAGCGCCTGGGCCTGCTGTTCCAGCCTAACGAGCTGATGTCCTTCCACGCCTCGGCGGCCACCTCCTTCAACACCTCGGGCGATGCCTACTCGCTGGGGGCCGACAACCAGAACCTGCCGCCCGAGCAATCCATCAACCTCGAGCTCGGCGCCAAGATCGACTCGGTCGATGGCAAGCTGAGCTCGCGCTTCGCGCTGTTCCGCTCCACCAAGCTGCACGAGCGCAACACCGATCCGCTCGTCAATCTGGTCACGCTGTCGGGCAAGCGCCATGCCGCCGGCGTGGAGATGGACTTCAGCGGCCGCCTCACGGCCGACTGGGAGATCTTCCTTTCCTATATGTGGATGCCGGTGGCCAAGATCGACATCAGCTCGGCCGGCAGCGGCGAGAGGCAGGGCGACCGCCCCTCGCTGACGCCGCAGCACACCGGCACGCTCTGGACCACCTACCAGCTCAGCCCCAAGCTGCGCGTCGGCGCCGGCCTGAACGGGCGCAGCGGCCAGCAGCCCAACCGCAACCCCGGTTTCTACGCGCCCAGGTTCATCACCGCCGACCTGATGGCCGAGTACGCGCTGATCGCCAACAAGCTGCTGTTCAAGGCGAATGTGAGCAATGTGGCCGACAAGCTCTATGCCGACTCGCTCTACACCGGCCACTATGTGCCGGGCGCCGGCCGCATGTTCCAGCTCACCGGCAGCTACAAGTTCTAGGAGTCCGCCATGTTGATCCGCATTCCCGAGGTACTGGACGTCGAGACCCTGCGCCAAATACGGGCGGGGCTGGAGGAGGCCGAGTGGGAAAGCGGCGCGCGCACCGCGGGCAGCCAGGCCGCCCAGGTCAAGCACAACCAGCAGCTGCCGCGTGAGGCGCCCGCCACCCGGCAGCTGCAGGCCCTGCTGCTGGCCGCGCTGGAGCGCAACACGCTGTTCTTCACCGCGGCCCTGCCCAAGCGCGTGCTGCCGCCGATGTTCAACCGCTACGGCGGCGACAGCAACCACTACGGCGACCATGTGGATCAGGCGATCCGTTATGTGCCGGGTTCGGTGCAGCGCGTGCGCACCGACATCTCCTGCACCGTCTTCCTCGCCGAACCCACGGACTACGAGGGCGGCGAGCTGGTGATCGCCGACACCTATGGCGAGCAGCGCGTCAAGCTGGCGGCCGGCGATGCCGTGCTCTACCCGGGCACCAGCGTGCATCGCGTCGAGCCGGTCACGCGCGGCGCCAGGCTGGCCAGCTTCTTCTGGATCGAGAGCATGGTGCGCAGCGACGAGCAGCGCCGCCTGCTCTACGAGATGGACCTGGCACTCACCGCGATGCGCAGCGAGCATGGCGAGAGCGCCGCCACGGTGCAGCTCACCGGCGCCTACCACAACCTGCTGCGCATGTGGGCCGACACATGAGCCTGTCCGCGCTGCAGCCGATCCCGCCCGAGGTCGTCAACCTGGCCGACTTCGAGGCCCATGCGATGGCGTGCGTGGATGCGCAGGCCTGGGCCTATCTCAGCGGTGGCGCGGCCGACGAGCTGACGCTGCGCGCCAACCGCAGCGCCTGGGACGCCATCAAGCTGCAGCCGCGCGTGCTGCGCGCGCTCGGCGGTGGCCACACGCGCGTGCCGCTGCTGGGCCGCGAGCTGGCGCATCCCATCCTGCTCGCGCCGATCGCCTACCAGCAGCTGGTGCATGCGGACGGCGAGCTGGCGAGCGCCTACGCCGCCGCGGCGCAGGGTGCCGGCATGGTGCTGAGCGCGCAGTCCAGCGTCGACATGGGTGCGGTGGCCGCGGCCTTTGCGCAGGAGCCGCAGGCGGGGCCGCTGTGGTTCCAGCTCTACTGGCGCGACGACCGCGCGTTCATGCGCGAGCTGCTGCAGCGCGTCGAGGCGGCCGGCTACCAGGCGCTGGTGCTGACGGTGGATGCGCCGGTGCATGGCGCGCGCGACCGCGAGCGCCGCGCCGGCTTCCAGCTGCCGCCGCACATCCGCGCCGTCAATCTGGGCGGGGTCAAGCAGGCCTTGCAGCTGCAGGCTGGCCAGAGCGCGCTGTTCGACGGCCTGATGCCGCGCGCCGCCACCTGGGACGAGATCGACTGGCTGCGCGCGCACAGCCGGCTGCCGCTGCTGCTCAAGGGCGTGAGCCATGTGGACGACGGTCGCGAGGCGCTGCGCCGCGGCGTCGCCGGGCTGATCGTCTCCAACCACGGCGGCCGCACGCTCGACACCTTGCCGGCCAGCGCCGAACTGCTGCCGCCGCTGCGCGCGGCGCTCGGCGAGGACGCGACGCTGCTGGTCGACGGCGGCATCCGGCGCGGCACCGACGTGCTGAAGGCGATCGCGCTGGGCGCCGATGCGGTGCTGTTGGGGCGGCCCTATATGCATGCGCTGGCGACCGCCGGCGCGCATGGCGTGGCGCATGCGCTGCGGCTTTTGCGCGATGAACTCGAGATCGCGATGGCCTTGTGCGGCTGCAAGACACTGGCCGATGCGGGCCCGCATTTGCTGTGGTCCGCGCACAAGTGATGCACGGCTGCGACACATGAGGGTTTGTTGGGTGCTATTCATCAACTCTTCGCTGCAACTTCCCCTATGAAAGCCTTCTCAATGCCAGAGGTGCGCAGTACCATTGCCTGCGCAGGGTGCTAGAGAGAAATGAAGGGTCAGACCTTCGCCCGGGGCCCGGCACATCAACCAACCTTTGATGGAGAGAATCGAAATGGCAACTGCGAAGAAGGCCGCGCCCGCTAAGAAGGCGGCACCGGCCAAGAAGGCGGCAGCTCCGGCCAAGAAGGCCGCAGCACCTGCGAAGAAGGCAGCTCCTGCAAAGAAGGCAGCGCCGGCGAAGAAGGCAGCTCCGGTCAAGAAGGCCGCTGCACCCGCCAAGAAGCGCACGCCCAATGCAGCCTTCATGAAGGCCCTGACCCCCAGCGCAGCGCTGGCAGCCATCGTTGGTGCAGCTCCTCTGCCGCGCACCGACGTGACCAAGAAGGTCTGGGAATACATCAAGAAGCACAAGCTGCAAGACGAAGTGCAGAAGCGCATCATCGTCGCCGACGCCAAGCTGAAGGAAATCTTCGGCAAGGCCAAGGCCGATATGTTCGAAATGACCAAGCTGATCAACAGCCACTTGAAGTGAGATGACGGCCCGCTAACCGCGGGCCGGACTCTGACGATCAGGCCCGCGGTTCGCGGGCCTTTTTTATGGCGCTCAGCGCGCCGCCGACATGAAGCGCTGCAGCGCGGCCTTCAGGCGCGGCACCTCGATGGGCTTGAGCCAGTAGTCGATGAAGCCGGCCGCGCGCGCTGCGCGCACCTGCTGCTCATCGTTGTCGGCCGACAGCGCCACGCAGGGCAGCGCCTGCCAGCGCGCATCGGCGCGCAGCCGCGCCAGCAAGTCCATGCCGCTCATGTCTGGCAGGTTCATGTCGATCAGCACCAGGCCGGGGCTGATCTCGTTGACCACGCCCAAGGCCTCGGCGCCATCTTCGGCGCACACCAGGGTCCAGTCGGGCAGCAGGCGGAACACCTCTTCCATCAGGATGATGTTGATGCGGTCGTCTTCGACGTACAGCACCTGGTGCGTGCTGGGTTGGGCGGGCGAGGGCAGGGTCATGGTGGGTTGGGCAAGCGGGCGCGCCCATGCACGATACCAGCGATTGGCCGGCCGGCGGCACGCCTTCATGCGCTTGGGAAAAGCGTGAACAAAGGCATGGATGGCGGGCCCCTTGCATGGGGGGGAAGACCCTGGGGTGCGCGTCACCGCTACTTACACTTGCGCCTCGTAGTCCCTCAGACCGCCGTCGCAACCCGGAAAGCCCTATGTCCCTCGTCGCTGCCCTTGCCCTTGCCGCATCCAGCGCCACCCTGCCCCACTGCTCGTGGGACCGGCCGGGTGTGAACCCCTTCATGGGCGATGTGGTGGCGGCCGTGGATCGCTACAAGGACATCCCGCGGGCCACGCGCGACAAGCTCAAGGCCCGCATGCAGGCGCGTCAGTACGACGAGATCGCCAGCATCAAGCGCGACAGCATCACCGGCAAGGCCCAGTACAGCAACGAGATCCGCGACATGCACTTCGGTGCCGGCAGCGTCTGCACGACGGTCAGCCGCGTGAAGTGGAGCGAGCAGCAGGAGGAGCGCGGCCTGGTCTATTGCGAAGATGGCCAGTGCATCATCGTGCCGACCGTGTGCCGCAACGTCAGCCGCATCAAGCGCCTGGCCGCGCGCCCGGTGGCCACGGCGCCGGCCGCTGCCACCACGGTGGCCTCGTCTGCGCGCGAGGACGAGACGCCGCTGGAGTTCGATCCGCCGGCCGCCGGTGGAGACATGGGTGGCGGTGCGCAGGGCAGCTTCAACCAGGTGGCCGGTACGCCGCTGGCGCCCACCGCCTCGGGCCTCGGCCTGCCCGCCGGCAACGGCGGCACGCTGATCGTCGATGCGCGCCCCACGCCGCTGCCCCCGCCGCCGGTGCCCGGCCTGCCGCTCGGCCCCAATGGCAACGTCACCACGCCGGTGCCCGAGCCCGGCAGCTGGGCCATGCTGCTGGTCGGCCTGGCCGCGCTGGGCTTTATCGCCAAGCGCCGCCAGCCGCGCTGATCAGCGCCGCGCCAGCAGGGGCTTGAGGTAACGGCCCGTGTGGCTGCCCTCATGCCCGGCCAGCGCCTCGGGCGTGCCTGCCAGCAAGAGCTGACCCCCGCCCGAGCCGCCCTCGGGCCCCATGTCGATCAGCCAGTCGGCCGTCTTGATGACGTCGAGATTGTGCTCGATCACGACGATGGTGTTGCCGGCGTCGCGCAGCTGGTGCAGCACCTTGAGCAGCAGCGCGATGTCGGCGAAGTGCAGGCCGGTGGTCGGCTCGTCGAGGATGTAGAGGGTGCGGCCGGTGTCGCGCTTGGAGAGCTCCAGCGCCAGCTTGACGCGCTGCGCCTCGCCGCCCGAGAGCGTGGTGGCGCTCTGGCCCAGCTTCACATAGCCCAGGCCCACGTCCAGCAGCGTCTGCAGCTTGCGCGCCAGCGTCGGTACGGCGCTGAAGAAGGCGTAGGCGTCCTCCACCGTCAGGTCCAGCACCTGGGTGATGTTCTTGCCCTTGTAGAGCACCTCCAGGGTCTCGCGGTTGTAGCGCTTGCCATGGCAGACGTCGCAGGGCACGTAGACATCGGGCAGGAAGTGCATCTCCACCTTCAGCACGCCATCGCCCTGGCAGGCCTCGCAGCGGCCGCCGGCCACATTGAAGCTGAAGCGGCCCGGGCCGTAGCCGCGCTCGCGCGCGGTGGGCATCTCGGCAAACAGCTCGCGGATGGGCGTGAACAGACCGGTGTAGGTGGCCGGGTTGGAGCGCGGCGTGCGGCCGATCGGCGACTGGTCGACGTTGATGACCTTGTCGAAGGCCTCCATGCCCTCGATCTCGTCGTGCGCGGCCGGGTCCTGGTGGCTCTGGTAGAGCTTCTTGGCCACGGCGGCGTAGAGCGTGTCGTTCACCAGCGTGCTCTTGCCCGAGCCCGAGACGCCGGTCACGCAGGTCAGCAGCCCGACCGGGAACTCGGCCGTCACGCCCTTCAGGTTGTTGCCGCGCGCGTTGACGATGCGCAGGCGCTGCTCGCCCGGCATGTGGCGCTGGCCGGGCACCTCGATGCGCGCCGCGCCGCTCAGATAGCGGCCGGTGAGCGAGTCGGGATTGGCCGCCACCTCGTCCGGCGTGCCCTGGGCGATGATCTGGCCGCCATGCACGCCGGCCCCGGGCCCCAGGTCCAGCACATGGTCGGCGGCGCGGATCGCGTCCTCGTCATGCTCGACCACCAGCACCGAGTTGCCGAGGTCGCGCAGCCGCCGCAGCGTGGCGATGAGGCGGTCGTTGTCGCGCTGGTGCAGGCCGATGCTGGGCTCGTCCAGCACATACATCACGCCGGTCAGGCCCGAGCCGATCTGCGAGGCCAGGCGGATGCGCTGGGCCTCGCCGCCCGAGAGCGTGTCGGCGCTGCGGTCCAGGCTCAGGTAGTTGAGCCCCACGTCGTTGAGGAAGCGCAGGCGTGAGCTGATCTCGCGCACCACCTTGTCGCCGATCTCGGCCTTGGCGCCCTTGAGCTTCAGGCCCTCGAAATAGTGCAGGCATTCGCGCAGCGTGGCGTGCTCCACCTCGTAGATGGGCTTGCCCTTGAAGCCGGGCGCGGCGTCGGCCGGCTGCAGCACCACGTTGCGGGCCTCGCGGCGCAGGCGCGAGCCCTCGCAATGCGGGCAGGGCTTGGCGGCCATATAGCGCGCCAGGTCCTCGCGCACCGCGGCCGAGTCGGTTTCCTTGTAGCGCCGCTCCAGATTCGGCAGGATGCCCTCGAAGGGGTGCGAACGCTTTACGCTGCGCTTCTTGCCGGCCGCGCTTTCGGCCTGGTAGACGAAGGCGATGTCGTCCGCGCCCGAGCCGTGCAGCAGCACCTGGCGCGCGCTCTCGGGCAGCTCTTCAAAAGGCAGCTCGATGTCGAAGCCGTAATGCGCCGCCACGCTTTCCAGGAAGGAGAAGGTGTAGCCGTTGCGGCGATCCCAGCCCTTCACCGCGCCGCTGGCGAGCGAGAGGGTGGGGAAGGCCACCACGCGCTCGGCATCGAACACGGTGACCTGGCCCAGGCCCTCGCAGCTGGGGCAGGCGCCCACCGGCGAGTTGAAGGAGAACAGGCGCGGCTCCAGCTCGGGCAACGAATAGCTGCACACCGGGCAGGAGAACTTGCTGGAGAAAATCGTCTCGGCGCCCGTGTCCATATTGAGCACCAGGGCGCGGCCCTCGGCCAGGCGCATCGCCGCCTCGAAGCTCTCGGCGAGGCGCTGGCGCAGGCTGTCGGCATTCTCGGCACGCAGCTTGATGCGGTCCACCACCACATCGATGTCGTGCTTCTCGGCCTTCTTCAGCGCCGGGATGTCGGGCGCCTCCACCGTCTGGCCATCGACGCGAAAGCGCACATAGCCCTGCGCCTGCAGGTCCTGGAACAGCTCGGCGAACTCGCCCTTGCGGTCGCGTACCACCGGCGCCAGCAGCATCAGCTTGCTGTCCTCGGGCATGGCCAGGGTGGCGTCCACCATCTGGCTGGGGCTGGAGGCTTCCAGCGGCAGGTGGTGGTCGGGGCAGAAGGGCGTGCCGGCGCGCGCATAGAGCAGGCGCAGGTAGTCGTGGATCTCGGTGACCGTGCCCACGGTGGAACGCGGGTTGTGGCTGGTGGCCTTCTGCTCGATGGAGATGGCGGGCGAGAGGCCCTCGATCACGTCCACATCGGGCTTGTCCATCAGCTGCAGGAACTGCCGCGCATAGGCCGAGAGGCTCTCGACATAGCGGCGCTGGCCCTCGGCATAGAGCGTGTCGAAGGCCAGGCTGGACTTGCCCGAGCCCGACAGCCCCGTGATCACCACCAGCTGGTTGCGCGGCAGATCGACGTCGATGTTCTTCAGATTGTGGGTGCGCGCACCGCGCACGCGGATCATCGGTGTTTCTGCGGGCAAGGGACGGTCGGGCTGGGACATGAGGCGAAAACAATGGGCGAACTCGCCATCATAGGGCGAGGGCCTCGTTTATCCCAATGGCAGCCGCACCCGGACACATAAACCGGGGGTTCCGCCCGGCCCCGGCAGCAGGGCCGAATCGCCCAGGGCGATGCTGCCGCCCAGGCCCAGCACCACGCTGCGCACGATCGCCAGGCCCAGGCCGCTGCCCTGCTGGGCCTGGTCGGGCACGCGGAAGAAGCGGTCGAACACGCGCTCGCGCCAGGGCTCGGGGATGCCGGGGCCCTGGTCGTGGAATTCCAGCAGCGCCTCTTGACCTTCGCGCCGCAGCCTTATCAACAGATGGCCGCCCGGCGGGCTGTACTTGATGGCGTTCTCGGTCAGGTTGTCCAGCATCGAGGCCAGGCCCTCGTGCTCGCCGAAGACGCGCAGGCCGGCCTCGGCCTCGCAGTCCAGCTCCAGGCCCTTGCTGCTGGCCAGCAGGTCCAGCGCGGCCAAGCGGTCCTGCAGCAACTCGTCCAAGGCCAGGCGCTGCAGCGGCTGGGCCGCGGCGTCGCTGCGCATCAGGGCCAGCAGCTGGCCCACCAGGCGGGTGGCGCGCGCCTCGCTGCGCAACATGCCCTGCAGCCAGGCCTGCGATTGCGCGTCGTCCTGGTGGCGGCCCTGCAGGGCCTCGGCGTGCACGCGCATCGCCGCCAGCGGCGTGCGCAGCTCGTGCGCGGCGTCGGCGATGAAGCTGCGCTCGCGCTGCAGGCCCTGCTGCACGCGCTTGAGCAGCGCGTTCACCGCGCTCAGCATGGGGCGCAGCTCGCGATGCTGGGGGGTGAACTGCAGCGGCGAGAGATCGCCCGCGCCGCGCAGCGCAATCTCGTGGCTGACGCGCCGCCAGGGCCGCAGCGCGATGCGCACCGAGATCCAGGCCGGCAGCACCAGCAGGGGCAGGCTGATCAACAGCGGCAGCACCAGCAGGCCCTTGGAGCTGAGTGTCAGCAGCACATTGGTGGCGCTGCCCGGCAGCATCAGCGTCACGCGCACATTGGAGCGCTGCGACTGCTTGGTGAGGGCGCGCCAGCGCTGCCCCTGGCCCTCCACCCACTGCATGCCGTCGCCCGGCGGGCTGGGGATGGCGCCGGGCTCGCCCGGGCTGGCGTAGACCAGCTCCGCGCCGCGCCATACCGTCATCGCCATGCGCAGCTGCGGCAGGTCGTCGGCACCGTTCTCGAGACGCTGGAATAGGTCGATCTGCTGCAGCACGCGTTGCAGCTGCTCGGGCTGGTCCTGCAGCGCCTCGGTCACGGCGATGATGGATTCAAAACGGTGGCCGCTGTCGAACACCGAGGTGTCGCGCACCGCGTCGTTGATGGCAAAGGCGATCAGGCCCAGCCAGAGCGCCAGCACCAGCACCACCTGGGCCACCACCAGGCGGCGCAGCACCGAGGGCTCGCGCATGCGCGCGAGCCAGCGCTTGAGCCTCACGACGGCTGCCTCACTTGCCGCCGGCCCTGGCGGGGGCCTGGCGGTCGATCACATAGCCCACGCCGCGCACCGTGCGTATGAAGCCCTCGCCGATCTTCTTGCGCAGATTGGACATGTGCACGTCCAGCACATTGCTCTCAGCGCTGCCGCCGGGCAGCACCTGCTCCTCCAGCAGCCGGCGCGTCAGCACGCGGTCGGCGCGCTTCATCAGCGCCACCAGCAGCGCGAATTCCGAGCGCGAGAGCTCCACCGGTTCGCCCTTCACCAGCACGCGCATGGTCTGCTCCTGCACGCAGATGCCGCGCAGCTCCAGGGTCTCGTCCTCCTGGCCGTAGCTGCGCCGCACCAGGGCGCGCACGCGCGAGATCAGTTCGGCCAGGGCGAAGGGCTTGACGAGGTAATCGTCGGCGCCGCTGTCCAGGCCCAGCAGGCGCTCCTGCAGGCTGTCGCGTGCGGTGAGTATCAGCACCGGCAGGCGCAGCTTCTCGCGCTTCAGGTGGGCCAGCAGGCTGAGGCCGTCGCCATCCGGCAGCCCCAGGTCGAGCAGCACCAGATCGGCCACGCTGTTCGTCAGCGTCTGCATGGCGTCGGCCAGACGCCGTACCCACACCACCTCCATGCCCTGCTCTGCCAGCGCCATGCGCACGCCATTGCCCAGGTCCAGATCGTCTTCCACCAGCAGCACTTTCATGCCCCGTATTGGAACGCTTCAGCCTGAGGATGGCATGAAGTCACCTTCAGCCCCTCTTCAGCAAGCCTTGAGCGCAGCTTCAGGGCCGCTGGCCACACTGCAGCATGTCCCGGTCAACACGCGGTGCCGTGACTCGCAATGAACCATTCGCCGCTGCTCTGAAGGAAGTTATTCCATGCCATCGAAGAAACAACTCGCCCTGATCTCCGCCACTGCCCTGCTGCTCGCGGCCCAGGCCGCACAAGCCGCCCCGCAGTCCGACGAGCTGGGCGCCTACGGCGGCCTGTCGGTGGGCCGCAGCAGCTTCAGCCTGCCCAGCCCCTCGGTGCCCGTCACCGGCAAGGACAGCCGCGACACCGCCTACAAGCTCTACGGTGGCTATCGCCTGAACGAGAACTTCGGCCTCGAGGCCGGCTACGCCCGCCTGGGCAGCTTCAGCGAGCAGGCCACGCTGGCCACCGGCGCGGTGACGCAGGAGGGCAAGGCCAGCAGCTTCTACGCCGCCGCCACCGCGCGCCATGCACTCAACGAGCAGTTCTCGCTGCAGGGCCGCCTGGGCGTGGCGCGCAACAAGGTCTCGGGCACGAATGTGCTGCCCGCTGCCGACAACCTGCAGGGCAGCAAGACCGGGTTGATGGCGGGCGTGGGCGCCGAGTACAAGCTCAGCAAGAACTTCGCGCTGACGGCCGACTACGACTATTACGGCAAGGTCTCCAACAAGGTCAAGGCCAGCACCTTCATGCTCGGCGCGCGCCTGAGCTTCTGAAACCTGGCTCGGGGCAATCCCCCCTGGTGGTGATCTCGGCTGGGGCCAGAATGACGCCTGCCGAAGAATGCCCTGGGAGGGGATATGTGGAGAAGAAACGTAGGCCGCCTCGTCGCGGCCCTTTCCTTTTGTCTCAGCGCCGCGGTGACGGCCGCACCGCCGCTGGAAGACTTTTTTCGCAAGCCGCAGATAGCGGCGCCCAAGCTCTCGCCCGACGGTCGCCATCTGGCCGTGCAGGTGGCGGGCACGGACTCGGTGGTGCGCCTGGCGGTGATTGATCTGGACAAACCCGGCGAGGCCAAGGTGGTGGCCGGCTTTAGCAATGCCGATGTGCACAGCCATCACTGGGTGAACGACAAGAGACTGGTGCTGAACGTCAGCGTGGCGCAGAACGGCACCAGCCCGCAGATCGACCCTGGCCTGTGGGCGGTGAACCTCGACGGCAGCGATTTTCGGCCGCTCATCAAGGCCGTCAGCCAGTTCATCAAGGAGGCATTGCACATCGCCGACCGCCGATTGGATCGCAATTGGGCCTTCCACGGCGTTGCCGACGACGGCAGCAGCGATGTGTTTGTGGTGCGTCACCGCTGGTCGAACGAGCCCGAATCCATGGGCCTGGGCCTGGCGCGTCTGGATACCCTCACGGGCAAGCTCACCAGCCTCGTCGCCGGCGCGCCCAGCCATGTGACGGGCTGGGTGCTGGACACCGAGGGCCAGCCGGCCGCGCTCACTACGGTGCAGCAGGGGCGCCATGCCTCCTATCTGCGTGACGCCGATGGGCAATGGAAGCGCTGGCAGGAGGGCGACAGCTTTCACGAGAGCTTCGACCAGCCCTATTGGTTCGGGCCCGATGGCCAGACCCTGGTAGCGACGAATCGCAGTGGCTTCAACGCGCTCTACCGCTTCGATCGCAAGACCCTGCAGCGCGAGGCGCAGCCGCTGATCTCGCTGCAGGGCTACGATTTCAGGGGCAGCCTTGTCTTCGACAAGCAGGCCAGGCAGCTGCTGGGCGTGCATTTTGAAAACGATGCGCCCGGCAGCGTGTGGCTGCATCCTCAAATGAAGCAATGGCAGGCGGCCATCGATGCCAAGCTGCCCGGCACCGTCAACCGCGTCCACTGCAATCGCTGCCTGACGGCGCCGCGCCTGGTGGTCTCGGCCTACTCGGACCAGCGCCCCGCGAGCTTCTATCTCTATATGCCGGCCACCGGCGAGTTGCAGGTGCTGGCCGCCTCGATGCCCTGGATCAAGCCGGCCGAGATGGGGCAGCGCGACATGGTGCGCATCCAGGCCCGCGACGGACTGGAGCTGCCCGTGCTGTTGACCCAGCCGGCCGGCAAGGCGCAGGCGCCGCGCCCCGCGGTGGTGCTGGCGCATGGCGGCCCTTGGGTGCGCGGCACGCATTGGCCCTGGGAGCCGATGGCGCAGTTCCTCGCCTCGCGCGGTTATGTGGTGATCGAGCCCGAGTTCCGCGGCAGCACCGGCTATGGCCAGGCACATTTCAAGGCCGGCTGGAAGCAATGGGGCCTGGCGATGCAGGACGACGTGGCCGACGCGCTGGGCTGGGCCGTCAAGCAGGGCCTGGTCGACCCCAAGCGCGTCTGCATCGCTGGCGCCAGCTATGGCGGTTATGCCACCCTGATGGGCCTCATCAAGCAGCCCGAGCTCTACCGTTGCGGCATCAACTGGGTGGGGGTCTCTGATATCGAGCTGATGTACAGCATCCACTGGAGCGACGCCTCCGACGAGTGGAAGGGCTATGGCATGCCGGTGCTGGTGGGTGACCGGGAGAAGGATGCCGAGCAACTGCGCGCCACCTCGCCGCTGCAACGCGCCGGCGAGCTTAAGCGCCCCTTGCTGATGGCCTATGGTGCCGACGATCGGCGTGTGCCGCTCAAGCATGGCCTGGCCTTCCGTGACGCCATGCCCAAGGATCAGGAACTCGAATGGGTGGTCTACGACGACGAGGGCCATGGCTGGCGCCAGCTCAAGACCCAGCAGGATTTCTGGGGCCGGGTGGAGCGCTTCCTGGCCCGCCATCTCGGGGCTGCACCCTGAGACGCTTTATTGGATGATGCGGGCATTGAAAATGACGGAGCAGCGATGAATCCAGAGCGCCCACAGCGCAAATCGTGGCTGGACGGCTTCATGGCCTATCCCCTGCCGGCGGGTGTGTCGGAAGCCGAGGTGCGGCGCCATATCGTGCTGCTGGACCAGGCCCTTTACGAGCGCTGGTGCCTGGGCCAGAACCTGCTCTATGCCTGGACCCCGAGCGAGCAGGGCCTGGCGGTGCTGGTGGCGCCGCACACCTTGCTGACCGAGTTCGTGCAGGGCGCCGGCGATGCGGCCGAGAAGGATCGCCGTGCCGCCTTGCTGGAGGGCTTGCTGGCGCACCAGGAGCATCTGGAGGCGGCCGAGTTCGAGCGCATCGCGGCCGAGTTGGGCCTGCAGCCCCAGCCGATCGCGCTGCCCTTCGCGCCGGCGCGCGGCCTGGGCCTGCCGCTGGTGGCGGCCATCGTCGAGCGTTACGGCATCCGCCTGGTGGAAGACCGCGCGGTGATCCTGCTCGACGCGGTGGGCTTCTCGCTGCTCACGCCGCTGGAGCAGGTGGTGCAGCTGGGCAGCCTGTCCTGCTCGGTGAACGCCGCCTACGCCAAGCTGCTGGACCGCGAGATCAATATCAACTTCGCGCGCACCACCACCGGCGACGGCTTCTACATATGGAATCGGCGCCGCGGCATCGCCGCCAATGTGGAGCTCTACCAGCTGATGCAGTTCATCCTGGCCGACAACGCGCTGGCACGCGAACGCGCCGCGCGGCCCAGCGCGGTGCCGCTGCTGCGCGCCTGCTTCCACGTCGGCTCGCATTACGAGTTCTACCAGAGCGAGGGCCTCAACCCGACTTCGTTCAGCTATTTGGTCGGCCAGGTCACGATCGAGCTGGCGCGCATGATCGAGCGCGCCCTGCCGGGCCAGATCCTGCTGGGCAAGTTCCGCACCATGATGCGTGACGAGCAGCAGCCCGGCGCGGCGCCGGCGCTGATCGACAGCGTCGCCTTTGTCGAGCGCACGCGCGAGCCGCTGCAGAAGCTCAACGGCCTGGCGCTGGGCGGCTCGGCGATCGACGAGATCGCCTGCTACCTGACCGGCCGGCGCGGCGAGGCGGGTGATGACGAGTTCGGCATCAGCGAGTTCGAGCTCACCGACAAGCATGGCCTGGCGCACCGCGTCTACAACGCCAAGATCAATATCCATCGGCGCGACGGCGAACCCATCTACCTGGGCCTGCGCGAGGACGACCTGGGCGCCTTCCCGGCGCGGGTGGTGGAGGCATGAGCGCGCGGGCGCTTGCGGCGGGTTGGCTCGCGGCCACCCTGCTGGTGCTGGCCGGTTGCGGCGGCGGTGGTGGCGGCGATGCCAGTGCGCCGGCGCCCGTTGCCGAGCCGGCGCTGGGCGCGCAATGCCTGAGCGGCTCGGTGGCGCGCCTGGAGCTGCCCAGCGCCGCGCTCACCGGGCGCAACACCGAGCTGAGCCTGCTGTCCTGCGGCACGGCGATCTTCACCGAGCTGCGCTGGACCCAGAGCGCCGGCCCGGCGCTCAAGCCGCTGTCGGCGCGCTCGCAGGCCCTCACGCTGGAGCCCGCCGAGCCCGGCAACTACCGCTTCGACCTGAGCTTCCGCGACGAGGCCGGCGTGCTGCGCAGCGGCACGGCCGAGTTCAGCGTGGCGGCCGCCAGCGAGCCCGGCTTGGTGCTGCGCGGCGAGCCCTCGGCCTATGGCCAGGGGGCGCTGTCGCTGCGCGCCTGGGCGCCCGGGCTGAGCCAGGCCGAGCGCGATGGCGCCCGGCTGCAATGGAGCGTGGTCGATGGGCCGGCCACCACCCTGAAGGAAAGCGAGGGCTGGCGCGTGCTGCTGACGGCGCCGGCGGTCAGCCGCGACAGCCTGCTGCGCCTGCGCGCCACCGCCACGCTGGCGAGCGGCCGCACGCTCAGCCAGGACTTCCGGCTGCTGGTGCAGGCGCCGCCGCACCAGGCCGGCAGCGACGCCCTGTTCAAGGCCAGCGAGCCGGTCTCGCGCGTCTACCCCTACCTGAGCAGCAGCCCGCATGCGCAGGCGCTGCAGGACTGCGTCTACGCGCCCAGCCTCAGCAACAGCAACACCTGCACGCTGGGGCGCCTGCCCTTGCTGGGGCAGGAGACGCGCGGCGAGCTGCCCACGGTGGCGCAGGTGATGCAGCGCGTGCTGGTCTCCAACGACTGGATGGGCGAGGCCTTCGAGAACTTCCTGCGCAGCCAGGACCCCCATGGCGATTTCCGGCGCCTGCTCAACGCCACCACGGCGGTGGTGATAGGCGGCCGTGTGCGACCCTCGTTCTACTGGAGCGCCACCGGCGCCATCTACCTGGATGCCGCCAACCTCTGGAGCAGCCCCGAGCAGCGCGACACCCTCAGCGAAACCCCCGACCCGCGCAGCGACTACGGCGCCGAGCTGCACTACGCAGCACCCTGGCGCTATGTGCGCAACAACCAGTACGCCGCCGGCATCTATCCGATGGCCGAGCGCGGCACGCGCGAGCCCGGCGCCCTGGTCTATGCCCTGGGCCCGCTGCTGTACCACGAACTCAGCCATGCCGGCGACGCCGTGCCGCCGCGCCTGCATGCGCTGCTGAGCGGCGATCTGCGTGTCTGGCAGGCCAGCCCCGCGCTCACCACCGCCAAGGATCTGGCGCAGCGCCTGCCCTTCTACTCGCAGGAAATGGTGGCGCTGGGCCGCGTGCAGTTCTTCGGCGTGAAGGCGACGGTGGCGCAGATCGCCTACCAGCCGGCGGACATCGTGCGCTTCTTCAGCCAGGACCGCGTCAACGACGACTACAACTATTCCATGCCCGAGGGCGCCACGGTCTCGGCCGAGGACCCGGCCATGCTGGCCGAGGAGGCGATGATGCAGCTGCGCTATGGCGTGCAGCGCGACTTCGCCATCACCCCGGCCCTGGCCAGCGGCGGCAGCAGCGCCGAGCTGATCGTGCAATGGGGCCAGCGCGGCCGCATCGGCGAGGCGGCCCTGCGGCCGCGCGTGGCCCTGGTGCTGGAACAGCTGATGCCCTGGCTGGCGCCCGGCTTCGCCGATGCGCTGGCGCCGCCGCTGGCGCTCCGGCCCGGCCTGAGCTGGGGGCAGAACCTCGACCAGGCCGCCATCGCCGCCGGCCAGCCGCGTGCGCTGAGCGCGCGCGAGCGCCTCATCGAGGCCGAGCATGCACAACAACGCAGCGGTGAGCGTGCGCGCCGAGCGCGTGCCCAACAATGGCATGGCGGGGGTCAGTTCTTGCCTTGAACGACCAAGCCGGGGCGCTCGGGTGCACAATCGGGGCCATGTGCTGAGCCACCCTCGCCGATGAAATTGCCCAAGCCTTCCTTGTCCCTGCGCAGCGTCGTGCTGCTCGCCGTGGTGGTGGGGATCGCGGTGCCGGCGCTGCTCCTGCTGGCCTTCAGCGAGTCGCTGGTGCGGCGCAGCCTGGAGCCCCTGCTGGAGGGCCAGCGCGCGGCCGTGCTGACCCTGGCCGCCAACGGCCTGGCCGAGCCGCTCTGGACCGTCGACAGCCAGGCGGTCCAGCGCGCGCTCGAGCAGCTGCTGTCGGACGCCAGCGTCTGCGGCGTCGAGCTGAGCGAGGAACGCCCTGGCGCGCCCAACCTGGTGTTCAAGAAATGCAGCCCGGACTGGCCCACCGTGACCCTGGTGGCGGCGGTGCGACGCGACAACCAGGTGCTGGGCTCGCTGAGCGTGCGCTTCGACGACGCCGCGCTGGAGCACACCCTGGCCGGGGGGCGCGAGCAGATCGCGCTGATCGTCGGTCTGCAGGTCGTGATGGGCGTGACGGTGATGCTGCTGGTGCTCTATCTGCGCCTGGTGCGGCCGATCGACCGGCTCAAGCAGCAGGCCAGCGCGATCGCCCAGCGCGAAGCCGTGGTGCGCCTGCCCTGGAACCGGCGCGACGAGCTGGGCCAGCTGGGCGAACACCTCAACGAGGTGGGCGACCGCATCGACACCCTGATCGCCGACCTGGAGGGCAAGAACGCCCAGCTGCACCAGATGGCCATGTACGACCATCTCACCGGCCTGCCGAACCGCACCCTGTTCCGCGAGGTCTTCCAGCATGAGGCGGCGGTGGCCAAGCGCGAGGGCTCCAGCCTGGCCCTGCTGTTCGTCGACCTGGATCGCTTCAAGGCCATCAACGACTCGTTGGGCCATGCCGCCGGCGACAACATGCTGCTGGCCGCCAGTGAGCGCCTGCGCCACACGGTGCGCGAATCGGACCTGGCCTGCCGGGTCAGCGGCGACGAATTCCTGCTGCTGATGCGCGAGGCCTCGCCCAGCGACGTGGTCGCGCATGCCGCCCAGCGCCTCATCTCCACCCTGAATGCGCCGCTGCAGCTGCCCGAGGGGCTGGGCACGGCGAGCGTCTCGGCCAGCATCGGCATCGCCATGTTCCCGCGCGATGGCGAGGACTTCGACACCCTGGTGCGCCATGCCGACCTGGCCATGTACCGCGCCAAGCAGCAGGGCCGTTCGCGCTACAGCTTCTTCCAGCAGGACATGGACGCGAATGCGATGGCCAGGCTGGCGCTGGAGCGCGAGCTGGTGGCCGCGCTGGCCGAGCAACAGCTGGAGCTGCATTACCAGCCCATCATCGACGCTGGCTCGGGCCGGGTCTGCGGGGTGGAGGGCCTGATGCGCTGGCAGCATCCGCAGCGCGGCCTGCTGATGCCGGGCAGCTTCATCACCCTGGCCGAGGAGTCGGGCCAGATCCAGGCCTTGGGGCGCTGGACGGTGGAGGTGGCCTGCGCCCAGCTGGCCGAGTGGAAGGCCGCCGGCCGCCACCCGGGCAATCTGGCCATCAACCTCTCGGCCCTGCAGTTCCGCGACCAGCGCCTGCCCGAGCAGGTGGCCGACGCGATGCGCCGCCATGGCGTGCTGCCCGGCGAACTGAGCATCGAGCTGACCGAAAGCACCCTGATGAGCGACAGCGACCTGTCGATGCAGACCATGGCGCGGCTGCGCGCCCTCGGCGTGGCGCTCTCGGTGGACGATTTCGGCACCGGCTATTCCTCGCTCTCCTACCTGAAGCTGCTGCGCCCGGCCAAGCTCAAGATCGACCGCAGCTTTGTGCACGACCTGCCGGTCAGCGCCGACGACCGCGCCCTGGTACAGGCCATTCTGGGCCTGGCGCAGGCGCTGGGCATTGGCGTGGTGGCCGAGGGCGTCGAGACCGAAGCGCAGCGCGATGTGCTGCTGGAGCTGGGCTGCGCGCAGCAGCAGGGCTATTTCTATGCCCGGCCGGCCGCGGTCGCCAGCGTCACCGAGTGCCTGCCGGCTTGGCCGCCGGCCGCCTGATCCCATTCGCCCCGGCAGACCGCAATTCGCGCCACGCTGCTGGCGATTCGTCGCCTGCCCCTGGCCCGCGCGCGCCCGGCTGACGAAACTGCAGGCATCGTCAACAAGCCCGGAACTCCAAGGAGTCCACCATGAACGCAGCCGCCAAGACCCTCATGACCGCCGTGCTCGCTGTGGCCAGCGCCGTGATGACCGGCCTGCTGCTGGCGGACCAGACGGATCCTTATGCGAGCCATGCGGTGACGCAGCACGATGCGCTGTTCTCGCAGGCCAAGGCTGCTGGCGCCAGCCCGCTCAAGCCGAGCTGAGCTGCACCGGAATGCGGCGCCGGCCGAAGTGGCCTGGCTGTGCCGCGAAGCGCCCGGCCAGGGCCGTGCCGCAGCCCGGGCAACGGCCGGCGGCGTCGAGGCGGTAGCTGCCGATCTCGTACCAGTCGCGCGTGATCAGGCGTTCGCCGCAGTTCGTGCATTGGGTGCTGCCGCCCTCGGCGTCGTGCACATTGCCGGTGTAGACATGCTGCAGGCCCTCGCCCCGCGCAATCTGCCGGGCGCGCTGCAGGGTGGCCAGCGGCGTGGCCGGCAGCTTGTCGAGCTTGTAGTCCGGGTGAAAGGCGCTGAAATGCAGCGGCACCTCGGGCCCCAGTTCGCGCGCCACCCAGGCCGAGAGGGCCCGCAACTCGGCATCGCTGTCGTTCAGCCCGGGGATCAGCAGGGTGGTGATCTCCAGCCAGCAGTTGGTCTCGTGGCGGATGTAGCGCAACGTCTCCAGCACCGGGGCCAGGTGCGCGCCGGTCTGCTTGAAGTAGAAGTCTTCGCTGAAGCCCTTCAGATCGACATTGGCCGCGTCCATGCAGGCATAGAACTCGCGCCTCGGCGCGGCGCTGATATAGCCCGCCGTCACCGCCACCGCCTGCAGGCCCAGCGCATGGCAGGCCTCGGCGGTGTCGATCGCATACTCGGCAAAGATGACCGGGTCGTTGTAGGTGAAGGCCACGCTGCGGCAGCCCAGCTCCTGGGCGGCCATGGCAATGCGCTCGGGCGCGGCGGCATCCATCAGGCGGTCCATCTCATGGCTCTTGGAGATGTCCCAGTTCTGGCAGAACTTGCAGGCTAGGTTGCAGCCGGCGGTGCCGAAGGAGAACACGCTGCTGCCGGGGTAGAAATGGTTCAGCGGCTTCTTCTCGATCGGGTCGACGCAGAAGCCCGAGCTGCGGCCATAGGTGGAGAGCAGCATCTGCCCGCCCTGGCGCTCGCGCACGAAGCACAGGCCCCGCTGGCCCTCGTGCAGCTTGCATTCACGCGGGCAGAGGTCGCATTGGATGCGGCCGTCGTCCAGGCCATGCCACCAGCGCGCCGGATAGTTGCTCATGGCTGCACCTCGCTGAAGCTCTGCACCTGGTAGCGCGCCAGCTGCAGGTCCTCGGCCCAGAAGTCGGCGGCCAAGCCGGCCTTCTGGCGCAGCGCGCGCAGGAAGTCCAGCGGCAGCGGCAGCTGCGCCCACACCTGCGGCAGGAAGGTGGCGCGCCGTCCGTGCCAGCCGAGCGCCAGCCCGTCGATGCCCGGGCGCAGCTGTGCGCAGGCCTCCTCCAGGCTGCGCACCGGCAGCGGCTCGGCCGGGCCGAGCAGCGACACCTCGATCTCCAGCTGCGGCCACTCCTGCGCCGTCAGCGGCGCGAAACGCGGGTCCTCGAAGGCCGCGGCGCGCGCCCGCGTCGGCAGCACGTCCTTCAGCAACTCGTCGGCCTCCAGCGTGCCGATGCAGCCGCGCAGCCTGCCCTGGGCATGCAGGGTGACGAAGCAGGCGCCGGGCTGCTCCAGGCGCGGGTGCCAGGGCTCGGCGCGCAGCGGCAGGCCCAGTGCGCCGGCGATCGCATTGCGCGCACGCGCCAGCAGGGCCTGGCCCAGCTCGCCGGGCGTGGCAAAGGCCAGCGCCGCATAGCCGACCACGCGGCTCTTGTCGCCCGCCGTGTCGCCGGAGTTGCGCTGGTCCAGCAGGCGCCCGGCCAGGCCATGGGCGCGCGCCGCCAGCATGGCGCCGGCCAGGGGCGTGGCGCCGCAAGCCTGTTCATGCGTGGGCGCCTGTTGCAGCGCCAGCAACTGCCGCACGGTGTCGCGGTCCATGGCCCGCGCCTGGGCATAGGGCAGGTAATGCGAGAGGTCGGAGCTGATCACGATCAGGGTCTCGTCGCCGCCCCACAGCAACTCCAGGGCTTCGGCCACCTCGGCCGCGCTGGCCTGGCCCACCACCAGGGGCACCAGGCTGAAGTCGCCCAGCAGCTGCTGCAGGAAGGGCAGCTGCACCTCCAGCGAATGCTCGAAGGCATGGGCGTCGGCATCGCGGCACAGCTGGGGCAGGGCGCTCAGCTGCGCGACGGCGGCCTGGTCCACGGCCAACTCGCCCAGCGGGGTGGCAAAGCGCTGCGCCTCGGGCAGGCCCAGGCCGCGCAGCGCCACCCGGTGTGCCGGGCCCAGCAGCACGACGCGCCGGATCTGCCCGCGCCAGGGCCGCAGCAGCGCATAGGCATGGGCGGCCACCGGGCCGGAATAGCGGTAGCCCGCGTGCGGCACGACCAGCAGCTTGGGCGGCCGCGCCTCATGCGCGGGCGGCACCGCATCCAGATAGCTGCCCAGCTCGCGCACCAGCGCCTCGGGGCGGGCCGGGTAGAAGCTGCCGGCGACGGCAGCGGGGCGGGTGGCAGCGAGCATGGCAGGCCTCGTACAGCGGGCGATGCCCGAATATGCGTGCCGCCGGGCCGAATCTCAAGAGGCGGCTTCGCGCTGCGCCGCGATCCACTGGTCCAGCCGGGCTTCCAGCATGTCCAGCGGCAGGGCGCCGCCGGCGAGGATGAGGTCGTGATAGCCGCGCACATCGAAGCGCGGCCCCAGCGCCGCCTCGGCCTTGGCGCGCAGGGCCAGCATGCGCAGCTGGCCGATCTTGTAGGAGAGTGCCTGCCCCGGCCAGCCGATATAGCGGTCGATCTCGTTGACGATGTCGACCTCGGTCTTGGCGGCGTTGGCGCGGAAGTAGTCGATGGCCTGCGCGCGCGTCCAGCGCATCGCGTGCAGGCCGGTGTCCACCACCAGGCGCACCGCGCGCCACATGTCGTAGGTCAACTGGCCGAAGCGCGCGTACGGGTCCTGGTAGAGCCCCAGCTCATAGCCCAGCCGCTCGGCATAGAGCGCCCAGCCTTCGACATAGGCGTTGATGTCGGCAAAGCGGCGGAACTTGGGCAGGTCCTGCTGCTCCTGGGCCAGCGCGATCTGCAGATGATGGCCGGGCACGGCCTCGTGGGCGGTCAGTACCTCGATCTCGTAGCGGGGCCGCATCTCGGGCCGGTAGAGGTTGACGTAGTAATAGCCGGCGCGCGTGCCGTCCACCGAGGGGCCGCTGTAATAGGCGGCGGTGGTGTTGGGCGCGCTGGTGGCCGGGATGGCGCGTACGCCGTAGGGGCTGCGCGGCAGCTTGCCGAACAGGCGCGGCAGCTCGGGCTCGATGCGCTTGGCCGCCATCACATAGGCGGCAAACAAGGCCTCGGGCGTGTCGTAATAGAACTGTGGGTCGCTGCGCAGCTTGGCAAAGAACTCGGCCTTGCTGCCCTGGAAGCCCAGCTGGTCCATCACCTGCTGCATCTCGCCATGCAGCCTGGCCACCTCGGCCAGGCCGATGGCGTGGATCTCGGCGGCCGTCAGCGTGGTGCTGGTGTGGTGCTCGATGCGGTTCTGGTAATAGGCCAGGCCGTCGGGGGTGTCCCAGATGCCCACGCTGTCGCGGCAGGCGGGCAGGTAGCGGCTGCGGAAAAAGGCCTCGAAGCGCCGGTAGGCCGGCACGATCCGATCGGCGATCAGCGCGCGTGCCCGCGCCTGCAGCGCCGGCACGCCCGGCATCGCTGCCGGCAGCTGCCGGAAGGCGCCGTAGAAGGGGCTTTGCGTCGGCTCGTCGACCAGCTGCATCGCGAGCTGCGGCAGCACCCGCTCCATCAGCAGGCGCGGCTGGGTGCGGCCGTCGCGGGCGCTGCGTGCGAGCAGCGCCTCGAACTGGGCCAGGTAGTCCGGCAGGCCCTGCAGGCGCTGCAGCCAGACCTCGACCTCGGCCGGGCTGCCCAGCGGCATCAGTTCGCTCAGCTCGTTGAGCGATTGCGGGCCGTCGCGCGCGGTGATGCTGTAGGCCTCGGGGTGCAGGGGCTGCAAGGCCAGCCGCGCTTGCAGCAGGTGCTCGAACAGCGCGTGGTTGAGCTGCTCCTCGGCCGGCAGGGCGCTGCGTGGCAGGGCGCGCAGCCGGGCCAGGGCGTCCGCATTGGCGGCATGGGCGCGCGCCTCGGCGGCCGAGCTCAGGTCCGGCCAGAGATGGTTGTAGGCGGTCTCGCCGTAGTAGCTGGCGAGCAGGGGGTTCTCGGCCATGTCGCGCTGCCAGGTGGCATCGAACAGGGCGTGCAGGGCTTTGATCGGCATGGCTCGAGTGTCCATCAGCTGGCCTGCCGGCTGCGCGTTCATCGCCCGCAAGCGCAGTTCAGCCGCTGGCTCTGCAGCTCCGTCGCCTGGGCCTGGAGCCGCGGCCGGCCTTTGACGAAACTGCAATCACTGACACAGCCAACCCAAGGAGCCCATCATGATGAACAGCACCAGCTACAAGGCATTTTTCTTCGGCATCGTTTCCGCCCTGGCCATCTCGGCGGCGTTCACGCACCAGACCGAAGCGGCGCAGGCGCCGAAGCAGGAAATCGTCAAGCTCGAGCGCGTCATCATCGAGGGCAAGCGCCTGCAGCCTAACGAACAAGTGGCGCAGCTGCCACGCGTGGTGATCGAGGGCCGCAGCCTGAATCATGGCGTGCAGCTGGCGTCGGCCCAGCCGGCCTGCGTCGCGCAGACGCTCTGCTGAGGCCTGGCGGCCACGCTGTCTCAGTCAGAGCAAATTTCTTTTGCTCGCACCAAGCCCGGCTCCGGCCGGGCTTTTTCATTTCAGTCCGCGCCCAGCACGCGCAGGATCTCGCTGCCATAGGCCTCCAGCTTCTTGGCGCCCACGCCGCTGATATGGGCCAGCTCGCCCAGGCTGCGCGGATGCTGCTTGGCCATCTCGGCCAGGGTGACGTTCTGGAAGATCACATAGGCCGGCAGGCCATGTTCCTTCGCGACCTCGGCGCGCCAGGCCTTGAGCTGGCCGAAGCGCTGCTGGGCCTCGTCGTCCAGATCGATCGCCTCGCCTTTGCTGCCCTTTTGGGTGGTGGGCCGGGCCGTGCGCGAGAGCTTGCCCTTCTTGGGCGCCACCGTGGGCACGCGCAACAGCAGCTGCACCTCGCCCTTCAGCACGGCGCGCGCCGTTTCGCTCAAGGCCAGGGTGTTGTACTCGCCCTCGGCCACCACATGGCCCAGCGCCACCAGCTGGCGCAGCACCGCGCGCCATTGCTGCTCGGAGAGGTCGGCGCCGATGGCCCAGGTGCTGAGGTGCTGGTGGCCGTATTGCTTGACCTTGTCGGTCTCCTTGCCGCGCAGCACGTCCAGCAGATGGCCCACGCCAAAGCGCTGGCCGCCGTTCTGGTGGAAGCGGTAGATGCAGGAGAGCGCCTTGCGCGCGGCCTCGGTGCCGTCCCAGGTGGCGGGCGGGTGCAGGCAGTTGTCGCAGTTGCCGCAGGGCTTGCTGTGCTCGCCGAAATAGCCCAGCAGGCGCACGCGCCGGCAGTCGGTGGCCTCGGCCAGGGCCAGCAGGGCATCGAGCTTGCCGCGCTGCACCTTCTTGAAGTCCTCGCTGGCGGGGCTTTCGTCGATCATGCGGCGCTGGTTCACCACATCGGCCAGGCCATAGGCCATCCAGGCATCGGCCGGCGCGCCATCGCGGCCGGCGCGGCCGGTCTCCTGGTAATAGCTCTCGATGTTCTTGGGCAGGTCCAGATGGGCGACGAAGCGCACGTCGGGTTTGTCGATGCCCATGCCGAAGGCGATGGTGGCCACCATCACGATGCCGTCCTCGCGCAGAAAGCGATCCTGGTGGCGCTGGCGCACGCCGGCATCGAGCCCGGCGTGATAGGGCAGGGCCTTGATGCCCTCGCCCTCCAGCCAGGCGGCGGTTTCCTCCACCTTCTTGCGGCTCTGGCAGTAGACGACGCCGGCCTCATCCTCATGCTCGTCGTGGATGAAGCGCAGCAGCTGATCGCGCGGCTTGTCCTTCTCGACGATGGCGTAGCGGATATTGGGCCGATCGAAGCTGGAGATGAAGATGCGCGCGTCTTCGAGCTTGAGGCGCTCGATGATGTCGGCGCGCGTGATGTCGTCGGCGGTGGCGGTGAGCGCGATGCGCGGCACCTCGGGGAAGCGCTCGTGCAGCAGCGACAGCGCCAGGTACTCGCTGCGGAAGTCATGCCCCCATTGGCTGACGCAATGCGCCTCGTCGATCGCAAACAGGCTCAGCAGGCCGCGCTCGCGCAGCGAATCCAGCTGGGCCAGGAAGCGCGGGTTGGTGATGCGCTCGGGTGCGGCATAGAGCATCACCAGCCGGCCGCTCATCATCTCGCGCTCCACATGCGCGGCCTCCTCGCTGCTGAGCGTGGAGTTGAGGAAGGCGGCATGCACGCCGGCCTCTTCCAGCGCACCCACCTGGTCGTGCATCAGCGCGATCAGCGGGCTCACCACGATGCTCACGCCCTGGCGCGCGCGGTGGCGGGCGATGGCCGGGATCTGGTAGCACAGGCTCTTGCCGCCGCCGGTGGGCATCAGCACCAGCGCGTCCCCGCCATGGGTGACATGCTCGACGATCTCGCCCTGGGCGCCCCGGAAGGCGGCATAGCCAAACACCTCTTGCAGGATGTCGGAGGGGGCGTGATGATGGTCGGCGTGCTGGCTCATAGAGCCCGCGATTGTCGAGGAGATTGCGCTTGACCGAGAAAGCCGATGCCTGGCGCGCCCAAATGAGTCGGCCGACGGGTCGCGAATTCACGCCGCCGCCCATCCCCGACGACGAGGCCGAGCGCCTCACCACGCTGCAGGCGCTGCGCATTCTCGACACCCCGCCCGAGGAGCGTTTCGACCGCTTCACGCGCCTGGCCAAGCGCCTGTTCGGCGTGCCCATCGTGGCCATCACCCTGATCGATGCCGAGCGCCAATGGCACAAGTCCATGCAGGGCCTGGAGCTTGCCGAGCTGCCGCGCCCGCTCTCGTTTTGCGGCCATGCCATTCTCAGCGACCAGCTGCTGCTGGTGCCCAACGCCCATGCGGACGCGCGCTTTGCCGGCAACCCGCTGGTGACCGGTGAGCCCTTCATTCACTTCTATGCCGGCCAGCCGCTGCGCGCACCGAACGGCAAGCGCATGGGCAGCCTGTGCCTGATCGATCCCCAGCCCCATCCCTTTGACGCCGAAGACGAGGCCCTGCTGCGCGACCTGGCCCTGATGGTGGAGCATGAGCTGGCGATCCTGCAGATGGCCACGCTGGACGAGCTCACCGGCCTCACCAACCGGCGCGGTTTCGAGGCGCTGGCGCGGCATTCGCTGGGCATGTGCCGGCGCCTGCAGCGGCCGGCCTCGCTGCTGTTCTTCGACCTCGACCGCTTCAAGCAGATCAACGACGAGTTCGGCCATGCCGAGGGCGACCGCGCCCTGATCGATTTCGCCGCGCTGCTGCGCCGCACCTTCCGCGAGTCCGATGTGGTGGCGCGCCTGGGCGGCGACGAGTTCGCGGTGCTGCTGACGAATGCGGCGCATCTGGAGCGCGACGCGGCGCTGGACCGGCTGGCCTTCGCGGTGGCGGCCCACAATGCCCAGCCGGGGCAGCTCTATGCGCTGCAGTACAGCGTGGGCTGCGCCGACTTCGACCCGGCGCGCCATGCCGGCGCGGCCGAGCTGCTGGCCGAGGCGGACCGCCTCATGTACCGGCAGAAGCATGCCGGGCGAAAAACCTAGCGAAACATCCGGGCTAGCGCTTGTCGCCCAGGCCCTTGATGCTGGAGGTGCCGGCCACGCTGGGCCTGACCGTCGGGCGCCCCCAGTAGTCGATGAAGCCGGCGCCGGCGATCTTGATGCGCAACTCCTCCTGCACCCACAGCGTGGCATTGCCGAGGCCGCTGATGGTCACACTGGCCTGCTGGCATTGCAGGTTCTCGGCCTGCAGCCGGCCCTTGCCGGCCACATGCAGGCTCAGCTCGCGCACCCGGCCGCTGGCCTGGGCCTCGCCGGCGCCGGCCATGCTGAACTGCAGGCTGTCGGCGGTCACGTCGTCCAGCCGCGCCTGGCCGGTGCCCGCCAGCTTCACCACCAGGCGCTCGGCGGCCAGCGGCCCGGGCGCCTGCAGATTGGCCGCGCCCGCCAGGCTGATGCCGGAGAGCTTGCGCGCGGTGACGGATATCTGCAGCCGGCTGGAGGTCCAGAACTTCCAGCCCTCCCTGCTCTGCACCGTGAGGATGTTGTCTTCCAGCGAGACCCGCACGCCCTTCTGCACGTCGGCATCGCCGGCGATGAAGACCTGGTCCTCGTTGCCCTGCACCAGCTTGACATCGGCGGCGCCGCCGATGGCGATCTTCTCGAAGGGGCCGGGCGTGTAGAGCTTGCCCTCGTTGGCCTGGGCGCCTGCCGCCAGGCAGCAGCAGAGGCCGCCGACGACCAGGGTGCCGCGCATCGCGATGCTCATATCGATTGCTCCCGCAGGCGCTTGGAAACCTCACGGCTGGCGGTGAAGCGGGCGCCATCCTGCATCTGCACCACCAGCTGCGAGCTCTCGTCGGGCGTCATCGATTCGACGAAATCCAGGTTGACGATGCAGCCGCGCTGCAGCTTGATGAAGCGGCTGGTGTCCAGGCGCTGCTCGAAGCTGGTGATGGGCAGGCGCACCAGGAACTGGCGCCCCTTGCTGGCCACCGCGGTGTACTTGGTGTCGGAGCGCAGGTACTCGATCGCCTCCACCTGCAGCGGGAAGATCTTGCCCTGGTCGCGCACCAGGATGCGCGTCAGCGGCGTCTGATCCTGGTCTTCCTGCGTCAGCGCCTCCAGCGCGGGCAGCGCTTGCTGAGCCTGAGGGAGCTGGCTGCCCAGCGCCTGCAGCGCGTGCTCCACGGCTTCCTGGAAGCGCTCCTGCGCATAGGGCTTGAGCAGATAGTCCAGCGCATGCAGCTCGAAGGCGGCCAGCGCATGCTCGTCGTAGGCGGTGGTGAAGATCACCGCCGGTGCCGGCCCCGTCAGGCTGCCGCTGGCACGCTCGGCGGCGAGCGCGCGCAGCACCTGCAGGCCGGTCATGCCGGGCATGTTGATGTCCATGAAGACCAGCTCGGGCTTGAGCGCGCGGATCTGCGCCAGCGCGCTGTCGCCGCTGCTGCAGCTCGCCACCAGCTCCAGCTGCGGCAGCTCGGCCACCCAGGCGGCCAGGGCCTCGGCGGCCAGCGGTTCGTCTTCGGCGATCAGGGTAGAGGTACGTTTCATGTCTGGGGTATCCACAGGTCGACGCGAAAGCCCTGGCCGGGTGCGGTGTGCACGCGCAGCCGGGCACGGCCCTCAAAGTCCAGCGCAAAGCGGCGCTTCAATGCGCTCAGGCCGATGCCGCGGCCGGGGCGGGGCTGCTCCAGCAGCGCGGGGTCGCAGCCGGCGCCGTCGTCCTGCACGGTCAGGGCCAGCCCCTGGGTGAGGGCGTCGCGGCGCGCGCTGATGCTGATGCAGCCGCCCTCGGCGCGCGGGGCGATGCCGTGCAGGATGCAGTTCTCCACCAGCGGCTGCAGGGTCAGCGGCGGAATGTCGTCGCCCAGGGTCTGGGTGTCGAGTTGCCATTCCACGCGCAGGCGCTGGCCCAGGCGCAGCGCCTCCAGGGTCAGGTAGTCGCGCACGAAGTCGATCTCCTCCTGCAGCGCCACGCGGTCGCTGGCCTCGCGTTTGCTGGCCAGCACATAGCGCAGCATGCCGGAGAAGCGCAGCAGGCCCTGCTCGGCCGCCTTGGCATCCTTGCGCGTCAGCGCGATCAGCGAGTTGAGCGTGTTGAAGAGGAAATGCGGATTCAGCTTGCCGCTGATGGCGGCCAGCTCGGCGCGTGCCAGCGCCGATTCAGCCTGGGCCGCGGCCACCGCGCTGGCGCGCGCCTGGCGGGCATTCAGCACCGAGACGAAACCGGTGGCCAGGGCGGCGTAGACCAGCACGCCCCAGATCAGGCGCCACACCAGGTTCTGCTCCAGCATGGCCTCGGCATGTTCGAGGCCGAACAGGCCCCAGGCCAGCAGCACATTGCCGGCCAGCCAGGCCTCGCTGAAGACGATGGCGGCGCCCGCATGGCAGGCCAGCTGGGCCGCAGAGGGCCAGGATTTGCGCTGCAGCCAGGCCGCCACCGGATAGACCGCCGCGCCCAGCAGCATCGGCGCCCACAGCGAGGTGGTGGCCTGGTAGACCGCCTCCCAGAGCTCCCAGGTGCCGCGCTGCAGCTCGGTGCCGGCCAGCACGAACAGCAGCCAGGTCAGCAGGCAGGCCCCGGTATAGCCCAGCCAGAGCTTGCGCTGGCTGCCGGCGGGCGGCAGGGCGGGCTGCTTGGAGGGAATGATGGGGCCGGAGCGCATGGGCGCATCTTAGGCACGCGCCGGGCCCGCCGCGGGGCCGCGGAGATCAAGTGCGGGCCTGGGGGCGCCAAATGCCAGATTGCTGGGGGCACAGCCGGGCCCATGTCTGCATCTCGCCACGCCGCTCGGCGATGAAGCGCCGGGCCGCGGCGGCATCGGCAAAGGCCGGCAGATTGGGCGTGCGCATCGGCCCCGGCAGCGCCGAGCCCTGCACATAGACGGCGGCCTGCGCCGCCAGCCAGGCGCCGCTGGCCATGTCGCGCACATAGGCGGCCAGCACCTCGCCGGCCTGGCGCCCGGGCGTATAGCGCGCGGGCGCCTGCAGATAGCGCAGCAGGCTGTCGGGCGAATCGAAGAAGTAGGCGTCGCCGTCGGCAAAGATCAGCTGCGCGGCCCAGGCCGGGGCGCGCGCCGGAAACATGCCGCAGACCGGGCAGCGCGCCCGCTCGGGCAGCGGGCGCGCCGCCGCCGGGCCCAGAACCGAGGCCGGGTCGTAGGGCGTGGGCGGGGCCTGGAAGCAGACCTCGCCCATGCCCGCATGCGCCGCATGCTCGGCCCTGGGCGCGGCGCTGCCCAGCAGGCTGGCGCTGGCGGCGCTGCCCAGCCAGGTCAGCAGGGATCGACGCGAGATCGCCATTGCTTCACAGCCTCTTACATGCGGCTGTCGTGCAGGGCACCGCCGCTCAGGTCCACCAGCTCGGGCTTGACCTCGGCGAAGCGCAGCACCCGCCCGCCATGCTGGGCCGCGAAGGCCTTGGCGGCGGCCTCGTCGCGGAAGCTGGCGAGCGTCGGACCCATCGAGCCATGGCGCTTGCTGCCATGCACGTAGAAGCCGCTGCGCGCGTCGAACCAATGGCCGCGCGGTTGCTCCCAGTCGGCCAGGGCCATGTCTTGCGTGAGCACCGCGCGCACCGTCTTGACCTGCTCGGGCCTGAGCAGCACCGAGAACATTTCCACCGTGTCGCAGTACCAGGTTGGCTTGCTTTCGCCGGCGTAATGAATCTGCGCCTTCGGGCCGGCGTAGTCGGCCAGCAGCATGCCATCCAGGTCGCAGGTGCTCGCGGGCTCGATCTCGACCGCCACCAGGGGCGCCTCGGCGGGCTTGCCGCAGGCGGCCAGCAGCAAGGTGGCGGCACCGCCGGCGAGCAGCAGGCGGCGGTTCATCATCATCTTCGTCGGTGTCGTCATACCTTGAATCTCCAGGAAGCCAGCGCCAGCGGGCCGAGGATCCAGCCCAGCATGGCCGCGCCCATCAGCCAGGGGTTGGCCAGCGCGGGCGGCACGATGCTGGCCAGGCCGTAGAGGCTGCGCACCTCGTCGAGCGAAAACACATTCAGGATGCGGTACAGATCGGCCGGGTTGAGCAGCAGCACATAGGCCAGCGCCTCGCCACCATAGGCGCCGCCGCTGGCCACCAGCAGGCCCAAGAGCAGCAGGTCGAACACCAGCACGAAGCCGAACCACAGCGCGATCGCCAGGCCCGAGGCGCGCGTGCGGTCGCGCGCCAGCACCGAGAGCAGCAGCGCCAGGCTCAGGAAGGCCAGGCCCAGCAGCGCCGAGCTCAGCACAAAGCCCAGGTAGTGGTAGAGCCCGGCCCAGCTGAACTGCTGGTACAGCAGCACCGCCACCAGGGCGAAGCCGGCCAGGGTGGATAGCGTGAGCGCCGCGGCCAGGCCCAGGTACTTGCCCAGCAGCAGCTCCAGCCGGGTGATGGGCAGGGCCAGCAGCAGGTCCAGCGAGCCGCGCTCGCGCTCGCCCACCACCGCGTCGAAGCCCAGCAACAGGGCGATCAGGGGCACCAGATAGATCACTAGGCTGACCAGGCTGGCGATCGTGAACTCGATCGAGCGCGGCCCCACCTGGCCCTGGCTGGCGCCGCCGAAATAGGTGATGACGAGTGAGAACACCGTGAACACCAGCGCCACCGCCAGCACCCAGCGGTTGCGCAGGCGGTCGCGGAATTCCTTGCCCGCCAGCGTCAGCACTTGTTGAAGTTCCAGGCTCATGGGGCCTCCCGCAGGCCGAAGAACATGTCTTCCAGCGTGGGTTCATGGATCTGCACGTCCTGCAGGCGCGCGGCCAGCGGCGCCAGCGCGCCCAGCAGCGCCATCTTGGCCGGGCGCGGGCAGCTGAAGCGTAAGAGCCCCTCGGCCTCGCGGAACTGCAGGCTGCCCAGCGGGCGCAGGCCCTCGCGCAGGGCCGGATGCTCGGCCGGCGCGGCGGCCAGCGAGACCTGCAGCGGCAGCTGCAACTGCTCGCGCAGCTCGCTCACGCTGCCCTGGGCCTGAACGCGGCCGTTGGCCATGATGGCCAGGCGGTCCACGCGCTCCTGCAGTTCGGCCAGGATGTGCGAGGTGATCACCAGGGTCACGCCCTGGGCGCGCAGACCGTTCAGCACCGCATAGAACTCGCGGATCGCGCTGGGGTCCAGGCCGGTGGTGGGCTCATCGAGGAACAGCACGCGCGGCGCGCCCAGCAAGGCCTGGGCAAAACCCAGGCGCTGGCGCATGCCCTTGGAAAACTCGCGCACCGCGCGCTGGGCCGCGCTAGCCAGGCCCACCTGCTCCAGCAGCGGCGCGCATTGCGCGGCGGGCGCGCCCTTCAGCTTGGCGAAGAACTGCAGGGTCTCGAGCGCCGTGAGGTTGTCGTACAGCACCAGGTTCTCGGGCAGGTAGCCGATGCTGCGGCGCGCGGCACGGAAGTCGCGTCCGCCCACATCGCTGCCGTTCACCAGGATCTGGCCGGCGCTGGGCCGGATCAGCCCCAGCATCATCTTGAACAAGGTGCTCTTGCCGGCGCCGTTGTGGCCGATCAGGCCCAGCAACTGGCCGCGCGGCACGGCGAGGTCCACGCCGTCCACCGCCGTCAGCGCGCCGTAGCGCTTGCTGACGCCGCGCAGGCGGATGGCAGCGTCGCCATCAATGGTTGTTGAATCGCTTGTCACGCCAAGTGCTCCATGTCTTGTTGGCCGGGGCCATGCGGGGCGCGTCGTCCACCACGCTGGGCACGCGCAGCACCGGGAACTGCCGGCCCACCAGGCGCAGGGCCTGCACCGCGGGGCTGCCCAGCAGCAGTTTCATCTCGGGGTGGCGCCATTGCAGGCGGTCCACCATGTCGTTGGCCTCGTAGGGCAGGTCGCCGATGCCGTCGCCGTCGCGGTCCCAGCCCAGGTAGTTGCTCCAGTGGTTGCCCTTGTCCTTCTCGCCGGGGCGGCCGCCCCAGCGCTCGTCGCGTGCGCCCACATAGCGCACCTGCTCGCGGTTGGCGACGAAGTCATTGCCCTCCACCACGTTGCGCGTGGAGCCGGCGGCCAGGTGCACGCCCACCTGGTTGTCCACCACCAGGTTGCCGCGCAGGGTGACGTACTCGACGTCGTAGATGAAGAAGCCGCGCGCATTGCCGGCGATCACGTTGTCTTCCACCACCGAGTCCTGCAGGGTGCGCAGCATGATGCCGTGGTCGCTGTTGCCCCAGGTGCGGTTGTGGCGAACGATCTGGTTGCGCGCCTCCATCAACGCCAGGCCGCCGCGGTTCTGGTAGCTGTCGTTGTCCTCCCACAGGTTGTAGTAGGAGTTCATGTAATGCGTGCCGTAGCGGCTGTGGTGCAGGCGGTTGCCCTTGAACACCGCATGGTGCGAGACGTCCACATAGAGCGCGTCGCGCACGAAGCCGATGTGGTTGGCGAGGATGCGCGCGCCCTCGGTGTTGTAGAGCTGGATGCCGTTGCCGCGCTGCGAGCTGTTGTACTCGCGCTTGCCGGTGATGACGTTGGCCTCGATCAGCACCTCGTTGGCCTTCTCGATCCAGAGCCCGAACAGGTTGTAGCTGAGCTCGCAGTGCCGCACCACGGCGCGGTGCGCGCCGGGGCGGATGTAGATGCCGGCGTTCTGCTCCTTCAGGCTGTCGCCCGAGTCGCGCACCAGCAGGCCCTCGATCACGACGTCGGGGGCGGTGACGCGGATGGTGTCGCCCTTCATGCCGCCGCTGATGGTGGGGCGCCCCGCACCACGATTCAGGCCGCGCAGGGTCAGCGGCTTGTCGACCAGCAGGTTCTCGGCATAGCGGCCGCGTTCGATCTCGATCACATCGCCGGGCGCGGCGCGCGCGATCGCGGCCTGCACCGATTCGCCCGGCAGCACGCGCAGGGTGGCGGCCTGGGCTGACCCCAGCAGCACCGCCATCAAGAGGCAGGCCCACCATCTCATCCCAGCATCCCCAGCGACTTCAGCGTCAGGAACAGGGTGGCACCGATCAGCAGGTTCTTGAAACCCACATAGCTCGCCATGTCCATCCAGCCGGCCACGCGGTAGTTGGCGCGCCACCAGGGGCCGTCCTTCACATAGCGGCGGCCGCTCATGCGTATCAGCACCTCGTAGACGCTCCAGCCAAACCACCAGCCGATGATGGCGGCCGAGGAGAGCCGGCCGCTGGCGGCCAGCAGCCAGGCCAGGCTGGCCGCCACGGCCAGCGAGAAGCCGGCGATCTGCAGCGCGCGTTGCGAACGCCAGCCGGCGCGGCTCCAGGGGAAGAGGTGGTCGCGCAGCTCCATCAGCAGCCAGGTCAGGCGCGACTCGCCGGCCCGGTGGTAGGGCGCGGCCGGGTCGGTGGGCATGCGCGGGTCCGGGCCATTGGCCACTTTTTCGGGCATGGCCACCGGCTGGATCGGGATGAAGTAGCCGTCCTGGCCGATGGGGGTGATCAAGAGGCCGTCGCGCTCGCGCCGTTTGCGCTCCTTGGCCAGCGGCGGGCAGCCGTGGGTGTCGGTGTAGAGCACCATGCAGTCCAGGCAATGCAGGCATTCGCGGTGGTCGATGCGGCCGGCCGCGTCGATGGCCTGGGCGCCGCAGCCCACGGCGCACGCCTTGCAGCTGTTGCAGTCCTGCTTGCGCCGCAGGCCGAACCAGCGGAAGGTGCTGGGCATGGCCAGGGCCGCGCCGAGCGGGCAGATGTATTTGCAATAGGGCCGCTCGATGAAGAGCGAGATGCCCAGCAGCAGGGCCACGAACAGGCCGTAGGGCCAGGCGCGGTGGGTGATGCCGACCAGGAAGGTGGTCTTGAAGGGCTCCACCTCGGCCAGCATCTCGGCCTGCGTCATCGAGAACATCGAGACCGCCAGCAGGCCGAAGAAGATGCCGTACTTCAGCCACTTGAGCTTGTCGTGCAGGGGCTGCGGCAGCTGGGTCTGCCAGCGCTTCATGCCGAGCTTGCGGCCGAGCTTGTAGATCGCCTCGGAGAGCGAACCGAAGGGGCACATCCAGCCGCAGAACAGGCCGCGTCCGAACAGGAACACGGTGACGATGATGAAGATCCAGAAGATGAAGACGAAGGGGTCGGAGAGGAACAGCGACCAGGTCCACTGGAACAGCAGGGCATGGAACCAGGTCAGCACCTGGGTGATGGAGGGCTGGGCCATCACGCCAAAGCCGACGAAGGCGATCGACAGCGCCCAGGCGCTGTACTTGAAGGCGTTCACCGGCCACTTGTTCTTGTGCGTGGACGCGCGCGTGAGGCGCTCGCGCAGCGCGTAGACGATGCTCACGCCCAGCAGCAGGGCGATGAAGAGGCCGATCTCCAGCGCGCGCGTCTTCCAGATGCGCACCCAGGGTGCGTCGGGCTCCTGCACCACCGGGCGGCCGCCCTGCAGCAGCACCGCCGGCAGCCAGTACTTGGACTCGAACACGGCGAAGCTGCGGTGGCCGGTGGCGCGGTCCACGCGGTTGCCCAGGAAGGCGAGCTTCCAGGGATAGGCGGCCGAGAAGGCCCCGGCGCGCACGATGAAGATGGCCGATTCGCTGTAGCCCGGCGCACCGGCGGCCTCGATGCCGTAGAGATTCAGGTAGTCGAGATCGCGGAAGGTGAAGGCGTCGGCGCCCTGCTTGAGCTGCACGCGGTCGTAGATGCCGCCGCGCACAAAGCCCGAGCCCTTGAAGGATTCGGCGCCGGCGCTGCGGATCACGAAGAAGGCATGGTCGCCCTCTTTCAGGCGGCTGCGCAGATTCGCGAAGCCGCGCTCGCCCAGCAGGCTGGCGCCCAGCTCGGGGTGGTTCAGGTCGCCGAACCAGAGTTCGATGAAGGGCTCGGCGCCGCGCTCCAGCCCGACCTGCTCGGGCTTGACGCGCAGCTGCTGCACGGCGCCCAGCTGCACCAGCTCGGCCCAGCTGTAGTTGTTCCTGCCGCTCGCCGCATAGCGCGCCGCGTCGCGTTTCGTGGGGGCGATGATGCCCACCTGGCGTGCCACCGCGCTGCCGGAGAGCTGCATCACCTGGTTCTGCGCCACCACGGTGACGGTGGCGCCCGAGATCGCGTCCACGCCCAGCACGTTCTCCTCGGGGCGCGAAGGGCCCACCTCGATCAGGTCGGTGACCGACTTGCCCAGGTACTGCTTGTTGAAATTGATCAGGGCCTGCTCGGGAATGCCCAGCAGCAGGATGGGCTCGGAATGCTTGAGCACCTTCACGCCCACATAGCGACCCTTCACGTCCATGCCGATCAGCGTCACCACCGGTTTGCCGGAATAGGCGGGGGTGTCGGTGATGTCGGTGGACAGCATCACATAGCCCAGCAGCTTGCGCTTGCCGGGCTGCTGCGGATCGGCCTCGCCATAGGCCTCCACATAAGGTGGCTGGCCCATGCGCGGCGAGAAGCCGGTGGCGCCGGGGAAGACCTCGCGGCAGGGCACCAGCGCGCACAGATCGGCGGCGGTGGCCAGCTCGGGGCTCAGGTGCGCCTCATAGGCCTGGGCGCCGGCCTGCAAGGGCAGCGCCGCAAGAAAAAGCGCGGCCACGAAGGCCGCGAAAAGTCGTAACACCGGCATTGTTCTTGTCCCTGCGGGGCCGCGGGGCTCGAGACCCGCGACCCCGCCTTCCTCATCTACTCGTTCAAGCCTCGACGATCATGCGCGTGCGCATCTCGAGGTGCAGCGCGTGGCAGAAGTGGGTGCAGTAGCACCAGAACACGCCCGGCTTGTCGGCCACGAAGGTGACCGAGGCCGTCTCCAGCGGGTTGACGATGAAGTTGACGTTGTACTTGGGGATGGCGAAGCCGTGCGTCAGATCCTCCACCTTGTCGAGGTTGGTGAGGATCAGCGTGACCTCGTCGCCCTTCTTGAGCTTGAACTCGCGCATGCTGAAGGCCGGGGCCTGCGAGGTCAGCTTGACGGTGACCTTCTTGCCATTGCGCGTCACGCCCGATTCCTTCGGGTCCTTCACCGCCAGCGGGAAGTCCTCCAGCGCGTAGACCTGCTTGGGCTTGACCAGATCGCGCTTGAAGATGATGAAGTCATGCGGTTCGCCGCGCACCGGGTGGTCGGCCAGCAGCACCATCTTCTCGCCCGAGATGTCGATCAGCTGCTCGTTCTCGGCGTGCAGCGGGCCCACGGGCAGGAAGCGGTCCTTGGAGAACTTGCAGCCCACCGCCAGGTACTTGCCGTCGGCGGCGCGCGTCTCGGACTGGCTGGCGTTCAGGTGGCCCGGCTGGTACTGCACGTCGATGCGGTCCACCACGTACTTGGCGCTCTTGTCGCCGGCGTGGAACTTGATCGCGGCCTCGACGTTCCACTTCACCACCTGGCTGTCCAGGAACAGCGTGGTGAAGGCATTGCCGCGGCCGTCGAAGGCGGTGTGCAAGGGGCCCAGGCCCAGCTCGACCTCGGCGACGATGGCCTTGTCGGGCGATTCCAGCTTGCCGTCGAAGTAGTCCAGCACCTTGGCCAGCTCGATCACCGTGGCGGTGGGCGAGAGCTTGCCGGCGCAGATGAAGTACTTGGTGTCGGGGCTGGCGTTCACGCCGTGCGGGTTCTTGGGGACGCTCACATAGGCGGTCAGTGCGGTCTTGGGATCCTTGTTGGATTCCAGGCGGCCGTCCACCACCGGCACCTTGGAGTCGCCATAGGTCTTGAACTTGCCGGCCTTGACGGCCTCCTCGATGCGGGCGATGTTGAAGAACAGGCAGGCGTCGCGCTCGGCCGACATCATGTCCTCGTACTTCGCACCCATCTCGGTGTTGTACTGGTTGGTGGCGGCGAGCTTGCCGTCGTACGAGGTGGCGGTGAGGTCACAGTTGCCGTCGATCAGCACCTGCCAGCGCACGTCCATGCTCTCGGCGTCCACGCAGGTGAACAGCGAGTGGTACTTGCTGCTGTCCTCGCTGCCGGTGTTGGGCAGGGGGATGGAGAACTCGGCGCCGCAGAACACGCGCGTGGTGTAGTTGATCTTCGGATCGACCGGGTCGGCCTTGTCCGGGAAGATGCCGTGGAAGCCCTGCACATTGGGCAGCTCGGTGATCTTGTCGCAGACGAAGTAGTCGAGCCGGATGCGCGCGATGCGGCTGTTGATCTTGTCGTTCACCCAGGCGTAGCGGCCGTCGTAGTTGCCGTCCTTGTAGGAGGCGTGCACGTGGTGGGTGTCGGCCACGGTGTAGCGCAGGCTGCCGTCGGCCTTGGTGCCCATCACCTTCTTGGATTCGTTGGTGATGCCCCAGCCCACCAGGGCGTCGGGGGCGAAGCAGGGAATGCGCAGCAGCTCGCGGCCCGAGGGCAGGCCCAGCACGCGCACGTCGCCGGTATGGCCGCCGCTCCACAGGCCGTAGTAGCTGTCCAGCTCGCCCGGCTTCAGGTGGGTGGCGTTGGCACCGCCCGCGCCATGCTGGGCGGTGGTGGCGGGCCCGCTGGCCGCGGCCGGGGCGGCGTCGCCCTTCTTGTCGGCACAGGCGGCAACGCCCAGGGTCAGGCCGGTGAGGGCCGCGGTGTTGATGAAGCGGCGGCGGCCCAGGATGGCGGGCTGCTCGTTGGAAACGGTGGTTTGTTCGTCTTTCATGTGCTGGCCTTGTAGGGTCGAAAAGTCCAGCGCATCGTCTTCACAAGCCCAAGCTCGCACCTTGAACCAGTTCAAGAAAAGCAGATAAGCGCAGAATATGTATCTTGGATATAACAAATCGCTGGCGCCGCGCGCCCGGACTGATCAGAATCGCGCCTGTTTCGATGTGGAACCTGCCCGCTGGGAGGATGAGTGTGATGAGCAAGAAAAGCTTTGTTTTCAGAACCGCCGTGATGGCCCTGGCCCTGGCCGGCCTCGCCGCCTGCAGCAAGCAACAAGAGTCAGCGGCTCCCACGGCTGCGCCTGCCGCGCCCACGGCCGCCGCCTCGGTGGCAGCGGCCCCGGCCGAGAACGCGCTGGGCAAATCCACCTTCGGCAAGGTCTGCGCCATGTGCCATGCGGCCGGCGTGGCCGGCGCCCCCAAGCCCGGCGACAAGGCCGACTGGGGCCCGCGCATCGCCCAGGGCGAGGAAACGCTCTACAAGCATGCGCTGGAGGGCTATACCGGTGCCAAGGGCATGATGCCGGCGCGCGGCGGTGGCGCGGCGCTGAAGGACGAGGAAGTCAAGGCGGCCGTCGACTACATGGTGGCGCAGTCGCGCTGAACGGGCAGGCTTTAACGATGCTGAGCCGACGCGCGTTTGGCGCCGCCCTGCCGCTGCTGACCACCGCGCTCTATCTGCGCCCGGCCCTGGCCGACCCGCAGGTGCAGCGCGCCTCGCGGCCGCTGATGGGCACGCAGCTGGACATCACCGTGCAGGCGGCGGATGCCGAGCAGCGCCGGCTGGCCCTGCAGGCCGCTTTTGCCGAGATGGAGCGCCTGGCCGGCATGATGAGCCGCTACCGCGCGGCCAGCCTGGTGGCGGCGCTGCAGCGCGCCGCCGGCCAAGACGAGGTGGCCGTGCCGGCCGAGATGTTCGCGGTGCTGCGGATGGCCAAGGCGATGGCGCGGCGCAGCGGCGGTGCTTTCGACCCCACCATCGGCGCGCTCGCCGAGTGGAATTTCGACCCGGCCCGGCCCGCCATGCCCACGCCCGCGCAACTGGCGCGCGAGCTGCCCCTGGTGGACCACCGCGACCTGCTGCTGGACGAGCGCGCCATGACGGCGCGCCTGCGCCGCCCCGGCATGCGCCTGGACCTGGGCGGCATCGCCAAGCTGCCCATCCTGGCGGCCGGCATGCAGACCCTGCGCCGGCATGGCATCGAGCACGCCATGCTCAATGGCGGCGGCGATGTGCTGGTGCGGGGCCAGCTGCAGGGGCGCGATTGGCGCATTGGCCTGCGCGACCCGCGCGCGCCGGCGCAGCTGCTGGGCACGCTGGCCCTCAGCGAGGGTTGGGTGGCCGCCTCGGGCGATTACGAGCGCTGCTTCGAGCGCGCCGGCCGCCGCTATCACCACATCCTCGATCCGCAGAGCGGCCAGCCCAGCCAGGGCCCGCATGGCGTGGTGCTGGTGGCGCGGCGCCTGGAAGCGATCAACGGCCTGGGTGCCGCCATCATGGTGGCGGGCGCCGAGGCCGGGCGCCGCTGGCTGGCGCAGACGCCCGAGGTCGATGCCCTGATCGCCGGGCGCGATGGCGGCCTGTGGCAGTCCGCCGGTATGGCGCGGCGGCTCGGGGCGGCATAATCTGCCCTTTCTCGCCAGCGGAGCGCATTCATCATGGCCTCGGTCAACAAAGTCATCCTCATCGGCAACCTGGGTCGCGATCCTGAGTTGCGCTACAACCCCAGCGGCGTGGCCTTCTGCACCATCAGCCTGGCCACCACCCGCACCTGGAAGAGCCGCGAGAGCGGCGAGCGCCAGGAAGAGACCGAATGGCACCGCGTCGTCTTCAACGACAAGCTGGCCGAGATCGTCGGCGAGTACTGCAAGAAGGGCCGTCCGCTCTACGTGGAAGGCCGCCTGCGCACCCGCAAGTGGCAGGACAAGGAAGGCAAGGACCAGTACACCACCGAAATCATCGCCGACCAGATGCAGCTGCTGGGCGGCCGTGAGGGCGGCGGCGACGAAGGTGGTGGTGGCGGCGGTGGTGGCTACAGCCGCCAGGCCCGCGGTGGCGCCGAGCGCGGTGGCGAGATGGGTGGCGGCGGCGAAGCCCGCGAGTCGCGCGCCCCGGCCGCCCGTGCCCCGGCGCCGCGCCCGGCACCGGCCCCCAAGCCCTCGACCGGCTTCGACGACATGGACGACGACATTCCGTTCTAAAAAAACACCTACCAGCTAGTTGTCAACATCAGGCCCGCAGCCCAATGGCTGCGGGCCTTTTCTCATGGTGGCAAGCCTTGCGCTGCATGCTGCTTGCCGGTCATTACGCGCCATCGCCTGCCGACGCCTGCCTCTGGACCCAGGGCTGAATCCGTCAATTCGCGCCAGTGCATGGCGGCGCCGGGCCGGCGTCCGCGTTTACCCGACACGTCATGCCGCGCCGCGGCTCGATAGTCCGCCGGTCCGACCGACCAGGAGACCCGACGTCATGACCGCGAAATCGAAGAACAGTCACAAAGCCCCGCAGCACCGTAGCGGGCGCCCCGTCGCCCTGCTGGGCGTGCTGGCCGCGTTGGCCCTGCCGCTGGCTGGCTGCGGCGGTGGCGCGCCTGGTACCGCCAATATCAGCGGTACCGCCTACAAATTCAACAAGCCCTTCACGCGCATCGCCAACGCGACCATACGCGTGGCCGAGAACCCGCTCCTGACGGCCCAGACCGATGCCAACGGCAACTACACGCTGGAGGTGCCGGCGGGCAGCCCGGCCACGCTGTACATCGAGGCCAGCGGCTACTCGACCGTCTATTCGCAGACCTTCACGCCCGAGCGCGACATCGTCCGCGTGAACTTCCAGACACCTGACCTGGCTACCTATAACGGGCTGTACGGACTGTTGACGCAGATCGGTGCCGGCGTGGCGCCGGACGCCAAGGGCTGTGTGATCGTCAGCACGGTCAGCGTGCCGGCGATCCGCGAGCTCAGCATCGAGCAGTTCCTCAGCTTCGGCGCGCATGGCTATGCGGGTGCCCAGGCCAGCATCGAGCCGGCTGGCGGCAAGCGCACCTACTTCAATGCCAGCGTGCTGCCCGACCCGCGTGAGACCGCCACCACCAAGGATGGTGGCGTGGTCTGGACCAATGTGCCGCCCGGCAGCTACACGCTCAGCGCCAGCGATCCGGCCAAGCCGACGCAGCAGTTCGCCACCGTGAAGGTGGATTGCCAGAAGGGCCGTGTGATCAATGCCAATCCGCCGCAGGGCCTGGTGGGCCTCTGAGCGCAGCGTTGGGCAGGCATTAGCATGATGGCCATGTCTGCTCGCCTGACCGATTCCATCCTGCCCGCCCGTCCGCAGGACCACAGCTTCCATGCCGCCTATGCACGCATGCTGTGCGATCTGCTGCGCGAGGCCGGCGGCGACGCGGACGCGATGCTGAACCAGGCCGGCTTGTGCTGGGCCGAGGTGGAGCGCAGTGAAGAGCTGCTGCCGCTGGAACTCGCGCAGCATCTGGTGCGCTCGGTGCAGCGCCTGGTGCCGCGACCCACCTTGGCCCTGGAACTGGGCAGCCGGACCCTGGTTTCCAGCCATGGGCCGATGGGCTATGCGCTTGCCTCCAGTGCCAATTTGCGCCAGGCGCTGGAGGTGCTGGACCGCTTCACCTGCATACGCACCCGGGCCGTGCGCGAGTACGGCCGGTTCGAGCGCGGCGGTGCCTGGCTGGTGATCGAGCCGGTGGTCGATCTGGCTGACATTCGCGCCTTTGTGCTGGACCACATCGTCGCGGCCAAGAGTTCGATGATCGCCACCTTGTCGGGCCGCTCGCTGCGGGACGTGGTGCTGGAGCTGCCCTGGCGCGCGCCGCCCTGGAAGGCCGCCTATGCGCCGCTGGCCGGGCGGGTGCGCTTCGGTGCCGAGCGTGCCGCGCTGTGGATCCCGGACGCGATGCTGGACGCGCCCTGTGCCACCGCCTCGGCCTCGACCTTTGCCTCGGCCTGGAAAGAATGCGAGGCCGAGGAGCAGCGCCAACGGGCGCGCCACACGCTGGCCATGCGCGTGGCGCGCCTGTTGCGCGAAGGCGTGTTGGCTGCACACAGTCTGGCCGGCGTGGCGGCCCAGCTGGGCCTGTCGGCGCGCACGCTTAACCGTCGCCTGCAGGCTGAGTACAGCTCCTTCAAGGCGCTGATGGACGCCGAGCGCCGACGCCGCGCGCTGTGGCTGCTGACGCAGACCGAGCGCCAGGTGGCCGAGGTGGCCGCTGCCGTCGGCTATACCGATGGCTCCAACTTCAGGCGCAGCTGTCAGCGTTGGTTCGGCCGCTCGCCACGCGATCTGCGTGCCGAGACACGCGCAGCGAACGGCGTTTGAGGCGCCACCGGGGGGAGGGCAGCGGCCCGCGCCGTCAGCGGGGCCGCCCGCCCAGCACGCGCGCCGGCAGGAACAGCAGCGCGCGTATCAAGGCGAACACGGCCTCGAAGCCGATGCCTATCAGCCGGAAGGGCAGCGAGATCAGCCAGACCAGGGGCCACAACAGCAGCGCCAGCAAGGCCAAAGGCCAGCACAGCACCAGCAGGATGAGCCAGCCGGTCAGGGTCAGCAAGGCGTTCATGGCGGGGCTCCGGGCGGGATGAAGTGCGTCGATTCTGCGCGGTGGGCGGCCGGATGCCACAGGCCATGCCCGGCCGGATGGCGGCGGCGCGTGAAAGCACCCATTGCCCGATCGCGGCCTGACCCTAGAATCGCCCCGAATTGCGCGGTCCGTCCGTCCATCTTTCCGGCCGCGTGAGGAAGAAGAATCTCAAGGAGCTACCCCTATGAAGAACAAATTTGCCGCGCTGTCCGCTGGCCTCGCCCTGACCCTCAGCATGGGCCTGCTGGCCCCCGCCATGGCCGCCGGCCCGACGGGCCCGGATGCCGCCGCGGTGCAGACCGTGCGCGAGCAACTGCGCACCGACCGCAAGGCCTATGTGCTGAAGTCGCTGGCGCTGGACGAAGCCCAGGCCAAGGCCTTTGCCAAGGTCTACGACGCCTACGCCGCCGATCTCGCCAAGCTGAGCCGCCAATCCACCCGCCTGTCGGTGGAGTTCATCGGTTTTGGCGACAAGCCCACCGACGCCCAGTCCAAGTACTTCGTCAAGGAGTACCTGGCCGTGGAAGACGCCGAATTCAAGGTCTACCGCAAGTACCACCCGCGCATCGTCAAGGCCATCGGTCAGGCTGGCGCCGCACGTTTCCTGGCCACCGAGCGCCGCATCCGCGCGCTGCAGGAATTCGACCACTGGATGTGATGCCAGCGCGGCGGGTCCCCGTGGGCCCGCAGCCCGCCCGCAAGAGGGCCCGCCCGGGCCGCTTGCGGGTTTCTTTTTTGTCGCTAGGGTTTCCACCCGCTGACCCGCACATGAGGGCCCGGTGATGCCCCGATTGATGTGTCATGCGCCCGATGCCATAGTGCCGGGCCGAGGGAACGCTGGTGAGGGTCTGTAGACTGGGCTCAGCGCTGAAAACACCGTAGAGATGAATGCCGAGCTGACGACCATGCGATCGAACCTGCCTTTGAACGACCCAAGCCGCCGATGCCGCGGCTTCACCCTGCTGGAGCTGCTGGTGGTGATGGTCATCATCGGCCTGCTGGCGGGCTATGTGGGCCCCAAGTTCTTTGGCCAGATCGGCAAGTCCGAGGTCAAGGCGGCCAAGGCGCAGATCGATGCGCTGCAGAAATCGCTGGACCAGTACCGCATCGACCTGGGCCATTACCCCAGCACCGAGCAGGGCCTGCAGGCCCTGGTGGTGAAGCCCGCCGACGAGCCGCGCTGGGCCGGCCCCTATCTCAGCAAGGCGGTGCCCAAGGACCCCTGGCACAACGAGTATCAATACCGCGCCCCGGGCGAGCATGGCGAATACGACCTGCTTTCCTTCGGCCGCGACGGCCGCCCCGGCGGTGAGGGCGAAGACGCCGATCTGGTGAGCTGGTAACCATCAACGCCGGCCACCTTCCGCCGATGCCCACCTTCGAGGCCCGTGTCTTCCATCCCGACCAAGGGGTGATGCAGCGCCGCGTCGAGGCCGCCGATCGCCAGGCCGTCGCCGCGGCCCTGGGCGTGCTGCCCCAGCATGTGCTGGAGGTGCGCGAGCTGGGGGGCGGGGCCACGCGCGCGGCGCGGCGCGGCGGCTTCAGGCGCAATGCCCGCTTTCCGCTGCAACTCTTCAGCCAGGAGCTGGCGGTGCTGCTGGACGCCGGCATCAGCCTGCTGGAGGCGCTGAGCACGCTGCGCGAGAAAGAGGGCAGCGAGGGCGTGCGCCAGGCACTGGACGGCGTGGCCGAGGCGGTGCAGCAGGGCCAGCCGCTCTCGGCCGCGCTGCGCCAGCATCCCGAGGCCTTCGACGAGCTGATCTGCGCCATCGTGGCGGCGAATGAAAAGACCGGCCAGCTGGCCGTGGCCCTGGCCCAGCATGCGCGCTACCTGGCCTGGGTGGAGAGCCTGCGTTCGCGCCTGATCGCCGCCTGCGTCTACCCGGCCATGCTGCTGGTGGTGGGCTCGGCGGTCATCATGTTCCTGCTGCTGTTCGTGTTGCCGCGCTTTGCCGGCATCCTCGACGGCCTCGGCAACGAACTGCCCTGGGGCTCGCGCCTGCTCATCGGCTTTGGCCAGACCGCCGGCGCCCATCCCTGGCTGGTGCTGGGCGCGGTGTCGGGTCTTGCCCTGCTGGCGGTGGCGGTGTTGCGGCATCGCCCGCTGCGCGAGCGCGTGCAGGCCAGCCTCTGGACCTTCCCCGGCCTGGGCCCGCGCCTGCGCGTGCTGGCGCTGGCGCGGCTGTACCGCAGCATGGGCATGCTGCTGGCCTCGGGCGTGCCGGTGCTGCCGGCGCTGCGCATCGTGCAGGACGTGGTGGCCCTGCCCTGGCGGCCCGCGGTGGCGGCGGCGGCCGAGCAGATCGCGCGCGGCGAGCGTTTTTCGGACGCGCTGGAGGCCCATGAGCTGGCCACGCCGGTGGCGCGCCGCATGGTGCGGGTGGGCGAGCGCAGCGGCGAGCTGGCGGCGATGCTGGAGCGCGCCGCGGCCTTTCACGACGAAGAGGCGGTGCGCCTCACCGAGCTGCTGACGCGCGCCATCAACCCGGCGCTGATGCTGGTGATGGGTGTGCTGATCGGCGGCATCATCGTGCTGATGTACCTGCCGATTTTTCAGTTGGTCGAGCAAGTCCAATGAGTGGCGATGTGACTTCCCTGGCCCATTGGCTGCCCGCCGAACAGGCGCCCTGGCATCTCGATTTCGAGCGCTGGCCGCAGGCCCAGGCGCAGCGCTGGCGCGCCGTGCTGGCGGTGAACGCGCAGGGCCGCTGCACCCTGCTGGCCGATCGCGCGCTCGACGCCCTGCTGCTGCAAAGCGTGGAGTCGCGCCTGCAGCTGCCGGTGCGCTGGCAGGTCTGCGAGGCCGCGGCGGTGGAGCATTGGCTGGGCGCGGGCGAGGCGGATTTCCGCGCGCTTTCGGGTGTGGACGAGGCCATGGCCGGCAGCGAGACGCATGCGGCCGATGCCGAGGAACTCTCGGCGCTGCGCCTGTCGGAGCAGGTGAGCCCGGTGGTGCGCCTGCTCAACGCCACGCTCTATGACGCGCTGCAGGACGGCGCCAGCGATGTGCACATCGAATGCACGGCACGCGGCGCGGTGATCCGTTTCCGCATCGACGGCGTGATGGCCCAGGTGCGCCAGGTGGATGGCGCGGCGGTGGCCGAGCAGCTGGTGTCGCGGCTCAAGGTCATGTCCGAGCTGGACATCGGCGAGCGCCGCCTGCCGCAGGACGGCCGCTTCAAGCTGAAGGTGCAGGGGCGCGAGATCGATTTCCGCCTCTCCATCATGCCCAGCGTGTTCGGCGAGGACGCGGTGGTGCGCGTGCTGGACCGCGCCCGCATCGAGAAAGAGAGCAGCGGCCAGCTGACGCTGGATGCGCTGGGTTTCGATGCCGAGGAGCGCGCCGCGATCCGCGCCCAGGCGCGCCAGCCGCATGGCATGCTGCTGGTAACCGGCCCCACCGGCAGCGGCAAGACCACCACGCTCTACGCCACCCTGGCCGAGATCCACACCGGCCAGGACAAGATCATCACCATCGAGGACCCGGTGGAATACCAGCTGCTCGGCGTGGTGCAGATCCCGGTGAACGAGAAGAAGGGCCTGACCTTCTCGCGCGGCCTGCGCTCGATCCTGCGCCACGACCCGGACCGCGTGATGGTGGGCGAGATCCGCGATGCCGAGACCGCGCAGATCGCGGTGCAGGCCGCGCTCACCGGCCACCTGGTGTTCTCCACCGTGCATGCCAACAACGCCTTCGACGTGATCGGCCGCTTCATGCACATGGGGCTGGACCTCTACAACGTCGTCTCCGCGCTCAACGCGGTGCTGGCGCAGCGCCTGATGCGGCTGAACTGCCGGCATTGCGCGCGGCCCTTCGTGCCCGACGTGGCCACCTTGGCGCGGCATGGGCTGAAGGCGGAAGACGGAACCTATATGAAGGGCGAGGGCTGCGGCCATTGCCGCGGCACCGGCTATCGCGGCCGGCGCGCGGTGGCCGAGCTGCTCAAGCTCGACGATGGCCTGCGCGACCTGATCGCCGCGCGCGCCCCGATGTCGCAGATCAAGGAAGCGGCGCGCAGCCGTGGCATGAAGCCGCTGCGCACGCTGGCGCTGCAGGCGGTGTGCCGCGGCGTCACCACCTTCGAGGAGCTGGAACGTGTCACCCTCGAGGAGTGAATCTCTCATGTCGGCAGCCGTGCAACCCAAGGGGCAGGTCTTGCGTTGGCGGCGCGCGCTGCGCGCACGCCTGGCGCGGCCGCAGGCCCTGTGGCTGGATGCGCGCGGGCAGCTGCAGGGCAGCAGCCTGGCGGATTGGGCCGCCGCCCATGCCGGCGGCGCGCTGGAGCTGGTGGTGTCCGAGCATCTGCTGGCGCATCTGCTCAGCGAGCCCGGCCTGCCGCTGGCCGACGACGCGGCCATAGCCGCCTATGCGCGCCAGCTCTTCGGCCATTACTTTGGCGCCGCGGCGCAGCGCTGGGCGCTGGCGCCCTGGCAAGCGGGTGAGGCTGGGAAAGGCGACAAGGGCGCGAGCGCCCTGCAGGGCCTGGACTGGCCGGCCGCCCAGGCCAGCCTGGCGGCCCAGCAGGTGCGCGTGCTGAGCCTGCGCCCCGCCTGGGCCGCCGTCCTGCAGGCGCTGGCCCCGCAGGAGCCGCAATGGCTGCGCGCGCCGCAGGCCGCGCTGGCCTGGGTGGAGGGCAGCCTGCTGACTTGGGCTGAGCTGCGCGAGGGCCGGTGCCAGGTCTTGCGCCATCAGCGCCTCGAAGCGGCCACGCTGGCCGCGCTGGGCGAGGCCCTGGCCGAACTGAGGCGCGAGGGCATGGAGGTCTTGCTGCTGGGCTACGGCCTGGCGGCGGGCACCGTGCCGGCCTGGCCGGGGGTGCGCGTGCTGGGCCGGCTCGACGGCAGCGCGCCCGAGCCCGACTGGCTGGCGCGGCCCGCGCAGGCCTGGGCGCAGGCACCCAGCCCCGACTTCATCGCGCAGGGCCGGGCACGTTCGCCATTGGCCTGGCCGCTGGCCGCCACCGGCGCCCTGGTGCTGGCCGCGGCCGCCTGGGGCGCCTGGGACAGCCGGGCAGACATGCTGCAGGCGCAGAGCCGCCTGGCAAGCCTGCAGAACCAGCAGCGCGGCCTGCCCGCGGCCAAGGTCGCCGCCGTCGCGGTAGCCAGCCCCGGCCGCACCGATCCGCTCGAGCAGGAGCGCCAGCGCAGCCTGGCCGAGGTGCAGCGCCTGTTGGCGCAGCCCTGGGGCCATTTGCTCGCCAACGTCGAGCAGGCGGGCCTCACCGGCGCGCCCGGCGCGATCCACTGGCTGGGCCTGGACCTCAACACCGGCCGCATGGAGCTGCGCCTGGAGGGCCTGGCCAGCGACAAGGCCGTGGCCCTGCAGCTGGTGGACCGCCTGAGCGCCGCGCCCGGCTGGAGCGAGGTGGTGCTGGGGCGCTTCCAGAACGGCAGCGAGGGCATGAGCGGGCAGCGCTTTGAGCTGGTGGCCAAGCTCAGGCCGGCGGCCCTGCAGGCCAGCCTGCCCGTGCAGGACAAGAAGCCATGAGGGCGCGCCTGAAATTTCTTGCGCAGGCGCTGGGCTGGCCCGGCCTGCTGGGCCTGCTCCTGCTGCTGGCCGCGGCGGCGCTGGCGCTGGGCCTGACGCCGCGCTGGGAGGCGCAGGCGAGCCAATGGGAGGCCGAGGCCGGGCGTCTGCAGCGCCAGCTGCGCGCGCAGAAGCTGGCCGCTGCGGCTGCCACGCCCGGCGCCCAGGCCACGCTCACGCCGGCGCAATGGCAGCTGGGTCTGCCCTCGGGCGAGCAGCGCCAGCAGCGCCTGGCCGATCTGCTGGAACTGGGTCTGCGCCAGGGCCTGGTGAGTGCGCGCACCGAGCATCGCCTGACGGTGGATGCCAGCGCCGGCCTGGAGCGCCTGCGCATCACCATGCCGGTGCAGGGTGGCTATGCGCAGCTGCGCGGCTATATCGATGCGGCGCTGCTGCAGGACCCGGGGCTGAGCCTGGACAGCCTCAAGCTGCGCCGCGCCAACCCGCAGACGGCCGAGGTCGAGGCCGAGCTGCTGTGGTCGCTGCATGCGCGCCATGCGGCCGCGCCGGAGCAGGAGGCGCCGCGATGACGACGAGCAAGCAGGCTGTGAGCAAGCGTCAGCTGGCCCTGGCCGCGGCCCTGGCCGCCACCATCGCCGCGACGCTGTGGGCGGCGCAGAGCGAGGACGAAGAACCGGTGCAGCCCAGCGCCGGCGCGCGCCGTGCCGCCGCGCCAGCGGCTGCAGGCGCTAACCGTGTGGTGGCGCGTCCGTCCGCCGCGGCCAGCGCGCCGCTGCGCTTTGTGGCGCTGCAGCGCGCACCCTGGCCGGCGGTCAAGGACAGCGAGTTGGCGGCCTGGATGCCGCCGGCCCCACCGCCGCCTCCACCACCGCCGCCCCCCGCGCCCCCGCCACCGCCGGTGGCGCCGGCCTTCCCTTACCAGCTGATCGGGCGGCTGGAGGAAGCGGGCGTGAGCCAGGTGTTCCTGGCCGGCCCGGCGCGCAGCCTGAACGTCCGTGCGGGCGAGGTGATCGACGGCCAATGGCGCGTCGAACGCATCGCCCCCACCGGCCTCCAACTCCTCTGGTTGCCCGCCAAGCTGCCAGTCAACGTCGCATTCCGACCCGCACCATGAAGCAGCGCATGCATCGCACCCTTGCCCAAGTCTCGTTGACGCTGATGTTCGCGCTGGCGGGCTGCGGCCACCCCGCGCTGCGCCAGGCCGACGAGCTGGCGCGCAGCAACCAGCTGCCGCAGGCCAACGCGGTGCTGCAGCAGGCACTGCGCGAGACGCCCCAGGACCATCAGCTGCGCGCGGCGCAGCTGCGCGTGGGCGATCAGCTCAAGGCGCGCCTGCTGATGCAGATCGAGGGTGCGCGCCTGGCCTCGCGCTGGGAGGAGGCGCGCGAGGCCCTGCAGCGCCTGCGCGAGCTCGACCCCAAGCATGCGCGGCTGGCCTGGTACGAGACCGAGATCGGGCGCGGCGTGCGCCAGGACGCGGCCCTGCAGCAGGGCCGTGCGGCGCTGCGCGAGGGCCAGCTGGAGCGCGCCGAAAGCGTTGCGCGCGGCATCCTGTCCGAGTCGCCCCAGCATCCGGGCGCACGTCTGCTGCTGAGCCAGACCGCCCAGGCCCGGCCGCTGGAGTACGCCAGCGGCGAGCTGGGCCCGGCCTTCCAGAAGCCGGTGACGCTGGAGTTCCGCGAGGCGCCGCTGCGCCAGGTGTTCGAGGCGCTGGCGCGCAGCAGCAATATCAACTTCGTGTTCGACAAGGACGTGCGCTCGGACGCCAAGGTGACGATCTTCCTGCGCAATGTCAGCCTGGACGAGGCCATGCGCGTGATCCTGAGCACCCAGCAGCTGGACCGCAAGCTGCTCAACGAGAGCTCGGTGATGATCTTCCCGGCCACCCAGGGCAAGCAGCGCGAGCACCAGGAGCTGATCACCCGCACCCTCTACCTCACCAACGCCGATGTGAAGCAGGTGCAGGCGATGGTGCGCGCGATTGCCAAGGTGCGCGACATCCATATCGACGAGCGCCTCAACCTGATGGTGGTGCGCGACACCCCCGAGGTGCTGCGCCTGGTGGAGCGCCTGATCGCCTCGGTGGACCTGCCCGAGCCCGAGGTGATGCTGGAGGTGGAGGTGATGGAGCTGGCCACCGACCGCGTCGACCAGCTGGGGCTGCAATGGCCGGAGACCGTCTCCTACGGTCTGCTGGGCGTGAACGGCCAGGTGCCGCTGAGCCAGCGCGGCGACTTCCGCGCCAGCATCGCCAACCCGGCCGTGGTGGCCACCATCAAGGGCACCTCGGGCAATACCAATCTGCTCGCCAACCCCAAGATCCGCGTGCGCAACCGCGACAAGGCCAAGGTGCTGATCGGCCAGAAGGTGCCGGTCTTCACCACCACCACCAACTTCAGCGTCAATTCCTCGGTGGCCGCCTCGGTGTCCTATCTGGATGTGGGGCTGAAGCTCGAGGTGGAGCCCACCATCCAGCTCGACAACGATGTGGCCATCAAGGTCAACCTCGAGGTCAGCAACCTGATCCGTCAGGTCACCGGCCCGGGCGGCACCACCGCCTACGAGATCGGCACGCGCCAGACCAACACCACGCTGCGCCTGGCCGATGGCGAGACCCAGGTGCTGGCCGGCCTGATCAGCGATGAAGACCGCCGCAGCGCCACCGGCGTGCCGGGCCTCTCCAGCCTGCCGCTGCTGGGCAAGCTGTTTGGCGTGCAGACCGACAACCGCGCCAAGACCGAGGTGGTGCTGCTGATCACGCCGCGCATCGTGCGCAACCTGGCCCTGCCCGACGCCGGCCTGACCCAGCTGCCCGGCGGCACCGATGCCTCGCCGGGCGCGTTCAGCAGCCGGCTCAAACCCACGGCGCGGGTCGGCGTGGGTCTGGCGGGTGCTGCCGTGGCCGCGCCCAGGCCGCAGGCCGATGCGGCCGCGAATGCCGAGGTGCTGCTCAAGATGGATGTGACGCCGCAGGTGCCGGCGGGCGGCACGGTCTCGGTCACGCTCAGGCAGGACAGCGCCCATGCGGTGAAGGGCGAGCTCGAGTTCGATCCCGCCAAGCTGCAGCTGGCGCAGAACCTGCCTGGGGCCGTGCCCGGCCGTGCCAGCTTCGATCTGGCCCCGCGTGGCGAGCGCGTCATCGTGCTGCGCGCCCTGCCGGCGGCGGCGGGCCAGCCGCTCAACATCAGCGTGGGCGGCCTGCAGGCCAGCGGCCTGAATGGCGAGAGCCCGCCGGTGCGGCTGGAAGGCTCGGGCCTGGTGGCCGTGGAAGCCGCCAAATAAGCCTATGCGCGCGCGCGGCTTCACGCTGATCGAAATGCTGGTGGTGCTGGCCATGCTCAGCGTGCTGGCGATGGCGGCACGGCCGGTGCTGCTGCTGTCGGTGCAGCGCAGCCAGGAGTTTGCCCTGCGCGAGGCGCTGCGCACGCTGCGCGGCGCGCTCGATGCCTACAAACGTGCCGCCGCCGAAGGCCATATCCAGCAGAGCCCGGAGGACAGCGGCTACCCGCCCGATCTGCAGGCGCTGGTGAAGGGCGTGCCGGATGCCAAGTCGGCGAACGGCCGCAAGCTCTACTTCCTGCGCCGCCTGCCGCGCGACCCGCTGGCCGACCCGGCGCTGGCGCCCGAGGACAGCTGGGGCCTGCGCGCCGCCGACAGCCCGCCCGACGAACCGCGCGCCGGCCGCGATGTGTTCGATGTCTACTCCCGCTCCGAGCGCCGTGCGCTCGACGGCACGCAGTACAAGGATTGGTAGGCATGCGACAGCGCGGCTTCACCCTGATCGAACTCATTGTGGTGATGGCGATCGTGGCCCTGCTCGCCAGCATCGCCGCGCCGCGCTACTTCAACAGCCTGCAGAAATCGCGCGAGACGGCGCTGCGCACCTCGCTGAACGTGATGCGCGACGCCATCGACCAGTACGCGGCCGACAAGGGCCGTTACCCCGATTCGCTGCAGCAGCTGGCCGAGGCGCGCTATCTGCGCGAGATCCCCGAAGACCCGCTGCTGGGCCGGCGCGACGGCTGGGTCGAGCTGGGCCCGCCACCGGATGCGCAACTGAAGGGCCAGCTCTACGACCTGCGCAGCGGCGCGGCCGGGCGCGGCAGCGACGGACGGCTGTATGCGGATTGGTAGCAGGAACAGCCAGCCGGGGTTTACCTACCTGGGCATGTTGTTCTTCGTGGCCATCACCTCGGCCGCGTTGGCGGCGCTGGGCCAGCATTGGAGCACCGCGGCGCAGCGCGAGCGCGAGCGCGAGCTGGAGTTCAGGGGCGGGGAGATCGCACGGGCGATCGAGAGCTATCTGCTCGCCAGCCCGAGCCAGCCGCCGGCCTACCCGCACAGCTTCGACGAACTGCTGCGCGACGGCCGCGGCGCCAGGCCGCGCCACCATCTGCGTCGCCTTTATGCCGACCCGTTCACCGGCAAGCCGGACTGGGCGTTACTCGTGGCACCCGCCGATCCGCGGGGGATCGCTGGCGTGCACAGCCGATCCGAGCAGCCGCTGTTGCGCCAGCTCGGCGACACCGAGGGCGGCGCGTCACGCGCCAGCGACTGGCTCTTCAAACCCGCGCCAGCCCAGGCAAAACCTGACCCCGCGGTGGCGCCCGCGGTACCAGCCGGATCGGCCGCTCAGCCCGTTTCCCTATAACTCAAGTTCATCCCTCCATGCCCTTCGGTATTGGGGTAGGGGCTCGCACCCCCCGCAATTGAGCGTCGGGCAAGTCGGGATTGGGTATTGCTGTTGTGTAAAGAGAATCGGTTCCCTGTCACTCTGCGCGCCGCTGACACGGTGTCGTCCATGGTGGCAGCTTCACGCAGCGCCAGTCTTGGAATCACCGGGAGGACGCGCAAACCTTACGGTGGTGTCTGACACCAACATCATTGGGACCAGTAGAGGGCAATCGAAATGCAATGGATCAATAAGAGCAATGCCGCCGCCGGGGCGGCACTTCTGGCACTGTCGTGTGTCTGCGCGGGGGCGTTTGCCGCCCCTATCACCATCGACTTTGAGAGCACGGCCATTCAGGGCATGTTTGGTGGCGATACGGTGTCCGTGGGCGGGCTGAACTTCACCGCGCTTGCTCCACTAGGCAGCGGTGCCGGTGCCATCGCAGGCCCTGGATTCTGTGGTGGTGGCCTGGATTGCCCCGTCAACGATGGCAACTATTACGTGGGCTTGAATGACTCAAGTGTGTTGCTGGGTCAAAGCCGTGTCATCAGCCTGAGCGCGCTGGATTTTTCCTTCGTGGCGCCGATTGAGACGCTGATCGACTTCTCTGTGGGTGGCCTGATGCTCAGGGGCACCGATACGCATGGCGTGAATGTCGAAGAGTTCTACGCCTTCAGTGCGCAAGATCCGCAAGACGGCCAGTTCCACTTCACGCACATCACCACCGACGCGTTCGCGAATCGCAACTTCTGGAACATCGAAATCAGTGCCTGCCTCTATACCGTCGGCGGTGACTGCGTGAACCCGGCCAACAACCAGGCCCAGTTCGCCATCGACAACGTCGAATTCAAGGTGCCCGAACCCGCAGGCTATGCGCTGACCGCGCTGGCCCTGGGCCTGGCCGCCGGTGCGTCGCGCCGACGCCAGGTCAAGAAGTAAAGCAAACAGAAGCGCATACAACTTCGGCAAAGGATTCGCACCATGAAGATTCGCACCACCCAGCTGGCCGTGATGGCCCTGGTGTCCGGCATGGCCATGAGCGCCATGGCCCAAGAGGCACGCAAGACTTATATCGTGCAGCTGGCAGATCAGCCCGTTGCTTCCTATGACGGCAGCGTAGCCGGTCTGCCGGCTACGAAGCCAAGCGCGGGTACCCAACTGGATGTCAGCGCCGCCGACGTGCAGGCCTACATCAGCTACCTCGACTCCAAGCAGAATCTGGTGATCGGCGAGATCGACCGCAGCAAGGTCCTGTACGACTACAAGGTCGTGTTCAACGGCTTCGCTGCCCAGCTGACCGATGCCGAAGTGCGCAAGCTGAAGAAGAACGCCGGCGTGCTGGCGATCACCGCCAACGAGGCGCGCCATCTGGACACTACCTACACTTCGGCTTTCCTGGGCCTGGACAAGCCGGGCGGCCTGTGGGAACAGCTTGGCGGCAAGGGCGCTGCGGGCGAAGACATCGTGATCGGCGTGGTGGACAGCGGCCTGTGGCCCGAGCAGCTTTCCTTCGCGGACCGCGTGGACGCCAACGGTGTGCCCACCCATGATCCGGCCGGTACGCAGGTTTACGGCCCGGCACCCGCAAGCTGGAAGGGCAGCTGCGATCTTGGCGAAGGCTTCACCGCCGCCAACTGCAACAACAAGCTGATCGGCGCCCAGTATTTCAACACCGGCTTCCTTGCCACTGGCCGCTCCCTGCACTGGACCGACTTTGTATCGCCGCGGGACTCGGTGGCCGGCGCGAATGGCCATGGCGGTCATGGCAGCCATACCGCATCGACCTCGGGTGGCAACGCCAATGTGCCGGCCGTGATGGCCGGCGCGAACGTCGGCAAGATGTCCGGCGTGGCGCCGCGCGCGCGCATCGCCGCCTACAAGGTGTGCTGGACCTGGACCAACCCCGTTGCCGACGACGGTACCGGCAGCCAGAACAACTGCTTCACGGACGATAGCGTGGCTGCGATCGAGAAGGCCGTGAAGGATGGCGTCAACGTCATCAACTTCTCCATCAGCGGTAGCCAGAACAGCGTCACCGATCCGGTCGAACTGGCCTTCTTCAACGCCTCCAATGCGGGTGTGTTCGTGGCCGCCTCGGCGGGCAACTCGGGCCCGGGCAATCAAGTGGCCCATGTCAGCCCCTGGATCGCCACCGTCGGCGCCTCAACGCACAACCGCTTTATGGGCGCCGCCGCGACCCTGGGCAATGGTGCGAGCTACACCGGCGCATCGATGAACAGCAGTGCGTTGCCGGCCACGGCCACGATTCGCGCGTCCGAAGCCGGTGTGGCGGGCGCAGATGCGACCAAGCTGCGCCTGTGCTACGGCGCCTCGGATGGCACTGTGGTGCTGGACCCGGCCAAGGTGGCTGGCAAGGTGGTGGTCTGCGACCGCGGCACCACGGCTCGCGTCAACAAGAGCCTGGCCGTGGCGCAGGCCGGCGGTGTGGGCATGATCATGGCCGACAACGGTGCCGGTCTGGCGGCTGATCCGCATGTCATCCCCACGGTGCACGTGACTGCTGCGGACGGCAATGCCATCAAGGCCTATGTGACCGGCAATGCTGCGGCTACCGCAGCCATCGGCACCTTCTCCATCGGCGCCAGTGCTGCTCCGGCCCCGGTGATGGCAGGCTTCTCTTCGCGCGGCCCGAACAAGGGCTACCCGAACATCCTGAAGCCCGACATGACCGCACCGGGCGTGGACATCATTGCTGCCGTGACCGCCGATCTGTCCCAGGCCGAGCGCGACGCGGTGGCCGCCGGTGGCGCATCGCCGCGTGCGGATACCGAGGCCTACCAGGGCACCTCCATGTCCAGCCCGCATGTGGCCGGCGCCGCAGCCTTGATGAAGCAGCGCCATCCGACGTGGAGCCCTGCGGCCATCAAATCTGCCCTGATGACGACGGCCACTCCGACCTTCAACGACGGCGTGGGCGGCTTGTCCAATGGGCGATTGCCCTTCGCGCAGGGTGCGGGCCATATCGCGCCCACCAGCGCCGCCGACCCTGGCCTGGTGTATGACGCGGGCATCCTGGACTACGCCCGTTACCTGTGCGGCGTGAATGCCGGCGTGTTCAAGCCTTCCACCTGCTCCGCGGTGGGTTCGATCCGCGACTACAACCTGAACCTGCCCTCGCTCACGGCGGCCAGCATTCTGGGCAAGGTCACGCTGACCCGCACGGTCAAGAACGTCGGCGATGCCAGTGCCACCTACACGCCGACCGTCAGCATGACGGGCTTCGATGTGGCGGTGAGCCCGGCTTCGCTGACCGTGCCCGCCGGTGGCAAGGCCAGCTACACCGTGACGCTGACCCGCACCACCGCGCCCCTGGATGCGTATGCCTTCGGCAGCCTGGTTTGGAGCGATGGCGTGCATGCGGTCAAGAGTCCCATCGTGGCCAAGGGCGTGGCGGTAGCTGCGCCGTCCAGCGTGAGCAGCGAACTGGCCACGGGAGCCAAGGCCTTCACCATTGGCACCGGTTTTAGCGGTGCCTTCAGCTCGGCCAAGGCCGGCCTGAAACCCGCCACCCGCAGCGATCTGTCGGTCGGCATTGCCCAGGTGCCGGTGGATACGGTGGCGCAGATCACCGAGGCATGCTTGGCTGGTGATCCTGGCGTGAAGCGTGTGGACGTCGTCGTGCCTGCCAATACCCTGGTCGCCCGCTTTGCGACCTTTGATGTGGAGACCACCGGCGGCGGCGGCAACGACCTCGACATCCTGGTGCTGAACGGAGCGAATGCGGCCGTCGGTGGCAGCCTGAACGGCGGCTCCAACGAGACCGCGACGCTGATGAACCCGGCCGCGGGCAACTACAAGGTCTGCGTGATCGGCTACGGCACCGAGAACGGCATCAGCAATGTCGACTTCACGCTGTCGTCCTGGGTGGTGTCTACTGCAGATACGGGCGGTGCCTTCAAGGTGGGCCTGCCCGCGACGGCCTATTTCAGCGGCACCGCTTCGGTGCTGACCAGCTGGTCGGGCCTGCCCCTAGGTCACAAGTACCTGGGTGCGGTGAACTACATCGTGGGTGGCGTGCGTCAGGGCGCGACCCTGGTGGAAGTGGACACCACCGATCCGCTGCCCTTGCCGACGGTCGCTCGCCCGGTGTCCAGGCAGGCGGCCGCGCAGTAAGCGTTCCAAGCGCGTGACGCCCTCGGGCGTTACGCGCCGGACAGCTCAACAGGCCCCGCGGGGCCTGTTTTCAATGGTTTCGTCCGTGCGGCGGAACGGAGCCCTACTGCGCACTGCCGCGTGAGCCCTGCGGCAGCAACTGGCAACGCCCCGCCTGGCAGCTGCTGCCCGGATCGGTGACGAGCCGGCAGTCCGACACCATGCCAGAGCGCAGGTTCTCGGCCCGGCGCGCGGCCGCATGCTGTTCGACCAGGCCCTGTAGCCGCGCTTCGTTGCTGCGCTTGCTGGACCAGGCCAGATAGGCCTCCGGGCCGCCGCAGGACTTGTGGCCCACCGCAATGCTGCGGCATTGCTGCGGCGCGTCGCAGGCGGCATCGCCGATCTCGGCCCTGATGTCCTTCAGCAGCGAGGCGCTGTCCTTGGCCTCCATCTTGGGCGCGCTGTTGCAGGCCGCGGTGGCGAGGGTCAGCAGGGTCATGCCGACGAGGCGCAAGAGGGTGTTGGGTGTGCTCATGGCTCATCCTCGCGCCTTCCAGGGTCGCCGGCAAGCGGGAACAAAAAAAACGGCGCCCGAAGGCGCCGTCTTGGCTGGAGGGCTGATCAGCCCGCAGCTCAGAACTTCATGGTGCCGCCCACGAAGAAGGAGCGGCCGAACACGTCGTAGTAGCCCGGGATGGTGTCCAGTGCCTGCGTGCCCGAGTAGCCCGATGCGAAGATCGGCGGCTTCTTGTCCATCAGGTTGGTCACGCCGGCGTACAGCTCGGTCTTCTTGTTCAGGCTGTAGCCCAGGCGCAGGTTGTGGTAGGTGTGGGCACCGACCTTGGGGAAGCCATCGGCGGCCGAGCCCACGCCCATATCGGTACGGCCGATGTGGCGCATGTTCCAGTTCGCCTTGAAGGCGCCGAACTTCCAGCCCACGTTGACCGCGCCGGTGAACTTCACATAACCCTGCAGCGAGGTGGTGCCACCGGCCTGGCCCAGCAGGTCCACCGGATCTTCGCCGGCCAGCGGCACGAACGAGGCCTTGTCGTAGACGGTGGCGATGGCGCTCAGGTCGAAGTCACCGTAGCTGCCGGTCTTGAAGTTGTAGTGCACGTCAATGTCCACGCCGCTGACGTCCAGCGACGCAACGTTCTGCAGCTGCTCGTTGACCGACTTCAGCACGTAGTTCGCGCCGGGCAGCAGGGGGTGGGTGCCACGGGTCTTGGAATCGCACAGGAAGCGATTCGGCGTGTCGTAGCACAGCTTCACCGCGGTGCCGCGGTCCACGGTGGCGATCTGGTCCTTCACCTTGATGGTGAAGCGGTCGATCGCCAGCGTGAAGCCCTTCAGCATGCGGGGCTGGAACACCAGTCCATAGGTCAGCGTGGTGCCGATCTCCGGGTTCAGGTTGGCATTGCCGCCCGACAGGCCCTGCACGCTCTGCTCGATGATCTGGCCGGGGTTGTAGTCGGCCGGCACACCGTCGGCCGCGCAGTTGGCGGCGCGGATCGGGTTCTCGTTGCGGCGGCTGGCCGTGCAGGGATCGTTGACCACACCGAAGGTCTGGCCCACACCCGACAGCTCGCCCGGCACCGGGGTGCGCACCGAGCGTGCCTTCTTGGCGCGGAAGCGCAGGCCGTCGGTCGGCTCCCATTCGCCGCCCATGATCCAGGTGTTGTAGCTCTTGCCGCTGCTGCTGGAGTGGCGATAGGCGCCCTCGGCGTTCAGCATGTTGATGAAGGGCTTGTCGGCCAGCAGGGGCACCTGAATCTCGCCGAAGATCTCGCGCGTCTTGATCTTGATGTAGTCGGTGTCGCCGATCTGGTTGCCGGTCACGGTGCCCTGGTTGATCTGGGTGTCGTGATCCAGGCCGCCGTACAGCGAGCGAACCTCGGCACCGACAACGGTGCGCACATCGCCGGCGGGCAGCTTGAAGGCCGAGCCGCTCAGCGAGACGACGCTGTCGTTCAGGCTCTGCTTGCCGATCGAGGTGGTGCCCACGGTGAGGTACTTGGACATTTCCGCGGTGTAGGGCGCGAACGGGTTGATCGGCACGCAGCCCATGGCGCGCGCGGTCGCGCTCGAGCATTGGTACTTGCCCGAGCCGGGCGCGGTTTCTTCCACGCGCAGCCCGTCATACAGCTGCTGCAGACCCACCGAACCCTCGGTGCCCAGGATGGTCTTGGTGGTGCCGAAGGTGTGGCTGGCTTCCCAGCGCCAGTCGCTGCCAAGGCCCATCAGGTTGTCCAGCTCGCCCTTCACGCCCACCACGGCACGCGCCATGTCGCGGTCGCTGCTGGCGCCGCGGTTGCCGCCCACGGTCGCGGACGAGAAGCGCTGCCACCAGGTCATCTCGGTGGCACCGGCCGCCACCATGGCGGTCTTCAGGGCTGCGGGGATGAAGGGGTTGTTGAGCGGGATCGAGGCCTCGGTCTCGCCGCCGACGAGGCTCTGGTCGGACTGGAAGGGGTTGCCCTCGAAGCTCGAATCGATCGAGGTCGACGCGTAGTTGAACTCACCAAAGGCGGTGACGTTGGGCGCGAGCTTGTACTCGATGTCGCCGGCCATCACGACGCGCTTGGTCGGGATGGCCAGATCGCGCTCGGCGTTGCGGTTGTAGCCATCGACGGTGGTGGCAAACGGGATCAGATTGCCGTTGGCGTCGAGGAAGGAGCCGTTGCGCTGCGTGTAGCTCTTGCCGTCGCCGGGGAAGAAGCGGCCAGCCAGCGGCACACCGGAGCGCGCCCTGGGGCCCTTGCGGAAATCGTCCGGCGCGGGCCAGAACACGTCGTCGTCGCAGAGCTCGCGGTCCTTGCAGCTGACGTGGCCGTCCTTGTGGAATTCCATCGTCAGCAGCGCGCGGCCGTTGCCGCCCAGCTTGCTGCCGAACATGACATGGGCCTGGGTGCTCTTGTTGTCGCCGCGCTCGGTCTCGCCGTACTGCACGCCGACCTCGACGCCTTCGAAGCTCTTTTTCGTGATGATGTTGATCACGCCGGCCATGGCGTCGGCGCCATAGATGGCCGAGGCGCCGCCGGTGATGGTCTCAACGCGCTCGATATTGGCAAAGGGGATCGAGTTGAAATCGACGCCCGTGCTGGTGCTCGTGCCGCCGGGGACGCGGCGGCCGTTGATCAGCACCAGGGTCGACTGCGAGCCGAGGTTGCGCAGATTGGTCAGCTGCAGGCCGGAGGAGCTGACGCCCGAGAAGGTCGACTGCGTGCGCGAGGCGCCGAAGGCCGGCGTGAACTGCGGCAGCTGGGTCGCCATGTCGGCGAAGTTGGTCAGGCCCAGGTTGGCCATGGTCTCGGTGCTCACCGACATCACGGGCGTGGTGCCTTCCAGATTCGGACGCACGATGCGCGAACCGGTGATGACGATGGCTTCCATCTTCTCGACCTTGGTGTCGGTCGACTGGGCGTGGGCGGGCATGGCGAACGGCAGCATGCCGGTGGCCAGCAGCGCAATGGCGCCGCTGACGCGGGATCGTTTAAACATGGGTTCTCCTAGATGATGGCTTTTGACCAGACGTGCATGTCGCTGGCCGCTGGTGTACGCGGCTGGTTGTTACGTCCAGATGCACCGGGCGCAGTCTTGGGGATGCGCTTGGTCACGGCAATGTGACGAAAGGCCCCCCGTGTCAGCGTCGCAACGTGAGCAAACGCCTTTGTGCGCAATGCGCTTAGGTAGTTACCCTTGGGCCAATTGACGAAAAATGCGGCCGATTTCGCCGCCGGCCCCATGCCTCGGGGGCTGGCGCTCGGTCGGGCCGCGCCGCGCGCCTGTTCCATGCGGGGATGAGAAAAGTTAGGGTGATGAATGGCACTCCATGGCGCCGCCACGGATGTGCTCTGCCCAAGCGCGTGTCAGGCCGCGCGCAGGCAATCCACGATCTTCATGCGCGCGGCGCGCCAGGCCGGCACGAAGCCGCCCAGCAGGCCCATGAAGAGGGCGAAGGCCAGGGTCTGCCAGACGATGCGGCCGGTGAGCTTGAACTGGAAGGCCAGCTCGGCAAAGCTCTGGAAGTTGGTGGTGGAGATGTTCACCGCCTGCATGCTGGTGGCCGCCAGCAGGCCCAGCAGCCCGCCCACCAGGGCCAGCAGCAGGGCCTCGCACAGAAAGGCCAGCAGCACCGCGCCGCGCCGGAAGCCCAGGGCGCGCAAGGTGCCGATCTCGCCGGTGCGCTGGGCCACCGCGGCGAACATGGTGATCATGGCGCCGACGATGGCGCCGATCGAGAAGATCACCGAGAGCGAGGTGCCGAGGATGCTGATGAAGGTGGCCAGGGCCTCGCTCTGTTCGGCATAGAACTGGATCTCGGGCTTGGCCTCCACCGTCAGGCGCGGGTCGGCGGCGATGGCTTTCGTCACCGCCTCGAACTGGCTGGCGTCGGTGAGGCGGAACACGATGCTGGAGAAGGCATTGCGGCGGAAGGCCTGCAGCATCTGTTCGGCGTCGCCCCAGATCTCGGAGTCGAAACCGGTGCGGCCGCTGTCGAACACGCCCACCACGGTCCAGTCGCGGCCGGCAAAGCGCAGCGTCTCGCCCAGCGCCGCGCCCTGGAAGCCCTCGGCCACTGCGCGGCCGGTGACGATCTCCGAGCTGCCGGGCCTGAACATGCGGCCCTGCACCAGCTGCACCTGGGGGCGCAGCTCCAGCCCGGTGGCCGAGGTGCCGCGCACGGTCACATTGCTGGGCTTGCCGCTGCCGCGCTTGGGCAGGTTGTTCAGCACCACCGGCTCCTTGCTCAGCAAGACCTGACCCCGGGAACCGGTGGCGATGCCGGGCAGGCTCTCGAGGATGGCGGCCTGGCCACGGTCGACGCCGCTGTTGATCTCGGCGCCGGCGCCCTTGCGCAGCGCCATCACGTTGTCGGGCTGGCCGGTCGCCACCAGGGTCTGGCGTATGCCCTCGCTCATCATCAGCACGGTGGCGAACACATAGACCACCAGCGCCATGCCGCCGGCGGTGAGCAGGGTGGTGACGCGCCGCACCCAGAGGTTGCGGGCGATGTAGGCGAGCGGCAGCAACTTCATATCACGCCACCTGGCGCAGGCCCGCCACGATGCTGATGCGACTCATCTTCCAGGCCGGCCAGGCCGCCGCCACCGCGCCCACCAGCAGGGCCGCGAGCAGCTGCAGTGCCATGGTCAGCTCGGAGACCTGGAACACCGGGAACAGCGTGCCCACCGCGGCGCGGAAGGCGGCGGCCAGCGGCAGGGTCACGAGCAGGCCGAACACGCCGCCCGCCAGGGCGATCAGCAGGCTCTCGCCGAACAGCAGCCGCGCCACGAAGCCGGGCCCGAAGCCCAGCGCCTTGAGGGTGGCGTACTCGGCCAGGCGCTCGCGCGCCGTCATCGTCATGGTGTTGGCCATCACCGCCATGATGATGACGATGATGATGAGGCTGACCGCCTGCACCGCCACCAGGATGGCCTCGCTCATCGAGACGAAGCTGAGCTGGAAGGCCGATTCGGTCTCGGTGAGGGTCTCGGCCAGCGAGTTCTTGAACAGCGCGTCGACGCGCTGCGAGATCGGCGCGGCGTTGTGCGGCTCGTTGATGCCGATGATGTAGACGCCCACCTGGTCGGCGCGGCCGGGGTAGCGCTTGCGCAGGGTCTCGTTGATGAGGCCCCAGTGGAACAGCAGCTGGCTCTCGTCGGTCTTGGCCTCGGCGCCGTCCCAGATGCCGCGCAGCGTGAAGCTCCAGGTGCCCGGGTAGATGGTGCCGCGCAGGGGGATCTGGTCGCCGATCTTCCAGCCGAACTTGTTGGCCAGCTTGCGGCCCACCACGCAGCCCTGGCGGTCGCGGATGAAGGCCAGGCGCTCCTCGTCCTTGAGGCGGTACTCGGGGTAGAGCGCCAGATAGCTGGCCGGCTCGACCGCGAACTGCGGGAAGAAGTTGCGCTCGGTGATGTAGACGCCGCCGAACCAGTTGGCCCAGGAGACGCTGGCCACGCCGTCCACCGCCTTGAGGCGCTGTGCGTAGTTGAGCGGCAGCGGGAAGGTCAGCGAGATCGCGCTGCGCGACACCAGGCGGGTGCTGCTGCTGCCCTCGACGCCGGCGTACCAGGCATCGACGATGGTGCGCAGCAGGCCGAAGGCCGATACCGCCACCACCAGGCCCACCAGGGTCAGAAGGGTGCGCAGCTTGTGCCGGAAGGCATTGCGCAGCAGCAGCTTGAGGTAGAAGAGCATCCCGGTCTGCTCAGGGCTCGTGCACCAGCACGCCCTTTTCCAGGTGGATGAGGCGGTGCGCGCGCGCCGCGGCCTTGGGGTCGTGGGTCACCATCACGATGGTCTTGCCGAGGCTGCGGTTGAGCTCGTCCAGCAGCGACAGCACCTCCTCGCCGGTATGGCGGTCGAGGTCGCCGGTGGGCTCGTCGGCCACGATCATGGCTGGGTCGCTGACCAGGGCGCGCGCGATCGCCACGCGCTGCTGCTGGCCGCCCGAGAGCTCGTTGGGGTAATGGTCCATGCGGTCTTCCAGCCGCACCATCGCCAGCGCCGCCTCGGCATGGGCGCGGCGCTGGCGCGCCGTGAGGTCCGAGAGCAGCAGCGGCAGCTCGACGTTCTCCAGCGCGGTCAGCACCGGCATGAGGTTGTAGAACTGGAAGATGAAGCCAACGTTGGCGGCGCGCCAGTCGGCCAGCCGGCTTTCGCCGAGGGTGGCGATGTCGATGCCGCCGATCTCGATGCGGCCGCTGCTGGGCTGGTCGATGCCGGCGATCAGGTTCAAGAGCGTGCTCTTGCCCGAACCGCTGGGGCCCATCAGGGCGACGAAGTCGCCGCGCTGCACGTCCAGCTCGATGTCCAGCAGCACCGGGATGGTCTGGCCGCCGCGCTGGTAGGACTTGCTCAGGTGGCTGATGCGGATCAGGGCCTCAGTCATGCGGCGCTTTCTCTCACTTGGCGGCCAGCTTGACCTGGGCGCCGTCCTTGAGCTTGTCGGTGGGTGCAAGCACCAAGCGCTCGCCGGACTTGATCGCGCCGCTCACCTCCAGCACATCGCCCAGCACGCGGCCCTTCTTCACCTCGACCGCTTCCAGCAATTCCTTTTCACCCTCGCGCTTCAGGCGGAACAGCCAGCTCTTGCCATCTCGCTCCAGCAGGGCCTTGGGGTTGACGGCCAGCACCGGCTGCTGCTCGGCCTCGGTGGGCGCCTGGGACAGAAACGCCACCTTGGCGCTCATCTCGGGCAGGATGCGCGGATCCAGTTTCCCCTCGAACTGCACCTTGGTGATGACGGTGGCCTTGGCGCGGTCCACCGTCGGCACGATGCCGCCCACGCGGCCGCGGAAGCGCTGGCCGGGCAGGGCGTCGAGCGTGATCTCCACCGGCTGGCCCTTGGCAGCCTTCGACAGGCTGCCCTCGGAGACATCGGCCTCCACCTCCAGCGTGCTCATGTCGGCCATCGTCACCACCGCGCCCTGCGAGCCGGCGGCGTTGGAGAAGGGCGTGATGATGTCGCCCACATTGGCGTTCTTCAGCAGCACGATGCCGTCGAAGGGGGCGCGGATCTCGGTGAAATCGCGGTTCACCTCCTGCACCTTCAGCAGCGCCTGGGCCTGGCCCACGCCGGCCTGCGCTTGCGCCACGCCGGCCTGGGCGCTCGCCTGCGCGGCGCGCGCGGCGTCGAGGCGGCGCTGCGCCGCCTCCATCGCCTGCGCCGACACAAAGCCCTGGGCCTGCAGGCTGCGGCTACGCTGGTACTCGGCCTCGGCATTGATCAGCTCCACCTCGGCCTGGCGCACGCCGGCCTGACTCTGGCGTTGCGCGGCCTCGGCCAGGCGCACGCCGGCCTGGGCGGTGCCGATGCCGGCCTGCACATCGCTGGCGTCCAGGCGCGCGATCAGCTCGCCCTTCTTCAGCAGCGAGCCCTCGCGCACCAGCAGTTCGATCAAGCGGCCGGTGGCCTTGGAGGCCACCGCGGCGCGGCGCTGTGCCACCACATAGCCCGAGGCGGTGAGCTGCAGGTATTGCTGCGAGGGCGTGCTCTGCAGCACCGTGGTGGTCTGCACCTCGGGGCTGCGCGGTGCCAGCGCCAGGCCGGCGGCCGCCAGCGCCACGGCGCCCAGCGCGATCCAGCGCCAGGGCAGGCGGCGGCGCTTGTGGCCGGGGGGCTGTCGGTCGATCGTCAATTGCGTCAGGATGTTCGTCTCAGCCATGTCGATGAGCCCAGTTGGTGGCGCCGCGCGATGGTAGCCGGTGTTTTACGATGCGGGCTTGATCAGAACGGGGATGCGATGCCATCGGCACATTACGGCTGGTGCCTGGCCTTCTGGGCGCTGGCGGCTGCCGCTCAGGGCGAGGCGCCCACCTGCCCGGCCGGCTTGACGCCTGAGGCGGTGTTGCAGCGGCTCAATGCCTTGCGCGCCGAGCCGCGCCATTGCGGCGCGGCGGCCAGGGCGGCCGCGCCGGCGTTGCGTTGGGACTTGCGCCTGGCGGCTGTGGCCGAGGCCTATGCCGGCGAATTGGCGCAGCGGGACACCATCAGCCATGTGGGCAGCCAGGGCCGCAGCCTGCGCGAGCGCCTGAGCGCCGCGGGCTATCTGATGAACTCGGCCGGCGAGAACTTGGCGGCCGGCCCCGAGAGACTCGACGACGCGCTGCAGAATTGGCTGTCCAGCCCGGCGCATTGCGACAACCTGATGGCGCCCGATCTGGCCGACCTGGGCCTGGCCTGTGCCGCAGCGCCGGGGCGTTACCAGCGCTTCTGGGTGCTGTTGCTGGCGCGCAGCCCTAGATCCAGCCCAGATCGATCGCCCTGAGCACCGCCTGGGTGCGGTCGCGCACGCCCATCTTGGAGAAGATCGCCGAGCAGTGGTTCTTGATCACGCCCTCGCTATTGCCCAAGAGGGTGGCGATCTCGGTGTTGGAGCGGCCGCTCGCCACCAGGCGCAGCACCTGCAGCTCCTTGGGGCTCAGCGGGTCGGGCTGCTCGGTGGCGCTGAAGGCGCGTTCCACATGGGTGCTCTGGCGCTCCATGCGCTCGGTGAGGGTGGGGCGCAGCGCGGTGCCGCCGGCGGCCACGTCGCGCAGCGCCTGCAGCAGGGTGTCGGGGCTGATGGCCTTGAGCAGAAAGCCCTTGGCGCCGGCGCGCACCGCTTCGTCGAACACCGCGGCGTCGTCGAAGGTGGTGAGCAGCACCACCGGGATCTTCAGCGCCCGCGCCGCCAGCGCGCGGATCAGGCCGGTGCCGTCCAGGCGCGGCATGCGCATGTCCGACAGGATCACATCGGGCTGCTCCTGCGCGATCAGCTCCAGCGCCTCGGCGCCGTCCGCCGCCTCGCCGATGATGCGGATCTCCTCATGCAGCGAGAGCAGGCCCTTGAGGCCTTCGCGCACCAGTTGCTGGTCTTCGACCAGCAGCACCTTGATTGCTTCTGTGGACATCTCAGGCCCTCCTTGGACACATCAATTCGATCATGAAACCGGGGCTGTAGCGCAGCACCTGCATGCTGCCGGCCAGCTCGCCCATGCGCTCCTGCATGCCCTTCAGGCCATTGCCCTCGCGCAGCCTGGGGGCACCCTGGCCGTTGTCTTCGATGGTGACGCGCACGCGCTGCGCATCGCCCTCGCCCTGCACGCTCAGGCAGACCTGCACCTGGGTGGCGCGCGCATGGCGCACGCTGTTGGTCACCGCCTCCTGCACGCAGCGTAGCAGGGCATGGGCCGCGCGTGGCGAGAGGTCGCGCGCGGCCTCGTCCAGGCTGAGCGTGATCTGGGTGCTGGCAATGCCCTCGGCCAGGGTGTGGAGGGCGGCACTGAGGTCGATGCAGGCCGAGTTGCGCTCGCGCGAGACGGCGGCGCGCACGTCCTCCAGCAGATGCGCGGCGCCCTCGCGCGCCTTGCCCACGGCCTGGGCCGCGGCGTCGGGGTCGGCACGGTGCAGCAAGGCCTCGCTGAGCTGCAGATGCAGGTTTAGCGCGGTGAGGTGGTGGCCCATCACATCGTGCAGCTCGCGCGCCATGCTCATGCGCTCGGCATAGCGCATCTGCTCCAGCTGCAGGCGCTCGCCGCTGTGCTTCTCGGCCAGCATGGCCTGCAGCCAGCGGCGCTTCTCGGCCTCGGCGGCGGCCATGCGGCCCAGGCCGAAGGCCATGCCATGCAGGCCTACCATGGCCATCATCAGGCCCAGGCTGTTGACCCACCAGGGTGTGTCGCTGCGCAGCTGCTCCAGCAACTGGCCGTCGCTGGGCAACCACCAGTAGAGCGCCAGATTGATCGCCACCTGGCTGAGCGCAAACATGAAGGCTGCGCGCACGCGCAGCAGCACCGCCGCCAGCGCGGTGACCAGAAAGGGCAGGCCCGGCGTGACCGCCAGCGCCACCAGATCCAGCAGCAGGATGCGCGGCAGGGCGTTGGGTGGCGGCTGGTCCATGCTGTTCGCGCGCGCCAGGCGCCAGAACTGGTAGGCGAACAGGCACACCAGGGTGAAGCTGGCCAGCACGATGAGCGGATCGCCGGGCTCGCCACCGAAGCGCCGGTAGAGATTGGCGAGCACGCCGTCATAGGCCTCGGTCTTGCGGCCCAGCAGGGCCCCGACGGTGGCGAACAGCTCCAGCAGGCAGACCGCCAGCGCGGCAATGCGCAGCACGAAGGCGGGCTGCGCGACGCGGGCGAGTAGACGATCCAAGAGGTGCAGAGGGGTCACGGAGTGGGCCTGTTCGCACTGCCTTTGCCGGTGCGAACACGGCTGGCAGGGCCCAGGTCTAGGCGGACGACGAAGCCCAGGCTGCGTGCCTGGGCGAGGAGTTCAACAACGACATGGGCCCTGCCAGCCGCGTTCCCTTCGGGTTGCCCCCAGAAAAACCGTGCACGTCGTTGCAAAGCCTCACCGGGGGAACGGCCCCGGCTTCGTTTTGCGCCTAGTTCACGGCTTTTCTGGGGGCAACGCATCCGGCAAAGGCAGTGCGAACAGGCCCAAGGGCGCGAATCTGCCATGGCGCGCAGCTTAGTGGATGTGCGCTTCGTCATGTTTCCCTTCAGACGGGTGGCGCCGCGATGGCCTCGGCAATCACGCCGCCGCCCAGGCAGACCTCGCCGTCGTAGAGCACCGCGCTCTGGCCCGGCGTGACGGCCCATTGCGGTTGCGCGAAATCGAGCCGGAAGCGGCCCGGCGCGGGGCTCTCGGGCGTGAAGGCGCAGGCCGCGTCGGCCTGGCGGTAGCGCGTCTTGGCGCCAAAGCCGCCGTAGCCGGGCGGCGTGCCAGTCCAGGAGATGTCGTCGGCGATCAGGCTGTGGCTCAGCAGCCAGGGATGCTCATGCCCTTGCACCACATAGAGGGTGTTGCTCTGCATGTCCTTGCGCGCGACGAACCAGGGTGCATGCTCGCCACCCCCGCGCGGTGCCCCTTTTTCCTTCACGCCGCCAATGCCCAGGCCCTGGCGCTGGCCCAGGGTGTAGAAGGACAGGCCCACATGCTCACCCAGCTTGCGGCCGCGCTCGTCCTTGATGGGGCCGGGCTGGTGCGCCAGATAGCGGTTCAGGAATTCGCGGAAGGGCCGCTCGCCGATGAAGCAGATGCCGGTCGAATCCTTCTTCTTGGCATTGGGCAGGCCGATCTCCTCGGCGATGCGGCGCACCTCGGTCTTGGCCAGCTCGCCCACCGGGAACAGCGTCTTGGCCAGCTGCGCCTGATTGAGGCGGTGCAGGAAATAGCTCTGGTCCTTGAGCGGATCGAGGCCCTTGAGCAACTGCACCTGGCCCGCGACCTCGCGCACGCGCGCATAGTGACCGGTGGCGATCTTCTCGGCGCCCAGGCGCATCGCATGGTCGAGAAAGGCCTTGAACTTGATCTCGGCATTGCACAGCACATCGGGGTTGGGCGTGCGGCCGGCCTGGTACTCGCGCAGAAAGGCGGCGAACACGCGGTCCTTGTAGTCGGCCGCGAAGTTCACATGCTCGATCTCGATGCCGATCACATCGGCCACCGCGGCGGCGTCGACGAAGTCGATGTTCGACGAGCAGTATTCGCTGTCGTCGTCGTCTTCCCAGTTCTTCATGAAGATGCCCACCACCTCGTGGCCGGCCTTCTTCAGCAGATAGGCGGTGACGGCGGAATCCACGCCGCCGGACAGGCCGACGACGATGCGTTGCTTCTCGGAATTCATGGGGCCGGATTGTCCCGCATAGGCCGGCGGCTGGCTTGCCGAGGGGTTTGCCTACTCGGCCGGGTGTTGGCGCAGATAGGCCTGCAGCGCCGCCTGGCGTATCGCCTCCAGCTCGCCGCTGGCCTGCAGCCGCTGCAGCACGGCCGTCAGCCGCGGCGCCAGCTCGGCCTGGCGGGCGCCCAGGTAGTGATAGAGAAGATGCTCTTCCAGCGGCTGCTCCAGACGCTTGAGCTTGCCCAGCCGCCGCAGCGGCGGGGCCTGCGCGGGTTCGGTGCAGAGCGCCACATCGGCGATGCCGGCGGCCAGCAGCTTGAAGAGTTCGTGCACCGAGCCTGCCTCGACGCGCCGTGCGCCGGCCGGCAGCATCTGCTCAATGCGCAACACGCCGCGCTGGTACGCCACCCGCAGGCCCTGCAGCTGCGCCCAGTCATGCGGCTGCACGCGCTTGGCGTCGTAGGTGTAGATGCGCACGGCCGAGGTGTTGATGGGCGGGGCGATGCGCAGCAGCTCCGGATGCGCGGCGGCAAATTCGTAGACGCGATGCAGATTGCCGTCGAGCTCGCCGGCCAGCATGGCCTGCAGCGCACGCCGGTTCGGCAACGCGACAAACTCCAGCGGCTGGCCCAGCTCGGCATAGGCGCGGCTCAGCACGGCCTCGCTGACGGCGGTGAGCGGATCGGAGTCGCGGTCCCAGCTGCCGATCCGCAATGGCATCGGCTGGGCCAGGGCAGCGCTGCTGCACAGCAGAACCGTCAGGCAGGAGAGGAGGCGCAGTAGCAGCGTTCGCATCGGTTGGGCTCGAATGGGGCGTGAGTGTCGCAGGCTTGCGTGCCGGGCGTGTCAAGCCTTGCGCAGCGGCTCGTACAGCGAACCATCCACATGGATGGCGTCCAGCGGCAGGCGGCGGCCTGCCAGATGGTCCTCCACGCAGCGCAGCACCAGCGGGCTGCGATGGCGCGCCGCGGTGGCGCGCAGCTCCTCCAGCGTCATCCAGAGGGTGCGCAGGATGCCGCGGTCCAGCGTGCGGCCCGGGATCGGCTCGCCCACGCGGCCGGTGTAGGCCAGGCGCAGATAGGTCACGTCCTCATGCCGGGCGGGCCGCTGGAAGCGCGCCATGTAGAGGCCCAGCAAGGCCTCGGGCTCGAAGGCGCGCGCCGTCTCTTCCAGCGCCTCGCGCACCACCGCCTCAAGCGGCGACTCGCCCGGGTCCAGGTGGCCGGCCGGGTTGTTGAACATCAAACCTTCCGGCGTTTGCTCTTCCACCAGCAGGAAACGGCCCCTATCCTCAATCACCGCCGCGACAGTGACGCTGGGCTTCCATCTTTCGTTGTTCATGAACTGTCTCTTTCGCGCTTGTACGGGTGTCGAATGACATCCCTATTGTGTAAGCTCGCCGCAAGCTACCCATATCAAGTCATTCCCAGGCCGCAAGGCGAGGAGGATTCATGCAGATAGGTGTCCCGCGCGAGAGCGCGGCCGGAGAGACCCGTGTGGCGCTCACGCCCGAGACGGCCAAGAAGCTGAAAAGCCAGGGTCATGTCTTGCGTGTGGAGAGCGGCGCCGGCGTGGCGGCCAGCATCACCGACGAGGCCTATGTGGCCGCGGGTGCCGAGATCACCGACCGTGCCGGGGCGCTTGGCGCCGAGCTGGTGCTGAAGGTGAAGAGCCCGAATGCCGAGGAGCTGGCGCTGATGAAGCCCGGCAGCGCCCTGGTGGGCATGCTGAATCCCTTCGACAAGCCCGGCCTGCAGGCCCTGGCCACGGCCGGCCTGACCAGCTTCGCGCTGGAAGCCGCGCCGCGCACCACGCGGGCGCAAAGCATGGACGTGCTGTCCAGCCAGGCCAATATCGCCGGCTACAAGGCGGTGATGATCGCGGCCGATCGCTACCAGCGCTTCTTCCCGATGCTGATGACGGCCGCGGGCACCGTGAAGGCGGCGCGCGTGGTGGTGCTGGGCGTGGGCGTGGCGGGGCTGCAGGCGATTGCCACCGCCAAGCGCCTGGGCGCGGTGATCGAGGCCTCGGACGTGCGCCCTTCGGTGAAGGAGCAGGTCGAATCGCTGGGCGGCAAGTTCATCGACGTGCCCTACGAGACCGCCGAGGAGAAGGAAGCGGCCGAGGGCGTGGGCGGTTATGCCAAGCCGATGCCGCCGAGCTGGCTGGCGCGCCAGCAGGCCGAGGTGGCCAAGCGCGTGGCCCAGGCCGATGTGGTGATCACCACCGCGCTGATCCCGGGCCGCGCCGCGCCGGTGCTGGTGAGCGAGGAGATGGTCAGGAGCATGAAGCCGGGTTCGGTGATCGTGGACCTGGCGGCCGGCAAGGGCCCCGAGGGGCGCGGCGGCAACTGCCCGCTCACCGAGACCGACCAGACGGTGGTCAAGCATGGCGTGACCCTGGTGGGCGAGACCAATCTGGCGGCGCTGGTCGCGGCCGATGCCTCGGCCCTCTATGCCCGCAATGTGCTGGACTTCCTGAAGCTCGTGATCAGCAAGGAGCAGGGCACCTTCCAGGTGCCGGCCGATGACGACATCGTCGTCGCCTGCCTGATGACGCAAGACGGACAAGTGAAGAGGACCTGAGCCGCGATGGACACCGTATCCCCCACCCTGATCAATCTGATCATCTTCGTGCTGGCGATCTACGTCGGCTACCACGTGGTCTGGAATGTCACCCCCGCGCTGCACACGCCGCTGATGGCGGTGACCAACGCGATCTCGGCCATCGTCATCGTCGGCGCCATGCTGGCGGCGGCGCTGACCGAGACCGACCTCGGCAAGTTCATGGGCACGCTGGCGGTGGCGCTGGCGGCCGTGAACGTGTTCGGCGGCTTCCTGGTGACGCGCCGCATGCTGGAGATGTTCCGCAAGAAGGACAAGAAGCCGTCGAGCGGGGAGGCCGCGAAATGAGCTTGAACCTCGTCACCTTCCTCTACCTGGTTGCCAGCATCTGCTTCATCCAGGCGCTCAAGGGGCTCTCGCACCCCACCAGTTCGATCAAGGGCAATCTGTTCGGCATGGTGGGCATGGCGATCGCCGCCGTCACCACCGGCGCGCTGATCGTCAAGCTGGCGGGCGGCAATGCCTTCGGCCTGAGCTATGTGCTGGCGGGCCTGGTGATCGGCGGCGGCGCCGGCGCCTATATGGCCAACAAGGTCGAGATGACCAAGATGCCCGAGCTGGTGGCCTTCATGCACAGCATGATCGGCCTGGCGGCGGTGTTCATCGCGGTGGCCGCGGTGGCCGAGCCCTATGCCTTCGGTATCACCGCCAAGGGTTCGCCGATCCCGGTGGGCAACCGCATCGAGCTGTTCCTGGGCGCGGCCATCGGTGCCATCACCTTCAGCGGTTCGGTGATCGCCTTCGGCAAGCTCAGCGGCAAGTACAAGTTCCGCCTCTTCCAGGGCGCGCCGGTGAGCTTTGCCGGCCAGCACATGCTGAACCTGGCGCTGGGCGTCACCACCCTGGGCCTGGGTGCCTATTTCGCCTGGAGCGAGAGCTGGGGCGCCTTCATGATCATCCTGGCGCTGGCCTTCGTGCTGGGCGTGTTGATCATCATCCCGATCGGCGGCGCCGACATGCCGGTGGTGGTGTCAATGCTCAACAGCTACTCGGGCTGGGCGGCGGCCGGCATCGGCTTCTCGCTCAACAACTCGATGCTGATCATTGCCGGCTCGCTGGTGGGCAGCTCGGGCGCCATCCTCTCGTACATCATGTGCAAGGCGATGAACCGCTCGTTCTTCAACGTCATCCTGGGCGGCTTTGGTGGCGACGCCACGGCCGCGGCGGCGGGCGGTGCCGCGCAGCGCAACGTCAAGAGCGGCAGCGCCGACGATGCCGCCTTCATCATGGGCAATGCCGAGAGCGTCATCATCGTGCCGGGCTATGGCCTGGCGGTGGCGCGCGCCCAGCATGCGGTGAAGGAGCTGGCGGCCAAGCTCACCGAGAAGGGCGTCATCGTCAAGTACGCCATCCATCCGGTGGCGGGCCGCATGCCCGGCCACATGAACGTCCTGCTGGCCGAGGCCGAGGTGCCTTATGACCAGGTGTTCGAGATGGAGGACATCAATGGCGAATTCGGCCAGGCCGATGTCGCCATCATCCTGGGCGCCAACGACGTGGTGAACCCCGCCGCGCATGTGAAGGGAAGCGCCATCTACGGCATGCCCATCCTGGAGGCCTACAAGGCCAAGACCATCATCGTCAACAAGCGCTCGATGGCGGCCGGCTACGCGGGCCTGGACAACGAGCTGTTCTACATGGACAAGACCATGATGGTGTTCGGTGACGCCAAGAAGGTGGTCGAGGACATGCTGAAGGCCGTGGAGTAGCGATGGAGGCTGGCGCCTGGGAGCCGGAGGCCGCACGCGCCGCCGCCCCAGCGCGCCGGCTGGATGGCTGGGCGCTGCTGGCGCTGGCCATCCTGCTGCCGGCCCTGCTGATGCTGGGTCTGCATGCGCTCTCGCAGCGCTACAACACCGCGCTGCCGCCCGAGGTGCAGCGCCTCAACGAGGCCTGGCAGTTCTCCGACGACAGCGAGCTGCTGCCCGCGCGCCAGCCCGAGCATGCGCGCCGCGTCTTGCTGCCGTTTGCACAGTCGCAGGTGCGCGGCGCGGCCCTGGGCGCGAACTGGCTGCTGCTGGACTTCGAGCTCGGCCAGCCGGCGCAGACGCCCTTTCTGCTGAGCCTGCAGCACCGCCCCAGCGTCACCGTCTACCTGGACGGCGAGTTGCTCGCCTATTCCAGCGTGGGCGACGAGGTCGAGATCGCGCAGCGCGGCCTGATGCTGGGCAGCCGCAACCTGCTGGTGAACGTGCCGCCCTCGATGCTGGAGGCCGGGCAGCACCGGCTGGCCCTGCGCCTGTTTGCGCCCGGCTTCGAGGGCAGCAGCCTCTCGCCGGTGCTGCTGGGGCCGGCCGATGCGGTGCGCAGCCTGCAGGAAAGCCGGCGCGCCTGGCAGGGTGCGCGCCTGGTCACCGCGCTCTGCGGCCTCATCATCGGCCTGTTCCTGCTGCTGGTCTGGCTGGCGCTGCGCCAGGAATGGCTGAACGGCGTGACCGGCATCTACTGCCTGCTGGCGGCCCTGCTGCTGCTGCCCTATCTGGTGGGCCAGCCGCTGCTGCCGGCGCCCGGGTGGCGCATGCTGCTGGACGCGGCCGATGTGATCTCCAAGGCGCTGATGCTGTTCCTGGTGGCCAAGCTGCTGGGCTGGCCGACGCGCTGGCCGCAGCGCCTGGCGCTCGCCTATGCCTTGCTGGGCCTGCCGCTGGACCTCTGGGCCGCCCATGCGGGCCTGGCCTGGACCGACTTCCAGCACCCCTGGCCCTGGTGGGCGCTGGGCAGCCGCAGCCTGGTGCTGCTGATGGCCTGGGCGCTGGCGCTGCGGGCCGCCTGGCGCAGCGGCCGCGCGGTGCTGGGCATGGGCGCGGCGGTGGTGGGCCTGTCGGTGCTGGCCTGGATGTATGTGAGCTATTTCGCCCTGGTGGAGCGCGAGCGCTTCAGCGTGGTGGACGTGAACGTGGTGGGCTATGCCTGCCTCATCATGATGGCCGGCTTTGCGCTGCAGCGCCGCTTCGTGCATTCCCTGCGCGCCCAGACGCAGGCGCGTGCCGAGCTGGAGGCGGCGCTGGCCCAGCGCAGCGCCGAGCTGGAGGCACGTTACCGCGAGCTGCAGCACAGCGAGCAGCTGCGCAGCGCGGCCGAGGAGCGCGAGCGCCTGCTGCAGGAGATGCACGACGGCCTGGGCTCGCAGCTGCTGATGGCCAAGCTGGGCGCCGAACAGGGCATGGACCGCGAGACCCTCAGCCGCCTGCTCGACGATTGCGTGGACGAGATGCGCCTCACCGTCGACGCCCTTGCCATCAACGATGGCGATCTGAGTCTGCTGCTGGCCAACTTCCGCCACCGCATGGGCAAGCGCCTGGGGGCCGCGGGCCTGGAACTGGACTGGCAGCTGGGCGACACGCCTTCGCTGCCGCGCCTGATGGGCACGCATGGCCGCGATCTGGTGCGCATCGTGCAGGAGGCGCTCAGCAATGTGCTGCACCATGCCCAGGCCACGCGCGTGCGCTTTCGCACCCGGCTGACCGAGGATGGCAGCGCGGTGCTGCTCAGCATCAACGACAACGGGCGCGGCCTGCCCGAGGCGCCGCGCGCCGGCCAGGGCCTGCGCAATATGCGCAAGCGCGCACAGCGCATCGGCGCCGAGATCGCCTGGCGGCCGGGCGAGGAGGGCGGCTGCGAGATCCGCCTGCTGATTCCGGTCGCGCCGTTTGAGCGTGCGCTCTAAAGAGCGCTATCGAATCCCCTGATGCTGCGGGCGACACCCATGGCCGAGAATGCGCCCACCGTACTGGAGACAAAAGATGGAGAAAATCTGGCTGAAGCATTATTCCGAGGGCGTGCCCGCGGAGATCAACACCGGGCTTTATCCGTCCTTGGTCGACCTGATGGACGCGGCGTTCAAGAAGTACCCGCAGCGCGCCGCCTACAAGATCATGGGGCGCAGCATCAGCTTCGCGCAGATCGACGAGATGTCGCGCGCCCTGGCCGCCTATCTGCAGAGCCTGGGCCTGGACAAGGGTGACCGCGTCGCCCTCATGATGCCCAACATCCCGCAATACCCGGTGGCGGTGGCGGCGGTGCTGCGCGCCGGCTATGTGGTGGTGAACGTGAACCCGCTCTACACGCCGCGCGAACTCGAGCACCAGCTCAAGGACGCCGGCGCCAAGGCCATCGTCATCATCGAGAACTTTGCCGCCACCCTGCAGCAGGTCATCAACCAGGTGCCCACCAAGCATGTGGTGCTGGCCTCGATGGGCGATCTGCTGGGCTTCCCCAAGGGCCTGATCGTCAACTACGTGGTGCGCAAGGTGAAGAAGCTGGTGCCGGCCTTCGAGCTGCCCAGCGCGGTGCGCTTCAACGACGCGCTGAGCCGCGGCCGCGGCATGGCCTACAAGGCGCCGCATGTGCAGCCGGGCGATATCGCGGTGCTGCAGTACACCGGCGGCACCACCGGCGTCAGCAAGGGCGCGGTGTTGCTGCACCGCAATCTGGTGGCCAATGTGATGCAGGCCGAGGCCTGGTACCAGCCGGCGCTCAAGAAGATCCCGGCCGGCGAGCAGATGGTGAGCATCTGCGCGCTGCCGCTGTATCACATCTTCGGTTTCACCACCAACATGATGCTGTCCATGCACATGGGCGGCTGCAATGTGCTGATCCCGAATCCGCGCGACCTGCCGGCGGTGTTCAAGGAGCTGGCCCAGCATCGCTTCCACAGCCTGCCGGCGGTGAACACGCTGTTCATGGCGATGGCCAACCATGCCGACTTCAACAGCGTGGACTGGAGCCATCTGGCGATCTCGGTGGGCGGCGGCATGGCGGTGCAGCAGGCCACCGCCAAGCTCTGGCTGGACAAGACCGGCTGCCCCATCGTCGAGGGCTACGGGCTGTCGGAAACCTCGCCGGTGGCCACCTGCAACCCCACCGACAGCACCGCCTACAGCGGCACCATCGGCATGCCGATGTCCAGCACCGAGCTCAAGCTGCTGGATGACGACGGCCAGGAGGTCGGCCCCGGCCAGGCCGGCGAGATCGCCATCAAGGGCCCGCAGGTGATGGCCGGCTACTGGCAGCGCCCCGACGAAACCGCCAAGGTGATGACGCCCGACGGCTTCTTCCGCACCGGCGACATCGGCACGGTGGACGAGCGCGGCTACTTCAAGATCGTGGACCGCAAGAAGGACATGATTCTGGTGAGCGGCTTCAACGTCTATCCGAACGAGATCGAGGACGTGCTGACCCAGATGGAGGGCGTGATGGAATGCGCCGCCGTGGGCATCCCGGACGAGAAGGCCGGCGAGGCCGTCAAGGTCGTGATCGTGAAGAAGAACCCGGCCATCAGCGAGGCCGACGTGCGCGCCTATTGCGAGGCCAACCTGACCGGCTACAAGCGCCCCAAGATCGTCGAGTTCCGCACCGAACTGCCCAAGACCCCGGTGGGCAAGATCCTGCGGCGTGAACTACGCGACAAAAAGTAGCAATCCGCGTGGCCGCTGCGCTCGCATCAGGGCCTAAGCTGCGGCACTGGAGGGATCTGCGGTGTTGGACCTGAACTATCAGAAGACCGAAGCCGGACGCGCGGAAATCAAGAGCCGTGCCCTGGCGCTCTCGCGCGTGGCCCGCAATCTGCTGCTGGTGCTGGATGCCTCCAAGACCGCGCGCCAGTGGCTGGCGCTGGTGCAGGGCGCCACCGAGACCGATTTCGAACTGCTGCGGCAGCACGCGCTGGTGGCGGCGCCCTTCGGGGCCACGGCGGCGATTCCTGCTTCCGCTGCTGCTGCCGCCGCCGCTGCGCCCGCCGCGTCGCCCGTGCTGGCACTGGACGGCAGCGAGCTGCCGCAGCTGGGCTACGAGGAGCTGTATGCCTACCTGACCCGCCATGCCAAGCAATACCTCGGCCTGATGAAGGGTTACCGGGTGGTGCTGGACGTGGAGCGCTGCGGCAATCTGCACGAGCTGCAGATGCTGGCGCAACGCTTTGTCGAACAGGTGCGCGAGGCCCAGGGCGAAGACCTGGCCCGGCAGGTGCGGCGCGCCATGGGGATGAGCACCTAAACTGCGGGCTCAGGAGTTGAGCCATGCCCCCGCGTTTTTTTGTTGAGACCCCGCTTGCCGCCGGCGAGCTGAGCCTGCCGCCCAGCGCGGCCCGCCATGTGCAGGTGCTGCGCCTGCAGCCCGGCAGCCCCGTGACCCTGTTCGATGGCAGCGGCGGCGAGTGGCAGGCCGAGGTGCTGGCGATGGGCCGCAGCGAGGTGCGCGTGCACCTGCAGGCGCGCCAGCTGGTGCAGCGCGAACTCGCGCAAGACCTGACCCTGGCGGTGGTGATGCCCGCCAACGACCGCATGGACGGCCTGATCGAGAAGGCCACCGAGCTGGGCGCCGCGGCGCTGCAGCCGCTCATGAGCGAGCGCTCGGTGCTGCGCCTGGCCGGCGAGCGCGCCGACAAGAAGGTGGCGCATTGGCAGGGCGTGGCGGTGGCGGCCAGCGAGCAGAGCGGCCGCACGCGCGTGCCGCGTATCGCGCCGGTGCAGCCGCTGGCGGCCTGGCTGGCCGGCCTGGGCGAGCCCTCACCAGCGCAGCGGCGCTGGCTGCTGAGCCCGGGCGCCGCCAGGCCCCTGCACGAGCTGGTGAACCAGCAGGCCGCCGCAGCCGAGACGCTGGTGCTGAGCGGCCCCGAGGGCGGCCTGAACCCGGCCGAGGAGGAGGCGGCGCGTGCGCGCGGCTTCGTGGCCGCCAAGCTGGGCCCGCGCATCCTGCGCGCCGATACCGCGCCGCTGGCGGTGCTCTCCTGGCTGGCGCTGCAGTCGGCCTGAGCGCCGGCAGTTCAGTCGTTAGGTTCCGGGTTCGCGGCCTCTGACCTGGGCGCGCGCGCCGAGCCCGCCACCAGATCGAAGCGGAACAGCCGGCACTCGATCGGGCCGTTCCACATCGGGAAGCGGCGCGATTCCTTCAGCCGCATCTTGGTGGGCAGCTTCATGTCGGGGCTCAGCATCCAGGCGGTCCAGCCGGCGCTCGCCTGCGTGTAGCCGCGCTTCCAGTGCGAGGCCAGGCGGGGGAAGAAGTCGTCGCTGGCGTCGCGCTGCTCCGAGCCGCTGTGCTCGCGCACCGCGGCCGCCTTGCCGCGCACCTCGATGCGCTCGCCATAGGGTGGATTCATCATCAGCGTGCCGGGCATGCCCTCGGGCAGCTGCGGCGCGGGGCGCTCCAGCGCGTCGCCGCCGTTGAACTGGATGTACTGGGCCACGCCGGCGCGCTCGGCGTTGCGGCGCGCGAAGTCCACCATGCGGAAGGCCACGTCGCTGGCGTAGATGGGCACGGCGGGCGCGTGCACGCGCGCCTGCGCGGCGCGCTTGAGCTCGGCCCAGCGGTTCTGCAGGGGCTGGAAGGGCAGCTGCGCCTCGAAGGCAAAGCGCCGCATGATGCCGGGCGCCGCACCGCTGGCGATCAGCGCCGCCTCGATCGGAATGGTGCCCGAGCCGCAGCAGGGGTCGTGCAGGGCGCCGCCGGTGTCGGGCGTGCCCTTCCAGCCGGCCGCGGCCAGCATCGCGGCGGCCAGCGTTTCCTTCAGCGGGGCATCGCCCTTGTCGACGCGCCAGCCGCGCTTGAAGAGCGGCTCGCCCGAGGTGTCCACATAGAGCGCGGCGCGCTCCTCGCCGACATGCAGCACCACCGGCAGGTCGGGGGCGTAGGTGTCGACGCTGGGGCGCTCGCCGGTGGCGTCGCGCAAGGTGTCGCAGATCGCGTCCTTCACCCGCAGGGTGGCGAAGTTGAGGCTCTTGAGCGGCGAGCGGTGGGCGGTGGTGTCGACCTTGATGGTGTGGCGCGGCGTGATCCAGCGCTCCCAGTCGACCTGGCGCGCCAGCGCATAGAGATCGTCCTCGTGGCGGTAGCCGCCCTCGATCAGCTCCACCAGCACGCGCTGCGCCAGCCGGCTCTCGAGATTGATGATCAGCACGCCTTCCGCTTCAGCGCGCACCGCGCAGCCGCCGCGCAGGGCCTCGATCTTGCCCTTGGGCAGCACGGCGCGCAGCTCCTGCTCCAGCAGGGCTTCGACACCGCCGGGGCAGGAGACAAACAGATTCAGGAGTTCGGCGCGGGACATGGCGGCAGGGGGCGGGAGAAAAGCCGCTATTGTCCCAGCTTGTGCGCCAGCGCCTCGAAATCGGCCAATGGCATCGGCCGGGCGAAGAAATAGCCCTGGAAGGCATGGCAGCCCTGGCCGCGCAGGGCCAGCATCTGGGCCTCGGTTTCGACGCCTTCGGCAATCACCGCCAGGCCCAGGCTGTCGCCCAGCTGTATCACCGCGCGCGCAATCGCCTGGGCATTCGGCTCGGTGAGCAGATCGCGCACAAAGCTCTGGTCGATCTTGAGCTGGTCCAGCGGCAGGCGCTTCAGATAGGCCAGCGAGGAGTAGCCGGTGCCGAAATCGTCCAGCGAGAAGCGCAGGCCCAGGCGGCGCAGCTCGCCCATCAGCGCGATCACCGCCTCCACGTCTTCCACCAGCGCGCTCTCGGTGAGCTCGAGCTTGAGCTTGTCGGTGGGTGCGCCGCTGCGCGCCAGCAGCTGCTGCATGAAGCCCAGCAAACCCTTCTGCCGGAACTGGTGTGCGCTCAGGTTCACCGCCAGGCTGAGCCCGGCCAGCGCCGGCACCTGGGCCCAGGCGCTGAGCTGGGCGCAGCTTTGCTGCAGCACCCATTCGCCCAGCTTGCCGATCACGCCGCAATGCTCGGCCAGCGGGATGAACTGGGCCGGCGAGATCCAGCCGCGCTGCGGATGCTGCCAGCGCAGCAGGGCTTCGGCGCCCAGCAGGCGGCCGTCGGCATCGACCTGGGCCTGGTAGTGCAGCTCGAACTGCTGGTAGTTCACCGCCTGGCGCAGATCGGCCTCCAGCAGGGCCAGCTCGGCCATCGCCGCCTGGGTCACCGGGTCGAAGAAGCAGAGCTGGTTGCGCCCCGCGGCCTTGGCCTGGTAGAGCGCGTGATCGGCGTGCTTGAGCAATTCCTCGGCATTCGCCTCGCCCTCGCCCCACATCACGATGCCGATGCTGGGCGTGCTGTGGTGCGCGCTGTCGTCCAGGTGGTAGGGCTGGCCTAGCACGCGCAGCAGCTTCTCGCCGGCGGCCTCGGCATGCAGGGCGGCGCGGCGCGCGTCCTGGCCCAGGTCCTGCAGCAGCACCACGAACTCGTCGCCGCCCCAGCGCGCCACCGTGTCCTCCGCGCGCAGCGAGGCCTGCAGGCGCTTGGCCACGGCCTGCAGCATGCGGTCGCCCATGCCGTGGCCCAGGGTGTCGTTGAGCGACTTGAAGTTGTCCAGGTCGATGAACAGCACCGCGCCCTGGCGCGCGCCGCGCCGGCTCGCGGCCAGCGCCTGGTGCAGGCGGTCCAGCAGCAGGCGGCGGTTCGGCAGGCCGGTGAGCGGGTCGTAGAAGGCGAGCTGCTCGATCGCGGCCTCGGCGCGCTTGCGCTCGGTGATGTCGCGCGTCAGGCCGATGAACAGCGGCTCGCCGTCGCGCTCGATGTGCGAGACCGCCAGGCTCATGGGGAAGCTCTGGCCGTCCTTGCGCAGGCCGTTGACATCGCGGCCCAGCCCGATCACGCGCGGCGCGCCGCCTTCCAGATAACGCTTGATATGTGCGTCGTGCAGGCTGCGTTCGGGCTCGGCCATGAGCCGGTTGACGTTGCCGCCCAGCAGTTCGCGCGCCTGGTAGCCGAACATGCGGCAGGCCGCCGGGTTGATGGAGGCGATCACGCCATGGCGGTCGATGGTGATGACGCCATCGACCATGTTGTCGAGGATGGCCTGGGTCTGCTCGGCCTGGGCCTTCAGCGCCTGCGCGGCCTGCTGGCGCAGCCGGGCCAGCAGGCCGCGGCGGCGTTGCCAGAGCCACAGCGTCAGCGCGGCGCCCAGGCTCAGCGCCAGGCCCAGCTGCAGCAGCGCCTGGCGCTGGCGCAGCCAGGGCGCCTCGACGCTGGCCAGCGTGCGCCCCACCGCCACCACCAGCTGCTTGTCGACCGGCAGGCCGGCGGCGTGGACGCTGCGCGTGGCCACCAGGCGCAAGTCGTCGGTGAGGCGCGAATGCGCCAGCTGCAGGCTGGCCTCGCGCCCCTCGCTGAGATGCTGCTGCAGCACCGAGCCCGGCCGCTCCAGCAGATTGCGCCCCATCAGCTCCGGTTGCTCGGGCGCCAGCGTGAACAGCATGCCGTCCTGATGCGCCAGCGCGGCCCAGGTCTGCTCGGAGGGCTGGGCGGTCTGCAGCAGCAGGCCGAAGTAGTGCGGGTCCAGCAGCGCCATGACCAGGCCGACCGGCCGGTCGCGGTGATCGAAGAGCAGGCGCGCCAGGCTGATGGCATGCCCGGCCGGCGGGTCCAGCAGGGGCGGAGACAAATAGAGCATGCCGGCCTGCGGTTGGGCGCGCAGCGCCAGCACGGCGGCGTGCTGGTGCAGGTCCAGCTGCAGCAGGTCGACATGCGAGCTGGCCCTGACCTGGCCCTGGGCGTCCAGCAGCAACAGCGCGCGCACGCCCGGCATGGCCTGGGTCAGGGTGCGCATCAGGGGCTCGCCGTCCTGCTGCAGCTGGGCCGGCCGCCAGCCCGGCGCCTGCGAGGCCACCGTCTGCAGCGCGGCATGGGCGGCAATCATCTGCTGCGCGACGATGCCGTCCAGGGTGCGCACCAGGCCCTCGAGCTTCTCGCCCTCGTGGTGGCGCAGCGCCTCGCGTTCATTGGCCAGCCAGCCCAGCGCGAGGGCCCAGGCCAGCGCCAGCACCAGCGCCAGCAAGGCCCAGGCGCGCCAGCGCCTCCAGGCATGGACGGCGGGCAGGTCGAGGTGGGACGGGGCGGACATCGAGGGATGCCACGGTACCCAGTCCGCGGGCATCAAGGCTTGATGTTTCTCAATCTGAGGCCGGCTACATGGCCTTGCGCAGATTGGCCGGCGCGATCTTCAGCGCTTCGCGGTATTTCGCCACGGTGCGGCGCGCCACCTGGATGCCCTGCTCCTCCAGCATGCTGGAAAGCTGGCTGTCCGAGAGCGGCTTGGCGGCATCCTCGGCGGCCACGAACTGCTTGATGAGGGCGCGCACCGCGGTGCTGGAGGCATTGCCGCCCGCCTCGGTGTTGAGCCCCGAGCCGAAGAAGTACTTGAGCTCGAAGGTGCCCCAGGGCGTGGCCATGTACTTGGCGGTGGTGACGCGCGAGATGGTGGACTCGTGCAGGCCCAGCTCGTCGGCGATCTCGCGCAGCACCAGCGGCTTCATCGCCAGCTCGCCATGCGAGAAGAAGCCCTTCTGGCGCTCCACGATGGCCTCGGAGACGCGCAGGATGGTGTCGAAGCGCTGCTGGATGTTCTTGATGAACCAGCGCGCCTCCTGCAGCTGCGTGCCCAGCGGCGAATTGCTGACGCCGCCGCGCGTCTGGCGCAGCGCATGGGCGTAGAGCTCGTTGATGCGCAGCTTGGGCATCACGTCGGGGTTGAGCGTGACGCGGAAGCCGCGGCCGGACTTGCGCACGATCACGTCCGGCACCACCGCCGCCGCCTCGCTGCGCGCGAACTGGCGGCCCGGCTTGGGCTCCAGCTCGGTGATCATGCCCTGGGCCTCGCGCAGCAAGGCCTCGTCGGCGCCGGTGAGCGACATCAGACGCTTCAGGTCGCGCTTGGCCAGCAGCTCGAGGTATTGCTTGCAGATCAGGATCGCCACCACCTGGGCCTGGCTGCGCGGCTTGGCGCGCAACTGCAGCAGCAGGCATTCGGACAGGTTGCGCGCGCCCACGCCCACCGGCTCCAGGCTCTGCAGCCACTTGAGCGCGCATTTGAGCGTGTCCAGCAGCTCCTCGCGCGCCTCGGCATCGGCATCGCCCGCGAGCGCCTCGGTGAGCTCTTCCAGGCTGTCTTCCAGATAGCCGTCCTCGTTGAGGGACTCGATCAGCACCATCAGCGCGGCGCGGTCGGTCTGGCTCAGTTGCATGCCGGCGAGCTGGGCGTTCAGATGCTCCTGCAGCGAGATGCCGGGGCCTTGCTGTTCGGGGCGTTCGCCTTCGTCGTCGCCGCTGCCGCTGCCCGTGCCAGGCGTCTCGCGGATGCCGTCGAAGTCGTCGCGCTCGGTGCCGTTCTCCCAGTCGTCGCGCTCGGTGGTGCCGAAGTCGTCGCCCTTGATCTCGGCCACCGACTCGCCCTCGCCGCTGCTCTCCGCGCTGACTTCGGCCGCCGAGTCCTCGCGCTGCAGCGGCGCCGCCGCATCCAGGCGCACCGGCGCGGCCTCGCCAAACTCCTCGTCGGTTTCCAGCAGCGGGTTGCTGGTGAGCATCTGCTCCACTTCCTGGTTCAGCTCCAGGGTGGAGAGCTGCAGCAGACGGATCGACTGCTGCAGCTGCGGCGTCAGCGACAGATGCTGGGAGAGGCGTACCTGCAGCGACGGTTTCATCGCTTACATGCGGAAGTTTTCGCCGAGATAGACCTTGCGCACGTCCGGGTTCTCGACGATCTCTTGCGGGGTGCCCTCGGCCAGCACGGCGCCCTCGCTGATGATGTAGGCGCGGTCGCAGATGCCCAGGGTCTCGCGCACATTGTGGTCGGTGATCAGGACGCCGATGCCGCGCGCCTTCAGGAAGCTGATGATGCGCTGGATCTCCAGCACCGCGATCGGGTCCACGCCGGCGAAGGGCTCGTCCAGCAGGATGAAGCGCGGCTGCGTGGCCAGGGCGCGCGCGATCTCGACGCGGCGCCGCTCGCCGCCCGACAGCGAGGGCGCCGGGCTGTCGCGCAGCTTCTCGATGCTCAGCTCGTGCAGCAGGGTCTCCAGCGCGGCATCGATGCGGGCGCGGGGCCAGGCCTTGCCATGGTCGCCCTGCTGCAATTCCAGCACCGCGCGGATGTTTTCTTCCACCGTGAGCTTGCGGAAGATCGAGGCCTCCTGCGGCAGATAGCTCAGGCCCAGGCGCGCACGCTGGTGGATGGGCAGGCGCTGCACCGGCTGGCCGTCGATGCGGATCTCACCGGCATCGGCGCGCACCAGGCCCACGATCATGTAGAAGCTGGTGGTCTTGCCGGCGCCATTGGGGCCCAGCAGGCCCACCACCTCGCCGCTGTGCACGTCCACGTGCACGTTCTTGACGACGCGGCGCACGCCATAGGTCTTTTGCAGGCCTTCCGCCTCCAGCCGGCTGGGCGCGATGCCGGTCTCCAGCGCCGGGGTGTGCTGCGTCATGAAGGCTTGCGCGGGCTGGTCTGCAGGGTCGGGCTGGTTTGCAGCGGCAGCGGGGCGGAGGCGGCAGGCGCCGCGCTGCCCTCGGCGGCGCTGGCGGCCCTGGGCATCAGCACCACGCGCACGCGGCCGCTGGGATGCGGCGAGGCCAGGCCGCCGTCGACGCTGAAGACCTCGCTGCGGTTGTCGTAGACGATCAGCGCACCGGTGATCTCGTCGGCCACCGCGTCGCCGCGCACGCGGCGCACCACCGCGTTGCCGACGAAGCGCACGGTGTCGGAGCGGCTGTCGTACTCGAGCTGGTCGGCCGTGCCCTCGATGGCCTCGCCGGCCACGTCGCGCGCCTGGCGGAACTGCACCGGCTTGCCGGTCTCGCCGCTGGCGTAGGCCTGGTGGTAGCCGTCCGAGGTCTCACGCACATCCATGCGCTCGGCCTTCAGGAGCATGCTGCCCTTGCTGAGGATCACGTTGCCGTTGAACTCGGTGCGCTGGTTCACCACATCGAGCCGGCCGCCGCGCTCCGAGCTGATGTTGACGGGCTTGTTGCGGTCCGCCTTCTCGGCCCGCGCCAGCCCCGAGGCCAGCAGGGCTGCAAGGCACGCGCAGCACAGGAGGCTGCGGGCGGAGGTCGAGCTGGGCGTGGGGGTGGGCATAGGCGGCATAGAACTTGCAGACCATTCTAGCCCGGCCTGCTGGCTTCCGCGGCCGGGCTTGCCACCCGGATCAGGGCTTGCGGATGCGCTGGATCAGGAAGTCGCTGACCGCCAGTGCGCGGCGGCCGCCTTCGGTCTCGGGCAGGCGTTCGCCACCGGCGGCGATGCTGGGCGAGGTCAGGAAGCGGCCGCCGATGCCGATGGCGGGCACGCCATCGATGCGGTAGGCCTCGCTGAGCTTCTCGGCCTGCTGGCACTTGGTGTTGACGCCGAAGGAGTTGTAGGCGTCCTGGTACTTGGCCGGGTCAACGCCCAGCTTGGAGAGGAAATCGGCCTGGCTCTTGGCGCTGTCGAGCGCCTGGCCCTGCTGGTGGATGGCCGCGAACACGGCGCCGCGCACCTGCGCTTCCTTGCCCATCGCTTCGAGCGCATAGAACATGCGCTGGTGGATCTTCACATTGGCGCGGAAGGCCACATGCACCTTGCGGAAGCTCACATCGGCCGGCAGTTGCTGGGCCCAGGCCTCGATGGCGGGCTCAAAGGCGTAGCAATGCGGGCAGCCATACCAGAAGAACTCGACGATCTCGATCTTGCCCGGGGTGGTGGGCAGGGCCTGCGAGAGCTTTTGGTAATGCTTGCCCTCGATCGGACCGCCCTGCGCGAGCGCCAGGCCGGGCAGGCCGGCGCCGATGACGCTGAGGCCGAGTTGGGCGGAAAAATCACGACGCTTCATGCTGAATTTCCTCTGTAGGTGACGCTGAGCAGCGGGCCATTCTCACCCGACTTGCTTAGGCGAGTCTTTAACGCTGAACCCGTACCAGATTGGCCTCGAAGCCGGCCGCCTCGATCTTGCGCTGCACGCCCTCGGCCTCGTCGCGGGCGTCCATCGGGCCTACCCGCACCCGGTAGACGAGGCGTCCGGACTGTTCCTTCTCGAACACCTTGGCGCTGAAGCCCTGGATCGCTAGCTTGGCGCGTTGCGCCTCGGCGTCCTCGGTGCGGGTATAGGCGCCCGCCTGCACGAAGTAGATGTAGGGATCGGCGGCCGGGGCGCTCGCGGCGGCTGCCTTCTCCGCTGGTTTCTCGGCGGGCTTGGCCTTGGCGGCCGCACTGGCGGCAGGTGCTACGGCTGCGGCAGCGCTGGCGGCCGGTGCCGGCATGGTTGTCACGGGCGCCGTCACCACGGGCGCGGGCGCACCGCCCACCACGCCGCTGGCCATCTTGGCGGCGCTCTTGCCGGCCAGCGGGGCGTTGGGGTCCCAGTTCTTGTTGCGCGCGGCTTCCTGCGCGTCCTGCTCGGCGGTGCGTTGCGGCACCTTGTCGACGAAGGGGATCGGCACCTTGGTGATGTAGAGCGCCACGCCCAGCGCCACCGCCAGGCCCAGCAGCAGGCCGACGATCAGACCGAGGATGAAGCCACCGCGCTCACCGCTGTTTTTGTTCGCACCGCTCATGCGTTCTCCGTTGTTTCACGCGTCATCTGTTCCGGCGCGCTCACGCCCAGCACGGCCAGGGCATTGCGCAGCACCTGGCGGGTGGCGGCCAGCAGGGCCACGCGCGCGCGCGTCAGCTCGGGCGCCTGGTCCAGCACGCGCTCGGCCGCATAGTAGCTGTGATAGGCGCCGGCCAGGTCACGCAGGTAGAAGGCCACGTCATGCGGGGCCAGGTCTTGCGCGGCGCTGGTGAGCATGCGCGGATAGTCGGCCAGCTTGAGCATCAGCGCGGCCTCGGTGGGGGCCGTCAGCAGGCTCAGGTCGGCGCCGGCCAGCGCGGCCGCGTCGCCACCCAGCTCTACCCATTTGCGTATCACCGAGCAGATGCGCGCATGCGCGTACTGCACGTAGAACACCGGGTTCTCGTCGTTCTGCTTCAGCGCCAGGTCGACGTCGAAGGTGAATTCGGTGTCGGCCTTGCGGCTGATCAGGAAGAAGCGCACCGCGTCGCGGCTGGTCCAGTCGATCAGGTCGCGCAGCGTCACGTAGGAGCCGGCGCGCTTGGAGATCTTGACCTCCTCGCCGCCCTTCATCACCGTGACCATCTTGTGCAGCACGTAGTCCGGGAAGCCCTGGGGGATGCCGACATTGGCCGCCTGCAGGCCGCCGCGCACGCGCGCCATGGTGCCGTGGTGGTCGGTGCCCTGCACATTGATGCACTTGGTGTAGCCGCGCTGGAACTTGTCGATGTGATAGGCGACGTCGGGCACGAAGTAGGTGTAGCCGCCCTCGGACTTGCGCATCACGCGGTCCTTGTCGTCCCCGTAGTCGGTGGTCTTGAGCCAGAGCGCGCCATCGAACTCGTAGGTCTTGCCATTGGCGATCAGCTTGGCGACGGTGTCTTCCACGCGGCCCGAGCTGTAGAGGCTGGATTCGAGGAAGTAGTTGTCGAAGCGCAGGCCGAAGGCCTGCAGGTCCAGATCCTGCTCATGGCGCAGATAGGCCACCGCGAACTGGCGGATGCCGTCCAGGTCGTCCACGTCGCCGGAAGCGCTGAACTGGCGGTCGTCGGCCTTGACGGTCTTCTTGGCGCGGAAGTCGTCGGCGATGTCCTGGATGTAGTCGCCGTTGTAGGCGGCATCGGGCCAGCCGGCATCGCCGGGCTTGAGCCCCTTCAACCGGCATTGCGTGGAGTTGGCCAGCGTGGCGATCTGCACGCCAGCGTCGTTGTAATAGAACTCGCGTGTGACCTGGCTGCCCTGGGTTTGAAACAGGCTGCAAATGGCGTCACCGAGTGCGGCCTGGCGCGCATGGCCCACATGCAGCGGGCCGGTGGGGTTGGCCGAGACGAACTCGACCATCACATGCTGGTCGTTGGCGCCCTGGTGGCCGAAGTCCGCCGCGGCGCTCAGCACCTCGCGCACCACCGCCTGCTTGGCGGCCGACTTGAGGCGGATGTTGATGAAGCCGGGGCCGGCGATTTCCATCGCATCCACCCAGCGCGCAAAAGCCGCGTGGCGCTGCAGCGCCTCGATCAGGGCCTGAGCGAGCTCGCGCGGATTCTTCTTCAGCGGGCGCGCCAGCTGCATCGCGGCGGTGCAGGCGAAATCGCCATGCGCGGCCTGCTTGGGCGATTCGAAGACCGGGGCCAGGGTGGCGCCGGGGCTCAGTTCTTGGATGGCTGCACCGAGGGCGGCGAGCAGCTCCTGCTTGGCTTGGATCATGGGCGGATTCTACGGGGGGCAGCCCGCTTGCCGGGGCGCCGGGGCTGGGGCAGGATACGCCCCACTCATGAGCAGCTCCCCACCCGCATCCAGTTCGACACCCGGCAGCCCGGCGGTCGCCGCCGAGCATGACCTGCCCGGCTATATCGGCAAGTACCGCGTGCTGCGGCGTCTGGGCGAGGGCGCCACCAGCGATGTGTTCCTGGCGCTGGACGAGTTCCGCGGCGCCGAGGTGGCCATCAAGCGGGTGCGTTCCTGGGCCATGGTGAGCCGCAACGGCCCCGACGGCGCGCAGATGACGAGCCGCTTCTTCGCCGCCGAGGCGGCCCTGGCCGGCCGGCTGCAGCATCCCAATGTGGTGCAGATCCTGGATGCCGTGCCCGAGCCCGACGCGCCCTATCTGGTGATGGAGTATGTGCAGGGCGTGACGCTCAAGCACTTCTGCCGCAGCGACCGCCTGCTGCCGCTGGACCAGATCGTCGAGCTGGGCTTCAAGTGCGCGATGGCGCTGGGCTATGTGTTCCGCCAGGGCCTGATCCACCGCGACGTGAAGCCGGCCAATCTGCTGGCGGTGCTGGACGGGCAGGGCGAACTCACCGATGTGAAGGTGAGCGATTTCGGCAGCGCGCTCAACCTCAACTCCGACAGCACCCAGGTGCACCGTGTCGGCTCGCTGGCCTATATGCCGCCCGAGCAGATCGAGGGCGGCGACGTGGGCTGCCATGCCGACATCTATGCCCTGGGCGCGGTGCTCTACCACCTGGTGGCCGGGCGCCCGCCCTTCGATGCGCCGAGCCAGATGGCGCTGATGCACCAGATCTACCACCAGGCGCCGCAGACCCTGGTGGGGCTGCGCGGCGGCGTCACCCCCGAGCTGGATGCGGTGATCCTGCGGGCGCTGGCCAAGCACCCGGGCGAGCGCTACCCCGACTGGGACAGCTTTGCGCGCGCGCTGTCCGGCCTGGTGGCGAACCAGTTGGTGCCGCTGGCGCGGCTCTACGAGGTGAAGGACTCGGAGCGCTTCAACCTGCTGCGCGACCTGGAGTTCTTCGCCTTCTTCGGCGACGTGGAGCTGTGGGAGGTGGTGCACCGCGCGCGCTGGCGCCGCTATCCCGAGGGCCATGCGCTCTACAAGAAGGGCCAGGAGGGCAACACCTTCCACATCATTGCCCAGGGAGAGGTGGAGGTCTACCGCGATGGCAACAAGGTGGCCATCCTGGGCATGGGCACCTCGGTAGGCGAGATGGCCTATCTGTCGCCCAACCCCGATCTGCGCCGCCACAGCACCGACATCCGCGTGACGCAGATCTGCACCACCATCTCCTTCACGCCCGAGTCGCTGGCCCTGCTGAGTCCGGAATGCCAGCACCGCTTCGACCGCGCCTTCATCCAGGTGCTGGTGCGGCGCCTGCATGCGGCGCACGAGGCCTTGGCGCATCCGCGCCGCATCATGTAAGTGCCTGGGTCAACCAGGCTTGAGAGCCGCGCGTTGCTGTGTTCGAATGCCCTTGGCACCTTGTGCCACCTCTGCCAATCTCACAGGGAAGGAACCCCCATGAACAAGCTGATCAGCCTCATTGCGCTCTCACTCGCCGTTGTCGCTGGCGGCGCCTATGCCGCCGACAAGGAGCCTACCGCTCAGCAGAGCAAGATGGGCATGTGCAACAAGGACGCAGGTGACAAAAAGGGTGACGAGCGCAAGGCCTTCATGAAGGAATGCCTGTCGGCCAAGCCCGCAGCGCCGGCCGCCTCCGGCACGCCGCAGCAGATGCGCATGAAGCAGTGCAACGTCGACGCCAAGGACAAGAAGGGCGACGAGCGCAAGGCCTTTATGAAGGATTGCCTGTCCAACAAGTCGTGATCTGACTCAGGCGGCCCGCGCCCAATAGGCCGGGCTGCCGTAGTTCTGCTTGAGGAAGTCGATCCACAAGCGCACCCGCAGCGGCAGGTGCTTGCGTTGCGGGATCACCGCAAAAATGCCATTGGGCGGCGCCGCGAAGGCGTCCAGCACGGTTTGCAGCCGGCCGGCCTGGATGTCGGCTTCCACCTCCCAGGTGCTGCGCCAGGCCAGGCCCAGACCGGCCAGGCACCAGTCGTGCAAGACCTGGCCATCGCTGCAGTCGAGCCGGCCGCTGGGCCGGGCATGGCTGAGTTCGCCGTCCACCATGAAGGCCCAGCCGCGCGTCTGGCTGGCGTCGGAGCTGAGCATCAGGCATTGGTGGCGGGCCAGTTCGCCGGGGTGCTCGGGCACGCCGGCCCGCTTAAGGTAGGCGGGGCTGCCCACGCAGAGGCGGCGGTTGTCGGCCAGGCGCATGCTCACCAGGCTGGAGTCCACCAGATCGCCCACGCGCACCGCGCAGTCGAAGCCCTCGTTGACGATGTCGACCACGCGGTCGCTCAGGTTCAGCGACAGGCTCACGTCCGGATGCAGGGCCAGGAACTCGGGCACCAGGGGTGCCAGGTGGCGGCGCCCGAAGCCGGCCGGTGCGGTGATGCGCAAATGCCCCGCGGCCTTGATGCCACCGGCGCTGACGCTGGCCTCGGCGTTCGCGAAGTCCACCAGCAGGCGCTGGCAGTCCTCCAGAAAAGCCGTGCCCTCGTGGGTGAGGGTGAGCTTGCGGGTGGTGCGCACCAGCAGCTTGACGCCCAGGCGCGCTTCCAGCGCGTCAATGCGCCGACCCATCACCGCAGGTGCCACCCCCTCGGCCTGGGCGGCCGCGGTGAGGCTGCCCTTGGTGGCGACAGAGACGAAAGACTCGATCTGCTTGAGGCGATCCATGGCCGTGGATTGTGCTACCGCTCGGGCCTGAACAGCCTAATGAAACGAGAAAACCGTTTCATTTGTGCAAAAAAGTCAGGGATCTAGCGCGCCGCACCGCAGCAATTCTGCCCCCGAGCTCGCGTAAATTCAGGGCCAGTAGTTGTTCATCTTTGCCAGGAGTCCGTCATGAGTGAGCGCACCACCATCCACCGTCTGCAGATTGCCAGCCCGCTGGTCCGCTTCATCGAGCAGCAGGTGCTGCCGGGGACAGGTCTTGCCCCCGCGGCGTTCTGGGCCGGCTTCGACGCCATCGCGCACGACCTGGCCCCGAAGAACCGCGCCCTGCTGGCCGAGCGCGAGCGTCTGCAGACCGCGCTGGACCAGTGGCACAGCGCGCATCCCGGCCCGATCCAGGACATGCCGGCCTATCGCGCCTTCCTGCAGGAGATCGGCTACCTGGTGCCGCAGCCCGAGAACGTGCAATCCAGCACCGCCCATGTCGACGCCGAGCTGGCCCTGCAGGCCGGCCCGCAGCTGGTGGTGCCGATCCTGAATGCGCGTTACGCGCTGAACGCGGCCAACGCGCGCTGGGGCTCGCTGTATGACGCGCTCTACGGCACCGACGCGATCCCCGAGACCGATGGCGCCGAGCGCGCCGGCGCCTACAACCCGGTGCGCGGCGCCAAGGTGATTGCCTATGCGCGCCGCGTGCTCGACCAGGCCGCGCCGCTGGCCGGCGCCTTGTCGCATACCCAGGCCGCGGCCTACCGCGTCGAAGGCGGCCAATTGGTGGTGGAGCTGATCGGCGGCGGCCGCGCCGCGCTGCAGGACCCCGCGCAATTCGCGGGCTACCAGGGCGAGGCGGCGGCGCCGAGTTCGGTGCTGCTGGTGCACAACGGCCTGCATCTGGACATCCAGATCAACCGCGCCACGCCGATCGGCAAGAGCGACGCCGCCGGCGTCAGCGACCTGGTGCTGGAAGCGGCGCTCTCCACCATTCTCGACCTGGAGGATTCGGTCGCCGCGGTGGACGCCGAGGACAAGCTGCTGGCCTACAGCAATTGGCTGGGCATCCAGCTGGGCACGCTGACCGAAGAGGTCAGCAAGGGCGGCAAGACGTTTACGCGCGCGCTCAACGCCGACCGGCGCTACAGCGCGCCGAACGGCGGCGAGCTCGTGCTGCATGGCCGCTCGCTGATGTTCGTGCGCAATGTCGGCCACCTGATGACCAACCCGGCCATCCTGCTGGAGGGCGGCGCCGAGATCCCCGAGGGCATCATGGATGCGGTCATCACCGTCACCATCGCCCTGCATGACCTGAAGCGCCGCGGCAACTCGCGTACCGGCTCGATCTACATCGTCAAGCCCAAGATGCACGGGCCGGACGAGGTGGCATTCGCGGCCGAGTTGTTCGGCCGCGTCGAGCAGTTGCTGGGACTGCCCGACAGCACCGTCAAGCTGGGAATCATGGACGAGGAGCGCCGCACCAGCGTGAACCTGAAGGCCTGCATTGCCGCGGCCAGCAGCCGCGTGGCCTTCATCAACACCGGCTTCCTGGATCGCACCGGCGACGAGATGCATACCGCCATGCTGGCGGGTCCGATGATGCGCAAGGGCGACATGAAGAGCTCGGCCTGGATCCAGGCCTACGAGCGCAGCAATGTGCTGACCGGCCTGGCTTGCGGCCTGCGCGGCCGCGCCCAGATCGGCAAGGGCATGTGGGCCATGCCGGATCTGATGGCGGCCATGCTGGAGCAGAAGATCGCCCATCCCAAGGCCGGTGCGAACACCGCCTGGGTGCCGTCGCCCACCGCCGCGACCCTGCATGCCCTGCATTACCACCAGGTCAGCGTGACGGCGGTGCAGCAGGAGCTGGAAAAGGTCGATTTCCGAGCCGAGCGTGAGGACATTCTCAACCAGCTGCTGACCATTCCGGTGGTGGCCGAGGCGCGCTGGAGCGCAGCCGAGCGCCAGCAGGAGCTGGACAACAACGTGCAGGGCATCCTGGGTTATGTGGTGCGCTGGGTGGACCAGGGCGTGGGGTGCTCCAAGGTGCCCGACATCCACAACGTCGGCCTGATGGAAGACCGCGCCACGCTGCGCATCTCCAGCCAGCACATCGCCAACTGGCTGCACCATGGGGTGGTGAGCGAGGCCCAGGTGCGCGAGACCTTTGCCCGCATGGCCCAGGTGGTCGACGCCCAGAACGCCGACGACCCGGCCTATCAGAGCCTGGCCGCGCATCCCGATGGCGCGGCCTTCCAGGCGGCGCTGGACCTGGTCTTCAAGGGCAAGCAGCAACCCAGCGGCTACACCGAGCCGCTGCTGCATACCTGGCGGCTGAAGGTGAAGGGCGGCTGACATAAGGCGGCGCCGGCATGCTGTGCCATAAGTCATGCTACAAGGTGGCGCCAGTTGCATGGACCCAACAGGGCTAGCCTCTATGCCCAAACAAAAAGCCAAACGTTAAAGTTTGTATACGAGATTGCCGCTGCGCCCCGCGCACCTTCCCACAAGGGAGAGGCCGGGGCGCAGCGATTTTGTTGGGCCAAGAACTTCAAAGGGACTACATGTCGAGGAAATACAGGATTAGCGTGATCGGCGCCGCCGTCATCGCAGCCATGGCTAGCCTGTCGGCGCAGGCGCAGGTCAACCAGCCCGCCGTTGACGAGGGTCAAAAGCCCGAGTCGGGCGCAACGCAGAAGAAGGCCACGTCCGAGACCAAGCTGGAAACGGTCGTGGTCTCTGGTTCGCGCATCAAGCGAGATAGCTACAGCACCCAGGCACCGCTGCAAATCATCAAGTCCGATGATGCCGCGCTGGCCGGCTTCAACTCGACCGCCCAGATGCTGCAAGGCACGGCGGTGACGGGTGGCCAAGGCCAGATCAACAATGCCTACGGTGGCTACGTCACCGATGGCGGCCCCGGCGCCAGCACCATCGGCCTGCGCGGTTTCGCGCCCACACGCTCGCTGGTGCTGCTGAACGGTCGCCGCATGGCCCCGTCGGGCACGCGCGGTTCGGTCGGCGCAGCCGACCTGAACACGTTGCCGAATTCGATCGTTGATCGCATCGAGGTGCTGAAAGACGGCGCCTCGTCGATCTATGGCTCCGATGCGGTCGCTGGTGTGATCAACATCATCACCAAGAAGGATCTGACGGGGCTGACGGTCGACGGCACCATGTCCGCCCCCACGGACGGCGGCGGGAACTTCTACAACTTCTCCGTGGCCGGCGGTCATGTGACCGACCGCACGCGCTTCCTGGCGGCGTACAATTTCAACGAACAGACCGCCCTGACCCTGGGTCAGCGCGACTGGACGCGCTGCAACACCGACTATTACCGCACCAGCGTCGACGGTGTGGTCGGCGAGTGGGGCAGCGGCGATACGATGGACCCGCTGACCGGCAAGCCCAAGTGCTACCCGATCACGGGCACGGGCTCGAACGGCGTGACCATCAACACCATCGGTACCGGTGGCGGTACGGCCGGCGGTGGCCGTACCACGGGCGTCGGTGCTGCCGGCTCCGTGGGCACTTCCTTCAACCGCTGGCGGCCGAATTCGGGCGTGACCACGGGTCTGGTCGGCTATGAGGGCGTTGGCGGTGGCGCGAACAGCCTCAACGTTCGGGACACCTTCGACCCGCGCGTGCTGAACAACACCACCTACTCGCCGGTGCGCAACCACAACATCTACGCCCAAGGCGGCGTGGATATCGAGTCGCTCGGCGACGCCGAGTTCTACTGGGAGGCGCTGTACAACCGCCGCGAGTCCTCGCAGGTTGGCTTCCGCCAGCTCTCGCTGGACTACGCGAAGGGCAGCCCGTTGATCCCGGCGAATCTGGCGTTCAGCACGGTCCAAGCGGCTCCGACGGCCATCACCAACGGCGCCGCCCTGGGCGTGCGCGCCTTCATCGGTGCCGGCAACAGCTACAACAGCCAGTCGGTGGACTTCGCCCGTGCCGTCGCCGGCCTGCGCGGCACGTTCAGCAAGATCAACTGGGACTACGACGTCTCCCTTACCCACAGCGAGAGCAGTGGCAGCTACACCTTCGACGGCTTCATTACCAGTCGCCTGGCGCAGAGCCTGAAGGTGGTGCCCAGCGGCAGCGGCTTTGCCTGCGCCGATTCCTCCGGTGGCTGCGTGGCCGCACCGGCGCTGAGCTCGGATGTGATCGGCGGCAAGTTGCCCCAGGCTTGGCTTGACTACGTCTACTCTTCCGCCATCACCGGCAAGACCAAGTTCAAGGAAAGTGTGGTCACGGCCTCGATGACGGGCAAGCTCTACGCCCTGCCCTATGGCAATGTGAAGGGTGCGGTCGGTGCGGAATTCCGACGCAACTCGATCGACGACACGCCGTCGATCGAGCAGCAGACCGCCGGCATCTACAACTTCACCTCGTCCACACCCACGCGCGGCAGCGACCAGGCCACCGACGTGTTCGGCGAAGTGGAAGTGCCGCTGCTGAAGAACCTGCCGGCCGCGCATGAGCTGACGCTGAATGCCTCCAGCCGTCTGGCGGACTACAAGTCCTATGGCTCGGGATCCACCTACAAGGTCGGTGCCCTGTGGGCGCCCGTCAAGTGGGCTTCGCTGCGCGGCACCAATGGCACGTCCTACCGTGCGCCGGCGCTGTTTGAGCAGTTCGTGGGCGCGACGACCGGCTTCCTGTCCTCCGCTGGCGATCCTTGCAACGACTACGCGTCGAAGAGTGCCGTTCGCCAGGCCAACTGCGCGAGCGAAGGCCTGCCGGGCGATTTCTCGCAGAAATCGGGCATCACTTCGATCACCCAGGGCGGCCGCGATGCTGGTCTGAAGGCCGAGACCTCCAAGAACGCGACCTGGGGCATCATCCTGCAGCCCGAACTGCCGACCGGCTGGGGTGATCTGTCGTTCGCGCTGGATCGCTTTGACATCAAGGTGGACAACGGGGTCTCGCGCATCGGCACGGGTTCGATCCTGACGCTCTGCTACGACGATCCGCAGTTCCGCAGCGGTGGCGGCTTCTGCCGACTGGTCACTCGTGACCCGGGCAGCAACGCACTGTCGGTGAACAACAGCTACGTCAATCTGGCCACCGACATCGTGCGTGGTTATGACTACAACCTTCGCTACACGACCGATGTGGGCATCGGCCAACTGCGCGTGAACATGCAAGCGACGCAGTACCGCCAGCAAGCCAACAAGCTGTTCGCCACCGATCCGCTGGATGACACCAACAACACCGTTGGTACGCCGAAGTGGTCGGGTGCACTGGACGTGAACTACAAGGTGAAGGCCTGGAACTTCTACTACGGCATGGAGTGGGTCGGCAAGACCTCGAGCTATTCCTACCTCGAAGAAGATCCTGCCACCAGCATCTACAAGTTCGACACCCCGGACTACTTCCTGCACTCGGTGTCGGTGTCCTATAGCGACACCGCCAACAAGTGGAAGGCAACGCTCGGCGTGCGCAATGTGGCCGACGCAAAACCGCCCGCGATTTCCTCGGGCTTCTACAACCGTGTCGGCAATGCACCGCTGTACAGCGGCTATGACTACCTGGGCCGTCGCGTCTTCATGAGCCTCTCGAAGACCTTCTAATCGACCGTGCTCTGATGCCCTGGCAACCCTGGTTGCCAGGGCTTTTTTAATGGGTTTCGAATGAAAAGCTATATGAACAAGATGGGTCGGCGGCTCGTCATCGCGGGCGCCGCGCTGGCGGCCTGCCAGGCGGCGTTGACGGCGCAGGCGGCGCCCGCCGACAAGCCGGTGAGTGCTCCCACCGTGGAGACGCTGGCGCAGTTTCCGGGCATGACGGGATTTCAGATCTCTCCCGATGGCAAGCACATGATCGCCGTCGCCAGCGAGGGCGACGCGCGCAGCATCCTGGTGTGGAAGATGGCAGATCTGTCGGCCAAGCCGACCGTGATCGGGGCCAAGAACATGCAGATTCGCAGCGCCTCGTTCCTGAAGAACGACATGCTGCAGGTCACCATGTTCCAGCGCTACGACCTGCGCACCGACCAGTTGACCAAGACCTTCATCACCAAGCTGCTGTTCACGGACCTGGAAGGCAAGGAATGGGTCGAGCCGATGGCGACGGCCGAGATCGCCCGCTCCGACGAGGCCAAGCTGCAGGCGGCGCTCGCCAACCCGACGGTGCTGAACCGGATGCTGCCCGACCCGGATCAGATCGTGCTGGAAAGCGATAGCCGCGGCGAAAGCCGCAGCGTCTATCGCTACAACCTGCGCACGCGCAGCGCCACGCGCATCATGCGCCTGGGCGAGAAGGACTTCAGCGTGTGGGTGAACGCGGCGGGCCAGCCCTGGGCCAAGTCGCGCGGGACCACCGATGACAAGGGTGCCTTTATCGCGATCGACTTCCGCGGCAAGAACGGCGAGTGGGAAGAGCATTTCCGCAGCTATGTCAAGGATCGCGACGTGGTCGATGTGGTGGCGCCCGGCGGCAAGCCCGAGACGGCCGTCATCGTGAGCAATGTCGGCCGTGAGTTCGCGGGTCTGTATACGTACGACATCGCCAGCCGGAAGGTGACGGACACGCTGTTCGAGCACAAATACTTCGACGCCGCGGGCGTGCGCTCCTTCCAGAAGGATGGCGGCCCAACCGCCGAAGGCTTCGAAGGGTTTGCGTTCGACGGCCATCTCGGCGGCACCGACCATTGGTCCGATCCGAAGTTCGACGCCGTCATTCGCGGCGTTGCCCAGGCCCTGGGCATTAAGGAGACCGCGCAAGGACTGGTCGGCGTTGCCAGCGGAGAGCGGGCCGAGATCCGTTCCTTCGATGGCGTTTCCGTGCGCCTCATGCAATATGTGGCGGGTGAGGTGCCCAGCTATCTGATCCGGATCAGCGGGCTGGCCTATCCGACCGAGCATTACCTGCTGCGCGGGCAGAACATCCAGCTGCTGGCCAAGGAGCATCCGCAGGTCGACAAGCGCGCGCTGGGGACGGCGCGCTTCGTCTACTACCCGGCTCGCGATGGCCTCAACATCCCCGCCTATCTGACGGTGCCGAACGCACAGCTGTGCGGCGCGGGCCCCTATGCCGCGGTGATCCATCCCCATGGCGGCCCCTGGGGGCGTGACACGATGGAGTACGACGGCTCCGGCTGGGTGCCGCTGCTGGTCTCGCAATGCCGGGTCGTGCTGCAGCCGCAGTTCCGCGGCTCGGCCGGATGGGGGCGTGCCCTGTGGTACGCCGGCGACCGGGAGTGGGGCCAGAAGATGCAGGACGACAAGGACGATGGCGCGAAGTGGCTGGCGGCGCAGAAGCTGATCGACCCCAAGCGGGTGGCCATGTTCGGCTTCTCCTACGGCGGCTATTCGGCCTTCGCGGCGGCCGTGCGCCCCAACGGGCTGTACAAATGCGCCATCGCAGGGGCGGGGGTGTCGGACATCGAGCGCATCTGGGCTCGGTTCTTCACCAACCCCTTCTTCAGGCAGCGCCAAGAGCCTACCGTGCGCGGTCTGAGTCCGCTGGCACAGGCCGACAAGATCCAGATCCCGATCATGGTCTACCACGGCGATCGCGATCAGACCGTGCCCTTGATCCAGTCCGAGCTGTTCGTCGACAAGGCCAAGGCCGCCAAGAAGCCGGTGGAGTACCACGTGCTCGCCGACTATGCGCACGGCCCGGCCTGGACACGTCAGACCAATGCCAAGCAGCTCGGGCTGATCAGCGATTACCTGCGCTCGGGATGTGACGGCGGGCTTTGAGCCACGACTTCAAGGTTCTGACTGCCCAGTGCAAAGGGGCCGCGCAAGCGGCCCCTTTTTTCATGGCGCGGCGCATGCGGCGCCCGCCTGGATCAGATGCGATGGTGCGCGCTGGGGTCCCCCTGCGCACGCTCCAGGCGGCGCTGGCAGTCCAGGCAGCGCAGCGCCTCGGGCTGGCGCTGCAGGCGATCGAAGGCGATGGGCTCACCGCAATCGCTGCACAGGCCATAGCCCTGGCCGCGCAGGCGTTGCAAGGCCTCGTTGACCTGGCGCAACTCGTCCAGATGGCGGTCGCTGCGCGCCAGGTCCACCTCGCGGTCGGCGTCGCGGGCGGGCTCGTCGTCGCCGTCCTGCAGCAGCAGCTCGCGGGCATGCTCGGCGCGCGATTGCTCGCCCAGCTGGCCGTGCAGGCTGCGCTCCAGCTCCTGCTGGCGCTGCACCAGGAGCATCTCCAGCTGCGCATGCTGGCCGGGGGTCAGGTCTTGGGTCATGGTGCTTCTCCTTGGCTTTGATCATGCTCGCACCGCGCCGCCGGTGGCGATTTGATTCCGGTCAATGGGGCCGGGGTCCCTAAAATGGCGGCCATCAATAAGGAGCGAGCATGTCTGAACCCCTGGCTGCGGCGCCAATGCCGCAGCGATGCGAGGTGCTGGTGGTGGGCGCGGGCCCGGCCGGCAGCGCCGCGGCGCGTGTGCTGGCGCGTGCCGGCGTGGACGTGGTGCTGCTCGATCAGCAGCCCCAGGGGCGCGACAAGATCTGCGGCGATGGCCTGATCCCCGATGCCCATGCGGCCCTGCAGCGCCTGGGCCTGCTGGGCCAGGTGATGGCGCGTGCCGAGCCCGTGGCCCATGTGGGTTGCATCGGCCCGCGCGGCACCCGCATCGATGTGCCGGGCGAGCTGGCGGTGTTGCCGCGCCGCGAGCTCGACGAGCTGCTGTGCCAGGCGGCCCAGGACGCCGGTGCTCGCTTCATCGCGCCGGCGCGCTTCGAGAAGCCGCTGGAAGATGGCCAGGGGCGCGTCTGCGGCGCGCTCATCGGCAAGGACGGCGTGCAGCATGAGCTGCAGGCCGACTGGGTGCTGCTGGCCACCGGCGCCGTGCCCAAGGCCCTGAGCGCCGCCGGCATGTGCGAACGCCACACGCCCAGCGGCGTGGCGCTGCGCGGCTATGTGCGCGCGCCCTCGATGGTGGGGCGCATCAAGGCCATGGAGGTGGTGTGGAGCAAGGCGGTGCGGCCCGGCTATGGCTGGATTTTCCCGGCCCCCAATGCCACTTTCAACATCGGCGTGGGCGTGACCGACAGCCACAGCGCCGTGGGCGGCAAGGGCGCCAAGAAGGAACTCAATCTGCGCGCCATCTTCGACGCCTTTGTCGAGCATTACGAGCCCGCCGCGGCGCTGATGCGCGAGGGCGAGCTGGTGGGCGAACTCAAGGGTGCGCCGCTGCGCTGCACGCTGGATGGCGCGCGCTGGTCGCGCCCGGGCCTGCTGGTCACTGGCGAGGCGGCCGGCTCCACCTACAGCTTCACCGGCGAGGGCATCGGCAAGGCGATGGAGACCGGCATGCTGGCGGCCGAGGCGCTGCTGCAGGGGCGCCGCCAGCACAGCGACGATGCCGCGGTGCGCGCCGCCTATGAGCAGAGCCTGCGTGCGCTCAAGCCCAAGTTCGATCTCTACCAGCGTGCCAACAAGGTGAACGCAATGCCTTGGCTGGCCGATCTGCTGATCTGGCGCGCCCAGCGCAGCCCACGCCTGCTGCAGCGCATGAGCGGGGTGTTGCGCGAGACCAGCAACCCGGGCAACCTGATCAGCCTGAAGGGCTTCTCGCGACTCTTCCTGGAATAGACCATGTGCCAATTGCTCGGTATGAATGCCAAGCTGCCCACCGATGTGATGTTCAGCTTCACCGGCCTGGCGCAGCGTGCCGACGAGCACAAGGACGGCTTCGGCATCGCCTTCTTCGAGGGCCGCGGCCTGCGCCATTTCGTCGATCACCACAGCGCGCGCGTCTCGCCCCTGGCCAAGCTGGTGCAGGACTATCCAATCAAGAGCGACAACGTGATCGCCCATATCCGCAAGGCCACGCAGGGCCAGGTGTCGCTGGAGAACACCCACCCCTTTGTGCGCGAGCTGTGGGGGCGCTACTGGGTGTTTGCGCACAACGGCAATCTAAAAGACTTTGCGCCACGTCTGCATGGCGCGTTCCGGCCGGTGGGCCAGACCGACAGCGAGCGCGCCTTCTGCTGGTTGATGCAGGAGCTCGCCAAGGCGCATTGCGATGTGCCCAGCGTCACCGAGCTGAGCCACACCCTGCGCGAGCTGATGCCGCAGCTGAACCGCTATGGCACGTTCAATATGCTGCTCTCCAACGGCCAGGCGCTGTGGGCGCATGGCAGCACGCATCTGCACTATCTGCTGCGCCGCCACCCGTTCGGCCGCGTGCACCTGCAGGATGAGGACCTGAGCGTGGACTTCTCCGAGCACACCACGGCCGCAGACCGCGTCGCGGTGATCGCCACCGAGCCGCTCACGCGCGGCGAGCCCTGGGTGGCCATGGCTCCCGGCGAGCTCAAGGTGTTCGTGGGCGGCGAGCTGTTCGCCTGAAGCTGCCGGCCATTCATCGCCTGTTGGCGCCATTCGCCGCAGCAAGGTCTTGGGGCCTTGCGGCGGAACCTAGACTCGCGCCATGACGCACCGCCCCTACACCCTCGACTGGACCCAATGGATCTGCCCCGGGCCGCGCCGCCGCTTCTCGGCGCTGGAGCTGCGCCAGGCCGGTGCGCAGCCCTGGCCCAGGGGCATCGACCACTACGTCTACAGCAATACGCTGATCCTGGCCGCGGTGTTCTACAACGAACTGCCCAGGGGCCTGGGCCTGTGGGTGCTGCTGGCCTCCCTGTGCATGAGCGTGGCCAGCCTGCTGACCGCGCGCTGGCTCTGGCGCCAGCCCACCCGCAAGAACCTGAACCTGGCCTCCTGGTGGGCGGTGCTGGTGAGCCTTGTGCTGATCTTCGGGTTGGCCAAGGTGCATGGCAAGGAGATGCTCAGGTTCGCCGCGCCCGTCCTGGTGGCCGGCATCACCCTGGTGCTCAGCGCCTGGTGGTTCCTCACGCTCTACCGGGTGCAGCAGATCGAGGCGCGCCTGCGCGAGCTGGCCGACCAGGAGGCCAGCCAGCGCCTGGCACGGCGCCTCGCCACCGCGCAGATCCAGCCGCATTTCCTCTTCAACACCCTGGCCTCGCTGCAGCATTGGGTCGACACCCAGGACAGCCGTGCCGCCGGCATGCTGCGCTCCTTCACCCGCTATCTGCGCGCTACCCTGCCGATGTTCGAGCATGAAAGCCTGCCGCTCGGCCAGGAGCTGCAGATCGTCGCCAGCTACCTGGAAGTGATGCAGGCGCGTCTGGGTGCGCGCCTCGCCTGGCGGATCGAGGCAGCGCCTGAGCTGCAAGACCTGACCCTGCCGCCCGGCGCCCTGCTGACCCTGGTGGAAAACGCCATCGGCCATGGCATCGAACCGGCGCTGCGCGGCGGCCGCATCGATGTGCGCGCCTACCGCGAGGGCGCGGCGCTGCGCCTGGAGGTGCAGGATGACGGTGCCGGCCTGTGCGCGGAGACGGCAAGCGCCGACGGCCTGGGCCTGGCCAACACCCGCGAGCGCCTGCAGCAACTCTATGGCGCGCGCGCCAGCCTGCAGCTGCTGGCGCAGCAGCCGGGCTGCCTGGCCCGCATCACCATCCATGACGAGGGAGAACAGAGTCCATGAGAGCCCTGATTGCCGACGACGAGGAAGGCCCGCGCGAACAGCTGGCGGCCGCGCTGGCGCGCCTGTGGCCCGAGCTGCAGATCGTGGCGCGCAGCGAGAACGGCATCGACGCCTGGGACGATGCGCTGGCGCTGGAGCCCGACATCTGCTTCCTCGATATCCGCATGCCCGGCCTCACCGGCCTGGACGTGGCGCAGCGCCTGGCGCGCTTGAGCGAGCCGCCGCAGCTGGTGTTCGTCACCGCCTATGGCGACCATGCGCTCACCGCCTTCGAGGCTGGCGCGGTCGACTATGTGCTCAAGCCGGTGGACGACGCCCGCCTGGCGCAGACGGTGGCGCGCCTGCGCAATCGGCAGGCCGCGGCGCAACCGAGCGCACAGGCCATGCAGGCCCTGCTGCAGCAGCTGCTGCCCGCGGTGCAGCGCCCGCCGGCCCGCCCCATCCAGGCCAGCCTGGGGCGCGAGATCAAGCTGATCGCGCCCGAGGAGGTGATCTATTTCGAGAGCGACAGCCGCTACACCCGTGTGGTGTTCGAGGGCGGCGAGGCGCTGATACGCACGCCGCTGAAGGAACTGCTGGCCACCCTGGATGGCGCGCAGTTCTGGCAGGTGCACCGCTCGGTGCTGGTGAACAGCCGCCACATCGCCAGCGCGCTGCGGGTGGACGAGAACAGCATGCAGCTCACGCTCAAGGGGCGCGAGGAGCGGCTGCCGGTGTCGCGCCAGTTCCAGTCGCTCTTCAAGGGCCAGTGAGTGTTTGCCGCGCTGCGCACGACAAGGGCCAGCCCGGGGTGCTAGGGACCCTCTGCATAACCCCCATGGGTCGCGGCGGGATCTTTGCGGGATGCTGGCCAAGGCGCGGACCGCCGCCCAGACCGATGTCTGGGCAAGGTTTGCAACGCCGGCCAGCGCCCGCAAAGGCCCGCCCCATGCGGGTTTGCGAGACAACGGGCCGCCGCGGGCGTTGCGCCGCTTGGCATCGGGCAGCGAGCCCGACCTGCGCGGCGCGCCTACTCGGCGACCCGTTCTCTCGCAAACGCGGCCCATGGGGGTTATGCAGAGGGTCCCTAGCCGCCTTCCGGGCTCACAATCGGCGCCATCCCGACATCCAATGGTTCCGACATGGCAGCTGCTCTTCCATCTCCGCGCTTCGACGAGTTCTACCGCTACGATGCCCTGACCGAGCTGCTGTTCGCCTATGCGGAGGCGCGGCCCAATCTGGTCTCGGTGCGCTCCATCGGCAAGAGCCACGAGGGGCGCGACATCTGGGCGCTGGTGCTCACCAACACCGCCACCGGTGCCGACGTCGACAAGCCGGCCTTCTGGCTGGACGGCAATATCCACGCCGCCGAGCTCAGCGCCAGCACCGCCTGCCTGTTCTACCTCAACGACCTGCTCAACAAGTACGGCCTGGAGCCGCAGGTGACGCAGCTGCTGGACACGCGCGTGATCTATATGGTGCCGCGCCTGAACCCCGATGGCGCGGAGCTGGCGCTGGCGGACCGGCCGCGCCACATCCGCTCGTCCACGCGCCGCTACCCCTACGACGAGGAGCCGGTGGACGGCCTCAATATCGAGGACGTGGACGGCGATGGCCGCATCCTCACGATGCGCGTGCCCGACCCCCATGGCGGCTACAAGAAGCATGCCGGCGACCCGCGCCTGATGGTGGCACGCGAGCCGGGCGAGTTCGGCGGCGAGTACTACCGCCTGATCCCCGAGGGCTTCATCAAGCACCACGACGGCCTCACCGTGACGATCAACCCCGATCGCGAGGGCCTGGACCTGAACCGCAACTTCCCCAGCGAGTGGCGGCAGGAATACAAGCAGCTCGGCGCCGGCCCCTACCCGACCAGCGAGCCCGAGGTGCGGGCCATGGTGGACTTCATCGTCGCCCACCCCAATATCGGCGCGGCCATCAGCTATCACACCCACAGCGGCGTGATCCTGCGGCCGATGGGCTCGCAGAGCGACGACGACATGATTCCCGAGGACCTGTGGAGCTACAAGCAGTTCTCGGCCCTGGGCGAGAAACACACCGGCTACCCGGCCATCAGCATCTGGCACGACTTCAAGTACCACCCCAAGGACATCATCAGCGGCACGCAGGACTGGGTCTACGAGCACCTGGGCGCGCTGTTCTGGGTGGTGGAGATCTGGTCGCCCAACAAGGCCGCCGGCATCGAGGGCTACAAGTGGATCGACTGGTACCGCGAGCATCCGGTGGAGGACGATCTCAAGCTGCTCAAGTGGAGCGACGAGCAATGCGGCGGCCAGGCCCATGTGGACTGGCAGCCCTTCCAGCATCCGCAGCTCGGCGCGGTGGAGATCGGCGGCTGGGACAAGATGAACTTCTGGCGCAACCCGCCGCCGCATCTGCGCGAGCGCGAGGCGGCGCGCTTCCCGGCCTGGATGAACCAGATCGCGCTCTCGCTGCCCAAGCTGGAGCTGCTGCGCACCGAGGTGCGCGCGCTCGGCCCCGACACCTGGCGCGTGCGCCTGGCGGTCTCCAACAGCGGCTACCTGCCGGCCTACGTGACCAAGCGCGCGCTGGAGCGCAAGACGGTGCGCGGCGTGATGTTCCACATCCACCTGCCCGATCCGCTCCTGAACCCCGAGATCAGCCTGGTGAGCGGCAAGGAGCGCATGGAGGGCCCGCAACTGGAGGGTCATGCGCCCAAGCAGTCGCAGCATGCCTTCCTGCCCAGCCGCGAGGTCACCGCGGACCGCGCCGTGGGCGAGTGGGTGGTGCGCGCGCCCAAGGGCACGCGGCTGGCGCTCAGCGCCAGCGCCGAGCGGGCCGGCACCGTGCGTACGGAAGTCAGCCTGGACTGAGATCAGTCCTTCTTCGGCGCCAGCCCCTGCTGCTCGGCCGCCTGCATGGCCTCGCGCCAGACGCGCGCCGGCACGAAGCTGCGCAGCTGGCCCAGTGCCTTCTCGATCAGCTCGGGATGCAGCTCGTGGCCGATGTCGGGCAGGATGTCGGCGGTGATGTCGGCGCCCAGGCGCACCAGGCGCTTGGCGGCGTCCACCTGGTCCTGGTAGGGCAGGGTGCCGTCCTGCAGGCCATGCATCAGGTGCAGGCTCACGTTCAGCGGCGCGTGCCCGGGCATATTGGCGTACGCGCCGCTGAAGGCCAGCACGCGGCCGGCCAGCGCCACCTCGGCCTGCACCGCTTCCAGCGCCATCACCGCCCCTTGCGAGAAGCCGGCCAGCGCCACGCGTTCCCAGGGCAGGTCGAACTGTTCGGCCCAGGCCCGCACGGTGGCGATGAAGCCGGGCAGGGCGGCCGCCACGCGCTGGCCATGGTTGTCGTCGTTGGCGTCCTTGAGCGAATACCACTGGTGACCCGCCCCGCCACCGGGGATCTGGTCATAGGGCTCGGGCGCATTGATCGACACCACCGCGGCCTGCGGGTACTGCGCACGCAGGGCCTGGGCCAGCGGCCGCATCTGCGAGGCATCCGCGCCGGCACCGTGCAGCAGCAGGAACAGCAGATCGGGCAGGCCCTGGTCGGGCAGCAGCGCAAGGGCTTGGGAGCGGGCGGGGGTGTTCATGCCCCGATTGTCCCTCCGTCGCTCAGGTCCGCAGATTGTCCGGGTCCTTGTGTCCGATCAGCCGCACCAGGGCCTGGCGCAGGCGCGGCGCGTCGATGGGCTTGGTGAGAAACTCGTTCATGCCGGCGGCCAGCGCCTCGTCGCGTTCGGACACCAGGGCCGCGGCGGTGAGCGCGACGATGGGCAGCTCCTCGGCGCTGAAGCGGCGGCGTACATGGCGGGTAGCCTCGTGGCCGCTCATCACCGGCATCTGCACGTCCATCAGCACGGCGTCGTAGGGCTTGCCCATGCTGGCGGCGGCGTTGATGGCCTCCACCGCCTGGCTGCCGTCGCTGGCCTGCGCCACCTCCAGCCCCCATTGCTCCAGCAGGGCCACGGCGATCATCATATTGACCGGGTTGTCCTCCACCATCAGCACGCGCAGGCCCTTCAGGTCCTCGTTGTCGCGCGCCTCGCGCAGCTGGGTGCTGATGGGGGTGGGCGCAGCGGAGAGCGGCAGCTCGGCCCAGAAGGTCGAGCCCTGGCCGGGCGTGCTTTCACAACCCACCTGGCCGCCCATCAGGCTGGCCAGTTCGCGGCAGATCGAGAGGCCCAGGCCGGTGCCGCCGAAGCGGCGCGTGGTCGATTCATCCGCCTGCGTGAAGGGCTGGAACAGCCGGCCCTGCATCTCGGCGCTGATGCCGGGGCCGGTGTCGCTGACCTCGATGCGGATGCGCTCCTCGTCGAGGCGGCGCACCTGCACGGCCACCGAACCCGACTCGGTGAACTTGAGCGCGTTGGTGAGGTAGTTGCTGAGGATCTGGCGCAGGCGCACCGGGTCGCCCACCACCCAGGCGGGCACGGCCTCGTCGACGTCGATCTTGAAGGTCAGGCCGCGCGCCTGCGCCAGCGTCAGGTAGGCCATGCGCATGGTGCCCAGCATGTCGCGCAGCGCAAAGGGCACGGACTCCAGCGTCAGGCGGCCGGCCTCGATCTTGCTCAGGTCCAGGATGTCGGAGATCAGGCCCGAGAGGCTCTCTGCGCTGTCCAGCATCTGGTCCAGGTAATGGCGGCGCGTCTCGTCGTCCAGGTCGGGCTGCTGCAGCATGCGCGCCAGGCCCACCACGCCGTTCAGCGGCGTCCGGATCTCGTGGCTGGTGTTGGCCAGGAAGGCGGTCTTGGCGCGGCTGGCGGCCTGGGCCTCGTCCTTGGCCTGGGCCAGTGCGGCCTCGACGCGGCGCTTCTCGGTGACGTCTTCCAGAATCCAGATGGTGCCGCCGCGGCTGGGGTGGTTGGGGTCCACCGCGCGCGCCAGCAGGCGGCAGAGGAAGGTCGAGCCGTCGCGGCGCCGCATCATGCGCTCGGCCTCGACCTGCTCGCCCGCCGCCAGGCGCGGGCCCAGCTCGGCGCCCACCGCCGCATAGTCGGCCATGCTGGGCCAGACCACGCTGCCATGCTGGCCGATCAAGCTGCCGTCGGGCCAGCCGAACATGTCTTCCACCAACTTGTTGACCTGCACGAACTGCTGGTCGCGCGTCAGCGTGATGCCGATCGAGGCGTTCTCGAGAATCGCCGCGTGCACCAGCCGGGTCCGTTCGCTCTCCGACACGTCGCGCGCATTGATGACCAGGTAGGACAGGCCCTCCATCACGAAGGGGGCCGCCGAGATCACCATCGCGATCGGATCGCCATGCTTGTTGATGAAGGTGGCAGGCATCTCGCTGACGCGGCCATGCTGGCGGATCGCCTCGACCAGGCGCTCGCGATCCTCATGCTTGTGCCAGATGCCCAGCTCGTCGGCGGTGTGGCCCAGCACCTCGTCGGTGCTGTAGCCGGTGAGTTCCTCGAAGGTCTTGTTGACCATCGCGTAGCGGCCGGAGTTGATCTCGGTGAGGGTGATCACATCCGGGCTGGTGGCCACCAGGTGCGAGAGCAGGCCCTCGGAGCGGCGCAGCGCGTCCTGCGCGCGCGAGGCCTCGGTCTGGTCGATGAAGAAGGAGAGCGTGGCCGGGCCACTGGCGGCGTCCACGCGCACGCTGGTGGCCTGCACCAGGCGGCGCCGGCGCGACAGGGTGCGCAGCCTGAACTCGGCCATCGGCAGCATCGCTCCCACCGGCATCGCCTCGATCTTGGCGGCGCGCTGGCGCGCGCGCTCGTCGTCGCCCGGCTCGTAATGCGAGAACAGGTCCTGGCCGATCATGCTGGAGCGCTGGGTGTAGCCGAACATCGCCATTGCGGCCGGGTTGGCATCCAGCACGCGGCCCCAGCGGTGCAGCACCAGCGGCGAGGGCGAGCGGCGGAACAGCTCGCGGTAGCGCGTCTCGGTGGCGACGATGGCCTGCTCGGCCTGCACCTCGCCGGTGACGTCGCGGCCGACGCCCCAATAGCCACGGAAATTGCCCTGCGCGTCGAAGCGCGGCTCGCCGCTCACCGACACGAAGCGCACCGTGCCGTCGTCGTTGCGGCGCCTTGCCACCACGCCGCGGAAGCTGCGGTGCGATTCGAGGTCGGCGCGGTGCGCGTCCATGTCCTCGTCAGACAGGCCCAGCTGCTCCAGCTCCCAAGGCGTCTTGCCCTGGCGCGCCTGCAGGTCCAGGCCGGAGGCGCCGGGGCGGTCCTCGGCCAGATGGGTGAAGCGGAACTCGCGGTCCATCTCCCAGTACCAGTCGGCCGCCATGCTGAGCAGATGGCGGAAGCGCGCGCTGCGATCGCTGGCCTCCTGCACCGAGCGCCGCACCATGCGGGCGGTGCCCAGGCCCACGATCAGGCCGGCACTCAGCAGCAGGCCATGGGCCAGCAGGCGGGCGGGCAGGCTGACGCTGCGCTGGGCCACCGTGATCCAGCCGGCCAGCTCGGCCCAACCCAGTCCGGCCAGGCAGGCCAGGCCCATGCAGAACACGGCCAGGCCGGTGCGCAGACCGACGATGGCGGTGGTCAGGGCCACCATCAGGCCCATCACGCCCAGGCTGATCGAGTACAGGCCGAGCTGGCGCGACACCGCGATCGCCAGCGCCAGCGCGATCACCAGCGCCTGCATCAGCAGCACCACGGCGCGGCCATGCTGGCGCGGCTGGCGCCACAGCAGGGCCAGGCCGGTGGCGGCGGTGCCCAGGGCCAGGCCCGGTGGCAGCCAGCCGCCCAGCGGCTCGCCCGGGACGATGCTCAGTACCAGCATCGCGGTCACCACCGTGCACAGGCCCACGCAAGCCCACAGGAACAGGCGCACCGAGCGCCACAGCAGGCTTTGCTCCAGCGCCGTGCGGCCTTCGCCCGGGGGCAGGTCATGCCCCACCAGGCTGCTCAAATCATCCAGGCTGTCCTTGCTGCTGATGCTCACTGCGGGTGTCCACTCTCGGGCCAGCTGGGGAGTCTCAGCCACAAGCGGGGGTGGTGAACAGCAGGACAGACCCGGAAACCACAGACAGATCACCCGGAGTGAGGGGATCTGCGCAGTTTTTGGCGCTTCAGGCTGATTCGGCCGGCTTGGCTTGCTTGAGCTGCTCGCGCGTCTGCAGGGCCACGCGGCGGGCCGCGGCGGCGTAATCCTCGCCCTGGCTGGCGTAGAGCACGGCGCGCGAGGAGCTCACGATGATGGGGCTGCCCGGCCGCCAGCCCGCCTTCACGGTGGCGTCGGCATCGCCGCCCTGGGCGCCCACGCCCGGGATCAGCAGGGGCAGGGTGGGGGCCAGCTCGCGCACGCGCGCAATCTCGCCCGGGAAGGTGGCGCCCACCACCAGGCCCAGCTGGCCGTTCTTGTTCCAGTCGGTCTGGGCCAGGCGGGCCAGATGCTCGTAGAGGCGCGGCTGGCCTGCCACGTCGGCCAGGCGCTGGTTCTGCCAGTCGCTGCCGCCGGGGTTGGAGGTGCGGCACAGCAGGATGGCGCCCTTGTCGGAATAGCGCAGATAGGGCTCGATGCTGTCGAAGCCCATGAAGGGCGAGAGCGTCACCGCATCGGCCTGGTAGCGCAAGAAGGCCTCGCGGGCGTACTGCTCGGCGGTGGAGCCGATGTCGCCGCGCTTGGCGTCCAGGATCACCGGCACATGGGGCGCGACGCGCTTGATGTGCGCCATCAGGCGCTCCAGCTGGCTTTCGGCGCCATGCGCGGCGAAGTAGGCGATCTGCGGCTTGAAGGCGATCACCAGATCCTTGGTGGCGTCCACGATGGCGGCGCAGAAATCGTAGATGCGCGCCGCATCGTTCTTCCAGGCGCCCGGGAACTTGGCGGGTTCGGGGTCCAGCCCCACGCACAGCAGCGAGTCGTTGAGTTGTTCGGCGGCGTGGAGTTGCTGGATGAAATTCATGTGGCTTTTGGGGGCTGGTGGCAGGTGGCGTATTGTCGCGCTTTTGCTTTTTGTATGAGGAGCGAGCATGGAGGTGCTGCGGACCGAGAGACTGAGGCTGCGCTGGTTCACGCTGGACGACGCCGCCCAGGTGCTGGCGCTGCTCAACGAGCCGGGCTGGATCAGCAATATCTCCGATCCGGGCGTGCGCGATCTGGCGCAGGCGCGCGACTGGATGCAGGGCCGCCTGCTGGACCATTACTGGAAGCTGGGCCATGGCTTCTGGGCGGTGGAGCGCCTGGCCGATGGCAAGTTCCTGGGCCTGTGCGGCGTGTTCAAGCGCGATGCGCTGGAGCATCCCGATGTCGGCTATGCGCTGCTGGAGCGCCACCAGGGCCGGGGCTATGCGCGCGAGGCGGCGGCGGCCAGCTTGCGCTATGCGCAGGAGGTGCTGGGCCTGCGCTGCGTGCAGGCCATCATCGCACCCCACAACGAGGCCTCGGCGCGCGTGCTGCTGGCCATCGGCATGCAGGAACAGGGCCTGCGCCAAGTGGCGGGCTACGACGGCGGCTCGGTGCTGTTCGAATGGCGCGCCGCCGGCGCGGAACCCGACGACGCGGCCCAGATCGATGCCCTGGCGGCGCGTTTTCTGGGCGCCTTCGACAACCGCGGCGGGCGCTGCCCGACGCTGGCGGCCTTGCCCTACTGGCTGCTGCCGGATGCGCAGATCCGCCACCACGATGGCCAGCAGGGCGCGCAGCTGATGGACGTGCCCGGTTTTGTGTTGCCGCGCGCCGAGCTCTTGCGCGAGGGCGGCCGGCTGCAGGACTTTGCCGAACGGGAGCTGGCGCAGGAGACGCGTATCCAGGGCCGGATCGCGCAGCGCTGGCTGCGCTACGAGAAGGCCGGGCGCCTGGATGACGCCCCCTATGTCGGCCGCGGCCAGAAAAGCCTGCAGCTGCTGAAGACGGCGCGCGGCTGGAGGATCGCGGCCGTGCTGTGGGAGGACGAGGTCGCCTGAGTCGTGGAGAGCGTCGGCGCGAACGGATTTCCGTCCCTGCGTGCGCCGCGGCGCACGGAAATCCGTCTTTGCTCTTGCCGCGGCGGGCCTGCCGTGCACGAGGAATCAAGCACTTAGCGGCCGCTGCCGCGCGCAGGCTCCGGGAAATCCCGCAATGGCACGGCAAGTGCATGCCTTGCGCCATCATGCGCCGCGCCACGCTCATCCGCCCGTTCTGCTGCCTTGCCGCCACCCTGCTGGCCGGCTCGGCCATGGCGGCCTCGCCCCTGCTGGCGCAGAGCGACACGCTGCGCCGCATCGCCGTCACCGGCACCATCAGCCTGGGCCATCGCGAATCCTCGGTGCCCTTCTCCTACTACGACGAGCGCCGCCAGGTGGTGGGCTATTCGCATGAGCTGATGCTCAGGGTGGTGGAGGCGGTGCGCAGCGAGTTGCAACTGCCGGCGCTGACCCAGCGCCTGGTGCCCGTGACTTCGCAGAACCGCATGGCCCTCGTGCAGAACGGCACCGTGGATCTGGAATGCGGCTCCAGCTCCAACACCCTGGCGCGGCAACGCCAGGTGGCGTTCTCGACCTCCATCTTCGTGGTCAGCACGCGCATGCTGGTGCGCCGCGACTCGGGGCTGAAGGACTTTGCCGACCTGGCCGGCAAGCGCGCCGTGGTCACGGCCGGCACTACCTCCGAGCGCCTGCTGCGCAGCTGGAACGAAACCCATGGCGGCCGCATCCAGCTGCTCAGCGCGCGCGACCATGGCGATGCCTTCCAGTCGCTCGAGACCGGCAAGGTCGACGCGCTGATGCTCGACGACGCCCTGCTGCATGGCGAGCGCGCCAAGGCGGCGCGGCCCGAGGACTGGGTGGTCACCGGCACGCCGATGTCGGCCGAGGTCTACGGTTGCATGATGCGGCGCGGTGATCCCGGCTTCAAGGCCCTGGTGGACCGCGAGCTGACCCGCCTGCTGCTGAGCGGCGAGGCGCTGAAGATCTACACGCGCTGGTTCCAGCGCCCGATTCCGCCCAAGGGCCTGAACCTCAACCAGCCGCCCTCCGAGGCGCTGCTGCGGCTCTACCAATTGCCCACCGATCAGGCCCTGCCCTGACTTTTCTTTCCACCCCGACCCTTCCAGGAGATTCCATGAAGACGATCGCATTTGCCCTGAGCCTTGCAATGGCCGCCACCGCCGGCCATGCCGAAGACACGCTGAAGAAGATCAAGGACAGCGCCACGGCCACCATGGGCGTGCGCGAGTCCTCGGGCGCGCTCTCCTACACCCTGGGCGACGGCAAGTACGTGGGCTACCACGTCGAGATCTGCGAGAAGGTGCTGTCCGATGTGCGCCGCCAGCTGGGCCTGTCCAGTCTGAGCGTCAAGTACCAGCCGGTGACCTCGCAGAACCGCATCCCGCTGGTGCAGAACGGCACCGTGGACATCGAGTGCGGCTCCACCACCAACAACCTGACGCGCCAGAAGGACGTGGCCTTTGCCGTCACCACCTTCGTCGAGGAGGTGCGCATCGCCGTGAAGGCCAACTCGGGCATCACCTCGATCGCCAACCTGAACGGCAAGAACGTCGCCACCACCACCGGCACGACCTCGGTGCAGACCCTGCGCAAGCATGAGCGCGCCACCGGCGTGGACTTCAAGGAGGTGTTCGGCAAGGACCATGCCGACAGCTTCCTGCTGCTGGAATCGGGCCGCGCCGATGCCTTCGTGATGGACGGCTCGCTGCTGGCCGGCAATATCGCCAAGAGCAAGAACCCGGCGGAGTTCAAGATCGTCGGCGAGGTGCTGTCGGTGGAGCCGATCGCCATCATGATGCGCAAGGACGATCCAGCCTTCAAGAAGGCGGTGGACGATAGCATCAAGGCGATGATGAAGTCGGGCGAGATCGCCAAGCTGTACGACAAGTGGCTGCTGCAGCCGATCCCGCCGGCCAACACCCGCGTCGGCCTGGCCATGAGCGACAACCTCAAGGCCGCCATCGCCAGCCCCAACGACCGTCCGATGGAAGAGTACGCCAAGAAGTAAGCGGCTAGGCGAGCGCCCGGAAACACAAGCATTGGAGGTGGCATGGCCACATGGGACTGGCAGGTGTTCTGCAAGAACACCATCGATGGCGAGGTGATACCGCGCTGCCTGGGCAGCGGCGGTGACATCAGCTACCTGGACTGGATGCTCTCGGCCTGGGGCTGGA